>MRWG01000002.1_pt1 | contig 792922 bp, 738 predicted proteins | sample 1013341 | NCBI WGS metagenome assembly MRWG01 (sample SAMN06117577, study PRJNA244670) | biofilm metagenome | biome: Water; feature: Cathode Biofilm; material: Biofilm; isolation source: microbial consortium enriched at the cathode of a solar microbial fuel cell | place: USA: District of Columbia...
AAACCAGTGAAACATGTCGGAAAATATAGATGATGATCACCAGACCACCGTCCACATCTCCCTTCCAATCTACAATGTCAAAGAGCAAAAAACCTGCCTGACCGGAAAACCAGTTTGAAACCTTCTTCGCGTTTCAGGCAATGTGCCGGACCGGACATTTCGTCAGCGTGCGGCAGGGCGATCTGTATATGGTGGGCGAACCCTCCGTGTCAAGTCGTTTCAAACAAAGTTTTTAACAACTTTCAGACCGTGTCGTCGGTGCGGCATTCCTATCCGGCGTTGGTGCCCGTGGGCCCCGTCCGGTAGAGCAGCGCGCCCCGTCGGTGGAGCGGTTTCTAGGGGGATCGGGGTGAAAGCGCAAGAGCTTTTTTGGCATTTTTGCACTTTTTTTACAGCCTCCTGTTACAATCCGCAGAAACCCGGGCTTTTCGGCATTATCACTGTCGATTTCAGGATGAAATTGACAGTGAATCCATGTCAGATATACTGCCCTATATATATAAAGACTCTAATTGGTGAATTGAGAGCACCGCACCGTGAATCAGCGAGCGTGTCACGATGCGGTTTTTGTGAATCAGAGGATGATAGATGTTTCGATTAAACGAGATTCGCGACAAGATTTCTGACCCTGCCTGGCGCGCTAATGTGAAAAGTCAGCTCGGCCGGACGCTAAAAGTGAGCGAGTCGCCCCTGGGCTTCGCCACAATCGCTGGCGCTGGCCTCATGCTGGTGCTGATTCTTAACCTGGGCGGCAATGATCATTCTAACGATCCCCAGGCGGCTGACCCAACACCTGAACCACCCATGCTTGCCGATACCGATATAAAAGAGTCAGGCGAAGTAGCCGTTGCAGAAGCAAGTACCGGCAAGACACCCGACACGGATGTCGTCCCCGCCGCAGCGCAGACTTACCGACTGAGAAGAAACGAGACGCTGATCGGCCTGCTGCACCGCGCAGGCATCTCTTCGGTCGAGGCCCACAAGGCTGTAGGGGTACTGAAGGACGTTACGAACCTGAGACGGCTGCAGCGCGGCCAGGAAGTGCGGATCATTCCAGCGGCGGACAAAAGTGGCCGCATCCAGGAATTGCGCATGCGCGACAGCTTCGAGGCGGAAGCCGTTCTGCTGGCCGCCGACGGTCGCTATGACGCAATGCGGACACCCATCGCAACTCTGGCCCTGACCCACCTGGTAGAAGGCGAGATTACCGATAGCCTCTATTTGTCTGCACAACGGGCCGGGCTGCCAACGCCCGTCATTGTCGAACTGATCCGCCTGATGAGCTTTGACGTGGACTTTGAGCGCGAGATTCGAACCGGCGATAAGTTTCAGGTCTATTTCGAGCGCAGCTATGCTCCAGACTTTGGTGACCTGGCAGAAGGCCGCATCCTGCACATGCGCCTTGAGCTTCAAAAGCGCACGCTGGAGGCAACCTATTTTGAAGATGAGACCGGCCAGGGTGACTATTTCGATGCCAACGGCCACAGTACCCGCAAGGCCCTGATGAAGACACCGCTGGATGTCACCGTCGTGACGTCAAGCTACGGCAAACGCAGGCACCCGGTACTTGGCTACACGCGGCAGCATACCGGCGTCGACTTCCGGGCTCGCACCGGGACGCCCATCATGGCCGCTGGTGATGGTGTGGTGGAACGGGCCAGCCGCTATGGTGGGTATGGCAACTATATCCGCATACGCCACAACAGCACCTATCAGACGGCCTATGCCCACCTGAGCAAATACGGGAGGGGTATCAAGGCCGGTGTCCGGGTGAAGCAGGGACAGATCATCGGCTATGCCGGCGCTACGGGCCGGGTAACGGCTGCACACCTCCATTATGAAGTGTTGGTTAACGGCCGACACGCCAACCCGCTTACCCTGAAACTGCCAACTGGACGGGTTCTGGAGAAGGAGCAACTGGCTACCTTCCAGCACGCCCAGGCAGCGCTTGTAGCAGATATTGACAAAATCCTGATGCAGCAACAGATATTGCAAACGGCCTCTGCTGACACGGTGAACCCATCACCTGATTCGGAAGGCGTGGCTGGCATGACAAATACAGCCGACAGATAAACGGCAAGCCCACCACAGATATATGGGGCAGGAAACTTCAAGGGGGACTTCTAATGAACAGGATCGCCGCTACTCTACTGGCATCCACCGGACTTGCGCTGTGCGTATCAATCGGTCCAGTTACAGCAGACGACACACCGACGCTCGACAACTTCAAGAAGTGTGCGGCCATTAACGACGACGCCAAACGGCTAGCTTGCTTCGACAAAGCAGCAGCCGGATTTGACTTCGAGAAAGCCACCGCCAGCCTCAACGAGGCCAAGCGCCTGCGTGCCGAAGCGAAAACACTCAAAGAAGAGAAGCGCAAGCTGGCCGAAGCGGAGAAACGCCGCGAGGCAGAGCTGGCTGCACAGCGGACGGAAGAGTTCGGCAGGGCTGACGCAGAGGTCCGCACCGTTGACCGGGTCGAAAGCGCAATCAAACGCGTGATCGAGCCGCGGGTTGGCGGCAAATACCTGGTACTCGAAAACGGCATGGTTTGGCAGATCGTCGACGGCGGCAGAACCGGCCCGGTCAAAGAAGGCATGGCGGTACATATTAATAAGACAGCCTTTGGCGGTTACCTGTTAACCTTCGAGCTGACACGCCGGACCTTCCGCGTCAAACGCGCCAACTAAGGGTAGCCCCTCAAAACTGACCCGCCAAAATTCAGTCAGGCTCCGGCCTGCCTGGAAGGCGAGACTAGACCATGGGGACCCGCCCAGCCTGTTGCAACAAGGCCACAAAGCCCCATATCAGCCGCCTTTCAGCCCTTTCTTTGTCTCGAGAGGTGGCACGAAAGACTTTGCCTGCTGCATCAGCCCATTTGACCATCCGCAACGCATTACCACAACACCCGCCCGGACGCTCCTGATCTCAGCACTGCCGAATAGCCTGAAAGCGGCCAGGCATGCCCCGCGTCCGGTAAAATACCGCAAATTCAAGAGCTTCAGGTACCAGCCCACCACAAGAAGCCAAAGACCCGGCGGCAAGCGGCGTCATCGTCCGCAGACAAGCATGCCGCACAGGCGCAAAGAGAAACAGTTTCTTCTAAAACCAATGCCAGCAGAAAAACTTTCGCTCTAAACTAAAATCCATCAACCACAGAGGGTTTAAACCGCCTAAAATACAGCTACAGCGAGGTTCCAGTGACTTGATATAACCATCGTTTATGTCTGTGGCGCAAATGACACACCAATCTGCTAATCCCAAAGTTCACCTAACCGGAAGATTAAACTTTTCTGTCATGCGGGGACAGATTCTGGCTACAGGATATGAGCGGAAAGTAATTTCCGCATATTCCGAGTGCTTGGAAAGCAATAATACAGAAGAGGAAACGCAGAGTGTCTAAGGAACTCATGAAATTGCGCCGCTCCGCCCTTATGGGTAGCGCCGCAACACTGCTCGCCAGCTTCGCGCTGGGCGCAGGCGTAACCGGTGCTTCTGCACAAGATGCAGACTCCGATTTTGATATGGACCTGGAAGAAGTAACCGTAACCGGTTCGCGCATCGTACGTCGCGACCTGACGGCTCCTTCCCCAATTTCTACCGTTGGTGCTGAAGAGTTCCAACTGTCTGGTGCACAGAACGTTGAGCAGGTACTTGCTACCCTGCCACAAACGATCCCAGGCTTTGGTGGCTCCTCCAACAACCCAGGTGATGGTACTGCAACTGTTGACCTTCGTGGTCTCGGTTCTTTCCGTACCCTGGTTCTGGTAAACGGTCGCCGTTACCTCCAGTCTCGTCAGTCTGGTACGGTTGACCTGAACACCATCCCATCCACGCTGATCGAGCGTGTTGAAGTTGTGACCGGTGGTGCTTCCGCTGTTTACGGTTCCGACGCTATGTCCGGTGTTGTTAACTTCGTGATGAAAGACGATTACGAAGGTCTGGAAGTTTCCGGTCAATACGACACCACGATCCACGGCGATGCTGAGAAATACAACATCGACGCGACAATGGGCGGCAACTTCGCTGACGGTCGCGGTAACGCTACCCTGTTTGTGAACTACGCTAAGCGTAAGTCTCTCATGCAAGGTGACCGTAAGTTCTCCACTTACGCTCTCGGCGAAGGCGGCGATCCAGATCGTCTGCCAGGTGAAGCATATGGTGCAGGCACTGGCCTGGGTGGCTTCGGCTCCTCCGGTATCCCTGGCACGCGTATCTTCGGTGGCCCAACTGTGAATCCAGGTGGTGCTGGTGAATATGCTCTCGGCCGTTTCAACAGCGACGGTTCCGGTGCGCCATACTCCGCAGCGTCTGATTCGTTCAACTACGCGCCAGACAACTTCCTGCAGCTCCCACAAGAGCGCTGGATGGCGTCTGCAATGGCTCACTATCAGATCAACGACAGCGTTCGTATGTACACGGAAGCTACGTTCGTATCGAACAAAGTGCCACAAGAGCTGGCTCCAACGCCTGCTTTCACTACCATCGAAATCAACCCAGACAGCCCATTCTTCACGGCTGACGTACAGGCTGCTCTCGCTAGCTCCCGTACTGACACCAACGGTGATGGCGTTGTAGACGGCGACGACAACATGCTCGCATTTGTTGGCCGTCGTATGGTTGAAAACGGCCCACGTCAGGCTCTCGACACTCGTGACGCCTTCCGCGTTCTCGTTGGTTTCGACGGCGAAATCGGTGACGGCTGGTCCTACGATGTATCCTACTCCTACGCTCGCGTAGACAACTTCCAGTTCCTGAAGAACGACGTTTCTGCTTCCCGCTTCGTTCAAGCGATTGCAGTAACTGACGATGGTACTGCATGTCAGGATCCATCCGGCGGCTGTGTGCCACTGAACATCTTCGGTGCTGGCAACATCAGCCAAGAAGCAATTGACTTCGTAAACATCTCCGCAACCAACGTAACTGAAATCGAAACCCAGAACATCCAGGGTATCGTTTCCGGTTCACTCGGTGACTGGACTGGTGCTGGTGAAGTTGGCCTCGCGATCGGTGTTGAATACCGCAAAGACGAATCCGCGTTCACGCCTGATACCTTCCTGGCATCCGGTGACGTTCTCGGCTTCAACGCTGGTGAGCCAACTGTAGGTGGCTTTGACACTTACGAAGTGTTCGCTGAGATGGCTCTGCCACTCATCACTGGCGCTCCAATGGCTGAAAACCTCGAAGCCAGCCTGGCTGCTCGTTACGCAGACTATTCCACTGCAGGTTCCGTATGGTCCTACGCTGGTGGTCTGACTTGGGCACCTGTAGCTGACATCAGCCTGCGTGCACAGTATCAGCGCGCTGTACGTGCTCCTAACGTACTCGAGCTGTTCCAAGGTAACGCAAACGGCTTCCCAGGCGCATCTGACCCATGTTCCGATGCAACTGCTAGCCCATCCGCTACCCTGATCTCGCTCTGTGAAGCACAAGGTGTTCCTGCTGGTCTGACCGGCAACTTCACCCAAGCTAACGGCCAGATCGAAGGTATCTTCGGTGGTAACCCTGACCTGTTCGAGGAAACTGCTGACACATACACCTTCGGTGCTGTGATCACGCCAGAAGCCCTTCCTGGCTTCACCATGACCGTTGACTACTATGACATCACGATCGATGACGCTATCTCCACCCTGGGTGGCGGCGTTAACAACATCCTGGACATTTGTTACAACAAAGTTCAGGACCTGAGCTCGATCTACTGTCAAGCAATCACGCGTCGTGTAGACGGTAACGTTGACACTGTATTCGCTGGTAACGCAAACATCGGTCAGATCAAGACTGCTGGTGTTGACCTGCAGATGTCTTACGGCATGGATGTTGACTTCGGCTTCTTCGAAGGTGGTTCCTCACTGGACTTCAACTTCGTTGGTACGCACGTAATCAACAACGAAGTGACGCCTGACCTGTTCGTAGGTACGGTAAACGACTGTGAAGGCCAGTACGGTAACACTTGTGGTGAGCCTGATCCGAAGTACCGCTTCAACCTGCGTACGACGATGACGAACGGCCCACTTCAGCTCTCGCTGAACTGGCGTTGGCTCGACAGCGTACAGGATGACCAGATCATCAACGGCGGTCTGACCGCAGCTGATCTGCCAGTTCCTACGCTGGGTGCTGAGAACTACTTCGATCTGTCCTTCACGTACGACGTGAACGAGAACCTGCAGATGTACGGTGGTGCTCGCAACATCTTCAACAACAAGCCTACGTTTGTTGGTGACAGCCAAGAGCAAGCAAACACCTTCCCAGAAACTTACGACGCAATCGGTACGCGCGTATTCCTGGGTGCACGTGTGCGCTTCTAAGCCAACGGCTTAATCGAAACACGGGAGCGGCGGGCATTGCCCGCCGCTTTCTTTTTGCCCAAACGCCTTGACCAAACGGCAGCGCAAACCGTCGGTAGCCAGACACCCCGCTGCAAATTTCAGGAATTAATCGAAATCACTTGTGGCCAGTGAACTGCCATCCGAGCAGAGCTCGGTCTTCGCCAACGTGAAATGGTTCAAAGCTGACGTGCCGCAGACCTGCATCCGCCATCAACGCACGCAAATTATCTGCCTCGCCTTCAGACAAAGCCGCATCACCAAGCTGGCGCATGCGTTCCTGCTCTGCCTCAAGTCGGTGACGCATATCAGAAGCGCCTTGAGCGCGCACATCCAAGTCGAGATCCTGACGCGCGAGAAGCTGCCTCACTGCTGCGAAAATCTCTGACGTGATTCGCGGCAACTGATTATTGTGCTGGACGAGCAAACGCCTGCCTTCGTCTTCCAGACGGTCCATCGGTAAAGTGCCCGCCAGAAGCTGCTGAATGCAATCAACCAGCCCCCCTGGCACCAAAAGCGCCTTGATTTCAGCGACCTGCTCCACATTCGGCGTAACCAACGCACCCTCCGTATGGTGGACCAGAAACTGGAAGGGTGCCCCTGGTCGAAGCACACGGGCGAGTTCGGCGACCGCAGGCGCAGCCGGCGCATATTCAAACCCGAACTGGGACACAGCACCATCAAAACACTGGTCACCAAACGGCAAGGCGCAAATGTCAATCCCGCCATGGAACTGGATCAGGTTCGCGAAATCGCTATATTCTGTCAGATAAGATTCAGGCCGGATATCCGCCAGATCAACGGCATCCACCGTGACATCCTTGCCAAGGTCAGCAGCGGCCTGAACAAGACGCAAAGCGACCGCACCATTCCCAGTCGCAAGATCCAGCAATCGTCCACCGGATGGACAACCCTTCACAAATTCACGCCAAAATCCAAAGATCGCCTTTTGATCGCCTTCTTGCTGACCCTGACGAACAATACAGCTGTCCAATCGGTTGGCGGCATGCCAGTAGGTTGTCCAGGCTGTCTCCTTCGCCACCATCAGGAAAGCACCCCATAGGCCTCCAGCGCCTTTTCCAGGGGGGCAAGCTGGGCCTCATAAGACCGCCAGCGTCCGATACCTTCCTTGTTCAAGGGCTTCCTGACCTGCAGTTCGCTGAAGGTGAAACTGGTCCCCTGCTGTTTGTGAAATTCAAGACACCCGGCATGCCATTCCAATTCACAGAATTTGGCGATTTCTTGGGTGTGGCTCACTGGGTCATCGACCAGGTCTTCATAGACCACTTCCAGCACCTGATCTGGGAAGACAGACTTCCAGTGATCTTTCAGACGCATATTTTCAGCATAGAAGTGCGCAAGCCATTCCAGGTCCACTGCATAGCGATGCGCTTCCGGGAACAGCCGACTGAAGATAGACAGGCACACATCCCGGGGGTCGCGCCGCATGTATATCACTCGGGCATCAGGGAACATTTGGCAGATCAACCCCACATGGCGGAAGTTGTGAGGCATCTTGTCTGTTACAACAGGCAGCTTATGCGGTGTTTTCTGCCAGTAGGAGGAGGCCATGGCTTCCAAGCTTTCAGCAGCCACCTCTGTCGGGCAAACAGCACGGCCTTGTGCCAGGTCCCAATAGTATTGGGCAGCAACGAATTCGAGCGCTTCATTTTCGCCGCCCGCTTCCACCCCGTCGAGGCACGCCAGAATTTTTTCGACCAGCGTAGTGCCGGACCGCGGCATCCCCAGAATGAAGATTGGCCTCTGGCCCTCCAGCCTGGGCGCTACAGCATAATTGCCACCTATTGGGAAATGACCAATGATCTTGTCGTGTTCAGCGGTCGTGGCGGCTTTGTCGTAGGCAAAGTTTCGTTTAGCCAACAGCGCCTTGTGCTTCGAATTGCCTCGTGCGAATGCCAGGAAGGCATCATCAAACCGGTCAAGCTTCTCGAACGCGCGGCCGGCTGTCAGGTCCAGCATGATCCGGTCCCATTCCGTCGCGCCATCGGCGTCAACCAGGCGGGTACATGTCTCGGCGAGCTCCGCCAGCTCATCTTTGGCCGAGACTTCAAACTTCAACTGCCAGGCGTGCCCAAACGTGGGTCGGCGCTCAATCGCCAAATCGGAAAACTTCCGGACACCCGCTTTATCACCCTCAAGGCGCGCGCATTTGGCCGCCAGGTGATGGGCTTCAGCCCGGTCCACACCACCGCCGACAGCTTTCTCAAGCTCAGCCCGGGCGGCTTCCGGTTGGCGCGCAGTCAGCAGCAGATCTGCAAGGCTTAGAAAGTCCTCTGCTGAAGGCTCTTTTTTGGTCATGTAGGTTTTGAAGGACGCGACCGCCGCAGCATAGTCACGCAGGAAGCCTGCAGCTTTTGCGTGCTCAAACCACACTACAGGGTCATCTGGGCTTTCGTCTGCCAGCTCCGCCAGCGCCCGGGCGGCCCCACGCCAGTTGCCGGCGGCACCCAGGGCCTTTGCCTTGAGAATTCGGACTTTGGGGCTTTGATCGCCGGTACGGTCCAGGCAATTATAGGCCTGCCCGGCCAGCCCCAGTTCAACCATTTTGGTACAGATTGGGATCAGGAAATAGATGTTGTTTCCAGCAAGTGCGGCTGCCCTCAGCAGTGCTGATTTGGCGTCCTCAATGCGCCCAACCTTGACTAGGCAAAGTGCAAGATTGAACTGAAATTCAGGCACGTTGGGTAGCTGCGTCACCGCGCTCGTCAGATGACCCAGCGCTTCATCGCCCTTGTTTTGCTGCATCAACACAGTGCCCAGACCATATTCCGCATCAGCATGCCCTGGGGACGTCATCAATGCTTTTTGGTATAGGGCGACAGCATCATCAAGCCGACCGGCTCTGTGGCACCCCTCAGCCTGGTCAAGTAGCTGATCAATCGTCAAAAAAATCTCCCCTACCCAAATCGCCCAATGCCGCCTGCTTCCTTTTGTCGCCAGGAAAGTCGTCGGCAAGCCAGCCTTCGCCTTTTACAATGGGTCGCCATAAGTTAAAAGACCTGTAGTCACCACAAAGGGAAAAGAGTGGATATGTTGGACTTTTCGCTGAACAGCCAATTGAACGTGGACGATCTGGCCAAGGAATATGCCAGCAAGAGGCGCCTTCATATTCCCAACATCCTGTCTGAAGTCAGTGCCAATAAAATTGCTACATGTCTGGAGACACAGGTGCCATGGGGCTTTGCCTACAACAACGGCGAATCCCAGTTCCTGCGCGCTGAAGAAATGCAGAAGATGTCGGCGCCAGACCAGCAGAAGCTCCTGAAAGAACTTTATGACCGGGCGCGCACAGGATTTCAGTATGCCTACAACTGCTATCCTATTCTGGATGCCTATATGAACGGGTGGGGCCAGGTGCCCCTCCTGGATCGGGTTCTGGAATTTATCAATTCAGAAGAAGTCCTGGCCTTCATGCGGACGCTGACAGGACGGCCCGAGATTATCAAAGGCGATGCCCAGGCGACACGGTACGGCCCCGGCCAGTTCCTCAAGTTCCATACCGATAACGTGACAGAAGAATTTCGGGTGGCCGCCTTTGTGCTGAATTTCACCCGAGACTGGGACCCGGATTTTGGCGGCTACCTGCAGTTTTACGACAAGGACTGGGACATCGAAGAGGCTTTCCTGCCCCGCTTCAACGCGCTCAACATCTTTACTGTGCCTCAAAATCACGCTGTCAGCTATGTGGCCAACTATGCCACCAAACAGCGATATGCCATCACCGGCTGGTTCCGCTACAAGTAGGCTTTAAGTAGGCACCACATCGAACGGCGTCGTCATGCGCACACCGTCATCGGTGAAGGGCACTGTGCCATGCCAGACATAGGATGGGAACAGTGCCAGCAAGCCAGGTTCCGGCTTGATGATCTTTTTGATCTCTTCTCGGCCTTCACCAAGGGAAAGGCCGCTTTCACCGAATTTGATCCAGCCTTCATGGGCTTCATCAGTGTCTCTTACGCTATCCGGCACCTGTACATAAAAGGCGGAGCTGATCCACCCTGCCGGGTGCACGTGGTTGACGTGAAAACCGTCTTTGGTCAGGCGCACCGACCAGGACCCAGCGAACCGGAAAGTCCTGCTTTTGCGCCCCAAAAGGGGATGATCCGCATCATCGGGCAAGGCATCAATATATCGGGCAATGCATATCTCAAGCTGCTGCCTGAGTGTCTGGACGATCGGAACCGGGCGGAAGAACAAGCGCCCGTGAGTCTGGGTGCCGCCGCGCAAGGTCTGTTCAAGCGGCCGCACCTGGGTGACATGCATGTCCGTTACCGTTTGGCCCAACTCCTCAAGGAATTCATCAAGCGACCCGTACCCATCCGGCGTATCAATCCGCTGCGGCCGGACGAAGGCATCATAATCATTCAGCCATGCCTCCCGTTTGTCACCCAGAAAGCGCCAACACAGACCCCGGTAGCACCACATTTCCTGGTCAAACGGGTTCAAGGCCTCAGCAGCTTCCAAGTGGCCCAGTGCGCTTTCATAATCACCTTTTTGGATCAGGAGCCGCGAGAAATCCATGCGGATAGGCTGATGCTCAGGGTTCGCATTCACTGCCTTAGCGAAATAATCGACGCTGGCATCCACATCGCCCTTGGCCGCCAGGATGCGGGCTTTCCGGCGGAACAGCCCCGCGTCTCCACCAAGGTCCGACAAGGCCTCATCGACCACAGCTTCCGCCGCTTCCTGGTTGCCTGCAAGCTCAAGGGACTTGATATAGGCCTCCCGTAGCTCAGGCGACTTGGGCGCGTTCTTGATGCCAATCTGATAGGATTTGGCGAACAGATCGCGCTTGCCATGTTCCCAGTACATCTGGTTCAAGGTCTCGTGGGCGTCCAGGAAATCGGGCTTGAGGGCAATGGCCGTGCGGTATTGTTCGTCTGCTTCGTCATAGCGGCCAAGCTCATACAGAGCGTTGGCCAGATTATACCTGAGCTCTGCGATCCGTGGCTCAATTTCCATGGCCCGCATATAATAATCGAGCGCTTCAGCCTGCCGGTCCTGCATCCTGAGCGCCACCCCCATATTATGGAGGGCACGGTAATAATCGGGCTTCACCTTCAGAGCCTGAGCATAGGCCTCAACAGCCTTTTCCAGTTGATCAGTTTCCTTGAACGAAATACCCATGGCGTTCGCGAAACGAGGATCGCTGGGCATTATCGCCCGTGCCTTTTCAAGCGCGGCAATGGCCTCCTGGTGCTGATCCATGCTTTGATAAGCAAGGCCCATGTTAAAGAATGGTTCGGCAAACCCCGCCTGGACCCCGGCCGCCTTTTCATAGGCACCAACAGCCTCCTGAGGCCGGTTCATATCGCGCAACAGGTTGCCCAGATTGTTAAGCATTTGCGCGTTCGCAGGCTGGATACCCAGTGCCTTCCTCAGTTGTTGCTCTGCTTCGGCAAACCGCCCTTGGCGGCGCCGAATCAAACCCAACAAGTGCAGGGCATTGGGTTCTGAGGCAACCTGAGCGAGGATCGCACGGCAACATTGCTCAGCCGTGGCCAAGTTTCCCTGACTGAAGGCCTGCCCGCCTTGTTGTAGAAGATTTTGCAGTTGCGCGTTACTCAAAAAAGGCCTCCTCTTGCCATTTCTTTAGCCTTCCTAAAGCCGTTTGAGAACGAAAATCTACAGTCTGCGATATAATGTCTTTGGCACAATAAAACCATGACTGGCCTTAAGTTTAGCCCCAGTTAGTTTCAAAAGTTACATTTTTGTCACAGTCAGTTTTCATAATTAATCTCTTGTTAATCTTTGGCTTTACTCCCAATGAGGGGGCCGACACTTTAGGGGCCTAAACAAAAGGTCAGGGGCGCCTGTCGGGGCTGGCAGGCGCTACTTATCTCTGGGAGGAGTAACTTATGAATAGCACAGAGCTATTGAAGAACCGGCTGGCATACAGCACGGCTTCACTGCTTATTGCGACTGCGGGCATGATGGGCACGCCCGGCGCAATGGCACAGGACACGGCAGGTTCCGGTCCACAATGCGCAGCCGACCAAGTCATTGGTGATGACGGCGAGTGTGTATTTGAGGATGAACTGGTTGAAGTGGTTGTTACGGGGTCCCGTATCCGCCGCAGCGAATTCACCAGCGCTTCCCCAATCCAGATCATCTCGGGTCAAAAATCCCGTGAAATTGGTCTGATCAGTGCTGCAGACGTTCTGCAGTCAACTGTTCAAACTTCTGGTCTGCAAATCGATAACACCTTCGGTGGTTTCGTGATCGACAACGGTCCGGGTTCCCAGCAGATTGGTCTGCGTGGTCTTGACCCAGAGCGTACGCTTGTTGTTCTGAATGGTCGTCGCCTGGCGCCTGCCGGTATCGGTGGTGCTCCAACATCGCCTGACCTGAACCTGATCCCAAGTATCATGGTTGACCAGTATGACATCCTGCTTGACGGCGCTTCGACCATTTATGGTTCCGATGCAATCGCAGGCGTGGTGAACATCAAGCTGCGTCAGGACGTTGAAGGCTTCGAAGTTGACGCTTCTTACCAGGTTCCGTTCGCTGGTGGCGCTGAAGAGCTGACGGCTTCCGTTCTGTGGGGCACGAAAACTGACCGCGCAAGCTTTATGATCGGTGCCGAATTCTACGACCGTAAGGCGCAGACTGTTGGCGAAAACCCATACATGGGCGATTGCGAAGGCTACGAGTATGAAGACGCGCAAGGGAACCGTTACCAAGGCGACCGCACATTGGGCCCAGAGTCCCGCGGCATCGTTGACTGTAACATCTTCCCGCTGACCAACCGTATGTCCATTCCAGTGTTCTGGGGCAGCGTGTACTATACGCCTGGTTTCTCCAACACCGGTATTCCTGGTGTATCGGACGGTATTCCAAACTTCTCTGAATCGTCTGTAACTGGCTTCGCTGGCTTCTTCCCACACTGGGTAGCTGCTGACAGCAACGCCAACGGCGATCTGACGGACGACAATGGCTACGCCATCGTTGACTGGGATGGCGATGGCCTCAAGGACTTCGACTTCCAGGACCCGTTCTACGCGTTCGATCGTTCTGAATATGCGCAGCAATCCCAGTTTATCTCACCGTCTCAGCGTGTGACAATCATGGGTACTGCTGACTATAACCTGTAGGACGAGAACGATACGACCTTCTACTTCGAAGGCCTGTATTCCCAGCGTGACGACAGCAGCTTCGCGGCTGGCTACCAGTTGTTCCCAACTGTAGGCGCAGACAACCCGTACAACCCATGTGGTGTAGACGGTGTTGACTGTCTTGGCGTTATCGGCTTCCCGATTGGCCCAACTTCCGTGACGCCAATCGTGAACATTCGCGGTGACCGTGATACAGCAAACTTCGACCTCTACCAGTACCGTCTGGTTGGTGGTGTACGCGGTAACATCAGTGCGCTTGATAACTTTGGTCAGGGTAACTGGTCGTACGACGCTTACGGCTCCTACAGCTACTCAAAAGGCTCCAACAGCCGGTTTGGTATCAGCAACCCTCGTCTTGAGCAGTCTCTGGACGCGACGCGTGACGCTAATGGCAATCCGGTTTGTAACGATACGTCCAACGGCTGTGTTCCTGTGAACCTGTTCGGTGACAACATCTTCCAAGAAGGTGGTGGTACGTTCACTGACGCTGAAGCTGACTTCCTGATGGTTGAGCGTTACTCTGAGACGATCGTCAAGCAGACAATGGCTAGTGCATTCCTGACGGGTGACCTGTTCCGCCTGCCATGGAACGACACTGTTGTTCCAATCGTGTTCGGCTATGAATTCCGCCGCGACACCATCGCGTCCAACCCGAACGACGTAGCTGCAGATGGCCTTCTCTTTGGTTGGTTTGCTGACAGCGGTGCTGATGGCTCCCGTGACCTGCACGAATTCTATGCAGAGACACACCTGGACCTGTTGCAGGGCCTGCCATTCGCCGAAGAGCTGTCGATTGACGCATCTGCTCGCTGGACTGACGAGAGCTACTATTCTCCTGCGTCTACATACTCCGTCAAGGGTGTGTACCGTCCGGTGGAATATCTGACCTTCCGCGGCAGCTACGGTACGTCTTACCGGGCACCAAACCTGCGTGAGCACTTCCTGAACGGTACAACGGGCTTTAACTCGGTTTCTGACCCATGTGTTGTTCCTGAAGCCGCTCGTGCAAACGCTCCAGGCGGCCAGCCTGGCGATCCACAGATCTACAATGCAGCTGATGATACTCGCCTCGACCGCGTGCTTGATGCATGTCGCGCAGACGGCGTGGACCCAACGACGCTGGGCCTGAACCCTGCAACGTTTGGTTCCTACTCTGTAGAAATCATCACTGGTGGTGCTCTTGACCTGACGGAAGAAGAAAGCACCAGTAAGACTGTTGGTGTTGTTCTCGACCAACCTTGGTTCGACAACTTCGACCTGCGCCTTGCTGTGACTTACTTCGACATCGAGATCACTGGCAGTATCGAAGAACCAACCCGGGGCTTTATCGTGAATCGTTGTTACGACAACCCGGATGAGCCAAACGCGACCAGCGGTTTCTGTAGCCGTATCACGCGTGACAGCGATGGCTTCATTGATCTGCTGGATACCTCCTTCGTGAACGCTGGTCGCTACACGTCCAAAGGCTTCGACTTCAACCTGTACTATCAGCAGGACTTTGAAGTTGGCAGCAAAACGCTTGGCGTATCCTTCGACCTGCGTGCAACCAACCAGCGCGAAAACGAATTCGAACTGTTCGGCGACCTCGACGACTTTGCTGGTGAGCCTGGCTCCCCACACTGGCGTGCCCGCGGCCTGCTGACCCTTGAATACGATGATTTCGCATTCAACTGGGATGCGCGTTGGATTCAGGGCGGTGAAAACGACAACCCAGAAGACTTCGACACAACTGCCATTCCTTGTGATGGCCTGGGTGTTGGCTGTCGTCCGGTTTACTACACCGACAACTATATGCGTCACAACATGTCCATCGGCTGGAACAACGGTAAATACCGCGTGAACGTAGGTGTTGAGAACGTCTTCAATGCCAAGCCACCTCGCGTGGATTCAGACGGCGTATTCAGCATTCGCAACGTTCCAATCGGCATCGGTCATGACGTAATTGGCCGCTCTGTCTTCATGAGCGTAGGCGCGACATTCTAAGAAAACTCTTAGCCCACGCCTGTGGGCTAAGTTAGATTGTGGCTCCGGGAGACTGTCTCCTGGAGCCATTTTCACCTGAGGCCCGGTAGGCTGGCGCCCTGTGGCCTCGACCTTGGGAAATGATTGGGGTGAGATTCAATGTTTAAGAAACTCGGTTTTGCTATGGCTGCTGTGCTGTCGATGACAGCTGCGCCGAGCACACCAGCCTTCGCGGAAGAAGAAGACCAGATTCCGCTTGAGGCTTTTACCATGTTGCCAATGATTCAGGACGCGCGTGTTTCACCGGATGGGAAGAAGCTTGCTGTCCTGCGTGCCACATCAGCTGCTGGCAACTATATCGTGGATATCTATGATACCCGCCGCATGGACAAAGAACCTGTCAGGCTAGGCTCCGACAAAATGCAGATGCAAGCTGCAGGTTGGGCCAATAGTGATCGTCTTTACATGACGTTCCGCGTCCAGAAAGAGCGACCGAACCGCTTGGGAAGCTACTATCGCTTCCAGCGAGCCATTGTTGATGCCGATGGCAAAGGTAACTGGCTGGAACTGCCTGAGGGCAGCAGTCTTATGTCCTGGTTCAGGAGCGACAAGGATGAGATCCTCCTGGAAATGGACGCTAACGAAAACCGCATCCCTGATGTGGTTCGTTACAATGTGAATAATGGTCGCACGCGCACAGTTATTCGTGGCAGCACTAAAATCAGCGGCTTCACCAATGATGTCGATGGCGATATTCGCGGCGGTACCGGTTTTGAGGTCGAATCCGGTTCCATCAAATATTATGCACGCCTCAAGGGTGATGATGACTGGGAGCTGATCAAGACGATCACACCTGATGCCGAGACCCGGGAAGATTTCGACCTACTCGGCTTCTCGGTGGAAAACCCGAATGAGATGTATATCCGCGCCAATAACGGCGAAGACAAGTCTGGCATCTACACATACAACCTTGAAACCAAACAGTTGTCAGAGCGTCTGTTCGGCCTCAAGTCAGTTGATGCAGGCGGCATCATCACCGGCAGCCAGCCCCATAACCTGGGCAAGCTTTTGGGCTACACATACGACTCCGGAGAATACAAGCGCTTCTATACCGATCCGGCAGAGAAAGCACTGCATGACGCCGTACAGGCGCTGTTTCCGGAAGATGATGTGTCGCTCTACAGCCGGTCCGACGACGACAACATGATCATGGTTTATGTTTCGTCCGATACGACCCCAGGCACATATTATCTGTTGAAGAACAAGGCGGAGCTGATCAAGATCGGTGATACCTACCCACTGCTGGACAAGAACAACCTCGCAGAGAAAAAATATATCCGCTACAAGGCCCGTGATGGCCGTACCATCTATGCCTACCTGACGGTGCCGAAGGGCGAAGGCCCGTATCCTGGCATCGTGCTGCCTCACGGCGGCCCGTGGGTACGTGAAACCGGCGGCTATGATGAATGGTCCCAGCTCCTTGCCAGCCGCGGCTATGTTGTGATCCAGCCTAACTATCGCGGCTCCACCGGCTATGGCCTCGATCACTGGAAAGCGGGTGACGAAAACTGGGGCCTGAAGATGCAGGACGACCTGGATGACGCTGCCATGTATCTGGTTGAAAACGGCCTTTCCACCAAGGACGAGCTGGCGATGTTTGGCTGGAGCTATGGCGGTTACGCAGCCTTCGCAGCCTCCATGCGTGATGACAACATCTATCAGTGTGCAGTTGCAGGCGCGGGTGTTAGCAACCTGGAGCTCCTGAACGCCGGTCTTCACAACAACCCGTTTTTGAAGGAACTGCAACGCCCTACCATCAAGGGAGTTTCACCTCAGAAACAGGTTGAGAAGGTGAATATTCCGATCTTTGTCGTTCATGGTGCGATTGATGAACGGGTCCCTGTGATCCACAGCCGTCAGTTTGTTGACGAACTGAAGAAATACGGCAAGGACTACAAATACACTGAAATGGAAGGCCTGGACCACTTCTCCAACCGCTTCACGCACGAGCACAAGAAACAGTTCTACACCGAGCTGCTTGATTGGCTCGCCAGCGATAAATGCTTCGGTAAGTAAGCGAGTAGAGAATCAGAGAAAAGCCGGGGTCCTGCCCCGGCTTTTTTTGTCCCTAATCCTGGGCCAAGTCTCCCAGCGCCCGTGTGAGTGGTTCAAGGCCTTCGTCACTGTATCGCTTCCAGCGGCCAATGGAGCCGGAATAGAGCGGCTGTCTGACCTGCACGGAACTGGCCGTCGAAACCGGGGCCGCATTTTCATGGAACCGAAGACACCCTTCGAACCAATCCAGACCGCAGAAATCCAGCAAACGCCGGGTCTGGGCTTCCTGATCAAAGACGATATCCTCATAGCGGATTTCCATGAAGCGGTCTGCAGGCAGCAGGTCGCGCCACTGCGCCATCAGCCCATCAAACCCGCAATAGAATTGCGCTGTGCTCTCAAGGTCGTAAGTGTAGTTATAGTAGGAGAACTGGGTGGAAAACAGCTGCCTGTAATTACTGAGGCAGCTATCCATCGCGCCGCGCCTGAGCGCCACAATGCGGGCATTCGGTAGTGCCTTGAGGATCAGCGCAGCATAGAAGAAATTCAGCGGCATCTTGTCGACGAACCTCTCGGCCCCACGCGCCAGCACTTTGGTTGCGGCCATGTAATGATTGCCAATTTCAGCCAGGTCAGCCCCTTCGACCATTCTCAGTGTTTCTGCATCCAGCACCATATTGCTGCTGCTTCCCGCCTTCGCCTTCACAAGGCCTGCGAATACATTCAGTTCGCCAGCAGACACCACGTCCGGATGGGTGGACAGGATACGGTCTACCAGGGTGGTACCCGTGCGCGGCAATCCAACTACAAAAATCGGTGCGCCATCCGCCCCACCGGGTGCGTCAAATCCAGCCGTTTCCACAGCGGCCTTGAACATGTCCGCCTGTTCGGCTTCATCAATGGGATAGCGTTCCCGGTTCTGGGCCTTTGCGCGCTTCAACCATGCGATACTCTCGTCATATTCGCCCAGGTCCTCATAGGTTTTGGCAATGGCGTGTCCCAGATGCAGTGCTGCATCGGCGTCAACCGAGAGCCGGTCAAACATCGGCAGCAGCACGTCAAGGCGGTTATCCTCAGGCGTCTGCTTCTTGAGCGCCACCAGCCCCGAGTGCGCCTTGAAAAATTCCGCGTCGCGGGCAAGTGTCTCCTTATAGGCCTCTTCCGCTTCCTCGAAACGCCCGGCGAACTGCAGCGATGATGCCAGATTATAGTGGAAGTTGGCAGGCCCCGGGTTCAGGCTGATCGCCTGCCTGAAAAAGGGCACTGCCCGTTCATGAAAGCCTGCCCGACTGAATACGACCGCAATGATATCCGCAGTCATGGGATCATTTACCGGCAGTGCGGCGGCTTTCTCGGCGGCCTCCCGTGCATCGTTCTGGCGGCCAACAACCGACAGGACCTGGGCATAAGCCGCCCAATAAACGGCCTCACTAGGCGACAACATTGTCGCGCGTTCACACAGCTCGACGGCTTTGACAAAGTTCCGGTGATCGAGTGCGAGCAGGCCAAGGGCGTGATAGGGGCGTGGGTCCTTTACATCCTGTCGGATCATTTCCATGCTCAGGTTGTGGGCCTCCTGATACTGTTTAGCCACGACTTTCTTCAGCGCTTCGTTCAAGACAATATTCCCCGCGGATCCCGTTCTATTCAACCTGACGACCTTGAATGCCACTAGTCTCTGTTCCGTTGTAGGCAACAGCCAAACGTCTGCGCAACCGATTTCTCGAAGCCGCCTGCCAGGCGCCTTATCAACTAGGCCAACTTTAGTCTCAGGCAGGCTATAACTTCGGCATAGCCACCGCAGATTCTGCAGGCAAGCAGGTTCGAACTGCATCTTGTGCTGCGCCGTCTCTGCAATTCTGCAGGTCATTCGCCGCGAAAGTTTGTATCATTCCTGTGGAGAACGACGCAATTTTGCGTGTCTTTTTGGTAACATGGACGAAAGAATAATCTTCGGGGCATAGAAATGCTCAGACCATTCTTTGCGGTACAGACGCACGCTATTGTCTCATAAGCAGAACCAAAAGATGCCAACAAGGTCGCCCAAAAAGTCACGTTGTCTGCAGTAGAGGGGCTGCAAAACGGTTTGAAGACCAATCCACAAGGAGGAAACTCATGATCCAGGGTCATGAAACATACCCACAAAAAAAGCATCGCCATGTAGCGCTATTGAGTGGGGCTGCAACGGCGCTTGCGCTGGCTGTTACGGGTTCAAATGTCGCACAGGCGCAAGACAGCCAAGACACGGCCGACGCCTTTTCCATCGATGAGATTATCGTTACGGCCACCCGCCGCGCGGGCTCTGTACAGGATGTTCCCATCAACATTGCAGCCGTAGGTGGTGCACAGATCGAAGAACAAGGCTTCGAGGACATCTCTGATATCCTGGCCTATGTGCCTGGCATCAACGTGGTGGACCGCGGCGGCCGAAACGGTAACCGCCTGATCGTCCGCGGCCTGAACGCCGATTCACTCGGCCAGGGTTCCGCCAGCGCAAATGGCGGAACGGTATCCACCTATCTGGGTGAGATCCCGATCTATATCGACCTCAAGCTCAATGACCTCGAGCGTGTTGAAACGCTGCTTGGGCCACAGGGCACCCTGTATGGTGCAGGCACGCTTGGCGGCGCCATTCGGTATATTCCGAACAAACCCAAGTTCGACGAAACCACATTCGAGGTCCGCGGCGACGCCTATATGACCAAACATGGTGATGGTGTAAGCACCGATACTGGCTTCACCATCAACGTCCCGGTTTCCGACAATTTCGCGATCCGCGGCTCGCTTGATTATCTCGACTATAAGGGCTTCATTGACTATGGCTACGTAGTCAATGACATTGGCGTATCTGAACCGGACGGCGCCAATGCAGACATCACCAGCTATGAGGATATGAACGGCCAGGAAGCGCTTTCAGGCCGTATTGCTGCACGCTGGGAGCCGACAGACAGCCTTGATGCTACACTGACCTACTATTTCCAGAATAGTGACAACGAAGGCCGCCAAACCAGTGGCTGGCGCGGTCCGCTGAATACCGACCGGTACGAAAGCCCGAGCCGTGTGCTGGAACCAAACGAAACCGAAAACGAGCTCCTCGCGCTTGAGATTACAGCCGACCTTGGTTTCGCGGAGCTGACATCAGCATCCGGTATTGGCGGCTACAAGGAAAACGGCCAGCGGGACCAGACCGACCTTCTGATCAGCCTGGAATATAGCTATGAGACCTTCCCAACCTTCACAGCCTTTACCCGTGAAGACCAGGAAAACAGCTTCTTCAACCAGGAAGTCCGCCTCGTTTCCAAAGGCGAACATGACTATAACTGGATCATCGGCGGGTATTATAACAAGTTCAACTCCACCGGCACCTCGGCTGAATTCACGCCCGGTTACGCTGCATTTGCCGGTTTCGACCGCCCGGATGATCTGGAATACTATTCTACCAGCGTGATCGACCTGACGGAAAAAGCTGTGTTCGGTGAGTTTGGGTATGACATCACTGATCGCTGGCAGGTAACTGTCGGTGCGCGCTATTATGAATATAAGCTGGAAACGTCTTCTACTGTGGACTTCCCGCTGTTTGATCCTGGCTTCACCATTCCTGACTTTGACGGACTTGGCGATCGGGCACCTGATCCAGACGCCGGCCAGGAAGACAGCGGTTGGCTTTTCAAGATCAACTCGTCCTATGAAGTGAATGACGACATGCTGGTCTATGCCACAGTCAGCCAGGGCTACCGCATCGGCAACTCGAACGGCATCGGCCAGTGTGACGCGTTTGATCCGGACAAGAACCAGGGCGCGTGTGCTCTGGCCCAAGGTCAGGTGTATGACGCCAATGGCAATACGGCAGAGTTTGACGAGCGTTTCTTCACGCCCGACAAAACCACCAACTATGAACTGGGTGCCAAAACCACCTGGCTCGATGGTGACCTGACGCTGAATGCGGCCCTCTTCTACGTGAAGTGGTCTGACCCTCAGCTGGGTTCGGCAACGGTGAACGCAAGCATTCCGATCACGATCAACGCCTCCGGCGCAGAATCGAAAGGTATCGAGATGAGCGGTAACTGGCGTGTGACTGACCGGTTCAGCCTGCGCGGTGCCTTCAGCTACACCAAGTCCGAGCTGACTGACGATGTACCGTCACTGATCCGGACAATCCCGACGCCAACATCTGCAAACCCGAACCCGGGTTTTGCGACCATCTTTATCGACGGCAAGTCCGGCGACCGTCTGCCTGGTTCTCCAACCACGCAGTTCTCCCTGTTCGCCAACTATGATCAGCCACTCGATAACGGCGCCACGCTTCGGTATAACCTCGGCTATGCCTATCAGGGCCATGTCCTGTCACGTACTGGCACCCGTGGTGGCGGCCTGACGCTGGATGACTTTGGCATTGCCAACGCGTCTGTTGTCTATGACACGGAAGACTGGACTGTTACGGCCTATATCGACAACCTCTTCAACGAGTTTGCCGAAACAGGCGTGCAGAGCACCAGCCGTTCAAACCAAATCCAACAGGGTGCGACGGTGCGGTCCTTCCAGACAACGGTCCTGACACCTCGTCAGATCGGTCTGCGCTTTACCTACCGTTTCGGCCTTTAAGGTCTATAAGATAAATGCAAAAAGCCGGGATCCTGCCCCGGCTTTTTTTCTTTTCTGAATACTACAGAATTATGCCGCGTCAGCTTTGCTTTCCTGCTGCGTCAGCACCAGCGCACCGTCACCAGCCGTGACAGACACATGATCCCCCGGCTTGATGTCACCCCTCAGGAGCTCATCCGCGAGCGGGTCCTGCAGGTATTTCTGCACGGTCCGTTTAAGGGGCCGCGCGCCATAAACCGGGTCATAGCCCATGTTACCGAGCCAGTCGCGGGCTTCATCCGACAAGTCGATTACAATCTTGCGGTCGTCCAGCAGTTTCTGCAGGCGGCGGACCTGGATATCCACGATCGCCGCCATATGGCCACGCTCCAGACGGTGGAACAGAATGATCTCGTCCAGCCGGTTGATGAATTCTGGCCGGAAGGATCCCTTGACCACATCCATCACCTCGTTGCGTACGCTTTCAACTGGCTCGCCGTCCTTGAGGTCGGCAATCAGGTGTGAGCCCAGGTTCGACGTCAGGATGATCAGCGTGTTGGTGAAATCCACCGTGCGCCCCTGACCGTCCGTCAGGCGGCCATCATCCAGCACCTGCAACAGCACGTTGAAGACATCCGGGTGTGCCTTCTCAATTTCGTCGAACAGAATCACCTGGTATGGCCGACGCCGCACTGCTTCGGTCAGCACACCGCCTTCTTCATAGCCGACATAGCCCGGAGGGGCACCGATCAACCGGGCCACGGAGTGTTTCTCCATGAACTCGGACATATCGATACGCACCATGGCAGTGTCGTCATTAAAGAGGAACGATGCCAGCGATTTGGTCAGCTCCGTCTTGCCCACACCGGTTGGTCCAAGGAACAGGAAGCTCCCGAGCGGCCGGTTCGGGTCCTGCAAACCAGCACGAGCACGCCGCACCGAAGCCGAAACAGCCTCCAGCGCTTCCCGCTGGCCGATCACGCGGCGACCAAGCTCGTCTTCCATGCGAAGAAGCTTGTCACGCTCACCCTCAAGCATCTTCTCGACCGGCACACCAGTCCAGCGCGCCACAACGGCCGCGATATCCTGGTCAGTGACCTCTTCCCTGAGAAGTGACCCCGGTTCGTCTGAACTGGCTGCGGCTTCCTCCAGGCGCTGCTCAAGCCCTGGAATGGTGCTATGCTGCAGTTCTCCCGCCTTGGCATAGTCGCCACGACGCTGGGCCTGCTCCAGCTCGATCCGGGCATGGTCCAGCTGTTCCTTGAGGTTCTTGTCGCCAGCGATCCGGTCTTTCTCCGTCTGCCAGCGGGCTGTCAGCTCAGCCGAGCGCTGTTCAAGGTCAGCCAGCTCTTTCTCAAGGTCCTTGAGGCGTGTCTTGGAGCCTTCGTCCTTCTCTTTCTTCAGCGCTTCCCGTTCGATCTTCAGCTGGATGATCTTGCGGTCCAGCTCGTCGATCTCTTCAGGCTTGGATTCGGTTTCCATGCGTAGGCGCGAGGCGCTCTCGTCCATCAGGTCGATCGCCTTGTCCGGCAGGAAGCGGTCCGTGATATAGCGATTCGAAAGAGTTGCCGCAGCCACGAGCGCCGCGTCCGTGATGCGGACACCGTGGTGCAGCTCATATTTCTCCTTGAGGCCGCGCAGGATGGAGATGGTGTCTTCAACCGTCGGTTCGCCCACGAAAACGGGTTGGAACCGGCGCTCAAGGGCCGCGTCCTTCTCCACATATTTCTTATATTCATTGAGCGTGGTGGCACCAATACAGTGAAGCTCACCGCGCGCCAGGGCTGGCTTCAGAAGGTTCGACGCGTCCATGGCGCCATCGGTCTTGCCGGCGCCCACAAGCGTGTGCATCTCGTCAATAAACAGGACAATATCGCCCTCGCCCGCTGACACTTCCTGCAGCACGCCCTTCAGGCGTTCCTCAAACTCACCGCGATATTTCGCGCCGGCAATCAGCGACCCCATATCCAGCGCCATAATGGTCTTGTTCTTCAGGCTGTCCGGCACATCGCCGTTGGCAATCCGCAGCGCAAGGCCCTCCGCGATGGCGGTTTTACCCACGCCGGGTTCACCGATCAGGACTGGGTTGTTCTTGGTCCGGCGCGACAGCACCTGCACGGTGCGACGGATTTCTTCGTCGCGGCCGATTACCGGGTCCAGCTTGCCGTCGCGGGCACGCTGGGTCAGGTCTTGCGCGAAACGTTTGAGGGCGTCATAGGCATCTTCGGCAGACGCCGTATCCGCCGTCCGGCCCTTGCGGACCGTATTGATCGCTTCATTCAGTTTTTCGGGTGCCAGGCCAGCCTTCATCAGAATGCTGCTTGCCTCGCATTTAGGCGTCAGCAGGAACGCCAGCAGCATGCGTTCGGCGGTGACATATTTGTCGCCTGCCTTTTCTGCAATTTCCTCTGCTTTAGCAAATACCTGCGCGGTTGCCGGGTCCAGATGCAACTGGCCGGCGCCGGAGCCCTCGACTTTGGGAAGTTTGGCCAGGGCTTCTTCAACGCCCTTCAAGGCATCTGCTGGCCGGCCACCAGCTGCACGAATAAGGTTCGCTGCAAGGCCTTCCTTATCGTCGAGGAATACTTTCAAAAGGTGTTCTGGTGTAAAGCGCTGATGGCCTTCACGAAGAGCCAGCCCTTGAGCGCTTTGAATGAAACCGCGCGTGCGGTCAGTATAGTTTTCGATATTCATGTGTCATTAACCCCATGATTGTCCTGCCCTTCTTTTGAAGCTGCAGGGTTACTGTCGGTTACTCACAGACGCCTTCTTTGAAGCCCGCCTGCTATACACATGTGGGTACTATACCAAATTCACGCAAGGGTGGGAGGCATGAAAAAAGGTCGCACCCCGGAGGACACGACCTTTCATAATCTTTTCTGCAGAAATTGCCTTAAGCGGCTTCATTGCCTTCTGGGCTTCCGCCAGCTTCAGCCGGGGCATCTGCAGCGACTTCAGGCGCCACATCGGCCTTGGGGCTGCGGCGACGGGCTGGCGCCCTGCGGCGTTTCGGCTTTTCCTCGACCGCTGTGCCGTCCAGGTCCAGCTCAGGATGCACCTCAACCGGCTGGTCAGCCACTGCCGGATCACCTGCAACCTCTGCAGCGCTTGCAGGTGCAGCCTGATCGTCAGCGGCTTTGCGGCGACCGCGACCACGGCGAGGCGCCTGTTCGGCTTCCTGCTGGGGTGCGTTGTCATCGTGCTGGTCATCATCAGACTGATTTGAATCACGCTGGTTCTGGTCGCGTTGGTTTTGTCCACCATTGCGCGCCGTCACTTCGTTCAACACACGCTGATAGTGGTCTGCGAACTGATAGAAATATTCAGCCTGAACCCGGTCACCAGCCTGTTTGGCCTCCCGTGCCTGGTTCTTGTATTTTTCCAGCAGCTGCTTTGGATTGCCGCGAACCTTAGGCTCGTTGCTCCGATTACCAGGACCGCTATTGCTACCTTTGCCGCCTTTGCGGGGTGCAGACCTACCGCGCTGTTTCCGCGCGTTCTGATTCTGTTTCATGCGAAATCATTACCAACAGTGATAAGAGATTAAATCAAAGACAGACCAAGCCTGCCAGTCTTCCGACATCGAATTCGACCGTTTTCGGAAATTATGTCCGCGGCGGTAGGCTAAAAAAGCCCTTGTCCGCTCCATCCAAGACACCTTCACCCTAGCGGGTCTTATCTGGCATTCCAAGGGAAAAAGGCTGAAAAATCAGCTTTTTTTACCCCAAACCACGCGTTCAATACCGCCCAGGTCTTTGACCTTGCCGGTTTCCACCAACCCGGCAGCATCAAATAGCGCCTTCACGTCATCAGCCTGATGAATGCCAACTTCGACCGCAAGGATGCCGCCGGGTGCCAAAAAGGCAGGGGCTTGTTCTGCGATCAGCCTGTATGGCCCCAGGCCATCGTTCCCGCCATCAAGCGCACCACTGGGCTCATAGAGCCGCACGTCCAGCATCAGGTCCGCCATGTCGGCAGACGGGATATAGGGTGGGTTGGAAACGATCACGTCAAAGCGCTGATCACCACCAAGCGGCTCAAACCAACTGCCTTCAAGGAAGGCTGTGCGCTCCTGAAGGCCAAGCGTCTCAGCATTATGCTTTGCCACCGCTAGTGCCCCAGCACTGATATCTACCGCATATCCTTGCGCGCCCGGTAATTCGTGCAACAGGCTGAGGCATATACAGCCCGTGCCAGTGCCCAGGTCTAGAACCGACCGGACAGGCCGACCGGACATCTGGTTGAGAACCGTTTCCACAAGCGTTTCAGTGTCAGGGCGCGGGATCAGTGTGTCAGGCGACACCTTGAAGGGAAGGCTCCAGAATTCCTGCTCTTCTGTGAGGTAGGCCACAGGTTCGAACGCTTGACGCCGGTCGATAAGTGAATCGAACGCCGTAGCTGCTTCTGCCGAAACAGGGTCAGCTAACTTGCCGTATAGCGCCATGTGCGGACAACCCAGCACATGGGCCAGCAGGATCTCCGCGTCCAACCGGGCGGTGTCAATCCCGGCGTCCACCAGCTTGGCCTCAGCCGCCCGTATCAGCTGCTGAAGGGTGCCTGCTGTGCTCAATAGCCCGCTTCCATTGCTGACAGTTTGGCCGCCTGATCTTCGCTGATCAAGGCATCGATCACCTCAGAGAGGCCTTCACCGGCCAGAATCTGGTCCAGCTTGTGAAGCGTCAACCCTATCCGGTGGTCGGTTACGCGGCCCTGCGGGAAATTGTAGGTCCGGATGCGTTCAGACCGGTCACCTGAGCCAACTTGTGCTTTCCGGTCCTCAGACCGCTCGGCCGCCGCCATTTCGCGCTCGCGGTCATAGAGCCGGGCACGCAGGATTTTCATCGCCTTGTCGCGGTTCTTGTGCTGCGACTTTTCCGATTGCACAACCATGATGCCCGTGGGCAGGTGGGTGATGCGAACGGCACTATCCGTGGTGTTCACGTGCTGGCCGCCAGAGCCCGATGCCCGCATGGTATCAATGCGGATGTCTTCCGGGCGAATATCGATATCCACCTCTTCCGCTTCCGGGAGCACCGCGACGGTGGCAGCTGAAGTGTGGATACGCCCGCCGGATTCAGTAACCGGTACACGCTGCACCCGGTGCACACCGGATTCGAACTTCAGTTTCGCGAACACGCCTTTGCCGGAAACGTTGGCCATGACTTCCTTGAAGCCACCCACATCGGCAGGCGAGGCAGAGACCATTTCCATCTTCCAGCCCTGCGATGCCGCGTATTTTTCATACATTTCATAAAGGTCACCGGCAAACAGGGCCGCTTCGTCCCCCCCTGTGCCGGCCCTGATCTCAAGAATCGCTGATTTCTCATCAGCGGCGTCCTTGGGCAGCAGTTGGATCGATAGCGCCCTGTCCATCTCAGGCAGCTTTTCCTTGAGCGCCAGGAATTCTTCCTGCGCCAGCTCTTTCATCTCCGGGTCATCGCCGGATTCGATCATTTCTGCCAGGTCTGCCAGTTCTTCGCGGCCAGCCTGAAGGGCGTTCACGGCTTCAATCACAGGCCCCAGGTCGGCATATTCGCGGCTCAGCTTCACAAATTCTTCGTTTGAGAATTTGTCTGGTGTGCCAAGCGCATGGCCCAGATAGTCGTAGCGGTCAGTCAGTTGCTGAAGACGTTCGTCGGAAATCATACCCTCGCTCCTTACGCCGTGATCGAGGCAACGAGACCGCCAAAAGGCACTTCCCATTGCTCGCCGCTATCCAGCTCCTTGACCATCACATTGCCGGCTTCAAGTTCGTTGTCACCCAAGATGATGGCAAATTTCGCATTTGCCTTTGATGCCCGCGTCAGGCGCTTCTTCAGGTTGCCGCTGCGGTCAGCCAAAACCGTCAGGCCTGCCTCGCGCATGTCTTCCGCCAGCGCAAATGCTTTCAGTGTCGCGGCCTCACCCATCGGCATGATCATAACCGGTCGTACGTCCACTAAATCAAGCTCAGACAGCATGGCCAGACGTTCTATGCCGCCCGCCCAGCCAACGCCAGCCACTGCCGGACCGCCCAGCTTTTCAATCAGGCCGTCATAGCGGCCACCTGCTAGCACTGTGCCCTGTGCGCCCAGTTCGGTGGTCACAAACTCAAAAGCCGTGTGGGTATAATAATCAAGGCCGCGCACCAGACGTTCGTCATGCTCATAAGGCACACCAACAGCTTCAAGGCCGGCCTTCACACTTTCAAAGAAAGCGCGAGACGCCTCATTCAGGTGTTCTGACAAAAGCGGCGCATCAGCCACGATAACCTTATCGCCGTCGTCCTTGCTGTCCAGAATGCGAAGCGGGTTGGTTTCCAGGCGCCGCACGCTGTCTTCTGACAGTTTATCCTTATGTGCTTCCAGATATGCCACCAGTGCCTCGCGGTACGCCACCCGGCTTTCCACGTCACCAAGGGTGTTCAGGTGCAGGATCACTTTGTCGCCGAGGCCAAGCTCACGCAGAAGGCGCCACGCCATGGCAATCTGTTCGACATCCGCTTCCGGATTTTCTGGCCCAAGGAGCTCAGCGTTGATCTGGTGGAACTGGCGGTAACGACCCTTTTGAGGGCGCTCATAGCGAAAAGCTGGGCCGTTGCTCATAAGGCGGCACGGCAGGTTCTGCTGCATACCGTTCGAGATGAAGGCGCGGCATACACCGGCTGTGAATTCAGGGCGCAGTGTGATCTCTTCACCGCCGCGATCTTCAAAGGTGTACATTTCTTTCGAAACCACATCTGAAGCCTCGCCGAGCGGACGGCGGAAGACATCGGTGAATTCGAAGATGGGGGTCGACAGCTCTTCAAACCCGTATGTTGATGCCACGCGGCGGAAGGTTTCCACCACAGCAGTCATCCGGCGGGCCTCATCCCCATAGATATCGCGCGTGCCCCGCGCTGGTTGCAGTTTGGACACGGGAAATTCCTTTTAAATCAGCTAATGAGAGTCTTGGGTGCTAGCAGCTTCAAATTCAGCCGCTTTTTCTTCCACAAGATCAACAATATGATCGACAAGCTTGTCGTCGGTAATTTTATGGTCGGTCACGCCCGAAAGGTAAACCATATGGTTGCCTTGGCCGCCGCCGGTGAGGCCGATATCCGTCTCACGTGCTTCACCCGGGCCGTTCACCACGCAGCCGATGATCGACAGGCTCATGGGCGTATGGATATGCGACAGGCGCTCCTCGAGCACTTCCACAGTCTTGATCACCGGGAAGGCCTGGCGCGCACATGACGGGCAGGAAACGATCCGCACGCCGCGGTGACGAAGTCCAAGTGACTTCAGGATTTCAAAGCCCGCTTTCACTTCTTCAACGGGCTCAGCAGACAGGGACACACGGATGGTGTCACCAATGCCAGCCCAAAGAAGGGAGCCGATCCCGATGGCCGATTTGACCGTGCCGCCCCGCAAGCCACCAGCTTCGGTGATGCCAAGATGCAGCGGATAATCGGTTGCGTCGGCGAGGCCCTGATAGGCCGCGACAGCGAGGAACACATCAGATGCCTTCACGCTGATCTTGAAGTCATGAAAATCATTGTCTTCAAGGATGCGGGCGTGTTCAAGCGCACTTTCAACCAAAGCCTCAGGGCAAGGTTCGCCATATTTTTCAAGAAGATGCTTCTCAAGCGACCCGGCGTTCACGCCAATCCGCATGGAACAACCATTGGCTTTCGCAGCGCGGATCACTTCCCGAACCCGGTCAGCAGACCCGATATTGCCTGGATTGATCCGCAGGCAGGCCGCGCCCGCATCAGCAGCTTCAAGCGCGCGCTTATAGTGGAAATGGATGTCCGCCACGATCGGCACATTGGCTTCACGACAGATTTCCGGCATGGCTGCAGTTGATTCTTCATCCGGGCAGGAAACCCGGACAATATCAACGCCGGCCTCTTCCGCTATGCGGATCTGGTTGATCGTGGCACGCGGGTCAGAGGTCAGCGTGTTGGTCATGGTCTGCACCGTGATCGGCGCGTCGCCACCAACAGGAACATTCCCGACCATGATCTGGCGGGATTTCCTACGGTAAACGTCTCTCCAGGGGCGTACACTCATGACGGTCTATTACCTCTAACTCCAAGCGTGTTTGTTGGCGTTATACATGAGGAAGCGCCTCGCTGAAAGCAAGGATTTTCGGGAATTGGTAGTTTCAGAAATTCAGCGTGAGCCGCCCGTGGAAGCACTAACCGACGACAGCAGACGATCCTGATCAAGGCGAACACCTTCGATCACCTCACCGCGGCCACCAAGTGCAACATGCTGCTGATCACCAAGCGTCAGGGTTACACCCCCAGCATTTGTCGTGGACAGAAGCGCTGAGCCGTCGAACTGCGGGCGGTAGCTTTGGCCTTCGCGCAAGACGCCGGACCAGATTTCCGTACCGTCAGCGTTTTCAAGCCGCAGCCACGAGTCTTCTTTGGCTTCCAGCAAAACATCTGAGGTGCCTACACCGGCAATTGCCTGATCCGCAATCGCGGCCGGTGAAAACAGCGACGCCGGGCGAACAAACAGTTGCGTGTCACCGGAAGCGACCGTTTCAAGCTGCACAGCGTCATTAACCACCGCAGCGTCCGCATTTGTCACCTGGGCCTCTTCGGTGCGGGCCGGCAAGGATGCCTGCACGGCCTGCAACTGGGCAACATCAGTATTACGGTCGATGATGTCACTGTCCGCTGTCAGGCTGAAAGGCACGATGCTTGAGCCAAACATGGCCCAGCAAAGGGAAACGCCCACCACGCCCGCAAGCGGCGAAAGCCAACCGGGCAGGCGGCGGCGCGGCTGTGCAAGCGGTGTATCAACCGGCAGCACCAGCGGCGTTTCTTCAATACCATATTCTTCTTTGAACTGGGCGACGATGGATTTTGCGTCCTGCTTTAATGCCATGGCATACGCGCGCACAAACCCAACTGCGAAAGTTTTCTCAGGAAGCTCGTCATAGTCGTCCGCTTCAATGGCGACCAGATAACTGCTTCTGACACAAATATCCTTGGCGATGGACTCAATACTCAGGCCGCGCTCATCACGCGCGTCCCGCAACAGTTTACCTACTGTTTTTTCATCTTGGCTCATCACAAAACCGTCCCCTGCCTTGCCCTTGCTGGGTTTTCCCAGTCTGGACAGACAGTAACCTGCTATTACAGCGTTTTCCCAACGTGAGACCGTCCGGCATTCCCCCTGAGGTCTCTCGAGCACCACATTTCTGCATCCATTTGTCGCCCCGCTATCGTGCGAGCAGCTTGTGGTTGCGGTCCGTGGTTTTTTTCTACGGTTTCTATTGGACCACACATTAGTCAAAAAACATTTAACGCCCCGAGTCAAATAGATTCAATTTTTATGGGAAATTATTCTCCTCTGAACAACAAACAATTGCTGCTTCAAGAGAATTTCAGAGTTTGATCTTGTGATCCTTGGCGAAAGCCACGAGTGAGTCGCGAATCGAATGTTCCGGCGACGTGATGTTCGACAGCATGAAATCACGCAACTGCTTCAGGTTGACTGAGCGGATCATTCGCTTCACAGGCCCCACAGATGTCGGCGAGATAGATATACGGCGTAGGCCCAGGGCAACAAGAGCCATGGCTTCGATCGGGCGCCCACCCATCTCGCCGCACAGGGTAACCGGCACACCTGCATTATCGCACGCCTTGATCACCATATGGAGAAACGCCAGCACCGGCGGCGCCAACAGGTCATAACGGTTGGCAAGCTTCGGGTTGCCCCGGTCGCAGGCAAAGAAGAACTGCATCAGGTCATTGGTGCCAATCGACAGGAAGTCGATCTCGTTCATCAGGGTATCAAGCTGCCATGAAAGCGACGGCACTTCCAGCATACAGCCTACCTTGACCTCCTTCGGCGCTTCGCGGTCATGCTTGGCCAGGCGGTCAATCTCCTTTTGCAGGATGGCCTTGCAGCGCCTCAATTCCGCGACCTCTGCGATCATCGGGAACATGACATGAAGCGTTTTACCGGCCGCAGCATAAAGAAGGGCTCGCAGCTGGTAGCGCAAGAGTGCCGGACGATCGAGCGCAATGCGGATGGCGCGCCAGCCCATCGCCGGGTTTTCTTCTTCTTCGCGCGGCAGGAATGGCGCGGGCTTGTCGCCGCCGATATCCAGCGTGCGGAACACTACCGGCCTGTCGCCAGCCGCTTCCAGGGCGGCTTTGTAAATCTTTGTCTGTTCATCCACCCGCGGCAATGCTGGCGACACCATGAACTGGAACTCCGTGCGGAACAGGCCAATGCCCTCCGCGCCCGTATTGTCCAGGCTGGGCAGGTCTACCAGAAGGCCAGCGTTCATGAACAGCGTCACCCGGTGACCGTCAAGCGTTTCAGCCGGCAGGTCGCGCTCAGCCGCATATTCGGCATACAGCTGTTCCTGAAGCTCAAGCGTGGCCTTGTAGCTATCGATCACATCGTCGGCGGGACGGATATAAACATGCTCGCTGCCGGTATCGACAATGACCTGCTCACCCGGCTCTACGTGGGTCAAGAGCCCCTTGACCCGGCCAAGCACGGGAATACCCATGGCGCGCGCAATGATGGTCACATGCGATGTGGCCGACCCTTCCTCAAGCACAATAGCTTTCAGGAGGTCACGGTCATAATCCATCAATTCGGCTGGCCCGATGGTGCGGGCGATCAGGGCCGATTCTTCCGTTAGCTTGGTGCGGTAGTCGCTCTTGTCGCCCTGAATGATCCGGATCAGGCGTGACGCCAGGTCTTCGAAATCAGCGATCCGCTCCCGAAGGTACGGGTCCCTGATCTTGCTCATCCGGGCACGATTTTCCTGCAGCACGCGATCAACTGCAGCTTCCGCTGTCAGCCCGGACAGCACAGCTTCACGCATCTTTTCCTGCCAGCCCTGATCGTAGGCAAACATGCGGTAGGTCTCAAGAACCTCGCGGTGCTCACCGCCGTGGGCCAGGTCAGGATGCTCGATCAGCTCTTCAAGCCGCAACCTGAGTTCAGCAATCGCTTCTTCAAGCCGCAGCTTCTCTGCGTCGACATCTTCTGCCACCGTGCGGGTGATATGAATTTGCGGCTGGTGGAACACCGCTACACCGGCCCCAACGCCGCCCGCAAGCGACATGCCATCAAGTGTTACGGGTTCACCGGTCGTGGTGCTGTCCTCGGTCAGCTCTTCCTTGTCCACAAGCGTACCGGAACCAACAAGTTCGGCAATCACCATCGAGATAGTTTGAAGCGCTTCCACTTCTTCAGGCTTGTAGCGCCGCGGTGCCACATTCTGCACGACAAGGACGCCCACCACCTTGCCGGTGCGCAGGATCGGCACCCCGAGGAAACTGTGGTAGATATCCTCCCCGGTTTCCGGGCGATAAACGAATCGCGGGTGCTGGGGGGCTTCAGAAAGATTAAGCGGCAGGCCACGTTCGGCAACCAGGCCTACAAGGCCCTCACCAACACGCAGGCGTGTCTGGTGAACGGCCTCTTCCTTCAGGCCTTCAGTTGCAAATAGTTCGAGGATTCCGCCCGCACGCGACAAATAGATGGAGCACACTTCGGCGACCATATTCTGCGCGATAACACGGACCACGCGGTCGAGCCGGTCCTGCGGCTGGCCGCTACCAGCCATCACACTATGGAGCCGCCGAAGCAGCAATCTTGGCTGACTTACGTGGTCAGGCAAGGCATTCCCCCTTTAGTCGGCACTGGCAAAGGCCAGCTTGCGGTGAAACCCGCATATCATCTGTTAGCCGCGGGCGTTCAGATGACTGATAGCTTGTGCAACAAGCTCATTGATGATGTCCGCCGTTGGCTCGATCTTCTTGACCATGCCAACGCTTTGACCTGCCATAACAGACCCGGTTTCGACGTCGCCGTCAACCACCGCGCGGCGAAGAGCTCCACCCCAGAAATGTTCAATCATCATCTGGCCCTCATCCTGCGCGATTTCGCCAGTACGAAACTTGGCGACAACCTCTTCCTGGGTTTTCATGAAATCTTCCGTACCCTGGTTTTTCAGTGCCCGCACTGGAATCACAGGGAAACGACTATCGATCTGTGTGCTTGCCACGGCGTCACGGGCACTCGCACGGATGAAAGCCTTTTTGAATTTTTCATGGGCCACACATTCCTCTGCGACCACAAACCTGGTTCCTAATTGGGCACCCGAAGCACCCATTTCAAGGTAGGAGGCCATCACTTCTCCGCGGCCAATGCCGCCTGCAACAAACACCGGCACATCGGTGATAACAGGCAGGATTTCCTGGGCTAGCACGCTGGTGGACACAGGACCAATATGGCCGCCCGCTTCAGCGCCTTCGATGATGATGGCGTCAACGCCAGAACGCACAAGTTTCTTCGCGAGGGCCGCTGTGGGTGCAAAACACATGAGCTTTGCGCCGAAGCCCTTGATTTTGGCAATGGCCGCCCCGCTTGGCAGCCCACCCGCCAGCACCACATGGCTGACCTTCTGATCGGCGCAGACATCAATCAGTGCATCCAGGTCTGGATGCAGGGTGATCAAGTTCACACCGAATGGCTTGTCAGTAAGTTCGCGGGTAGCAGCAATTTCAGCCGCCAGGAGTTCCGGGCCCATGCCGCCACAAGCAATGACGCCGAAGCCGCCTGCGTTAGAGATGGCAGAGACCAGGTTTCGCTCGGAAACCCATGTCATCGCACCACCAAGGATGGCATACCGGCTGCCCAAAAATTCCTTGCCACGCTGCCAATGGCGTTCCAGGCGCGCGAGACCGATTTCACTCATAAAAAACACCCTCAAACTCCACGCAGATCATGCGTCAGTTGGGGCATCCAAACCATAAGCCGTATGAAGCGCCCGAACTGCAAGCTCTGTATATTCCGCGTCGATAATTACACTAACTTTAATTTCAGACGTAGAGATAACTTGGATATTGATACCCTTTTCTGCAAGCGTATCAAACATTTTGCTTGCGACACCCGCGTGGCTGCGCATGCCAACACCCACGACAGACACTTTCACCACGTCGCCGGTGTAGACCAGATCACGGTATTTGAGCTCGTCCTTACGGTCGCTGAGCACCTTCACGGCCTTGCGAAGATCATCTTCCGGCACGGTGAAGGTCACGTCGGTGGACGTACCATCTTCGGACGCGCTCTGCACGATCATGTCGACGTTGATATTCTGGTCTGCGAGCGGTGCGAACAGGTGCGATACCTGCCCAGGCCGGTCTTCAAGGCCAACAACGGTAATTTTTGCTTCGCCGCGGGAATATGCAATCCCGCTTACTACTTCCTGTTCCACGATTTCGTCCTCACCAACTACAAGTGTTCCGGGCAGGTCTTCAAAAGATGACAGAACCTGGGTCCGCACGCCGTGCGTCATGGCCATGGCCACAGACCGGGTCTGCAGCACCTTGGCGCCCAGGGATGCCATCTCGAGCATTTCTTCATAGGTAATCTTATCAAGCTTGCGCGCCTTGGGCACAATACGGGGGTCGGTGGTATAGACACCGTCCACATCCGTGTAGATATCGCACTGGTCAGCCTTCAAGGCCGCAGCAAGTGCCACAGCCGAGGTGTCAGACCCGCCGCGACCCAGCGTGGTAATGCGGCCATCGTCAGCAATACCCTGGAAGCCTGCAACAACGGCCACACGACCACCTTTGAGGCATTCCTCAAGCTTTTCGGTTTCAATCTTTTCGATTCGCGCAGCACTATGTACATCGTTCGTACGGATCGGCACCTGCCAGCCCAGGAAAGAGCGCGCAGGCACTTCCATTTCCTGAAGGCAGATCGACAACAGCCCGATGGTAATCTGCTCACCCGCGGCCACTACCGTGTCGTACTCGCGCGCATCGTGCATGGGCGCAGCCGACCGGCAGAAGTCCACCAGCTGGTTCGTGGTGCCTGACATGGCAGAGACAACCACCACCACTTCATGGCCTTCGTCCACGGCTTTCTTGACCCGGCTTGCCACGTTCCTGATACGGTCAACGTCGCCTACAGAGGTTCCACCAAACTTTTTTACTATCCGTGCCATCTGATAATCCGGTTCCTGTCGCAATTCTTCCTGTTTCCGGCAATTTGACGCATCCCCTTGACCCGAAGCGCGCAAAGGTGCGTATTGAGAAACAGCGCGATATTGTTTAAAGGCTGGCTTGCATGCGTGCAAGCGCTCAGTAGGCCAGACGCGCGGGAAAAGCTTGCTTGGAACAAAAGATATGCTGAACGAAAACCAGAGACCCGATAAGGCGCCGGAGACCGGCACCATCGCCCATGGCGGCACCGTGGACGAAAGCGAGGTCGCTTTCTTCGCCCGCATTGCTGACACCTGGTGGGACCCAAAGGGCCCGTTCAAACCCCTGCATATCCTGAACCCAACGCGCCTTGGATACATCCGTCAGGAAGTCGAGGCCCATTTCGGCCTTGAGAAAAACCTCAAGAAACCGTTTGAAGGCCTGCGCCTGCTGGACATCGGCTGTGGCGGCGGACTGGTGTCTGAGCCCATGGCGCGACTGGGGGCAGACGTCGTGGCCGTGGATGCGTCAGAGAAAAACATCAAGACCGCCAGCGTACATGCGGCCCTATCGAAGCTAGAGATCGATTTCCGCAACACCACCGCTGAAGCGCTAGCAGACGCGGGCGAGCAGTTTGATGTGATCATCAATATGGAAGTGATCGAGCATGTCGCGGACGTGGACGCCTTTCTGGGCGCCTGCCGCAAGCTCTTGAAACCTGGCGGCATCATGCTGCTCAGCACCATCAACCGCACCGCCAAAGCCTATCTGTTTGCCATCATTGGCGCAGAACATGTGCTGCGCTGGTTGCCTGTGGGCGCGCACGACTGGAACAAATTCATCAGACCGGATGAGCTGAAAGATTTTGTCTCAACGGCGGGCTTTGAAGCTGGTGAAGCAACGGGTTTTGTCTTTAACCCGCTTGGCGGCAAGTGGCGCCTCAGCGCCACCGACACCGGCGTCAACTATGCAATGACGGCAACCGCCCCCAAATAGGGAAACGGCTGCCGCCATACCCCCATCAAGCTAGCCTGCTGTTTCTGTGGATTTCTTCTTCAGGCCACGCGCGAGCAGCACGCAGCCGCCAATCAACACCAGCATTGTGACCAAGCTGTTTTCCGGCCCGGCCATGCCGCCGGTCAGCCATTCAGGCGCACCGTCCTTGATCATCAGATCCACCCACAGGGGCTTGATATCAAGCGCAATACCTGTCGTTGGCACCCCGAACCAGGTGATGAAGGACCAGTTCCAGGCCGCATGCCACGCACAGGCGCCCCAAACCGATTTCTGTCGGATCACCAGGAAGCTGAGGAAAATTGAAAAGGCCATCGTCATGATGAAGAAGATGCTGAACTCGCCCAGCTTGAAGGGTTCATCACCACCAATGCCAACATGCATCAGCATGAAAAGCGTGCTGTTGCCGAGCACACCAACCCAAAGGCCGTAGCGTTCTGACAGGCGGGACAGCATCCAGCCCCGAAACAGGATTTCCTCAACGCTGGACTGGACAATGAACCCAAGGGCAAGCAGCAGGATCGGCAGGTAACTCACTGCCATGAAATCCTGCGGCCCTTCAACGGCATAACCACCCACAAGCCAGATAACGATAACCGACAAGGCCGCCATGCCGGCCCCCAGTCCAAATCCCTTGCCGAAAGTACGCTGTGCGCCTGCATGCCTCACCAGGCCTATGCTCGCTAGTCCGCGGCGCTCGAAGAAGCGCACCCACAGAAGAAGCGGTATCATCACCGCACCGAATACGATGAAGAGCATATAGAGGATGTTGGGGTATGTTTCTATTTCATCTTCGGCGATCCAGCCGCTTTCGATCGCTGGTACAATGGCCACGACCTGACCAGCAAAAAAGAAGATCACCAATAAAAGCGGCACTGCCCAAGGCCATGTCCGCTTGCCCCCGTTCAGAGCATCTTGAAAAAATGTTGTTGTCATATTGTTTTTCTCTCGCTGTCGGACTCGTCTTTGCGCGAGCCATCCCATAAGCCCCTAACGAAAGTCATAGCGGGCCTATATCAAAATCTTGCTGTTTTGGCTGGGCACACCTATGTTCAGTGGTAACAGCGAGAGGAAAACGGCATGAGCCGCGCAAAAGAAAAAATAGACAGCGCGCTGCTTCTGAAAGCCAACGCCAGCATTGAGGCCCAGCACGATATCCACCGGGATGTTGCTGTGTCCAGATGGTCCATCGACCGCAACAGCGTGGCCTACGAGAAAAGCGACAGCCACACCCTGAGCCTTTATCTGAAGGGCGGGGAAACCAGCTACCGCGCCGACCAACAGGGCAACCTGGGCCGTAGCGGCACCCTGTGCCTGATGCCGCAGGGGCATGCCTCCAACTGGCACATCGGCGGGCCCATCGATTTCGTGCATCTCTATTTTTCGGACGCCATTCTGAAACGCTTCGCGGCCGATCATTATGAGCAGGATGTACGCTTGGTGGACCTGAGAGACCTGATATATCAGGCAGACGATACCCTGTCGGCCATGTTGCTTGGCTATGTGGATTGCTGCACCCGACAGCCGGACCGCGCGGGGCTGATGGGCGAGCATCTGCTTATGAGCATCTTCGACCATATCATCACCCGCTATAACGGCTTCGATCTGAAGGAAAACCGCCTCAAGGGCGGCCTGACACCGCTCCAGATGAGGCAGGTAAAAGCCCTGATTGCCGACAAGCTGGATAGCCGCCTGTCCATGGCAGACCTGGCCGCAGAAGCGGGCCTGAGCCCCTTCCATTTCGCCCGCCAGTTCAAGGAAAGCTTAGGCGAAACGCCCGGACAATATGTTATGCGCAAGAGAATTGAAAGTGTGAGGGAGCGGCTGAAGACTGATGAACCGCTGGCACAGATCGCAGCCCGCACAGGATTTGCACAGCAAAGCCACATGACGTCACAGTTCAGGAAGCAGGTGGGATTGACGCCGCTTGCTTACCGCATGGCGATGGTGAGCTAACGGCTCGTTTAGGCGTCCTTGCGCCCGAGACCGGGGAGCGGCATCACTTCAACACCCTCTTCGAGCAGCTCCTTGGCTTCCTGAAGCGTGCTTTCACCATAGATGCCGCGTTCTTCCGCTTCACCATAGTGAATCTTGCGGGCCTCGTCGGCGAACTTGTCGCCAACATAATCGCAGTTGGCCTCAACATGGTTCTTGAGCTTGGCCAGAACCTTTTGGGCTTCTTCCACCACTTCCTGCAGCTTCGGGTCACCCGCCTTTGCGGCCACAGATGCCACCTCAGATTTCTGGTTACCCTTCGAGGCTACATTCGGTGCCATCAGTGCCTTCGATACTTCGTTGCTGCCACAGTGCGGGCATTCGACAAGCCCAACGGCCTGCTGTTCTTCATAGGCGTTTGAAGACCGGAACCAGGCTTCGAACCGGTGGCCAGTACTGCATTTCAGGTCAAATACGATCATGTGGCATCTACTGTCGTTACAGTTACATCGCGGTCATGCGTGAGCGAAGGGATTTTCTGCCGCGCTTCCGCGCATTTTGCAAGGTCCAAATCGGCGATTGTGACGCCAACGCCTGTGCCTGCGTCAGCGACAACGCTGCCCCAGGGATCGATAATCAAGCTGTGGCCGTATGTGCTACGTCCGGTGGCATGAAGGCCGGTCTGGGCAGCCGCCAGCACATAGCAACCTGTCTCAATCGCACGTGCCCTCAGAAGCGTATGCCAATGCGCTTCACCCGTTGGCCGGGTGAAGGCCGCCGGCACCAGCAACACATTTGCGCCAGCCTTGGCCAGCGCCCGATAAAGATAGGCAAAACGCAGGTCATAGCAGATGGACAGGCCGAAATCAGCCAGCGGCGTTTTCGCAACCACGGCGCTCTGGCCACCATCATAAAGTGCTGATTCCCGGTACGCTTCACCACCGCCCAAATCCACATCAAACAGGTGCATCTTGTCGTAGCTGGTTTTGATCTCACCGTCCGGGCCAATCAGGAAGCCCCTGTTAGCCAGACGGTCCTCAGCCACTTTTGTGATCAGCGAACCAATATGCAGCCACACCTTGAGCTCTGCCGCGATAGTGCGGAAGCGCTTCAGGCCAGGGTCATCATCCTGAAAGCTGGCTTTTTCTAGCACCACCTTGCGGTTCATTTCCATCAGATGCGTGGTTTCAGGCGTGCTTATAAAGTCTGCGCCATCTGCCGCAGCTTCGCGAATATAACCTTCTGCAGCGGTCACGGCATCCGCGACCACATTGCCGGTATTCAGCTGTATGAGGGCGACGCGCAAGGGCTTCAGCTCGCCAGGAGCGACGCAAGGCCGCCCTGTGCATCAAGGGCATACAGGTCATCACAGCCGCCAACATGACGCTGGCCGATCCAGATTTGTGGAACAGTGTTCACGCCGCCTGCCTTTTCACGCATTTCGCGTCGGGCAGCGGGGTTCATGTCCACGTTGATTTCCTTGAAACGCGCGCCTTTTTGCTTCAGCAGCGCCTTGGCGCGGTAGCAATAGGGGCACATGTTCGAGCTATAGATGACAATGTCAGCCACAAAAACTTCCTTTACTTCAAACAGCGTTGCCTTCCCGGCACTCTGGATTCGCTCCTTATGTAAGCGAAAACACGCTAGATTTAAAGGTATTCCCCGCTTCACAACACTGGGAGCTAACTGCGAACTGGTTGCCCCACCCGCGCGAAAGCCACAACCCCAACATGGCTGGCGCCAGCTTTCTTGAGCGCCTTCGCGCATTCTGATGCCGTAGCCCCGGTTGTCAGCACGTCATCCACCAGAAGAACCCGCTTGCCGGCAAGCTGGCCAGACCGGCTGACAGGCACACGGAAAGCACCGCGCACATTCTTGCGCCGCCCCTTTCGGTCAAGCGTGCCTTGACTTGGAGTAGCCCGCATGCGCTCCAACAAAAACGGATCAGCGCGCAAGCCAAGCTTTCCGGCCAAGCCTTTTGCCAGTAACTGGGATTGGTTGAAGCGACGCTTGAGCAGCCGCCACCGGTGCAAAGGCACAGGGATGATCAGGTCAGCCTGCATGTCGGATGGGATCACCCGCGCCATCATTGTCACGAACGCCGGAATGCTGGCCCCGGCGCCGCCATGCTTCATTCGGATGATCAGGTCACGCCCCAGCGCTTCATAAGACACCGCTGCCCGCGCCCAGTCGAAAGCTGGAGGGTCTTTCATGCAGGCGCCGCACAGCGCATCCGGGCCCACATCCACCTCGAACGGCAAGCCACACGACGCGCACCAGGGTGCAGCGATGGGCGACAGGTCCTGCCAGCAGGCCGCGCACAAATGGCCGTGTGACAGGATGCGCTCACCACAGGCCGGGCACCGCGGCGGCAGCAGAAAATCCACCACCCCGCTGCCAAGCTTCCTGAATACCGATTGTGCCCCCATCTGTTTCATGGGGTGAGCTTAGCAGGCAACACGAGATGAAACCAGTTGCACTGGCGCGGGTGCTCGCTTATGTCAAAGCCCATGAGCACCGAGCAAAATGACATCAATCTGTTTGACCAGGTCGCGGTTCAGCGCAACAGGGTGCGTGGCCGTGCCATGGGGCCGGATTTCGATTTCCTGCGCGAGGAAATTGCCGACCGGATGGCGGACCGCCTGGCGGACATCAACCGAGATTTTGGTACAGTGCTGGATATTGGTGGCAACTTTGCGCCCCACACAGGCCAGGGCGTTCAGACAGCGCCTGCGACCGACGGCACCCTTGATGTGGCACCAGGGAGTTGTGATCTCGTGATATCCAACCTGGCGCTTCACTGGGTCAACGACCTGCCGGGGCTGATGGTGCAGGCCAACCACGCCTTGAGGCCTGACGGACTTTTCATGGCAGCCCTGTTTGGCGGTGAGACACTGCATGAGCTGGGCCATAGCCTTCTGGCCGCCGAGGCGGAAGTCACAGGCGGCGCCAGCCAGCGCGTCATCCCGTTCGCCGACGTACGCGACCTGGGCAGCCTGCTTCAGCGCGCGGGCTTTGCCCTGCCGGTCACTGACATGGACACGATCACCGTAACCTACGAGCACCCGCTGAAGCTGATGCAGGAACTGCGCGGCATGGGCGAAGCCAACGCCATGCAGGCCCGCAGCAGGCGTTTCTTGCGCCGCGACGTCTTGATGCGTGCTTGCGAAATCTATCAGGCCAAATTCGGCATGGCAGACGGACGTGTGCCTGCCACCTTCCAGATCATGTATATGACCGGCTGGCACCCGCACGAGAGCCAGCAGAAGCCCCTGAAGCCCGGTAGCGGCAAAGTGAATTTGGCCGACGCCCTCAAGGCTGGCAAACCGCCCCAAAAGGCCTAGTCCCGGACTACCTTCAGGTTCGGCCAGCGTTTCAGCCAGCCTTTGGCCTGTAGGCGTGCCTCGAACCCTTCCGGATCATTGTCTTTCATCACAGGAGTGATCCTGAGGATATGGGCGAAAAGGTCATCAAACCCGAAAGCGGTAAGCCACTCGAAAGCCCCGTCAGGCGAAAGGCGTACACCGATGCCTGTTGCTGTTTCCGCCCAGTGGCGCAAAGCTGTTTCAGTATCCTGGAATGGATCGTGGCCGCCGAATGTGTGCATGCGTGCCTGGTTGCGCACCTGCCAGTCCACATCCGGCATTACCAGCTTCAGCGAAGCCTCATAGGCGAGATCGCGAGTTTTGAGGTCATAGGTCGCGTCGAAATAAATCACATCCACGTCTGCCTCTGGAAACTGAGGCTGGGGATCATACAAGCTGTCCCAGTAGCGATTACGGATGAAGCCTGCGGCGATATAGGCGCCTTCAGGGCCGGCGGTACGAACAGCCTCAAGTGCCGTCATTGCAGCCTTGTCACTGCGCAACAGGCTTTCCAGCACCTCAAGGCTCAAAGGAAATCCCGCAGCATGGCTACGAGCGGATCATCCGCCGGCGGCATTGGGTATTCCCCCAGATCCCGGATTTTCACCCACCTGAAAGCCTGGCCTTCCATACCGCGCACAAGGCCTTCCCATTTCCGGCACAGATACAGCGGCATCAGAAGATGAAACTTTTCATAGGAATGGGACGCGAAGGCAAAGGGCGCCAGGCATGCAGCGGTGATATCGATATCCAGCTCTTCCTTGCATTCGCGGATCAGGGCAGCCTCAGGCAGCTCGCCCTCCTCCACCTTTCCGCCTGGAAATTCCCATAGCCCGGCCATTGCCTTGCCTTCGGGGCGCTGCGCGATAAGCACACGGCCATCCACATCAATAAGCGCAATCGCTGCCACCAGGACTGTTGGCAGACCTGCGTCAATCTTCACATTAGGTTCTGGACAATCATCAATCATGGTGGCTACGGGTAAACACACTTTTAGCCAAATTCAAGCTTTAACAACTTGTTTAGGTTTGGCGCAGAGGCTTATGCTGCTTATAGCGCGGATTAAAACTATGGGGTTGTAATCGTGTTCAGAACAGTCGCGGTAAAATTACGCGGGCTGAAAGATGCCTTATGGCAGGATCGCCATGGTGCGACAGCCGTTGAATATGGGCTGCTGATCGGTTTAGCAGCCCTTGGTCTTGCTGCAGGATGGGGATCGATTGGCGATCTGGTGCAACAAATTTTCGCTATGCTGAGCGACCAGACACAGGCAGCCACCCCAACAAGCAGTAGCTAGTTGGACTGGCACAACAACTTTGTCCGAACCGGCATTCCGGCCCGTTTAGCTAAAGGCAGCTTCCTGAAATCCAGCAGCCACACGGCGTGACCGGCGGTCAGACTTCTTGTCGTCATCGTCATGGTCCATGCGCTCGGCAATCACAAGGCGTGCCCTGGCCACTTCCTGCTTCATGTAATTCAGCTCTGCCAGTTTGTCCGCACCCTCATCAGCATAGCGGTCCAAAGCATCGGTCAGTGCCTCATTCAATTCCGTCAGGAACTTCATCTGTAACTCTAGATTGACGGTTGGCATCATTCTTCTCCAGCAAACTCCGGTTCAACGTACCCCACGCCTTACCTGATACAAGAGTCATGCCAGAGAAATAGCTGTTTAATTTCATGCAGTTACGCCCGCAAAAGAAAACACCCGGCAGAAACCACCGGGTGTATTTTGTCAGCTTGTGGAAAATTCGTCCTAGCTGCGATAATCCGCATTGATGCGGATATAGTCGTATGTCAGGTCACACGTCCAGACCGTAGCAGTACCTTCACCAACGCCCACATCAATGCGGATATCGATATTCTGGCCCTTCATGTGTTCCGCAGCCACCGGCTCACTGTATCGAGGGTGCACACAGCCTGCCTTGGCCACATGCTGGCCCCCGATCCAGATTTGTAACACGTCACGCTCTGCCGCTTCGCCCGCCTTGCCAACAGCCGCCACAAGACGCCCCCAGTTGGGGTCTTCACCTGCAATAGCGGTTTTCACCAGCGGGCTGTTGGCCACTGACTTACCGATCACCCGGGCGGCCGCATCGTCTTCAGCGCCTTCGATCGTGATGGCGACAAATTTGGTGGCGCCTTCACCGTCCCGCACAATCAGTTGTGCAAGATCGGTCATTACTTCGTCGAACTTGGCCCGAAAATCTGCGAGGCGCGGGTCATCGGGATCGTCAATCGGGTCATAAGCCGCGCCAGCACCGGTCGCAATCGCAATACAAGTATCGTTTGTGGAGGTGTCCCCATCCACAGTGATGCTGTTGAATGTACGGTCCGTGGCGTCGGCCAGCATTTTTTGCAGGCAACCATGGGTCAGCGCCGCATTGGTGAACACAAATCCCAGCATGGTGGCCATATCGGGCGCGATCATGCCGGAGCCTTTGGCGATGCCGGAAATGACAGCTGGGCGGCCTTCGACGGTGGCTACCCTGCAACTGCCTTTGGGATAGGTATCGGTGGTCATGATGGCACCGGCCGCTTCCCGCCACATGGAACCGGACATGCCGTCCTTGATAGCCTTCAGCGGCCTTTCGAACAGGTCACCGTTCAGCGGCACGCCAATCACGCCGGTTGAACAGGCCAGCACCTCTTCAGGCGCACAGTCAACAATCGCTGCCGCTGTTTCTACCGACTTCACGGTCGCCTTCATGCCCTTTTCGCCGGTAAAGGCGTTGGCATTGCCCGCGTTGACAATCAGCGCCCGCACCTTGCCGCCAGATTTCAAAAGCGCATCCCGACACCAGTCAACAGGCGCCGCTGGCGCCTTGGACCGAGTGAAAACACCCGCCGCCACAGACCCTTCCGACATCACCGCAAACAGGAGGTCCGGACGCTCGCGCTTGCGGAAGCCTGCGTGCATTGCACCCATTTCGACACCTGGGACAGGTAAAAGGTTTGGAAAGCCCTCTGGGGCAAGGGGGGACACTTTAGACTCGGCCATGCGATTATCCTCAATCAATGCCATTTATTTTGCCGCATCATGCCCGTTGATTTGCCAATCGGCAAGAAATCACGCCCGAAACAGTCAATTCCCCGCGAGAAGGTGCCGCACCAGTTGACAGACGCTGGCATGATACTTATCTGTGCCTGCACTCTTGTAGTTGTGAAACTGCATATAATTATAAAGTCAGTAACGCATTCCCTCAGGGATCACAGTACGGCCGGCCGCGCAGCGCGCACCAACACAGTGACCGGTGATGTCAGAGCTAGGAAGCCAGGGGCAGGCCAGGAAAGAAATATGCTGGGATTAAGCACACTCGCCAAAAAGATTTTTGGGTCCGCAAACGAACGTTATCTCCGTAAACTTGAGCCTAAAGTCGCAGCCATTGGCGCGCTTGCCGACGAGATGACAGCGCTTTCAGATGAGGCCCTCAAGGCAAAAACCCAAGAATTCCGGGACAGGCTGGAAGCGGGCGAGACCGTTGACGACCTTCTGGTTGAAGCTTTCGCTGTTGTCCGCGAAGCCGCGACCCGGTCACTGGGCCTGAGGCACTATGACGTACAGCTGATTGGCGGCATGGTCCTCAACGACAGCTCGATCGCCGAAATGAAAACCGGTGAGGGTAAAACCCTGGTAGCAACATTGGCAGCCTACCTGAACGCCCTGCCCGGCAAGGGCGTACATGTGGTTACCGTGAACGACTATCTGGCCGAACGTGACGCCGAATGGATGAGCAAGGTATACGGCTTCCTGGGCATGACCACGGGTGTTGTGGTGCCAGGGAAAACCGACGAAGAGCGCCGCGAAGCTTACCGGTGTGACATCACCTATGCGACCAACAACGAACTTGGCTTCGACTATCTGCGCGACAATATGAAAACGCACCGCGACCAGATGGTCCAGCGGCCCTTCCATTTCGCGATCGTCGACGAAGTGGACAGTATCCTGGTGGACGAAGCCCGGACCCCGCTGATTATCTCCGGCCCGACCGAAGACAAGTCAGAGCTATACCTCACCATCGACAAGCTGGTGGCCGAACTGGGTGAAGGCGACTATGAAAAGGACGAGAAGTCCAAGCATGTATCGCTGACCGAAGACGGCCACGAGAAGATGGAGAAAATCCTGGCAGACCAGGGACTCCTTAAAGCTGAAAACCTTTACGATTATGAAAATACCCAAATCGTTCACCACGTAGACCAGGCTCTCAAGGCGCGCACCATGTTCGAGCGCGACACAGACTATATCGTCAAGGGCGACAAAGTGGTGATCATCGACGAATTCACCGGCCGCATGATGGACGGTCGGCGCTATTCGGGCGGCCTGCACCAGGCGCTTGAAGCCAAGGAAGGTGTCCAGATCCAGCCTGAAAACCAGACGCTGGCGTCGATCACCTTCCAGAATTACTTCCGTATGTATCCCAAACTGGCCGGCATGACCGGTACTGCCTCCACGGAAGCGGAAGAGTTTGGCGACATCTACGGCCTGGGCGTCATCGAGATCCCGACCAACGTTCCTGTGGCCCGGGTGGACGAGCACGACGAATTCTACCGCACCGGCAAGGAAAAGTTCGACGCCATCGTCAAGGACATCATCGAGGCACAGGACAAGGGCCAGCCGGTTCTGGTTGGTACAGTGTCGATCGAGAAATCCGAGGTGCTTTCGGACTATCTCAAGAAGAAGAAGATCAAGCACCAGGTTCTGAACGCCCGCTTCCACGAACAGGAAGCCGGCATCATTGCCCAGGCCGGTCGTCTCGGTGCCGTAACGATTGCCACCAATATGGCAGGTCGGGGTACTGACATCCAGCTGGGTGGTAATGCAGACTTGCGTATCGCCGATGAAACGGCAGGCATTGAAGACGAAGCCAAGATCAAGGAAATCTCTGAGCGCATCCGTAGGGAAGTCGAGGAAGAGAAGCAAAAGGTACTCGAGGCGGGCGGCCTTTATGTTGTCGCCACCGAGCGGCACGAAAGCCGACGCATCGATAACCAACTGCGTGGCCGTTCGGGCCGCCAAGGTGACCCGGGCCGCACCAAATTCTTCCTGTCGCTGCAGGATGACCTGATGCGCATTTTCGGACCTGAGCGCATGGACGCCATGCTCGTGCGCCTTGGTATTGAGGAAGGCGAGGCCATCATCCACCCGTGGATCAACAAGGCAATCGAGAAAGCCCAGTCCAAGGTGGAAGCCCGCAACTATGACATCCGTAAAAACCTGGTGAAGTTCGACGATGTGATGAACGACCAACGTCGCGCCATCTACGAACAACGCACCGAAGTTATGGATGCTGAAGAGATTTCAGAGACCATCAAGGATATGCGCGCGGACGTTGTCCACAATATTGTGGAAACCCGCATCCCGCCAAAATCATACCCTGAACAGTGGGATATCGATGGCCTGGACGAAGACGTGAGAACCAAGCTGAATCTTGATGTTGACGTTCGCGCTTGGGCGGCTGAGGAAGGCGTGGACGATCATGTGATCATCGAGCGCCTCGAAGAAGCCGTCAATGAAGTTATGGCTGAGAAAGCCAAACGTATCAACGAGATGACGGGCACAGCCGACCCGGAAACCGGCTTCGGCATGTGGGAAAAGGACATCGAGAAAAGCATCCTGCTTCAGGTTCTGGACCAGGAATGGAAAGAACACCTGCAGAATCTCGACCACCTGCGTCAGGGCGTGAGCCTGCGCGCCTACGGCCAGCGCGACCCTCTGAACGAGTATAAGACGGAAGCCTTTACCCTGTTTGAAGGCATGCTGTACCACATCCGCGAGGAAACAACTCAACTGCTGGGCCGTATTGAACTGGCACCACAGGTTCGCCCCGAGGATCTCGAACCGACACCGCCTTCCGTGTTCCAGGAGAGCCATCCTTCACCAGAAGTGGCCGTGGGCAGCCCTGCGCCAAGTGGCGGCTTCAACCCGAATGACACCTCAACCTGGGGTGACGTGCCGCGGAATGCGCCCTGCCCTTGCGGCTCCGGCGAGAAATTCAAACATTGCCACGGTGACGTGTCCGGCATGGGGGGCGGCATGATGGGTGCGTCTCGCCCCGCGTCAAATCCCTTTGCTGATGTTGGGCGCAACGACGCCTGCCCTTGTGGATCGGGCAAGAAATTCAAGCATTGCCACGGCGCCTTCTAGGGGCAAACGGCAAGGTTAAAAGCTGATAAAAGCGGGCTAAAAAGCCCGCTTTTTTATTATTTCCAATCACTTAGACCCTCCACATGCAGATGAACCATTTATGAACACACGGCTCAGGGTGGCGTAAGCAAGGCATGGCTATTGTGTCTCCATAAGACGAGGAGACCGAGTTATGACAGCACAACGAAAAACCGCCATTCTTTTGGCCGCTGCAGCGACACTGGCGCTTGGTGGTGCAGCTGAGGCCGATCACCGTGATCTTCGTGACCTGCCATCCTACGACCCCGACAGCGCAATATTCCGCACCAGCCATCCCATCCGGGTGTTCGTCGATGTGGACAGCAAGGATGAGCGCCGCGAAGCCGGCCTGACAGAATTTGAGGCCCGGGCATTCAAACAGTTGCGCTATGGCCTGCCCAATTATGTGGAATTTGTGCGCGATCGTCATCAAGCCGACATGGTGGTGCGTGCCCGCGAGCAAAACTACCGCTTTGGGTTCCGCGTGACCGATACGGACCGGAAAGACAAAAAATACAAGAAGCGTGCGCGTAACACAGGTGGTCGCTGCGGCCGATTTGAAAAAGCCTACTACACCAAGGTGAAGGAAAAGGGCGAAGCTTACGCGTCATACGGTATCAAGATTGCCATGCATGGGTATGGCCGTGACACCGACTTTATCGAACTGCGCTCGGCTGAGAACTTCAGCTACGGCACTGACCTGGTGGCACACACCAATTGCGGCATTGTGTCGACCCGTCATATGCCGTCCAGTGGTGTCGCCAAGCTGTTCGCCCGCAACACGCCGGAGTACCGCAGCCACGTGGCCCGCGAGGTCCGCAATGAGGCCGCAGAAGACCTTGGCCGTGCGCTCGCGCACAAGATCCGAAATGGTGTTGATCACTATTACCTGAATCTGGCGACCCGGCTGAGCCAGGCAGATTACGACCAATATTCACGTCGTGGTGGCGACTATGGCCTGAGTTCTGAGTATAGCCACCACACCCATCGCCCTCCGCTGGCACGAAACCAGCACTATGAAATAGAGGGCGATGACTTGGGCACCGCGGTTTTCGTCGCAACCGGGCTGGCAATCCTCGCTGCCACCCTGGACGACTAGACCTCCCCTTTTCTGGTGCCTGATACTGAAGCGCCCGGTCCCCGCCGGGCGCTTTTTTTATGCCACCTGCGCCAGATACCGTGCGCGGACCTGGTTGATATATGTTTCGCGTGAACTGCGCGCCACTTCATGGGGTGCAAACGGTGCAGATACCTGATCCAGCAGATCAACCGCTTGCTCCAGTTCTGCCAGAAGCGTACCAGCTCCCCCGGTCTCGATTGCTGCAATCAGAAATTTGATCTTGGCAATCATGGCTTCCTTGGTTGCGATTTCTTCTGCAGAGGCCGAGCCCGTACATAAGCCATAAGCCCCATCAAGATAGGCCAGCCATTCTTTTTCAAGCAGGGCTTCAGCTTCCGCACCGCCCACATGACCGTCCTGACCATAAAGCGCGTCCAGCCCAAAGGTGTGCACGCGCAACGCCACAAGTGTCTCGACATACTGAGCGAAGAAATCCTGCTTTTCCCTTCTGGCCAGCTCATCATCCGGAAGGCCCGACTGTACAAGCCCATTTACCTTGGCAACATAGGACCGCGGAAAAAACTGCAGCTCAACCGCATCTGCATGGTCGCCAAAAATCGAAGAAATCACACATTCCCCGACCACGCGGTAGGCCGGGCCGGGAAGGCATCCTGCCTTGATCAATCCTCGCAACCGCGCCGGTTCAACCCCGGTAAGCTCTGAAAGCTGGTCGAATGTCAGAAAAGTTGATTGAAGATACTGCAAGCTCATCACGTCCCCCATGAATTACAATTGTTCTCTATTTGTTCTTATTGTTTCTTTTCGTGAATGTCATGAAAAAAGCGCCCGAGATTCTCTCGAGCGCTTCTTTGATCCGGGTTTGTGACCAGTTTTGCCCTTCCGGGCTTAGTGCGTTCGGGCCTATTCGAACGCATCCTCCCACGAGCCTTGGGTGGCCGCTTTAGAATATTCGGTCGCCCGGTTTTCGAAAAAGTTGGTGTGTTCTACTGCATTCAACATGCTGTCGAGCCATGGCAGCGGATTCTTCTCCACGTGAAATACCTCATCCAGATCAAGCTGGTTCAGGCGGCGGTCGGCAATATAGCGGATATATTGCTTCACTTCCTCAGCTGTCAGGCCCTCAATCGCACCCATACCGAAGGCCAGGTCGATAAAGGCATCTTCGTGGTGCACGATGGTTTTACACGCTTCTGTCAACTCGTCCCGCATGCGGTCGTCCCACAGGTCGGGGTGCTCCTTCATCAGTGTATGGAACAGCTTGATGATGCTGTTGCAGTGCAGGCTCTCGTCACGCACAGACCAGGTAATGATCTGCCCCATGCCCTTCATTTTGTTGAAGCGCGGGAAATTCAGGAGCATCGCGAAGCTTGCGAACAGCTGCAGGCCCTCGGTGAAGGCACCGAACACCGCAAGTGTAACAGCCGCAGACCTGAGATCATCCGAGTTGAACTGCTGCATATAGTCATATTTGTCCTTCATCTCCTTGTAACGGAGGAAGGCCGAATATTCCGTCTCCGGCATGCCCAGCGTGTCCAGGAGGTGGCTGTAGGCCGCAATATGGATGGTTTCCATATTGGAGAAAGCCGACAGCATCATCTGCACTTCGGTGGGTTTGAATATCTTGGTGTAATGCTTCATGTAGCAGTTATTCACCTCGATATCGCTTTGGGTGAAGAAACGGAAAATCTGCGTCAGCAAGTTCTTTTCCGAATCAGTCAGTTTTCTGGCCCAATCGCGCACATCTTCCGCCAGGGGTACCTCTTCCGGCAGCCAGTGAATCTGCTGCTGTGTCAGCCAGGCTTCATATGCCCAGGGGTACCGGAACGGCTTATAGACGTGCCGTTCTTCCAAAAGTCCTGTCGGTTCGAATGTTTCTACAGTCGCCGCTTCAGCCATACTGACCGTGCCTCCCACTCTTAACGCTGTTGAATTTCATATTGCCCATATGTTGCGTGGCGGCAGTATAGCCCTTCAATTAGTAGAATGGAATTTAAGAGACACAATATTTGGTAAAAAAAAGTCTTGCCGCTATAATCGGGAAAGGGCGCAAAAGCGGCGAATCAATAGTACAGTTAAGGGGCAAGAGCCGGCACGCAGCAGGACAGAAAAAATTACCTATTGATCATTCGCCCGTATGCACCTGATAATGACGTCAATCTTGGAAGGGCTAGGAATGTGAACGAGAGCAATACCAACAGTGTGCTCGGCGGCATCACTGCAAAGGCGATCCTTTTTGCAGCCCTCGCGGCTGTTATCCTGACGCTGATTCAGTTTTTCCTGGAAGTGCAACAAGCCAAGGGCCGGACCGCAGCCGGGGTCGAAGGCTTGATCATGTCGCTTGAAAAACCGGCGGCACGCGCTGTCCTTATCCTTGATGCCGAGCTCGCTCACGATATTGCCGGTGGCCTTCTGGAACATCGCTTCATCACAGAAGCCCGAATCTTCGAAGACCATAATGTAGTGCTTGGGGAAGCCAAACGCTCCAGCGGCGCTAAGTATTCCATGCTTCAATCTATTGTTGGCCTGTTTGTCGGGCTGGACACCGAAGTATCTCGTGAACTGGTCTTGCCGGAAAGCATGTCGGAAGCCACGGGTGAAATCCGGGTCAGCTTCAATGAAAGGCAGGCGGTTACCTCTGAACTAGGCGGCATTTGCGTCCGACTGTTCCTGACTTTCCTGATTGCTGTGATTGCCATCCTGGCGGTTCACGCACACCTGTCCCGCCGCAATAATTAAACCATCCCTTTTCTGGCAAAAGAAAAGGCGCGCCGCTATGGCACGCCTTCTCATGGTTTATCTGATGCCCGCAGCAGACTTTACTGGCAGGCAAGGCATTCCTCATAATCGGTCGTGCCGCCAGAACCCAGTTCCAGCTGCACCTCACCTTTGGCCTTTTTCTTGTAGCTGCCCGTTGCCACAACCTCAGCCCGGCTGATGGATTTGGAACGGCAGTAATAGAGGCTCTTGAGACCCTTCTTCCAGGCTTGATAGTGAATCTGGTGCAGGTCGCGCTTGTGCACGTTCGCCGGCAGGAAGATGTTCACCGATTGGGCCTGACTGATGTGGCAGGCCCGGTCGGCTGCCAGTTCAACCACCCAGCGTTGATCCAGTTCAAACGCGGTCTTGAACACATCTTTTTCTTCCTGGGTCAGGAAGTCCAGATGCTGCACAGAGCCTTCATTGATCGTGATCGACGTCCAGATCTCGTCGGTATCCTGACCCTTTTCTTTCAGCAGCCGCTTCAGGGCGCGGTTGTGAACGATAAAGTTACCGGACAGGGTCTTCTGGTTATAGCTGTTGCCTGCGATTGGCTCGATCCCCGGGCTCGCCCCGCCACAGATGGTGGAGATGGAAGCCGTAGGCGCAATCGCCGTCTTGTTGGAGAAGCGCTGCATGATGCCATAATCGGCTGCGTCCGGGCATGGGCCGCGTTCGAACGCAAGTGCTTCCGACGCACGGTCCACTTCGCCTTCGATATGCTTGAATATCTTCTTGTTCCAGGCTTTCGCCATGGCGCTTTCGAACGGGATCATATTGTCCTGCAGGAAGCTGTGGAAGCCCATCACACCCAGACCTACAGAGCGCTCGCGCATGGCTGAGTAGCGCGCCTTAGCCATTTCGTCTGGCGCACGGTCGATAAAGTCCTGCAGCACGTTATCCAGGAACCGCATCACGTCAGGGATGAAGTCCTTGTTGTCTTTCCACTGCTTATAGTGCTCGAGGTTGAGGCTTGAGAGACAGCACACAGCTGTCCGCTCATTACCCAGATGGTCAAGACCCGTCGGCAGCGTGATTTCCGCGCACAGGTTCGACGTCTTCACCGTCAGGCCCGCCAGCTTGTGATGCTCTGGCATCTGGCGGTTCACTGTGTCTGAATAGATGATGTAGGGCTCGCCGGTTTCAACACGGGCAGTCAGCAGGCGAATCCACAGGCCGCGAGCAGACACGGAACGTACGGCATGACCGTCTTTCGGGCTTGTGAGCACCCACTCTTCGTCCGCTTCAACGGCACGCATGAAGGCATCGGTCACCAGAATGCCGTGGTGCAGGTTTGGCGTCTTGCGGTTCGGGTCACCCCCAGTTGGACGGCGCAGCTCGATAAATTCTTCGATTTCCGGATGGCTGATGGGCAGATAGATGGCCGCAGAACCACGGCGCAAGCTTCCTTGGGAGATCGCCAGTGTCAGGCTGTCCATCACGCGCACGAACGGCACGATACCGCTGGTCTTGCCAACACCGCCAACTGTTTCGCCGATCGAACGCAGGTTGCCCCAGTAAGACCCGATGCCGCCGCCCTTGGACGCCAACCAGACGTTTTCTGTCCACAGGTCCACGATGGACGAGAGCTTGTCCTGCGCTTCATTGAGGAAGCAGCTGATGGGCAGGCCGCGGTTGGTGCCACCATTCGACAGAACAGGTGTCGCGGGCATGAACCACAGGTTCGAGATATAGTTATAGAGCCGCTGCGAATGAGCCGCATCGTCACCATAGTAGGACGCAACACGAGCAAACAAATCCTGATAGCTCTCGCCAGGCATCAAGTAGCGATCCTCAAGCGTTGCTTTCCCGAAATCGGTGAGAAGTGCATCGCGACTGCGGTCCACTTCGACCGGCCCGCCATGCTCAAACTGAGTGACCTCAAACATTGTGCCCATATCTCCCTTGTCCGCCCTAGCCATGCGGTACTGACTCCTTCTTCGTCTCGAGAAACACCCCATTGTGCCCGAGCAAAGAACAAAAGTCGAACGAATCGACTTTTCGTAATTATTGTATGTACTTAGCGAAGCGCTCGACCGAACTCCCCCGTTCGAGTCGCTGTATCGCCGCGAGATTTGTAGGATAAGGTCGAACGGGTATTTTCGTCAAGATAAAGTGGTGAGAAAATTTAAGTCCCCAATATCTAGTGTTTTTATGACAGACGTGTGACAGCTAGGGTTGCACGCTGTACACCCTACCTGCTCTCAACTTCACGGAATTCAATGAGTCGCGGTTATGCGAGGCCTTTATCGCCAATCGCCAGGAATTTTTCGCGGCGAAGTTCTTTCAAACGGCCACCATCAACACCCGACATATCACGCAAGCTACGCTCCATGGCATCACCCAGCATGTTCATGGCACGCTCAGTATCGCGGTGCGCACCACCAAGCGGTTCGGCAACAATCTCGTCGATCACGCCCAGCTTCAGAAGGTCCTGCGCTGTGATCTTCAGCGCAACAGCCGCTTCATTGGCCTTGTCGTTGGTGCGCCACAGGATCGAGGCACAGCCTTCAGGCGAAATCACAGAATAGATGGCATGTTCCATCATCAGCACCTTGTTGGCAGCCGCGATTGCCACTGCGCCACCAGAGCCGCCTTCACCCACGATGCAGGTCACCATTGGCACTTCAAGGCCCAGGCATTTGTCTGTGGAGCGCGCGATGGCTTCCGCCTGGCCGCGTTCCTCGGCACCCACGCCAGGGTAGGCGCCAGAAGTGTCTACAAGGCTCAGCACCGGCAGGCCGAACCGGTCGGCCATATCCATCAGGCGGATGGCTTTACGGTACCCTTCAGGGCGCGCCATGCCGAAGTTATGCTTGATGCGGCTTTCCGTGTCCCAGCCCTTCTCATGGCCCATGACCACACAGGCTTCGCCGCGGAAGCGGGCAAGGCCACCCACAAGCGCTTCGTCTTCACCGAAGGAGCGGTCGCCGGAAAGCGGTGTGAAATCTTCAAATAGATGGCCGATCAGGTCGTGGAAATGCGGGCGTTCAGGGTGCCGCGCCACTTGCATCTTCTGCGTGGGCGTCAGCCCTGCATACGTTTCCTTGAGGAGCTTACCAAGTTTGGTCTCGAGCTGGCCGACTTCCGCGGTGATGTCAGCGCCACCCTTGAAGCTGCGCAGTTCGCGGATCTTGCCTTCCAGTTCAGCAATTGGCTTCTCAAACTCTAGAAACGTCATCATATCATTCGTATCCGTTTTTTGAGGCGACTTGTTCATGGACCCAGTAAACCATGTTTCGCCGAGGGGCGCAAAATCCTTGATTGCACTTGCTATGTCAAGTTCTCAGTTTCCTGCCCCGCCAAGGCGCCTTTCGCTTGTTTTCTCTTGCTCAAGCGCCACCATATCTAGTGGCAACACTCGCTCGCGCCCAGACGCAAACAGTGGCGCCTGGTCCGCATAATGGGGGGAGCTTGCATCCAGCGTCGCGCTGCCAAAATTATGCACCGTGCGCACATGCTGCGCACCGTCCTCACCCCACTCCACAAACATGATGTAACTATCCCCCGCCGTGGCTTCAAGATGCCCTGCGTCATCATTCCATTCACCGTAGACCGCCCGCAGCACATCCGGCCCGCCCGACAAAGGCCAGCTCTCATTGCCACGCACCAGCCGGTTAACTTGCCCCCAAGGCACGTCCAGCCGCCCGAAATTGTCCTTGAGCAGCTTCACAGCGTCTTCAAACGCCTGTCGAAGGTCGGGCCGGGGCTCGCCCCGCATATCGGCCATAATGAAGGGCTTTACTGTCAACACCCCGAGCGCGGCATGGTCGTTGGATGCGTCTGTGGTCAGGCTCCAGCCAAACAGGAAGTCACGGGCTTCTTCAAGCGCCGGGTCTTCAAACTCAAGCCCCGTCACCTCGTGCCAGACCGTGAACGCAACTGACTTTTCCTCACCGCGGAAAGAATAGGCATTGTCGTATTTGATCGACTGGAACGTATGGTCATAAACCTGCTCCGCATCCGTCAGCAATTCGCGCAGGCGCAAGGCCCGGTTTGTCATCCGCGTCTCGACCCCCATGGTGCTGGGATAATCCGCAGGCTGTGCGCCACCATCCCCATCCGTGGCCACGAAAGGCGAATTATTAGCGTTGAACACGGCACCCGAGGGTGGGTTTACCGTTTTCGGAATATCCCGGAACGCGTGATAGCCCTGCCAGATCAGGTCGGAGCGGTCTCCCGGCACAAGGCTGGACCAATCCACTCCTTCGGGCCGCTTCGGCATCATGGCATTATAATAGTGGGCGATGTTGCCCGCCTTGTCGGCATAGACATAATTGATGCTGGGCATGGCCATCATGGCAAGAGCGGCTTCGAAATCGTGCCGAGAGCGCGCCTTGTTGAGCGCGATCATTTCTTCAAGCGTGCGCATCTCGTTCATCCCGGCCCAGCGGACGGCAAAGGCGCCCTTCTCTGACTTGAACACCGGGCCATGGGCGGACCGGTAGATGGGTTCACGGAAGGTCCAGCGGATCGGCCCCCAGAAGGTGACATCGATTGTCGCATCTTCAATCTCGAAATCCCGCCACTCACCATCAAGCTTATACTGGTTCGCGTTTTCCGGGTTAAGGGTCAGCTGATAGACATCCACAAGGTCCGGCTTGTTGACCGTATTGGCCCAGCCTAGCGTCGGGCCAGTGCCGTGCAGAATGATCGGCGAGCCCGGGAAGGTGCCGCCTGCCATATCCCAGCCCTCGCCCGATTTCACACGCGCCTCATACCAGGCCACCGGGCCGGTAAGTGGCTGGTGGCTATTCACAAGAAGGCGCGTGGCGCCGTCGCCAGAGCGTTCGGGCGCGATGGCCACGCCCTGACTGCCCAACTCCGGCTGGGGTGCGTCTGTCACCATCAGGCTGGCGACCTTATCAAGCCCGGTGCCATATTCGCCTTCGGCCACTTTGGCCACCACCTGGTCAAAGCCGTAAAAGAGCGGTGTCTTGAAAGTGAAACCGGCGACGATATCCTTGCCTGTGAAGGGCAGTAGGCCCGGTGCAAGACCATCAGGGTTTTCAGACACGTAGAAATTCAGCCCGGCGGCATAAGCTTCGGCGTGATCGCGCGTCGCCTGGCTGATGCGGCTCTCGTACCCTGCGTCCACCACACTCCACACATCCATCCATTGGATCAGATAGTCGGTTTTGGCAGCATCGGGACCATGGAGCGTCGACAGCTTGCCGCGGGTGGCCAGAACCACATCCTGAATGGTCGCAAAGTCATCTTCCGCGTGGGCGAACGCCAGGCCAAAGGCGACATCCACATCACGCTCACCAAAAATATGCGGCACGCCAAACCGGTCGCGCACGATGCGTACGTCATAGTCTCCAGCCAGTGCCTGATATTGTGCCGGGTTGCCCGTCCCGGGTGCCGCCAGCCAGAAGCCAAGGTAGGTCAGCACCAGCAGCGCAGCCACCGACATTGCAATTTTCTTGATCATACAGCTCCCCTTCCCCCGGATAAGCTAGACCGCTTTGCCAATTAGTCACTCATCGGATGCTTGGTCAGCACCAGGCTCTTGAGCCGTTCCTCCAGCACATGGGTATAGATTTGCGTGGTAGAAATATCAGCGTGGCCGAGCATTTGCTGCACGGCGCGCAGGTCCGCCCCGTGCGCCAGCAGGTGCGTTGCAAACGCGTGCCTTAGCTTGTGCGGACTAACGGCTGAAGGCATCACGCCTGCCGCGACCGCCAGGTCTTTCATCAACTGCCCTACGCGGCGGCGGGTCAGATAGCCTTCCTTGCCGCGGGAGGGGAACAGGTAAGGTGAATCTTTATAAGGCGAGGTGCGCACCACTTCCATGTGGGCCATCAATGCATGCCTTGCCTTGTCACCCAAGGGCACCATCCGTTCGCGCCCGCCCTTGCCGCGCACCATGATCATGGTGGTGTCCGGCCCCACAGCACGCTTTGGCAAGGTCACGAGTTCGCTGACGCGCAGACCTGTGGCATAGAGTGTTTCAACGAGCGCATGCAGGCGCTTTTCGCCCAACCCGCCCGCATCAGCCTGCGCTTCTGCAGTATCCAGAAGCCGGTCCACATCGCTTTCCGAGAGAACTTTCGGCAGCTTCTGTTCTGGCCGTGGGCTTTCGATATTCTTGGCCGGATTATCCGTGCGCAAACCATCCGAATACAGGAACAGATAAAATTGCCGGAGCGCCGAGAGACGCCGCGCAACAGTCCCAGACTTCAGCCCCCGCCGGTGCAGGCCCGAGAGATAATCCCGGATATCCTGCGCACCCGCGGACGCCAGCTTGCTGGTGGTATGTTCGGAAAAGTCCTCGAGGTCGCGTCGGTAGGCCATCAGGCTGTTTTTGGCCCGCCCCTTTTCCGCCGCCAGCATCTCAAGAAACTGATCAATCAGCGAGGCATCAGACATGACTGTCTACAGGCCCCACCGGACCAAGGTCTCCGCCGCCAACTGGTGCGCTTCTGTGGTCAGGCCCAGTTCCCTGAGCGCACCGATGAGCGACCCGGCATAGGACGCTGACGCCGTACCGTCGGCCGTGGTGGCATAAGCCAGTGACAGTACCCCGGCCTTGTCACCCTGCGCCTGCATCACCAGAAGCCGTCGCCAATGGGCGGGCGACATGCTTGGCCCCGCAACTTGCGGTTCGCCTTGTTCGGCCATCGCCCAGATGTCTTCCGGCACAGTGTGCCCAAGCGCCTCCAGGGTGGTGAACAGAATGGCCGCATGCGCGAACCTGTCGTCATCTTCGCCTTGCTGGCCCCACCAGGCCCGCAGGCGTCCTGGTGTTACCTCAGGCGCACCAGTAAACCCTGCTGCCACCATGAGCGGCCAGCTACCTTCAAGCACAGCATCTTTTGCGGTATTGTCACCTGCCTGGCCAGCCCTGAGGGTAGTGAAAAGACCATCAGCCTGCTCAAAGTCACCTTCCAGCAGCGCCGCGCGGATCCGGCGCGCTGCCATCGCAGCATCGTCCGCCTGCCCGGCCTGCAGATAATCCAGCACCGGCAACAGATAGAGCGCCTTATCCGGGCTCTCCGCGCGGCGTTTAAGTGCCGCCATCGCCTCAGTCCGAACCGTCTCATCCGCGCCAGCCATAGCCTCAGCAATCAGCATCATATCGCCGTCGAAGCTCATGTCTTCCTGCATCAGGGCTTGCGTGTCCACGTCTGACGGAGCAGCAGGCGGCACAGCCCGCAGGTAATCCACCAGCACGCCAGCACCCAGCCAGCCTTCGGACAGACCACGGGCGATCAGCTGCAGCTTGGCTTCCGGCGCAACACCCGGAATGCCAAGCATGGCTTTTGCCGCCATCGGCTTCGCGTCGGTCATATCAAGTGCAGAGACTTGCACCTTCGCCAACCGCACCATGGTAGCCTCAAGCACATCAACCCGAAGCATGCTCGACAATACCATGCCGGAGGTCAGCACAGTTCCACCCGCCTGCTCGGCCTCCACCAAAATCTGGTCGGTCAGCTGATAGAAAGTGGGTTGGACACTCTGGACTTCCTCGAGAATGCCAAGGTTGAAATCCACCCCGACCCGGTCGCCCTGTACGGCACGGCAGAACACTGCCATCCGAAGCCAGAAAGCATCGTTGCTGTCGGCGCGTTCCTGTGCGGCAATCGCGCAGGCATCTTCAATCCGGCCAGCCAGGAGGTGGCCGTCAACAATATCGCGTGCGAGGCCGGACCAGTCATGGTCCGGCGTCAACCGGCCCAGTAGCGCCAGATAGCCTTCCGTATCACCGTGCGCTGCCAGAACATCCAGGCGCGCCCGAATAAAGGCCTCAATTTCAGTGTCACCTGCCGGCGCCGGCAGCAAATAGCCAGACAGCGCCATACGCCGTGCGGCCTTCACCATTGCCGGTGTTTTGCTGGGCTGAGCAAACTTCTTGAGTTCCGCCTGAACGGCCTCGCGGCTGTAGCCGGCCCAAAAATCATTTGGGTAAGCGCCAGGGCCTCTCAGCACCGCGATACCGCTTGGGTCAAGCGTCTGCAGGGCGCCTGCAAAAATATCTGTATCGGGCGTAGGAATGGCTTGACCCAAGTGGCCCTCACCAGCGGCGTCATCAGCCAGAGGCTGTTCGGTGTCTGGCAGGGTCTCAACCAGGTCAGATGTCATATCTGCCGGTTGATCCATAGTCTCGGTTTGGGGGGCTGGCGGCACCTCAATGGTACCCTTCGGCACATAAGGTTGTGGCAAGATTGACCGGGGGGCGCCAAGGGCTGGCCCCACCTGGCGCTTCAGCGCAGGGCGCGGGCCAAGGAAGAAGCGACCGTCGGTTCTCTCCGCTGGCCTTTCCAAGGCAGTGTCGGCTGGCTGGGCGTCCTGCGGCTGCTCTTCAGACTGTTCCTGGGCATCCTGAGTGTCACTTTCCGCGTCCTGCTGGGCGCGCACGTCAAAAGCAGCCAGCGCGGCAATAGCCCCGCCCATCAGCATCGCGGCCATCAGACGCCTGATTGCTGTCATGTCTGCCACCCGCGCGGCGGCGCGAGCCTTATGCCGGGAAACGGTCATTGCTCAGTGTTTTGGTCACTGTTTCGGAAGGTGCCGGAATGTCCCAGGTCATCAGAAAAATGGCACCGCCCACGATTACCAGCACACCGGCAATCAGCAAAATCTGCGTTAATTTCGACATGAAACTCCCTTTGGTCTTTCAAGTAACCTTGCCTTACCTGTTGGTCTTATATGATGGCCCAGCGCACAAGTCCAGCCACGCCAGCAAGAGGAAGGGTTGTGAAAAACACATTGGTCATTCTTTTAGGCAGAAATAAGGTATTGGTTTCCCATAAAACCGTTGGCGAAGCGGGCCGGGCTGTGTAAAGAGCGAAGCATGACGAACGCGAAACAAAAAAATCAGGCAAAAAAGCAGTCGGTGGCACGCCAATATGGTGTCGACCGCACGATTGTGCTGGTTGGTCTGATGGGGGCTGGCAAGACCACCGTGGGCCGGCGCCTGGCGCGCAAGCTCAACCTGCCGTTCGTCGATTCAGATCATGAGATTGAAAAGGCTGCCGGCATGTCCGTGGCGGAGATTTTCGAATGCTTCGGTGAGGCTGATTTCCGCTCTGGCGAACGCAGGGTGATCGAGCGACTTCTGGACGGTCGGCCCCAAGTGGTAGCGACCGGCGGCGGCGCCTTCATAAATGAAGCAACCCGGGGCCTCATAAAGGACAAAGGCCTGTCCATCTGGCTGGACGCTGACATTGAAGTGCTGGTGGAACGCACCGGCCGGCGCGACACCCGCCCGCTTCTCAAGACCGGCGATCCCAAGGAAATCCTGACCCGCCTGGCCGCTGAGCGCGCGCCTTTTTACGCACAGGCTGATATGAAAGTGGCCAGTTCCAGCGGGCCACACGAAGATGTGGTGGCCGGCATCCTCGAGGCGCTGAAGGCAAGGAAAGCAGCATGAGCACAGCGACTGGCATCCTGAAGACCGTGCCTGTCGACCTGGGCGACCGCGCCTATGACATCCAGATCGGCGTGGGAATCATGGCACAAATGGGCACACTGGTAGGGCCCATATTAAAGCAGAAACGCGCTATCATCATCACGGACGAGAATGTCGCCAAACTGCATCTGGCGGCGGCGGAAAAATCGCTGGCCAACGCCGGTATCAAATCCGACGCCATCATCCTGCCTGCGGGCGAGGCGACCAAATCTTTCGCCAACTTCGAGAAACTGACGAACCAGCTTCTGGAACTGGGGGCTGAGCGCAAGGACACGCTGATCGCCCTCGGCGGCGGCGTGATCGGCGACATCACAGGTTTCGCGGCGGCAGTCTTGAGGCGCGGCATGGATTTCATCCAGGTGCCCACGAGCCTCCTGGCGCAAGTCGACAGCAGTGTGGGCGGCAAGACCGGCATCAACACCCCCTTCGGCAAGAACCTTGTGGGCGCCTTTCATCAGCCCAAGATGGTGGTGCTTGATTTGCAAGTGCTGGACACCCTGCCCGCGCGCGAACTGCAGGCGGGATACGCCGAAGTGGTCAAATACGGCCTGATCGATGATCCTGACTTCTTCAGCTGGCTTGAAGAAAATGGCGCGCGCCTGCGCACCGGCGACCGGGAAGCGCAAGCTTATGCAGTAGCCAAAAGCTGCGAGGCCAAGGCGCGCATTGTGGCCGAAGACGAGTTCGAGGCCGGCAAGCGCGCGCTTCTGAATTTGGGGCACACCTTCGGGCACGCGCTTGAGGCCGAGTGCGGCTATGACGGCACGCTCTTGCACGGTGAAGGTGTGGCCATCGGCATGGCCATGGCGCTGGACACCAGTGTGCGTATGGATCTCGCACCCAAGGGCGACCTTGCGCGCTATCTGGCGCACCTCAAGTCCGTCAACATGATGGCAACCGCCAGCCAGATTGGCAAATCCCTGGACGCCGACACGCTGCTGGCCCACATGAGCCAGGACAAGAAAGTCGACGCCGGCGAGATTGTCTTCATCCTGGGCCCCATTGGCGGCGCGGCCACGCATAAAGGCGTGGACCTTGATATCATCAAAGCTGTAATAGAGGACTCTATTGACGGTCGCGGCTTATAGCCCATATGTGGGGACGCGTGAAAAAGTCCTTCGGCCATGCCTCAGTGTACTTTTTCCCGGACAATAAGGAAAATCCGGTCCTCAAAGCGGTTCTTCGACCCGGATTTACTTTGACAGTCAGTTGATCCATCTTTGGATGGATCAATATTGGAGAAAAGTTGAAAACAAGGGGCAGAGCCGCCTCAAACCCTGTTTTCGCTTTATTCTATCTGAAGAAAAGTACACCGAGCCTATGCGAGGGACTTTTCTTCACTTGAATTGGAGCTATACCATGGACGAGACAGCGGCAGCCGCTTCTCTCTTCGATACCGATTTTTGGATCACCACGGGGATCATTTTCGTCCTTCTGGGACTTTCGGGTATGTTTTCAGGGTCTGAAACAGCCCTGACTGCTTCCTCCCGCGCTCGCATCCACCATATGGCGGGGGACGGCAACAAGCGGGCGAAGCGTGTGTCCCGCCTGACCGATGACCCAGAGCGCCTGATCGGCGCGATCCTCCTGGGCAACAACCTGGTGAATATCCTGGCGTCCGCGCTTGCAACCAGCCTGTTCATGAACATGGTGGGCGAACAGGGCGTGGTCTATGCCACCCTGGTGATGACCGCGCTGGTGCTGATTTTCGCCGAAGTGCTGCCCAAGTCCTACGCCATCGCCAACCCAGACAATATGGCGCTGAAGGTCAGCTGGTTTATCAGCCTGATCGTGGCGCTTTTTGCCCCGGTTGTTGCGCTTGTGCAGAAGATCGTACGCCTGACGCTGAGGATTTTCGGCATCGATATCTCGAACATGGAAAGCGTGCTGTCGGCCCATGATGAGATCCGCGGCACCATCAACCTGCACCATAAGGAAGGCGGGCTGGTCAAAGAGGACAGCCACATGCTGGGCTCGATCCTGGACCTCAATGACGTCACCGTTGAGGATGTGATGGTGCACCGGTCAGCCATGGAAGCGCTGGATATCAACATGGGCACCGACGAGATCATCACCGCTGTGGTCTCCAGCACCTACACACGGCTGCCCGTCTATGAAGGCGACCCGGAAAACATCATTGGCGTGCTGCACGCCAAGGACTTGCTGCGGGCGCTGAGGCGCGCTGGTGCCATGTCCAAGCGGGTGAACATCAAACGCATCATGGTCAAGCCCTGGTTCGTGCCGGAAACCACCACGCTCCGTGAACAGCTGAACGCCTTCCTTGAGCGCAAGGCCCACTTCGCGCTGGTGGTGGACGAATATGGCGCCATCCAGGGGCTGCTGACACTGGAAGACATCCTGGAAGAAATCGTGGGCGATATCGCCGACGAGCACGACTTTGAAGTGCCCGGCGTGAAGCTGCTGTCGGACGGTTGGGTGCGCGCGGAAGGCACGGTGCCAATCCGTGACCTGAACCGCATGTTCGACTGGCGCCTGCCGGACGACGAGGCCATCACGGTTGCGGGGCTGGTGATCCATGAAGCCGAGACGATCCCGATCGTTGGCAAGAAGTTCGAGTTCCACGGATTCGAGTTTGAAGTAACAGCGCGCAAACGCAATCAGGTGACCGGCCTGAAGATGCGCAAACTTCCAGCATAAAAAAAGCCCCGGCAACACCGGGGCTTTTGTCTCTGTGTCACCCTGAACTTGTTTCAGGGTCCATCTCTCGACCCACACACAGGTGGTAAGTAGTGCATGGATGCTGAAACAAGTTCAGCATGACTGTTTGCGTTTTGGCAGCTGGCTATTAGGCCAGCCCCTTCTCCATCGCGGCGGACAGGCGGCGGGCGAAAGCGGCGGTATCATCCAGCTCGTCGCCCTCGAGGATTTTCGCCTGGTCCAGCAGCAGAAGCACAGGGTCCGCCAGCGTATCGATCGCGCCCTTGTCGCCGGCCTTTTCAGCCAACTTGCGGATCACCGCGTGGCCCGGGTTGATCTCAAGGATTTTAGCAGACACGGCACCCAGCTGTTTGTGAGCCTTCAGGATGCGCTCCATATGCATGTCCATGCCGCTGTCGTCCGCAACGAGACACGCTGCTGTTGTCGTCAGGCGGTCAGAGGCGCGCACGTCCTTGATCTTGTCACCGAAGACTTCCTTCATTAGCGCCGTCAGCTTCGCCAGGTCACCCTCAGGGGCTTTCTCGGTTTCGTCTTCCTTATCGTCGCCGGCGATGTCTTTCAGCTCTGACGCGCCGCGGGTGATGGATTTGAACGGCTTGCCGTCAAAATCAGGTGCCATCTGCAGCCAGAAATCATCGATAGGGTCTGCCAGCAGCAGCACCTCAATGCCCTTGGCACGGAAGCCTTCAAGCTGCGGGCTACGCTTCACCGCCTCGGCGTCCGTGCCGGTGATATAATAGATGGCGCTTTGCTTGTCCTTCATGCGGGACACATAGTCCGCGAGCGTCGTCCAGCCGTCCACGCCTGTCGACTTGAAGCGGGCGATCTTGAGAATGGCATCGCGGCGCTCAAAGTCCTCATAGATGCCTTCCTTGATCACCGCGCCGAATTCGTCCCAGATGGCTTCGAATTTCTCGGTGTCTTTTTCCGCCAGCTTTTCGAATTCACTGAGTACGCGCTTGGTGATGGCTTTCGACATGCGCTCAAGCGTCGGGTTGTTCTGCAGCATTTCGCGGCTGATATTGAGCGGCAGGTCCTGGCTGTCGACCACGCCGCGCATGAAGCGCAGCCAGCCCGGCAGCAGGTCTTCGCTGTCGTCTGTGATGAAGACACGCTTCACATAAAGCTTCACCCGGTTCTTGCGCGCGGGGTCAAACAGGTCCATCGGCTGCTTGGTGGGTACGAACAGCAGAACAGTATATTCCTGCATGCCCTCGACCTTATAGTGCAGCGTCACAGACGGGTCGTCGAAGCCGTGGCCCACATGGCGGTAGAACTCGGCATACTGCTCGTCGGTGATGTCGCTCTTCGGGCGCGTCCAGATGGCGGAGCCTTCGTTGACCACCTTGGGCTCATCGCCCTCGTCGTCGTCTTTCTTATCGCCCCCCTTGATCGCCAGCGTGATCGGCACGGCGATATGGTCACTGTAAGTGGTGATGATTTTCTCAAGCCGGTAGCGCTCCAGGAAGTCTTTGGCGTCATCCTTGAGGTGCAGCACAATCTGGGTGCCTGCATTTTCCTTGGTGGCTTCGGCGATCTCGTATGAGCCCTCACCCGCGCTCGACCACAGCCAGGCATGCTCGTCGCCCGCTTTCCTGGTGGTGACATGCACCATATCGGCCACCATGAAGACACTGTAGAAGCCCACACCAAACTGGCCGATGAGCTGCATGTCTTTCTTGCTGTCGCCGGTCAGTTGGTCCACGAAATTGGCGGTGCCTGACCGCGCGATGGTCCCCAGGTTGGCGATCAGGTCGTCGCGGTCCATACCGATGCCGTTGTCGGCGATTGTCAGGGTTTTCGCGTCGGCGTCAGCCGTGATGGAGATGCCGAAATCGCCAGATGCCAGCTCTGGTTTCGTCAGCGCTTCATAGCGCAGCTTGTCGCACGCGTCAGAGGCGTTCGAGATCAGCTCCCGCAGGAAAATCTCGCGGTCCGAATAGACCGAATGCACCATCATATGCAGCAGGCGGGAAACTTCGGCTTCGAACCCCATTTTTTCTGTTTTTACTTCAGACATGTTTTCTCTCAGCTAGCTGTTTTGGTGTTGTGCAAAATTGCGGTGCGCCCGGAAAGGCGCACCAGGAATTGTCCTTGATTTAGGAAACTATTCCGCCGGATCAAGAGGCAGCAGGCACTGGTGCCTTAACAAAAGCATCGCGGGTGCGCATCAGCACCTCGGCGTCACCCTCCGCCAGCTTGAAAAACCAGCCGCGGGTTTTGGCGTTGATGGCGTCTACTTCAGCCGCGCCGTCTGCTGGCGCGTCCGGCAGCGGGCCGGCTTCGCCTTCGCTCATCAGGCTCTCGTCATGAATGGCTGACACCTGGGCCCAGGTAGCGTCGTCCATGTCATAGAGCGTGACCATCAGGCGCAGGCCGTCGTGGGTCACGAGCGCGACCTGCCGCTTGGGTGCCGCCAGCGGATTGCCCAGATGGCGAACGTCAGCAAAGCTGAGGCCCGTTAGCACGCGCGCGGGTTCATTCAGCTGCCAGGACGGCACAGCTTCCTCGCCGTCTTTCAGACCGTCAATCGTATAGTCTTCCGCGTTCAGCGAACGGGAAAGCACGGTACCACCCAGGCTGATGGAACGCACCCGCGTGTCTTTGAGGTCCAGAAGGTCATTCTTGAGCCACCAGGCTGGATCAGCGGACGCTTCGGCAAGCGACGTCACAAGCCAGGAGCGGGTGTCGCTGTCCTGGAAAATATAGGTCAGGGACCGGTCGCTGCCGATGGTGCTCTGTTTGCCCATGGCGAAAGCCCGCATGGTTTCGCCTTTGCCGTCCCGGAGCGACACGGCCGTGCCGGAACCACCGAGGCCGATCTGGTCAAACCGGTCAGGATCAGCGGTTTTGGGTTCGCGCCTTTCCGAAAGCGCCACACCGCGCAGGAAATCCCGCACCTTGGCAAGGTCGGCCGGATAGCCGTTCCGTTCGGCGACGGTCCAGGTATCATCTGCTTTTTCAAGCGTCACTTTGCTGTCGCCGGTTGTCAGGCTGAGGCCCGCGACATCATTGATGCTGTCCTTCAGCCCCACGAAGGTGGGTTCGCCCCTACCGCCCTGGTCGCGTGTCGGGTCTTCACCGAACAGCACCCAGATAGCGCCCAGGATGGCAAACAGCGTGAGATAACCGAGAATGTTGGTCAGTCTTTCAGACATGCCTCTCTCTTTAGCTCCGTTATTGGGCCCGCATCAGGCAAGCTTATTGTCTTGGCGTCGGCGGCGCAGTAGCACACGAATGAGCGCAAAGGCAATGATCATGAGCGGCATCAGCACGATATTGATGGCCGCCAGCCAGTTGCCAAGGCTGTCGATTTCAGACCTGAGCGACCGTTGCACTTCCCGAAGCGCCTTCCTGGTCTCGAGAAGCTGGGTGCGAAAACGGCTGATTTCAGCCTCCTGGTCCCCAGAGAGCACAGTGGTGCCTTCAGGCTTCTGCGCTTCCAGTTGGGCGATGCGGTCCTCTGTGGCCTGCAGCTCATTTTCAAGGCGCTGTTCTTCAGCCAGATATTTGGCCTCGGCTTCACGGCGGATATCATCCACCACCTCGAATGGGCGCTTGGAGATGCCGCGACCGCGCAGGTCCAGAAGCGCGTCAGAGCCCGAGATATGGTCCGCCATATTGAGGACAAAGCTGCCGTTGCCCGCAAGCGGCACAACGATCCGCTGGCCAAGGAACTGCTGCAGCTGCACCCAGAAGCGGTCATCGAACAGATCACTGTCTGCCGTCACCACCAGATTCACATCGCCTTCCTTGAGCGCCGGGTCCTTGACCGGGCCGCCTTCGGCTGCTGCGCGTTCCGGGAAAGCGGTTGACGCACGGCCGGTAATACGCGCCGACAGGATATAGGATTGGCCAGCAGGTTCCAGATCGCGGATCAGGCTGTCCGGGTCCGGCATGCCCACGGCGCGCGAGGCATCATACAGCATGGCGACCGAGCTTGTGGTCATCAGCGGCTGCACGCTTGTGGTCGCCTCCGGGGCTGGCTCCAGCACGCCACTGCTGGCAAGGTTGAGGCTGTTGACCGACCCGCTGACCGGGTCATCGGTGGTCAGGAAGTTATCCGTTACCGCCAGCCAGAAGATATAATCCTTCACCGCGTCGGGGCCATAGCCGCCCATTTGTACGCGCTGCGCCAGCGACGCGTCACCCACCACCTTGCCTTCCGGCATGGTCACGCCCCAGGCAGGCAGCAGCGGTCCGAGCGTGGAAGCACTTGGTGCCATGGCGCGCGGGTTCATGGCTTCCGAGTGCGGGTCCAGGAACACCAGCGTGCGGCCGCCCTTCAGCACATATTGGTCAATGGCGAAAAGCTGGTCTTCAGTGAGCTCAGGCGGATGCACGATCATCAGCACATCCAGGCCGTCCGGCAGGGCTTCAAAATCGGGGTCGATATCCACCAGATCAAAGGCTTCACCGAGCTGCTCATAGAGGACATAAGGCTGCGCCTGACCCTGCATCATGGCCTGCGGGCCACCCGGCCCATACGGCATTGGCAGCTGGGTCAGGAGGCCAAGCGTCTTGAGGCCCGTACGGTCCAACCCCACCAGCATTTTCACCAGGTCATATTCCAGGAACTTTTCCCGCTCTTCGGAGAAGAAGGGGATTGCGCCCGTGCCGTCGGTGGAGTTGCTGGCCGTCAGCCCCATATAGAGCGTGGAGCCGTCGCCGAGCGGAATGCCCTTGAGCCCCGCAGCCACCGCATCATCTTCTGCTTCCGAGAAGGGCTCAGGGTCAATCACTGACAGGTGAATGTTTGACGGGTTCTGGGCCGCGAGCGCACGCAGCATGTCCTCCACCCGCTTGCCGTAGGTCAGAACCTGCGGATAGGGCGCCGCGAGCGATTTGGAAAAATAGAAATTCAGGGTCACCGGCTCATCAAACTGCTTCAGCGCCTTGATGGTGCCGCTTGAGAGCGTATAAAGCCCCTCGTCTGTCAGATCGAGCCGCACACCGCGCATGTAGCGGTCAGCGATTACCGTCACCGAGAGGAACAAAAGCGCCCCCATCAGGATCTGGATGCCCGGGCGTTTCATGAAGCCTTTTGCCGCCATACTCTGTTGCTCTTGCTTTTTGTCTTCGGCCATTATCCTGCCTCCCGCTTGCTTTCAACCACAACCCGGTTGACCCAAAGCCAGAAGGCAATCACCGCGATGAAATAGAAAACATCAGCAAAGGACACGACGCCCTTTTGCAGGTTGTCGAAATGGATGAGGAAGGAGAAATTGGCGACCGCAAGCGTGATGCCTTCCGGCGCCCAGCCACTAAAGAGGTCCACCACCATCGGCAGGCCGGACACCAGGAACAGGAAGCAGACCGTGACCGCCAGAATGAAGGCCACCACCTGGTTCTTGGTGGTCGCAGACAGCGCGCTGCCAATCGCCAAATAAGCCGACGCCATCAGAAGCGACCCGATATAGCCGGTGAAGATCACACCGTTATCAGGTGACCCCAGCCAGTTGACCGTGATCCAGATGGGCGCCGTGAAAAGAAGCGCGAGTGCGGCGAACGCCACCGCCGCCAGATATTTGCCGACAACAATCGAACCCATGGGGATCGGCAGCGTCAAGAGAAGCTCGAACGTGCCGCTTTTGCGTTCCTCTGCCCAAAGCCGCATGGCAATGGCGGGCATCAGGAACAGATACAGCCACGGCTGGTAGGTGAAGAAGGCCACAAGGTCAGCCTGCTCGCGCGCGTAGAATTGCCCGAGGTAGAAGGTGAACAGCCCCTGCATGACAAGGAAAATCACCAGGAACACATAGGCCACCGGTGTGGCGAAATAGCTGGCGAATTCACGCCGGAAAATGGTCAGCGTCGCTTTCATGTTACCGGCCCTCCGTTACTTGGCGGAACACATCGTCAAGCCGCCCGGCCTCAACCGAGAACTGCCTGACCTTCCAGTTGCTGACAGCGGCTATATCACCGATGGAATCGGATATTTCCGCCCCGTCGCGGGCCAGTACCGTCAGGCGCACGTCGTCGCCTTCATTTGCGGCTTCAACCTTCGCCACCATGCGGATCGATTTCATCGCTGACGCGGCCTTCTCCGCCTCGGACCGGGGCACCAGCATGGTAACCGCGTTCCTGTATTTGGACCGGGCCCGCAGCTCTGACGGTGTGCCGTCAGCCACGATGCGGCCCTTGTTGATGATCACCGCGCGGTGGCACAGGGCATCCACCTCTTCCAGAATATGGGTGGAAATAATGATCGCCCGGTCGACAGACATGGCTTCAATCAACCGCCTGACTTCGTGCTTCTGGTTGGGGTCAAGCCCGTCTGTGGGCTCATCGAGGATCAGCACATCCGGTGCATGCAGGATGGCCGCCGCAAGCCCTACCCGGCGCTTGAAGCCCTTGGATAGCGTCTCCACCCGCTGGTCCATCACGCTATGGAGATGCACGGCACCCGCTGCACTTTCCACCACATCGCGCGCTTCACCGCCTTCAATGCCGTGCGCGGCCGCAACAAAGGCCAGAAAATCGCGGGTTGTCATATCACCATACAGGGGCGCGCCTTCCGGCAGGTAGCCGATGCGCCGCCGGGCCGCAACATTGCCGGTTGAGATGGTCTCACCGCAGGCAATAGCCTGCCCGCTGGTGGGCGCCAGAAAACCAGTGAGCATCTTCATGGTGGTGGTTTTGCCGGCGCCGTTTGGCCCCAGAAAGCCGAGCACTTCGCCCTTCTTGACGGAAAGCGAGATGCCGTCCACGGCCTTTAGCGCCCCGAAATGCTTTTTGAGGTCCTGTGCTTCAAGCAACACATCCATGACCAGATATCCCCCTTCGGTCGGCGGCCGCTTGGGCGCGGCCTATCATTCTTCTTCGTTGCTAGATAAGGTTTCTAGCGGATCAAGGCAAGGTTTCTCAACACTAGTATCCGAGCTTTGCGGCCCGGGCGTACCCGTCAAACATGTCCAGCATGCCCTCGCGCCACTCGTGGATCGGATCATCTTCCCCCAGCAACTCAAAATCACTGGCGATACGGGCCCACATCAAGGTCCCGAACAGACAATAGTCCGCCCAGGCTGGCGCGTCGCCCGACAGGAATGGCTGGGCCATCAGAGTATGCCGGATCGGCGTGAGCGCCGTCCTGAATTTTGGCAGTGCCGCGTCCCGGCCCGCTTGTGCCTCCTCCAGACTGCAGCCGAGGAATTTTTCACGAGTCTCGCGAAAATAGGCACCGTTCTTTTCGTCCAAGCGCGCATGGATATCGGCCACGATCATGGGGAAGATGCCGCGCACCACTGTGTTATCGATAAAGGCATTCAAAAGCCGGGCCTGCCCTTCGGCAATAGCGCCGCCAAAAAGCGGAGCATCGGGATAGGTTTTTTCCAGGTAAAGCGCGATGTCGAAACTGTCTTTCACCCAGGTGCCATCATCATTCAGCACCGGCACGGTCTTCGACTGGGCACTTTCGAGCGGTTGCTTGTTGAGGAAACGAACGGCTACGCCTTCAAAGTCGAGGCCTTTATGCTTCATCGCCATCCTGATGCGCCAGACATATGGGCTGAAGCGCACTTCCTCGTCACGACCACAAAGCTCAAAAAGCTGCCTCATGTATCTCTCCCTTAATCGCACATGGTCAAGCCCTGGTCATTTGGGGCCAAATCTGGCGCTAGCCTGCCCGGCGAGTGCGGAATTGTCGAGTAAGAAAACCATTTTGTGATGGCAGAACACTTTTGATGCCTTTTGGGGAGGAATGCTGGCCCGACCGTGGGACAATGCGAAGATAAGGGGCTAGGGGTTCAGCGCTCCGCATAACGGTCGGGCCAGTCGAGGCCAACAATTGAAAATTCGACCTGCATTGCGGCTGGCGCAGGGCTCAAATATGACCATTTCAGGGCAGATTCTGAACCTTGGTTTAGATGGAAACCTGACACTTATGAGCAAGGGACCGCCGAAGCGCGCCGGTCCCAGACAGCCCAGCCACCCCATAAGACTCACAGGTCATAAAGATGATCGATGATCTTGCAGTCGGGTGTTTCCCCACCCGAGCATTCAGCTGCCAACCCTTCAAGGGCTGACTTCAACCTCAACAAGGCCTCAATTTTTTCCCCAATCTGCCCGGCATGCGACAGGGCTAGTGTCTTCACATCGTCACAGGCATAGCTGCCGTCCATCATCTCAAGCAGGGTCCGCACCTCCTTATTGGTGAATCCCAATTCGCGAGACCTTCGGATAAATTTCAGGCGCTTCAGATGATCGATGGAATAGCACCGATAGCCCGACGCCGTGCGCGGCGGGTCCGGCATCAGGCCTATCTTTTCATAAAAACGGATGGTTTCCAGATTGACGCCGCTTTCTTTGGCCAACCTGCCCCTTGTGTAGTCACGTTTTTGCGATGATGTCATTTTCGCCTTGAGCCTGTATTATATACAGACTTTATCATGGCAGACATGTTGGAACGAAACAACACTGCAGAAACACACCAGACAATTTGGGCTGCCAACGGCAGCCTGATTGGCAGCCTGGGCGCCATCATCGGCGGTTCATGCTGCGTGTTGCCACTGGTGCTATTCAATCTGGGGGTTGGCAGCAGCGTGATCGCACAGCTCGGGTTCTTCATGCAATATCGGCAGGCGTTTCTCGGCATAGCGGTCATCATGATCGTGGGGGCTGCCATCCTTGCCCTCCGCAACAGAAGCACCCTGACGACCAGAACCGTTATCGTGTTTGTCCTTGCGTTTGCATTTGTGGCCGCCGCCTATCTCGCACCCTTTTATGAGCAGGACCTGCTCGTCCTTTTCGGATTCAGGGGAACCTAGATGATTGAGCTTAAGTCAACACTGACCTGCCCCGAATGCGGCCACAAGGTAACAAACACGATGCCCACCGATGCCTGCCAGTATTTTTTCGACTGTCCGGGTTGCGGCGCACTGTTGAAGCCACTTCCGGGGGACTGCTGTGTCTATTGTTCCTACGGGACCGTACCCTGCCCACCGGTTCAGGAAGATGCCGGCTGCTGCAACACAAAAGAGACCTGAACGGAAAAACCCCGACATAAGCCGGGGTTTCCTTTGTCTCTCAAATTGCCGGGTTGGCGGGTCAGCGTACTTCGATATCGCCTGAACCACGCACATTTGTGCGCAGCTTGTCAGGGTTGCCGTGCACGTCAACGTCGCCAGAACCGTGGATGGAAACTTTGGCGGTCTCGCTGGCATGCACCGATACATCACCGGAGCCCTGCACCGTCACGTCCGCCGTTTTGCAGGTCAGGTCATCCACTTCAACATCGCCAGAGCCCTGTACGCCGATCTCAATCTCGTCGCAGCTGCCGTCCATTTCAATGTCGCCGGAGCCATGCACGCTGATGTCAACGTCACCAAACTTGGCGTTCTTAAAGGTACTGTCGCCGGAACCGTGCACGTTCAGGTCAAGCTTGCCGAACTCAGGGTCATTGAAGGTGGCATTACCAGAGCCGTGGATATCCATGTCGAAATCGTCGGCCTTGGCGCCGTCTACCAGCATATCCCCAGAACCATGGATACCGGCCGCGTCCAAGGATGGCACAGTGATATAAACTGTCATACGCTTGATGTTGCGGTAGTTGCCCCGCTCCATGCCGATGCGCAGGCCATCGCCTTTGATCTTGGTTTCAACGTGCTCGATGATGTCACTGTCGGCCACAACGCGGACAGACTGCGTACCACCAACCTTGATTTCCACATCCATGGAGCCCATCAGATACACTTCGTCAAAGGCACCAAGGTCACGGGTTTCTTCAGACACATCGTCGGCCTGTACGGCCATTGCACCAACCGCAAGGGCTGCTGCCGCTGCAGACGCTTTAAACAGATTCTTCATAATTCCCTCCCCAGGATTATTTGATGCGGATCTTGCCGAGCCAGCTATCGCTCTGGCGTACCTTCTTGGGGTCGCCATAAACAGTGATGGAACCGATACCACTTACATCAGCGTCAACGCTTTCGCTGGCAAAGACCTTGGCTTCGCCAACACCTTTTACGCTCACTTCAACGTCTGCGCACTCAAGCTCTTCGGCGTCCACTTCGCCTGCGCCCTTCAGCTCGACTTCCAGTGTGCCGCACGTGCCGTCAAGCTCGATCGAGCCAGCGCCCTTGAGGTCGATGACCAATTTCTCGCTCTTGAGGTTCTTCATTTCGGCGTCCACCGCGCCCATCACCTCAAATTCCTCAAGATTGGGCATGGTGATGGTGACTGTTACATCGTCAGAATCGAAATGCATGTCGCCGTCATGGTCGTCGTCGTCAGAATTGTCGAGCACCAGCGTACCGCTGCTGACATAGCTTTCCAGACGCGCCACATCGTCGTCATCACCTTCAACCTTCACGGAGAAGCTTTCGCCTGCTGTCACTTTCAGTTCCATCGCACCCTTAATGCGGATTTTGGTGAAATCCTTGACGTCGCGGTCATTGACGACTTCCTGGGCGTGGTCAGGATGCATGGCCATCATGGCTGAGGCAGCTGGAGTCAGAATGGTGGCAGCAGTCAGGCTTGCAAGCGCAAGACCAAACACACTCCGGCGAACGGTATTCGCGTGTTTCATGGGATAATTCCTCGCTTTGTTGTCGTTTGCCGTCTCAATTATTTTCTCGAAATCGGCTTTATTGTTATCTCATTCATGTAGGAAGGGGTCAACCGTATTCAAGGGGCCTTGTCGCACCAGGCTTGCTATTGACCGCATTTTTCAGCAAAATGGCAAGGAAGAGGAGTGCATGGACGAAGCATCATCCATCCATATTCTGGGGCAGCCCCCTCGAAACGCCTCAAAGGCGGGACGAGGCTCGGTCGTCTATTTCATGCGCCCCGAACTCAATCAGATTCTGAATGTTTATGGCCGCATGGTCGCTGCCGGCGAATGGCGCGACTATGCCATCGACCATCTGCGCGATCAGGCCGTTTTCTCGATTTTCCGGCGGGCGTCCGAAATGCCACTGTACCGCATCATCAAGGAACCGGCGCTTAGCCAGCAGCAAGGAGCCTGGCGCGTCATTGGCATGGACGGCCAGGTATTGAAGCGTGGGCGCAGGCTGGACCAGCTGCTGCGCTTCTTCGACCGCCAACTGGTGAAGGCGGTCGACTGACGCGGCCATCCACCCAGCCATACTCATAAACCAAATGATCCCTTGGCAATTCTGCGTGCCTGCGGCACCTTGGCGGCACAATAACAATCATTTCGGGGTAGCATAATGAAACGCCTGGGCTTGTCCTTCCTCCTTCTTGCTTTCTTCACCACCGCCGCATCGGCAGACGCGGCCACCGACAAGGCGCTGATGGATGCCGTCATGGCGGGCGACAGTGAGGCCGCGCTGACGGCCCTTGACGCAGGTGCGAACCCCGCCACCACCGACGACAAGGGTGCAAGCGCCCTTTTCCGAGCCGTCCAGAAAAAGCTGGGACCTGTCGTGGAGACGCTTCTGGAAAAAGGCGCAGACCCCAACGTGCAGTGGGACGACTATATGGGCGCGACGCCCTTGATGCTGGCGGTACAGGTGCAGGACATGGGCCTGGCTGGCACGCTCCTGGAGTATGGCGCAGACGTCAATGTGGCAGACAATAACGGCGACCCGGCGATCAACTGGGCGGCCTATTATGGCTATGAAGACTTTGTCGAACTTTTCCTGATGCATGATGCCGACACCAGCCTGACCGGCCACGGCAACGCACTGGAAATCGCCATGCGGCGCGGTCATCAGGGACTGGTGAAAATGCTCAACACGTCCCACGACATGCCGTCCCCTGACGCGGCCTTCATGGTGGAAGCCATTGAAGCGGGCGACGACGCCGGTGTGGCTGAAGCCCTGATGCTGAGCGTGCCCGCAGACACGCTGGACTTCACCGACCGGCCTGTGCTGGCGCTGGCCGCCAGACTGGGACATGGCGTGATTGTTGAACGGCTGCTGGCCGCAGGCGCGCCGGTTGACCAGCCAGACGCCATCGGCTTCACGCCGCTGATGGAAGCCGTGCGGGACGGCCAGCTGGAGACAGCAACCCTGCTCCTTGAAGCGGGCGCAGACGCCAACCACCGGTCGGAAGCCACAGCCCTTCACCTGACACCCATGCATATGGCGGGCCTCAGCGGCAAGCCTGAGATGGTGCATCTTCTGGCGGAAGCCGGCGCGGACGTTGATCCGCTCGGGCGCGAGAATGCCACCCCGCTCGCCTGGGCGCTGAGCGAAGGCAAGATCGAGACTTCCCTGGCGCTTCTGGACCTGGGCGCAGACCCCATGATCAAAAGCAGTTACGGCTACACGCCTGCGGACATGGCCAAGGGCATGGGCAACAAGGCGCTTCTGGAGAAGATGGGCTTAAGTGAAAACCAGGAATAGGTAGCCGGCGGCAAACAGTAGCATCAGCGCAATGCCCGCCCGGCTCCAGTGCATCAGGTACGGTGCCGGGCGATCGCCGTCAGGCACGCTGCTGCCCATCATCACGCGGTGATTGAAGAAGGCCAGCACCGGCGCCGTTAAGAACGCCAGCGACGTGACGAAATCTACAAATCCCTTGAAGCCGCCCAGGAAGAAATACAGCAGCAGAAACGCCGCCACCAGGAAGCCAAGAAGCGTGGCCGCATAGGCCTTCTTTTCATATCTGGACTGATCCGGTTGAGGCTGCGCCCGAAGCGAACCGACCACCGCTACGAAGGCCCGCACAAGGCCGTCAAAGGCCGTCAGGCAGGTGGTAAACATGACACTGAGCGCCGCGATGCCGATCACCGGCACGGCCCATGCGCCAAGGGTGTCGCGGTACAGAGCCATGATCTGGGCGGCGAAGGCAGGGGCGGTATCGGCGGGCTCCACCGCGCCCGAATGCATGATCCCGGCACCCAATAGCAGAAAACAGATCGCCAATATTGCCGTGCCCCAATAGCCGATGTTGAAGTCGGCCAGCACCCCCTCCAGGCTGGGCTTTGTCCCCATATCCTTGGCTTTTTCAACGGTCCACAGCGATGCAAAGATAGAGCTTTCCATCGCCGTCGGCATCCAGCCCGCAAGCGCCGCGACAAACAGCATGGCCTTCATGTCGATGGGCGGCGCGGAAGCAGGATAAAAGGACCAGTCCACCTTCGGCAGGACCAGCACCGTGGCGATCAGTGTGCTGACTGTCAGCACCGCCATGAACAGTTTGTTCAGGCGCTCCAGCCAGTGATAGCCGCCTATGATCAGGAAGGCCCCTGCCGCTGCCATCACAAGCGCCACAGCCGTCAGGATCGACACCTCAAGGCCGAACACCACCTTGACGATGCCCGCGGTCACCAGCGACAGGGCGGCCACGGCAAAACCGTCAGCCAAAATCAAAATTGCGCCCAGCAACAGCGGCGGAAACCAGCCCAGGTCACGGTAGCCTGCCACCAGGCTGCGGCCGGTTGCGGCGGCATAATGGGCGCCGAACCGGAAAGCGGGATATTTGATGACATTCGCCAGCACCACCACCGCCAGAAGCCCAAGCCCGAACACGGCGCCCGCGCGGGTGGACTGCACAAGGTGTGACGTGCCCACTGCCGCGCCCGCAAACAACAGCCCCGGCCCAAGCGCCGTCATGAATTTTGGTGATGCCATCGATGGTTCCTCCCCTGATGGGCTGACGGTATCACCGGCGCGCGCAACTGGGAAGATGGATCGTGACACCGTACCGTGACGATTGACCCCTTGGGCCTTTTGTGAGACAAGGCTGCCAAGGCTTTCAGGGATCGCCTGCCGCCCGCGCCCCACAGGGGCATGGTGAAGATCTCTCGGTACCATCCGATCTTCAATGGAGATCATTCGTCCAAACCGTCATCACGAACGGCCACGGGCGGCAAAGCGGGCCCCGTTTCCAAATGAACTGCCGTTCGCGAAAGGCGAACTGATGACTGATCTTATTACCCAGATGAAGGGGCGCGCGAAGCGGCTCCGATCCTATTTGTCCGACCTTGGGCACACGCTTAGCCATGCGCAATCTCTGGAGGCCATATCAAAAGAAGAAGGGTGCCGGGACTGGAACACCCTCTCGGCCCAGTTGCGACAGCAAGAGACTGTACATGCAAACCGCCCACCCATCCAGGTTGGGGACCGCACCAGCGGTACCTACCGGGGCAGCGCGTTTGAAGGCACTGTGCTGGCGCTTGAACGCACCGACGGCAGCGCGAGGCAACTTGGCCCCGTGTGGCGCATCAAAATCCAGTTTGATGGCCCTGTGGCGATTGGCCAGAGCGAGCAGCTCAACCTGACACGCCAACGCGTGCGCGCCATGATCGACCGCGAAGGCCGATCGGTGAACCTGAAGGGCGTGCCCGACGGCTTCATGCAGCTTGATTTGCTTTAAAGGGTAAATCCTGAGGGGTGGTGCGCCGCCCCTCATCCTACCTTCAGTGCCTACCTGCGCACGAAGGCGCGGAACGGCAGTGGATGCTTCTTGGGTGTCACCGCGACCTCGCCGAAGCCCAGAAAATCGCCGTCCATCTGCACAGGGGTTTGGTCACTGCCCAGATGAAGTGTTGCCTTTTCCAGGACCCAAACACCCGCGCGCTTGTCAAAGCGCCGCAAACCGATGGCCAGTTGGTCCAGAATGCGCGGCCAGGCGCCGTGCCCCTGGCTCATCAGGCAGGCAAGGCCGTGGCTGTTGTATGTGGTCTTCTTCGTCACAATGAACGGCCCGGCGTAGCGCCGGATGTTTGACAAAAGCGCCCAGCCACATGTGCCTTTCGTGTTCCTGTGCATATGCCAGGTGATATCCGGCAGGCTGCTGTCGCCCACAAGTGCCTGAATGATGGCCGGCACAAAAGAGGCGCGGCCGATCTTTTCCTTTAGGCTTGGCGAGACATTCCGAAGCACCTCCGCGTCGAACCCGACACCAACCCAACAGAGCCCCAGCTGCACCCGGCCATCGCGCTCCACCTCAAAGGGGTAAAGGTCAACAATGTCACGCGACAGTAGCGCATTGGCCACATGCCGGGCGCTGACCTGCCCGCTTTTCATATAGCCGAGTTCGCGCGCCAGCACATTGGCAGACCCCGCCGGAATGATGCCCACCGGCACCTTGTGGCCGTATGCGCCTTCCGCCACCTCGCGGATGGTGCCGTCACCGCCTGCCGCCACAATCACATCGGCCTCGCCTGTCGCGGCAATCTTGGTCGCCAGCTCGGTCGCATGGCCGGCATATTCGGTGTCCAGCATGCGCACATGCTGGCCGCCACGCCGAAGCTTTTCAGCAATCCGGTCCACAAGGCTGCTTTTGCCCTGTCCGGCGAACCGGTTTCGGATAATGGCGACACGTTCACTCATACTGCACTGCTGTCCCTGTTGGTTGTGTACGGCTTTCCTACTATAGGCGAACCTTGGTTAAACAAAGGCTACATAAGCGGAAATTGCAACCGTCTGCGCCGATTTATCACAGCCTGGTATCGTCCCTGTCACTAATTGGTGAAACAAAGCCGCTTGACCTTGGACTAACCTCCGGGGTTAAATTGCGCCCGATGACACGGATCGCACATATCATCGCCACCCTATTCCTGCTGGCGACCATGCTGGGACAAAGCGCCGGGGCAACCTCCGGCACGTCCCAGGATATGGATTGTTGCGATAACGAAATGATGCAGCAAATGCATGTAGTAGACGGCCTTGAAGGTGACACCTGCACTCAGGAGCGGGAGTGCCCAGGCGGCGACGCCTGCTGTGGTCAAGCCATCCAGTCCGCGCCTGCCCTGATGCCTGCCCTGGCCGACGCATCCTCCCGCATTTTCGGCCAAGCCCTATTTGAAATGGACACATTGCAGCAACCAAATGGCGCCCCTGTTGCGTCCTTTGCCCAACCGCCCATCGCCTGATTCCACGCCACACGTGTATCTTTTTGCTGCGGGACGCCAGGTGCGGCCCACCTATCAGGTGATAAAAATGTTGAAGAAATTTTCCCTAATCATCGGCCTTTGTGCAGCCAGCACGATGGCCAGTGCGGACCAGAGCCCCCTCAGTCTTGAGGAAGCCATCCGGATTGCCACAGCGACACCCGACCCGTCGGTCGAAAGCTTCCTGACGCGCAAGAGCGCCAATCTGGAAGCCGCCACAGCCGCCGGCGCCCTGCCGGACCCATCGGCCAGTGTCAGCGTGCGCAACCTGCCGGTGGATGATTTCGACCTGAACCGCGAGCCCATGACCCAGCTTCACCTGGGTGTCCGGCAAATGTTCCCGCGCGGCGACACCCGCAGCCTTCAAGCTGAACAGCGCATGTTTATGGCCGATGAAAACAGCGCCTTCGCCCTTGAGCGCACCCGCGCCATCATCCGCGACGTCACCATCGCCTGGCACAAGGCCCGCTACAGCCATGTGGCGCAAGAGGAACTGCAGGGTCTTTCCGCCCTTCTGGGCGAACTTCGGTCCGCGCAGGAAGGCAATTTTGCCGCTGCCGGCAAGGCTGCGATCCAGAAGATTTACCGCACAGAACTTGAGGCCGCGCTGGTGGAAGACCGCGTCGCATCAACCCTGCAGGCCCATGCCCAGGCGGTTGAGATGCTGGCGCGCTATATTGGCCGCGCGGAAGCCTTGCGCCCCCCTGCGGACACACCGGTACTTGCAACCGCAGCCGAAGTCGCGGCAGGGCTGGACACAGCGCTTGATGCCCATCCGCTGTTGCAGGCAGCGACCGCCCGCGAGAAGGTTGCTGGCAACAAGGTGGCGCTGGCTCATGAAGCCTACAAGCCGGCCTGGGGCGTTGAAGTGGGCTACGGCCAACGCTATGGCGGCCGGTCCGATTTCGCCTCAGCCATGGTCACCTTCGACCTGCCATTCTGGACAAGCAGCCGCCAGGACCCGGCCCTAAGGGCCGCCAAGGCGGAAAAACAAAGCCAGTCGCTATCGAAAGAAGCCCTGAAGCTGAACCTTGAGCGCGAGGCGCGCAGCCTGATCGCCGACATTCGCCACCTTGAAGGCCGTATCGACCGGTTTGAGACCGCTATCCTGCCGCAGGCCGACAGCGTCGTGACCGCCACCCGCAACGCCTACGGCGCCGGTGACGTAGACTTTTCCGAATTGATCCGTGCTGAAATCGCGCTGGTGGACAGCCGCCTTCGCCTTGCCATGCTGCACCGCGATTTGGGCATCGCCCACGCGGGCCTCACTTTCCTGACCGGAGACGACCAATGAACAAGACCGTTTTGATTGCTGCTGCAACCGCAGCCCTTGGCCTCGCCGGCGGATATATGCTGGCGGGTGGCGCAATGACCACCGGCGGCGGCGACACAGGCGCTGAGAAAAAGCCCCTCTATTGGGTTGCGCCGATGGACCCATCCTACAGGCGGGACGGCCCCGGCAAATCCCCCATGGGGATGGACCTTGTCCCCGTGTATGAGGAAGGCTCTGGTGGCACCAAGGGTTATGCCGGTGCTGAAATCGACCCGCGCATCGTCAACAACATCGGCGTTAAAACCGCTGCGGTGGAACGCACCATGCTGATGCCGGTGATCGATACTGTCGGCAAAATCACCTATGACGAAAAAGCCACAGCGCACGTTCATGTGCGGGCAGACGGCTGGGTGGAAAAGCTGCATGTCCGCGCCGAAGGCGAACGGGTGAAGAAAGGTGACAAACTGTTTGACGTCTATTCGCCTGAGCTGGTCACCGCGCAAAGCGAATATCTGCAGGCCCGTGCTTCCGGGCGTGCCGCCCTTGTGGCGTCTGCCCGCGAACGCCTGGTGGGCCTTGGCCTCACGGACGCGCAGATCAGCACACTTGAAGGCCGCAGCAAACCACTGCAAACCATCACCGTGCGCGCGCCGATGGACGGCACCATCACCATGCTCAATATCAGCGACGCAGCGCGCATCACCGCGGGCAAGCCAGCGATGCAGGTTACCAACCTGGACAATGTGTGGCTGATCGCCGACGTGTTCGAAGCCGACATGACAGAAGTGCACATCGGTGCCAAGGCCACTGCCACATCGGACGCCACAGGCGACACGCTGTTTGAAAGCACAGTCGACCATATCTATCCGGACCTGAATAAGGTCACCCGGACCAACCCGGTACGGATCCTGCTGGATAATGCTGACGGACGCCTGCGCCCCGGCATGTATATGCGCACGCGCATTGGCCGCCCGATGATCGAGGATGCCCTTGTGGTGCCCGCCACAGCGCTGATCCAACTGGGGAGCAGCAACCATGTGATGCTGGATGAGGGCGACGGCAAGTTCCGCCCCGCTGAAGTGACAGTGGGGGAAACCGTTGGCAACCGCGTGCAGGTGCTATCTGGCTTGCGTGCTGGAGAACGCGTTGTCACCGCCGGCCAATTCATGCTGGATGCAGAAAGCAGCTTCCAGGGCGCCAGCATGCGCATGGCCGCCCAGGCAGAAGCCGAAGACAGCATGGATATGGGCGATATGGATATGGAAGAACCGGAAGCCCAGTCCGGCTTCACATCCGGCACCATCAATGAAGTGATGATGGACGACCGGACGCTGAACATCAGCCACGGCCCGATCGACGCCTTCGGCATGATGGGCATGACCATGAATTTCCCGGTCGCCGACGATGTGGACATGGACGGCCTTGAAGAAGGCCAGGAAATTCATTTTGAGGTCACCAAAACACCTGAGGGACGCTATGTCGTCACCACCATCCATGTGATGGGAGGTCATTGATGATTACAGCCCTGATCCGCGCCTCTATCCAGCACCGGGTGCTGGTGGTGCTTCTGGCGCTCATCGCGCTTGCCTGGGGCGTTGTCACGCTCAAGCAGACGCCGCTTGACGCCATCCCAGACCTGTCGGACGTGCAGGTGATCGTCAAAACCCAGTTCCCCGGGCAGGCCCCGAAGGTGGTGGAAGACCAGGTCACCTACCCGCTGACCACAGCCCTGATGGCGGTACCGAAGGCCACCACCGTGCGCGGCTTCTCCTTCTTTGGCGACAGCTACGTCTATGTGTTGTTCGAGGACGGCACAGACCTCTATTGGGCGCGGTCACGCGTGCTGGAGTACCTCAATCAGGTCGCCGGCCAACTGCCGGACGGCGTGCGCCCGGAACTGGGCCCCGACGCCACGGGCGTGGGTTGGATATACCAGTACGCGCTGATCGACCGCAGCGGTAAGCATGACCTGGCGGACCTCACCAGCCTGCAGAACTGGTTCCTGAAATTCGAACTGCAGAGCGTGTCCGGTGTGGCGGAAGTGGCCACCATCGGCGGCATGGTACGCCAATATCAGGTGGTGCTTGACCCGCTCAAATTGCGCACCTTTGGTCTGACGCTCGCGGAAGTCCGCACCGCCATCCAGATGGGGAATGGCGAAGTGGGCGGTTCGGTGATCGAACTGGCTGAAGCCGAATATATGATCCGCGCCAAGGGCTATGTCTCATCCGTCGACGACCTGAAGGCGATCCCCGTCGGCCGGCTTGAAAGCGGCACGCCGGTGATGCTCGCGGATGTCGCGACCATCTCGATCGGGCCACAGATGCGCCGCGCGGTCGGGGAGTTGAACGGCGAAGGCGAGGCCGTGGGCGGCGTGGTGATCATCCGCTCGGGCGAAAATGCCTATAACACCATCCATGCCGTGAAGGAAAAGCTGGCGTCCTTGCAGGCAGGTCTGCCTGAAGGTGTTGAGGTTGTGACCACCTATGACCGGTCCGGCCTGATTGAACGCGCGGTCGAAAACCTCAAGGGCAAGCTGACCGAAGAGATGATCGTGGTGATCCTGACCTGCGCCGTCTTCCTTCTGCATTTCCGCTCATCGCTTGTGATCCTCTTGTCCCTGCCACTTGGCATCCTGATGGCTTTCATCGTGATGAAGGCACAGGGCATCAACGCCAACATCATGTCACTGGGCGGCATCGCCATTGCCATCGGCGCCATGGTGGACGCGGCCATTGTGATGATCGAGGGCCTGCACCGACGCGTTGAGGATGAGGAGCTTACGGACGAGAACCGCTGGCGCATTGTCACGGAAGTCTGTGTGGAAATGGGCCCGGCGCTCTTTTTCTCGCTGCTGATCATTACCGTCAGCTTCGTGCCGGTGTTCGCGCTTGAGGCCCAGGAAGGGCGCCTGTTTGGCCCGCTGGCCTTCACCAAGACCTATTCCATGGCGGCCGCGGCGATCCTGTCGGTCACGCTGGTGCCGGTGCTGATGGGATACCTGATCCGCGGCAAGATCACGCCCGAGCACAAGAACCCCTTGAACCGTTGGCTGGCCGCCGCGTACCGCCCAGTGCTGAAGGGGGCGCTGAAGTTCCCGAAGGTGGCGATCCTGGCGGCGCTCGCCATCACCATTTCCGGCATCCTGCCGCTCACGAAGCTCGGCAGCGAGTTCATGCCGGACCTGAATGAAGGCGATTTCCTTTATATGCCGTCCGCCTTCCCCGGCGTGTCGGTTGGCAAGGCGCGCGAGCTGGTGCAACAGACCAACAAGATGATCATGACGGTGCCTGAGGTAAAAACCGCCTACGGCAAGGCAGGCCGTGCGCTCACGGCCACCGACCCCGCGCCACTTACGATGATTGAAACCACCGTGCAACTGAAACCACGCGAAGAGTGGCGCGAAGGCATGACCATTGACCTGATCAAGGCGGAACTGAACTCCGTGGTGCAGGTTCCAGGGCTGACAAACGCCTGGGTCATGCCCATCAAAGGCCGTATCGACATGCTGGCAACCGGCATCAAGACGCCCATCGGCATCAAGATCCAGGGCCCTGACCTTGAGACCATCTCCACCATCGGCACGGATATTGAGCGCATCCTGAAGGACGTGCCGGGGACAGCGTCTGTGTACGCCGAACGGGTGGTCGGCGGCCGTTATGTCGAAGTGGACGTCAAGCGTGCGGACGCGGCCCGCTACGGCATGACTGTCGCGGCCGTGCAGGATGTGGTCCGGTCCGCCATCGGTGGTGCCAATGTGGGCCAGACAGTGGAAGGGCTGGAGCGCTACCCCATCAACCTCCGCTTCCCGCGCGATGTGCGCGACAGCCCTGAGGCCCTCAAGGCCCTGCCGGTGGTCACTCCAACCGGCGCCCAGGTGCCACTGAAGGTGTTGGCGGATATCCGCATCACCGACGGGCCCGGCATGATCCGCAGTGAAAATGCCCGCCCCGGCGGCTGGGTGTTCGTGGACATCGAAGGCGTGGATGTGGGCACCTATGTGCCGCGCGCACAAGCAGCGCTTGAGCGCGAAGGCAAGCTGCCAGCTGGCTATACCCTCGGCTGGTCCGGCCAGTTCGAATATATGGAACGCGCCAAGGAACGCTTGAAGATGATCGTGCCGGTGACGCTAGCGCTGATCATCATCATCCTGTTCCTTCTGTTCAGGCGCCTGACGGATGTGGCGCTGGTGCTGGTCAGCCTGCCGCTCGCACTGACCGGCAGCTTCTGGTTCATGCATATGCTGGGCTATGACCTGTCGATCGCCGTGGCCGTGGGGCTGATTGCGCTGGCGGGCGTGGCGGTTGAGACCGCTGTGGTGATGCTGGTGTTCCTGCATAAAGCCATTGAGGAAAACGATGCCCACCCGAAGCCGGACACCAATCTCACGAGCGTGATCATCGAAGGCGCGCTCAAACGCCTGAGGCCCATCATGATGACCACCATCACGGTGATCGTCGGTCTGGTGCCCATCATGTACGGCACAGGAACCGGGTCTGAAGTGATGCGGCGTATCGCTGCCCCCATGGTGGGCGGCATGGTCACAGCCTTGATGTTGACACTTATCGTTATCCCGGCGGCTTTCTTTCTGTTAGAACAGCGCAAACACGGGAAAAGGGAGGAATAGATATGAATACCATGAAACGCACACTTGTTGGCATGATGGGCCTTGCCCTGATGATCGCCCTGCCCGCCAAGGCACAGACAAGCCCCGAAGAGGTGGCCGACGCCTTCCACAAGGCCATTGAAACGGCAGACGAAGCTGCGGTTGAGAGGCTGCTGGCGTCTGAGGTAATGATCCTCGAGGGCGGCCACGCGCAAACAAGCCGCGCCGACTATATGGGCGGCCACATGAAGTCAGACATGACTTTCATTCCGCACATGACCCGCACGGTGCTGGACCGCAAGGCCACCACCGACGGTGATCTTGCATGGGTGGTGACCTTCTCCACCATGAAAGGTACCTACAAGGGCAAGGACTACGATTTCGCGTCTCGCGAGATGCTGGTGATGAAGAAAACTGACGGCGCCTGGCAGATCACGCTGGTGCATTGGGCCGACAAATAACAACAGGAAGCCAGAAGGCTCAGGGTAAGAAAATGACCAAACAGAAGTGGCATAAGTTTTTCGCACAGACCCACAAATGGGTGGCACTGGTACTGGGGCTCCAGCTGATCGCCTGGACAGCGGGCGGCGTGGTGATGTCTTGGATACCGCTGAATGAAATACGCGGCCGGCACAATGCGGCAGAGCAGGAACCTGTGGCTCTGCCGGTCGCGACCGACGCGCTGATGACAGCCCCTGCCCTGGCGGCAAAAGCCACCGGGCCGGTCACCCAGCTTACCTACCGGGACATGCTGGGCACGCCCGTGGCCCTTTTGACATTGAAAGACGGCAGCCGCGAGCTTCGTGATGCCGTGACAGGCACGCCGCTGTCGCCGCTTTCGGAAGACTGGGCGCGCCGCATTGCTGATGCCGATTTCATGCCCGAGGCAGAGATGGCGTCAGTCACACTGCTGGACCGGCATGTGATCGATTATCGTGGGCCGCTGCCGGTGTGGCAGATCACCTTCGCCGACGAGGAGAACACCAACATCTATGTCTCGCCCACCGAGGGTCGTGTCGTTGGGCGGCGGACGGACCGCTGGCGGCTGTTTGACTTTTTCTGGATGCTGCACATCATGGACTATGACGAGCGCGAAGACTTCAACAACCCGCTTCTGATGATCACGGCGCTGTCAGCGCTGTTGTTCTCGATCTCGGGCATTGTCCTCTTGTTCTTCCGTTTCTACCGCCGGGATTTCAACTTCATCCTGGGCAAGAAAAAGAAAGCCTAGTCGGAGCCTGCAGTCCCGCCTTCAAGCGCGATGATCCGGTTGGCATAGGCCTTCGCGAACGGTGCAAGACGCAGCGCTTTCCGGTAGACCGTCAGGGCAGCATCCGTGTTGCCCTGCGCGGCCAGGGCCTCCGCCTTCAAGGACAGGACATAATGGTCTCCCGGTGCAATTTGTTCTGCCTGCTCAAGTAGTTGCAGAGCGTGGGATGGGTTGCCATCGCGGAACAGGGCGAGTGCTGCACTATCGACGACCGACATGTAGTCGTCAGAAGGCATGCTGTCGTCCAGATTGACTTCACCTGGGTCCTCAACCACATCCCAGCGGGCTGCCAGGGCCTTGAGCGCCCGCTTCGCCGTAGAATTGTCAGGGTCTATGGCCAGCAGCTCCCGCCACTGTTTTTCCGCGCCCCTGGCTGCACCCGCCGTTGACAGGTGCGCCAGATAACGTCCGACCCAATAGCGGTCATCCTCCAGCCCCACGGGGCTTGGGCCCTTCACGCGTGAAACCCCCATGGTTTGTAGCATGGCGCCAAGCTGCATGAAAAAGGCACCGCTACCGTCCGCCAGGTCATAGGCACCCGACCAATGGACTTCGTCCGTTTTCGGGTTGGACAGGAACAGCGTGACCACCTGGCCCTCCCCGTCGTTAAGGAGAGTTCCCTTCATCAGATACACCGGTGTCTCGGCACCATAACGAGTGAAGATACCGCCCGTGGGGTCGGGCGCGTCCACATTCCACCAGTGACGGATCACAAGCACTTCCGATGTTTGCGACAGGAAGTAGGACGCCAGTTCAGAGAGCGCAATCACGCGGGAACGGTCTTCCTGCGCTTCCGATTCCGTACGGATGTCCTGCACCGTCAGGATGATGCCCGGCTTGGCTGCATCAGCGGGAGGCACCAACGGCGTAGCACGGGGCCACAAAAAGGCAACCAACAGAGCCACCGCCATAGCCGCAACAGCGGGCCAGAAGCGGCGCAGCACTGGTGCTTCGCGCGGCACTCTATCGGTTTTCACGGTTTCATTGGCTGCAATCACCAACCGGTAGCCGCGTTTCGGCACAGTCTGAAGCAGATCATCATCTGCGCCCACATCCCTGAGTGCTTTCCTCAGCTTGCTGATGGCCACCGGCACGGTTTGTTCGCTCAGGTTTCGCCCTGCCCAGATGGTGGCCAGAATGTCTTCGCGCGACACCACATCGCCCATACGCTGGCACAGGAATTCCAGAAGCTCGGCAACCTTGTCTTCAAGCTTCACATCGCCCGCGGGCCCATGAAGCGTCTTGACCTCCCCTTCAAATCGCACCGCCCCAAGGGTAAAGATTTTTGATTGCTCATGTTCCGTCACTGCTGTCATCCCATCTTTTATATTTGGCCCATTTTAGCGACAGCGGCGCCCCCACCGCCAGCAGAAAGCGCACAGGCGCCACCCCCGCCGGTCAGATTTAAGGTTTTCTTAAAGTGCGTTAAGCGGCCATGCGGACCTAGGCTGAAGCCATAATGACAGCCGAGGACCCGAAAAAGGAGGGATCAATGAAATTCCTGAAAACACTCATTGTCGTGTGTGCGCTCTCGTCCGCCACCATGGCAGAGGACTATAGATCAAACGGCCAGACATGGACCCTGTCCGACCAGGGTGCGAACATCGTCAGCCACATGGGACGGGAGGCCGTGAAAGTGAACCGCGGCACGCTGACCTTTGAGGACACATCATTCAAGAACGGTATCATCGAATTTGATATTGCCATGCCCGGCATTCGCGGGTTCGCAGGCGTAAACTTCCGCACCCGCGACAATGGCATGAGCGAAAATTTCTATCTGCGCGGACACCTTTCCGGCATGCCGGACGCCAACCAATATCAGCCGATTTTCAACGGTAATTCCGCCTGGCAGATTTTCCACGGGGCCCGCTACTGCGCACCAACACGCTATGCCACCGACCGCTGGACCAAAGTGCGACTAGTGGTCAAGGGCAACAAGATGGATGTCTTTATCGACAGCGACAAACCCGTACTGCATGTGGGCAACCTGATGCTGGGCAGTACGCCGGGCGGGGTGACCCTCAATGGCTTCGTCGCCGATTTCTACTATAGCAATATGCGGGTCACCAAGGACGATAGCGTCACACTGACCGGTACCCCTGCACCCGTTCCCGAATTACCAGCTGGATTGATCAAAAGCTTCCGCGTTGGCACGACAGCAGTGGCGGCAGACAAGATAGAAGCCCAGCCCTGGCTGGATAAGGCCCTGCTGGAGGGACAGACATGGCAGACGCTCGCGGTTGGTGAAACCGGAGCCGCGAACCTTGGGCGTATCAGTGCGCGCACACGGGATGTGAACACGCTGCTTGCCAAGTTGACCATCACGGCGGAGGAAGCCAAAACCATTCGCCTGAAATACGGGTTCAGCGACCGGGTGACAGTGTTCCTGAACGGACACGCGCTCGCCCACGGCAACGACACCTACCAGACGCGGGACTATCGCTATCTGGGCACCATCGGGCTGTTTGACAGCGTGTTCCTGCCGCTTGCGGAAGGCGACAATGATGTGGTGTTTGCCGTGACAGAAGCGTTCGGCGGCTGGGCCCTGATGGCCGCCATTGAAGATCAAACCGGCATTGAGGTCCGTTAAGCTCCCCTCATGCCGGCCGGGCAGCCCCTCCTGTTCCGCAGGCCCCTAAGCCCGGGGCTGCCCGCCCAATTCACCCGACAGGCCCAACTCACCTGACAGGTACGACAGCGGCAATTCGGTGGTCACACAACTGGACACCAGGCAGATGCTGGAATTCACTTCCTGCACACCCTGCGCCTTCGACAGGCTTTCCCAGAAAAAATCTTTATAGTCGGCCACCGACGGCACGATGATTTTCAAGAGAAAATCAAAATCTCCCATCATGGTGTGACACTCCAGCACCTGCGGGTACCGGAACATGAAGTCAGCGAAATTCTCCAGCGACTGGCTATCGTGCTTTTTCATTTTCACGTGGGCAAAAACGGTGATCCCCAGGCCTACTTTCTCCTGATCCAGCACCGCCGCGCGGCCCCGGATCACGCCCGCATCCACCAGCTGCTGAATCCGCCGCCCGCACACCGACTTTGAAGACCCGACCTTCTCCGCCAATTCCGCCAGCGATGGTGTGCAATCCCGCTGCAGTTCAGCCAGCAACTTGAGGTCGATACTGTCAAATTCCATTTTTATCGTCCCGAAAATTATGAATATTCGGGACAACGTCCCATATATTGGCTCATCTATCAACCATTAGGGAAGATGACGCGCGGCACTTGGGCTATAGTCTGTCTCGGCCGCACGGTTTCTGCGGCCGATTTTTTTGACCAATTCAGACAGAGGAAAATGTCATGGCACAAGGCCAGAACCAGTTCGTACGCTACACGTTTGTTACCGAAGAATGCGCAAGCGATCTTACCGCGGTACTTACCTATATGCGCGAACACGACATTCTACCGTCTGTGATTGAGACTGAGAAAAGCGGCAGCCGCGCCCGCGTGGTGATCAGCAGCAGTGGCAGCAAGGACTGGCACAGCCATGCCATCGCCGCCCAGTTCGAGGGACGCCCGAGCGTTCAGCATTTCGGGTTCGAGCGCCTCTCAAGCGACGCCTTACGCGCAGCATAGGACCGGGCACGTGTCGGGCACACCTTGGGGGTCTGTGTCCGACACGGCGGCCAACATGGCATCAACAATCTGGCACTCAAGCCGGGCCCCCATCACCGCATTGATCTGCCGAACGGCAGACGGGCTGGTGATATTAAGTTCCGTCAGATAGCCGCCGATGAAATCCGCACCTACCAGCATCAAACCGCGCCGGCGCAGAAGCGGGGCGATGCGCGCCACCGCCTCCCGCTCATGCGCGGACAGCTCCGTTGCCTCAACCCGCGCGCCTTGGTGAATGTTGGCGAGGTAGGCCCCTTCGCGCGGCACGCGGTTGACAGCGCCGATGGGTTCGCCGTTTAACAGAAACACCCGTTTGTCGCCCGCCGCCACATCGGACAGGAAAGCCTGGGCCTGGATTGTGCGTGCTGCTGCACCGTGCCCCACAAACGCCCGTACCGTTTCCCGCCACCCGTCGCCGGATGTGCCGACGCGCTCGATCCCACGGCCGGAACAATCCCCCAACGGCTTCAGCACCACGGTACCCTGCTCTTCCACAAAGGCCTCTATGGCCGCAGTATTCATTGTTGTCAGGGTTGGCGGCACCAGGTCCGGCCACACCAGCGGCAAGAGCTTCTCGTTCATGTCCCTCAGCGCCGTGACCCGGTTGAACTGATGCACATGCCCGGGTGCAAAATCCAACAGGTAGGTCAGATGCAAAAAGGCCTCATTCACCGGTGGGTCCGTGCGTGGTACGATAGCGCTGAAAGCTGCTGCAGGCTTTTCAGCCTGGGCCGACAGGGTGAGTGGCATGGCGGCCTCTACCCTGCGCGCCTGCACCAATAATGTGTTTTGCCGCAGGATCAGGTCATCCACTTCCGCCCAATAGACTGCCATGCCGCGCGTGATCAGCTCGTCCATCAAAAGAAGCGATGTTTCGGTCTCGAGGTTCAGGGTCTCAGCCGGGTCCATGATAAACAGAAAGGAAGGGGTGTGGGTCATGGCAAGCCTCCTTACATCACCACTTGAAAAGCAAAGCTGAATATGAGTGTGCCAGCAAGCGCAAGCGCCAGATAGGCCAGGAACACGGGCAGGCGCGCGAGTGCGAAGACCGCAATCGACGCCGGGATGGATGTCACTCCGCCCGCCAGCAGGAAGGCCATACCGGCCGCGGGCTCCATGCCCTCGCCGATCAGGCCACTCACCAGTGGCAGCGCCGCATAGCCGTTCAGATAGGCAGGCACGCCGATAAGGGTGGCCAGGAAGATGGGGGCCGCGCCCTCGCCGCCCAGCGCAGACATTACCAGCCCTTCGGGCATATAGGCCACCATCAGGCTTTCAAGCGTGAAGGCGAACAACAGCCACTTGCCCAGGAAAAAGGCGTTCGAGAGCGTCGCACCCCGGAAAGCCGTGAGGCGGTTTGCATCCTGCCAGAAGGCCCAGACAATGGGCTGGGTGCCGGACACATCCGGGCTTCCGCAGCCGCCACTCACATTCTGGCGAAGTGGTTCGCTGAATGCACCAAGGCGCTGCAGCCCCGCGACACTGAAGCCGCCCAACATGCCCATGCCAACGGCCGCGACCGACTTATAGACGGCAAACTCAAACCCGAGCGTGCCGGTGGTCATGACAAACATGGTCGGGTCCATGATAGGGGATGCGAGCCAGAAAGCCATCACGGCACTCAGCGGCACGCGCATGGCCAATAGCGCCGCCACAAGCGGGATCACGCCGCAGGAACAGAAGGGTGAAAAGGCGCCGACGATGGCTGCGCTCGGGATCATGATCAGCAGATGGCCCGTGAAAGCCTTGGCGATCATGCGGTCCAGCGACGAGGCCTTGGCAAACGCCGCGATCATGACCGACAGCATCAGGAAGGGAAACACACCCAGCACCGCGTCCCCCACGAATTTGAGAGAGGTACCAGCCTGCCCAGCATCATAGACTGCCAGGCCAGCGAACATGGCCAACACCAAAAGCAGGACCCTGTCCGGCTTCGGCAGGCGGAATATGGATTGTTCAGTCTTTACAGTGTCAGTCATCATTATATACCTAGATTTATGGTTATATTAGCTCAAAAAAAAGCCGAAGCCTTTTAGGGATTCAGTTAGCCGTTATTCACAAACGTCGCTTGCCAGCGCTACCTGAGCGGCACGCCGGCGCAACAGTCGGCAGTCAGGAATGTTGCGACCTGACCCAGTGTCTCAAAGTCAGCGATATTGATCACTTCACGCCCCTGACGTTCCTGCCGGATGGTGCCGGCACGAACCAGATGGCTGATATGATGCGCCAGCGTCGAGGCCGGGATGTCCAGATGCTTCTGCAGCTGGCCCACATTCATGCCGTCCGTGCCGGCGCGAACCAGCAAGCGTAGTACAGCGAGCCGGGCCGGGTTCCCAAGCGAGGCAAATACACTGGCGGCCGTTTCATCCTTCATGCAACACTCCTTAAAACTATATTTCTAGATATGTCGTTTAATTTGAATTGTCAAGACACCGACTGTGATATCCGCGCAACAAGTCAGTAGCTGATTCCGTGCACCAGGAGAAACTTTCGACACAAATCATTTGAATTCTAAACATATTACCCCTATATCAGGAGCACTAACGCACGAAACATAGTAGTTTATGGCAACAAAAAGGCGTGTATACGTTCACACCTCCCCATCAAAATAGTTAGATTTGAAACTTTCTCATCTCTGATGGGATGCCCCAACGCGTGTTTCAGTAATCCTTACAGGAGATTTTTCCAATGGAGCTTTTCTTAAGAGCTCAGAGCCCCGCCGATTTTGATCGTACCAGTGATACGGATGTATTCGCGTGCGCGAAGAAACAGAGCCCGCTGGTGAAGTGGACCTTTATCAACCGGATCAAATCCTGCCACCAGAATGGTGAGCTGGGCGCAACCCTGATGCTGCTGGCATGCGGCAGCGTACTCGCCGGCCTTCTTGCCGTCGCCAACATGGCTGATCGTGCAGCCGGACTGTTCCGCTCCTGACGGTCTTCTTTCCGACAATTATTTCTGGATAAGTTTGCGCGCGTAAGGCGCCAGGCTTTTGTCGAGATCACTGATCCCCTGGCCGGCCTCAAGCCGCGCCAGCAGTGTCTCTGACGCCGCGATTGCCCGCGCTGATGGCGCCGGGTCCTCGTCGCGCAGCGTAGGCGCACACATGTGTGCTGCGTCTTCAAGATAGCTGTTCAGCGCACCTGCGCGCGCAACCGGCCTGACCGGCGTAACCGCCTCCAGGTCATAATCATACCCAAAATTGAGGAAATCATCACGAAAGCGGGCATAGATCGCCCGCGCGACGTCTGGCGTGTAATGGTCCTTCAGCTTTTGCCGTGCCTTCATGGCATGATCGGCCTTGGCTGACAGCAGATGACTAAAATCCCGGCCCAGCGCGGCTACTGAAAAATCCGCCAGGCCCGCGGCCAGCGTCTCAACGTGCCCTACCGCATCATAGGCGATGAAATCGAACAGGCTGGCATAGGTCTGGCTTCTGAAATGAATGTCCGTTCGCGCGCTTGGGCGGTCACACACCATATAGACAAAATCAGCAAAATTGTCGGGGCGGCGCGGCAACTGGAACTTGGCCGGTATGTTCGGCTCAACGTCCACCTTGGCGACAATCTTTTCCAGGTATCCCGAAAGCAAGCGAATATAAGGATTGCGCACAACCGTGAGCATGCGGCGGCCCACCAGCGCGGCATAAAATTCTTCTATCGCGGATTTTCTGAAACCCAGCCACGGCGTACGCGCATCCGGCCTGCCGAAGCGCCAACCATAATTATGGACGGAAAAATACTGCTCACCCACCGGGCGGCAATGCCCCAGCTCGTGCTCTACCTGCCACAGGAAACGCTTGACGTTGGTGTTCGCCGCCTTGCTGATGGGCACATACCCGTAGCCAAGTTCTTTCGACAGGACAGAATCGCGCGCGGTATCCCGCAGAGTTATATGATCTATCATGCACTCATCCGTATTTTCCCATGGTCCGCTCAAGTTCGATCACCAGCGGATGACCGGCATGCTGTTCCTGCAGATAGCCCCGAACTGCATCCACCCCCGCCGTATCCCCAAGTGCTGCCAACGCTTTGACCCGCAACACCCTCGCGTCAACCCTGCCCGACGCCTTGGCAATTGCCATGCCAGCAAGTTGATCCGCAAACCCGGCCTCGCCCGCATCAAGCGCCAACTGGGCCAGCATAATCAATATATTCGGTGCCCGAAGCTTTTTCTCATAGGCTTCCTCAAGCAGCGTGCGGGCATCATCAACGCGGCCCAGCTTTTCAAGAATGCGCGCACGCAACCAGACACACATCGGAGTATCGCGCCAGAAAGGCCACCAGGCATCAGCCAACTGCTCGACGGCCTCAAGGTGCAGGCCATAATACAAGCAGGTTTTGGCGATTGACCGGAATCGGGCCTTCCCCGTTGTTTCCGGGGCCGCAAGAAGTTTGGTCATGGCCGCGATCTCGTCAGCAAGACTATCCGCTTCTTCAAGCGCTTCAGCCAGCTTCCGAAGACGTGCGTTCTGGCTGAACCGCTCGCGCGCCAACGCCACGACAGCTTTGGCCTCCCCCAATTTACGGCCCGCCCTGAAAACGGCGGCCAGCTGCGCCTGGGCATCAGGATCAGCCGGTGCTTTTTCAACTGCCTGCCATGCCAGTGTTTCAGCAAATTCCAGGCGTTCCGGCTTCATGCTGATACCAGACAGTATTTTCAGCAACGACGCCGGCCGTATATATCGATCATATGCGTCGGTGAGAATTTCCCGTGCCTTGTCAAAACGCTGTAGCCGTATCAGCACCCGACTACGCAATTCAATACAGACCGAATGGTGTCGCCACTCTGCCCAGTTTGCTGCTGCAATGTCTTCAAGTGCCTCAAGTTCAATGCCAAACTTGAGCGAAATCCGACATAGTTCCCGAAAGTCCGGAATGGTTGGCTTTTCGGTCGTCAACTTGGTCCTCAACCGTGCGGCAATGGGCCCAGCCTGAGCGCGCTGCCAATTCTGGTCCGACTTCTTATAGTCCAGATTTTGCCCCAGAACCACCTCCGGTCCGGGCGCAATCTTCACATTCTTCAGGTAGTCGACCAGATAGCAGGTATACCCGCCATCCTGCAGCAGCTTTGCCAATTCTACCGTGAAAACATAGGGGCCTGTGAGCGTGCCGATGCCGACATCCTCACTCGCATTTTCCTCAATATTGCGGGCCGCTGCCGACAGGGCTTTACTGATCAGGAGCGAACCTGGCGCCACGGCCATGAAGTTGTTCTGAACCCGGCGTTGCCTGAAATCGATAAAAAAGACGTCACGGTCAAGGCCAAACAGTGCCAGCGCGTCATCGGTGACGCCGTTGTCGGCATCCAGGTAATAGCCGCCATATTCATGGAGATACACAAGCCGGAACAGGTCCGCTTTCATGGCCGGGTGAAAACAGCGGTCAAACAGTTGCAGAAGAGATTTGCCGTCAACCTGGCGGTCCGCCAGATAGGCCCGCGCGTCGGCCTCGCTGAACAGGACATATTCCAGCTGGTGCTTGTCCGCCCAGGCCTTGCTGAGCGACAACATGCGCGCCACGTCCTGTGGCGGTTCCTTGTCCCAGAACTGGATTAACCGGCGGGGCACATGCCCCCCACTTGAGACATCTGGAATATCCGCCAGAAGATGAGCACCGAAAATACGCGCGAAGCTGTCCTGTTCCTGATTACGTGACATGAGGCCCCCACCTTATAAAGTCACCGAGTTAACCGTGCGATAGGGGTGCTATTACATGGCACCGGAGCCGAGTCAACCAACCCGCCCCCGAACCACAGGCGTATGGGAAGTGGGTTAAAATCAACAGCAGCTTCGAGCGAAAGTTAAAAATCAACGCCCTGCTTGGCCTTGATACCCGCATCAAAGGGGTGCTTCACCTGCGTCATGTCTGTGACCAGGTCGGCTTCCTTCATCAAGGCGTCTGGCGCATTCCGCCCCGTGATGATCACACTGGTCCGGGCGTCCCTTGCACGTACACCAGTCAGCACTTCTTCAAGCGGCAGATAGTCGTTCCGGAGCACGATATTCAGTTCATCAAGCATCACCAGGTCATAGTCGCCGCACTGCATCAGCGCACAGCTTTTCTCCCACGCGGCACGCGCGGAGGCGATATCACGCTCTTTGTCCTGCGTGTCCCAGGTGAAGCCATCCCCCATCACATGCATGTCCACCAGGTCCGGGAAACGGTCGAAGAACTCTTTCTCGCCCGTGCGCCACGCACCCTTCACATATTGGACAATCGCCACCTTGTGGCCCCAGCCAAGCGCCCGGATCACGGTACCGAAGCCGGCCGTGGATTTACCCTTGCCGTTGCCGGTGTGAATCAGCAAGAGGCCCCGGTCGGCTGTCTTGCGCTCGCGCATCTTGGCGCGATGCTCTGCCTGCTGGGCCTTCATCTTTTCCTTGTGAAGGGCGGCGTCCGTTTTTGACCTGTCAGTCATCCTGTATCCTTCACAGTTGGAGAGTGCCGGGGCTGCCCACAGGCAACCCCGGATCATGTTACCCCCTAGAAGCGGGCGCGAACACCCGCATAAGCGGAAATGCCTGGCGTGCCATACCCCAGAACCTGCTGATACTCTTCATCGAACAGGTTAACGACCCGGCCGAACAGCTCAATCGTATCCGTCAGCTTGTATGCAGCGCTCAGGTCCACGCGGGTCCAGGCGTCCACCACTTCGCGCTCACCGGTCTCGAAATTGACGCTGGTGTCATGTTCCTTGCCGTTCAGCGTGATGCTCACATTGGTGGTCAGCCGGTCCGTTACCTGCCAGTTGAGCGCCGCGAAAGCCTCATTCTTCGGCTTGCGTGCCAGCTGCTGGTCAGCTGTCAGATCGCGGGCCGAATTATAGGTATAGTTGGCGCTCAGGTTGATGGCATCTGTCAGGTCGGCCGTCAGCTCCAGCTCCACACCCTTGGCGCTGGTTTCCGCAATATTGCGGTAGCCGTCGGCGAAGGTGAAGGTGATCAGGTCATCAATATCCTGATTGAAGTAGGTCGCCCCAAAGGTCGCGCGGCCATCGAGGAACGGCTGCTTGAAGCCAACTTCCCAGCTATTGGACCGCTCGGGCTTCAACGCCAGTTCAGGCAATCCTTCCGCCTGTGCGACATTGGAATCGAAGCCGCAGCATGCGAAGGTCAGGTGGAAGATGGTCGGCGCCTTGAAGCCTTCGCTCCAGGCCGCGGTAATCTGCGTGCCCGTGCCTTCAAACTGGTAAGACGCATTCAGTTCACCATTGGTGGTGGAACCGAAAGTTTCATGGTCATCCACCCGCACGCCGCCGGACACTGTCAGGCCATCGATGCCGTCATAAGAAAGGATACCGAAGATACTGTCGGTTGAGATGGGCTCCGGGTCCTGCGACTTGGCTTCGGTCACCTCATGCTGGGCACCTGCTGTCAGCGTCCAGCCGTCGGCCACTTCCAACACACCCAGATAATCGAAATTCAGGCGCTCCCCTTCAGCCCCAAAGCTGAAGATGCCTGCGTTAAAATTATCGCGCTGGATGGATGAATATTCCACCGACAGCGTGTTCGACAGGCGACCGTCCATCAGGTCGATATACGCACGGCCCGCGACGGAAAATTCTTCTGACTTGCTGCTGTCCTCCGTGTCGGCCAGGCCATAGGTGAAGTCGTCTCTGAGGGTGAAGCCGTCATAGTCGCTTTCGGTGTCGGTATAGCTGGTGGTCACATCGAAGCTGAAACCATCCGTCAGCTTGGTGCGAACACGGCCGCGCACAGTCAGGCTTTCGTAGCCGTCATCCTCGTCACCGACTTCAGCAGCAGAGATGCCGTCGGTATCAAAGTAGGACGCGCTCAGGTTAAAGTTCATCCGGTCACTGCCGCCACGCACGGAACCGCCAATACGCTTGCTCTCAAAGGAGCCATATTCACCGAAAACTTCACCCGCAAGACCTTCTTCGCCGGATTTGGTGATGATGTTGATCACGCCGCCGATGGCATCGGAACCATACAGCACCGCCTGCGGGCCGCGCAGTACCTCGATACGCTCAATGCCGTTCGGGTCAAGGGTTGAAAAGTTGAAGCCACCACCCGGCTGGGACGGGTCATTCACCTGCACGCCGTCGATCAGGATCACGGTCTGGTCGGACGACCCACCACGGATGGTGACCGTTGCCACTCCGCCGAAGGTGCCATTCTGGTTGATGGCCACGCCCGGCAGGCTTTGCAGCGCGTCAACAACATACTGGTACTGGCGCTCAACAAGCTCGGCTTCACTCAGCACCGCGATGCTTTTGGCCACTTCGCTAATCGGTTGCGTGCGGCGACCCGCGGTTACGACAAATTCTTCGATATCTTCATCCTGCGCACTGGCTGCAGGCACATATGTAAGGGCGCTGGTGGCAACCAGAAGCGCCTTTAGAGGGGATAGTCTGGACATGGACAGGCTCCATTTTCGGCCTCTTTGAGGCCCGTAAAACAACAGCTGCAGAAATGGAGATTGTCAGACGAGAGAGGGACAAGCTCCGCACACAGCAACGACCTTGTCGCCGGTACGGAAATCCGCTTCCCATGGTTGACCCGACCAGAGAAATGGGCGACCAGATGGCAGGTCTCCTGGCTTGTGTCTCACCGTGCTCCCCGCCCTTCCCGGCTTTCACCAGTGGGCCCTTCGGGGGACACTCCACACATACAGTTGCGGGCACAGCTGCGGATTTGCCCTTCCTTTTCGGGGGACTTACCGCATTCCCTCTTCGCTCTTACCCTAACGGGCAACAGAACCATCGCGTGCGCCATGCATAGAGGCTCACGCGGGCAAATTCAATATAAAGATATGCGGGCCGCACAAGCGTTCCTGAGCGAGGCAGTGAGATTAATTTGTCGGGGAAACGAAGCGTGGTGCTGCTGAGAAGATTTGAACTTCCGACCTCTCCCTTACCAAGGGAGTGCTCTACCCCTGAGCTACAGCAGCAGGCCACGTCTTGCGAGCGATCTTCTATAAGCGCCCTAGGCATGAGTCAATAAGTAATTTCCGTACACATTCAATCTTGAAAATCTCGGCTGATTGGCGCAAATGTGGGCACATGAGCGAAAAGACTAAACAAGACGTCCCTGTGAAACAGGATTCGGGCAAGCTGAAGGATGCCGAAAAGCAGGCCCGGCTGGCTGAAGCCCTGCGCGCCAACCTGCGCCGCCGCAAGGAACAGCAGCGGACACGCAAGACAGAAGACTGATCAGGCGACTAAATAGCCGTCCGATCTCAGCTTTTTCCCGGACAGCTAAAAGCCCCCTCAACAATTCCCATATCTGGTAGGTTTAACGCTTGTCGCGCACAAGCGATTGGCTTACTAATGCCAAAAATAGCTGTGCCCCGGTGGGTTGGGGAAACAGGCAACCAGATGTCACTCAGGGGAGACGCCAATGGCCATCATGTCCGATAAATGGATTCGCGAAATGTCACAACAGCACGGCATGATCGAACCGTTTGTAGACGGGCAGGTCAGGAAGGATAACATCTCATACGGGTTATCGTCCTACGGCTATGACGCCCGCGTGGCGCCCGAGTTCAAGATTTTTACCAATGTGGACTCGGCCATTGTCGACCCCAAGGACTTTTCCCCGAAAAGCTTTGTCGACCGCGACACAGACGTGTGCATCATCCCGCCGAACAGCTTTGCCTTAGCGCGCACCGTTGAATATTTCCGCATTCCGAAAGACGTGCTGGTGATCTGCCTTGGCAAATCCACCTACGCGCGCTGCGGCATCATCGTGAATGTCACGCCGCTGGAACCCGGCTGGGAAGGCCATGTGACGCTGGAGTTCTCCAACACCACGCCACTGCCCGCAAAAATTTACGCCAACGAGGGCGCCTGCCAGTTCCTGTTCCTGCAAGGCAACGAGCCGTGCGAGACCGCCTACAGCGACCGCGCAGGCAAATATCAGGGCCAGACCGGCGTTACCCTGCCGAAGCTTTAATTTGTTTGCCCAAACACGGGCACTCCGGCGCCGTTAAGATGCCTTTATTGAAGGCCAAGTTTTGCCTTCAGTTGAGTATTGTTGAAAAGGGCACATAGACAGATGGACAAACTGGTTATTGAGGGCGGGAACAGGCTTGAAGGCGTGGTTCCCATTTCAGGCGCGAAAAACTCCGCGCTCAAGCTCATGTGTGCGTCCCTGCTGTCGTCCGAACCCCTGACGCTTCATAACATGCCGCGACTGGCGGACATCACCACGCTCGCAGACCTTCTCAATCACATGGGTGTCACTGTCACCATGGCGGGCGGCCAGGGTGGCCGTATCGCGGGCCGCAGCCTCACGTTTGACGCCGGCCAGATCAACGACACGGTCGCGCCCTATGATTTCGTGCGCAAGATGCGCGCCTCCATCCTGGTGCTGGGCCCCCTTGTGGCCCGCGCCGGTGAAGCGATCGTGAGTTTGCCCGGCGGCTGTGCCATCGGCACCCGCCCGATCGATTTGCACCTCAAGGCGCTCACGGCACTGGGCGCAGAGATCGACGTGGCTGAAGGCTATGTGCGGGCAAGTGCGCCGAAGGGCCTCAAAGGCGGCAATATCCGCTTCCCGTTTGTCTCTGTCGGCGCCACCGAAAATGCGCTGATGGCCGCCACACTGGCCAAGGGCACAACGGTGATTGAAAACGCTGCGCGCGAACCCGAGATCGCAGACCTTGCGGCCTGCCTGAATGCCATGGGCGCCAAGATTGAGGGCGCCGGGCACGAGACCATCACGGTCGAGGGCGTGGACCGCCTGCATGGCGCTGAGCATGAAGTGATGCCCGACCGGGTTGAGGCGGGCTCCTACGCTGTCGCGGCCCTGATGACCCGCGGCAACCTGTTCCTTGAAGGTGCGCGCGCACACGACATGCAGGCGACGCTTGATAAGCTTGAGGAAGCTGGCGGCATCGTGAGCGTTGAGGACGGCGGCATACGGGTGAAATCCAACGGCCACATCCACGGTTTCAATATCGTCACCCAACCCTTCCCCGGTTTCGCCACCGACATGCAGGCCCAGTTCATGGCGCTGGCGTGCGTGGCAGACGGTGCCAGCGTGATCACCGAAGCCATCTTCGAGAACCGCTTCATGCACGTGCCGGAACTGTGCCGCCTGGGCGCGGACATCACGGTGACCGGCTCAAGCGCCACGGTGCGCGGTGTGGAGGCGCTGAAGGGCGCGCCCGTGATGGCCACTGACCTCAGGGCCAGTATGAGCCTCGCGCTCGCCGCCCTTGTGGCAAACGGCAAGACGGAAATCCGCCGGCTGTATCACCTCGACCGGGGGTATGAGCGGCTTGAGGAGAAACTCAAGGCCGTCGGCGCCAACGTCGAGCGCATGCCCGACTGACCCCACCGCACGCTTCCAATAGATTTTCTGCGCGCTTCCTTAATGGGAAACCACTTGAAGCCATGGGGCATGCCGCCTACATTGCAGTCGATTCTGAAGATTGGAACATGTGACCTATGAGTGATGCCCTGAAACTGATCAGCCAGACGGAAGAGGACCTGACCATCATGTCGGGCCTTTTGCAGGATACCACCGTGCGCGTGGGCGACATTGCCTGGCTGCCCAAGGAGCATCGTTTCGCTTTCGTGGGCAACCGGTTCCGCTGGGAAAAGAAGCGCAAGTTCCTCCGCCCAAAAGGTGAGCGCGTGCGCACCGGTTTCCACATGGACGGCATTCTGGCCGCCAAGCTTCACGGCATTGACATCAAGGCCGAGGATACTGTGCTCGAACTTCTGGATATCGAGGCTCACGAAAACGGCGACGACTATTTCATCATGCTGAATTTTGCCGGCGGCGCCAGCATTCGCCTGACGGCAGAATGCATTGACGCCACGCTTTCTGACATGGGTGATGAGTGGGAAGCGCTTGAACGCCCCCATCATGCGGACTAAGTCCACCCCGGCTGCATGCGCGGCCCCTTTTTTTCTTTTTTAAAAACCGAACCGGAACTGACCGATGGAACTCACAGACAAACTGGTACTTGCCCTGCCGAAGGGCCGCATTCTCGAGGAAGTCATGCCACTCGTGAAAGCTGCCGGTATCCATCCGGAAGCCGCGTTTGACGACCCCAAATCCCGCGCCCTGCAGTTCGACACCAACATCCCGAACCTTTCGATCATCCGGGTGCGCGCGTTCGACGCCGCCACGTTTGTTGCCTTCGGCGCCGCCCATCTGGCGGTTGTCGGCAATGACGTGTTGCAGGAATTTGGCTACTCGGACCTCTACTCGCCGCTCGATCTGGATATTGGCCACTGCCGCCTGTCCCTGGCGATGCCCGAGGACGAAGCCACAGAAGACCCACGCGAGTGGTCCCACATTCGCGTGGCCACCAAATACCCGAACCTGACACGGCAATATTATGCCGAGCGCGGCGTGCAGGCCGAATGCATCAAGCTGAACGGTGCGATGGAACTGGCCCCTCAGCTCGGGCTCTCGCGCCGTATCGTCGATCTGGTGTCCACCGGTAGCACCTTGCGCGCCAATCAGCTGAAGGAAGTGGAAGTGCTGACGCACATCACCTCGCGCCTCGTGGTGCATCGCCCGGCGTTCAAAACGCGTCCGCGCGAAATCAGTTACTGGATCGACCGCTTCAGGGAGGCTGTGCAAAATGGCACAAATTCTTAAAAGTAGCGCGTCGGATTTCGAGGCCGCCTTCAAAGCCCTCCTCTCGGCCAAACGCGAGACCACCACAGACGTGCGCGACGTGGTCACCGACATCCTCAGGGACGTGCAGGACCGCGGCGATGACGCGCTTTATGACCTGACGACCAAGTTCGACCGGTTCGACGCGCGCACCAAGGGCCTCGCCATCACCGACGTAGAGGTGGAAGCCGCCTGCGCGCAGGTGGACGCTGAGACCATGGCGGCGCTCGAAGTGGCCGCCGCGCGCATCCGCGCGTTCCACGCAAAACAGATCCCGGACGATCTGGATTATACTGACGACGTGGGCGTGCGGCTGGGCCAGACCTGGCAGGCGGTTGAAGCCGCGGGCCTTTATGTACCTGGCGGCACCGCAAGCTACCCATCCAGCGTGCTGATGAACGCCATCCCGGCGTCTGTTGCAGGCGTGGACCGGGTGGTGATGGTTGTGCCCACCCCCGATGACGTGCTGAACCCGCTGGTGCTGGCGGCAGCCAAGCTGGCGGGCGTGACCGAGATTTACCGCATCGGCGGCGCTCAGGCCGTTGCCGCGCTTGCTTACGGCACAGAAACGATCGCGCCGGTCGACAAGATCGTTGGCCCCGGCAACGCCTTTGTCGCGGAAGCCAAACGGCAGGTGTTCGGCAAGGTGGGGATTGACACCATCGCCGGCCCATCAGAAATTCTGGTAGTGGCCGACAACAAGAATGACCCGCGCTGGATCGCGGCGGACCTTCTGAGCCAGGCCGAACATGACACGGCGGCGCAATCGATTCTGATCACCGATGATGAAACTTACGCTCGCCAGGTGATGGCCGCCGTCGAGGACCATCTCGCGAGCCTCGAGCGCCGCGATATCGCGCTGGCCTCCTGGACAGACTATGGCGCCATCGTCATCGTCGACGAGCTTCTGGATGCCGTGCCGCTGGTGAACCGGCTGGCACCTGAGCACCTTGAACTGGCCATGGACGACGCCGACGCATTTGCCGGGCAAGTGCGCAACGCGGGCGCCATTTTCCTGGGCCGCTACACGCCTGAAGCCATCGGCGATTATGTTGCCGGGCCGAACCACGTGCTGCCCACAGCGCGCGCGGCGCGATTCTCCTCCGGCCTCAGCGTCTATGACTTCATGAAGCGCACCACTTTCGTGGGCTGCACGGAAGCCAGCCTTCAGGCCATCGGCCCGTCTGCTGTACGCCTTGCCAAAGAGGAAGGTTTGGGCGCGCACGCGCTTTCGGTTGCCATCAGGCTTAAAGGCTTTAATAAATAGCCTATGGCGAATCATAAGCTCGTAGATGTGACACTGGATGAAAGCACGGTCGTGCGCTGGAGCGCGGACGTCGAGCACGAACGCCGTATCGCCATCTTCGACCTCTTGGAAGAAAACAGCTTCGAGCTGGAGAAATCCGCCGACGAGGCCTATGAGGGCCCCTACAAGCTGACGCTCGCAACCATTGAGGGCCGCCTGAACTTCGACGTGAAATCCACGAACGATGACCTGCTGATGAGCTTCCGACTGGCCATGACGCCGTTCCGGCGCATCATCCGCGAATATTTCGCCATCTGTGACAGCTATTATGAGGCGATCAAGACCGCAAGCCCCAGCCAGATCGAGGCGATCGACATGGGCCGTCGCGGGCTGCATAACCAAGGCAGTGAACTCTTGCAGGAACGGCTTGAGGGCAAGATCAAGATAGACCGGCAGACCGCCCGGCGCCTGTTCACCCTGGTGTGCGTGTTGCACCTCAAGGAAAACAGGGGCCCCCGATGACAGAAGCCCCGAAATCCGTGAAAAGCGTTCTGTTTGTGTGCAACCAGAATGCTGTCAGGAGCCCGATGGCCGAAGCGCTGGCGAGCAAGCATTCGAAGCGGCGGCTGTTTGTCGAATCGGCCGGGCTGATCGCCGGTGCGCTCGACCCCTTCTCTGTCGCGGCCCTCAAGGAAGAAGGCATTGATATTTCAAACCACAAGTCGCTGACGCTGGCGGATGTGAAGCTGGATGCGTTCGATCTGATCGTGGCGCTGACCAAGGAAGCCAAAGACCACATTGAAAAGGATGCCACTGCGGCGCAGGTCGCGCTTGAATATTGGCCCACGCCAGATCCGTCAGACGCTGAAGGCAACCGCAACCAGATCATGGACAGTTACCGTCTAGTGCGCGATCATCTGGAATGCCGGATCGCCGACCGTTTCCCCTACTAGCGCAGCCCCATGCGGGGCCTGTGGCCGTAAATTTGTCACACATGTCGGCCTGACATGGTAAAATCAGCACAAAATACCGACTTTTTAGGCCCAAGTTCGCCAAAATTGTTGCATTTCATTGGTACACGCTTCATGTATGTCCGCGAATTGAAAGCCATGACAAGGAGACAAAATGGCTAAAGAAGAAGTTTTGGAGATGCGCGGCAAAGTGACCGAACTGCTGCCAAACGCCATGTTCCGTGTAGAACTTGAAAACGGCCACGAGATTCTGGGTCACACCGCAGGCAAGATGCGCAAGAACCGTATCCGCGTACTGGCGGGCGACGAAGTTCTGGTTGAACTGACGCCATACGACCTGACCAAAGGCCGCATCACCTACCGTTTCAAATAAGAACGGTCGGGACCTGATGGCCGTGCGCCCACATGACGCCCAAGGGGGCGCGCAAGCTACCCAAACAGCTCAAACACTCGTCCTCGCCTCGGCATCCCCGCGGCGGCAGGATTTGTTGGCGCAAATCGGCGTCACACCAGACGTGATCGCGCCCGCGCACATTGACGAGACACCACATCGGGATGAACTGCCCAAACCCCACGCCGAGAGACTGGCGCGGGAGAAGGCGGCGGCTGTTGCGCCCGACCATAAGGACGCACTGGTGCTTGCCGCAGACACGGTGGTGGCTGTGGGCAAACGCATTCTGCCAAAGGCGGAAGACGAAGCCACGGCCCGCAAGTGCCTGAAGATGCTGTCAGGCCGGCGCCACAAAGTAATTTCCGGCATTTCGATTGTGCTGCCAGGCGGCAAACAACTGACCAAATCGGTCACCACCGTTGTCGCCTTCAAGCGCCTGTCGGACGCTGACATCGACCGCTATATCGAGAGCGGCGAGTGGGACGGCAAGGCCGGCGGCTATGCCGTCCAGGGACTTGCCGCCACCTATGTACGGTTTCTTTCCGGGTCCTATTCCAGCGTTGTCGGGCTGCCGCTCTTTGAAGTCGGTGGCTGGCTGAACGCGCATCTCAAGCAGAATTAAAATGACAGGCTTCACGATCATCGAGCCCGGCTTACTTGAGTGGCGTAGCGCCACGGTGGGCGAAGACGGCTTCCCCGAGACCATCCAGTTTCATACCGATGCGGACCTGAGCCCACTGGACGCCATTTTCCGCGCCCGGGTCACCCGCGTGGACGCGACGCTTGAGATCGCTTTCCTTGATTTGGGAGACGGCCTGACGGGCGCCATGAATTTCCGCCGCGCCAAACAGCTGGTGAAAGGCCGCGCCGACACCATCAGCGACTGTGTTCGGGAAGGCGACATGCTGACGGTGCAGGTGCTGTCGGAACCGTCCGCGCTTGAAGGCAAGGCGCTCCCGGTCACCGCCCGCCCGCGCCTCCTGGGCCGCTATGTGGTGGCTGAAACAGGCGGTGCGCGGCTGAATTTCTCGAAAGACCTGGGCCCCAAGGCGCAGAAAACCCTGACACCGCTCCTGACCGACGCCGCTTCAAAGGCCGCTGTGATTGTACGCAGCCATGCGGGCAGCGTGGCGCCGGAAGCCGTGGCCGTGGAAGCCCAGATGCTGGTGAATGCGCTCACGGCCGACAGCGACAAGCCGGGCCTGCTGTTCGCGCACAGCCCGCAGGCACAGGCGCTCTTGGCCGCGCCTCACGGTGAAAGCGATATTCTGGTTGAAGGCGGCAGTGCGCTCGCCGACGCCAAAGCCGTCGCAGCCCGCCTGTGGCCCGATGTGGCCGCGCGCTTGAAGCCCTTTAAGGGCGAAAGTGCTGCATTTGAAGAATACGGCGTCAATGAAGCCGTTGAGGAAGCCCTCGCGCCCCGGATCGACCTGCCTTCGGGCGGCTGGATTTCCATCACCCCCACCCCGGCGCTGACGGCTGTGGATGTGAACATGGGTGGCGCGCTCAAGGGCCGTAGTGCTGCGGAAGCCAAGCTGATCACCAACATGGAAGCGGCCATGGCCACAGCCTGGCACCTGCGATTCCAGGATATTGGTGGCCTGGTGGTGGTGGACTTCATCGATATGTCCTCCAAGGGCCACGCCAAGGAACTGATGGACACGGTGAACGAGGCCTTCAAGGGCGACACAGTACCGGTGCAGCACACAGGCCTGTCGCAGTTCGGCCTAATGGAGATCAACCGCAAGCGCTCAGGCCTCAGCCTCCGCGACCGCATGATGGTAAGCACGGCCCCCAGGGCACGCGCGCAGGCGCAGGCCCTGCAGCTGCTGCGCGATGCCGTCCGCACAGCAAACCGGGCGGAACCCGGCACGCTGGTGATCGCAGCACCCGAAGGCACAAAGGCCTGGTTCGAGGCGCGCGCGGATGTTACCGAATCGCTGCAGCAATCCACCGGACGCACTATTGCGTTCGAGACGGCAGAGGCGCCATCAGTATGGCTCAGGGCATAAAAGGGAAAGGCAGATGACTGAACAGGATGAGATGACAAAAACCGGCAGCAAATGCCCCGAATGCGGCAAACCTGCCATCGTGAAATTCCGCCCCTTCTGTTCGAAACGTTGCGCCGATGTGGACCTGGGCAAATGGTTCAATGAGGAATATACCCTGCCCGGCGACACGGAAATTCCGGACGACATTGGCGAAGGCGAGCCTTCGTAACCTGGCGGTTAAAAAAATTCGATTCAGCGCTGGACAGGCCCAAAGTTATTGCCTATAAGCGCCTTCGCTGACGCGGTACATGGTACCGTTTTATAGCATGCCCGGGTAGCTCAGTTGGTAGAGCAGCGGATTGAAAATCCGCGTGTCGGTGGTTCGAATCCGCCCCCGGGCACCACTTAAAAAAGCCGCTCCTTCATGGGCGGCTTTTTTGTTGGCCTCAAAAAATCGCTGAATAGCTTTCCTTGCTTGCGCAAAACCCAACTAATGTCTGCCTTGACTGAAGGCGACAAGGCAGCATCATGGGCAGCCAGAACCTGTCGGGAGCAAGGAAGCCATTTCATGCGTCTATTCTTTTTCAGCTGTTTTGTCATTCTGGCCGTCATAAGCGCCCCGGCACGTGGAATCATCGTCACGAAGGCGGCTCCCGCCAAGCAGGCCATTGTAGACCCAAAAATGTTTGCGGAGGTCGTGCCCTTACTGGAAGGACGTGCCGTTGGCACCCTGGTCGCACCACAATGGATCGTCACGGCAGCGCATGTCGCAGAACATGCGAAAATAGGTGACAAAATCCTCATTGGGCATGAAGAACGGTCGGTCCTGCAACTGGTGTTCCATCCCAGCTGGGATGCGGAAAGAGTGGGGTCGGAGGGCGTTACCGATCTGGCCCTGATAAAACTGGAAAAACCTGTAACGAGCGTTGCACCAGCCTGGCTTTACAGAGAACAGGATGAAACAGGAAAAAGAATTAGCATCCTTGGCTGGGGGCGAACCGGTGACGGCATTGATCCTGCTCTGGTCAAGGATGGGAGGTTTCGACAAGGCTTCAATATCATCGAAGAAGCCGACAAAAGACTGAGGTTCCGATTTGACGCCCCAGATTCCGGTAAGGCTGTTGAGTTTGAAGCCGTCAGCGGGCCAGGAGATAGCGGCGGCCCGGCGTTTATCACCAAAGGCCAACATAGATTTCTGGCTGGTGTAAGCTCGTTTCAACAAGACGAAACCTACCCCGGCATTTATGGGGTGACGGAAAACTATGAACGCATTTCCAACCATATTGAATGGCTTTTGGGTACCATCAACGGAGCTAGCCCCGCGGGAAATTGATACAGACAGGTTTTGCTCGAAAGAAAACAGTCATAACAGCTACCCCGGGCACCACTTAAAAAAGCCGCTCCTTCATGGGCGGCTTTTTTGTTGAGCCACGCGCCTTTGCTCGAGAGGCTCATTTTTCCCGCACGGCCCTAGGCTACTTCAGCTGATCGCTAAGCTTTGTCAACCTCAGGGGCATTTGTACTTGGAAGCCTTGAAGCGCGTGCTACGGATTTCTGACACCTTGCGGCCGTCACCATCATACATGCCAAGCAGATACTCACGGTTTTCCACGCGTTCCGGCCCAACACTTCCATCAACACATGTTGTGAAGGTCCGCAAAATCTTGTCGTCCACAACGAACTTGTCGTCGCGGATGCTGAGAAGCTCGATGCTTTTCTCAAACAACTTCCTGTCGCCGCGGCCATAAAAGACCGCCCGGTGGCGTGGAATACCTTTGCTGGCCTCTTCAGCAGACAGTTCAACAACCATCACCTTCGCTTTTTCAAAATAGCGACACAGCCTGCCACGAAAATTCGATTCATACATGAAAGTGGGCTGGCCAGGACCATGAACCCACTCACCCGTCTCAATATTGATGACACCCTCTTGGTCCAGCCCCTTCCCTTCCTCCGGCGCCACACTGACGCAGGCCAGATCACCATCAGGCAGACGGCCATAAAGCTCCTTGAAGTAGGGTGTTATGGCTTTGCCTGTTGAATCAATATAGGTGATGCGGTTGTCGCTCCCGCCCCTGTCATCCTTCGGCAGTACGGCCAGCGCACGGTTGTTTCTGAACCGGGAGTCCGTGAGCGTGCCCATGATATGGAGATATTTTGGCGGCAGCACCCAAACACCGTGCTGATCGACAAAGCCGAAACGCTTTTTCTCCATATCAAATTCTTTTCTCAGCTCCCGCCAGTCAACCGGCGGCCGCACGACCGCAGCGATGCTCGCAACCGGTATCTCTGCTGCCAGTTGGTGGCGCAGTTCATACCCCGGCTTGCTGAGCAGGAAGGCGATTGCGAAAAGAAGAATAGTGACTGTGCCAGCGAGCCTGGAACGGTGCTCAATATATTGGCCATAGACCGCCTCGCTTTGCACAAATCCCATAACCACCGGCCATGCCACCAAGGCGTATGGGAACCATGCAGCCACATCGCGCTCAGCGCCACCATCTGCAAGCTCGGGCGCGAGTGCATACTCAAGAAACCCCAATATCAACGGATAGGCCAACGTCACCAGAAAGCGGGCTGGCCGCCAATGGAGCCACCAAAAGATTCCGCTGACAAACGTGTAGAAAAAGCCGCGCCAGCTCCACCAGTCTATGGTTGATGCATTTTTCATAGTCTCACCCTGACCTTCAGCGCCCCTTCTTGCGGCGCTTCTTCTTGTCCCGTTTGCTCAGCCTACCCGTCATCGGGCCACCCTCATAGCCGTCCAGTTCCGGCCAATCGATCTCGCTCCAGGGGCTGTCGCATTCAGGCCCCACGTTGATTTCCATGCCGTAGCCCGACAGGCAGATGATGTCGTCGATCGTGTCTTCCACGAACGAGCAATACTGTGAAAGGCTGCCGCCATATTCGTCCGCGTCTGTGTCATGACGCCACTGGCCAGCCATCTTGTCCAGGCACTCCACGTCCCGGACCTTGAGAGTCCAATAGTCACCCTCAACGGTGAAGTCGGCCACATATCCCCGGCAGACGAACTGCCCCTGTTCGTGCAGGAACGGCCGCCCGACGATATCGCGGGCGATGACATCCTCTGCACTGAGCTTCACAAAGGTCATTTCCAGCCCTTTTTGCGCATCATGTCCCGCCGCAAATCACCGAAGCTTTTGCAAAAAGGGTTGTCCATTCGGGCGCGCGTATTGCAGACGGCCTCATAGTCACTCACAGCCAGTGTTTGGCCCACGCATCGCTTATTATATCGCGGCAAAAGGTTTTCATTATAGTCTGCGACATTCGAGTTGTAGCGTGCCTGGTAGCGGTCATGCTCGCTCGCAAGCTCCCTCTGGTAGTTTCGGTTGGTTGTCTCATTATAGCGCTTCTTCGCATGACGCTGCATGCGGGCATAATCATCGATGCGTTTCTGGGCACGCAGAATATCATCACCATAAGAGATACAGTCCCACGCCTGATCCCGTGTCAGCGGTTTATCGGCGGCCTCTGCCCCCGCATCTAACATTACTAGCATCAGCCCGCATGCTACCGTCATCATCAACAGTTTCAATCTTTCCTCCCGTATCACAATGCTCTAGCCACCGTATTCGCACAGGGTCTTGCAAAGGTCATTTCCAGCCCTTCTTGCGTTTGACGCGATTGGCCAAGTCAGGAAAGCTTCTGCAAAAGGGGTTTTCCATCCGGTCCTGCGTGTTGCAAACCCGCTCATAATCGCTTGTCTGGACTGACCGGCGGGCACAGTCCTTGTTAAAACGTGGCAGCAGATAGTCTTCGTAATTTTCAATACGGCGGCTTTGCTTGCGAACTTCCTTGTTATAGTCCCGGGTGAGTTGGCGCTGATAGTCGCGGTTTGTTGTACCGTTCAACCGTCTGTTGATGTCGCGCTGCGCGCGCTCGCCAAGCTCCAGGCGCTCTTCTGCACGCATGATGTCATATCCGAAGTCCATACAGCGGCGGACCTCATCCCGCGTCAAGTCTTTGCCCCATGCTGCTTGATCGGGCAAACCCGCCAGTATCAGCGCCACCGCAATCAAGCCGATCATCTTTTTCATGCGATTCCTCCCAATGCTGCTGGTCAGTTGGCGATATTCTGCTCAATCTGGGCACAAGGCTCACACGGCTGGCCATGACGCTCATAAATGCCTTTCAGGACATCAATATGCTTGCGCGCCTCATCACCAAGTCCCGCGCGGGCCGCAAAATCAGCGCGCAAGGTCTGCGCCTCAACCAGATCATTGGTCGGTTGGGTTGGCCAGGTGTCTGACAAGCCTGAAAAATACTGGTTCATCAAGTCAAAGGCGTCACCGAACCGCGCTTGATTGGCAGCGATCAGCGCGCGCATGCGCTGGGAAGTCCGGCCCAGCCCCCTGAGCCCAGCCCCATTCGCCAAGGGCAGAACGGCAGCGAAATCCTTATCGGCCTGCCCCAAATCCTGCTTGCGCACGTGGATGTCTGCCCGCGACATCAGAAGGCGCGCCTTTGTACTTGGGTCTTTCACCCTGTACACCCGGCTGTCCAGCAAGCCTTTGGCCGCATCAATACCCGCATCCCCGTTTTGAATAAGCCATCCAACGGACGGCAACAGGAAGCGCGTGGCGATTTCCTCATCCCTTGTCTTTGTCTCGCGTTGATAAAAGGAATAGCTGGAAATCAGCGGTGACCCTTTGGCCAGCGCCTTTTCAAGGAACGTCCGGTAGCTGCTTTCCACATCCTGGATGTGCGCCGACAGATCGCTGAAATTGCCCTGCCGGATGATATGAAACAGAAACCGGTGCATCATGCTGCTATTGCTGCTCGCACTCTTGAACAAGAGATCACCGCGATCCAGATCGGAGAATGTTGGCAGGTCTGTACGCACCCGCATCAGCTTCAACAGGCTCTGGTATGACGCGTCCGGCTTTTTATCACGGTCATAGAGCAAAGACTGCAACCGGTAGGCTCGCGCCTTATCGATCGACGGCAGGTTGGTTGACGACAGACAGTCATCAAGTTTCGTCAACTCGTTACCGGTATTAAAATCACCGGCATCAAGAACGCTGCAACTGGTCCGCCAAGACTGTTCCCGCATTAGCCGCAAGGCCTGCTGAGTCGCAGAACGCCTGCTGGATATGCTGCCCGCCACGAACGGGCTGTCATCCAGCAACCCACTTTGCAGGAAGTCGGACAGGGCAGCCTTTTTGTTGCCCAGCTTTTCGTGCGCCTGAGCCCGACGCGAATACAGAAGTTCCCGCCGGTAACCCAGCTGGCTACCGAAATTGGAAAGCATATAGGAAGCTTCGCGGATGTAGCCCCGGTAATCTTTTGATTCCCAGATTGCAGCGATCAGATGGACGCGAAACCTGATTTCACTATCGGTCGTCCAATTGGCCGCCGACAGAGTGCGGCGGTACAGCTGGATGGCTTCCTGGAAATTGTCTTCCGCCAGGCTGAGGTGCCCCAGTATGGAGAGAGCCCTGCCCTTATTCACATCATTTGATGTGGCCGCTACGCACGCGTTCAACTGCCTGCGCTTCTCGCGGATGACCGTGGGCTCGACCACATCGTCCACGCCGCGCTTCCAGTGGCTGTGGTCCTCAAAATACTTGTAGGCGTTTTCGCACACCATCTGGGCAGATGCCGGAGCGCTGAAAACCGCAGCCATGCAAAAAGCCGCCGCCAACGACCGCTTCGGCAGGCATGAAGCCCAAATTTTCATGAAAAACTCCGAACGCGGCTTGCATGACAAATAACGCATACGTCCTCCGGCATTCGACCCCTTGGATATGGATAGTAGGCAAGCAGGCGGCTAATTGCAAATCCACACGGTCAGGCGTCGACGGCATAATCCGCTATGGCATCCAGGAAAGCCTGCCCGAACCGGTCGAATTTCTGCGGTCCGACACCGCTGATGGCCAGCATCGCGTCTGGGTTTTCCGGTTTTTCAGCCGCCATGGCCTGCAGCACCGCGTCATGGAAAATCACATAGGCCGGGACCCCGCGATCGCGCGCCAGCTCCAGCCGCACGCCCTTGAGGTGCTCATAAAGGCCTTCATGCACGCCTTCCACCACCGGGCGGGATGCGGCCCGGCGCGACGCCGCCTTGCGGGCTTTCTGCTTGATGAAATCAACCGTACCTTCACCGCGCATCAGATCCCACCCCTTGGGCGCGATCAGGAGCGAGCCATGCTGCAGGCTGACGTCAATCATCCCCGCCGCCAGCATCTGACGGAAGATGGATTGCCAGTCGCGGGCGTCGATATCTTTGCCAGCCCCGTAAACCGCCAACGTGTCGTGCCCAGCATCGCGAATTTTCTGTGTTTTGCCGCCCACGAGGATGTCCTTGATGTGGGTACGCCCGAACATCTGGCCCGTGGCCTCGATGGCGTTCAAAACCAGTCCGGCTTCATGGGTGCCGTCATAAAGCTCCGGCGGGTTGATGCAGGCATCACAGTTGCCACACGGCGCACCATGGTCATCGCCAAAATAGCGCAAAAGCACAGTCCGGCGGCAGCTTGGCGCCTCGCAGAAACTCAGGAGCGCGTTGAGCCGCTGCACATCCAGCCGCTTCTTCTCTTCGCTCGCGGGCGAGCCGGCAATCATCTCGCGCCGGGCACGGATATTGTCGAAGCCGTATAGCATCAGGGCCCGCGCCGGTGCGCCGTCCCGGCCTGCACGGCCCATTTCCTGATAGTAAGCTTCCATGCTGGACGGCAGGTCCATATGGATCACGAACCGCACGTCCGGCTTGTCGATGCCCATGCCGAAGGCGATGGTGGCCACCATGATCACATCGGGGCGCGCCAGGAACTGTTCCTGGTTCGCAAGGCGCACATCCGCGGGCATGCCGGCGTGATAAGGCAGCGCCTGATAGCCATTCCTGTTCAGATACTGGGCCGTCCGCTCAACGCTGGCGCGTGACAGGCAATAGACAATGCCCTGACGGCCTTCAAACTCGCGGATAAAAGCCAGAAGCTGAGCCTTGGCGTTATCCTTCTGGGCCACATCGATGCGGATGTTGGGGCGGTCAAACCCCTGCACCAGCAACCTGCCGTCACCATGCAGCAGGTGATCCATGATCTCATTGCGTGTGGGTGCATCTGCCGTGGCCGTGAAGGCGCCGATGGGCACGTCGGGAAACAGGTTGCGCAAAGCATCCAGCTGGCGGTATTCGGGCCTGAAATCATGCCCCCACTGGGACACACAGTGGGCCTCGTCCACCACGAACATCGAGACCTGCTGTTTGGCAAGCGCCGGCAGCAGCCGCCCGTTCATCAGCTGCTCGGGCGACAGGTACAGAAGCTTCAGCTCCCCCGCTGTCAGCCGGTTCCATACTGAAATTTTCTCGTCGCGCGTGAGCGTGCTGTTGATGCTGGCCGCGGCCACGCCGTTGGCCTCCAGGCTCGCGACCTGATCCGCCATGAGCGCCAGAAGCGGCGACACCACAATGGTAATCCCGGGCCGCATCAGGGCCGCCATCTGGTAACAGAGGCTTTTGCCCGCGCCCGTCGGCATCACAGCCAACACGCTGTTGCCAGCAATCAAGTCCCGAACAACCTCTTCCTGCCCTGGGCGGAAGTCGCCAAAGCCGAACACCTGCTTGAGCATACTGTGGAGCGACTGATCGGGCTGGTCATCAAGATGCATGGAAAGGCCTGGTGAGAATTTCAAGACAGCCGCCGATGCGGCCATGAGACCCGCACCCTAGACGGTCTGCCGGTGAATTTGAACCGTTCAATTCAGGCTGAAGCAAATTGGTTTACGCAAGCCGCCAGCAAACAGCCCTATTGCCCGTCACCCGTCGGCGGCAGGTCACCCATATGCAGGTCCAGCGGGCCATCGCTCCAGATCAGGATTTCTGTTTCCTCAAGGGCTTCATTAGGGCCGTGGGCAACGTTTTTTGGGGCGTAAAAGAAGTTGCCTGGGCCATAGGTTTCGCCCCCAATCTTGAGACTGCCTTTAAGGATATAGACCGAATGGCCTGCCGTGGTGTGATAGTGGCGCGGTTCGATATAGCCTTCAGGGAATTTCAGAATACCGGCACCGCCGCCCGTTGCCTTGTTGGCGTGCAGGCGCTTTCGTTCAAGCCCATCCGGGAATGGGGTCCCGGTGATCTTGTCCCACGCCTTGGCTGCTGCATCCACGTGGACCATCGCTTCCTCAAGGCCTGTGATCGGGTCATCTGCCGAAGATGCAGTGCCCACCACCACCGTCACCGCCAAAACCGGCGCCAAAATCTGATGCGTCATTTTCATTGCCTGTTCCCCGATTAGATGTTTCCGCCAATCAATTACCGCCCCATGGTACAGCAAATTCCTGTCTGAAGGACCCTGATCTTTCACAAGATCAATGCCCTGATCCTACCCATCAACAATTCATGTCCCACGGCGCCCCAAACCGGTTGAAGGCCAATTCACCCTAAGACCGATAGTACCAATTCTGCTGGACGCATCCGTCAGCCCCAGATAACCTGTTGATTGTATATATTTTTTGGCATTCAAGGGGCATGAAGCACCATGGGGCTTGGGCGTTCCCTCTATTTTTCCGGCCTGTCATCGGTTGTGAAGCTCGGCATCCAGTTCGGGCTGTCGATCTTTGTCGCCCGCATGCTGACGCCAGAGGAAATCGGAAGCTTCGGCGTGGCCCTCGCCGCTGCCGCCTTTGTGCGCGCCTTTGAAAGTGCCGGCGTTGAAAATTTCGTCGCCAGCTACAAGGCGCTCGATAAACTGCTCATGCGGTCTGTCTTCACCGTCAACATGCTGCTCAATCTTCTGCTGGCAGTGGTGTTATGGCTGTTGTCTGAACCGCTGGGTGCTTTCTTTGGTGCCGACATCATCGCCGATATCACCCGCCTGACTGCCCTGGCCACTGCGCTGAACACCCACGTTCCCATCATGCGCGGCCTGATGCGCCGGGACATGCGGTTTCGGGCCTTCATGGCCATCGACAGCGGGTTGATGGTTGTCTCCGCCATTACCACCATCGCAGCAGTTCTCTATGGCTATGGCGCGCTTGCCCTGGCGATGGCCTTGGTGGCCGAAAAGATCGTCTCCATTCTGGTGGGGCTTACCCTGTTCCGGGGAAACATCCCTGTCTCGCCACGACTTGACGGCGCCAGGATTATCATCCGATACGGCCTGAGCCTGTCGACAGCGACGGTCATCGGCATGATCGGCAACCATGCCAACAACTTCATTCTGGGTAAATTGCTGGGGCTTGCGCCCTCGGCCCAGTTTGACCGGGGCTACACATTGCCACGATTGATATCGCAGGTGGCTCAGATGAGCTTCCATAACGTGCTTGTGCCCGAAATCGCGCGACAGCATAAAGCCGGCAACCCATGCGAACCCGTCGTGCAGGATGTCGTGCACATCTACGCCACTTTGCTCTGGCCTGCCGGGTTGGTGCTGGCCATCGTGGCGCCTGAGGTGGTTCTGACCCTTTTCGGTTATCAATGGTCGGAAGCCGCATCGATCGCATCGTATCTGGTGATTTATGGGCTGCTGACCAGCCCTGTCACGCTGGCCTGTTCCGCGCTTGTGGCGTTGGGTCACGGCGGGGCGCTGATCCGCAATCAGCTAGCCGACAACGGCACCAAGGTGGCGGTGTTGATGACCGCCCTTTTCTTCGACCTCAGAACCGTCGCGATCCTGATGATCCTCCCGGTCGTTGCCTACCTGCTAACAGCCTGCGCGCAGCTTCATCGGCTGAAGCTGATCTCGCCTGGCGCGTTCGCGCGCGCGCTCAAGGGGCCCTTGCGAATTACCCTTGTTTGCGCGCTTCCGGCATTTTGTTTTCGTCTCTATGCAGGCGATGGCCATCTGTCGCTGGTGGCATTGCTGCTCCTTGCTAGTGCCTCGGCGATCGTCTATGGCCTCAGCCTGAGGATATGGGAGCCCGCCATGATTACAAAAATTACCGATACAATTCGCGGCCAGAAACCCGCGACATAAGATAGCAACCCGAAAATGCCAGTTTGTGTTTAACCCCGAAAAGAGCCATACAGACCTACCATGCACCAAGACGCCATGCTTTTAGAAATCCTCAGCCTGATGGCCGTTGCCGTAATTGCCGCGACCGTCTTCAGCCGGTTAGGGCTTAGCGCCATCCTCGGCTATCTGGTGGGCGGCATGCTGATCGGCCCTTGGGGTCTGGGGCTGATCACCAACCCTGCCCAAATTGCCCATCTCGGCGAGTTTGGCGTGGTGTTCCTGCTGTTCCTGATCGGGATCGAACTCAAACCTGCGCGGCTGTGGGTAATGCGGCGCCAGGTGTTCGGTCTTGGTAGCGCGCAACTCCTGGTCACCGGCGTCGTCCTTTGGATGGTCGCACAATATGGCTTTGGCTTTGATGCTGCGCCCAGCGCCCTGATCGGCTTTGGGCTGGCCCTCTCCAGTACAGCTTTCGGCATCCAGTTGCTGGCGTCCAAGAACCAGCTCTCCAGCCAATGGGGCCGCTCTGGCTTTTCAATTCTCTTGTTGCAGGATTTGGCAGTTGTGCCGCTGCTGGCGCTTGTGCCCATTCTGGTCAAGGGCGAAGCCACCATCGGGGCTTCCTTCGGGATCGCGCTTCTTGAAACCATGGCCATTCTTGCGGGCGTGATCATGGCAGGGCGGCTGGCCATCAACCCGCTGTTTCGCCTGGTGGCCGCTGGCCGGACACCTGAGGTCTTCACTGGCTTTGCGCTTCTGCTGGTACTGGGCTTCGGCTGGCTGATGGAAAGCATTGGCCTTTCGATGGCCATGGGCGCCTTTATCGCCGGCCTCTTGCTTGCTGAATCTGAATTTCGCCATCAGGTGGAGGTGGACGTCCAACCCTTCCGGGGCCTGCTGTTGGGGCTGTTTTTCATGTCTGTGGGTATGGGCATCAACATCGGCACGCTGTTGGGTCACACCGGGCTCTTGGTGTCTGGCCTGCTGGGCCTGTTGGCGATTAAAGCCACCATCATCGTCCTGCTGGTGCGGGCAATGAAGCAGCCGCTGAGTGAGGCTATCAAGGTTGGGGCGCTGCTTGCCCAGTCTGGCGAGTTCGGTTTCGTGTTGTTTACTTATGCTCAGATAGAAGGCTTGCTTGACGGGCCGCTGGTGGAAATGTTGTCCGCCGTAATCGCGCTATCAATGGCGGTAACACCACTCCTGTTCCTTTTGGGCGAACGGCTCGCGCGTCAGGTGGCACGCGACACTGGTGTTCCTGCGCCGATTAAAAAGGCCGAAACCGAAGGAAGAAAACATATTGTCATCGCCGGGTTTGGCCGGGTCGGCGACACAATCGCCCGTATCCTGACAGACCTGGAACTGCCCTTCACCGCAGTCGACCTGAACCCCGAGCATGTCAAACGTGCGCGCGAAGCCGGTCACACCGCCATCTATGGTGATGCCGCCCGACCTGAGATTTTGCGCGCTGTCGGGGCGAATACCGCAGCCCTTTTGGTGATCACGGTGGATGACCCGAAGGCGGCGGAGCGCATGATCATCTGTGCCAAACGGGAATGCCCGAACCTGCCGATTTTCGTGCGCACGCACAATGCCACGGCGGCCAAGGCCATGCGCAAGCTGGGCGCGGTGCACGCCGTACCGGAAACCCTGGAAGCCAGCCTCAGCCTGGGGGCAGAGGTGGCCCGGGCGCTCAACGCAGATGAAGCCGATATCCAGACGGTCGTAACGGCGCTCCGCTCAGACGACTACCGCGCCATCGCGCCAAAAGAAGGCCCTGAGGGTAAGGCTTAATAGTGCGGCGGCTTGATATTGCCGGGATCGGCGGGCCCCTGGGAATCCTCAAGGTCGGCGATCTGCCCCTGCAACTGTGCCAATGACTTCTTCAGCCGGTCAATCTCCGTCCACTGGTCTGTCACTGCGCTGTTCAGCGTTTCGATTGTTTCCTGCTGGAACGCAAATTTGACCTCAAGATCATCCATACGCTCAGTCAGCTTGGCGTCGTCGGCCATACTATCTTCCTTCTATTGCGGCGGGGCTCAGAAAAGCCCCGCGACACGGCCCTTACCGTCCACATGGATGGCGTTGGCCGATGGCACCCTGGGCAGCCCGGGCATGGTCATGATGTCACCACACACCACCACCAGGAACTCGGCACCCGCCGACAGCCGTACTTCACGGATCGGCACCACATGCCCCGTGGGCGCGCCTTTATAGTCCGGATCGGTGGAAAAGCTATACTGTGTTTTGGCGATGCAGACCGGGAAGTGGCCATAATCGGCCTCCAGGTCCCTGATCTGGCCACGCACTTTCTTGTCGGCGATGATCTCGCTGGCACCATAAAGCTCGGTCGCAATGGTCTGGATCTTGTTCCAGAGCGATGTATCATCGCCGTATAGTGGCTTGAAATTGCTGTCACCACTTTCCGCCGCTTCCACAACTTTGCGGGCCAGTTCCTCTGCCCCTGCACCGCCTTGGGCCCAATGGTCGCTTTCCACCGCGGTGACACCCAGTGACGCGCATTTCTTGCGCACCAGGTCCATCTCGGCCGGTGTGTCGGCGGAGAAGCGGTTGATGCCCACAACCACCTTCACGCCAAAGCGCTTCAGGTTGCGCACATGGCGCTCGAGGTTCACGCATCCCTTCTCCAGCGCATCCAGATTTTCCGTCGTCAGATCATCCTTGGCCACACCGCCATGCATCTTGAGCGCCCGGATCGTGGCCACCAGGACAGCCGCATCAGGCTTCAAGCCACCCTTGCGGCATTTGATATCGAAGAATTTCTCGGCCCCCAGGTCGGCGCCGAACCCCGCTTCCGTGACCACATAGTCCGCCAGCTTGAGGGCCGTCTTGGTGGCGATCAGCGTGTTGCAGCCATGGGCGATGTTGGCAAACGGGCCACCGTGCACAAAGGCCGGGTTGCCCTCAAGCGTCTGCACCAGGTTGGGCTTCATGGCATCTTTAAGCAAGGCCGTCATCGCGCCCTGGGCGTTGATTTCTTTGGCCAATACCGGCTTGCGGTCGCGCGTCAGGCCAATGATCACATTGCCCAGTCGACGTTCCAGGTCCTTCAGGTCCTTCGCCAGGCACAGGATGGCCATCACCTCTGATGCTACGGTGATATCAAAACCCGCTTCCCGGGGCGCACCGTTCGCGACCCCGCCAAGCGACGTGGTGATCTGCCGAAGCGAGCGGTCATTCATATCCACCGCGCGGCGCCAGGTGATGTGCCGATTATCGAGCCCGGTTTCATCATTCTGGCGCCAATAGACGTGGTTGTCGATGAGCGCGGCCAGGAGGTTGTTGGCAGCGCCAATGGCGTGAAAATCGCCCGTGAAATGCAGGTTGATGTCTTCCATGGGCACCACCTGGGCATAACCGCCACCTGCGGCGCCGCCCTTCATGCCAAAGCAAGGGCCAAGGCTGGGTTCCCGGAGACACATCATGGCCTTTTTACCCACACGGTTCAGTGCGTCGCCAAGCCCCACGGTGGTGGTGGTCTTGCCTTCGCCAGCCGGGGTCGGCGTGATAGCTGTCACCAGAATGAGCTTGCCGTCGGGCCGCCCGTTCAGGGCCTCAATATAATCCAGCGACAGTTTGGCCTTATAGTGACCGTAGGGTTCAAGATCCGTTGCCTCGATGCCCAGCTTGTCTTTGGCCACATCCATGATCGGCCGCATGGTGGCCGCCTGGGCGATATCAATGTCAGATTTTGGATGTGCGTGTTGGTCTGAAGGTTGGCTAGCCACCTCAAATCCTTCCCTTTTTCGGCGCTCTTTGGCGTCCTGTTGTCCCTCACGCAAAACTATGGTGGCTGGCGGGCGTGCTGTCAATTTCCCTTACGGCATCCGGGCATTAATCGAATGCTAAACCTTGTCGGATACGCTGCAATAAGAAGTGGACTCATCCATGACCGACAAAAAGGCACCCTGCAAATACGTTAGTCCCGACGGACATCGCTGCGGCGAAGAGACCGCCAAAGATGGCCTTTGCTTCTGGCACTGCCCCAATACCGACAAAAGCAATCACGACTTGAAGACCCGGCTTGAAGACCATGCGCGCAGTGGTGGCCTTATGCAGGGCCTTCAGCTCAAAGGAGCAAACCTGAAAGGCGTTGACCTGGTGAACCGTGGCCATCAGAAGGGATTTGACCTCTCCTATTCTGACCTGTATCGCGCCGACCTCTCAGAGGCTCACCTCTTCAACCTGACACTCAAACACGGGTCCTTGATGAAAGCCGATGTTTCAGACGCCAACCTGCATTGTTGCGATTTCTCTGGCACAAATCTGCTTGGCATCAAGTGGCGCGGTGCACGCATAGACGGCATGGACATCGGCAAGCGCCTGATGCAGGAGGATCTGGCCCACAAGGCGGGTCGTTGGCAGAAGCACAAGACAGCGCGTGACAATTTCGAACAGTCCGAGGAAATTTACCGCGACCTCAGGAAAGCCGCAGAACAACAGGGCCTGTTCGAGATGGGTGGGCGGTTCATTCAAAAGGAACTGACCATGCGGCGGTTCCAGTATCCGCCGCTGTCGGCCCGGCGCCTCACGTCCAAGTTCATCGACCTCTTCTGCGGCTATGGCGAGCGGCCGCTGAACGTCATCATCTTCTCGCTCATCCTCATTTTTGTGTGCGCTGTTGCCTACTTCCTGTTGGGTACGACGTCGGGCGGGGAAGAGATGGGTTTTTCCACCAGCCAGAATTGGGCCACCAACATCGGCCATTTCCTGAACAGCCTCTATTATAGCGTCGTGACCTTCACGACGCTGGGGTACGGGGACATCACCCCCGTCGGGGCATCACGATTTGTTGCTGCAATCGAGGCCTTCACCGGCAGCTTTACGCTAGCCTTGTTCGTTGTGGTGTTCGTAAAAAAGATGACACGCTGAAAGGTCAGTTCTGCACCTCCACTCCGGGCCTCTCGTATCTGGCTTCATCCTTGCGGTCCAAAATCACAATCGTCTCGCCTGCGGGTAGCGCCGGAAAGGTGCCGCCACCGAACTTCCAGCCGTCCTCCGATTTGGCCATGATGACATATTCGGGCTGCTGCGGTTCCGCCTTCTCGTACTTTGTTTCCAGAAAGATGATCACCACCTGCATGTCCTTGCGGTAACAGTGGCGCATTTCGGTGCAGGGAAGCTTGCGCGCATCCACAGGGCCTGCCGTGGTGATGTTTGCCGCCAACAGGTCGCCCGACCGGGACCTGCCCTTGCTCATTGTGCGGCGCCATCGCTTCTTGTGGTGCCAGCGCTGGATGCGCGGGTGGGTCAGCTTCCACTGGTCCAGATAGCGCCCTTCTTCATAGGCTTTGGTCCAGTCAAGAAACACCTGAACGGCTTCCTTGACTTCCGCCTCTGATGCGAGCGGCGGAACCTCAATTGCCGCTGCTGGGCTGGCGACCAACAGAAACCAAAACGATAAAAGAAGACCTTTCATGAGCTTCCTCCCGGCACGCATTAAAGCAGCTTTAAGGCGCACGCACATCGCAACTTTGGCTTACAGGGCCAGAGATTTCGTTGGACAGGCCCCCACCTGCCGCCCATATGATGAAGGACCCGTATCAGCCATAGGCATTGCCATGACCCAGACACCCGATTTCGCGCACCGCGTGGCCACAAAAGAAGACATCCCTGAGCTAACCACCATCATGCATGCCTCCATCGGTACGCTGCAGGACAGCTTCCTGACGCCCGAACAGGTTCAGGCGTCCTTTGAACTGATGGGTATGGACACACAACTGATCGAGGACGGCACCTATTATGCCATCCAGTGCGGCAATGAGATTGTCGGCTGTGGCGGCTGGTCCCGGCGGGAAACGCTGTATGGCGCCAACCATACCAAAGGGCGCAACCCCCGCCTTCTGGACCCGGCATCGGAAGCTGCCCGCATTCGCGCCATGTATACCCACCCCGACTGGGCCAGGCGCGGCATTGGCCGCCTGATCATGGACTTGTGTGAAAGCAAGGCCCGCGAGGAAGGCTTCCAGACCTGCCAGCTGATGGCTACGCTGTCGGGCGAGCCGCTCTATAAGGTTTGCGGATATGAACCCGTCGTGTATGAAGAGGTCCCGACGTCCCTGGGCGTCAATGTACCGCTTATCAAAATGGAAAAGTCGCTGGTCTGATGGTCCTCCTCCTGCCCTATAATCCGCCCACCGAGCCCTGGCTCGAAATCCTGCATGAAGACGAGGACATCCTGGTGTTGAACAAGCAACCGGGGCTTCTGTCTGTGCCTGGCCGGACCGAAGAAAAACAGGACTGCCTGGCGACCCGTGTGCAGGCCCAGTTTACCGGTGCGCGGATCGTCCACCGGCTGGACATGGAAACCTCCGGCGTCATCATCATGGCGCGGCACATGGATGCGCTGAGGAACCTTGGCCGCCAGTTCGAGGACCGACTGACGGAAAAGACCTACGAAGCGCGCGTTCATGGCCATATGGGCGCGGACGAAGGCGAGGTGGATTTGCCGATGGCGTTCGACTACCCCAACAGGCCCAAGCAAAAGGTATGCTTCGAGACTGGCCGACGGGCGCTGACCCGCTACAAGGTAATTGAGCGCGAAGAGAAAGCCACCCGCGTGGCCCTTTACCCGGTCACCGGGCGATCACACCAGCTTAGGGTCCATATGCTCAGCCTCGGCCACCCGATTCTGGGTGACAATTTATATGCCGAAGGCGAAGCCTTGGAGGCCGCGCCGCGCCTGCAGCTGCATGCGAAAACCCTGACGCTCCGGCACCCTGAAACGGCGGAAATGCTCACCTTTGAAGCGCCGGTTCCCTTCTAGAAAACGCGCGCAAAAAAAATTGCTTGCAATCAGGGGGAAAAAACATCATTTACGCCGCCAGACGTAAAAAGCGCACGTGCCACGACTCCCGGGCAAACAAGCCATCAGGCTTCCGGCAGCCATGTACGGGTAACGACGCAAATCGTCCTTTGTTGATTGGGGCCGGCCACTATCCGGTCAAAGTTGATCGAGGGGTTTGCCGGAATGATCCGTACCGCACGTAAAGAAACGCTGCAGCAACTGTCTGCATCCCATGAATTTGAAGCCAACCGGCTGTTCCTGTCGGCTGACATGTACGACTATTTCTCTGTCGTACTGAAACTTTTCCATATTTCCGCGCATCGCTAAAAGATGCGCCAAACGCCGGCACTGCGCTGGCGGCCCTGTCTAGGACCCACGGATTCGTATCCCAGGGGTCATGTGCTTTTTTCCTCTTGAGTGAAGGAATCCAGGCCAATGCAGGTATTGGAAATTGTACGCCCATCGTCCCCAACCGAAGATTTTCGCGGACAGTATGGCGAACTGAATTGCTACTCCTCCATCCGTGGCGCAATCGAAGCTGAGGCCTCGAACGACAGCGTGCACCTGTTCTTCCCGGATGTTCTCCAGGACAAGGCAGCCGAGTTCCTGACCGGATTCCGCGGCCGCTCCATGTATGCGGTGAAAGCCAACCCGCACGCGGAAGTGCTGAAAACGCTGTATACTGCTGGCGTGCGCGATTTCGATGTCGCCTCCATCCGCGAGGTTGAGTTGGTGGCCGGCCTGCTGCCGGGCGCGAAGCTTTACTTCATGCACCCGATCAAGAGCCGCCAGGCCATCCAGCGCGCCTATATGATGGGTGTGCGTGCCTTCGCGTTCGACCATATGGATGAGCTGAACAAGATTCTCGAGGAAACCGGCTATGCCGAAGATCTGGAGCTGTTCCTGCGTCTTGGCGTGTCCGCCAAAGGTGCGGCTTATGAGCTTTCCGGCAAGTTCGGCGCGCCGCTTGATATGGCGCCAATGCTGCTCAGCCGTGCCCGTCAGGTCGCTATGAAGCTGGGTGTCAGCTTCCATGTGGGCAGCCAGTGCATGCGCCCGGGCGCTTTCTCCGAAGCCATTCTGCAGGCGGCGGCCGTAGTTGGCCACGCTGGCATCAAGCTGGACGTGATCGACGTGGGCGGCGGCTTCCCTGTGGCTTATCCGGGCATGGAACCACCGGCGCTCGACAGCTATTTCCAGACCATCCACAGCGCGCTCGACATGCACGGGTTCGCGGATGCTGAAACCCTGTGCGAACCCGGCCGGGCGCTTGTCGCCGAATCCGGCGCTGTCGCCGCCCGCGTGGAGCTGCGAAAAGGCACGGACCTGTATCTCAATGACGGCACCTATGGCGCGCTGTTTGACGCGGGTGTGCCAGAGTGGCCCTTCCCGCTGTCGCTTGTGACGGCTGACGGTCGCGATGTGCTTGGCGAGACCAGCTTCTACCGCTGCTTCGGTCCAACCTGCGACAGCTGCGACAAGATGGAAGGTCCCTTCCCGCTGCCGGTGGATGTGGCGGAAGGCGACTGGGTGATCTTCGAACATCTGGGCGCATACGGCCATACCATGCAAGCACGCTTCAATGGTTTCTATTCCGAAACGATGGTTGCAATTTCACGTGAAACAGACACTCCGAACACAATTTCGGTGCCGACCCTTGTGGCTGCGCCGACCCTGATTGCCTGATCGCTCTATCTAGCTTGGCAGAACCTACAGACTGAAGAATTGGACTGAAAAAATGAACGAACAAATCACCTCACCACTCGTCTCTGGCGAAAAAGCGGAACTTCTGTCGAAGAAGGTTGAGCATATCGACATCAAAAGCTTCGACGCCCGCCCGATCATCGATGCGATGGACAAGATGGCTTTCACTTCGCGCGATCTGGCCCGCGCCACCCAGATCTTCAACATGGCTGTTGAAGACAAGGACTGCAGCGTGATCCTGACACTGGCGGGCTCCACGTCCGCGGGTGGCTGCATGCATGTGTACCGCGACCTGGTGGAAGCTGGCATGGTAGACGCCATCGTCTCCACCGGCGCTTCCATCGTGGACATGGACTTCTTCGAAGCCCTTGGCTTCAGCCACTATCAGGGCGACCAGTTCATGGACGACGGCAAGCTGCGTGACCTCTATATCGACCGTATCTATGATACCTACATCGATGAGGAAGAGCTGCAGGCGTGTGACGAAACCATCAAGATCATCGCCGATAGCCTCGAGCGCCGGCCATACTCCTCCCGCGAGTTCATCTGGGAGATGGGCAAGTGGCTGAAAAAGAACGCCGTCAAGAAGGGCTCCCTGATCGAGACCTGCTATGACCATAATGTGCCGATCTTCGTGCCTGCCTTCTCTGATTGCTCAGCCGGTTTCGGCCTTGTGAAGCACCAGGTTGAAAACCCGGGCAACTATATGTCCATCGACAGCGTGGCTGACTTCCGCGAACTGACAGACATCAAGATCGCAGCGGGCCAGACCGGCCTTCTGATGATCGGTGGCGGCGTGCCGAAAAACTTTGTGCAGGACACGGTTGTTTGTGCCGAAATCCTGGGCAAGGAAGTGGACATGCACAAATACGCCGTTCAGATCACGGTTGCTGACGTGCGCGACGGTGCCTGCTCGTCATCCACGCTGAAGGAAGCCTCAAGCTGGGGCAAGGTAGACACAGTTTGGGAACAGATGGTGTTCGCGGAAGCGTCTTCCGTTGTGCCGCTTCTGGCATCTGACGCCTACCATCGCGGTGCCTGGAAGGGTCGCCCACGCCGTGAATTCGCGAAGCTCTTTCAGAAGTAAATCTGATGAAAGACGCAATCAGAAACGCGCCGTTTGACCTCTTGGCGCCCGAGGATGCTTTCCTCGGGCTCGAGGCAGAGGATGCGGCGACTTACGCTGACGCGCGCGCGGTGATCATCCCGTTCGGGCTGGAGGCTTCCGTCTCCTATGGGGGCGGCACAGCCCAGGGCCCGGCAGCCATGATTGAAGCCAGTCATCAGGTGGAACTGTTCGACGAAGACCTCTGGAAAGAGCCTTTCCGGGATTACGGCGTTGTGACCATGGCTGAAAAGCCCGTCGACGGCGCCAACATCCCGGCGGCGCTGGATAGGCTTGAAAGCTACACCCGGGCGGTGCTGGATGACGGCAAATTCCCGCTGGTGTTCGGCGGCGAGCATTCGATCACGCCAGGCGCCATCCGGCCATACTTTGACAAGTATGATGACCTGATCATCCTGCATTTCGACGCTCACGCAGACCTGCGCGACGGCTATGAGGGCGAGCACTATAGCCACGCGGCAGCGCTTCGCCGTGTGCTCGACCACCCGTCTGTCGAACTGGTGTCTGTCGGCATCCGGAATATTTCCGCAGAGGAAATCCCGTTCCTGGACGCCAACCGCCACCGCATCACCATCCATTGGGGCAAGGACCGCGATGACTGGAATGTGGAGGAGATCATTGCACCCCTGAAGGGTCGCAATATCTATCTGACGTTCGATCTGGACGGCTTTGACGGGTCGTTGATGCCCGCAACCGGCACGCCTGAACCGGGCGGGGTGATGTGGAATGATGCGATGAAGATCATCAAGGCGGCATCGAAGGCAGGCACCATCGTGGGTGCGGACATCAACGAGCTTGCGCCCATCGACGGCTTCCACGCCCCCAATTTCCTTGCCGCAAAGCTTGCCTACAAAATTCTGAATTACGCGCTGGCCCAGTAAGTCGGGCGGCTACATCAGAACAGGAAAGAGGCGGCCACTGGTGCCGCCTCTTTGCATTCATGCGTCAAATAGCCACCTCAAACCAGCTTGCTTGCCAGTGCCGTTCGCACTAGTGTCCGGGCGAGACCTGACCAGTGGGGAAAAGCGCCGTGACGCCAATTGAGGAACAAGTGGATGTTGCCATCATTGGCGCCGGGCCCGCGGGCTTGATGGCGGCAGAGGATCTGATTCATGCCGGCATCACACCAGTGATCTATGACGCCATGCCCACGCCCGCGCGCAAGTTCCTGATGGCGGGAAAATCCGGCCTGAACCTGTCGCACGCCGAACCTGTCCAGGGGTTCCTCAAGCGCTACGGCGCGGGCGAAGACCGCCTTGGAGATGCCATCCGCGGCTTCAACAGCTGGGCGATTCGTGATTGGGCCAAGGGCCTGGATACCGAAACCTTCGTCGGCAGCTCAGGCCGCATTTTCCCCACGGCCTTCAAGGCATCGCCACTGCTTCGCGCATGGCTGACACGCCTGAAGGACGGCCACGCAGTGCTCAAGACCCTGCACCGCTGGACCGGCTGGACGGAAGACGGCTCGCTTCGCATTCAGACGCCGGAACAGGAAATTGCCGTAAGGGCCAAAACCGTGATCCTGGCCTTGGGCGGTGTCAGCTGGCCCCGGCTTGGGTCAGACGGCAGCTGGGTGCCACACCTCAAGGACCGGGGCATTCGTGTGACACCCTTCCGTCCGGCCAACTGCGGTTTCAACGTGAACTGGACCGACCATTTCCGCGACCGGTTCGAGGGCGAACCGGTGAAAAACACGGTGCTGTCGTTCGCTGGGGAAGCCATCAAAGGCGACTTCGTCGTCTCCAAGCACGGGGTAGAAGGCAGCAGCATTTATGCCCATTCCGCCGCCATCCGCGACGCCATTGAGGCGCATGGGCCAGTGGCTCTGATGCTGGACCTGACCCCTGACCGCACGGCTGAACAATTGACGAATGCCCTGTCAAAGCCACGCGGCAAGAAATCCATGGCAACGCACATCAAGAAAGCCACGGGCCTCACCGGTGTCAAAGCCGCCCTGTTGCGTGAATGCCTGCCCGCGGACACCTTCACTGACCCGGCCAAACTGGCGGCAGGCATCAAGGCGCTGCCGCTAAAGCTTGAAAGCCCGCGCCCCATCGAGGAAGCCATCAGTGTCGCCGGCGGCGTAGCGTTTGAGGAACTGGATGACGCCCTGATGCTGAAGGCCATGCCGGGCGTGTTCTGTGCCGGGGAAATGGTCGACTGGGAAGCCCCCACTGGCGGCTATCTGCTGACCGCCTGTTTCGCCCAGGGCAAGCAGGCAGCCTCTGGCGCCATGGACTGGCTGAAGGCCCACGGCTGATAACACTGCATTGACTTGCACGATTGACTTGCACCGGCGCTTGGGCCTTTACTTGCCACTACATTCGGATTGGGGAGCACAATCATGCGCATCATTCTTGGCCTTCTGGCGGCCTTTACTGCACCTGCTTTTGCGGACACGGACCCGCTTCTGAGCGATCCTGTCACCATCGATGCCGACAACCCACCGGGCATGGTGGAGCTTCAAATCCCAAGCGGCGATGCCATGATGAACGGCCATATGTATCTGGCGAACGGTGCCGGGCCGCACCCGACTGTCGTTATGCTGCACGGCTTCCCGGGCAATGAGAAGAACCTGGATACGGCCCAGATGCTGCGCCGGGCGGGTTTCAATGTGCTCTATTTCCACTATCGCGGCGCCTGGGGATCAGGCGGCGATTATTCAGTCAGGAATGTGGTGGCAGACGCCGCAGCGGCTGTCGCCTTTGTGCGGGCGCAGGGCCAAGCGGGCAAGGACCGTATCGATCCCAGCCGCGTCAGCCTGTTCGGCCACAGCCTGGGCGGTTTCAATGCGCTGATGAATGGCGCAATGGACGCGGAGCTGGCCTGTACGGTGGCTGCTGCCCCGGCAGACCTTGTGAACTTCGTGGAAGCGGCCGACCCCAATACTGTTGTAAGCGCGGACGCCAATGTGCCGGTACCGGGCCTGAAGGACTATAGCTTCGCGGACCTCATCAAGGAAACAATGGCCAACAAGGCAGCCTTCAATCTGCAGTCCAGGATGGTAGCCTTCAAGGGCCGCGCGCTGATGATTGTAACAGCCAAGCAGGATGTCGTGGTGCCGCCTGAAGGCCAACAAGCGCTCGCGGACGCCGCGAAGGCTGGCGGCGCAGACCCGTTCCGCCACGTGGTGATGGAAGGCGACCATGGCTTTGCCTGGACCCGCGTTGCCTTCAACACCACCGTTACTTCCTGGATGTCAGAGCACTGTAGATAGGACCCGCCATGACCCGCCTTTTCGCTTTCCTTTTCATTGTTCTGATTGCCGCCCCCGCCGCGCTGGCTGACGCCACCATCTATCTGGTACGCCATGCCGAAAAGGTCGCCGACGGCACCCGCGACCCTGACCTGACAGCCATGGGCCGCGCCCGTGCCGATTGGATCGCAGGGTATCTTGCAGACAAAGGGCTGACCGGCATCTATTCGACCGACTATAAGCGCACGCGCGAAACGGCGCAGCCAACTGCGGAAAAAGCAGGCCTTGCCGTCAACCTCTATGACCCGCGGGCGCTTGACGCCTTCGCCGCGGAGCTGAAAAGCAAGGACGGCGTCTTTCTGGTGGTCGGCCACAGCAACACGACGCCCATGCTGGCGAACCTGTTGGCTGGCTCCCACCTCAAATATGCGGGCGAGGATGTCTATGACCAGATCTTCAAGGTCAAGCTGTCGGAGGCCGGAGCAGCCAACGTTTCCGTGAGTTTCAGCAAACCGCGGCAGGATCATATGGCGCGGCTGGAAACCCTGAAGGAGGCCATCGCCAGCAGGCTGGGCGTCATGGCCGACGTGGCACGCTATAAGTGGAACAACGACCTGCCCATTGAAGCGCCTGAGCGCGAGGCTGCTGTGCTGGACGCAACCATCAAACGCGCCACAGAAATGGGGCTGGACCCAGAGTTCGCCCGGCGCGTGGTGACGGCCCAGATGAAAGCGTCCAAAACGCTGCAAGCAGGCCTTTTCAAGGAATGGCGCGCGACTGGCGCGAAAAAGTTCGATACTGTGCCGTCGCTAGGTGACGACATCCGCCCCAAAATCGATATCCTCACCGACGCCCTGCTTGACGCGGCACAGAAGGCCGACTTTATGCTGGCCTTCTGCAGTTCTCGCGCCTCGCTTGGCACCGCGCCGTCTGATACGTCCATCTCGGCAAATGTCTGGCGGGCGGCCGCGAGCGGGTTTTCCCCGCTCGAACCTTGCGTCATAGCTGACTAAGCAGCCTCAAGCCCGAAGGGGTCATCGATGCTGTGGCTGGGCTGGGTGAACCATTTCGGGCCGTCTTCGGCCATATAGAAATGGTCCTCTAGCCGCACGCCGAACTCGCCGTCGATCACCATCATCGGCTCGTTCGAGAAGGTCATGCCGACATCAAGCGGTGTACGGTCACTTTTCACCAGATAGGGCCATTCGTGAATATCAAGCCCGATTCCGTGGCCGGTGCGGTGCGGCACACCCGGTGTCTTGTAGCCGGGGCCATAGCCCTTGCTTTCGACATAGGCCCGCGCGGCGGTATCCACGTCACCACACGGCGTGCCCAGCTGGGCGGCTTTAAACGCCGCCGCCTGTGCCGCCTTTTCCACATTCCATACCTCGCGCTGCTTGGCGTTTGGTTCACCAAACACATAGGTGCGCGTGATATCGGAAATATAGTCATGCAGCTGGCAGCCGGTGTCGATCAACACCGTATCGCCTTCCTTCAAGGTCTGCTCATAGCTCACCCCGTGCGGGAAGCTGGTGGCCTTGCCGAACAGCACAATCACAAAATAGCTGCCCTTCGGGGCACCCACGCGCTTGTGCGCTTCGTGGATGAACTCTTTCACTTCCGCCGTGGTGATGCCTTCGCGCAGGATGCGCGCGGCAGCCTTGTGCACCTCGATGGTCATTTCCATTGCGCGTTTGATCAGCGCGATTTCGGATTTGGTTTTGCGGGTGCGGCAACCGGCGGTCACCGGCTTGGCGTCCACATAGTCATAGCCCGGATGGGTCAGGCGGATGCCGTTGGTCATGGCGAAGCTGGTGCTTTCGTCCATGCCGATGCGCCCATCCTTGATACCAAGGTCCGCAAGCAGGTTCCCGAACAGCTCATAGGGGCTTTCGTGCTCCTCCCAGCCGTGGATTTCGCCCTCGACGCCCATGAAGTCCTTGACTGTGTCAATCTCGAACGCCGGGCAGATATAATGCAGCGCATCCTGTGTCACGATCGCGCCCACAAGCCGCTCGCTGGCGTACCAGCGCGTGCCAGTGAAATAGTAAAGGTTGGTGCCTGCGTTCAGATAAACGGCCTCGAGGCCTTCGGATTTCATCAGGGTGCGGGCCTTCTGAAGCCGCGCGTCAAATTCGCCCCGCCCGATGGGCGACACGCCCGCTGTCATATCGGAAAGTTTCGCCAGTTCTTCCTGGGCTGTTGAGCCCCCTACGCCAATTGTCATTGCTGTCCCTCGCTTATACTCATCAAGTTTGCGCGCAGACTATCAGCTTTTCCCGGCAAGAAAAGGAAATTGTATACAATTTATCGAGAGTGTCTTCAGGCAAAAAAAACAGGGCCGCGCGGGCCCTGAATTTTCTTTACCAACTGGCGGACTTGCTCAGCTGTTCGCCATAGTCCACAGCCACGCCGTAGATCGGATCTTCCTCATGGCTGGCCTTGACCATAGTGCCCGCTTTTTTCAGAAGCGCCTTGCAGTCAGACGACAGGTGCACAAGCCGAAGCGTGCGGTCAGCGCGCTTGTAGCGGTCGGCCAGCGCATCGATGGCCTGCAGGCCAGAATGGTCCAGCACCCGGGTTTCTGCGAAATCAACGATCACACGGTCTGGGTCTGTCTTGGGGTCAAACAGCTCATTGAAGCTTTCAACCGAGCCGAAGAACAGTGGGCCCGAAAGACGGTAGACCTTGCGGCCCTTGGCGTCCTGTTCCACGCGCGCCACGATCCGGGTGGAGCTTTTCCAGGCGAACACCAGCGCCGCCACGATCACGCCCACGACAACGGCCATGGCCAGATCGCTCACCACGGTCACACCAGACACCAGCACCAGCACGAAGGCATCGGATTTCGGGATTTTGTGCATGATGCGAAGGCTGGACCAGGCAAAAGTTGCGATCACCACCATGAACATTACACCCACAAGGGCGGCCAGCGGGATCTGTTCGATCAGACCGCTTGCGAACAGGATGAAAGCCAGCAGGAACAACGCCGCGGATGTGCCCGACAGCCGCGTACGGCCACCCGATTCCACATTGATCATGCTCTGGCCGATCATGGCACAACCACCCATGCCGCCAAAGAAACCAGTGATGATGTTGGCCGCACCCTGGGCCGCACATTCCTGGCTGGCGCCGCCTTTGGTCTCGGTAATTTCCGCCACCAGGTTCAGCGTCAGGAGCGATTCGATCAGGCCGATCGCGGCAAGGATCAGGGCATAGGGCAGGATGATGCCGAATGTTTCCAGATTGAACGGGACGCTTGGGATATGGAAGTCCGGCAGGCCGCCAGCGATGGACGCCATGTCACCCACCGTGCGCACATCAAGATCAAGGCCGATCACAATACCGGATATCGCCAGGATACCCACAAGCGGTGCAGGCAGGAATTTGATGAATTTGCCGGAAAGCACGATCAGCGCCATGGTCAGACCCACCAGACCAAGCATCAGGAAAAGCTGTTCGCCGGCCATCCAGTGCAGCGCACCTTCAGCGTCCTTCACCTTGAACTGGCCAAGCTGGGCCAGGAAAATCACAATCGCGAGGCCATTCACGAACCCAAGCATCACGGGGTATGGCACCATGCGGATAAACTTGCCGAGGCGCGCAATACCCGCCAGCACCTGAATAATGCCCATCAGGATCACGGTTGCGAACAGATATTCAACACCGTGCGTCACCACCAGTGACACCATCACGACCGCAAGCGCGCCCGTGGCGCCGGAGATCATGCCCGGACGACCACCAAACAGCGCGGTCACCAACCCGACGATAAAGGCGGCATAGAGGCCAACAAGCGGATGCACATGGGCCACGAAAGCAAAGGCCACCGCTTCCGGCACCAGCGCAAGCGCCACCGTCAGGCCCGACAGGACCTCGGTCTTGATACGGTCAGGGGTGAAGTTCGCGGCCAGGCTGGCCTTGTTTTTTGCCGTCGACTGCACGGGATTTCCTTCAGCGTTGGAGACGTCTGTTGCGGGTTAAGGGCACGCACGCGCGCACCCCGCGCAAAATTGAGCGTGCCTTCTGGGCCATTTTGCCCGGAAATGCAAGCTTTGGGCGGCCCACTATGGCCTGAAAAGATGAAATTTCTGTTAGGCGTTTGGTGCCGCGGCGCCGGTCTCGAGCGGGATTTCGATGTCCGTTTCGCCCGCCTCAAGCATATAGACCACCGCCAGCATGGCCAGTTTGCCCATCTCGTCCGTCACCTTGCCCACATCACCTGCGTGCATGTAGCCCGACAGCATCGATGCCGCCTGGCCGTGGGTCATATCCACTTCCCGAAGCAGATTCACGATAACGGGATAGTCCTGGTCGGCCACATCGAAAGTTCCGTTCAGGAACGGTTTTTCATCCTTCAGTACGGTGACGGTCAGTTTCCTGGGCATATCTCTCTCGCTTAAATTCGGGCTTGTCTTGGCGCGGCTTTAACGCGGCCGGTGCACCCAGGTCAAGGCCTACTGCCAATCTTTGTCACGGCCTTTGATCTCTTCCTCGTCCGCCTGCATCAGCCGCTCGAGTTCCTGCCGCGCCTTGATGGCAAAGTCGATGGCCTTCTTCTGGTCGCCCCGGAACTGCCGCGAATCCTTCAGCATCTTTTCGTCATAGCCGCGGAACTTGCGCGCCACCCGGTGCGCCTGATGGGCGCCGAAACCGAGTTCTTTCAGTGTCAGCTCACCGATCTCAAGCGCGGAACCGAACGTTTCCCGGCGCGCCAGCGTGACACCGATTTCAGCCAGGTCAGACACATCGCCCCGCCCCCGGGCGCGCGCCAGGATCGCCAGATCAGGATAAAGCCGCCTGACCAGCTTGGCCGTCTCCAGAAGTACTTCCTGATCATCGATCGCCAGCACCAGGACCCGGGCCTTGGCTATCCCCGCCGCTTCCAGAAGGTCGAGCCGACCGGCATCGCCATAGAAAACCTTGAAGCCGAATTTCCGGAGCATCTCAATGTGGTTGGGATTATGGTCCAATACTGTAATGGGGATCCCGAGCGACATCAGCAGCCGCCCGACAATCTGGCCGAAGCGCCCGTAGCCGGCGATGATGACCGGATGGCCTTCGTCCCGCACGTCGCTTTCCAGCTCCTGCTCCCGGCACACACGTGGGCAGATATAGCGGTCATAAACCAGCATCAAAATTGGCGTTGTCAGCATGGAGAAGGTTGCGATCAGCACCAGAAGGCCCGCCAGTTCGGTGTCCACCAGCCCGGCCTGCGCCCCCAGGGAAATCAGAACAAAGGCGAACTCGCCGCCCTGCGACAGCACAAAGGCAAACAGCCAGCCATCCGCCAGCGACATTTTCGCGGGGCGGGACAGTGCAAGCAGCACCAAAATCTTCACCGCCAGGAAGCCGCCAAGCAACATGAGCACCCGCAATGGGTCGGCGATCAACAGCGAGAAATCCACCGTCATACCGACGGCTATGAAAAACAGGCCGAGGAGCAAGCCTTTGAAAGGCTCCAGGTTAAGTTCAAGCTCGTGCCGATACTCTGATTCGGCCAACAGCACACCAGCAAGGAAGGTGCCCAGCGCCATGGAAATGCCCACCGCCTGCATCAACAGGCCGGTACCGATCACCAGGAACAGGGAAAAGGCCGTGAACACCTCCCGCAGGCGTGTTTCTGCAATGAAACGGAACACCGGCCGCAAGAGATAGCGCCCCCCAACGATGATCAACAGGAAGACGGCGAACGGCTTGAGGAAGGCGGCAACACCCAGGTCTTGCGCTATGGCATGGGTGGCAAACAAGGGAACGATGGCAAGCACCGGAATCATGGCCAGGTCCTGGAACAGCAGAACCGAAAAGGTCAGCCGCCCCACAGGGTTTTTCGACAGGCCCCGTTCCTCAAGGGATTGCAGCGCAATCGGGGTGGACGAAACGCCAAGCGAAAGTGCCGCAATAAGCGCCACCCCAAGTTCAAGGCCCAGCAAACTGGCGCATAAGCCCAGAAGAAGCACGCTCATCAGAACCTGCGCGCCGCCCAGGCCGAATACCGGCTTCCTGAGCTGCCACAAGGTCGCAGGCTTGAGCTCCAGCCCGATCAGGAACATCAACATGACCACTCCGAATTCGGAGAATTTGAAGATGGTGTCCACGTCGGAAATCAGCTTCAGGCCCCAGGGGCCAATCACCATGCCCGCCACCAGATAGCCCAGCACCGCCCCCAGACCGAGGCGTTTGAATATGGGCACCGCTATCACGGCGGCCGCCAGATAGATCATCGCGCTTTCAAGAAATCCTTCTGTCATCATGCGGCTTTCTCCATGACATGGCGCCGGATAGCAGCCGTGAAGCGCTCGGCCTCGCCCTTGATATCGGCCGGTGTGATCTGGCCAACACCGTGACAGATATAAGGTGTCACCAGCCGCATACCGCAAAAGCTGGCCGTTTGTTCAAATGGCCTCAGATAGGCAGACATGGGGGCCCCGTGCGGGCGGGTTTCAGCGTAGGATGCCGCATCACCGCCGGTGGTGACCGCCAGCATGAAATGCTTGCCCTTGAGAGCCGTGCCGCCGGCGCCAAACGCAAATCCCTTGGTCAGCACGCTGTCCTGCCATTCCTTCAAAATAGCAGGGGCGCTGAACCAGTAAATCGGGAACTGAAAGACCACCAAATCCGCCTGCACCAAGGCTTCCTGCTCGTGCGCGACGTTGATATGCATGTCAGGATACATTTCATAAAGGTCATGCACTGCCACCTCCGGCACCTGCCTGGCAGCCAGAATCAAATGCCTGTTCAGGCGCGAACGCTGGGGGTTTGGGTGCGCAAAAAGGACCAGTGCGCGGCTCATAGACTTCCTCATATCGCCGGTGGAACTTCCGCCATAGCATAGGCAATGCGCGGGCGTTGCACCACACATTCTATTGTGATGCAGTTTCCCTTGCCCTTCATCCTATGGTTTAATGATTGTTAACCGGTCCTGTGCATAGTGGATACGCTTTTATTTGGGAGCCTCCGGGCTCCAGCCAGCGCCACCATGACGGCGTAACATCATAAAGGTAATTGGCCATGATGATCCGACTTACCAGCGCAATTCTTGTAGCCTCGTTCCTTTGTTTCTCATCCCCTGCAGTGCTCGCAGACGCAATGACTGACTGGCAGCAGGCCGTTGTACAGAAGGTGAGGGCTAAACAGGGCTATCCCCGATTGGCCGTTGCCAGGCAAATTGAAGGCCGTGCCAAAGTGCGCCTGACTGTGGCCGCCGATGGCACCATCAGCAATTATGAAATTGTTGAAGCCACGGGCGAAGATGTGCTGGACCGCGCCATCCCGCCGCTTATCGGCAAGCTGAGCCCTCTGCCGCCGCTGCCTGATGGCCGGACAGACCTTACATTTGTGCTGCCGCTGAACTGGTCGCTCGACTAACTTTCCCGCCCAACCGACGCGGTTCCGTTTTGCGCCGCGTCGACATCAGGCTCTACTGACCAAAGGGCGCCACAGGCGCCCAATGAGTCAGACCCCTTCACACGCTAGAAATCAAATACGGCGCCCAGATAGAAGCGACGACCCAGCGTGTCATAGAATTGGGGGAATGTGTCCTGCACGGAGCCCGCAAATACCCGCGGGGCATCTTCGTCAAACAGGTTTCGAATACCGCCATAGAAGGTGACATGGCTGTTCATCCGCACCCGCGCAGCAATGTCGTTATAGATGACTGTAGGAATTCGTGCCTCAGGCAGATCGGTGAATGCAAGGTTGGACGTGGCACTACCCCGGATGCGCACATCCCAATCCACCGTTACATTACCCATATCAAAGCTGACACCGGCCTGAAGCCTGTGCTTTGGGTATTTCGGCAAACCACGCAATTCTTCAACCGGGCCGTCAGCGGAGTTTTGCTGCCTGGCATCCAGGTTTCGCGAATAAAGCCCGGACACTGTCACCCCATCAATGAAGCTATCCTGTCCCTTCAGGTCCAGCAGATACTGGAGTTCGACATCATAGCCCTTCAACCAGAATTTGCCGGCGTTGAAGATGGTACCGGTGGCCGCTAAGAGGTTCCCTGTTGACGGATCACGCTGGATATAGGGGCTTCCGGTTACCGGATTGTCGCCACAGAAAATGTTGGTCAGTCCCTCGCTCCGGTAACACACATCCAGAAGCTGGTCAGCATCCAGATTGACGATATAATTCGACACCTTGATGCGGTAGGTGTCGACCGAGAGCCGGAAACGACCCGGGAAATGATCAAAAAGGCCATCGCTATCGAGCGACAGGCCCCATGTCAGGTTCGACGACCGCTCCTCGCTCAGATTCGGATTGCCGAAGCTTTGGATATCGACAGGCGACTGGCTCTGCGTAAAACCATCGGGCACTCCAAGCGGGCCGTTGCTGCGGCAGTTGTCTGCCAGGGTGCTGCTGTCAAAAGGACTGAGGTCGGCGCATGGATCCTGGAACGTATCGAAACCACTGGGTCCGCCCGCGAACAATTCGGCAATATTGGGGGCACGCCGCCCGCTTTGGTAGGACAAGCGCACAGACACGCCACCGCCCGGATTCCAGTATCCCCCGGCATGCCAGTTGATGATACCGCTGGTGGTGGAAAAATCAGACAGGCGCAGACCGAAGGTGGCCGTCAGTTCCTTGGCGAATCGCAGATCCTTCAAAAGCGGTGCGGTGACATCGAAAAAGCCTTCGATGGCATCAAAGCTGCCGCTTGAACCCGGGAAAACCAGTGACCCACTGACCGGACGGGCCTCCAGTGCGGGATCAGGCTCGTCGTCCAGGGCTTCATGTCGATATTCAAGCCCGAGCGTCAGCTTGGTGTCCTCGTCTGTGAACCATTCCAGCGGCCCGGAAATCGCAAAGCTGAATATATTCTGGCGGGTATGGATTTTCCGCGTGGCGTTTGGCGCCTTCAGGAAGTCCACCTGGGAGTCGCTCAGATGGCCAAACCCGAACGGGTTTATCACGCTACATCCGACGGTGCGGGCACACAGGTCCGGGTCGAGCGACGCAGCATAATTCTTGAGATCAAGGAGGCCGTCTCTCTCTTCATCCACTTCGTTTCGGCCAAACTGATAATAGACGTCATAGGACCAACCGGGTGCCATCATGCCCTGGAAACCGATGAGAGACCGGATGGTGCGGCGCGCGATGTGCGTTCGGCGCGGGCCCAATTCAACGATACGGCGCGACAGGATCAGGCCCTCGGCGCCTGACAGGCCTTCCTCGGCCAGCAGCGCTCGTACATCGTCAGGGACAAAAGGGTTGCTCAGCGGCACTGTAACCAGCTTGCCGTCCTCAATCGTCAGGCCTGAGCCAAGCGACAGCGGTATTGGCGCCAATTGAGAAACGACTTTGGTGTCCGCAAGGCTGTTCTCGAATATCAGCTTGTGGCCCGGGGCAATATCATAATTCAGGTTCAGGGTGGCAAATACACGGTCAATCGGGGTGATCAACGTATGCCCGTTAGCGAAATTATAGATTTGGTCTTCGCGGCCTTCATGCATCTCAATCGCCGTCCCGGCTTCATTGAACAGATAGCGCTCCGACAATGAGGCAATGTCGCCCCCCGGCAAGACAACACTTTGGAAGTGTCCTTCCGGGACAAAACTGCTGCCGCCAAACCCACGCGTAAACACAGCGCCTTCTTCAAACGACCGGCGTCCATTTAGGGCAAAGCCACTTGGGTTCGACGTTACTTCCCGGTCTGACATATAAAGGCCGGACTGATCATCGATGGTCAGGCTTGCGATCACACTGCCCTTGCCTTCCGAAAATTCGTTGCCGAAGGTCAGGGTGGCCAGAATTTCCTCACGGTCGCCGCGCTCTGTCACACCGCCCTGAACGGCACCGCTCCAGCCGTCCAGATGGTCCTGCAGGGTGAAATTCACCACGCCAGAAACCGCCTCACCGCCGTAGGAAGTCGCTGCGCCGCCGTTGATGATTTCAATGCGTTCCACCAATGACGCGGGGATGCTGTTTAGGTCCACACCGTAAAGCGTCAGCGATCCACCAAATGTGGGTACGAATCGCCGTCCGTTCACCAGCACAAGCGTCCGCTCCGGCCCGATACCTCTGAGGTCGGCCATGTTCAGCCCGGCCGGGGTACCAAAGATCGTGGTATTGGCTGATGTGATATCCGACAACATGCTTGGCAGTTCAAACAGAAAGTCCGAAACATTCACCTTGCCGCCAAACTGCACATCTTCGCCGCCCAGCGCCTGGGTCGGCTTGAATTTATAGTAAGGCGGATTGCTGGTGCGGGTGCCAACAATCAGCAGCTCATCGATCACCGCTGTGGCGCTCAGTGACAGGCTTCCTGTGTCTGTCACCGGTACGAAGCCTGCGCCGCCACCCACCGGGCGCGTAATCACGGGCCGGACCGGCACAATCGCCAACGTATTGCCGCCCACGTCCACTACATGCAGGCCGCTGTTGGCAAGCAGAAGGTCCAGCGCAACCTTGGCAGAATATTGGCCCGCCAGGTCAGGCGCATCCTTGCCCGCAACAAGGCGGCTGTCGAACACCAGGCCAAGGCCTGTCAGGTCTGTGAATTCCAGCAGGGCGTCAGAGAGGGCTTTCCCTGTCAGGTCGAACTGCACCATGGTGTTGATGCTGGCAACCTCATTCGTTGCCGCAATCTCAGACGCAAAAACGGGACCCCCTATAGCGAGGGTCACCGCCAAATAAGATACCGATGTCAAGCCACTGCACTTCATCCCGAGCCCTTTTAAGCCTCCCCGCTGGCACGAGTATCGCTTCTAGGACGATCTAATTCTTTTGTCTCGCATAAAGAAGTATCACGCCGTCCAGACGCTTGACCGCGTCAATTGAAAATGCCGATTCAAGGGCATCTACAACGACGTCCTGGTCCGTGAGGTTAAAGGTACCGGATACCGGCAGGTCCGCCAACTGCGCGTCCGCTATTTCAAGCGGTGCGTTGAAATAGCGATTCAGGTCCTGAACAACAACACTGAGCGGTGTCTCGTGATACAGCGCCTTACCTGTGCGCCATGCCATGACGGACCCGGTATCGAAGCCTTCAACAACGGCCTCATTCTTGTTGGCGTCATGCTCTGCCTGCTCGCCCGCATGCAAAAGTGCCACTTCACGCACATCGTCATCATCTGACCGCTGTGCGACCGACACCAGACCTGAAAGGACCGATACAACATTCGACGAAGCGCCCAGGCGGACATTGAACTTGGTGCCCAGCACCCGCACCTGCGTATCGCCTGCATCAACAATGAAAGGACGGCTTTCATCCCGCTTGACGCTGAAGAAAGCCTCGCCCCGTTCGATAGTGACGTGGCGTTCGTCGTCCTCCATAAGGGTGGTAACCTGAGTATTGGTATTCAGCTGAAGCACGCTACCGTCCGCCAGCGCGATGGTGGACCGCTGGCCCTTCGCAGTCGCATACGTAACCGGCTCAGGCGCTGAAACCCACATGCTCACGGACAAGACAGCCGCAACAACAAAGCCTGCTGCCAGAGAAGAAATGCCTGCAACCCAGCGCTGACGCTTGCGCTCTTCGGCGGCCTCGTGAAGCTCACGCTCGAATTCTTCCTGGAGCGCAGCCTCGCCAACCGCGTCAAGGTCAGCGGTCATCGCCGCCAGTTCAGCATAAGCCTGGGAGTGGCGTGGGTCTTCGTCCCGCCAGTCCGCCAGGTCCGCTTCGGTATGCGCACGATTGTCGCCAGACATAAGCCCCACAGCCCATTGGGCCGCCTGCTCTTCTATGTCCTGCTTCTTGCTTATTGTCATCACTTCAAGGCCTTTCGCCTGTAGTCCACTTTTGTCACGCCTTGCCACCCCGGCCCCGCCGCGTCTTGCGGGGTAACGGCAAAATGGCAGCGCCCGGCTTCTTCAACAGCCGGGTGCGAAGGCGCTTGAGGGCGTCCATCATATATTTCTCAACCGTGCTTTCGGACACACCCATCTCGCCTGCAATCGCAGCATAGGTCTTGTCCTCAAACCGGTTTTTGATGAAGGCGATCCGCGGCTTGTCAGGCAACGCCCGGATCGCATCCATCATTTCCCCCACATCCTGCCTGTGCCCAAGGGCTTCTTCGGGCGTCGGGTCGTCCGTTGGCAGGTCTGCGACAGTCTTCGAGACACTGTCATCATCCACCTGCACCTGGCGCCTGAGCACACGGCCACGGCGCTTCAATTCATTAATCGCCAGATTTGCCGCGGTCTTGAACAGGAGAGCCTGAGGGTTCTCTATTACTTCGACACTCGCAAAGCGGTAGACCCTCATATAAACATCCTGGGCGACATCGGATGCGTCGTCCGCATTGCCCAGTTTCTTGGTGATCCAGCCCACCAACAGCCCATGACTGGCCTTGATGGTGGCCTCAAGCGCCCGGATATTTTTACGCCGCGCAGCCTCGTCCAGAAGCGGACGATCCCCGCCTCCCACGTCCTCGGGTGCCGGCTCGCCGTCTTTCACCAGTTTGATATGCGGTGCTTTTCGCAGCACAAATATTCCCTCACCTATCCGAAGTACCGCCTTTGAGGCTGTCGCCACCAAAAGGCCCGCTTCGCCCCCCGTTTCCCCGAGCACTGAAACACCAGCGTTCCTGCGCCTTCTAAACGGAAAATCAGAACCAATAGTTTGGTCATAGATCGTCCGTCTTAGGCCAGCAACAAAAAAAGTTGGAGGGATGGCGTCAGATGGGTTGTCTAATGGTACGAAGCACAGATGGTGTTTCCTCTCATGTTTTAACTTTCCAAGCGGAGCGGGTATTTTGCCCACTCCGCTATTTCTCTTGGAAATTTAAATAAATATTTCCAAATAAACAGTTATTTACTTATAGTTTATTGTAATAATATTTCGTTTAGCGCATCACTTTTCCTGGCGTTACTTAAAAGCAACACCTACCTGACAATCTGCCCCATCCCACACCCGGAACCTTCAGGCAACGCCGCCGTTTCGCTGTTTTCCTAAACCATTGATATAGTTTGGGCGCACAAGAACCGCCCAAACCCGGGTGATTCGCCGTATGAAATGGGACAAATCCGTCTTATCATCCCCGGCATGACCGAAACCCTGACAACATTCGTCCTGGCGGGCGGGCGCTCCAGCCGCATGGGGCAAGACAAGGCCGAGATAGAAATCGACGGCCGCAGCATGCTTGACCGCGCCTGCGATTTGGCCGCTGAGGTGGGCAGCGACCGGGTTGTCGTCTTGGGGCGGCCGGACCACCCGTTAGGCGCGGCAGACGAACAGCCTTTCGCAGGTCCCGCACGTGCCATCGCCGCGTACCTGCCGCGCCTGCAAAAGCCCGCGCGCATCCTGGTACTGCCGGTCGACATGCCTTTCCTGAAGCCCAATCATATCAAGGCCTTGCTGGCAAACACACCAGGGGCCTACTTTGATGATATGTATTTGCCCTTCACCGCCCTCGTGCAGGAAGGTGTCACCATAATCGGTGATCGCATACGGGACCTGCATGCCGCCTTTGGCGTGACAAGCATACCGTCAGACCCTGCCTGGGGTGACGCCCTTGTGAACATAAACACGCCAGCGGTGCTGGCGCAGATTGCCGGGAAATAGAAAGCTGCGTCATTTAGGGCACAGGCCAACCGGAATGTCATATAATTTTCATTCCGTTACATCTTGAATCTGCTGGACAGCAGCCTGCGTTAGTATAAGGTGCGTTTTGCATGGATTTGGAATCACTTGACCCAAGTCTGAATGCGGACTGCGACTGATCTGCTTGGTACCGAACTGTTTCCAAAAACGCCGATGCCACGACTGACTTCGCTACTACTTGGAGACCACTAAGATGGCAAACGGTACTGTAAAATGGTTCAACACCACTAAAGGCTTCGGCTTCATTAAACCAGAAGATGGCGGCAACGACGTGTTCGTACACATCTCTGCTCTCGAGCGCGCTGGTCTTTCCGGCCTCGAAGACAACCAGCCTGTTTCTTACGAACTGGTTGAAGACCGCCGTGGTCGTATGTCTGCTGGCGAGCTGAAGCTTCGCTAACAGAATTCATACCGCAAGGTAGGAAAGGGACGGTTTTTACCGTCCCTTTTTTTGTGTCATTTTCCATCATCCCAACGTCCCCGCTGGCGCGGCAATCAGTCCCACTACTGGACCAGTTGCAATCCGCCTTCAGGCGTGGCAGGAAGAATCCCTATAAAAAGTGGCCGCTTCGGGGGAAGCTGCCGACAACGGGGATCCCGGGGGATATAATGAAAAAGACATCCATCACACTGACACTTGCCACACTTATGTCCGGCACTGCGCTCGCGGCCGACATCAGCCCGAACTGGCTCCAGCATGCCGCCATCTCACCAAACGGCGACGAGATCGCTTTCAGCTACAGGGGCGACATCTACAAGGTCCCAGTGAAAGGCGGCACAGCCGTTCCGCTGACAGTGAATGCAGCCTGGGAAGGCCACCCGGTCTGGTCGAAGGACGGCAAGACGCTGGCTTTTGCGTCTGACCGCAATGGCAATCTGGATGTCTATGTCATGCGGGCGACAGGTGGCGATGCCACCCGGCTGACGTTCCATTCTGCAGACGATATCCCCAGCGATTTCACAGAAGACAGCAAAAGCGTGCTGTTCCAGTCTGCGCGGCTGGACGATGCTGCCAGCAGCCAGTTCCCTGCTTCAGCCTATCCGGAACTATATTCTGTCGGCCTGTCTGGTGGCACGCCTGTGCAGCTTCTTACCCTTCCGGCTGTGAACGCACACTGGAACAAGGGCGGCGACAAGCTGATCTACCAGGAGGAAAAAGGCCGCGAAAGTGATCTTCGGAAACACGACCGCTCTGCCTTCGCCCGCGATGTGTGGATGTATGATCCCAGCACCGGTGCCCATACCCAACTGACGACCAACCCGGCCGGTGACCAGGAACCGGTTTGGGGCCGGAAGGATGATAGCTTCTATTTCCTTAGCGACCGCAGCGGCACCTTCAACGTCTGGGCCGGCAAAGTGGGCAGCGACGCCAGGCAACTGACAGACCACAGCCTGCATGCCGTCAGGTCCCTGTCTGCGGCCAAGGATGACACGCTCGCCTACCTCTATTTTGGCGATCTTTATACCGTCAAGCCCGGCAGGAAACCGAAAGCCATTGAGGTGACCTTCGCCAATGATGGCCACGGTACAGAAGAAGAGCGCCTGTCGGTTGCAGGCCGCATTGGTGAGTTTGCCGTGTCCCCGAACGGCAAGGAAATCGCCTTCGTCTCGCGCGGGGACGTGTTTGTCACTTCAACCGAATTCGCCACAACCACCCGCATCACCGACACGCCGGGCATGGAACGCAGCGTCAGCTTCACCAAGGACGGTGACGGCCTTCTGTATGCGGCAGAGCGGGACGGCAAGTGGCGCATCATGGAGACAAACCGCAAGTATGACGGCGAGAAATATTTCTTCACGGCCACAGGGTTTGAGGAAACCGAGCTGTTTGAAACAGACGAGGACGCATTCCAGCCGCTGTCTTCACCCGACGGCAAGAAGGTCGCCTTCATTGGCACGCGCGACAATATCCGCGTTTATGACCGCGACAGCAAAAGCGTCACCACCGTGCTGGACGCCACACAGAACTATTCCTATGTGGACGGGGACATCACCTTTGACTGGTCGCCCGACAGCAAATGGATCACGGCGGATTTCGCCTCAAACGGTCGCCTGTTCTTCACCAATGTCGCCATTGTGCCGGCCGACGGCAGCGAAAGCCCACATGATATCAGCCTTTCGGGCTACACGGACACGTCGCCCACCTGGCACGAAAGCGGCGGCATCATCTATTGGTACAGCGCCCGCTACGGCCAGCGTGACCACGGCAGCCACGGCACCCAGTTCGATATTTATGCCAGCTTCCTCAACAAGGATGCCTGGGACAAATTCAAGGCAAACAAGGAAGAGCTGGCGCTGAAGAAAGAGGCGGACGCCGAAGCGGAAAAAGCCAAGAAGGATGATGAGAAAGAGGACGACACCAAAGACAGCGACAAGAAAGACGCTGAAAAGGTGACGCCCATCGCCATCGAATGGGACAAAATCGAAGACCGCCAGGCGCGGCTGACAATCCATTCGTCCAACCTTGGCACGGCGCTCCTGTCGAAGGACGCGGACAAGCTCTATTATCTGTCGTCGTTTGAAGGCGGTTATGACCTGTGGGTTCACGACTTCCTGGAAAATGAGACCAAGAAGCTGCTGCCGCTGGGCGCAGACCGGGCCTCAATGACCCTCTCTGAAGACGGCAAAACCCTGTTCCTGCTGGCGGACGGCGCCTTCAAGAAAGTGGACACCAAAAGCGGCAAGCCTGAGGGCATCAAGGTGTCCGCCGACCAGACCATCAGGGCATCTGCCGAGCGCCGCTACCTGTTCGAGCATATCTGGCGTCAGGTGAATGACAAATTCTACCGGCCCGGCTTCCACGGCCAGGACTGGGATGCCATGCGCCGCGACTATGCGAAAAAGGTGGATAGCACGTCAAACAACCGGGATTTCGCCCGCCTGATGGAAGAAATGCTGGGGGAACTGAACGGCTCGCACACCGGCGCTTACTATCGGGGCGGCAATGGCGGCACCAGCACTGCAGCCCTGGGCCTGTTGTTCGAGAACGGCAGCTTCCGCGTGACTGAGGTGCTGGAAGACAGCCCAGTGCTGGAGGCTGAAAAAACAGTCGCGGCCGGCATGACCCTGACAGCCATCAACGGCACCAAACTTGATGCCACGACCAACATGTTCGCCCTTCTGGACGGCAAGGCCGGTGAGCGCACCCGCCTGACCTTCAAACCGGAAGACGGCGAGGCCTTCGATATTGTCGTCAAGCCCACCAGCCTGCGCGATGAGGCAGACATGATGTATGACCGCTGGGTGGAAAGCCGCCGCAAGCTGGTTGAGGAACTCTCGGGCGGACGCCTTGGCTATGTCCATGTACCGCGCATGGCAGACAATGTTTACCGCAGCGTCTACCGCGACATGTTCGGGCGTTATATGAACGCCGAAGCGCTGGTTGTCGACACCCGCAACAACCGGGGCGGCGACCTGACAAACGACCTGATCAAGCTCCTGGACGGCAAACAATATATGACCAACATGCCGCGCGGCCGCAAAGCCCAGGGCGAACCGCTCACACAGTGGACCAAGCCTTCCATCGTACTGATGAACGAAGGCAACTATTCTGATGGGCACTGTTTCCCGGCGGGCTTTGCCGCGCTTGGAATGGGCAAGACCGTAGGCATGCCGGTGCCGGGTACTTGTTCCTACGTCTGGTGGGAACGGCTGATGACCGGTGACCTGGTATTCGGCATCCCGCAGATGGGCATTCTGGATACAGAAGGTGACTGGATGGAAAACAAACAGCTTGAGCCTGATGTGAAAGTGAAAAACATGCCCGGTGATGTTGCTGCAGGCAAAGACGCGCAGCTTGAAGCAGCCGTGCGGGTGATGCTTGAGGACCTGGATACCGCCCCGAAATCTGAATAAGACAGGGGCATCTGAATAAAAAACCAAGAATATGAGAAGGGGAAAATATCATGTCTAAAACCGTGATCGGCCTGACGGCAGCGGCGCTCGCGCTTGCCAGCGGCTATTATTATATGTCCAGCCAGAGCGCGCCTGAACCTGTGGCGCAGCAAGAACAGCACGCGGCAGAGCATGCCTACGACCTCCAGGCCCAGCGCGCCAAGATCGCCAAGGTGAAGATGGATGTGGACACCAGCTTCCTGACGGATGAAGAGCGCGCGGTCGTGAACAAGCTCAATGAAGCCGCCGAGCTGATGAGCGAGATCTACCTGCGCCAGCGCAGCGAAGACAACCCGGCGATCCGTGCTGAAATCGCGGCCTCAGACGCGCCGAACAAGGATCTGCTGCTGGACATGTTCGACCTGCATTTTGGGCCGTGGGATACGGTTGCGGAAGCGCACCCCTTTTACGGCAACACCGAAATGCCCGCAGGCGCCGCCTTTTACCCGGCGGACATGACGAAAGAAGAGTTTGAAGCCTGGATCGAGGCCCACCCCGAGGACAAAGAGGCTTTCACCAGCCTCTATACCGTGATCCGCCGTGACGGCGACAAGCTGGTCGCCATTCCCTACCGCGAGCATTACCGCGAGTGGCTTGAGCCCGCGGCCAAGCTGATGCGCGAAGCGGCTGAGATCACGTCGAACCCAAGCCTGAAGAAGTTCCTGACTTTGCGCGCGAAAAGCTTCCTGACAGACGATTATTTCGAAAGCGAAATGGCCTGGATGGACCTTGCCGACACACCAATCGAAGTCGCAATCGGGCCTTATGAGGTCTATACCGATGGCCTCTTTGGCTACAAAGCCGCCTATGAAGCCTTCATTACCATCAGGAACCCGGAAGAAAGCGCGGCTCTCGCACGCTACAAGGATTACCTGCGCGATATGGAAGCCAACCTGCCGGTGGACGACAGCTACAAGAACTTCAAGCGTGGGTTCGAAAGCCCGATTGCAGCCACCTACCAGATTCATGGCGGCGGCGACAATGTGCCGGGTGTGCAGACCATTGCCTTCAACCTGCCGAACGATGAGCGCGTACGCGAAGCCAAAGGCGCGAAGAAGGTCCTGCTCAATAACGTGCTGGAAGCCAAGTTCAAGCTGATCCTGAACCCGATGGCCGAACATATCCTGGCGCCCGCAGACGCTGAAAAGCTGATGGCCAAATATATGGCCAACGAGACGCTGTTCCATGAGCTGTCCCACAGCCTGGGGCCTGGCTCCATCACCGTTGACGGCGTCGAGACCACTGTGAACGCCCAGCTGAAAGAGCTCTATAGCGCCATTGAAGAAGGCAAGGCGGACGCCATGGGCGTCTATAACATCCTCTTCATGATGGAAAAGGGCGAGCTGCCGAAAGTCGAGCGCGACAATATGCTGGCCACCTATTTTGTCGGCCTGTTCCGCGCCATGCGTTTTGGCGTCGACGAAGCCCACGGCCAGGGCGCAGCCTTCCAATATAGCCTGCTGAAGGAAGACGGCGCCTTCACCGCCGACCCGGAGACGGGCCGCTTCAGCCTGGACTATGACAAGATGGAAGCCGCGGTGACGGACATCGTTCGCCGGGTTGTGATGCTGCAGGGTGATGGTAACTACGGTGAAGCCAAAGCCTTCCTGAGCACCTACGGCAAACTGGATGAAGCCGCCAAGGCGGCGATCGCCCGCACCGCCGACATCCCAGTGGACATCCAGCCCGAGTATCCCAGCAAGATCTAGGGTCCCGGCACTGAAAACACATAAGGGGCGGCGGGAAACCATCGCCCCTTGTTTTTTACCCTGCCACCCCCATGTCATGAAAATGGGGAGCTTATCAAAAATCCGGACCTTTAATCTCACCGTGGCCATGCTTGGGACATTGCTGTTTGCCGCCGCATTCGCCTTTGTTCAGTTTCAGCCCAAAGCGTTTGAATCCATGGTGCTTTCGTTTGCGACCGAAAAGGTACAAGACCGCGTGAGCCGGTCCCCACAAGCCCATCTCGCCACAACCCTTTCTGAACGGGCATCCGCCTTTCTGTCTGAGGAGCAGCGACAAGTAGCCGCCAGTCTCAAGGCAGAAATCCCGGAATATATTGCCGCAGTGGTCGCTGCCCACTGCAAGTGTGAAACGCGGGCGGAGCTGGCATTGAAGCTGCGCGCTGGCCTAGAGGCACGACATGCCCGGCTAGCAAAAGCCATGGACAGCTTGGCGCAAGCGGCCACCAACCAGTATGATGCCGTGCAGACTGAACTTCGGCAGGATGTGCGCATATTCCTTGGGACCAATCTGGTGGTGTTCCTGCTTGCCCTTGCCGCATGCCTGTTCAGGGCACCAGCGCGCCTGCATCTGCTGCCCATCTGCAGCATCCTGATTGCAAGCGTCATACTAGGCAGCAGCTGGTATATCTTCGGCCAGGACTGGATGACCACCATCGCGTTCAATGATTATGCTGGATATGGCTATAGCGCCGGCCTTGGCATTCTTGCCGTCCTGTTGGTCGATATCCTGTTTTTCCACGCCTGCCTGACCTCGGCACTCCTGAGTGGCATCTCAGACGCTTTGGGGGCGGCCGTCAGCTTTTCACCGTGCTGAAACAGGCTGAACGGGCTGTCATGCCGTCTTCCGGTTCTCAAGCGGCAACTTGATGGTGAACCGGGTGCCGCCGCCCTCGGCATCGCCCACCTCAATGCTGCCGCCCAGTTTGTGATAGACAGTATTATAGACGATATTGAGCCCAAGGCCCGAGCCGCCGGTGCTGCGCGCAGTGGTGAAAAACGGCTCGAAAATCTTTTCGCGGATGTCTTCAGGGATGCCGCGACCATTATCCATCACCTCAATGATCACGTCCTTCTTGCCCGCCTGTGCGGTGACCTTGATCTGTTTGTCGTCAAAGTCTGGCCGGTCTGAAAAGCCGTGCAGGGCGGCGTTCATGATAAGGTTGGTCAGGATATGCGACAGGTCCCCGGGCACGGTTTTCATCATCAGCTTGCCACCAGCTTCGGCTTCGACCTTCACGCCTTTTTTTCTCAGCGTCGGCACCAGGCTGTCGACAATCTCGTTGATATAGTCCCCCACATCAATCTCGCGCGTGTCGTCGGCTGATTGGTCCACCGCCACCATCTTGAAGCTGCGCACCAGATGGGCCGCGCGCTCCAGGTTCCGGCACACAACGGTGGTGCCCTCGTCCGCTGTTTCCATGAAATTGGTCAGGTCTGATTTCTTGATCCGCCCGGTATCCACCATGCGCTTGAAGCCTTCGAGCACCTCAGCCATGTGCGTGATGCTGGTCAGCGCCACGCCAAGCGGCGTATTGATTTCATGCGCGACACCAGCCACCAAGCCACCAAGCGACGCCATCTTTTCAGACCGCACCAGTTCCTCCTGCGCCAGCTTCAGGGTTTCCATGGCCTCTTCAAGGTCACGGGTCCGCTTCTTTACCTTCATCTCCAGCATTTCATTGAAACCGCGCAGGCCCTCTTCGGCCACACGCCTGTCGTGGGCCTCCAGCATCCTGAGGATCAGGTCACACAGGTAGGATACGAAAGCGATTTCGCTTTGGCGCCATTCACGCTCATAGGTTTCCTCGGCCGCTGCAATCGCGCCGACGACACGAGGGCCACGCATGATGGGCACAATGAGGATGGATTTGATGTCCTGTTCGCGCCCGTCGCCTGAGCGCACACCCTTGAGGAAATCCACCGCCTTGACGTTAGGCACACAGATGGGCTCACCGGCTGCCAGCATCTCAAACAGCGCCGGGTTGACCTCCTTGTCCAGCCGCTCCAGCTCCATATGTTCGCCCGTGGGCGACCAGTATGATTCCTGCGGATACAGCGACGTGCGGTCCACATTCATCAGCCACACATCCGTGCGTGTGGCCATCAATGCCTTGCCGGCGACCTCGGTCATGATCAGATAGGCACGTTCCTTGGTGCCGTCATAGATGGCTTCCTCATTCGCCAGCTCAGACAGCGCCCGTTCCATCCGGGCGATGCTGTCCAGGCTGCGTTTCTTCTCGGACAGGTCCCGGATCAGCGTCAGGGTGCTGCCATCCGGTAGCGCCAGGTCATCGAGCGCACAATAGCGGCCTTTGCCAAACTCGAAGATGCCGTCCTCTGCGCTCAAATCCGATATTTCATCCAGCCTGTTAAGCGCCTCAACGGCTGCAGGCTCATACGTCCGCAGGATATCCCGCACTTCTTCACGGGTTTTGCCGATCATGTCGTTATGGATGAAGCCGGGAAACAGCTCGCCGATCCGCTCGTTGAAGGACACCAACCGGCCATCGGGGCCATAGACGATATAGCCCACGGGTGACGCGCTCAGCTCACCTTCGTACGGGTCCTTGGGCAGCATCAGTCGCCCTCATCAACCGGCAGCGTATCCCGGTAGCGATCATATATCGTCCGGATTTCCGGCAGCTTCTTGAAGAAGACGTCAATGAGTTCCGGCTGGAAATGCTTGCCGCGCTCCTCGCGCAACAGGGCATGCACCTCGTCTTCGGGCCAGGGCTTCTTGTAGCAGCGCTCTGACACCAGCGCGTCATATACATCCGCCAAGGCAGTGATGCGCCCAACCAACGAAATCTCGTTGCCCTTCAGGCCGTTGGGATAGCCACTGCCGTCCCATTTTTCGTGGTGCTCATAGGCCAGCGACGCCGCCACCTGCAACAGCGCGCGATCAGAATGCTTGAGTATGTCATACCCGAGCTGGGCATGGGTACGCATGATATCAAACTCTTCCGGCGTCAGCTTGCCGGGCTTGTTGAGGATGGCGTCCGGGATGCCGATCTTGCCAATATCATGAAGCGGGGATGCCAGCCGGAAGGTTTCGGCCTCATGTTCGTCCATGCCCATCTCAACACCCAGAAGCTTCGATAGTTCCGCGACCCGCTTCACATGGTTACCGGTTTCCTTCGACCGGGTCTCAACCGCCTGCGCCAGGCGGTAGACCACCTCGCGCTGGGTATCGATCAGCGCGTTCCGCAGGTAAAGGTTCTCAACGGCAATCAGCACATTGCGGACGAAAATCTGAATCAGGTGGGTATCGATAACCGCCGGGCGGCCCTCGCCAACCAGATAAAGGATGCTGGCCCGGCCCGAATTGCCCACCACCATGCCGATGTAGGAGCCGTCGACCCAGAAGCCATATTCGCCGCGCCCGCGTTCGCGGTGTTCCTCAATGGCTGCGGCCACACGGCTGGGGAAATGGTCCCATGCCGACTTGCCTACATTGCCTGCGAACCGGCCCGTGCCGGCGACCAGAGTCATTTCCTTGCGGTCGTGGGTCGCGGCGGCTGCGTCCTCAAGGGAGAAGGCCACATCGCGCCCACCCGCCACCAGGGATGACACCTGCTTCAACACACCGCTGGCGAAATTGTCCAGGAACTGTTCCTTGAACATTTCGGCGGACGAATCGATCACCCGCACCAAACCACGGCGGCTGGCTTCAATGATATTGATGTCGCGGTAGCTTCTCAGCGTGGCATAGATCAGCGTAAACAGCTTGGTCGACGAAAGATCTGTCTTTTCCTTATAGTCATTGATGTCGTAGCGCACGATGACGTCGCGTTCGGGCGCCTGGCCCGGTTGGCCGGTCCTGAGCACGATCCGCACCATGGAATTGCCCAGTTCATTCCGGATGAAATCCACCAGATTGAGACCAGCGTCGTCGCTTTCCATCACCACATCCAGAAGGATGATGGCGATATCATTTTCCTCTTCCAGGATTTTACGGGCAGCAGCGCCCGACATGGCTTCCAGGAACTGGAGCGACATACCGTCAAACTGGAAGCCCTTGAGCGCAAGTTTGGTTGCCACATGGACATCCGGCTCATCATCGACAATCAGGATTTTCCAGGCATGCTGATCGACGGACGGGGCATCGCCTTCATCGTCCTCAATCAACAGGTCGTCGTCATCTTCTATAACCAAAAAGTCATCGTCCACGCGGTGTCTCCGCCTTTGATGTTGATGAGGCGGGAAGACTTCGCTCCCCTGCCACCTTTCCCCCTGGTATTTCTCCCTGAACGACTCCTGACATTTTCAGGCCATGCAATGTTTGCACAAACCATTTTATGATCGGTTAATCATAACACAACCATAGCGCAACTTCAGCGCCTAGCATGCAAAGGCCCGGCGAACCGCGACATGCAGGAACAACCGGTCGATATCCCTGTTGTTTTCGGACAGCGGCACATACATCACCGATACCCGAAGATAATTTTTTTCCTCAGACAGGGTGTAGGCCTGCACCAGCACCGGTTTACGGCGTTCAAGGCAGAAGGCCGCGCTTTTGAAAATGCGGTCTGCAACTTCACTGGACGGATGGATGAATATGCTTTTGCCCGTCATCTCGCCATAGAAATTCACCACATTGGTGCCCATTAGGCGCACCTTGACATCCTCAAGCACGCCGGCCGGGTCAAACTCGGGCGTCATGATGCAGACGTCAGGCAGGATATCCCTCAGTTGGCCGGGCTCAATATCCGCCCGGCAGGCCAGCCGCTTGCCGCCGGTCCTTTCCTCGAAATAGGCCAGAACGCGCTCAACTTCGGGACGCTCAGCCCGATAGCTCTCCGCCTCTTCCAGCGAAAAACCAGGCAGGTTTTCCCGCGTCCGGCCCATGGTCCCGGCATCTTCTTCAAAAGACGAAATAAGCTGCCTCCTTTACATATCGCACCAGCATACAGGGCGACCGTCACCCAATGGTTAATTTTAGCACGAACCACGCTCAGACCGAGTTGCAACAGTGCCTTCTTGCTGTATAAGTGTGCCAAAGACGAAATTAGAGAATCTACATTCAGGGAGTGCCGGCCGTGCCCGCGAACGATCATGAAAAAACTTTTGCTTGCAGCGACGTTGCTGCTCATCGGTGGGTTGCTGCCGGCCACTGCACAAGAAGAAGAACCCGCGTCCATTGAGATGCCACTGAGCATCGAGATGGAAAAACCCATCACGATGGATGTCACCTATAAAATGGAACGGGGTCCGGTAAGCCTAACCGCCCGTGAAACCATGACGCTGACTCCGCTTCGCACAGAGGGTGAACAAGTCATCTATCGCTACAAGTCGCTGGATTCAGAGTTTCTGGACCTGCAGGGCATGCCGCCCCTGTTCAGCAATGTCCTCGTGCAGATAACGGATGCTGCGCAAGGCATTACATACGAATATGCCGCAGACAACACCGGCTACCCACTGGAACTGACGGAAACAAAAAACATCCGGAAAGTGATCAAACAGGCACGCAAGAGCCTGAAGAAATGGGCCAAGTCATTCGCTAAGGAAAACGGCCTGAATAAACAACAACAGGCGCAGGTGGTGGCCGTCACAGAACAGTCGCTGCTGGAGGCATTCCCGGAAGAAGATGAGGCCCTGGCAACCGCTGTGCTGGAGCAAGGCCAGATGGTTTTCTACGGCACTGGCCGGTCGCTCTATCTCGATTATTACACCGAGTTCAACACCACGCGGTATTTCGCCCCAGGCCAGGCCACATTCCACACCATCGATAGCTGGCAGGTTGTGAGCTATGACGAGGAAAAAGGTGAAGCCGTTATCCGCTTCGACCAATATCTGAACGACGAAGAGTTCAAAGGATTTCTCGAGCGCCTGAAACCGGTCCTGATGGAACAAAATGGCCCCGCGCAGGAAGCGGCCGTCGACGCACTGGTTGAGAAATATCGCCTGCTGCAACTGAACCGGCAGGGTGAATATGTGATCGACCTCGTAACCGGCCTGCCCATGTCCGGCACTATCCGGTCGGAAGAAATTTTCGATGGCAACACCGAGGTTGAAACCATCGAATTCACCACCAAATACTAAAATATCTTTCGGGGGCGGCGCATCCGCCCCCTACCCCTTCCGCTCTCCTTTTATCGCACAAAATCAGCTTTTTACCGGATTGGCGTTGACCCACGCACATGTCTGCGCCCTAATGCGCCGCAGTTTCGAGTATGGCACGCAGCTTGGGAGGCTGCCAAAACAACAGAAAAGTGCCCAACAAGATAAAAGGGGAAAGAAATGTCCGAGGGAGATAAGGACCTCACAACGACGACCGTGAAGGACGTCAAACAGCTTGGCACCTTCGCCGCCATCGGCAGCCTGTCCTATGTGTTTTGGATTTGCGGCGGCATGGAAATGGTCGAACGACTGGCCTTCTACGGCATCTACATGACACGCGGTCTCTATGCACGAGCCCCCGTCTCGGAGGGTGGCCTGGGCCTGGATGGTGGCGATATCGGCATCATCTTCAGCATTTGGGCCCTGGTTCAATCCTGGGTTCCCGTCTTTACCGGCGGAATTTCAGACCGCCTCGGATACAAAGAAAGCATCTTTGCATCCACGGTTTTAAAAATCGTAGGGTATCTCTTCATGGCTTGGTTTGCCAGTTTCTGGGGGTTCCTGGCAGGCGCCGTGGTCCTGGCCTTTGGCACAGGGATCTTCAAACCTGGTATCCAGGGCACCATCGCCATGGTAACCAGCCGGAAGAATAGCTCAGTCGCCTGGGGCATCTTTTATCAGACCGTGAATATCGGCGGCTTCCTTGGGCCAATCGTTGCAGGCATGATGCGCCAGATGTCCTGGGACAATGTGTTTTATGCGTGTGCCGCCATCATCTCCCTCAACTTCATCCTGCTGCTTACATACAAGGAGGTAGGCAAGGACGAACGTCTGGAACGCAAGGCCAGGATAGCAAGTGGTGAAGAAGTTCAAGTGCCACTATGGAAAGACGCCCTTAAAGAGCTGTCCAATCCTTTGCTAATTCGCTACATGGTACTGTTCACCGGTTTCTGGTTCATGCTCTATATTTATTGGGATTTGGTGCCGCTGTATTTCGATGACTGGGTCGATACCCGCACCATCGTGAGCACCCTGTGGGGCAATGACCAACCATCGACTTTCGCCATCCGCTTCTGGGTAATGGACGATGCAGGCACCCACATCCTGCCTGAGGGCCTGAACAATCTGAATGCCCTCATGATCATGACTATTTGTTTCCTGGTTACTGGGTTTAGCGCGCGCCTAAAAGCCGTTAACTCAATGGCCATTGGTACGTTCCTGGCGGCTTTTGCTATCATCATCTTCGGCTACACCAACCTTGCTTGGATCATGATTGGTGCCATTATGATCTTCTCGCTTGGTGAAATGCTCTCCAGTCCTAAATTTCTGGAATACATGGGCAACATTGCCCCGGACGGGAAGAAAGCCATGTACCTGGGCTTTTCCCAACTGCCTCTTGGCATTGGCTGGACGCTGGAAGGCTACATCGGGCAGAAGTTCTATGGCGAGTATGCGGCAAAGGATGCCATATCACGGCTGGAGCTAGCGGACCTGGGTTGGACACAAGCAGCCATTGATGCTGTCCCCAACGGGGAAGCCTTCAAAACACTGCTGACAACCTCCAGCCTGGATGCTCACCAGTTGACGCAACAGCTTTATGCCAACCATGAGATCGGCACATTATTCTATGCCATGGCCAGCGTTGGCATGATCGCCGCATTAGGGCTCTATTTCTTTGGCAAATGGACTTACAAATATGCTGCGGAAACCAATCCAGAGACAATTGAAGAGCCTCTGACAGAAGTTAAGCCCGCCGAATAGGGCTGACCGAATAAAGCACAAAAGCCGCGGTATCTGCCGCGGCTTTTTCTTTGCCCTTCACCTGGTAGGAGCAATAAAAAAGGGGACGTGCCACCCCCATCAATGGCACGCCCCACAATAGTTCGCCGATCACCAATCGACTAAGTGTCAAGATGCCCGTTTGCTTGGTAACTGGCTACCTAGAAAAAATTTAGGTGCACATTTGGGCCTAAATAAGGTTGCATTGCTACCGGCGTGAGGCAGGCATATCAGCCCATGCGGCCGATGGGCTTGTCCAGGCTTTCAGGCGGCACGGTAAACCAGGCCGGGCCAGCATCCGTCATATGGATGCAGTCCTCAAGCCGGACGCCGAATTCCCCAAAAATATAAAGACCGGGTTCATTGGAGAAACACATGCCGGGCGCCAGCTTTGTGGTTTCGCCGTGGACGAAATTCACGCTCTCGTGCCCGTCCATGCCGATGCCGTGGCCCGTGCGGTGGCTGAGGCCTGGTGTCTTGTACCCGGGGCCATAGCCAAGGCCTTCATACATCTTGCGGACCGCATCATCCACCGCGCCCGCGGGCGTGCCGACTTGCGCGGTCTCGAATGCGATCTGCTGGCCGCGTCGCACCGTATTCCAGACCTCACGCTGCCGCTTTGTCGGCTCCCCGAACACAAAGGTGCGGGAGATATCGCTTTGGTAGCCATGGACCTGACAGCCGCAGTCCATCAGCACGATGTCGCCTTCCTTGAGCCTCTGCGGCTGGCCCGAACCATGCGGGTAGGCGCTGGCTTCCGCCAGGAGCGCCATGCCCCAGATACCCTGCCCGCCAAGGCTTGCCTGCGCCTTGCGCATCATGGCGGTGATGTCCGCCGGCGTCATGCCCACCTCCAGCTTGTCCCACACTTGGCTGTAGGCCGTCAGCGTCACTTCATTGGCCTTGCGCATCAGCGCAATTTCATGCGCCGATTTATACATGCGGCAGCCCAGCGTGACATCCAGTGCCGATGTGATCTCGAACCCCGGCGCTGCTTTCTTGAGGCCCTCAACAATGAAATAACGCACGGTATCTTCAAGGCCGATCTTGCCGCCCTTGAGGCCGCGATCCTTGAGGATGCCAGCCACGCGCTCGAACGGGTTTTCATGTTCGTTCCAGGTGCGCACGTCACTGCCGAAGGTCATGCTTTCGCGCACGCTGGGTTCTTCAAAGAAAGGTGTCACGACGGCGATTTCACCTTCCCGCGGGATCACCACGGCGGTCAGCCGTTCGCTGCGCCACCAGCTGATGCCAGTGAAATACAGCATCGCCGACCCGGGCTCCAGGAGGATGGCGTCGATACCGTGCTCGGCCATCAGCCGTTGGGCCTTGGCGACGCGCGCCTTGCGCTCATCCACCCCGATGGGTGTCACGTCGCCGGTGATTGGCTGCAAGCTGTCGCTCGCCCGCAGGCTGCTGGTGGCCGTGCCCGCCAGAAGGGCCGCGCCGCCCGCAGCTGCACCCAGTTTGAAAAAGTCGCGTTTTGAAAGTGTCATGTCTGTCCCCGCTTTGGTCCTTATTGGAATGGATTGGGCCCGAGGATGCATCCTCGGGCCCTGTCTCCGCAATACGATTTTATCGGCTCAAGGTTTTTTATAAGTAACGCCGCCCTTCATCACAAAAGTCACGCGTTCGGTGACGCTGATGTCTTCCAGCGGATTACCGGACACAGCCACCAGGTCTGCCAGATGACCCTCGCGGATGGCGCCCAGGTCGGTCTCGCGCTTCAGCAGCGTGGCTGAATTGATGGTGGCCGCCTGCAGCGCCTGCAGCGGCGTCATGCCAAACTGTACCATGCGCGAAAACTGTTTGGCATTGTCACCATGTGGATAGATTGCGGCGTCAGAACCAAACACCATCTTCACACCACCCTTCACCGCCTTGGTGAAGCTTTCCCGCTGGCGCTTGGATACCTGGCGTTCCTTATTGAGGTTTTCCTCCGGCACACCGTTCTGCTCGCCGTAGGTCAGCGTATATTCGGTGTTATAGATATCCATCGAAAAATAAGTGCCGAACTGTTTGGCCAGCGCCACGCCCTCGTCATCCAGGAAGCTGACATGCTCAACCGAATCCACACCCGCCACAATCGCGGCCTTGATGCCGTCGGTGCCGTGCGCATGGGCCGCCACGGTAATTTCGCGCCGGTGCGCTTCATCCACAATCGCCTTCATTTCCTCAAGGCTATATTGCTGGATGCCCACTTTGGTGCCTTTGGAAAACACACCGCCCGTGGCGCAGAACTTGATGGCGTTGGCACCGTATTTGATATTTTCACGCACCTTTTCACGCGCGGCCCACGGGCCGTCTGCCACACCGTCTGACTTGGCGCGCGCCTCTGGCGCCATGAAGTTATTGTCGCAGTGACCGCCGGTGATCCCAAGCGCGTTCCCAACCGCATAAATGCGCGGGCCGATGATATCGCCACCATTGATGCCGTCGCGCACACCGATCACGCTATAGCCGCTGGCGCCCACATCGCGCACCGTGGTGAAACCGGCCATCAGGGTTTTCCTGGCATTCTTCACCGCCACCACAGTCTGGCGTGGGACCGAATAGCTCATACTTTCAAAAAATGGCGTCTCCGGCCCGCCCGACAGGTGCACATGCATGTCCATAAAACCAGGCAGCAGCGTCTGGCCATCAAGATTGATGACCCGTGCGTCTTCCGGCACTTCAAGCTGGCCCTGCCGGCCGATGGCCACGATGCGGTCCTCCCGGATCACAATCGCGGGCTTTTCCACCCGCTTGCCATCAATCACGTCGATCATGGCGTCGGCTGTCAGATAGATGTCCTGGGCTGATACCCCGAAAGGCACCATCAGGATGGTCATGAGGGCCAGTAAAAGTGTGCGCATGTTTGTCCTCCCCGGCATGTCTGCGGTTGTGCTTGTTTCTGGCGAGGGAGCGTAAGCGGTGAAAGCGCCTTTGTCCACGCGCCACACCGGATGAAACGAGCAATAGGAGAACACAAATTCGTGTAATGGTGGGCCGCTATTGCGCTGGCACTCGGAAGCGGACGCCAGCTACTCGGTAGTCGGCGAGCCGTTGTCAGCGGAAGCTTTCTCCAGTGCCCGATCGATGCGGCCCAGCATCTGCTCTGCCCGTTTTGCTGTACGCTCGCTCGCACTCCAGTTGGCAATGTTATTCAGAAGCGGGCGTGCTTCGTCATAACGCCCATTCAAGAAAAGCGCGCGTGCATAAAGGTATCGCGCCCGGTCATTTTGCGGCACGAGCTTGATAAAGGACCGCAGTGCCTTGATGCCGCTTTCCGAAGCATTCGCACCTTCATAAAGCGAAGCAATACCAAACCGCAGATAGGCCTCGCTGTCCAATCGGTCTTTACGAGCCACCTGAAAAGCCAGCTTCTTTGCCTCATGGATGACCGCGGCATCTGCTTCAAAGGCCACCGTGTCAGGGTCGAAGTTTTCCTCGTCATCGCCACCTTGTGCAGCCTTCACAAGCTCCCATTTTCTCGTTCCTTCTCGAGACATCAGAAGCTCGGACTTCAGCAGCAGGGCATCCCTGTGATCAGGTGCCTGGGCAAGTGCCTGATCGATAATCGCTTCTGCTTCATCATATTCCTGCTCATTGATGGCAACTTTGGCCTGGTAAAGTCGTGCTTCAAAGGCCGTTGCAGGATCTTTGGCTTGCTTCTTCAGGAACCGCTTCAACCAGGGACTGGCTTCATAGTCTTCCAGAAAGTCCATGCGTAGCCGCATCTTCATTTTCTCCACCTCGACGGCATCAAGCTTTCGGTGATCCCATGTGGGCACATAGTCGATGTTGGAGAAATCCAGCTGCAGAACGGGAAATTTCTTTTCACTCCAATAGTCGCGCGCGGCGAGGCCGAATTCCTCCTCTGTCATACCGAAGTGCTCAAGAAAAGCGGCTTTCTGGTCCATGCCGCCATTGATCGCTATTAGATAATCGTCTAGCGCTTCCATCATTGCCGGTGTCGACCGGATTTTGTGAGTGTAAAGCCATGCCTGGGCATAAAAGGCGCCAACATGGAACCCGGCTCGGTCCGTGTTCTCAAAACGGGCGTTGGCGGCAAACAGAAGACCAGACGGCATCCATTGGTACCTGAGCCACCAGAAACGCTGGAGAGGCGGATTGCCGATCTGCGCAGTGGTGCCGTTAATTGTGAATGTCGAGAGATACTCTGCGAACCCCTCCTGATACCATTTGGGAAAGTTGATCGCTCCAAACTCATGCAGGAAATGGTGCGCATACTCGTGGAACAGGGTATTACGTCCGTCTTCTTTATAGACGCCTTTCTTGTCCTCTACTTCGGCAATAGTCACCGCCCCCCGCGGGGTTACCCAGTAAACACCGGCGAAGCTCGGCCTGTAGCCCAGAAGTTCCTTGTAATCGCGGTATTTGGGGATCAAATAGACTGTCAGCGGCAATGGCGACCCAGCTCCGTTGGTGCCAGTCAGAACAGATAGATAATAGCGATAATACTCGAGGTCGCGCAGAATACTTTCTGCCCGCTCGGCCTCAACCATGCTGTAGACCTGAAAATGTTCGGACCGGTAATAGTGCCACTCATCGTCCGCCTCAACACGAGAAGCGCAGCCGGACACCGCTGTAACTGCGGTCAGAATTAGAAGCCAAAAACGCATAGTACCCCCACAAATATCAATAGCTAGTGTAAAATATACATATATGCCTTTGGTTTAAAGGTCAAAGATCACCCTACCTCCACAAAAGAAAACCGGCGACCCTGAGGCCGCCGGTTTGATGTTCTTGAGTTCAAAGCGGAATCAGGCGGCAGCCTTGACCGCCTTGTCGAACTCTTCTTTCGCGTGATGGAACTGGTCCAGCGACTTGTCCACATACATCAGCACCTCGTCCACATAGCCGTCCGTGGAGGCCGACCAGACACGGTTGATATAGCGTTCACCCGCCGCAAAGCTGGACATGATGTCAGCATAAGCCTGCAGGCCGAAGATATGCTTCATGCTGTCGCGGGCATCCGCAAAACGGTTCAGGTCATCCCTGAACAGGCGGTCGATCTCGAACCGCATGTCATAGGTTGGAACCTTGTCCTTGCGACCATGGAGCTCTTCCAGGTTCTTGAGAATATTCTCAAGCGCCCCCTTCAGTTCACCACGGTGATGCTCAAGCTTTTCTGAGCACCTGGCTTCCGCCGCTTCAGCGCGCTTCAGCATCACAACGCCCACAACCCCAACCAGCATCACCGGCACAAAGGTCATCCAGTCCAGCGTGAGCTTGTCCAGAGACGTCAGGAATGCACCCGCAAGGAAAGAAAGCATGACAAGAAGGTAAGCAACTGTTTTCATCTCTTCTCTCCTTATGCTGCAAAGATCATGTAGGCGGCGTACCCGACACCGACAAGCGCTTCACCAACGATCAGGCCGGCGGCAACAGGGATACCCTTGTTGTCAGACCAGCTGTGACCCTTCTTGCGGTCGGAAATTTCCCGAAGAAGCGTCCCGATCGAGTAGGTCAGAACCACATTGAACGGCAGATAGAAACCAAGCCCCACGGTGATACCAAGGCCGGTTTGAACCGCCGACAGAAGGGCACCAAGAATAGCACCGGCGATATATTTCTCGGTCGGAACATTGCCGCCTGTGATGCCTTCCACCATGGACGCCAGTGCCTGGCCTTGCGGCGCCGGCAGCTGATCGGAGCCAAGGCCCCAGGCTTCATGAAGCAGGAAGATCAGGCCAATGATCACAATCGGGCCAAGCCACGCGCCAAAGAACTGACCCATCTGCTGCATACGCGGCGTGGCTCCCACAAGGTAGCCTGTCTTCATATCCAGCATCAGGTCGGTTGCCTGGCTCATGGCGACACAGGTTGCAGCGCCCACGGTGATCGCGGCAACGATCGCCTGCGTGGTTTCCATGCCACCAAAGCTTTGGGTGATCACGATCAGAAGTGTGACGGCAATCAAGGTCATGCCGGAAAGCGGCGACCAGTTGGTCCGACCGATGGCTTCCGACAGGATGATCCCTGCCATCCAGATCCAGACCGTGCCAAGCACACCCATCATCAGACCCCGCACGATGCCGACTTCCTCAGCTGAGGTAATCGCCATGATGGTCAAGAGGATGGCCGCACCGGCGATGCCTGCATAGAGAAGCTTGATCGGCATCTCGTCGCGGCTCATGGCGCTGTCCACCTTAGCGGACGATTGCATGGATGAGATCGCCGAACGGATCAGCGGGAATGCGAACATCACCCCGATCACCGCACCACCGATCAGCATGCCGATACCGGTTGGCCGGAACAGGCCGAGACGAAGCTCGCTCGGGTTAGAGACATCAACGCCGGCAACAGGCATGTCAAACCAGTTCAACAGCGGCGCCAGCACGAAATAACAGACATAGCCGCCAATGATGAAGGCCACACCGCCGCGACCGGCGATATAGCCGACACCGATGGTCATCAGTGACACATAGAAGGTGCCGTTGAAGTAGCCCGGCAGGCCAAGCTGATCGAACAGAGGCCAGTTCTCAAACCCGGTAGATAAGCTGATCACGTGAACAGCCCCGGAAACCAGCATGGCGATAAGAAGCAGCTTTGCTTTCTCAATGCCCGCGCCTGGTGATTTGAGGATCGTGGCTACAGCCACACCGCCTGGATAGGTCAGGCGCTCGAAATCAATCATCTGCTTCCGAAGCGGAATGATGAACGCAATGCCGAGGAATGCACCGGCAATGGCACCGAATGTCAGCACATAGGGGTTAAATTCTGTGCCGTAGCCCAGAATGAAGATAGCCGGAACCGAGAACATCATACCCGATGATGCGCCGTTCACGGCACTTGCCACGGTTTGGGCAACGTTGTTTTCAATGATGGACCGCCTGCGCAAAATGCCGCGCAGGATACCGAAGCCAAGGATGGCCGCCAGTTCAGATCCCTCGATGGAAAAACCTAGCTTGAGTGCTGCGAAGCCTATTGAAAGCGCAATGATAACGCCCAGAAAATAGCCCACCAGCACTGCTTGTGGTGTAAGCTCAGGGTATGCGCCGCGTGTAATCGGCCCCTGGCTCACTGCAGTTTCTTGTGACACCTTTAACTCTCCCCCTCAGGTATTTCCCCTGAGATATTCACTTATTTTTTATAAGTTCTGCGCCTTCAATTGCTTGCCAGCCGCGCAAAACCAGCATAGCAGTAGCACAACAAGGGCGCTCAGGCGACCCAAACAATACTGTACAGCGAACCGATATGTCCGAAAATGGCACTATAAATAGCCAGGGGGTGAACCCCCAATGGCTGCTCGAGCGTCTGAAGCGTCACTTCAGCGAACTGGCGCGGCTTGCCTTGCCTGCGGTGATGATGCGCATCGGCATCTTCGGGCTGGCGATGGTGGATACTGCCATGGTCGGCCACTATGCTACCGAACACCTGGCCTGGCTGAACCTGGCCAACCAGTCGGTCATCATGTTTGCGCTTGTGGTGGGCCTTGGGCTTCTGGGCGGAATCACTGTTTACACCGCCAATGCCATCGGCGCGGACGACAAGCGCGAAGCAGGCCGGGTGTGGCGTAGGAACGTGCCTTTCACTATTGCTGTCGGCATCGGCATCATGCTGGCGGTGTGGCCCGCGGAAACCTGGCTGACACTTCTGGGGCAACCGGAAGTGAAAGCGCAGGAGGGCGGAAAGCTGATCCGCATCCTGGCGCTGGGCCTGCCGGCCCATATGCTGTTCGTCTGCTGCACCATGTTTCTCGAGGGCATCAAGCGCGCCGAGGTTGGCTTTTATGTGATGGTGGGCGCAAACCTTGTGAATGTGGCGCTCAACTATGCGCTGATCTTTGGGCATTTCGGCATGCCTGAATTGGGCGCGGAAGGGTCAGCCTGGGCCTCCACCGGCGTCCGCATTTTTATGGCCATCGCTGCCCTTGGCTATGTCTGGTTCGCCCCCAGCGTGCGCGGTTACGGCTTGCGCAAACCGCACGGCCAGAAATGGCACGAATGGCGCGATCAGCGCCATATGGGTTATGCTTCTGCCGTCTCCCTGGCCGCGGAAGTGCTGGCGTTTGGCGCGCTGGCCATCTTTGCGGGTTGGCTTGGTACTGTGCCGCTCGCGGCACACGGTGTGGTGTTCCAGGTGGTGGGTGTACCGCTGATGATGTCCATCGGCATCGGCGTCGCATCCAGCGTACGCGTTGGCATCGCCTTCTCCCGCGCTGACAAGGCTGACGCAGCACTCGCGGGCCTTTCCGGCATTCTGCTGAACTTCCTCCTGACGGGCGCTTTTGCCGTTGGCATTTATTTCTTTATCGAACCGCTGCTGGACATCTTCACGGACGATCAGCGCATCATCGCGCTATTGGTGCCGCCGGTGGTGATCTATGCCATCGCCATGATTTTTGATGCCAGCCAGATGGTCGCGTCCATGATTTTGCGCGGCTATCGGGAAACCTGGTGGCCCACCTATCTGCAAGGTTTTGCCTTTATCATCGTCATGCTGCCAGCCTGTTACATCATGGCTTTCCCCGTAGGGCACGGTTGGGCCGGACTGATGGAAGGCATGTGCATGGGTGTGATCACCAGCTGGATTTTGCAGATGGCGCGCTTCTATCATCTGGCGCGCACCCGCATCTAGCGGGCGTCAATTCGTCGAAAAAACCTAAAAAATTTTCAGGTTCCGTTTGCCATACTTTTACCCTTTTATGGCTTCCTAATAAGAGTCAGGCGGGGTTTCAGCATCAATCCGGGGAGATCTGACCGAGACGGAGGAAAGATAGACTATGTCACAGTGGCACCCGTGCCAGATACGTAAGTTCATGCTGCCAGCAACTCTGCTGACGGCTGTTTTTTGCCAGACAAATACAGCCCATGCATCCTCTCAGGGCCTGAACCTTGCAGACCGGTTCAACAATGCGATCGAAGCCGTGCAGGAGGGCATCGACCTGATCTGGCCTGGCGACCTGGACAGCGAACAGATGAATGCCCGCATGGGCATCGGTTTCGGCTGGATTCCCGATTATGTCGGGTCAGACAATTACCGGTTCCGTGCTGTGCCAATCCTGGATGTCCGCTACAAGGAAATCTGGCGCCTGAACGGCAGCAAGCTGACCTACACCGCTTTCAAAACAGATAAGCTGGAGATCGGACCTCTGCTGAACCTGCATTTCGGGCGCAAGGAAAGCGCAAACAAGGCGCTTACCGGCCTTGGGGATATCGGGACCACTTTTGACGTCGGCGTCTTTGCCCGGTTCAAGCGCGAAAGCCTTTTGATTGACGCAGACATCCGGCGCGGACTGAGCGCCGGCCAGGGCACGACTATTCGGCTGACCGCCGGGCACGGCATATACCAGAATGGCGATTTCGCCGCCGGACTTGGCGTCCGCCTGCGCTATATGTCCAAAAAGGGCATGCAGACCAATTTCGGCATCACCCGCGAGCAGGCTGAAAATTCGGTCTATGACACCTTCCAGGCATCTGCCGGTCTATCCGAAGTGTCGGCAAACCTGATCGGCGCCTACCGCTTGACTGAAAAAGCGCGCCTCATGGGGCTGATCTCCGTCGGTCATCTGCTGGGGGACGCGGCAGACAGCCCGATTGTTGCAGACGGCACCGGATCGCCCTTACAGGCCATCGCCGGCGTCGGGCTGACATTCCAGTTCTAGCGACAACTCAGATCCAGCTTGAGATTTCCTCAAGGCTTTTCTTGTCTATGTCCGGCACCTTGACGCCCTCTGCAGGATAGCCGCACACCACCAGCATGGTCGGGCGTTCGTTTTTCGGGCGACCGCAGATCTCATTGAGGAACCCCATGGGGGATGGCGTATGCGTGAGGGTCGCAAGCCCGGCATTGTGAAGGGCCGCAATCAGGAAGCCTGCCGCCAGCCCTGCACTTTCATGGACATAGTAATTATTGGTGCGCTCGCCGGTCTGCGCGTCGATGCCGTAATTTTCGCGGAACACGGCAATCAGATAGGGGGCTGTCTCCAGGAAGGGTTTGCTGGCATCCGTGCCGAAAGGCTCAAGGTCCTCCAGCCACTCATCCGTCGCGCGCCCGCCATAAAACTCACGTTCTTCGGCTTCAGCCGCTTCGCGCAGCTTTTTCTTGGCCGCCGAGTCGGCGATCACCGCGAAATGCCAGGGCTGTTTGTTGGCGCCCGATGGCGCGCGCCCGGCAGTGCGAATGGCGTTCTCGATCACTTCGCGCGGCACAGGCGTGCTGGCAAAATCCCGCACCGTGCGCCGCTTTTTCATCATCTCAAGGAACGCTTTTGAGCGCTCAAGCATTTCCTCGCCCGTGCGGGCTTCAAAGCCCTCAAGCGGGATGAATTTTTCCCCAGTTGCCACGCCTGCTGCTCCTTCTGATGCATCGGTGGTAATCCCCTCAAACTCGTGCTTAAATCACCCTGACGGAAATATCCAGCGAACTGCGTGGGGGTTTATGCGCTTTTCCCGTTTCATCATGTGGCTGAGCCTGATGCTCATGGCGGCGCCCGCTTTTGGACAGGCGGTTGTGCTCAGGCCCGACGACGTGTTGCCGCGCCTCAAGGAAGCTGCGCCTGAGGCTTTCTATATCAACGGCCATGACGTGCACGGCATGACGGATGAGATGGCCGAAGCCTATTACCCGCTGGGGGACAGTGCAAAATATGTGCTCGCCCTCGTCACGCTGCGGCTGGCAGACAAGGGCGTAATCAGCCTTGATGAGCCGGTCGCCAAAGCCATGCCGAACCTGATGGATTTCAATCCCTTCGAGGTCGCGATCACGCCTGCGCATCTGCTGGCGGAAACCGGCGGGTTTGCAAGGCCCGTCGCGGGCATGAATGAGGCGCCTCTCAACTATTACCTGATCAAGTCGCGGGGTGCAGGGCAGATTTCACTGCATGACCCCATCGGTTGGCGGTTGCTACTGGCCTTCCTTGAAAAGCGTACAGGCCAGTCTGTTGTCGATCTGCTCACCCAGGAACTTCTACGGCCGCTTGGCCTGTCGGAAGAGGCTTTAATGCCTGTAGAGACCAGATATCCCGATGTGACCGCCACACCATTATCGGCCGCGGTTTTGCGCGGGGATGCCGTTATAGCGTTGGCCCGGTTGCTGCTTGTCAATGAAGACGCGTCAGGCGCACCGTTCCTGACATCGGAAAACCACGCCCGCCTGATATCAGACCCCTTATGGCAGATGCACCCGCTTGGGTTTGACGTTATGGCAGGGTCACGACGCTACCGGTCTGGGTCGCATGAATGGGTCCAGCTTGGGCACTGCAGGCCGGGTGTTTCAGTCGTGGCCTTCCCTGCATCGGGCATTGCCTATGTCGATCCGGAGGCCACGCCTTTTCCCAGCACCCAAAGCCAAAGCTGCGCGGGCAAGCTGTTTCGCGAACGGGCACTCTCGAACGCGACTGCCAACATTCCCCCGACATGGACCCGGCAGGAGGCAATTGCAGCTGCGGATAAATTGCTCGAACCGGAACAATTGGGCGGGCGCTATCAATGCGCCAACATATCGGCCTGGGTAAAAGACCGGGTGGACGGATCCGAGACCTGCACACTGACAACCCGCATGATTGATGGCGAGACCTTGACCGCGACGATCGTTTGGCCGCCGCGCGCGGACTTTGTGGCGGGACCGCCTTTGTCTCGGCGCTATCAATGGGAAGCGCCATACGCCTACCGTGGCAGCCTTGCCGAACCGCCGCTGATCTTCAGCCCCTACAAGGCCGGCGGCTATGCCTATATCGGCGATGTGGCCTACGTAAAGGTGGGTATGCTTGGCTATATCCGACCAATCGCGGGCAACTATATCCCGTTGATGATCATCATCCTCTTGACCGGGGCATTGCATATCCGCAGCAAAACATCCGTGCAGTGGCGCCGCTATGGTTGGTTCTGCCTCACCGGCGCGGCGCTCGTCGGGTTCGGGCTGTATGCCGACTGGCACTGGTGGCCGACGGTTCTCTATCAGCTTCAGATGCCGTGGCTGATCGTGCTGTGGCGTACGGGGCTCAACGTCGGGCTGATGCTGATGCTGGCCCTGCCCATGCTGTCGACGACCTTCATCAGGCAGCAGAATATGCCCGAGCGCGGCTTTGCGCTGCTGTTCGCCGGGCCGCACCTGGGGCTGATATCGCTGGCCGCCATCGGCCTGTTTTTGACCACCATCATCTGGGGCGTGGCTGGCACCTTCACAGCCTATTGATTTATGAAGGCTGCCCCTATATGGTCCCGCTCATGACACAAACAGGTGCGTATAAACGAATGTGGCGAATGATCCGCCCGGTTTCCAAGGGAAGCCGGGTCTCTGTCGTTCGATCCAACCACAATTTGTTTATGGGAGTCGCGCACCATGACTGCGCCGTTTGAAATAGCCAATCGCTTTGAAGTCCTCACCTGGAGGCAACCCCACGCGTTAAGTAACGTGTTATCCCACTTTTCCACCAGCCAAAGCCAACCTTCCCGCGTCAGCACTGTCGCGCACAAGGACGGGACACTTTCGGTCACCATTGTCGTCAAGGCATTGGCCGAAACCGACGCCCGTGCTATCCAGACAGACCTGAAGGAAGACAAGCAGGTGCTTCGCGCCATGCTCGAGCATTTTGTGGGATAGATGACCGACTTCATTTTGACGGAAAGCGAGATCAGGCGCCGACTTGATCTTTTGGCTAAGGACTGCCCCCATGTGGCGGCAGCGGTCAAGCTTGTGGGCTACCCCGCCGAGCGGCGCGGCACACAGGGCTTCCAGACCTTCATGCAGGTAATTGTCGGCCAGCAGCTTTCGGTGAAGGCCGCCGCCACCATCCGCGGCCGGGTTGAGGCGCTGGTGGGTGATCCAGCCAACCCGGACAGCTACGATAAGGTGACCGACGAACAGCTTCGGGGTGCGGGCCTGTCATGGCAGAAGATTTCCTATGCCCGGTCACTTGTGGAAACAGTACGCGACGGCACGCTGGATGTGGACGCGCTGCCACATATGTCGGACGACGACGCGATTGCGGCCATCACGGCGGTGAAGGGCTTGGGGGTCTGGAGCGCGCATATGTATCTGATGTTCTCGCTGGGGCGGCCCGACATCTGGCCGGTGGGCGACCTGGCGGTGCGCGTGGGTGCAGGCCGGATCGTGGGGCATGCGGAGCGCCCGACCGAGAAAGAGGCTCTGACAATCGGCGAACGTTGGAAACCACACCGCAGCGCCATTGCGCTTCTGGCCTGGCATTACTATTCTAACGCTCCCGCCATTGGTGATTAAGTTTCAGGAGACAGACATGAGCGACTTCAAAAAAGTGACAGACACGGTTTCTGTCTCCCCCCAAATTGGCAAGGCTGACATCGACGCCGCGAAGGACGCGGGCTTCAAGCTGATCATCAACAACCGTCCAGACGGCGAAGAAGGCGGCCAGCCCAAAAATGATGACCTGGCGGCCTACGCGGCGGACAAGGGCCTGAAGTGGGCCACCATTCCGGTGGTCGGCGGTCAACTGACGTTCGAATCGATCGAAATGATGGCGATGGCGCTGAAGGACGCGGACGGCCCGGTGCTGGCTTATTGCCGCTCAGGCACCCGGTCCTGCACGCTATGGTCTTTGGCACAGGCGCTGACAGGTGCGATGGAAACACCGGACATTCTCGCCCACGCCGCCAAGGCAGGCTATGACGTCTCAGGCATGGCCCCCACGCTTGATCACCTCAAGCAACTGCATCACGGCTAGACTGGTTACGCTTTGCGCCAGCAGCCGTCTGGGCCGCAGTCAACATTCGGAACCGCCCGCCGGAACGCGCCACATGCCGCTTCAATGATTTCCTCGTGAGGTTCTGAATAGTGGCTCGTTGCAACTTGCACCTGACCGAAACCAAGCCTGCTATTTAGGTTAGTCAGAGTGCGTTTAAGCCAAAGGCGCTGTCCATTTGGCAGAGCGTCTTCTTCAAGCTCAAAGCAAGCGAATTTCTGACGGTTGGTTTCGCTGGTGTACACACCTTTGACTTTCGTCCATGGCACGAACTCGGCCCAAGCCTTTGCATGAAATCCCTGGGAATTGATTTCCAATTGGTCAATGCCATTTGCAAGAACATATACTCCACGGATAGTGCATAGAGCGAAAAAGCTGCCGCCAAGAATTATGAAAGCCTTAAGGCCCCAATGTCCATTGGTTGCCTCAAACCACCACCAAATATAGCCGCATACAAGCCCAATGCCCAACAAAACTATGGCAAATTGGCGCACCTTCGAAGCCTTGAAAGTAATATCCATTGCCTATCCTTCAACTGGGATTGTTTCTGGCTGCTTGTGAATGAAGCGCACGGTTTCTTCGTAAATCTCGGCACCCGGACCATATAGTTCCCATACGTCATCGCCGTCGATCACGGCGTCCTGCCGGTGCTCCAGCCCTAGCTTCCTGAGCACATTGCGGCTGGGCTCATTGCCCCGAAGCACGTATGCGAACAGGTCATGGTCTGGAAAGCCCATGGTTTTGCGCGCGGCTTCAATTGCCGCTCGGCCCGCCTCCGTGGCCAGCCCCATGCCCCAATATTCTTCCCGGAACCAATAGCCCACTTCAACGAACCGACCATCAGGCGTGGGGCGCATCAACACCCAGCCAAGGGCCGTTTCGTCCGTACCATGCTGAGAGCTTTTCCAAGTCACCGCATAGAAGAATTTGAAGCGCCCTTCCTTCAGACCCTTGAGAAAAGCCTGCTTTTCCTCGGCCTCATCAGTGCCTGCCGGGCGCGGAATGAAACGCATCACATTGGGGTTTGAGAGCATCAGCCACATGGCGTGTGCGTCGCCTTCCTCAAACAGCCTCAGCCGTAAGCGCTCCGTCTCAACCGGCGTCGGATCAAGCGCCAGAACTTCCCGATCATACGTGCCATCCAGTGCCATAAATATTTCCCAACCAATCGTTCGGTTAAATAAGATCAAATGCCATCAGAAGGAAGGTATATTCCTCCGCCACCTCGCGGTAACGTTCAAACCGGCCTGACTTGCCGCCGTGCCCCGCCCCCATGTTGATCTTCATCATGAGGAGGTTATCGTCGGTTTTGGTGGCGCGCAGTTTGGCGGTCCATTTGGCGGGCTCCCAATAGGTCACGCGCGGGTCATTGAGGCCGCCTGTTACCAGCATGGGCGGATAGTCCTTGGCCTCAATATTGCTGTAGGGGCAATAGCTTTTGATGGTTTCAAACGCCGCCTTGTCCTTGATCGGGTTGCCCCATTCTGGCCATTCGATCGGCGTCAGCGGCAGGTCAGCGTCCAGCATGGTGTTGAGCACATCCACAAACGGCACATGCAGCACCACGCCCTTGAATAATTCAGGCGCCTGATTGACCACCGCGCCCATCAGCTCGCCCCCCGCGCTGCCGCCCGATATGCTGATGCCGCCTTTGGATGCATAGCCTTCACTTTCCAGATGTCGCGCCACATCGACAAAGTCATTGAAGGTGTTGGTGCGTTTCTCGAGTTTGCCGTCCTCGTACCAGCCGTACCCCAGTTCGTCCCCGCCCCGAATGTGCGCGATGGCGTAGGCGAACCCGCGATCCAGCAGGCTCAGGCGCGTAGCGGAAAAGCTGGGGCTCATGCCAAGGCCGTAGGCACCGTAGCCATACAGATGGACAGGCGCGCCCTTCTTCCAGTCTTTCCCATAGACAAGGCTGACAGGCACCTCGACGCCATCGCGGGCTTTGACCATCAGGCGTTCGGACGCGTACCCCGTTTTGTCATAGCCCGACGGGATTTCCTGCTCTTTCCTGAGCGTCATCTTGTCGGTACCCAAGTCATAATCGAACACGCTTGGCGGTGTCACGAGGCTCGAGTACCCCAGCCGCACATGCTTCTGGCTGAACTCCGCATTCGTGCCCAGCCCCACTTCATAAACAGGTTCCGGCATATCGATATGACGGCTGGTACCGTCCGGGAACAGCAGGCGGATCTGGTCGAGCCCGTCCAGCTTTTCCTCGACCGCCAGAAAGCCTTCGAACGCCTGCATGCCGGTAAGGTAAAGGGACGCACTGCCATCCAGGATTGGTGTCCAGTCAGCGGGCGCATTCACCGGTGCCTTATAGATGCTGAAGTTTTTCTGGCTCCGGTTCGAGCGGATATAGAAATGCCCGGCGCCGTCATGATCGACTGTATAGTCGTGGCCCGTCTCCCGCGCGCGAACAAGCGCCGGACCAGCAGACGCATCATCAAGCGGCACCACCAGATTTTCGGCGGTCACATGGTCAGCGCTTCTGATCACCAGATGCGACCGGCTGCTGGTGCGGCGGATATGGACGAAGAAGCTGGTATCGCTTTCTTCATAGACCTTGCGGGCCTCACCCCCCAGCGTGTGGAAATTCACCAGATAGGGCCGCCATTCCTTGGAGACCTTCACATAGTAAAAGCCGCTGCTGTCCAAAGCCCAGACAATCTCGCCTGAGGTTTCGACAATCTCATCGGCCAGCATGTCGCCGGTCTTTAGGTCGCGGACGCGGGCGGTGAAGCGTTCAGACCCGTTGGTGTCGCTGGAGTAAGCCAGATAGCGCCCGCAGGGGCTGACGGCCATGCCGCCCAGCTTGAAAAACTCATGCCCTTCGGCCTCAAGGTTTTCGTCCAAGAGCACGTCCCAGTCCGAAGCGCCTTTTGGCCGGCGGTACCAGGCACGATATTCAGCCCCCTTGGCAAAAGCCCAGCGATACTCATGATCGCCATCCGCCCACGGCACGCTTTCGTCGTCTTCCTTGATGCGGCCCTTGATTTCCTCGAAAAGCGCGTCGGTCAGATCTGCCTGATCTTTCATTACGGATTCGAAATAATCATTTTCCTGCCTCAGATACCCAAGGATTTCTTCGTCCGTTACTTCAGGGTAGCCCGGGTCCTTCAGCCAGAAGTATGGGTCCTCAAACGTGATGCCATGATGGCTGGCCTGATAGGGCTTTGTCGTGGCCTTTGGCGGCGCGAGGGACGCGGGGGCTTTGAGCATGGTGTGATCCTGACTCTACAAAGGTGTTTTTCCATAGGTAGGACGGGCAACAGACGCTGTAAAGCCCTTCGCGCAGGCAAGCCCGGAAATACCAACTTTCCTTGCAAAATGGCCCCTGCCCTGCCATGTAAAGCCCAACTTGTTTTCAGTTGAAACCTTAGGAGAAGCCGCCCATGTCCGATCATGCTGCCCGATTGACCGCCCTCAGAACTGAGATGAAGGAGCGTGGCCTTGACGGCTATATCGTGCCGCTGACCGATGAACACATGAGCGAATATGTAGGCAGCTACGCCCAGCGTCTGCCGTGGCTGACAAACTTCACCGGGTCTGCGGGCAACGCGGCGGTGCTAATGGACAAGGCCAGCCTGTTTATCGATGGGCGCTACACAATTCAGGCAGCAGCCGAGCTGGACCCGGCCTTGTATGAACATCACCTGTTTGATGAATACCCGCTTTTGAAGTGGGTGGCCGACCATTCGGATGAGGGCGCCGTGATTGGCTATGACCCGGAGCTGACGACCATCGCCTGGGTTGAGGAAGCCGAAGCCCTGTTCAAGAAGAAGGGCCTCAAGCTTGAGGCCGTCAGCACAAACGTCATCGATGCCATCTGGGAAGACCGCCCTGCAGAGCCGCTGGCGCCCGCGCTGGTGCATACAGCCGAGCATGCCGGCAAATCGGCCGAGGAAAAACGCGCCGAGATTGCTGCCCAACTGCGGGAAGAAGGCGCCGACGCCGCCGTTATTACCATGCTGGACAGCATTGCCTGGGCCTTCAACATTCGCGGCACGGACGTTTCCAACACGCCTGTGACCCACGCTTGGGGCATCCTGCACGCTGATGGCAGCGCCAACCTTTATATCGCGCCAGAGAAAATCACCGACGAGCTGCGCGTGCACCTGGGCAACCAGGTTCAGATTGAGCCGCGCAACACCTTCTATATGGCGCTGGCGGCGCTTGGTGGCGCTGGCCGGAAAATCCTGGTGGACCGCAACACCAACAACGCCAAGGTGTTCAACACGCTTGAGGTCAGCGGCGCCACGCTGATTGAAGGCCAGGACCCTTGCATCCTGCCGAAAGCCATCAAGAATGAGGCCGAGCAGCAAGGCAGCCGCGATGCCCATATCCGGGACGGCGCGGCCATTTCGGAATTCCTGCACTGGATTGAAACCGAAGCACCCAAGGGCGGCATTGATGAGCTGACCGCCGTGGACCGCCTGTGGGCCTTCCGCAAGAAGCGGGATCTTTTGCGCGACAAAAGCTTCGACACCATTTCCGGCAGCGGCCCCAACGGCGCCCTGCCGCACTATAGGGTAAATGAAGCCTCCAACCGCCCACTCAAGGCTGGTGAACTGTATCTGGTGGACAGCGGCGGCCAGTATCTGGACGGCACCACCGACATCACCCGCACCGTGCCGATTGGCGAACCGACAGACGAGATGCGCGACCGCTTCACCCGCGTGCTGAAGGGCCACATTGCGCTGGCCACCACGCGATTCCCCAAAGGCACCAGCGGTATGGCGCTGGACGCCATCGCGCGCCGTCCGATCTGGGAAGCTGGGCTGGATTATGACCACGGCACCGGCCACGGTGTCGGCGCCTTCCTGGGCGTGCATGAAGGCCCGCAACGGATTGCCAAAGGCGGCACGTCCGTTCCGCTACAGGCAGGCATGATCCTGTCGAACGAACCCGCCTACTATAAGGAAGGCGAGTTCGGTATCCGGATCGAGAACCTGATCCTGGTGAAGCCAGTTGATGAAGACACCGAACGTGAGATGTTCGAGTTTGAAAACCTCACCTGGGCGCCCATTGACCGCCGCCTTGTTGATACCAAAATCATGACGGATACTGAGCTTGAGTGGCTCAATGGCTATCACGCACAGGTGTATGATAAGATAGCGGAACTGGTTGACGCAGACACCCGCCAGTGGCTTAAAGAAGCAACCGCGCCAATCGGGCGCGCCGCTTAACGGACTATCCAGGACCAAACATGAACGCATCGCATCAGACAGCCCCGCGCCACATCAGGCTACCGGCCAACACGGCCGGGCGGGACTTTCTGCTTGGGGACCTGCACGGCGAATATGACCATTTCGTCGAGGCCATGACGCGGGTGAATTTCGACCCGGCAAAAGACCGCGTCATTTCAGTAGGGGATCTGGTGGACCGGGGCCCGAGCTCCTATGACTGCATGATGCTTTTGCACAAGCCCTGGTTCTATGCCACCCGCGGCAACCACGAAACCATGCTTCTGGATGCCCAGTTCGACGGCGCCGTGGCCATGTGGATGGCCAATGGCGGCGAGTGGTTCCTACAGCTGACGGAAGAGCAGAAAGACGATTGCACGACGCTGGCGCAGCAGATGCCGCTGGCGATCACACTTGAGCTGAAGGACGGACGCACCATCGGCGTCTGCCACGCCGAATGGCCGGGCGAAGACTGGGGCCAAGTGGGTGACACGGTGTTCGACCTTTATCAGGTTCAGGCCATGCTGTGGGGCCGGCGGGTGCTCACGAAGGGCAAGCCACAGAGCGACCGCACGGCCGCGCTGACGGTGCATGGCCACACGCCTATCGACGCCCCCAAGAAACTTGGGAGCGCGCTGTTCATCGATACGGGCTGTGTTTATGGCGGGACGCTGACGCTCGTGAGCGTCGAGCAGGCGCTGGCAATCCCGCCGGACGCGAAACCGTCAATCTTCAGTCGGCTTCGCGGACTTCGAAGTCAGTCGTAATCTCGGCCATGGCGCCCAGCTGCACCGACGCCGAACAATATTTATCCTTCGACAACTGAATAGCCCGCTCGACCGCGCGAGGGTCAACCCCGTGCCCCGTAATCACGAAATGTGCGTGGATTTTGGTGAACACCCGGGGCGGTTCTTCGGCCCGCTCGCTATCGAGCTCCACCCAGCAGTCAGTGACCTTCTGGCGGGATTTCTTGAGCATCAGCATCACATCGATACTGGAACAACCGCCCATCCCGAGCAGCAGCATTTCCATCGGGCGGATGCCGTGATCAAGGCCGCCGTCGCCGGAACCCGAATCCATCACCACCGCGTGGCCCGAAGGCGACTCGCCAATGAAGGTCATGTCACCGGCCCATTTCACCCGTGCCTTTTTTGCTGCCATGCTGATGCTCCCGATAAGGTTTGAAACGTTGCGTTAGCTGCTTTTAAACCAAGCCGCCCCCAACCGGCAACGACTGTTCGGCGCAAATTCCCGTTAACGCAATCTTTAGCCCTGAAATCATACACTTGGTTATGGTTAACGGTGGAGGCCAGATGCCGTGCTCTATCATCTACTTTATATCAGCGAACTGAAGGATGACACATCCTGCGACATGGACACCATCCTGCTGAACTCCAGGGGCTTCAACAAGGACCACCATATTACGGGCGCCCTATGGTTCAATGGCGCGACATTCGTTCAGATGCTTGAGGGCAGCAGGACATCACTTTCCGATGTTCTACAACGCATCATGCGCTCAGACGCGCACCACAAATTCGAATTGGTCTTTTTCGAGCCCGCGCCGGAACGCATCTTCTCGGATTGGTCGATGGCCTATTATCACGCGTCGAAGGACGAGCAGGATATCGTCAAGAAATTCGCGACGGGCGATCACTTCAACCCGCGCGAAATGTCGGCCCAAAGCCTTATCACCTTCATGCGGTATCTTGAGATGGCGCGTCATGTGAGCGCCGCCCACAGCATCTAAGCCCTAGCCCGGAAAATCGGCTTCCGCATCACCAGGTTGCCACTGCGGGTATTTCTTCATCACCGATTTGAAAAAGTCGCCGTCCATAAAGGCCTTCAGCCATGCGCGCAGCGCCGGATAGGGCGCGCTGTCGAACCAGACGCGATCAACGCTGGCGAACTGGCGCATGAAAGGCAAGACGGCATAATCGGCCAGGCAGGCGCGACCGCCAAACAGCCAACCCGTATCCTGAAGCCGAGCCTCCAGTTTGGCGAGGAACACCTCAGCAGCCTGTCGATGCTCAAGCGGGTCCACATCCTCATACCGGGTGGCATATTTGTAGCGGTCCAGATGATGCTTGAAGTCGCCGTCACAGCCCGCGATCAGCGCGAGCATGTCAGCAAGCGTGCCAGCTTCCGGTGTCAGCCAGCCGTCCGGGTCATGCTGCTCAAGCGCCCAGCGCATCACGTCCAGGCTTTCGTCAATCACCGTGCCGTCCGCCAGCATCAGCACCGGCACCGTGCCCTTGGGCGAGATCTCCAGCATGTGGGCCGGCTTGTCCCTGAGCACCACCTCCCGGAGCTTCACACCCACGCCAGCCTTGGCGATGGCAAGCCGCGCCCGCATGGCATACGGGCAGCGGCGGAAGCTATAGAGAATGGGATGCGCGTCAGCCACTAGTCGGCCTCGGCGCTTTCCGCTGCGCCGCCCGATTTGCCACGGGGTGGCTTGGTGATTCCCACGTGGCGTTCGCCGCGTTTTTGCGCCAGTTCGATCTGCTTCTGGCGTTCCTTGAAGCGCTCTTTCTGGTCAGCTGTTGTCTCGTCAATGCACAGCGGGCAACTGACGCCTTCCTCATATTCCGGCAGCAGCTTGGCGTCTGGGGATACAGGCCGACGGCAAGCGCGGCACATGGTATAGTCCCCTTCCGCGAGGCCGTGGCGCACGGATACCCGGTCGTCAAAGACGAAACAGTCGCCTTCCCACAGGCTGTCCTCTTCCGGCACTTCCTCGAGATACTTCAGGATGCCGCCTTCAAGGTGATAGACCTCCTCGTATCCCTGCTCTTTCATATAAGCCGTGGATTTTTCGCAGCGGATACCACCAGTGCAGAACATCGCCAGCTTGGGCTTCTTCAGGAGGTCTTTGTTTTCTTCGGCCCACTGGGGAAACTCGCGGAAGGATTTGGTCTTGGGGTCCACTGCGCCCTTGAAGGTGCCAATGGCCACTTCATAATCGTTGCGGGTATCCACTACCACCGTATCCGGGTCGGAGATCAGCGCGTTCCAGTCCTGTGGCTTCACATAGGTGCCAACCACCTTGTTGGGGTCCACCCCTTCCACACCCAGCGTGACGATTTCCTTCTTCAGCCGCACTTTCATACGCAGGAAAGGCTCATCCGACGCCCAGCTTTCCTTGTGGGCAAAGCCCGAAAGCGGCGCGATGGCATGCAGGAAATCAAGCACTTTGCGCACACCCGCCTCAGGGCCGGCGATGGTGCCGTTGATGCCCTCGTTCGCGAGAAGGAGCGTGCCCTTCACGTCGCCCTTGAGGCACACATCGGTGATCGGCTGCTGCCAATCCTTAAAGTCAGGGAAGGCCGCGAACTTATAAAGCGCAGCCACAAGATAATTCGACATAGTTGTTCCATTCATTTCAGGGGACCGACGCGTAAAGCCGGGACCAAAACTGGGCGCCTTATACAGGGCCATGGCGCTTTTGTAAAATCGCGGCCCCGCATGCAACCAGCACGCGGCATGAAGCACCCAAACCCTTGAAGAAACTGGACGAATTTTAGCCAGACTATCTTGTGCTTATTTCAGGGAAAAACCTTTTGTTTCCATGCAATTAAGAAGAGTTAGCAACTGTGAAAAGCGATTGGTTTTCTGCTATGGTGCCGCTATAGTCTGGATCAATCATCGATAGCGACAATACCCGAACCCGAGGAGGCTCGTCATGAAAGGCGACAAAAAGGTCATTCAGCATCTTAACGTGATTCTCAAGAACGAGCTGACCGCCATCAACCAGTATTTCCTGCATTCGCGCATGCTCAAGGACTGGGGCATGAAAAAGCTGGCGGACAAGGAATATGAAGAGTCCATCGACGAGATGAAGCACGCCGATGAGCTGATCGAACGCATCCTGTTCCTGGAAGGCCTGCCAAACCTGCAGGATCTGGGCAAGCTGATGATCGGCGAGGATGTGAAGGAAATCCTCGAATGCGACCTGAAGATGGAGCACACGGCCCACAAGGACCTCAAGGACGCGATCGAATATTGCGAAAGCATCCGCGACTATGTCAGCCGTGAACTGCTGGAAAGCATCCTCGAATCTGAAGAAGAGCACATCGACTGGCTGGAAACCCAGCTAGGCCTTCTGGACAAGATGGGCTACCAGAATTACGTGCAGCTGCAGACGCCGGCCGCCGAAGACTAACGGCTGCGCGCGCACCGCACCTGCTTAAGACACAAAAAGACCGCCTGGGCATTTGGCCCGACGGTCTTTTTTCCCCTACGTGCCCGGGCCAGCGCCCGGAAGTAGATTATTCCGCTGCAAGGACCCGCCGGTTCGGCAGTTCCTCCTGCACCAGATCATTTGCACAGTCATGGCAGGCACCACAGCAGAAGCCATTGCCAAGTGACAGATAGGCTTCTTCAGCGTTGCTTACGCCGCCTTCGCGCACAGCGGCACGGATTTCCCGGTCAGTATATCCATTGCAAAGACACACATACATGGCGCAAACAACCTTCTGCAATTGCGAACAATTCTTAGTATTAGTATCAACTGGAAAAATCCCCGTCAACAAGAAAAGTCTGCAACCCCTGCTGAGTGGGCGTTACGGCAAATCACCAAACCTGATCCAAGGACCGATTTCAGCCGTATTGATCTGACCATCTCTATGGTATTGTTGAAAAAAACAAGGCGACAGCAGGATACGCCATATGAAAGAGCCATATCAGAAGAAGCCGTTCGATTTCCCTCATGTTCCGCCAAGGGTTGACCTGAAGCTGGATGAAATCGACGAATCGACCCTCACGGACAAGCTGAAGCTCTGGCCGGTGCTGTGGCGTGATTTGCTCAAGGACGGAAAAGTGATCCCTGCCAAATCTGACCTGAGCATGCCGAAGCTGGCGGCGATTTTGCCCAATCTGATCATCTTTGAACGGCTGGAAAGCGGTGATTATACCCTACGGCTTGTCGGTACCGATGTGGAAGCCTGGCTGGACCGAAAACTGACGGGGCTTGACCCCCTGTCTCTGGTGCCCGAACCACAGCGGCGTCGGGTCAAATCGGTATATGACCATGTGATCAATCAACCATGTGGCTTTTATATTTCCGAGGTGCTGATGCTCAGTCAGGGCAAAAAGGCCCGAACTACCACTTTGAAACTGCCGCTGACCGATAAGGAAGGCACGATCCGCTATTTCCTGGCGGTCTACCAGTTTTCCGACAGTGAGTATGTCGATACAGAACCCCACCTGGCGGCAGCAGAACATCACCGCGTCGATCATATCGGCTATATCGACATCGGGTTTGGTGTGCCCGCTGACCGGGCCTTATAGTCTTCGCGCTGGCCTCCTTGCCGCTGCCTGTATGGCTTCAGCCGCACCCGCACGAGCGAGGCCTGAAGCCAAGCTTGTTTACCATTCCTTGAATTCAGGTATGATAGATTCCAGTCTCGAGTTGGGGTCGAGCAATGGAATCGGATAATCAGTTTTGCTGAATCTGGAGCATAGCATCCTGCCACCCGGCACCGAGTTCGGTGAATTTGTCATTCACGGCGGCAAGGATGTGGTCGGCAAAAATCCGATTATGGATTTCTTCTATGACTATTGGTTGTCCAAGCACACGGGCGACAAGCTTCCATGCCGGGCAGATGTCCGGCCCACCGAAATCCGCAAGCATCTGGATCATCTGGTGATCATGGATGTAACCCGTGACCACGAACCGTTCGGCCTGCATGTACGGCTGATCGGCACCCATGTGGCCAACTTCTACGGTGAGATCTCCGGCAAGGACATCCGGGAGATGACGAACCAGATCGCAGCCAACCGCATCTACCACACAAGTGCGCTTGTGCTCTCTGAGAATGTACCGCAACTGTGCATCACGCCAGCCATCTCGCCGGACCGCGAATATCTGGAAGCTTTCGCGCTCTATTTGCCGCTGTATGACGACGCTGGCGAGATTGAGAAAATCCTTGTCGCCGTGGATGTGGTGTCCCGGCGCAACAGCCGCCTTTTCTAGCCTAAAAATGCGTGAAAACGCTTGGAATTCCGCCAAAAAAGTGATTAACTGACCAAGGAGTCAGGATTGCTCGTTTGAAGGAGCGCCAACCTCCAAATTGTGACAGAATGTAACCCTGCCCGCGGGCAGGGGTTTTTATGTGGGCCACCGGACAATTCCGGGGTCAAGACAAGGATCGGGTGTGACAGTTAAAGCGATCAAAGGCGCGATTTTTCATCTTGTGGACGACCCGGCTGTGGTTGGCACCGAGGCCGCGGCAGCCTATTTCCCGGACGGTTTGCTGGTGCTGGAAAACGGCCATGTGCTGGCCTGTGGCGCGCGCGCTGATCTGGAACCCACCCTGCCGAAAGGCACCTATATTGTCGACCATAGCGGCAGCCTGATCATCCCCGGCTTTATCGACACCCACATCCATTTCCCGCAACTGGACATGATCGCCTCATTCGGCGAACAGCTGCTGGACTGGCTGGAGCGCTATACCTTCCCGGAAGAAGCCAAATTCAAAGACCCAGCCCACGCGGAAGAATGCGCTGATTTCTTCCTTGATGAGCTTTTGAGGAACGGCACCACCAGCGCACTGGTTTACGGCACCGTTCACAAAGAATCGGCCGACGCGCTTTTCAAAGCCGCGTTCGACCGCGGCATGCGAATCGTTGCCGGCAAGGCGCTGATGGACCGCAACGTACCCGAAGCCGTGCGTGACACGGCCGAAAGCGGCGACCGCGACAGCCGCGAGCTGATTGAAAAGTGGCACGGCAAAGGCCGTCTTGGGTATGCGGTGACACCGCGTTTCGCCCCCGCCTGCTCAGACGACCAGATGACCCGCGCCGGCAAATTGCTGGCCGAAATCCCGGACCTTCTGATGCACACGCACATGTCGGAAAACACGGGCGAGATTGACTGGGTGAAGGAGCTGTACCCAGATGCCAAGGATTATCTGGATGTCTATGCCAAGTTCGGCCTGCTGACCGACCGCAGCGTGTTCGCCCACTGTATTCACCTGGGCGACGATGAATTCCAGCGCATGGCAAAGAATGGTGCGGCCATCAGCTATTGCCCGACCTCGAACCTGTTCCTCGGCAGCGGCCTTTTTGACCTGAAAAAAGCCGAAGCGCACGGTGTGAAGGTGGGCATGGGCACAGACGTGGGCGCAGGCACCAGCTTTTCGCTCCTGCAGACCATGAATGAAGCCTACAAGGTGTGTCACCTGAAGGGGCATAAGCTCGATCCCTACAAGTCATTCTATCTGGCGACCCTTGGCGGTGCGCGGGCCCTCAACATGGGGGACAAGGTCGGCAGTTTTGAAGCTGGCAAAGAGGCAGATTTCCTGGTGCTCGATCTGGCTGCGACCCCGCTTCTGAAGCGGCGGCTGGAGAATTGCACGTCGATCGACGAAACGCTTTTCGTGCTATCGATGCTGGGGGATGACCGCGTCATCTGCCATACCTATATTGCAGGCGCGTGCCGGTACAGCAAACCGTAAGCTGCTGGTATTACTCTGATTTTCATGTACACTCTCCGGTGGATGGGTCAACAATAGCCGGAGCACCGCGTGTTCGCTGCCTTCGCCACTGCCGCGATGATAGTCGCTGTGGAACCCGCACCCGACGCGGTGCGGCTGACGCTTTACACTGAAGAAAACCCGCCCTTCAATTTCTTCTCGGAAAACACCGGCAAGATTGAGGGGACAGTGCACGCCGTTGTCACGGAGATGATGCGCCGGGCCGGGTTCAGCTATCAGGTCGAGCTTCTGCCCTGGAAGCGAGCCTTCCAGACCGCGCAGGAAACATCCAACGCCTGCCTCTATAGCGTCGACCGAACCGAAGAACGGGAAGCCCTGTTCCAATGGGTGTCGCCGATCTTCGAAAGCGGCTGGTATCTTCACCGACGACCGGATTCCGATATTGAGATCATGTCGCTGGCGGACATCACGCCTTACCGGGTTTCAGCCACGTTTGATTATGCGTCTACCCGTGAACTCATGGCACAGGGCCATCAGGATATCCTGATGACACAAACCAGCATCGATGCGTTGCGGCTGCTCTATCGGGGGCGGGTTGATCTGCTGCTGACCGGCGAGCTGGAGGCGAAACATCTGTCAAAAAAAGCAGGGCTACCTGAACCCATACCTGTATTGAAACTGGGCACCGCGATTTCCAGCATGGGGTGCAGCCTGACAACAGACCCGGTCATCGTGCAGAAACTGCAGGAAATCAACGACGGCATGGCCACCTTCAAGGCCCGGGTTTTGGGCGAGCCTGCAGGGGACTAGAAGCTGACGACTCGCTGCTCATCCGCGCTCAACTCATGCTCAACGCAATTGTCATCACCCGCAATGCGGTCAATCACCAGAAAATCGCTGACGCCCTCAAGCGCGAGGGAAAAATGATGCCAGGTGCCGGCGTGATAGTTCACGCCCTGACCGGGGCCCGCCAGAAAGGCGCGCATTTTTGAGGCATCAAACGGCCCTTTGGGTGCCACCACCACCAGATAGGGGCGACCGGATAACGGCACAAACGCCTGTGATGATTTGGGGTGATATTCCATCACCTTCACGGTGATCGGCCCGTCAAGCGGGCTAGACCGGAAGATACTGACACCGACTTTGCCGCCATCCGCGGTGAGCGCCAGTTGCGCCAGATCATGGAACCGCGTGGTATTGCCGTAATTGATGGAAATCTGCCGCGCGTCCGCTGACGCCTCAATGACATCGCCGAAAGGGGCGAAAGCGTCTGGTGTCAGCGGTTCGGCTTTGAGCGTGCGCATGGCCTAGCGTTTCATCCCGTCTTCAATCCACTTGCCAAGAAGGGCGCGTTCCTCGTCCGTCATGCCAGTCTCGTTCCCAAGCGGCATGATATCGGATTTGACGGCCTGTTCCATGATCGTCGGGGCATACTGCACCAGTTGGTCAGCCGTGTCGAACATCGCGCCAGCAGGGGCCTCCTCAAAGAACTCGTGGGTCGGCGTCGCCGAATGGCACATGACACAGTGCTTGCCAATAACCGCCTGGACTTTCTCGAACGTCACCTGGTCATCCGCCACCTCAACTCGGCCCGCCTTCTCGGCCTCCGCGGCAAAGAATGCGATGGCGAGGAACAGCGCCACGGCGGCCACCACGAGCGCCGGGCTGGTCTTGCCCTTGTGCCGGAGGTTGAAGAAATGCCGCACCAGCACACCCACCAGGCCGATGGCCGCTACGATCACCCAGTTATAAGGGTTCGAGAAGGTCATTGGATAGTGGTTCGAGATCATCAGGAACAGCACCGGCAGGGTCATATAGTTGTTATGAAGCGACCGCTGCTTGCCGATCTGGCCCAGTTTCGGGTCTGGCGTCTCGCCTGCCGTCAGGGCCGCGACCACCTTCTTCTGGTTGGGGATGATCACCATGAACACGTTGGCCGCCATGGCGGTCCCCACGATGGCGCCGATATGGATGAAGGCCGCCCGGTCCGAAAATATCTGCGTCAGCGCATAGGCTGCCGCCACGAGGCTCGCGAACCAGATGATGCCGGTGAGCTTGTTGTTACTCCCGATCGGTGACCGGCACAGGCCGTCATAAAACACCCACCCGCCAACAAGGAACGCCAGGCTGATGCCGATGGCCTCCGCCTGCGACAGCGCCATCTTGGACCGGTCGATCAGGAACAGGTCCGCGCCCAGATAATAGATCACAGCCAGAAGCGCGAAGCCGGACATCCAGGTGAAATAGGCTTCCCATTTGAACCAGTGCAGGTTTTCGGGCATCTGTTCCGGCGCCACGGCATATTTCTGCTTGTGATAGAAGCCGCCGCCGTGCACGGACCACAGCTCGCCCGACATACCCTTCTTGGGCTCTTTCGGTTTTTCCAGATGGTTATCAAGCCAGACGAAATAGAAGCTGGAGCCAATCCAGGCGATCCCGGTGATGAAATGCAGCCAGCGAATGGCCAGATTAAGCCAGGGGGTAAAATCGAATTCCATCATCCGGTCCTTCTAAGTCTTATGCCGCGTCTGCAAATTCATAATCCATCACCAGCTCATAGGCCGGGCGGGTCAGAAACTCTTCAAGCTCGTCATCCATCACAAGGCAGGTAAACAGCGCCACCGCGTCTGCCAGATAATCCCTGCCGATGAACGTCTCGCCTTCAAGCTTGGTGACTTCCTCATCGATCATGGCACCGAGGAGCGCGTCATCAATGGTGCGGCCATCAGACAGCTTGGCACCATGCGTGCGCCACTGCCACAGTTGGGTGCGGGAAATCTCCGCCGTCGCAGCATCTTCCATCAGGTTATGGATCGGCACGCAACCCATGCCCGAAAGCCACGCCGCGATATAGAGCAAGCCCACATTGATATTGCTGCGCACGCCCGCTTCGGTGATAGCGCCCTTCGGCAGCGTCAGCAGGTCTTCCGCTGTTACGGACACTTCAGTGCGGAGGTTCGAAAGCTGGTTCTGGCCTGGCATGACCGCGTCAAACACCTCGCGCGCGACCGGGATCAGCCCCGGGTGCGCCACCCAGGTGCCGTCATGGCCATTCTTGGCCTCCCGCTCCTTATCAGTGCGCACTTTGGCGACAGCGGCGGCGTTCAAAGCCTCGTCCGTTTTGATCGGGATCTGCGCCGCCATACCGCCCATGGCGTGTGCCCCGCGCTTGTGGCAGGTCTGGATCAGAAGCTGGCTGTAGGACTTCAGGAAATGCTGGTCCATGCCCACCGCCCCCCGATCCGGCAGCACGAAATCAGGCCGCCGGGCGAAGCGTTTGATGAAATTGAAAATATAGTCCCAGCGCCCGCAATTGAGGCCCACGATATGCTCGCGGAGCTCATAGAGGATTTCGTCCATCTGGAAGGCGGCGGTGATGGTTTCAATCAGCACCGTCACCCGCACGGTACCGCGCTTCAGGCCCATGCGGTCTTCGGCAAAGGCGATCACGTCTTCCCACAGGCGGGCCTCGAGATGGTGTTCCATCTTGGGCAGGTAGAAGTATGGCCCAACGCCCTTGGCCATAAGCGCTTTGGCGTTGTGATAAAGAAACAGCGCGAAATCAAAGAAGCCGGCAGATACCGGCCGGCCACCCAACAGCACATGCTTTTCCACCATATGCAGGCCGCGCGGGCGCACCAGAAGCACCGCGTGGTCCGCGTTCAGCGCATAGGCTTTGCCGTTCGCCGGATTCACGTAAGAGATCGTGCCGTGCGCGGCATCGCGCAGGTTCACCTGTCCCTGGATCATATTCTCCCAGGTGGGAGTGGAGCTGTCCTCGAAATCGGCCATGAAACAGTCGGCGCCGGAATTCAGGGCGTTGATCACCATCTTGCGGTCAACGGGGCCCGTGATCTCAACAGCGCGCTTCAGGAGTGGCGAGGGGGCAGGACGGACTTTCCAATCACGGCTGCGGACATCAGCTGTTTCGGGGAGGAAAAGGGGGAGGTCTCCACCGTCGAGCTTTTTCTGGACCGCCTCTCGAGCCGCCATCAGCTCCCGTCGCTTCGCGCCAAACTTACGCTCTACTTCAGCGACAAAGCTGAGGGCATCGGAGCCCAGGATATCCGCAAAGTCGGGGGAAACAGTCGCCGTAACGGTGATGTCTGCATGCTGCATGTCCTGCCTCCTCGCGCACTTGGGGGTTCGCCAAATCAGAATGAAACGCCAATCTGGCAGCGCGCACCATACACCACCTGATCATCCTGAATAATCACGTAATTTCTGTAGGATTTTCAAAAATATTTTGATAATTATAAGCCACAACCCACAAATAGAATCGAGCAGCGCCGCACATAGCTTTCCGTCAGTTAGGAGAAAACGATGCAGAATAATGGGTTATTTCAAGAGTTTTCGACGCGGTCTGACGGGAAGCTGTATGCGGCCCGTAGGGGTGGGCAGAAAAGGCCGACTTCTTCGATCAAAATGCTCGCTGATGTCCCTGCATCACCTGCGCTCTTTCCCTCGAATTCGGTACTTTTCTGCTCCAACGATGCCGATGCTCTTTGTGGGTTTGTGGCCTAGTATGAGCGTGTTTGATGATATGGCGGTTTTTGTCCGCGTGGTGGAACAGGGTAGCTTCTCTGGCGCCGGGCGGACGCTTCGGATGTCGCCGGCGCTGGTGTCCAGCCGAATCGCCCGACTCGAGTCACACCTGGGTGTCAGGCTGTTCAACCGGACTACACGAAAGGTCACCGTCACCGAAGCCGGGCGGCGGTACTATGACGACTGCCTGGATATCCGCAGGCGCGTGGCGGACGCCGAAGCGCGGGTGAGCGAGCACGACACCATGCCCTCAGGCATTCTAAGGCTCACCAGCTCCACCAGCTTCGGGCGCCAGTTTCTGGCCCCCATGATCCCGGAATTCAATGGCCGCTATCCGGACGTCAGCCTACAGTACCGCATGACCGACGCGCTTGTGGATGTGTTCGGGGACGGCATGGATGTGAGCGTGCGCCTTGGGCCCCTCAAGGACAGCAGCCTCAAGGCGCGTATCCTTAGCCCCTGCCCGCGCTATATCTTCGCGTCACCCGACTATCTGGCGCGTCGCGGCGTGCCCGAAACACCGCGTGACCTTGTGGACCATAACTGCCTGCTCTTGCGCTTCCCAGGCTCCCGCCAGTTCCGCTGGCGCTTCAAGGACAGGAAAGGCGAAGACTATGACGTGGGCGTTGAAGGCACGCTCGATAGCAACAATGGCGAAGCGCTGAAGGAATGGGCGCTTCAAGGCGCGGGGCTGGTGTTCAAAACCTATTTCGAGGTGGCCGAGGAGGTGAAGGCCTGCAAGCTGAAGATCGTCCTCGCGGACCACATGCCGCAGGATGCCTATATCGCCGCGCTTTATCCGTACGAGAAATATGTCCCCCCCCGCGTGCGCGCCTTTATCGATTTCCTGGATGAAGCCATGAAAGCGGATGGAAGGTTCGGGCAGGCACCACCGAAGGAGGCTTTTGTATGAGCCGGACCGATCCCATCGTGAAAATCAAACAATCAATCAGCACACTGCTGATTTTTGGAAGTATCCCACTACTGTTGCTCGTTCTGGATCTTTTGGTCTGGCTGAAGCGCGGCACCATCGACCAGGACCTGCTACTCATTTCGATCAGCATTTTCTTGGTCCTTTTCATGTGGTCGCGTGGTGAAACTATCATCCTGACGAAAGACCGGCTGGTTCACAGAAAGTTCTTTGTCCCTCACTGGGAAATCGGTTTAGCGGACATAGCAAAATGTACCGCCATCTCAAAATTTGAAATCGGTGCCAGGCCGCCGTTCCGATTGGAAATCTATTCGGCTCAAAAAGAAAAGCCCGACCATGTCATCAACCTGAAGCCCTTCAGAAGAAAAGATATCAACCTGTTATTTACCAGGCTGCCAAACCTGAAAACGGATGGCTTCACATTCACGCTAATGAGTAAAGACTAAAGCTGCTGCAACAGCTGTGCGGCGACGGCAGCGGCGATGACTTCGGGTTCCTTGCCGGTAACGCCTTCAACCCCGATGGGGCATGTCATCTTCGGCAAATCCGCTTCCGTGATCACGCGTTCCTTGAGCATGCGGTTTTCAAACCGGGCGCGTTTGGTCTTTGAGCCAATGAGCCCACAGTAGCGCGCGTCCCCGCGCTTGAGGACCGCTGCCGTGATGGCATAATCCAGCTGGTGGCTGTGGGTGAAGATGAGGAACAGGCTGCCCGCGGGCGCGCTTTCCACCACCTCTAGCGGGTCGCGGTCTGTCACCGTCTCAGCATGTTTAGGCACAAAGCTTGGGAACTCGTGCGCGCGTTCGTCTACCCATGTGACCCGAAAGGGCAGCTTGTGGATCGCGGCCATCACGGCCTTGCCCACATGCCCCGCGCCGAACATGTAAAGCGGCGCGAGCGCCCGGTGGTCGGCCATCAGCGCCATGCGCTCCGCGAGCGGCTTCTTCGCAAGCTTCAGGACAACGCTGCCGCCGCAGCACTGCTCGAGGAGTGGGCCGAGCGCGTAGTTCTGGGTCACTTCCGTAAGCGTCTCGTCAGCCAGCAGCTTGTGCGCCTGCTCGATCGCCAGATATTCCAGATTGCCGCCCCCAATGGTGCCCTGGATGCCACGCGCATCCACCCACATGGTGGTGCCCGCTTCACGCGGGGCCGACCCTTTGGTCTCTTCAATCAAAATCAGGACGCCAAACTCACCAGACACCAGCTTACCCCCGCATCTGCCCAATGGCCTTCAGCACCTCTTCCGGTGTGGCTGGCGCATTCAGCTGGGGCAAAACCTTATTGTCCGCCACAGACGCCACCGCATCGCGGATCGCCAGGAACACGCTGTTCGCCAGCATGAAGGGCGGTTCGCCCACCGCCTTGGACCGGTGGATGGTGGCCTCGACATTGCGGCCTTCGGCATAGAGGTCAATATTCATCACCTCGGGCCGGTCACTGCAGGCCGGGATCTTGTAGGTCGACGGCGCGTGGGTCTTCAGATTGCCCTGCCCGTCAAACACCAGCTCTTCTGTCGTCAGCCAGCCCATGCCCTGGATGAAGCCGCCTTCAATCTGCCCCTTGTCGATGGCCGGATTGAGCGACCGGCCGGTGTCATGAAGGATGTCGACCCTATCGACCTTATATTCGCCGGTGAGCGCGTCGATGGTCACCTCGGATACCGCGGCGCCATAGCAGAAATAGAAGAAGGGCCGGCCCTTATGCGTGGCGCGGTCATAATGGATTTTGGGCGTCTTGTAGAAACCGGTGGCCGAAAGCGACACCCGGTTCAGGTAGGCCTCTTTGGTCAGCTCCTCAAACGCCAGCTCATTGTTTTCCACATACACCTTGTTGCCTCTAAAGCTGACACGGTCGGTCGGGCAGCCGTATTTCTCGGCCGCGAAATCGATCAAGCGGGCCTTGATCTTGCGCGCGGCATCCAGCGCCGCCATGCCGTTGAGGTCAGACCCTGATGAGGCCGCCGTCGCCGACGTGTTGGGCACCTTGGCCGTCGTTGTGGCGGTGATCTTGATCTTGTCCACATCGATCTGGAATTCTTCGGCCACCACCTGGGCAACCTTGACGAACAGGCCCTGGCCCATCTCCGTACCGCCATGGTTCAGATGCACACTGCCGTCGGCATAGACATGCACCAGCGCGCCCGCCTGGTTGAGGTGGGTGGTGGTAAAGCTGATGCCGAACTTCACCGGCGTCAGCGCGATGCCTTTCTTCAAGACAGGGCTCGCGGCATTGAAATCTCGGATCGCGACCCTGCGCGCCTGATAGTTGGCGCTGTCCTGAAGCCTGGTGATCAGCTCAGCGGCGATATTATCCTCCACCGTCATGCCGTAAGGCGTGGTGTCCCGGCCTTCGCCGTAAAGGTTCGCCAGCCGCACCTCGTTCGGGTCCTTGCCCAGCGTGCGAGCGATGTCGTCGATAACATATTCAACACCGATCATACCCTGCGGGCCGCCGAAGCCCCGGAAGGCGGTGTTGGAGACCGTATGGGTCTTGCATCTGTGTGACTTGATGGTGCTGTCGCCCAGGAAATAGCAATTGTCGGCGTGGAACATGGCGCGGTCATTGATGGCGGGCGACAGGTCGGTCGAGCGGCCGCAGCGCGACGCCATGGTGATCTCAATGCCCAGGATGTTGCCGTCGTCGTCGAAGCCGACGTCATAGTCATATTTGAAGTCATGGCGCTTGCCGGTCATGATCATGTCGTCGTCGCGGTCGAGCCTGAGTTTCGCGGGCCGTCCGGTCTTGACCGCCACCAGAGACGCCATCGCCGCAAACATGGCCGGGTGGGTTTCCTTGCCGCCGAAGCCGCCGCCCATGCGCCGCACCTCAACCGTAACCGCATTGGTTGGCCGCCCCAGCACGTGCGCCACCAAATGCTGCACCTCCGACGGGTGCTGGGTACTGGAATAGACATGCACATCGCCGTCTTCCTGTGGTGTGGCGAAAGCAATCTGGCCCTCGAGATAAAAATGGTCCTGCCCGCCAATGCGGAAGCTGCCCTGCAGGCGGTTGGGTGCCGACGCGAGCGCCGAGGCCGCGTCGCCCTGCCCCATGGTTTGCATGGGTTCAATGGCGCTCTCATGCTCAAGCGCCTCGTCAATGGTCGTGTAGGCGGGCAGTTCTTCATAGGTTACGTCCGCCAGCTTGGCCGCCGCGCGGGCAAGCTCGACACTGGTGGCCGCCACCGCAAAAATCGGCTGGCCGATATATTCGACAAGCCCCTCGGCGAACAGCGGATCGTCGCCCGCGAACGGGCTGACGTCATTATGGCCAGGAATATCCTGGGCCGTTAACACGCACACAACACCCTTGGCCGCCCGCACTTTGTCCAGATCCATCGCCATGATGCGCGCATGGGCTTTCTCAGACATCGCCACATAGAGATGCAGCAGGTCCTTCGGCTCGGGCAGGTCATCGATATAGATGGCTTCGCCCGAAACATGCTTGTGCGCGCTGTCGTGGCGGAGGTCCTTGTGCACGGCGCCCTTGATTTCAGAGAGCTGATCAGTCGTCATTTCAGACATGGGCCAGCTCCTTATTACCCACCAGCCGGGTGTCGGTCTGCTCGGTGGTTTCCACAAACGCTTTCATCAACAGGTTCTGCGCCACCTGCATGCGGTAGTCCGCGCTCGCCCGCATGTCAGAAATCGGCGCATAGTCCTGCGCCATCGCCTCCATCGCGGCTTCAACTGCCTCAGCCGTCCATTCCTTGCCCACAAGCGCGGTTTCCGCCGCCGTCGCGCGCTTCGGGGTCGCGGCCATGCCGCCAAAGGCGATGCGCGCATCCTCAACAATACCGTCCACAATGGTCAGGCCAAAGGCCCCGCACACCGCGGAGATGTCCTGATCGAACCGCTTTGAAATCTTGTAGGTCCTGAATCGCTGATTCTCTACCGGTTTCGGCACAATGATCCGGGCTACAAATTCGCCCGGTGCGCGGTCCTGTTTGCCGTACTCGATGAAATAGTCCTCAAGCGGCATGGTGCGCTCGGCAGCGCCTTTCCTGAGCACGAGTTGGGCGCCCACTGCGATCAGCGCCGGCGGGCTGTCGCCGATCGGCGAGCCGTTTGCGATATTGCCACCGATGGTGCCGCTGTTCCTGATCTGGACGCTGGCGAAGCGGCGATACAGTTCCCCCATGTCCGGATAGTATTTGGCCAGCAGCTCCATGCCGTCCGTCACGCTGACGCCCGCGCCGATCTCAACCGACTCGCCAGACTCGCGAGTCTCCTTCAGCGCCGCCACCGCGCCGGTATAGATCACGACGGAAAGTTCCTTGTGCATCTTGGTGACCCACAGGCCCACGTCGGTGCCGCCTGCCAGGATCGTGGCGTCGGGATAGGCCTCCACCAGATCGGCCAGCGCATCCATCGTTACGGGTGCGAAATATTTCTTCTCACCCCCTGAGACCGGGTCCTTGGCCGTCAGTTCCAGCGTTTCGTGGCGCTTGAGGGCAATGAGGCTTTCGATCTTGTCCTTGAGCGCCATATGGTCCACCGGCACGCGCGCTTCCTGTGCGCGCATCCCGGCCTCAACCAGCGGGCCATAGCCCGTACAGCGGCACAGGTTGCCGGCGAGCGTGTCATTGAGCCGCTCCCGCGTGGCCACGCCGCCGTCCTCATACATGGCATAAAGGCTCATCACGAACCCCGGCGTGCAGAAGCCGCACTGGGAGCCGTGGGTATCCACAATCGCCTGCTGCACCGGATGGAGTGTGCCGTCCTTCGCCTTCAGGCTTTCAACCGTGATCAGTTCCTTGCCGTCGAGCGTGGGCAGGAACAGAATGCAGGCGTTCACCGCCCGGTAGCGCATTTCCTCATCAACCACCTCGCCGATCACCACCGTGCAGGCGCCGCAGTCACCTTCCGCGCAGCCTTCCTTGGTGCCGGTGCGCGCCAGCTTATAGCGCAGGAAACCCAAAACCGTTTCCGTGGGATCAGGGTTCACGAGCTCATACAGCTCACCGTCGAGAAGAAATCTTACAGTTCCATACATCAGGCCAAAAACTCCCTAACTGCCGCGATAGGTGCTGTAGCCGAAGGGCGAAATCAGGAGCGGCACATGATAGTGCGCACCGGCGTCCGCCACACCAAAGCGGATCGGCACGATATCAAGGAACGCCGGATCGCTGAGTGCGGCGCCGCGCGCGCGGAAATAATCGCCCGCCGCAAATTCTAGCAGATACTGCCCCGCCTTGAAATCGGCACCGTCCAGAAGCGGCGCATCCACCCGGCCGTCATTATTGGTGACAGCCTCCTTCAGAAGCGTCATGCTGTCTCCTGTGACCGCATAGAGCTTGATATGAATGCCTTCGCCCGGACACCCGTTCGCGGTGTCCAGAACATGGGTGGTAAGCCGTCCCATAATGCCCTCACAAATTCAGTTGAAATTCGTCATGCTCAACCCTGACCGAAGAATCAGGATTTGTAAAGTAGATCATCGACATTTTTGTTATGAAATTGTTGACAATCCCGCCAAATGCGCGACAATCCTAGGGAAATTGGGCCTGAACAGGTTCCCATGATACCGACAATGGATCACAAAATTATGTCAAAGAGCACAGCCTTTACCGAAGAGGATGTTTGCAAAGCTATTCGGGACCGGGTCTTGGAGCAGCGCCTGGCGCCGGGCACCAAGCTGACGGAAGATTCGCTTTGTTCCATCTTCGGCGTGGGCCGCACCACCATCCGCCGTGCCTTCCTGCTGCTGACGCGCGATAACATTATCGAGCTTCAGAAAAACAAGGGCGCTGTCGTGGCAACACCCAGCCCTGAGGACGCACGGCAGGTGTTTGAGGCCCGCATGGTGCTGGAGCGCGCGATGCTGGAGAAAGCAATAGAGAACGCGACTGCGGGTGACATTGCCCGCCTGCGCACCCATCTGGCGGACGAGGAGCAAGCGCTGAAGGCGGCAGACATCGCCCGCTGGATCCGCCTGACCGGCAAATTCCACATTCTTTTGTCGCAGCTTTCGAAGAATGACCTGATGTGCAATTTCCTGGAGCAGCTTGTGTTCCAGACCAGCCTGATCATCGCGCTTTATGGCCGCACGGGCGCGGCCCCCAACTGCAAGGGCGGCGACCATGAGCGCCTGGTGGATGCGATGGAGCGCGGCAACGCCACTGAGGCCGGCGATATCCTGATCCACCACCTGGCATCGATTGAAAGCCAGCTGGTGTTTGAGGCCCGCTCGGGCGAGCAGGACCTGCACACGATTTTCGCCACCGCGAACGATTGAGGACGCAAGATGACCACGAGTGATTACCCGCGTGACCTTATTGGATACGGCCAGAATGTGCCGCAGGCTTCCTGGCCCGGCGGCGCACGCATCGCCGTCCAGATGGTGATGAACTATGAGGAAGGCGGCGAGAACAGCATCCTGCACGGCGACAAGGGCGCCGAAACATTCCTGTCGGAAATCATCAACGCGCCGGGCATTGAAGGCGCACGCCACATGAGCATGGAATCGCTTTATGAATACGGCAGCCGCGCTGGCGTCTGGCGCTTGTTGAAGCTGTTTGATGATTACGACATCCCTATCACTGTGTTTGCCGTGGCCACCGCGCTCAAGCGCCACCCGGACGTGGCCCGCGCCATTGTTGCCGCCGGGCATGAAGTCTGCAGCCATGGATATAAATGGATCAATTACCAGGACGTCCCAGAAGACGTCGAGCGCGAGCATATCGCCAAAGCGGTCGAGATTTTGGCTGAGCTGACCGGCGAGCGGCCTTATGGTTGGTACACAGGCCGCACCGGCCCCAACACCATGCGCCTTGTGGGCGAATATGGCGGGTTCCTGTATGATTCCGACGATTATTCCGACGACCTGCCCTTCTGGAAAGAGGTAGCGGGCGAACCGCAACTGATCATCCCCTACACGCTGGACGCCAACGATATGCGCTTCGCCAGCGCCCAGGGCTTCAACTGCGGCGACCAGTTCTTCACCTACCTGAAGGACACGTTCGACACGCTTTATGCAGAAGGCGAAACCCATCCGAAGATGATGTCCGTGGGGCTGCATTGCCGCCTTGTGGGGCGCCCCGGGCGCTTTCAGGCGCTGAAGCGCTTCATTGAATATGCCAAAGGCTTTGAACATGTGTGGTTCACCCGCCGGATCGACATCGCCCGCCACTGGCGCAAGGTGCACCCGTTTGAGGGCACAGGCACATGACTGACATGAAGCTGAAAGCCAGCCGCGCAGACAAGGCCACCTTCATGGCGGCCTATGGGCACATTTATGAACACAGCCCCTGGGTGGCTGAAGGCGCATGGAAAAACTGCGACCATAGTGACCTTGATACGCTCGAGGAATTATCCGCCGCCATGGCCAAAGTGGTTGATGCAGCGGATGAAGCCGCCAAGATGAAGCTGATCTGCGCCCACCCGGACCTTGCAGGCAAAGCCGCGCTCAGGGATGAGCTGACGGCCGAGTCCCGGTCCGAACAGGCTGGCGCGGGCCTGGACCAGTGCAGCGCCGACGAGCTTGATGAATTCAACCAGCTCAATAGCGCTTACAAGGTTAAATTCGGCTTCCCTTTCATCATCGCGGTGAAGGGGCTGGACCGCTACGACATTCTGGCCGCCTTCCGTTCCCGCCTGAACCATGACCGGGCGCAGGAGTTCGATACCGCACTTGACCAAATTCACAAGATCGCCAGGCTACGCCTGGCTGACCTGACATAGTTTCGAAGGTATCCCCATGACACGCACCGATTTCACCAAACTCGTCAATCTGGCCCAGCCGCGTCTCGGCGCCAAGGTAACTTTCGCGACCGACGATTTCTTTGCCGACAAAGCCCGCCTGATTTCGCCGGAGGATGCCGTGTTCATTCCTGGCAAATATGACGACAACGGCAAATGGATGGACGGCTGGGAAAGCCGCCGCAAGCGCGGCATGGGCCACGACCATGCCATCATCCGGCTTGGGCAGGCAGGCATCATCCGCGGTGTGGACATCGACACCAGCCATTTCACCGGCAACTTCCCGCCCGCGGCTTCCCTTGACGCCTGCGTGGCAGAAGGCGACGTGCCGGGCGAGGATGCTGCCTGGACGGAAATCGTGCCCGCCACCAACCTGGCGGGCGACAGCCACCATCTGATTGCGGTCGAAAGTGACCAGCCCTGGACCCACCTCCGCCTGAACATCTTCCCCGACGGCGGCGTAGCGCGCCTGCGGGTCTATGGCATCATGCATAAAGTGTGGGGCAAATCGGACGCGGGCAAAACCATCGACCTGGCGGCGCTTGAAAATGGTGGCCGTCCCGTCGTGGCCAACAATGAGCATTTCGGCGTGCTGGCCAACATCATGGCGCCCGGCAAGGGCATCAATATGGGGGACGGCTGGGAGACCCGCCGCCGCCGCGAACCCGGCAACGACTGGGCGATCATTGAGCTGGGGCACCCTGGCACCATCGAAGATATCCTGGTGGACACGGCCTTCTTCAAAGGCAACTTCCCCAGCCATATTTCACTGCAGGCAGCCCTGGTAACCGGCGGCACGGATGAAAGCCTGACGGTTGAAAGCCAGTTCTGGCCGGAACTGCTGTCCAAACAGGACCTGCGCGCAGACGACGAACACCCCTTCAAGCCAACGGCAGACCTGGGGCCCGTCAGCCATGTGCGCATCAATATTTTCCCGGACGGGGGCATCAGCCGCCTGCGACTGATGGGCAAACCGCACATCGGGTAAAGCCCGTACCGTTCACCGCGGCTTCATCAACAACCCGAATAATGAGTGGGTGCTGCTCCTGCGTTGTCATGCGCGAATGACAACGCTATGGTAGCGGTTGCTTATGGCTAACAGTGTGATGGAGATCTCGGTGAACCGCGCAATCTGCCTCTTTTCTGCCCTTCTTTTCTTGGCGTTCAGCCAACCGTCCCGGGCGGATGGCGTTCTCATTGCGGACGATAACTTTGCCAAATATTTTGACCAGGCACGGCCTGGGGACATTTTTTCCATCTACCCAGGTCGCTACCGCATCAAAAAGCAGGTTGTGCTGGCGGCCAGCGGCACCAAAGACTTGCCAATATTCGTGCAACCGTCCGGCAATGGCAAAGTGATCATTGAAGTCGACAGCCCTGTTGCCTTCAAAATCAGGGGCGCCAACTGGGTTTTCGAAAACATCGAATTTGTCGGCATCTGCGACAATCACAGCAGATGCGAACATGCCCTGCAGATCGCAGGAAAAGCCGATAACACGACAGTCCGAAAGGTCAAGTTTGTCGATTTCAATGCTGCCATCAAAGGCAATGGCGAGATCATCGACGGCCGTCAATATTTCCCGGACAATGTTCTGATCGAAGACAATGTCATCTACAACAACACGCCCCGGAACACAGGCAACCCGGTAACCCCTATTGACGTCGTGGGAGGCCGTAACTGGGTGATTCGCGAGAATTTCATTGCAGACTTCGCAAAAGGCGCAGGCAACAAAATCAGCTATGCAGCATTCCTCAAGGGCAACTCAGACCATGGCCTGTTTGAACGCAACCTGATCATCTGTGAATGGCGCCACAAGGGCGGCGCACGGCTTGGCCTGTCTTTCGGTGGCGGCGGCGTCACAAACCCCAATTATTGCCAGGGGCGGTCCTGCAAGATCGAACATTACAAAGGGATCATCCGCGGTAATATCATCATGAATTGCCCCAACGATGTGGGCATCTACCTCAATAACGCCGCCAGTACCGAAATCATCAATAACACGATCATCAACACGGCCGGTATTGACGTCCGTTTCAACGGCAGTTTTGCCACCATCGCCAACAACATAATCGAGGGCCGCATCAAGGACCGCGATGGTGGTCGTTTCCGGCACTTCGGCAATGTCATTGTTGAAGACATCAAGGATATCTTCCCGGGCGCCGACCTGTATGACCTGACACCTGAAGACATGGATGACCTGGAAGAGGCCGCCTTTGGCTTCGAAGGTCGTGACTTTTGCACCGGCAAACCGCTTGAAGACTGGGTTGGGGCCTTTTCTCAACCGATGGCCTGTAGAATTCAGGATCAACTGAAACAGATTGGCGACGAACGCTAGGTTACGTTCGGGACACTTGTATAAAAAACACTTTCAGTGATTTTCCGTCTTTACCTGGGAATTCGGTCTTTCTAGAGTATCGCCATGACGGGGGGCTTCAAAAAAGGTATCAGCAAGAACTGGCGGCAGCTGGCCATATTGGCCGCTGTCTCGATCGGCCTGTTTGGCCTCGCCTACTGGTGGGATACTGAACGGGGCAAAGACGGCGAGACCAGTGACGATGTAGCTGCTGACTCCGTGCAGCTGAAGGCCCCTCTGCCCGATACAGAGTTAGGCCGCCAGGTCGACACTATGCTGGAAGGAGGCAGCTATCAACGCAGCCTGCCCGAGCTGGAAAAACCCAAGCCCACTCGCAAATCCAATCCCTTGCCACGGTGGCTTGGTGACCTGATCGTCTATGCCCTGGTGGGGCTGGGTCTCTTTGCCATTGCCGTGATGATCTGGGTGCTGGTGACCGGTAGCACCAGCCCAAAAATCCGCACCAGGAAGCCACGCCGGTCAACGGTACGAAAAGGCGCGGCGCCTGCCGGCACCCATGCTTTGGCCCAACCCGCCTCCCTTGATGACGCGGAAAAGGCGGCAAAGGCCGGGAATTTTGGCGAAGCTGTTCGCCTGTTGCTGGCGACGGCCCTGATTGGCCTCGCCAGGCAAGAACTTGTACGCCTGCGCCCCTGGATGACCGGCCGCGAGATTGTCAGGGACGCCAAGCTGGCCCCATCGCCAGCCGACGCGCTCGGGTTTCTTGTTGCCACCGTGGAAGCCTACGCTTTTGCCGGCCATGTCATCACCGAACAAACCTACAAAGCCTGTTTCCAGCGCTATCAATTGCTGGTTCAGGCCGGGAAAGGGACAGTGTGATGGCGACAGGCACAAACCATTCCGCGCCTTTTTCCACAAAGGCCCTGTTCTGGATTATTTTCCTCGGGATACTGGCCACCCTTGGCATGGCCGTGACATCCGCCTTCAAGGGCGACGGCAAATATGAAGTCTCGAACGGGGCAAACAGCTTTTCCAAATCGGCGATTGGTCATGCCGCCTTCATGGACATTGCCGAAAGGTCTGGCTGGCAGGTACTGCAAAGCCAGCACAATACCACCGGCAAGCTGGGGCCCGGTTCCACCCTGCTTCTGCTGGAACCACCCAGGGGCAAAGCCAGCAGTGACCGCATAGAACAATTGATCGACTGGGCGCCGATGCTTGTCGTGTTGCCCAAACGCCAGGGCATCCCGCATGGCTTCAAGGCCGACTGGATCGGCGCGGCTTTCGTGAAAAATATTGCCCAGGTAAAGGCGGTGGCAGGCAATCTTGGGGAAGACCTTGAGGTGCTGCGCCCGACCGATGCTTCAGCGGGCACCTGGCAGCATGGTTTCGATCCGCGCGCCATACCGGACATCGATAGCCTTCAGCTGATAAAATCCGAACAGGTGACCCCCCTCATCTGGAACGATCAGGGCATCCTGTTCGGGCGCCTCAACCGTGACTATGAAGAAGAACCGGTCTGGATTCTGTCCGACCCCGACCTGATCGCGACCCACGGCCTGGCCCGCGGCTGGAACGCCGCCCTGGCGCTGAACGTGCTGGAAACCGTCTCTCAGGGCCGGGAAACCCTTGTGGTTGATGAAATCATCCACGGGTTCAAGCGCGACCCCAGCATGGCGCGCGCCATGTTCAGCCATCCGTTTGTCTATGCCACTGTTGCGGCCCTCTTGGCGGTGATCATCTTCCTGCTGGCGCTGACGCGCCGCTTCGGGGCACCCTGGCGCAATGTGGCCACGGCGGACGATTCCAAAGCAGTCTTCATTGAGAATGCCGCCCGCATCCTGCATATGGCGGAAAAGGAACAGGAAGCCCTGATCCGCCTTGTGGACGATCAGTCCCTGACTGTTGCGCGCCATCTGAATGTGCCCAGCGACCTGGAGCGCAACCGGCTGGACAGCTGGCTGGACGAACAATCTGCCAAGCGGTGCGTCAAGCCCGGCTTCACTACGATCAAACGGCGAATCCTTCGCGTGCGTGATGACGACAGCACAAAAAGAAGCCGCCTTCTTACCCTTGCCAATCAATTTTATACCTGGAAACAGGAGATCATGAATGACACCAAGTGACATCAAATCCGCCGGCGACAGCCTGCGCTATAATGTGAAAAAGGTCATCGTCGGCCAGGACGACGCGGTCGACCTGTTGCTGATCAGCCTGCTTTCCGAAGGCCATATTTTGTTCGAGGGCGTCCCCGGCGTCGCCAAGACCTTGCTGGCACAAGCCTTCTCTGCCAGCCTTGACCTGAAGTTCGGCCGCATCCAGTTCACGCCGGACCTGATGCCGGGCGATGTGCTCGGGACCAACATCTACCGGTTCGAGACCAGCGAATTCGTGCTGACCAAAGGCCCGATTTTCACGGATCTCCTCTTGGCAGACGAAGTGAACCGGACACCGCCCAAGACACAGGCGGCGCTGTTGCAGGCCATGCACGAACGTGAGGTTACCATCGACGGCACCGCCCACAGCCTGGGTGACGGCTTCATGGTGATCGCCACCCAGAACCCGATCGAACAGCAGGGCACCTACCCGCTGCCGGAAGCCCAGCTGGACCGCTTCCTGTTCCAGCACATCCTGGACTATCCAAGCCGGGAAGAAGAGCGCCGCATCCTCGGCCTGCACGGCCACCGCGCGACCATGCCATCGGTGTCCGAGATGGATATCCGCCCGATTCTGAATCTGGATAGCCTGCGCGCCATGCGCCAGACCATCGCGGGCCTGCAGGTTGCGGAGGAGCTTCTGGACTATATCGTCGACCTGGTGCGCGGCACACGGGAGCATCCGTCCGTGCGCGTTGGTGCCTCGCCGCGCTGCGGCACCATGATCGCACGCGCGTCGCGTGCCTGTGCCGCCCTTGATGGTCGCGACTATGTCATCCCCGATGACATCAAACGCATCGCCCTGCCCGCGCTCCGGCACCGCCTGGTCCTCAGCCCGGCTGCGGAAATCGAAGGCATCCGCGCGGGTGACGTGGTCCAGCAGCTTCTTGAACAGGTGAAGGCCCCCCGCTGATGCGCCCAACCCTCAGGACATTCTGGCTGATCCTGGCTGCCGTCCCGCTGGCGGTGATCCTGCTTGCGATCTCGCCCACGCTTGTGAGCCTGACGGGGTATTATCTGGCGCTTGTGATGTTCCTGCTGCTGATCGACTGGCTGTCCTGCCCACGGGCACCGAAAATCAGCTTCCTGATTGAAGAACCGGCCCAGATCTATATCGGCGAAAGCCAGCCGCTGGTGGTCAGTGCCGAACGCACGGACGGTATCGCCTTGCCCGTCGTTCAGGTGGCCATTGAGGTTAATGACATCCTGGACCAGGACGCCCAGACACCGGTGACCATTGCGCCCGGTGGCGGCTGGACGGAGGTTGCGCTGACACCGCTGAGCCGCGGCACAGCCACCATCCCGACCGTCTGGTTCCGCTGGCGCGGGCCCCTGGGGCTGGCCGAACGGCAGATTGAAGAAACGCCGGACCTGAAAATCCCGGTCCTGCCGAACTTCCAGCTTGCCGCCCGAAGTGCCCAAGACCTCATGGGCGCGGCGGCGGAAGAGTTCGGCCCACGGCCGGACATACGCCGGGGTGACGGCAGCGAATTTTCCTCGCTTCGGGAATATGTCCCGGGCATGGACCCGCGCACGGTGGACTGGAAACGCTCGGCGCGCTACCGCGGCCTCCTCGTCAAGGAATTCGAAGCCGAGCGCAATCACCAGATCATCCTGGCGTTCGATACCGGCCACCTGATGGCCGAACGGCTGGGCGGCCTGACACGCCTTGACCATATGGTGAATGCCGGACTGGTGCTTGCCCACGCGGCACTGAAGGGCGGTGACAGGGTCGGGCTGTTCTCGTTCGACAGCCAGGTGCGGTCCTATGTGAAGCCGCTGTCGGGCATCACATCCTTCAGCCACCTGCAGCACTATATGGCGGCCATGCAGTGCGATGTCAGCGAAACCAACTATACGCTGGCGATGACACGGCTGGCGGAACAGCTGACCCGGCGTACGCTGGTGGTCCTGTTCACCGACTTTGTCGACACCACAACGGCTGAACTGATGCGCGAGAACCTGAGCCATCTGGCGGTGCACCATTTTGTCGTGTTCGTCGCGCTCAAGGACCCGTATCTGGAGCGCACAGCCAACCAGCCGGTCGAGGATGTCAAAGATATCTCACGCGCGGCCACAGCGGCTGAACTGCTCAAGGAACGGCAGCTTCTGTTCTCGAACCTCAGGCGGCAAGGCATACTGTGCCTGGAGCCTGAATCGGCACACCTGGTGGGTCATGTGATTAACCAGTATCGCACCATCATCAATCAGGAGCTGGTCTGATGGCGTCAGTGGGAACCAAAAGCTTCCAGTTCCGGCAGGAACGCGAAGAAGGTTGGCAACAGCTGGAACAACTGGTGCTGCAGGCCGAGAAGAAAGGCATCCGGTCCCTGAGCGCAACCGACGTGTTCGAGTTGCCGCACCTGTATAAAGGCGCGCTTTCAAGCCTCAGCGTCGCGCGGTCGATCTCGCTCGACAAGAATGTTGTCGACTATCTGGAGAATCTGACCACCCGCGCCTACTTCCTGCTGTATGGCCACCAGCGTCCTGCTGGCAGGGCCTTCGCGCGGCTTATGCAATTCTCCATCCCCGATGCTGTGCGGTCGATCCGCCAGGAATTCCTGGTGGCTCTGATCGTGACCCTGCTGGGCGTGATGGCCGGCTTCTTCCTGGTGCTGGAGAACCCGGAATGGTTCTACACCTTTGTGGACCGGTCGCTGGCCGGCGGGCGGGTACCCGGCGCTTCGGCCGAGGACCTCAGGGCCGTGCTGTACCCGGACAAGAACGAGATAGAAGGCCTGAATATATTCGCCACCCAGCTCTTTACCCACAATTCGCAAGTCGGGTTGCTGGCCTTTGCCCTTGGGTTTGCCCTTGGGCTGCCCACAATTTGGCTGTTGTTCACGAACGGCACCATGCTGGGTGCCTTTCTCGCGCTCCACTATGAAAAAGATCTGCTGGGTGAGTTGGGTGGCTGGTTGATCATCCATGGCTCCACCGAAATTCTGGCCATCATCCTGTGTGGTGCCGCAGGGCTGACAATCGCCCGGCACTATGTATTCCCCGGCAAGCTGAGCCGGATGGAAGCGCTGGCCACATACGGCAAGAAGGCCGCCCTGGTCGCCTTTGGCTGCATCCTGATGTTCCTGGTTGCCGGTCTTCTTGAAGGCTTCGCCCGTCAGCTGGTCACATCCGATGCCAGCCGCTATGCCATCGGTCTTGGCTTCCTTGTCATGTGGGCAGTCTATTTCCTGGGCATGGGCCACAACAGGCCCGATGACGCCGGGGAGGACGAGCTATGAGCCGCAAACAGCGCAATAGGCGCCCGGCAAAAGAAACCCGGCGCATCCTGACACCCGAGGGCGTGGCCCTTGAAGTGGAACTGGCCGAACGCGGCGACAGGGCGGGTGCCGTGATCATCGATCTGTTGATCCTGTTCGGCATCATGATCCTGGGGTCCATCGCCATTGCCATCACCACCGGCTGGGCCAACATCGGCCATTTCGGCCTGATTGTGATTCTGCTGCTTATCTTTGCGCTCAGGAATTTCTACTTCATGTTTTTCGAGCTGAAGTGGCAGGGCCAGACACCGGGCAAAAGGCGCCTTGGCATCAAGGTGATTGACCGGTTCGGCAGGCCGCTTTCATCCGAAGCCATTTTCGCCCGCAACATGATGCGCGAGATTGAGATTTTCGTGCCCATGGGTATTGTCTTTTCTTCGGGATCAGCCGGTGTGTCGGGCCTGATGCAGCTGTTTGCCTTTATCTGGGCCATGCTGCTTGTGTTCCTGCCCATGATGAACAAGGACAACCTGCGCGCGGGTGACCTGATCGCAGGCACGCTTGTGGTGCGCGAACCCAAGGTGTTGCTGGCCACCGATATGCTGGAAGCCAACGGGGCTGCAGCGGGGGCGCTGGACGCCTACGGCTTCACCACCGCGCAGCTGAATGCCTACGGCATCTATGAGCTGCAGACACTCGAGGAGCTTCTTAGGCAACAAGGCAAGGACGCCGCCGATAAGCTCCGGACCGCGGGTGAGACCATCATCAAGAAAATCGGCTGGGAAGACCCGGTCCTGCCGCACCAGATGGAAGCTTTTCTGTCCGCTTACTATCATGCCCTCAGGAAACACCTTGAAGGCAAACTGTTGATGGGCACGCGCAAGACCGACAAGTTCGACACAGGCCAGAAACCGTCCGGACCTAAATAGCCCCTAAAAGCAAGGCCCTAAGCAAGATGGCGTCACCAGTCTGGGACGCCATCAGGAAAATGCTATTTCAGTGAGCCTGCGTTATCGGATCAGGCAAACACCTTGGCGATCTCGTCCGCCGACGTGCCTTCCTTGGCCGCCCGCAAATTGGTGTAAACCGCAGCCACTGTCGACCCCATCAGGCCATAGGTAAGACTGCCCATCGCGATTGAAAGAATGGTCACAACAAGGGCCAAAATCGAACTACCCCCATTGGAACCAAGCATGGAAGCGCCCGCGCCAACCATAACCGTGGCAAGCAATATCTGGAAAAGCCAGATGGCAATCAAAACAACAAGGAAAGCAGCAAAGACCTGCCATTTGAAGCCGGTTGTCAGCTCCTGGCTGCGTTTCAAACCGTCAGCCATGCCGAGCTTTTCAGACACGATTGCCGGTACGGTCACTGACAGCATCAACCAGATAATGATGCCAGGCACCAACAGGAAGATGGACCCGATAAACACCAGCACAGACATGACGACCGTAGCAAGAACCACCGGAATTGCTGATCGGACGCCAGCCTTTATCATACCCAGCACAGTGGCAGACCGGCCGGCCTGATGCTCAACCGCTCCGAACGTGACACTGGCCTGGATCACCGCAGCGGCAACCATCGTCAGCAGGAAGTTCAGGAAGAATTGCCCGGGTGCGACAAACGGGCTGATTTCCCCGGACCGGTCCGACATCATCAGGCCGCTTCCCGTAATCAATCCCACACCGCCAATAATAACCACATAGCCTATAAAGCTTACGGCCAGAAACTTGAAGAAGTTGCCAAAATAAGTGCTGAAGGTTTGCGATAGCACCTCACCAACGCGGAACTCCGGGTTCACCCCATTGGTTACAGTTGAATCAGTCATGATTTTCTCTCCCCCTGACCCTTATTCGAAAACTTTTGCGATATCGTCTGCCGACGTGCCCTCTTTTGCAGCGCGCAGGTTTGTGTAGATCGAGGCAACGCCCGAACCAAAGAATACATACACCGACCCCATGAGGGTGGTGGTGACAGCCGAATAGACAAAGCCCACAGTTCCTGGTGTGACGTTCACTGTGCTGCCCAGTATCATGGGCATCATCAAAGCCAAATTAACAACCTGTGCCACGACGGCCATGACAAGGAAGCACCCCAAAATCGGCCATTTGAACCCTGACGTCAGCTCCCGACTGCGGCGTATTGCCTTCAGTGGACCCAACTTTTCGGCAACAATGGCTGGTACGGTGACACACAGCATCATGGCAACAATGATGCCCGGCACAATGAACAGCATCCAGCCGATCATATAGAGTATGACTGACAGCACCATTGCGACCACAACCGGGACACCTGATCGCACGCCAACTTTCAGCATGTCGACCAGTGGGGCCTTACGCCCTGTCTGGTATTCTATCGCGCCATAGATCACCGCGGCCATCATCACGGCAATAGAAGCCAGGACCCACGCCAATGTGCCAAAAAAGCTGATGAAAAATCCAATGGGATCGGCTGGCATCGGTGCGTCCGGAGCTGGGCCCATAAAGACACCCATGGCCCAGAAACCGATAGCGGTCGGCGCCATCACAACCAGCGCTACGGCCCAGAACCGGAAAAAATTGGCAAAAAATATGGCGAAGGTGTCGGATAGCACTTTGCCAACGCGAAAAGACGGCAGCGACACGGGCTGCGTTACAGGTTCTTCTTTCAAGGAAGAAAGCGCGCCCCAAGCGCCCGCTTGACTGTCCTGCCCCATGCTTCCCCCAACAAGCTTCGTCGGCACTGGCAGTTCCCGATCTCTTCGTGTCTCGGGAACAACCGCTTGATGGGCAGCTTATGCGGCGATTTCAAAGATGGCAAGCGCCTTGGCTAGGCCGCTGCCTTGACCGTTTCGCGCTTGAAGAAAAACAGCGTGATGAAAATCACCGTCAATGGCACCAGTGACATATAGAAAGCGGTCTGTCCGCCAAGCGCGCCGAACACCTTGCCCGTGATCAGTGACCCGGTGGTGCCGCCAAGCGCCGAAAAAATCACAATCAGGCCCGTCATGGCCGCATGCTGGTGCTTCGGCAGCGCCGACAGCACGGCGGAATTGATCGCCGGGTAGATGGGCGCCATAAACAGCCCGATAAGCGGGAAAATATAAGCCGCGATAGGGGCCGTGCTCCATGACATCGACGCCTGCGGTTCAACCCCGCTTGCCAGCGGCAACACAAGGATCACAAGCACCGCCATTGCGATGATGCAGACATTCAGCACCGGATACCAGGAAAAGCGCGCCATCACGGCGCCTGCGCTCAAGCGCCCGATGGCAATGGCAAGCGGAAAGATAACGGCGCCCGTTTGAATGCTCATGTCCGACGGCATGCCCAACACTTCCTTGTTGAAGGTGGGCAGCCAGGTGCCGATGCCCTGTTCGATCAGGACATATAGAAACACGGAAAACACAAAAACATATACCAGCGGTGCGGCCACCAGTTTTACCATGCCCATGAAATCCTCCAGGGCGCTGTGCGGCCTGTCCTGATGGCTTTCATGTTCATCAATCGGTGTCACGGCAAACACCAGCAGGCTCACAAGGCTGAGGCCAGCCAGTATCCAGTAGACATTCAGCCAGTTCTGGTCCTTGGCGTTGTCTGGATCGACGAAATTGCCGAACAGGACCCCGCCACACAGAACACCAATCATGAACGTGCCCTCGAGCACATTCATCATGCTGGCGTGTTCGCGCTTGCTGTCCGTAATCAAGCCCACGGTGGCGAAAACCGACACTTTCACCAGGGCAAAGGCAACACCCGTCGCGAGGAACATCATCTTCGACGTCAGAAAACTGGGCACCAGGGGCTGCGCAACCGCGGCGAACGCAACAATAACAAGCCCTGCCATCATGGCCCGCCGGAACCCCAGGCGCGGCAAAAAGGAAGCCACCAGGAAGGAAACGCCCGCGATGGACAGGTCCTTGAAGGCTTCCAGTACGGCAGCCTGTGTATGCAAAAGGTCATAATTGTCGATGACCTGCAAGATCACCGTACCCACGCTGTTCAGGAGGATCGCAAAAACGAAATAGACCAAAAACAGCGCAAACTTGATGCGCCAGTTGTGCATGAACCCGCTCACAGGCTTCCTCCCAATCAAACAGCTAACCCGGGGTGACCTCCCAAACAGTCCCTCACCTGATCCCGGGTGACATCGAATGTCCACAATAACAGTATTGCAATCGATTGCAAAGAAGATATTATAGGACCCTATTCCAGCACAGGCTGGCAAGTGGGGTTCAGGTTAGGGAAGACAGTTACGTGAGTAAAACGGGCGACCAGAAAAGAAAGGCACCAGCGTTCCTGCCGGACGACTGGCGGCTGGTGGAGAATGGCTTCACGCCGGACACGCAGGCCGTGTCGGAAACACTGATGGCGCAGGCAAACGGCTATCTTGGCACCCGCGGCACGTTCGAAGAAGGCGTGGCAGATGGTATCCGCTCCACCGAGGGCACCTATCTGAACGGCGTCTACCTGCGCGACCCGATCCATTATGACGAGGCCGCCTTCGGCTTCGCCAGCCATAATAACAAGATGATCTTGGTTCCGGACGGCAAGGCGTTTGACCTGACGGCTGGTGATGAACGCTTTATCCAGGGCGCGAGCAAGCTTGACGGCCAATCCCGCGTGCTGGACATGCGCGACGGCATGCTCAGCCGTACCAGCCGCTGGCAAACGCGCACGGGCGGCACACTTGAAATCAACAGCCGCCGCTTTGTCTCCATGGCCGCGCCCGGCCTGATGGTGATCGACTATATCCTGGCGTCGGTTGATTACACCGGGCCTGTCAGCCTGACCACCGGCCTCAACACCCGCTATGGCGGCGGCCATGAAGGTTTCGACCCGCGCGCGGGCGAGCTGTCGGTGGCAACCTGCCTTGAGAAGCCGGAAGCAACCGACCATGACTGTGCGATCCTGGTCGCCCACCGCGTTCGGCACAGTGGGCACCTGGTGCTGGCAGGGTGCCGGGTTGATTATTCCGGCGACACAGACATAGGCGCACAGGATATTCGCGAAGATGGCCTGTGGGCCACCCGGCTTGATGCCGCGCTCGCGCCCGGGCAGGAAATCACCGTTCGGAAATATGTCGCCTACGCCGACTTTGAAAAGGGCACACAAAGGGCACGATGGTCGGCGCTTGGTGAGAATTTGGGCACTATGGCCCAAAAGGGTTTTGACGCGCTTTATAAAGACCACAAGGCCGTTTGGGATGCCTTCTGGGATACGGCGGATGTTACGGTCGACAGCGACGACCCGGTCGAACAGGGCATCCGCTTCGGCGCCTTTCATCTGTTCCAGAGCGCCGGCAAGGACGGCGGCCGCGCCTTGGCTGCCAAGGGATTGAGCGGCCCAGGCTATGACGGCCACTATTTCTGGGACACAGAGATTTATGCCGTGCCCTTCTTCCTGTTCAACGCACCTGAAGTGGCCCGGTCGCTCATTGAGTACCGCATCAGCACGCTTGATGCCGCCCGTGCCCGGGCGCGGGAAATGGGGCACACCAAAGGTGCCCTTTTCCCCTGGCGCACCATCGGCGGCGAAGAATGCTCCAGTTTCTTCCCTGCAGGCACGGCCCAATATCACATCAATGCGGCCATCGCCTATGCACTGATCCAATATGTAAACATCAGTGGTGACAAGGAGTTACTGGCGGGTGGCGGTGCGGAAATGCTGTTCGAAACCGCCCGCATCTGGATGGACCTTGGGCACTTTAACGCCCAAAAAGGCGGCGCCTTCTGCATCCATGAAGTGACCGGTCCGGACGAATATACCGCCATGGTCGACAATAACCTCTATACCAACCTGATGGCCCAGCAGCATCTTGCCGAAGCCGCGGCACTCGCAAAAAGCTATTCAAAACAAGACTTTGATGCGATTGCCGCCAAAGTCGACTTGTCACAGGATGAAGTCGCCGCATGGCAGAAAGCGGCAGACTGCATGTATGTTCCATTCGATGAAAACCTGGGTATCCACGCCCAGTGCGATGGTTTCCTGGACAAACCGCAATGGGATTTTGACGGCACGCCGGCAGAAAATTATCCGCTGTTGCTGCACTATCACCCCTTGGTGATCTACCGCCATCAGGTGCTGAAGCAGCCTGATGTGGTGCTGGCCCAGATCCTGCTCCCCGCCCGCTTCACGGCCGATGAGAAGGCCCGGAATCTGGCCTATTATGAGCCGCGCACCACGCACGACAGTACGCTTTCGGCCTGCATTCACGCGGTCGCCAACCTTGAGAGCGGCGACCCGGCAAAGGCCTATGAGTTCTTCGAGGAAACCTACCGCATGGATCTGGAGAACCGGCACGCCAACACCCATTATGGCAACCATATGGCCTGCATGGCCGGCTCCTGGATGGCCTTGGTCTATGGCTTCGGTGGACTGCGTCTTGAAGGGGCATTGCCTGCGCTCAAGCCCGCGCTGCCTGACGGCTGGCGGTCCTACAGCTTCAAGCTCCGCTTGGGGGCGGGTCTGCTGAAGCTGTCCGTATCAGCAGACAGCACAGACTATCAATATGACGGACCGGACCCTGTGATTTTCCATCACTATGGCCACCGTGTCGCTCTGAAGCCCAAAGAGCAAATTTCCCTGCCGAACCAGTAACTTTTGTATGGAGTAACCGATGGTACAGAAAGCCTGCATCTTCGATTTGGACGGCGTGATCACCGATACCGCCCACTATCATTTCCTGGCGTGGCAGCGATTGGCCCATTCCCTGGGCCTGCCCTTTGACGAGGATGACAACCACCGCCTGAAGGGTGTTGGCCGCATGGAATCGCTGGACTATATCCTGGCCAAAGGCACCACGGCCTACAGCATGGATGACCGACTGGCCCTCGCCCAACAGAAGAACGAAGACTATAAGACACTGATCGGCGGCATTACGCCTGCAGATATACTTCCCGGAATTGTTGAGGCCCTGGATTGGCTGAAAGCCAACAACTGGCGGATTGGGCTGGCCTCGGCGAGCCGCAACGCACCGCAAGTGCTAGCCAGCCTGGAGATCACCGGCGCCTTCGACTATATCGCTGACGCAGGCGCGATCCCTAACGGCAAGCCAGCCCCGGATATTTTCCTGGATGTGGCCAGGGCTTTCGGTCTGCCAAGCAGCCAGTGCCTGGGGGTTGAAGATGCCGCATCAGGCGTTGCCGCCATCAAGGCCGCTGATATGTTCGCGGCCGGCATCGGGGACGCGGATATACTCGCGCAGGCGGATATTGTTCTGCCCAGCCCTGAAGGACTGGTTGAGAAGGTGCTGAAGCCCTTCTAGCCCTGCCCGCACGAATCGCGGATCACCAGTTCAGTCGGCATCGCCACATGGTCGATTGTCTGACCGTTCAGCACCTTGATCAGATTCTGCACCAGAAGCCGCCCCCCTTCCTGAACATCCTGTTTGATGGATGTCAGCCCCGGGGTGCTGAACAGCGCCGGTGGGTTGTCGTCAAAGCCGACAACTGCCACGTCATCCGGCACGCGGATGCCCAGCTCCGCAAACCGCTTCAGAAGCCCAAGCGCGATATTATCGCTGACACAGAAGACCGCGTCACACGTTGGTTTGCCGCCCTGGGCCAACAGGTCCGCTTTCTTGTAGCCATCCGACTGCGAAAAATCGGTCGGAATGACCAGGTCGTCGTTGGATGTCAGACCAGCGTCATCAAGGGCCTTCTGATAGCCTTCCCACCGATGTTCCATTTCCGGGTGACGCACATCCCCCATGAAAGCAATCCGTCGGCGACCGTTGCGCGCCAAAAGGCTGGTGGCGTCATATCCGCCACGGCGATTGTCGCTGCCTACAGTGTAATAATTATGGTCCGCCATTTCTGCGCCCCACACGATGAAGGGCGCTTTGGCTTCGGCCAACCGGTCAAGCCGCGGGTCATTACGGCCCTGGCCAATGATGATCAAGCCGTCAGCACGTTTGGATTCGAGGAAATAGGCGTTCAGGTCAGCAACATCGCTCTGGTTGGTCGACAGCAGCAGGTCATAGCCCTGCCGGCCAGCCTCGTCTGCGATGCTCCCCAGCAGCACCATCAGGAACGCGTCTGAAACCTCGTGCCCCCAGCGGCGGTCCACCAACAACACAACGGCCAGAGTATGGGTCTTCTTGGTGCGGAAATTCCGCGCTGCTGCATTGATCTCATAATTATTTTCGCGTGCGATTCGCTGGACCCGCGCCCGCGTTTCCTTGTTGATCAAAGGACTGTCTTTAAGCGCACGCGACACCGTGGCTTCAGACACGCCAGCCAGCTTGGCGATATCCGCCATCGTCAGGTTTTTGCTTTTTTCCATATGGTTTTACTACATGCCAGACCATGGTTTTGTCGAGATATATTACAAATCAATGCAATCGATTGTAATTTTGTATTGCAATCGATTGCAAAGGGGCGTAGATATGAGTCCATTCACCGCTTTGATGCGAGTGCCGACACGTGTGTGCGACCCCCTTCGCCACACAACCGGAGTGGAAGCCGGTCTGTTGAGCACAGCATGGAAAGTATACATAATGGTAAGGCGTGGGAGGGCCAAACACATGCGTTTTACACTCAGTCACCTTAAATCCAGCACCGCCTTGGCGGCGCTTATTGCCGTTGCGGGCACAACCGCTTCGGCGCAGGACACTGCCGCCGACACTGACGATGCCGTCGCCTTTGAAGAGATCGTCGTTCTAGGTACACCAGGCGGCGCAGGCGTTCGCAAACAGGATGCCAGCTTCGCCATCACCACCATGAACGAAGAGGCCATCGGCCTCGCCGGCACCAAAAGCACCGCAGAGCTGTTCACGCTCGTGCCTGGCGTCTGGGCTGAAAGCTCGGGCGGTGTCGCCGGCGCGAACATCGATGTGCGCGGCCTGCCAGGCGGCGGCGACGCACCGTTTGTGACCATGTCCATCAACGGTGCGCCCATCTATGGCACCGAGATGCTGTCCTTCTTTGAACAGAGTTCCATTTTCCGGATCGATGAAACCATCGCCAGCGCTGAAGCACTCCGGGGTGGGCCGAACGCTGTATTCTCAAATGGCGAGCCGGGCGTAACGCTGAACTTCAACCTGAAGAAAGGCGGCGACGAGACCGAAGGCCGGGTGAAATACACAACATCAGACTATGACCTGCAGCGCGTTGACGCGGTGCTGTCCGGCCCGCTCGGTAACGAGCTCTATTATATGGTCGGCGGCTATATCAAATCATCCCCCGGTGTGCGCGACGCCGAGTTCAATTCGGAAAAAGGCAAGCAGGTTACCCTGCAACTGACCAAGGTTCTCGATAACGGCGAGATCAACGCCTGGACCCGTGTGACCGACGATCACGGCCAGTGGTATCTGCCAATGGCGCTGAATTCCGGCAACGATCTGGGTGAGTTTTCTCAGCTCGGTAACGCCACGCGTTTCCGTACGCTCCAGGTGAACGGCAATGGCGATACTGAAGATTTTGATTTCGCTGATGGGCGTGGTTGGGACGGGTCGGTTTCCGGCCTGAATGTAGACTTCGACCTGGGCGACGGCTTCACTGTGCGCAACAACACGTCCTACACCAAGGGCAACGCCGACACCTATGGCTTCGTGCCTGACGGCAGCCCGATTCAGGTGGCCGCTCTCGGGCTGGCATCTGTATCCACGCTTGGTGGTGAGGAACTGACTGACAGCGACTATGTCCAGAACTATGGCCACTGGGTCGTGCAGAAAGACCTCGAATCCTTCACCAATGACCTCAGCCTTGCCAAGGAAGTTGGCGATCATGAGCTGACAGTTGGCTACTATAAAGCAACCTGGTCGTCAGACGATTTCTGGACACTCGGCAACTTCACGCCTGTCCATAACGTCGCAAATGGCGATTTCCTTGAGGACAGCATTGCCTGCACAGATTTGCAGGCCGCGGGTTCTGGCTCCGGTTGCTGGGCATACGGCATCAACTCCGCGGGCGACGCGTCAGCTGACGCGCTTTATCTCGCTGACAGCTGGCAGGTCACGCCTGATTTCCGGTTTGACTTCGGCATCCGCAACGAGTGGATCGATATCGACTATGTGCTGGATAGCGGCCCAGGCTACCCGGACGGCACGCGCGATATGTCGGTCAACCTGAAGGAAGACGCCTTCTCCTATACTGCGGCTGTCAACTATGACGTCAATGAAGACCTGGGTGTCTTTGCGCGGTATTCCAAAGGCTCGCTGTTCCCGCACTTTGATGATGTGCGCGAAAACAACCTCAATGTGAACGGTATCAAGCAACTTGAAGGTGGCGTGAAATATTCGAACGACTATTTCGGCCTGTTTGCCACCGCCTTCTATAACAAGAACGACAGCTTCTCCTCTGTGGTAGGTGGCACACTGGGAGCAAGCGCCTTCAAGACCCGGTCGATCGGTGTCGAGCTTGACGGCTTTGTCACCTATGAAGCTTTCAACATGGCCTTTATCGCTACACTGCAGGACGCGGAAATCACCGAATCCACCACAGCGAGCGACATCGGCAACCGGGTGCTGCGCCAGCCGAAGTTCCAGCTGCGCCTGAGCCCAAGCTATGAGTTTGAGGTGGGCGATATGACGGCAACGCTTTATGGCGCGGTCCAGTTTGTCGGCAAACGATTTGGCGACAATGGCAACAGCGTTGAGTTGGCCGGCTATGAGAAGATCGACCTTGGCCTTCTTGTGAACACGCCGTCCGGGCTCTTTTTCCAGGTCCATGCTGATAACCTGAATAACAGCCATGGCATCACGGAAGGTGACCCGCGTAACCCGGCTGCGCCAAACGGTCGCCCCATCCTGGGCCGTTCGGTGAAATTCAGCATCGGCTACGACTTCTAAGTCCTGAGTATCGGGCCCGCTGCACCCTTAGGCGGCGGGCCTTTCCCCCTAAGGCAGGATTTCCCATCCAAGTAATTGGGGCCTGGGGCGCTTTCGGTATCAACCGAAGCGTCCCTTTTTTTATGGCAGATACAGCCCGGACTAATCGCGCCACCAACGCGGCATCACCACCGGGCAACTATTTGTAGCCCGTACAGCCATGAGACAGGCGTCAACCCAAACGGCTGCACCAGCGACATGACATCGGGTAGGTAGATCTGGTAAACGGAGAATGTCTGAAGATAATGGCGCACCCGAGAGGATTCGAACCTCTGGCCTCTGCCTTCGGAGAGAAATTTCAGGTGCTACGCCATGAAACCGAATGCGACGCATTGAAACAGATTTATTGATATTTTTCAATTAGTTACTGGATTTCACTCGTTTCATTCGGCACTGTTTGAAATCAGTGTGTTGCGGGCATTTGCACTTACAGGTCACTTACGGCGGCCGAATGCCCCTTCACTTATAGGGGACTTGTTGGCCATGCTTTCAAAGCTGAATAGGAAGGTGATCGATCGGCTGAAGCCGGAAGAAAAACCATATGAGGTTCGCGACACACATGTAAAAGGGCTGATCGTGCGCGTCCAGCCCTCGGGATCGAAAAGCTTCTATTGCGAGTTCAGGAAAGGTCGGCGCATCAGTTTGGGTAAAGTGTGTCACCTATCTATCGATGAAGCCCGGACACAAGCGATCAAAGCAATCGCTGAGGCCAGAGAGGGGGGTGACCCTGCCGCCGAAAGAAAACGGCGCAAAGCTGTGTCATCTTTCCAGGAATATCTTGATAGTCACTATGGACCTTGGCTCATCGAACATACCTCTTCCGGGAAGGCCTCTATCAAACGCCTGGAATCTGCTTTTGATTTCCTTCTCACCAGAAAACTGGACGATATCCATATCTCTGATCTGGAGAAGTGGCGTACGAGACGACTGAGTGACGGCAAGAAGCATACGACTGTCAACCGCGACATTTCAGCAATCAAGGCGTCGCTCAACAAAGCCGTTCAATGGAAACTGATCACTTCGAACCCGCTCAGCGACCTCAAGAAAATGAGGGAGGATAAGATCGGCCGCGTGCGTTTTCTCAATGAATTCGAAAGAAAACGACTGTTTGATGCCCTTGAGGTCCGCGAGGAAAAGATCCGTATAAAACGGGACACCGCAAATGCCTGGCGGAAGGAGCGAGGGTATGAGCTGATGCCTGACATTCGGCAAGTTACCTTCGCAGATCACCTTAAGCCCATGATCATCTTGTCCCTCAACACGGGCTTGCGGCGAGGCGAGCTATTCTCACTCGTATGGACCGACATCGACTTCAAGAATGCCCTGGTGACAGTTCGCGGCTCAAATGCCAAGTCCAAACGCACCCGCCATGTTCCAATGAATGATCTTGCCAAGAGCACTATGGTGAATTGGCGAGACCAGGCACCGCCTGAAAGCAACTATGTTTTCACCGGCAAGAATGGCGGCAAGTTCGACAATGTAAGTTCAAGCTGGGAACAACTGCTTGACGATGCAGACCTCAAGGACTTCCGCTGGCATGACATGCGCCACGACTTCGCCTCTCGCTTGGCGATGGCTGGTGTTGATCTCAATACGATCAGAGAACTCCTAGGGCACAGCGACTACGCCATGACCCTCCGCTATGCCCACCTCGCACCCAACAAAATGGCCTGTGCTGTAGAAGCAATCTGCTAGAAATCCAATAGCCATAGAACTTATGCGGAAAACACATGCTCCCGGTGATACCGCATATAAGGCCTGCTTTGATTATGGAGTGATAGTCTCATGTCGGCTCGGATTCCCAAGGCCTTCCGCCCAGGCAACTGCTCAGAAATCATAATACGCCCGTAATCATCAAAAGATATCAATCCACGATCAAATACCTTATCGATATTTGGAAGCAAGAGGAGACCGTTATAAGGGTCTACCCGTTCTGTCGCTGAAGCACTCGCCCATGGCTTGATATGTGATGCGATAAGCAAACCGGTCTCTGGATATCCGGTTACGCTACATCTATTCCAGATCTTGACTAATTCTTGCCGGAAACGCCCCTGACCAACCCTAGCGGATATCATTTGAGCTTTTTCCGTTTGGCTCAATTCCTTAACGGCTAATATTTCTTTAACGTCGCGCTCAAGAGGCGGAAGGCAGGCCAATAAATACTCAGCATACTTTTTTAATGCACTTCCGTACATTTGGTGCCCAGTCGTGTCTCTTTCTCGAAAAATAGCTGTTTTACGGAGCGATTTGGCAACTTCGGAAAAATATAGAGAATCTGTTATCGACAGAATAGAATGATTGGTGATGCCTTCTAACCGTGCCCAGTCAGTTAAAGGACCCGCGATGGCGTTCGAGTATTTGATAATTGAAGAATCGGACAAGCCCTTTCGCTTCAACCATACTTCAAACCGAGATTTCCCGTCTAACATTTCAACCTCCAACTATTCGACGAAGGTAAGTCCTACGCGGTTGGCATGGCTAGCCATGCGGGAGAGAACCGAAGATGCTACATCACCCCTCAATCGGAAGATTGGGGCCTCCGATGTGTGATGCTTCATGTCAGTGGACTTGAGCAGCTTGAAATCCAGAATCAGATGGTACTCCTCACCGTCAAGCTGGAACGGCGGAATATCTTTGTAGATGCTTACGCCTGGCGCGAAGTCTTTTGCATACTCTCGCGGTATCAATACTCCGGGTAACAGACGATACTTCACCCACTTTTTTTGAGCGTAATCGCAAATTGGAGTTACTTCGAGCTCAACAAACTTAAACCGGGACACCTCATCATTGTCAATTGCGACCTCCCCTGTCGCTCTGTTAATCACACCATTCTTGTTGGGCTTTCTGTTGAAATAGTTCTTCAGCAGCGATCTACGGCGATTCCAGTGCGGTACTTTTTTCTCATAAACATTTCCTGGCTGAACATAACTTGGAACAACCATATCAATTAGGAGGCGAGTGTTAATAGCAGGCGTTATCGCCAGAAATCCATTGAGAAACTCCACTACACTTGCCTTCTCTTGATCATTCCGCCCCTGTTTGTACAGGCTGCCAAATGCAAGGGGGTTCTGTGTAATCTTATGGTTGTCAATGTAGAGGTGATATTTGTCCTGCTTGATGAGACATACAATTTGAAAAACTTGGCCATTGATCGTCGCCGTATATTTCACCTTGTTTTGCTCGAACTTTATTCCCTGCGATAGCCTGGGAATTTCCTGGCAATGGTTTTCTGCCATATCCAAAAACGCGTTATTCATAGTTTTGATAGCGTTTTGAAGTCGTTCATCCGTATCCGCCTCAGCAACATTCTGACCTAGCTGGGCTTTTGATAGTCGATAAATCGTCGATTTAACATTCTCGGGCCAGAACCCATTGTAATCATGCAAAGACCCAAATTCTTGTACTGTCTGCCCTGAGGCTCGATTAATAGAGGCCTCCCACGCAGTAAAAATTTGAAACGCATCCACGTTATCGCTCAGCTGTTTGACCAACTCCGTAGTAATCTTTTCGAGTGCATTGTCTTTAGGTACAAATCTTTGTTCTGGCGCAAACTCATCATCAATTGCCGATGCAATAAGCTCAATATCATCATCATCAAAAGCTGATGTAATACGATCTGAAACTTGATGAATAAGATTTCTTTTCGCTAGCTCATCAAACTCTCGAGAAAAGAAGTCGGTCTTATCCAACCGCATAACAGCAAGTGGCCTACGTTCAGAACTTACTGAAAGCACTTCAGCCTCAATGGCATCTGCATTGACGTCCAATCTCTCACTCCACAGCACCAAAACATAAGGCCCGTTGTTTGAAGGAATGAGAGCTTTAAGAATTCTGCGGATATTTGAAGCATAGCTGTGGGGATCACTGGGCCCAAACAGCTGAATGTCAAAAAACGCAAGCCGGACTTTTTGTTTTGGTTTATCCGGGAGCTCGTTGTCTAACCCACTATAGTATGTGCAAGCGACACCTCGACTGGAGAGCAAGCGGATAAGCGGGAGTGCTTCTTCAATCCTGTCATCAACCACCAGCACCGAACCGTCTGATGGTAGGATAAAATCATTCATATGGAGTTCCTGAATGCCAGCAATAGAATTGCTCCAGATTGAAACTCATCTGGCAAATCAAAGTCATATGGATCTGGGAACATCAGGTGGCCATTTTGGCCCTTCATAACCTCGTCAGCCAAATGAAGGCCCAGCCCCATACCCCCAGATTTGTCGGAAATAAACGGCCGGATAGCCTCTTCGGGAGGTATGGTAAACCCGGGACCATTGTCAGCAATTAGGAGAGAAGTGTGTTTTTCTGGGTATTCAACGATATCCAGTAAAACCTTCTTGTTTTTTGTTTTTGCGTAAGTTTGCCACCAAATAGAATTATCAACGATATTGATGATTGTGCTGATGACAAGGTTCTGCGCACAGGAAACATTCGAATTTACACTATGCCTATCCAAATAAGGCTCTAGCAAATCTACTTCATGCGCTTTGATCCTAAATTGGATATTCGAAAGGGCCTGCCGCGTCACCTGGGCCAAATTCACTTTCGATTTCTTCGACTGCTTGATCACTCCTGCATAATCACCAACGGTTTTCTGCAGTGTACCGACCAACTGCTTAACATGAGCATCTACTGGTTTACTTTTAATCGCAGCCGCCAACTCTGAAATCATGTGAATAATTTCGTGCATCACGATGCTAAGACTTAGTCCTGCACTTGAGCTGCGAGTGTATACTTCACTTATCGTCAGATAATCTTTTTCAATCTTTCCAATAGATTTCAGCAGCTCATCGCGAAGCTTTACATCTTGAACGTTACTAACAACCTGATCATGCAAAGTCCTAATCTGACCTATTACTGGCTGTTTTGTTCCCGATGGGCTGTAAAATTTGCGTACCTGACCTTTATCAAGGTTTCGTTTGGTGAGCACTTTATCTAAGCCAAAACGAATAGCTGAAACAAATTTACGGTAGGCTTCATTTTCAATAAAGCCTTCTCTATTTGTCTTTTCTTCCAGATCTGCACTTGCAATACGATCCAAGCTTACCGCCCCCACGATAATGTTGTTGCTAATAGTTTTGCCTGGTTGATTCACTCTCATCATATCCAGATTCAACCAGTCATTGCCCGGCTCACCATAGTCATATACTCGTATACCGTTTCTAAATACACGTATTCCACCGTTTCGATCAAGGTACTCTTTGAACCCTTTCTTATCGCTTACCCCCAGAGACAGGATCTTTTGTGACCTATCAAAGATCAGTAGCTCCAATTCAATCCTGCCAATCTTATGTGTTGATAAATCTAACGGGATCAGCTTTTTCTTGCCAGAATGCTCATCCTTGACCGTTTCTACCATGTCGATATTTTTGTCTGGTCGCGGAACAGGCTGAAGCTTTGTCATCGTGTCCCAAGGACAAAATTTGTAATCCAAACTTACAATTTTATCGCCCTCGATAATGAGCTTGGCCCGATAAAGTGCGTGTGCCTCAATATCCTTGAATGAGGTAAGACCAGTTAACCAGCTTTGATTGGCACCGAGCTTAAACTTAGTTCGAAACGTATCTTGAGAGCCAAAAGGGGAATTAAGTGAGTTAACTGCGCGATAGATGTCACGTACGGCGCCACGGGTCCAAGTATTTTTAAGTTCCCTAATATGAATCTTGGTACCCGTTTTCCCTTCCAAGAATTCATGTGGCGTGTCCCTTTCTTCAAAATGAATCTTGATTTCACTGAGTAATTTGTCCTGTAAGAAATCCCGCCAATCAATCTTTATAAAAACTTCGGGGAACCCTTCTTTTTTGCTGGTTAGCTCAATTACAGAACCCAGCTTGTGCACACCAAACCTACCAATGCCCTTTCCACCAATCGGCACTCGTTTACTTTCATCGATTTCTCCTGACCGGATAAGGGCATCTTTGTATTCGCTGCCCGGGCGCATCCAGACATTTCGAATGATGTTAGTATTCATGCCATCACCATCGTCGGAAATAGTGATTTCCGCCAACTCAGGCTTATCCAAATTTTGCATACGAACGGTCGCGCTATTTGCGTTTGCATCATAGGCGTTTTTAACAAGCTCAAGTAAGGCAATGCTCTCGCTTCTGATTAGTTGGTCACCAAGTTGCAAAAGCATCCTTGCTTTAGGTTGAAATTCCAATTTGTCAGCCATTGGACATCATTTCCTTGATTTTTTCTGCAATTGCGCAAGCCATTAGTGGCGGCACCGCATTCCCGATTTGCCTAAAAGCCGGTGTCCTAAATCCGTACTCAGTTGAGCCTTCAAAATAATAATCGTCAGGGAAAGACTGTATACGCGCGGCCTCTCGAACAGAGATGGAACGTAGCTGCTGTGGATCAGGATGAATAAAATGATGCCCGTCTTTGGCTATATGAGCTATCACAGTATGAGGCGTCTCCCCTACTACCTTAAATCGATCGAGGAAAGACTCCACATTCTTCTGCGTTCTCAATTCTTCAGGGATCTTGTCATTCTTGAGACGTATACCTTCTTCCAGACGAGTAATGGCAAGTTTATAGATCGCCAAATCCCGTTCGTTATGAGGACGGGTTATATGCTGGCTCACGAATTCGACACAGTTCCTCATGTTGGTATTCGAAACATATTCTCCAGGTTCACGAGAATAGTATTGAATCCGGTTAGTTTCGCCAGTTCCAATAGCAGGCAGGTCACCAAAAATATCATCTCTGAAATGTAATTTTTCTTGGCGCAAAAATTCAGGATAAGACCAGTTCAATTCTTTACGCCAACCGATGATGATAACCCTCTCTCGATGCTGAACGACATTGAAATCCCTTGCGTTCAGTAGCCTTTCCTGCACTTCATAGCCTAGCCTCTTGTAATACTTTTTCAGATTACGATAGTACTGACCTCCGGCAGATGAAAGCAATCCGGGAACATTTTCAAAGACAAACGCTTTAGGCCTATATCTGTTTAAGAAGCGACCGTAATGTACATATAACTTTGTTCGCTCATCATTGGTTTTATGCTTCAGAGGTGCTCGACCTACGACCGAGTAGGCCTGGCAAGGAGGTCCGCCAATAATCAAATCGACTGAGTCCTCTCCAACTAGCTCATCAAGTTTTTCAAATATTTTTGTATTTTTCTCACCTATCCTCGCGGCAATCACCGTATCAAGCTCATCCGCAGGAATCGCATTGTAAAGCTGTTTTCGGGAGATCGTCCCTTTTAGGTAGTCATGATAGAGTTTAAGATTGTTTTCCCGTGCTAAATAATGAAACGCCACGCGGGTCTTTAGCGTAAAAACCGCCGCAGGGTCAGCCTCAACATGAGCCAATGGCTGAAAACCATTGCGAACAAACCCCTCCGACAGTCCGCCCGCTCCCGCAAAAAGGTCTATATATTTGATCTTACTCATTATTTTTCACTATTTCCTGCGCAAGACATTCAAGAAATTTTTCTTTCTTCCCGGGTTTCAACTGACACTCCCAAACAACAATGACCTTCCAGCCAAACGCCTTCAACCGCTCTACATTTTTGCGATCTCGATCCACATTCTTCCTGATTTTGGCCTGCCACCAAGCAGTACGAGTTTTAGGCAGCTTAAAGTACTTGCAATTCGCATGGCCGTGCCAGAAACACCCGTTGACAAAAATAGCAGATTTGTATTTGGGAAATACTAAGTCTGGAGAGCCTGGGAGCCGTCTGTCATGCAGCTTGTATCTGAATCCAGAGGCAAACAAATACCTCCGTACCACCATTTCAGGTTTTGTATCCTTTCCTGAAATACGGCTCATATTGTAACTGCGTACTTTCGCGGAATGTACATCGGTCACATGCCATGTCTCCCCCTAAAACCATACAATTTTTTTTTAATTCATATGTTTACCTTCATTAGGAGTTTCTGGCAAGAAAGGCACGCTAAACACCAATAAATTGTTTTATTGCCTCTCAAGATGAGCGATTGTTACCTTGGCTAGAATAGGTCACACACGAGCCCCAAAGGCCCTTTCAGAGGACTCATAGGCAAGGCATCGAAGGCCGGTTCAAACCTTTTTGAAACAGCGGATGCTCTATCGTCCTTCAGTACACACCTGACGCACCTAGTGCGTATTGGTGAATTATGATTACAAATCAGGCACTTAAGAGAGATTTCAATTGATTGCGCACCGTTACAGCGGCTGAACTCAAGAGAACTCGCCATAAAATCAAAGGTTTATGCAAGCCGCTCCTTAGGCCCCAGGAAGAATGTCTTTAGGCAAAAAAAAGAGGCGACCAAAGTCGCCCCTTGTTCATTTGGCTGAATTGCAAACCTATACGTAGGACCATCCCCACTCATCTACGACAAAATGGCTAGGCCCAAGTGGCGTTGGGTATTGCAGGTGAAGCCGCTTCATGTCTTCCCTCGCCTGCTTGATCAAATCATCCATGTGATCATCCAGGCAAAAGGCATAATGCGTCCAGTTGCTGAATGCGGACAGAAATACGAGGTGGCTCCGATACAAGCGCAATGTGATTGCACACAGCGTGAGCAACGGGTCAGCCTTCTTCCGATCTTGCAGCTGATCGACCGCGACCAAAAGCATTTGCCTTGCGAACGACGCGGGTGTCTCACCATGGTCTTTTGCCAGACGGATCAAGTCACCGTGCAGGCCTTCGTCTAATCTGACCGTCAATGATTTGGTAAACCTCTCCTGTTTCATCGCCGGGGCCTAGGTTCCAAAGTTAAAAAATGCGGATCTATCTGCTTACGAGAAGCCATGTCCAGAGCCAACCCCTTGAGCCAATCGCTTGTTATCCAATCTGGAATTGGCTTTTCAAAGTTTCTCCTGGACAGGTAGTCCATAACTCTGGCGGATAGTTCACGCACAACAAAGTTCTCAACCACGTTTTCTAGCAATACATCGTAGTCCAATTGCTCCTTGGAACAGTAGGCCTTGAGGACTTGATCGGTGTCTCTGTCAATTTTCACTTGTCGCGTTACTTTAGTCATCGCACCCCTCCTCAATATCGACGACGAGGACAGGACAAAGACCACTCTAGTATGTCATCAGCGGGCCATTTAAGGGGACCGGGTCTATCCAGGGGACGAGGAAAGATATCATCAGCCATCCACCGATATAATGTAGTTCGGCTGATCCCCACAAATTCACAGACTTGCTTGGTATTCATCATCTTTTTGTGTCGCATAACATCTCTTCCATTTTGGAGTTTCATGAGATGTCGTGGCCACGACAAGACCAATCCTGCCGCATGATTGTTCATTGAAGCAAGGCTTTATCTTTTTGATATCATTATGGATTTCTGGATATAAAAATATTTATACTATTGCTCGGGCATCATATGAAACATTTAACATTAGCACCCAAAATCATGGATATTTTTATATCGGATCGGCCGATTTTTCGGGCGAAAATGCAATCAAAAGATGCAGTTGAAACAGCACGATTTTGTTCGATTTAGTAATTTTTTCGATTCGTTGCGGTAAATTTTGCCCGCAGATGGCTGAACTCAATGGTTTGTTAAGCCCATTTACAACCTATAGGATTTAGCTACCTTAATTAGTGTTTCAAGCTGTTCATTTGTGATCAAATCAACATGCGCCATCAACTCTAAAAGGCGCTCTTTCCTAACTGTCGAGAGATTATTGCTTTGTCCGTCATCGGATAGAAGGCTATCGACAGCGACACCCAAAACCCTCGAAAGGCAGAGCAAAGTTTCCGCGCTAGGAGAATTCACGCCGCGTTCTATCTGAGAAATTGAGTGCACGGATCTCTCGATCAAGTCCGCCAGATCTTCCTGGCTTAACCCCTTCGCCTTTCGAGCCGCTTTAACTCGCATTCCCACATTTCGTCTAAAGTCATCCATTACCGTAGAATGCTAGTAATTTCAGACATTTAACATTATCTTAGCTACGATTATTTGATTGTAATCGTAGCATTATACGGATAAAATTACTTTGTCATATCTACTCAACGAGGTCGGAACGATTGGAAGAGAAATGAAATTTAAAGACATCGATGTGCGCGGCATTATCGAAGAAGAAAACTGGAATTTTGTTCGCACGCGCGCACGTCTGAAAACTATCACTGAGCCAATTCACAGCAAGGCCGCCCTGCTGGCAATGTTCGGCGGACCGTTGCTCGGCGCATTCATCGGATTTCTTCTTCAATTGCTGTCAGGGAACTTGGATGACCTAGGAGCAGCAGCAATGCTAGGCGGCATAGCGGGTTTTGCAATTGGTCTTGTAGGGTCTGCGGCATACGTGATCAGCGGCGAAATGCGCCTTCGGATCAAGCTCCAGAAACTGGCTGCACAACCCAAGGCAACCGCCTACAGATAGCCATTTGCACTTACAGGTCACTTACGGAAACAAGAAATACGGCTCTTCACAATGCGTGAAAAGAGCTATACAATTGAAATATCTAAGGAAATATGGCGCACCCGAGAGGATTCGAACCTCTGGCCTCTGCCTTCGGAGGGCAGCGCTCTATCCAGCTGAGCTACGGGTGCGCGGACAAGCTTTTGTCGGCGCGGACACTACACTCACACCCCACACGTTGCAAGCCCAAATGCGCCAGCCCTGCTCCCTGCGCCGAATCCTGCATTCGGATAATCAGCGGATCAGGCTGAATCATTTTAACGACTCTCATTAAATTATGGATTCAGCAGCCCTGCAGGCAGGACCCAGGCTCTCAGAAGGGCGAACTGTATAAGTTTTTTATTGTTTTAAATCAATTAGTTATAGATATTTTCGCGGGTTGCTTAAAATTTTATCTTTTTCATTACCAGTGATTAACGGGCTGTCTCTATAAAGCTCGATCAAATACAGCGGCTTTCTTGCAAACTCGTGACTGCCGCACGGAACATTCTAGAATGATGGATGGAAACATGTTGAAGAATTTTGGCACTTTCTTGCTCGCTACACTGGTCATGAGCTTCGCGCTTGCTACCGCTCCTGCACATGCAGCAGACGATATGAAAAGCTGGAAAATTGCGGTGGTCAAATCGGTTGCCAAAAACCAGCGCTATCCCCGTTCCGCAATTGCGCGGGAAATTGAAGGCAAGGCCAAGGTTCGCCTGGTGGTCGCCGCCGACGGTACCATTACCAGCCACGAAATTCTGGAAGAAACTGGCCAAAGCATTCTGGACAGCGAAATCCCCAAGCTGGTGGAAAAGATGAGCCCACTGCCTGCCCTGCCAGCTGGCCAGCAGGAAATGTCCTTTGTCCTGCCACTGAGCTGGACACTGAACTAGGAATTCTGGTTCCGAGTAAACACCCATTCGTTTTGAGTAGAGAATGGCTTCCGGTTGCGGAAGCCATTTTTCTGATCCCTCCCCCCCCAAGCCGGTTTGGCAAAAACCACCGGCACTGTTGTGAGTATATCCAAATGAAACTTTCTACTGCCCTGAAATCTGCCCTTGTGGCGGCAACCACCCTGCTTGCAGTCAGCTCCCAGGCGACTGCCGCTGACACCATGAAATCCTGGCAACAGGCGCTGCTGCGTGCCGTATCACAAAACCAGAGCTATCCCCGCGCCGCCCTGATGCGTGAGATCGAAGGCAAGGCCAAGGTTCGCCTGATCGTTGCAGCTGATGGCACCATCACCGCGCACGAAGTGATCGAAGCCACAGGCAATGATTTGCTTGACCGTGAAATTCCGAAGCTGGTTGCAAAGCTGAACCCTCTGCCGGCCCTTCCCGAAGGCCAAACCGACATGAGGATTGTCCTGCCGCTCGAGTGGGCGCTGCAGTAAGCCTGCCTGTTTAACAGCATAAAGGTCCTGCACCATGTGCAGGACCTTTTTCGTTTCAGCGCGGCAAGCCGTCCAGCATCAGTGTAATGGTCCCCGTCTCTCGAAGCCGAGCAATCGCAGCGTTTATTATTGGTATTAATTCCTGCCTCGACCGATGAACTCGCACCCGAAGCGGTGCAATTTCAGACACAGGCCCCAAAACCAGCGGCCGGTGCTTTGTCTCCATCTGCATACGAAAATCATGGATGTTGATCATGGCCACTTGTGCCCTGCCCGAGGCGACCAAATTCAGAACGTCACCGATGTTACGCCCTGGAATGATTGACCGATAAGCAAGTGGTGGGTCAAACCCCCGCACCACAGCAACATTGAAGTTGGCCAAATCTGTCGCTTGTGAAATATTCAACGGTGTCTTTTCATGGAAGACATACCGTTCAACGGATTCATATAATACGTCGGAAAATAACTGGACCTGTATCTCATCCGGATTATTCCGCCAATCTGGCACCACACAACAATCCAGCACAACGCCACCTTCCACGAACATCCGCCGCTTCCGCGCGCCCGGCATTTCCACAATACGGTGCGGTATGCCACTTTCTGCCAGAACCAGACGCCAGACACTCCTGAGCGCCAGCGTATCCGCATCACCCACCAAGGCAAACGGCACACCTTTGTTTCCGAGCCTGATGGCGGCCCCGATTGCAATATTGATATCGCCTCGCGCCTTCATTCGGGCAATCGCATCATTCAGCCGATCAAGAAGGTCTGGGCGAGACTTGTGCACCCGCGCGCGCATGGCCAGTGTATGAAGTTCAGGACCCAGCACCAATGGGAGGGACTGGCCTTTCTGGCGAAACATGAGCTCCTGCTTGTTTGCAATCGCCATATCTGCATACCCGTCAGCCACCATCTGGAAGGCTTCATCGATGCTGCCCGCCAGCACGGTTGATCCGAAAAATTCGCCGTGGACATAGTCATGTCCCCGAACCACCGATACCCGATAGGCGCCTAGGTCCTCTGGCGCCCGGTAGACAATGGGTAGGTCGGGGCGATGCACGATATGCAAGGCAGAATAAAAAAAATGTGAGGTATATAGCTGAACTGCGCGCTCTTCAGGGCGGTTCCGCCATTCCGGTATTGTACAACAATCAAGTTCAAGCGCGCCTTCAATAAAGAGCCGCCGTTTCTCATCATCTGTCGTGATGACAAACTCCGGTTGAATGTCGGCTTCCTTGAGGATGGCCTGCCATGCATCGTTAAAAACACTGGCGCTACTATGGCCGGCACGAACTCTGTCCTGCGCCAGACTGTTCTCCGTCAGCACTGCGAATGCAAACAGAAAACAAAAGATGCATAACCGGAATGTCACGCCCAGATATGGCACGGTATCCTCCTACCTGCCAACTGTAGCGATCTCCGGTTAAGAGAGCCTTACCCTGCCAGCACAGATGTCAATGGCCCCGCCCGATCATTTGGGTGGGGCCATTTTCATGTCTTCCTGACCAAAGCCGCGGCGGGCCCTTCAGAACTGTTATTCTGGTGGAGACTCGTCATATTCCTCAATGCTCACTTCCCCTTCCTTGTTGGTGCGCCTGCGCTCTTCAATCGTCTTCAGATACTCAACAACGTGAATTGGGAACCTGCCACCATACTGGCTTTGCCCTTGCAGGTAAGGCGTGACGCCAGCCGAAAACACGGCACCGTCATTGGCAACATAGGAGGTAGGGCCAAAGTGGCCCTCAGCCGACGTGCCGTCATCGCCTGCGGACTTAATGGCCCCCAACAGCGCTGCCGGATTGGTGCTGACCGATGTGCCACGCCCTTTATAGCCATTGTGTATGTCGGCGATGGCATAGTTGGTGATGCTCGGCGCAAACCGCGACGCAGACTTGATCCGATCCTGATAAACACCATCAGCGTAGCGCCGCAGATGTCGCCGTAAGTCAGCGTCCCAGTTGGGGAAAAGATCGCGATTGACCTCATACAGATGCGACACTTTCATCAACCGGTCCCTGCGATGCATCCCCCGGTTCGAATTCACGAATTCTTCTGCGTTTTGCGCAAGCTGCGCCATAACCCGCCCGCCTTCATAAGCCTCAGACCGAATGTTGGGGCCGCCAGCAAAGCCTTGGAACAATCCATACATAACCAGCGGATTCTCATATTTCGGCACAAGGATTTTGTGGTGAATATCGTTGAGCGACAAAGGCATACCTGCCACCGTCAGAAGCTTGCGATCCCAGAGCGACTGGTCGCCGACATAGTGGCGCTTCAGGCGTGTTTCCGGATAGATGGTGGTGATCTGTTCAAGCACGGTGACATTATAGAGGTTGAGCCAGTACGCCAGCTGCTCGTCGCGGGACAGGAGCTTGAGCGGCAAGGAATCAGGGACAGCCTCAAGGCTTTTCCTGACTGCGGTCAGCACGGCCAGATTCCGGTCTTGCTCCAAAACCGTGAACATGATCCGGTTGCCTTCAAGCGAATAGTGGCTGTTCGATGCCCGGATGATACGCGAGGCTGCCGCCGGACGTGCCCGCGGCGCCCGTGACCGGTCAGAGCGCCCGGTCTCCAGAACCACCGCCTTCAGGATGGCGCTGAGATCGTCATAGCGGATGCTCAGGGTCGATGTCGGATCATCCCCCTGAAACGGGGCTGGCACCCCGGCCTCATCAGCCGTCGCCGCAGCGCCAGCTGCTATGACGATGAGTGCCCCCACGCCGGTCATAATACGCTTCAATATAGTGATAGGTCCCTCCCCTATGTTGCCCAAGAAGAAGAGGTAAGTGTGCCTGCCTCCGGCAATATGCCTCAATCCCTCTCCTCTAAGCTTTAGGACAGGGGAAAAGGACGGTTTCCTCACAGACAATCCGTGGAGTAAGGAGAACCGCCCAAATGTAAGGCATGATCAGGCCAGCTTGACGCCGGTCAGGCTACCCGGTCAGAAACCGCGTGGCCGAACGGGATCAGTGTGGTGTCACGAGGTTCATCTGCGAGCTTTGGATAGTCCGACGTAAAATGCAGGCCGCGCGATTCCTTGCGCATCTGGGCCGACCGCACGATCAGGTCTGCCACCGTCACCAGGTTCCGGAGTTCCAGAAGGTCTGCCGTCACCCGGAAGTTGCCGTAATATTCCTGGATTTCCGCGGCCAGCAGGTCCACCCGGCGCTTGGCGCGCGCCAGGCGTTTGTCGGTGCGCACAATGCCCACATAGTCCCACATGAAGCGCCTGAGCTCTTTCCAGTTGTGGGTCACGACTACCATTTCGTCACTGTCTGATACCTGGCTTTCGTCCCAGTCGCGCGCCATGGCGGCAGACGGCAGGTCGTCGATCTTATCGAGAATGTCATCAGCTGCCGCGTTGCCCAGAACCAGGCATTCCAGCAAGCTGTTGGACGCCATGCGGTTGGCGCCGTGCAGTCCGGTGTGGGAGCATTCGCCCGCTGCATACAGGCGGTCGAGGCCAGTGCGCGCATGCATGTCCACATGAATGCCGCCACAGGTATAATGCGCCGCCGGCACCACCGGAATCCAGTCCTTCGTGATGTCGATCCCCAGCGTCAAACAATGCCGGTAGATGGTCGGGAAGTGGGAGATAACGAAGTCTGCGTCTTTGTGGGTGATGTCCAGCCACACGCACTCCTCACCCGTCCGCTTCATCTCGCTGTCGATCGCGCGGGCGACAATGTCCCTGGGCGCCAGCTCTTCCCGCTTGTCATAGCCAGGCATGAAGCGCGTGCCGTCCTTGAGCCTCAGCACAGCCCCCTCGCCGCGCATGGCTTCCGTGATCAGGAAGGTCTTGGCATCGGGGTGATACAGACACGTCGGGTGGAACTGGTTGAACTCCATGTTGGTCACCCGGCAGCCCGCGCGCCACGCCATGGCGATGCCGTCACCGGTCGATGCATCCGGGTTGGAGCTATAGAGATACACCCGGCTGGCACCACCCGAGGCAATGATGGTCGCCCGCGCGGAGAAGGTTTCAACCCTGCCTTTTTCCAGGTTCAGCACATAAACGCCGTGGGCTTGGTCATTATAGTCGCCCGGGTTCTTCAGATGCCGGTTGGTGATGATGTCGATTGCGATGTGGTGCTCGTAAACATCGATATTGGGCTCATCCAGCACCCGCTGGTTCAGGGTTTTCTGGACTGCCTGGCCCGTGGCGTCAGCGGCGTGAATGATCCGCCGGTGGCTGTGCCCGCCCTCTCGCGTCAGATGATAGTCATAGCCGTCTTCGTGAACCGAGTTTGCCTTGTCAAACTCCACGCCCAGATTGATCAGGCCCTCAATGGCCTCCCGGCCGCGTTCCACCACGTATCGAACGGCTTCCTCATCACACAGGCCAGCGCCGGCAATGAGCGTATCGTCGATATGGCTCTGGATACTGTCGGTGGCTTCCAGCACCGCCGCAATACCGCCCTGAGCCCAGCGCGTGGAGCCGCCAGACATTTCGCCCTTTGAGAGGACAGCAACCCGCATATGCGGCGCCAGTTTGAGGGCAGCGGTAAGGCCCGCAGCGCCCGATCCGACAATCACAACGTCATAGATGCGTCTCATTCTGCCGCGTCCTTATGCTTGTCGCTGGTGAGCTGCAGGAAGATATCTTCAAGGTCGGTCTCATTAGTCGAGATATCTGTGATCGTCAGGCCCGCCTGCTGAACGGCAGCCAGCACCTGGCCCACATTGGCGTTCACCTGGCTGATCTGCACGGCCAGCTTATGGTCGCCCCGCACATCGCTGCTGAAAGGTTTCAGTTCGTCAGGCACTTCAGTCAGCTTCTCGGAAACCGAAATCACGATTTCCTTCTCATCAATACGCTTCAAAAGCTGCTCTGTCGGCTCGCAGGCCACCACATCCCCATGGTTGATGATGGCGATGGTGTCACAAAGCTCCTCGGCTTCCTCAAGATAGTGGGTGGTCAGCACGATGGTGGTGCCACGGGCATGCAGCTCGCGGACATATTCCCACAGCATCTGCCTCAGTTCGATATCCACACCCGCTGTCGGCTCATCCAGCACCAGGATCGGCGGGTTATGCACCATGGCCTTGGCGATCAGAAGCCGCCGTTTCATGCCGCCCGACAGCGTGCGGGAATAGGCGTCTGCCTTATCGAACAGATGCACGGCCTTGAGAAGTTCTTCCGTGCGGCGCTCATCCGGCTTGACGCCATACATACCAGCCTGCACCTCAAGCATTTCACGCGGGGTGAAGAAGGCATCGAACGTCAGTTCCTGCGGCACGATACCGATATTGGCGCGCGCATTCCTGGGGTTGTCGTCAATATCGAACCCCCAGATTTTGGCGCTGCCCTCGGTCTTGTTCACAAGGCCCGCGAGAATATTGATGGTGGTGGACTTGCCGGCCCCGTTGGGGCCCAGAAGACCGAACATCGACCCCTGCGGGATATCAAGGTCAATCCCCTTCAGCGCCAGCTTACCGCCGCCCTTCTTGCCGCCGTAAACCTTCTTCAGTCCCCTGATTTCAATTGCGTTTTTTGTCACACTTACAATCCTGTTTATTCTCGCTGCTACGAATGGCGCCCGACGATATTATCGTCTTTTCGGACATTGTACCACGCTGCCGCTTGTTCGCACGGCCCACCCCCGCTATATAGGGCTAAATCCCAATCTGTTTTGGGATAAATTCAATCAGACCCAAGCCAAAAGAGACACACCATGACGGTAGACGCACCTGAAACAAAACTGGTCTCCACCAAGAAAGTTGCCTGCGACGGTGACGAAGGCGCCCTCGGCCACCCACGTGTATATCTGACGATGGATGACGAAGGCAAAGTAGAATGCCCATATTGTGATCGACTTTATATCCTGCAAGGTGGCCCATCTGAAAAGAAATTGGCAGACAAATCTAAGTGATTTGACCGCCTTTTTCTAACCTGACCACCAAATAATTTTATACCGGAAAGCCTTATGCCCGAAGACACTGATCACCAGAAACATCTCTATCTGATCGACGGTTCGGGCTATATCTTCCGCGCCTATCATGCGATGGCCTACTCAAAGCGCCCGCTGACGCGTGGGGACGGCACGCCCGTGGGTGCCGTGTATGGCTTCTCCAACATGATCATGAAGCTGTTGCGCGATCTGTCTGACGCCGAGCGCCCGAGCCACCTGGCGGTGATCTTCGACGCGTCGGGCAAAACCTTCCGGAATGACATTTACCCGGAATACAAGGCGCACCGCCCGCCAGCACCCGAAGACCTGATCCCACAGTTCCCGATCATCCGGGAAGCTACCGAAGCCTTCGGCCTGCCCTCGATCGAGATGCTCGGGTATGAGGCCGATGACCTGATCGCCACCTATACCAAACAGGCGCGCGAAAAGGGCTGGAAGGTCACCATCGTCAGCTCCGACAAGGACCTGATGCAGCTTCTGGACGCCGAGACCGATATGTTCGACACCATGAAGAACAAGCGGACGCGCGCCGAAGATGTGCCGGAGAAATTTGGCGTCGGGCCAGACAGGGTTGTTGACGTTCAGGCGCTTGCGGGCGACAGCGCCGATAATGTGCCCGGCGTGCCCGGGATTGGCGTCAAGACAGCCGCGCAGCTGATTGACGAATATGGCGACCTGGACACGCTTCTATCTCGCGCAGGCGAGATCAAGCAGAACAAGCGCCGCGAAAATCTGATCGAATTCGCCGAGCAGGCTCGCGTCAGCCGCCAACTGGTGACGCTGGAGCGCGATGTGCCCATTGAGGCCCAGCTGGACAGCTTCGAGGTCAAGGACCCGGACCCAGCCACCCTGGTGCAATTCCTGGACGCGCAGGATTTCCGCTCCCTTAAGGCCAAGGTGATCAGCGCCTGGGACGGCGATATCCCTGAGGACGTGGTGACCGAAACCGTAACCGTTGAAAAGGCTACCTACGAGTGCGTCACCGAGATGGACGCGCTGAAGGCCTGGATCAAAAAGGCCTATGAGGTTGGCCATGTGGCGGTGGACACGGAAACCACCGGCCTCAACCCGGCGAAAGCTGACCTGGTGGGCATTAGCCTGTCGGTTGAACCGGGCAAGGCCTGCTACATCCCGGTGGGCCACGGCGCCAACAGCGACGACCTGCTGTCGGAAATGCCGAAGCAGATTGCAAAAGCGGATGTAATTGGGGCCCTTAAGCCGCTCATGGAGGATCTCGCTGTCCTCAAGATCGGCCAGAACCTCAAGTATGATATGTCGATCCTCGCGCGGGAGGGCATCAACCTCTACCCCATCGACGACACGATGCTGATGTCCTATGCGCTCGATGCCGGCAAGCATGGCCACGGCATGGACGAGCTGGCGGGCATCCATCTGGACATGACGCCAATCTCCTTCAAGGAAGTGGCGGGCACCGGCAAGAACCAGATCACCTTCGACAAGGTACCGCTGGATAAAGCCACCGACTATGCCGCCGAGGACGCCGACATCACGCTCCGCCTGTGGCATGTGCTGAAGCCGCGCCTGGCCAAAGAGAAAGTCACCACCGTTTATGAAACGCTCGAGCGCCCGATGGCGGCTGTGCTGTCGGCCATGGAACGCGAAGGGATCAAGGTTGACGGCAGCGTGCTCAACAAGCTGTCGAACGAATTCGCCGTTGGCATCGAACGGCTGGACCGCGAAATCCAGGACCTGGCCGGCAGGCCCTTCAACGTCAATTCGCCCAAGCAGCTTGGCGAAGTACTGTTTGACGACATGGGCCTTGAAGGCGGCAAGAAATCATCCAAGACCGGCGCCTGGCAGACCAACGTGGATGTGCTGGAAAAGCTCGCCGCCGAAGGCCACGAAATGCCCGCCAAGGTCATGGAATACCGGCAGTTCTCGAAACTGAAGAGCACCTATACAGACTCGCTGCAGAATGAAGTGAACCCGCGCACGGGCCGGGTGCACACCAGCTATCATCTGGCGGCCACCACCACAGGAAGGCTGTCGTCTAACGACCCGAACTTGCAGAATATCCCGATCCGCACCGAAGAGGGCCGGAAAATCCGCCGGGCCTTCGTGCCTGAGAACGGCAATATCCTGATCGCGGCCGACTATAGCCAGATCGAACTTCGCGTGCTGGCCCACATGGCGGATATCGACGCGCTCAAGCAGGCGTTCGAGGACGGCACGGACATCCACGCCATGACGGCAAGCGAAGTGTTCGGTGTGCCGATTGAAGGCATGGACCCGATGGTCCGCCGGCAAGCCAAAGCCATCAATTTCGGCATCATCTACGGCATCTCCGCCTTCGGGCTGGCGCGCCAGCTGGGCATCTCTCGGGGTGACGCGCAGGGCTATATCGACGCCTATTTCGAACGCTTTCCGGGCATCCGCCGCTATATGGACACCACCATCGATTTCGCCCGCGAGCACGGCTATGTGGAAACCCTGTTCGGGCGCAAATGCCACATCACGGCGCTGACAGACAAAAACCCGATGAAACGCGGCTTCGGCGAACGCGCGGCGATCAACGCGCCGATCCAGGGCACGGCTGCAGACATCCTGCGCCGGGCGATGGTGCGCATGCCAGCGGCCCTTGAAGACAATGGCCTGACGGACGTGAAGATGCTGTTGCAGGTGCACGATGAACTGGTGTTCGAAGCGCCAGAAGGCCGGGACGAGAAAGCGATTCCCGTGATCGAAGAAGTGATGGCAAACGCCTGCCAGCCGGTGCTGGACCTTTCGGTCCCGCTGGTGGTCGACAGCGGCATCGGCAAGAACTGGCAGGAAGCCCACTAGACATGTTATAATATATCGTGTATTTTCTCCCTCAGTAGTGTGTTTTAAACATTAACACTATGAGGGGGCTTATATGCGTTTCCTGCTTTTCTTGATTTGTCTGGTTTGCGGTAGCACCGCTGCCATGGCCGGCCAACTGTCCGCCAATATCCGTATCACCAGCAAACACATGGGGTATGACCTGCAATATTGGGTTTACTACCCGAGCGGCATCAAAATCACCGACCAGCTGCCAACTCTTTATCTGACAGACGGCCAGCTGTATCTGGAATATGGCAAACTGCACGGCCTGATTGACGATGAGATAAAGGCGGGCCGGATCAAACCCATCATTGCTGTTTTCATCGACCCGCGTGACCCGGACAACCATGAGGAAAACAAGCGCTGGATGCAGTTTGTCTGCAATCAAGACTATGTGGATTTTTTCAGAGACGAATTGATCCCGGATGTGGAGCGCCAATTCCCGGTCAGCACCCAGCGCGAAGATCGGGTATTGGCCGGCCTGTCTTTGGGCGGGCTGAATGCTGGGTGTTTCGGTGCGATAGCCCCGGAGCTGTTCGGCGGGGTTGCCATGCAGTCCCCCGCACTATTTCCCTTCGACTACGTCAAAAGCCTCTATCAGGCTTCACCGTACCACCCAACGAAGATTTTCTTCAGCGTCGGCCGGGAAAAGGACGGCTTGGGCGACGCCCTGAAAATGAGGAAGGTCTTGACCGACAAAGGCTATGATCTTGATTTCAGAGTAGTGCTGAGCGATCACAGTTGGAAAAACTGGGGCCCCCTGCAGGATGATATCCTGCATACCTTCTTCGCGCCCACCCAATAGACGTTGCGCTGATCGCGACATGGTGTTGCCGGATGCGGGCTTGAGGCTATATCAACAAGCATGCTAGGGCTGTGGCACCGCGCGCGGCGTCGCCTGCGTGCCCGTACCATTCAACTGACGGGTATCCGATGAAACTGAGCAGCAAAAACACCGTCGGCCTTGCGCTGATCCTGGGCAGCGTCACGGCGCTGACGCCGCTGGCGATCGACATGTATCTGCCGGCCTTCGGGCTGATCGCAGAGCATTTCGGCGCCGGACAATCGGATGCGGAATTGTCGCTCACGGTATTTTTCATCGGCCTGGCGCTGGGACAGCTGATGTATGGGCCGCTCGCGGATCGGTTCGGACGCAAGCCGCCCCTGGTGATCGGCCTCGCGCTTGCCAGCGCGGCGACCTTCACCTGTGCGCTGGTGCCCACGATCAGCGACTTTATCCTGCTCCGCTTCCTGCAGGCGCTGGGCATTTGCGCGGGCGCTGTGATTTCACGCGCGATTGTGCGCGACATGTTCGAACCGGTGGAGGTGGCTCGCTTCTTCTCGCTCCTGATGCTGGTGATGGGCGTGGCACCAATCCTGGCACCAATCCTGGGAGCGCAGGTGGCGCTGGCTTTCGGCTGGCAGGCCATCTTCTATTTCATCAGCGGTTTCGGCTTCCTGGCGCTGCTGGCGATCACCCTGTTGCTTGAGGAAACCCACCAACCCAACCCGGGTGTGCAGCTGCTGCGCGCGCTGTCCACCTACCGCGATATCCTGAGGAACCGCACCTTCACCGGCTATGCGCTGGCGGGCGGCGCCGCGCTGGCGGGCATGTTCGGCTATATCACCAGCGCCAAATTCGTGCTGGTGGACCATTTCGGTGTCTCGCCCGAACAATTCGGCTTCTTCTTTGGCGCCAACGCCGCTGGCTTCATTGTCATGAGCCAGGTCAACCGCTGGCTGGTGCAGCGCTATAGTTTCCACCAGATCCTGCGTGTGGCGCTGCCGGTGGTGCTCTTGTCGGCGCTGGGGCTTCTGACCGCCACCCTGACCGAGGCCCCCTTACCTGTTTTCATCATCCCGCTGTTCACCTTCATCGCCGTGCTGGGCGTGGTGGCCCCCAACACCATGGCCGGCGCGCTGGCAGACGAAGGCCACCGCGCGGGTGCCGCATCGGCACTGGCGGGCTCGCTGCAGTTTTCGCTGTCGTTTGTATCAAGCGGCATCATCGGCATCACAGAGGCCACCAGCCCCCTGTTGATGTGTCTGGTAATGACAGCCTGCGCGGCGCTCAGCCTTCTGTGCTTCTGGTCATCCCGCAAGCCTGTGACGACATAATCAAGGTGTGATAAGGGACACAGCACCAACTCACAAAACCCGGCAGTATGTTTCCTCGAACCAAAGCGAGGTACATATGACACAGTTGCAAAGACGCGTAGGGTTCTGGGGTGGCATCCTGATGGTTTTCTCCATGATTGTTGGGTCCGGCTTTCTTGGCGTGCCCGGCATCATGGTAGAGCAGGCCGGTCCCCTGGGCAGCCTGGCCGGATGGCTACTGATCATCCCACTCGCGGCCCCGATGGTGCATATCTTTGCCCGCCTTGGCACCCGCTTCCCAAGCGCAGATGGGGCTGTCGCTTACGCTGAATTTGCTTTTGGGCCGCGCGCCGCATCTGGCTTTTCCTTTGTTGTACTTGGCGCCTTCATGGCTGGCATGCCTGCTTTCTTTTTTATCGGCGGCGCCTACATGGCAGAGCTGTTGCAACTGAACCCCGATAGATATGCCTGGGTGTTTGCTGTACTGCTCGGCGTCTTTTCAACAGCCTTGAACACCAAGGGAACAGACAAGCTTGGGTGGTTGTCCGCTTTTGTCGTCCCACTGCTGTTGACTCTTATGGTTGTCGGCATGGCCTGGTACCTGCCACAAAATCTGGACGGTTTTGCCGCGCTCCACACCCTCGCCCAGACAGAATCGCTTTCCTGGCATTCAGTCTGGACCGCAGCAGTCATTGCCTTTTGGGCCTTCCAGGGCTGGGAAAGCATGTCGTTCGGCCTTGAGGAATTCAAGGACCCTGAAAAAACAATTCCCCGCATCTATTGGATCAGCTTCCTGCTGATCGCGGCCCTTTATGCGCTCTTCGCCCTTACCGTATCGCTTTTGGCGGCCAAGGGACTTCAGATTTCAGGGCCATCCGGGCTGGTCGCGATGCTGGCAGGCTATGGCCCTTTGCGCATAGTGGTTCTGATGCTGGTTGTGGGTGTTCTGGTCACCAACGCCAACGCCTGGGTCTTTGGCTGCAGCCGAATTTTCTTTGCCGCTGCGCGCAAAGGACTACTGCCCCCGGCAATGGCACGCTTAAACGGCGCCAATGTTCCAGCAAATACCTTATGGATACTCATGGCGGTCTATGGATTGACCATTGGCTTCATCGAGTTTTCTGACGTTGATATTCACCAGCTTTTCATGCTGACGACCCAAGGGTTCATCCTGCTTTATGGCGCAGCGATCGCGGCTTACTGGAAAGTGGAACAAGGCACTTCCAGGCTGCTTGTCTGTACGGCGGCCTGCGGGGCCATGATCATTCTGATCAGCGGGTTCAAATGGATGATGCTGGTACCGGCCGCGATTTTCATCGCCGGCTACCTGAAGCATGGGCGTCAGTTGAAAGGCCTGTTTGCGGCCTGACGCAATAAAAAAAGGCGGCCCCGAGAGACCGCCTTCCTATCTTTCCTGTTCGCCTTTCCTAGAAGGCGTTTGACATGGCGTAAAAGAGTGCGGCCGACAGAAGCCCTGACGCCGGCACAGTGATCACCCATGCGGCTGCGATGGTCAGAAGCTCACGCCGGCGCACAAGGCGGCGGTGGGCGATCTTGACCTCTTCTGAACGCGTCAGGCGCCGCTTCTTGCTCTCGCGGCTGTTCAGATATTCCCGAAGGAAGCCAACGCCGAACACCCCGCCCACGGCAATGTGGGTCGAGGATACAGGCAGGCCAAGCCAGCTGGCCGCAATCACGGTGATGGCAGCGGAAAGTGCCACACAGAAAGCGCGCATCTGGTTGAGCTTGGTGATCTTCTCACCGACCTTGCGGATCAGCTTGGGGCCATAAAGCAATAGCCCGATTGAGATACCGATAGCACCAATCGCCATCACCCAGATCGGCAAGGCAATCTTGCCAGAACCCATATCCACCGACTGCGCGGCGCTGACAATAGCCGCCAGCGGGCCAACGGCATTGGCCACATCGTTGGCACCGTGCGCAAACGACAGAAGCGCAGCGGAACAAATCAGCGGGATTGTGAACAATTTGGCAACCGACTTGCGGCGGTTTTCAAGGCCCGCAGCCGCCCGCTTCACCCAGGGCTTGGTAACAGCCCATACGACAGCGAAAGACCCAAAGCCGATCATCCACAGCATGGCGGTGTCAGGCTTCCACAGCTTCTTCAGGCCCTTCATCACCAGATACATGGAAAAGGCGCCGGCCATAATACCAACGAGAACCGGAACCCAGGTTTCGGCAGCTGCCAGCTTGTTTTCCTTGGCCAGAATCATCTTCTTGATAAACAACAGGAACAGTGCGGCAATCAGGCCGCCCAACAGGGGTGAGATCACCCAGCTTGCCGCGATGGCACCCATCTTGCCCCACGCCACGCTGGCAGCACCAGCCGCCGCGATACCGGCGCCCACAACACCACCGACAATGGAATGGGTGGTGGACACGGGCGCGCCAACCCAGGTTGCCAGGTTGAGCCACAGGGCCGCCGCCAGAAGCGCTGACATCATCGCCCAGATGAAGGTCATCTGATCTGCCATGGCAGAGGGGTCGATAATGCCCTTGCGGATGGTCGAGACCACGTCGCCGCCCGCGATCAGCGCGCCTGCCGCCTCAAACACCGCTGCGATGAGAAGCGCGCCAACCATGGTGAGCGCCTTGGAGCCCACAGCCGGGCCGATATTGTTGGCCACATCGTTGGCGCCGATGTTCATGGCCATATAGCCACCGATCACGGCAGCCGCGATCACGAAGATACCCGTGGACCCGTCGCTTTGGGTCATGGCCGTGTAGATCAGCACAAGCACCAGAAATACCAGCGCAACACCAAGATTGGCGATGCCCCGATTTTCTTTCTCCATGCCCGCGCGGAAGGCCTGTATTTTTTTCAGGTCTTTGTTGACCGGATGGTTCTCAACCATGGAAATCCCTTTTCCCGTTAGTCATGCGGGAAAGGACCGCCTGTGCCCCATGCCTTCCCCTTTGGGCGCTTATATCAGGCTGTCAAAAAAATGTAATGAAAATGTCGCACGTCGCTGCAGGCAAAAAAAAGGCGGCCCAGAGGCCGCCTTTTCCGCATTCATTTGGTTGGCTTTTAGAACTTGTAGCCGACCGAAACACCGTACATACGCGGTGGGTTGGCATAGCCGTTCACTGTGCCTGGCTGGATCACGCCCGGGAAGGCGCTCAGGTAGAACTCGTCGTTAAACAGGTTCCGGCCCCAGACAGAGAGGCTCAGGCCATTTTCCCACTCAAGGCCGGCACTGGCATTGAACAGGCTGACTTGGCGGAACACGCCATCGACGTTATCCACAACCTGCGTTTCGCTTTCATACTGCCAGTCACCACGAACATAACCGGTCATGCTGTCACCCAGTTCGAAGAAGTAGGTGGCGGCGAATGACAGGCTGGTTTCATGGATACCGGCAGGCTTTTCACCGGACAGGTCAACCACGGTACCGTTCGGGCCAGCAGCGCCCGGGAAGCTGTCAAAGACAGGATCGAGGAAGGTACCGGCAAAGCGGAATTCCAGATCTTCGATCGGTACCCATGTCGCATCAATCTCAAGGCCTTTGGTCGACTGCTTACCAGCGTTCGCCAGTACAAAGCCTGTGCCCTGGAAGATGTTAGACTGGAAGCCCTTGATGGTCTGGTCAAAGAGCGCGATGTTGATCGCCCCTTTCGAGTAACGGGCCTTGATGCCGATCTCGTAAACGGTTGAGTTTTCCGGGCCCGCATAGAGCGTACCGTACGTCTGGTTCACTTGTGTCAGGCCAGCCGCTTCAAGTGCCGCCTGATTGGCAGCAAACGGACGCGCGTCCCGCGACAGGTTCCAGCTGGTGGATTTGAAGCCGGTACCGGCACTGAGGTAAATATTGATATTGTCGCTTACCTCATACGCGGCACGTGCCTGCCAGGTTACTTTGTCGTCGTTGGTCTTGCCGTCCTGAACCGAGTTCGGATACGCCAGGAACTGCGGCTGGAACTGCAGGCCCTGCAGGCCCTGGATCGCGCTGGTTACGCCCGCGTTGATCGCGGCAGACGTACCCGGAGCCACGGATTCGATGAAGGCAATATTCTCAGGCGTTGGCGCCAGGCCGGTATTGTCCGCGAAGGCCTGACCAAACAGAGCCGTCGGGATAAAGCCGCCATTGACGGTGAACAGATCGATGCTTGAGAAGGCATCACCATTGACGGTACTACCCGTCACGGTTTTCTTATCCTTCGTATAGTTGATGCCACCGGTCAGCGTCAGCCGATCAGTCAGGTGAAAATCAAGCGATGCGAAGAGCGAGAAGGCCGTGTTGTCCTGGGTGAAGGTTTCCCGCGTCGTGGTGTCAGCCGCGAAGAAGGAACCGGACGGCATGCCAGAGAGAAGCTCAAGCGTTGCCAGCGTGCCCGGTGCACCGGTCAGGAAGTCGATATAGTTCCTTGTATCCGTACCATATTTCAGGCCCTGGATCTGGGTGATATCCTCTTTGAAGAAATAACCACCAACCATCCAGTCCAGCTTGTTCACGCCGGTCGAGGACAGGCGGATTTCCTGGGTGTAGGTATCGATGTCAGCGTCATTGTAGGCGCTGTCGAGAATGTGCGCGCCCGTATAGTCAGGCTCGGAGTCGTTGAAGCTGGAGTTGCTGCGGTACGACGAGATGGACGTCAGCGTGAAGCCTTCAAAGTCGACGTTCGCTTCCAGCGAGACACCACCGTCCTTGATCTTGTTCACCGGAACCTGGTTGATCGGCGACTCGTATGCGAACGGGTCGCTGTCATCCAGAACGGTGCCGCCCAGAAGCTGGATTAGACCGGCTGTTGGGCCGTTGATGATGTTGGTAACACCACAGCACAATTCATCAAGTTCGTTATAGTCGGCAATCATGCGGACGGAAACGGTCTCGGATGGCTCCCACAGGGCCTGGCCGCGAATGTTCCAGCGGTCACGGTTGTTGATGTCGTCAATGTTCGGGTCGCTGGTCTCGATATAGCCGTCGCGCTTGTTGACGCCGCCGGAGATGCTGACCGCGAACGTGTCAGTGAGGCCAGTGGTGTAGTAGGCCTTGATCTGACGGGCATCATAGTTGCCGTAAGACGCTTCAATACCGCCTTCAGGCTCAAAGGACGGGGCGGCTGTCACGATACTGATTACACCCGCGGATGCGTTCTTACCAAAGAGCGTACTTTGCGGACCGCGCAGAACCTCTACGCGCTGCAGACGCGGCAGGTCGCCGATCTGGGCAGCGGAACGAGACCTGTAGACACCGTCAATAAACACGCCAACGGATGGTTCGATACCGGCGTTGTTGGCACCGTTACCAAAACCCCGGATGGCGAAGTTGGTGTTGGAGGACGTCTGCAACGTCCAGACACGCAGTGAAGGCACAACAGACTGCATATCCGAGATATCCAGAATGTGAGACTTCTCAATCGTCGCGGCATCTGTAACCGATACAGCGATTGGCGTTTCCTGAAGCGTTTGAGGCCGCTTCTGTGCCGTTACCAAGATTTCTTCGAGAGTAAAGTCGGAGCTGCTGTCCTGCGCCTGGGCAGAGAGGCTGGCTCCTGTCACGACGGCGGCAGCGGCTGCTGACGTCATCAGAAATGCACGGGTTTTATGCCCTAAGTTCTTGCTCATTGGTTTCCTTCCCATTCCCTTCGACTTTTGCTGAGACACATGAAAACCCGGGGTTCCTGCAACAACTGTCTGGCAACAGCGCTGCGCCTATCTGGAACGGGACTTTCATGGCAAAAGCCAAGATCTCCACAATGCATTGTGACCAGGGGAAAAATAGTGAACAGCGGAGGTCCTGCGACCGACCCGCCTGTATGCTCCCAGCTTCCTCCCACAGCCAAACCATCCTGGCCAACCCAACCGACAGTGTCGGCGCCTTCCTGGGCCAGAAACGATTTCGGTGCAATTGTGCCTCTTGATTTACGTTAACGTCAAGCGGTTCAACACCAGCTCTCCAAGATTTCAAGTGATTGTGTATCGTCAAAACAACAATAAAAAACCCCGGAAACCTGCCGCTTTCTTGTCGAATCCCCTTAATTCCGTAACGTCAACTGAGACCTCTTAGCATCGAATACTCACCGCGTTCGGAAGGCTCCTTGGCGGCAACTTTTTTTGTCCCTCGTGAATACTCAGTCCTTAAACCAAAACCGGGGCGAATGATTTCGCCCCGGTCTCTGTGTTTTCATTTTAGAATGATGCGCTTAGCTTCGCATAAACCATCCGGCCGCGAGGGTCGTGGGTCCGCGATTCATAGCCACCGTTTGTCGAAACATAAGGTGGAGCCTTGTCGAAGGCGTTGATCACACCCAGCTGGATGCTGGAGCCATCGCCACCGTCAAACAAACCGCCGAGGTTGAAGGTATATTGTGCATCAACTGTGGTCATTGCCCCGACACGACTACCCGCATTCTGGTCGTCGTCCATGCCGCTGATATGACGGATATAGAAGCGGAAGTCATGGTCTTCATTGGTCCAGGACATGCCTGTGTTGAAGCGCCAGCTTGGCGTAGGGCTACCGAAGTTCGAGAAGTTCCGGTTGCCTGCACCGTCCACTGCACCGGCTTGTGGGTCTTCCAGGTCATACTTCAGGACGTGGGTTGCCTCGAAGAATGGCTGGAAAGTGCCATAGTCGGTGTCGAAGGTGTAGCGGGCGTTGACATCGAAGCCCTGCGTTTCCACGCTGGAGGCATTCAGGAAGTCAACAAACACCAGAAGGATGGTGCCCGACGTTCCGTTCTCGCCAGACCGGAAAACCCGGGATGGATCTGTTGGGAACGCATTCACAACAGCCTGCGAGTTTTCGACGATGATCACGTCTTCGAACTTGTAGTTCCAGTAGTCGATGTCGAACTCAAAGCCGCTATTGCCGGAATAGCTGGCACCAAAGTTCCAGGCCTTGCCGGTTTCAGGGCGGATGTCCCGGCCACCGTCAGGCGCCACAGACCGCACTGCCGCGAAGGCCGTACCGCCCATGACCGGATCAGACACCTGCTCAAGCGCCGTGGTACCACCGGCCACCTGCAGCACGCTTGGTGCCCGGAAACTGGTAGAATAACTGCCGCGCAGCGACAGGCTGTCCATCGGACGATAGAGAAGCGAGATCTTCGGATCTGTGGTGCTGCCGATATCGCCGCCATAGCTCTCATTACGAAGCGCCAGCGACAGATCGATCTGGTCGGTAATCGGGATCAGGGTTTCAGCGAAGAGGCCCACGGCGGAGCGATCTTCAGAGAAGTCCTGGTTACCGATCAGGAAGGCAAAACCGTCATTGTTCGAGACATCGTCATAATCACGACCCCAGAACTCACTCCGGTACTGCATGCCAACGGCAATGCCGATATCGCCTGCTGGCGTCGACCCGATAGAGCCGGACAGGACAGCATCAACCACTTTGGTATTTGACGAACCGTCAATCACCTGGGTGCCAATGATATAGTCAAGCACTTCAGGGCTGTTTGGCAGTGTCGAATAGCTGGTGGCGAACGGGTTATAGAACAGACAGCCGTTGGCACCCGGCACGCCGGCCCCAATGTCACAGTTGTTGCCACCAAAGCCCGCCAGCGCACGCTGGAAGTTCGCTGTCAGCGTGTCTTCTGTATTGAGGACATAACTGTTGTCCGCAATGGTGAAGCCAACGTCATAGCTCCAGGTGTCGTTGATGTCGCCTGTCAGCTCGATGTTGAAACGGTAGGTTTCCGATGTGGTCAGGTTCGGTGACACTTCCCCGCCGTTACCAATGGCACGGCCCAGGAAGGTTACGCCCTGCCCGAACGGGTTACCCGGGTGATAAGCCGGTACGCCGGCCTGGCTCAGTTGCAGGTACGGGAAGGTTGGCGAGTTGCCGCGCCGGGCTTCCGTATCTGCCCAGCCGCCTTCAACACGCAGCTGGTGGTTATCGCCCAGTTGCTGAGTAACAACAGCATACGCCTGCTTGCGCTCTTCTTCCGGTACCAGGTTGAAATAGTCACCAAAGTCGAAGCCACAGGTACCGATGCGGGCAACCCCGATGTCCACTGCGACATTTGCCTGGCCACCGACTTCCTCACAACCGGTCGGGTCGATCACAGGCACCACAGAGCCCACTGCCGCGATGATGGACGGCACATAATAGGCGCCCGGGTTACCCAGCACCGAGCTGTCGTCAGCTGTCTGGCTCAAACGACGTTCCTCGGTTGTCAGAGGCGTCCGGTCATAGTAGCTGAAGGCACCCATGACGTGGGTGGTGTCGTTGCCCCAGCCGAACTTGGCCTGATAGAGCGCATCAGACTGGCTGCCCTGATCGGTCAGTGTCTGATATTTAACAGACGCTTCCACGCCTTCGAAATCATCGTCTGTGATGAAGTTCACCACACCGGCAACGGCATCTGTACCGTAAATGGCGGCAGCGCCGTCTTTCACGATCTCAATCCGCCGAACAGCAATCTGCGGCACAAGAGAACTGGTATCAACAAAGGCAATACCGTCGTTCGTAACTGTACCTGCAACCACCTGACGGCGACCGTTCAGAAGCACCAGCGTGGAAGCCACACCAAGGCCGCGCAGGTTAAAGTTGGAAGTCCCCGTGGTGCCGTTCTGGGTGAAGGCGTCCGGGTTATTCTGAGCACCGTTGTTGATGGTCAGCGTCTGGACCAGGTCTGCCACGTTGCTGGCGCCGATCTGATTCAGGTTGTCTGCGCCGATCACTGCAAGCGGCGATGGGCTGGTGAACTGGGATTTCCCTTTAAGGTAAGTACCGGTAACTACAACTTCTTCAATGGTAAATTCTTCGTCGCTTCCATCCTGGGCCATAACTGAGCCCGAGGCTAGGAAAGCAAGACAACCGGCTGTTAGCGCGGTCGTTTTAAACAAGCGGTTCTGGCGCATGTTTCCCCTCCGTGATGTTTAATACAACTTCATTAGTCCTTCCCACTTATATGGGATAGGACGATTGCCAGAGGGGTCAAGTAATTCGCTTCATTAATTCATGGGATTTGGAGAGGTGTTACTTTTTCACCACAGCCCATAAATCAGGCATCCTGATGCCGGTATGGCGTCAGCTTGGTTCGATCAACGCCTGCTTGACATAGACAGACACGACACCAGACCCCAGGCGCTGGTCGGCATAGGGCGTCAGGTAGGCCTTGACAATATCGGGGTCGATCGGGCGGGAAACACTGAAGCGCTGACGCGCAAGCACTGTCAGCGCGCTGTTGAAATCGGCCCTGAGCTGCGGCAGGCGGGTGCGGACAAATTCATGCCCGCCCTTCTGTTCAATAACCAACACGAGATGCATGGTTACCTGGCCTCGAACGCGCCCACGCTCCAGAAGCGCCATATTGAAGGGCTTCATCTCGATCCTGGGCTTGCCGACGTCCTGAATCTCTTCGCCCTCTCCGTCCTGGGCGCGCACATCCTGCGCCCCAAATCCAGAAAGGAGAACCATCATGATCGAAAAAATAACCGAAAGGCGCATACTGCTTCTGTCCTTGCATGTCAGGGCGACGTCAGGGCCCATTCAACAGGCCTTGTCTCGTCGGGCTTGATCCTTCTAAGCCATAGTGTGTGAATAATGGCTGAATGACAATCACACTTCAGCGACTTTCTGTTGTTGCTATTTGCGACATAATTGCAAAACAAGACAATATATGTTGCTTTTTGCAATTATCTTTTCATGAAAAACAGAGCCTCATCAATGGAAAATTACATAAACCATTGAAAATAAAGAAAATAAAAAGTCGTCTAAAAAATGGCACGGAGCTTGTATTGTATAGAAGTACCTCTCGAGCAGGGGTGCGGGAATAGGTAAATTTATTTACTCGACCCCCAATCGTGCACCTGTTCCCGCCTACCCCGCCGAGAGAGGTACCTGCCAAAAGACCAGCCAGAGCCGCACCAATCGTGTGGCTTTTTTATTATCCAGCCGCTCCATGTGAACCCTTGAAAACTCCCGCACATACAGACATGCAGACCCAAGGCCCAAAGGCCGTTGGTTAAGGCAGTTGACTAAACCGGATTGGAAAAAGCGTCAGACAAACAGGCTGAGCGAAGGTGAGGACGCGCCGGACTGCAAGCGTGCGAGACCCGTCTGGAAGTTGGCAAGCTGGGCCTGCAGGTGCGCTGGCACCGTGCCCTGGGTTGACCGACCTTCTTTGATCAAGGCCTTCAACGGGTTATATTCGAGCGACCGGAAAGCGCGCTGCACTGAGCTTATCGCGCCATCAAACAAGCTCAGCACATATTTGGCTGTCGCCTTGTCCTTGATATGCAGCTCGCCCTTGAGGCCGAGCCCGAACGCACCACCCAGATTATCTGGGTCGGTGCCGTCTTCTTCTTCGTCGTCACCCAGGCCAAAAACCTCGTTCTTTGGCAGCAATTTGCCAGGCTCAAGGCCGATACGCTCCAAAAGGTCACGGTCGCCGGTACCCGGCAGAAGGTCAATCGATACACCGTCATCCAGCGTCGAGATCGTGAGCTTGTCGCCTTCTGACGTGCTGGAAACATCCACATCGATCTTGCCGAAGCCGGCGATGCGCAATTTACGCTTGAGGTCATCAAAGGTATCGCCGTCGCTCAGGGTGATCTTCTTCTTGGTACCGCCATCAACGGAGATATAGAAGAAATCGCCTTCCTTGGCAGACGTTTGTGTCTGGATATCCAGTGTCTCGTCAATATTAACCGTGCCGGTTGGCAGGCCCAGGGTTTCAAGCACAGAGTTGCCCTGCGTGGTAAAGGCCAGGCCGCCAACTGCGGATTTGGACAGACCTTCGCCATATTGCTCCATGTCTTCAAGGGCCCCCGTCTTGCCGTCGACCCGCGCCACAAAGGCGTCAACAGAGCCCCGCGCCGTCTCACCCGACAGCGTCCCAGCCGTGGAGCCCGCCACATAGACAACCTGATCAACCACTACCACATCATTGATGCGGTCGGTGCCGCTGGTTGACAGGTACGTGGTGCTTTCAGCCTTCAGGTTGGACTTGCCGTTCAGGCTGAGCGCGCTGACAAATCCTTCAAAGCCACCTTCCGCGGTCCCCACAACGGTGGCAGTGCCGCTGGCATCAAGGGCTGAATTGGTGGTCACGCCCGCGATGTAAACATCGCTATTGGTGTTATCGATGGCGATACCCTGGATCGAGCCACCGGCACCCAAGCTGCCCATATTCAGGAAATTGGTCGTGTCGCTGAGGTCAGTGGCATCCAGCCGGTATACGACGGCGTCACCGCCCTCTTCCACCGCCACGACAATGTCATCATTTCCGTCAATGGCAATGCCTTTGATCACGTCATTGCCGCTGGTGCCAAAGACGCTCGAGTCCTGCAGGCTACCGTCGCTGCCGGACAGCTTCAGGATCAAGGCATCCTGTCCGCCGGTAAATCCGGAGGTGGAGCTGATGGCAGACTTGGTATAGCCGCCCACATAAATGTCGTTGTTGCTGTCAACCGCCACACTATAGGCCGCGGATTCGCCAAAGGTATCCAACTGGTAACGGAACACTTCATCGCCGCGCTTGCTGATTTTGGTGACAAAGGCGTCTGTGCTGTCGATCACATCGCTGGTGGACAGCTCGCTGTCGGTCTTGCCCACCACAATGACATTGTCTTCACTGTCAACCGTGATGCCGTAGGCATCGGCGTCACCGGCCACGCCCAGCAGGCGGGAGAAGACCACATTGCCTTCTGTGTCGAATTTGGTCAGGAACACATCTTCGCCAGACGCCGTATTCAACTGATGCCCGAAGCTGCCTTCAGACGTACCAACCACATAGATGCCACCTTCGCTGTCCACCGCAACCCGGCTTGCCGTGGTGTCGGCATTGACCTGATAGTCGCTGTTCACGTTGGTGATGGAGAGTTCATTGTCGGTGTCATCTACTTCTTCATCGTCGGACGTACCCGTAACGTCTTCTTTGGCTTCCGCCAGAAGCTTATCGCGCAGGCCGGCGATTTTAGGATCCAGATCGTCGTCTTCCTGCTCGGCCACCTGCTCCTTCACCGCACTGGCTTCATAATCGATGCCCGAGAAGGAGGTCACATCATCAATCGCCAACGTGCCGTCAAGGCCATTGATCTCAGTGATCCGGCTGGTCACGGCAAAATCGTCATCCAGCTGCGAAACGGCAGACGCCACATAAAGCGTTGGTGTGGTCACGGCAGCGGACAATGTGACCTCTTCCGTGATGGTACCATCAATCTGCAGGCTGTATTTGCCGCTATCGCCGTCGCGGCGCACATCAAAGCGCGTTAAATGCTTCGGCGTCGGGTCGCCGTTGCCATCAAGAATGGTCAGCGCCTCAATCTGCGTGTTGATATAATCCTTGATGTTATTCAGTGACAGCGTGCCGGAAACCCCCGACAGGTCAACCTGGATATCATCTGTTTCGCCGCTCTTTGTGACGGAAATCGTGAAGACCTCATCCCCCACCAGGCCGTCGATCGCCGCGTTGGGATCGGTGGTGATCAGGCTGCCGTTCGATTCCGAGCTGTTTTTGCCCAGGCGGGTCGTCGCCTCGGTCTTGTATTCCTTATCGCCCAGGAAAAGGTCGAGCTTTTCAAGGTCAGCCGTGGACAGGAAGTCACGGACTTCATCAAGGCCCGCCTGGAATTGATCATTGAGGCGCGACAGAGAGGAAGCCGATGTGCTGTCCTGAGATGCATATTCCGCCAGGATACGCAAGTTATTGAGCGCCTTATAGAGCGCAAATGTGGCCTTCTTGTCGGAGTCGCCCACGGCGTCCAGATCATCTGCCTTCAGGTCGATGAATTTGGTCAGCTCGCGGACTTCGCGGATTTGCTGGCTGAGGGTTTTGGATTCTTCCGGCACTTGCCACGGCGGGATCACAGCATCGCCGCGGCCACTCAAGGAAAAGGCGGCACGCTGCTCAGCGGTCAGGGTCGACAGCGAACGCTGTGCCATTTTGGCGTCGACAGACATGGCAATAAGCGACGTATCAATCCCGACAATCTGTGGTCGGAACGTCTGCTGCTGCGTGGGTCCAAAAAGACCGCTAAAGCTTGTGCCACCAAAAAACGCCATGCGCTATCTTACCAGCTTTCTGCCACTGCCAGGTGGGCATTTTTTGCCCCATAGGCAATTCTTACCCAGGGGCGTATCATTTTGAGCCATTCGACTCGGAACCCCAGGGTATTTTTTGCCGCTCAATTGCATTTCGCGGCTACTCACATTACATGTCTTGCAATAACTGTGACAGTTTACCCCAAGGCCTGATAAGGATCGGTTAACAGGAAAAAGGATCGAAAATGGTCGTCATTGATGCACTGCTGCAAGTTTCCTATGTCGCGCTCGACATCTTCAAATGGATGTTGATCATCAGCATCATTCTGGGGTGGCTGATCCATTTCGGCGTCGTCAATGCCTACCAGCCGTTTGTCCAGACCGTCGGGCGATTCCTGCATGCTGTCACCGAACCGGCCCTCAAGCCGATCCGGCGCTTTATCCCCACCATGGGTGGCATGGATATATCGCCCATCGTCCTGTTTCTGCTGATCATGTTCCTCCAGCGGCTGATTATCAACATCCTCTATAATGTCGGATAGGCTGCTTATCCGGGTGGCTGAAGGCGTCAGGCTGCACATCCGCCTGACACCGAAGGCCGCCGCCGACAAGCTTGACCGCATCGACAGAGACGCCGAGGGCCAGCCACGCCTGCGCGCAACCGTTACCGCCATCCCCGAAAACGGCAAGGCGAATGCCGCGCTCATCAAGCTTCTTTCCAAAAAACTCAGGTTGCCCAAATCGGCCATTCGCCTTATAGCGGGGGACCAGAACCGGAATAAGACGATTCTCTTTGAGGGCGTGCCGGACGAACTATTTGATGCGCTCGACGCAAAGCTTCGCGAGCTGGGCCTGATGGGTTAGGCAACAGTGATCGCGACCACCGCACGGAGACACCCATGCCCACCGCCAAACTTATCGATGGTAAAGCCTTTTCAGCCAAAGTGCGCGAAGGCGTCGCCAAGGATGTTACCGCCCTTAAAACCGCTCACGGCATCACGCCCGGCCTCGCCGTGGTGATTGTGGGCGAAGACCCTGCAAGCCAGGTTTATGTCCGCAACAAGGTGAAGCAGACCGGCGAAACTGGCATGAACAGCTTCCACTTTGAAATGCCGGCCGACACCAGCGAGGAAACCTTGCTTGCCAAGGTCAATGAGCTGAACGCCGACCCTGCTGTGAACGGCATTCTGGTGCAGCTGCCGCTGCCAAAGCATATCAACGAAGCCGCCGTGATCGACGCCATCAACCCTGAAAAGGATGTGGACGGCTTCCATGTGATCAACTCTGGCCTTCTGGCCACCGGCGGCAAGGGCATGGTACCCTGCACCCCGCTTGGCTGCCTGCTGATGCTGCAGGACACACTCGGCGACATGAGCGGCAAGAAAGCCATCGTTGTGGGCCGGTCGAATATTGTCGGCAAGCCGATGGCGCAACTTCTGCTGGATGCCAACTGCACCGTCACCATCGCCCATAGCCGCACGAAGGACCTGGCGGGCGAAGTGGCTGAAGCCGATATTGTCGTGGCCGCCGTTGGCCGGGCAGAGATGGTCAAGGGCGACTGGATCAAGGAAGGCGCGACCGTCATTGACGTGGGCATCAACCGCATCGACGCACCCGAGCGCGGCGAAGGAAAAAGCCGCCTTGTGGGCGACGTGGAATTCGGTGCAGCGGCCGAGCGTGCCGGTGCCATCACGCCGGTTCCGGGCGGCGTCGGCCCCATGACAATTGCCTGCTTGCTCAAAAATACCGTGACAGCGACCTGTCGTCAGAACAATATTGATCCTGACACGCTATAAGACTGGCAGCCTTTAGGACCTCAAATTCAACAGGCTGATAACCGCGACTGAATGCAGGAGCATGCGTCATGTATGAAGCCTTTATCGCCGCCTTTATCGGCCTGTTCGTGATTGTAGACCCGATCGGCATCGCACCGGTTTTCGCCGGCCTGACCCAGGGCGCAGACACCAGCCACAAGCGCACCATGGCCGTCAAAGGCACAATCGTGGGCACATTGATCCTGGTGTTTTTCGCGCTTGTCGGAAAGCCGTTCCTGAATGCCCTTGGCATTTCCATGGATGGCCTCAGGGTCGCAGGCGGGCTAATGCTGCTGATCATCGCGCTTGAAATGGTGTTCGAGAAACGCACGGAGCGGAAGCAGGAATCGGCCGAAAAGTTCGACGAATATTTCGAGGATATTTCGGTCTTTCCCGTGGCCATCCCCCTGCTTGCGGGGCCCGGCGCCATCGCCACCATCATGCTGACCATGTCCAACTATGAAGGCGACCTTGAGGCCCAGGGCGCGATCCTGGCGGCGCTGGCGGTTGTCATGCTGATCACGCTTGTTATCTTCTTCGCCGCCTCCAAGGTGATGGACTGGCTTGGCCCCACCGTGAATGCCGTGCTGACCCGGCTTCTGGGCGTTATCCTGGCCGCCCTGTCGTGCCAGTTTATCCTCGACGGCATCAAAAACACCTTCATTGCATAAGCAAGAAGTCGCATTGACAGCAGGGCTGCGACCCGCCACTCTCCGCTTCGAACCTTAAGCGGGGAGTTTTCCATGAAGAATTTTGCATTGACCGGGGCGCTGTTGCTCTCGCTCGCGGCCTGTGGCGACAGCCAGAAGCCGGACGAGACAGCCACCAGCTACACCATGAATACAGAGGCTCTGAAGGGCCATGTTACCACGCTGGCATCCGATGAATTCGGCGGCCGTGCGCCCGGCACACCGGGCGAGGACCTGACAGTCGCCTACCTTGAAAAGGCCTTCCGGGATGCGGGCCTCAAGCCGGCGAACGGTGACAGCTACACCCAGGCCGTGCCGCTGGTGTCGATCGAGACCAAAGACGCGCCCGAGATGACCATCAAGGGCGAAGGCGGTGAGCTGAAGCTGGCCTACCGTGCCGACCATGTTGTCTGGACCCGGCGCGAGCAGTCCGACAGCGAAGTGCACGAAAGCGACATGGTGTTCGTGGGTTACGGCATCAACGCGCCCGAGCGCGGCTGGAACGACTATGACGGCGTGGACGTGAAGGGCAAAACCGTGGTGATGCTCGTGAATGATCCGGGCTATGCCACGCAGGACGATGACCTGTTCGCCGGCAACACCATGACCTACTATGGCCGCTGGGACTATAAGTTCGACGAAGCCGCCCGCCAGGGTGCCGCCGCCGCCATCATCATCCACGACACCAAACCTGCCGCTTACGGCTGGATGACAGTGGACAGCAGTTGGACCGGCCCCCAGTTCGGCCTGGTGCGCGAAGACAAGGGCACAGGTTTTTCAGAAGCCGAAGCCTGGATCACCAAGGAAAAAGCCGGTGAACTGTTCACCATGGCGGGCCTTGACCTCCAGGCCATGTATGACGCGGCCAAGACACCTGGCTTCAAGGCTGTGCCGATGAACCTTGAGTTCTCTACCCATTTCCGGTCCGACGTCGCGCACATGGACAGCCGCAATGTGGCGGGCTTTGTGGAAGGCAGCGAGCGCCCCGACGAAGTGTTCGTCTATATGGCGCACTGGGACCATATCGGCACCGACCCGACCGTTGAGGGCGACGGCATCTATAATGGCGCGCTCGATAACGCGACCGGCACCGGCGGCCTGATTGAACTGGCGCGCAAATATGCCTCTGGCCCCAAGCCGAAGCGGTCTGTGCTGTTCCTGGCCGTGACGGCCGAAGAACAGGGCCTTCTGGGCTCTGCCTATTATGCCGAACATCCGCTGTTCCCGCTGAAGGACACCGTGGGCGGCATCAATATGGACGGCCTGAATTTCTATGGCCCCACTCGGGACGTGACGGTCGTGGGCCTCGGCAATTCCGAACTGGATGACGCCCTGAAGGCAGCCGCCCAGGCACAGGACCGCATTCTGGTGGCCGACCAGGAGCCCGAGAAGGGCTATTTCTACCGCTCTGACCATTTCGAGCTGTCGAAAAAAGGCGTGCCGATGCTCTACCCCAACTCGGGCTATGACCACCGCGAAAAGGGCCGGGCCTACGTGGAAGCGATCGTCGCCGAATATATCGAGAAGCACTATCACTCCCCGTCTGACGAATACCGCGACGACTGGGACCTGACCGGTGCCGTTGAGGACCTGCGGCTTTACTACACCACCGGCCGCAGCCTGATCGACAGCGACGTCTGGCCGAACTGGCGCGAAGGCACCGAATTCAAGGCCACCCGCGACGCCCAGCGCGCTGGTGACTAGAGCCTATTTTGCCAAAGAAATGAGATCAGGCCATCCGGTACCCCGGGTGGCCTTTTTGCTAAACCATTTTCCGCCTTTGCTTAGGGCGGTCGCTGATCTACTGTTCCCGCACTCTGGGTGCTGCCGACCGAAAGATATCTGATGAAGACCGCCAAGATAATCGCGAGCACGATGGGTGTCATCCTGACCACCAGCCTTCTGCATGCCGATGACCGCCCCGCCTGGCGCAGCGCGTTCGACCTGACCCGTGCCAACCTGGACACCTTCACCATGACCCTGATGCGGGACGGTTCCGAAGCCGGGTCCATGACCTACGGCTGGGAGGTCAAGAACGGGCACTACCGCATTCACGACAGGTCGGAAATGCAGCCCAACATCCTTGAAACCGCCGAAGCATTGATCGACCGCGACAGCCTTCTTCCTGAGATGCTGTCGATCGATTTCACCATCGGGGCCAATCGCATGGATATTGATGCGGCCTGGCAGAACGGGCAGGCAACCGGCCAACTGGTTACCACGCGCGACGGCCAGCAACAGGCGCGCCCGATCGCAGACGACGCCAGTCAAGTGGCACCCCTGCGCCTTGCAGTGATCGGCCTTGTCGCGGCCCTGCCGCTTGGGCCGGATTTCAAGGTTACGCTTCCCTGGTTCAACAGCATGGCAAACCGCACCGAGCAGGTGACGCTTGAGGTAACGGGTGAGCAGATGGTCGAAACCCCGGCAGGCACCTTTGACAGCTGGCAGGTCGCCATCAAAGGGGGGACGCCCGAAAATATCGCCTATGTCAGCAAGACGCGGCCGCAGCGCATCGTGCGGATCGACGTGGTTGGCCAGCCGATGCATTTCCTGCTGACCAAAACCGGTTCCTAGTCGCGCGGATTGGAGGCGATGAAGTCCGGGTTCTGGCTCACCTCATCGAACCAGGCGGCGAGCGCGGGGTGCGCCTCGCGCCAGCTTATTTCTGGCAAGCGGAACAGCAGATAATCCAGCATGCACACGGTGGCGATGGTGGCGCTATTCCAGGCGTGGAGCTTATCCAGCCAATCGCGCTCGAGCACAACAAGCGCGCGCTTGATGGCGCCGTGCCAGCGTTCCTGCCAATAGACAGACTTCTCAGCGTCCTCGCGCCGACTTTCCATCACCAGCGAAAGCGCGGCATCCAGAATGCCATCAGTCAGCGCCTGGATCTGCAGGTCTTCGAAATACTCGTCACCCGCGCGGGGGCGCCCGGCCATATCCAGAAGGAATTCCATGATCACCGGGCTGTCGAACACGCACCGACCATCGTCGAGCACCAGCGCTGGTACCTTGTTGAGCGGATTGGCGGCCAGCAGCGCGTCCTCGTTCGCCAGCGGGTTCGCGGCCTCCACCTCAAGCCGGTCACCGAAGCCCAGCGCCTTGGCGAGCAGCAGCACCTTGCGGGCGTAGGGCGAGGTTTTTGAATAATAGAGTTTCATCATGGTCCTAACGGTTCAAAACACCGGTGGTAACGTAGCGCAGGATTTCGATCACTTGGTCGACAGTCTCGCATGTCGCCATGGCCGCGCCGTCGACTTCCTTGAGCGCATGGGTGAACTCAGGTGGATGCTGCACGATCAGGCTTTTGCCCAAGGCCGCCGCATAGCCTGCGTCAAAGGCCGCATTCCACTGGCGATATTTTTCGCCGAAACGCACCACGACGATATCGGCATTCTCGATCATGGTGCGGGTGCGGATGGCATTGACCTTGGCGCCCATATGGTCGCGCCAGAAATCATTGCCGGGCTCGCCCATAATCACCGCGCCGCAGTCGTCCGAGTCGCCGTGATTCGTATTCGGGGCCATCAGCTCAACCGGCAGCTCGGCGTCCTTGACTGCCGCCGCGATCTCATCGCGCCAGTCTGAGTGGATTTCGCCCGACAAATAGACCTGCCAGATCATTTTCATGAGAGCCCTCCTGCCTTCAGACCAAACAATACAACAGACAGCGTGGCGGCTGATAACCCGGTGGAAATCAGCACCGCTGTGGCTGCCCTACGCGCACCGATACCATACTGGCTGGCAAAACTGTAGGCGATCATACCGCTGGGCAGCGCTGCCATCAATGTTGCCACACCCACCCAGACGTCCGGCAGGCCCATGAGGAAGTGCGCCACTAAAAACACCGTCAGCGGCAGGATCATCAGCTTGAGCGACACAGCCACCATGGCGTGGGTGATGTTGCCGGCAATCCGGACACTGGCGAGCGACAGGCCGACCGAGAACAGCCCTACCGGTGCCGCCGCCACCGCCGGCAGCTCCAGCACCTTATCGAGCCAATGCGGGTAAGGCAGGCTTAAGGCCGACCAGCCAAGGCCGACAAGAAGCGCGATGATAATCGGGTTCTGGCGCACGCTTGCGAAGGTGCGCGACAGTATCCCCGGCCCTTCCGTGGCATCTGCGGCGCGTTCCACAATCACGGTGGTCACCGGCAGAAGCGTCAGCGAATGGAAGCTGACCAGCATCAGGAGAAGCCGCACGCCTTCCTCGCCATACACGCCTTCAACAATCGGGATGCCGATAAAGCCAGCGTTACCGAAGCAGGTGACGAAAGCGAATGTGGCCTGCTCTGCCGTGGACAGCCCAAACAGCAGCCTGGTTGACAGCATGGCAAGCGCATAGACCACATAAAGTGACCCATAATAGGCCAGAACAAACAGTAGTTCTGACGCGTCCGGCAGCTCATTGGGCGCGAGCGAGCGAAAAAGGAGCGCCGGGATCGCCACATACCAGACAAAGCTGATCAGGATGGGGGCGGAGCCATCGGGGAACAGCCGGGTTTTCCCAAGCCCATAGCCAAGCATCATGATGATGAACACTGGCGCAATGATGGTGAAGATTTCAGCCACGCGGGTCCCTCCGATCTTCTGATTGAAAGTGATCCGAAGCGGCAGCCTTTCAACTCGCATCATGAAAAACCGGACCTCGACATCCGTCAAGACCCGGTTCTGCAACCCTGCCATACGCAGGAGGATCGGCTTAGTCGTAGGCGGGCGGTTCGGTGACCTTGCCGCGGCGTTTCAGAAGCTGCAGCCGCAGCGCGTTTAGCTTGATAAAGCCTTCGGCGTCGCGCTGGTCATAGACGCTGTCTTCCTCGAACGTCACATGCTCCATGGAATAGAGGCTGTAGGGGCTCTTGCGGCCCACCACATGCACACCGCCCTTATAGAGCATCAGCCGCACGGTGCCCGCCACGAACTCCTGGCTCTTGTCGATCAGCGCCTGCATCATCTCGCGCTCAGGGCTGAACCAGAAGCCGTTATAGATGCACTCGGCATATTTAGGCATGATCTCATCCTTGAGGTGCATCGCACCCCGGTCGAGCGTGATCTGCTCGATACCGCGGTGGGCCGCAAGAAGAATGGTGCCGCCGGGCGTCTCATAGATGCCGCGGGACTTCATGCCGACAAAGCGGTTCTCCAGCAGGTCCAAGCGGCCAATGCCGTGCTTCTTGCCGTATTCGTTCAGCTGCTCCAGCAGTGTCGCGGGGCTCATGGCCACACCGTTGATGCCCACCGCGTCGCCCTTTTCGAACTCGACCTCGATATATTCGGGCTCATTCGGGGCCGTCAGCGGATCGTCCGTGCGGCTGTAGACATATTCTTCTGCTGCGTCCCACGGGTTCTCGAGCGCCTTGCCCTCAGATGAGGTGTGAAGGAGGTTCGCGTCCACGCTGAACGGGCTTTCGCCGCGCTTGTCCTTGGGCACCGGAATCTGGTGCTCTTCGGCAAATTTGATCAGCGCCGTCCGGCTGTGCAGGTCCCATTCCCGCCAGGGCGCAATCACCTTGATGTCCGGGTTGAGGGCATAATAGCCCAGCTCGAACCGCACCTGGTCGTTGCCCTTGCCGGTGGCGCCGTGGCACACCGCGTCAGCACCAACTTCCTTGGCGATTTCGATCTGGCGCTTGGAAATCAGCGGCCGGGCGATCGATGTGCCCAGCAGATACATGCCTTCATAGACCGTGTTGGCGCGGAACATGGGGAAGACATAGTCTTTCACAAATTCTTCGCGCAGGTCTTCAATGAAGATGTCCTTGATGCCCAGCATCTCGGCTTTTCGTCGTGCCGGCTCAAGCTCTTCGCCCTGACCCAGGTCAGCCGTGAAGGTTACCACTTCACAGTCGTAGGTCACCTGTAGCCACTTGAGGATGATCGAGGTATCAAGGCCACCTGAGTAGGCCAGTACCACCTTGTTGATCTTGTCCGACATTCAAAAAACTCCAAAGATAAAAAGTGTCAGCGCGAGTATGCGGGGGCAACCGCCCCCAGGTCAATCGTTCGACGTTCATGCTTTCTCTTTTGGGAATGCAGAAAATCTATCGAATCGCGCAGGCGTAAACAGCAGATTCTGCAGTTTTTGTCAACCGAAACTAAAGATTCTGCAGATTGCTGTAACCATCTCTTTCGTGTATTCTGTTGATGGGTGCCCTTACGGGTGGTCTGCCAAAAAGGCGGACCGAATGCTGGAGAAACTGGCAATGCTGAGCGTCAACACGAACGCTGGCGCGCTTTCTGCGCTGCGTAACCTTGAAGCCAACCACAAGTGGCTCGAGACCCTTCAGGAACGAATTGCAACAGGATACAAGGTCGCGTCCGTCAAGGATGACGCCGCCATCTATACCATTGCCCAGCGCATGCGCGGCGATCTGGCGGGCATTCGCGCGTCGCTTGACAGCATCAACCGGGCGACCGTCGCCGTTGACGTGGCCCTTGTGGCAACCGAAAGCATCTCCAACATCCTGATTGAGATGAAAGGCAAGATGGCGTCGCTCCTGAGCGCGCAGAAGAATAATGATGATGCGGCAGCGGAAGCCTATACCCGCGACCTGGACGCCTACCGCGAACAGATCAAGCTGATGATCTCCAGTGCTGACTTTAACGGCACCAACCTGATCGACAGCGGCAATGATATCATCAGCGCCCTCGCCAATTCCGACGGTACAGAGACACTTGATTTCAACCATCAGGACCTGTCGTTCGGTGGCGCGCTCATCACCCTCACGGACGACCAGGAATATTCGATGGAGGAAATCAATAACTCCATTGATAACGTCAACCGTGCCATGGGACATTTCGGCACGGCGTCGCGTCGGCTCGAGATCCAGCACGAGTTTGCCAGCAAACTGCATGACGTGGTGGAGCGCGGCATCGGCCGCATGGTGGACGCCGATCTGGCCCGCACGGCCGCCGACCTGCAGGCCGCGCAGGTGAAGGAACAGCTGGGTATCCTGGCGCTCAATATCGCCAACCAGGCGCCCAACAGCATCCTGGCGCTCTTTGGCAGGCGGTAGGGGTGCGACCCTTTGCCGTCCTGCCATTCGCCTCTCGGGCTTTGACCACCTCCCCAATTCAGGCTATGAGGCATTAAGTCTGAAACGGGCCTGATTGGGAAATGCGCGGATGTCCTCATTCAATCTTGAACTGTCGAACACACTGAAAGCGCGGGAACTGGCCGCAGCCTACAAGCAGGCCGGCCGTATCCATATTCCGGGCTTGCTGGCGGACCAGTCAGCGGCGGACCTTTTCAAGGCCATCGCCGACTTCAAGGAGTGGGTGCTGCACCTCAATCAGGGTGACAAGCTCTATGATATCTTCCCCGACCAGCGAAAGGCCATGACCGACCAGCAGCTTCATGACCTGCGCATGGCGGCCTATGCCGGGGCCCAGAAGGGCTTCCAATATATCTACGACAATTACCCGATTTACGACGCCTATCACGCCGGCGCGTGCGCCAAGCCGTTCGATGCGCTGTTCGAGTTTCTCAACAGCAAGCCGTTTATCGAATTCGTGCGCACCGTCACGGGCCACGCGGACATCACTTTCGCCGATGCCCAGCTGACAAAATTCTCGCCCGGCGACTTCCTGACCATCCATGACGACAATGTCTACGGCAAGGACCGCCGCGCCGCGTTCGTTCTGAACATGACACCCGAATGGCAACCGGACTGGGGCGGCCTCCTGCAGTTTTTCGACAAGAAAAAGCATGTGGAAGGCGGCTTCACGCCCAGCTTCAACGCGCTCAACATCTTCTCGATCCCCAAACCGCATGCAGTGAGCCAGGTATCCACCTTCTCGCGCCGGGCGCGCTACAGCATTACCGGCTGGCTTCGGACAGGAACAGACCCGCTGGCCTGATCGGCCCTTCTGCGCCGCTGGCGAAAAAATCGCATTACGGGTAAAAAAAGCCCTTGCCCCTGACGCTACGTCACCCTTTAGCGCTCGTATCCGTGGAAAGGAGACCGGCAATGACAGCCTATTCAATCGGTGAACTCGCCAAACGGTCCGGCATCACGGTGCGGGCGCTGCGCTATTATGAATCGCAGGGCCTGTTGGCACCCCTCAGGACCGAGTCAGGACAGCGGGTTTATGGCACACGGGACATTCTCAGGCTTCAGCAGATCCAGATGCTCAAGCAGGCGGGTTTTTCCCTTGCCCAGATAAAAACCATGATGGCCGAACAAACCGTTGATGCAGCGCGTCTTCTTGGCATGCAGCAGGAGCTGCTGCAGGCCAGGCTGGCGGAAACCGACGCAATGCTGGAGACAGTCACCAGCGCGTTGCGGGCGGTCCGCGAGGGCCAGACGGTCGACCTTTCCACACTCTGCAGCATCATCAAACAAGGAGAATCCGCGATGAGTGAGGAAAAATGGCAGAAGGTGTGGGACACCTATTATACGGCTGAAGAGCAGGAGCGCTGGAAGGCGGCCAAGGAGGCCGTGCCGGAAGATGTCCAAAAGGCATGCGAACGGAACTGGCCGACGCTGATTGCCCGCACCGAGGCGTTGGTCGGCACCGACCCGGCTGCCCCGGAAGCGCAGGCAATCGTCAAGGAATGGAACGCCATGACCCAGGTGATCTATGATGTCGACCCAAGCCTGATGCGCAGCGCCGCGCGCATGTATGACGATATGGACAACTGGCCAAAGGACGGTCCGGTGTCGCCCTTCTCGAAAGAAGTCTGGGATTTCATCAAGGCAGCCGAGGCGGTAGCAGAATCATAAGAAAAGGGCGCTCCAACCGGGCGCCCTGACAGCCTAGCCTTATCTGATGAAGCACAGGGATATAGCCTGTCAGGGTGCGACTCGCCCTGCTCTTTCAGGCCCAAGCCCCAAAAGGGACACTAATGGCGAAGTAATGCGGCTTAAAATCGGCCTTTGACCATACTAATTCCATGAAACAGCAGGTAATTACAGGTAAAAGCTTTAATAATAAAGCCAATACGTGTACCATCAGGTCAAAATGATCCTTGGGAGGATCGCCCGCTTCCGCACAAATGAACGGGAGTATATATGCGCCAAAAGGCCACCCAAGAGGATGCGAGGCCTCGGGCTTTGGTTGTCGACGGCTGTAGCTTTCAACGCCAATTACTGACCCTCATCTGCCGCACGGCCGGTTTTGAGACGCTTGAAGCCGGCAGTGGTCGCAAAGCCATAGACCTGATGGCCAAAGCGCCCTGCAGCTTGCTTGTCACAGACCTGGACCTTCCCGAACTTGATGGCTTTCAACTGCTGCACCATATGGCGGATTCGGGTGGCGCGGCAGACCTTCTGCTGGTTTCCAGCCAAGGGCATTCCATTCTCAACTCCGCCGACCGACTGGCCCGAACATTGAACTTCAATGTAATCGGTGCCCTTGAGAAGCCGATCATTGCGGAAGACATGCTGGACCTCCTGAACGGTCGTTGCGACAAGCCCAGCATGATCGAGCTGCTGGGCGATCCGCGCCAGGGGCCAACCATGGAACCGCTGTCGCACAGCATCATTGAACAAGGCATCACCAACGGTTCTCTCGTCGCCTTCTACCAACCCAAAATCCACCACCAGGATTCCGCTATTGTCGGTTTCGAATGTCTGGCCCGCTGGCGCACTGCCGAGGGTCTAATTCTGGAGCCTGGGGCCTTCCTGCCAATGGTGGAGGAGCTGGGGTTAATGACCTCACTGACGCAGGTGATGCTCAATCACGCCATCAAGGATATCGCGGCCTGGCAAACATTGGGATGGCCCATGCCTGTCTCGGTCAACCTATCGGCAGACAGCATGACAGATACCAACCTGCCTGACCGGCTGGCATGGCTGGTGGCGGAAAATGGCGTCCGGCCAACATCGATCACGCTTGAAATCACAGAAACTAAACTGATGGAAGAGGCCGCGGAATGTCTGGAGGTTATGTCGCGGTTGCGCCTCAAGGGCTTTGGCCTGTCGGTGGACGATTTTGGCACCGGCTACTCCACCCTCAAGCAGCTCCAATATTTCCCCTTCACCGAGCTTAAGCTCGACCAAAGCTATGTCCGGTCATCGCTTTCCCACCAGCCGTCGCGAGCGGTTCTGGAAACAGGCATTCAACTGGCGCGCAGCCTGTCTTTGTCGTGCGTTGCGGAAGGTGTTGAAACAACAGACCACGCAGACCTTCTGGCAAGCCTTGGCTGCCACAACCATCAGGGATACCTATATGGTAAGCCCATGCCCGCGGCCGACATACCTGTCTGGATTGCCGGTTGGCTGGAACGCGGCGGCACCATGATGGCGGTGGAGCCGGAAATAGCCTACCCCACCTACCTCAGCCACCGGCCTATCGGCATGCCCGACATTAGCCCTCGGGGGCCGTCAGGTCGCGGCAGCCCCCTGTCCAGCCGGTCAGGTCAGGCCGGTTGAGGTGTGGTGCGGCTCGGTGCCCGCAGCTGTTGCGGCGGCGGCAGCTTCCGCCTCACGCGCCAGCTGCGCCTTGGATTTCTTCTCTGATGCCGACTTCAGCTGGCCGCAGGCCGCCATGATGTCACGCCCGCGCGGGGTGCGGATCGGCGCAGAGATGCCGCCTTCATAGACGATGTCTGAGAAACGCTGGATCTGGCCCCAGTCACTGCACTCATAATCCGTGCCCGGCCATGGGTTGAACGGGATCAGGTTCACTTTCGCCGGCAGCTTATATTTGCGGATCAGGCGCACCAGTTCGCGCGCGTCTTCGTCCGAATCGTTCACGCCCTTGAGCATGGCATACTCGAACGTGATGCGGCGGGCATTGTGGGCGCCTGGGTAATTGGCGCAAGCCTTGAGGACTTCATCAAGGCCGTACTTCTTGTTGATCGGCATGATATCACTGCGCACGTCATTCCGAACCGCGTGCAGGCTGACGGCCAGGTTCACGCCGATTTCCTTGCCGCAGCGTTCCATGTGCGGCACCACGCCGGAGGTGGACAGCGTGATCCGGCGGCGGGAAAGCTGGATGCCCTCCTCGTCCATGATGATCTCAAGCGCCTTCTTGACGTTATCGAAATTATAGAGCGGTTCGCCCATGCCCATCATCACGATGTTGGTCACGCGGCGGCCTTCGGTCGGGTTTTCCCACTCGCCCAAATCGTCGCGCGCAATCATCATCTGGGCCACAATCTCGCCCGCCGTCAGGTTGCGCACCAGCTTCATTGTGCCGGTGTGGCAGAATTTGCAGTTGAGCGTGCAGCCAACCTGGCTGGACACACACAGCGTGCCCCGGTCTTCCTCGGGGATATAAACGGCTTCGGCCTCGTTGCCGTCGGCAAAGCGGATCAGATATTTGCGCGTACCGTCGTTTGAATATTGCGCTTCGACAATCTCGGGCCGCGTGATGATGAAATGTTCCGCCAGCTTCGCGCGCACGTCCTTGGAGATATTGGTCATATCTTCAAACGAGCTGACGCCGCGGTGATAGAGCCAGTGCCACACCTGCGTGGTGCGCATGCGCACTTGCTTTTCAGGCACGCCGATTTCAGCGATAGCGGCCTTAAGCTCAGCCCGGTCGAGACCGAGGATATTGAGCTTGTCTTCAGCGGCTGGAATGCGTGGGGAAACGATCGGCTCTTGGCCGTTCGGGGTAATCTGCATCGTGTTAACTCCTGCCTTTTCCGGTTATCTGCCGGTCCAGGGCGTTTCGGGCGAGCCAAGCGTTCCACCTGGCTGTGGGTTATCTGTTCGGGCGCCTTATACGCCTGACGCACGGGATTGTAAAGTAAAGGCGGCGCCCCCGGTTTGCAGGCGCCGCCACGTCTCTAGGCTTGCCGGAACAGGCCCCAGCGCAGGCCCTGCCGCTGGCTGGTGTGAGCCAGCGTCGCGGCGGTCAGCGCCAGAAGGCACAGTTCCGCCACCGGCCCCGCCAGCCAGATACCCGGTTCGCCAAAGCCGATAGGCATCAGGAACACCAGCGGAATGGCAAACAGATAGGGCTTTACCAGACCCAGGATCGCGGCCTGGGCCGCTTTGCCGATGGCCTGAAAGTAGGACGACAGCATCATCAGCGGCCCGCCAATGGCAAGCAGCGCCACCATCACCGGCATGATGCGCTCAATCTCACCAATCACCGCGGCGTCTGCCACGAACAGGCGACCAATCGGACCCGCAAAGAAGGTCAGCCCCGCCTGCATCAGAAGGCAATAGGCAAAGGCGGACGCGATGCCAAGCCCAAGCCCCCGGTTCGACCGCTGCCACAGCTGGGCGCCAAAATTGTTGCCCACCACGGCCTGCATGGCGTGCGACAGCCCCAGAAGCGGCAGGAACACAAAAGTGCTGACACGGGTGATGATGCCGTAGGCTGTGACCGTATCAGCATAGGTGGGGCTGTCGACCATCTGCAAGGCCGTCAGGATGGCCGCCGAGATCAGCGATACACCGAGGAAACTCAGGCTGGGCGGCAAACCCAGTGCAAGCGTCGGCCGCCAGAAGCCGGTGAAGGCGTGCCGCCCGAAGGCCGTCAGCCGCAACTGAGTGGTGCCCCATGTCCGGTATGCCAGCACGCAGGCAAGCGCCACGCACTGCGCCAGAATGGTGCCATAAGCCGACCCGGCCACACCCATCTCAAGACGCGCAATCAGCAGATAATTGAACACTATGTTCAACAGCGACACCATCAGGCTGACGCCAGCCATCAGCCCCAGATGCCCCTCGCAGCGCATGGCATCGGAGTTGAGCGCGAGCGAAAACATGAGCGGCGACCAGAAGATCAGGATACGCATATAGAGATGCCCCATATCGCCAAGCTCGGCAGACCCGCCCGCAAACAGCAGCGCCATATCTGCGCCGAAGAGCGCAAAGCCCGATATCAGCAACGCACAAATGAACCAGGCAAGCCCATGGGCGCCAACAAACGCCGCTTGCGCCTGTTCATGATTGGTCCCGCCCATGAAGCGGGCAACCTGGCTGGCCATGCCGGATGACACCAGCGTGGACAAGGCCACAAGCAACATGAAGATGGGGAACATGAGCGTCACGGCCGCAAGGGCTTCCGGGCCCACATAAAGCCCCAGGAACAGGGCATCGATGACGGTCACCGCCCCGTTCATGCCCATGACAAAAATGATCGGAAGCGCGGTTTTGATGAAAACGGCGCCCAGTGGTCCAGCGAGATAGGGGTTGCCGGATGAGAGTTCTTTCGACACGGAAATTTCCTTTGTCTGGCCTCTCAGTTCAGGGATGGATGCCCGCATTGCCATCGGCTTGAAAGGCCGTATGGAAATTCATGTCAATGAATCCAGCACTTCACCATGGCATCTGCCTGCGAGCGGCGGGCGGCTGGAGCCCGTGGGCCTTGCTATACGCCCGAAAAAGTCGATTGTAAAGCGGGCGCGGGCGAGTAGGATAAGCGCACGTTTGAGGGGAATTCGTCATGGCCAACACATTTGCAGCCGCACAGATCACCAGCATCCGGGGTGACGTGAGCGCCAACCTTGCCCTGCACCGGCAGGTGATGGAGCAGGCGGCGATGGAGGGTGTGGACGTTCTGGTGTTCCCGGAGCTTAGCGTCACTGGCTATGAAATGGATCTGGCAGCAAGCCTGCAGACCAGCGCCGAAGATATCCGCTTCATGCCCCTGCAGGCGCTCGCGCGCGAGGCGGGGATGCTGGCCTATCTTGGCATGCCGCTGAAGGCGCCCGATTATATCAAGGGCGGCAAGCCGTATCTGGGCGCGGTGATTTTGGGCGGTGATGCGCCCATGGCCTACGCCAAAATCCATGTCCACGACAGCGAAGCCATCTATTTCCAAAGTGGCACCGACTATAGCGTCACGCCGCACAAGGGCGCGCGCGTTGGCGCCGCCATCTGTGCGGACCTCACCAAACCCTGCCATGCGGCGGGCACGGTGGCAGCGGGCGCGGATGTCTATGCCGTTGGGGCGCTGATTAACGCCGATGCCTGGACGCGCGAAGAACCCTTGCTGCGCGGCTACGCCACCGAGCACGGCATCCCGGTGGCCTTTTCAAACTATGCCAGCAAAAGCGGGCCTTATACGCCCGTGGGCAAGTCCAGCGTGTGGGCGCCCGGAGGCGATCTGGTCGCACAAGCAGAAGGCAATGAGGACGCCCTCGTCATCGCCCGCCGCAATGGCGGCGACTGGCAGGGCAAAACGGTTGCCTTGTAGCTATTCCAGCATGGTAACAGACCAGTTGACGCTGGCGATGCCCCAACGGCCATCCACCTTGAACAACTGCCAGACCTCAAGGCCATAGTTGGTCACCTTGTCGTCGACAACGAATTCATAGTCGAAAGTGACAAGCGCGTAGGTCTGGTCCTGCGTGATCTCGATGTTATAGAAGTTTTCCGCGACCGTGCTTTCGGTGGTGGTGATGAAATTGACGAAATTCATCGCCTCCGTCATCGGGCCCACTTTCATGAAATCGGGGTCGTATCTTTCGCGCACATCGTCGATCACCGCCTGATAGGGCGGCGAGATAAAGAGTATCTCGTCATGCAGGAAGGTGGACTTCAAGAGCTCGCCGTCTTTTTCGCGGATACCGCGGTCAAACCGCGCGATCACCTCACGGATTGCCGCTTCGTCCTCCGGCGTCGAATGATAGGTGCCGATATAATCCGGTGCGGCGTGAACCGGCGCGGCAAGGCCAATCAACAGCATGGCTGACAGCAAAAACCTTTTCATGAATTCCCCCTCTTAAGTGAAAGAAGGGGACCATATTGTCCATTTTACTGCAAGCTATTTAGCCTCGAACGTGTGGCAGGCCATCTCGTCCGTCAGCTGCACACTGCCGGGCCATTGGCCGTGAATCCAGGCCAGAAACTGGTCACGTCCGCCATATTGGTTCATCCAGCCGCGCTCGCCCGGCGCCAGATGCATGGGCACCACGGTACCAATCTGCCACATGTCCGTGATGGTTTTTGATTGCTGGGGGTTATTGAGCCCATACCAGAAAGCCAGCAGCATCACATCCACCGGCGTGTTGCCGAGCCCCGCTTTCCGAAGGCTTTCGCCCGACGCATTGATATCGCCCGTGTGGAAGAAGCTGACGCCGTCGACCGTGACATGAAAGCCGATGTTCTGAGGCCGGTTCGGACCATGATCCACCCGGTAAGCCTTCACCTTGACGCCCGCAATGTCATAGCTGAGCGGCCCGCCTTCCCACGGCGGCAGCACGGCCATGGCGCGCGCTTCCTCGGCTTCCGTCAGGCCCGCTTGCTTGAGCATTTCGAATGCCTCAGGTGGCATCAGGTAGGTGACATCCGCGTCCGCGCGCAGGTGCGCAAGCGTGGCGCCCGCATCAAAATGGTCATTATGCTTGTGGCTGACAAAGGCCAACTTCACTTTTTCGAACGCGCCCTTGCCTAAAGTCAGGTCCGCCATCAGGCCCGCCGACGGCAGGCCGTATTCGCCGTCGTATTCGTCAGTGACCCGCGCGGCATCAAACAGCACGGCGGTTTCTTCACCTTCCACCAGGAAGCCCGCGTTGGCGATATGGCACAGCTTCACGCCTTCTGCCGCCACAGGCGCTGAGGCCAGCAGCGTAACGGCACAAAGCACGGATTTAAGATGCTTGATTGTCATATGACTGTCCCTCCCGCAGCCAGCAAAGCGGATGCAGGAGAGGAAGGCAACCCAAACTTCAGATTAACGGTATTCGTGCCAACGTTCCCGCACATAGTTCCAGCCGGCCTTCGCATTAAGAAAGAGCATACCAGAAACGATCAGGAATAATGCCGCACGCCATAGCAGGCTATCCGGGCTGGACTTGAGAAGGACAAACCCCAGAATTCCAAGAGAAAGAATGCCGTACCCGGCACCGAGCAGGTAGATTGCCCATCGCCGCAATGTGAGTAAGGCATACCCAAAAGCCCAAAGGGCGAATATCACGAGCCAGCCCCAACCCGCGGGTATGTTCACGTGAAATGAGGTCAAAAAATTAGGGTCTAACGACCACCGAAAGAACTCCACGATTAAACCGGTCAACGGCAACACAATGAACAAAATGCCAAATCGAATACCCGCCAAATGAGATTTTAGCCCTCGACCCACCACATATCTATGATCGTAATATTTGGCTCCACCCCAAATGGAACCAATCAGAAACGTCACAACCACGATTTCCAGTACAATCACCGGCAGGCGCGGGAGGCGGCGTTATAGGCCGCGGTGAAGCCCCTGAGGCTGAAGGTGTCGCGGGTGTTGGTGCCGCGCTGGCTGGTGGCGCGAACTTCCAAATTGATGCCGGCCTTCATGGCGGCAACCACGCTGCGGTCATCCTTGGGGTCATAGGCCCAGGCACCGCTGCCTTCGGTGAAGAACTGGTAATTCTTCTGGCCGTCCACATTGATGCGGGCTTCGCTGCCCTGGCGGATCGGGTATCCCACCACCACATTCACCTCATCCTTCACGCCGAAGGCGGGCCGATGGGTGACGGTCATATAAATATCGCCGCGGATCGCGCCCTTGCGGCTGATCCAGGTTTTCTTGGGCACCGAGATGACATAACAGACCTTGTTCGAGCCCGAGCCCGCGACCATGGCGTCCCAGTCATTATGGCTGGAAAGCTTGCGCGGCGTGCCCTGCGCGAACGCGGCGGCGGTGAAGCTGATGACAAGAAGTGCCGTGAGTGTGAATGCCTGAAGCTGTCTCATAGTGTCCCTGTTTGTCTCTTCCCGATTGTCACACGCCCCAATCTCATGGGCGCCTGGCTTATTTATTCTCGTTTTTCAGCCGTCGTTCTATCCGGCTGAAGCGGCCGCCATGCACATGCGCCGGCTTCTCTATCGGTTTGCCGCCCGGCATCACCGGCCTTTCGGCGAAACCACCCAGCAGGCGCAAGCGGTCGTACATGACTATAGCACCTGCAGTCGCTACGTTAAGGCTGAACTTTGTCGGGATTTTGATCATGTGATCACAGCGCTCTGCCATGGCGTGCGACAGGCTCGTGCGCTCACCCCCCAGCACATAAACCGCCTGCACCGGATGGCGGAAACTCGGCAGGTCCACAGCGTCGTCCGTCATCTCGATGCCGACAAGCTGGCAGCCCTGCGGCACATGCACGTCAGCGGCTGTTTCATAATTAAAGAAAGGAATCTGCGTGGTGCTTTTACTGGTGTCGGCGAAATCGGCGGTGACCAGCTCGCCGGTGTGGGAGATTTTCATCGGGTTGACGGCAAAGGCGAAGGACGCGCCGAAGGAATGGGCCGTGCGCACCAAGTTGCCCACATTGCCTTCTTTTGACGGACCGTCGATCCCGATCCCGAAATAGCCGCGCATCACATGCCTTCCACTATTGCTGTTACTGACTGCTCCAGCTCTGCCACCAGCTCTCCATCCATATACTGATATATATCGGGAATATCGAGAACATAGAGCGGTTTATACTGAAGCGCCCGGCCAAACGCAGCCTTCAGGCGGCTTTTATGCTTGTCTTCCATCACGAAGATCATATCGGCCCAGTCGACATCCTGGACCGACACCGTCTTGCGGGCACGCGGGCTGGTGCCGGCAGACCGGGCCTCAAACCCGTCCCGCCTGCGCCAGATGTTTTCCGCTGTGGGGCTTCGCCACTGGTTGCGGCTGCAGATAAAGAGCAGCTTTTTTACCAATTGATGTCCCCCCATTCGCCGCTGTTCAGGCATTGCCGAACCGACCGGCGCGGATACTCAAATCCAAGCCTTTGCGCCCGTTTCAGTTTGACGTGCCGTATATAGAGCAAACCAAACTTCTTCTCCATACCGCCCTTGAAGGGCGGGCGTGGCTGGCCGAGGCGCGCTTTTCTTTTGGTGGCAGACTTATGACGCCGCCACCCTCTGTCACGGATAGTGTCCATGATCTTTCCTCCTTGGTTACCGGGTTCAGCAGCCGCGGTAATCCCAAGAGGGCGACGTTTTATACAGTCAGGACCGCCTTTATTGCAAGTCCGTGACCTCTTCCTTCACCCCCGCGGGCACGCTGAAGCGGGTCGCATAGGGGTGGAAGGCACCAATGCCGCAGGCCAGCATGATGGCGCCTGAGGCCACTAGAAGCGCGCCTTCGAGGTTGATTTCAAACGCCACGCCCATGATGACGGCGGCAATGGGCAACAGCCCGACCGACATGAACATGAGGAGGCTCATGACCCGCCCGAGCAGTTTTTCCGGCGTTCGTTTCTGCAAGAGCGTGGTGAAATGCACCCACACCCAGCTGTCGCCGCAGCCTGCGATGAAGAACACCACCATGCCCCACCAGTAGGGCGGATAGAGCACAATCAGCGCGATGGTCGCGCCCGAAAAGGTAAAGAGCGAAAACATGATGCGGATGATATTCTCATCCTTCGGGGCTTTGAAAACCCCGGCAGACGACGCACCTAGAAAGGCGCCCGAGCCGTAGGCCGCTATCTGCAGGCCGTAGATATAGGCACCCTCTTCAAAGCGCAGGTCCGCAAGCGCGGGCAGGCCGACAAAAATCGGCGCCTGGAAGAAAAATTCAAGCGCGGCAATGCCCAGGAACCCCAGGCGGAACGCTGGCACAGCCCAGACAAACCGCACCGCCACCTTGATCTCTTCAAGCATGGAAGTGCCGCCCTCGTCTTCCTTCTCAAGGCTGCGGGTGCGCACGAACAGAAGCGTGAGCGCGGAGGCGAAGAAGGTCAGGCCGTCGAGCGCAAAAGCACGCGCGAGCCCCTGTTGGTCATCCCCGAGCCCGATGGTGTGGGCCGCCGCAGAATGGGTGCCCAGGCTGGCTTCGCCGGCAATCACGAAACCCGCGATCAGCGGCCCGATAATCACCCCCAGCCACATGGTGGTCTGCACCAGCGCGTTGCCCTGCTTCAGCTGGTCTTTCTTCACCAGGCTGGGGACAATCGATGTGGTTGCCGGATAGAAGAAGGCATCCGCAACCCCGAACGCCAGCGCAATGGCAAAAACGATCCCGATTGTCACGCCGCCGGTGAACAAAAGATACGCCAGCACCGACATCAGCACCATGCGGATGACGTTGGTATAAAGCATCACCTTCCTTGGGCTTGTACGGTCCACCACCGCGCCGCCCATCAGCATCAGGATGGCGCGCGGCAGGCCCTGGGCCGCAAACACCAGGCCCATCATGAATTCGCTGCCCGTCAGCTGCAGCACCAGCCAGGGGAAGGCAAGCATGCTGATATGATCCCCGATCACGGAGATAAATTCGCCGATCCAGAAGATACGGAAGTTGCGATCTTTCAAAACCTGCAGCATAACTAGCCTGCTTTCCTGCGTTTGGTGGTGCGCTATCTAGCCAGCCACTTGATGACCGGGCAAGCGCCAAATGTGATCACAAATGCGCGATGAGGCACCGAAACCACTATGGATGACAAAAAAGCCACAATAGAAACCGGCACTGACGGCCAGCAGGACGCCAAACCACAGCTGACCGGCTGGCGCAAATTCATGCTGGATTTCGGCCCGCTCCTGGTGTTTTTCATCGCCTTCCGCTTTGGCGAAGGCGAACAGGCAGTGATCACCGCAACCATTCCCTTCATGGTCGCCATCGTCATTGCTGCCCTCTATTCAAAAGTGAAACTTGGCCACGTCAGCGCCATGCATAAATTCACCTTTGTAGTGGTCATGGTGATGGGCGGGCTGACGCTTTACCTGCAGAGCGCCGTTTTCGTGAAGATGAAACTGACCATCCTCAACGGCATCTTTGCCGGGATTCTTTTGTTCGGGTTGGCGACCGGGCGGCTTTATATCAAGTCCATCATGGAGCTGGCGTTTCACCTGCCGGATGCCGCGTGGCGGGTCCTGTCGCGCAACTATGCCATCTTCTTCCTGGTGATGGCGGCGGTGAACGAGCTGATCTGGCGCACGCAGAGCGACGAATTCTGGGTGAATTTCAAGACCTTCGGCTATACGGGCATCAACTTCATCTTCATCCTGGCGCACATGCCCATGCTGATGAAGCACATGCCGGAAGAAGACGAAAAGGCCTGACGGCCGCTGGGACATTATCCCGACACCGAGGCTCTCAAGATATCACTACAATAGCTCGGAAGACGCGATGCAAAGTTAGCCACTTCCTTCGGATACGCAACAAACTCCCAGCATTTTAGGGGGCTATGCCAGAGGTCACGAGTAAAGCGCTCTCCACTGATCACATACAGCTGATATCCGTGCCGTTCAAATAAGCTGAAAAAATCGTCCTTCGTGTAACCATACAACTGACTGGCACCATGGCGACCATTCTCAAAAATAATTACGGGCCGGTCACGCGCCACAAGGCGTTCCGCTCCCAATAGGGCGTGATACTCGCCGCCTTCGATATCAAGCTTCATCAGTGTGACACGACGGAACCAGGGCATCTTGCTATCAAGGCGACAGCAGTTTACCGCGATTTCCGCTAGACCACCTTCCTCGTCAGAAAAGGGGGCACTGCGTCGCTTCAAGCCGCTAAAAGCTTTTCTGTTTTCAAACAAGCTAAAACTAGCCTTACCAGCTTCTGCGGCCACCGCACATTCGTGCAGCTGAATATTCTTGAAGCCATGCTTTCGCGCTCGCTTTCGAAGCCTCTTGCAAAGACTGGGAATGGGCTCAAAGGCGACAATGCGTCCCTTCGAGCCAACCGCCTGCGCCATAGGAAACATGTGGCGGCCATTGTTGGCCCCCACATCAATGGCTACATCACCCTCCGCCAGCAAGTCTTCATAGATTTTCTGAACTATGGCCTCAAAATAATGGCCAACCGGCTGCCCTTGAGAGGCAGAAAGCGCGTGCAATTGTTGAATAATCATGGGCCCCCCATCTCATGAACTAATGGTGGCAAACCATATGTTTGGAATTTTATGAAATCAATTTAACGACAGGAAAGCAAGCCTTACGGCTTCAGGCTTTCAATCCAGCTATCGTCGGTTTCATAGCCCAGGATTTCAAGGGACCGCTGGTGTCTGTCGGCGAACGCACGACCCAGCTTCTGGTCGAACACGGTCTTCCACTGCGCCTTCTTGCCTGAGCGCCCGTGGTGGCCCACGGCGTTCTTGTTGGCGAAAAGCGAATGTTTGAGGAACGCTGACTTGGCCTTTCTGACCGGTAATTTGAGGTGTCGGCACACCTTGCTGAATTCGGTCAGCTCGGTGTCTTCCACCAGATCTTCATATTTCACCGTCAGGAAATTCTGCTCCAGGAACTGCTGCTGGGCCTTGTCGCCCTTGGCGTCCGTCATGGCGGCGATGGTGTCCGCGGCCGCATTATCCATCTCGAACCGGTAGCGATCCGTGATCGTCTCGAAGCTATTGATCATTTCAGCGTAGGTCTTGCCGTCAAAAAAAGGCTTGGCTTCGTGAAGCCAGGCCTCGGAGGATCTCGCGTGATAGTGCGCGCCGGAGATCACCACGTCGCGGGGGTCGCGGACAATACGGATACCCCGAACCTTTCGCTTCAGGAACGGCGCCGGAAAATGAGTATGATCTTCTAGGTATATGGTGTTTTTCTGCGGCACTGCCGCTGCGTCCGCCTCTCGCAGGTCAACAAAATCGCTGCCGATCGCTGCTGCAACATCCTTGAAAACTCGCCGCATCCAGACGGTCCCTGTCTTGTGGTAGGTGCCAATGCAGCGGATGGGCGAAGGACGGAGGCGGGTCAGTTGGGATATCATGGGGAGCAGAACACCATTCTTTGGAAAACTACGGAGGAAAACAACAGTCTCTCCCCTTACACCCTGTGCGGCAGGGAATAAAGCCGGTAGGCCCAAAAAGGCCAGCTCAGGCGTTAAACAGGGTTGGTGAAGGGAGCGAAACCGGACTTGCCTTGGGCCTCCCGGTGGTGGCCCAGCACCCAGTGCACACTGGGGAACGCCAGCTCGTCCCACGGGATGTCGTCCCACGCAAACAGCCCCACTTCCTGGCTTTCAATCCCCGGCGCAAAGTCCGGCGACTTGAGCGTGGCGCGGTACATCATATGCACCTGGCTGATGTGCCGCACCGAATAAACCGCCAGCAGATCGCGGATTTCGATATGCGCCGTGGCTTCCTCATAGGCTTCGCGCGCGGCACCCTCGTCAGGGCTTTCGCCAATCTCAAGAAAGCCCGCCGGGATCGTCCATTTGCCCTTCTGGGGAAAGATGGCGCGCTTGCACAAGAGGATCTTGCCGTCATGCTCCACCACCGATCCGGCGATGATGCGCGGGTTCTCGTAGGCGATGAAGCCGCAGTCACGGCAGACAAGCCGTTCGCGTTCGTCGCCTTCGGGCACGGTGTGGTGGAAGTTTTTGGGTGCTTTTGGTGCGTTCGCCATGATTAGAAATCTAAGGCGGTCACGCGGGCTGTCCAGCCCTAATTCTACTCCGACACCGGATCTCTCAGGAATGCCTCCAGGCCCAGGAATAGCTGGCGATAAAAGTGGCCCGCCTCTTCCACATTCTGGGTCGTTACCCATTCACCGATGCCGTGGGGACCCTGCAGTTGCTCGGCTGTCAGGTGTACCGGTGTAAACCCGAAGACATGGTCACTCAGCACCCGATAATGGCGGGCGTCAGTCCCGCCGGTGATCAGCCAGGGTGAGATGAAGGTGGCATCAGGAAACTGTGTCCGTGCAAGCCTGGCAAGGGCCTGGTAGGGCCTTGAGCCGGTGTCGCTTGCCGGGCGCGGGTTACGCGGCTGCAGATGCTGTTTCACCGAAATCTCGATCGCGGGGTCATCAATAGCCCTGGTGACGTGCGCCACGACACTTTCGATCGTGTCTCCTGGCAAGATGCGAATATTCACATTGGCCTCAGCAATTTCCGGGATCGAATTGGCCTTCGTGCTGCCGCTGATCATGGTGGGTACCATGGTGGTGCGGATCATGGCATTGCTGGCTGGGCGGCTGGCCAGGCGGTTCCTGACCACGCTTTGAAAAAGCCATCGGTTGCGCAGAGCAACGCCATCAAGCCCTGTCATCACAGCTCCCATATGATCAAGTAGCGCGCTTGTCGCCGCTGTGAGCTTCGCATCGAACGGATTGTCCGCAAGCCGCACCAAAGCTCTCGCCAACCGGGTTACCGGCGTGTTAGGGCCGGGGCTTGAGGAATGGGAAAAGCCAGGTTGGGCGCTGCTCCTCAATGTCAGGTTTACCTCACCCTTCTCGGCAATGCCGATCAGACCAATGTAGCCGGGGATGTCGCCAAGCAGGGTTCCTTCCAGCACACCGCCGCCCTCATCCAGGACAAAGGAAAACCGGCCAACTCTGGTGGCCAAATGCTTGGCCATGGCCCTGGCTCCTGCGCCGCCACCTAGTTCTTCATCATGCCCGAAGGCAAAATATACATCCGTTGGCGGCTGATACCCCTCCGCAAGCAATCTTTCGGCAGCCCCCAAAAGGGTGATCACCTGTATTTTATTGTCGAAAGCCCCGCGTCCATAGATTCGGTCGCCTGCAATCGCACCGGAAAACGGCGGTTGGTCCCAGGCCCACACATCGCCCTCACGGACAGGCACCACATCCATATGGGCGGTCAACAAAACCGGCAAACTAGTTTGTTGCCGTCCCGGCCAATGATAGAGCAGGCTGTAGTCCCCGACACGCTCGCGCTCCAGTTCAGCATGGACACGGGGGAAGCTTGCTTTCAGGAAGTCATGGAATTCGTTGAAGGCTGCCATGTTTCGATTGGCGGGGTCATCATGGGATATGGTTTCAATCCGCAACGCTTGGGACAGCTTTTCAATGTCAGGGTTTTCCGGTGTATCCGCCCAAAGCGGGCTGATACACAGAAGCGATGCAAACAAGGCAATTGGCACAAGACGCATGATTTCCTCCTTAGAAACGATACTGCAGGCCAAGCGTAACGCCTTGGCTATCCACCGCAGGATTCCGGTCGGGGGTGTCCATCATGCCGTTGGAAATATGCATATAGCGGTAACCGAGCTCGAGGACCGCGCGTTCCGACAGGCTGTATGACAGGCTTCCGCCAAGCCGGGACATGATGTTCCAGTGCGTGCCACCAGTGGGATACTGCTTGTCGTAAACCACGCCCCCGATCGAGCCTTCCGCGAACAGCCCGATCCGGCCGCTTTTCAGAAGATGGAAGCGCGCCATGATACCGGCACCCGCGCCAACAGAGTCCTCGTCCATGCGCCCCAAGTCAGGGTTCCAGTCATCAGTGGAGTAGCCAGTATTTCGCACCAACGTCATCTGGCCAAACAGCTCAAGCCTTTCCCAGGACAAAAAGCCCACGGCAGCGTCAAGCAAAAGCGTATCGATGTTCCTGTCGCTATGGACAGACGTCATATATGCCGCGCTGAAAACGGTGTTTAGGTCGCGGTCGGCTTCACCGGTTTCATCAGCGCGGTCCGCTGCTGCTGCGCCACCCGCCAGAGTGAAGCTAGCGATCAGAGCCAGAACCATCCTTTGTCGTGTCATTTCTTTCTCTCCAAAACTATATTTCGAAAAATATCGAAACGTATGGGTAAATTTTTTTCAGCAGCAGCGGAAACGATCAGCCAGTTCGCTAAAAATTCGCACCATAAACTCACGGTCCCCTTTATAGAGCACATCCTTGCCCTCCTTCCGGGACACAAGGATGCCAACACGCTTAAGTTCCTTCAGGTGGTGGGATGCTGTTGAAATGGCAATGTCCATTTCCTTTGCCACAGCGCTGACGGAATGCTCTTCGCCATCCAGAAAGATATCGACAATGATTGCCTGCCGGGTATCGCTGGCCAGTGCCTTGAAGAAGTCAATCAGTTGATCACGGTTCATGGTGCTTCCAAACAATTCGATATTATTCGAAATATAGTAATGATACTGCAGAATGCAAGGGGTGTTTCAGTCCAGACTGAAAAAAGAAGAAAGAAAATCAGACGCGGATATCGATGATCTGCCCCAGCGGCACATCGCGCTGGCTGTTTGCCTGAGTTGACAAACGGCCGATCGGCGCTTCCCGCTGCCCGGCGCCCAGTTCGCCAACCCTGCTTTGCGCCGCCTCAAGCTCCTGCGACGAGGACAGGTCCGCGTTCCGGTTCGATTTTTCAGATTGCTGCGCCGGCGCCTGCCTGTTGCCTTCGCTCTGGCGCGCCTTGATACGCTCCTCGATCACGTCCGTCGGGCGGGGCGTCAGGTCGAGTTTGTTTGCTGCGGCCCGTGCACCACGGCCATTCTGAAGCTGAGCCTGCAACTGGGACTGAAGCCCAGAGGCGTTCGGGTTAATGTCGACCATGGTCTTTTGACCTCAATCTCACGAGTAGGCTATTTTAGCGCTGGAATCTGGCAGTCGAATTCTTCGGGCCGATTAATGTTCCGGTATCCATTGGGAGCCCTGACGGGCCAAAGCTCCTGTCGCGCATATTACTGCGCAATTCTGACCAGAGTCTTAAAGATCGGGATTGGACGTCAAATTGTCAAGAAAGGCCTGCAAGACAGCAGCCTTTTCGCCTGAAACATGGCTTAAACCGCGCTCCAGGGCATCAATCGCCGCATCCTGGTCCCCCATCGCAAGGTAGGAGCGCGCCAGCATCATCCAACCCTCGGCGTCATCCGGCGCCGATTCGAGCTTGGCTTCAAGCCGCGCCATCATGCTGGCGATGAAGGCCCGGCGCTGGTCTTCGGTCATATTCTCAACCGACGCGACTTGCTCGTCCGTCAATTTCGGCGGCGCAACGCCCAGACTTGAGAGCTGGCGCCTGAGAACCGGCATCCAGGGCGCATCAGGCGCAGACCTGTCAGCCAGCGCCGTCCAAGTGGCCTTTGCGCCCACCTCATCACCCGCCTGCAGGCGGGCGAGGCCCAGATAATATTGTCCCGCTGCATGGTCCGGGAACTCTTCGATCAGCTTGCCCAGCACCAGGCGGGTGGCGGGCGAAATCTGCCCCCCGGACATGGCAATCATGGCTTCCAGCTGTTGCGCGCGCCAGGTGGCATTGGTTGGGTCCAGCATGGCAAGCTGGCCGAAGGCGTTGGCGGCGGTCGAGAAATCGCGCACAGACCGCGAGGTCTTGGCCAGTATTTCCCAGGCTTTCTGGTCCTGCGGCGCGTCCTTCAGGTGCTTCTGGATGGACTTGATGGCTTCACCAAACGTCGGACCGCCTTCTTCCACCAACTGGTCGAGGCTGCTTGCCACCATGCCGGGTTTAGCCGGCAGGTCGGGCCGCCCCATGAAGCCATAGAGCGTGAAGGCAGCCACAAGGGTTACCGCAGCCAGCAGGACCGGCAGGCGCTTGTCGCCCACAACTGTGCCCGCGCTGGTTTTCTGTTTTGCCACCTTGAGAATGCGGCGCTCAACCTCAAGGCGGGCCGCCCGGGCGCTTTCCGCGTCCACGACGCCGCGGGCCTCATCTTCCGTGATTTCATCAAGCTGGGCGCGGTAATGATCCAGCGGGTCGACCGTCTTGCCGCGCCCGCGTCCAATGATCAGCACGAGCGCAACCAGAAGGGCTGTCAGGGCAAGCAAAAGCCAGATCATACGTCGTCCTTTCGCTTGCCGAGAATCTTATCAAGTTCGGCCTGTTCTTCAGCGCTGAGCGGCACCGGCGCAACGGGTTTCTTGCGGGACCGGAGCACCATATAAACCACAAAACCCAGGAAAATGAACGGCGAGCCCCACAGGAAATAGGTGGTCGGCTTCAAGGGCGGCTCGAGCAGTACATAATCGCCGTAGCGGTCAACCAGATAGGCCTTCACATTATCCGGCGTGTCGCCCATGGCGATGCGTTCGCGCACAATCTGCCGAAGGTCACGCGCAATATCGGCGTTCGAATCCTCAATCGACTGGTTCTGGCATACCACACAGCGCAGCTCTTTCATCAGCTCCCGCGCCATGGCTTCCTTGGCCGGGTCTTCGAGCGGCTTTTCATCCACCGCGACCGCAAGCGCCGCGACAGTCAGGGCAATGGTAAGCAGGATTGCTGTGAGCGCGCGCATCATTTCAGCGCCTCCAGGGCCGGCAGCACCTGGGCTTCAAGCCCGTCGCCCACAATCGGGCCCCAGTGGCGGTAGACAATGGTGCCGCTGCCGTCGACCAGGAAGGTTTCCGGCACACCGGTCACGCCCCAGTCAATGGCCACACGGCCATCCAGGTCAGCGCCGGTTTTTGCAAACGGGTTGCCAAGCTCATCCAGGAAAGCGAGCGACCGGTCCGGCGTGTCCTTGTAGGCGATGCCAATGATGCTTACGCCGTGTTCGCGTGCCAACGCCATCAGGCTTTCATGTTCGGCACGGCACGGCACACACCAACTGGCAAAGAAATTCACCAGCACCGGTTCCCCGGTCCTGAGGTCCGCGTCCGTCAGCCCGGGCGCACCGGCGTCCAGTCCCGGCAGCGCAAAAGCCGGTGCCGGTTTGCCGATCATCACGCTTTTGATCTCATTCGGGTTGCGGCCCTCCTGTGTCATCATCATGAAGAACAGGCCCGCCAGCGCGAGAACGATGATAAGGGGGACAAACCGCTGCATGATCAGGCCTCCGCGCTCAATTTTTTCGCCTTGGGTGCGCCGACCCGGAGCCGCCGGTCGCTGAGCGACAGCAAGCCGCCCAGAACCATCATCGCGGCCCCCAGCCACAGGCCAACAACAAACGGCTTGAAATATAGCCGGACAGACCAGCGCCCCCCGCCCGCGGCCTCGCCGATCACGGCATACAGGTCGCCCGACACCATCGAATGGATCGCGGCTTCGGTGGTGTTCATCACTGGGTCTGTATAGAGCCGGTCCTGCGGCTCAAGCGTAATGTCGGCACCGCCCGATTTCGGGCTAGCGTAAAAATGGCCCTGAATGGCAGTATAATTGGGGCCCGTAACCGGCGCCACGCCGTCAAACCGGACGCTATAGTCGCCCACCTCAGCCGTATCACCGCGCTGCATGATCACCAGCTTTTCCTCGGTCCAGGCCTCGGAAATGGTGATGCCGAACAGCAGCACCGCAACGCCAGCATGTGCCAGGCTCATGCCCCAGCCGGCCCGCGGCAGGTGGCGCAGGCGGCGCAGGAAGCCCGCCGGATTCTTGACCAGTTGGGTGCGCTCCGCGATTTCCATCGCCACAGACGCCAAAAGCCAGGTCGCCAGCAGCAGGCCGAAGGCGGTCATCACCAGGCCGCCTGCCGTTTGCCAATAGGTGAACAGCCCCACCACCAGCCCCACAACAAGCGCCGGCAACAGCGTGGTGGCCGCGCGTGGCAGACGCCCGCGTTTCCAGGCCAGCAACGGCCCAAACCCCAGCGCCACAATGAGGGGGCTCATCAAGACAATTGCACCGAAATCGAAGAAGGGCGCGCCCACGCTGATCTGCCCGGAACCCATGGCTTCAAGCACCAGCGGATACAGAGTACCCACCAGCACCACACCGGCGAAGGTCGACAGCAGGATGTTATTGAGGACAAGTGCGCTTTCGCGGCTCACGAGCCCGAACAAGCCGCCCGGTGTCAGTTTGGGTGCACGCCAGGCATAGAGTGTCAGCGCCCCGCCGATCACGACCACCAGGAAGGCCAGAATGAAGACGCCCCGCGCTGGGTCATTGGCGAAGGCATGCACGCTGGTGATCACGCCCGAGCGCACCAGGAACGTGCCCAAGAGGCTGAACGAGAAGGCCACGATCGACAGCAGGATCGTCCAGCTTTTGAGCGCGTCGCGTTTTTCCACCACAATGGCAGAATGCAGGAGCGCCGTTGCCACAAGCCAGGGCATGAAGCTGGCGTTTTCAGCCGGGTCCCAGAACCACCAGCCGCCCCAGCCGAGCTCATAATAGGCCCACCATGACCCCAGAATGATACCGGCCGTCAGGAACATCCAGGCCACCAAGGTCCAAGGCCGCACCCAGCGCGCCCACAGGGGCGTCACTTCGCCTTCGATCAGCGCCGCGACGGCAAAGGAAAAGGCGACGGACAGGCCGACATACCCGAGGTACAGCATGGGCGGATGGAAGGCGAGGCCCGGGTCCTGCAGCAGGGGGTTCAGGCCGTTGCCTTCAAAAGGCGCCGGGTCAAGCCGGACGAACGGGTTGCTGGTGAAAATGATAAACAGCAGGAAGCCAACCACAAGGGCGCTCTGCACCGCGATCACCCGTGTGCGGAAGCGCTGCGGCAGCTTGCGGCCCTTGAGCGACAGGGCGGCGGCAAACAGCGTCAGCATCAATATCCACAGCAACAGGCTGCCCTCATGGTTGCCCCACACGCCCGCGATCTTATAGAGCATCGGCTTGGCCGAATGCGAATTGGCAGCCACGGCGTAAACGGAAAAATCAGAGATGATATAGCTGTACATCAAGGCGCCGAACGCAATGATCGCCATCAGGAACTGGCCGATCGCCGCATTGTCCGCTACCGCCATCAGGCGGCTGTCGCCGCGGGCGATGCCCACATGCGGCACCGTAGCACCAAGAAGCGCCAACACAAGCGCCAGGATGGTGGCGAAATGGCCCAGCTCTGCGATCATCTGCCGTCCTGCCCTGCCGTCAGGGCTTCAGGGTGGCCGCAGGCTTCTTCATTCTTCGGCAGTGTGCCGGGGGCTGCGTAATTTTCATCGTGCTTGGCCAGAACCGTGTCGGCCACAAAGACCCCATCGGCGTTCAGCGCGCCTTCGGAGACCACACCCTGGCCTTCACGGAACAGGCTGGGCATGATGCCAGTATAGCTCACCGGCAGGTCTGCGGCGCAGTCTGTCACCCGGAACTCGTACGTCAGACCGTCATCCTTGCGCGCGACCGAGCCGGTTTCCACCAGGCCGCCCAGGCGAAAACGCTGGCCCACGGCCACCTTCTGCTGGAACACCTCGGAGGGCTGCAGAAACAGGTTGAAGCTGCCGGTCTGGCGCCCGGCGAATACGATCAGGAAGGCAGCAAGCGCAAGCACGGCCACAGCCACAATCATCACCACAAGGCGCTGGCGTTTTCTGGTCTTAAGGCCCGCCATCAGCTGTCTCCCTCGTCAGGTTTCCTGCGGCGCTTCGGGCGCATGCGCTCCACCTCTGCCGCCGCCGCCTTATTCGCACGCAGGCTGAGAACCGCAAGCGCCACAAGCGCCACGGCAGTGACGCCATAAGCGCCCCAGACAAAGGGGCCTACACTGCCCATGTCAAAAAGGTCTGTCATCAGCCGGTCACCCTGCTCATGCGCAAGACACTGAGCTTGCGGCGGTTGATCTCGAGCTTCATCCTATAGAGAAACACGAGAACAAAATAGGCCTTGAAGGCGATGGCCATCATAAACAACGGCCAGAGCATGTCGGCGCTGATGGTCGGCCCGTCCAGCCGGAACACGCTGGCGGGCTGATGCAGCGTGTTCCACCATTCGACCGAGAATTTGATGATCGGCAGGTTGATCACGCCCACAAGTGCGAGGATGGAGGCCGCGCGGCCTGCCTTGTCTTCCTCATCCATGCTGCGCCAGATGGCCATATAACCCAGATACAGGAAAAACAGCACCAGCACCGATGTCATGCGACCGTCCCACTGCCAATAGGTGCCCCAGGTGGGTTTGCCCCACAGCGCGCCGGTGATCAGCGCCAGCGCCGTGAAGGTGGCGCCAATGGGCGCGGCGGCCTTGCCCGCCAGGATCGCCAGCGGGTGGCGCCAGACAAATTCGGTGAAGCTTGCGCCTGCCACCACCAGATAGCAGAACATGGCCATCCAGGCCGCCGGCACATGCACATACATGATGCGCACGCTTTCGCCCTGATACTGGTCCGGTGGGCTGCCGAGGAACGCCAGATAGAGGCCATAGACAAGCGATGCCGCCAGCACAAGTTTCGCCCAAGGCAGAATCCTGTCTGCCAGGCGGTTGAACTGAGCTGGATTGGCGAATCTATGCATGGCCTTTACCTATAGTGATCCCGCGCGCGCGGCAAGTGCGACGTGATGCCTCACACAGCCTTGTTATTCAAGCGACAGCGCCAGCACTATTCAAGCGACAAGCGAAGCGCCTGGGCGCTGACAAACGGGCCGATCACAAGCGCCAGCAAACTGGCCGCCCCCAGAAGCGCCAGCGGCTGGGTTGGGTCCACCAGTCCGGCGGTCGCGTCCACCGCGCCCACGGCGAAAATCAGCGTCGGCACATAAAGGGGCAGCACCAGAAGTGAGAGCAAAACCCCGCCCCGGCGCACCGATACCGTCAGCGCCGCGCCCATGCTGCCGATCAGGCTGAGCGCGGGCGTGCCGACAAGAAGCGAGATCAACAGCGTCCCATAGGCGCCGTCCGGCAGGTTCATCAGCATGCCAAGGACCGGCGAGATGACCACAAGCGGCAGCACGGTGGAGACCCAGTGCGCCAAAATCTTGGCCGCCGCCACGCCCGTGAGCCCAAGGGGCGACAGCGCCAGATCATCCAGACTGCCGTCTTCAAAATCCGCCTGATACAGCCGGTCAAGGCTGATCAGGCACGCAAGCAAAGCCACCACCCAAATAACGCCTGGCGCGATACGCGCCAGGATCTGCGGCTCCGGCCCCACGCCAAACGGGAACAGGGTGACGGCAATCAGGAAGAAGCTGAGCGCCATGGTGCCCGTGCCGCCCTGCGACCAGGCCAGGCGCACATCGCGCTTCACGATGCCGAAGAAAATACCGCTAAGGGAAGTATCGGGAGCCATGGTCATAGCCATGCCTCCTCAAGGCTGACTTTGGGCTGATAGTCGCGCATGTCAATCATCGCGCCCTCAACCCCGATCGGGTCGTGGGTCGCGGCAATGATCATGCCGCCCGCGTCCAGGTGGGCACGCATCAGGCCCGCCAGCGCTTCGCGGTTTTCAGTGTCCAAACCCACGGTGGGTTCATCCATCAGCCACAGCGGGCGCTTCAGGTAAGCGAAACGCATCAGATTCGACCGGTGCCGCTGCCCGCTGGAAAAATATCGCACCGGCTGGTCCAGAAGCCCGGTCAGGCCGAACACGTCGGCGGCGTCCGCCAGCGCCACATCGCCCACGGCGTGCCCGGTCATCAGGCGCGTCAGCTCGCGGGCGTTTTCCCGCAGCGTCAGCACCGGCTTCAGCGCATTGTCGTGGCCGGCATAAATCAGTGCTTCCGAGAGCGCCGCATCGCCGCGCCACCAGGCGTCATCGCCAACCATCAGCGTGCCACCGTGGATGCGCAGATAGCCCGCGATCAACCTGAGGAGCGTCGATTTGCCGCTGCCGTTTTTGCCCCTGAGATACAGAAGCTCGCCGGGATCAAGGGTGAAGGAAAGACGCTCAAACACCATCCGCCCGCCACGGAAGCAGGCAAGATCGTCTGCCCGCAAGGGTTTCGGGGCGGTCGCGAATGTGGAACGTGAGGCCATGAGCGCACGCTAGCGCCATTCCCCGCCCTGCTCAAGCAAGAAATCAGCCTGTAATTTCAGGCGCCTAGGGCGGTCTGCCAAATCATCTTTGGGCCTTCACAGGCGGGGCCAAACCCCTATATGGTGATAAGAAGATCATTCGGATGGGGAATTATGAATCTGGAAGCACTGATATGGCCTAACGGCTGGCTGATAGTGGGCTTTGTTTTCCTGGCCCAGCTGCTTGCCAGCATCCATATTCTGCGCACCAAGAATGACGTGCGCTCGGCCATCACCTGGATCGGCCTGGTCTGGATCGCCCCCATGCTGGGGCTGCTGAGCTACATCCTGTTCGGCATCAACCGCATCAGGCGCCGGGCCCGGCGCGTGCGGGAACGCCGGGGCATGGCACCGAGGCCCGAACACGCACGCGAGCCTGAAGGCCCCGCCTTGACTGACGGCGTGCCGGACGCGGCCAACCGGTGGCAGGCCCACGCGCGCCTTGGCGGCCGTGTTACCAACCTGCCGCTGACGCTGGGTAACAGCATTGAGCCACTGACGGGCGGGCGCGAAGCCTATGACGCCATGATCCAGGCCATCGACGGCGCCAAACGCACCGTCGCGCTGACCACCTATATCTTCCAGGCGGACCAGGCTGGCAGGCGGTTCGTAGCCGCACTGGCGCGGGCGCACGAACGCGGCGTTCAGGTGCGGGTGCTGGTGGATGCAGTGGGCAACCTTTATGGCCTGAAGCCGGTCTCGAACCTTCTCAGGCGGCGCGGGGTGCCTGTGGCGGTGTTCAACCCGGCGCGGCTGTCGTGGCGGCTGGCCTTCTTCAACCTGCGCACCCACCGGAAGCTCCTGATCGTGGACGGCAACATGGGCTTCGCCGGCGGCATGAACATTCGCAAGCATCACCTGGAACGCACTGACGGCAGCCCGCGGGTGCGCGACACCCACTTCCGCCTCAAGGGCCCCATTGTCAGCCAGATGATGGAAGCTTTCGCCGATGACTGGGCTTTTTCCACCAAGGAAGACCTGGATGACGCGGTGTGGATGCCGCCCGCTGAACCGCAAGCGCCCAATATCACTGCGCGGTCCATCCCCGACGGGCCTGACGAATATTACCACAAGACCGCCATGATCATGGAAAGCGCGCTTTCAAGCGCGCGCAAACGGGTGCAGCTGGTAACACCTTATTTCCTGCCGGAACCGGGGTTGATTGCCGCGCTCAAGCAGGCGGCGCTTCGGGGGGTACAGGTGGATATCCTGGTGCCAAGCCAGAACAACCTGCCGCTCTTTGCGCTGTCATCGCTATCGGGTGCGCGGCAACTGGTGCAGATTGGCTGCAATCTCTATCTGTCCGAGCCACCGTTCGACCATACCAAACTGATGATTGTGGATGACGACTGGGTGCTGTTCGGGTCTTCCAACTGGGACGCCCGGTCGCTGAAGCTGAACTTCGAATTCAATGTGGAATGCTATGATGCCCGCTTCGCCGGCACCATGACCGACTGGGTGCGGGAACGCATGAGCCGCGCCACCCCCATGACACGGGACGATTTCAAGAACCGGTCTACCTTCAAGCGCGCGCTGGGCCGCGTGCTGTGGCTTTTGAGCCCCTACCTTTAAGTATTATCGACCAGACGGCTGATGACAGACTTCTTCAACGAAAGCGTCATAAAGTTCGGCTTTCTCAGGCCCTGAATCACCATCCGATTCGGGAAGATAGTATACTCTACGGCCAGAATAATCGAAGTTGCTTAACTGACTAAGCAAGGCATCACGTCTACTAATCAGCAATTCGGCCTCCAGCTTACCTGTTGCAAGTATTTTGACTGCTGTAGCCTTTTGGACATCGTCCAAATGGTCATGATCTGTTTCACCAGCTATTTTGCTTAGCTGGAGGGGAGCTTTCCACACATAAAACCGATCCGGCGAAATACCAAACTTTGCCGCGACAGCCTTTTTAGCTTTCTCGAATAGCTGAAGAGGTAGTGAGGATTCGCCTTTTTTCTTAATTTCTTCCCAAGCAGCAATCATTTTAGCGGGGCGCCGGTTCAATATTGCCCTAGCATGATCACGTATGACGATGTCCTCTTCTAAGGTTGAGGTTGAGAGTTCACCTACCAATTCACGTAGTTTTTCAAAAACATTTTGATCGTCAAAATTGTACCAATCCCCAGACTGAATTTGGCAAATCATATTTTGAGCAGAACAGTCAAGTTTGCCTATTTTCAGGAGCTTATTTATGCAGCTCACCAAACTCCATTCAACTGCAGCAACCGTCTTATTAAACGGGACCTGCATATAATCATAATATCTTGATACCAACAGGTGATCAGCTGCACGCATCGCCTTTTGCAGAAAACAATATTGGCCGGTGTCGTCTACAGTCGCCTGTTCAATTATATATTTGATGTCTACAGAGCCATAAGGCGCACCACTGAAATGAGCTGTACGCCGCAAATAGTCCAGTCGATCGCAGTCAAGGTCTGAGCTTATTATTCCGATAAGCGGGTCCGGGGTACCCTTGGAAAATATATCCTCCAGAGTATTAATTTCAAATCCATGTCGTTCGAAAATTGATCTCAATTCGCCATCATGCTTGAGAATCTGTTCCCCGAGATTTTCATGATCAAATGAAGGAGGTAGATCGTTTGGAATTGCTGACTGTTGATTGGCATCGCTCTGACCATCAATCGCTAGCAATGTTTTAGCATAATAGTTTTCGATTACATGTTCAGTTGCATGTGAGAAAGGATAATGCCCTATATCATGCAGCAGTCCCGCCAATCGATATGCTACTATTTTAGATTTGCTAATTTTTTCGCCACTGTTTCGGGAAATCGCTTTCAGGATTTGACCTGCATTGTGACAAGCCCCGATTGAGTGTGAAAAACGAGAATATCCGGCCCCTGGAAATACCAGATGTGCCAAGCCCAACTGCCTTACATTGTGAAGTCGTTGAAAAGTCCTGGATGAAGCGACTTCTGCCTCAAGCTTGCTGAGGCCTATGCTTCCGTGGACTGGGTCAGTAATTGTCTTGTGTTGGAAGTGCGTACCCACAAACACTCCCTATAATAAGGCACATTTTTGCAGATGAGCGGCACCAATATCAAAATAGTTATGTAAATGTGGCTTTACTGTCTTTAGGTAACTCTTTGCTGCATCCAAAGGCTTACCGTTGCGCCTCACTAGAAAGTGAATCGACGCCAAAAGCTCGTACCACCCTGAAATATCTAGCTCTATTTCATCAGGCTTTTCCAGCACCGCCTTAACGTCTTGCAGCTTATTCTTTACAGCTTCATTGAGCGCCACGTTGGCACTTTCAAAGTCCCCCGACCGTTTTTCTTCATCCAACTGATAGTAATCTTGTGTCAAAGATGTCGAGTAAGGACCCTTAATATACCAGCTATATCCATAGCCAAGATTTACGCCCAATAGCTGAGTAAGATATATGGCCTTTTGAATTCTGACACGATCCTTGACCGAGGAAATCTTATCCTCCTCGTCTAACTCATCAAGCACCAGCTTCAGCGCTATCAACTTGGAGTCCATTTAGCCTTCCCTTCGCACTACTGCACTCTAGATAATGTCGGAATATGAAGAACACAACAAGAACTTCTGTAACAGTCGAGCTGAAATTACGTTGGATAACCAAAAGATGAGTCAAAAATATCACACCAAAAAAGCTAAAAACACACTCAATGGAGGCACTTAATCCACTTCCCCGGCCTCAACTTAAAAACCCAAGCCTAAGCTCCAATTCCCGGCTTACGCAGCTATCCAAGTGCCACTATAGAAAAAGAGGAGCGCGAAATCGCGCTCCCCACCTGTTTCCAGACTTCAGCAGTGCTGTATCAGTCAACGTCGACGCTGATCTGATAGTCGAACTGGAAGTCCCCGCCATGGTCACCACCGCTGAGATAGTTGGTGACGATGAAGGTATACATGCCGGTTTCCTGAACGGTGAAGGTAAACAGCGGATCACCGAAAGGACCATCCGACCGCCAGATTTCGTCATCCGCGAAGCCGATATAACCGGGCTCGGAATTGAAATCGATGTTGGTGCCGAAAGTGGCAAGAGGATCATCGATCACGCCCTGGAAGATGAAGAGCGCTGGATCAAGCGCAGATTCCAGACGGTCCACCTGAATGGTTACAACCGTTCCGGCCTCAAGCGCCACATACCAGAAGTCACTGTGATCCGGATCCGCGGAATTGTACCAGCCAGCCTGGGCTACAGAGCCAATGGCACTGCTGCCAGCCTCCAGGTTGCCTTCCGAGATTTCCGGAATTTCCGGTTCGTCCGTACCGTTGATCGTGATCATGACTTCTTCGGTTGCATCACTGATGCCGTCACTGACGGTCAGGGTGAACACATCCTGCAGTGGGTCAGAATCCCCGTCGAGAGCCTGGACATCCGGGTTGCTGTTATCCAGCGTGTATTCCCAATTGCCGTCGGCATCGACAGTGAGGGTACCATAGGTCCCGACCGCATCGCCGCTCCACTCAAGGTCGTCCGACGCATCAGCATCTGTCGCTTCCACGGTGCCAGTGGCGACTTGGCCGTCGCCGCTGTCTTCCGTGACTTCACCGGTCGTACCGACACCGCTGACCACAGGCGCTTCGTTGGTGCCCACCATGGTGATGGTTACCGTCTCGGTCGCTTCGCCGCCATTGCCGTCAGATACCGTCACATCATAGGTCTGGGTCAGGCTTTCGCCTTCGCCGAGCGCTACGAGGGCGTCGTTATCCACCGTGAAGTCCCAGCTTACCTGGCCCGAACCATCGCCTTGCGACGGGTCGGAGATCGTGGCCACAAAGGTGCCCAGATAGCCTGCGCCGCCGTCGGCAACTGAAACGGAATGACCGTCCGACAGATCAGCGTCGGAGAAATCAAGCGTACCGGAATCCGTCAGCAGTGCGTTGGCAGAGCCAGCAAGGCCGCCCGCAGCACCCAGCAGTTCATAACTGCCTGATGAATCCCTGACCGACAGTTCAAGCGATGCTTCGCCGCCATACTCAAAGAAGAACAGCTCAAGCGAATGGTCGCCAGGTGAGAGGGCAATGCTGCCTTCAAACGGTGCTTCCGGATGATAGCCCGTGTCACTGATGATCAGTTGGCCGTCAACCATGAGGAAGACGCCGTCATCATTGAAGGTCCGGAAGGTATAGGTGTCGGCTTCTGACACGCTAAAGTCGGTGGTGATCCGGGCGAAGAAGACATCATTGATGCCGCCCGTCCCGGATGATCCAGTCGCCGCCGCGGCAGGCCAAGGGTTGCTGCCAGGAATTTCGCCTGCGAAGCCGCCCGGATCATCGGTGAAATCGATCACTTCGGTTTCACCGACATAGTTGGCAGCATGCGTGGCCGCATAATTCTGCAACGTTGCCAGATTGTTGGACTGGAACCCGGTATATTGCTCAACCGTGAACACCAGTGGTCCGGCCTCCCCGGCATCGGGTTCCACAGCTACTGCCGTGACAGACCCAGAATCGCCACCTGCAAACTCAGGCGCGTCATTGACACCATTCACCGTAATGGTGGCGGTTGCATCGCTGGTGCCGCCATTGTTGTCCGACATGGAATAGGAAAGCTCAACCACCGCGCTTTCGCCCGCAGCCAGATAGTCATAGTCGCTGCCCGGGTCCCACTGGACCTGGTTGCCAACAATGGAGGCCGTGCCACCACCCGAGCTGACAGACACGCTGTCAACCGTGTGGGTGTCGCTCAGGTCCACGTCTGTATCGTTGGCCAGAACATCCATTGTGATCGCGGTATTCTCGTCAGTGGAGCCCGCATCGTCAGCGGCCACAGGGCCATCGTTGGCGCCTTCAACCGTGACCGTTACCGAGCCCACTGAAGAATCCGTGCCGTCACTGACGGTATAGTCCACAACAACCTCGGCGGTTTCGCCAACGGCCAGATAGTCAAAGCTGCCAGCTGCATCATATGTCAGGCTGCTGCCATCAAGGCTGCCGGCGGACGCGCCGGTAACCGTCATCTCGTCGCCTTCATAGTCCCAGGCACCAGCCAGAAGGTCGAGGCTGCCATCGCCATCTTCCGATACCGTCATGGCATGATCATCGACCAGCGGCGCGTTATTGCCGGTCAGGTCAATTGTGAAATTGTCAAACACCAGTCTGTCGAAGTGCTTCAGGGTGTCTGTGCCATCGTCCCCCGACACAATGAAAGCATTCCCCCTGCCATCTTCAAATGTATAGTCCCGCACATCGCCTGAGAAGACGGCCGTATTCGACCCATCATTCCCATAGAGTGTGTCGTCACCTGCTCCACCGGTGACCGTATCATCGCCGTCCCCGGCATTTACGCGGTCGGCATTGCCTGTCCCCACAATGACATCATCGCCGTCCCCGCCGTTGATTTTGTTTTCGGTTGCTTCGATGACATCATCGTCATCGGTGCCGTTATCTACGCCACCATTACCGCCCTTAGGCATTGTCGTGTCCTTTCCCAGCATTTACCCCCAGCCGTGCAAATTTGGGAACTCCGAACTATCGAGCGCGTCATTGTATCTCAAATTTAAATAAAATTTTAACGAATTATTGCGTTTCTTCATGTTGTGATACTGAAATTAGGTTGTATTTTTAGCTAGATTTAAGCATCGGATACTATTAGTTGTATTTTATTAACCATAATTTCGATGAAAATCTTTTGGATTACTGGGAAAGAGAACAAAAAAAGCGCCTGATTGGGCGCTTTTTTCTTGTAACCTTATGTTCTGGCCGATCACACGCAGATCAACTTTAGTTTGTAGCGCTATTTGAGGTATTTCTTGGCCCGCGCCTCAATTTCTTTTTTTAACCCTGTTTCCAGCCCCCTATGTAGGGGGCCATTCGGGTCTGGCAGGCAGATGCCGGGGGCTGGAGCAATCGACATCCAGGCCCCCGACCATTACCGTCAGAAGATGAAATCATCGGCGCCAAGATCGCCGGCGTTCACATTGACAAGGGCAATGATATCGCCGCCACCAAAGTCGATATAGGTAATCGACCCTGCATCGATGATGTTGAGGTCATCAAAACTGTTCACACCACTCATGCCGGAAACATCAATCTTGTCCGTCCCGTCCTGATAGTCGAACACATAGTCATCAGCGAACCCATCAGCGAAAACGAAAGTGTCTGCGTCCAACCCACCCCACATATAGTCGCGGCCAGCGCCGGACTGCAGCGTGTCATTGCCGCCTTCGCCGTACAGCCGGTTTGCGTATGAGCTGGCGCTTTCGGTCACAATGGTGATGACATCGTTGCCGTTGCCACCGGACAAATGGTTGAAGCGCACACCATATTGGGATCCGGTTTCATCAGACCCGATGATCGTCAGTGTGTCGTCACCATCATGCCCATAGAGCCTGTTGCTGTATACTTGGGCATTATAAACCGTATTCGTGACATCGGATGCGTCAATGATCAGCTCGTCATCACCGGCACCGCCATACATCTGTTGGTAATATGTGTAGCTGTAGTAGTTACCGTCACCGTTCTGGTCGACTGTCAGGCTGTCATTGCCGGCATCGCCATAAAGGTAACTGTTATAGATGCCTGCATCGCCGGAATTGGTGGCATTCTGCTGCAGCAGGAAGCTGTCATCACCATCGCCTGCATGGTAGCGCGTATTATAGATGAAGCTGTTGCCCCAGCCATAACCAGATCCATCACCATTGACTTGCAGATAGGCTTCGTCATTGCCCTGATCGCCGTAGAAGAAGTTATAGTAGGCATATCCCTGATAATCGCCATTGATCTGCAGCACGAGCAAATCATCGTCTGCGCCACCGCTCAGGCCATTATAATAACCCCACCCTTGCGCGCCGCTACCCGACTGCAGACCAAGCGCATCATCGCCACCGTCGCCATACAGCCAGTTATTATAGAGATTGCCCGGCTCGTTGCCTTCAGCGAAAGACCGCAACTGGACGATATCATCACCATCATAAAGATATGCCCGGGTGCCATAGATATAATAGTCGACGTCATAGGCGAACTCATTGTCACCGTTATCGCCATGGAAGGTTTCGTAATAGAGATATTCGACATTGACGATATCCTCGGCCCCCAGGTCAATCGGGGCCTGGCTAAGCTCGAACTCGTCATTGCCAACACCGGTTATGGTGATTGACACCGTCGCCGTATCTTCGCCGCCGTTTCCGTCAGAAACCGTATAGGTAAAGCTGTCCGCCGCGGTTTCACCGTCTTCCAGGTCATCAAATGCGCCAGCCGGATCATAGCTGTAGGTCCCATTGGCATGCATCATCACAACAGCGCCAGAAGCAAGCGTGATGGTGGACCCCACGGCGCCACCGGCAACGGCTGTAACCGTCAGGGTGTCGCTTTGGTCTACATCGCTGTCATTGTCGAGCGCATAACCGATAATCGGCGGCCCTTCTTCGCTAACCGTGCCGCTGTCGTCCACAGCGTCAGGCGCATCGTTTACACCCTCAACTGTTACCGTGACCGACCGCATCACCTCGTTGGTGCCATCCGTGACTGTAAAATCAAAGACCAGGACTTCGGTTTCGCCCACAGAGAGATAGTCGTACGACCCCGCGGCATTGAATTCGAAGACACTGGTCCCACCCACAACCGAAATGGCCTCGCCTTCATAGTCCCAGGCACCGGCAAGAAGATCAGTGCTGCCGGAACCATCTTCGGAAACTGTCAGGAAGGCGTCTTCAACCAGCGGCGCGTTATTGGTGCCGTCAATCAGTAAGGTGAAATTATCGAACACGAGCGTGTCGATATGTTTCAGGGTATCTGTGCCATCGTCGCCTGAAACGATGAACGCGTTGCCCTTGCCGTCTTCAAATGAATAGTCACGAACGTCGCCTGAAAATACGGCCGTGTCTGATCCGTCATTGCCATACAGCGTGTCGTCCCCGGCGCCACCGGTGACCGTGTCATCGCCGTCGCCCGCATTGACGCGGTCAGCGGCGTCTGTACCCGTGATGACGTCACTGCCATCACCACCATTGATTTTGTTTTCCGTTGCTTCGATGACATCATCATCGTCGGTGCCGTTGTCTACGCCACCATTACCACCCTTTGGCATGTCGATACCCAGCTTTCCGTATGCCCCAACCGCAGCTTCAAATACGGAATATCAACCTCTCGGGTGACGAGGAGTATACAGGATAAAACGCCTAAACTTTAGGTAAAGTTGTCCGTTAACCATAAATAAAATCAATGACTTACATCGTACCCGGCATGCTTTCAGGATTCTATTTTCAGGGGAAAATTAACCGTCATTTTTGGGCATATATTTCTTGGCCCGCGCTTCCACTTCTTTTTTTAACCCTGTTTCCAGGCCCATCATGAACAGCACTTCCGCGATCAGGAAAGCCGGAGCGATAAAGACCTGAGTCAGATTGTCAAAAAGCGCCGGCTTGCGACCTTCGAAAATATGGCCGGTGAACTGGATGGCCCAGCCCACGATAAACAGCACTGCGAAGCTTTTGACGGCGAAGGCCGTGCCCTCAAGCGCCATAATCTCGGCAAGGTACAGCAGCAGGCCGTATATCAGCACAGCGATGGTGCCAATCAGCGGCGCATTGATAATGTAATAAAGCAGCAGCACGCCAATCAGGGCCGCCGCCAGCGTGATCCGCCCGACCTCCAGCGCCATCAGCGGCACGGTGCTGGTGAGCACAAGAAGCGAAAAGACAATCATCGGCACGCCGATATGATGCGTGGCCTGGTTGCGGCCATCGCGGTGATAGGCCGAATACATGGCCAATTGTTCCAGAAACCAGGTTTTCATCGAAGCCTCCCTCCCCAAGGATTTCACTTAAAATGGACTGAACAGTCTGGAAAGGCAAGCGGGCGCGCACTTTCCTCCGCCGCGCACCGCCCTATGATCACATCAAACAGGGAGCCCCAAGATGAGCTATGAAACACTGATCTATGACCAGGACGGCCCGGTTGTGACCGTCACACTGAACCGGCCCGATAATATGAATGCCTTCACCCCCACCATGGGACGGGAAATGGAAGAGGTGCTGGACCGCGCCGACAATGACGACAGCGTGCGCGCCGTGATCTTCACCGGCGCCGGGCGGGCCTTCTGCGCAGGCATGGACCTCTCGGCCGACGGCAATGTGTTCGGGCTGGATGAGACCGTGGACCCCACATCGCCTGAAATGGAAAAGAACCGCGACACCGGCGGGCGGGTGGTCTTGCGCATGTACCGCATGAAAAAGCCGCTGATTGGTGCCATCAACGGCGCCAGCGTGGGCGTGGGCACCACCATGCAGCTGCCGATGGACGTGCGCATCGCGTCGCCCTTCGCCAAATTCGGCTTCGTGTTCGCCGAGCGCGGCATCACGCTGGAGAGCTGTGCCAGCTGGTTCCTGCCGCGCCTGGTGGGCATCGCGAAAGCAGCCGAATGGTCCTACACGGGCCGCGTCTTCAAGGCGAATGAGGCACTGGCCGGCGGCCTGATTTCAGAGATTGTCGAACCCGACGCGCTTCTGGCGCGCGCCCATGAGATCGCGGAGAGCTTTTCAGCGCGCACAAGCGCCATGTCTGTGGCGCTGAACCGGCAACTTCTGTGGCGCATGATGGGGGCCAGCCACCCGATGGAGGCCCACAAAGCCGAAAGCCGCACCATGCTGCACACCAGCATGCGCGACGGTAAGGAAGGGGTTCAAAGCTTTCTGGAGAAACGCGACCCGGCCTTCAAAGACAGCGTGTCAGATGGTCCGCCTGCAGGCTTCGACTGGGACGCGGAGCCAGACTTCAGGTAGACCCAAATTTCTGAAAGACTGATTTCAGGCAAAAAAAATGGGCGCCCCAAAGGGCGCCCAAGGTGGATAGGAAAAGTGAATTACTCAGCCGGTACAGCCGCCATGCGCAGCGTATCGGTTTCATCCTTTTCGATCAGGTTCGCCGCTTCCGTCAGCGCAACCATGCGGTTGTCAAACCAGTGGGCGTCTGCCATGCCGGTCGCCACCTGAAGGCCGTCGATCACAGACCGCACGTCTACTGACGCACCCACGAAGAACAGGCCCTTGCCTGCGTGGCGGGCGTCCTCAACGATGGTTTCCACAGCCTTGGCAGCTGAGAGGTCGAGGAACGGCACGCGGGTGAAATCCATGATCAGGATACGCGTGGCGCCATCGGCTTTCTCGCGCACATGGTGACCCAGGTCAGCCGCTGCACCGAAGGAAAGCGGGCCGCCAAAGTCGAACACGGAAACCCGGTCCCTCAGCGAGGTCAGAAGCGCACGCTCCTCTGGGTCAGCCACTTCACGGTCAATCACCTGCAGGTTCTTGATCTGCTGCTCCGAGAGCTGCTTGATGAAGGCGAGAGCCGCCAGCACCACACCAGCCGCCACGGCAGTGATCAGGTCAACGAACACAGTCAGGCCCAGAACAACAGCCATCAATGCCAGGTCCCAGCGCGGACCTTTGTGGGCACGCTTCAGGTAGGTCCAGTCGATGATGTCATAGCCAACCTTGATCAGGATACCGGCGAGGGCGGCATGCGGGATCAGGCTTGCCACCGGTGCCAGCACCAGCGCGACTGCCAGAAGCACAAGGCCGTGGATCATGCCGGAAAGCTTGAACTGGCCGCCAGAGCGGATGTTCACAACTGTCCGCATGGTAGCACCCGCGCCCGGCACAGCACCAAAGAGGCCTGCGATGGTGTTACCGATGCCCTGACCCACCAGTTCCTGGTTCGAATCATGGCGCGTGCGCGTCATGTTGTCGGCCACAAGGGAGGTCAGAAGGCTGTCGATGGCACCCAGAAGCGCCAGCAGCACAGCGGCTTCAAGCACGATGAAGATCGTGTCGCCGGAGAAGGCCGGCATAATGAAGGACGGCAGACCGGTTGGTACGTCACCCAGGATCGGCGCACCGGAGATCATTACCGAAAGGCCCGTGGCGATCGCAAGCGCCGCCAGGGGCGCAGGCACCCATTTGCCCAGGTTCTTCGGCCAGAAGAATACGATTGCAAGCGTCAGCAGGCCAAGCGCAAGCGCGACCATGTTCGGGTCCATCACGGCGCCCGGAATGGAGGCAATAGCGGGGATAGTGCCGCTGCCTTCCGGCTCATGACCGAACAGACGCGCCAGCTGGAGCGCGATGATGATCACGCCGATGCCGCTCATGAAGCCGGACACTACAGGGTACGGCACCAGGCGGATAAATTGGCCAAGCTTGAAGACCCCGAACAGGATCTGCAGCAGGCCCGCCAGCACCACGGCCGCGAAAACCAGCGCGGGTTCACCCGACAGGCTGGCGAACACGCCCGCGAACACAACAACCATCGGGCCGGTCGGGCCGGAAATCTGGCTGCCGGTACCACCAAAGAGGGCGGCAAAGAAACCAACGATGATAGCGCCGTACAGACCCGCGATCGGGCCGGCGCCAGACGCTTCACCAAAGGCAAGCGCCAGCGGCAATGCAACGATACCGGCCGTCAGGCCGCCCATCACGTCGCCGCGGATGTTTGAAGTATCAAGGAATTTCATTTTTCTTGTCCTGCTGTCTCAGGGGGGGCCGCCGCTTTATGCGACGGCTTTTTTATGGGCGAGGGCATTGAAGCTGCCCGTGGCTGCGTCATAGGCATGCACTTCACCGTGGCCGATATCATAGACCCAGCCATGCAGGGAGATCTTGCCTTCTGCGAGGCCCGCGGCCACAACAGGGTGTGTGCGAAGGTGCTGAAGCTGCAGCAGCACGTTTTCTTCCGTCACAGCCTTGAGGAAATCCTTGCCTTCAAGGTCTGGATACTTGCGGCGGGCAACAGCCACAGCAGCCCGGCTGTGCGCCAGCCAGTTGGATACGTGGGGGAGTTCCGTCAGCGCTTCCGGGTTGATGGCGCCTTTCATGGCACCACAATCGGTGTGGCCGCATACGACAATGTCGGTCACGCCCAAAACGGCGACGGCAAACTCGATGGAGGCGGTGTTGCCGCCAGTGTGGGTGCTGTGCGGCGGTACAATATTACCTGCGTTACGGCAGATGAACAGATCACCCGGCTCGGCCTGGGTGATCATGCCAGGGTCGATGCGGCTGTCGGCACAGGTGATCATCAGCACCTCAGGACTTTGGCCCGATGCCAGGTCCTCGAACAGCGCTTTGCGCTCGGGAAACACCTCGTGTTTGAACTTCAGCACGCCATCAACAATTTTGTCCATCATACTCTCCTGCGTTTGTGAGCCACCGCCCATGGGGAAGGGTTGGCGGTGGCGAAAAATTCCGTGGCTTGGATGTATTCGCAGGTAAGTGATAATTCAATTGGCATATTTTCATAAATAGTGATAGGAAACAGCTATCACACAAAAGAGGCCCTCATGGCAGATATTGGATACCCCACGCTCAAACAACTTATGTATTTGCAGGCTGTGATAAAGGAAGGCAGCTTCCGGGCTGCGTCCCAGAAACTGGGGGTGTCGCAGCCCACAATCACCTCGCAGATTGCCGCGCTTGAAGAGACGCTGGGCATGGTGCTGCTGGAACGGTCGCGGTCTGGCACAATCCCCACGGCGGCCGGGCGCGACCTGATCCCGCACATCACCAACATCGAGACAGAAGTGAACGGCATTCGCGAACAGGCGCGCTTTGCCAGCACCGGCGGCAGTGGGGTTCACAGGCTGGGGGTACCGCCCACCCTGGGGCCCTATTTCCTGCCGGAAGTCTTGTCAGAGGTGCACACCACGGACCCGACCCTCAGGCTTTATGTGCGCGAAGGGACCCCGCGCGAGCTTGAAAACGGCCTTCTGGACGGTCGCTACGACCTGATTCTCACCACCATGCCGGTTGAGATCGGCGGTTTGGTGGTCGAACCCCTGTTCGGCGAACCCTTCAAGCTGTGCGCGCCACCGGACCATCCGCTTGTTGGCAAGGGCAAGGTGGATGCCAGCGCCATCAAGGGCGAACGCCTGCTGGCGATCGAGGAACGCCACCGCCTGTTCGAGCAGATGCAGGCCATGGCCAACCAGTTCGGCGCCCGACTGATGCGGGACTATGAAGGCACCAGCCTGGATACGGTGCGGCAGATGATCGGCACGGGGTTTGGCCTGGCGTTCCTGCCGGCCCTCTATATCCGCAGTGAGATTGCCCCCCGGAATGACGTCACAGTGCTGGAAATGAGCGAAACCCCATCAGACAGGGATGTGGTACTGGCCTGGCGGCCGACTGCGGCCAAACGCCAGCTGTACCGGTCGCTCGCCAGCCAGATGCGGCGGATTTGCCGCGACAAGCTGGCGGATTGCCTGCATGTAGCAGCGCCTCAGTCCACGTCGGTGCCCGGTGACGGCGACAAATACCCATCATAGGCTGCCAGCAGCTGATCCCCGATGCTGTTCAACAGCGCCAGATGCTGGACAAATTTGCGGGCCGCTTTGTCCGATACCTCGTCATACTGAATATCAATGGTCAGGTTGGTATATTCGCGCATGAAAAAGCGGGCGTAATCGCGGTAATAGCTTTGCGTGTCATAGACGCCGGCAAGCCGGGCAACATGATCTGCCGGCATGCGGCCCAGCACTTCTGTCATTTTGGCTGACGTCCAGGCCGAATCGCTCAATGAACTGGAAGAGATCGCGAGATGGGGGCCGATCCGGTCGATCAGGGGCGGCCTATTTTCGTCTGCACCTGTGTTGTTCTTCAGCGCTGCTGTGATGGCCGCGATATTGGCATTGTTTTCAGCAATGGACGCCCTGACTTCCCGCCGGTTGGTCTCAACCTCCAACTGAATGCGCGACAGGGCAACATCGGCCCGCTGCTGAAGCTCCATATCGTCGCGCCAGCTCTCCAGCCACAGCGCCAGCAAAACGGCAAAGACAATGCCGGTAATTTCAAGTGCCGCATCTTTTATGTTGAAGCGTGATTTTCCCTGGCCCGCCATCGCCTTTCCCCCTTCGTAAAAGCCTTCAACAGCAATCTGGCATAGTGCAAGCTTATTGTCACACCGTTGCTGACCCTCCCATCAAGTGATGGACGGCCCGAAATGCCGCGTTAGTTGCGTTTCCTGGACAATAGATTGCGTTAACTCAACAAAAAGACTGCCTAAACAGGGGTCACACCATGGAAGCTGGTTCCATTTCCGGTGCAATTACTACAGAAATGGTGAGATTTAGTCCCTGATACCAAAAAAATATGCGGCTTTATCAAATAGTTTTGCTAGATTGGCCTCTCCAAGACCTTGGTGGGGGCATCAATATTCGTATGAGGCCGGATTTCGGGACCCTTGTTCCTGTTGTGTGATGAACAATGTTTGGTAAAGCGACTATGGCTTTTTGGAAATTTACCTTCGCGTCCCTCTGGCTTGTGCTTCTGACACTGTCGCAGCCCGGTCTCGCCAAAAATCATCTCGAAATAGATGGCCTCGAGTCTGTCGTCGATGTAACGCCTTACCTGCACGTTCTTGAAGATCCCAAACGCGAATTCACTGCTGATGATCTGCGTGACGGGCTTTTCAATGCCCGCTTCGAGCCACTATACCGGGGCGCCGCAAATTATGGCTTTTCACGGTCCGACTGGTGGGTGCGCTTCACCGTTAAGAACAGTGGCGCCAAGGCCGATAAGGTTACCTTCAAACTTGATTATCCGCTGCTTGACTATGTCGATGTCTGGGTCCTCTCGGGCAAGGAACAGGTACAAAGCTGGGAAACAGGCAACAGGCGCCCCTTTGGCAGCCGCCCGATCCGGCACCGTGATTTCCTTTTCCCGCTGACACTGGCGGCCGACGAGCAACAGACCGTCTATATGCGCGTACGCACGGAAGGGCCGGTGAACATTGGTCTGTCGCTCTATGATCAACATACGCTGCTGCCGAAAATCGAACTCGAATATATGGCGTTCGGTGCTTATTTTGGCGGCTTCCTGTTGCTGGCCCTGTGTATTTCGCTTCTGTATCTGGTAGACCGCCACCTGGCGTTTCTCTATTACCTGACCTACATCCTGAGCTACAGCAGCTATATGATGGCCTTCAATGGCCTGGCCTTCCAGTATCTGTGGCCCGACGCGCCGGAGTTCGGCCAGATCAGCCGGCCCGTGCTCCTGACCTTGTCGATCATCTTCCTGCTGCAATTCTCGCGCTCGCTGCTGGGCATCAAGCGCCTGTCGCCGTTTTTGCACCGGGCCGTCACCAGCCTGCAGCTGATACTGGTGCCAATCCTGTTGTCCGTGCCGTTCATCGGCTATGGCAACCTGGTGATGCCGCTTGCCGTCCTCAACCTGATGGCACTTGGCCTTGTCCTGGCGATGGGCATTGTGGCCCATATTCGGGGCGAAGCCGCCGCGCGCTACTATCTGATGGCTTGGTCGGTCTTCCTGGTCGGCCTGCTTCTTTACCTCCTGAAAGTGTTTGGCCTGCTGCCCCATAATTTCATCACCCATTATGGCTTCCAGGTTGGGTCCTTCTTCGAATTCATCTTCCTGTCCGCGGCCCTTGGCGTACGCGTCAAGCAGCTGCGCCACCAATCGCATATCGACCCGCTGACGGGCCTGGCGAACCGTCGTCATTTTGACGAAGAGCTTGAGGCCGAATTCGACTTCAGCGCGCGCCCGGAAGCTGACCTGTCGCTGCTGGTGATCGACGTGGACAACTTCAAGAAATTCAATGACGAGTTTGGGCACGCCATCGGTGACCAGGTCTTGCGCGAGCTGGGCCGTATTTTCAAAACCCGCATCCGCCGCCCGGGCGCCGCCTACCGCTATGGTGGTGAGGAGTTCGCGGTGCTGCTGCCGCGGACTGGCAGTGAAGAAGCGGTTATCCTGGCGGAACGCCTGCGCGACCATGTGGCCATGGATATGGCGCTCAAGAAAGTGTCCATCAGCGTCGGCGTTGTCAGCCGCCGGGACGACAATTTTGCCTCTGCCGCAGATTTCTTCGACGCCGGAGACGAAGCCCTGTACCGCGCCAAGGACAGAGGCCGCGACTGCGTGGCTGTCCACCGCAGCGATGCGGCGCCAAAGCCCGACCCGACAGGCGACGTGAACGGTGCCCTGGCCTGATGGCAGCGACCGGCAGACACTGGGGGCATGCATGACGTCCGGCAAATCTGATATCGAAAACCTTGTGTTCGAAGGCGGCGGCGTGCGCGGCATTGCCTATGCCGGGGCGCTGAAGCTGCTGGAAGAGCGCGGCATGATGAAGGGCGTGCGCCGGGTGGCGGGGTCGTCCGCAGGTGCTTTCGTCGCCCTGCTCCTGAGCCTGGGCTATTCATCCGATGGCCTGAAGGACGCCCTGAAGGCCATGCAGTTCAAAACGCTGGAGGACAAGCCCAACCCGATCCGGGTGGCAACCCATTATGGCCTCTATAAGGGCGAAGTACTCTATGACTGGATCGCCCGCCAGGTAACCGATCTCGGACTGCCTGAAAGCCTGACATTTGCCGACCTCGCGACCGAGGGAAAGCGGGAGCTCAAGGTGTTCGCCACCGACCTGACCATCCGCAACACCCGCGAGTTTTCTGCCGAACAGACACCCGATGCATCCGTGGTGGGGGCCGTGCGTGCCTCCATGTCGATCCCGTTGATGTATGCGGCCTGGCAGTTCCCGGACGGCAAGCCCAACAATCATCTCTATGTGGATGGCGGCACGGTCTATAACTATCCGATCAGCGCGTTTGACGGCGAACGGGATATCACAGACAGCACGCTGGGCTTCTGTTTCACGCGCGGGGCCGACACGGCGCCCGCGCATCTTGAACTGGATAATCTGTTCGAGTTTACCAAAAGCCTGTTCGCCACGCTTCTGAGCGCCCAGGCCATCGATTTCGACCGCGACCCGGAGCAGGTTCGCCGCAGCGTGCTGATTGACGACCTGGGCTTCAAGGCAACAGACCTCGACCTTTCGGCCACCAATTTCGACCGGCTTTATACCTCTGGCTATCAGGCTACACAGCGCTATTTCGACGACGATCCCGGCATGAGGACAATCCTCTGAAGCCACCCCCTTTTCAGGAAGCTGGACAGGCGCGCATGGGTTGGATAGGCTCATCCTGTGATGGTATGTCACACCTGCCGTGGGGGCGGCATATGGATAGGCGCACATATTGGGGGTTACCGCATGAAGCCAGCTGCGGGGACAGAGAAGCTGTCCAGTCTTCAGGATAAACGGCCTGGGCCTATCGCCCAGTTCCTGACCACATTACTCGTCCGCCGGATCATTCCGGGCACATTCGCCATACTCAGGCGTTTCGCCCCAGCATTCCGGTTCCCATTCACCAACACTGTTATCGTCACCAGTTTCGACCTGGTGCAGGAAGTGTTCAGCCGCCAGAAGGATTTCCCGGTGCCCTACCAGCGCCAGGTGGATTATCTGGACTGGAAACCCACCTTCCTGTTGGCGATGAAAGACACACCCGCTTACTGGGAAACGCTTGAGAACGTCAAAAAGCTCTGGCGCACCGAGGACCTGAAGTTCGTCGGCCAGATCGCGAATGAAGTCAGCCAGCAGGCGCTCGACAAGGCAGGCGACAGGATTGATGCGATCCAGGGCCTGATGGTGCCCGTCACCGAAGCGGTGATCGACCGCTATTATGGTGTGCCGATCCCATCGGAAAAACGCCAGGACTTCTTCAACGGCTGCATGCATGTGGCCGGCTTCCTGTTTGGTGCCCAGTCCACCGCGCCCAAGGTTGTCGCTGGCGCCCAGGCCGCCGTCAAAGTCGTGTGGGAGGTGATTGATGACGCCATCGCGAGCGCACGCAAGAACCCGCTGCCGGACACCACCATCATCGGCCGCTGCCACGCCCAGAATATTGTCGATGACCAGGCGCTGAGGTCCTACCTGATGGGCATGATCATGGGCTATCTGCCCACCAACACGTTGGCGAACGGCCATGCGCTGGATGTGATCATGAACAACCGCACAGGCTATCAGACGGCATGTGACGCGGCGGCGGCAGACGATAGCGGCATGATCCTGAAGTGTGTCCATGAAGCGCTTCGGATCAGCTATATCCTGCCCGGCCTGTGGCGCACGGCACCCGAGGACCAGGAGATCGGGATCGGCTCAAAGAAGACCTACAAGATCAAGAAGGACCAGTTGGTCTATATCTCCGGCATGTCGGCCATGAAGGACAAGCGCCGGATTGCCGACCCGAACAGGTTCGACCCGAACAGGTCAAAGGACGTCTATATGGTCTACGGCTATCACTTCCATTACTGCGTCGGCGACAAGATTGCCGACACCATGATGGAAGAGATTTTCACGGCCATCTTCAAACGCAAGCCAAAGGCGGGCGGCAAGATGGTCTATAACGGGAACTTCCCCTGGAACTTCTTCCTGTCCTACGAAAAATAAAGGGGGGCCGCCATGCCGCTTGTACCCATTCATTTCAAGGGGAAGTCCAACCCCATGACGGTGATCACACCGGTTAAAAGGGGCTGGGGCCGGTTCCTGACCAAGGTGATCCTGTTCATCTTCCACCACCTGCCGCTTGGCGTGGTCAAGGAACTGGCATTCATCCATTTTGCCCGCTGGATCCTGATTGAGGGTGACAAACTACCGCGCCTGAGCCCGGACCAGCCGGTGGAAGACAAATGGCCCTATGACCTTTATCTGTTCACCACCAATTTCAACGGGCCCTGGGACCAGTATATTGATGCCTTCGGCCGCATTCACGCGGTGTCAAAAGGCCTCAACATGCTGTGGTACACCAGCCGGGGCTTTGAAGGCTCGTGGCCGATGCGGCATTTCAAGCGCTATATCCACTATTTCGAGAATGAACAGCATCTCTATTATAACGCCTACCCTGGCGCGACGGTGCGCGATATCGATGCATCCACAAGGCTGAACACGGAACTGGAAGCTTTCCTCGCGGACACGGAAAACGAGATGGACGACGCCGAGTTTGGCCGCCGCTACCGCGCTTTCGTGAACCAGGTTTCGCCCTGGCTTGGCAAATCGGGGCTGGAGCCAGAGCATGAAGCGCTGCTCCACCGCGCCCGCCCGCTGGAGTTGAGCCAATGACCGAGCACAGTTTCCTGACCGCCTTCTCGCCCATTGAACACCGCCGCAACGACCCAGATGGCCGCGAAGCCACCATCCGCAAGACGCTTCTGAGCCACGAGCAGGACGACAGCCCGTTTGCCGATTGCCCGATGGTTCATATGGCGCGCGTGCAGATTCTGGACCAACTGGTACCGCCCATGGGGGATGTCTCGGGCTCTGGCCTGAAGACCAAATATCTGATCTTCGCCGCCGATATCGACGGCCGGATCGATGATTTCCTCGATGCCCTCTACCGGCGCGATACGGACTTCGTCCATAATGTATGGGGCCAGTGCATCGGCTATCCGGACTTCCGGGGGGCTGTCTTCTTTCGCCGCTATATCGACGCCTGCAGCTTCCATAATCCGCTTGGCTATGCCGGCTTCCCCTTGAGCGTCGGGGAAACGCTCCTGCAGCTTAGGCGCAAGAATGCGCTGGCAGACTTTGTCTCCGACCATCAGGGACTGTCGGACAAGGAACTGCAAGCGGCGTGGCGGAAAAACCGCGAAAGCCTCAAAAATCCCGATCTGCCAAAGCCAGGAACATTCTGATGAGCAGCACCACGATCAACACCAAGGACGTTCAGGGCATCTTCAAGGGCTTTGGTCTCGCGTGGCCCAAGGGGCGCTTCTTCTTCCTGCGCTATGATGACGACAAGGCGGGCCGGGCGCTCATCAGGCACCTGATGCCGCTCACCAGCTTTCATGACCTCAAGTCGGTCAAACCGGACGTGTGCGTAAACGCCGCCTTTACCTGCGCGGGGCTTGAGGGCCTGAAGCTGGACAATGACCTTCTTTACAGCCTGCCGGAAGACTTCCGCGACGGCATGCGCAGGCGCGCGAAAATCAATGGCGACGCTGGCGCAAGCGCGCCCGAGCATTGGGAAGACATCTGGGCTGACCATCAGGTGCATCTGTGGGTGGGCGTCTATGCCCGCACCGACGCGCTTCTGAAAGACTGGGACAAGGCCTTCACCACCTGGGTTGCCAAGACAAAGGGTGTTGCCATTGTCGGCAGCCAGGATGTCAGCCGCATTGTCTCCAGCCCCGATGTGCCGGTTTATATCGAGGACAAAACGAGCCAGCCCGAAAAGCCCGTGCTGCTGGAGCATTTCGGCTTCCGCGACGGCATCGGCAACCCGCCGATCAAGGGCCTTAATGACAAGCACGTCACCGGCGGCGGGCGCATCACACCGGAGGGCGAATGGGCCGACTTCCCGGCAGGCGAGTTCATCCTGGGGCATGTGGACACCAACGGTGAAATGCCGATCGCGCCAAAGCCCGATGCCTTCGCCAGGAACGGGTCCTTCATGGTGCTTCGGAAGCTGGCACAGGATGTGGACCTGTGGCGGGATTACCTGAAGGGCCAGGCGTCGAAGCTTGGGGCAGACGCAGACGATATCGCCAGCCGCATGGTCGGCAGGCGCCGGGACGGCACGCCCCTGATGCCCGCCCATGACGATTTCGATTTCCGCTATTCATCGGACCCTGAAGGCCGGGTGTGCCCGATGGGATCGCACATGCGGCGCACCAACCCACGTGACAGCTCTGGCGCCAGCTTCGGGTCCCTTCTGGTGGACCGGCACCGCATCCTGAGGCGCGCCATCACCTATGGTGAGCTGGTGCCCACAGGCAAAACGCAGGAAGAGGTGAACGGCGAGGACGGCCAGGGCCTGATGTTCATCGTGCTGAACGCCAGCATCTCGCGCCAGTTCGAGTTCGTGCAGCAACAGTGGGTGAATTACGGCAACGAGTTCAACCAGGGCAATGACCGCGACCCGATCATCGGCACCCAGTGCGGGCACGACCAGATGGTAATCCCGGGCGACAATGCCGCCGGGCGCGACACCATGGTGTGCGATAACCTGCAGCAGTTTGTGGTGTGCCGAGGCGGCGACTATTTCTTCCTGCCCAGCATCAGCGCGTTCGAGGCCCTTGCATCCGACAGCCAAGGCTGGCGGCGGTAAAATGCGCCCCCGGCCTGACCCGGCCAAGCGCGCGCAACATACATTGTGGAAGGTGGTGACCCCGACAGGATTCGAACCTGTGGCCCCCAGATTAGGAATCTGGTGCTCTATCCTGCTGAGCTACGGGGCCATGCCTTGGCATGTCTATGCGGTTTAGCGGCAATCCCGTACCGGGTCAACCATGTCGAACCGGGCTGCAGGCAGGCCATTCAAAAAATGCAGAAAACTGCGGATTTCTTACAGAATATTAACCTATTCGGCGTCTGATACCCTAGGAGCTCTGTTTAAGGAATCAGCGTGAATTTTCACCGACTTGTCGCACCGGTCTTCATTGCGGTTGCCGCCAGTATTGCGGCATTCGTCGGTGTTGTGATTGTTGCGGCGACGCTTCAGGATGAAGCCGCGCTCGAAGCCGAGGCCAAGGTGATCGAACAGGATATGGCGTCCATCCACAAGTCTCTGGCCGTGCTGGCAGAGGACAATGCCTGGTGGGACGAGTCCGTCGACAATATCACGATCGAAGAAGATATCGACTGGATCGACACCACCATCGGTGAATCTGTCAATGGCATCCAAGACATTCACGGTGTACTGGTGCTGCGGCCTGACGCCAGCCTGATTTATGCCAACTTTGTTCAGGACCTGCCAGCGCCGCACGTGCTGCTTGATGCGGGTTTTCAGAAGCTTATACGCACCTTCCCCAAACCGAAGCCAAGAGAACCGATAAGCCGGTCAGGCTTTATCCTGGCAGAGGGCCAGTTGTTGGCTTTTGGCGCGAGCCTGGTACAAAACTCCGGCATCAACCAGCTTGATGATGTGGTGGCGGAAAACGGCCATTCCGCGATTATCTTTGTAGCCCAACTGACGGCTGAACACCTTGAGGAGATGGGCACCGCAAACGCCATCCACACCCTGTCCCTTACCGATGATCCGGGCGGCAGCAACGCATCGCTGCCGGTTCTGGACTTTGACGGCAACCCCATTCGTTACCTGGTCTGGAAAACGGCAGCGCCCGGGTCGGAGATGGTCAGCAAAATGATCTTCCCGGCTATCGTCTTGCTGATCATTGTGGTGCTGGCCTTGGGCCGCTTCATGCGGCGCGCCAACCAGCTGTTCCGTGAACTGGAGGGCGCCAACAAAGCGAAGTCGGCCTTCCTGGCGTCCACAAGTCATGAAATCCGGACACCGCTGAATGCCATCCTGGGCTTTACCGAGCTGATCTCGCTGGAGCTTTACGGCAAGGTTGAGGGTGAAAAGAACAAGGAATATCTGACCCTGATTCGCCAAAGTGGCGAACATCTGCTGTCCATCATCAATGACATTCTGGATATTTCAAAGCTGGAGGCCGAACGGTTTGAGATTTATGCCGAGAAGGTCGACCCCATCCTGGTGGTAGACGCCAGCAGCAAAATCATCCAGGCGCAGGCAGATGAAAAATCCATCGAGATTACCAAAGAGTGCGAGAGTGCAGAGCTGTTTAGCGATGAGCGCATCATGCGCCAGGTGCTGATCAACCTGCTGTCAAACGCGGTGAAATTCACCCGGCCCAATGGGCAGATCATGATTTCCGGCCATACGGTGGAGGACCGCTATCAGCTGGTGGTGCGCGACACAGGCATCGGCATGTCAAAGGATGAAATCCAGAAAGCTGTTTCGCTGTTTGGCCAGGTGCAGGGCGAATATGCCCGCAGCCACACAGGCACAGGCCTGGGCCTGCCGCTTGTCAGCCGCTTCATGGAACTGCTGGGCGGCGATTTCGCCATCAGCTCTGTCCCTGGCGAAGGCACAACCGTTACGCTCGGTTTCCCGCTCTATATCAAGAAAAGCTGAAGCTGGTCAGACCCGGTAGCGGCTCATTTCCTCATAGATCGGCATGGCAGCGTCTGCAATGCGCTTAAGGTCGTCATCCAAGCTGTTAAATTCTGCCGTTCGGGCCGCATCATTGGGGGGCGCGAACCCGGTCGATTGCTCCACACCGGCATACCACCAGGACGCCCACACACCGTCACTGTCCCGCGGGCCTTTGGGCCACGACAGCATGGCCGCGTCGAACGGAATATCGAGCGCCGCACAGAGCCGCGTCAGCGTCTCCTTCGGCGCAGCCTGCACTTCGGCGGTGTCGATCACCGGCGGGGCCTTGCCCTCACGGTCAGCGATCATGCGGAATATTTCCAGCTGGCGTTCCACGCCCAGATCCTCAAGCGTCACGTCGGGGCGTGACTTGACATAGCTTGCCAGGATGTGACGCGGATCACGCACCAGAAAGGCGTTCCGGAAATCGTCGGTCCAATCGAGGCCAAAGCTGGGCAGCATGTGGTGGCACATATGCTTCTGGTAAAAAATGCGCTTGCCGGTCGGCAAAGGCGCCAAGAGGTCGTCCACCACCGCCTGCCAGCTTATGGGCTGCTCCTTCAGGATCAGGTCCCGGCCCGGATGGTCGAGCCCGCTTTCCTTCAGAAAGGCGGCATAGAAGGGCTCATCCACAACCATGGTGTCCGCCCGGTTCTCGAACGAGCGCATCATGGCGGTCGAGATATTCCTTGGGCCCGACCACATGGCGATCCGGATGATATCGCCGGTCATCAGGTCCGTCATCAGCTGCGTCCCTTTGCAACCTCGGCCTCGATCCGCGCCCTATAGAGGCCGCGCAGGCGTTCAACCATCGGGCCGGGCATCGGGGCACTGTCTTCGCCAAGCGTCCGCCCATCCACATCGCCCACAGGCACAAGGCCCGCGAAGGTGCCGGTGACAAAAGCTTCGTCAGCACCGTAAACATCCGTGAGGCTGAAGTCTTTTTCAAACACCGGGATGCCGGCGTCGCGCGCGCATTCAATGACGTTGGAGCGGGTGATTCCGCCCAGGCAGTATTTCCCGCTTGAGGTCCAGACCTCGCCGTCGCGCACGATGAAAAAGTGGGTGCTGTTGCAGGTGGCGACAAAGCCGTGCGGGTCCAGCATCAGGGCTTCGTCCGCGCCCGCCTTGGCGGCCTGGATGCAGGCGGTGATGCAATTAAGCTTCGAGTGGCTGTTGAGCTTGGGGTCCTGCACGTCCGGCGCGCCGCGGCGCACATGCACGGTGAACAGCTTCAGGCCCTTCTCAAGCGTGGTCTTGAGCGGTGATTTGAATTCCGGGATGATCACAATGGTCGGATCACCGATGGTCACGCGCGGGTCCTGATAGGGCGTGGCCTTGATGCCGCGGGTAACCATCAGGCGGATATGGCCGCCCTCAAGCATCTTGTTCCTGTCGATGGTCTCATAGAGCCGCGCCTTGAGCTCTTCGCGCGTCAGGGCGATATCCATATCGATGGCCTTGGCGCCTTCATACAGCCGCTTCATGTGCCGGTCGAGAAACGCGATAACGCCGCCATGTACCCGCAGGCCTTCCCACACGCCGTCGCCCAGGATATAGCCGCTGTCGAACACAGACACTTTGGCGTCTTCGCGCGCGAAATATTCGCCATTCACATTGATCAAAATGTCCCGGTTGCGCGGGTCGTCTTCATAGTCGTGGGTACCGTGAGCCATAGCGTCTCTCTGTGGTTCTCTGTGTTGTTTTATCGTTCTCGGCGTGTGCCAATCAGGCTATGATCACCTGATCCACGGGGAGGATGAAACATGATGCCACTGAGGGCAATCCTTATATTGGTCGCGATGCTGGCGGGGCAAGCAGCCCAAGCCACAGAGCTGGACCTGACGGGCCTTGAAGACTGCGGTACGGTTACGGCCCAAGGCGCCATCGGCGGGGCGCGTTTCACCACAAATGGCGGCCAGGTGGTCAAGCTGGCGCTGGTGAAGGCGCCGGAGCTTTGGAAAAAAGGTGATCCCTACAGAAGCTGGCCCCACGCTGAAGCCGCGCGGGACGCGCTGACCGCGCTCACAGACGGTCAGGAAATCAGTCTGTACTGCGAAGGGGGCAAGACCAACCGCGAAGGCGAACTGGTGGCCCATGCGCTGCTCGCGGACGGCCGCTGGCTGCAGCATGTCCTGGTGGAGGGCGGCAACGTATTCGTTTTCCCTCGCCCGACCAGACGGCGCGGGCTTGAGACCCTCTACCGCACGGAAGATGCAGCACGGGCGGAAGGCAAGGGCCTGTGGGCGTATGACAATATGAAAACCGTCGACGCGCTGAGCTCAGGCGTGCGCACCGGCTGGTTCCAGATTGTTGAAGGCTCTGTGGTGGCGGCCAACCAGGTGGGGACAACCCTTTACCTGAACTTCGGCGAGGACTGGCGCACAGACTTTACGGTGGAAATTCCCAGTACCGCCCTGCGGCATTTCGGGAAAGCCAAAATCGACCCGCTGACGTTTGAAGGCCGGCGGGTGGAAGTGCGTGGCTGGATCGATTTCAAGGGTGGGCCAAGGCTGTTGCTGCAAGGCCCCGGGCAGCTGCGCCTCATGAAAGACAAACCCGCGCAATGAAAAAGCCGGGCTGTGCGGCCCGGCCTTGATGGTCTCTCTGATCGTCTCTTTGGGAGTACAGTGTATCAGCCGGCCAGGCCCGCCAAGCGGGGGTCGCCCACTTCGGCGATCAGCGCCTGCTTCAGCTTGCCCAGCGCCTGCGCTTCAAGCTGACGGACACGTTCCTTGGAGATGCCCAACTGGCTGCCAAGTACCGCAAGGGTCACACCCTCTTCCCGAAGCTGGCGCTCGCGGATGATGAAGCTTTCGCGTTCGGTCAGGCTGCCCATGGCTTTCTCAATAAGCGCGGCTTTCTTGGCACCGTCCACATTTTCCATATATTCCTGATCGGGACGCGGGCTTTCGCTGACCAGAAGATCCTGCCATTCCTGGGCCGATTCGTCAGCCACAGGCGCGTTCAGCGACCGGTCAACGCCCGACAGGCGCCCTTCCATGGCTTCCACATCCTTCAGCCGTACGCCCATCTCATCAGCGATCTGGTTCCTCGACAGCATGGATAGCGGCCGATCCGGGTCAACGCCCATGCGGGCCTTCAGGCGTTTCAGGTTGAAAAACAGGGCCTTGTGCGCGCTCGTGGTGCCCGTGCGGACGATCGACCAGTTCCTCAGGACATAATCCTGAACGGCGGCGCGTACCCACCAGCTTGCGTATGTGGAGAAACGAACATCCCGCTCCGGCTCGAACCGGTAGGCGGCTTCCATCAGGCCAACGGTGCCTTCCTGGATCAGGTCAGCGACGGGCAGGCCGTAATGGCGATACTTGCTGGCAGCGGCAATGGCCAGGCGGAGGTGTGCCTCGGTCAGCGTCTTCAGCGCATGCTCGTCGCGCTCCTGCTGCCAGGAAAGGGCCAGTTCGCCTTCCTCTTCCCGGTCCAGCATTGGAACCTTCATTGCGAAACGAATTAGCCTACGGTCATCGCCGGTGGCCCAGTTTCCACGACTCATTCATTCCCTCCCAAGAATTAATGTGATCGATTAATGAAGCGCATTATGGCCCTAAACGATTCAAAATGCAGCAACTTTTTTTTGAGATTTAGTTTAGTCCTCCAATGTCACAGGATTGTGTACCTCAGTACGAAAAAGCCCGCCCCCAGGATCACCGGGGACGGGCTTTTTAAAACCGATTAAGCAGATGCGCTTAGGCAGCCAGCTCTTTCTCGAGCTTGACCATCGCTGCTGCTTCGTCGATGTCCTCAACGGCGGCCAGCTCACGGGCAAGACGACCAAGGGCCGACTCGTAGATCTGGCGTTCGCTGTAGGACTGCTCAGGCTGATCAGCGCCGCGGTGCAGGTCGCGGACGACCTCCGCGATGGAAACCAGGTCACCGGAATTGATCTTTGCTTCATATTCCTGTGCCCGACGGCTCCACATGGTGCGTTTGATGCGTGCTTTGCCCTTAAGTGTTGTGAAGGCTTCCTTCAGCGTGGCGTCCGAGGACAGACGGCGCATACCGCTGGCTTCAGCTTTCAATGTTGGGACACGAAGCGTCATGCGTTCTTTCTCGAACCGGATGACATAGAGCTCCAGTGCGAGGCCCGCGATTTCCTGGGTCTCAAGCTCGGTGATCCGGCCTACGCCGTGCTTCGGGTAAACAATGTAATCGCCAACTGAGTAAGGATGTTTTGTGGATTTTGCCATAGTGGTCCTTTGTCCTTCTTTACATTAGCCGGCCTACCTGTGTAGGGTTGGACGTCCTCTCGGGCATGCACGGTTTCCCATAAGGGTCCGGCAGAGAATGTCCGGGCGGGCAATAAAATTGCGCCGACCCTGCACTGGGCCAAAAAAAACCGTTGCTGCCCCAGCTCCAGGAGCGCAAACAGGCTTTAAAAAGCGTTTCAATTATAGGCGGTTCCAGCCACCACACGGCAAAAGGCTTGGCGCCCTTTTTGCCGCGTCAATCCCTATTGTATACCACAAATTTCACTAATATGACAGTGGAAAGATGCCGCACTTTGGCTCTATTGCTGGATTTTAGACGTTTTTACACGAAAAAGAGGCCCGGCGGGATGGCCGAGCCTCTGATAAACCATTGCTGCAAAAGCAATAACGGAAACTGCTAAATCAGTCGCCTTTACCCGGCTTGTCGGAGAAATGCTCCATTTTGCCTTCTTTGCCTTTCCAGTCATCGGCGTCAGCGGGCTGCTCGCCTTTGACCGTGATATTCGGCCATTCTTCGCTGTATTTGGTGTTCAGCTCGAGCCACTCTTCCATGCCGTCTTCGGTGTCTGGCAGGATGGCCTCAGCCGGGCACTCAGGTTCACAAACGCCGCAATCGATACATTCGTTGGGGTTGATAACCAGCATGTTTTCACCTTCATAGAAGCAGTCCACAGGGCATACTTCCACGCAGTCCATATATTTACATTTGATACATGCCTCAGTGACAACATAGGTCATGAGTGTCTCCTTAACTGTGCCTGTTCGCAGTCTGCCGGGCTGGAAGGCGGCGATGCGATATAATCATTAGTTCGCTTTATGCCCAAAACAATAGCGGCCCGCAACGCCTTTATGTGCAAGCGATTCTTAACTCACGCGATTGTTTGGCTTGCTTGGTAGCCAAATTATACATCCGGCATAGATGCTTTACTTTCCTATCTGCTACATGCCTACATTAAGCGAGGAAATCAAAGGGGGTATGTGTGCAATATTTTTGGGAAGGGATTAGCAGGGCTCCGGCATGGACGACGCTCATCTGGGCAGCAATCGCACTGCTCGTTCAGAACTCCTTTGGCCTCATTCTTTTGTCGGGATTGATGTGTCTTTGGCCAGCGGCACTGGCATATGACCTTGAGCAGAAATTCGATTTTATCTCTGCAAAAATCGAACGCTACTGTCTGACTTGCGCCTTCCTGATTGCCATGACCCCGGCACTTGTTCCCAATGCATCCCCTGATGATGCAGCTTTCACCGCAACACCCGCAATCATTGCCTTTTGTGCCTATGTCTTTGCCGTCTGGAGGGTATCAGGCCTGATCGTAACGTTACAAAAGAAGTCCTTCCAGGAAACAGACGATCAAGAGCTGGTCTTTGGCGCCTTCTTCTTTCTTAGCCTTGGCGGCGCATTCTGGATTTCGAAACGGGTGTCCCGCCTAAATCCAGTGCTTTGAACCGTACCCTTTACCCGCCCATCAGCGTGTCGGTGGCGCGGCGCCGGGCCCCGGCTAAACGGGCCCCAACGCCTAACCTTGTCTTCTAAGGCACAAGAACGATGGGTTTATCCACCGTGTGCGCGAGCGAGTTTGCGACGCTGCCGACCACCAGGTCAGCCACACGGGAGCGACCGCGTCTGCCTGCAAACACATGCGTGACAGTGTTGGCCCTGACGCGTTCATTGATGGTATCGACCGGATCACCCCAGTGAACCTCGGAGCTCAATTCGACGCCCGAGTTTTCATGCCTCTCCAGGATCGGCTTGAAAATCCGGTTCCTGATTTCCGGTTCTTCATCTCTGTCGATCCGGCGGTGCGCCGCATTATCGACAGCCATCGGCTTGATGTTTGATGACCACGGTACAACGGTGATCAGACGCACAGCCGCGCCGGAGATTTTCGCCATCATAACCGCTTGGTCTACCGCACGGTTGCCCCATTCACTGCCATCAACGGCCACCAGATACGTATGCTCACTCACTGTATTTCTCCTGATATGAACTGGCAGCAGAATAGGCGAGTCGGGCGTGGAAAGATTTGAGCTAAGTCAAGCAGACAGCGCTTTCCACGGATTAAAACCCCAATGAAAATGCGGGAAGGGAGACAGGCACTTAGCGGTCCATCAGCTTGTCGATGGCGCGGCGTTCGGCCTTGGTGGGGCGGCCTGCGCCCGCGTCCCGAAGCGCCGGGGCGGACTTGCGTGCCTCGGCCTGCTCGCGCTTCTGCTCTTCAAGGGGGGCCAGGTCTTCATAAAGCGCCTGGGCCTCAGCCGCCGGGCCGCGGCGCGCGCCACAGGCCAGCACCTTTATCACGCGCACGTGCGCCGCTTGCGGGAAGGTCAGTACATCCCCGGGGCCAATGGTGGTTGAGGCTTTCTTTGAATGCTCGCCATTGACGCGCACCTTGTGCGCTTTGCAGACCTTGCCGGCGAGCGAACGGGTTTTGAAGAAACGGGCGTACCAGAGCCAGAGGTCCAGCCGGATTTTATCGCCCGTTTCAGTCATGTCTCAGGTCTTACTTCTTCTTCTGAAGCGCGTCCTTCAGGCCTGCAAGCGCCGCAAAAGGCGAATCCGGATCGGCCTGCTTTTCGCGTTTCTGGGGACGCGCCGTGTGGGTGCGCGGACCGGACGGCTTACCGCCCTTACCCTTGCCCCTGCGGTCGCCGCCTTTGCCTTGTGGCTTGCCGCCACCCGGCTTGCGGTCACCGAGCGGACGGCCACCCTGTGGGCGGGCCTTGCGCTTCGGCGCCCAGGCGAAGAAATAGCGCTCAACCAGTTCGGCTTCGCCCTCTGCTGCGGCTTCACCTTCCGGTGCTGCTGCTTCAGCTGGGGCCTCTTCGGTTTTGGCTTCTGCTGCCTTAGCTTCTTCGGTAGATGCTTCCTCAGGCTTGGCTTCCTCGGCCTGACCTTCTGCCGGCGCTTCAGCCGGAGCTTCCTCAGCTTTTTCAGCCTCAGGCGCCGGTTCAGCAGATGCCTCGTCTTTCGGGGCTTCTTCCTTGGCTGCTTCTTCCTTGGCAGGTGCCGGTACCTGACGCACTTCGTGCTTGTAGCCCGCAGACGCCATCACCTCGGCGAAGTCCTCGCCCGACAGGCCCACAAGGCCCATGATCTCAGGGGTCACCTCAAACCAATCACCGCCCTGGCCAAGGGGCCGAACGGCATCAGCAAGACGCTCGAGCATGTCCATGCGAACAGCTTTCTTGCCCACAACGGTGAAGCCTGCGAGCTCATAGAAAGCGTTCGGCGCCGTGGCTTCCGTATCCACCCACACCATGCCCGGTGTCGGCAGGCCCGGCAGACCATTCAGCTTGCCAGCCATCGCCCACATCATCAGCCTGAGCTCAATGGCATGCGGCTTCAGCACAAGCGGGATATAAAGCGAGGACGCCCCAATGCGGATACCGAACCGGCGCAGGCCCTTGCGGGCGTCCTGGTCCAGCTGGCGAAGATCGCCGTCCACTTCGGTGCGTTTCATCACGCCGTAATTTTCCAGAAGGCGGTAGGCCACGCCCCGCGCCAAACCGGAAAGCGGTGCCGCGCCCTCAGGGGCCTCGGTCTCGCCGTTCAGCTCCTGCGCCAGCTTGATCAGCGGCTCCAGCTTTTCAGCGATCCGCGTGTCCAGCCATTCCTGCGTTTTCTCGACAACCAGGTCGGCGTTTTCGCCCTGCAAAAGGCTGGAGGCCAACAGCTTCACGCGCGGGCCAAACAGGGCGCCGCTGTCGTGAACGGTCGCGATCGGCGCGCCTTCCCACATGATTTTCGGGTTCGCGAGGCCTTCGGAAAAATCGAAGGAGAGCGTTTTATAGCCCACGTTGGCGAACAGTTTCGCGCGGCGGGTCAGCTCTGCCTGCAGGGCGGTCTCGGCCGCGGCCTTCAGTGTCTTCTGTTCATCCGGGGCGGCGGAAGCCTCCACGCGGAAGGAGAAACCGTTCAGTTCACCGATTTCGTGTCCTTCGACAGAAACCTGGTTTGTCTCGTTATCAATGCTCACGCTAAGCGTATCCCTGTGCCTAAGCGAGCGCATGAGGACCGCCGTGCGGCGATCCACAAATCGCTGTGTTAACTTTTCATGCAGCGCGTCCGACAAACGGTCCTCGACGCTGCGCGTAACATGGGCCCAATGGGCCGCATCCCGAAGCCAGCCTTTCCGGTGTGAAACGTAAGTCCATATACGGATACTGGCAATTCGACCGGCCAAGGTATCTATGTCGCCGGTAATATTGTCAAGCCGCTTCACCTGACGGGCAATCCAGTCATGCGGGATGGTCCCGGCAGGCCCCATCAGATCGACGTAAATTTTCCTGAGAAGTGAAGTATGATCTTCCACGCTCAGTTTTCGGAAATCCGGAATTTGGCAGACATTCCAAAGCCTTTCGACGGATTCCTTGGTTGTCGCCAGGCTCGCAATCTTGTCGTCCGCCCCCAGCGCCTTAAGCGCCAACAGGTCAACCGTGTCCCTGACCCGGTGCAGGCCGTCTGTGCTTACAGGCGCCTCCAGCGAGCGCAAAAGCCGGGGAATCGTAGAAAAATCAAGCCGGTGATTCCGCCAGTAAAGCCGCTTTACGGGCTCAAACTCATGTTCTTCGATCTGGGCGACCATCATCGGGTCCATGGGCTCACCGCCACCGCCAAGGGTGGAAAAAGTGCCGTCTTTCTTGAAGCGCCCGGCACGCCCGGCGATCTGCGCGGCCTCTGCCGCCGTCAGGTCCCGGAAGGTGCGGCCGTCGAATTTCGAAAGCCCGGCGAAAGACACATGCCCGATATCAAGATTGAGCCCCATGCCGATGGCGTCGGTGGCCACCAGATGATCCACTTCGCCGCTTGCATACATTTCCACCTGCGCGTTCCGGGTGCGGGGCGACAGCGCGCCCATCACGATGGCAGCGCCGCCCTTCTGCCGCCGGATCAGCTCGGCCAGGCCGTAAACATCAGATGAGGAGAAACCGACAATCGCACTGCGGCGCGGCAGGGCGCGCATCTTTGCGGGGCGGATATGCTTGAGCTCGGAAAAGCGCGGGCGGGTGATGATCTCGGCTTCGGGGATCAGCTTCCTGATCAAGGGGCGCATGGTCTCCGCGCCCAGCAGCAGCGTTTCGTGCCTGCCGCGGCTATGAAGCAGATGCTCGGTAAAAATATGCCCGCGCTGGGGGTCGGCGGCCATCTGGATCTCGTCGATAGCGACAAAATCGGTCGCCGCCATGCGCGGCATGGCCTCGGCCGTACAGAGGAAATAGCGCGCGCCTTCGGGCACGATGCGTTCCTCGCCGGTCAGCAGCGCCACCTGGTTTTTGCCCTTGATGGATACCACCCGGTCATAGACTTCGCGCGCCAGAAGCCTGAGCGGGAAACCCATCACCCCACTGGCATAGCCCATCATCCGGTCCACCGCATAATGGGTCTTGCCCGTGTTGGTGGGGCCTAAAACTGCTTTGATGATGCCAGCCATAAGGTACGCCTACAGGAACATTGGAACGGGTGCGAGTTTTAAAGAACCGACCGGCCCAGCACAATGGAATAATATGGCAGCATTTTATCGATTAATTGAACCTTCATACAGTGCGCATTAGGCTGTTGAAATGAATATGGAAATCAAAGCCCGCGCCCTGCGCATCATCCTGATTGTACTGGCTTTCGCCATACTTTTCGTTCGGCCCAACATGTTGGGCGTGGACGTGGATATGCTTATGCTGTTCCTGATGGCTGGCGCCCTGGTTCTACCGCCAGCCCTGCAGTGGCGCTTCAGTGTGCGCACCATGGATGTTTTCGATATTTTGCAGGCCGCGGTCCAGATTCTTGGTCCGGCAATGATCTTTGCGGCAGCTGCTGCGGACGGACCACACGGCGCCTGGGTTCCTCTCGCTGCGATATTCTATGGGATCATGCTTATTGGCGTTATCCTGCGTGACATGGCAGCAATCATTTGTGAGCTCAGGAGGTCTCCGTCGTGAGCCAGGATAAAAGACTGAACCGGCGCCAGATATTGAAAGGCGCAACTGCGCTTGGCAGCATGGCTGTGGCTGGGGCTGCGCTTGGCCAGGATACGGCTGCGCCCGCGCCGCAGTCAGGCGAGGTGCCGCTGCCGCGCCCCCAGGATCTGGCCGGTGCCGAGCGGGTGCTGGCGGTTCAATACACGCCCGAAGAACGCGCGCTTCTCTTTGACAAGCTTGAGAATATGATCGACCGGGTGCGCGCCCGCCGCGCCAAGGTACCGCTGGAGAATGACGACGCACCGGCGCTGGTGTTCGACCCCCGCCTGCCGGGCGAGACCTATATGGTTCAGGAAAACCGGGTGGAAGTTGGCGCGACCGACTTTGGCGCTGTGCCGGCCTCCGCGGACGATATCGCCTTTGCGCCCCTGGCGGCCCAAAGCCATTGGATCAAGACCCAGCAGCTGACCTCCAGCCGCCTGACGGACATATGTCTTGGCCGTATCCAGGCCCATGCGGCCAAGCTGGAGTGTTTTGTCACGCTACTCACCGACAGCGCGCGCGAGGCCGCCTACCGCGCCGATATCGATATCCGCTCGGGCCGCTACAAGGGGCCGCTGCACGGTATTCCCTATGCGCTCAAGGACCTTCTGGACACCGCCGGTGTGCGCACCACATGGGGCGCCACAACCCACCGGGACCGAGTGGCCCTGACGGACGCGGAAGTGACCAAGCGGCTCGAAGAAGCCGGGGCGATCCTCCTCGGCAAGACCACGCTTGGGGCGCTGGCGTACGGCGACAAATGGTTTGGCGGCATCACCAAGAACCCCTGGAACCTGGCCGAAGGCTCATCAGGTTCAAGCGCCGGGTCGGCCTCCGCCGTAGCTGCCGCGCTCTGCAGCTTCGCCATCGGCACCGAAACGCTGGGGTCTATTGTGTCCCCGTCCGCGCGCTGCGGCGCCACCGGGCTTCGGCCCACCTTCGGGCGCGTCGCCCGCACCGGCGCCATGGCGCTGTGCTGGAGCCTCGACAAGATCGGCCCCATCTGCCGGGGCGTGGAGGATACCGCGCTGGTGCTGGGCACCATCAATGGCGGGCACAGGGATGACCCCAGCTCCTACGACTGGGGCTTCAGCTATGTTGGCCGGGACGCCGTGACCGAAACACTGCGTGTGGGCTATGACCCCGCCTGGTTTGGCGACGAGGCGACAGACCTGGACCGGATGGTGCTCAATCAGATCAAGGATCTTGGCTATGAGCTGGTGCAGGTCTCCCTGCCGGACCTGCCCTACAGCTCGCTTCTGGGTACGCTTGAGGTGGAAGCCGCCGCCGCGTTCGAAGACCTGACCCTGTCGGGCCGCGATGAGGAACTTTCCTGGCAGGAAGCCCGCGCCTGGCCTTCGACCTTCCGTGCCGCCCGCTTCCATTCGGCGGTCGAGTATCTGCAGCTGACCCGCTTCCGCCGCCAGGTGATGGAAATGATGGCCGAGCAGTACCGCACGGTGGACATCATTGTGTGCCCCAATTTCGCCGGTGATATGCTGGTGGTCACCAACTATACCGGCCACCCCAGCCTGACCCTGCCCGTGGGCATGACGGAGCGCCCGACCATGCCGCTCGCGGGTGAGGACATCAAGGCCGGCCCCAAACGGCTGGTGCCGCATACCATTACATTGTGGGGCAATATGCTGCGGGAAGACCAGCTGATCGGCCTTGGCTGGCTCCTCGAGCGCAACCTGAATTTCGCCAAGAACCGCCCGGCGCTCTAAGCCCACCGCAAAGAGACCGCCGGTGCCGCAACCGCGGAAAACAGCCATTAAAGCTTGACCCGGGGCAGGGAATCGCATAAACCCCCGCGAGCTAATGCCAAAACGGTCTTAGCGAAATTTGGTCATAAAGATTCACTGGATGTGCCTAAGGCACTGAAAAACCAGTAGAAAAACAAGGATAACGATCATGTCTCGCGTATGTGAACTGACCGGCAAAGGCGTAATGACTGGTAACAATGTGTCTCACGCACATAACAAAACCCGTCGTCGCTTTCTGCCAAACCTGACTAAAGCAACCCTGCTGTCTGACGTTCTGGGTCGCTCTGTAAGCCTGCGTATTTCCACGCACGCTCTGCGCTCCGTTGAGCACAATAACGGCCTTGATAACTTCCTCCTGAAAGCTCGCGATGCAGACCTGTCTGCCAAGGCGCTGAAGCTGAAGAAGGAAATCAAGAAGAAACAAGCTGCAGCCTAAGGCCAACCGGCATAGCAACAGTTTCATGAAGCGCTGCGGCAGAGATGTCGCGGCGCTTTTTCGTTGCGGGTGGCATTGTTGGGTGGATGGCTAGCCCTCGAGCGCAAACATCAACAGAAGCGTGCGCTGGTTTGAACTGAAATTGTCGTCCGACACCATATAGACCCGCGTGGTGCCATCGGCACCCGTGCCAACCTCAAGGCCTTCCAGGTTATCGACCGTCAAGGGCGGCGCCAGATGCGCCAGTTCTTCGCCCACCAGCGTCGCACCGGGCCTGATATCCTCCGCCTTGAAGCGCAAAAGCTTGATCGCCACACCGTCCACCACGGAAAAGAAGCGTGTCAGCAGCAGGATGTCGCCGTTTGGCAACAGGGCCGCGTCCGTAGGCGCAAAATTCTTGGGGCGCTTGAAAAAGAGCCCATGAATTCCGCCCGCTCCCACCAGCCAGGCGCGCGAAAGCCCCTGCACGTCCACGCCACGTTCGGCAAAAGCCAACAGGTGACCATCCGCTGTCCAACTGATCGCCTCCATGCCGCCGTTATCTGAAATACCGTCAAACTCCATCCCCTGGGCTGGCGCCCAGGGCGTGGGAACACCGCCGGGTTTGGCCATCTCCAGCCGGTGCCGCTGTTCGAACGCCACCAGGAAGCCGTCGTCCATCCGGATCAGGCTTTCCGCATCAAAGCCCTCCTTGCTGTCTTCAGGCATATTGAGGTCAAACGGTATTAGTTCAGCATCGGTGATGGGCTGCGGTGCCGCCGGGGTGAAACTGGCGGTGAACCAATCACCCTGGTCGCTGATGGCCACCAGCGTGCCATCTTCGGAAATCGTCAGCCCGGACAGGCCGCCGAACCGGTCGTGGGGTGATGTCAGCGCCCAGCCCGCAAGATATTTGAGCGCGCCAACACGGTTGAGCGCCGGATCATCCGCGTTCAGCGGTACCGGTTCGGCGCGCAGCTCAATCCCGGCGGGGGCGGCCAGCGCCTCTCCCACACTCTGGGACAAGAGGTGGCTTTTGAAGGCAAATACCACCGCGGCAATTGCCAGACAAAGGATCATCAGAATACTACTGCGATGCTGTTTCACGGGTGCTGCTATCTGATCATTTTCGGTTTGGGCGGCGTTTCCTCAAACAGGGACGCCAATTGTTCGGTCATGGCGCCGCCAAGCTGTTCGGCATCGAGGATGGTAACCGCCCTTTTATAATATCGCGTGACATCATGGCCGATACCGATGGCGATGAGTTCCACGGGCGAGCGGTCCTCGATCCAGGTGATCACCTGCCTCAGGTGGTTCTCGAGATAGGTGCCCGAATTGACGCTGAGCGTGCTGTCGTCCACCGGCGCGCCGTCGGAGATTACCATCAGGATGCGGCGCTCTTCCGAGCGCGCCATCATGCGGTTGTGTGCCCATAGAAGCGCTTCGCCGTCGATATTTTCCTTGAGGAGCCCCTCGCGCATCATCAGCCCCAGATTGCGGCGAGACCGGCGCCAGGGCGCATCGGCGGTCTTATAGATAATGTGCCGGAGGTCATTCAGGCGGCCCGGGTTCTTGGGCCTGCTGGCCTGCAGCCATTTCTCGCGGCTCTGGCCGCCCTTCCATGCCTTGGTGGTAAAGCCCAAGATCTCGACCCGCACACCACAGCGCTCCAACGTGCGGGACAGGATATCGGCAGAGATGGCGGCGATCGAGATCGGCCGTCCGCGCATGGAGCCCGAGTTATCAAGGAGGAGCGTCACCACCGTGTCCTTGAATTCGGTGTCGCTTTCAAGCTTGTAAGAGAGCGGCTTGGTCGGGCTCGAGACAACCCGCGCCAGACGGCCGCTGTCCAGCAGGCCTTCCTCAAGGTCAAACTGCCAGTGGCGGCGCTGCTGCGCGAGAAGACGCCGCTGCAGCCGGTTCGCGAGCTTGGATACGGCGCCCGACAGGTGCGCCATCTGCTGGTCGAGATATTTCCTCAGCCGCTCCAGCTCCTCAATATCGCAGAGCTCTTCGGCCTTGACGACCTCATCAAATTCTTCGGTGAAGACATTATAGAAAGGCGTGTCGGGCAGATTGTCGAGCGGGCGATTCGGGCGCCATGGGATGGTGCCTTCCTGCTTGCCTTCGCCGGCTTCAGCCTCGCCGTCGTCCATTTCATCCATCGCAGCTTCAGACGATTGCTCGTCTTCCGCGGTTTCGCCTTCCTGCTCGTCAGACCCTTCGGCGCCGTCGGCGTCACCGTCCTGGTCTTCGCCCGGTTCGCCGTCCGGTGTATCGGGCATGCCGTCCTGCGCGTCATCTGACGATTCGTCCTCCTGGTCCTCGTCGGATTTGTCGCCTTCATTATTGCCGATCAGCTCGGCAATGATGGTGCGGGTCAAAACGGACGCGCCTTTCTGGTCCTCAACCTTGTTTTCAAGCTGATCCAGCAGATGACCGACCGATTCCTCAAGCCACTTGCGCTGGCTTTCAACGGCAACCACCGCGCTTTCAGGCGGCGGGGCACCCGTGAGGCGTTCGCGCACCAGAAGCCCGAGCACATCCGCGAGCCGCGCGCTTTCATCGTCAGACGGCCGGGCCATACCGGTCTCAACCGCTTTCTTTTCGGCGAGCGCCGCCAGGTTGGCTTTCATACCGGGCATCTGCCGGGCACCAATGGCTTCAATCCGTGCGCCTTCGACCGAGTCGAAAATGGCGCGGGCGAGTGCGCCACCTGGCGCCAGTTTGGTATGCAGCTTGGTGTCATGGTAGCGGTGCCTGAGCGCGAGCGAGTCGGCAAGGCCGCGCACTTCGGCCACATCCTTCGCGCGCACCACATGCGGCAGGTACGGCACGCGGGCTTCGCCGGCAACAATGCCCGGCACATCCGCCGTGAACTTGACCTCCAGATTGCGGTCGTCCGCGACCGCACGGGTCACGGCGGCAAGCGCGTGCTCGAACACTTCTTTTGCTGACTGGCTACCGTCTGCCATGAAAAACTACTCCGGCGGTACTTAGGACGCACCACCCATCACAAGATTGGACGCGCTTTCCTTCAGGTCCTGCCCGAACGAACGCTGAAAATACTCGGCCACAATCGGGCGTTCGGCTTCATCGCATTTATTGAGGAAGCTGACGCGGAAGGCGAACGCCACATCACCACCGAGGAGCGCGGCATTCTGCGCCCAGGTCAGGACCGTCCGGGGGCTCATCACCGTTGAGATGTCACCGGCCATGAAGCCCGCGCGGGAAAGGTCCGCCACACGCACCATGTTGGAGATGATCTCCTTGCCTTCAGGCGTGTTGTAGCTGGGCTCTTTCGCCAGCATGATCTCGGTTTCCGTATCGTGCGGCAGGTAATTCAGTGTCGCCACGATATTCCAGCGGTCCATCTGGCCCTGGTTGATCTGCTGCGTACCGTGATAGAGGCCTGTGGTGTCGCCAAGGCCGATGGTGTTGGAGGTCGCGAAAATCCGGAAAGCCGGATGGGGGCGGATCACTCGGTTCTGGTCCAGAAGCGTGAGCTTGCCTTCCACCTCGAGAACCCGCTGGATCACGAACATCACGTCCGGGCGGCCGGCGTCATATTCATCAAACACGATTGCGGTCGGTGACTGGAGCGCCCAGGGCAGGATACCTTCCTGGAATTCTGTCACCTGCTTGCCGTCCCGAAGCACGATCGCGTCCTTGCCGACAAGGTCGATCCGGCTGATGTGGCTGTCGAGGTTCACACGGATCGTGGGCCAGTTGAGGCGCGCCGCAACCTGCTCGATGTGTGTGGACTTACCTGTGCCGTGATAGCCCTGGATCATCACCCGGCGGTTGAAGGCAAAGCCCGCCAGCACCGACAGCGTGGTGTCATGATCAAACACATAGGCTTCATCAACATCGGGGACATGCTCGTTCCGCTCTTCGAATGCCGGTACTTCCATATCCAGGTCGAGCCCAAATGTCTCCCGCACGGAAACCTTGTTTTCCGGAAGCGTCAGATTGGGCAGCTTTTCAGCAGTTGCGGCACTCATACGAGACATCCTCTTGTCTTAAAAACTCTTGATAACCATTCTAAAGAATGAGCATTTGCATTACCAGTGGGGTCTCGGGCCTTTTGGGTCAACCGAAAACCACTGGAAATAGGCGAAAATTCTTCAACCTTTTGTGTAGAGAAAATAAGGCGTTTATGGGCAAAGTCACCGAAAGAATCGAAAAAAAACTGAATGACAGCCTTTCACCCACGCATCTTGAGGTGATTGACGAGTCAGAAGGCCACCGGGGGCATGCCGGATACCGCGAGGGCGGTGAAAGCCATTTCCGCGTGGTGATCAAATCCAAGGCGTTTGAAGGCCAGAACCGGCTGGCGCGTCAGCGCATGGTAATGAAGGCCCTGGCGGACGAGATGAAAGAGCAGATCCATGCGCTTTCAGTCCAGGCAGACGTACCCGACGCCTGAAGCGTAGACTGACCAGATGGGGCGATTTACGATCATTCTCGGTTTCCTTGTCGCGCTGGCCGATACGCTTGGCGCAGCGCACGCTGACACGCCGGTCACTGTCGTGGTTCAGGAAATGCCGGGGCTGATCGAACCGGACAAACAGCTGCCCTATAACCGGCTGCTTGATGCGTTGCTTGAGGATGCGCCCGTGGCAACAAGTATCGAGATTCTGCCCGGCTACAGGGGGCCGCGGCAGTGGTTGCGATTTGAGCATCAATGTGTTTTCGGCGGCGTCAGCGCACCCGGGCACCAGAGGCCCCGCGATACCGCCATATCAAAGACGGACTGGTCAACGCTGCATATCTCCACACCCTTCAACATCCTGAATGTTCATGCCCTTACGCGCGACGGGGATGAGCCCGCCCACAGCCTGGCGGACCTTAAGAGCCAGACAATCGCCGTGGATCAGGTGCTGTTTTTCGACCTGCGCTTCCACTCGGACGTCCTCAAGGCCAGCGATTTCGTCAAGGTGGATACGGCCCAGGAGGCGCTGACGCTCCTTACCCAGGGCCGGGTGGATCATGTGTTCGCTTACGATAACGATGTGGCGCTGATGCAGGAAAAATCAGCTGCACGCTTCGCCTACGACCCAGCACTGACGTTACTCGAGCTCGAAGAAAGCATGATGTGCTGGTCGGGCGGCGATGTGGCAGACCTGATCGATCATATCAATGTAAGGCTGAAAGATATGACGCAGTCCGGCGCCCTCAAGGAGCTGCTTCCCAGCCTGCGCTAGGGCTTGCGCTCTGTGGCCAGCGGAATGATCTCGAAATCCACCAGATCAGCCCACTTGTCGGTCCAGGCCTTGAACAGGTCCGGGTCCTTCGCCTCCATCAGCTGGTAGCAGACTGTTTTGTCTTCCGTGAGCCAGCTGTCGATATACTCCAGCCCCAGCGGCATCATCCGGCCGTGCGTATTGAACCGCTCGTAAACCGGCTCCGCGCCATTCCTGAATTTTTCAATCACCATATAGCGCATCGTCATTCACCTTCCTCGCCACTGGGTACTTCATGCGGAAAGGGCAAACGGTAGGATACGGCCATCTTGCGCCCATCAATCAATACAGCCGTTTTGGGTGGCATTGATTTTACCAATGCCTCAAATGCTTCCGCCTCCGAGGATGGAAGATAGACGCTGAACGAATCCTCCCTACGTTCAAGCGTGGTTGTGTGATCTAGCCCTGGCCATGCTTCTGGCCATTCAATGGACTTTCCAGGGGCATATTCATAAGGCCAGAACATCACTTCCAGATGGCTGGGCGTCCACGGCTCCGCATGTTCCCAATGTCCCGACATAGCAAAGTCCCACAGATCAATAATGTCCGCAGGCAGGTCCGGTTCGTCCTCGATTATCTGTGCAACGCGGGCGCATCGGTCATTGCTGTTATTGTCGCTGCATTCTTCTTCGAACCACTCGCGGTACCTTTCCCGACGTGCATCTAAGCTGGCTTTATCGAAAGCGCCATAGATAGCTGCCGCCTTCCAGTCCTTTTCGTCATGTACAAAGAACTCATAACTGGGCTGATCGGTTGCCGATGCGACCCTCACCATTTTCTCCCGATGCTGCATCGCTTCCATGAGCGCCTTCAGGCTTGCCTCGCTGGACGTGCCCTTGATATTGGCGGTGAAATAACCGTCATCATCCTTCATGAATATGATCGTGCCGTCTGGATAATAGCTGAAAACGGGCGAATCAGACCCGATCACCATCAGCCAGGGGTCGCGCTTGTATATCGAAAGGAGCGGTTCGTCAGATGCCGAGACAGCACCCTGCATAAACAGGCCACTGACAGCAAACGCAACAAAGATTGAGATTATCCTGAACATCATGCCCCCATCGATGATCCCGCAGCCAGCCCTATTCCATGCGGTGCAGCTGGCGCGGCGTAAACCGCCACACAGGGGTGATCAGGTCTTCGCCGTTGGTGAGATCATACCAGTCACCATCCGAGAAGGGCAGCAGATTCCTCAGAACATGGGCATCCTGCGCTGGCGAAAAGCCTTCTATCAGCAGAAGCTTGCGCCTGCCCGCGCCGTCCACTGCCATGTCGGCGATCATCACCGTATGGCCCGGGAAACCCGGCCCGATGAACAGATCGCCAATCTGTGCGTCCTTTAGGTTTACACTTGGGAGGTCCCGCGCCAGCGATGCCGTGCCGGCATAGAGAAAAATGGTATCCAGCCAGCGGCGGAAGGTGTCACGCCCATGGTCGCGCGCGTCCTCCTGCTGCCACAAGACCTTACGGCCCGCCACCACCGGGCGGCGGCCAGACAAATAGTCGACATAGGGAAACGTGTCGCCGGAGGTGAAGTTGAAGGAAAGGGTTTCCGCGCTGCCTTGGGCGTAATGATATTCGGCATAGAGGCGGATCAGCGTGTCGGCACACTGCTGCAGGTCTCTGGGGCCCAGGTCCAGATCAATGATCGCGCCAGCGTAGGCGGGCCAGGCCACTTTGCTGCCATCATAAAGCCGGAGCGGCGTGCCTGTGGGCTTCATGGGCAGGTGCCTGAGGAAGTATGCGAAGCTGCCGGGAGTGGCCGCGACGCGCTCGAACCCCGCAGGGGCCGGGTGTCGGGCTTTGAGGGTTTCAGTTGCCTGCCCGCTATCCCCCAGCCAAGGATAGGGTGCCGCAAACGCCGCTGACACTTGCAGCAGGACCAGTCCCACAAGGGCCAGGAGCCGCAGGGCGGTCACCTGCGTTTCCAACTACCCATCATGAACCCCGACGCCATTTTCGCCTGCGCGCGGGCGTACCAGAGGCCGCCGATCGTCAGCATGATCAACAGGGGGAAAATAATCAGGTCTGTCGCCATCAAGTCTGTCATTGGTCTTTTCCTTTTCCGACACGACCAATGTCACGCTGAAATAAGGCAAACCCATGAAGAAATTGCGGTGTTTTCGGTAACGCAGAAAAAAACCGGCAGCGCACAAAGCACACTGCCGGTCTATCTTTCATTCAGGCATTCAGCCGAGTGGCAGAAGCCTTAAAGCTGATGCGTCACCGGTGGTTTGCCAAGCGGCGGGGCAAACTTGGTGAGGTTGATGCCCTCAACCGCGGCTTCATATTCCTCAAGCTTGGGCGTGCGGCCCAGGATGGTGGACAGCACCACAACCGGCGTTGACGCCAGAAGGCTTTCGCCTTTCTTCTCGTCACTGTCTTCCACTACACGGCCCTGGAACAGACGCGTGGATGTTGCCATCACCGTGTCGCCCTTGGATGCCTTTTCCTGGTTACCCATGCAGAGGTTACAGCCCGGACGCTCCAGATACAGGATGTTTTCATATTCGGTGCGTGCCGCGCTTTTTGGCGCGTCATCATCGAATTCGAACCCTGCGTATTTCTGCAGAACGGCCCAGTCACCTTCTTCCTTCAACTCGTCAACGATATTGTAGGTTGGCGGCGCGATCACCAGTGGCGCCTTGAACTTGACTTCGCCCTGCTTCTCCAGGTTCTTGAGCATCTGGGCGACGATCTTCATATCGCCCTTGTGCACCATGCAGGAGCCAACAAAGCCCAGGTCCACCTGTTTTTCGCCCTTGTAGAAGGATACCGGGCGAATGGTGTCGTGGGTATAGCGGCGGGATACGTCCGCGTTATTCACGTCCGGGTCTGCGATCATCGGTTCAACGATCTGGTCCAGGTCCACCACGAACTCGGCGAAATATTTCGCGTTGTCGTCAGGCCGCAGGGCCGGACGCTCGCCAGACTTGATCTCGGCGATGCGCTTGTTGGCAATGTCAATCAGGCCCTGGAGGGTCTTGGCGTCATTGTCCATGCCCTTGTCGATCATGATCTGGATGCGGTGCTTCGAGATCTCAAGCGACTGGATCAGCGTATCGTCTTCGGAAATACAGATCGAGGCCTTGGCTTTCATCTCCGCCGTCCAGTCGGTGAAGGTGAAGGCCTGGTCCGCCAGAAGCGTACCGATATGCACTTCGATCACACGGCCCTGGAAGACGTTGTCGCCGAACTGTTTCAGCATCTGCGCCTGGGTCGCGTGCACCACATCACGGAAGTCCATATAGTCCCTGAGCGTACCCTTGAAGGTCACCTTCACCGATTCCGGGATCGGCATGGTGGCTTCACCGGTCGCGAGCGCAAGCGCCACTGTGCCACTGTCGGCACCAAAGGCCACGCCCTTGGACATACGGGTGTGGCTGTCGCCGCCAATGATCACGGACCAATCGTCAACTGTGATGTCATTGAGGACCTTGTGGATCACGTCGGTCATGGGGTGATAGACACCCTTCGGGTCCCGCGCGGTGATCAGGCCGAACTTGTTCATGAAGCTCATCAACTTCGGAATGTTCGCCTGGGCTTTCTTGTCCCACACCGACGCTGTGTGACAGCCAGACTGGTAAGCCCCGTCCACAGTTGGGGAGATCACAGTCGCCGCCATGGCTTCGAGTTCCTGCGAGGTCATCAGGCCTGTGGTGTCCTGGGAACCCACGATGTTCACCTTCACGCGCACGTCAGAGCCCGCGTGCAGCACCTTGCCCGGGGTGGAACCAACAGCATTCTTGTTGAAGATTTTCTCAACCGCCGTCAGGCCCTGGCCCGCGTGCGACACTTCTTTCGAAGCCGCATAAACAGCAGGTGTTTCAACGCCCAGCGTGTCAGCCGCAAAGCTTTGAAGCTTCTTGCCAAACACAATTGCGTAGGAACTGCCGGCCTTGATGAACTCAACCTTCGGCGCGGTCAGCGCGGAGGAGATATCAACAAGCTCATCGCCCGCTTCACTGTAGAGCTTCTTGGTTTTGGTGTTGATCGTCAGCACCGTGCCGGTTTCAACAGAATAGACCTGCTCGAGCACCGGATCGCCGTTTGCGTCCAGAACCGGCTTGCCGTCAGCGTCCAGCTTCTTGACCCAGTTCTTCAGGTCGAGGCCGATACCGCCGGTCACGCCGACTGTTGTCAGGAAGATCGGCGAAATGCCGTTGGTGCCGCCAACAATCGGCGCGAAGTTCACGAACGGCACATAGGGGCTCGCCGGCTTGCCGGTCCAGAGCGCCACATTGTTCACGCCGGACATACGGCTTGAGCCCACGCCCATGGTGCCCTTTTCGGCCACCAGCATTACGCGGGCATCCGGGTGCTGTTTCTGCAGCGCCTGGATTTCAGCCTGGGCTTCTTCAGAGATCATGCATTTGCCGTGCAGCTCGCGGTCGGAGCGAGAGTGCGCCTGGTTGCCCGGCGACAGCAGGTCTGTCGACACATCGCCTTCCGCGGCGATGTAGGTCACGACCTTGATCTCTTCATCGATGTCCGGAAGCTTGGTGAAAAACTCTGCCTTGGCGTAGCTTTCCAGGAGGTCCTTGGCGACTGCGTTGCCGGCCTTATAGGCGGCAGCAAGGCGGTCCGTATCCGCTTCATAGAGGAAGACCTGGGATTTCAGGACGTCTGCGGCTTGCTTCGCGGTGGCTGCATCGTCGCCGAGCGCCAGATCAAGCAGGACTTCAACCGATGGGCCACCCTTCATGTGGGACAGAAGCTCAAAAGCAAAGTCCGGCGTGATTTCCGCAACAACGGCCTTGCCGAGGATGATATCCTTCAGGAAGGCGGCTTTTTCGCCCGCGGCGCTCGTGGTGCCCGGCAGTGTGTTATAAATGAAAAAGTCGAGCGACTGTTTCCTGTGCTCGTTGCCTGTATCCGTGATCTGGGCGATCAGCTCTTTGACGAGCGCGCCATCATCGATGGGCTTCGGATTCAAACCCTGGTTTTTGCGAGTTTCGATCTCGTTCAAATATTCGGTGTACAAACCCATGACTATCCTGACAAAAAAGTGTTAGAAGAAGCTTGAAACCCGGGCGGCAGGAGTGGTTGCCGAACGTGGGAAAAGCGGGCCGGCGCGCATACTATTTCAACATGCCCCTGCATGCAAGATGGTTCGGCCCGAAAAACATAAGTTTTCTGCCAATTTTTGCCCTGTTCCAGGCGTATAATCGGCCTATGTTAAACTCTTTAAGCGGAGGTCTTGATCACATGACGACAATCGGAAAAGACACACTCAAAACCCGCCGCACGCTAAAGGTCGGCGATAAAGAGTATGACTATTTCAGCCTGAAGGCTGCAGCGGACCAGATTGGCGACGTCTCGCGCCTGCCCTTCACCCTGAAGGTTCTCCTGGAAAACCTGCTGCGCTTTGAGGACGGCACCAGCGTGACCACGGCCGACATCCAGGCGCTGGCAGACTGGCAGAAGAAGCGCCGCTCGGACCATGAGATCGCCTACCGCCCGGCCCGGGTGCTGATGCAGGATTTCACCGGCGTGCCTGCCGTGGTGGACCTTGCCGCCATGCGCGCAGCCATGGCCGAAATGGGCGGCGACCCGGAAAAGATCAACCCTCTGGCCCAGTGTGACCTTGTGATCGACCACTCCGTGATGGTCGACAAATTCGGCACGCCGCAAAGCTTCAAGCAGAATGTCGACCTGGAGATGGCGCGCAACGCCGAGCGCTACGAGTTCCTAAAGTGGGGCCAGAATTCGCTGGATAACTTCAATGCCGTGCCGCCGGGCACCGGCATCTGCCACCAGGTGAACCTCGAATATATCGCCAAGGCCGTCTGGACCAGTGAGGAAGGCGGCCGCACCATCGCTTATCCGGACACCTGCGTGGGCACCGACAGCCACACGACCATGATCAACGGCCTGGCGGTTCTGGGCTGGGGCGTCGGCGGCATTGAGGCCGAAGCCGCCATGCTGGGCCAGCCCGTCTCCATGCTGATCCCCGAAGTTGTCGGCTTCAAGCTGACCGGAAGATTACTGGAAGGCATCACCGCGACAGACCTGGTGCTCACCGTGGTGCAGATGCTACGCGAAAAAGGCGTTGTGGGTAAATTCGTTGAATTCTACGGCGACGGACTGGATGAGCTGACGCTCGCGGACCAGGCAACCATTGCCAACATGGGACCCGAGTATGGCGCCACCTGTGGCTTCTTCCCGATTTCCCAGCGCACACTGGATTATATGAACTTCACGGGCCGCGACGCGGATACGCTCGCGCTTGTGGAGGCCTATGCCAAGGAACAGGGCCTGTGGCGCGACGCAAAGTCACCCGAACCGGTGTTCACCGACACGCTTGAACTGGATATCTCCACGGTCAAGCCGTCGCTTGCGGGGCCAAAACGCCCGCAGGACCGGGTGGAGCTTGCTGTCGCCGCTGAGGCGTTCGAAGACGTCCTCGAAAGCTTCGGCAAGAAGGGCGACGACACTGACTATAAGGTGGACGGCGAAGACTATACGCTCAACCACGGCGATGTCTGTATCGCGGCCATCACCAGCTGCACCAACACCTCAAACCCCGACGTTCTGGTAGCAGCCGGCCTTGTGGCCAAAAAAGCCAACAAGCTGGGCCTGAAGCGCAAACCGTGGGTGAAAACCTCACTCGCACCCGGCTCCCAAGTGGTGACCGACTATCTGGACAAGGCAGGCCTGACAGAACATCTGAATGCCCTTGGCTTCAACCTTGTGGGATATGGCTGCACCACCTGCATCGGCAACTCCGGCCCGCTGGACCCGCCGATCTCGAAAGCCATCAATGAAAACAACATGGTCTGTACCAGTGTCCTGTCGGGCAACCGGAACTTCGAGGGCCGCGTTAGCCAGGACATCAAGGCCAACTATCTGGCCTCGCCGCCACTCGTTGTGGCCTATGCCCTGGCGGGATCGATGAAAATCAATGTGGCCAAGGACCCAATCGCCCAGACCGCCGACGGCCGGGACGTTTACCTCAAGGATCTCTGGCCATCAAACGCGGAGGTCAAGGCCGAGATTGAAAAGGCCCTGACCCGCGAGATGTTCATCGAACGCTACGCCAATGTTTTCGAAGGCACCCCGGAATGGCAGGCCGTGCCGGTGACCGAAGGCAAGACATACGAGTGGAACGACAAGTCCACCTACATCCAGCATCCGCCCTATTTCCAGGGCATGAGCACGGACGTGGCGCCCACCCGAAATATCATCGGCGCGCGCCCGCTGGCGCTTCTGGGCGACAGCATCACCACCGATCATATCTCGCCCGCCGGCGCCATCAAGTTCGACAGCCCGGCCGGCCAGTATCTGCAGTCCAAAGGCGTGGCGAAAGCTGATTTCAACTCATACGGCTCCCGCCGCGGCAACCATGAAGTAATGATGCGCGGCACCTTCGCCAACATCCGCCTGAAGAACCTGATGGCACCGGGCACCGAAGGCGGCTGGACCACGCACCAGCCGTCAGGCGATGTGATGAGCATCTTTGATGCCGCCATGAAGTATCAGGAAACCGGCACGCCGCTGGTGGTGGTCGGCGGCAAGGAATACGGCACCGGCTCCAGCCGGGATTGGGCCGCCAAGGGCACCATCCTGTTGGGCGTCAAAGCGGTTCTGGTGGAAAGCTTTGAGCGCATCCACCGCTCGAACCTGGTGGGCATGGGTGTGCTGCCGCTGCAGTTCAAGGAAGGCGACAGCCGCGAAAGCCTGGGCCTCAAGGGCACGGAAGTGTTCGATATCACTGGTATCGAAGGCACCATCAAGCCGCGCCAGGACGTGGCGGTGACGGTCCATTATGAGGATGGCACCAGCAAGTCAATCACCGTCATGAGCCGCATCGATACCGATGACGAGGTCAGCTACTACCAGCACGGCGGCATCCTGCACTATGTGCTCAGGCGCCTCGCGGCAGAATAGCCTTGGTCGAAGAAGTGAGAATCTGAAAGGGCGCCCCCCCGAGGTCGCCCTTTTTTGTCACTTACGCCCGAATGCCGCGCGCGAAAGAAAGAATGTAGCGAAGCTCGCCGTGCCTGTCGGTTGCCGGGATATCCAGCACCTCCAGATTGACATGCTCGCGGCCGTCATAGCCAAGCCGTCCATTGAAGTATCCCATGGCCGGGGTGTTCAGCAGCCGACCAAAGAAACTGATAAGCGCGCCGACCCGCTCAGTACGGGCGTCCCTCAACCGGCTTCCCTGGGTGATCGTCCCACCAAACAATTGCGCGAAATTGCTGCCCATGATGCGAAAGCTGCCGTCTGAAAGATCGCTGTTCATTTCCGTCAAAGCAAAATGGGAATGCCACCCCCGCAAATCCTGAAACCGGTAATCCAGCCGCTGCGGCAGGGTTTTACCATCCCATTTTTCGTCAAACAGGGCGATGATGTCGTTGAACCGATCCAGCGCCGGCAACCCTTCGTTCAGGTCAAAGACATGGGACGTACCAAACTGCCTCGGCTCTGTTTCAGCTTGAGATAACTTCAATCGCGGGCGCGGTTGCATGCATCCAGTCCCCAGAAAAGTCTATTTAGGCACGTTTCTTCATGTATTGCGCACCGGCTCAGGCCCAGCATTACAGGGGGCAATAAAATAATTCAATCCCAAGTCCAATTGCGCTATAGGGACAGGCTCACACACAGGTGATTGGTAAGTGAGACGGGCCGCCGTTAAGTTGGAAGCATGAAAAACTGGTTCAAAATTCTGTTCTCTAGTGCCCTTTTGCTTGGCCTGCAGGCTGCGTCCGTTCAGGCGGATGATGCGAAAGCCCCCCGTCTGACCGTGATCGAGCTGTTCACCAGCCAGGGCTGTTCAAGCTGCCCGCCTGCTGACGCGGCGCTCAAAAGCCTGCGCGGGCGCCCCGGTATCCTGACACTGTCCTGGCCTGTTGACTATTGGGACCGGCTGGGCTGGGAAGACACGTTCGCCCACCCGCACAATGCCGTGCGGCAGGCTGCCTACAACAAGCGCCTCGGGCGCGGCGGCGTCTTCACCCCGCAGATGATCCTTGATGGCCGCATCCAGTGCGTGGGCTCCAAGCCTGAAAAAGTGCGCATGTCCATTGAAAAAGCGCGCGCTGTTGAACGTCCCGTGATCAACCCGACCCTCGCGGAAGCGCCGGACGGCAAGCTGCAGCTGACCCTGCCTGCCGCAGACGTGGGTGACATGGTGTCCGTGCGCGTGGTCTGGTTCCTGTCTGATGCCACGGTCCAGATCGGTGACGGTGAAAACCAGGGCCGGTCGCTGCATTATACCAATGTTGTCCGCGCCTCCGACATCCTGATGGACTGGAAAGGCGATGCCGCCATGCTGACGCTTGACCCGGCTGACGGCCTGGGTGCAGGGGCCGACCATGTGGCCATCCTGCTGCAGGATGACTATGGCCACGGCCCGATCGTCGGGGCGGTATCCGCGCCGCTCAAGCAGGCCTCAACAACGGTCGCAAGCGCCCGCTGATCCACGGCCACCAAGCCTTCGAGTAAAAAGCATTTCTTGACTCTGGGCGCAAAACCCGTCATAGACCGCGCCAACCTGCGCGCCATTTGTGGCCGCAGCGCGCGCATGTTGCGCGAGAATGCCCGGCTGTTATGGGCAAGTGATTGAACGAAGTTTCCGTGCGACAGTCGCACATGCCCAGTCAGCGATAAGACCAGTTGGTCTCCTGCCCCGGTTGAGGAAAAGGCGTTCATTCGGAATGAATGCGGCAGTCCTCATGGCCTGCCTTAACCGTGTTAGGAAAATTGAATGACTGACTTCGCCACGCTCGGCCTGAGCGCGCCAGTACTGGACGCGCTCGTTCAGGAAGACTTTACCACTGCAACTGAAATCCAGGCTCAAACCATCCCGCTCCTCTTGAGCGGTCGCGATGTAGTTGGCCTCGCGCAGACAGGTAGCGGCAAGACCGGCGCCTTTGTGCTGCCGATGATCGAACGCCTGATGCAGAATAGCGAGCACCCGAAACCCGGCATGCCTCGTGCGCTGATCCTGGCGCCGACCCGTGAGCTGGCGATCCAGATCACGGATGCGATCAAGACCTTCTCGCGCCACACCAAGCTCAGGAACTGCACCATCTTTGGCGGCGCCCCATATCGCACGCAAATCCATATCCTGCGCCGCGGCGTGGATATCCTGGTCGCGACCCCGGGCCGCCTGCTGGATCACATGAAACAAGGCAACATCTATCTGGATGAAGTTGAATATTTCGTTCTGGATGAAGCCGACCGCATGCTGGACATGGGCTTTGTTGACGATGTCAGCAAAATCTCCGCCAACATCCGGTGCGAGCACCAGAGCGTGATGTTCTCCGCGACCCTGAATGAGAAAATCAAGGATCTGTCGGCCACGCTGCTGAAGAACCCTGCGCGTGTCGAGATCACGCCGCAGGCAACCGTTGCCGACAACCTGACCCACAAGGTGATGTTCGTGGCCCGCCACGACAAACACGACCTGCTGCTGCACATGATTGAAGAAAAGCGCGTCTATAAAGCGCTGGTCTTTGTGCGCACCAAACGTGAGGCCGACGAACTGGCCGCCGTTATGGAAGCGCACGGGCTGAAGGTGGACTCGATCCACGGCGACAAGCAGCAGCGCCAGCGTGAGCGTATCATCCGCTCGTTCCGCAACGACAATATCGACTTCCTGGTGGCGACCGACGTGGCAGCGCGCGGTATCGACGTCAAGGACATCGGCCATGTGTTCAACATCGATGTGCCGGTTGAAGCCGAAAGCTATGTCCACCGGATTGGCCGCACGGCCCGCGGCGGTAAAAGCGGCGAAGCCTTTACCTTCTGCTCCAAGAACGAGTTCCGCCTGCTGCAGGCTGTAGAGCGCGTCATCAAGATGCGGATCGAGATCGACCACGATCATCCGTTCCCGCAGCAGGCCAAGCCAAGCAAAGGCAAGGCGAAGGTGCAGAAGCGCCCGTTCGGCGATCGCCCAGAAGGCACCACCAAGAAGCGCAAGGACCGCAAGGACCGGACGCCAATTGGCAAACAGACCAAACACCGCAAGGGTCAAAGCTCTGCCGCCAAGGCGGCTGGCAAGCCGCTCAAGAGCCGCCCTGCCCAGGACACCCGTGACACACGGGATACCCGCGCAGAAGGCAGGCCCGCATCCGGCAAGCCAGCCTCTAGTAAGCCGTCCAAGGGCAAGCCAGCATTTGGCAAGCCGGCGAAAGGCAAATCCGCTCAAGGCAAATCCGCTCTGGGCAAACTCAAAGGCAAGCCCGCCAAAAGCAGCTCAAGCAGGGGCAGCAAGCCCTTTGCCAAGACGGCCCGCCCGAAAAAGGCCGGCGGCGGCTTCGACACCCTGAAGCGCAGGGCCTGATACAGGGCCTGATCCAAAGACAGTCTTGGCGGACTGAAAGAATTATGCCTAGGATGTGTTCCATGAAACATATCCTGGGCATTTTCATTTTTGCAGTCGTGCTGGCGAGCGCCGCCACCGCGACCAACCTTTTCCTTGAAACCGACGCGGCCTATGAGGCCAGCCAGGAGGCCCGCAACAAAGGCGTCGCAGCCTTCCGCGAGGGCGACCTTGAAACCGCCCTCACCCATATGGAAGAAGCCTTCAGGCACCGGCCCAACCACCCGCTCCTATTGGGCTATATCGCCTATCTGGCAGCGGAAACGGGCAACAGGGAAAACGCCATGGAGGCAGCGAAACGTTATGCCGCCATGGGCATTGCGCCGGGCGCGGATATCCGGCTCGCACTCAAAAACGCGCTGGGCGACGAAGCGGCAGCACTTGAAAAACAATTCGAGGCCAACCTCGCCGCGCAAGGGTCGGCAACGACCAAATTCATGCTGCCGACAGAATTTCGCCTTGTGGAAGGCATTGCGCGTGACGGCCAGGGGCGCTTCTATTTCGGCACGGTAGTGTCGGGCGAGATCGTCCGCATGGACGCCACGGGGCCGGTCCAAATCGTTGACGCCAAGCAGCATGAGTTTGGCAGCTTCTTCGGCATGACCTTCCTTGACGGCAGCCTCTATGCCACCTTTGCCCATATGGAGCAGACGTTCGGCTATACCGAAGGCGAAGGCCAGACAGGTATCGCCCGCATCAACCCGGACACCGGCGACATCGAAGACGTCTGGACCTTGCCTGGTGGTACGGAAAACCAGCAGCTCGCGGATATCACGGTCACCCAGGACGGCACGATCTTTGCCTCAGACGCCAAAGGCGGGCAAGTTTTCCAGGTCACCGGCGACACCCTGTTTCCGCTGTTTGCCCATGACGGCTTCATGAGCCCGCAAGGGCTGGCTGAAACGTCCGATGGCCATTTGATTCTGGCGGACTATGGCCGGGGCCTGTGGCACCTGGACAGGAAAAGCGGCCAGATCACGCTCCTCGGCGCACCAGCGGATGTGAGCCTGCACGGCATCGACGGATTGGCGCGCCACGGCAACAGCCTGATCGCGATCCAGAATGGCGTGACGCCCCACCGTATCCTTGCCGTGACCCTGTCGGCAGACGGCAAGTTGGTAACCGATGTTACGGTCAAGGCAAAAGCCCTGCCCACCTTCGATGAACCCACGCTGGGCGTCAGCGCCCCGGACGGCTTTTATTTTGTTGCTGGCAGCCAGTGGCCGAAATATGATCCCGGCGGTTTCGTGCGCGAAGGCGCGGAAGTTGCGCCTACTACGATCATGAAGCTGGATTAAGCTGACTTAATCGGTGCTGTCGCTGACGATGTCATAGACATCCGGGAAAAGCGTACGCTCAAAAATGCCCACCTTGGCCTTGTAGCCCGGCTTGAAAAAGAAGGGTGCGAGCGTCTCGATGGTGCGTTCCTGCCCGTCTGCGAAGCGAACAGTGATCAGCCGCCGGCCCTTGCCGCCCCGCACATCCTCAAGCTTCACCACCTCCGCGACCATGGTGATGGACGGCTTCGCCGGTACTTGAGCAAATGTCCAGAGCCCGCCCAAAATAGCTGCTACCAGGATCAGGCTGGCTACCAAAAGCTTCTTCATATCATTCCCCCTCATTTTGCAACGTGTCCCATGCCCATTCGGCAGCATCGCGCACAACATGGCTTTGGTCGTCCTTGAGCGCCGCTATTTTCGTGAGGTAGCCCGCATCGCCCGAGTTGCCGATGGCATACAGCACGTTCCTGACAAACCGGTCGCGGCCAATGCGTTTGATTGGGCTGCCGGAGAAGACCTCGCGGAAAGTGGCGTCATCCAGCGCGACCAGATCCTCAAGTGCCGGGGCGCCCAGCTCGACCCGGGCGTGGAACGCCGCTTCCGCCGACGTCTGCGCGAACTTGTTCCAGGGGCAGGCGGCGAGGCAGTCATCGCAGCCATAGATGCGGTTGCCAAGCGCACGGCGAAACTCGGCGGGGATCGGGTCCTTGTGCTCGATCGTCAGGTAGCTGATGCAGCGCCGGGCGTCGATCTCATAGGGCGCCGGGAAAGCATCGGTCGGGCAGGCATCCAGGCAGGCGCGGCAGCTACCGCACTGGTCTCGGTGTGGGCCATCGAGCGGCAGTTCCATGGTGGTATAGATGGCACCCAGGAACAGCCAGCTGCCGAACTCGGGGCTGACCATATTGGTGTGCTTGCCCTGCCAGCCAAGGCCGGCGGCGGCGCTCAGGGGTTTTTCCGGCACGGGTGCGGTGTCCACGAACACCTTCAGCTCGCACCCCCAGGTTTCCACCATCGAACGCGCCAGCGCCTTCAGGCGTTTCTTGATGATGTCGTGATAATCCTTGCCGCGCGCATAGACAGAGATATTGCCGAAGCCTTTCTGCTCCAGCAGCAATCGCGGGTCATCCTTGGGGCCATAATTGACGCCCAGCATGATGGCGCTTTTGGCCTCCGGCCACAGGTTGGTGGGGCTTTCGCGGTGGTGCAGGCGCTCCTTCATCCAGGCCATGCTGCCGTGCCGGTCCAGCGCAACGAAATTCCTGAGCCCCTCGACAACCTTGTCGCTGGTTTCCGCTCGGGTGATGCCGAAGGCGTCGAACCCCAACTCACGGGCTTTGGCTTCAAGCGCGGCGCGGATATCGCCGGGCCCGGATGTCGGACCCCCTGGCATCTAGAAATCCAGTTCGGAATAGTGGGCCGGCGGCTTGAGGCCGGTGATGCGGTCCTCCAGGAGCGCGCGCACGGACCGGCGGGACTTGACCCGCACATACCATTCCTTCACCTGCGGCCAGTCTTCCCAGTTGATATCGCCGAAATAATCGACCACCGAGATATGTGCCGCAGCGGCGGCATCGGCCATGGTGAACTGCGGGCCCGCCAGATAATGACGGCGCTCCGACAGGTAGGAAATATACTTCAGATGCACCTTCAGGTTATGGGAGGCGCAGCGGATGGCTTCCGAATCCGGCTCCCCCATGCGCAGGAACCGTTTGAACAGCTTTTCCGATACCGTGTGGCGCGTGACTTCCGTGCCCAGTTTATTGTGGAACCAGCCGGTCAGGCGGCGGACCTCGTACCGGTCCTCCGCGTCCCCGATCAGCATCGGCGGTTCGGGGATCACCTCTTCAAGATATTCGGCAATGGCCATGGTGCCCGAATAGGCGTGGCCGTCATCCATCACAAGCACAGGGACTTCGCCCGCCGGGTTAAGGGCGAGGAAAGCCGGACGGCGCTCCCACTCCTTCTCAAGGCGCAGCTCAAAAGCTACGCGCTTCTCAACCAGAAGCGCGCGCACAAAGCGCGCAGAAGGACTAAGCCAGTGATGATAAAGTATTGGCATAACAGCCCCTTATTAGCCGATGGTGGGCGCGCCGCCAATCCGGAAAACGCGAGCGACCGTGAAAAACCCCGGGGGAGCGGTTGCTCCCCCGGGGTTAAGATGGTTGAAAATTGAGGCTGTTGTTTGACAGGCGCTCTTGTCTGGTCGCCTGATCAAGCCGTCTGATCAAGCCGTCAGGGCTTCCTCAGCTGGCGCGTCGCTCACCGGATGCTCAATGCGGTCCACCATTTCCTTGGGCACAACCTGCCAGAAAGAACCGCGCTTGGCTTCCCAGTTAGAGAGCACCGTCGCGCCCCAGCGGGAATGGGTTTCCGCCACATGCTCCTCAATGAGGGCCTTGAGGACGGCTTCCCAGTGCGCTGAGGAGAGGCGGTTATAAAGCACCGTTTCCTCGTTCACATGCTCCTCGAACTTGCCTTCTTCGTCGAGAACGAAGGCCATGCCGCCGGTCATGCCGGCGCCGAAGTTGTCACCAACGCCGCCCAGGATCACCGCCGTACCGCCGGTCATATATTCGCAGCCGTTGGCACCGCAGCCTTCAACCACGACAGTCGCGCCCGAGTTCCTGACCGCGAAACGCTCACCCGCCTGCCCCGCCGCGAACAGCTTGCCCGCGGTGGCGCCATACAGCACCGTGTTGCCGATGATGGTATTGTCGTTCGAATTGAACGACGCCCGGTTCGACGGCCGCACCACAATGGTACCGCCAGACAATCCCTTACCGACATAATCGTTGGCGTCACCCGCCACTTCAAGCTTCAGGCCCTGCACCGCAAAGGCGCCGAGCGACTGGCCGGCAGAGCCGCGCAGGCGCACGGTCACATGGTCGGGCTTGAGGCCGGTCATGCCGAAGGTGCGCGTGATCTCGGATGAGAAGCGCGTGCCGATACCCCGGAGCGTGTTCTGCACGGAATAGGTCAGCTGCATCTTTTCGCCTTTGCTGAACACAGCCTTGGCGTCTTCGAGCATCTGGGCATCCAGCGTGTCCGGCACTTCGTTGCGGCCCTCGAGCGTGCACACAGCACGCCTGTTGCGGCCACCCACCTGCACCAGAAGCGGGTTGAGGTCCAGGTCGTCCAGATGGTCGGCACCGCGGCTGACCTGATGCAACAGGTCCGTGCGGCCGATGATGTCATCCAACCTCTCCACACCCAGTTCGGCCAGGATTTCACGGACTTCTTCGGCGATGAAGCTGAAGAGGTTCACCACCTTGTCAGCCGTGCCGTCGAACTTCTTCCGAAGGTCTTCGTCCTGGGTACAGATGCCCACCGGACAGGTGTTCGAGTGGCACTGGCGCACCATGATGCAGCCCATGGCCACGAGGCTTGCCGTGCCCACGCCGTATTCCTCGGCCCCGAGCAATGCGGCGATCACGACATCGCGGCCCGTGCGGATACCGCCGTCGGTGCGGAGCTGCACCCGGTGGCGGAGACCATTGAGCGTCAGCACCTGGTTCACTTCAGCGAGACCGATTTCCCAAGGCGTACCGGCGTATTTGATGCTGGTTTGCGGGCTTGCACCCGTGCCGCCCGAATGGCCGGACACCAGGATCACGTCAGCGTGCGCCTTGGCAACACCAGCGGCAATCGTGCCGATACCAGCCGAGGACACCAGCTTGACGCAGACGCGGGCGCGTGGGTTGATCTGCTTCAGGTCGTAGATCAGCTGTGCCAGATCCTCGATTGAATAGATATCATGGTGCGGCGGCGGGGAAATCAGCGTCACACCCGGCGTGGAGTGCCGAAGTTTCGCAATCATTTCCGTCACCTTAAAGCCCGGCAACTGGCCGCCTTCACCCGGCTTGGCGCCCTGGGCCACCTTGATTTCAAGTTCCTCGCACGCGTTCAGATATTCCGCCGTCACCCCGAAGCGGCCGGAAGCCACCTGTTTGATCGGGCTGTTGGCGTTATCACCGTTCTCGTAGGGCTTGTAGCGCTTGCTGTCTTCGCCGCCCTCACCCGACACCGATTTGGCGCCGATGCGGTTCATGGCGATGGCCAGCGTTTCGTGTGCTTCTTTCGACAAGGCCCCCAGGCTCATGCCCGGCGTGATGAAACGCTTCCTGATCTGGGTGATCGACTCGACTTCATCCAGCGGCAGCGGCTCATCGGCGCGGCGGAAATCCATCAGGTCACGCAGGTTCACCGGCGGCAGGTTATGAAGGCCGCGCGAATAGGTCAGATATTTGGCATAATTGTCCTGGCTGACCGCAGTTTGCAGCAGGTGGATCAACTGGCCGTCATGGGCATGCACTTCGCCGCCGCGGCGGTAGCGGTAGATGCCGCCGATAGGCAGGCTTGCGCCTTCCTCGTCAAACGCCTTGGCGTGCTGCTCCAGCACCTTGTGCTGGATACCCGCGAGACCGATACCGGAGATTTTCGTCGGCATGCCGGGGAAAAACTCCGCCACCAGCGACCGCGACAGGCCAAGCGCTTCAAAGTTGTTCCCGCCCCGATAGCTTGAAATCACAGAGATGCCCATCTTGGACATGATCTTCAACAATCCCTGGTCGATGGCTTCGGACGCACGCCAGATGGCTTCATTGAGGTCCATGTCGCCAAACAGGCCCTTGGCGTGCCGGTCCGCGATTGCGTCTTGCGCCAGGTAAGCGTTCACAGTGGTCGCGCCCGCGCCAATCAGCACGGCAAAATAGTGTGGGTCCAAGCATTCGGCAGAGCGAACGTTCAGGCTGGTGAAGGTACGCAGGCCTTCGTTGATAAGGTGCGTATGCAGGCCGCCCGCCGCCAGGATCATTGGCACTGGCGCGCGGTCGACGCTGATATTCTCGTCTGTCAGGAACAGGTGGCCGCGGCCTTCGCGCACGGCGTCTTCGGCTTCACGCCGGATACGGTCCAGCGCTTCCCTGAGCGCGCCGTCGCCGCCTTTGGCGTCAAAGGTACAGTCAATCACCTGGGCTTCGTCACCGAAGTGGCTGATCAGCGTATTCCATTCCCGGTTCGAGATTACCGGGCTGTCGAGCACGATGGCGCCCGCTTGGGTGTGACCGGCGTCCAGCACGTTGTTGAAGTTGCCGAAGCGTGTCTTCAGTGTCATCACCCGGTGTTCGCGCAAGCTGTCGATCGGCGGGTTGGTGACCTGGCTGAAATTCTGCCGGAAATAGTGGCTGAGGTTACGGTATTTCGAGGACAGCACCGCAAGCGGCGTGTCGTCGCCCATGGAGCCAATGGCTTCCTTGGCCGTCATCACCTGCGGCTGCAGGATCAGTTCCATATCCTCATGGCTGAGGCCGGATACGATCTGGCGGCGGCGCAGGTCATCCCCCGTGAACTCGGGCTCTTCCGGGCCACGGAAACCAGGCAGCTCATCAATCTTCTGGATATCTTCTACCCAGTCTTCGAACGGCTGGCTGGCGGCCAGCTTGTCCTTGATTTCACGGTCGTGATAGAAGCGGCCTTCCTTGAGGTCGAGCGCGATCATCTGGCCCGGGCCAAGGCGGCCTTTCTCCAACACGTCTTCCTCGTCCACAACCACCATGCCGGTCTCGGACCCCACGATCAGATAGCCGTCGTTGGTGACGGTAAAGCGCATGGGCCTGAGGCCGTTCCGGTCCAGCCCCGCGATAACCCAGCGGCCATCGGTGGCTGCAAGAGCAGCCGGCCCGTCCCACGGTTCCATCACAGAGTTGGTATAGGCATACATGGCACGGTGCGCGTCCGGCATGGATTGCTTGTTGGTCCAGGCTTCGGGCACCAGAAGGGTTTTCACCATCGGGGCATCGCGGCCCGCACGCACCATCACTTCAAACACAGCGTCGAGCGCGGCACTGTCGGACGCGCCTTTGGGCACAACCGGCTTGATGTCTTCGGAATGTTCACCGAAGGCGATGGAGGCCATACGGATCTGGTGGCTGCGCATCCAGTTCACGTTGCCGCGGATGGTGTTGATCTCACCGTTGTGCGCCAGCATGCGGAACGGCTGTGCCAGCCACCACTGCGGGAATGTGTTGGTGGAATAACGCTGGTGATAGAGCGCGAAGGACGACACGAATTTCTCGTCCAAGAGGTCCGGATAGAAAGTGGACAGCTGCTCGGCCAGGAACAGGCCCTTATAGATCACCGACCGGCACGACAGCGAACAGATATAGAAGTCAGCAACCTGCGACTTGATCACGGCGGCTTCGATCCGGCGGCGGCAGATATAGAGCTCGCGCTCGAAATCCTCTTCGCTGGCGCCCTTGGTGTTCTCGATCATGATCTGCTCGATCTCGGGGCGCGTGGCCTCGGCCTTTTCGCCGATCACATCGATATCAACCGGCACCTGGCGCCAGCCATAGATGGTGTAGCCCAGGGCCAGGATCTCTTTTTCCACGATTGTGCGGCAGGTTTCCTGGGCCGGCAGGTCAACGCGCGGCAGGAAGACCATGCCCACGGCCAGCTTGCCTTCAGAGGGCGTGTGGCCGGTGGCGCGCACATGTTCCTTGAAGAATTCCTGCGGGATTTCCACATGGATACCCGCGCCGTCGCCGGTTTTGCCGTCAGCGTCCACCGCGCCCCGGTGCCAGATGGCCTTCAGGGCTTCGATGCCGCGCAGCACCACTTCGCGCTTCGGCTTGCCGTCCAGCGCCGCGATCAGGCCCACACCGCAGGAGGAATGCTCATCGACCGGGTCATAAAGACCGATAGGGCCAGGGACGTGCTCGTTAAACTGTTGCATTGATAATACTCCCTCGACCTACGCTACTTGGCGCACTTTTTCTTTAATATACTGTTTGATGCTCTCGGCGGCGTCGCGGCCGTCGCGGATCGCCCACACAACAAGCGATGCCCCGCGCACGATGTCGCCAGCGGCGAAAACGCCGTCCAGGTTGGTCATCATGCTTTGGTGATCCACCGTCACCGTGCCCCAGCGGGTTACGCGCAGCTCGGGCGCACCGAACATGGCGGGCAGGTCTTCGGGCTCAAACCCGAGCGCCAGGATGCCCAGATCACAGTCCAGCGTGTAGCTTGAATTGGGCACAGGCTCAGGCGCCTGACGGCCCGTGGCATCGGGGGCGCCCAGGCGCATCTCGTAAACGCGCACGCCTTCGACAACCTCGTCGCCAGTAAAGGCTTCAGGGCCCGCGAGCCAGACAAATTCAACGCCTTCTTCCTCGGCGTTCTGTACTTCACGGACGGAGCCGGGCATGTTTTCCCGGTCGCGCCTGTACACACATTTCACCGATTTGGCGCCCTGACGCACGGCGGTGCGCACACAGTCCATCGCGGTGTCGCCACCACCGATCACAACCACATTCTTGCCCTTGGCATCCAGGGTGCCGTCGTTGAATTCCGGCACATCGTCGCCCATGCCCACCTTGTTGGAGGCGGTCAGATAATCCAGCGCTTCGCGGATGTTGCCAAGGCCGACGCCCGGCACCTTGAGGCCGCGCGCGCGGTATACACCGGTCGCGATCAAAAGCGCGTCATGCTTTTCACGGAGCTCATTCAGGCCCGCTTCATCGCCGACCTCGAAGTCCAGATGAAAGGTGATGCCGCTTTGCTCCAGCCGACCCGTGCGGCGCTCCACCACATCCTTTTCAAGCTTGAAGCCCGGGATGCCGTAAATCAGCAGGCCGCCGGCGCGGTCGTGGCGGTCATAGATATGTACCTGGAAACCGGCTTTCCTGAGTTCTTCGGCGGCCGCGAGGCCCGCCGGGCCCGCACCAATGATGCCAACGCTTTCCTTCAGTTCCACACGCGGGGTGATGGGCTTGATCCAGCCCTGGTCCCAGGCGTTGTCGGTGATGAATTTCTCGACACTGCCGATGGTGACGCTCTCGAAATCCTTCTCGATCACGCAGTTGCCTTCGCACAGGCGGTCCTGCGGGCAGATGCGGCCACAGATTTCCGGCATGTTGTTGGTGGATGCCGCCATTTCATAGGCGTCCTCCAGGCGGCCTTCAGCCGTCAGGCGCAGCCAGTCCGGGATATTGTTCCCCAGCGGGCAGTGAATATGACAGAAAGGCACACCGCATTGGCTGCAGCGGCTGGCCTGCTCCTTGGCGCCTTCAATATTGTAGCGCGCGTAAACCTCATCAAAATCGCCAACGCGGTCTTCAGCTTTGCGCTTTTCCGGCATTTTCTGGTCGATCGAAATGAATTTCAAAAGATCGTCGGCCATGGATCACCCTTCTTCTGGTCACGGTTTATTTCGAATCTTCAGACACTTGGGGACAAAGAAAGGCTTCGGCGGTCCTTCAATCAGGGTCGTCGGCAGAGCCTTCGGGTTGTCACGTAATAATAGTGTCTGCGAATCTGCTTGCGCGCATTATATGTTCAAAAATCTCAAATTTCACGTAAAAAATTCATAATAGGACAAATAAGCTGACCTATTATTCCTAAATATACCAAATATAATGATTCTTTTCCAGCCCTTAGGGTGATTATTAGTACCATAATGGTATTATATAGTGTCTCGCATCCCGATTGGGGCGCTGATATAAGGAATCAGCATCAAGACCGGCGCGCGTATGACCGGCCTGAGGGAGGACGTTACCCGTGACCGCATTGCATCTTTTCGTTCTGGCGATTGTTCAGGGCATCACCGAATTTCTGCCCATCAGCTCGAGCGGTCATCTGATCCTTGTGCCTGCCCTCACCGGCTGGCCGGACCAGGGGCTTGCGATGGACGGTGCCGTGCATGTGGGCACACTGGTCGCAGTGCTTCTTTATTTCCGGGAAGATACCAAAGGCCTGTTCCTGGCCGCCCTTGGCGCCGTCGGCATTGCCCCGGCCCGCCGCGCGGTGGCGGACACCATATATGCGAAGCTGTTCTGGGCCCTGGTGATCGCCACCATCCCGGCAGTGATTTTCGGCTTTGCGGTGAAAATATCCGGTCTCGCGGACCTGATGCGCGGCGCGGCTGTGATCGCCACCACCTCAATCGTCTTTGGCCTGCTGCTGTGGGTTGCCGACAAGAAGGGCGCGACTGAGAAGGCGCTGGACCGCATGGCGGTCAAGCCGGCGCTGATCATCGGCTTCGCGCAGGTCCTGTCGCTCATCCCCGGCACCAGCCGCGCGGGCATCACCATGACGGCGGCGCGCTACCTGGGCTTTGGCCGCCAGGAAGCCGCGCGCTTCTCCATGCTGCTGTCGATCCCCACCATCATCGGCGCCGGTGTGCTGCTCGGCAAGGACGTGGCCGAAAGCGGCGACCCGGTTATCTGGATCGACGCCGCCATCGGCGCGGGCCTGTCGTGCCTGGCCGCCCTTGCCGCCATCCATTTCCTGATGAAATGGCTGGAGCGCGCCAACATGACCATTTTTGTGGTCTACCGGGTGCTTCTGGGCATTGGCCTTTTCGCGCTTATCGGCACAGGCGCTATCTAAGCCGCAGCCTTTAGCAGAAACGAGTTCCGACGGCCGAGGAACGCCCGCAGGTCGCCGGTATATGTTGCAGCAACCGCGCGCTGAACCGATGGGCGCGCCGCCAGCCGCTGCCGCCAGGCCGCCAGCGCCTCCAACCCCGCCAGAAGGCCATGATCAAGGAGCTGGTCGAACAGGTCGAAATACCGGAAAACCGGCGCATATACTGCGTCCAGCAAACTAAACGCTGCGGCAGTCGGCCACCCGGCCTCCGCCGCTGCCTGCTCCAGCTTTTCAAATTCCCGCCTCAGGTCAACCCGCGCGCCTTCATATGCCACCGCATCACGGGCACTGTATAGTCGCCCGATAGCATTCAGCAGGGAGCCCGCAAAGGCCACCCAGGCCCGCATATGGGCACGCGCCGCCGGGTCTGTCGGATACAGGACTGGCTCAATCGTGTCTTCCAGATATTCCAGAATCGCGACGGATTCGAACAGGACCGCGTCACCATCCTTCAAAAGCGGCACCTTGCCGTGCGGGGACAGGGCCAGAAACCAGTCCGGCTTGTTCGCGAGATCGATATTTATGCGCTCAAACCTTCGCGCTTTTTCATCAAGCACGATAGAAACACGTTGAGCATAAGGACACAGGGCATAACTGATAAGCTTCATGGGTTTTCTCCTTCGCTGCGTATATACATGCAATTGCATGTATTATCAATATTGATGCAAATGCATGTACCTGCTAGAAACCAGGGCATGTTCAAAGAACCCAGCAAACAGGCGCAGAAGGCCTGGATATCCATGATGCGCGCCAGCCAAAGCCTGCTGGCTGACATTGACCAGCAGCTGAAGCGGCAGGGGCTGCCGCCCCTGGAGTGGTATGACATTCTTTGGGAGCTTGAGCGCGCGGGCGCAGACACCCTTCGGCCACAGGACCTCGAACAGCGCACCCTGTTGGCCCAGTATCAGATGTCCCGCGTGCTGGGGCGCATGGAAGCCGCCGGCCTGATAACCCTTGCCAAAATGGAGCAGGACAAACGCGGCCGCACCGTTACCATCACGGACGAAGGGAGCCGTGTCCGTGCCACCATGTGGGAATGCTACGGCACCTTCCTGCGCACCCGGTTCGACGGCGCGTTGGAGCCGGCACAGTTATCAAGCCTGAGCGACCTCATGGCACAATTGCGGCCGGACGATCGGCCCTAGGACGCCTTGAACTGTCCCTTGGGCCGATATTGCTGGCTGTAACGCGGCAACACACCCGCGATGCCTGTCGGCTTGATGCCGAAGGCCTCGAACCCCAGCGCACCTTCCGACACGACATTGTCTGACCGCAGAAGCGTCACCTGATCGCGCGTCAGCGGCGGGTTGGGGAGCATCTGCAGGAAGGTGGCCTGCAGCATGGCCAGGCCCCACGGCACACGGATGATCGGCCTATGCGTTCCGATCCGGTCCATCATGTCTTCGAGAAGCGCGCGCAGGCTCATTACCCGCGGGCCGCCAAGCTCGAATGTCTTGCCTTCAAAGGCCCGATCTCCAGAAGTCAGGCCGCCATGGCTCGCCATCACGGCGGCCTTGGCCACGTCATCCACATAGACGGGCTGGAACTTTGTATCCGCGCCGGGGATGGGCAGGACGGGCAACAGTTTCACCAGCTTGGCGAAGCGGTTGTAGAAGCCGTCCTCAGGGCCGATGACCACGCTGGGGCGCAGTATCGTCGCCGTCGGAAAAGCTGCCAAAACCGCGTCTTCGCCCATGGCCTTGGTGCGGGCATAGCGGCTGTCGGACGCGTGCGTGGCCCCCAGCGCCGACATCTGCACCATGTGTTTGACGCCTTCTTCTGCCGCCACGCGGGCCACCAGCCCCGCGCCTTCCGCCTGCAGGGCCTCAAATGTCTGGCCGCCGCTGTTGAACAGGATGCCCACCAGGTTGATCACGGCGTCCGCGCCGCGGATGGCGCGCCTGACCGATGGCTCATTCTTCAGATTCGCGGCCATAAGCTTTATCTGGCCCAGGTCCCCCAGCGGTTTGAGGAACAGGGCCTCGTTGGGGCGGCGCACGGCCACCCGCACCTGCGCGCCTTCGCGCGCCAGCTGTTCGACGATATATCTGCCGATAAATCCAGACCCACCAAAGACAGTGACAAGCCGTTCTTTCATTGTCTAAGCCCCTTCTTCCAAAAGAAAAATCGTCCCGACCGGACCAGTGTATACCGAGCGCGGGTCTGCTGCAATTGGCCCGGCGTTCCCTTCTGTACGCGGCCACCGGGGTATCCGGATGGAGGCCCCTTCAAAATTTGTGATTTTTTTGAAACTGGATGCTTGACAGCACCCCCCCGGGCGCGCTACATCCCGCCGACCAATTGATACCCGTGCCCAGATGGCGGAATTGGTAGACGCGCTAGCTTCAGGTGCTAGTGTCCGTATGGACGTGGAGGTTCGAGTCCTCTTCTGGGCACCAACTATAACTCTTTGAAATACAAGAGTTATTCAGAAATTAAAAAGGCCGCTTTGAGTATATTCTCTAGCGGCCTTTTTAATTTTATACCGGATTTATACCGCTGTTATACCGCATACCACTACTCGGGTACCCGAACAGCAATGCCCTCAAGCTCACAATTAAAATAACCACATAGCTTATCGAGGTTATCAGTGGTCGCATTGTAGCCATGGGTATTCATCATTCTGGATAATGTCTGTCTACTGATGCCCGTAGATTTCGAGATTTCGTCCATCGATATTCGGCGTTTTTCTGAAAATTCCTTATCGGCGATCCGCTCTTTCAACAAAAACCTAATCATGTGGAGACCTCCAGAAACCTTAATTCTGTAGCTACCACATCACCTACGTACCGTCAAAAATTAAAAATGTATCACATACTTTACATATGAGCCTTGACATTACACGTCACATACGTACCATATATGTTACTTATCATTCATGTATGGCACAAGGAGGTTGTGATGAACTTTACTTACCTGACTACGGACGAATTAGCTGAACGTATTAAGTACGACGCGAGGACGATTCGTAACTGTCTGAAAGATTCGGTACTGATTGAAGGCATCCACTATATTCGCCCGTTTGGAGGTCGAAAGATTCTCTACAAGTGGGAGCAGATCGAAGAGGACATGAATGGCGCTCCTTCCGTGAGTCGCTTGATGCAGTCCGTTATGGCCTAATGGTGGCATCAAATGGCTACAATTAGCGAATGCAACGGAAAACTGCTTTTCGATTTCAGGTACAGGGGTATCAGGGTGAAAGAATATACGCCCTTACCCGATACCCCTGCCAATCGCAGGAAAATGAAAGTGATCCTGGATCGGATCGAGGCGGAAATCCTACTTGGGACTTTCGACTACGCTGAATACTTTCCCAATTCAAAACGCGTAGAAAAATTCCGGGTCATCGAAAATCGCACTGCATGTGCGCGATCAAACATGCCGACATTCAAAGAGTTTGCGGAGGTATGGTTTCTTGAAAAGCGACCAGAGTGGCGAAATAGCTATATCACCAACATTAGGCAAACGATGGACAAGTATCTTTTGCCGACGTTTGGTGCAAAACCACTCGATACGATTACCAAGGCAGACATTCTATCGTTCAGGAGCGATCTCGTTCGGCAAGACGGCCTAAAAGGTCGGAAATTATCACCGTCACGCATCAACCATATCCTGACCCCAGTTCGGCAGATTCTGACAGAAGCGTCGGACCGATATAGCTTTCAGACACCCTATCGAAACATCAAACCCATCAAGGTACCTCGGTCAGATGTTGAGCCCTTCACTCTACAAGAAGTGAAACTAATTCTGGATCATATCCGGGAGGACTTTAGGGCCTACTACACCGTCCGCTTTTTTGCCGGGTTGCGAACAGCGGAAATTGACGGCCTCCCATGGGACTCGGTGGACTTTGAAAGACGGCAAATCCTCGTAAAACAAGCCATTGTGAATGGCGAGATTGTTCCGACCAAAACGGATGGATCCTACAGAACGGTCGATATGTCCATGCCTGTCTATCAGGCGATGACGGAGCAGCAGAAAGCCACCAAAGGGCAGACTTATGTTTTCTGCAATAGGGCAGGCCAACCGCTAAGACACAATGATGTCACCAAGAAGGTTTGGTATCCCATTCTTAATCTCCTGGGCCTAAAAAAGCGCCGCCCCTATCAAACCCGCCATACGGCGGCTACCCTTTGGCTTGCTGCTGGTGAGAACCCCGAATGGATTGCCCGCCAAATGGGCCACGCCAACACCAAAATGCTGTTCGAAGTCTACAGCCGCTATGTCCCTAATCTTACCCGAAAAGACGGCTCAGCTTTCGAGCGACTATTGAAAGCTGAGCTCAACCACCCGCGAGCCACGACAGACAAGGAATAAGAAAATGACCCGGATGAAATACGCAATGCAAACAGCCCCCAAACTGTTACCAGCAGACCCTTTCCACCAGAAACTTGCCATTGAGCTTTCCTTCACAATCATGCGCGGTTGGGCGTTATCTGACAGCGAGCAATTCACGCTGACCGGCCTCAAAGACGCCTATATCTTTCAGTTATGGCAACAGCGGGTTTTCACTGAATTGAGCAAGGAGACTTATCTTCGCCTTGCCTGCGTCATCGATGTAAACCGGCAGCTGAAACTAATGGGCACGACAGCCCCTTCAACCGTCCGGTGGCTCAAGTCGAACAATCCCGCTTTTCAGGATCAAAGTCCGCTCCATCATATGCTCAGCCATGGCCTGGAAGGCATTCAAGATGTGAGCAGGGTTCTTTGTCAGCAGGCTCACTACCCGCTCAATACCACCCAGCTTCACTAACCATCCCTAGCCACGACCCACCAAAGGAGGCACCAATGACTGCTTCTCACGCTACTGCTACGTCTAAAATCGCTGGTACACAGCCCCTAAAGACAGTAATCAACGAATATCTCACCACCTGCCACAAAGAGTTCATTGCATGGCTCTTTGAACAAGCTGCCAAAGGCGGTTATCACATTCTGCTCGTGCTAGCAGGATTGATCTCTGAAGCCACAAACTGGTTCTGAGGGAGGCAAGACATGAACAAAATATATGATGGCGTCATCGAAGACGCATGCCTGGTTTCCTTTACGGATGCTCCTGAGCATCACAAAAATCTTCGTTTGCTATGTGGTACTGTTGTGGAAGATAGGCTCCAGCGCTTCCGCCCTGGCGATGCCTTCCGATCATCGCCTGTCCTTGAGGTTGATGGCGACAATGTTCGCACCGCCAATAGTCTCTACCAAGTGAAAGGTTCGCTGGACCATATCGAGCTGCCATGGTCTCACCTTGAAGCAGTGCTCAGATTGATGCACCCGAGGGAAATCAAAGACTTTGTGGATGGGGGCTTCACAGAAATCCTTATTCAGGCCGAAACTAAGAAAAGATGAAGCATCTTAAATGTTAGATAAATCAGTCACAGTTGCAATGCTAGTATACAATACCCGAATTCGTACTGTTCAGAATGCAGGATATGGTGGGGCGGCATTGTGACGACACAAAAGGCAATCCAAATTGTTGGCGCAGGCCCATCGGGTTTGGCTTGCGCCATAGTATTGGCTCGCGCAGGCTTCAAAGCTAAAATTTATGATAGAAGGCCGGGAGTTGGCGGCCGATTCCATGATGACTTTCAAGGGCTAGAGAACTGGACCGCAAAAGACGACATATTGCGGGAGCTTGAGCTCGCAGGAATGAAAATCAATTTTGATGTCCTTCCGGTCCGGCATGGTACAGCCTTTGATGCTTGGGATCATGCCTACGACATCAATAGTAATGCACCACTATATTATCTCGTCCGCCGGGGGCAAAAGGCCGGAACCCTTGACCGGGGCCTACTACAACAAGCCCTGGATTTAGATGTGGAAATACAGTTTGGCCATCCGATTGAAGAGGTCGATAGCCCTGCGGTGCTAGCTATCGGTCCACGTACTGCTGACGCGATTGCCACAGGCTACATATTTGAAACGACCATGCAAAATGGAAGCTGGATTTGTTTCAACAAAGAATTGGCCCCCCTTGGCTATTCATATCTACTTGTTTGGCAGGGGCGCGGCACAGTGGCAAGCTGCATGTTCACAGGCTTTAAAAGCCACCAGAAGTTTGTTGATCGTACCGTCGCATTCTTTGAAAAAAAATTGGCCTCCAAATGACCAATCCGCGCCAATTCGGGGGCTACGCGAATTTCCGGTTACCGGAGACTGCCACCCAGGGCGACAATTTGGTCATTGGCGAACAGGCCGGGTTTCAAGATGCTCTTGCGGGCTTCGGAATGGGCTATGCTATACGATCTGGCATATTGGCAGCACGCAGCATCATTGAAGGTACGAGCTATACGCGGCTCTGGAGACGTGAACTGCTCTCGCAGCTCAGAACATCTGTTTGCAATCGATTTATCTTCAATGTCGCGGGGCGATATGGTCACAGATATGCTATCGCAAACCATATAGCCACTGGCGACGCCCGCGAAGCACTGTCTGCATTGTATCAACCATGGTGGTTAACAAGGCTATTACAGCCCATCGCGTTGTTGCGCTACAGGCATCCTCTGCGCGACAAAAGCTGTGATCATATAGATTGTACATGTGTTTGGTGTGAGCATGGCATCACCGGCCACCCAAGCCAACACGATGGATAAGACATCAAGCCATCTCAGCGCAAATCGCAGCTACTGCAGGACTACCCTGGGGGCTTTGGATGCTTTGCACAGAGGATATTTTACTATGTTAACTATGCCCGTGAATATCCTGACAAGTGGGCTCGCAACAACCTTGCCACATTAGGTTTGGCTCAAGGAACCTACTTAGAGTGCCGATGAAGATATTGCCCCAATTCTTTACCACTTAGTGTTTCCTTTTCCAATAGACCCGCGGCAGCTGCATTGAGAATATCTCGTTTTTCTCGGAGAATATTTGTTGCTGCATCAAAAGCCTTATCAATTAAATCATGCACGGCGCTATCAATCTTACTCGCTGTTTCTTCACTATAGTGCCGCACACGTTCTGGCGCGGGGCTAAGAAATTGTTGCGGCTCAACTTCATAGGCTATTTGCCCAAGAGCCTCGACCATACCAAAACGGGTAACCATAGCACGAGCGATATCAGTCGCCTTCGCCAGGTCATCGGCGGCACCGGTAGAGACTTCATCAAAAATGAGAGCTTCAGCTGCACGCCCCCCCAATAGAACCGCCATCTTATTTTGGAGCTCGGTTCGACTCATTAGAAAACGATCCTCTGTCGGTCGCTGGATAGTATACCCCAGCGCACCAACACCACGCGGGATAATCGATACTTTGTGAACTTCGTCTGTCCCGGGCAAAGACATAGCGACAAGGGCATGCCCCATTTCGTGAAATGCCACAACATTCCGTTCATGGGGATTCAACAGTCGATTCTTTTTTTCCAGACCAGCAACGATGCGCTCGATCGCTTGATTGAAATCTTCCAAGGTAACAGCGTCGGCACCGCGGCGTGTCGCTAAAAGGGCTGCTTCGTTCACAAGATTTTCAATGTCCGCGCCACTAAAGCCTGGAGTCAAAGCGGCAATTTGAGCCAGATCAACATCGTCTGCCACTTTGGCTTTTCGAGTATGAACCTGCAAAATAGCTAGGCGCCCACCCTTATCGGGGCGATCTACCAAAACCTGCCGGTCAAACCGACCGGCACGTAGCAGTGCCTGATCCAAAATTTCCGGGCGGTTCGTAGCTGCGAGCAAAACCAAGCCATCCCTTGGGTCGAAGCCGTCGAGTTCAGACAACAACTGATTGAGCGTTTGCTCTTTTTCATCATGCCCACCCAATCCAGGATACGCTCCACGGGCACGGCCCAAAGCGTCTAATTCATCGATGAATATAATTGCTGGGGCTTGTTTGCGAGCTTGCTCGAAAAGATCCCGTACTCGTGCCGCGCCAACGCCAACAAACATTTCGACAAATTCGGAACCATTAATTGAGAAGAACGGCACCCCCGCTTCTCCCGCCACGGCTCTGGCAAAAAGTGTTTTTCCAGTTCCTGGAGGGCCGACCAGCAAAATACCCTTTGGCATGCGGGCGCCCAATCGACCATATCCTTTTGGCTCCTTCAAGAAATTGACTATTTCCTCCAGCTCAGCCTTGGCTTCATCGACACCAGCGACATCTTCGAATGTAACCTTGGTGTCCGTTTCCAAATATACCTTGGCCTTGCTTTTCCCAATCGACATTGCTCCTCCGCCAAGGCCCTGCTTTTCCGCCATCCGACGGATTAAAAACATCCAGATGGCCACAAAAAATAGTGTCGGTAGCAACCAGGACATTAGGTCACTTAAAAAGGTGTCTTCCACAACACCAGCAACCTTAACGTTATATTTAGAAAGCTGTTCCGCTAAGGCTGGGTCAACTCTAACAGCTATGACATGTTGCAGTTGCTCGCCGTTGCCGCCTTTCAGCGTGCCTTGAACATATTGCGAGGTTATCACCACCTCGCTCAATTGATCACTTCTGAGATAGTCCTCGAATTCGCTGTATGCGACCGTAGTGACGTGAGGCTTCTGAGCAATAACATCTTGAAGAAGAAGAATGCCAAACACCGCCAAAACGACATACCAAAAGTAGATTCGTGTTTTCTGGTCCATCCTTACGCTCCATATAGCCGGCTTGAGACTTACCTCACCCGTTATATTAACAGAGCACTCGAGCTAAGCATCAAGATACTATTGCCACGATACAGGTGCCTCTTTGATTTATGTCAACAGCTACCGTTGTTACTCAATCGATAGTTCATACGATTATAGGTAATCATCGCAAGCTGATAGATTTTGTGGTCGCTGCTTCACTGACGCAGGAAGTATATTGATCTGCTCCCGCTTCATGCTTGTGGAAATATTGCATTGCGACATAATCTTTCAAAACACAAACGCCCTGAACTGATGCCCATGAACAAAACAATGTCTGAGACGCTATCACTCACGTTTCTTGGTGATATGTCACCGAAAAAAGCTTCCGCGGACGAACCTCTTGTATTTTTACATGGGCTCGGTGGTACAACCCGTTACTGGACCTGTATGCTAGATAGAGCACCACTTGGTCGGCCAGCAATTTTTGTAGATTTGTTAGGATTTGGGGACTCTCCTCGACCTTGGTGCCGTTATACGGTAGACCGTCACATAGCTACCCTCCACAATTCGCTTGCATCATTGGGGCCTATCACATTGATAGGCCATTCGCTTGGAGCCGCATTAGCGCTCATCTATGCTTCGCGGTATCCAGAACAGGTCAGATCTCTCGTCCTTATCAGCTTACCCTGTTTTCACGACAAAAAGCGCGCGTCAAAGTGGTTTCGGCACATGCCCGGTGGCTGGATATTTACGAACATGGTGATAGCCGCATTAGTGTGCATGTTTACTCGTCGCGTAATAGGCCACCTGCTGCCCCTCATCTTAACTGACTATCCGCGTGAAGTTGCAGAGGACCTCGTGAAGCACAACGCGATGTCGTCCATCACATCACTATGGAACATTCTCTATCGTCGAGATTTGACTAATGACGCCCAAGAGATTTCCCCCAATATCGACGTTCTTTGTATCCACGCCATCGATGATGACACCGCGCCCTACGCGGAAACAGCGGCTCTTGTTGGAAAGATGGAAAATTGGAAAATTCGCCAGATAGACGGTGCTCGACATCATCCCTGGCTTTTGAATACGCAAGCCTGCCTAGAAGCAATCAAAGATTTCTGCGACCGCCGGAGAGCACCATAATGGCATGCCCGATACGGTTCACCTATCGGGCAGTAGCCTCTAGCTGCCTTCTCTATTATCCACAAGCTTATCTTATTATTTAACGATGGAACAAGATAACCAAGTCGGCCTTTCAACGGATTCCCGTTGATCACAGTCCAAATAGGTTTAGGTTAAGGAAATTGTCTATTTCTTGTCGCATGGAACTCGATCCGATGCAGCAATCCTACATGGAAAAGTTTGATCTTTTTGTCGACGGTGATGAATTGTACAGCTCAATGTTGTCGACAATCGCGACCGCAGAGAACACCATCGACTTTGAGAGCTATATTTTTGCTGATGATGTGGTTGGCAATCAATTCGCCAAGGCCTTGGTTCAGCGAGCTCAGCAGGGGGTCAGCATTCGATTGCACCTTGATGCGGTTGGATCAATGTTTGCAGCCTCCCGTCACTTGGAAAAGTATTTACGCAACGGCGGGGTACAGGTGCAATGGTTTCACCGTTGGAATTGGCGATGGCCCTGGCGCTATAACCGACGGAATCACCGTAAACTGCTGGTTATCGACAACAAAATTGCATTTCTAGGTGGCTTCAACATTCACAAGGAAAACTCCCGCAAATCCTATGGGGATTCATGCTGGCGAGACACGCATATCCGTTTTGAAGGGCCTGTAACTCAAGCAGCGTCCCAAACCTTTGACGCATTCTGGCGCGGCTGTAAGGTTCACACCAATGATTTGCAGAGCACAGAAACAGTCTTGCTGCACAACCCAACCCGTTCCTGTCGGCACCGCCTCAGATGCACCTACATGGCATCATTTCTGGCCGCAAAATCATGTATCTATATAACAACACCATATTTTGTGCCTGACCACCGCCTATTAAAACACATGAAACAGGCAGCCCGGCGCGGCGTTGATGTCAGGCTGTTGGTTCCGAGAATAAGTGACGTACGAATAGCACAGTGGGCCGCGCGCCATTTCTATGCTTCCCTGATAAAGGCGGGCGTTCAAATTTATGAATACCTGCCAAGAGTACTGCATGCCAAAACAGTGGTTGTAGATGATACATGGTCTGCGATAGGCACAGCAAACCTAGACTATCGCAGCTTCTTTCTTAATTACGAACTGACATTGGCAACCAATAATCACATGTTGGCAAAAGGCCTCCGAGAACAATTTTTGTCGGACCTAGACGTGTCCGAAAAAATCCTGTTGAGGAATTGGAACACAAGATCCAGACTTTCCAACATTCTTGAGCATATGGCTGTTATGTTCAGGCGTTGGCTGTAAACAAAAATAAATCTGCGAACTTCACATATAGGCTGTTCACAGTCTCCTCCCTGAACCAAGAAGGGGTGCTGGCAGAGGACGTTAGCTAAACTGGAGAGGGAGAATGCCGTGATGGCCATGCATTATACATATCTAACATGGAGCCTTCTGTTACTCGCAATCTGGGGAGGTGTTTTTGTTGCCAACCGGACAGAAAAGAAGAAAATGCTCTTCGTCAGCGTAAGTACCATGCCACTTGGGTTAACCGAGCCGCTTTTTTATCCAGAATATTGGTTCCCACCTACCCTTTTCGATTTGGCGGCCCGAACAGGTTTCGATGTAGAAAGCCTGATCTTCTCCTTTTCGGTTGGAGGACTTGCAAGCGCACTATACGGCATTGGGCAACGCACCGACATGGAGCTTATGCCAGAATGCACCAAACGCCAGAAACGCCATCGCTTTCACAAATTAGCACTGGCGTCACCAATATTGGCCTTTATACCTATGTTTATCTTCTTAGAACTGAACGCAATTTATATTGCTTCTATCTCAATGGCTGTGGGTGGCCTGGCTACTTTTTTGTGTCGGCCAGACCTTTTTAAGAGAATGATTTGGAGCGCCAGTATTTTTGTGGGCCTCTATTTCCTGTTTTTCGCCGCTATGAGCTGGTCACACCCAGACCTGGTTTCTCTATATTGGAATAATAACGCCATCAGCGGATGGACCATCGTCGGAGTGCCAGTGGAAGAGCTGTTGTTTGCTGTAACCTTCGGCTTTATGTGGGGCGGTCTGTATGAGCATCTCGGATGGTACAGGTCCATCCGTACTTAGCCCGCAGGCAAGGCAAATAGAACCGCGAACGTCAATATACCCGCCATCGTTACAAAACACATAAGGCGCAAGCCTTCTTTTATACTTGCAATGCCACCCTGACAAATCACCCAAATTCCCAATAGTGTTTGCAGAAGGTAATATAGGGCAAACGCGCGCGACGCGAATGCAATGATAGCAAAGATATCCGTGACCCAAATGAGTATGATTGCACTTCCTACAATACCTAAATAAGCGGTACGGCTCGAAAGCCTTTGATCGCTCTCCTGTTCGAGCAATCCCCCGGCACCGACTGTATCAGCAACCGCTGCGCTAAACTGGCTCATGATTGCTGCTAAGGCCAAAAGTGCAGGTAGAACTGGGGCTGCAAAAGCCGACAGGTCAATTATCGCTGTTTCATCTGGATTGCCCTGTTCCAGGTGATGGATCAAGGGCAGAACCAAAATGATAAAGAACAGATATATAACCGCTGAAAGACGCTGAGCTAACTTCATGCTGGCAATCCGCTTATCCGCGCTATATTCGCTTGCTAGATAACGCGACGTCTCAAACCCTTGTACGACCAGCAGCATACCAGCCAACATTCTCAATTGATCCAAAAAGGAAAGATGGGCAGCTCGCACGCCAACAAAGGAAAAACCCTCGACCAGGTTGTGATGTAGCAAGCCTGCTAACAACGCTACAATGATTGCAAGCTTAACGGAAACTGCGAGCGTTTCCATGCGTTCGAGAGCGGTCAAGCCGTAGCGCCAACCCAGACCACCGATTGCTGCCAAAACAATTGTCGTAAAGGAAGCCTCCATAAAGGGGGCCGTATCTTCGAAAGCACTAAACAGAAAGGCCGACATCAAACGCAAATAGAACGCGATCGAAATAACATAGGCGATCGAGAGGGTTATACCGGAGGCATGTTCCAATCGCCGCACAATCAACGGCTGGTAACTTCCCGCGTGTCTTTCACAATAGTTGATATTGAATCGGATGACAGCACCAATGCCGTAAGCAACAAGCAATATACTGGCCATTGCCAATGGCGCCAACTCTCCAGCAACCTCAGCCATTAAAGGTGCGATGATTAGAAATCCACTCCCTATAATGGAGGCAAGGGGCGTCGCTGTCGCGCGCCAAAATGAGGACTGTCGCAGGTGCTTGTTCTGGAGTATTGCGAAAGCAAGAACAGCAACCAGCAACACAGACTCGTTCAACAACAGCATAGAGGAGCTATTGGTTGACATCGGTGCTGTGGTTCCTACTGATTGCGTATTTTGCAATGCACCTCCTCCACATACAAGTCCTGAAGGTCTGAGCCTTAAAAACCCTGAACTAGCTTTTCACTTTCGAGGGGCCGCTAATGATGGTGGTGTTCATGGCCCGCATCACCTGCTCCTCGAAGGTTGCGCAGGTAAAATCTTTCGAAAGCAAATACAGCAGCAATGCTGCTCGCGGAGACGATAATGATGAAGGGGTCAGTGGACCCTCTGATAAAGATAAAGGCCCCCAACATAAGCGCATCCAGAACCATTGCCACAATCAGAACCCATATCGCCGCTGAGACATCGCGACGCAGGTGTCTAAACACGCCCCAGTGAATGATTATGTCCATCAGGAGGTAGAATATGGCTCCCATTGACGCGATCCGGCTCAGATCAAAGAAGGCCGCCAGCAGGCTTGCCAATACCACCGTATAGACCAGTGTGTGTTTCTGAATCCCACCCGGCATTCCGAAATGGCTGTGGGGAATCAGCTTCATGTCTGTAAGCATCGCCAGCATGCGCGACACGGCAAACGTGCTAGCAAGCAGACCAGATGCAGTTGCGATCAAGGCAATGATCACTGTGAATACAACACCATCCTCCCCTATCGCGGGGCGTGCTGCTTCAGCCAATGAATAGTCTTTTGCTTTGACGATTTCGGCGACAGACAATGTTGAGCCAACGGCAAAACTGACCGCAAGATAAACGGCAAGGCATATCAACAAAGACAGGACGATGGAGCGGCCCACGTTTTTCTTCGGCTCCTTCACCTCGTCACCGCTGTTCGTGATCGTCGTGAACCCTTTGTAAGCCAGGATGGCAAGGGCCATAGCAGCCAGAAAGTCCGGCAGGGATCGGTTAGGAGGTTCTCCACTCAGCTTTGGCGCAAAGCTGAAATCCGCCGCCCACAGGGCCAACAGGGCAAAAATTACAATCCCGCTTACTTTGATAACTGCAGAAGCCAGGGATATCCGGCCAATAATTTTGTTCCCGGAGATATTGACCAGAAAGGCCGCGACGATCAGCCCCACAGCAATAGTCGGAACCAGGATTTCGCCCTTGTCAGTGTCAATCAACCGCAACAGATATGTCGCGAATGTCCGGGCCACCAGGCTTTCGTTAATGATCATGGAAAAAGCCATCAGGAGCGCTGCAGCACCCGTGATGGTGGCAGGCCCATAGGCCTTGTGCAGGATCATCGCGATGCCACCAGCCGAAGGATATTTGCGCGAAACCACGATGTAACTGTAGGCGCTGAAGCCGCTTACGATTGCCGCCAGAAGGAACGCAAGCGGGAACCACGGCCCTGCGTATTCCGCAACCTGCCCCGTGAGCGCAAAAATGCCTGCGCCAATCATGACACCAGTTCCCATTGCCACGGTTGCGATCAGTGACAGGCTTCCCTTTTCATATGTCGGCTTCATTTGTCTCCCTTTTTTCAATCAAGTCCCAAGTATAGTTCTCTTTCTCAACCATAAAGATCACGGTGCCAAACCGAAGCAATATAAGACCTGTACATTCAGATTGTCCTAACCTTGTAAATTGAACGAGACCTTGAGGGTTCCAGTGACTGTAAGGTCAAATTGAATCAATAGATAAATGCGAAAGCCGATACCTAAATCAGCTTTCGCTTACACCTACTTTAATTGGCGAATCGATCAGATACCGAAATCGTCGAAATCTATTCGGGCATCGTCCACACCCATTTCCTTGAGCATGGCCAGAGTGGCCTCCAGCATCTTGGGCGGACCACACAGATAGAAGTCGCACTCGTGAAGGGCTTTATGACCCTCCAGATATTCTCGGCGCACCACCTCGTGGATCATGCCGGTATATCCCTGCCAGTCGGTGTTTGCCGCTTCTGACAAGGCAACATACCAGTTGAAGTTCGGATGCAGCCTTTCCAGAGTCTCAAAGGTTTCCTGGTAATAGACATCAGCACTCGTCCGGGCACCATACCAGAACGTCATCGGGGTCTTTTCGCCCTGATTGCGCAGAGCATGCATGATCATGGATCTAAGCGGTGCCATTCCGGCTCCGCCGCCAATGAAGACCTTTTCGCGTGCGTTGTCCTTGAGGGCGAAATCACCAAAAGGTCCGCGCAGAGTTACCTTTTCCCCGACTTCCAGGCTGCACATGTAAGCAGAACCTGCTCCCACAGGAACGGCGACATCACCGTTTTGTGGCAAGGCCACCCTGACATTCAGCAAAAAGTCGGCTCCGAATTCCTCAGGCGCGTTGGCCATGGAATAGGTACGGTGCAACGTTTCCTCGGTGCCCACTTCATGTAAAACATGGCTTTCGGCCCAGGCATCCTTCAGAGGTTGAGGCAGGTTTTTAAGGGAAGCCAGTGTCCTGCTGTAGGGCGGAATTGTCACCTGCATATAACTGCCGGGCCGGAAGGCTGGCGCCTCGCCGGACAGCGGACGCAGCCGCAGTTCACAGATAAACGGAGTAACAAACCGGGTCGCAACCACCTCGGCCTCAAAATCCCGGGCAGACAGCAGATCGCTTGCCACAGTGATCTTCTCCGTACTGTCGGACTGGTGCTGGCAGGACAGGCGGTAACCGGCTTCAATTTCACTGGCAGGAATTTGCCGCAAGTCAGCCGCAGTTGCGACCGGGGCCGGTGCCATGCGAACCCGGCAGAGGCCGCATGTTCCACCACCACCACAGGTGGACGGCAAGTGAATATCTTCCGCGGCCAACGCATCGAATAGGGTCTTGCGTCCCCGACTGATGACTTCTCGCTCAAAATGGCTGCCATCATCTGACACCAGAAGTTTTCTGGCATCACCCCGTTGCCGGACTGCCGCAACCAGGTTGAAATCACCACGGCGGAAATTTTCGACCAGCATGATGACACCGGTCAAGGCAAGCCACAGCACAATCCATCCTGACAGGATAACAAACATATTGTTGAAATCCTTACGGTTTTCGTAATCCATGATGTGCAGCATCCAGAAGATATCAAACAGACGCCATGTGTCCTGGCGACGCTCCCAGATGCGCCCTGTCTCGGCAGAAAGGTAAAAGGAACTATTTTCCTCGTCATCGAAGTCAACACGCCAGCCCGGCCCAACACTTTCGCGGGTTTCCATGGTTGGTGCGGTGATCGGCGTCACATTCTTGACCGTACCGTTACCGGCATAGTCGGCCACTGCGATTTCACGCGCCTTTTCTGCGTCAATGATGACGGGTTGAGCTGTCCTGGCATCAAACATACGGGTGCCGGTCTCTGTCCGCACCTTATAGATAGGTTTGCCCTGAAAGAGGTCCATTGTGACACCTTTCAGCACATCGCTGCCTGAAACCTGCACGAGCACTTCCCGCTCATTAGCAAACGGACCCAATGCGGCCAGACCGGCCGGCTCTGCATGCACATGCTTGCGAAGGTGATGCCCTTCCACCTGGTCATGCTCGAACCAGCTCATCATGAAGCCGCTCAACATCCAGAGCATTAGTTGAAGCCCCAGCAAAAGGCCGACCCATTTATGGGTAACACGCATCAAATTCATGACATGTCTCCCAAACCGCCGGTAGCCTTCCGGTTTTTCCGCCTGAAACTGTAAAACAGCAGCCAAATGCCCGTTAGAGAAAGAATGGTGCCGACAAACGCAGCTACACGGAGCAGATTGTTGTTCATGTCCGACCGGTCTTCATAGTCCATAATATGGAGCATCCAGACAAAATCGAACATGCGCCAGAAATCATGCCGTCGGGTGACGAGCCGACCGTCATTCGGCGATACATAAAGACTGGTCGCGATTGCGTCATTGAAATCAATTCGCCAAAGCGGTAGCGGGCGGGTCTGGATTTCGGTTGGTGCGTCCTTCTTGTCTGTTAAAAGGCTTGCACCAATGATCTGTCCGTCCAGAGCATAGTGATATTCTGCGACTTCTCGCGCGGCCTGTTCGTCAAGAGGAGAAACCAGTTCACCCGTGTAGCCATTGACCAGCTTCGGCCCTTCCGGCGAATAAATCCGGTAATGCGGATTACCCAGCCAGGAAACAAGTTGAATACGAGATGCATTCGGGTTTCTTGCCAGAATAGTCGAATAGGGAACCACATCTTCGTGGTCCGCCACGAGCGGGTCATCCATGTTTTTCACAAGATGATCACCATGGATATAGTCCAGATTAATCGTGACCATATAGACCCCGCTGATCATCCAGAGCAGGGCCTGGATACCAATCACCAGTGCCAGCCACTTGTGCCACCGGCGGGATAAAAACGAAGCGCGCATTTAGAAACCCCAAAAGTGCAATTAATAAAACAGTAGCCAAGGGCGGGAATATCCCGCCCTTGGGATCGCCACCCTAGTTCATCCGATATGTAAACCGGAGATAGCCGCGGCGACCGGCCAGATCATAGGTCATGGTGTCGGTATTCCCGTCCGTCCATGATGCCACATATGGTGGGTTCTTCTGGAACAGATTGTCGATACCAAGGCTCAGCTTCATTGCTTCGTTGAAGGAATAGGAGAACTGAACATTATGGTAGAAAACAGCCTTCATATGGGAGCCGACACCCTCCGTTGCATTGAAGTCGTCACCACTACCAATCATCTGAACTGAGTAGGTGCCAGACCATTTCTCGGCACTGGTTGACCAGGACGCATTGGCCCGCCAGTGTGGGTAGCCACCATTGCCGCCACCGATGAAACCATCAAACTCAAATGGTTCGTCACCATCAAAGGCCGTGGATTCATATTTAGCAAGGTAGGTAGCCTTCACGTCCAGCGAGTGTGCAAGGCCTTCCGTGTCGAAGTTATAGACAGCGCCAAAATCGACACCTTTCATAACTTCACGCCCTGTGTTGGTCTTCTGCGTCGAGAGATAGTTGATATCACCGTTCACAGAGTTCCTGGTGTGGTGATCCGGACCACAGAAAATGTGCGACAGGCTTGGCGAGTTGTAGCAGATGGACAGCTTAGTCGAGCCCGGGGTTTCGCGGATGGCATCTTCGATCTCGATATCGAAATAATCGACGGTGAAGGACAGCCCATCAAGCGGCTGCAGTACAAGGCCCAGCGTCATCGACTTTGCTGATTCCGGCTGCAGATCCGGGTTGCCACCACGGTCTGTCAGGATCGTGTTACCAAGTTGAACATAATTCAGCGGTACGCCGGCGGCCTGACAGTTCTGGTAAACCGTGCTTGAGCTATCAAGGGAGGCATAACCCGAGCAAGGATCTGTCGTGGTCAGGTTGCCCTCGGACACACCACCGAACAGTTCTGGCACATTCGGAATTCGGAAGGCCGTTGTATAGGTACCGCGCAACTTGATCGCATTCGACGCTTGCCAGTTCAAACCAATCTTGTAGTTGGTATCTCCACCGAACAGGTCATAATCCGAATAACGAATGGCTAGGTCCATATCCAGCGTTTGAACGAATGGCAGATCAGCCAGGAGTGGCACGTGCATTTCTGCATATACTTCCTTGGTTTTGGTCGTACCGGAAATCGGATCTTCCTGGTTACCGAGTGCCAGCCCTGCAACAACAAGAGAATCCGGATTACGCCAGCCTTTTTCCTTACGCCATTCCACACCACCGGCGATGCCGACCATACCTGCAGGCAGCTCAAACAGATCGCCGCTGATATTACCACTGACGCTGATCTGTTCGTTGCCGCCGGTGCCTTGCTGGTTAAATACGATGTAATCAAGCACCTCTTGGGACACATCGCCAAAACCAAGGTAATCACCGCAAGGTATGCCGCCAGAGCCACAAACATCAGTGTCCAGCGTTTCACCAAAACGCTGCATGTTGATATTGTTGGCAATGGCATCCAGACCTGTGTTCCGGCCCCAGTTGAAAGCAACATCATAAGACCAGTGGTCATTGATCGTTCCTTCAACACCAGTGACAACTCGCCACGTATCGACTTCCTGGAGGAAGTCACGGGCACCGTTCTCCAGCAGGCGGCGACGCTCAAGCGTAAAGTCCACACCTGTCGGGTTTGTCGGGTGATCCGCTGCATAAAACACATCGCGCAGAGTTGCGGGTGAAGCGGGCTGCATCGATTCCCTGTGTGTATACATCAACTCTGCAAACAGGCGGGTCTCATCGTTTAAGTTATACGAACCCAACGTTGTGAAGCTGAACCGCTCAATCGGTTGAACCGCATTGAAATACGGATTGTAGTTAAACGAGTGCCTGGAACCGTCATAAGGCTCGTAGAAATCACCGTCACCCGCACCCTGATTGAAGTTGATGCGCGTCGGCTCCGTCAAAACCGTGCCGTCCGGCAAGGTAGCTCCGGCAGGCAATGTCGCACGGCCACCAATGGTGGAAGAACTGCCGCCACATTCCAGTCCGCCGTTCCCGTCCGGGAAAAGAGGGCATGGTGCCCGGCTGTCGTCAGCAAGAGGTGACGCCTTGTTATCCTGATAGCTCATGTTGACCATGATGTTGCCGGCATCGCCGGATGCACCCCATGTCAGGTCAACAAGATATTCTTCGCCATCACCTTCGTCGGTCATGCCGAACTTGCCCTCAACCTCAAGGCCTTCGAACTCTTTTTTGGTAATCAGGTTCACCACTCCGGCAACCGCGTCGGCACCGTAGGTAGCCGAAGCACCATCCTTGAGAACCTCAACCTTGGAGATCAGGGACATCGGGATCATGGAAAGATCCACACTACTGTTTGCACCAGTACCGCCGAATACAACGCGGCGACCGTTCACCAGAACCAAGGTCCGGTTAACACCCAGACCTCTAAGGTTAATCTGTGGTGTACCCCAACCATTTGAAACCCAATAGGCATTGGTTTGGTTGCCACCAAACCCGGCTGCTGCAGGCAATCGTTGAAGAAGGACCTCAAGAGAGGTCACCCCCGTGGCCTCAATCGCCGCCTCATTCAGAACCGTTACGGGACCAACGCCCGACAGATCCTTGCGTTTGATCCGGCTGCCTGTAACGACGACTTCTTCAAGATCTATTTCCTCCCCGTCGTTAGAAATCGCAGGTGCCGTAGCGAGCGTCCCAGCCCCCAAGGCAGTCATGGCCATGAGCCAACTCAATCTAGTGTTTTTCATCTCGTAATTTCCTCCCGGTCTTTACCTGGTATTGTTGGACTCGCCACACACAAAACATCTGAAACAAGACGTCACCAAACTTCCCAGTTTATCCAGACCTGTCTAGACAACCATATATAATGAGAGAAACATTAGTATCGATTCAGGCGAAAGCAAGAACAAATCGACCAAATTAACCCTTCATTAAGAAATAAACTACATCACCACCCCGAAAACGCCATCTAAGGCCCAAGCCATTTCTAGCTATTGGCGAAATGTGCCTTCACATTCGGAAGATAAACAATTTCAACGAGTGTTGAGAGCGAAGCAAAATGGATGGTTGATGAGCGTCAATCACATTTCCGTGATGTTACGCGGTCGGAAGCTATTTAGTCGAGATTAACATTGGCGCTGAATTTATTTCCCAACCGATATCGGCTTCCCGGGAAAAACATGCGTGCAAAAGTAATGACTTTGTTGTTCATGGAAGTACGCCTGGTTAGCACAAGACAGGGTTCATTCTCAGGCATCCGGAGCAGTTCGCATATCTGCTCACTCGGCATTTCCGCGCGAATGGTATGCTCGACTTCTTGCAAGGGTAACTTCGATAGAAGATAGGCTGTTGGTGTGATCTCCCGGAAATCATTAGTCAGATAATCGGGTGCGAAACAGGGATTGACCCAACGGTCCTCCAATTGCAACGGCATGTCACCTTCCAGATGTACGATTCTGGTACGAAGAAGCGTTTCTCCCAGCGGCATCCGGAATAGCTCCGCCAATCGGCCGGTGGCAGTTTCCTCGCGACGCCGAATAACGTCCGCCGAATAAGTGTGACCTCTCGCTCGAATATCGTCCGCGATATTCCGTACATCCAGAACATGGCCATCATCTGTCTTTTCGGCGACAAACGTACCCACACCGGGAACACGCGCCAGTACGCCTTCGTCCGTCAGTTCCCTAAGCGCTCGGTGCGCCGTCATGCGGGCAACACCATACTGTTTCATCAAGGCATTTTCTGACGGAACTTTGTCATTTGGGCCGTATGTGCCATCCTTGATTGCCTGGATAAGCTCATCCTTGATACGCTGATAGGGTGCCCGAAGGGAGTGTGCTGTCACTAATCCAACCTTAAGAATTCTTTGGCGCCCTATACTCGGGAAAAATTAGCGGCGTAATCAGATCACTTTTCACCGCGGAGCAAAGCATAGTGGCGCGATATTCAGAGTGCCGAATGAACGAAAATCCACTCTAGACAACCCTAGCCTTTGCCCTTCTATAGGTTTCAATTTAAATTTGTAAATCTTTATTTGGAAACCGGGCAGTCGGTCTTAGACGTTTGCAACCCTTTACGGTGAGCCCGAGAGGTTGCTTTTATCCCGACTGGTACACAATCAAAAAACGAGGATATCCGAGACATTCACAGCCAATTACACGTTTTTGGCGTCACCGACTATCAGCGAAACCATTTTTATTCCGCAGCAAATAACTTTTCTGACAGCCCAGTCACGCGAGCTTCCTCAATCGCCGCATTCACCTCTTTCAGCGCAGCAGCCGTTTTCCTGGAATGCCAGCACGTCAACACCTCGCCCCACGACACGAGTTCCAGATTTTTATCATAAGTATATGGTCCTCGACTATGTGCTTGTTCAAACAGGCGGGTATCAAAGTCTACCGACACAACTACATCCACCCTGTGCCTGTCCAACAGTTCAAAGGCCTTAACCTCGGTTTCCACTACAAGAGTGGTAATATCCCAATCAATCCCTACATGAGGTTCAAGCATTTTTAAGTGGCTGCCCGCTCCAACAACGACCTTGCCTCGCAGTTCATGATATGCAGATACCGGCGCCTCGCCTTGGCGAGTGTAAAGGCGCAGTCCAATACGGTTTATAGGCTCTGAAAATCTTATGTGATTTCGGTCATTGGCATTAATTGGATAGTCATCGATACTATCAATCGCGATATACAGACAATCCGCGCGGCGCTCCGCAAAATCCCGCATGGCCCGTCTGTAGGACAGAAACTTCACTTCATGGTTACCGACCGAGGGCCTGACGACCTGTTCGAAAAAAGGTTATGGGGGCCAGGTGTTTGCTGATGGAAAACGTGGGGTATCTGCCCAGCCAATATTTTCAAGGGCTCCGCTCGCCCCGAAACGGACCCGAGCAACAAAATCACAAGAACTGAAGAAAGAAAGATAACCCGCACGGTCCGCCAATGCCCTAATTGTTGCGATATACTCAACCACATATTTGGCAAGCATGGCAACAGTCCCCATAATTATGTGAAGACATTTTCTCGAGTTAAAACAACACAGCTGGTGCCGCCCCGCAGCCCACACTGCAGGGCGGCTTTTGAAAGGCTACCGGTCAGCCCATTCTATCAAGGCGATCTTCCAATCGTGTCCTTCACGGCGGAGCAACATAAATTCACGACCCATCCGGTCATACTCTTTACCTCGGTAATTACCCGTTGTTCTGGAGTGGGTCACGACCCAGGCCCTGTCCCCCGCCTGCCCCATTTCACGCGACAGGGTCTCGCTTTCCATATTTGGCAGAAACGCCATGTCTGATTTCATATGCCCTGCCATATAATCGGCTTGGCTGGTTTGGGCGTGGCCGCCCTCAATGATCAACACATCGTCTGCAAGCAACCGCGCCACTGTCACCTCATCGCCAGCTTTCAATGCTGCATAAAAAGCGTCGGAAATAGCGCCGACATCCAGCGCTTCCGCCTTATGTGCATCGCCGTGATCATGCGCCTCGGCACCTTCGCCATGGTCGTCAGCCTTGTCTGCATGGTCTGGCTGGGCCGCATGGTCATGTGAACTGCCATCGCCATGGTCATGATCATGCCCTTCACCGGTAATCTCGGGCAGGCTTTTCACCCCGAGCCCATAACCATAGACAATCCTGCCACCCCACCAGGCCGTCACGGTAAGTGCCAGCGCGGCAACAGTCAGCAACGACAGGAACAGGGTTTTCGGATTGGCTTGCCCGGCCTTCCAGCGCCAGAAGGCCAGTACCAACATCGCCAGACCGGACGGCACTGCCCAACTCCTATGGGTGGTCATCGCAGCATGGGAGGGACCATCATGCCCCACCGTATAGTAGGCCTGAAAGCCAGCGGCGATTGTCACGATTATGGCCAGGGCGCCAAAGGCCAGCATCCAATCCGCCGCTTTGAGAAGGCCGGGCTTCCAGTTCCGCTCCGGGCCAAGGGTGCCAAGCCAATAAGCAACCGTCGCCGTTACCGGCAATGCATAGGCAAAATGCACCAACACCGGGTGCAGATTTGGTTCGATCAAACTGGTCATCAGGCCCTCCCGCCTTCATCAAGTCGCCTCAGGCACGCCGGGACATGCCTGCGAAACACCAATGTTTCAACTTCGTGTATGACGAGCGGGCCACTAAGGCCCGCTCCATCTACTAATGTGAGTGTATTTTCCATGCGCGTCTCTAGAACCATGCACGAATGCCAGCAACCAGTACTGTTCGCCCGACATCTTCACCAGCTGCTCGCGCAAAATCGGCGGTGCCCCCCAGTTTTCGCTGCCACTCGATACCCACATAGGGAGCAAACTCCCGCTTGACTTCATAGCGCAACCGAACACCGGCACTTAATGAGGTGAACCCCGCTCCGGTCTCCTGCTTTGCTATATCCTGGAAAGAGAACCCAATCTCGGCGCGGGGCTGCAGGATCAGGCGCTGTGTCAGCAGAAAATCATACTCCAACTCGGCGCTTGCCGTCAGATCCCCGTCGGTGCTCAGAAAAGCTGCGGCATCCACTTCAAACCAATATGGTGCCAGCCCCTGCACACCTAGGACCAGATGATCCAGCCCATCCGGTTTGAAATCATGGCGCAGACCGGCCTGCACATCCCAGAAAGGCGAAACTGCGCGCGACCAGAGCGCCTGAACTTCGGCCTCTTCGACGGCTCCACTGTCCAGATTCAACTCGGCTTCTGTTTTGACCCAGAACTTGTTGATATCGCCGCCGTACCAAGCCTGGCCATCAAGGACCAGATTGTCTTCGCCATTGTGGCTTTGCAGCTCAAACCGATCAAACTGCAGCAGGTAAGTTTTCTGGCCACCCATGGCCTTTTTGATCTCTCGGCGCTTTTCCGCCATTTCCTGCGGATCATAATACTGATCCGCCTGCTGACCGGCGATAACGGGCGGCCTGTGCACTTCCTCATTGGCAGCTGCAGAATCCGTATTCATGAGAAGCGCGCCCACTACCACTGCAGACGAAAATATCTTGTACCTAAACATTATTTACGCCCCCCTGTTTCGGTTACCGCCTTATCGCCATGCCCATGATGCATGTGCTTGTGATCGGCTTCTTTCTTCATCCCTTGATCGGACTCTGGATTGCCTCGATGGCGCCGCATATGCGGGGGCGTTTCCGATTCTGGCAGCACGGATACCACCTGAAACATGCCTGCTTCCATGTGATAAAGCAGGTGACAATGGAATGCCCAGTCACCCACATGCTCGGCTGATATATCGACCGACAGCTTTTCCCCGGGCTTCACGATAATCGTATGCTTGCGTGGTTTGTGATCGTCAGCACCGTTCACAACGTCAAAAAACATGCCATGCAAATGGATCGGGTGAGGCATCATGGTATCATTCACCATCGCCAACCTTAAGCGCTCACCCTCATAGAAGACGATGGGCTCTTCCACTTCCGAATACCGTTTCCCATCGAACGACCACATATATCGTTCCATATTGGATGTCAGGTGCAGTTCGATCTCACGTTCTGGCTGTCGCAAGTCCGGGTTTACATCCAGACTGCGCAACTGCGAATATCGCAACGCACGATGGGGGACATCAGCAAGGCCGTGCCCGGGTTCGTCGAGCCTGTTTGCGGGTGCAGCAGCAATATTCACAACGCCCGGTCCGCGCTGGATATTGGCGCCAGTTGTCGGCAGGGCATGGTGCGTGTCACCTTGCGTCGTCATAGTGCCATGGCCCATGGCGGCGTGATCCATTTTACTGTGATCCATGCCAGACATCGCGCCGTGGTCCATGCCCATATCCTTCATTGTCAGAGGAACAGGCTTTCTGATCTTCGGCTCGGCGGCGCGCATCCCGGGTCTCGGCCCAAGCGTGGCAACAACCTGACCTGACCGGTCGATGGATTCCGCCACCATGGCATAGGCTTTTTCTTCCCGTGGCTCAACAATCACATCATAGGTTTCAGCCACCCCGATTTGGAATTCATCGGTTTCAACGGGCTGAACATTCAGCCCGTCCGAGGCGACAACCGTCATCGGCATACCTGGTATCCGGAAGTTGAAAATGGACATGGCTGCTGCGTTGATTATCCGCAAGCGCACACGTTCTCCGGGATGGAAAACACCATTCCAATTGTCTGCTGTCGAATGTCCGTTGATGACATACGTGTAGGTTGCGCCGGTCACATCTGCCCAGTCAGTGGATGACATGCGCATCCGACCCCACATCGCCCGGTCGGCAAGTGTGTCACCCAGGCCATTCTCGGATATGTCATCAACAAGATCGCGCACCGTCCGGCGCTGAAAATTCAGCGATTCCGCGTTCTTTTTGAGTTTGGCGAAAATTCGGTGTGGGTCTTCAAAGGTCCAGTCGCCCAAAATCAATACATATTCGCGGTCATATTGAACGGGATCGGCGCCTTTAGGGTCGATAATGATCGGCCCATAATGGCCCAGTTGTTCCTGCATGCCCGAATGCGAGTGATACCAATAGGTACCACTTTGGGGGACAGCGAACCGGTAACTGAAGGTTTCCCCGGGTTTGATGCCTGGAAACGAAACACCTGGCACACCGTCCATATGAAATGGCACCAGAAGGCCATGCCAGTGAATAGACGTATCTTCGGCAAGGCGATTAGTGACATTGAGGGTAATATCATCTCCCTCACGAAACCGGATCAAAGGCCCAGGCAAGGTGCCATTGATCCCAACCGCAGTGGTGGAACGACCATCGATCCGGACCGGGAATCTGTCGATATCCAGATTGAAACTGTTGGCAGTGCCTGATGGCACACCCAAGTTTCCTCTGTCCGCGCTTTGTGCCCACAGAGGCAACAGACCGGAAAGGCACAGGAATGCGCCGCCGCCTGCCGCGCCTTTCAGGAGGCTTCTTCTGCTCAGATATTTCATGGTCTCCCTCCCATGCCAAAATGGTGGGATGGATTTGTATATGCACCTTCCATACGGCGCTGCCGGTCGCTATCGCAGGCAACGCCCAAATTAGGGTATTTACCCGCACTGTATAAAACAACTGATGAGATCATTTCCGAACCCTCTCGGGAATTATAACATTTTCCTTTACCGGGCAGCCATTTGCCAACGGTAGGTGACAACCAGAATCAGATGATTTGGCTTGAGAAAAGTTATAGGGTCCGGGGAGGCGGTGTGATGTGATCACCAACTGTCGAGAACAACGGTTGGCCGGGCATAGGCGCCGGAGACGTATGAAGCATCCAGGTAACTGACGCCTGCGGCAATCGTCCGATCATCGCAACAGTAACCGCCAGCCCGCAGCAGGATACATCACAGGCACTATTGTCCTGACCAATGTGTCCATTCTTTTGAATCATGCTGGTATGCTTGAATGCCGAAACTGTTGTTGCAGCTTGATCGCCTGCCATCTGTGCCATCGTGGGAGAAGCCATTTCTTCAACACAGCAATCATGGCCAGAGGCCGCGAATACGCTTGGAACGACAACCATCGATGCCGTCACCATAAAGACCATAAGGGCCGAATGTATCCTCTTAAATATAGCCATTGCTATCTCAGCATAACCCTTGACCAGGGTCGAGGGTCAAGAGGTCATTGTCTATTTCGTGGATAAAACAAATAAATTACTCACCCCCCCTAGACCTTCCAACAATTGGATGCTTCATGTGCATATCGTTCAAGACAGCATGCGCGACAAGGTTCCTTTCGTCAAACCGCTTTTCGAGCTTGACAAGCAATTGACGCTGCGGTTCCACCAAGCAGGTGTTGTGTTGGGGGCTGGCAGCGATGTCTTGTATGCCCTGGATGACACCGGGCGCCAGCTTACATCGAGAGCTGGAACTTTTTGTAGACGCAGGCATCTCGCCCGCAGACACATTGAGGATCGCAACGCAAAACGGCAGCAAGTTCGTCTATCGCGAAGACCAGATTGGCACCATCGAGACTGGTAAAATCGCAGACTTGGTCGTTCTATCCGCCAACCCATTGGATGATATCCGAAACACCCGGAAGATTGTTTCGGTTGTTAAGGCAGGCATCTCATACATGCCTGACGATCTGCTCAATAGCCTGGATCATGAAAAGACGACTTCACCCACTGGCCAACACTGAGCACAGCTGCGTGGGACAAGATATGGAGCCGCTTTTGCGCGAGTGCCCTCTCTCCTAAAAGACGTAAAGTTCACTTCGCTGCTGAATATTGCCAAACGGTGCCGAACATGGTGTTCAGCAGTGGTTTTGTGTCGACCTGCTCGAAGCCGGCTTCTTCAAGCATGTCGGGCAAGTTTCCGTTCGCGTTATCGCGGGTGACGGCCAACCCATCAAGCAAACGCACCAACCAGAAGGCGGCTCTGAGGAACATATTCACCCCTGGACCCCAGTCGATCAACACGAACCGGCCACCCGGTCGGAGCAACGTATGAACGGACCTAAGAGCCCGCTGCTTTTGATCATGGGTCAAATGATGAAACACGAGACTGGAGGTCACACAATCGAACCGGCCAATATCCTGCTGTGGAAGTGAGGCTGTGTCCGTCACATTGACTTCCCGAAATGTGACAACAGGTGCTCCGTCCTGGAAGGCAGTCTTCTTGCGTGCCAAATCCAAGATGTCGGAATCGATATCATAACCAGTGATGCTGGCCCTTAGCTCAGCTTGCGCCAGCGCGAAGGACAGGCCACCTGTGCCACACCCGAGATCCAATATGGTTTCTTCAGCCTCTGGCGCTATCGCGTCCACCGACAACCTCCGCAGCGCTCTGCCACGCGTAAAATATTCGATAACCAGGTCATAAACACCCGTTGCCCACTTGTAGCGAAGGGCCGGGACAAAGGCCTGGGGCTCACCCTTTTCGTGTTCTGCGATATTCGACATTACCGCCTCCTGAATTGTTTCCTTCAACAACAAACTAAGTGAACAGCCACCCAGTGCGCTTGAAGAAATGGCCATTTGTTCAAGCCGCTTGGACCTCCAATCGTTATCTCCGCCCTGAACAAAGGAGAGAGATCGATGTTTGTTTTGAGAGAATTGATCAAGGTGACTTATGTGCCATTGATGCTTGGCGGCTTTTTGACTGCCGCGCTATATGCCGTTGCAGGTGGTTATGGTTTTGGGGCGCTGCTGGTGCTGCTACTGCTTGCTATTGGTATCTCGTTTGCGTTGGAACGGCTTGTGCCATACGAAAGGCAATGGAACCAAGACCGTGGGGATAGCTGGCGAGACGTGCTTCATGCCTTTGTGAATGAAGGCGCCAATGCCTCGTCTGTGGCCTTGCTGCCTTTGATTGTCGCCATCGTACCGGGCTTCGATATTTGGCCCACCGACTGGCCAATGTGGGGGCAACTGTTCCTCGCCATCCTGATCGCTGACTGCGGCATCACTTTGGTGCACTACGCAAGTCACTTCTATCCAATCCTTTGGCGTTTCCATGCGGTTCATCACAGCGTCAAGCGCATGTATGGCTTCAATGGCCTGATGAAGCACCCGCTTCATCAGGCCATCGAGACGGTCGGTGGCACGTGCCCTTTGATCCTGATGGGAATCCCACTTGACGTTGCAACCCTGCTCGCCTTCGCGATCGCCATACAACTGCTCCTGCAACATAGCAATGTGGATGTGAAGATCGGGGTGCTCCGCTATGTATTGGCGCTCTCGCCTCTGCACCGGTTTCACCACATCAAGCGGCCTGTGGAGGGCGATGTGAATTTCGGCCTATTCACCACAGTTTGGGACCGGATGCTAGGGACAGCCGTGTACGACGCCGAACGCCGCTTCTCATCAAGCGACCTGGGCATCGGTAAGGAACCCGACTATCCGAACGGCTATCTGGCACAGTTGATCCGGCCGTTTAAAGCGCCCTCTAAAACAGAAGCAGCAGTTCCAAACCAGCCTGTAGAATGAGTTGCCATATACCATAAAAACCCTTTAGTATCAGTGCTGTAATAAAAAAGGAGGGATAGAGTGAGAACACTAATCTGTGCGGCACTGATCGCCATCGGGTCAACGTCCGTTTTCGCGTCTGCAGACGATGAAAAAGCGATTAAAGAAATCATCGCCGCCATCGAATATGGTTGGGAAAACGGCGATGGGACACCGTTTCGAAAGCATTTCCTCGATTTTGAGGGCGCCCGCTATGTAGAGTCCGGCGGTCAGAATGAAGGATTGGATGACCTGGTGACCAATCATGTGGAACCAGAGAAAGATGCTCTCGAATATCTGCACCTGGATTTCTCGGATATCGAAATCCATTTCGAGGGCGGCTTTGCCTGGGCCGTTGCCGACACCCGCGTTAAAGGCAAAGCTAGGAAAAATGGGCGCGATTTTGATAAAGCGGGGCGCCAAACATTCCTGTTCCGCCTGGTCGAGGGCGAATGGAAAGTGGTGCACACCCATTCTTCAAGCCGAGACTATAGGCCAATGAAGCACGAACACTAGACAGCTGGTTTTTCTGCAACCGTCATCTGGATCTTTAGAACGCTATCTGTGGGGGAGACACCAAATGTCTCCCTCATTGTTCTTGAGAAATGGGCAGAATCCGCAAAGCCTGCCTTGTGGGCTGCCGCAGTGGCGTCGTCACCTGCACCGATTGCGGCAACCGCAACATTTATGCGCCGCCATAGGGCATACCGCCGAAGCGGCATACCGATGTTGGCGCGAAACAGGTCTGTGAAACTGCTTTTGGACATACCGGCCTCTCGCGCGATCATGTTCTGCGTGACTTTGCCACCCAATGCACCGTCGATTGCTTCAAGAGCGCGGATCATCCTGGGGTCATCAATAGTGGTTTTTTGCTGCTGCAGCGCTGACAGCCACTCCTGGAGTGCCTTACGTTCGCCCTCACACCCTTCCAATAAGGTTGGCTCGATGTAAAGCAGATCGAGGGGCTCCTCGCTTGGCGCCAACCTGTGCCTTGCGTTCGACGGGACGCGAAGGAAATGACCCACCATCTTGCAATCATCAAGGGTAACCGTCGCCTCAGCTGTATCTGAGAAGACGAGTTGTGCAGGATAATGCGCATGAAACGACGTGTCGCCAGCGGGGCCATGATAATGCGCCCATCCTTGTGCGAGCAGGAGTTCACCTTGCCATTGGGCCCCATATTTCAAAACGTGAAGCTCCTAGCCGTGTTCTTTGCAGAGACTATGGTCTGCAAGCACCTTGATGATCCGACACTCCGCGATCGCACCACCTGAGCATTCGTTGATCATGCGTTTTAGCTCAGCCTGCAAAACCTGCAATGAAGCAATCTTCCTATCAACGGCACTTAAATGCTTTCTAGCGATTGCATCTACTTCGCTACAGGACCTACCCGGTTGGTCGGACAATTCCAGGAGGTTGCTTATATCATCCAGAGAAAACCCAAGTTCCCGGCTATGACGTATAAAGGTCAATCGCTCAAGGTGGGTGTCGTCATAAAGGCGCCGGTTGTTAGCGGCCCGGGTCGCCTTTGGCATGACACCAATGTCTTCATAATAGCGAATGGTTTGCACCTTTGTGTCCGTGCGTTTGGCCAATTCGCCAATCATGAACTCCCGCGTCATGCATTTTCTCCTTGCTCCTACAGTCACTGTAGCATTTAGAGTTTATCCTACAAAACTAATAGTGATTCGAGGTAAAAATGTCTGGTAGTTGTGGATGCGGTTCCGATCAAAATTTTGACGGTTCATCGCCCGCGTACAAGCGGGTATTGAGCGCCATCATTGCCATCAACCTCGGTATGTTCTTTGTCGAGCTTGTGGGCGGGCTTGCCTCTGGGTCAATGGCGCTCCTTGCAGACTCTCTCGATTTTCTTGGCGATACCGCCACCTATACAATCTCGCTTATTGTGATAGGGATGCCGCGTGCGGTCCGGGCCAAGGCTGGTCTTTTTAAGGGGCTATCCCTGTTTATTGTCGCCGCCTGGGTGCTTGGCAGCACATTTTACCGTGTCTTCATTGATGGCGTGCCCGAGGCCCTTACCATGGGAGCCATCGGCATTACCGCCTTCATTGCAAATGTTATCAGTGCAGTGTTACTTCTTAAATACAAGGATGGCGACAGCAATGTGCGCTCGGTCTGGCTATGCAGCCGGAACGATGCGATCGGTAATCTGGCTGTTGTCCTAGCGGCCTCTGGTATTGCGGCGACTGATGCGGCTTGGCCTGACCTTTTGGTGGCAGGTATTATGGGCGGCCTATTTATTCATTCTGCCACCGGGATTGTACGCCAGTCATGGGCTGAGCTTTCTGAAGAGAAACGCCGGAACAATGCGGGCAGTGACTCGTGTAAAGAAAACCTGTAAAAGCTGCATTGTAAAAATTTGGGATTAGGCATTGAAGCTATCGATGGCGAAATATTTGAAAATATTGCTGCTGTTCATTTTTGTAACAGCACCCGCCTTGGATATTGCTTTCCTTGACCCTCAGGAGTCCGCTGACCATGTCAGTGAAGCCTATCACGACGCAGTTGATCATGAGGAAGATGCGACAGCGGATTTGCACTGCATCTGTCATGTCATTCATCACGGCGTAGCCATAGGCAAGACTGCCGCTCTATCCATCAAAGATACACATTTTAAAACGCGGCAGGTGACGTCTGTCGCAATTAACGGCCTCAACCCCAAACCGGGCCTACAGCCACCTTCCATCACTCTCTCTTGATATTTCCCTGCGTAGGGCATGCCACTGCTTTCCGGATCGGAGGCCAGACTGTCCACGCACATATCAATCTATTTGAGAGTAAATAAGCATGACATATAAGCGACATGCCCTTATGGGCGTCGCGGCGATCGGCCTTTGTACCAGTATGGTGCAAAGCGGTCCTGCCGTGTGGGCGGACAGCCAGAAGCGTCCCGTCCTTCATGAGTTTATTGAACAGGTCTCTGCCGACCATCCAGCCTTGAAGGCTGCGGAGGCTTCTCTGGCGGCTGCTAGGGCGCGGGCCAAGGGCCAATCCCGTCCCATCTATAATCCTGAAATCGAAGTAGGGTATGAGAACGCCTCCGAGGTCACCAAGGAAGTAGGCCTGACGCAGACGTTCGACTGGTCAGGCAAGCGTAAAGCGCGCTCTGGTGTTGGTCGCGTCGAGGTTGAAGCAGCCGAAGCCAGCTACGCGATAGCCAGGAAAGCGCTATTGAGCGATATCCTGCAGTCACTTACCGAATATCAAACGGCATCGAGGCTACTCAATGTTGCGGCGCAGCGCGAAAACCTAAGCTTGCAGTTCCTTGAGCTGGCAACACGCCGCCATCAGGCAGGCGAAATGCCGCAAGCTGAACTGCTGACCGCGCGCCTTGCGCTCGCCGAAGCGCGTGCTGCGAAGAATGAAGCGCTACTCGTGCTATCTTCAGCGGAAGAAAAGCTGGTGGCGATTAGCGGCCAAGATCGGGAGATGTGGCCTCGCCTTAACGGTGCGCCACTTCATACGGCGGTAGAACCCGAAACAACCGTCTATGAGCGGCTCCCTGAGCTGCGCCTCGCTCAGGCGCAATCGGAGATCGCCCGCGCCCGCATTCGGGTCGCCAAGTCGGAACGCATGCCTGACCCCACGGTTGGCGTCAGGGTTGGCGAGGAAGGCAATAGTAGCCTTGTCGGGCTTTCTGCCTCCATTCCAATCCCAATCCGCAACAGCTATCGGGATCAGGTGGATGCGGCCGGGTCAGATTTTCTGGAAGCCCAGCAAAACTATTACGCTGAAAACAGGCGTGTTCGGGCACGTTATGATGCCAGTCTGAAACGCTATCTGGCGGCATCTCAAGCCTGGAGCCTTTGGCAGGACCAGGGGGCCGAACCGCTAAAAGAACAACGCTTGCTTCTAAGTAAGCTACTGGATGCCCGCCAGATCGGCGCCATCGATTATCTGATTCAACTCAATCAAACATTCGCAACTGAAGAGGCTTCTGTCGAGCTGAATGGTCGGCTCTGGAACGCCTGGTTTGACTGGCAGGATGCCGGTGCAACGGTTGAAGAATGGCTGGAGACAATTCAATGAAATACTCAATGAAATTTGCGCTGCTGGCCTTGGTTTCGCCACTGGCAATCGACACCGCCGTTGTTGGCATGCTGCCACAGCAGTTTGCTGCGTTCGCTTACAGTCAGGATGAACACGGCGACGGGCATGCTGAAGAAGAAGGCGAAAAGCACGGCGAAGAAGAAATCATCAAAATGTCTGATCAGGAATTACGTGATGCAGGTGTTGTAACCGCGCGCGTCGCACCGCGGACATTGGCAGAGACGGTCTCGGCTCCTGGGGAAGTTACCGTCAATCAATATGCAACCATTCAGGTGACGCCCCGTATCGAGGCCCAAGTGATCGCACGCCATGCCCGTATGGGGGACGTGGTTAAAAAGGGCCAGCCTCTCGTAACCATGTCCAGTGTAGAGATGGCTCGTGCGCAGGCGGATCTGATCCTGACAGAACAGGAATGGCAGCGGGTCCAGAAGCTCGGGCGGGACGTTGTCTCCGAACAGCGTTTTCTTGAAGCGAAGGTGGCCGCACAACAAGCAAAAGCCAAAGTGCTCGCCTACGGCATGTCAGAGGCTCAGGTTAAAACTCTGCTAGCCAATGAAGTCTCTGCCGCCACGGGTGTGTTTGATCTGTTGGCCAATCAAGAAGGCACCATCATTCATGACACGTTCGTGGTGGGGCAGATTATAGCGCCTGGCAATCTTCTGTTCGAAGTAAGCGATGAAAGCCGGATATGGGTAGAAGCCCAGCTGTCACCTGAAAAAGCTGCCTTGGTCGAACAGGGTTCTCAAGCCTGGGTCACAAAGAACGGTATATCCATGACGGGGACCGTCGTGCAAGTCCACCACCGTGTCGATGAAGCGACACGAACTCTGTCTGTTCGGATTGAGGTGAATAATCAGGAAGACAATCTCCATCCGGGCCAGTTCACTGATGTGGCAATCCAGACTGGCGAAACCGAACGGGTTGTTGCTGTTCCAAATAACGCGATCGTTCTTCTTGAAGGTCAGCAGGTGGTATTCAAGCGCGAGGGCGACGAGTTGCACCCCATGCCGTTGGATCTTGGCATCTCTAAAGGCGGCTGGACCGAAGTGAAAGCGGGCCTGTTTGGCGGCGATGTGATTGTCATTGAGAACGCCTTCCTTATCAAATCCCTCATCTTGAAGTCCAAGATGGGTGAAGGCCACGGGCACTAGGAGGTGCATATGTTGAACAAACTCGTAGAAAGCGCGCTCCAGTATAAATTTCTGGTGATTATCGCGTTTCTGGTCGTCGGCTTCATGGGCTGGCGCGCCGTCAATACCGTGCCGATCGATGCCTTCCCGGACGTGACGCCGGTACAGGTGAATATCTATACAGAATCCCCCGGCCTTGCAGCAGAAGACGTGGAGCAACTGCTCACGTTTCCGGTGGAATCCGGCATGGCAGGCTTGCCGGGCGTGCAGGAGATCCGATCCGTTAGCCTTTTCGGTCTTTCGTATGTGGCGGTTTATTTCGAGGATGACATGGACATCTATTTTGTCCGCCGCCTCGTTATGGAGCGCCTGGCGGAGGTTGGGGACCGTATTCCGGAAGGATACGGGACGCCAGAGATGGGGCCCAACACATCAGGGCTGGGTCAGGTGTTTTGGTACACAGTCGAACAAGCAGACGAGAAGCTGGCAGGCGCCGATAGTGAGATGGACCTGCGTACTTTGCAGGACTGGACCATCCGGTTGATCCTGAGAACTGCACCCGGTGTGGATGACGTTATGTCGTGGGGTGGTCAGGAGCGCCAGTATCAGGTTCAGATCGATCCGCTCAAGCTGATTAAATATGGCCTTGGCTACCGTGATGTGATGGAAGTGATTGAGGCCAACAACCGGCAGGTGGGCGGCCAGTATATCGATCAAGGGCCGGAACAGTATCTGGTGCGCGGCCTGGGGCTGGTTCGCGGTGAAGAGGATCTCGGCAGCATCGTCGTCAAGGAAGCCGATGGTACGCCTGTGTACCTGAAGGACATTGCAACAATTTCACAGGCAGGTGCCCTCAGGTTCGGTGCTGTCACGCGTGACGGCAAGGAAGTTGTGCTTGGCATGGCTTTGTCCCGTATCGGTGAGAACGCCAAGAATGTGGTAGATGCGGTCAAGGACAAGGTCGATATCGCCGAACAGGCATTGCCGGACGGTGTGGTGATCAAACCGATCTATGACCGGACCGAGCTCGTGGAAAAAGCAGTTTCGACGGCAGAGAACGCGCTCATTGAGGGCTCCATTCTGGTGGCAATTGTGCTGTTTCTGTTCCTTGGGGAGTTCCGGTCGGCCTTTGTGGTGATCGCGGCTTTGCCGCTCGCCATGCTGATCGCTTTCATCTTCATGGAAAATGCCGGGCTATCCGCCAATCTGATGTCGCTTGCAGGTCTCGCGATCGGCATTGGTATGATGGTGGATGGGGCCGTCGTGATGGTGGAAAACTCGTTCCGGGTTATGTCAGAGCGACGGGAAGCTGGCGAGAATGTCAACCGCTCCGCCGCAGTACTTGAAGCTGCACGCGAGGTGGCCAACCCGATCTCGTTTGCGATTCTGATCATCATCGTGGTGTTCCTGCCGCTCTTCAGCCTCGAAGGGCTGGAAGGCAAGCTCTTCAAACCCATGGCTTTCAACATCAGCTTCGCCATGGCGGGGTCGCTCCTGCTGACGCTGACAATCATCCCGGTTTTGGCCGCGTTGATCCTCAAGCCAAAGGAAGAAAAAGATACCTTCCTCGTCGCCTGGATCAAGAAGCGTTATCTGCCACTCCTTGAGTGGGCGCTGGGACACAAGAAAGCCGTTGTCAGCGGTGCGGTCGCCCTTCTTTTAGGTAGCCTGGCGCTCTTCCCGTTCCTCGGCAAAGAGTTCATGCCGCAGTTGCAGGAAGGCTCGATCATGTGGCGGGTCACCTCGATCCCGTCCACGTCGCTCGATCAGTCGATCAAGATATCGAAGGACATTGAGTTGGCGCTAGGCGAGTTCCCCGAGGTGGAAACGACCATCGCTATGATCGGCCGCGCCGAGAAAGGTGAAACCGCCGATGTGAACTATATGGAGATCTATACCGCACTCAAACCCCATGATGAATGGAGCAATGATCGGTCCATTGAGGAACTGGCCGATGACATGCGAGAGAAGCTTGAAAAAGTAGTTCCTACATCAGTCATTGCTTTCACTCAGCCCATTCAGATGCGGGTGGAGGAATTGATCTCCGGCGTACGGGCCACGCTCGCCGTCAAACTCTATGGGGAAGATCTGGGCGAACTGGACCAGCTTAGCGCCCGGATCAAAGAAGCTGTGTCCGCGGTGCCTGGTGTGGCTGACCTGTCACTTGAGGCCAACATCGGCAAACCGCAGGTGCGCATCCAGGTGAACAGGGCCGCTCTCGCGCGGTACGGCATGAACGCAGATAACATCCTCGATATTGTCCGTACCGGTATCGGCAATGAGCCTGTCAGCACCCTGATCGACGGCGTCAAGCGGTTCGATATCACTGCACGCCTGCAGGATGCCTCCAAAGCGTCTGTGGACGCAATCAAGGCTATACCTGTCAGGACATCGTCGGGCGCCATCATCTCGCTTTCTGATGTAGCAGACGTCAGTGTCGCCGAGGGCTATAGCTTCGTTAGGCGCGAACAGTTGCAGCGCTATGCTGTCATCCAGATGGATGTACGCGGACGTGATGTAGACGGTTTCGTGCAGGAAGCCAATCGAGTGATCGGCGAGCAGGTTGAGATGCCTCCTGGCTACTGGATTGAATGGGGCGGTGCCTTTGAGAACCAGCAGCGGGCACTTGCCCGTTTGTCGGTGATTGTGCCGCTGACGATCTTCTTCATCTTTGTGCTTCTCTATACAGCCTTCAATTCCGTGCGCTTTGCCACGCTGATCATCGCCAACGTACCGTTCGCGACAGCAGGCGGGCTGATCGGGCTCTTTATCACAGGCCAATATGTGTCCGTGCCCTCAGCCATCGGCTTTATCGCTGTGTTCGGTGTGGCCATGTTGAACGGTATTGTGCTCGTAAGCTTCATTAATGAACTGCGGGCCAAAGGAATGACAGTACAGGAAGCTGTCAGGCGAGGCACAGAGCTCAGGCTCAGGCCTGTATTGATGACCGCCAGCGTTGCAATCCTGGGGCTCGTGCCGATGCTACTTTCAAGCGGTGTTGGCGCGGAAACGCAGCGACCCCTTGCTACCGTTGTCGTCGGCGGTTTGATCACATCTACGCTGCTCACGCTTGTGTTGTTGCCGGTCATTTATGACTGGATGGAAAGCCGTGGCGGCAAGACAAAACCACTCCCTTCAATCGATGAGGTGCAATCATGAAAGAGATCAAAGCCTTTATTCACCGGAACCGGATTTCAGATGTGGTCCATGAACTGAAACAGTCGGGATATAAGTATATCTCGGTGGTCGATGTTCTTGGTCTCCTCAAGGCGCTTGATGATAAGGAACAGCACTATTCTGTCGAAATCGGCGACAAGGTGCTGTCTGAGATCAAGCTGGAACTGGTGTGTGATGATCACCAATTGGATAGCGCGATAGATATCATCTGCCGTCAGGGTCGAACCGGCCAGAAAACGGCAGGCTGGATCTATGTGACCGAAATTGCGCAGTCAGTCGAAATTACATAAACTAAACCCTGAACTACGTGGCCATGGTTTTCAGTCATGGCCACGCATGAGGGAATATTCACAGTTGCTAACGCGCCCCAATACCTATGTCCGAGAACTGCAACAGCCAATGTCAGCGCAGTTCAATCTACTGGCATTCATGTACATTCACAATCCGGTGGCTGACACCAACTTTCATAGTGATATGGGTCTTTTAGTGCTCCCGAATGCGGCAGCGTGAGTACCCATATGCCATCCGTCAGCCAGAACCACCGGCGAGCCGAACATGAGCCTCGCAGCAATTTCCACATTATCATAGTGTCAGCCAAACCAGCGGCAGGCTGCTTTTTCTCTCTAGCTGGCACTCTGAAAGTCATGGCTATGTATACATTAGTCCATCTTATCCGCGTACATATCCGACCCTCTAAGTTCCTTTCCAAAGACCTGACTCGCAACCTCAAGCGCCATCCCTAAACCTGTTGTAAAAGGTGCCAAATAGCCACCCCGTTGTCCAAGCCAATACCACCCAGATTACTAGCCCAAACGCAAAACCATACAACGTGACAACCCAGCTGTAGGCTTGCATTTCCAGATGGACCATATGCCCTGTCATGGACATCATCATGCCGGGCAGCAAGACGACGAAGAGGCTGCAGACAATCCATAGAATGGCTGCCGTTGCGGCAGCCGCATTTGCCAAAGCGGTTACATTGAGTTTCATTTCGACGTTCCTTTCCCTTTAGCCTTTGGTCTCAAGCACTCCAACTGAAACAGTGACACAGGCGCGTCAGCTGCTGCCTACGGAGCGTATCCGTGCCCGAACATTTTCTCCGCAATATGCGGTCTCTTCTCACCAGTCATCAATGCGCACAACGTTATTCTCAGTCGATCTGACAAAGCCCGCCGCACCTCAAGGTCTTCAACTATCTCTTGGACAAAGGATTCATCGTCCACACTCAACGGCTTTTCTTCATCACAGATAGAAAGCAAAGTGACCAATTGACTAAGCGACAACCCCAAGGATTGAAGATTGTGCAAGAAACGAACTCGCGCAGCATCTTCCTTGCTATACATTCGATAGTTGGAGGGCTTTCTCGCAGGTGACGGAAGAAGCCCGCGCCTTTCATAGTACCGGATTGTCTCACTCGGTACACCTGAGTAGGCCGAAAAATCCGATATCTTCATTGTCTTTTCCAAAGCCAGCATCCTTTCCAGCAGCCGCCCGGCAAGCACCTAAAGCCGCCGCCTCCGTCCGAGGAGCCAGTTAAAATCCCGCCGGTAGAAGCGGAAAAACACGAGGCCCAAACCCGACAGTGTGAACAGCGATGCACTGAACGCAAAAGTCATGATCAACGGATTGTTGAAATTTTCGCGTTCGTCATAATCCATGATGTGTAGCATCCAGAAAAAATCATACAGGCGCCAAGTGGCCGAACGCCTGGCGAGCACAAGCCCCTCGGCAGGAGACACATAAATTGATGTGGTGTCTTCATCGGCGAACATGACCTGCCACACTGGAAGCGGCCCGCGATAGTCAATCGTATGCGCATCCAGAAGCGTGCTGGACGCTATCGGCACGTCTGGCTTGAAATCGGCGTCGGCGATCTGGCGTGCCACCTGCTCATCAATGGGTGACAGCAGCTCGCCGGATCCAGCATCCACCAGTGTCACTTCACCACCCATATGCACCAACCGGACGACCGGGCGCCCCAATAAGGTCTTATATGTTGCTTGCTGAATTTGACCTTTTTCTTGGCTGGCAAGGCTCCCCAAGGGCAACAGTCCCTCGACATTTGGCAGCGCTACAGGTGCATGCTCTTCGACATTATGCGTACCCCTCACCGTATCGATCGGTATCCAGCTCATGACGACGCCACCCACCGTCCAAGCCAGAACCTGAAGACCAAGAACCAGACCGATCCACTTATGGGTTTTTGCTAGAAATTTATGAAGTTGCTGCTTTTTCAAAGTTTATTCCTACTCAAAACGAGCTTTAGTATGAAAACTGGTATTGGTTAGCCACCGTACAAATGATTGATGATGCTACAGTCCTGGAGCGGCTGTTCATTGCCAGGGCAATACTCAGCCAACACTTCCAAATTCTGTTTGATCTTGCTGAGAAGAGCCAGTTTGCCATCAATCTGTGCAATCTTGGCTCTTGCTATCTTGTTCACAGTGGCGCAATCAGCCTCAGGGCTTGCAGACAGTTCCAACAGCTCTCTGATTTCCTTGAGGGTAAAACCCAGGGACTGCGCTTCCTTCACAAACTTAAGCTGCCTGACATTTTCCGATCCATACACCCGGTATCCGGCGCTGGTTCGCTCAGGCGTGGGAAGGACGTGGCACCGCTCATAATACCGTATTGTTTCAATGCCAACGCCGGTCGCATCGGCTAGTTTCCCAATTGTAAGCTGTGCCATGTCATTTCACTCCTAGAGCCGGATCGACTTAAGGCGTAGCGAATTGCTGATCACCGAAACAGAACTCAGGCTCATGGCCGCGGCCGCAAACATGGGCGAGATGAGGATACCGAACCAGGGATACAGGACACCTGCCGCAATCGGCACACCAGCGGCGTTATAGACAAGCGCAAAGAACAAGTTCTGCTTGATATTGCGCATCGTAGCTCGGGCGAGGCGCCGGGCTCTGACGATGCCGGTCAGGTCCCCTTTCACAAGGGTGAAGCCCGCACTTTCAATCGCCACATCGGCACCGGTACCCATAGCAATGCCCACATCCGCCTGCGCGAGCGCCGGTGCGTCATTGACACCGTCTCCCGCCATGGCAACTCGGTGGCCTTTTTCCTGCAGCTCCCGAATGATCCGTGCCTTGTCCTCGGGCAACACGTCCGCGCGGATATCGTCGATCCCGAGCCTTGCAGCAACGGCCCGGCCCGTGCGTACATTATCACCCGTGGCCATAATAACTGTCAGGCCTTCTGTATGCAGTGCCTTAAGAGCAGCCGGCGTGGTCTCTTTCACCGGGTCAGCCACTGACACAAGCCCCGCGATCTTGCCTTCGAGCACAACAAACATGACTGTCTCGCCTTCATCGCGGCGGGCATTGGCGATATCGGCCAAGGCCCCACCATCCAGCCCCAATTCGTCAAGAAGTTTGGCATTCCCCAGTGCGACAGATGTCCCCTCGATCACGCCTTTCACGCCCTTGCCTGTCACCGCTTCAAAATCGTCGGCAGCCACAAGCTTCAGGCCACGCTCTTCCGCGCCGGAGACAATGGCTTCCGCCAGCGGGTGCTCGGACCCGCGCTCAAGGCTTGCAGCAAAGCGAAGTACATCGTCTTCGCCATATCCTTCCTGTGGCAGCACAGCTACCAACTTGGGCTTGCCCACGGTCAGCGTACCAGTCTTGTCGACAATCAGAGTGTCAACCTTGGCGAAGCGCTCAAGCGCTTCTGCATTCTTGATCAATACGCCCGCCTGTGCGCCCCGGCCGGTAGCTGTCATAATTGACATCGGTGTTGCCAAGCCGAGCGCACATGGACATGCAATGATGAGTACAGCGACAGCCGCGACCAAGCCATATGACAACGAGGGTGCTGGACCCCAAACAGCCCATGCGATAAAGGCGAGCACGGCAATAAGAATTACCACCGGCACAAACTTGCCCGCGACAGAGTCTGCCAGTTTCTGAATCGGCGCCCGGCTCCTTTGCGCATTCGCCACCATCTCGACAATCTGCGACAGCATGGTGTCCTTGCCCACCCGCTTCGCCGTCATGATCAGGCTGCCTGTGCCGTTGATGGTGGCGCCTGTGAGCTTGTCGCCCTCAACCTTTTCAACCGGTACCGGTTCGCCGGAAATCATCGATTCGTCAACGGACGACCGCCCTTCCTGCACGATACCATCCACCGGGATCTTGTCGCCCGGTCGCACGCGCAGGCGGTCGCCAACCACAACATCTTCAAGTGGGATTTCTTCTTCCCTCCCGTCTTCACGGATCACCTGCGCCGTCTTGGCCGCCAGGTCCAGAAGCGCCTTAATGGCAGCGCCGGTGCGTTCCCGGGCGCCCAGCTCCATAACTTGACCAAGCAGAACGAGGGTCACAATCACGGCGCCCGCTTCGAAATAGACACCCACATGGCCTTCCTGATCTCGGAACCCGTCCGGGAAAATGCCGGGCGCCAGCACCGCGACAACGCTGAAAAGATAGGCCGCACCGGTCCCCAATCCGATCAGTGTGAACATATTGAGGTTACCGGTAACAACTGATTGAACCCCACGAACAAAGAAAGGCCAACCGGCCCACAAGATCACGGGGGTACCAAGGGCTAACTCAATCCACAGCGTCAGACGTTCGCCAAAGATTTCACGAATGCCACCAAGGCCGACATAGGGGCCCATGGATAGCACCAGAAGCGGTACCGTGAAAATTGCCCCAAACCAGAAACGGCGTTTGAAATCCACCAGCTCCGGATTTGGGCCTTCGTCTCCCGTGGGCACACCCATGGGCTCGAGCGCCATACCGCAAATTGGGCAGGTTCCCGGCCCCACCTGTTGGATTTCAGGATGCATTGGGCAAGTATATATCGTGCCTTCCGGCATCGTCTCTGGGTCCGGTCTGTCGCCAAGATATTGGGCAGGGTCGGCTACGAACTTCTGCTCGCACTTTTCCGAACAGAAATAGTAGCTAATGCCCTCATGCTTCTGGATATGGGTCGCTGCACCCCGGTCCACAGTCATGCCGCAAACAGGGTCTTTGGCTGTTGCATATGTATCAGGATCTGCTTCGAAATTTGCTTTGCAATTGTCGCTGCAGAAATAATAGTCATGCCCAGCATGGCTGACCTTGCGCTCGCTTGTCGACGGGTCGACTGACATGCCGCAAACAGGGTCATGGACTGCAGGTTTGCCATTGCTGGCATGGTGGTGATGGTCGTGGTGCTCACACATGGGCGAAACTCCTGATCAACTGTAGATTCGCCGGAAGCCTAAAGCTTCTAGTAAGGGCAAGGTCAATAGGCTTTCTGTATTTTTTTGACCCTCTGAAAATATAATGCGCCTGAAGAATTCCTGCCTTGACCTTCCTGTAACTGGAAGCCCTAAGCTCGTGCCAAACCTTTCGGAGGGCGACCATGAAAAATTCTCCAGGCTTCTTTAAAACACGGATCGGTTTCGTGTTCATCGTGTTCCTAGCAATCGCTGGTTTGATGTTAGTTTATGAACATAGGGCTCATATAACACTCGGTGGCAATGCACCGTTACTGCTGTTGTTGCTGCTTTGCGTAGGAATGCATCTGTTCATGCATGGGGGCCATTCCCACCATGACCACAAGGATGAGGAGTAAGGCACCATGGATCATTCATCGTCCTATGGCTTGTGGAGCCTTGTGATCCTGAACTCGGCCATTTTCATCTTCTTTGCTTTCAGCTTCACAAAACCAAAGACGAAAACTGACTGGCGTTCCTTCGGCGTTTTCAGCGCTTTCATAGTCGCCCTTTTTACTGAGATGTATGGCGTGCCACTGACCATCTATTTCCTGTCGGGATGGTTGCAAAGTCAATTTCCCAATGTGGACTGGTTCGCGCACGATTCCGGCCACCTGCTGGAGATGATGTTCGGCTGGAAAGCCAACCCCCACTTCGGGCCATTCCATATTCTGAGTATGGTCTTCATCGCTGGCGGCTTCTGGCTTCTGGCAGCCGCTTGGAACGTCCTCTATCGAGCTCAAAAAACAGGAACGCTGGCAACGAGCGGCCCCTACGCCCGCATGCGCCACCCGCAATATGTTGCATTTGTCCTGATCATGTTCGGGTTCCTCCTGCAGTGGCCCACCATCCTGACGCTCGCGATGTTCCCTATCCTGCTTGTTGTCTATTGGCGGCTGTCGATCGCGGAGGAACATCAAGCGGAAAAGGATTTCGGCGACACCTTCTCACGGTACGCCGAGCACACACCACGCTTTTTCCCGAAGCTGACAGGCGCCTGATCCTCTGCCGCATCAATCCCAGCATTTGGAATTTCCATACAGACCACAATCAATCCTCAGGAGGTTTTCATGAAAAGCAAATCCATCGTCACCACATTGGCAACTGCCGCTATCGGCTTGTCGCTCACGATGCCCGTCTATGCCCACGACGATGATCATAAGGAGGGTCACAAAGACAAGACAGGCCATATGATGATGAAAGACGGCATGATGATGCGGGATATGATGCGCAAGCATATGAAGGCCTGCATGACCGAGAAAATGGAAATGGATCATGAGACCGACCCAGCCAAAATCCGCAACAACATGATGATGCAAATGGAAGAGTGCATGTCGATGATGCCCATGGATAAAGGGATGAAAAAGGGCATGGACAAAGACGACATGAAACAGGAAGCCGAGAAGAAAAAAGAGCACGATCATAACCACTGATCGGCTGGTCCCTCTCCTTTATGCGGTGTGTCGCCCTGGCACACCGCATTGGCATCAGGAGAGCTTGCGCCGGAACATCCAGGCACCGGCCGACAAGGTGACAAAGGCGATGCCCAGCATCGGCCACATATGGCCAACCACATCACCTGCCGGCACCGCTTTCAGGAAAACACCTCGGCAGATCGCGATAAAATGCGTCACCGGATTGGTTTGCGCCACGGTTTGCAGCCAGTCGGGCATGTTTTCCACAGGCGTCGCATAGCCGGACAACAGAACGGCAGGCACCATATACATGAAAATGCCGATGATCGCCTGCTGCTGCGTGGAGGCGAGCGATGAGATGAACAGCCCGATACCGATGATGGCCGCGAGATAAAGCGTCATGGCGGCAAAAAGCAAAAGCACCGAACCTTCGAACGGCACGCCCAAAACGAGGATACTCAAGATCAGCATCGCAAGCGCGCTTGTCATGGCGATGATCAGCGCGGGAATGGTCTTCCCAACCAAAATCTCAAACGGCCGCAGCGGCGATACCAGCAACTGCTCGAAACTGCCCAGCTCGCGCTCCCGCGCGACCGAAAAAGCCGACACCATAAAGCCCACCGTGGCAATAAGCCCCGCAAACAGCCCCGGCGTGCCCGACCAGATGGAGTCGAAATTCGGGTTGAAGTAGGTTCGGGAGACAATCTCGCTGGGCGGGTTCCCGTTCCTCGGCGCTCGCGCCTCCACCTCCGCATTGAAAGTGGCAACAATTTCCCCGGCATAGCCCGCCAGAATCTGCGCAACGTTCGACCGACGGCCATCCAGAATGATCTGCACATTTGCTGTCTCACCCCGTGCGAGCCGTTTGGAAAAGTCAGGCTGGATGTGAAGGACCATCAATGCCGCCTGGCTTTCGATAACTTCACCGATGTCGCTGTCGCTTTCCAGGTAGGTAATCTTCGTGAAGGTCGGTGCCCCAACAAAGCGCGACACCAGTTCGCGGGATTCAATGCCCTGATCCTGATTGAAAACCGCAAGCGACACATTCTTAACCTCTTGCGTCAGCGCGAAAGCATAGATGAGCAACAGGAACGGCGGCGCCACGAGTAGCAGGAAACGGGTTTGCCGGTCCTGGATATTGGCCCACAGTTCCTTCTTGATCAGCGCATAAAGCCGGGTCCACATGGGTGCCTACTCCAAATCCGTTCGGGTTTTCCTGACTGCTGCCATGAAAAACACCAGCCCGATCAGCGCCAGCACCAGCGTATCAGTCACGATCACACCGCCCGCGTCCCCGGCCAGAAACAGCGTCTGAAGTGTTGAGACAAAATATTTGGCCGGTACGATATAGCTGACCCACTGAAGCGGCGCAGGCATGCTGTCGATCTCAAACACAAAGTTCGAAAAGTAAAAGGCCGGAAGGAAGGCTGACAGAATGGAAATCTGGGCCGCGATCAGCTGACTTCGTGAGATAGTCGAGATCAACAGCCCCATGCCAAGCGACGTCCACATGAACACGGCGGATGTCAGCCCCAACACCCAAAAAGACCCACGAAACGGCACGTCAAAAAGCCAGATGGCGACGCCAACCGACAGGACCATGGACACCATGCCCAACAGAAAATAAGGCGCAAGTTTCCCAAGAAGCAGTTCCCACCGGCCTATAGGCGTGGTCAACAGCGCCTCCATCGTTCCGCGCTCCCATTCCCGCGCCACCACAAGGGCAGTCAGCAATGCGCCGATCATGGTCATGATGATCGCCACGGACCCGGGCACCAGATAATTTTTGCTGGAGGCTTCCGGATTGTACCACAGACGCGACACAAGGCTTACGGGCGGCGCATAGTCGATGCCGTTGCTGGATAGTTCCTGGCTAAGCCAGGAGGCCCACAGGGCCTGAACATAGCCACGGATCAGCTCGGCCGTATTGGCATCCGTCCCGTCAACAAGAACTTGAATGGGTGCCGTATCCCGGCGAAAGGCGCGGCGGGAGAAATCAGCGCGTAGCACCACAATACCTTTCAGATCGCCCGACACCAGTTTGCTTTCCAGGTCCCGCACATCGCGGCCTGTTTCGACACGGAAGTAGCTGGATGTCACCAGCGAGGCCGTAAAGCTGCCGGTCTCGGGCGTGGGCTGTTCAACCACAAGGCCAATCTCATAGTGGCGCGGGTCGAACGTGACGCCGTACCCGAACAGGAACAGCAGGGTCAGCGGCAGAAAGACGGCAATGATCAGGCTGCTGGGGTCTCTTAATATCTGCCTGCTTTCCTTGCGGGCCAGTCCATATATGCGTCCCGTATTGAACCTCATGCCGCCGCCTCCTGTTTCGCCACCAGGGCAACAAAAGCGTCCTCCAGTGTGGGGTTGGGCACACCGGGTGCGCGCACTTCAGATTTCAGCGCATCGGGGGCGCCTGAGGCGATGATCCGGCCTTTGTTGATCAGGGCCACCTGATCACAATATTCGGCTTCGTGCAGAAAGTGGGTGGTCACAATGATGGTGACACCCCGGCTGACCATGGCGTTGATATGGCCCCAAAACTCTCGGCGTGTCTTCGGGTCCACCCCGGATGTCGGTTCATCAAGGAACAGGATATCCGGCTCGTGCATCACTGCACAGGCGAGCGCCAGACGGCGTTTGAACCCAAGGGACAGTTCGCCCGCTCGGCTCCCGTGGTGGGCCATAAGTCCAAAAATATCACTTACGCGGTCGATGGCATGACGGGCGCTTTTCCCCTTCAGCCCATAGATGCCCGCAAAGAAGCTCAGGTTCTGAAACACACTCAGGTCGCCATAGAGGGCAAACCCCTGCGCCATATAGCCAATTCGGCCACGCACCATGCTCGGCGCCTTCCGGAGGTCCAGCCCTGCGACCGAAGCATTGCCCGCGCTTGGCTTCAAAAGCCCACACAGCATTTTGAAGGTGGTGGATTTCCCTGCGCCGTTCGGTCCGATCAAGCCAAAAACCTCACCCCGATCGACAGAAAAGCTGACCCTGTCCGCCGCCACAAATTCGCCAAACTTGCGCGTCAGCCCATCGGCCCGGATCGAGACATCGCTACCGTTCCGAGCCACTTCAGCCATATCCGCGAAAGGCGAGGCACTGAGACGCGCGCCACCGAGCAAGGCGATGAAGGCATCTTCAAATCTCGGCTCAACAGGCACGATATCGACGTCATCTTCAATGCCCAGCGAGCGCGGTGTCGGCCTCTCAGCCCCCACCCCCATAAGGAAGCGAACCTCGTGCCCTTCGATCGTCGTGTCAAGCACGCCGTCCTGCTGCATGATCTTGGCCAACGTCCTGCGCTGACCCGACACAAGGCCGCGCACAGCATAGGTTTGGCCTGCCATGCGGTCAGTCGCCACAGCAGGCGGCCCGCAATATAAAACCCGGCCGCTTTCCAGCAACAGTACAGACGAACAGCGCGCCGCCTCATCCAGATAGGCGGTGCTCCACACGACCGCCATGCCCTGGCCCGCCAGTTCCTGCGTCATCGCCCATAGTTCCCGCCGCGAGATCGGATCCACGCCCACGCTTGGCTCATCCAGCAGCAGGATCTTGGGTGTTCGGATGAGTGCACACGCGAGGCCAAGTTTCTGCTTCATGCCACCTGAAAGCCGCCCGGCGAGCCGTGCTGTGAATGGGCCTAGCCCGGTAAAATGCAAAAGCGTTTCAAAGCGCGCCGGTCTTTCCGCTGTGGGCAGTGACCGCAAATCGGCATAAAGTTGCAGGTTTTCCATGACCGTCAGGTCTTCATACAGGCCGAAATGCTGCGGCATATAAGCCAGGTGGTCACGCCCCCCGCCGCCGTCGCGGCTATCCTTGCCATCAACCAGAATGCGCCCTTCATCGGGGTTAAGAAGCCCTGCCATCATCCGAAGCAAGGTGGTTTTGCCCGCGCCGTCGGGGCCAACAATACCCGTTATCTCGCCGGGCATCAGGCTGGCGGATATGTCCGTGATCGCCGCGCGACAGCTGCCAAAGCTTTTGCTGACTGCCTGTATGTCAATCAGCGGCTGCACCGGCCACAGCCCCTTTCGGCACAAGAACCACGGTCACCGGCATACCCTGCCGCAAACCGTCGTCATCACTGTCCACAATCACCCGTACACGATAGACAAGGCGCGTACGCAATTCCCTGGTTTCCACTGTCTTCGGCGTGAATTCCGCGACAGGTGAGATGAAACCGACCTGGCCTTCAAATGTGCCCCCGGAATCCGTCTGCACGGTTGCTTTCATACCGGGCGAGACGAACCCAAGTTGCGGTTCTTCTACATAGGTCCGAACCCAGACCGGCGACTTCAGGCTCAGGTTCAGGATAGGCTCCCCCGCCTGAATGATGGCGCTTGGCTCCCGTACGCGGGTCAGGATGGTGCCTTCGTTGGGAGCAAAGAGGTCCGTGTCTGCCAGCCGACGCTGGGCGAGCGACAGTGCTGCCGCGTCCGCCGTGTGAGCGGCCCGGGCGCGCTCGATTTCCTCATCCCTCGGCCCAGCTTTCACAAGATTGAGCGTCTCGAAGGCCGACTGAAGGCGGGCCTCGGCCTCGAGTAGCGCGGCTTCGGCATCTTCGTGCGCCTGATGTGCTGTAAAGCCTTCTTCCGCGAGCTCAGCTCGCCGTTTCACAGTGCGTCTTGCATTCTGAACCGTAGCCCGCCGTTCCTCAACAAGGGCCTCGGCCTGGGCAATTTCTTGTGGTCGGGCGCCGTTTTCAAGCTGATTGAGAGCAGCCGCACTGGCATCAAACCGGGCCTGTGCCAGCGCGACGTCATCGACAAAATCGGGCTTTTCGAGGGATGCCAATTTCTGGCCAGGCATCACCCGGTCCCCTTCTTCGACCAGCAGTTGGTCCACCCGACCCGAAACCTTGAAGCCTAGATTGACCTGCCGCACATCCACATTGCCATAAAGCATGATCTGTTCGGGTACACAGACTGCTGGCGCACCACCAGCCGCGCAGACACTGTCATCTTGCTGCCAAAACCACGCCGCCGCGGCAAGGGCAGCTACAATCGCACCTATTGCGATATATCGACTTGTCTGGTTCATGATACCCCCTGTTTGGTGCTAAGAAGCGCCTGTATTCCACTGGCGATCAGACCGGTCAGGTCAATTGCGTTTGTCGAATGCGGCACAGCGTTACAGGTAATGATCCGGCTCGCCCCACTATTCTTCAGTGCCTCATACCCGTCACCCGCGAAGATGGCATGCACACCGATGCATACTGGCGGTTTCATTCCAGCATTCTTCAAATGGGAGATCGTTTCGATCATTGTCCGTGCCGTGGAAATGATATCATCTACCAGCACCGGCGTTCTGTCGTGCCACCGGTCTGCGTGCGGCACACTAACCTCCACATCGCGGTCTCCATGCCTGACTTTCGTAAGCACGATGAAAGGCATGTCGGCGACCTCGGCCACGGCCTTCACCCACTGTTCGCTTTCACCATCAGGCCCCACAAGAAGGGCGTCCGGCACATTATGGGCTATCCAGTCACCGATAACCGGTGCCGCATGAAGCGCACTGGCTGGAATGGAATAAATCTCAGAGAGGCTCTTGCGCCGGTGCAAATGCGGATCGACCGTAATCATCCAGTCCAGCGCGTTATTGACCAGTTTGGCGAAGGAAGCGGAGGTAATCGCTTCACCCTCGTGGAACCTTTTGTCCTGGCGCATATAAGCCAGATAGGGCGCCACCAGCCCCACATCTTCAGCGCCAAGATCATGCATAAGATCAGCAGCGAAGAGCAGCGGTAATGCCGAACGATCAGGCCGCGCAAGATCCGCGACCAATACCACCCTTTGGCCCCGACACGGCGTATGGGCCCGCACATATATTTCACCATCAGGGAACTGGTGCACTTCCAGGCTGCCAACCTTGGCCTGCGCCCTGTGGGCCAAATCTTTTGCCAATGCTTCCGCGCCTGGCAAGGCATAATAGATAAAGCTCATCAGTTGACCTCCACGGCAATAATATCTGGGTTTTGGTCCACATAGGCCTGCGCGTAAGCAAGCTCACCCGTGGATTCTGCATGCATCTCATAGAGCAGCGCGCCAGCTTCTACGCTGTCGCCCACACGCACCCTCATCAGCACTCCTGCGGCTTTGGCATCTGGGGCGCCCAGCAGCTTTGCCACTTGGGCGATACGGCGATTGTCGATACGCGACACCCTCCCGCTTTTCGCCGCCTCAACCGTCCGCCGGTGCTGTGCGACAGGCGGCTCGGCCAGACCACCTTGAGCCATGCAAATGGCTTCAAACTTCTTGAAAGCACGTCCGTCGTCCAAAGTGGTAATGGCGCGTGCGATACCCTCGCCCGCGTCCACACAGCCCGCCATTTCAAGCAGGCATCCGGCAAGGGTGATGGCGCGGTCTCGCAGGTCCTCTGGCGCGTCCCTCTCGCACCTGAGAACAGACAGCACATCCCGCGCCTCAAGGGCCGGGCCGATACCACGCCCCACTGGTTCGGCCCCATCACTTAGAACCGCTTGCGCTTTCAGGCCAAAAGCCGCCGCGGCATCCAGAAGGCTGGCCTTCAGTTTCTCCGCAGCCTGAAGGGACCGCACCTTGGCCGTCGGCCCATAAGGGATATCAAGGACAAGATGGGTGGCCCCGGCGGCGATCTTTTTCGAGAGCACCGAGGCAACAAGTTGACCGTCGCTATCGATATCAAGCGCGCGTTCGATACGGATCAGCAGGTCGTCAGCCGGACTGAGACGCACCGCCCCACCCCAAGCAAGGCAAGCACCTTCGCTTTCCACCACCCGCCGGATGGCTGCAAGGTCAAGATCAACCTTGGTCAGCACCTCCATCGTATCCGCCGTACCAGCGGGCGAGGTGATGGCGCGCGACGATGTCTTCGGCATCAGGAGGCCGTTCGCCGCCACAACGGAAACAACGATCGGCGTGGTCCGGTTACCCGGCAGACCGCCGATGCAATGCTTGTCCACCACTGGCGTGCGCGGCCATTCCAGCCTGTCGCCCACGTCAACCATGGCCTTGGTCAGCGCGATGCGCTCTGCCTCATCCAGATCGCGGGCGGAGCATGCCGTGATGAAGGCGGCGGTTTCCACATCGGAATAGCGTCCTTCGGTCAGGTCACGAACGATGGTTGACAGGTCATCGCCCTCAAAGGCGCGGCCATAAATCTTGCCCCTGACTTTCCTGAGCGATTCCAGAAGTGCCGGGTGGGACAGCGAGATGCAATCCCCTTCGCTTGCGCCGAGCAACGCCCAGGCCCGCTCAGACAGGCTTGCCTCGCCGTCGGCCAACAGGTCGGTGCTAATATGATGGACCGTCGCGATGATGAACCTGTCGCCCAGGTCCACACGGACTCGCGCCTGCGCGCTGAAGCCCTCGGCCCGACAAACGGCACAGTCTTCACGCATATAGATGATATGATCAGAGCGGCTGTTGATGCCAAGCCGCTTGAGCCGGATACCCAGATGGCACGCCCCTTCTTCCCCCGAGGTGGTCATGGCAGCTCAACCTCCTGCCCCAGTTCCGGGATTTCGCAGTGCCAGCCGAGCTCATCCCTTATTCGGGCGGCAAGCGCCGCCGACGCCTCGGGTTCGCCGTGGGTGACAAAGGTTGTTTTGGGCGGGTGTTTGAAGCCGGAAAGCCATTCAAGGATCTCGTCACTGTCTGCGTGCGCCGACAAGGCATCAAGATTTTCAACCTGCGCATTGACCGGAATGTAGGACCCATGGATCTTGATCTGACGTGCGCCTTCAACCATGGCCCGGCCGCGCGTTCCAGCTGCCTGAAACCCAGTGAACAGGATCGTATTCCGCCTGTCCGCCGCATAATGCTTGAGATGGTGCAAAATCCGCCCCCCTGTTGCCATGCCGCTCGCGGAAATAATAATCGCAGGCATCGCGAGATATGTCAGCTTCTTCGACTCTTCGACCTTGCGGGTATATTTGGCGACCGAGCAGGCTGTTTTACATTCCGCGTCAGATAGCCGGTGAACCGCCCGGTTTTCGCAATAGATATGGCTGGCATTGATCGCCATGGGGCTATCGAGGAACACGGGCAGGTCCGGTATCCGGCCCGCCTTCTTCAGCCGCGAAATTTGATAGAGGAGCGACTGGGTCCGCCCCACAGCGAAGGCTGGTACGATCACCGAACCTCCCCGCGCCGCCGTGCTGGAAATAATGTCAGCAAGCCTTGCTTCCACGTCCAGGGCCTCATGCTTGCGGTTCCCGTACGTTGATTCCACCACCAGATAGTCGGCATGGTCTATCTGGGTTGGTCGCAGCATAACGGGGTCCTCCATACGTCCCAGATCGCCTGAGAAAACAATGGTACGCCCTTCCATCTGCACTGTGATGGTGGACGCCCCCAGAATATGTCCCGCTGTGCGGAAGGTTGCCTCAATGCCATTCTGCACATGCATCGGGTGATCAAACGCTTGTGGCCGCAAGAGCCCGATCGCCTTCTCTGCATCCTCGCTTGTGTAAAGCGGGCGCGCCGGCTTGTGTTTGGAGAAGCCGTAACGGTTTGCGAACTCCGCATCCTTTTCCTGCAGGTAGGCGCTGTCGCGCAGCAGGATGTCGCACAACTCGGCCGTTGCGCCGGTGCAATAGACCGGGCCCTTGAAACCCTCTTTCGCCAACAGCGGCAGATAGCCGGAATGGTCAAGGTGCGCATGGGTCAACAAAACCGCGTCGATGGTCGAGGGAGCGACCTCAAGCGGCGCCCAGTTCTTCAGGCGCAAATACTTGAGCCCCTGGAAAAGGCCACAATCCACCATGATTTTGGAGTCCGCCCCGGACAGGAGATATTTGGACCCTGTAACGGTGCCCGCCGCCCCCATGAATGCCAGTTTCATCATTGGATATCTCCTCTCTCATTGCGCCATAGTGGCTCTGGGTCCGCCTTCCCGTGGATCGCTGCAATTTCACCTTCACTCAGAAATTGGGCTGGATCGACCTGTAACCCCTTCGCGACCTTCTCAAGTGCGTGGGCCCATGTGCAGCCGTTCGCGAACAGCATGCCATTTTCATCAAGCGTGCCGCCACGGTTGGCATACCCAAGAACAAATGTCTTTCCCGGTCCCGTATCAAGCGGTCGGGTCGTTCCCAGAAACGGGGCGGCCCGCATGTGCGTGAGCATCACCCGAATGTCTGCTGCGTCTGGAAACAGCTCACCACGAATACTGTCTGCTGCCACCATCGCCGCTTCGCGTTCGTCGCGTGGCTCTCGGAATCTGCCGGGTTCCAACAGATACACCAGACCATGGGCGACACCGCGTTCATCAAGTCGCCCGGAGGCCTTCAATGCTTCCGCCAATTGATAGGCACCGCAGGCGACCAGAATAACCTTTTCATCAGGCCCACCATGTCCCTTCAGCCTGACTGCCCCTTCGGCAACCAGTTGCTGCGCCTGCTCTGGCGTAAAGAAGGTCGGTTGCGCCCTTTTGGGTGTCACGAGGGACCAGATGGTTCCCTTGCTTTCATAAACCGCCCGAAGGCTGGTTTGGGCGCTGTTCCAATCGGCAGGGAACAAGACGCGGGACACATCCGACATCTCACCCAACAGGGCTTCACACAAAGTTGGGTCCTGGTGCGATTGTTCGTTCTTGCCGTTTTCCCAAGTGTGGGATGTCAACAAGATCGGCACGCCAAGCCAACCAGGTTCCTGCCCCGCAACCCTTCGGTGCCGCGCGAAGATGATTTCCTGCCTGAGCGCGCCCAGCATTTTGACGGCAAAGGCTTCATACGAGCAGACGAGGTTGAGGCCGCCCTTGTTCCCAAGCGCCGCGCAAACAACGGCTTCTTCATTGAGGGCCGTCACAACAGCACCATCAACGGCTTCGGCCACACCTTCCTCCGGAGCCGTAACCCTGTGCTTGAGGAGGTCCAGCGTCGCATTCATCTTGTTGCTGCGCATTTCATCGGGATTGCCCACACGTGGCCTCAGCCCGGGGTTGGACCGAACCATGCTGCAGAAATACTCATCAATGCCAGCCATGGGGGAGCAGGTCTGCTCATCGCCAACGTTCTTCCACGTCGGCTCCGGCAGAACAGTGTCCGGCAGCTTGCGCGATACCAGTGGATGGTCTCGCTCCATTGGGCGACCCTGCGCTTCATGCTGGTTCAATAACTGAACCGCCTCTGCCAAGGCGTCCTTGGGCACAAAGAGCGCCTTTGCCCCTTCATTGAAGGCCGCCCTCGCTGCGTCGTTAGCATGGGGATTTTCGACCAGTGGCAGATTATGAGCCGCATTGGTGCCCGCACCTGGAAAACCGAAACCCTTTTCCGTTTCCGCGATGCCATAATGAAGCGGCACAGGATACTGTCCCGTGCCCTTTTTACAGGCGCTCGCACAAGCTGACAGCCGAGCCTCGATTTCAAAAATGGCCCACGCAAAGGCCGCCGGGTCCCGCCCATCCAGATCGATGGGGTCAAATCCATTCAGGCGAAGATGGTCGCGAAACCAGTCAACGCCGCCGCTTTGGGCCATGGTTGACCGTTGGTCAATCCGGCGACCGTTGGCGATCATGATCGGGGCAACCAGCCCACTGTCTTCGGCCCGCCACCACCGGGCCGCCCAGTCGCTGCCCCTTTGCTCTTCGAATGCGCCGTCGCTCAGGAATGCCACCAGCTTTTCGCCCGGCAAAGGCATGTGGGGATACAGTAGTTCTGCAAACCCCAGATAGCCGCCTTCGATCATGCCGCCTCCAGTGTGCGGATTGACATGGCTGCCAAGAGGCGACAGCGGGTACCCGTCATGCCCAACACCATAAGAGTAGAAATCCTGCGCGAACCGTGTCGCCCCGTCATCCGTCCAGTCGTATCGCCTAGCCTGCTCGGGGGACATATTGTCGGTGATCAGATTGGTCGCATCGATCGCCGCCACACAGTGCCCCTGGCCCATCAGCCAGGACCTGGTTTCACCACTGAGTGCATTTGCAAGCAAATAGCCCACATATCCGATCGCGATATTGAGCGAACCGCCAGTGTGGCCTTGGGGTTCCGCTTTGAAATCGCTCGCCTCCATCGTACGACCATCAGTATAGACGCGGCCGGCGTAGGTCATATGCGCAACCATCCACATGGCCGCGCTTGCCACCTTGTCCGCAGCCGTCAGCCGCGCATATCCCTCGGTTGCACTTAGCAAACTTCCATTTTCCACCAACATCATCACCATGTCGTGGATACGCACCTGGGTCAGGTCGTCGTGGCGGATAACACCGTAGCCCGCCGCCCATGCGGCGAACGCCTCGTTGTTGGCGCGGAAGGCTTCGGCACGGGCCCGAATCCTGTGTCGTTCGTGGGCGGGAAATTGCGCTAACATGATTACACTCCATTCTTTTCGATCACCCAGTCGGTCACCTGGCTGGTTAGGCAAACAGCCGGGCAGCTTTGTCTGCCATAAATCTGTTTTCGTCGAGCACGACGACTTCAACGGTCACGTTGCTATGGGGGGCAGAAATCACACCTCCCGATCCGTCACAGCTTGCGTTGCGACAGTCATCCATCTCGACGCCCAGAAATGCCAGTCCTTCGAAACAGCGCCGTCTGATTTCAGGGAGGTGCTCGCCAATACCGCCACCTACAACGATGGCATCTAGCCCCCCGAGCGCCGCAGCATAAGCCCCGACATATTTCCGGATACGGTAACAGTACATTTCAACCGCAAGTTTTGATTGATCATCGTCAAGCAAGAGAAGGTCTTTTAAGCTCGTGTTACCCCCCGAAACTCCATGCAGGCCGGATCGGCGGTTCAAAAGATCCTCAATCTCGCTTACCGACAGGCCTTTCTCCTGCTGCAGATACAAAAGGACACCAGGGTCAATATCACCGCATCGGCTGTTCATCATCAGACCTTCAAGGGGCGTGAAGCCCATGGACGTGTCAACAGCGCGCCCGTCCCTGACGGCGCAGGCGGAAGCCCCCGAACCAAGCTGCAGACTGATCACGCGACGGGCCTGAGGATTGCGTTTGACGGCTGCCTGCCACATCAAGTGGTGCGCGATACCGTGAAACCCCAAACGTCGGATGCCCAGGCGGGCCGGAATGGCATAAAGCGCGGCATAGTCCGGCATATTGTGAAAGAAGGCGCTATCAAACACTGCCACCTGCGGCACCGCCGCCCCAAACAGCGCCCGACAGGCTTCGATCATCTCAAGCGCCAAGGGGTTGTGCAAGGGGGCCAGCGGGCTGTTGGCCTTGATGGCTGCTACGACTTTATCGTCAATGAAGCAGCTTTCACCATAGGCCGCACCGGCGTGGACAATTCGGTGGCAAACTGCGTTGGGGGTCGCATTGCCCTGGGCCTCAATGAATTGACCTATATGTCGGGACAGAACGGTCGCGCCGCCTTTACCATCGAAGGTCGCCGTCGTGGCGGACCCAGCTTCCCCATCATGCCAGCCAAGCCGCAAACTGGAACTGCCTATGTTGACGGAAAGAAACATTGATCGCACCTTTCGCTTCAGGCAACACATACCACCTCGATTCCTGAGCAGGCTAAACCTTCCACAAACTGGAAGGTCAAACAGGAAATTGGATTAACGACACACGCCACGATCAACTCGATGTGAACCGTGAAAAGCCCCTTGACCCTGAACTATGGTATAGGGCTATGCTTCCGGACATGCGATTCGTCAGACACATATATGGTGCCCTATTGGCTGCCCTTCTGTTTGTCTCTCTCGCCAGCGCTCCGGTGATGGCGAAGGTTGCTGCGCATGCCTGTTGTCCAGAAACAGAAATGTCTTTTTCAACGACCTTTATGGACGGCACGCTCATCCATAGCCAGCATGTCAAAAGCATGGGGCAAAATAATGCTCATGACGATCATAATCGCAGCTCTTCCAAAGCTCCCTGTAGTATTGCCTGCTGTGCTGGTTTCGCCAATATTGTCGCGCTGCCCGACCCTTTGGGCAAACAGGACGACTACTATGGTGCGGCACCACTTTATGAGCTGACGCCCCAAGTTGGACTTTCTGTAACACACTCCATCGTTACCCCCCCTCCACGCCTCCTGACTTTTTCCTAAGGTAGCATTGGTCCGCCAATCTGCGCCTTATGCTGGTATACTTGCTCTACCAGCCAACCATTCCTGTCCTTTGTCAGTTGAGGTTTAGACATGTACCGACAGACGTCCCTAGTCGCTATCGCGACTATTATGATAGCCGTTCCGGGATTGGCATCTGAAAATGCTGTCCCCATAGAAGTAGCGTCAGCTACTCCACGCGCCACTATGCAACAAGATGAGCACCAACCCGCCCTTACGATGAAAGAGGCCGTTAGGCTGGCGCTCAATTCCGACGACCCCTATCTTCTGGAGCCCGGCGTCCGCGCTGACGCCCAACTGGACCGTGCTGTGGCTGACTCGCAGTTGCCCGATCCAAAATTCCGGGCCACATTCGCCAATTGGCCGACAAATAGCTTCAGCTATACCCAAGAACCGATGACCCAGCTTCAGCTGGGATTGAGCCAGACCTTTCCAAAGGGTGATACGCTCAAGTTCAATCGCCAGAAACGGCAGGCATTGGTAGGAATGGAACAGGCCAGACTGGACCTACGCCGCCGCGAGATTGTGCTCGACACACGGCAAAACTGGCTTGATCTCTATTATTGGACTGCTGCCCGGGAAAAGGTCCTGGCTAGCAGAATGGCCATCGCCGAACTGATCGAAGTCATTGAAGCCATCTATGCGACGGGTCGGGAAACCAGTCAGGACGTGTTCCGTGCGGAGCTGGAATTAAGCCTGCTGGATGACCGGCTGGTAGAAATTGACCGCCAAGACGCAATGGTGCGTGCCCGACTTGCCCGCCGTATAGGGCAAGACGCAGCCACCAAACAAGTTCCCGCGTCACTACCACCAATGCGTCATCCTTCCGATATCGCACCACTGACGGAACGCCTCAGCCAACACCCTGCGGCCCGTGTGCAGGAAGCCAATGTGGCGGTAGCGGACAAAGACGTTGGCGTGGCTCGTGAGCAATATAAGCCCGGCTGGTCAGTGAACGTGGGTTATGGTGCGCGTGGGGCCGACAGGGCCGACCTGGCTACCGTTGGTGTCGTGATGGATGTGCCCTTGTTTACCCAGAAACGCCAGGACAAGCGCCTATCTGCCGCCAAGAAAGACCGGCAGGCCGCCCAGTTGGGGCATGACACCGTCCTTCTTGATCTGAAAAAGATGCTCGACAGCAGCTATGCCGACTGGCAGCGGCTGCAGAAACGCGTGGGCTTGTTCCAATCCGTTGTTATCAAGCGGGCAAAGGAAACGTCCGAGGCGTCCCTGACATCTTATCAAAATGGGGTCACCGACTTTGCAGAACTTGTTCGGGCCCGGCTCGCTGAACTGGATGCGGAGCTTAATCTGCTCAAGCTCCAGAGCGAACGCATGAAGGCCCAGGCTCAACTATTATTCCTCGAGGGGGAAGACGATGCGTAAGACATTAATGATCGCCACGGCCACGCTTGCGGTAGGGATTGCCCTTGGCTATGCGGGCAGTCAACTGACAGCGCCGGGCGCTAGTGAAACTGCCGGTTCTGCCAAATCCGGCGAACGCGAAATCCTGTATTGGGTTGCGCCAATGGACGCCAACTATCGCCGCGACCAACCAGGTAAGTCCCCGATGGGGATGGACCTGATCCCAGTCTATGCCGATGAAGCCGGTGGTGGGGATGACGCCAACGCGCTGAAAATTAGTGCCGCGGTCGTCAACAATCTGGGCGTCCGGACAGCTGCAGCCACCGTTGCCGATATGACCCGAGAGATTGAAACCGTGGGCTATATCGACATGGACGAAGACAAGACGGCCCATGTCCATGTTCGGACGGCTGGCTGGGTTGAAAAACTGTACCGGAAGGCCGTGGGTGAGGAAGTCAGGAAAGGCGAACTGATTTTCGAACTGTATTCACCTGAACTGGTGAATGCCCAGACGGAATTCCTGCAGGCAATACGCCTGAAGCAGGAGGGCCTGACCCGTGCCTCGCAGGAACGCCTGCGGGCCCTGGGCATGACAGACAGCCAAATCTCGGACATTCGAAAAAGTGGCACAGTCAATCAGCTTGTTGAGGTTCGCGCCCCTCAGGACGGGGTCATTGTGGACTTAGGCATTGGCGAAGGCATGTACGTCCAGCCCGCCAAGACCGTCTTTTCACTGGCCGACCTGTCAACGGTGTGGGTGATGGTTGATGTTTTCGAAGGTCAAAGCGATTGGGTCGCGGAAGGCCAGAAGGCGACAATGCAACTGCCATTCCTGCCAGGAGAGACCTGGGACGGAACGGTTGATTATGTCTACCCGATGGTTGACCCTAAAAGCAGGACCGTGCAAGTGCGGCTCGCGTTCCCCAACAAGGATGGCCGCCTGAAGCCCAACATGTACGGCGAGATCAGCATTATGGCTGCGCCAGAATCCGGCGTTCTTTCCATTCCCCGTGAAGCCCTGATCCGCACAGGTAAGACAGACCGGGTTATCCTGGCCCTCGGAGACGGGCGGTTCCGGCCCGCTGAAGTGATCGCAGGCCATGAGAGCGGCGACAGAGTCGGCATCAAGGCTGGCCTTGAAGCAGGCGAGCGTGTTGTGACCTCCGGACAGTTCCTGATCGATAGCGAAGCCAGCATCAACAGCGCATTCCTGCGCATGCTCGACGGCGATGCTCCCATGGCGGACATGGCCATGCCAAATGACGACACGTCGCCTTCACCTGAAAAGGCGCAAATCCATCACGGCATGGGGACTGTCAATTCGATTGCGGGCAACACGGTCAATCTGTCTCATGATCCGATCCAGTCATTGGGCTGGCCGGAAATGACCATGGATTTCACCGTAGCGCCAGAAGTGGATCTTTCCCTTTTCAATCCAGGCGACCGGATGCACTTCCAACTTCAGCAAGGCGAGGATGGGCCCTTCATCATCGTCTCAGCCATGAAAATGTAGAAGACGGAGTTTGAACCCATGATAGCCAATCTTATTCGCTGGTCGGTTCAGAACCGTTTTCTGGTTGTGATCCTGACTCTTCTTTTCGCCGGTTGGGGTGCCTATTCGCTGTCGAAGACACCACTTGACGCCATCCCCGACCTTTCCGATGTACAGGTAATTGTCAAAACCACCTATGCGGGCCAGGCCCCACAGGTGATTGAAGACCAGGTTACCTATCCTCTGACAACTGCGATGCTATCTGTCCCAGGTGCGGTTACCGTTCGCGGCTACAGTTTCTTCAACGACAGCTATGTTTATATCATCTTCGAAGACGGCACCGATCTTTACTGGGCACGGTCGCGTGTTCTTGAATATCTCAGCCAGGTTGCTCCCACCTTGCCTGAGGGTGCCAGAACCGCGCTCGGGCCCGACGCAACCGGTGTTGGTTGGGTCTATCAATATGCACTTGTCGATCGCAGCGGAAAACATGACCTTGCAGAGCTCAGGAGCCTTCAGGACTGGTTTCTGAAGTTCGAGCTTCAGACCGTGGAAGGTGTATCCGAAGTCGCCACCATTGGCGGCATGGTCAAGCAATATCAGGTGGTGGTGAATCCGAACCGCTTGCGCGCCTACGACATCCCGCTCCAAATGGTCAAACGGGCGATCCAGCGCGGCAACCAGGAAACTGGTGGTCGGGTGATCGAGATGGCCGAGGCGGAATATATGGTTCGCGCTTCCGGCTATATTGACGACCTTAAGGATCTGGAATCCATCCCCGTTGGCCATACAGCGAACGGTACACCGATCCTGCTCAAGGAAATAGCCGACATCCGCATGGGGCCAGAACTTCGCCGGGGTATTGGTGAGCTGAATGGTGAAGGCGAGGCCGTTGGTGGTGTCATCATCATGCGATGGGGCGAAAACGCTTTGGCTACCATTGACCGGGTGAAGGAGAAACTGGAACTCCTCAAGGCCAGCTTGCCCGAAGGCGTAGAGGTTGTTGAAACCTACGACCGTTCCTCACTGATTGAGCGCGCCGTAGACACGCTGAACGAAAAGCTCATAGAAGAATTCATCGTGGTAGCCCTTGTTTGCGCTGTGTTCCTTTTCCACATGCGGTCGGCACTTGTTGTCGTGCTCAGCCTCCCGGTTGGCATTCTGGCCGCGATCATCGTGATGAATGCGCAAGGTATCAATGCCAACATCATGTCGCTTGGAGGCATCGCAATTGCCATCGGCGCCATGGTGGATGCCACGATCGTGATGATCGAGAATTTTCATAAGCATATGGAAGACGAGACAGTCACCAGCGCGAACCGCTGGGAGATTGTCACCAAAACCGCCGTCGAGGTGGGGCCGCCCCTCTTCTTTTCGCTTCTAATTATAACCCTGAGTTTCGTGCCGATCTTCGCGCTCGAAGCGCAAGAGGGGCGTCTTTTTCATCCTCTGGCCTTTACGAAGACCTACGCGATGGCTGCGGCATCTGTCTTGTCGGTCACCTTGGTGCCGGTTCTGATGGGCTATTTTATCCGCGGCAAAATCTTGCCCGAACATAAGAACCCCATCAACCGCGGGCTGATCGCGGCCTATCGCCCCTTCATTGGCATGGTGCTGAAGTTTCCAAAAAGTATGATTGTGGTCACACTTATCATCATGATCAGCGCTTTATATCCGCTTAACCGTATTGGCGGAGAGTTCATGCCGGATCTTGACGAAGGTGACCTTTTATACATGCCAAGCGCCTTCCCTGCCGTCTCTGCAGGCAAGGTCGCGCAAATCGTCCAACAGACCAACAAGTTGATCAAATCGATCCCTGAAGTGGAGGCCGTGTATGGCAAGGCGGGACGCGCTGAAACCGCCACGGACCCCGCACCCCTCACCATGATCGAGACCACGATCAAGCTGAAGCCCAGAAGCGAGTGGCGCGAAGGGATGACCACTGAAAAACTGAAGGCCGAGCTGAATAGCCTTGTTCAAGTCCCAAGCCTCACGAATGTCTGGATTATGCCGATCAAGAACCGCATCGATATGCTGGCTACTGGAATCAAGACCCCCGTAGGGATCAAGGTGGCCGGGCCTGATTTGAACGTGATTAGCGAAGTTGGCCAACGCATTGAGGCGGTGATGAAAAATGTACCTGGCACCGCATCCGTCTACGCTGAACGTGTTACGGGCGGGCGCTATGTCAACGCCGAGATCGACCGTGTGAAGGCAGCCCGGTATGGCCTCAATATTGCGGATGTCCAAGAAGTGATCCGTACCGCCATCGGTGGTATGTCTGTGACGGAAAGCGTTGAAGGGCTGGAGCGATACCCTGTCAATCTCCGCTACCCAAGGGAATACCGGGATTCACTTGACCGACTTCGTTCTCTGCCCATCGTTACACCCAAGGGCGAACACATCCCGCTTGGGCAGGTGGCCGACATCAATGTCTCAGGCGGCCCCGGCGTGATCAGGTCCGAAAACGCGCGGCTTAACGGCTGGATCTATGTCGACATATCCGGCGTTGATATCGGGTCCTACGTCAAGGAAGCGCAAAGGGTGGTGCGAGAACAGGTTGATTTGCCGGCGGGCTATTCGATCGCCTGGTCCGGTCAGTATGAATATATGGAACGGGCAAAGGCGAAACTGAGCGTCGTCGTTCCTGTCACGCTGATTATCATCCTGCTTCTGCTGTATATCAACTTCAAAAACCTGACATCTGTGCTGATCATCATGGGCACGCTGCCACTCTCACTCGTTGGCGGCATCTGGCTGCTGTACCTACTTGGATACAACCTCTCCGTGGCCGTGGGCGTAGGCTTCATCGCCCTTGCAGGCGTCGCCGTTGAGATTGGTGTCTTGATGATCGTCTATCTCAACCAAGCTTGGGAGAAGGTCAAATCCGAGGCTGAAACTGAGGGCCGCCCTGTTGTCGCTGCCGATCTCACAAATGCTGTTGTCCAGGGAGCATTGATGCGGGTTCGGCCAATCATGATGACGGTCGCCGTTATCATCGCTGGCCTTCTACCGATCATGCTTGGCTCTGGCACGGGGTCTGAGGTTATGCGCAGGATTGCTGCCCCCATGGTGGGCGGCATGGTCAGTGCTACCATCCTGACGCTTCTGGTGATTCCGGCCATGTATCTCCTCTGGAAAGGGCAGGAGATAAAACGGCAACCCAAACAGACATCAAACCCAACCAACCCTGCATCGGGAGACGAAAATGACTGATCTAATCATTCCCAACTGGCATCCGCTGCTGGTCCATTTCACGGTGGGTTTGACCGTGAGTTCGACACTGTTTCTTATTTTGTCAAAAGTCGTACAGAAGAAGCATGTCACAATATTTGAAACTGCCGGGAAATGGACCCTGTGGCTCGGCGCGGCTATCACGGTCTTGACTGTGCTGGCAGGCATTCAGGCCTTCAATAGCGTCGCGCACGACGATATCGCCCACAAGGTGATGAAGGTTCATCGGGCCTGGGCGCTCGGGACGGCAGTCGCAATCATTTTGGTTGCGGTTTGGGTCTACAAGTCGAAGGCCATCTCGACCGCTGTCATCGCGGCCAGTCTGGTGCTTACAGGCCTTGTGGGCGTGACCGGCTATTTGGGGGCGGAGCTTGTATACCGCCATGGCCTTGGCGTCATGCGCCTGCCTGACGCCAGCGGCGAAGGCCACGACCATGGCGGCGATGCATCACACAGCCATGACAGCGATCACCAAGAGGAAGTCGCTGGTCACGACGAAGACCACGATCACGCTGCTGCGGGAGTTGAGAGCGACCAACACGAACCAACAGCGCCCACGGTTATAGATGGTCATTCACATTCAGGCATGTCGGCGCAGGACTATGCCCAGCACTTTCAAGAAGCCCTATACAGCGGCAATTTCGAGAGTGTGGCCGCAAGTTTTGCCGCAGACGCAGTCATCTTCGAGAACGGCGTGCGGGAAGCGTCACTCGAAAACTACTTGGAACATCACTTGAAGCCAGAGATGCCCATGCTTGAGGCAGCACAACGCAAGCTCCTCAAACAAGATGTTCAAGAAAAAGCCAATCTAGCCGTCGTCACCACGTCAGCGACACTTTCATTCATGAACAATGATAAGCGCTACGATTTTTACAGCGTCGAAACTCTTGGCCTTGTGAAGGTGGATGGAGAATGGAAGGTATCACACGCCCATTGGTCCTCCCGTCCCATAAAAAAATAGTGACAATTTGGTAATTCAGACAAAGGAAAAGTCATGAGAAAAATTTTGAAAGCCCCCCTGACCGCCCTCACTATTATCGGACTGAGCTCACTCTCGGTCCATGCGGGTGGTGATAGTCATGAACACAAAAGCCATCAACGCAAGCACGCCGCCGAAAAGCAGGTAATGGTGCATGCCAAGGTGAATAGAATCGACGCTGACAAGCGTACAATCAACGTCACCCATGGTGCCATCAAAGAGCTCAACTGGCCCGCGATGACTATGGATATGAAAGTCGCCAACGACGTTGACTTAGATATTCTAGAGACAGGTCAGGAAGTCATGGTTTCCCTCGGCCGTGGAGAAGATGAGATCTACATGATCACTAAAGTGATGGTCCACGGTCACTAAGGCGGGAGGCCCCGGGCAATTTCCTCTCTGAGCTTGGGGCCTCTCTTCTTGACCCATCTGGTTGTGGTGCTACCTTAGCAATAACCGAATAGGGGAGATTAAGCTGATATCAAGGAAGTTCAGCCACTTATTCCTACTGGTCAACATTCTCGTGTGGATCAGCGCCCCTACTCTTGCATTTTCCTCAGGAGAACCACTTCATAACGAAGGAAACCTTGTTGACCTTGTTCAGGGCCATAGCATATTCCTAGCTCTTGAAGATGTGGATTCCGAAACACTAAGGAATACCAACACGGAAGAGCTTGATATGTTCATTGGGCTTCATATTGCTGAAACTGCGCCGGATGATTGGACTCATATCCATGGCACTCTTGACGGTTGCTGCGCGGCCGGCGGCCTTGTCTGTGACGCAGGCCTCACCTTCAGCACAATGTACGCCCCTTACTATATCGGTCAACTGACGCACTGTGCCCATTCGGTGTCCAACCTTTCGGGTATTGAAACTCCCCCACTTTACCATCCTCCCAAAGTGTAAGCCGCGGACCAGCCGCATGCTGCCTATATAGCGCCGCATGCACAAGCTGACGCGACTTTTCCCAAAGTTCGAAATTCAAAACCACACGCCCGAAGGGGCTGTGTGAATTGGTCAACGGGCACTTTTGCCCCGTGGAGGAAATTATGACGTATCAATCAAAATCAAAATACACTCTGACGTGTACGACATGTGCCGTCGCCCTGCTTTCTAGCGCTGCCATTTCCGATGACAGCGACAAAAATGAGATGTTTCTTGAAGAAGTAATCGTTACCGCACAAAAGCGGGAGTCCAGTCTCCAGGATACTCCTATCGCGATGACAGCAATGACGGGAGAGATGCTTGAGAATATCGGCATCCGCACCATTGAGGATTTCCAATTCTTCGTGCCCGGTGTCACGGTTACCAACGATTCCATGGCGATTGTAAATATCCGCGGCATCGGCACATCAGCATTTGGGGTCGCGACAGACCCAAGCTCAACCGTACATTTCGACGGCATTTACCAGCCCCGCCCCACAACCGGCTATCAGGACATGTTCGATGTGGAACGGCTGGAGCTATTGCGAGGCCCGCAAGGAGTGCTCTTCGGCCGAAACTCGGCAGGCGGTACACTCAATGTGATCTCGAAAGCTCCAAGCGAGGAGTTCGAGGGCACTTTCGGCGTTACCATGGGCAGCTATAACAAAAGGAGCTTCAGCGGCACCGTTTCGGGCCCGCTGAGCAACAATATCCGGGCCCGCCTGACCTTGCTGAAAAACGACCGGGACGGCATTTATACCGATATTGTTTCCGGTGACAAGTATCAGGATCAGGACACGTTCGCGGGCCGTGCCACCATAGCTATCGATTTCACGGAAAATTTTGAGATGATCCTGCGCGGCGACTTCAGCAAGGAAAGGGAAACGGGCTATCCTGCTGTACGCACCTTCTATCCGGACGAATTCGCAGATGCCGGCGCTACGATCCCGACCGACGAGGATGAAGTGGCATTCGACACCAAGCCGGTAAGTAATGCCGATATCTGGGGCATGTCCGCCACTGCAATCTGGAGCGGCGAAGACTATACCTTCAAGTCGATCACATCATATCGGGAAAGTGAGGTCGATCAGGTTATTGATGCCGACGGGACAGACCTGACCATCTTCGATATCGGCTTCCAGGAAAACTCGCGCTCCTTCACGCAGGAACTCCAGCTTTCCAACAACAACCCTGAGCGCCTTGAATGGATCGTGGGTGCCTTTTTCCTGAATGAAGACGGTGACGGCGGCATTGATATCCTGTTCGAGGACCCGAAGATCAATATTCCAGAACGTAACGTCACCAATGCCTATGCCCTGTTCGGCCAGAGCACCTACAGCGTGACAGACCGACTGCGCGCCACCGTGGGCCTGCGTTACAGCTACGAAAAAAAAAGCTACAACTATTCCACGGCAGTGAACGGCACGGAAGTAGATAGCGGCTCGCCTACCGACGATTGGAAGGCTTGGACACCACGCTTTGCCATTGATTACGACATCAATGACGACGTGATGGCATATATTTCGGCAACTCGTGGTTTCAAATCCGGCGGTTTCCAGCTTGGGGACGCCAGTTCATTCGATCCTGAATATCTCTGGAGTTATGAAGCGGGCGTGAAATCCACTCTGTTCAACAAACGCATGCGAGCAAATGTCGGTGTATTCCAGTATGATTACACCAACCTTCAGGTGGTTGAATATATTGGCGGCGTAGCCACCACATCCAATGCCGGTCAGGCCACCATCAAAGGCATTGAGGGCGAGTTTGTGGCGCGCGTTGCCGATGACTTCGATGTCAATGCAACCATTGCCTACCTGGACGCCAAATATGATGTCTTCTTCGAAGGCGGGGAGGACTTCTCTGGCAATCGCATCTCCAACTCGCCGAAGTGGGCGTATTCGTTCGGTGCCCAATATACGTACGATATTGGCGACAAGGGCTATATAACCTTGCGCGGAGACTTTGCTTGGCGTGACAATGTCGATTTCAAGCGGAACAATCTACCGCAGTACCGGGCGGATACCTATTCGCTTCTGAACGCGCGCATTGCCTACACCACGGCAGACGAACTGTGGGAAGTATCGCTATATGGCCAGAACCTGACCAATAATCGTTATGCCACATATATCACAACCGGACGCAACGTGGCGGGAGCCGCCGACAGCAGCCTGCCTGTGACTGTGTTTGGCGAACCTCGCCAATATGGCATCCAGCTGAAACGAAACTTTTAAGCCTCGGTTCCGAAACATGTGTGGCGGGGAAATCCCCGCCACATTTCACTCGATTAAAAGCTATATTTCACGCCACCGGTTACGGTGCGCGGCTTGCCAGGCAAAAGCCCCATAGGCCGCCGGGAAACAGCATAAGTCTTATCGAACAGATTGTCGACACTCAGGAACAATCCGATGTCATCACTAAGCTGGTAGTTTGCAGAAATATCAACAACGACACGTCCACCGACCTTCTCAGCGTTGAAAATTTCCCCAACACCTGGCTGCGTGCGCGTGGACGACACGTAGTTTGCCTGTATTGTTGTGCTGAGATTCTCCGAAGCCAACCCAGCGGCCATAGTCAGTTGGTGACGCGCCAGATATGGGAAGTGGTCTCCCTGTGTCACCTCGCCCCAAAAACTATCCGAGAAGCTCGTGCTAAACTCGGAATCCGTATAGGTATAGTTAAAGGATAGAGGCATCGTCCAAGAGCCTCGCAGGTCAACGTTATAGCCGCCCAATAATTCCAGCCCATACACACGGGCAGCACCGCCATTGAATTGATCCCCGATATCACACTGCCCCGGCTGTCCTGAGGCGGCGGTACAATCACCAAGAATGTTGTTATAGTCGGAATAGAACAGAATACCTTCGGCGTAAAAGCCGTTCCTGTCATATATCAAGCCTGCTTCAACATTTAGACTACTCTCTTCCTTTGCTTCTGGGTTGCCAGCACCAGGCGGATTGAACCCTTTGAATAGGCCACCTGTAATCGTCAGATTATCGGAGTACCGGTAGCTGACGCCGATACCGGGTACAAAGGCGTTTACCTTGACCTCCGGCTTGCCCTTCCCCTCGGTCAAGCGATCTGCATCATCTGTCCAATCCATGCGGTTTAGTTGAATGGCTTCAAAGCGCACACCGGGCACAAACGTCCAGCCGCCAACAGTAATGGTATCTTGTGCGAAGAAGGCCCATGCTTTGGCCTCAACCAACCTATTGCCAGCGGCGCCCAGATTGTCAGCCGATGAGAATACCAGAGCACCATCGACCATTGAGTACCGCTCGTTGAACTGAAGCCTATCTTCATTGTCTTCATGATAGCGGATCGAAAATTCCAAATCATGTTCGGCTCCTTCTGTAGAGAATGGCACTGCGACCAACGACTGGATGCCCTTGGCTTCGTAGGTTCGCGCATTATGGCGAATGCGGATGGCGCCTTCTGCACTGTCAGCCTCCCCCCGAAGCCAGCTGAGCTCGGTTGCGCAAATATCAGGGTTGGCCAGAACAAAGGCGCCGCTGCTGCTCCCGCATGCATCCGTGGTGTTCTTGAGGTCATGAAGTTTGAACCAGTCGCGCTCAAATGTGTTCCGATAGGCGGTCGTGACTAGTTCCACGTTCCCAATCCTGGCTTGGTGTGTGAGCTGTATTTGGTCATGCTTGGTGTCAATATTGTCCAGTGCACTGGCGGCATATCGCATGTTGGGGTTTGTTGCGAAATCAGTGTCAGTTAGCCCCAGATAAGTCTCGTTGGAAAAACCATTCGTCCTGGAGAACTTGATCTCAATCGACTGGGGAATGGCGACGTCCTCGTCAGTTTTAACCCTGAACTTGGCCAGATAGTCTTTCACATCGAAGCCGGTATCGCCGCCACCTGGTAGTTCCTTGAAGCCATCATTGTTCGATCTGAAGAATTCCACAACACCCCCGATGTTTTTGCCCGAGCCCCCGATCACACTGTGTGTGACGAACAGGTCGTCGCTACCCACGCGAAGATCGGCAAAACCGCCGAACTCTTTAGGAATGGAGCGGCTTACAAGATTGACAGCGCCACCAACGGAGCGCGGTCCAAACTTAACCGCTGCCGATCCTTTGCGAACTTCCACGGCTTGCATACGAACTGCGGTCGGAAAATAGTAGGCTGCTGGCGCAGCATATGGCGCTGGCGCGATCAGTACGCCATCCTCCATCAATGTAATTTTGGAAGATCGTTCAACACCTGATCCCCGTAGCCCGATATTCGGGCGCAGCCCATAACCGTCTTCTTCCTGAATATTGACGCCGGGCACCATACGCAGCGTACGCAATATATCCTGATATTTGAATGTATCGAGATCTTCTTGGCTGAGCCGGGTTGCCGAACCTGGGACCTTTGACCGGTCTGTTCTTTCCCCAATCACTTGGATACGCTCTACATCCAGAAACTCAATCGTGGGTTCATCCACCCCATATGCGTTTACGGAAATAGCAATGAGGGCTGCAGTCGAAACAGAGCCGAGCAGTGCTGTGTTTATAGTTTTGCTTTTCATCTTTTGTTCCATTTTCGCTAATTTGCGAATGCTCTTGCGTGTTATTCGCATTAATTTTGCTAAAAAGAAGCGCTGGCAGATTTCCTTATCAAAGGATCAAACAGCGCTCTTGTTGATGGAGCCGCCCGCCGCTGGCGGGTGGCTCAAATTCTAATATTCGTCATTTGCCTTTGAATGTTTTGCGGATGTAGGAAAGAATATCGCGAACATCATCCTCGGTCAGGTCCGGGTTGCCACCGAGAGGAGGCATTGCCATGTCCGCGCCTGGACGATCAACACCTTCCATCACACTTTTCACAAGCGCACTGTTACCCTTTTTTAGGGGCCCAGTTCGCGATGTGAAATCCGGCAACCCGGGAATGGTTGGCTTTCCATTCTCACCATGACAAGCGATACAGGTCTCTTCATATTTCTCTTTACCATTGACCAAGTCACGTGGTGCGGCTTGCGCAGCAACGGAGAAGGCCGAAATGACAATCAGCGATATTGCGGTTTGTTTTTTCATCTTAGTTCCTTACTTGTTGCTGGCCTGAAGGAAGGCTTTGATGTCGCGGGCAACATCGCCAGGGATATTGGCCCTAACGCGCATATGCGTTACATCCACATGCCACTCTTCGTCAGAGTTGTCCTGAGCGCTTTTCATATTGTGGCATCGGGCACAGGTTTTCGCCCAAGCCTTGGCCCCGCGGGCAAATTGCATCGGGTCGGGTTTGGGCTGTTGCGTATCAGCTGAGGCTACGCCCAACCCCACCATGGAAAGAACTGTTCCCGCAAAAGCAAGGACAACGAAATCACTTTTCTTAAGCATTGTTTATCTCCTGATGCCTAGAAGCCATAAGACAGCTGGAACTGAAGACGGGTATCATCTTCACGTTCTTCAGCCATATAATTGCGAAATTCGAGACCGCCTTTGACAACGACCGAAGGAGAGAACCAATAGTTGAGGCCCACATTGAAGCGTTTCTCATTGGTCTCTTCTTCCAGTTCATGGTCCCCGGCTACTTTGAATTCGCCATATCGAACTACTGGCTCAAGTCTTTGAATAAAGGGAGAATCTGAAATATCAGACAAACGATAAGCCGCCTGTGCATACCACGCCTTCCAGGACAATGGCTCAGGCTCCCCGTGATCATCATCAGCTTCGCCGAAATTCTTGAGGTCCGCTTTCAGGTATTCGGCACGGATATCCCAGTTACCGCCAGTATAGGCAGCATCAAAGCCCCACAGGTCATAGTCACCCTGCGACAGATCTTCGAATATCTCCTCCGCCTCACCATGATCATCTACTACTGGTTCTTCAGCATGGTCATCTCCGCCGTCTGATGCCTCTGGCGCAACCTTCGCGGTGAGGAATGAGCCACCTATTTCAAGGTCATCAAATGGGAAGAATGCCAGACGACCGCTGAGTGCTTTGTTGCTATTGTCGTCACGGCCAAAGCCCTCGACTTCAACCCCTCCATGGCCGGCTCGCGGCCCGTTCCCGACCGCGACAGAATAGGTGAACATGCGTTCGCCCACGGGTACACCGCCTCGCAGCATCAGGCCCACTTCACTGATGGGCTGTATACCGCCATGACCAAATCCAGCTGGTGCATTTACCGACCGGTTGATCCAACTGGGGTGCAACCTTTCCTGAAATTGGCCAACTGGGCTTAGGAATTTGCCAGCGACCAGAACAGCATTATCATGCAAGAGGAAGTCAAGTTGACTATACTCAAGCTCAATATCGGTTTCACCGGTATTACTGGTCGATACTTCAAACTCGGATTCAAATAAGATCAGGTCCTTATACTGGAAGTGAAAGGCCGGGTTAAATTTACCGCTCGTAAAAGTATCGGCATTTTCACCATCACTAAACTCGATACCAACATCAGCGTAACCTGCCAGGTGCCAAGCATTCGGCCGGACAGGATCAGCAGCCTGTACCGCTTTCTGGGCTCTGCTGTTAGCTTTCTCAGCGATTTCCTTAGATTTGTCTGCTTGCGTCTTTGTTTCTGCAAGCTGTTGTTTTAAAAGTCTCAACTCTTCCTCAAGCGCGCTTAGCCGCTCAATAAGTTGGGTTTGGTCGGCCTGCTGGGCATAAGCAGGTGTGCCTAGGCTGACCGCGGACACAGCACAGGCCATGCTGGCGGCAATGCCCCAGTAAGAAATTGCTCTCATGGCAACTCTCCGAAAACTAAGATAAAACTTGATTTTGTTAGATGGTTAGCCAGCCCCCTCGACCCGAGACACACGGGTTCAAGGTTTGGTTGATAGGGCCGAGGCGACTAGCTGCTATCAGCCAGCTTTCGGGGGATGTGGGGCAACTTCAGGATGAAGTGAATGAGGAATGTGCTCTGGGGGAACCTGGATTTTTTGAGCCTTTGGTGCTGGCACTGCCAATCGTGCCGGTTGCGCCAATACCAGAAGTGGAGTCGGCGCAATATCGTGGTTAGAGACATCTGTCGGCAAATCTTCTGCGCTCATGAAATGGCCGCAAAAAACATCTTCACTTGTTTCGACTTCATCAGCTATTCCAGCAGCATCTAGCGCTTCAAATGACCATGTGCCGTCCCATTGACTAACACAGGCGTCATAACTGGTTTCACCGCTCTTATTTGGCTGCACCCGCGCAGATGCAGGCAGCGCAATCAATGACGCAACAAGCATAAGTCGGAGCATGTAAACCAAATATCTCAAAAGACGAACCTTTCTAACCAAGGAGAAGAGCGTGAAAACTGTATAGCAGCCTTGACCAAAATCAAACGGACAAAAAAATCCTTCTAATTCACTGGATGCAAATGTATTGTATGCGAACGGGTTCAAGGTACTCAATACTTTTAGAGAGGTATTGCGATGAGTACCCTTGTCAAAATCGGAGAGGCCGCGAAAAACATTGGCCTGCCCGAAAAAACCATCCGCTATTATGAAGATATTGGTCTTGTGAACCCGCTTCGCGCTGAAAATGGGTTTCGCCAGTATCGGCAGTCCGACCTTCAGCTTCTTAGAATTGTTAAAGGCGCCAGAGAGCTCGGTTTTTCGATAGATGATAGTCGCGCTCTCCTGGACCTGTTTAACAACGACGCACGGAGTAGTGCGGAAGTTAAGGCGCTTGCAACAAAGCAATTGCAGGAAACCCGAAAGAAAATCGATCGACTGAAAAATCTGGAAGCGAAGCTGCAGCATCTCACGAACCGTTGCCAAGGCAACCACAAGCCCGACTGCGCCATTCTGGATTTCCTCGCTGACCCGCATTAGCAAAACGTAGTACCGAGTAGTTAGGCTAGCGGGAGTGCTCAGGGATTCCGCTAGCCTCCTTCCACTTCCATTGCGAACCAAATTCGAAACCACCTCCGCTATAGCTCGACCAGGCAATATTTTGGGATACAGATGAACCCATCCCGGTTCGATATGGCCAACATTTCACTAAGCTCGAAAAGCAATTCACCTGGTTTTTTCTCGGCATCATAGGGAACAGCTTCGGCGTGAATGACGCGCCAAAATCGATCCTCAAATTTCAAAAACAGTCCAAAGTGGCCGAAACGCTTGATACGCTGCTGCAATTCGACCGTAGTCAAGTCCGGGTCAAGCAATCGCTCGGTTATGTCGGGCACGGGCCAATAGCTGCCTCCCATCTGAGGTTGCGCATTTGTGTAATAGAAATCGATATCACGCAAAAACTGTTCTAGTAGCTCCGGCGCCTGCAGATGCATTTTGACCATTAGGCTATTGAGAGTATCATGTTCTTCCACCCCAATAGCCGTATTTATGATGATATCGCCGCAATCAAATTGGGTTGCTAGTTTGTGGAGTGTTAGTCCGGAATGCTGGTGCTGACCGTGTGTGAAATACGGAAGAGGCGTCGCCCCCCTTCCTTCCGGCAACAAGGAGGTATGCAAGTTGACACCATACCTCAGCCCGGAAGGTGTTGGGATTTTATGTTGGTACTCGGCGCTAAAAAATAAGGTCACTCCTTCATCGACCAAAGCCTTCATCTCTTCAGGTAAAGGCAATCCTGTCCGAACTGTCAAACCCAGACGCGTCGCTTTCGCCAGCATGTTCTCAGCAATACCCTCAATGGGATTGACATAAACCGCACATATTTGATGTCCACGTTCGACAAAAACATCGAAGCAGGAGGAAAACATGTCATTACCGAAGTAGGCGAGCTTCATAGCGGAGCTATCCCGGAGACCTAACACCATCCGACCGCATCAAATCGTGCCTTTGACGAACATGATCCGGCCAACGGCTTTTGATGTACGAAAGGGTCGCCAATATTTCCCTGTCCGTCAGTATGCCATCATATGCAGGCATATCACTCTGATAACTTTCATCCCCAACTACTGCGGCGGGGCCATATTTGGTTATTGCAAACAGCACTGCATCTGGATGGTGCCAAGTATGACCGGTTTCATCATGCGGCGGCGCGGGCAAGCGGCCATTAGGCTTGCGCTCGCGCCAATTTGGCTGCCCTTCCAGGTTTGCGCCATGGCATGCCGCACAGTATTGCCCGTATAGCCGTTGGCCGCTAGCAACCAGCACTTTATTCTCTGGCTGCAAGTCAACTCCTAGATCAACTTTAGAATCATGGCGTTCCGCGCCAAGTAGGTAGTACGCACCCAACACCAATACCGCAACAATCACGCCACCCAATTCCATGCGCAAATTCATAGCTGCAAAATGTCCTCTGATTCTAAGCAGGAGCAAGGCACCAATTCGCCTTTCCGTATTGGAAATTGTTATGGGGCTTCCAGTCGCAGGAAGGGCAAATCTTTTTTTTGCCTAGCTGCGGTTTTGCATATTCTGCGAATGGGCAATGCTATTGATTGCCAGCTGCTGCGTGGATGTCAGCGATGACACGAACATGAAGCAACGACTGCTTTTGGCGGATGTTGTTGAAAAAGTTTTGGCTGAGGCCAGCTGTGTCAACTCCCTTGATCTGGAATGACACGAGAGTGAGCATTTGGTTCCGCCTTGGCCGCCGTTTTGGCGGTTTGGGGCGAGTGAGAGGGGTATTTCGGTGTCAGGCAGGCACACGTGTCCTGTCGTCATCCGGTGGTTTCCAGGTCAATTTCGCAATCTTTCGTAGGTTCTGGACCGTGGCGGCAAGATGGAATTCGTCGCGGGCACCAGTGAGGCCGCGCAGACGTAATCGTTCGAGGCCCATATTGCGCTTGAGATGGGCGAACAGCATTTCCACTTTCTTCCGCTCGATGCTGGATTGCTCGAAGGCGATCGTTCCGGCTAGAGCCCTGGCAACATCCCGACCGTGTTCATTAACATCGCGCGGGACCTTCCTCGACGGCGTATTGGGGCAGCAACGCAGCTTCAATGGGCAGGGATCACAGTCGCGCTTGCTGGCCCGATAGAGGAGTGTCTTACCGTTATGGACAGAGCCTGTTGTTTTGAGTTCCTTGCCCTCAGGACAGACATAGCGGTCCTTCCCCTCGTCAAAGCTGAACTCGGCACGGGATAGCGTGCCGTCGGTGCGCCCGCTCTTGTCCCACACCGGGATATGCGGTTCGATCCCCTGGTCGACGAGCCAGCCAAGAAGCCTTCCGGTGCCGTAGGCACTGTCGGCAGCGATCCGCTGCGGCTTGATCCCTAAGCGCGCCTCTGTCCTGTCGATCATGGTCTTGGTTGAGGCAACTTTCTTGGAGATGCGCGCCGGCGTCGCCTCCACATCGACAATCACGGCATGATCATTGTCGATGAGATAGTTGACACCATAGGCGAACTGAACGCGCAAGCGACCTTTGGTGGTCCAGGCGGCACAGGGGTCGGACGGCGATAGAGCCCGAGGTTTGCGCTTTGGGTTGTCAGGCGAATGCTCAGTATCGAGGGCATCCAGATATTCGCGCACAGCCCGGCTCTGGTTTTCAGCGTCAGCCCAACTTGTTGGCGCTGCTTCAATCCTTTGGAAACGGCTGGCATCGGCCTCGATCACGCTGGCGTCGATGGCAAAACCTTCACCACCCACAAGACCCGCCGCCATGCAAGTCTGTACCGAGCGTTCGAAGATATGACGCAGGATATCGCTCTCGCGGAAGCGGCCATGCCGGTTCTTGGAGAAGGTCGAATGGTTCGGTACCTGGCCTTCGAGCCCCAACCGGCAAAACCAGCGATAGGCCAGATTGAGGTGAACCTCGTCACACAGTCGCCGCTCTGACCGGATACCAAAACAATAGCCGATGATCAGCATGCGGATCATCAGTTCCGGATCAATCGACGGCCGGCCGGTCGAGCTATAGTGGGGTTCCAGCCGTGTTCTGATGTCACCGAGGTCGAGATAGTGATCAATCTGACGCAGCAGATGATCCGATGGCACATGGCTTTCCAGATTGAACGCGTAAAACAGCCCTTCCTGCATCACCTGCCGTTCGCCCATCATCAGTCAAGCTCCCCCTATGGATCATAGGAGAAGTGAATCACGAGAGGCGCCAACTGGCGAGCAGTTTTTCAACAGCATCGGCGAGAAGGGGACCATTTCGGAACAATGCCACCATGACAGCTTTAGTTATAAAGCAGTCACCCCAACCTCCTGATTCCAACAATTTATACAATTTTAATAAAATTTTTACTCGCTTTTGACCGATCCCCACGGAACTGCTTAGGTGATCCCGTCAACAAATTCGCATCAACAACTAGAGTGCTGGTAAAAACTCTATGAATTCGGCTTTGGTTCCCCCTAAACCATCCAAAATCCACTTAGTTCCCGCGCAAAATTATCGGTTCACTCTGCATTCAACCATACAGCCATACCTTAGCGCGTTCATTGACTGCCCAAGACCACCAAGCTGGCTCCTGAAAGACCTTGATCAAATACAATCATTGGCATTTGCAAAGCCAATATGCGTCACGCAGAAACCAAAAGGAAATCCCTCAGGCAAAATTGTAGTCCCTTGCTTTGGCGGCTTTACCATCGCGCGTCTACTTGATTTTATTCCAGACAATATCTGCCAAGACTTGCAAATCGCCCTGGCTACATACCCTAAAATCAGCGACGCGCACATGCGAACTCTAGCTGCCGCAGATTCTGTTCCAAATGTCATTTTCCGCCAAACACCCACTAAAGATATCAAAGCACTTTTCCTTAAAAGAGAAGCGCCGACAAAAACCACGCTGAAGATTCCCAATGCAGTCAAAGATAGCCTGGAGATAAAATAGTGCTGGTTCACGATCTTGCCCATGTGCTTCAGCTAGACAATTGCGACCTACTTGTAGAACGGCTGAAATGGATCAGTGATGTTTATCGCAATCAGCCTTTTCTTGCAGAGCAATGTAATCAGATCATAGAAGCACTGTATGACCAGGCCGCACTGTCTCAATCAGATGGATTTGACCAGCGCAATGAAGACAGTTTCCCGCATTACGTACAATCATGGAAACAATTGATTGTCGCCGAGCTGCCGGCCGATGATGTCGATCGCGAGCTCTTCACCAAACTGTACCTTGCCACCTCCGCAGCCAGTCTGTTGACAATATTTCAGTTTCAACAGCAGGAAAAAATCCAGCGTAAACCTAAATCCTTGGCAGCTTTTTCCAGAGCGGAAATCGCTCTCCGGTTGACGTTAAATAAAGACCGTCAATTGCTCACCAAGTTTGAAGATATTTCGGCTGATCTAAGGCAGTTCCTTAGAAAACTCCAGGCCTTGAAAAAAGATCCCGAGATATCGCAGAAAATCATCGACAATCGCATCGAACCGTTACGGGTAGTTTTCGTCTATGCTCTGGGTGACAAAGAGGGCAAACACGAGCATTCCAAAGAGCAATTGCCGGAAATATTGAGCATTCCCCTCGGAGACGAAGATGATCTATCCGGGGGTGCCAGCCAGGTTATTCGATCTAGAATAAGCGAATTCGGCAATACCAGTCACTTGCCTGCACGAGAAAATAGTTACGATAGCCCTGCTGCCAAAAGTTATGTTCAACACCCACGGGCAGAGAAGTCACTACCCACAGCGAAATCACCGCATCTACAAAACCAGTTGAACAGTAAGATAAGCCAACGCCTCGTCATGTCACAGGTTTTGACTGGCGCCAACCATAAAGCCCTTAGCCAAAACGACGTTGCAATCCTTAGAACCGAATGCCTGGCCACCTTGGATAACGCAGCCAAATTAGGTGGCCCCTCGTGGGAAAATTCTCTGTTTATAATGTTGTCTTTGACCACAGGGCGATCGACCAGCTTTCTTAGGTCTTTAAAGGTCAAGCAACGGCCTTCGTACGGCTTTCCAAATCAACCATGCTGGATATTCCACAAGAATCGATATTTTCTGTATGACGTCCCTCAAATTCCCAGAGGCACTCGCCCGGACATGATTGGCAACTTTGATGCTGAAGTCTTTTTGTCACAGAAAAAAACAGCAGGGTTTTTCCTTCCGGTTCCTGAAAAGCTAGCGCTTTGGCTTAAAACCTTCCACAAAAAGCGAAACATTGCGGAATACTTCTTGCCGGAGACCGAGGCCCAAACGCTCGGTCGCATGGAGCTGCTGAGGGAACGAAATGTTACATTGGCCAAAATACAGTTGCACCTCCACACTGTTCTGACGCACACCGGCGTTGATGACGTGATAGCGGGATATATTTGCGGCAAGACCCCCGACCAACTCCCCTCAATGTATTATACCCAGCTATCCCAGGACACCATAGTCTCGGCTTATGCAGAGTATGTATCCAAGCTCGATTTGGAGACGTCCGTGGTAGCCCTGACAGATCAAAATATTGGCAGCATGCTTGTACCTAAATCTGAAAGGATAAAGGGACTGTTTGCGTCCATGCGCCAGCACATTGTAGATGTAGACACTGGCAAACAAGCAGACCTGATAAACCACCATAACTATACGGTACTCTATACTTACCTACTTTTGTGCCTTTCGACGGGGCACCGGCCGGTCAAAGCACCATTCCAGTATCTTCGCGATTTTGATTTGAATGCTGGCTTTGTCTGGATAAGCGACAAAGTGGTACGCACAAATCATGCTTCTCGCGTTATTCCGCTATGTGATACGGCCCTCCATCAAATGCGTCACTATGTAGAACACCTTCAGAATCTGAGGGTTAAGCTGAGACACTATGACGGTGAAAGCGCAACTCGAATTGACCATACTCTCCAGAGCAAAGAGCCATTACTTTTCTTGCTACAAGACCCAGAGGGCAATTGTCTGACACCGAAAAAGCTCCAAGATTGGTACGACTTCATAAGCGCTCTACCCGGAAATTGGCACCGACATATGTTGCGCAGCTATCTGACAAACAAAATACCAAAAGACAACCTAAACGCTTTTATGGGGCATGCTTTGATCGGCATAGGCCCTCTCAGCCACACCAGCGGATATTCCTTTACGGCAATCAGATCAGTATCTGAGCAAATCGAAATGCTTATGCATACGCACGCCATCAAACCACTTGGCAATTTAGCGGGGCAGTACTGTATTGGCCCATATGAAACACCGGGTAACTACAGTGCCCACATTGGACGCAACGGACGGGAGAAAAATAGGGCTTATCTTCTGAAGCTAGCCGTGGAGAAATGCGCCGAAATCCAAGATCGATTGGGTTTTCATTGTGACAAAATTGCTACCCTCGATCAGTACGAAAAAACTCTCGCCGACGCAGAAACTAAACTTGAAGAACTCAACCTTTCAGCCGAGCAGTTTTACCGTGCAAAAAAGTTCCTGCAAAAAAGCGCTAAAGAAATCATTGATACACACAATCTACCAGCTAGCCTGCCTTCGGTGCCAGCGAAACTCACTTTCATATCTTCCTTCCGGACAGAAAAATGGTTCTCTTGTGCAAGATATATCCATGTCTGGGATAAGCACTTTTACAGGAGGCTTGAGGAGCTAAATCGGACCTCACATGAAGATGACCTAACACTGGTTGGTCTCATTCTGTATTCAGCTGCTACCCATGGCGGATTGGCTGATTCAAAGATGCTGTTGGAGTTGGCTGTTAAGCTGACTGATTTCAGCTTGCGCCCCAATGTGATGGGCCCTTATGTCTGGTTTGACCTGGATTTGCCGGTCCAATCGAAGCAAGGCCGATATAGCCTTAGGAACGGAAACAAATGCCACCGCCATCGCCATTGGTTTGTGGATGAAGTGAGTCTAGCATTAGTCATTCGACTATATAAAAAGCGATCGCCTCGAAGCGAAAATGTTGAACTCGGGCAAAAGAGACTCCTCAAAGCCAACGTCTTCGAATTGGTGAAAAACTCAATTTTTGACGGTCAGCCAAACGAAACCTCTATCACTAATCTTGAGGAGCTTACCTTAAGCGCGTTCTGGCGTCATGATTGCTGCCAAGGTCCGACAATAAGTGAAGCTCTGCAGATGCTAGCATCAGGTAAACTGTCGTCCTTCTCAATAGACCGCTATTCCTGGACAAATCTATTTAGCGCATCAAAAGCAATCGCGCCGGTACGGGTGAGTTATAGGGCTGATGAACGAAAGAACTCTGTGAAACGTCAGCGTGAGGACCCACATAGTTGGGGGGCATTTTATGAGAACGAGCTAATCCCCGCCGTACGCCCAGCAAAAAAGGGCCGCGTCAAAATCACGACAGCTGAAGTGATTACGAATTTACTGGCGCTCAGAGAGACAACCGACCTACCGAGACACCTTCAACTCGCTATTGATTGGCTAATTGATGTAGCTGAAAGAAACAACAAACCGTCAACCATTCAGCGCTATTGCGCCAGTTTGGTTTCTGTTTGGCTACTTGAAACCAATGCGATGATGCCAAACCTCCATGATGAGGATGTGCTCGAGGAAATTTACGACAACTTACTTGCATATCATTCAACCTCTAATGAGGTCAGTTACATGATCGGCCGCCTCGCAGACTTTCACACATTCGGCGTCAAAGACTCACGGTATCGGCTCCCAGAGATAAAGAAGCATCGCTGGCACAAGTTCAAACACCACACTCGCGTGCGCACAAAGATTCTATCATTCAAACAAGTACAGGCCGCCATTGGGCTGATGACATCTGGTGAGCCGGATGCTCGAGAGAAGCGCAAAATTAGCCTTTTCGTCACCCTGGCATACCGAACCGGCATGCGTCTCCTGGAACTCGTGAAACTGCGAGTGAAGGATGTGGAGCCCTCGGACGATTTTGTGATTTCAATTCGTGACAATCAGTTTGGCAACAATAAGTCTCGGGCTGGGCGCCGACAAATCAACCTACGCGTCTTCTTGAGTGACGATGAGCTAAATGATTTTAGGGCACTGATGAAGCAGACCCACCATAGGAAAAACCATAACGAACCCATCTTCAGTTTTGGTAGCACCGGCATGCCCTATCATGGGGGTCAGATTTCCAGAATGTTTTCCGATGCAATATTCGGAGTTACGGGTGACGAAGCTATTGTCTTTCACAGTCTCAGACACAGCTGCTTTTCCTGCTTGCACGCCGTGCTGGAGGACGAACCTGAAATAGCCAATGTTATCACCGAACTCCCCATTGAACGACTGAAGGCAATTCGAGAACACTTGATGGGTCATCCCTCCAATCAAATGGGGCTTTACTACACTTTAGCTGCCTTTGCGGGCCACGCTGAACCCAAAGAAACGATGCTGAGTTATCTTCACCTTTCTGACCTGATTTTGTTTAAAAAGCTGCAAAAGCAAAAATGCGAAATCAGTACAGGAAAGCTGGCACAGATTGCGGGCGTACAAGGCACGAAGTTGGATGGCCTCTGCCATGCAGAACGATACAAATATATTGTACAGCACAAGGCCATCTCCATTGCTACACAGCACCCCTATATTTTGCCTGCCGAGCAGGGCAATCCTTCAGTGCCTGCCGCGGAACAGTCCTCCATAGGGACCATGCATGATCTGATACTCATCGCAGAGACACTTCAGGCTTTAGAAAAAGGCTCAAATGCAGGAGATCTTGCCTTTTTGTATGACATCGACCGTGCGCTGATTGAAAAGTGGCACGACAGAGCCATTGCACTTCAGAAGCTCAAAACACGTCGGGGAAATCCCAGACTCAGATCCAAATCAGACGATACTTCCATCACAATGAATGTCGCCAATGATAACGCAGTTCGGGCCGAATTCGATAAGGTCTGCCGAGCCGTACAAAGGCGATTGACCTCGGAGCTTGTACCTGAGATCGGGGACTTTGCCTTAGCCGTATTAGTTGCCTCTTCACCTTGTGCAACTGAATATAGAATTCATGACCCGGCATTCGCGGCAAAGATCGTTGACCTCTTCAGCCCAGAAATTCCCACCAAAAGATGGCAGCTAGATGTAGTGATCCGAGAAGGGGACGATTTTGAAGCTTACCGGCAAAAATGGAAACACCATGTTCCGTGGCTCAAGGACAGTGATATTCAGACCGCCCCCAACCTGACACCACCGCAAATTCCGGGTGGGATCGGCCACCTTGCGCTACAACACGGTATGGTGGCGCAAACGCACCCATCAAATTGATGCTCGCTAATTACCAGCCCTATAGGCTAGGCATTTACTGGCTTTCGAGCTTACCCTCTTGAATGAGGGTTTTCAGCTGGCCCACAGTCAAGGTAGGTGAGGCCCTGTGAGCCATCGCATGGCAATTTGGGCAAAGAGGAACCAAGTCTTCTATCGGATTGACTTCGTATTGTTCCTGTATCTCGGATAGTGGCGTTTTGTGATGAACATGGATATAGCCCGTGCCGAGCTCACCATAGATACTCTCGAAATCGAAGTCACACGCCTGACATTTGTAGCCATAATGATCAAGACAAAGCCTTCTCGCTTCAGGGCTTCGCTCATATGCATTTACAGACACGGTAGTTCTGCTGCCCTCGGCAAAGGTCTTTTTATCGGTTACCTCTTCGGCATAGCGAAAAGGTGCCCCTTGTGAAGCTGCAAACCATCCTCTACCGATCTTCAATAGAGAACGATCCAGCAACTCTGGCTTAAACCCATCTAGCTTGGCTGGCCCGCGCCCTTCGTCGTCCTGATGAGCATTAGAAAATGTCTGCGGGAAAATTTTAAGTTGATACTCGTGGTTATCTACCAGATCTATGTGTTCAAGAGCTTGAACATAGCCCGGCTGCTTTCTTTCCGCATCGTTGTGTTCCCAGTCCTCATCTAAGATGAGAGAATAATCTGATTTTAGATGCTCTTCCCAAACGCCAAAAATCACGATCTTTGCTTCGTGATTCACGAACGACCAACTCCAAGTCCAATTCTTACACGTCGCACCGACGGAGGTAATAAATTGCTTTCTATTCATCAATTTTCTCGTTGAGCTCACTGGATGGGAGGCCCACATAAAACCCACAGGCCTCAAAAACCTCTGCCGGAAATTCATACAGTCTTGGAGTTGCCCGATTGACCTCTGAAAACAGGTCAAACATTCCTTTCGCTGTTACCCGGTTTCCCTGGCCGGGCTCAAGGAAGCCAGCATAGAGATCGCGAAGCTCTATCATTTTCTTGGCTTTCAAAAGGCCCAAGATTGCGAATAATTGAAAAAGGATGGCCGCATCTTCATCACAGCCCTTCAAAATCTTCCGCAAGAAGGCTGGGCGCTGAAACGCTGTTTTCTTAATGTAGTCTGATACCAAATGACGATTGTTACGATCAAACTGCAATAGGTCACGAGCGCTAACTTCATGAAATACATCTAGCGCCCGCTGTATCCCGAATTCTTCTTCGACGTCCGCTGCAATCTCCATTGCGTCGCGCCAGGCATGGCGTTCGTAAGAGGACATGGACTTCACGTATTTATCCTTCCGGCAACCGATTATAGGTGTGGCCATGCCCTTATCGCCGACCAAATGGCCAAGCCAATTGCTATTACGACCAACAATAACCAAACACTGACGACTATTTTCCCTGGACCAGCAGATAGCTTTCCAAGAGACCGAGAGCTATCACTTGCGACCGCATCAAGTGCAAAGGCGGCCTTTCCCAGAGCAATCGCCGCAATTAATAAATAGATGGCTTCCAGCATCGCCTTTTCCTTACCTATCACTTCGAATTTATGGCCCACACGACGGCACCAAAGATCAAAATCAGAGCCAACACTCCGATCCTTTTATCGGCCTTAATTTTCTCCGCTATTTCGGAAATTATTGGTGTGATCGCGGACATGTTTAGATCTTGAAGCAACACGCCTTGATGGGAGCTGATCCAAGGCGAAACTTCTTCAGGCGTTACATCTACAAAAATTGGAACCAGTTTTTTGCTGGAAAAAAATGCGCCGCCAACTTCTTGCATCACATTCATTGATTTCAGGGCATTCTTCGTCGCAATGAAAAATACCCAATCAGCCTTATTGTGGGCTTCTTTGATTTGAGGGGACCATTCTGTGCCAACTGAAAGATCCTCCCCTGAAAGGAAAACGTCAGCCCCATGAGCATTGGCCAATGCCTTGATCTCTTTGGCAATCTCTTCATCTTTTATCGAGTAACTGATAAATATATCTGGCATTCAACCAACCTTTTTTGTTTGAGACAAAGATAGTGGGGTCCCTATTTTTGGCTTTCAGAATCACCATCGTCTTTAATGAAAACTCGGTTTTCCAAAATGGTCACAATGTACTTCTTGGAGGGCATGCAAAAAACCCGAAACTGAGAGCCACCTTCTGGATTGGTGAGCTTTTCCACCCGGTAGACATCAACACACAAACGTCCAGTAGAAACTATAGGTTCGATGAACGTCTTGTATCGGCCATCCTTGTTGGGCCAGAGATCATCGGCGCGACCTGCGGAACTGATAAGAAGCACTAGACAGATTATCACTCCTGTTTTCATCATATATTCGCCCCCTGTCCTGACAGTTCAACACTTGTAGACTTTTGTGTCCTTATCGATCACGCATAGCTTTGAGTGGCCTTTTACGGTATCCATCCGAACAACGGCTTGAATATCAACCACGTGGTATTGATATCGACCCGGTTGATTTGCGGCCACAATAGCTGCTCCGGCAACACCGCCAACAATGCCACCTAAAAGGCCTGCCACTACAGTTTTCAGCATAATTATTTCTCCCGCGCCCCAAGCTAGAAATCAGAAACCATCACTAATTATTGGGCGTGCCACCTTGCGAAGAATGAGCGATGCTAAACATATACTTGGTTCCTATCGGGACGCCTTGTTGTTGTACTGCTGTTCAAGCGCGGCCAATGCGGCCTGCAACTGGTCAAATTCTTCTCGATCAAACGGCTTATTGGTTTTGAAGTTGCGCGCGATCACCTTCGCTCTGGCGGACGAAATGGTGAACTTTTCAGAAATGTCATCTGAACCATGCCATGATAGTATGATGGAAAAAGCATGATCATCTTCTGCCTCAACGGTTACCTGAGGTATGCCATCGACCCCCAATAGATTTACGCGTATGTCATGCAGGATCATTTCCATAATGCCTCCTGCAATCTGAGCAGATGTCATATCGCCAGCAGTAAAATACGTCATCAGTACAGCCCTTAGTTTGAGTTTTGTGCAGCAAACCATGCCGCTTCTTGTTCTGGCGTCGGCTTCGTTACATGGAAACAAGCGCTTGTCATTTCTGCATGGACCAGATGATCACAATGAGGACATCGTATCTCTTCTCGTTCCTTTCCCCCAGGAACGCCGCCGCCAAGCGTTGCTACACCAAAAGGGCGACCACATGTGGGGCTTGGACACTTTTGCATCATTGATTTGGTCCTTTCTGCTAATGTTATGAAGTTGTCTCAGGTTTGGCGCAGAAAGAGCATTTCTGGCGAACTTGGACGGGTAGCGTTCGTTGCTTATCCTCCGCATCTTTTTGCTTATGAAATGGTCCGATCCAAACGCCATTGAGCGGATTTGCATGCCCGCCAGATACGCCCATCCCATGATTACAGAAGCGGCAGTCTCCGGCATGAAGAACAGCTTTATGTCGTCCGGCACGCCAATTTTGATAGAGCCACCAACTCATCAACCAGTCTCCTATCTTCCAGCCAAGTCAGAGATAGTTCCAAGGAGCCGATCGATGCCGACTGTCCAAGATGTATTCACGGTTTCAGTCAGTTTCTGGCGGACCTTCTCTTTGTCATAATCCGATTTTACCCCATTCAATAATGGAGTTTCTGGTTCATAGATTTTCACATTGTTTGGTTTGTTCAAACCGCTGGCGAGATATTCGACCAACTGACTACCCGCGGAAACGACACAAACATCTTCGATCAATTTAGAATGGGCGCTTAGTTTTAGAGTTAGCCCTTTCGGCTGACCATTAATCCAAAGCTCAAAAGGGACATCTTTTCGGTTGGCCGTGATCGAATATAAAAATCTAACCAATTGTGAACTATCTATTGGACAGTCTGGACTATCATGGATGGTGAACCAGACCTTAATTGTTTCTCGGTTTTCAGCATGCGCAGGTAGAGATGCAGCAAGTAAAACGGAGAGCAGAATTGCATAGATTTTCTTCATCATACGACCGTTTCCCTTTTCTCGGAATTTAGCCAGGAGACAGGGTTGACCTAATCAATATTTTTTCCGGCCATATATGCGAAGATGAGCTTCTTCGGCACTCTCCCCGCCATGAACCGCACAATAGCCGCCATTTGAGTTCATCCATTCGCCAATCCGCATCTGCATGCCTCCGCTGACCCAATTTTTACATCGAGTACCTTTCTTGGTGAGCGCTCCACATCGCGGCGTTCCCTGACTTTCAAGCCAGCCCAGATAGTCGTCCCGGCTTACACCTTTTTGCGCGGCCACAAATCCTTCAGGGTCATCAATAAACTTTTCAACGTCGCTATATGTCAACAACACGGTTTCCGACCCACAGGGATGCGGTACTTCGGCGTAAAGCCGAATATTTGCGTTTTTAAGGGCCATCAATGTTTCTTTGGAAAGCATCATTGCTCTTCACTTTCTCTCTCTATGTTGCGTCTGCTGGCTTCTAAATATTGAAGCAAATCGGCAATGAACTGAGCAAGTCCGTTCAAGCAAGCTTCTTCAGAAGCGGCATGTATCGTTACATTGAACATGACTGCCGAAAGGTAGTCCTGCCTGTAAAGGAAGACTGGGTTCAAGAACCAGTCCAAACACTTTTCAAGCCAATCCCGGCTATTTGGATATCGCTCCAAGACCTGATCTAAGAATATTTGAAATAGCTGTTCGGTGTTTTCACTTGTGGCATGCTCTGGGTGTCGAAAGCCGAAATGCAACATCAGTCCGGCATATGGAGTGCCATCGTCTTCTTTGCCCGATCCAAAATCACAGCCATACGTCCTGAAGATATTATTCGCATGGTTCAGCTCCCACAGCAGATCGCGAAGCGGCCTGAAGGATTGCGCTTCTTTGATTTCATCGACCATGCAATGTTGTGCAACAAGATCAACGCCGCCATAATTTTCAGGCCGATCAGGGTCTGGTTCGCATGGATAGATCAGGAAACCTTCATCATCTGCTTTTCGCATGGCTACCTCTTTAGGCACTCAGGAATTAAATCAGGCCTAAAGTCATCACCTACCAGCTGATTTGCTCTTTCAATTGCGGCTTCGGTTGGAACGTAGCCGTCACCTTCTCTTCGATAAAATCCCGTTCGTTCGATCTCGAACCTCTGCACTTCAAAGGCACCATTTGCGTTCGCGACAACAGCCTGCCCGACAGGTTTGCCTATAGCTTCAGTGAGCTTGATTTCATAAGCGGTCTTTCTGGTCATCTTCATCATGGGAAGAGGCTTGCCGCTTTCTAATTTTTCCACCAAATCAGTCCTTATTAGTCTTATGAATAACTCACTTTGCCCGTTTCACCACACTTGGGACATGTCGGTTTCAACGCGGTAAGAATGCATTTTGGGTATTGCTTAGCTGAGGTGATTTCCACGGTTCCGCCCTCGAACCCGATCAACGAATAGCGTTCCCAAAGGGAACTATATGGCTGGTCATTCTCACTGCACGTCTCGAAGCCTTCATGGCCACATTCACATCGGATCGGTGTTCTCGTTCGTGTAGTCATTTTTTCTACTTCCCGCGGACGCTTATTAGCTATTTACAGCTGCTGCTAAAATTCGATCGGCCAACAGACAGATCCCAATCGGAGCCATCACTGCTTTCTTGAACGCTAGCTATGTCGATGGATGGGAAAAGGTCGAGGCCTGCTGCGGCTTCCACTACTGCAATGGACGAGATATCAGCTTGCACCTTCGGTTTCACGTCCGACCAATCAACACCATTGTCATCATTGTTATGCGGAAGCTTGAAGGTAATAGCGTGCCAGACACCGTTCTCCTGTCTTAGGAAGGTTTTGAAGTAATCACTTGGCACAGCAACGCGCTCTTTACCGTTGTTGCTCTTCATATGCATGGCGGCAGTGTCGTCGTCTCGACCAGGGAGACCATCACGATCAAAGATGGTGCCGGAGGTAACGAGAATATCACCATATTTCTCGGCCCAGATGCGCGTTAGATGCTCCAACGAAAGCCAAATGCCCCGGTTAAACCGGCAATGTTGCGGCGACATATTTGACATCATGTAGGTGTTGATTTGCTCCGTCAGATCATCCTTCAGGTCCGCGTCATTGGTCATATGGCCCTGGTCGTAGATAGGCTCTTTATAGTCAGATGTTGAGGCGGCATTGGCACGCTGCAGCCGCGGATCTGTCCGAAAGCAATTCACTCGATCCTTACCAGTAGCGCCGGCAATATCATTGGCCGTCAAGCGATATGAAACCCAAAGAGCAGTTCGAAGATCGCCGTCATGGCCCAGAATATATCCGTTCTGGAACAGCACCTTTTCGTTACTGGCTGAGATGGTGGTCACCGGCACACCAAATGGTGCGTGCCTGGTAGCAATCTGCGACTGGAGGGTTGCGTCAGCCTCAATAGCTTTTAATTGGTTGTTTGCCGCTTGTTTTTCTGCAGTTGTACAGTTGCGAGAAGCCGCGCTCGCGGAAGTGCTCGCAAGTGTCAGGACAAGTAAAGCGCTGAAAGCAAGCCGATATACATAGTCCCCCATCGAAAAGTCCCCTATAGCAGTTCAAGCCCTAAAGTTGAACGCTATACGATTTCTAGTAGAATTACTAACATCAATCTTTGGGGAGAATGCGAAAACGAAAAGCGGCAACCTTAAAAGGTCACCGCTCCGCTGGTAGCTCATGATCGCTCATAGGCGATCCCGCCTCACAGACAAAATCATATAATGCATTTGGGATTGTGGCAATGAGAGAGGGAGCGGAACCAGTAGCGAGTGGTAAATAACATAAGTATTATGCCACTTTAGGCTCTCATCGGAGGCTCCGTTCTGCATAAAATAGGGGGTTGCCTCGCTCTTGCCTTTTGGTCTTTTATACGATCAATCGCAAACTAAGGAGCCTCCTGGATCGATGAGAGAGTTCGTATTAGAACAAATGGACAATTTGAACCATCAAATGAGGTTGATGGATCAACAGATTGGGGCCGTGGACAAGCGCCTGAACGAAATCATGGCGACCAAAGGCGGTTTAGTGTCCCAGAAGGATAAATTGAAGGCCGAATACGCCTATCTCGAAAAGACAGTTAAATTATACGACCAAGCCATCACAAAAGAAGGCAATTCAGATCCAACTCCGCCGTCAACTAACCCGGCTTCCAAGCAGAAAAAGAAGGCTAAGTCGGCGAAAGCAAAAAAGCCGACGGTTAAGACGAAGCGCAGCCGGATTTCAAAAGAACAGTGGCGCGTCCTTCCTGAAATTCTCCCGGTTACACCAGAAACTGCTGTGACGACTGCTGAGTTAGCTGAAACCGTTACGCAGTTCGGCATCAGCCCCTCTCAGCATGCCGTTTACATGCAAATGACCAAATTAGAGGAGCAAGGGATGGCCAAACGCCTCAAAACCCCAACCAAGGACTTATGGTATCGCGAGGAAAACAACGTAGTGAACTTGAAGAATGTAGCTGGAAAATAAAAGCCACCTAAGACGCAGCAACGCCTTAGGTGGCATAGGCAGGTCATGCATATAAGCTTCAACCAACCCTCACAGGCCTGAAGCTTCCATATCTTGACTGTCTTTTCAATGATTCAATTATGCAGATCATGGGAGCTGATCATCAATGCCGCCCAAACCCTTACTCACGCCTGAACAAAAAACGGAAATTTATTGGCGCTACACTCACGGTGAAAAGAACCAAGAAAAGCTGGCCTACGACTATGGAGTGGGGCAGTCAACTGTCTCCAGGGCTATCAAAGACGAGAAAGATAGACTGGAGGCGTTGCGTGACAACTGATCCAAAGCAACTCGCCGCTGTACTATTGGAAATGGCTCAAGAGGCCCAAAACGCCTCTAGTTATGCCAATGGTCTTTCCGACGGCCTTTTCGCTGCTGCTGCTGCCCTGGATGCTGACGCTTTTGTCTCCAATGACAATTCTGGTTCTCGACCCAGCACGGCATATCGCATCAAAAAGCAGCCAACCCAAGGGCCTGTGATCGAAGCTTTGAAGGCCAACGGTTCGATGTCAGTTACCAGCATCATAAAATGGGCGCGTGCCAGAGGGCATGATTTGCTCAGGCCCACGGTCAAAGATGTGCTGGAAAGGCTAATGAAGCGCGGATTGGTGAAGGCGAACGGACAACAGTATCAATTGCTGGACTCTGACGACTGAAGGTAAGTCGCGATATTCTTGAGCTCGCAACCTTCTTCGCCAAGTGCCTCAAGCACCTGCAGGAAGAACGCTGCGGTAAAGGATACCCGGTTGAGCTTGTTTGAAAGGGTCCGCCGATCCAGTTCAACGCCCATGTCGGCCAGTCGCTTTGCCAGCTCAGGAAGTCCCATTCCCTTCTCTGCCAGCTTCGCTTTCAGCCAAAGGCGCAATGCTTCCCGCCATTGTTCGTCCGTTAAGTCCCCCATAGAAGGCTCCATACAATGCAAAAACAAACGTCACCATATTTGATGACATTTTCGCTTGCAAGCCCTGTTTTGAAGCGCTATGTTGGAGTCATCAATAATGATGACGTTAAGGACAACAGGCCGGTGCCACAGCACTTCCTAAAAAGCGCGAAAGCCCGCACTCTTTCTGTAAAGGAAGTGATGCGTATGAGCGAAGATGAAGCCTTCGCCACTTTCGCTATGCTTCGCTGGCCAGACACCGAAGGCGAAGCGGTATGTCCTCATTGTGGTCACGATAAATGCTATCTAATTAAAACCCGCCGCCGCTTCAAATGCGCGGCCTGCCGTAAACAGTTCTCGATCACCAGTGGCACAATCTTTCACAGCGCCAAGCTTGAGCTTCGCGATTATCTTGCTGTGATTGCTCTGTTTGTGAATGCGGTGAAGGGTATTTCAGCCCTGCAGGTTTCTCGCGATGTGGACATTTCCTATAAAGCCGCCTTCGTATTGCTGCACAAGCTGAGGGAAGCCATTGATGGCACTCGGTCTGATATTACCCTATCCGGCGAAGTTGAGATTGATGGAGCTTATTATGGTGGCCATGTCCGTCCATCAAACGGCGGGCGTGAAGGCCGTAAGCCTTCCAAAAAGCGTCGCAAGAAATGTGTGCTGACCCTTGTGCAACGCGGGGGGTCAACAGTTACCAAAGTTATCCCTTCCGAAAACACCGATGACGTGCTGGATATTGCCCGCAAGCACATCGCTCAAGACAGTGTTGTCTTTGCCGACGAGCATGGTGCCTATGATGTGCTGCATGCCCGCTATGAAGTTTATCGGATCAATCACCGCTGGTCATATTCAGACGGCATTGCTTGCACCAACCAGGCCGAAAGTTTCCATGCCCGCATGCGCCGTGCAGAGATTGGCCAGTATCACCGGATTTCCAACCGCTACTTGGGCCAATACGCTAGTGAGATTGCGTACCGCTCTGATCGCAAACGGGTGGACAATGGAACTGTCTTCTCTGAGGTCACGGAAATGGCGCTTGCAACGCCTGCAAGCCGCACATGGATCGGTTATTGGCAGAAACGAGCGGTATAACTAGTCTGAATTTTGAAAGCTGCATCGAGGAATTTCTATGAGCAAGAAGCCTAAAGACAAATTTCACCGGAACAAGGTGGGCATTAAAATGTGCTTCCGGCTTGCCGAGAAATGGAACATCTCTGATGCCACCCTTATGACCCTTCTGGGCCAAGCCGATGCAGAGCAATTTGAAGCGTGGCGAGAGGGCGATGTTGGCGAAATATCAAACGACACCCTCATGCGGGTTTCCTACATGCTGGGAACTCACGCCGACCTGCGTACTATTTTCACGAACCCAAATAATTACTATGGCTGGATAACCCGCTCAAACTCGGGCTTTGAGCGTATTTCGCCACTTGAACACATGCTTCGGAATGGCCAAGAGGGCATGCATGATGTTCGTCTCTATCTGAACCACTGGATCAATGGCGGCAAGAGCATGACGCTCGCGGAGATCAAGGCATTTCATTGCCCTACTCAATCCATTCCCACAAAAGAGCTCCATTAGCACCCTGTACGCGCCCCAGTTTTCGAACTATCCCCATCTTCACCCTTGAGTTCAGAAGTCGCGATACATTCCGGTTCGTCAGTATCCACGTCTGTTCATTAACCTTCCGATCGGACACCAAAAGGTTCGTAAGCTCAGTCGTAGAGATTGGGCCTGCACGTCCGCGCATGACGTTGTCCAGCTTGACAGGCAGTTCAAGATACCTGAATTCGCCTTCTGGGCGGCGACTAGACGGCTCAGGGACGCACTCAGATTCCACCACCAGACTTTTAAGGTATGACAGCCTGTTTTCCAGCTCAGCGCGCTTTGAGTATAGCGACGCGATCCAATCTACTGACGCTTGATTTTCCATAAAATAGACCGTGTGCGGCTCTGGCCCGCCTTTTCAACAACTCCTCTGCGAAATTGCGTCTGCAATGCCGCGTGTATCTTGGCCGACAGAGACTGGAAGCGCTTTGGCGAAAGCCGGGGAGATCCTTTCAGCTCCAACAGATGCTTGGCTAGGTCTATTGTTGAAACTGGTTCTGAGGCGTTGCGTAAGAAATCCAGAGCAAGCAGCGGCACTTCACCTGGCCGGAAGACATCATCCTCGGTAACTGGCCTCTTTGCCTTCAGCTGCGAGAAGTCGTAGCCTGGATCATAAAGCCGGATGACTGCATCAATGTGGACTATTGCCTCTTCGGTGGCCTTGATTTCACGATGAAGCCAAGCTTGCTCTCGCATAATTTCCCGTCGCCGATCCACCAGCGACGTAACAGTATAGGAAGTCATACATTCCTCCAGACATTGCATCTGAAGGCAGTCTACTAAAGCCTCAATATTGGAGCATCAGTTTGATGGGTGCATCTGCGCCACCATACCGAGATCTTGGCTTTGAGAGTGGCTTGCATCGCACTTATGTTTCAGGAGTTGAGAGAGGCGTCCGAAACCCAACGATAGAGGTCTTGGAAAAGTTGGCTCTTGCCTTGGACGTATCCATTGCTGATCTGGTGTCTGTTGGTGACGGCGATGACGTTAAAGACAAGTGATTATATAGCTAAACCATATATTTTATGCTGATAGGCATAGAATTTTTATATTTTCGCTAAAAAATATAAGTAAAACGATAGTTTTGATCAAAAAGTATAGTTATTTATATATCTCAACGTCGCAAATATTTAGTGATATCCTCAACGGTCTCCTTCTTTCTTTGAATTGAATTATGATCTTCTTTACAAAGAGGTCTTTTCAGTATTGCATGACGGGAACCAAAGAGGCTCGTCATGGAAGAAAGTATCACAGAAGCAATCAATGAATGGCGCTGCATGGTTGTGTGACCAACCTGCTACCCAACAGCGACAAGATGTTTAACAGAAATACTCTCGCTTCATCGTCGCAGATGCTGACCAAAATCGAGGGATTGGAATTTAAGGGCGCAGAATGCATTGAACGTCACAGACAATAACTGACAATTCGAAACTATTGCAAACGGATTCATTAGTTGCGAATAGTCAATTATCCAAAGAAATAAAGGTCACATCTTCCATAGATCTACCAGATGGACCACTGTCAATCAGTTCCTGGATACATTCTTCCGGACAATCGTATTGGAAATAGCCTACTGAAGATGTTGGCTCTCCGGCCGCATTCCGAAGAGGGAGAAGAAGGCCGCTACATTGCAAGTTTTTCCCGCTGGAAGTGGTCACGATTTCATGTGTGATACAGCCCAAGAGGTAGTTCTTGAGCGAAATAAAGAGATCTTTGTATTTCTGGCGCACATCACCTGACAGATGATCGAGAAAATTGTCAGCGATAATATTCCGACTCCACATTTGATCATGAGCGTTACCGATCAAAAGAATGGAAAGCGTATCTTCATCAACCATATCAAGGACGGTCAGGTAGGGTATAAGTAACGCAATCTTATCTGGTGTTAGCGCTGTTCGTTGCGGAATCTCAAAGCCGGCACCTCTATACAGAGCCAGCCAATATTGCCAGAGCAAATCATGATTCCCTGTCGGCCTAAAATCACTTTGTTTGATGAACTTTATTTGCATATACCTGCCCTTCGCTCCCCTTTTAGGCTTTGAATTGAGCCTGTCAAGAAGGGGGAGCCCCAGATTTGGCGCCTCGCCAGGAATAGCTCAGGAGACGCTGGCACTCATTTGTCAAGCCCCACTTAGTAATAGTGCAAGATACATTATATAAGATGTTAAGGTTTCACTACGAATTACGAAGAAAAGTGGTCTAAAAAGGTAGAACCAAAAACTACGAGCCAACAAGAAAGCTTAAAATTGTGCTAGATTGAGGTCGGCCAATAGGTTACCGGCAGCAGTGAGGTGTGACTGAAACATAAGCGAAAGGAAGCTTGGCCAATGCGGGGAAGTAAGCCAAGATCAGCGTATGGTCTGTTCCAAGAGTTTTTGGACTATTACAAAAACCTTACAACCGAAGGCACATCACCTTCCAAATCTGCAATTAAGTCGCTTAGACCCGAGTGAGGTTAGCTTAGGAAGCTCGGCCCATGGGCCTACGATTGGTAGCGATACAAAAGCCGACAACCAGTGCATCAAATGTATTGTGCCACTTAAACTGATCGGCGGGCGATAGGTGCGATTTGCAAGAAATTAATATGATCTCAGTGGCGCTTAATGTGATTTAGAAGGCCCGGAAAAAATCAAACCATGTGATCCAAAAAGTCTGATGAATGTGATCGCAGCGCCTGATGAGTGCAATCCCCTATACTTAATTGTTCAGGATGACAAAGGATTTCATCATGAAGCATGACAATCTCATTCAGGCGTTCCCGGTTTCTCAAATGCCCAGATCACACTATTGGAGATAGGCCCGTTTAAGATGGGTTTCTATGAGGCCACTATGAGTGGTATACTGATCTGGAGGTGGCCAGATGATCACAAAGGAATACGCCCCAGTCTTCCCGCCCCAGCGTCAGAACAGGACGCTCGAAGGCTTTACCTTGCACGATGCGAATGATGTGCGGGGTTCTGCGTGCGACATCAATTATTTTCTGACTTACTTTGAAGCAAAAACTGGAAACGCCCGCCTCCCGCGACGTGCTGACATCGTATCTGCCGAGATAAAGCATGTTTTGCCAAATGTTGCGACTTTTCAGTTGGTTTTCGAAGCAGATGGTGGTCTCAACGATGTTGTCGTCCTGCAGATGGGCTCGACATTGCTTGATATGTATGGGGAGTTGACGGGCAAAAGCATTTTCAAATGTACCGATCATGAGGTTTCGGCTCAACTTTTTAGAACATGTGGCTATTGCCTTGAAAAGCGCGCTCCAGTTGTTTCCACAATGGAGACTTTTTCAGCCGAAAAACCATACCTGAGTGCCATGGTTCTGTTGATGCCATTGTCGGAAGACGGAAAGTTGATAGATGGGGGAATTGCATACCTTTCCATTAGTTCATGGAAGTTGTTCTCAGCTCTATCGCCTGAATCCAGGACCAAAGCTGTTTACAGATGTCGCTCTAAAACCTAGTTGAAGCCGCAGACGTTCTACAGAGAGGGTATTTGGGCATTGTATGACCTCCTGACGGTCTTAAAAATTGGGAACCGCATGTCCTGAGGTGCCGGACGCCCATTCTGTCTGTGTTTGCCCTTGAGCGAAGATCTCATGAACAATCCTTTCCATTATCTCGCTCTCTGTGCATTATGGTTTTGCCTGTGACGGGGGTCGTTCTGAGAAGGGCGGGGCAAAGTGATTATTGTTTCGGGCTTGATAGAAGTCGCCCCTGAATATCGCCAGGAATTGATAGCGGCGGCCATCCCCTATGTTCAAGAGGCAACGGCAGATGCTGGAAACATAGAGTTCTATTTTGGCGAAGACATAGATGTTTCAGGCTCGTTCTACCTGTACCAGGAATGGGCCTCTCATTCTGATCGCAGCAAACATTTACAATCCAGTCATGCCCAGGCTTTCCGAACAAGCCTCGCGGCTATACAAATTCTTTCCATTGTTTTGAAGGTTGTGGAGGGTAAGGAACTATAGCGCTAAGGCCTAGTTTCGTGCCATTGGCATAATACCCTCATGGTAAGACCCCAAGACAAGGTCAGTCCCAAAATTACATTGTAATCATTAGCTTGATTGAAGGCTATGCTTGATGCCCAAGATCAATGGCAGCAAATTTGGCTACCAGTTCTTCGCTGGTCCGGCACCTCAGTTTTTTACGGGCATTTGCGAGGTGAAATTTGACAGTCTCGTAACTGATGGCTTCCAGATAACATATCTCTTTCTAGGTGAAGGCCCACAGTCAGTATCCGGCCACAGATGGTCTTTGACGAAAAGTTGATGAAATGGGGATTCCGTTGCTTGAACGGCGGCCTTGTTCTGATGCTGTTCACCAGCTTGCTGCCCGTGGGCATCATTCAGTTTGTCGCCAGTGCATCCGAAGGGCTTTGGTATGCAAGAAGCGAGAGCTTCATGCAAAGTGATCTCCTGCAAACCTTGAGGTGGGTCCGTACCATTGGCGACATCGTCTTTATCGTTGGTGCGTTGGCTGCAAGTTGGCAGGTTGTGAAGGGTCTTTTCAATATCGGCGATACCAGATCACACCAGCCGACAGAAGCTCTTGCCGCAGGTACTGGCGCGTCGATGGCGTCGGCCCTTGAACGTGGGAGCTCTGCAGTGTCCTCTACTATGTCTCCTGTGATGTCGATGAATAGCGAGCAGGAAGACAGTATTTGCTGTGGTGGTCAGGGCCACTGACACGCAATATGACCCGAGCCAGTTTGTGCTGGCTCGGGTCATATTGCTGGAGCATCGCTGGTGCCAGGCCATGAACAATATAAAGCACACGCTCCTCCATACGCCTCTCTCCTTGCTGTTCTTTGACTATATCCCGGCCTATCCCGCGCAACAGGATAATGTGCTCACGTCCTTGTCGAAGGTTTGGGCGGCAAGCTTCAGGCCTTCAACGCCGGTCAGGTAGGGGAAGATGGTCTGGCCAAGCTCGCCCGTGGTCATTCCAGCCTTGATCGCCATCACGGCGGTTTGAATTAGCTCCCCGCCCTCGGGTGCCAGAACATGCGCGCCGATCAAGCGGTCGGACATTTTGTCGGCCACCAGCTTTATCAGCCCGCGGGCGTCGCGCGCCGCCAGATAGCGCGGCACATGATCAAGCGTGATCAGGCTGGTCTTCACATCGATGCCTTGGTTGCGCGCCTTTGCTTCGGTCAGTCCAACAGTGGCGACCTGCGGATCGGTAAAGATCACCTCGGGCATCGCAGCATTGTCGTAGCGGGGCTCCTCATCACCGACAGCATTGCGCGCCGCCAGTTTGGCCCCGTAAGCCGCCATATAGACGAACATGTCCCTGCCGGTCACGTCACCGGCGGCATAAACCATCGGATTGCTTGAGCGCATGGTGGCGTCAACGTCTATCCCGCCCCATGCGTTCAGGGCGACCCCAGCTTCCTCAAGTCCCAGTCCTTCCGTGTTGGGGCGGCGTCCGGCAGCGAGCAGGAGCGTTTCCGCCCTCACGGTTTGACGGGTGCCATCCCGCTGATAGGTGAGGTTAATGGTGCCGTCTATGTCGGTGACGGACTGATAGTCGAGTCCTGAGAAAACGGTTATGCCTTCCTCTTCCAAATAACGGGTCAGATGGTTGCTAATCTCCGGTTCCATGCCCGGCACCAGGCGGCTGCGGCAACAGATAGTCACCTTGACACCTGCGCGCGCGAACATTTGCCCCAGCTCGCACCCGATCACGCCGCCGCCGATCACAATCATGGACGTGGGCAGCGCCGCTAGATCAAGGGCGGACGTGCTGTCCAGATAGGGCACGCTGTCGATACCGGGGATGGGGGGCACCGCATTCGAGGACCCTGTCGCAATGATAATCTTGTCAGGCCTGTAGAGTGTGTCCTCCACCAACACGCCATCCGCTGTCAGTTTTGCCTTGCCTTCCACATAGCTCACGCCGGGATGGGACGGTAGCACGTCGGAATATTTGGCTTTCCGAAGGTCATCCACCAGTTGCTGTTTCTGGCCGACCACAGCCTGCCAGTTCAACACGGTCGCGGCGGAGGAAATCCCCTCGAAACGGCTGGCGTGGCGTGCCTGATAGAGCGGCTCCACGGCCCGGATCATGGTTTTAGAGGGCACGCAGCCCACATTGACGCAGGTACCGCCGATTGTGCCTGCGCCCACAAGCGTCACGTCCGCGCCCGCCTCCGCCGCCGTGATGGCGGCCGAAAAACCCGCTGACCCGGCACCAATGACCATCAGGCTCATCTTGTGGCCAGAATCCCTACCGTTGCAACAGCCGTCTTCGGGCAGATCGAACGCCATATCAGGACCCTTGCGTCACTTTGGCAGGATAGCCTGCATTTGTGGAAGCGGCGGCAATGGCGTCGGTGTTCACCCTTGACGGGTCGAAGACTACGGTCGCGGTTTTGCTGTCATAGTCGGTTTCGACAAATAGCACGCCTGCCACTTTCTCCATGGCCTTGCGCACGGTGATCGGGCACATGGCGCAGGTCATTTTCTCAATGGTGAAAGTAACTGTCTTCTGCGTGGCATGATCCGCAGCCTTCTGCGTGTCATGGGCGTTTGCCCCGGCGGGGATGGCTAGACCAAGCGCGAGGCCTACGATGGTTGCTTTCAATATATGTTTCATCTTGCTTACTCCGTATCAGATATAGCTGCCAAGAATGGGCGCCCAGAAGTCGACGGTTAGTGCCAGCAGAACCAGTATGGTTGACGCCCATAGAATGATTTTAATGACCCGGTCCGACTTTGGCGTTGCGCAGTAGCCTTCCTCGCACTGCTTTTTGGGTTTGACATAAACCTGCCAGAAGCCGACGCCGAGGAAGATCAGCGTCACCGCCGCAAAATAGTTCTTATAGGGTTCCAGCACTGTCAGATTCCCGATCCAGGCACCGCTTACGCCCAGCATCAGAAAGACGAACGGCAGGATGCAACATGAAGACGCTAATATCGCCCCAACAGCGCCGACACCCGCCAACCAGTTCTTCTTGCTATCCGCAGCTTCCAACTCTGACATAAAATACTCTTTCTACTTATCTATCACTTGCCGTGCTGCGTACTTGCACATGCTCGACCTTTTGCGCTAAGCTACACCCTGTAATAATTACAGGCTCAAGAACAAAATGGCTGCTTCTCAAAAACGTGATTTTACGCGAGGTGCGATTGCTAAAGAGGCGGGCGTGAACCTGGAGACCATCCGCTTTTACGAAAAGATCGGCCTGATGCCCGACCCGCCGCGCACGGCCTCGGGCTATCGATGCTATTCCCCGGATCATCTGAAGCGGTTGACGTTCATCCGCCGGTCCCGCGAGCTGGGCTTTACCAATCGGGAAGTAGCAGGCCTCTTGGAGATGGTGGACGGCACCTATGCCTGCGATGATGTGAAAGGCATGGCACTTGCGAATGTAGCGCTGATCAAAAGCAAAGTGGCGGATCTTCTCAAACTTCAAAAAGCGCTTGAAAGCATGGCGTCGGAATGCAGCGGCGGCGACACGCCCGATTGTGTCATCATCGACCGGCTGCTGGATGAGTAGGGGCACCCGCTTGAATGCCCCCATGAATTACGCTGCCTGAGCGGCGAGCGCTATCTCGTCGACAATCAGAAAACCCTGCTGTTCGTCGATAAGGCCATCGGACCTGTCTTCATACAGGGCTCTTAGGATTGCCGGACACTGGTGATAGCAGAAGACAGATGAGGACACGCCAATGATGCTGGCGCTATCCATAAACAAGGGCATTTCGGCCAGCAAATATTTGACCGCATGCATTAACGCACTGTCATCAATGCTGTTTACATCTTCCACCTGATTTTCGAGTACCCAGTGGGAGCATTCCAGGCATTGGCGCTTGAAATCAGCATCGCTGGCAAACTTCCGCTCAACGTGTGCCAACAGACTTTGATATCTGTTGTTTGCACCAAGTATGTCACCTGTGAGGACAATGGACATGTCCAACTCCGGTGCTGTGTATGCGATTGCACGCTCTATTTTATTCAATAGATAACGGCACTGGCGGCGAGCCTTCTTTTTTGCCCTTACCGGGTCATAGCCGACGGCCTCCAGCGTGTATCTGGTGGCTGTATCGGGCACAAAGATATGGAATGCCTCAAAGGTCTCATTGGCCCAGGTGAACAGGGCCCTTAAGCGCTCTTCAGAAAAATAGCTATTGAAGGGGCTAACCCCGATGACCGCGTGCTGCCGCTCCGCATATATGGCAGCGCACGCTTTGGAAACAGGTTGCATGGATTTCTTCCTCCACTGAAAACACATGGCTCGGCCAAAATATGACCGCGCGTTCAAACGGTTCAGAGGAGCGAAGGTTTGGGAGGGTCGGGGTCCGACGTGGTAAGCGTATCTTCAAGAGCTGCCAGAGCTGCGGGGTTAAGCGCCTCATGATCGTCTGGTGATACGCTAGCGATCATAGGGTCGAGCACCGCACACATATGGCAAGGCAAGATGCTATCAGGATCACAGGGCTCGTCATGTTCCCAATCGGCGGGGGTTTCGGTGCTGTGGCAGCCAGTCATTACCGGGGTGTTAGTGTCGTCAACAGCCACAGCTTCATACAGCCCGGCCAAGTCCGTAATCATCGCCACAAAGGCGAAGAGGACTACGGCTGCAAAATGTTGAGAAATCAGCTTTATCAGCGGCATCATAGCAATGATGCAGATTGCACCTAAATCACGTTTGTGTGCTATCACTCTTGCCTGACTAAACTGGCTGCATAGGGTCATGAGGGAATGGTAGGCCGATCACAGTGAAACGGTCGGTCATGTAAGAAATTGCAGCCCCTCTCCAGGGTGAGCCATTGTCAACACCATTCGGCGTTTCACGGCAGTTGCGGTACCCTCAATCTTCGATAGGCGGCTTCGACAAAAATCCTGATAGTATGCCTGTACAAAACACCTGTTTTCAGAGAGCCTGTTTGACATTGGCTAGGGTGGCATTCTGCGGGAGGAAGGAACATGGCGCATCGACCTTTGTTGAAAGAAGACGAGTGGCATCAGCTGATGGGTGTGCCGGCGGACGAGGAAAGCCTGATCCAGCATTATCTGTTCGACATGGTGGATATTGACCGCATCAACTCAAAACGCCGGTCGGAAAACCAGCTAGGTTTTGCGGTACAGCTATGCCTGATGCGCTATCCCGGCAGGGCTTTGCAACCGGGTGAGGCGCCGCCAAGGGAAACCCTTGCGTTCATCGCAGGCCAGCTTGGTATCGACCCAGCAGCATTCGCGGACTATGCCCGCCGCGATGAAACCCGCCGGGAGCACGCCATCCAGATTCAGGAATATCTTAACCTGTCTCCGGCAACCCGCCCCAATCAACGCATCGCGCTCACGGCCGGGCTTGATGCCGCGGAGAAAACGGACAATGGTCTGGCAATCGCTGAAGCTATGGTTCAGGCTCTTCGGAACCAGTCCGTCTTGCTGCCAAGCTTCCGAAAGCTCGACCGACTGGGCCGTGCTGCCCGTGCCATCGCGAGGGCTCGTACTAATGCAGCCGTGCTGGACGGGTTGAATGAAGACCAATTGTTCAAGATCGACAGGCTTTTGGAGTACGACCCACAAATCCGGCAGACGCGGTTCGGTTGGCTGCGATCCCACTCGGAATCGCCGGGAGCCGACAATCTTGTCGCGCTCATGGAACGGCTTGAATTTGTCCGTTCCCTTGAGATCGATATGTCATGCAAGGCCCGCATCCATCCCGATCGCTGGAAACAGATCGTGCGCGAAGGCAAGGTGACCCCCAGTTGGCTCGCAGCGGATTTTAATGTCAACCGGAGACGGGCCACAATAGCGGCACAGATCATCTCTCTCTCGGAAACGCTCACCGACGAAGCCGTCAGCATGTTTACCAAACTGATCGGGCGATTATTCTCCCGTGCGATCGCAAAAAGTAAACAACGTCATATCGACAAGCGCAAGGAAACGAACCAGACACTTCGGCTTTTCCGCGATACGCTGAATGCCCTCATTGCAGCAAGTGAAAACAAACTCGATGCCTTTACAGTTCTGGAAGAAACAGTGGGCTGGCAACGGCTGGTCAGTGCAAAGCCCAATCTAGATGCCATGGTGACGGAAGCGGAGCAGCCTGCCCTCGTCATCGCGGCTGAGCGCTATTACGGCATGAGAAAATATGCGCCTCAGTTTCTGGAGACCTTCACCTTCCAATCGGGGCGTACCCTTGACCCGCTCTTGAGCGCCATTGACCTCCTGAAGCAGTTGAACCGAAATGGCCGCAGATCCTTACCTGATATTTTTCCCATGAACCATCTTCGTAGGAAGGAACGCACGCTGATCATGGCAAAGGGTAGCCCGGATAAGCACCTGTATGAAATCGCCACGCTTTCGGTACTCAGGGAACGCTTGCGTTCCGGCGATATCTGGGTGGATGGCAGCACACAGTACCGCCCCGTCGGGGATGATTTCATACCCAAGCCTGAGTTTGAAGTGAAAAAGGAAACGGGCAGCTTGCAGCTTGGGGTGCCGACAGACTTTGACGCATGGCATGGCGAAACCAGGCGGGTGCTGGACTTCCGGCTGAAGCGTCTGGCCTATCGGGCTCGCAACAATAAATTGGAAGGCGTGCGCCTTGTGAACGGTGAACTGATTGTCTCTCCGCTCACCAGTGACGTGCCAGCGTCGGCAGATGAACTCAAATGGCGGCTCAACCAGATGCTGCCTCGTATCCATATCACCGACTTGCTTGCCGAGGTTAACGGTTGGTTACGGTTTTCAGATGCCTTTACCCATTTGCGGACGCAACAACCCGTCAGGCAAACGCCTGCAATACAGGCAGCCGTGTTGGCAGACGCGACCAACATGGGCATGCTTCGCATGGCCGGCGCGTCCTCCAACGTCAGCGAGCGCCAGATTGCCTGGGCCAGGCTGTTTCATATGCGGCCGGAAACCTACCGGCGCGCACAAGCTGTTATCACCAATGCGCATGCAGCCCACCCCCATAGCCGCGTATGGGGTGCTGGGACAACCTCCTCTTCGGATGGCCAGTTCTACCGGGCGGGAGATCGAGCCCGACTGCGCAGCGATGTGAATATGCATTATGGCCGGGAACCAGGAGGAAAATTCTACAGCCATTTGTCCGATCAGTATGGCTATTACAGCATCCTGCCGATCAGTCCTGCCGAAAGCGAGGCACCCTATGTGCTGGATGGCCTGTTGGATCATGAAACCAATTTGCAGATCGGTGAACATTATACGGATACGGGTGGCGCCAGTGACCATGTTTTTGGTCTTTTCTGCTTGCTGGGCAAGCGGTTTGCGCCGCGTCTGAGAGATTTAAAGGGCAGGAAGTTTCATACTATCGAAGATGCGGGCAGCTATCCCTTCCTCAGGCAACATATCGGACACCGGGTCAATATCCCGCTGGTCAGGGAAAATTGGAACGATCTCTTGCATCTGGCGGTGTCGTTGGACGAGAGGGTCGTCGCACCTTCCAAGATCCTCAAGAAGCTATCGGCGTCTCCAAAGGCAAGCCAATTGTCGCGGGCACTCAGAGACCTGGGGAGACTGGAACGCACCCTGTTCATGATCGAATGGTATAGCGACCCCGCGCTGCGACGCCGGTGTCAGGGCGGATTAAACAAAGGGGAAGCCGCCCATAAACTTAAGCGGGCCGTCTTCTTCCATGAACGCGGAGAAATCCGGGATCGCTCATTCGATAGTCAGGCATTCAGGGCGTCGGGCCTGAATCTTGTGGTAAGCGCCATTGTGTACTGGAACACAGTCTATCTGGCGCGGTGCGTGGCACAGCTCAAAATGGACGGCACGTATGTTCCCGACGAACTCCTGAAACACGTATCACCGATATCCTGGGAGCATATCAATCTGACGGGCATATATACATGGCGGGAAGACCATCCGGAACCGGGCTTGTTCCGGGAACTAAGGAAAGCACCGCCAGGAATAAACTGGGCGGCATGACATCAAAGAGCCAAGTGTTCACGATTTGTCCAAGTTAGCGTACAGATTGACACTGTTCTTGTCGTGAGCCCTATTTGCTTCGCCCATTATAAATCTCCCTGATTGCTGCCACCGCCATAAAGTTGCTAATCATCGCTCTCGCTTCCCTGCCTCATAAGGTCGTGCCTCATGCGAATATGGTCAGGCCAGGTGCTTTTGATGTAGGATAAAATCGCAAGTATTTCCTCGTCAGACAGCACATCCGCATAGGCAGGCATATCGCTTTCATAGCGCGTATCGCCCGCCACAGCCGCAGGCCCAAACTTTGTTATTGCAAACAGAATATGATCCGGGTGATGCCAAGTGTGCCCGCTGGCATCGTGTGGTGGCGCAGGCAGGCGTCCGCTTGGCTTGCGCGTGCGCCAGTTTGGCTCTCCCTGCAACTCTGCACCGTGGCATGCGGCACAGTGAGTTTCGTAAAGCGACTGCCCCATCTTGACGACAGAGGCATCGTCAGGTGTCAGCTTTAGAGCTAACGCCTGCTGTTTTGTCGTTTCTTCTAAATCCATGAACAGGAAAAAGAGCGACGCGATAACTGCAAATGCCACCAGAACTGTGACCGTCATTTTGTTCATATTGCCAACCTTACTCTTCCACTCGACTAGTCTGCTGTGATCTCTGTCTTGTCGGATATTCGGAATAGGCGCGTTATTGGACTGATTGCGATAACACCATCACTGTCCAGCCCCGTGTGAGCCACGTCCATAATCGCCTCAGCGATGCGCTCAACCTCTTCTTGCGGCACATAGACCAGCAGGCGCGCGTAAGCACCCATCCAGTCACTTTGAAAGAAGTTCTTGTAGTCACCAAAGCCTCTTGTCTCTGACACACTCATGCCCGGCACACCAATTTCCTGCAGACGCTTTTCAACAGCGCCGCATTTCAGTTTGTGAATTGTTGCTGTTAGCGCAACGAACCCCATGGCACACGCCTCTCCACTTCATCTGGCTGTCGTTTCATGCGGTTTCGAAACAACAGCTGTCTGGATTATGGGGGGTCCAGCAACGGGAGGGTCAAAGACTTTTCGTCGCATACAGCGCAACTCGGCAAAAACAATTCGTGTTGTGTGAGCCCCGCTCAAATTGCAAGCCAAGGCTGACCACTCGGATTGGGTTTCGCCTCCAAGGGTCATCAGACCGCTATGATTACCGTCAGGGCGCCTCTGAAACCGACCTTGAATCGAATGAAACTGAGTGCCACACTTGCGCTTGCCTCGGCGTAAAGGGTTTCATTTCCTGCAACCATATAATCGCTTAACGGAACACGGGCCAGCCACGATGGGATTTTTGGCGCCCATTTTTACCTCAATTGGGCTGGAACTCGATTTCAGCGCCATAACTGAGGTCCCTTATTTCCTGACTGCGTTGATCGCGATTGCTTTCCTGGGAAAGCTTGTCGGCGCTGCACTGCCCGCTATGGTTCTTGGTCTTCAGTCACGCGACGCACTAGCCCTCGGCATGGCCATGAGCGCGCGCGGGGCGGTGGAGTTGATTATCGCCGGCATCGCACTCAGGGCCGGACTTTTCGCGTGAGGTGATCAGACGTCGCCGGTTGTTGCCAATCTGTTTTCGTCCATCGTCCTCGTCGCTATTGTCACGACAATTGCTGCTTCGATAGGGCTTCGCCTTGTCCTTTCCATGCGGCGTGGGGAAAATGAAGGCTCTCAGAGGTAGAAGCGTCTATTTGGTTGGCCAAATCCGGCATGAGAAAGACGAATAAAGCGCTCAACCGATTTGACCACACCGATTGGCTGCAGACGTATGCCAATCGCGGAGCGATACGCTCGAAACCAATGCGGCCTGCTAGCTTCCGTTTTTTGGCGAATTTGAGACGTCTGACAGGAAAACCTTAAGGTCCTCTCTCGGAAGGAAAAGCAGCCCTGTAGAATGGCTCCCTTAATAAGCCTCAAAAGTGAAATACTTCAATTTATCCTCTGCCCGGACATAAGCAATGGTGAGTTCTATTAGAAACCGGCCTCACTATTTATATCATCAGAAAGTTGCAAAATAATAAGTTGCCAAAATCAACCACAGATATATTATTTGTGACGTTTTGACCCTAGCAATGATCGTAATACTATCATTTTTGGCAAAATCTCAGCTGTGTTCACTTAATATATTAATTTCAGAACACGCTTGGCCGACTACAGAAAGGCCTCTAAGTGCTTTTTGAGGTAATCCCAGATCACTTTTTTCGGGTATTTTCAGGCCCTAGACGTCATATCAATGCATACCTGATCAAACGATTATATAATGTCTATTATGGCGATGATGCAGATCTAGAGGTGCCGCTCGCGTCAGAAGTCAGGGCGTTTCTTATCTCAGAGATTCGCACACTTCCGGAACACCTTCAGCAAACCCTGGATAGGGACGGTGCTCCATCCAGTCCCGAAACCGAGGGGCATGAGTTCTTCCGTAAACTGGTGACGTCCTACAAGTGGCTCAAGATCACAAGAGACCTTGGTAAAAAGTATGTTCAGTTCACAGCCGTTGCACACTCCATCCTTGATTTTTTTATGGGGCTGCGCTCTGCTTTGTCGGAAGACTTTACCATTGACCTTGCAGGCATTTTATCGAGCCTTGAGACTACGGTAAACAAGAGCGATCCTCATGCGTGTCTGTCTGCACAGAAACAGTCTCGCGAATTAGTGAAGAAGCTGAAAGCCCTCAGCGCCTCCCTCATCGATATTGAAGAGCAGTTCTTCACTAACAAGGATCTTAAATCCAACATTCATCTGCTGATGCGGGAATTTTTCGACAATATCCTGATAAAGGAAATTGCGCCGCTTGTTACCCAAAACCACCCAATACGGTATCGGACGCGGATCATCGAGCTCTGCAATGAGCTGAGATCGGACCGTAGCGCTGTGATGTTGCTTGGGCGTTCCTTGTCAAAGGCAAGTAAGTATGGCGAGATGGAAGCCATTGATGTGATCAATGTCTCTTTGAGCTTCATATCCCGTGCCTTTGATATCGTCCCTGCGCTGATGCGCCAGGTTGACACAAATCGCCGAAAGCTTGAGACCCGAATCGATAATACAACCAAATATATGGAGCTATCAGCACCAACCGATACGGAAAAATTGCGCCTGGTGTTGGCAAATATCTCCCGCCACCCTGTCGAGGAAAACGAGTTTGACTTTCGGGGGCGAGCCGGGCTTGTCAGCGAGACAATGCAGGAGTTATTCCCGTGGCCGTTCCTGTCTGAAGGGTGGTCCCTTATCGACGACGCCTGCCTCACCTTTCCCGCTGCAAGAAAACGCTTGGTCGTGCCAAAACGGCAGAGGCGGCAAAAACGGAACAAAGCGGCGGATAGGCGGATCAGGGCTATCAGGCAGTGGGAGTTGTTTCTGGAGGGAGATCCGGAGATCGCCCGCACTATCATTGAGAAAACCATTTGCAAGGGTGAACCTTTTCGGAGCGCCGAGATGAAGGTGGATGGACTGAGCGACTTTATCCTTTTTGATCAGCTCAGAAGCCTTGAAACGGTTTTCGAGGGGGTCCTTAGGGAAGACTATCAGATTGACCGAGAGGAACTGGGCGAAAACGACTTCGCTATCTTCCGGCACTTTACGATCACACCAAGACACAAGGATGGGGGAAAATATGGCTGATGCTATGCTGTTTGAAGAAGCCGAAGAATTGCTGGAAAAGGCAGCGCGCCGCAACTTGAAAATCGACGAATCAGACCTTCAGAAAACAGCCCAGCACCTTTTCGAGAAGCAGTTTCTGTTGGAAGAAGTCAAGCTTGACCGGGCGAAATACGAGATTGTCGCTCGATATCCCCAGTATTTCGACATGCTGGCTTACGCCTTCGGGCGCCGGCTAATCATCGACCCAGAGAAGGGCCTTGTTGGCCTAGTGCCGATTGACCACGCAAGTGAGGCCCGCGGCCCCAGACGCCTGCGCGTGTCGCAGTCAAGAACCCAGATTCTCTTGGCCTTACGGATCGCGTTTGCCGATGCTGCAAGTGGTGGGCATTACCGGCGAGGCATGGTGGCACAGATTCCCATGAAAGATGTGATCGAGATTCTTGAGACTGGTCTGGGCCAGAAGTTCGAATGGAGCCCGCACTTTGTTGAGGACCTTCGCTGGGCAAAACAACATCGGATTGTTGTCGGGTCCCTGGACGAGATCAAAGAGGAGGATGCCGTCATCGAAGTAGCTCCGACGATCCTACACATCATTGGTGATAATTGGCGGGAGCTTGCTGAAAGATATCACGGCAGTTTTGGCCAAGCGGCCATAGAGGCGAAAGAACAGGCTGAGAAGGAAGCAGCACTTAAGAAACCTGCGCAAGAACAGCATGACGGCGAGGAATAGCGAGATGGATGAAAAACCAAACCTTGAGCCAAGAAAATCTTCCGGATTGCCAGCTACCCACATTTACAATGCGCGGTCTCTTGCTGACCACCCAAAGGTTTTTGAGCTGGTCCATATCGCCATCGTGAATTGGTACCTGTTGGACAGGGAAGACCTGCCTGTCCGCGGTGCGATCGCGATCACAGGCGCCAACGGAGCAGGCAAGTCGTCGATCCAAGATGGCATACTGGCTGTCATTTCCGCCCTCGACGAAAGCAAAATGGACTTCAATGCCCTGGCTCGTGGTGGCGCCAGCAAAGCCCTTGGCGGTCGCTCTGTAAAGGACTACGCCCTTGGGAAGCTGGATGACTACGGCTATAGGCGCTCTGATGAGGACGGCACACTCACCCGATTCTCCCTCGGTTTCAAGCACACTGTTACGCAGGAGGAAGTATCCATCGGGTTTGCGATTTCTACCGCACCTGGGCAAGACAAATATGATATTGAGGCCCTTTTCATTGTTAAAGGACGCGTTCTCAAGACTGACGACTTCGTAGATGACTTTGACGAGGACGAGTATTCACCTGTGTTCTTTCAAGAAACGACCGACAGGCTTCAAACTGAAGGGCTTCAGGTCGAAACCTATAGCAAGCACGAGAAGAGAAAGTTCCTAAAGCACTATCTGACAGCGCTGCAAGGCCAGAAATTCAGAATGGATGCTGAGCCCGAGCGGGTCAGGAAAGGCTTCCTGGCGGCGGCGTCCTTGAAAGAGATCAAGAACATCTCGGACTTCGCAAGGCGTTATGTCTTTGACCCCGCCTACATCGATGTCGGCGACTTCAGAGAAAGCTATGAACGCTATACCGCGCTCAAGAATAAGGTTGAACGGATACAGGACGAGATTGACGTCCTGAGCGGACTGATCGATGTCTGCACCTCATACGAAACCAAGGGACGGCAGATCGAGGCTTGTGAATGGTTCAAGCGTCGAGCGCTAAACATTGAGGAGTATCTCAGGTTTCGTGAAACCCGTGAGAACATGATCAAGGCTGAGGCTGACTACCGCGCAAGGGAGGTACTTCTTCAGCATGGGCAAAATGCGCTTGAACAACGCCTCGCCCAGCGAAATGCCATGGAAAAGAGGCTGAACGAGGCTGGCGTCAATGACATGGTCGAAAAGCTACGGCTTCAGGACGAACAAAAAATTAGAGCCGCAGGGGAATTGAGGGGTGAAATTCAGCGCTTCGACACGGCTATCAAGGGCGTTGTGGGGTTGCAGCAGAATGCCCACTATATCAAAAACCATCGGCCTCTATTCGAAGCGATCAATACCGTAGCCAAAACGATGTCTCCCCTGCCCGCCAGTGCAGTTGAAGCGGATGCCGTTGACCATAGCTTGGAGGGCGTCAGGAGTTTTTCTGCGCTCGAGACAGATATCAAGGCTCAGCTTCAGACGGCTTTTGCTGAAGCGGAAGCGGCTGAAATACAACTGAAGGAGTTTGAGGGCCTCAGAAATACTCAAGGTCGCTCCAGTGTTCGGGTTCCAGAGGCAATTTCAACGTTTCAGGAAAGCCTCCGAAGGGACAGCCTTGATACAAAACTACTGTTCGAGCTTGTCGACGACGTTGATGAAGAGTGGCAAGACGTGATCGAGGCATATCTAGGACAAGACAGGTTTGCAATTGTTCCTCGCCCTGATCAGGCAATCGGAGTCATCAGTGCATATCGCCGCCATCCGAACACTGGCCCCTTCCGGGCTGTAAAAGTGCTAAACAGCGCCTGGTCGGTCACCAAGGGGCGGAGCGCAAAACCCAATAGCATCGCCAGCAAAATTACAGCGACCGATCCGACCGTCAGGGCAATCCTGGATGACCGCTACGGCGATATCATCTGTGTTGAAGACAGCGAAGACTTTGAACTTCATGCAAGGGTTCTGACCCGAGACTTTACGACACAGAGTGGAGGCATGGTGTCAAGGATCAGGCCTGCAGTTGGTGCCCTGCTATCTTCCAGCACATCGCCACAAATGGCGGCAAGGCTTCAGGAAAGCTTCTATGAAGCTCAGAGCCAGCTTAAGAAGGCGATGCATGAAGTCACGAGAATTGAAACCGATCATGCCACAGCCAAGCGGTTCATTACAGCCCATGATCGGTGGCAAGAGCGCCGCATTCGTAAGATTTGCGAAGAAATAGATGACATCGCGAACGAAAGAGCATCAATCCAGAAACAGATTGAAGTCGCGTTTGCAAGTGTCGACGCAGACCTACAGACCGAGTTTCAGGCACTTGAACAGGAGATTGGTGAGGCACGAAAGGAATTGGAGAGAGACCAGAACCTTTATGAAAAGGCTAAGGAAACATTCAATACTCAGCGGGGCATTCTCAAATATTTGCCTGAGCTCAAGAGCTATCGCACCCGTTTGGAGCTGAATAAACGGCCAGCCGCAGCTGACTTTGCCATGACGAGCTTCTCAGCACTTTTCAAGCGAAATCTGGAGCAGAAGCAAGCTCGCTCTTCCCAAGCCCTTTCGGTTGCCGCGCGGATAAAATCACTGGAGACCGCTCTGGCTGGAAGCACAACGGTGTGTGATCAGGAAAAACAAAGGCTAGAGCCTGAGATTGAGGCAGCCGGGGCAAGGATCGTCAAGGACTATGCAAACTATGTCCGCGATTTCCAACAGGACCCAATACTGGACTTTGAAACTCGCCGGGCAGATATCCATGACCACGTGTCTCGACGCCATGCAAAACTGAAGGATCATGTCCTTCTCGATTATGAGGCCAAGCTGGCGGAAGCGCTCGTGCAAGTCGATGAGATGCTGCAGGGGCGGTATTTGACCGAGCTTCATGGCCGAATTCAGGAGATCGATATCCGGCGGAACAGTATCAACAATAGCCTCCGCAAAAGCCCCTTCCATGGAGAACACTATCGGTTCGTCATGAAATGCAAGGCAGATTACCTTCCTCTCACAAAATTGGCGGACCGGATCGGTGGTGATGGCGCTCAGCTTAGCCTCTCGATGAATCCCGACGATATCAAAGACCTTGAAGAGGATGATGTGGAAGCGCTTGAGAAACTGAAGCTGCTGATCTCCTCTCCAGAGTTCGAGTATGATGAATTTACCGACCCGCTCACCTTTTATGACTTTGAGCTAGAGATTGGTCGCTACGAGCAGTCCGAGACGGGTCGAACGGTCTTTAGGAAAAAGACAACCTTTACGCACGGCGTTGGCACCCGCTCCGGAGGAGAGATACAGGCCCCCTACTATGTTGTACTGGCATCTGCCATGTCTTCGCTCTATCACGGCAGGAGCATTAACACCCATGACTCGCTCGGAATGGGCTTGATTTGTCTCGATGAGGTGATGAACAAGACCGATAGCCCGAACATGCGGCGGTTCATTGACTTTCTCGTCAGCATTGGCCTTCAGCCCATCATGGCGGCGCCAGGTAAGGAAAGAAGCACCTTCCAAAGCCGATGTGACACCGTCATCGATATTGTGAAGATTGAAAACAATGCGATGCTTGACATTCTCTATCCAAAGAACCGGCTCCATGCAGAAATCAAGGCATCAGACCCCAACGAAAGATCACTAGAGGCATTTGCGCGTGACGACGATTGATCTTCCAGAGGCCCTGCAGCGCGAACTCTGCAAGTTTGCTGACAAATATGAGCGTGCCACATGGAGCGGCGCGAGGGAGCCCACACTAAAGTCCCCTAGTCCGACCTTAATCGGGCAGGAACGGGAGCGCACAGATGCGGCGCTGGAGCATCTATGCCAGACGCGGGCGCTAAAACCAGTCTTTGGTAGGCGCCGGGACCAAGCTCATGTCATTGAGCGGTACAAGGTCGCAGACTTGGAATCATTGAACGAACAGTTGAGTAGGTCCTTGCTTGGCGACCGCATCGAACGCGGTTTGGCCTCTATTTCTCATATCTACGCAGACCGAGCAGAGGCCCGCAACTTTCAAGACTGGGTAATCCGAGCAGCAGCCGAGAAGTGGCGCACAGGTCAATCTTTCTATGGCTACCGTATTGACAACGCCTTAGCCCTTTCAAAGGTCGTTACAGTGGCCACCTCACTCATTGCAGGCAAGGGCGGAGGCAAAACAATCAGGAAGTTCAGCACTGAATCTGTCAGGGACAGCAAGTTCGTCGGAGACCACCAGAGCAAGATACAACGATTGTTGGTTGCCTATTATGGCTTTGAGCCGGAAACTGCACCAGATTTTCTGAGCAAGTTTGGACTCGGGACCCCAGCCGCGCCTGTATTCGTCTCAGGGCAACTTAAGGCGGTATATGACGGCCACGCAGGGATAGACGTTGGCGAAGTCCCGTTTGTCGGTTTGCCACCAAATGGCGCCTTTTCGCCAGCGCTAGCAGTGAAGGCCGTTTTGACAATCGAAAACTGGGAGAGCTTCTATAGGCATATTGTCGAGGTGCCGGAGCGCGAAGTGATCGTTCTCTATACCGGGGGTTTTGCGTCAGTGGAGACAGCTTCTATCCTTGAGAAGCTGATAAGCGCTGGCCTCGACTGGTTCCATTGGGGTGACATAGATCCATACGGCCTAGCCATTATTCAAGCGCTTGAAGGTGCGGTAGGCCAACCGTCAAAACCACATCTTATGTCTCTCGAACGACTGCACGAGATTGGGGCTTGGGCTGACCGGCCAGCAAATGCGAAAGTCCTGCAAGACCTGGCCGACAGAGATGGATGGATGCAAGACTTGGCACAGTATTTCCTGAGTGAAGATCGCACCAGGTGGCTTGAACAAGAAATGCAAGACCCTGAGCCAATTTTTCGCCCCTCGAACGTCAAGCCAGTTGAAAATCCGCCCTCGGAAAAGCCGCTCTATTAGCCTTGGTTGAGGCTGCTGACGCTGCGTAGCACTGCCGCCTATATCATGTTTTGTCCGGGAAAAGGCCTGGCATCCATCTGCCTGCCAATGTAGCTGGGAATGTAAGCCGCAGTGGCGCCCGTGTGCTTGCACTTGTGAGTACCCCTCGATCCAGCAAAGCCGACGTAATGCGCCGCGCGGTACGTTCACTGGCGTTCAAGAGTGGGCCGACATCACCGCGTGGCAGTTCACCCCGAAACAGAACCGCCTCCATGACATTTCCGGACTTGGCCGGCAGACGGTCTCCGCGGATTTCTTCTTCCACCCAAATCAACATGCGATCCCGCAACCGGTCTGGCTGAACCAGCTCTTCCATAAAACTAACCTCGTCAATGCAGGCCTTCAGGAAGAATTTGGCAAACTCCGCGAGCGATTCTTCGCTCAGGTTTCCACGGCCATCCAGGTCATTGCGTCGGGGTTGATCGCAAGCTGCCAGATGCGCCTTGTAGGTTTCGACATTGCGGGCAAGTCCACGCGCAATTGACCAAATGCCGCCTGTATCGAGCGCATCACGCAGCATGGCATAAGACATCAAACGAGATACACGTCCGTTGCCATCCAAGAATGGGTGAAGCCAGGCAAGTCGATGGTGTGCGGCGGCGGCGGCAATGATGGAATCCAACCTACCCAGCTTTTCATACGAAGCCTCAAAACGCTTCATGAAACGAGGCAGGGCCCCTGGGCTGATTGGGATATGCCGTCCGACCTCTACATCTCGATCACGAATTTTCCCCGGTACGACCTCGATCTTACCTTTCGTGACTGGGTCTTCTACCCACAGCAGCTCCTTCGGGAGCAATTCACAGAAACGGCGATGGATTTCCAAGATGCCTGCTGCTGAAGTCGCTTTACCATTCAGGCCACCTTCATCAATCCATTTCTGCACAGCAATGTGGGCTTCAGCCTCAAGTTGCAAATCACGCTGTTGGGGGTCGGCGCTATAATCTTTTTTCATTGCGCGTTCGATATCGACCGGGTGCGTATCATGTCCCTCAATAAGATTGCTGTAATAGCAGTTCATGGCACGTACGAGATCGGACAAGGCGGTAACCACGCCGTCGGGCAGGCTCCGCCGCAGGCCTGTCGATTTAGCGGTCAGCTCCAAAGCGAGATCAGCCAATTCCCCCCGGTGTTTAGAGCTTTCAGGCACAAGCATGGGCTCCATACTTGTAACAGCTTCACCTCGATCTACGGGCATTTCCTTGTCCATATCTTTGGCCGCTTATCTGTCCGGTTTTAAACAAGTAATAAGTACATATATATCATTATGTTATATTTTTAAATAGGCGTTTATGTCAGAGAAATTGGCCACTTTATTGGCCTATGAATTATAAGACAACTCTATGCTTTTAGCATCGCCCAAAAGACGAGAGATCCCTGGCTACATTATGTCATGGAAACAGATGGCAGGTGAGGATGGTTGACAAGAACACCCACATCAAAAAGAGCGATTTATCTGCTGACGAAAGAGTGATTTACTAAACAGGCGGTTTAACGCCGCCTGTTTACATTATCCTCGGTGGAACGATCCGGATTGTCCCGCGCATACTCACGGCCGTTGATTTTGACAACATGTGCATCTGGATGTTCGCCGCGTTTGATTTCAGCGACAACATTCCTGCGCGGTACATCTTTTCGTGCACCAATATCATAGTGTTCATTACGACCTCCAGGGCCGTCGTTTTTGCCAACAATTTTTGTCATTTTGACTTCTCCTGCTATTTGGCTTTCCATCAGTTAAGTGAATTGATCACACGCCCGACCTAACGCAAGCGCCGTTTCATCCGTTCGATCTGTTCGGGAGAGCCTTCAGCCTCAAAGCCATTCCGGGTTTTCTTCACTCTAACGCCCGGACCCGCAGCCCTACGGATTCCCTGCTCAATCGTTTTTTCAAACGATCGTTTCATTTCGCGTTCAAGCTGCTGCGAGCTTGTAATGTGTTTACCGTTAAACTTCATATCAATGCGTACCATGTCAGGCCTCCTATTATCCCTTGGGTGGAAAAGGGTCATTGCCGTATGAGTCGCGAGCGCGAATGCGTCCATCGCGGCCATGAATCAGCAATTCACTTTGCTGGTTGCGAGCAATTTCGCGGGCAGCATCAATAGCTTCAGCCTGCGTGTCGTGAATGGACGTTGCCCGGGAATTTCCTTCGCCCTGGACAGCCCATTGGCCTTGCCTTGGCGTAACATGTTGATTTTTAGACATTTTACTAACCTCTTCCTGCATAACACGTTGACAAAAACGCCCTGTCGTCATATTGTTTGTGACGTTTTGTCATAGGTGCGGCTCAAAAAATATCGCCACGCAATTGTGACGATTTCGTCATCGTAACAAATACGGAGTAGTCATGTCAAGTCCATCCCGCCCTGGTGAAATCTTTGCAACCCGACTAGCTGAAGCAAGAGAACTAAGACGGCTTAATCAGTCCGAACTTGCACGCAAAGCAGGGCTGCAGCCCTCTGCTATTGCCCATTTCGAAGGGAAAAGGCGTAAACCGTCGTTCGCTAACATTCTGGCGCTAGCAAATGCGCTCGGTGTTTCGTCTGATTATTTGATTGGTAAAGCAGCCAATATTCAGGGAGCCACAACCGCCTTTCGAAACGAGGAGAAACTTACGGCTGATGATAGAGATTTTATTCAGTCAATCATCAATGCTCGTATTCAGAAAACCGAGGAAGAGTAATGGCCGAGCGCTTCCAGCTAAAGATGGCGAAACAGGAAGGTGAACGGATTGCAAAGGAAGCTGGCTTCGACAGCTTTCCCATCTGCCCGCGTACCATAGCAAGTAAACACAATATCCTTATTGAAGCTAAGCCGCCTGACATCGCGGGGGTAAGTGGCGGAATCATTTTTGTGAACAACCAGGCCATAATTTTTCACGCGACAAATATTGAAAATGAAGGCTTCATAAATTTCACTATATCTCACGAGCTGGGGCATTTCTTTTTGCCCGGACACCCTGAAGCAATTCAAGAACAAGGTGGGGCGCACGTCTCTAAAGCTGGCTTCACCCAAGGAGATTCCTCTATCGAACTTGAAGCGGATCACTTTGCTGCGGGCCTTCTGATGCCCGAACATCTGGTGAGAACACATATAAATCAGAATCCTCCCGGCCTGGGCTCCATATTAGAGTTAAGTTCTATTGCAGAATGTTCTGTTACTGCCGCAGCAATTCGTACGGCTGAATGCAGCCGAGATCCCATCGCAATTGTTGTTAGCTCCGCTGATACCATTGCTTACGCATTTATGTCAGAAAGCCTCAAAGATTTCAGACCACGCTTTTTGAGAAAAGGTTCGGCACTTCCAAGCTCAGCGACTGCTCAGTTCAATAAGGCTCCAAATCAGGCACTTACTGCAACTCGCAAATGTGCGCAGACAACGTTTTCAGATTGGTTTGGAGGGGAGCATTCTTTCGTGATGGACGAGGAAATTCTTGGCCTTGGCCAATATGGATTTACGCTGACCGTCTTATCGTCGGAGGAAGTGCCCAAACTTGATGATCCTGATGATGAGGAAGAAAATAATTTAGAAGAGAGCTGGACACCGCGTTTTGCCTATGGGCGGTAGTCCTGTCGAAGAGATACGCATTTCATTTCAGCATACAAGGTCAGCAATAGACACCCTCAAAGCCGCCGCAATTTCACTGAGCACTGTGATTGTGGGGTTCCGAACACCCCTTTCAACACCCGAAATATAGGTGCGGTGCAGCCCCGATCGAAAAGCCAGTTCCTCCTGCGAGATGTTCTGCTCCCGCCGGATTTTTGCAATGTTAGCGCCGACTTGCTGCTTGATGTCCATGCAGCAACTGTTCGGCCATCGTAGATTATTGGTCTACAGACTATGAGTCACATTAAGCATTGATGCTGGCCTTAAATTGCATACTATAAGTAACAGCACGACACGAGGAGACGTAGGATGATTAGGAAAACTGCGGTCGGCTTGGCTGCTGAACAGGCCGTAGAAAATACCAGGCGGCGCCAGTGGGAAGCAGAACAGCATGCAAAAACTGAAAAGCTAGTTCAGGAAGCGGTAGAGGACGCGGTTCTGGAACAGACCAACCCTGCAGTTGCCAAACAGAGAAAGGAAGCGAAAGCAGATGCCAAAGGTGTCGTGCCGTTTTGCCTTTTCTATTTGGTTATGGGAGGCATCGCCTACAGCAATATAGGCCAATATGAAAGCTTGGCGTTTCTCAACTTCCCAGGAATCGGTTGGCTAATGGGGTTTGCAATCTTCTATTGCGGCATCGTCATACCTGCGAGAGACGTTCGTTGGCCCTACCTGCCAGGGATCGCGGTGATGCTCTACCCAATATATGATATGGCACCATTTTTTACATCCTTGGTTGGCATGCAGGAAAACATGCAAAATGTTGGCGTTGTCGCCGCCGTCATGTTTGGGTTTTGGTTTCTGGTGCTGCGGACGGCACGAACCGCCCAAGGGTTTGCCTAGAAACTTGAAGGTAGAAACCACGTGTTCCCATGTCCAAAGGGACCCACAAAATGAACACTGTCAGGTACCCATTCTACACGATACTATCGACGGTCAATGCGCCCTACAGAGAGCATATTGATGCCGACCAGCTAGCAGAGTGCATTCGCGACGTTGGCGAAGTAAATAAGTTTACGGCGCAAGTGTGGGGCTTTTTCGGGGAAGTGCCTATCCCGCATCAAATAGCTTTTGCCGCCCATTATTCGATGTCCCCGAAAGAACTGCAGGCGGCAGCGAGAAGGTTCAGCGAACTGTCGGGCGCGTACTTCAAAATCTGTGAAATCGACCTCTGACTGCGAAGTATATGGCTCAACAAATCGTTCCAGAAAACGCCTCCACCTCCTCATTGGTGGCGTATAGCACCACAGTCATGTAGGCTAACCAGCCAAGCATTTTGACGCCGAGGCGGCGACCCGCTTGGCCAGCCCCGAATTCTTGTTTTGTGTGGGCCAAAGTCGCGTACACGATGCCATTTTCATTACTGGGGTTTTTACGGCTTCTTTTTGTATTGAAATTTTTGTCTACAAGGTGAAAAAAAGGCGCTTTGCCCCAGTACACTAAAATATCATTTTCAGCTCTTTTTACTTCCTCGCCTGAGCCTTTTACCGTTGCAACCAATTCCAATTTCCAAAATTCATTGGGAAGCAAACCGTTCGAAAACCCGGCGATATCATTAAGCTCTTCGCGCGTATAAATAACGAGCTGGTGCTGGCTCACAGTAAAGGATTTTAGAACCGCTAGAGCTTGTCTTACTTTCAATTTGCGCTCACGTTTTTTTTTGCAGTATTTCCTAAGCTTATTGGCTGCCTCCATTGCCAACTGCCTGACTTTTGGGCTCTTGTGTAGATTTGGCAAAATAGCAGGCAGGCTTTCCTCGCACCCTCCATTAGAAACTAGTTTTTGTGCGCCTGTACTAGTTTTAATATCCGCCAATTTCCTGCATCTAGATAACATATCTGACAGATCGGACTTAGAAACAGGATACTGAACGATAACCGAACTTAACTCTTGTCCCCCTGCTAGCTTACTAAGTGCACCAGCCAAAATTAAATAGGTTGCAGGTAAATCAAATGTCAGGTCCGGTTTGATGCTTCTAGGTTTTTTAACAGGCTTTTGTTTTTCTCCTGTATTTTTACGCACCTTCTTAGCCAATCTATTCATTACTCGAACATAGCCCAGTTCATCCAATTCGCCTTGCCGGAAATTCAGAAGTTTCTTAAGCGATTCTTGAAGAGGGTCTAATTTCATTGGAGTGTCCTTATTAGTTTTTGGATGCCAAAGGCTTCTGGCCAGCTTCTGATGCATTATCTCTGGAATCGTATGAATGTACGTTTGTATGGAAGTGGCCGGTGACGCATGGCCGAGTGCCCTAGCGATTTGCCAGAGACCGTCCCGCGCCAGATCCTCACTTCGCAGCCAGTGCTCACGCAGAGCAAGCAATTTGTCTTCATCAAAACCAGTAAGTGTCTTTGCTAGATCCCATTCTTCGCTAACAATCGCATAGGAGGTACTTGCCCAGCTGTGACGTAGCGAATGAAAAACAACTTCAGTATTGCCAGTCGATTGCCTTAGAGCGCCCCCTAGAATTTGGCTGCACTTGACCTGTTCCAAAGGGATATTTTGCCCTCCAAGCCCAAACAGATAGTCAGCCTTATCACTATCAATCTTGAGTTCATGATAATATTGCTTGAGTAGAGTGAGCTCTTCCTCACATAAAAGGCTGGCCAACTCCAACTTTCGCAGTGAATTATCAGACTTGTTTGAGCCCAACCGGCTTCCGCGTACATAGATTGCCCAATTTGATTCTGGGTCGATGTCTCTAAACCGCAGCTTTAGAATTTCTCCAATCCTGACACCGCACCTAAACCCAAAAATGAGGATCAACTTCAGCTGCGCTCTGAAAATTTCGTCTTCATCGAGCTGATCTAGAGCTTCCAATACGTTATAGACATGCCGATAATCGACAATAGAGGTACAGACGAAGGTAAGTGAGGAGCTCGTTTTTAGAAAGGTTGCCAACTCGCCCTCTAACGGCCACCCATACTCCTCCACTCCAAACTGGTGAATCCAGCGAAGCCGCTGAATATATGTTTCACGCCGGTTGGTGTCAGTAGTACCTTCGATTATCTGCTGATACACAGCGAGTATTTGATCGGCTGTTAGCTCCTCGAAGCTGTGCCCCTGGACAGCGGTAAACCACTCAACATCGATGCTAGTCAGATAATCTTTGGCTGTCGCGACTTTGATATGGCTGAGTTTGTATTCAATCCATTGGACGAGTAACTGCGTTTCAATAGTCCAATCGCGCATTTCATGAATAATGAAATTCTGTATGTTGTTTCGCGACGCTTTAATACTTGTATTAACTAACAGGCTGCGAATTTGCGAAGCGGCCATTTCACCAAATGAGCTGCTTAGCCTGCCCTTTTTATGTTTGCGAACAGACTTCTTTTTCTCCCGAGCAGAATTGTCAACTGGTCGCCAAATTATGCGATTAATCGAATTGTGCAGGCTTAATAGTGATCCATTGTTCGGCGCAAAATTATACTGCCCCGGTCCGGCAATATAAGCATCTCCATAACTAATATCAGCCTTCAAAACGAACCACTGAATATATGGAACACATCGACATAGTTCCTTAAGGGAGTTAATGCCGCGATCACTGGCCCCTACAAACCAGGTCGAAAACCAAGAAAAAAAGCGGCTCCTGCTATTTGGTAGATTGTGATGCGAGACACTCGAACAAAACGGGCCAGCCAAAAGCAAACACAAAGTCTGCATGTCTACTGGCCAATGCAACTGCCTATGCGCTTCATCTTCTGACTTACGCAAATTGAAAGGGCCTTTGTCCACCTTGGAAGATAGGTCAACATAACTGCGGCCTCCCACTGTCCACCACTGGAGGCCGCCTCTGTGCAATTGGGTATAAAGTGCATACACCATCTCGGGTTTGGTTAGCCCTCCGCGGGTCATAGCGGAGTAGATTGTTAAGGCCATCCATGCTTCGATGTCTGGATGGTTTATTTGCAAACTCTCCAAGCGTGCAACAAACTTAGATTCCCAGTCCAAAAGGCTAACACACCTCTGCATTCGCTCTTTGGTCCAATACGCATGAGTTGGAGCAGATTGGTTCGTTGATTCCGGCTCTTTCTTGAGTCGGCTTTTTTCAGCATTGTTCCAACTGCCTAGTTTCTTCAAGGCCTCTGGCAATGAAACTTTTGGAGCCTCGGGCAATTTCCAATCGCAGGGGTTGAAAGGAGTGATACCAACGCCTTCCAGCACCCGAGACATTGTCTCAGACGCTTCTCTCTGAAGTACAGGACCCAGGCCTGAAAAACGGTCATCGGCTTCTTTTTGGCCTTCAAGGTGACCTGCCCATGCAGGAAATTGGTCTGCAGACAAGGTTGTTACTAACTTGGTCAATGTGAAGTGCCTCGCCCAATTCGGCGGAAAACGCCAGAACTTCTGCACCAAGGCCTTGAGATTCCTCACGCTGAAATCTTTGCGCTGTTTTTTGCCGTCGATCAGAAAAAATAGAGGCGCGTCGCCGTTCAAGCTCATTTCTATGTGCTTGGCCAATTGGAGCTGACTTAGGTCGGCCTGCCTTTTAAAATTTTGAAGGTAACCAAGATAAAATTTCAGTTGCTGAACTGCTGCGACTGATAACACAAGTGGCCGCGTTGTCTTGTCTTCGACAATGATCAAGCCTGACAACAAATCAAAATGTAAGACCGATTTTAGTGCGCCAACATTATGCCGATGTCCCGTTGACAGCTGAAAATATACCCAGGTCATGTAGGCTATTTCATTATGGCGGTTCACATATTCGGCTATGTCATCTGCCAAAGCACCCCGCAGGGGTTTGACCTGTTGCCGGTACATCCATGATAAGCTGTTGTCATCAATAGTTAATGCTGTGCCAACAACAGCATCAGGAACACTCGGTATTTCATCGTCCGAGAATCCTAGTTCCTTAAGAAACCTATGAAGGGGGGGAAGAATATCGGAGATCTTTAGTTGACTATAGTGAAGAGCTACGCATCGCCGAGGGCTTAAGCCGGTCAGATAGCCAATATCTGCGATCCCACATTTCTTGGTAGATAAATAGTAAGAAAGAGATGATGCCACTCGCCCAGGCGAATAGGGTCGCCGATCATATTCCTGCAGGTCTTTAATAATAGTGCCTGCAATCTTTCCTACTTCCTTCCGCCTGAGGACTGAAAGTTTAGCCCACAGCGTCAAATATACGCCTAACGACTTAGGAATGGGTTGCTGGAAGGGGCCAGTTTTCACCTCATTCACAAGGTGACTGTAGCCTGTTTCCTCAATGAAACCTTCCAGATCACTCCTGATTATTTGAGGGCGATAGTATAAGTATATACCCCCATCTTCTATACCCCACCATTCTTCATTTTCGGGATGAGCTTCAAACTGCAACCTCATCAATCGACGCTGGGAACGTCCAGTGACCAACGACAGTCCGGTGAATAGCGCCATGCACCATTTAGTGGAGCCCGATGGGGCAGCCTTCAATAACGACAAACATTTGCTCAAAAGGGCTTGGTCTTCACCCAAACTCTCGGCATTGTAATTGGCAGTTAGCCAGCGCTCTTGAAGGACAAAGTTTTTGCTCGACTTACCTTTTTCTCGGCCCTTTTTCTTACTGGCTAAATTGCCCCGAAAAACAGTCATGTGTCTGTTTTCTTTGTGTGAGACCAAAGGTTCATTTGATCACTCTGATCTTCACGATTTGCCGCCACTTCTATCAGGTAGTTGAGCAAAGCAGTTGCCAGGCTATCAAAGTCCTCCTCGGCTTTGGCTGGCCGTCGCGAGGTTTTTTCCACCGGCCTTTGTCCAAATGTATCGAATATTCCAACATGGGTTTTGCGACAAACTTCAATGACACTAAATGCAGCGCGAACCTTAGCCCAAACCAGCTCTTCCACCTCTTCCTCAGACATTGACACCACAATTGCAGGGATCGATATGTCATCGAAAGCAGCCCATTGGTGTTTCTTCAAGATCGCCGCAAAGACAGGACAAATCACATAAAACTCACGCGATTTCCCCGCCCTAGCAACTAACGGTCGGTCCGCAAGTAGATGCTGCTTACACCTTTGAAGGTTCTTTACAAGAGAAGAAGAGTGTCGGTCGGGATCAATAAACTCAGGTCGAATCTTCTGCTCCAAGAACGGATGGATCAGCAATCTGTGGTTCTTTACTGAGAGGTTTATGAATGCCAAATAATTTTCCTAAGTCGCAATTGTCAAGCAATCCCCAATCCCTCGAAGTGCAGAGTTCCTGGAACGAATACTGATTCCATTCATTGTGCTCCAACAACCCTACGCTTGTCACAAGACTTGACGAGTTATAGCGCACAAGGACACCGTGATGAAGGATTTATACAGGATTATATCCCATGATTATGCAGAAAATTTTATATACTTTGAAAATTGATTTTAATCAACGTCAATTACCTTAAGCCAAATATTGTATAACTAACTGATTTAACAATATAAATACACTTATCATATTTTTTGGTAAATTAATATACATGCTTAAATATTAGCTTCAGGTGCTAGTGTCCGTATGGACGTGGAGGTTCGAGTCCTCTTCTGGGCACCATCAAAACCCGCCTTAACCGTTTTCGGTCAGGCGGGTTTTTGCTTTTTGGGCCAACGGCCGCTCTCGACCCCAGTGCCTTCAGGATCCAACGCCGCGTCAGATAGCTGGTTCATTTCATGGAAGCATCAGGAAAGCTTTCCACGTCGCCTTTGGGGCCCAGTTTATGATTTTGGCAGCGGCCCGGGCTTGATTTCACATGTTATTTTCTTGCTGGTTTTTTGAAGAAAGAAACGGACAACCACCCCGTTGTTCAGCGATACCGTCGTTCCGCCGCAGATCTTTTCAAAGTTGGTCGGCCCCGGGTGTGGTTCGATGAAGAATTCGAATGAGTTCGAAGGATCGGGATTGTATCTTGGATAGCAGGATGCCGGTATCTGGTACTTGTTGTAGGTACCCTGATCAAGCAGTTCATTGGTAACCTGCACGATCTTGGTGGAATCCGGGTCGTCACCATCCCTGCATGTCAGCCAGATGTTATCTCCCGAAAGCCCGGGAATCGAACCAATTTCCGAACGAAGCGCCACATAAGCGGTCCAATTTTCCTCAGACTGAGAAGCCGCCCCTGCCCCAGAAACAAGACTGGCCGTCGCACCCAATGCGGCAGCGGCCGCCCCGATATATTTGATGTTCACATGAACCTCCTAAGAATAGAATATAACCATTGGTAGTATCGAGAATTGACCTTATCCATTGTGAGTGCCCAAATATAGCTGAGGCGGTATTCATCTAACTATTATTGGTTGTATTTTCGAAGCCACCGCTCCACAACCGTCGACGGATCGGCCAAAACAGGCTACTGATGCGCCATGAACACAAATGATGACTTAGAGATTTTCCTGGTGACCGTGCCGGGGCTGGAACCGGCCCTGCTGGCGGAAGCGACCGAACGCGGCTTCGATGGGGCCGAGGCTACCACAGGCGGTGTGACCGTGCGCGGCGGCTGGCCTGACGTATGGCGGGCCAACCTGGAACTGCGCGGGGCCTCGAAGGTACTGGTGCGGCTGGGCGAGTTTCGCGTGATGCACCTGGCCAAGCTGGACAAGCTGGCGCGCAAGTTCCCCTGGGGCGAAACGCTTCGCCGGGATGTGCCGGTACGCGTGGAAGTGACCTGCAAGAAATCGCGCATCTATCATCATAAGGCGGCGGCCGAGCGGATCGAAAAGGCCATCACGGAAGAGTTCGGCGGCACGATTTCACCAGATGCCGAGGTGTGCATCAAAGCGCGCATCTTTGACGACATGTGCACCATCAGTGTCGACACCTCCGGCGAAAGCCTGCACAAACGCGGCCATAAGGAAGCCGTGAACAAGGCGCCCATGCGGGAAAACCTGGCGGCGCTACTGCTGCGCGAATGCGGCTATAAGGGCCAGGAGCCGGTTGTGGACCCCATGTGCGGGTCCGGCACCTTTGTGATTGAGGCGGCAGAGATGGCGCTGGGCCTGAACCCCGGCCGGTCACGCACGTTTGCGTTCGAGCAGCTGGTGGGCTTCGACAAGGCGGCCTGGCGCAGGATGACCAAACTGAAACCCAACCCGCAAACAGACGTACGCTTCCATGGCTTTGACCGCGACAAGGGCGCCGTGGCCATGTGCGACGCCAACGCCGAGCGGGCGGGGGTCAAGCATATCACCCACTTTGACCAGCTGACCATCAGCCGCCTCAAGGCGCCCGAAGGCCCGGCGGGCCTGGTGATCATCAACCCGCCTTACGGCGTTCGCATTGGTGAAGTGAACAAGCTGCGGTCGCTTTATCAGTCGCTCGGTAATAGCTTGAAGGCCGAGTTTGTCGGCTGGCGCGTCGGGCTGGTGACCAACTCGGACGAGCTGGCGCGGACGACGGGCCTCAAGTTCCGCAAAGCCAAAACCCGCTTTTCGCACGGCGGTATTCCGGTGACACTGTACCAGACCGCACCACTGGCGAACGGCGGCTAAACAGCCGCCAGCATCTCTTCGCTGATCGTCCATAGGCGGTCGGCATTTGCTTCATCGCACGCCCATTCGCGGACATGTTCCCAGCGCTGGCTGGTCTCGTCACCAAGCTTGGCAATATCGCAGTCTTCACAGTAAAGGCCACCCATGCCCTCAAGCTTTGGGGAGGTCGCGGCCCACACGGCGGTCGATGCCCCTTGCTCTGGCGTCTTGAACATGGCCTTCACGCGCTCAGGCACCGTGCCGTCGGCGTTCTTCCAGCCGAGCGCAACCATTTCTTCTTCCGGCAGGTGGCGCTGAAGCGGCGTGAAAATGCCGCCCGGATGCACTGAAAAGGCCCGGATACCGTTTGCCGCCTCGCGCCGGTCGAGCGCGTTTGCAAACAGGGCGTCGGCGGTTTTGGATTGGCCGTAGGCTGTCCATTTCTGATAGTCCGTGCGCTCAAAATGAATGTCGTCCCAGAGGACATCCGTGATGATGTGGGCCGTGGACGACAGGGCAACCACCCGCGCGCCACCCGCGCGCCTGAGCGCTGGCAAGAGGCCGAGTGTAAGCGCCATATGCCCCAGGTGATTGACACCAAACTGGGCTTCCCAGCCCGGGCCCACGCGGGTTTCGGGGCAGGCCATGATGCCCGCGTTGTTGATCAGGATATCAAGCGGCTTGTCCGTGGCTTCATAGCTATCCGCGAAAGCGCGGACCGAGGCGATATCCGCCAGGTCCATCGCCGCCACGGTGACGCCAGGAATGCCTTTAAGCGCCTCAGCCGCTGTGTCCACGCGCCGGGCCGGAACGGTGATGCTGGCGCCTGCTGCCACCAGAGCCCGCACCATCTCAAGCCCGATGCCGCTATAGCCACCGGTGACAATGATGTTCTTGCCCTTGAGATCGATGCCCTCAAGCACCTCCGATGCCGTTGATTTTGCGTGAAACCCCGATCCGATCGGTTTCTGGTCTGCGGCTGCCATATGATGTCCCCTCATGAATATGTTCCTTCATGAGGTAAGGGGACGGGGCCCGAAGGCAAGGCCGTTAATCCATTCGTGAAAACCGGGGGTTATTCAAAATAGGTCATGCATTGGCGTGACAGCGCGACCAGATCACCGCTTTCGGTGAATATCTGGCCGGATTGCTGGCAATAGCCGCCAGCCGCGGCCTCCAGGCTATAGTCCAGATAGAACCAGTCGCTGTCCACTTCATGCGCGGGCACGACAAACTCAAGCGACCAGCTGAGCGAGCTGGCCATGATCCGCCGGTCATAGTGCGCCATCATGAGCGGCGGCGGGATATCGGCGACCGCGATGATTTTCTCGACCGGAAAGGCGCTCATGTCCGACTTGTGGCGCACCCACTTGCCAAGCCGGCGGGCGCCGGTATTCGATGTGGGGATGCCGTCGCCTGTCCAGTGAATGTCGAAATTCTGAAGGAAAGACGGCAGCGGCGTGCGTGAAGGGTCCATCGGGGGGACGCTGTCGCGCGGTTCCGGCCGGAAGGCTGCAGCCGGGGCGACCGCTTTGGTGTCGCGCGCGCTGCCGAACGCGGCCGATGCCTGAAGGCACACCGCATCACCGGCCAGAACCCGCGTCGTCGCCTGGCTGACATTCTTGCCTTCGCGCAACAGTTCTGACCGGACAGTCACCGCTTCTGCCGGGATCGGCCCAACGAAGGACACCATCAGGGACCGCATGGGCTTTTCCTCTGGCAGGACCTGGCGCATGCCCGTGGCCGCCATAGCCGCGCCAAGCCCACCGAAGGCCGCGCGCCCCTGCATCCACAGGGGTGTCACCTGGGTCATCGCTTCTGGTCCATCAATATCGGCCAGAATGTCGGCCATCGTTCTGTCTGTCATCTGTCTCAGCCTCAAAAAAACACTGCACGCTCAGCAATGCACGCATCGCAAACAAGGAAATAAGGCACTTGCATGCCAGAACAAGCGTTCAATGATGCATGGCGCCTATGTCCAATTGTATTCAAGCCTTTCCGGCATATAGTTCTTTTTTCTGCCACAAGGCTCTTTATAATAGCCATTCGTCATGACAAAAGGTGGCAGTAGGGTGCCTTAAGGGGCCCACAGACTGTTTACATCTATTTCAGGAGCACATATGGCCATTCACTTTTACGAGGGCGACCTGCCGGACGGGCTGGATTTCGGACCGTCCGTAGCCATCGACAGCGAAACCATGGGGCTCCTGCCGCACCGGGACAGGCTGTGTGTGGTACAGCTTTCAAGCGGCGACGGCGACGCCCATCTGGTGCGCTTCAAAAAGGGCGCCTATGACGCGCCGAACCTGAAGAAACTGCTCGCAGACCCGAAAGTTCTGAAGATTTTCCATTTCGCCCGCTTTGATGTCGCGGTGATGAAGCAGTATCTGGGCGTCGACACGGCGCCGATCTACTGCACCAAGATCGCCTCCAAGCTGGTGCGCACCTATACCGACCGCCACGGCCTGAAGGACCTGTGCCGCGAACTGGTTGGCGTTGAGCTGGACAAGCAGCAGCAATCAAGCGACTGGGGCGCAGACGACATCAGTGATGCGCAGAAAAATTATGCCGCATCCGACGTGCTGTATCTGCACAAGATGAAAGACAAGCTGGACATGATGCTGGCCCGCGAAGGGCGCACGGCGCTGGCGCAAGCGGCTTTCGACTTCCTGCCGACCCGCGCCGAGCTGGACCTGGCAGGGTTCGAGCCGATGGATATTTTCTCCCACTAATGGATAGGGACAAGTTTCGTGACCAAGGCTGATCGCGACCATTATACAAGCCCAGGGTTGGCCCGCGAGGAAGCCATGGCCGCCTTGTCGCCTGTCATGGCGACCCCTTCCAGCCCCTTTTGGGACAGCTTCATTCATGCCATGCGCGTGGTGCTGCCTTTGGTTGCCATCATCCTGGGCGGGATAACCCTGCTGTGGCCCATCCTGAACGAAACGGAAGTCAGCTTCACCCTGTCGAAAGATGAAGTGGCCAAATCGGACGGCGTGATCCGGATGACCAACCTGAGCTATGCCGGCACGGACGGGCTGGACCGGCTGTTCCGGGTACAGGCGGCCTCCGGCCTTCAGGAAAACCCGAGCGCGCCGCGCATCCGCCTGACAGACATCCGCGCCGAAATGGAACTCGACCCCGGCATGCCGGCAACCGTTGAGGCCCGCACCGGCATCTACCGCATGAAAGAAGGGACGCTGTCGCTTGTGGGCGGCGTTCATGTCAACACATCGAACGGCTACCGGCTGGATATGGCTGGCGCCGAAGTGGACCTGAAAGCCCACACAGCCACAGGACAGGGGTCCATCAACGGCGTGTCCGACCTGGGCACGCTTGAAGCAGGCCGCATGGAAATCCTGGTGGATGAACGCGAAGGCCTGTTTGATGGCGGCGTGAAGCTGTCCATCACGCCCCGCCGCCCAAAAGGCAATGACACAAAAGACAACCCAGCCGCTAACCGTGAGGCAAAATCATGATTTCCAAGACCCTGAAGACCGTGGCCGTATCGGCAATGCTGCTGGCCGCACCGGGCGCGATGGCGCAGTCCGTGCTCAAAAATCATGATACCTATCAGCCGCTGGATATCTCTGCTGAGCGGCTGGAGATGAAACAGCGGGAAGGCCGGGCAATCTTTCAGGGGTCCGTCAATGTCAAGCAAGGGGGCATGACCCTGACATCAGACACATTGACGGTGTTCTATGAGACCGAAAGCGGCATCAAGAACCCCAGCATCGACCGGCTGGATGCCCAGGGCCATGTGACCCTCACGTCCTCGTCCGAGAGCCTGGCAGGCGACTGGGCCGTCTATGATGTGGACCGGCGGCTGGTGACCATTGGCGGCAATGTGGTGTTCACCCAGGGTGACAACAGCCTGCGCGGCGAACGGCTTGAATTTGATCTGGTTTCCGGACTGGCAAAACTGGATGGTGAGGCCAGCAATGAGGGCCGGGTGCGCGGCACCTTCAACGTGCCAACCAAGAAAGATGGCGACCAGCAATAGCAGCCCTTTGGCCACATTCACCTGATGATTCATTGCCTGGTCTTTTAGGAATTTTCCTGCCTAATGGGCTGGCGTAAACATCTTATTCATGATTTATTGACAATGCTTATGCATAAAATGAGCCAACAGCAAGTTTGGCTTGCTGCTAAGCGTGGGGGATGGCCCGGGGCCCGGGTCACATCGAGAGGCAGTATATGAGTGTAGACACAGACATCAAGGCAGGCGGCGCCCCCGCCCACGGCCTGACCGGCGGGACCGATGAGGGTCTTATTATCGACGGTATCGGCAAGTCCTATAGCGGCCGGCCGATCCTGCGCGATGTGTCATTGTCTGTGCACCGCGGCGAAGTTGTCGGCTTACTCGGCCCCAACGGCGCGGGCAAAACCACCTGCTTCTATTCCATCACCGGACTGATCGCGCCAGACCATGGCCGCGTCATGCTGGACGGCAATGACATCACCCACCTGCCCATGTACCGCCGTGCCCGTTTGGGCATCGGCTACCTGCCGCAGGAAACATCCATTTTCCGCGGCATGACGGTCGAGGACAATATCCGCGCCGTGCTTGAGGTGGTCGAAACTGACCGCAAGCTTCGCGACGCGATGCTCGACAAGCTGCTCGAGGAATTCTCGATCACGCACCTGAGGAACACGCCCGCGCTCGCGCTTTCAGGCGGTGAACGTCGGCGCTGCGAAATCGCCCGGGCGCTTGCCGCCCGCCCAAGCTTTGTGCTGCTCGATGAACCGTTCGCCGGCATTGACCCGATCGCCATCGCCGACATTCGCGACCTGACGGCCCACCTGAAGGACCGCGGCATCGGCGTGCTGATCACAGACCATAACGTGCGCGAGACTCTTGATATCATCGACCGTGCCTACATCATCTATGACGGGCACGTTCTGTTTGAAGGTAACGCCGAAGCTGTCCTCAAGGACCCGGATGTCCGCCGGGTATACCTTGGCGAAAGCTTCAGCCTGTAGGAGGTGGAGACGTGGCGCTAACGCCAAGACTTGATCTCAGGCAAAGCCAACAGCTGGTGATGACTCCCCAGCTGCAGCAGGCGATCAAGCTTTTGCAGCTCTCCAACTTAGAGCTGGCCGACTATGTCTCGACCGAAGTGGAGCGCAACCCGCTTCTGGAAATTGGTGAGCCCGGCGACAGTGGCGGCCCGGACGAGGGCAGCAACCAGGGCGACAGCGACTTTAGCGACTCGAACCTGCGCGACGGCGGCGAAGCCCGCGACGGCAGCGACGGGATCGTGGCCGCCGACAAGAGCATGGACAGCGACTTTGATACGTCGTCCAGCTCGGACGGCGCGCTCGACGCCAACTATGAGACCAATATCTACAATAACGACGCCGTTTCCGACCGGGTGCCGCAGGAAGGTGGCGGTGCCAGCAGCGGATCGCTTTCCTATGAAGGCGGCGGCGCCATCAAGGGCGGCGGCGGCTTTTCCGACGAGCGCAGCCTGGACCAGACGCTTGAAGGCGAAGAAAACCTGCATGACTTCCTGATGCGCCAGATGTCCGTGCTGCTGCAGGAGCCTGCAGACCGGCTGATCGCGACCCACCTGATCGACCTGGTGGATGAGGCCGGCTATGTGAATGCGGACGATGTCCAGGAGGTTGGTGAACAATTGGGCGCCACACCGGAAGACCTGGAGCGCGTGCTGATGGCGCTGCAGACGCTCGAGCCTTCGGGCTGTTTTGCCCGCTCTTTGTCTGAGTGCCTCGCGATCCAGCTGAAGGAGCTGGACCGGTACGACCCCGCAATGCAGGCGCTTGTCGAAAACCTTGAGCTGCTGGCCAAACGCGACATGGCAACCCTGAAGCGCCTGTGCGGCATCGACCAGAATGACCTGGCGGACATGATCAAGGAAATCCGCCTGCTGAACCCGAAGCCGGGCCTTGCCTATGGCGGTCAGGCGGTGCAGCCCGTGGTGCCCGATATTTTCGTTCAGAAAAGCCGGGCCGGCACCTGGGTGGTGGAACTGAATACCGACACGCTGCCGAAGGTGCTGGTGAACCAGCAATATCTGACGGAACTGGGTGACGTGAGTGGCGGCAAGGAAGCCAAAGCTTTCGTGTCCGACTGCCTGTCGAACGCCAACTGGCTGGTAAAGGCCCTGGACCAGCGCGCGCGCACCATCCTCAAGGTTGCAACAGCGCTTGTGAAAACCCAGAGCCAGTTTTTCGAGCATGGCGTGCGGTTCCTCAAACCGCTGACGCTCAAGGACATCGCGGACGAGATTGAAATGCACGAATCCACCGTCTCGCGCGTGACCAACAACAAGTTCATGTCCTGCCCGCGCGGTATGTTCGAGTTGAAGTATTTCTTCACCTCCGCCATTTCTGCGGGCGATGGCGGCGATGCCCATTCGTCCGAGTCGGTCAAATTCCGCCTCAAGGAACTGATTGACGATGAAGATCCGAAGAAAATCCTGTCCGATGACAAGCTGGTGATCATGATGAAGGCAGAGGGCATCGACATCGCACGACGCACGGTTGCAAAATATCGGGAGGCGATGAAAATCCCGTCTTCCGTCCAGCGCCGTCGCCTGAAAAACATGGGCAGCTAGAACACGGCTGGCTGAGTCGTTTTCGGCCCTTGCAAAACCACCTGCCAGACCTCACATGAAAACTTGTTAAAATTCAAAAATTTGACACAAATCAAAGTGGATTAACCACACTTAAACCATCTTTTGTGGTAGGCTGAAATTTCCAACCGCAATGGTTGGAAAGCGGCGCCAGTGTCAGACGGGGACAGACGCTGGAACTCAACGCTGCAGCCGGACCGCAACGGTCCGTGGTATAGTAGCGGTAGCCTCCCCGGCTACCTGAGAAAGGATGATTGGCTCCTATGGATATCAATGTTACCGGACGGAAAATGAATGTTGGTGAATCGCTCACTCAGCATGTCGAAGAACGCCTCGAAACTGTCGCAGAAAAGTTCTTTAACCGCACCATTGATGCAAACGCCACTTTTGTCAAAGAAGGACACTTATACCGAGTTGATGTATCGCTTCACGCCAATCAAGGGATCAATATGCAGGCCCACGCGGAAGCAGACGACCCCTATGCTGCATTCGAACTCGCAGCCGATAAAATAGAAAAACAGTTGCGTCGATACAAACGACGCCTTAAGAACCACCACCACACGCCGCAGCGCGAGATTGCAATTGAGGTCGCAAGCGACCTGGTGCTCGCGCCGGAAGAAGAAGATGCCGAGGGCATGCTGAACGGCGAGAGCGCCGAAGGCCAACCGTTGATCATCGCGGAGAACAAGAAAGAGATCCCCCACGTCAGTGTGCGGGACGCCGTGATGTTGATGGACCTGGCCGATGCCAATGTCTTCATGTTCCGTAATCGCAAGGGCGATACGCTGGACGTGGTATACCGTAGGCCAGATGGCAACATCGGGTGGATCAGCCCGAGTGCCGCCTAACAGGTAGCAGGTAGGAAACAGACAAGAGGGTTTACCGGGCCCATCAGTGGTGGGCCCGGATGAGAGAGAGATCATGGAGATCGAAGATCTGCTGACAGCGGAGAACGTGCTTGGTGACTTCAAGGCATCAAGCAAGAAACAGACACTGCAATCCCTGTCCCGCAAGCTTGCAGACTTTGCCGGGCTGGACGCACGTCTTGTTTTCGACAAGCTTCTCGAACGCGAAAAACTGGGTAGCACCGGCGTTGGCAAAGGTGTGGCCATCCCGCACGCGCGCGTCGAAGGCCTGGATGAAATCAAGGGCCTGTTCGCACGGCTCGCGAGCCCGATTGATTTTGACTCGGTTGACGATCAGCCGGTGGATATCGTCTTTATGCTGCTGGCCCCGACGGACGCGGGCGCTGACCACCTGAAGGCGCTGGCTCGCGTCTCGCGCCTGCTGCGCGATGAAGGCACACTGAAAAAGCTCCGTGCCACGTCAGACGACAGCGCGCTTTATGCCATGCTGGCGCAGCCAACCAGCAACGCGGCCTAATCCACAGCCCTTCGCGGCTTATCACGATCTTGCTGCAATCATCGCCCCAAGCCAATCAGGCCCTTGGGGCCTGTTCCGCTGACCTCTATATCAGCCTTAGTGCTTTGAATAATAGAGACAGCGAGACCTCAATGAACACCCTGAAATCCTTCCTTCTGAACCGTCCGGTTAGCGGCTCAACCTGCCTGATTGCCATCAGCCTGCTGGTGGTGCTGGGCATTCCCTATCTGTTTGCCGATACACCTTCGGTCGCCTTGACGCTGAAAATCGCCACCCGCCTGCTGATTGCCGCGGCGGCGGTCTATGCCCTTGTGAAGATGCAGCTCGTGCAGGCTGCCGGGCTCGGTGGTCGCCCCTGGCGCAAACGCTGGTGGATTGCCCCCCTGCCCATGTTGGCTATTGTTGCCATCAACATACTCGGTGTTAACTGGTCGGCGCTTGTCTTCACGCCAAGCACAGTAGCGGGGTGGCTCGGCTATAACCTGTCTGTTGGGCTGTTTGAGGAACTGCTCTTGCGGGGTGTGTGTTTCTGTCTGCTGGCCACCGCCTGGCGGCACCGGAAAAACGGCCTGCTGTTGGCGGCCGTCACCCAGGGCGCCATCTTCGGGCTTCTGCACCTGATCAACCTCACGCATGCGCCCATGCTCGACACCCTCAGCCAGACGGTCTACGCCACCCTGCTGGGCATCGGTTTTGCCGGAATGACGGTCTTTTGCCGCAGCATCTGGCCTGCGGTCATGGTCCATGCCGCCATCAACCTGGCCGGGTCCATGAATATTGATCTGGTGCCGGGCGCCACCCCGCCCGAGGGGTCCCTTAGCGGTTATATCGTGGCAACGGTGGTGATTTTGCTGGTGTCGGCCCTGCCGGGCCTATGGCAGCTCAGACGCGAACACCGGGCGCTCGCTGGCGCCTAGCCTTCAAACTCGACATGTTTGAAATAGAGGCCGTCAGGCGGGGCATTGAGCCCCAATGCCTGGCGGTCACGGGCGTCAAGCGCGGCCTGCACATCGGCTTTGGTCCAGTTGCCAGCGCCCACAAGCTTCAGCGTGCCCACGATCGAGCGGATCTGGTGATGCAGGAAAGACCGGGCGCCTGCCAGCAGGCGCACTTCGTCGCCTTCACGCTCAACCGTCAGGTAATCCATAGTCTTGACCGGGCTTTTGGCCTGGCAGGCCACATGCCGGAAGGTGGTGAAGTCGTGCTGGCCAACCAATATCTGGGCGGCGTCATGCATCGCTTCGTGGTCCAGCGGCGTTTTCACATGCCATTTGAGGCCCGCGTCAAACGTCAGCGGCGCGCGGCGGTTGGCAATACGGTAGACATAGTGGCGCTTGACGGCGTCAAAGCGGGCGCTGAACTCGCTGTCCACCGCCTCTGCCTTCACGATCGCGACCGTATTCCTGGGCTGCATATGATAATTGAGGGCACCCTGCACCTGGTCTGGCGTCATGTCGCGCTCCAGGTCAAAATGCGCGACCTGGCCAAGGGCATGGACGCCGGCGTCCGTGCGGCCGGAACCGATCACCCGCGGGGCTTCACCCGGCGCAAATTTGGTGATGGCATCCTCAATGGTGGCCTGAACGGACGGGCCGTTTTCCTGGCGCTGCCAGCCCACGAAGGGACGGCCATCATATTCAACGATCAGTTTGAAACGCTGCATGCTCTTGCCCTATTCAAACCGGGTGCCCTTGGGCACGCTGAAACCCCGCAGAAGCTCCTCGCGGTCCATCGCGCCCTTGCCGGCGCGCTGGGCGCGGTCAATGCGGTAGGCGCCACTACCGCAAGCCACCAGAAGCGCGTCATCAAGGGCCGTACCCGCGTCACCAGACCCGGCTTCCACACTGCCCGCCAGCAGCTTGAGCCGCTCGCCGTCCACCAACGTCCAGGCGCCAGGGAAAGGGAACAGGCCGCGCACCAGCCGGTCAACGGCGCTCGCATCAGCTGACCAGTCCACCCTGGCTTCGGCCTTGTCGATCTTATGGGCGTAAGTGACGCCTTCGTCCGCCTGGGGTTCCGCCTTAAGCGAGCCGGCCACCAGACCTTCAACGGCCTCAACGATCAGCGCACCGCCCATGGCCGACAGCCTGTCATGCAAACTGAGGGTTGTGTCCGTGGGCGCGATATCGGTTTCCGCGCGCATCAGCACCGGCCCGGTATCCAGTCCGGCTTCCATCTGCATGATGCATACGCCGGTTTGTGTGTCGCCTGCCATCACCGCCCGGTGGATCGGCGCCGCACCGCGCCAGCGCGGCAGGAGGCTGGCGTGCACATTCACGCAGCCATGCTTCGGCGCGTCCAGCACCGCTTGCGGCAGTATCTGGCCGTAGGCCACCACCACCGCAACATCGAGGTCGAGCGCCTGAAATTCGGCCTGAGCGGCCGCGTCGCGCATGGATTTCGGGGTATAAACCGGGATGCCCTGGCTTTCAGCCCAGGCATGAACCGGCGAGGGGCGCTCTTTCTTGCCGCGGCCCGCAGGCGCGGGTGGTTGGCTATAGACCGCAACGACATCGTGGCTGGATGCCGCGAGGGCCTTCAGCGTCGGCAGGGCAAAATCGGGGGTGCCCATGAAGGCAATGCGCATGGGGTCTCTCCCTTAAAGGACGGTGACGCCCTTGGTTGCCTTCTGAACTTTCTTGATGATCATGTTGCGTTTCAGCTTCGACAGATAATCGATAAACACAACACCGTTCAGGTGGTCGATTTCATGCTGCACGCAGGTGGCCATCAGGCCTTCCATCAGCTGGTGCTGCTGCTTGCCGTCATAATCCAGGTATTTCACCTTCACCGACGCCGGGCGCTCAACTTCGGCATAATGCTCAGGCACCGACAGGCAGCCTTCATTATAGACGTTGAATTCAGGCGACTCCCAGGTGATTTCCGGGTTCACCAGGAAAAGCGGCTGACGGTCTTCCTCGTCGCCTTCGGTATCCACCACAATCACGCGTTTGGGCACGGCCACCTGGATCGCGGCCAGGCCAATGCCGGGCGCGTCATACATGGTTTCCAGCATGTCGTCCATCAGGCGACGCAGATCATCATCCACCTGTCCGACCGGGTCGGACATGGTTTTCAGAAGCGGGTCTGGCACATTGACAATTTCAAGTTTCGACATGCTCGGTTTCCTTAAACGCTCAGAACTCGGTAGTTTCCTATGGGCTTTACCTATGGTTGGCGCCCTTCTCCGTCAAGCGCAAAGCGGCCTAATACTCGGAAATTGGGGCATCCGGCTCATATTTGCCAGTGTTATCCTCAATCTCGATCACCCAAAGGTCCGTGTCAAAGCCCCGCTTCTTGGCGATCAGCGCGTCAGCCGCGGCCTCATCCTGCCCTTCTACGGCCCCCAGGCGGCGCCAGATGCGGTTGCCGTCAAAATCAAGCGACTGCTCGAACACCAGCACCCCTGCGGCGAACCGGTTGACCTTCAGGATGATGCCGCCGCGCTCCGCGTCACCCTTGGCAACCACGAACGACGGCATATCCGCACCAAAACAGGTGCGCAGGTGGGCATCAATCCAGAGCTTGGTTGAAAGGCGAACGGTCATGGAAAGGATATGCGCCCAGGCAGGCGCCGCGGTCAAGAGCGAAGAAAGCGGGAAGGCTTAGTCGTCTTCGCTAAGGCCAAGGACATGCAGGCGGTCTTCGAACATGCGTTTGACCACCTCCGGGCCGACGTCAAAGGCGACGCCGAGAAGCTCGCCTTTGGCCCAGGCGACTGTGGCCGGTATCTCGCCGCGGCCTGTCAGCACCAGCTCGATCTTCACGCCGTCCTGAAGCGGCAGGTCAACGCGAACACGGGCACCGCCCAGCGACAGATTCCAGATCTGGCAGGAAAGCTCATGCTTGCCGACCCGTATTTTGGCAGGCCAAAGCACGGACCGCCGCTTGAAACGGCGGCTGTCTGCCTCTTCAGCCTTGGCTTTTTCAGCCGCTGCCTTCTTTTTTACTGTTTCTTTCGCCACGTCTTGTGCCACGCCACCAATGAACGATACCCGCAAGCGGTTGCGAGCATGCTACCATAATTCCGCATTCAGACTATAGCCTTAACCGGTAAACCAAAAATGACCAAATCCATATAATTTTCCTAAATTCAGCGTATGAAGAGCCAAAGGTCAATGCGAAGGAGATGCTTGCCCAGGGGCATGCCATTCGATACCAATAGAGAACCGGGGGTAAGGAGCGCTCTATGGCGTCGAAAGAATTGGCCGAAAAAAAGGGTGATGCTGCCCAGCATCCGATCCTGATCGTTGAGGACAGCCCAACCCTGGCGCTGACATACCGGGAATATCTGCGCCGTGCCGGCATGGACGCAACCATCGCGGAAACCGGCGCCGCCGCACTCCAGGAAATCGAACGGTCGAAACCCGCCATCATCCTTTTGGACCTGCGGCTGCCGGACATGGATGGCCTTGATATCCTCAAGCAGCTGAAAGCGGAAAAAAACAGCGCCCGTGTTGTCGTGATCACTGCCCATGGGTCCGTCAAGGTCGCGGTTGAAGCCATGCAGGAGGGCGCGTCCGACTTCCTCCTCAAGCCGTTTGCCGCCGAACGGCTGGTCACCACGGTCAACAACAACCTGGAAATTAAGCGCCTTGCGGGCCTCGTGCAGCAATATGCCGGCGGCCAGAAGAAGAAATTCGGCCGTTTCATTGGTGTCAGTCCGGCGATGCAGGCCGTTTACCGGATGATCGAAGATTGCGCGTCATCAAAAGCCTCCGTCTTCATCATGGGCCAATCGGGTACAGGCAAGGAACTGTGCGCCGAGTCGATCCACAACCAAAGCCCGCGCAGGGACAGGCGGTTTGTGGCCCTGAACTGCGCCGCCATCCCGTCAAACCTGATTGAAAGCGAGATTTTCGGCCACAAGAAAGGCGCTTTCACCGGTGCCACATCCGACCGCGAGGGCGCGGCCGTGACCGCCGACGGCGGCACCCTGTTCCTGGACGAAATATGCGAAATGCCGCTTGATCTGCAGGCCAAGCTCCTCCGGTTCATCCAGACCGGTGAAGTGGTGCCCGTGGGCAGCAACACGCCCATCCAGGTGAATGTGCGCTTTGTCTGCGCCACCAACCGCACACCGTGGGAGGAAGTCGAGGCCGGGCGTTTCCGGGAAGACCTCTATTACCGGCTTCATGTGGTGCCGATCCATTTGCCGCCGCTCGCGGAACGGGACCAGGATACCCTGATCATCGCCCGTCACATGCTCGAGAGCTTCGCCAAGGAAGAAGGCAAGGGCTTCACCAGCATCAGTCCTGACGCCGAATCCCGCCTGCTGGCACACAGCTGGCCGGGCAACGTGCGCGAGCTTGGCAATGTGATCCAGAGCGCTGTGGTGCTGAACGACGGGCCGGAGCTGACCGGCGCGATGCTGGATCGGCTGATGGGCCCGACCCGCAGGCACGCCCTGAGGCAGGCTGCGAGCCATGCCGCGCCGGAAAGCCTGACAGCAACGGGCGCCATCGAGCCCCTGGCAGCTGTTGAACGCCGCGTGATCGAACGCGCCATCGATATTTGTGGGGGGAAAGTAAGGCTTGCGGCCAAGCGGCTGGAGGTAAACCCCTCAACGCTCTACCGCAAGCTCAAGGACTGGGAAGAGGAATAGCGCTGCTATTCCTCGTCTTCGCCGTTATGGCTAAGCTCTTCGCGTGCCTGCTCAAGCGCAAAGGCCGTGCTGGCCGCAAGACCCGCCATATTCACCAGATCAGACGCGCTCGCGGTCATCCGTGCCACCTGGATGGAATGCTCCATCCCCAGCAGCATCGGGCCAATCACCCGGGCGCCGCCCAGTTCCGTCAAGAGCTTGTAGCCGATGTTGGCGCTGTGAAGCGCCGGCATCACCAGCACGTTCGCAGGGCCCGAGAGGCGCATGAAGGGATACTGTTCCATCAGGTCGCGGTTGAGCGCCACATCCGCCTGCATCTCGCCGTCATACTCGAAGTCCACATCGCGCTCATCCAGAATGCTCACCGCTTTCTGGATATGCTGGGTCTTGTCAGACGGTGGGTTGCCGAAGTTTGAGAAGCTCAGAAACGCCACGCGGGGCTCATGCCCGAGCCTTTTCACGAAATAAGCCGCGCTTTCCGCGATATCCGCCAGTTCTTCCGCATTCGGGCGTTCGTTCACCGTGGTGTCGGCCATAAAGACCGTGCGGCCCTTGGTGACCACAATCGACATGCCGAACGGACGGTGGCCCGGGATCGGGTCGATCACCCGGCGGATGTTCTTGAGCGCGCGCCAATAGTGCCGTGTCACGCCGGTGATCATGCCGTCGGCATCGCCCGTCGCCACCATGCAGGCGGAGAAGACGTTCCGGTCACGTTTGACCAGACGCTGCACGTCGCGCAGCAGGAAGCCGCGGCGGTTCAGGCGCTCGTAGATATAATCGATATAGTCGCTGGTGCGTTTGGTGTTGGCCGCATTCCAGATTTCAAACCCGTCGTCGTCCACGCCCATTTCGCGCAGTTTCTCACGGATCGGCGCTTCATAACCCACCAGGATCGGCACGCCGTAGCCGGCGTTCTTGAAGCCAACGGCGGCACGCAGGACTTTTTCTTCCTCGGCTTCCGCAAACACAATGCGCTTGGGCTCGCGGTGCTTGAGGTCCTCGAACATGGTCGACAGCGTATCGGCCGTCGGGTCAAGCCGGGCCGAAAGCTCCTGCTCATAGGCTTCCAGGTCCTCGATCGGCTTCCGGGCCACACCCGTGTCCATCGCGGCCTTTGCCACCTTGACCGGAATACGGCGAATGAGCCGCGGATCAAACGGCGCAGGGATGATATATTCAGGGCCATAGTGCGGCTGCTTGCCGCCATAAGCCGCTGCCACTTCTTCCGGCACGTCTTCACGCGCCAGTTCGGCCAAAGCGGTCGCGGCAGCGATCTTCATTTCTTCATTGATGGTGCGGGCACGGACATCCAGCGCCCCCCGGAAGATATAGGGGAAGCCGAGAACATTGTTCACCTGGTTCGGGTAATCCGACCGGCCAGTGGCGATAATGGCGTCAGGGCGCGCCTCGCGGGCGTCCTCCGGCGTGATTTCAGGGTCCGGGTTGGCCATGGCGAAAATGATCGGCTTGGCCGCCATTTTCTTGACCATATCCTTGGTGATGGCACCGGCAGCCGCCAGGCCGATCACAGCGTCTGCGCCCACCAGCGCTTCTTCAAGCGTGCGCGCGTCGGTCTTGATGGCGTGCGCTGATTTCCACTGGTTCATGCCTTCCGTGCGACCGGCATAGATCACACCCGTCCGGTCCACCATGGTGACATTCTCATGCGGCAGGCCCATGGCTTTAATGAGCTCAATACAGGCGATACAGGCTGCACCCGCACCCAGCGCCACCACTTTGGTGGTCTTCAGGTCGCGACCCGTCAGGTCAAGCGCGTTGATGAAGCCAGCGGCTGTGATGATCGCCGTGCCGTGCTGGTCATCATGGAACACCGGGATGTCCATCAGTTCCCTGAGGCGCTGTTCGATGATGAAACACTCAGGCGCCGCGATATCCTCAAGGTTGATGCCGCCGAAGGAGGGGCCCAGAAGCTTCACGCAGTTGACGAATTCGTCAATGTCTTCGCTGTCCACCTCAAGGTCGATGCTGTCCACATCGGCAAAGCGCTTGAACAGGACCGATTTACCCTCCATCACCGGCTTGGAGGCCGCCGCACCCAGATTGCCCAGCCCCAGGATCGCTGTACCGTTCGAGATCACCGCCACCAGGTTGCCCTTTGTGGTATAATCATAAGCTGTATCGATGTCTTCCGCGATCGCCTTTACCGGGACTGCCACACCGGGGCTATAGGCCAGCGACAGGTCGCGCTGGGTGGCCATTGGCTTCGACGGCGTAATCTCAAGCTTGCCGGGACGACCGGCGGAATGGAACCTGAGGGCCTCCGCATCCGTAAATTTGGATGAATTGCTCGGCATGGGGAATCCTTTGTTCTTATGATTGGTGTCTTATGGTAGCAGTCCGGGGCAGAATGCTCTAAAAGCGTTTTATGCTATGCGGCATACTATGGCATAAAGCGGCTGACAATTGAAATCGGGAAGTTAACCGGGAGTTAGTTAAAAAAATGGAAGGACGCGCTGTTTTGGGCTCCGAAACGGAAGAAAATTTGTCATCCGACGCCCAAAATGAAACAAAATATCAAAATGGCGTGGACAACAAGTGGGCACGGGCGGCAAAGGTCCCTGGCGTGACCCCGATGATGGCCCAATTCCTCGAAATCAAGTCCCATTACCCGGATTGCCTGCTGTTTTACCGCATGGGCGACTTTTACGAGCTCTTCTTCGAAGACGCGGAAAAAGCCGCTGCCGCCCTTGATATTACTCTCACGAAACGTGGCAAGCACGACGGTGACGACATCCCCATGTGCGGGGTGCCCGTACATTCGTCTGAAATGTATCTGTCGCGCCTTATTCGCAAGTCTTTCAAAGTGGCGGTGTGCGAGCAGACGGAAGACCCGGCGGAAGCTAAGAAGCGAGGCTCCAAATCCGTGGTGCGGCGCGAAGTGGTGCGGCTGGTTACCCCCGGCACCATCACCGAAGAAAACCTCTTGGACGCCCGCTCCAGCAACTATCTGGTGTCCCTTGGCCGGGCACAGAGCGATTTTTCGCTCGCGGTTGTCGAAATGTCCACCGGTGACTTTTTCATCCTGCCCACCAAGATTGGCCGGCTGGATGCCGACTTGGCGCGCCTCACTCCCGGCGAGCTGATCATCCCCGAAGGCCTGATGGACGACGACAAGATCAGCCGCGCGCTGTTTGACTGGCGCAGCATCATCAGCCCCCTGAATGCGGGCAGGTTCGACAGCAGCTTCGGTGCCCGGCGCCTTGAAGACATCTTTGATGTTGCGACGCTGGATGGTTTCGCGTCCCTGACCCGCGCGGACCTGGCGGCTGCCGGTGCGCTAGTGGACTATCTGGACGACACGCAGAAGGGCAAGATGCCTCGGCTGTACCCGCCCAAGCGCCTGTCCGCCGACGGCACCATGATGATCGACGCCGCCACGCGCAAAAGCCTGGAGCTGACGCGCACGCAAAACGGCGAAACCTCTGGCAGCCTCTTGTCTGTCATTGACACCACGCTCACGGGGGCTGGCGCCCGGCTGCTGGCCAAGCGCCTGTCTGCGCCGCTAACGGACCCTGTGCGCATCAACGAACGCCTCGACGCCGTGGAATATATGCTGGAGCGTGCGGGGCTCAGGACCGACCTGCGCGTGGCGCTCAAGGCCGCTCCAGACATGGAGCGGGCACTCGCTCGCCTGTCGCTGGGTCGTGGCGGCCCACGGGACCTGATGGCAATCCGCGTGGGGCTGGAAGCCGCGCGCACCATCGAGCATTATCTGACCGCCCCCAAAGGCGCCCTTGAAGACATGGCCGAACTGGTGGCCGATGCCGTCAGCGACCTGGGCGAGCATGAAGCCCTGATTCATGAGCTTGAGCGCGCCCTGGTGGACGAACCGCCGCTGATCACCCGCGATGGCGGCTTTATCCGCGCCGGCTATAGTGAGGCGCTTGACGAATACCGCATGCTGAAGGACGAAAGCCGCCGCCTGATCGCGGGGCTTGAAGCGGACTATCAGAAGCTCACGGAAGTGAACTCGCTCAAGATCAAGCATAATAATGTGATCGGCTATCATGTGGACGTGACGGCAAAGCATGCTGAGAAGCTGATGTCTGCGCCGCTGAATGAAAGCTTCATCCACCGCCAGACACTGGCCAATTCGGTGCGCTTCTCCACCAGCGAGCTTTCAAAGCTTGCGGGTAAGATTTCGGAAGCGGGTGACCGGGCCCTGTCGCTTGAGCAGGAGCTGTTCGGCTCGCTCGTGGCTGCGGTGCTCGAGAAAGCCGGCGATATCTCTATCGCCGCCGAAGCCCTGGCGACCCTCGATGTCTCCACGGCACTCGCGACTCTCGCCGAGAACGAACGCTGGACCCGCCCCGATGTGGACGACAGCCTGGCCTTTGAAGTGACCGGCGGACGCCACCCGGTGGTTGAAAAGGCGCTTCGGGCAGAGAACGACACGCCGTTCGTGGCAAACGACTGCGACCTTGGCCCCGACGACCGCCTGTGGCTGATCACCGGCCCCAACATGGCCGGTAAAAGTACCTTCCTCAGGCAGAACGCCCTGATCGCCGTACTGGCGCAGATGGGGGCATTCGTGCCCGCCGAACGCGCCCATGTCGGCGTGGTGGACCGCCTGTTCAGCCGCGTGGGCGCATCAGACGACCTGGCCCATGGCCGCTCCACCTTCATGGTCGAGATGGTCGAAACCGCCGCCATCCTCAACCAGGCCGGGCCACGCAGCCTGGTGATCCTGGACGAGATCGGCCGCGGCACCGCCACCTATGACGGGCTGTCGATCGCCTGGGCCGCCGTTGAGAATTTGCATAACATCAACCAGTCGCGCGCCCTGTTCGCCACCCACTATCATGAGCTGACGGCCCTCAAGGAAACGCTTGAGGCTGTGTCGCTTCGGTCCATGAAGGTGCGGGAGTGGAAGGGTGAAGTTGTCTTTTTGCACGAAGTTGGCTCAGGCGCCGCGGACCGGTCCTACGGCATCCAGGTTGCCAAGCTTGCGGGCCTGCCGCCCCGTGTGATTGAACGCGCGCGCCAGGTTCTTGATCATCTGGAAAACAGCGACAAGGGCGACAAGTCTACAGGGCTTGTCAATGATTTGCCGCTTTTCCAATCTACACCATCTTACCATGCACCGGCACCAAGTGGGCCGTCGGAGCTCGAGGAAAAGCTGACGGACATCAATCCGGACCAGCTGACGCCCAAAGAAGCGCTCGACCTGATATACGCCCTGAAGGACATGTTGCCTCAAGACTGACGACTATCGCTTAAGGACATGACATGACCCCCATCCGCAATCGCCGCGCCATCATCAACCGCAAGAAGCTTGTGGTTGCCCTGAACGAGCTCGCCGAAACCAAACGCCCCGCCGATTGCCAGCAGGATGTGGTGAAACTGCTGAAGGATGCCCACACGGCAGGCTGGAACGAGGTGAAGCGCCGGTTCGATGAGGAAGCGGAAAACGGCCGCACGGCGGCCAAGTCGCTCTGTTACCTGATGGACCAGCTGTTGCGCACGCTTTATGACTTCGCGACTGAGCATGTCTATCCGCTTGCCAACCCGACAGCGTCAGAGCAGCTGTGTCTTGTGGCCACTGGCGGCTATGGCCGGGGCGAGCTGGCACCCTTTTCTGACGTCGACCTGTTGTTCCTGATCCCCTACAAATCAACGCCCTGGGCCGAAAGCGTTGTGGAATATATGCTCTATGTGCTGTGGGATCTGGGCATCAAGGTGGGCCACGCAACCCGCACGCCCGAAGAATGCTCGCGCCTCGCCAAGGAAGACCTGACCATCCGCACCGCGCTTCTTGAAAGCCGCTACCTGTGGGGCGAAGAAGTGCTGTTCCAGAAAGCCGCCAAACGCTTCATCCGCCGCGTGGTCGCGACGAGCGGTTCCGAATTCATCGAGCTGAAGCTTGAGGAGCGCGACAAGCGCCACCAGAAAATGGGCGACAGCCGCTATGTGGTGGAACCCAACATCAAGGACGGCAAGGGGGGCCTTCGGGACCTCCAGACCATGTGGTGGATCGCGCGCTATCTCTATGGCGGCATCTCGCGCGACAAGATGATCGGCGACGATATGCTGACCATCCACGAAAACCGACAGTTCAAGAAAGCCGAGAGCTTCCTGTGGACCGTGCGGGTGGCCATGCATTTCATCGCCGGGCGCGCCGAAGAACGCCTGACCTTCGATATGCAGCGCTTGCTGTCGGAAAAGCTGCACTATAAGGACCACCCCGGCGCATCCGGCGTCGAACGCTTCATGAAGCACTATTTCCTGGTGGCCAAACAGGTGGGGGACCTGACGCGGATTTTCTGTGCCGTGCTTGAGGAGCGCCAGCACAAGAGCACCTTCCTGGCCCGGTTCCGCCGCACCAAGAAGGTGCAGGAATTTGCCGTTGAAGCCGGCCGCCTGACATTTGTTGCGCCAGACGACATTAGGGAAAGCCCTGTCCTGATGGTGAAGATTTTCGCCGTCGCAGACGACAAGGGCTTCGACATTCATCCAGATGCCCTCAGGCTGATCAAGCTGAACCTCAGCCGCATCACAGACAAAGTACGCCGCGACCCGGAGGCCAATGAATATTTCCTGTCGGTTCTGACCAGCACCAAGGAAGGCGAGATTAACCTGAGGCGCATGAATGAGGCGGGCGTATTTGGCCGCTTCATCCCCGACTTCGGCCGCGTTGTCGCCCAGATGCAATATGACATGTATCACCACTATACGGTGGATGAGCATACCATCCGCGCCATCGGGCTCTTGCCGCGCATCGAAAGCGGAGAGCTGAAGGATGACCACCCGCTCTCGACCGACGTGATCCAGAAGGTGATCTCGCGCCGGGTCTTGTATGTGGCGGTGCTGCTGCATGACATCGCCAAAGGCCGCGGCGGCGATCATTCGGTGCTGGGCGCGGAAGTGGCCGAAAAGCTGTGCCCGCGCTTGGGCCTGACGCCAGCGGAAACAGAAACCGTGGCCTGGCTGGTGCGCTGGCACCTCTTGATGAGCAACACCGCCTTCAAGCGGGACCTCAGTGACCACAAAACCATCCTTGATTTCTGCGAAGTGGTGAAAAGCCCGGAGCGCCTGCGCCTTCTCCTGGTGCTGACCGTTGTCGACATCCGCGCCGTGGGCCCGGGTGTGTGGAACGGCTGGAAGGGCCAGCTTCTGCGCGAGCTTTATTCCGCCTCAGAGGAAGTTCTGCTGGCAGGCCACGCAACCAAGGGCCGGAACGAGCGCGTAAGGGCCAAGCAGGAAGAGCTGCGCGACACGCTCAAGAACTGGTCCAAGAAAGAATTTGACGCCCATGTGGCGCGCATGAATGACGCCTACTGGATCGCCGAAGGCCCGCGCACGCTGGCGCAAAACGCCCGGCTTATGAAACGCACCGATGAAACCGATGCGGCGCTCGGGGTCACCGCCCGTGTCGAACAGTTCCAGGACATGACCAAAGTGTCTGTCTACACGCAGGACCACCCAGGCCTGTTTGCCCGTATTGTGGGCGCGCTGGGGCTCGCGGGCGCCGCCATTCAGGGGGCGAAGATCCACACCTCGCGCGACGGTTTGGCGATGGACAATTTCGCGGTGCAGGACCTGGACGGCAACGCCTTCGACAGCCGCCGCCAGCTGGACAAGCTTGAGGAAACCATCCTCGAGACGCTCAAGGGCAATGTGAAACTGAAGGAACAGCTGAAGGAAAAGCGGGTGTTCGGCGCCAAGGATGGCGCGTTCGAGGTAGAGCCCGTGGTGCTGATCGACAACAAGGCCTCCAACTGGTCAACGGTGATCGAGGTGAACGCCAAGGACCGTCCGGGCCTTCTGTATGACCTGGCCTATGCGCTCTATAGGCTGAAGCTGTCGCTGGTGTCCGCCCATGTCGCCACCTATGGCGAGCGCGCGATCGACGTATTCTATGTGCGCGACCTGGTGGGCCAGAAAGTCAACAACAAGATCCGGCTCAGAAACATTGAAGACAAGCTTCTGAAGGCCGCCAAGGGCGAACAGATATTCACCCGCAAGAATATGCATACGGAGACAGCCGCGTGAGCCTGGCGAAGCGGATTTCCACGGTCGGGGGCTTCACGCTCCTGAGCCGGGTTTTCGGCTTCATCCGCGACGTTCTGATGGCGCGCTATCTGGGCGCCGGCATGGCGTCGGACGCCTTCTTCATTGCTTTCAAGCTGCCGAATTTCTTCCGCCGGCTTTTTGCCGAAGGGGCCTTTTCCGTTGGCTTTGTGCCGCTGTTTGCCCGCGCGCTGGGCAAGGACATCACACCCGAGAGCCAGCAGGCGGCGCTTGATTTCGCCAGCCGCGTATTCGCCTGGCTCTTGCCCATCCTGCTTGTGTTCCTCCTGATCATGGAAGCCGCCATGGTGCCGGTGATGCTGGGGCTCACGGGCGGCTTTGACGGCGACCAGACCAAGTTCGACCTGACGGTGGAACTGGGGCGCTACACCTTCCCCTATCTGGCACTGATCTCGCTGGTGACTTTCTATGCCGGCATGCTGAACGCCATGGAGCGCTATTCCGCCGCCGCTTTCGCGCCAGTGATCCTGAATATCTTCATGATTGGCGCGCTGATCGCCTTCGGGGAAAGCGAGATTGGCGCGGCCCGCGCGCTTGCGGCTGCTGTGTCCCTTTCCGGTATCGCCCAGTTCCTGTGGCTGGTGCGCGCCGCCATGCGCGCTGGGCTCAAGGTCAGGCTGGCGCTGCCGAAGCCAAGCGAAGACGTGCGGGAGCTGATGCGCGTGATCGCCCCCGCCGCCATTGGCGCGGGGATCATCCAGATCAATCTGCTGATTGATGTGCTGCTGGCCGCGCGCTTTTTGCCAGAGGGCTCAGTGTCCTGGCTGTTTTACGCGGACCGGCTAAACCAGTTGCCGCTCGGCGTCATCGGCGTGGCGGTTGGTACAGTCCTGCTGCCCAGCATTTCCCGCCTGCTCGCGGGCGGGGACGAGGCCGGCGCGCTCAGGCAACAGAACCGGGCGATCGAGTTTTCCCTGTTCCTGACCCTGCCCTCTGCTGTCGCGCTGGCGGTCATCCCCGGGCCGATCATCGCCACGCTGTTTGAGCGCGGCGCCTTCACAAGCAGTGAGACCGGCCAGACAGCTGCAGCCCTGATGGCCTATGCCCTTGGCCTGCCGGCCTACGTGATCGCCAAGGCGCTGACACCGGGCTATTTCGCCCGCAAGGATACCAAAACGCCGGTGAAGTTCGCGACCGCGTCATTGGTGGTCAATCTGGTGCTGAACCTGATCCTGATCCAGTCTCTGGCGCATGTGGGCCTCGCGCTCGCCACCGCCATTGCCGCCTGGTTCAACGTCCTCCTCCTGTATCTGGGCCTCAGGCGCAGCCATGGCTTCCATTTTTTCCGCGAAACGCTGGTGCGCCTCGCCAAGATGATCACCGCCAGCCTTGTGATGGCAGCTGGCATCTATCTGATGCTGGACCGTTTTTCCGGCAGTTTCACGGCTGACGGGGCAGAGCGGATTGGCGCGCTGGCCATCATGGTTGTCGCGGGCGCCGCGCTCTACTTCATCGCCATCATCGCCCTCCGTACCCTGCCGATGGATGAAATCCGCAAATTCGTGAAGCGCTAGGCCGCTTGCGCGCTTGACCCCCCCGCGATCGCTTGCCATAAGGTTTGCGCTCGGCGGCCCGTCCAAAGGTGCCGCCATAATTATGGAGACAGACAAGTGACCAATCGTGTTTTTTCGGGCGCCCAGCCCAGCGGCAATATGCATCTCGGCAACTATCTTGGTGCCTTCCGCAACTGGGCAAAGCTGCAGGACGACTTTGAATGCATTTACTGCGTCGTTGACATGCACGCGATCACTGTCTGGCAAGACCCGGAAGACCTGAAAAATCAAGTGCGCGAAGCGGCTGCTGCCTATATCGCCTCCGGCGTTGATCCATCGAAATCGATCCTGTTTAACCAGAGCCGCGTGCCCGGCCATGCTGAACTGGCGTGGATCTTCAACTGTGTGGCGCGGATCGGCTGGCTGAACCGCATGACCCAGTTCAAGGACAAGGCAGGCAAGAACCGCGAGAACGCAAGTGTGGGCCTGTATGTGTACCCGAACCTGATGGCGGCGGACATTCTGCTGTATAAAGCCACGCACGTGCCGGTGGGCGAAGACCAGAAGCAGCATCTGGAGCTGACGCGCGACATCGCGCAGAAGTTCAACAATGATTTCGGTACGGAGCTGTTCCCACTGACAGAACCGCTCATTCTGGGTGAAGGCGCGCGGGTGATGAGCCTGCGGGACGGCACCAAGAAGATGTCCAAGTCCGACCCGTCGGAATACAGCCGCATCAACCTCAACGATGATGCCGACACGCTGGCGCTCAAGATCCGCAAGGCCAAGACCGACGCGGAACTGCTGCCTGCGCTGGCGAAAGACCTGGAGGGCCGCCCGGAAGCCCAGAACCTTGTGGGCATCTATGCCGCCCTGATGGACATGAGCCGCGACGCGGTGTGCGGCCAATTCGAGGGCAAGGGTTTCGGCGACTTCAAAAAGGCGCTGACGGACGTGGTGGTGGACAAGGTTGCCCCCATCACCAACGAGATGACCCGCCTGATGGCGGACCCGGCTTATATCGACAGCATCCTTCAGGCTGGCGGCGAGAAGGCCCAGGCCATCTCCGAGCCCATCCTGGCGGACATCAAGAAGGCTGTCGGCTTCCTGGCCTGATGAAAAAACCTGGCCGCCGCGAGATATCTTGCGGCGTTCAGTTTGCGTTCAGCCAGCCTCTGGTAAAACTTGTCCCATACCCGGTATGCGGCCTTGCTAACAGCTTAAGGCCTGATAGAGTAACGGGGATTGGAGAAAGAGGCTTATGACTGCATTCATGTCCCGCTTGAAACCTGTTGTGATTGGCGCGCTTGCGCTGACGCTCGCGGCCTGCACCAACACTTTCCGAAGTGATGTCGCAACCTTCCACGAACTGCCGATGCCGAAAGGCGAGAAGGTTTCCATCATGCCGATGAGCGAGGACCGGCAGGACAGCCTGGAGTTTCGCCAGTATGCGGCCATTCTGGGCAATCACCTGCGCCTGAACGGCTATGACCAGGCCGGTGACGCCAAGCCCGACCTGATCGTTGGCTTCGATGTCATGATCAATGACGGCCGGGAAAAACTGGATACCCGCCCGAGCCTCGCAAGCCCGCGCCGCTTCTATTGGCGCAGCTATTGGCACTATGGCTATTTCTGGGACCCGTATGACCCCTTCTATCGCCACAATACCGAAGTGGTGGCGCGCACGGTTTATACCGCCACGCTGGTGATGGAAGTCCGCAAGCCCGACGGTACGCTGCTGTTTGAAGGCCGCGCGGAAACCGAAACCCGCACCAAGGCCGTGCCCGAAGTGGTGCCGCTTCTGGCTGAAGCCCTGTTTGTCGATTTCCCCGGACCATCCGGCGTGACCCGCCACATCAAGATCGACCTGGACGAAGCAGGGCGATAATCGCCTGAAAACAAAGACACCAAAGCCCCGCGCCACCGCCGGGGCTTTTTTATTGTTTGGGACAAGATGAATAAGCGGGCTATAGAGAAACCCTGTGCTCAACTAGAGGTATGGGGGAGATGGGTATTATGTCGCCCGAATTCCACGAGGTTGGAAAATGGTTACAATTTATGATCTAGCTGTGGATGGCTATGAATACTGGGATGTTGCAGCCATTGGGTTGTTTTTCTCTGGTATTGGTTTCATCTTTAAAAGAAGGCCAGCAATCTTCAACGCCGCTCCGGGAAGTAGCCTAATGCCTTGGATGCCAGGTCTCTTCTTTTGGGGAGGGTTGTTTTGGGCTTTCGCCGCTTTTGGTTTGACCTATTCCGAATATGCCAAGCAGAAAGAACTCTACAAATCCGGTCAATATGACGTTGTTGAAGGCGTGGTTGAGGCTGTATTGCCCGCGCGACGGGCGAAGCGCGGTTATCAAAGCATCAAAATTGACGGAGAAGAATATGTGTTGCCGCTCGCGTTGCGCTCGGAGGAGGGTGATCAAAAAAGGTTGCTTGGAAAAGAAGTAGTAATTTTCGAAATCAACAAAAAGATAATTTATATGGCTCGAATTCCTGGGGCATAATACTTAATTGCCCCATTAGCTGAAATGGGCACAGTTTGGGCCCTAAGGGTGTGCCCTTTCCCGGTGTGTGCCCTTGAGTGCACACCAAAGCCCCGCACAACTGCCGGGGCTTTTTATTGGCTACGCCCCCCTAAAAAAACAGGCTAAGGGCAACCACCGGTGTGATGGAAGAGGGCGTACCGTGGCTTTTCGGCACAATCCGCACGCCCGCGAGGATGCCCTTGGTTTCTGACCAGCTGTATTCCACCGCAGGCGCGATGGCGAAACTGTCTGCCGTGCCGGACCGGTAGGCGTAAGCGCCGCCATTCAGGATGCCCTGCACTTTGGTGCGTTCCGTGTGGCTGTAGCTCAGGTCTACGGCCAGAACCCAGCTTCGCGTCAGGCTGTATTCCCAGCTGTGGTCTATGGTGAAAGAGGACCCGGGCTTGGCTTCGCCCAGAAAGCCGTCCGGCGTGCCGTAAACGCTTCTGTCTTTAACCGTGGCGGTACCAGCGAAGGTCCGCGACAAGCCAAGGCGGGCGCGAAGCAGCCTGCCGTTCGGCGCCCAGAAAACCTCCTGCGCCAGGAACCGGAGCGTGAGCATCGACGTGCCCGCGCCCATGCCGTCCCCCAGGCGCTTCAGCTGGTCATGCCTGCCTGTCGGCAGCGACCATTCAAGCGCCAGTGACGTGTCGGGCATATAGGTTTCGGCGTTATATCTGGTCAGCTGGTACCGCGCGATCAGCGACAGGTCCCCCATGCGCGGGCCAGACGCATTTTCGCCGCCGCCCAGGCGGTTATAGCCAAAGACCGGTATCAGCCCCAAGGTGAGCCTGTCTGTGGCGCCGTAAAGCATATAGGTGCGGGAGCGGACATAGTCGTTGCCACCGGAGTGGACGTTATAGAGGTAAGGCTCGAAATAGGCGTGGCCTTTGGGCATGGCCGCAGCCGACATGCTGATGATCGGACCAGTCCACCAGGCGTCATCAAGGCGCTGTCGGCCGGGGGCGGTCTCTTCACCCGCAGAGGCGGCCGTCACTGTGAGCATGCCCACAGTGGAAATGATAATCGTTCGGACTGTTTTTCTGGCAAATTGCATCTGTTGGGCCTTTCACTCGGAACCTGAAATCATGTCGCCGGTGAAAGGCTATTAAAGCATAGACCGGCCACCTGCTGTGATCTTTGTCACAGAAAGGGTCGCTTCGGTCTGGCCATGACCGGACATGGCTTTACCCAAAATGGGCACATTATGGGCCCTATGGGTGTGCCCTTCGTGTGCCCATTTTCCCGATGTGTGCCCCTGAGCGCCCCCCAAAACCCGCCCCAATTTAGCCTTTTCGGTCAAATGCACCGCAGATTCTGCGGTCTGGTGTCAACACCGCACATCCCCCTCTTGACATCCGAAAAAAAACACTTACTTTGTAATTCAAAGTTCTTTGAATAAACAAAAGGATGACACGATGGCACAAGAAAACCTGACACAAGAAAGCGCGGCAAGCGACCTGGCGCTGATCCGCGAGATGATGGAGGCCGGCAAGCGCCGCGTGGCCTTCAACGGCACGCACCTGATTATCTGGGGCGGCGTGTTGATGGTGGGTTTTTTCGCCCAGTTCCTGGCCGTTGTGGGCAGGTTGCCGGATACGGTTCTGGGTATTTGGGGCCCTGTGCTGGCCGTTGGCTGGGGGCTTGAATTTTTCCTGTTTCGCGGCAAGGCCGGCCCGAGCGAGAAGAACCTGCCGATTTTGGCGCATGCCACCAGCTGGCTGGCTGTGGGCCTTGGCACGATGATCTATTTCGGCATTTCCCTGGCCTTTGGCACGTTTGAACCCAAAGCGATCACGCTTATCTCCACCGCCCTGATCGGCTCGGCCTTCTTTGTCACCGCCGCCATGACAGGGGTAAAGTGGCTGAATGTGGTAACCGCCGGCTGGTGGGGGCTGATGGCCTATGTGGCGCATCAGGCAACCTTTGACGCTGAGATGCTCCTGGTGATGGCCGTGGCCACCGGGCTGTTACTCTCTCTACCCGGCTTCCTGATGCGGCGCCTTGCTCCCGCCGGGGAGTAAGGGCCATGACGGATTACGACTACCGGAATATCGACGATGTGATCCATTCCCGTGTCCGGCTGGCGATCATGTCCTACCTGATGACCGCCAAGGAAGCCGATTTCACCGAGCTGAAAACGGCCCTGAAGGTTTCGGACGGGAACCTCTCGACGCACCTGACCAAGCTTGAAGGCACGGGCTATGTGACGCAGGAGAAGAAGTTTGTGGGCAAGAAACCCCAGACACTGGTGCAGATGACACCTGAAGGCGAAGCCGCCTTCAAAACCTACCTTGAAGGCCTCGCAGCTATGCTGGGCCAGCAAAACAAATAACAAACCAACAAAAATAAATCACGACAGCAACCCCGGCCCAGGAGCCACAACAGCGAGGATACTGACACCAGCGACCCTGGTGGAGATTGGGGCCGCAGAAACCGCGGCCCTTTCTTTATTGCGAATGAGCAGGGCAACCGCCATCCAGCACTGTCGTGTAGAGGAACTCCGGCGCCACCTCCATCATATCAAGGACACCCTGCCAGGCACCGATATCGACCAACCGGTTATGATGGGCCTGATGATGGGCAACGGACTCCCAGCCTTCAACCAGCACAAAGTGCGCACGGTCGGCAATATCCCGCCGAACCTCGACCGATCGGAAGCCCGGTACTGTGGCGTTTGCTTCTGCAATGCCGCCCAGAATTGCTTCAAAGGCCGGGACAGCATCCGTCTTCACCTGAAAATCGATCACTAAGTCCACACCGTGATCGCATTGGTTTTCGGCATGCGCCGCCGCGGTGAATACAGTGGCAGCCACACAATATGGCAGAAACAGCTTCTTCAAAATCATACTCGCTCCTTTTACAAATGGCCCGAAGGACCTGTTATCGGTACTGGATATAGGCGCAAAAAAACCGCCGCTGTGACACGCGTCACAGGGCGGTTTCGATTTGCTGTTGCTCTGCAGGCTTAACTAGAGACTTTCATACATGAAGCCTGCAACCTCGCTCGCCCAGCTATCATGGAACTGGATCAGGTCATAGTCCTTGAACGGGTTGATCGCCTTCACTTCCTCAAGCGTTTTGCCCACTGCCTTCAGCTTGGCCACAATGTCCCTCATCTCGCCAATGGTCTTGCGGTAGGCAACAAGCCCCGCCTTGTCTGTCACCTGGCCGTGGCCCGGGATAACGATGGTGTCTTCATCCGCCACCTCGATGGCCTTGTCGAGGGCGGCGAGAATGCCGTCAACATCGCCGCCGTTGGGCACATCAATGAAGGGGAACATGCCATTGAACATCAGGTCGCCCATGTGCAGCACATTGGCCTTCCTGAAATGGATCATGCTGTCGCCGTCGGTGTGGGCGTTTTTCACATGAATGATGCGCACGTCATCCCCGTTCATATGGAGCGACATCTCGGCGTTGAAGGTAATGGATGGCAGGGCCACTTTGGGCTGTGGGTCCATCTTCATGTCGAAGGCCGCAACGAACGCCCCTTCGCTCAGGCGCTGGCGGACATTGTCATGCGCCACAATCACAGCCGCATCCCCGAGGTTTTCATTACCGCCGCTGTGGTCGCCGTGGAAGTGGGTGTTCACCACATAACGCACCGGCGCGTCTGATAGCTCCGCGATCGCTGCTTTGATCTTGTCAGTCAGCGGGGCATATTGGTCGTCGATCAGGATGACGCCGTCTTCGCCCACGGAAACGCCAATGTTACCGCCGGCCCCATAGAGCGCATACATGCCGTCCCGAAGCTGTTGGGCCTTGATTTCAACCTTGTCCCAGTCCTGCGCCTGTGCACCCATTGTCAGGCCCGCAATCAGCGCGCCGCCCAGAAGGCTTTTGGCCCAAATCGATTTCTTCATCTTATGCTCCCTGTACTGTCCGGATGGTTGTACGTTTGCCGCAAGTGTATGGTTTTTAACGCCTTCGTCAATTGACAGCTTGGTGAAGGCGGGCACGAAATGTCAAAGCACAGCCCTATCATTGCCCTCAAAGCGCCAAGCTTTCCGCTTTTAGTCGCTTTGGGCTTGGATTAGCCTTTGCCCAAATGCCTTGAATTGGCTACATGAATAGGGAGCCCGGTGGCAACAAATCCGCTGGGCGCAGTATTGGTTTAAAAAGGGGGAGCGCCCGTGGCCCAAAAGAAGGTCATTGCAGTCATTTTTGGCGGAAGAAGCGTGGAGCATGACGTAAGCGTGCTGACCGGCTTGCAGTTTCTTGAGGCGCTCGATCCCGGTCAGTATGACGGCCTGCCCATTTATGTAGACCCATTGGGCCAGTGGTGGACCGGCGATGCCCTGTTAAGGCGCGCGCATTATCCGCTCAAAAGCGACAAGCACAAAGACCTGCGGCAGGTCATGCTGGATCTGGCAACCCCTGCGACCGGCCGCCCGCAGCTGGTGTCCTTCGCCAAAGGCATGATGGGCGAAAAGCGCACGGTCATTCCGTTTGACCTGATGGTGCCTGCGATCCACGGCTCGAACGGCGAAGACGGATCATTGCAGGGCTTGCTTGAGTTTGCCGATATCCCGTTCGCCGGGTGCCGGTCCTTGGGGGCCGCCGCCACCATGGACAAGGTTTTCGCCAAATCGGTCGCTCGCACGGGGGGCATTCAGGTATTGCCGGAGCTGGCGCTGAACCGCCCTCTGAGAGGCACCTTCCTGGACCCCGAAACGCTTGAAGGCCAACTGAAAAGCGCGTTTGGCGCAGTCACATATCCCTACATCGTCAAGCCCTGCAACTTGGGCTCCAGTGTGGGCGTCGGCAAGGCCGACGATATGGACGGCCTGATCGCCGCGCTGATGTCCGCCTTCCGCCTGGACAGCCGGGTGATCATCGAGCCATTCGTCGCCAATCTGACGGAATATAATATCGCTGTGCGCCGCGGGGGTAACGGTACCATCCTTACCTCGGCCATCGAACGCCCGCTCCGGGAAGCCGAGCTTCTGGATTTCAAGAACAAGTATCTCGCAGGCGGTGAACCCGGTGGCCCGAAGCTGGACACCGGCCCAAGCGAAGGCATGGCCTCCCTGAACCGGGAGCTGAACCCGACTGAGCTGACCGATGCCCAGGAAAGTTTCATCCGCGACAGCGCCAGCCGCATGTTCGACCTGCTGTCGCTGGGTGGCAGCGTGCGCGTTGACTTCCTCTCGAACAGCGAAACCGGTGAGCTGTGGCTCAATGAAGTGAACACCATCCCCGGGTCTTTCGCCTATTTCCTGTGGGAAGCGGCGGCAACGCCCACCAGCTTCCTCGAGCTGACGTCGGCCATCATTGAGGAAGGCTTCCGCCTGTCCGCTGATCGTCTGGGCAGCACCGACAGCGGCCTTGGCGGCGCCACCATTTTCAAAGGCAAGGACTGACGCAGGTATCCCGCATGACGGCGCATTCCCCAAAGTGGCATTTTGAGCAGATCGGCGATGAGGGCCAGTCCTTCGTGTGGCTGCATGGCTGGAGCCAGGACAGCGCGTCCATGCTGCGGTTGGCAGAGCTGTTCAAGGCCGAAGGCCAGCACCGCATTTATGACCAGCCGGGGTTTGGCAGGACCGGACGGCTCCCGGACGGGGCAGGCACCGAAGATTATGCGGATGCGCTCGCGCTTGAACTGGCGGAAGTCGGCCACGGGCCCCACATCCTAATCGGCCACAGTTTTGGTGGAAGGGTTTCTGTGCAGATGGCCGCGCGCCACCCGACCTTGGTGAAAGCCATCATTCTGATTGGCGGCGCGGGGCTGCAACGCAGGCGGTCCTTGGCTTTCCGCTTGCGGGCCTTCGTGCTAAAAACGCTTGGTCGTTTGGCACGACTTTCCGACAAGCTGTTCAGCACTTCTTTCCGCGATGCCTACGTGGAGCGTTTCGGCAGTGCTGATTATAAGAATGCAGGGCCCCTGCGTCCGACCTTTGTCAAAGTGGTGAATGAAAACCTGGTACAGGAGGCGAAAGCTGTACGGTGCCCTGTACTGTTGATTTACGGCGCGGACGATACGGAAGCACCGCCTGAAATTGGCAAAAAGTATGAACAGTTGATGCCCATCGCCCGATTTACTGAAGTCAAAGGCTTCAATCATTGGGACATCCTGACCCGCGGCGCTTACCAATGTCAGGCACTGATCAAATCCTTCCTGAAAGACCTGCGCGATGACTGACGCGATTTTGCCCTTCCTCTGGCCAGCTCTGGCAGCCATTACTGCGCTTTATTTTGCCCATGAACGTGGCCTGGCACTCATGATGTTCTTCCAGCAGGAAGAGTATGATGGCCCTCGCTTCTTCACGTGGCTTCAGGAAAACAAGGCCTATGACCGGCGCACAAGCGTGTGGCTGATGGGTGCGATCCTGGCAGGCATAGTGCCGCACCTGCCTATTCTGTCTGAGATGGAAGCGGTGGCAACCATATTGCTGGCGTTTGGCTGGGTACCGATATTTCTTGGCTTTGGCCATGGGGTTCTGCGGTCTCGCGCGATCAGGAAGCAATCCAAAAAACCACTGGTGGTCACCGCCCGCGTCAAACGTATTCTCACTGTTTATCTGGGGCTCGCTGCTGCACTTCTCGTGCTTGTCGTGCTGGCGGCGCAGCTGGCGCCGCAGGGTACAAATTATGCGCTGCAGCTGGATCGCAGCGGGTTTGGCTTCGTGGCCATGACGTTCAACTGGGAAGCTGTTCTGCTGGCGGCACTGCTTGTCGTATTTGTGCAGACCATACCGGTCCTGTTGGTTTTCGCCAACAAACTGCTGGAACCTGCCGAAGAGCGCGTGAAGGCAAAATTCCGCCAAGAAGCCGTCGACAAGTTCGCGGAGCTGCAACCCAAGGTGATTGCCATCACCGGCTCTTTCGGCAAGACATCCACCAAGCATATCCTGAACCATATCCTGGCCGCCGCCGCGCCAACGCTGGCGACACCCGGCAGCGTGAACACCGACATGGGCATTACCCGGGTGATCCGCGAACAGCTAAAGCCCGATCACCAGTTTTTCATCGTGGAGATGGGCGCCTATGGCCCGGGTTCCATCGCGCGACTGTGTACGCTGACACCGCCTGACGTATCGCTGATCACGGCTGTGGGCGCCGCCCACTATGAACGCTTCAAGTCGCTTGAGACGGTGGCACGCGCCAAATTCGAAATCGCCGAAGCCGCCTTTGCCCGAGGCGGCAAGGTGGTGGTCAACTGCGCCGGCATCGAAGACCGCCTTCTGGATGAACGCATGGCGGCGGTCAAGGGCCCCTACACGCTGGTGGGCAAAGGCAGGGATGTTTCTTTTGACGGCTTCGACGCCACCAAGGAAGGCCTTGTGGTGCATGTGACGGAAGGCGGCAAGAAGCACGCCCTCAAGGCGCCACTCTATGGCCGCCATCAGGCCGGCAATATCGCGCTTGCCGCCGCAACCGCGCGAGCCCTAGGACTGCCGTGGGCTGCCATCAAAGGGGCGCTCGCCAGCATGCCGCAAATCCGCCATCGGCTAGAGGTCAGCCATAGCGCGGGCCAGCCAACGCTGATCAACGACGCTTATAATTCGAACCCTGTAGGCTTCGCCGCCGCGCTTGAAACACTTGATGTGCTGGTGGAAGAGAACGGCAGACGCATCCTGGTGACTCCCGGCATGGTGGAACTGGGTGACAAGCATGAGGAAGAACATGCACAGCTGGGGGGCCTTGCAGCCAAACATTGCGATATTGTCGCCGTGGTAACGCCAGACAGGATCCCCACCTTTGTCAAAGCGCTTGAAAAAGCCAATGACGGCAGTGTTACCGTCATGACGTTTGCAAAGCAAGAAGATGCGGAAACCTGGGTACGCAGCCACTGGAAAGCAGGTGACGCGGTTCTTTTTGAGAATAACCTGCCAGACCTCTATGAGGCGAAAGTCAGTTTCTAGCTGGCTTTCTTTTCCTCGACTGTCAGGTCCATGCGCTCGATATTCGCGCGGGCGGCATCCGCGTTCGGGCCCTCGTCCTCGAGCAACAATACCTTGAGCCACGCCTGACGGGCAGCTTCCTTGTCGCCTTCAGCGTGCCTGAGGTTCCCAAGTTCCAGATAACCGGAAGCCTGATTTGGGAAAACAGCCTGAAAGTCAGCAAGCGCCTGATTGGCGCGCATGAAGTCAGCCACGCCACGGGCGGCGGCGGCCACCAACACCAGAATGTCTTTCCGGCCCGGATCGCCCTTCAGGACATAGTCGAGATCCGTCAGTGCCAACTGGAAGTCTTCGTCCGCGGCCGCAATACGGGCGCGGTCCAGCACCAGTTCATATTCCTGGGAGGAGTTCTTGGGCGCCAGAGTCAGCGCCAGATCGATAGCGTCTTCAGCGCGTACAATTTCACCTGCCAGCAGCCACGCATTGGCAGCCTGACCATACATGTCCGCCAGCATCGGCGCGCTCGCGACCACCCTTTGACCCATGCGGATGGGCATATCACGGCCAATACGCATGTCTTCCGCGATCTTGAGGAATCGCGCTGCCGCTTCGGCATGCTCGCCCATTCGGGCAAGACCATAGGCCTCGCAGTGACGCGCAGGTACACCGCCGCCATCCGCAATCCAGGCAAGCGCAAGATTGATGCCCTTGTCGGGCGACCGATCAGCCATGTCCATGCACGCGGCATAGCGGTCTTCACCTTTGGTAACGGGCTGGCCCAAAGCGGCACCTGTCACAGACGTGATTGCGATGGCACTGGCGACGCACAGGAAAATCGGTATGCTGACATTTGTTTTCATAGCAGCGAAAATGCGCAAAGCGCGTGTCAATTTCAAGGCAGTAAGTGACCTATATGTCGAATAATCCGCATCTCCTGATCTTCGGGCCCGGCTTCAGCGCCCGCGCCATTGCAAAAAGGGCCCAGGAAGCCGGCTGGGATGTGAGCGGTACCTATCGGAATCCGGATAAGGCGGCCGAAATTGAAGCTTTGGATATTACCCCCGTCGCCTTTGACGCAACCGCACTCGCGGATGTCCTTCAGGCGGCTACGCATTGGCTGGTGTCTACAGCTCCGGGCGTGGATGGCGATCCCGTATTGAATTTGCTGAAAAGTCGAGCCGATAACCAAATGCCGCCCAAGTGGATCGGCTACCTTTCAAGCACCAACGTCTACGGTGATCATGGCGGCGCCTGGGTGGATGAAGACACGCCACCCACCCCCAGCCTGGACCGCGGCAAGCGGCGGGTGGAAGCGGAAAACAGCTGGCGAAAAAGGGCTGACACACTTGAAGCCACTCTTCATATCTTTCGCCTTGCAGGTATCTATGGCCCAGGCCGAAACGCCGTGCGGTCGCTTCTGGACGGCAAGGCCCGGCGCATTGTTAAACCAGGGCAGAAATTCAGCCGGATTCATGTAGCCGATATTGCCCAGACCGTCTGGACGGCTATGAACAGCACCTGCCCGAGCGGCGTTTTCAACCTGGCGGACGACGCGCCCTGCCCACCGCAGGACATCATCATGGAGGCGGCCACTGCCATGGGCATCACGCCGCCGCCCGAGATTCCGCTGGGACAAGCCGAGATGAGCCTGATCGCGCGGAGTTTCTATGCGGAAAGCAAGCTGGTGAGAAACGAACGAATCAAGCGCGATCTGGGCATCAAGCTGATCTATCCAAGCTTTTCAGATGCCCTGCCGGATCTGGTGAAATCAGAAAAATAGGCGCATACACCAGCCATCAGGCCATGGCATCAACCTGCTCGTATGTCATGTTGCCGGGAATGAGAAACAGCGGACACGGTAGCTGGCTCGCCAGTTCATTGGTGAAATAGTCCACCAAAGGCCCAGGACCACCTTCAGACCCCACGCCCAACACCAGGCCGAAGATATCCTGCTGGCCTTCAATGCTTTTCTTAATTTCTTCCTGAGGTTCGCCTTCGGCGATAATGACTTCCGGGATTACGCCACAGTAGGCATGCAGGCGCTCTGACACTTCAGCCAAAAGGGCTTCGGCTTCCTCATAGGCTTCCTCGCGCATGCGGTCCGCCACAGCCATCCAGTGCTGGAATTCGCCGGGACGGATGCAGTGAAACAGGATCAACTCACCGCCCGTAATATGGGCAGCACGTGCAGCAGCAAACCGGATAGCGACCTTGGATTCAGGCGACCCATCCACGACCACCATCAATTTTCGAACACGTTTTGTGACCGGCCGTATCGGCCCGTGAATTTCTTCTGTCACCCTGCCAGTTCCCCTCGTTTCCTTGCACCAGAGTGTCTTATGACTTACTTACCCGCAAGTTATTTGAGCAAAATATTACTCACTTCTCTCAGTTGGGTTCGGGCGCGAAGCAGATAAAAACCCTGCACTGACAAGTGGTTAGCGGCCAAGCCGTCTGCTGCACCATTCGACACAAGAATGGGGTCAAGCATTGCGGCCCTGGTCATGGAGCTAATCAGCTCATCATAGAGTGCACCGAGCTCCCTGTCCTCGATCACATTCGGGAAATCCTGCCGTAGCGCCTTCAGTATCATGAGATAACCATAAACCTGACCCTTGACCTGATAAAACAGATCATCTGCGCCCAGATCAGGCAAAACACCCCCGGCATTTTCGCCAACATACTGCTCCAAAGCAGCCGAAGACGCACCAAGATCAAGCGCGATCCGGTCAATGGTCGCCAGGAAATTATCCGCGCGGCGCTCAAAGATGGCATCCCCCTGAACAAGCCGCACGTTATAGGCCTCCAATTCCTTGACTGCCTCCTTGTAGAAACTGTCAGACGGTCTGGTCGGCAACATCGACGTAGAGAAATCAATCACCCAGCGATCAGGCTCGATGCCCAGGCCGCTGGCCGCCCTTTGAAGGTTCTCATCCACCGTGCTTGACCCCCTCATGCGGCCGAGCTGATCGCGCAGCTCAAACGAAAAGCGCTCAAGCGCGCTCTTGAGTCCCATCTGGTAATTGGGTGTATTGTCGACCCACCAACCGGGCAGGAAAATCGGATCATTTGGCGTCCAGTTATGGTCCATTGCCTCGCGGCGCACCAAGTAGGCAACTGTTGTGACCGCCTGAGATCCCCCTTCTGGGGCAGCCGGCACATCGTCCATGCTGTCATCCACACGGTGCACGACCATCATTCCCAAAACGATATAAAGGAAGAACAACACCGGCACGGCAATCGCCACCTTGCGCCAGGTGCTGCCGGATACAGTCGACAACCACCCCATCAGGTAGCGCCATAGCTTTCTGAGCCATCCGCCAAGGCCACCGAGCGCCTTGCCAGCCATCTCCTTCAGCCAGAGCCATATCTCTTTTGCCATCCGGTCGTCTCCCTGACGAAATTCATTGCCTGAATTCCTAATGTCGTCACTAATTGGGGTCAAAACAAGTGGTAACTCGCGAAAGCCATTGTAAATTCATGATTGGTTCAGGTTGTTCTCTCAACCATGTGCCATGATTGAATTTGAGGAAGACAATGCCGAACCAAAGCCGACACTTTCTGACAATGACCTTGGCCAGCTTGCTTTGCCTTGCACCTACAACGGCGCTGAAAGCCCAGGAAACCGCTGAAGCAAAAAAATGTATCGATGCCGGCAAAATAAGTGGCTACAGGATCGTCACTGATGAAGTCATCCGCCTTGAAATGCAGGGCCAGAAGGATGTGCTCTTGCGCCTGAAACGACACTGTCCGCAACTTCATTATCACAAATACATGTCTTTCACCCCGGTCAACGGCCAATTGTGCGCCCGGTTTGACGACATTATCACGCGCAGTGGCACCCCATGCCGTATCGAGTCTATTTCAGAAGTTTCCGACGAATCCGCGGATACCAACCCATAGCGCCAGCAGGCTGCCACTATTCGCTTGAAAGGCGCTGTGGAAGCGCTTATTCAAACGGCATGTCTGCCATGATTTTAAAAATTCTGCGCCCCAGCGAGTGGCTTGAAGCTCAACATGCCGACTATTTTGCGGGCGCGCCCATCGACCATGAAGATGGCTATATCCACTTCTCAACAGACGCACAGGTAGTAGAAACTGCCGCTCGCTATTTCGCGAATGAACCTGTCATTCACGTGCTGGCCATAGACCTGGCCCGCCTACCTGAGGCAGAGCTCAAATGGGAACCGTCCCGTGGCGGTGATTTGTTCCCGCACCTGTATGGCCGCCTGCCCATGGCGGCTGTCAGTAAAGTGTGGCATCTGGAGAAAGCTGAGAGTGGCTTTAATTTCGGTCCCATTCTTGAGGACTTACACAATGATTAACCTGTTCCCATTGGCCCGCCCTTTCGTTCATGCACTCGATCCTGAGAATGCCCATAACCTGACAATCGCGGCCCTCAAGCACGGTGTCACCGGATGTTTTGGCACCGGTATTGACGATCCTGTACTGGCTTCAGAAGCTTTCGGCCTCCGGTTCTTAAACCCTGTTGGCCTGGCAGCAGGTTTTGACAAGAACGCCGACGCCGTGATGGGCGCGCAGAAAATGGGATTTGGTTTCACCGAAGCAGGCACGGTTACCCCCAGACCGCAGTCAGGCAACGACAAACCGCGCCTATTCCGCCTGTCTGAAGACCGTGCGGTGATCAATCGCTTCGGTTTCAACAATGAAGGCCTCGACTATTTTGAGAACCAGATGAGGGCATTGCCGGAACAGCGCCAGCCCGTAGGAGCCAACGTAGGTGCCAACAAGGACACTGAAGACCGGACAGCAGATTATGTTACCGGCATCAGGCGGCTTTATGGCCTAAGTGACTATTTCACAGTCAATATCTCCAGCCCCAACACACCGGGTCTGCGAGCACTGCAGTCGAAAGCTGCGCTTGAAGACCTGATAGGGCGGGTATTGGAAGCCCGCACGGAAAAGATGGCTGAAGGCCACCGTTATATTCCAATGCTGGTCAAGATCGCACCAGACCTGCTGGAAGCCGATATTACAGACATCGCCGACCTGGCACAAAAGACAGACATCGACGGGCTGATCGTCTCCAACACCACCATCACACGACCCGACACGCTGAAATCCGCACACAAGGGCGAAACAGGTGGCCTATCAGGAGCTCCCTTGATGAGTCTGTCCACGGAAACACTGGGCGCCATGTACCAAGCCACCGGCGGCAAAGTGCCCTTGGTGGGGGTTGGCGGCATTGCGAGCGGCCAGGACGCTTACGCCAAGATCAAAGCGGGCGCGGCGCTGGTACAGCTTTATTCCATGTTGGTTTATGAAGGCCCAGCACTAGTGCACAGGGTAAAGCGCGAACTTGCAGCGCTCCTGAAGGCCGATGGCTTCAACTCTGTTGGGGAAGCGGTCGGGGTCAACCACCGCTGAAGCGTCAGGCAATCAGGTCAATGCTGATAGACACTGGCTGTTGAACTGCAGGGCGCGGCGCACCCACACCAAACACCGGCGCGTCAGGCGCAAGCGCCGCCTCATCTTCACTTTGGTCTGCCAATTCAAATGGTGATGCCACAGCGGCATCAGCGCCGCCGGCACCTTCACCCTGTTCCTGTTGTTCTGCTGTACGCTGTTCCTGAAGCTCAGCTTGCGCCGCTCTAAGGGACTGTTCGGCGGCTGCAGCCACAGCCCGGTCCTGGCCTGATGGTCGGGCGGGCGCCAGCGCCGCTTGACGCACCACTTCCATCTTGGCAATGGTGGCTTCCGGATCATCCGGTACAGTGCTTGTGTCAATGCTGACATGACCACCAACCGCATACTGAACGCCGTCAGGCCCTCGAACATATTCGAAATTGGGTTGACTGGTATAACCGCTGCCCGCTGTGGCGTGGGCAGCCTCATGAGCGCGCACTTCACGGTCCCGGGACTTGAGCTGCCGCACATAGGCCTTGTCTTCGTCCGACAGTTCCCCAGACAGCTTGATGTCCTGGGGCTTTGGCTGCAGGTCTTCGACCTTCGGTGGGTCGATTGAGGCGTTGGCGGGCACTGCGTTTGAAGTTGCCGTTGCTTGCCTGCCCTCTAACACCTGAAGGGCGACTGCAGAATTGCTGCGCTGAGGCTGTTTCCCATTTCCGCCTCGACGTCCTTCAAGTTCAGGCGCCGGTGGCTTGGGCTTCGGTGTGGGCTCAGGTTCTGGGCGCTCACGTGCATTGCCCCGGCGCGAAAGCTCTTCCGCCCGGGTGGCAATCTGTGGTTTCAAGTTCTCCGGCACATTGGGTCGCCGCATATTCGGCGGCGGTGGTCCAACCGAAGGCAACGTGCTAGTGCTTGTCATACGGGCATTTTAGCACGAAAGCCCCAGCCACGCTAATTTTCATGAATTCTTTACGAAAATGTGAGGTGCTATGCCCCAGGAGGTGGTGGCGGCCTATACTTCGGGTCAAGCCCTTCATCATCCCGTAGTGGCGGTGGTGGACGCCGGTCGTGTGGGAAGCCTTCCATACCCTGTCGACGGGGCGGGCGGCCGTCGGGCCCTGGCCTGCGGCGCTCGAACAAATCGTCAGCCAGTGCCTTGCGTGTCTCCTGATCCAGTTTGGCGACCACATTCAGGATAATGTCGCGAAGCGGAGCCTTGAGCTCTTCCGCCTTGGTCTGGTGGCTATCAAGCGCAGCTTCAAGGGCAGAAAGGTCGACAGTTTCGGCCAGCAACAGATCCTTGATGCGTTGTTCGCTCACACGCATCTCCCGGAAATGACCCCTCAGCTTCTGGCGGTGGTCGCGCATGATCATCCGCAGTTCGTCCTGCTCGGATTCCGGCAAATAGGATGCAAGGCGTCGCAGGTTAAACTCCACCCGCTCGCGGGGGCTGCCCATGGGGCCCTCTTCACCGCGAATTTGCCGCCCAAGCATCACGCCGCCAATGAACAGGTTGACGGCCAGAGAAGCGGCAAGGAGAACCAATATCCATTTCATTTTGCCGGTCATATCTTATTGATCCTCAAGGTAGAAATCGGCACTACTGGAAAAAAGCGTACTGCTCAGATCAACTGAGCTTTCTTCATCATAGGGCTGTTGTAGCCCAACAAAAACCCCTACGACCAGAACAAGGGCATACGCAACGCCTTGGGACGCCAGTCCCAGCGGGGAGAACAGGGTTCGGAAGTCCTGATATAGGCCTGCGAGGGCGGAAAGAAACCCGCTATTTGCTTGCTGCACCGGCATATGCTGTACGGGCACATCCAGAAGCCGGCCGAGAAACACATCAGCCCTGGCCTGCGTACCAGGCTGGTCGGCGAAGGCCGCCAACCGGGCATCCAGCGCCAACTCAGAGGCTGCAAAAGCAGCCCCTTTATCGGTTTTCAGGAACAGGCGCGCTCGGTCAGCGACATCAGTAGGCCAGTTGGCCATATCCGTCCCGTGCGCCACCCGCGCCAGTTCAAATTCTTCAATCGTCATGGGCTTCATCTTTGCCCTCCTATCCTAAAACCGCAAGCAAACCGGACTTGCTGTTTTCAAGCTCGTCCCTGAGCTTCGCCCGCGCCCGTACCAAAAGGCTTTCATAGGCTTTCAATTTCAGTTCCATAACGTCCGCCGCTTCTATGTTCGACAGGCCGTCAAAATAACTTAGGGTCACCGCCACTCGCTGACGTTCTGGTAACGCCTCGACTGCCGCCCTCAAGGCACCGTTGGCGCTATCGGTGACCATGGTTTCCTCCGCGTTATCGGTCTCGTCTTCCTGGTCAAACCCTTCCGGCAGCGGATCATGGGTGCGTTTGCGCTTTTCGTCCAAACACCGGTTCACCACAATACGGTGAAACCAAGTGGTGAACTTGGCCTTGGCCGCATCAAACCGGTCCGCGTGGGTCCACAGCTTGACAAAGGCTTCCTGCACAAGATCCTCCGCAAGCGCCAAATCGCCCGTCATACGGTACGCAAGCGCCCGGTAGCGGAGGCCGTGCCGATGCACCAGCACGGCGTAAGCCCCCCTGTCAGCCGCAGCAACATGTGTTACCAGCGTTTCGTCATCCAGTTCTTCACTCTTTTGCCGCAAGCTCTTACTCTTCAGGCAGTACACATTCTCTGATCCTGTTACGGACAGGAAACGCACCACCCTTCGCAAAAAATGGGGGCGATGGAATTACCCTATCACAATAGCGTAATATCACCACGCTATGGCATGCGCCATTGACGAAGGCGCCGCTAGCTGCAATGAACGTCAGCTAAGGCATTGTTTCAGGGAAGAGATCATGAAGATTGCAGTCATCGGCACCGGTTATGTGGGACTTGTTTCCGGCACCTGTTTTTCCGAGTTCGGTCACACGGTTACCTGTGTGGACAAGAATCCTGGGAAAATTGAAGCCCTGAACCAGAATGTCATGCCCATCTATGAGCCTGGGCTGGATGTCATGGTGGCCAAAAACCGCTTGGCGGGGCGGCTCCATTTCACGACAGACCTCAAAGCCGCGATGGCGGAGGCAGAAGCCGTGTTTATCGCGGTTGGGACCCCAAGTCGACGGGGCGATGGCCAGGCGGATCTGCAGTATGTGTTCGCCGCCGTGGAAGAAGCCGCCGCCTATATCCAGGACTATACGGTCGTGGTGACCAAATCGACCGTCCCTGTTGGTACGGGCGCAAAGATCAATGACATCCTGGCAGCAAGGCTGGACAAAAGCCTGTTTGATGTGGCGTCAAACCCAGAGTTCCTGCGCGAAGGGGCGGCAATCGAGGACTTCATGAGGCCCAACCGGGTGGTGTGCGGCGCGGACACTGATCGTGCCCAGGCGGTCCTGAAGGAGCTCTATCGGCCGCTGTTCCTGAATGAAACGCCAGTGTTGTTCACCAGCCGCGAGACGGCGGAAGTGATCAAATATGCCGCCAACGCCTTCCTGGCCACCAAGATCAGCTTCATTAATGAGATGGCCGATCTGTGCGAAAAAGTGGGCGCAGATGTGCAGGAAGTGGCCAAGGGCATCGGCCTCGACAGCCGCATCGGCGGCAAATTCCTGCATGCGGGCCCAGGTTATGGCGGCAGCTGTTTCCCCAAGGATACCAGGGCTTTGGTGAGCACTGCGGACGAACACAAGGTGCCGATGCGGATCGTGCGGTCCGTTGTTGAGGTGAACGAAGAGCGCAAACGCGCCATGGCCGACAAGATCATCCGCGCCTGCGGTGGGTCGGTCGACGGCAAGCGGATCGCGATCCTTGGGCTGACGTTCAAACCCAACACCGACGACATGCGCGAGAGCCCGTCGCTGGATATCATCCCGGCGCTACAGGCAGCAGGCGCCAGCGTCGCCGCCCATGACCCAAAGGGCATGGAGGAGGCGCGTGAACTCCTTGAAAACATGGAGTTTTGTGACGACCCCTATGAGGCCATGAAAGGCGCCGATGCGCTGGTGATCCTGACCGAATGGAACCAGTATCGGGCGCTTGACGTCGGGCGTATGAAAGACCTTCTGAAGGCGCCGGTGATGGTTGACCTGAGGAATATCTATGGCCGCGCCGACCTGGCTGGCGAGGGCTTCAAATATGTGGGCGTGGGGCGGTGCCCGGAATAGGGACACACCAAAAGGGCACACATCGGCCCCCAATGTGCCCTTTTTCCCATTTTGGGCACACCCATAGGGCCCACCGTGTGCCCAAAAAGGCCGCGCGAAAGACCAAGCCGTGACCAAGCCCGTCCTCGCCCACCCCCACAGGCGCATCTGGGCCATCGCCGGCCCGGCCATCATCGCCAATTCCTCCGCCCCGCTTGTGGGACTTGTGGACACCTGGATCATCGGCCACCTGCCGGCGGCCAAATATCTGGCAGCCGTCAGCGTCGGCAGCCTTCTGTTCAGTTATGTTTACTGGGCGTGCGGCTTCCTGCGCATGAGCACCACCGGCCTGGTGGCGCAGGCGCATGGGCGCGACGACCAGGACCAGGTGGCGCGGGTGCTCTTGCGCGCCACAATGCTGGCGGCGCTGCTGGGGCTTCTTTTCCTGGCGCTGTCCACGCCGTTTCGTGTCGCAGCCCTGGGGTTCCTTGACCCGCCTGCTGATGTCATCCCGCTCTTTGACACCTATTTTGACATCCGGGCGTGGGCCATCCCAGCGGCGTTGCTGGGGCTGGGGATCAACGGTTTCCTGATCGGCACCGCGCGGGCCAAGCTGTCGCTTTATGTGCAGCTGACGCTCAATATTGCCAACGCTGTTCTCAGCCTTCTGTTCGTGCTGGGGTTCGACATGGGGGTAGCCGGTGTGGCGCTGGGGTCACTGATCGCCGAATGGCTGGCGGTGGCACTGGGGTTTGCCTTTATCAGCCGTACCCTGGGCTTGAAGGCGCTGGCCGCCGCCGTACGCGAGAGTGAGACCTATAACCCGGCCAAGATGAAAAAGCTGATGAGCGTGAACGGCTTTATCTTTGTCCGCACCCTGTTGCTGATCTTCGCCTTCGCGCTGCTGACCCGCGAGGCGGCGGCGCTCGGCGGTGTGGCGCTGGCGGCGCACCATGTGCTGAATACCTTCATGATGCTGATCGCCCTGGGGCTGGACGGCTTCGCCTATGCCTCCGAAGCGCTGGCGGGCGCGGCATACGGCAAAGGTGTGCGGCACGAGTTTCGTGGCTGGGTCAAGTACGGCATGATCTGGTCGGGGGCCATGGCCATCCTGTATGCCCTTGGCTTCTACCTGGGCGGCGCATCGTTGATCTTTGCCCTGACAGATTTGGAAAGCGTGCGCGCGGCGGCAACGGAAGTGATTCCAGTAATCGTGCTACTGCCGCTCGTAGGCGCCTGGTGTTACCAATATGACGGCATCTATATTGGTGCCACCGCCGGGCGCGCCATGTTTGGCACGATTGCGGTCTCGGTCGCGGTCTTTGTTCCCTCAATCGGACCGCTGGCGGACGCCTATGGCCTGGTGGGGCTGTGGATGGCCATGATGGTGTTCCTGGCCATGCGCGGGCTGACGCAGGCCGTCTGGTACCCGCGCCTTGAGCGGCGGCTGGCCACAGATAAGACTGAGGGCGCATCATGAACACCGCGCTGTTCCTTGGGTTCCTGGCGGCAACGCTGGTGATCGCAGTCTCCCCCGGGCCATCGGTGGCGCTGGCCTCCAGCCAGGCGGTCAGGCACGGCCCGAAGGCCGCCTTTGTTGCCACGCTCGGCGATGCGCTGGGCACGGTGGTGCATATCCTGGTGGCGGTGATGAGCCTGGAAGTGCTGGTCCGCTCGGCGGCCAGCATCCTGCCGTGGCTGCAGATTGTCGGCGGGCTGTATATTTTGTATCTGGGCGGGAGAAGCTTGAAGGCCGCGAAAGCAGCGAGCGAGAAGACCGCCAAGCCGCCAGCTTACCGGTCCGCCTTCACCAGTGGTTTTCTGGCGTGTGTGAGCAACCCCAAGGCCATCGTGTTTTTCATGGCGCTGTTCCCCGGCTTTATCGACCCCGCGCTGAGCCTCGCGCTGCAGTCTGCCGTTTATGGCACAGCCTTCGTCCTGATCGACGGGGCCTTTATCTTTGGCTATGCGCTGATCGCGCATGGCGCTGCGACGTCGCGCCTTGGTCACCGCCTGAATATGGATATGCTGAGCGGCCTTGGCCTGCTGGCCGTGGGGCTATTGCTGGTGGTGCGGGGGGGCGCGGCCATCTAAGCCAAATTGGCCTGAAAAAAGAACTGGTTTAACAGGCGCCGGGCAGCCCCAAGCCTGTTAAACGCCTTGTTTTCCTGAACAAAAGTACACTGAACGCAGTGAAGGCCTTTTGTTCAAGTCAGAGGATTTCCACGACACCTTCAGGTGGGCGGCCGATCCTGGCTTTGTCCGCATTGAAGACAATCGGGCGTTCGATCAGCTTCGGCGTATTCGCCATGGCAGCCACAAGCGCCTCGCCTTCCATGTCGGCACAGCCACCCTCTTTATACTCGGCCTCGCCCTTGCGCATCAGCGAGCGCGGGTCGTCCATGCCGAGCTTCGAAAGCGCATCTTTGATCTCTGCTTCCGTCGGCGCGTCCTCAAGATACAGGCGCACAACAGGCGACAGGCCCTTTTCTTCAAGAATTGCCAGCGTCTGGCGGGATTTGCTGCAGCGCGGATTGTGCCAGATGGTGAGTTCCATGGTTGCTCCCCTAATTTTCATATCTTGCTTACCAGACGGTTTAGCGGTGATATGACAGCGGAGCAAGCGTGATCGACCATATCCTGAAAACTCAATCTCATGAAAAAACGAGCCATGAAATTCCGAGACACATTTCCACTGACAGATGAGCAGGTCGCTCTCATTGAATCTGAAAATGGATGGACCTTCCCACAAGCATACAGGGATTTTCTTGGTCGCCATAACGGCGGCGTGCCCGATGTCAATATGTGCGCTGTTGGCGACAACCAGGACTGCCGCGTTACCGGCTTTATCCCGGCTGATGGAATCAAGGAAGAAGCGCGTTTCATCGAAAACCTTTCCGAAAATGCAATCCCGATCGCCTGGGCCGAGTGTGGCAACTATGTGCTTATGGAAATGAGCGGGTCAGGCGCCATCCGGTACTGGGATCATGAGGAACCCACCCGCGATGTGGTGCTTGCAGAAACATTTTCTGGCTTTATTGGCGCTCTCAGGGAATTCAGCTTAGAAGAACTTCCCCCACACAAGGTTATCCGTGTCTGGATTGATCCTGAATTTGCGAAAACCCTGAAGTGAGAAAGCTTGGAACGACGGCATGAAAAAGTTGAATAGGGTCGGTTTTTTCAACGAACTCCGTCACGGCGACCCGGATGGGCCAAGTTTGACGACCGGCCAGGACAACCTTCCGGAAGACATTCTCGAAAGGGTCTGTCGATATCTGGAATCTGGACATCTTTTTATCGGGTGCCCAGCCCTAGTCAAAGACGTCCTGAATGATACTGGTCCCTTCATTGGCGCGCCAAACATTTTAACCGACGGAGAATGGGCCTGGCCTGCCGACCTTGTACATTATGTCAACGTGTATCGAGTGGCTTTACCGTCCGCCTTTTTGGACCACATGATAATTTCCAACTGGCAGGTCCCCGCTGTAGGTTTGGAACAGATCAGCCTTTAAAGGTAACCCCCAAACGTTTCAGCTCCCGTACCGCCCGTACATGGATCAGGCGTTTACCTGCGGCCTTTTCCTCAAGTTTCTCTAATAAAGCGTCATTCCAGAACAGCGGTGATTTCCTGAGGAACCGCCAACTGGCGAGCGTGCCTTTCCAGACACTGGCGCCTTCGGGCCAGCCTTCGGGCTTGCGCCATAGGCTGACAAGCCAGCGTTTCGTCACCCACCAATAGTGCCGGGCATAGGGCAAATCCACATAGACCAGTGTGTCGGCAGCGTCCACCCGGCGCCAGAAGGTCTCGAGTGTGCCCAGGCCGTCGACAACCCACGCATCGCCGTCAATGACCTCTTGGTGGGCCTCAAGGAATGCGTGCCTAGGCATCATCTCGCCATTTTGCCGGTACTGGATCAGGTCCAGCGGATGGAGGGGCAACCCGGCCTGCGCAGCAAGGTATTTGGCAAGCGATGACTTCCCGCCGCCGGGTTTGCCGAAAACCATGACCCGTTTCATATGATCCTATCCTCAAATCTGTGCCGCCCCTGTGGGCTGGTTCTGTCTGTTCTGGGGTATCTACTCAGCGGTGGGGGCTTCAATGCGCTCGAAAAACACTTTGGCGATCTTGCCGTCCCTGACCTCATAGCGGGCGATGACTTCCCGGGTGCTGCCGACCAGGCGTTCACGGTCAATCACTGTATTGCCGTCGACCGAGCGGGACAAAATAACCGCGTACAGGTCCGGCCTTTTCTCAAACAGCGCGCCATAAATACGCCGGACATCATCCAGATTGGTGGCGAACGGGTCACGCCCTTTCCACTGCAACACGACATCTGGATGATAGGTGGCCACAAAGGCATCGATATCGCCGCTGTTGTAGGCATCCAGCTGGCGCTGGACCACCTCAGCCGCCATCGCTTCTTCCACCGTTACCGGCGCCAGCGTGTCCGAAGCCGCGCGCAGCTCTGTGCCGATGGCAATTGCCAGTATAGCAAGCGTGGTGATCAACAGGTTTTTCATAAGCTCTCCCCCAAAAGGCTTGTTGTTGCGCCGGAACTCTATGGCAATTTGGGAGAAAGGCAAAGCCCGGCTGGAAATGACAGATGGCCGACAGCTTTATCTTGACCTGTCCCCTTGGGCAGCGCATCAAAACAGCGCAGACCATCAAGCATAGAATAGGGCATCCATGTCGTTCATCGCCAAAGACGTTATCCGGCTTCACGGATTAAAAATCGGTATCGACAAGGACGCCGTGTCCATGCCGATCCTTCGGTCCATGCTGCAAGGCTGGTATGAAGCCGTTGAGTTGACGCTGATGAAGAAAGTGCTGACACCGGGGGACCGGATTGTGGAAGTTGGCGGCGGTATAGGCATCACCGCCATGAAAGCCGCAGACATCATTGGCGCCGAGAATATCTTCTCGTTTGAGCTGAACCCCTACCTGATTGAATGGTCGGCCGATAATTTCAAGCGCAACGGCTTTGAAATTCAAGTGTTCCAGCAGGCGCTGTTCCCGCGCGCGTCCCTGCCCGACGGGCTGGTGGACTTTCATGTGCACCAGAATTTCTGGGCGTCGTCGCTTGCGCCAAGGGAAGGCACCGTGGAAACCATCAAGGTGCCCGCAGCCTGCCTTGAAGACAAGATCGCGGAGCACCGCGCTAACGTTCTGATCGTGGATATCGAAGGCGCCGAGGTTCATCTGTTCAACGGCCTGGACCTGACGGGGATCGAGAAGATCGTGATGGAAATCCACTACCGGGCCGCGGGCAGGACTGAGACCAACGCCATGATCCGCAGCATCGAAGACCGGGGCTTCTTTCTGGACTATGAGATGATCGACAGCGGGGTGCTGTGCTTCACCAGGACTGCGGACGCACAGACGTAAACGACCCAAGGGCACAGGCCCAGGATCGCCACATATTCAGACTGTCGGAGATTGGAGCGGGTGAAGGGAATCGAACCCTCGTCTTAAGCTTGGGAAGCTTCTGCTCTACCATTGAGCTACACCCGCGTGCCATCGGCTGGTGAAATCACCATTAACGACAGCTTCTCTGAAAAGCAAGAAATGATAGACTGCCATCACATGCTTTGTCTTGACGCGTCAGAAATGGCGGCGCATCAAAGGTTCGCGTACTTTTATGCATATGCAATGAACCCCTGAAGTTAGCAAGATCTGGAGACTACAGATGAAAAACCGCACCGGTACAGACCGCAGCAAGACCAAAAAATGGGATCGCCAGACCCAGATGGTACGCGCGGGCTCGATGCGGTCCGACTTCGGAGAAATGTCTGAGGCCATGTTCATGACCTCCGCCTTCACCTATGAAACAGCCGAGGTGGCGGAAGCGCGCTTCGACGGCCGCGCGGAAGGTTTCACCTACAGCCGCCAGACGAACCCGACCGTGGCCATGTTCGAAGAACGCATGGCGCTTCTCGAGGGTGCAGACGTGGGCCGGGCCACCGGCACCGGCATGGCGGCCATGACCGCAAGCCTGATGGCCAGCCTGAGGGCGGGCGACCATGTTTTGGCCGCGCGGGCGCTCTTTGGCTCCTGCCGCTGGCTGCTCGACACTTACCTGCCGCGCCTCGGCATTGAGACAACCGTGGTGGACGGCACGGACCTTGAGGCCTGGAAAGCAGGCATCAAGCCCAACACCAAGATCCTGTTCACCGAGACGCCCGCCAACCCGACGCTGGAGATCGTTGATATCCGCGCGCTGGCAGACCTGGCGCACGAAAACGGCGCGCTTCTTGTGGTCGACAATGTGTTCGCCACCCCCGTGCTGCAGCGCCCCATGGAGATGGGTGCCGATATTGTGGCCTATTCCACCACCAAGCATATCGACGGCCAGGGCCGCTGTTTGGGTGGTATCGTTCTGTGCAGCAAAGAGTTTGATGAAGAACATCTCTATGCCTATTACCGCCACACCGGCTGTGCCATGTCGCCCTTCAATGCCTGGGTCAACCTCAAGAGCCTTGAGACCCTGAGCCTGCGTGTCCACGGCATGTGCGATAACGCCGAAAAAGTGGCGAAAGCAGTGGCCGACCGTGTAGTAGACACCCGCCACCCGGACCTGCCCAATTTCAAGCAGCAGAATCTGGCCCGCGCCCAGATGGACCGTGGCGGCACCATGGTGGTGTTCGAGCTGCCAGGCGGGCGCGACCAGGCTTTCACTTTCATGAACAGCCTTGAAATTGTGGATATCTCCAACAATCTGGGTGACAGCCGCTCGATCGCCACACACCCGTGGTCAACCACCCACAAGGCGCTGGCGGAAGAGGATCGGCTGGAGCTTGGCATCACGCCCGGCCTGATCCGTTTTTCCGTGGGCCTTGAGAACGCGGACGATCTGGTTCAGGATGTGATGCAGGCGCTCGACAAAGCGGGCGTCTAAGTCGTTCAGCAGGAGTAAATATGGACAGCGATGATGATCTGATTGATGGCGTTCTGACGTTCGAAGCGGAAACGGCAGGCGTCCATATCGCTGTCCAGAGCTATTTCCTGAGCGAACAGTCCGCGCCCGAAGAAGGCCAGTATGTCTGGGCTTACCGGATCAAGATCACCAACAAAGGTGATGTGCCGGTTAAGCTCCTCAACCGGCACTGGATCATTACCGACGGTATCGGCGGTATCCATGAAGTGCAGGGCGAAGGCGTTGTGGGCGAACAGCCGCTCATCAGCCCTGGCGACAGTTTCCTTTATACAAGCGGCACGCCGCTTTCGACCCCCACAGGCTTCATGCGCGGGTCCTACGAGATGCGCCGCGCCGACGGCCAAACCTTTGATGTTGAAATTCCCGCCTTTTCGCTGGATAGTCCCCATACGTCGCTGGACATTAATTAGCGCCCGGCCATCGTTTGGTCGAGCCAAACAGCCATAAGCGGGAAACCCGGCATACATGGACTTCAGACCTGTTCTTTACACGCTTGGCGCGCTTGTCGTGCTGCTGGCTGCGGGCATGATCCTACCAACGCTGACCGACCTGGCGATGGGCAACCCTGACTGGCAGACTTTCCTGATCGCGCTGTTTCTGACCGCCATGGTTGGCGGCATGATGATGCTGTCGACCCGCGACAGCGGCGATGCGCTGAACCTCAGGCAGGCCTTCCTGGTGACCACGCTTGCCTGGGCGGTGCTGCCGGGCTTTGCCGCCCTGCCACTGGCCTTCTCAGAACTGGACCTCAGCTTCACTGACGCCTATTTCGAGGCCATGAGCGGCCTAACAACAACCGGATCCACTGTGATATCCGGGCTGGATCACACGCCGCCCGGTATACTTCTGTGGCGGTCGCTCCTGCAGTGGTTTGGCGGCATCGGGATTGTTGTGATGGCTGTTGCCGTCCTGCCGATGCTGCAGGTGGGCGGCATGCAGGTATTCAAGGTGGAGAGCTTTGAAACGGTGGAGAAGATCCTGCCACGCGCGGCCCAGATTTCCGTAGCCATGAGTGGACTTTATGTGGCCTTCACGGCGCTTTGCATGATGCTATATATGATTGCGGGTATGGGCGCATTCGATGCCCTCGCTCATTCCATGACTGCCATCTCAACCGGAGGTTTCTCAACCTCCGACGCCTCCTTGGGCAAATTCGACAGCTACGCAATCGACATGATCACGCTGGTGTTCATGATCATCGGGTCCATGCCGTTCCTGTTGTTCCTGCAGGTCCTGAGGGGCCGCCCCGTGGCCCTGTGGCGGGACGAGCAGACGCGGGGGTTCCTCTCGCTCGTCCTGTTCCTGTGCGCCTTTGTCACCGTCTGGCTGGTGATCTGGAAAGATTTCACGGTCGCCGACGCTTTCCGCTTCGGTAGCTTCAATATCATCTCGGTGCTCACCGGCACCGGCTATGCCTCGACAGACTATGGCCAGTGGGGGGCTTTCTCCTCGACCCTCTTCTTCTTCGTCATGTTCATTGGTGGCTGTGCCGGGTCAACAAGCTGCGGCATCAAGATCTTCCGCTTTCAGGTGCTCCTCAAGTCCATGCGCAGCTGGATCCGGCACACGGTGCAGCCGAACGGTGTGTTTGTGGCGCGCTATAACGGCCGCCCGATCCCGAGCGATGTGCGCGGCTCGGTGATGAGCTTCCTGATGTTTTTCATGGCCATTTTCCTGGTGCTATCGATCCTTGTCGCCAGCACAGGTGCAGACCTGATCACCGCCATGTCGGCTGTCGGCAGCGCCATGGCCAATGTGGGCCCGGGCGTTGGCGATGTGGTCGGCCCCGCCGGTAATTTCTCCAGCCTGACAGACACCGCCAAGTGGCTCCTGTCGTTCGGCATGCTGATCGGCCGGCTGGAGCTTTTCTCCGTACTGGTTCTCTTTTCACCCGCCTTCTGGAGGGCCTGAGCCTTGGGAAAACATTGCTGTTATGCTCAGGTTCATCTCAGCCCCCCTATGCTGGATTTCATGAAAGCCCTTCTTTTAAGCCTGTGCCTCACGCTTTGCTTTCCCCTGACCGCCCGCGCCGATGAAGCTTTGGGATGGCAAGCCTACAAGGCCGGGGACTTTGTGCGGGCCCGCGAGCTTTTCGCACAAGCCGGCACTCCTGACGGATTTGCCGCCGCCTGCCGCACTGGCCTGGTGCTGGGCGGTTTTTATCAAACCGGCGAGGCCAGCGTGCGCTCGCTCCACCGCGCGCTGGATGACTGCAAGGCCGCAGTGGCCGTTGAGCCCGCCCATGTGGATGCCCATATCAGCTATGCCATTGGCCTCGGGTTTGAGGGCAAACGCCTGAAGAAGGCCAAATACGCCAAGGCATCGCTGCTCCTGCTTGAAGACCTATTAGTTGTTTCAGACGACTACGGCATTTTACATGCCGCATTGGGCGGATGGCATACCTCCGTCTATGAAGCCGGCTTTTTCGCCCGGCTGGCACTTGGCGGAAAACGCAGCAAGGCCCGGGCCCATTTTGAAAGGGCTGTAGCGCTGGCACCCGAGGATATCGGCGTACGATATGAATTCATCAAATATCTGGCCTACGGCAAGAGCGACGAGCGCCAGGAAGCCCTGACCGAGATCGCCACGCTGGCCACCTTGCCTGTGCGGGATATCTTCGACCGGTTTCTGCTGCAGCGCGCCCAGGACATTGGCGCAATGATCGAAGCCGAAGACAAGGATGGCCTTGAGGCGGCGCTGGAAGCGGCCACCGCATTTACCAATATCCGGGAGCAGAAAGACCAGCCTGCCTACCCGCTGGAGGCCGAATAGGCATGGCGTGCGGCCACCATATTGATCACATTTGCGCAAGCTGCTGGTCTGGAACGGCCCAGATGACGTAGAATATTCTTTCGGCGCTGTCCTTTCGGGCCAGTGGGAGGGATAAACCCGATGTCACATGACGTGATTGAACGCTACACAGGCACCGCCATGCTGCTGCACTGGCTGACCGCGGCCAACATTCTGGTCCTGCTGGGCCTTGGCTTCATCATGACTGGCATGCCGGACGGCAATATCGAGCTGAAATTCACCCTGTATCAGCTGCATAAATCCTTCGGAATCCTGCTTCTTCTGATAACGCTTGTCCGCCTGGGCTGGCGCATCAAGGCATCGCCGCCTGCGCCAATCATTTCAGGATGGATGTTGCGCGCCGCAAGCCTCACGCATTGGGCACTCTATGCCATCATGATCATGATGCCGATTGTCGGATGGATGATGGTTTCCGCTTCGCCGCTACAGATCCCGACCGAGATTTTCGGCCTGGTGGAGCTGCCGCATCTGCCTCTTTTCGACAGCGGCGTCGACCGCAAGGCGCTGGAGCATTTGTTTGAGGAAATCCATGAAAGCATGGCATTCGTCCTGATCGGCATTCTGGTTCTACATGTTGGCGCCGCGCTTTATCATCACCTGGTCCGCAAGGACGCAACGCTGGTGCGTATGACACCAGGGGCGATCCACAAAAACTGAGCACGATCCGGGGGCTTGATACCAATGATACGACTGATCGCACTGATAATGGGCCTGACTATAAGCCTGATCACGCTGACACCATCAGCCAAGGCCGACAATTGGCAGATCATCGCCCCCGAAAGTAGCCTCAGCTTCACCGCCACGCAGGCTGGCAGCCCTTTCACTGGGCACTTCAAGCAGTTTGATGCCGCCGTCACCTTCGATCCCGCAAGCCCAGAAGCGGCCCACATTCACGCAGAAATCGACCTAACCAGCGCCCGGACAGGCGCGGATGACCGCGACGCGGCGCTCATGACCCCCACCTGGTTTAACTCAGAAGCTTTTCCTAAAGCCGTCTATGAAGCATCTGGCTTCACACCGGTAGGAGATGGCCGCTTTGAGACACAGGGCACACTGACCCTCAAGGGTATCAGCCAGCCACTGACGCTTCAGTTTACCCTGGAGATAACAGACGACATGGCCCACGTAACAGGTGTGGCGAAAATCGTTCGGACCAACTTTAATGTGGGCAGTGGCGATTTTGAAAGCGGCAAGTGGATATCGAAAGCCGTCGAGGTACAGCTGATGCTGACCGCCGAGAAGGTGCCTGCGGGAGACGCGCCATGACAAAAGCCCTGCGACCCACCCTGAAGCTGATGCCCTTCCTGTTGCTGGCGGCCTGCGCGGCGGCGGCAAAAGTGCTTTACCCTGTCAATGAAGATGCCTTCAACGCCAAGCCCGGCGATTATCTGCTGGACGGTGAGCATGCCACAGTGATTTTTGGCCTGGATCACATGGGCTTTTCCACCTTTTATGGCCGGTTCGATACGCTTGAAGGCAGGTTTTCCTATGACGGTGACACGCCGACCGACAGCGAGGTGGCCATCCGCATCCTGACAGCGTCGGTGAATACAGGCTCCAGCGCACTGGATGAAGACCTGCGCGGCAAGGCCATGTTCGACAGCGCGGCTTACCCGGCCGCCAGCTTCATCAGCACCAAAGTCACCCAGACAGGCGAGAAGACAGGCACCGTTGAGGGCCTTCTGACCATCAAGGATGTCACCAAACCGGTGACACTGGCGGTTACCTTCGGCGGCAGTGGCACCCATCCGCTTACGGGGATGAAGACTATCGGCTTCAACGCCACCGGCATGATCAGGCGCTCAGACTTCGGCCTCAGCCGCTGGCTTCCGTTTGTGGGCGACGAGGTGTCGCTGATCATCGAGGCCGAATTTACCCGCAAATAGGCAATAAAAAAAGGGCACCTGATTGGGCACCCTTCTTCTGTGGACTGTCGACCGCGCCTTAGGAGAAGGTTTTCTGTCGCGCAGCCACACCACGTTCAATCGCTGCAGCCGTCAGCCGTTCGATGTTGAAATAGTGGCGGATCATTTCAAGCAGGCGCAGCTCTTCCTGGCTCAGGGAACCGTCCGACGCCGCCACTTCGCAGGCCAGGCCATATACCAGGTCCATATGGCTATCCGGCACTGCTTCATCGATCAGGCCCAGAACGGCGTCCAACCCTTCCTCGCTTTGCAGCAGCTCGATACAGCTGTTGGTATCCGTGCGCAGGCGCTCGATATTATAATTCCGGAAGGCCGGAAGATAGCCAATGATCCCGGTCATCCGGTTCAGTTCGCTATCGGTCATTTCCTCGTCCGACGCGGACACGGTCACCATGATATAGACCAGCGCGGTTTCTGGACTGATTGTCGACATACTTAAACTCCTCTTATCGCGGGTCGAGCCTACCCGAGCCCGATAGGGAGATACAAGTGAAATGCCGATCAGATCGGTAAAAACCGGCGCATTCGTTCGGTCACCGGGATGGTTTCCCTGTCCATGAAATAAGCTGCTTCATCAATGCCTTCGACCAATCCAAATTGCTGCCACACCTTCAGGACTTCGGGGATGATGTCTACGTCTTTTTCCTGCAGCACCGCACGGTGAACGCCCATGCAATAGACATCTGCGTCCGCCTGCAGTCTACCCAGTACTTCCCCGGCCCTGTCCGGTCTGGCGCGGGCGCCGCGGAACAAGGTCGCCGTCGGGCAATTTCTGCGCTCATAGGTGATGTCAAAGTCGCCCCGAACACTCAAATGATAGGCACTATAGAGGCTGAATTCCGTGAAGCGGCCTTTGGCCTCCATGAAGAAACGTTCGAACGGCTTGCCTGATCGGGCTTCCACAGCGGCAAGCATGTCCACGACCAGCTGTCGGTCCGCAATGAAGGGGGTCGTTGTCGGCATGCAGGGATTATCATGGTCCGCTTCTACACCGAAAAGCTGGCAGGCCGTGGAGAACTGCCGTCGGAATTTTGGCGCCATCAGGTTGAGATGAGAGCGCCAGCGTAAATCGGCAGACCGAATAGCCTGCCCTGACACCTTGCGGATGAAATGGTTTTTGGCATCCAGGATCATATAGGCATCTGCTTGAGACAAGCGGGCCACCAGCAGCTTACACACCTGCTGCGATTGCCATCCTACGCCGTGACGGCCTCCACGCCAAAGCTCGTCCCGCTTCACAATTTTGACCTGAGGGCCCAGGGGGCCGTATTCGGGCAGGGTATGATGATGGATAAAGCGGGAAACCCACGCCTGATGGGGATCATTCACGATGACAAAAATGGTGCCCACCAGGGCGGGATCGAGATAGCGGGCCATGGATCGGGCCTGCAATTTCAGCAGCCTGAGTTCGTCGCCAAAGACAACTGTCACCACATCCAGTGGTTTCCGTTCCATACATTGACCCCCATCAATATCGATTTTTAGTGCTAAAGCATTGGTTGCAAGCATGCAATCAGGCAAAAGTTTAGGTGTTGCATACCAGGAACCATTGCAACAGGCAGATCAACGGCTGGTCAAAAGGGCAGATACCGCCGCCACTTTGGCAGCCCGTTCTGGACGGTTGTGAAATAAGTCTGCTCTTTCGTATCCGTCACAAGGCCAAAACGAGCCCAGGTATCCGTGACAAGGTTGATCACTTGCGGGTCGGCCTGTTTGAGGACCTTCCGGTGGACGCCCATGCAATAGACGTCCGGTCGGTCGAGTTGGGCCAGGATTTCAGCGCCTTGCCGAGCGTCTTTTGCATGCCCTCCAAAAAGGGTTGCGGTCGGCGTATATCGCTTTTCATAGAATTGTTGGTGGCCACGATAGCGGGCCAAAATATAACCGTAATAGAGGTAGAATTCCGTGAACAGCCTGTCTTTCATGAAAAAACTCTGGAATGAAACAGCCTCTCGTGCCTCGATTTCCGCCATCATTGCCCGTACAATTGAGCGCTTCATCAGGAATGGCGTTGAGGTGGGCAACCCCGTCGTCAGGTCAGGCTCGCTCCCATAGCCAAAATAGGCACAGGCACGCTTGAAATGTCCCGTGAATTTTGAATGAATGCGGTACATCTGGGTTCTGAGCCTGCCATCTTCGGCAATAAAATCGGCAACGGTGGTAGGGCGAATGAAGTGGTTTTTAGCATCCAGTATCAGGAAATCTTCCGTTTCAACAACATTGGCCGCCATCAGTTTGAGCGCCTGCTGCGACCCCCAACCGGACTTGCGTGAAACTTCTGGCCAAAGATCACCCGAATGCCACAGCCTGACCTTTGCCGACAGCCCGCCATACTCGGGCAAGACCTCGCGCAAAAAACGACGCCGAACCGCGCGGAAACATTGATCATTCACTATGATATGAATAGTGCCAACCATCGCCGGGTCGGCATATCGCGCGAGAGATCGCGCCTGCAGTGCCAGTAATCTGAGATCGGCGGAGTGTACCACCGTCACGATATCAAGTCGTGTCGTCTTCATAGCCATGCCCCCAAACATGTTGTCTCAGGGTTTAGCGTATGTGTGAAGAGAACACAACTGAAAGGTTAGTCTATTCTCCGTTATTTTGGGAAAAATTCACAGATTGATTTCACGGCGTCGGCAAGACCGAGGCGTTCGATTTCCACGCCTTCGGGCAGGGCCTCCAGAAGGCGGGTCGGCGTCTGGCCGTCCAGCATCACGAACACGCCGCGGTCACCCGCGCGGCGGACCAGCCGGCCGTAAGCCTGCGCCAGCTTCAGGCGCGTCAGCATTTCGTCATAACCGCGGCCGCCAAAGGCCGCACGGCGGGCGCGGTGAAGAAGCGTGGGCCGGGGCCACGGCACCCGGTCGAACACGATCAGCCTGAGGCTTTCACCCGGCACATCTACCCCGTCCCGGACCGCATCGGTACCGAGGAGGCAGCTGTCCATCTCGTCGCGGAAGATATCGACGAGCGTTGCAGTATCCACCGGGTCCACATGCTGGGCATAAAGCGGGATGTCCATGCTCTCAAGCGGGCCAACGATCTGCTCATATGTGGACCGCAGGCGGCTGATGGCGGTAAACAGCCCCAACGCCCCACCGCCTGACGCCATGAACAGCGACCGGTAAGCCGAGGCCACCTGCCCAGGGTCATGCTTGTTCACATCGCCGACAATCAGCACTTTGGTCTGAGCCGGGTAGTCAAAGGGCGACGGCACACCAAGCCGCTTGGGCGCGATGGTCAGGTGCTGGGCGCCCGTACGCATATCCGCCGTACGCCAGGCATCGTCACTGAGCGCCTTGTCGCGGAGTGTCGCGGAAGTGATCACCACGCCGTGGGCGTTCTCGAGCACCACATCGGCGAAAGGTTTTGTGGGGTCGATGAAGTGGCGGCACAGGCCCATATCACGCTCGCGCCCGAACGCGCGGTCCAGCATCAGCCATTCAACGAACTGTTCGGGCACAGGCGCACCGAAACCGGTAGCCATCTGGGCCCACATGGTCACCGTGTCAGCCCGAAGTTTGAGCGACCGGGCGCCGGCCTCAAGCCTGCCGCGCGACGTGCTGTCGAGCACCTCGGCGTCCTCATCCAGCCTGCGAACCAGCAAGACTGCCAGCGCCGCCATGGGTTTCGCCAGCTGCATCAGGGATTCCCCCAGCGCGTGGGCCGCATCCACAAGGCCTTCAATTGGGTCTGATGTCGTGGCCTCTAGCCCATACGGCCCCTCGTTCGCGTCAGACCGCGCCAACACTTGCGCGCGCGCCAGCATCAGGAAAGTCTCGAACCGGGTCATGGCGGCGGCGCCGGTCACGCGACCCAGCCAATTGTCTGACGGCAGCAGGCTGGCGGCATCCAGCACCTCTTCCATCAGTTTCCTGGCTTCCATATCGTCGCTGATCAGCTCTTCAAGGCGGGACTTGAGCCCCCGCGCCCTAGTCGTGCCGCCCGACTCCTTACCGCGCAGCCAGCGCCGAAGCTCCGCCCCTTCCATGCCTGTCAGGTGGGCTGAGAACGCGCTGTCAGCGGCTTCGAACACATGGTGGCCTTCGTCAAACACCAGGCGGCGCGGCAGGTCCGGGTCGTCGCCGCGCGTGGCGGCCTGGGTGACCACCAGCGCATGGTTCGCAACCACAAGGTCAGCGTGTTTGGCCTTGCGGGCGGTCTTCTCAACGAAACATTTGCGGAAATGGGCGCAGGCGGAATAGAGGCATTCGCCGCGCCGGTCGGTCAGCCCCGCGATGCGGCCCGCGCCGAAGTGGGCGCCCAGCCAGCTGGGGAAATCGCCGCCGATCATGTCGCCGTCGCGGCTATAGCGCGCCCAGCGCACCACAAGCCCCATCAGGATCTTGTCCCGATCCATACCTTTGTTTGCGTCCACACCGGCGCGCATCATCACCGCGCGCATGGTTTCCTCGATATTGAGGAGGCAGGCATAATTTTCGCGGCCCTTGCGGATAACGGCGCGCTTGGCCTTGATCTTGGGGTCCGGATACAGTTTCGACAGTTCCTGATCCAGCTGGCGCTGCAGGTTCTTGGTGTAGGTGGAAAGCCACACGGCTCCGTCATTCTTTTGCGCCCACATGCTGGCGGGCGCGATATAACCCAGCGTCTTGCCGGTGCCGGTCCCGGCCTCCAGAAGCTGCAGGTTCGGGCCGTCCTTGAACTCGCGCGGGCGGAAAGCATGGGTCGCGGCGGCGGCGTAGCGCTGCTGGCCTTCCCGCGTTTCAGAGCCGTCACCGAGCAATTCCGCAAGCCGCGCCTGGCTCTCGTCCGGCTCCACCGGCTCGTCACCCGGCGGCGGCGGCGGGGCGCCGTCTTCCCATTCCGTCAGTGCAGTCCACACCAAAAGGCCATCGTCACGGCTATGGTCCGGGTAGGCCTCGATGGCTTTGAGCGCATAGGGGCCCCAGGTCCAGCCGGCGCGCGCCATCATCATGGCGACCTTCGCGCCCCCGGCCCGGTAGGCGTAGGTCTGGGCTTCCATATCCAGCAGGAGACGCTCGGCAATCGCCTTCACCGCCAGGCATTTGTCCTCATCCGAGTCGATATCCAGGCTAAGGTGCAGGGCTTCCATCAGCCCCTGGATGGTGGGCAGGCAGTAGCGGGCGGGGCGCACAAAGGCGTATAATTCGAGGGCATCAAACGCGCGGATCGGTGGCAGGCCAAGGCGGCGGGCCGCCATCACCCGGTTGACCATCAGATGCGGGGTGCGGGAAATGCGCTCGGCCGCATCGTCAAGGGACAGGCGCTCAAACTCTCCGTCAGCCGAGAGAAACTGCGCACTTCGGGCCCCCACCACTGCCACAGGCAGGGTGGAAAGGTCTGCGCCTTTCATCTCCGCACTAACAACAAGGTCTTCCATGGGCCGGAGCATAGCGAGGGAAATGTCCAAAAAACAGTGAATAAGTTGCGTGTGCGTAAATAAGCTATATCTTGACGGAACGCCGCGGAGAGCCTAGCTTCCGCCGCTGATTTCAACGACCAGAGAAGGTAACGATTATGACCGGTAACATTGACCTCGCCCTTGCGTCCAAAGCCTGGCCCTTCCAGGAAGCGGAGAAGCTGGTCAAACGGTACAAATCGGGCAAACCCGAGAAGGGCTATGTGCTCTTTGAAACGGGATACGGGCCATCGGGCCTGCCGCACATCGGTACCTTCGGTGAAGTGTCGCGCACAACCATGGTGATGCGTGCCTTCCAGGAAATCTCCGATATCCCGACAAAGCTGATCTGTTTTTCGGACGATATGGACGGCCTCCGTAAAGTGCCGTCGAATGTGCCGAACCAGGACCTGCTGACCACAGCGCTTGGCAAGCCACTGACGCAGGTGCCGGACCCGTTCGGCACGCATCCAAGCTTCGGCGCGCACAATAACGCGCGCCTACAGGCGTTCCTCGACCAGTTCGGCTTCACCTATGAGTTCTATTCGGCGACCGACTGCTACAAGTCTGGCATGTTCGACGAGACACTCATGAAAATCTGCCGCCTGTATGACAAGGTCATCAATGTGGTGCTGCCAACGCTCGGTGAAGAACGCCGCCAGACCTACAGCCCGTTCCTGCCGATCTGCCCGGACACCGGCGTGGTGCTGCAGGTACCTGTGCGCGTCGAGGACCCCGAGGCGGGTATCATTTCTTTCGAAAATGAAGCCGGCAAGCGGTTCGAGACGGTCGTGACCGGCGGCAAGGTGAAATGCCAGTGGAAAGTGGACTGGGCCATGCGCTGGGACGCGCTGGATGTGGACTATGAGATGGCGGGCTCCGACCTGATCGAGAGTGTGAAGCTGTCGTCGATCATTCGCCGCATCCTCGGTGGCCAGCCGCCTGAGGGCTTCAACTATGAACTGTTCCTCGATCAGGACGGCAAGAAAATCTCCAAATCCAAAGGCAACGGCCTGACGATTGAAGAATGGCTGGCGTATGCGAGCCCGGAAAGCCTGTCCCTTTACATGTTCCAGGCGCCAAAGAAAGCCAAACGGCTGTATTTTGACGTAATCCCGAAGGCGGTTGACGAATATTATACGTTCGCAACCAAGTTCGAGGGCGAAGACGAAGCCGCGCGCTACAAGAACCCGACATGGCACATCCATGGCGGCGATGTGCCGAGCTATGACCTGCCGGTCAGCTTCGCGCTTCTGCTGAACCTCGTTTCTGCCGCGAACGCGCATGACAAGGAAACCCTGTGGGGCTTTGTCAGCCGCTATGCGGAAGGCGCGACGGCTGAAAATCATCCGGAACTTGACCGCCTGATGGGCTATGCGATCCGCTACTATGACGATTTCGTCAAGCCAACCAAGACCTACCGCCTGGCGGAGCCGCAGGAAAAGGCCGCATTTGAAAGCCTCAAGCTGCGCCTTGAAGCGCTGGACGAGAACGAGCATGACGCCGAGGTGATCATGACCGAGGTCTATAGCGCCGGCAAGGACGCCCAGTTTGAAAACCTGCGCGACTGGTTCAAGGCTTGTTACGAAGTGCTTCTGGGCCAAAGCCAGGGTCCGCGCATGGGTGGCTTCATCGCGCTCTACGGCATCAAGGAAACCCTCGCGCTGATCGATAAAGCCATCAAAGGCCAGCTTGTCGGCTGAAAATACTGTCGCCCCGGCGCAGGCCGGGGCCTCTTCGCACAATTGGGCTTCAGTTGACGGAGATACCGGCTTTCGCCGGTATGACGGCTCGAAACAAAAAAGAAAGCCCCGCTCAACAGGCGGGGCTTTTTTCATTTGGGCTAAACGATGAATTTGGGCTTTGATGTTTACTGAGAAAAGGTTGTTGGGCTAACACTGAGCATAATTGGGGGAATACTTTGAACAAGATTGCGCTGGTTGCTGGAACCATTGCCGTTGCTTGTATTTATTGGCTTCACGTCGGTTCGTACTTCGACGGGCTAGAATTTACCAAGTCCTGGCGTTACCCCATGGTAGGCGTGCCGCTTCTTGCGACGTCCGTGGCGGTCTATTTGCTATTTACGGTTCTGGCGCTGATCGCCGTTGTCAGGAAAACCAAGAAGGTAGGGACCTTGGTGCCGCTACTGGTGCTGCCAATACTGTTTTTCGGCAGTTATTATCTTCCTATCCCAAGATTTGTTGATGGGTTGCATGATGCCGTCACCGAAAAGCTTGATCCACCCCAACTTCTCGAAATGGCCGAGTTTGCACGGGCACTCAAAGAGCGTGAGGAGGGCTTGTCCCTAAGCGATGAACTGACAACCGAACTCCAGAAGGCCTTCCCAAAAGAGCTTTCCCTAAGTAGGCACCAGCCGTATGTGAGCGTTGATGCCGACACAGTGGATATTGTTTATGGCGGCGCCCTGACCAAACACTGGGGTTATGCCGTCATTAAATCCGACACATGCCCAAGAAAGGGTGTCCCTGAAAGCTTTTGCCGCAAGGTCTTTGACAATGTGTGGGTTTATCAGGACATCTGGTAGTCCAAAAAGAAAGCCCCGCTCACTTGGCGGGGCTTTTCAATTCTAGGTTCGGGAAGTCTTAGACTTCCTGGTCCACCTTCTGGACTTCGCCTTTGGCCACGCCAACCATGGCAGGCCTCAGCAGGCGGTCCTTGATCACATAGCCCGCGGCCACGACCTGCATCACACTGCCGGGCGCGTGCTCGTTGGTCGGCACTTCGAACATGGCCTGGTGGAACTGATGGTCGAACTTTTCGCCCACTTCCGGCTCCACTTTGCGGATGCCGTGACGCTCCAGGATGTTCAGAAGCTCGCGTTCTGTCATGTCCACGCCGTCCACGAAAGCCTTCAGAGCCTCAGGGATTTCGGCAGGCGCACTTTCAAGCGCACGCTTCAGGTTATCGGACACATTGAGGATATCGCGGGCGAAGGCTGTCACACCGTAGGCGCTCGCGTCGGCCTTGTCCTTCTCGGCGCGGCGACGGACGTTTTCCGTTTCCGCAAGCGCGCGCACAAGTCGGTCTTTCAGTTCCGCGTTTTCAGACTTCAGCTGGGCCAGCGGGTCTTCTTCCGCGTCCGCACCCTCTGCGGCCTGGGCCTCAGCGGCTTCTGCAGCAGCTTCAGCGGCCGCGGCGGCCTCTTCCATCTGCTCTTCCGGCTTGTTGGTCTCTTGTTCGCTCATGGACTGCTCTCTTTACTCTTCATTCGGTTCAGGCGGGGGCAGATGCCTACAGCATCCGGCCAATCACCCGCGCGGTGTAATCCACCATCGGTACGATCCGGGAGTAATTCAGCCGCGTTGGGCCGATCACCCCGATCACACCTACAATATTGTTCGCCCCGTTCATATAGGGAGAGACGACGAGAGATGAACCCGAAAGGGAAAATAAATTATTCTCGGCTCCAATGAACAGGCGCACGCCTCGCCCGTCTTTGGCGAGTTCCATCAGCTTGATCAAGTCTTTTTTGCGTTCAAGCTCGTTAAACAGCTGCCTGATCCGCTCCAGATCCTCAGCCGCCTGCACATTCTCAAGAAGATTAGCCTGCCCGGAGATCAGGAGCGAGGCCTTGTCGTCGCCCCCGCCCCACACCGCGAGGCCTTCTTCAACCACCTTGGTTGTCAGTTCATCCAGTTCCGCCTGGCGGGACTGGAGCTCGGATTCTACGCCGCCGCGCACCTGCTCGAACGTGCGACCCACAAGGCGCGTGCTCAGGTAATTCCCTGCCTGAATGAGGGCTGACGGCGGCAAGCCGGGCGGGATGGTGATGATGCGGTTCTCGACACTGCCGTCTTCGGCCACCATCACCACAAGGGCGCGGTCAATTGCTATGGGCACAAATTCAATATGTTTGACCGTCAGGTCCTGCTTGGGAACCATCACCACAGACGCGCAGCGCGACAGACCCGAAAGCGCCTTGGTGGCGTCAGACAATACATCTTCGAGCGCGCGGCCAGTGGCCGAGCATTGCCCCTTGATCGAGGCGCGCTCTTCGCGCGTCAGGTTGCCCACTTCCATCAGGCCGTCGACAAAAAACCGCAAGCCAAGGTCCGTGGGGATACGGCCTGCCGACGTGTGCGGAGAAATGAGGAGGCCTGCGTCTTCAAGGTCCGCCATCACGTTCCGGACGGTGGCTGGCGACACGTCGATGCCGTCGGCGCGACTGATGGTGCGCGAGCCAACGGGGTCTCCCGAGTCCAGATATGTTTCCACAATCTGGCGGAAGATCGATTTCGATCGTTCGTTAAACACTGCAAGCGACATGCTTTTTGCCCTCTGTCCCTGCCTTCCATCCTTGGCACAATAAAAAAGCCAAAGACACGCATCAATCGAATAATCGGCGAAATGGCGGCGGAGAAGCGCTTTCACCTTTGACCTAAATGGGGTGAGTAGGTAGAAGAAGCAACAGAAGAACTGCCAAAAACAAAGGAATTTCCATGCGACCCAGTGGACGCGCAGGCGACGAGCTTCGCACCCTCGAAATGACCCCCGGCTTTGCCAAGCATGCTGAAGGCAGCTGTCTGGTGAAATTCGGCGACACCCATGTGCTGGTAACGGCCACGGTTGAGGACAGCTGCCCACCGTGGCTGAGGAACACCGGCAAGGGCTGGGTAACGGCGGAATATGGCATGCTGCCACGCTCCACCCACGGCCGCATGCCGCGCGAAGCCGCCAAGGGCAAGCAAAGTGGCCGCACGCAGGAAATCCAGCGCCTGATTGGCCGGGCATTGCGTGCCGTTGTGGACCTGCGCAAGGTCGGTGAACGCCAGGTACGCGTGGACTGTGACGTGATCCAGGCCGACGGCGGCACCCGCACCGCCTCCATCTCTGGCGCTTATGTGGCACTCTATCAGGCGTTTGAATGGATGCTGAAGCAAGAGATGATCACGGAAATGCCGTTCACCGACAGCGTGTCTGCCATCAGCTGCGGCATCTATAAAGGGACGCCTGTGCTGGACTTGGACTATGACGAGGACAGCGCTGCAGAAACAGACGCCAACTTCGTGCTGACCGGCAAGGGCGGCATTGTGGAAATCCAGAGCACCGCAGAAGAAGAGCCTTTCAGCGAGGAAGAGTTCCTGCGCATGCTCCGCCTGGCGCGCATCGGCTGTGACCAGATCACGGCGGCGCAGAAGAAGGTGCTGGGCTAACCATGGCGCGGCATTTTGACGGCAACAAACTGGTGATTGCCAGCCACAATAAGGGCAAGGTGCGCGAGATTGGCGAACTCCTTGAGCCCTTTGGTGTGGAAACCATCTCCGCCGGTGACCTGGACTTACCGGAACCGGTTGAAGACGGGCTGACCTTCATTGCCAATGCGGAAATCAAGGCCTTGGCGGCGGCAAAAGCCGCTGGCCTGCCGGCGCTGGCGGACGACAGCGGCCTTGAAGTGCACGCACTGGGCGGCGAACCGGGCATCTATAGCGCCCGCTGGGCCGGGCCAACAAAAGACTTCAGCGTCGCCATGGCCGCCGTGAATGAAAAGCTGGGGAACGTGGAGGACCGCGGCGCCAACTTTACCTGCGCCCTGACCCTGGCATGGCCCGACGGCCATATGGAAAGCTTTGAAGGCAAGGTCTTCGGCAGCCTCACATGGCCGATGCGCGGGGAAAAAGGCTTCGGCTATGACCCCGTGTTCGTACCCACCGGCTTCGATGTGACGTTTGCTGAGATGGAACCGGCAGAAAAACACGCCATGAGCCACCGGGCCGAGGCGTTCAAGCAGTTGATTGATGCCTGTTTTAAGCCCGCATAAACCGCCTGTGATTGAGGCTTCAGCCTATAAGGGGCCAGCCGCCATTTATGTGCACTGGCCCTTTTGCCTGAAGAAATGCCCTTACTGTGATTTCAACAGCCATGTGCGCGACGAAGTCAGCCACGACCGTTGGCGCGAAGCGCTGGTGCGCGAAATTGACAGTTTTGCTGAGCGTTTCCCCGGCCTTTCCGCCAGTTCGATCTTTTTCGGTGGCGGCACCCCCAGCCTGATGGAACCGGACACAGTTGCCGCCGTCATTGAACGGGTGCGCCATCATTGGGGCGACAGCAAGATTGAAATCACGCTGGAGGCTAACCCGTCAAGCGTCGAAGCCGCCCGGTTCCGGGCCTACCGGGAAGCCGGTGTGAACAGACTTTCCGTGGGCATCCAGTCTTTGCGCGATGATGCACTCAAGTTCCTGGGCCGGCTCCATAACGCCAGCGAAGCCCTCAAAGCCCTTGAAGTTGCGCGAGCCAACTTTGACCGCGTCAGCTTTGACCTCATCTATGCCCGGCCTCAACAATCACTTGAAGACTGGCGCACAGAGTTAACCGAAGCACTGGCCTTTTCGCCCATGCACCTGTCGCTTTACCAGCTGACCATCGAGGAAGGCACCGCCTTTTATCACCAGTTCAAGCGCGGTAAATTCACCCTGCCGGATGAAGACGAGGCCGCTGCACTTTATGACCTGACACAGGACATCACTGAAGCGGCAGGGCTTCCGGCTTATGAAACGTCAAACCACGCAGCACTGGGCCAGGAAAGCCAGCATAACCTCAGCTATTGGCGCGGGGATTATTATGTCGGCATCGGGCCTGGAGCGCACGGGCGCGTGCCTGCCACCTTCCCCGGCACCGCCACGGCACACGCCCAGATCAAACGGCCGGAAAACTGGCTTGAAAGCGTTGAGGCCTTCGGGTTCGGCACGGACACCACAGAGCCGGTCAGCGCAGAAGACAGGTTTATTGAAACCATAATGATGGGGCTCAGGCTCAAGGACGGTATCAATCTCAAGGGCTTGGAGGACCGGCTTGGTGTTGGCGCGAAAAGCATTGTAGATTTCGGCGCGGCAGCAGACCTGGTAGCCTCAGGCCACTTGCTCTATGACGGCGAAACCCTTCGGCTCAGCCCCAATGGACGGCCGCTCCTGAACTTTATTCTCGGGAAACTGATTGCCTGAGCTGATAGCCGAAGCTTGGGAAAGCGGTCGGGGCCGGATCCAGCACCTTGAATTCACGCCGGGATACTTCAAGGATCGCCAGCGCCCGTTCGTTCAGGCCGTCCCTGTTCAGCCGGAACAGGCCATCAATACCCACAAAACCTGTGGGGCTTGTGAGGCGCGCGGCCGAGAAACGTTCCTCGCCTTCCTCGAGCGTGTCGCGCGAAAGCGCCGCCACAAGGCTCATGGCATCATAGGCAATGGAGGCAATACGCGGCGGGCGGCTGCCGAACAGCTCTTCATAGCGGGTCATGAAAGCTTCCGGGCGCGCTGGTTCGGGGGCCGCGAACCAGCCGCCATGCAGCGGCGGTTCATCCATCAGGCTGGGGTCGTTCCATAGCCCGGTACCCAACAGCTGTACCTCTCCCAGATCAACCTCATAAAAAGGCAGTAGCGGCCCAAGCGTGCGCAACAGTGCCCCGCCTTCTGGCACAAGCACCGCGTCAAATCCGACGGGCTCAAGCTCTTCGGCTCTGGCCAGGCGGTCCGCGATCTCGTCCGTCACATCATCCCGAAGCGCCCTGAGGGCGCTGATTTCATCGCGCAGGTTTTTCTGTCGCAGGTCATAATTCGCCAACGCCTTGACGGGTTCAAACACATTGTCCGGGTCCGGCGGGTAGCTCTCGAGCGCAACAACGGCGGCGCCGTCATAGCTCACCGCATCCCCAAAGGCGGCGCGGACCCGTGCGCCATAGCGCCCTTCGGGAATCAGCGCGCTGAAGCGGCTGTGGCCCTGGCTGACCGCATAATCCACCACCCGCTGCACTTCTTCTTCTGGCAGGAAGCCCAAGATATAGCGGCCGGGTTCCGCCACGCGGCTGTCGTTTGAAAAACCGATCACCGGAATGCCGGCGGGGCCGAAAACCTGCCCTGCAATCTGCACGTTGCCTGCCAGAAGCGGGCCCAGCACGATATCCACACTCGCTTCAAGCGCCTGGCGGGCCGCAGAGTCGGTGGTCATGCCGTCAGCTTTGGTATCAAAAGGCAGCAGCGTGAGGCGAGGGTCATAAGCATCGAAAAGCGCCATTGTCGCCGCATTCAGCAAGGACTGGCCGGTTTCGGCTTCGGTGCCAGTAAGCGGCAACAGGATGGCGATGCGCACAGGGCTTTCATCGGCTTCAGTGATGCCCGACACCGGTTGTTGGTCGCCCGCCTCTGCCTGGTCTGACTGTTGCGCAGTATCCTGTGGGGCTGGCGCGCGTATAACAGGTGCCTGGCCCGCGCCGCCACAAGCCGCAAGCAGGCCGCACAGCGTCAGTGCAGCAACTGCCTTCAAGTCTTTCAGAAACTTACTTGCAACCATGACCAACCTTGGTGTTATCTGGGGCTCAACCGTGCCAGCACAGACCCATGTTTGCGCTGACCCTACTGATAAACAGGGCGCCTGTAAATCAGTGGCTTAGGGGGATATCCGCGCCGCGCCAGCAAAGGTGCGGGCGGTGATGCCCTCACAACACATAATGGATCATAAAAATGGCTGAAATCGGGTCACAGAAAAAGCTGCCGGCAGGGCTTTATATTGTCGCGACACCGATCGGCAACCTGTCGGACATCAGCCAGCGCGCGCTCGAGGTGCTGGCGGGCGTTGATCATATTGCCTGCGAAGACACGCGGGTGACCGGAAAGCTCCTGACTGCCAAACTGATCAAAAAGCCCCTGAGCTCCTATCACGAGCATAACGGTGCCCGCGAACGGCCAAAGCTGTTGGCGCGGATTGAAGCGGGTGAACGCATTGCGCTGGTCTCCGACGCTGGCACGCCCTTGATTTCCGACCCCGGCTTCAAGCTGGTCGCCGAAGCGCAGGATGCCGGGCTTTATGTCACATCCATCCCGGGCCCTTGCGCCGCCATCACGGCGCTCAGCCTCGCGGGCCTGCCGACAGACCGCTTCCTGTTCATGGGATTCCCGCCCAACAAATCCGGCGCGCGCCAGAGCTGGTTTGCGCTAGAGGCCAAAACCCATGCCAGCCTGGTGTTTTACGAAAGCACCCGCCGCCTGCCAGACTGCCTGGCGGACGCTGCGGAAACCCTCGGTGGCGACCGGTTCGTGGCTGTGTGCCGGGAGCTGACCAAAAAGTTCGAAGAAGTGAAGCGCGGGACGCTCGCGGAACTGGCGGCCGCATACGCAGAAGACGGCGCGCCCAAGGGCGAATGCGTGGTGGTGATCGGCCCGCCTGCCCATGTGGAAGAAGCCGGTAGCGGGTCCGATATGGACACCGAACATCTCCTCGCGGCCGCATTGAAGCATATGAGTGTCAAATCCGCCGCGGCTTTTGTCTCTGAGATTACGGGCGAGAAGAAGAAAGCCATCTACGCCCGGGCCCTCGAGCTTTCAGGGAAGTAGCGATGACCGGGGCGCGGCAACAGGCAGAGGCACGGGGCCGCAAGGCCGAGGCGTTCGCCGCCTGGTTCCTGCGCCTGAAGGGCTATAGCATTCTGGAAGAACGCTACCGCTCGCGGTATGGTGAAATTGATTTGGTGGCCAGAAAAGGAAAGCTTATCGCCTTTGTTGAGGTGAAAAGCCGCAAAACAGACCGGGACGCCAGGGAATCCGTGACCTTTCGCCAGCGCAGTAGGATTGAAAAGGCAGCGTTGGATTGGCTGGCGCGTCACAAAGAAATGAACGCGTCCGTTCGCTTCGATGTGATAGCCATTGTACCCGGCGGCTTACCGTCCCATATCAAGGATGCCTGGCGACCGGAGGGCTAGTCCCGAGACGCTTTTTGGCTTCAAGTAACACTTTAAGTAATGAGAATTTTCTAGAGGAAACGTTAATGGCAGCGCGCGCTCTTAAAGTAGCGGTTCAAATGGACCCCATCGAAGATATCAATTTTGACGGCGACAGCAGCTTTGTCATGGCGCTTGAAGCCCAGGACCGCGGCTACAGCCTGTGGCACTATCAGCCGGAAGACCTGTTTTTCGATGAAGGCAAGGTTCAGGCGCACGCCCGGCCAATGCTGCTGCGGCGCGAACGCGGCAATCACTATAGCCTGGGCGACGTTGAGCTGATTGACCTCAAGGACATGGATGTGGTGCTGATGCGCCAGGATCCGCCATTTGACATGGCTTATATCACCGCGACCCACCTGCTGGATCTGGTGCACCCCGACACGCTGGTGGTCAACAACCCCGCGGAAGTACGGAACGCGCCCGAGAAGCTATTTGTCACCGAATTCCCGGACCTGATGCCGCCTACCATGATCACTCGGTCAGAGGCGGACGTGAAAGCCTTCCGCAAGCGCCACGGCGACATCATCGTCAAGCCCTTGTACGGCAACGGTGGCGCGGGCGTGTTCCACGTGAAACCTGATGACCCGAACCTATCGAGCCTGATGGAGCTGTTCCTGATCGGCAGCCGCGAACCCGTGATGGTTCAGAAGTTTCTCCCAGAAGTCGTTCGAGGCGACAAACGCATCATCCTGGTAGACGGCGAGCCCGTGGGCGCAATCAACCGCGTGCCGGCGGAAGGTGAGATCCGCTCCAACATGGTGGTGGGTGGCCGCGCCGAGAAATCCGACCTGACGCCGCGCGAGCAGGAAATCTGCGACCGCATCGGCCCGGCACTGCGGGAAAAAGGCCTGATTTTCGTGGGCATCGATGTGATCGGCGACTGGCTGACGGAAATCAATGTCACCTCGCCCACGGGCCTGCAGGCCGTGAACCGCTTTGACGGTGTGAAGCTTGAGGCAGACATTTGGGACGCTATTGAAAAGCGCCTAAACCACTGATAATAAAGAAAAACCGACCAAGAGCAGTCCTCAAGGTCGGTTTCTGATCTATTGCGGATGAAAGTACACTGAGCGTTAGCGAAGGACTTTCATCCGAGATTAAAACCCGCAAACACCCAGTTTGCTGCAAAGCTCATCAAGGTCTTCCAATGTTTCATATGAAATGGTGACCTTGCCGCCCTCGCCTTCATGGTCGATGGCCACTTTCATGCCCACAGCCGCCGTGAGGTCCTTCTCAAGTGCGATGGTGTCAGCGTCTTTCTTGGCACCCGACGAACCTGTGCCACCTGGACGCGGACTGCGCTTCTGCTTGCCTTTGGCTTCATTCGCAAGCGCCTCGGTCTGGCGCACGCTCAGGCCCTCAGCCACAATGCGTTTCGCCAGCATGAGCGGGTCATCCGCGCCAATAAGCGCACGAGCATGGCCCATGGAAATTTTACCTTCGCCCACCATCGTCTGCACTTTTTCAGGCAGGCTAAGAAGGCGCAGCAGGTTGGTCACATGGCTTCGGCTTTTGCCCACCACTTCGGCGACCGCTTCCTGGGTATGCTTGAATTCTTCCATCAGCCGCTTGTAGGCCATGGCCTCTTCAATCGCTGACAGGTCCTGGCGCTGGATATTCTCGATGATTGCGATCTCAAGCACTTCCGTGTCGTTGAGTTCCTTCACCACCACCGGCACTTCATGGACGCCTGCCTTCTGGGCCGCGCGCCAGCGGCGCTCCCCCGCCACGATCTGGTATTTCTCAGGCTCAAGCTCGCGCACCAGGATCGGCTGCAGCAGGCCCTTTGCCTTGATAGAGGCCGTCAGTTCAGCCAGCGCGTCTTCATTGAAGTGAACCCGGGGCTGATTTACGTTCCGCTCCAGGAACTCGATCGGCAACCAGCGGCGCCCTGCCTGGGGCCGGCCTGTGGTGGTTGCTGCAACCACATCGCCTTGCTCATCAAATATCGGGCGGTCGTCACCAAGCAGTGCCGAAAGCCCCTTCCCCAATCCTTTACGTGCAGTCTTTGTCATAAGAAAAACTTCTAACCTATTGTTTTTATTAGTTTATGCCGCCATTTTCCGGTCACGACCCAACAGCTCGCGCGCCAGCTTGATATAGGCCTGGCTGCCCACACAGCGGTGATCATAAAGAAGCGCCGGCTTGCCGTGGCTGGGCGCTTCCGACACCCGCACATTGCGCGGAATCACAGTCTGGTACACCTTGTCGCCCAGGAAATCGCGCACATCACCCGCTACCTGTTCCGACAAGTTGTTCCGCTTGTCGAACATGGTCAGCACCACCCCGTTGATGGTGAGCTTGGGGTTCAGGCTGCCGCGCACCTGCTCGATGGTTTTGAGAAGAAGGCTGAGACCTTCAAGCGCAAAAAACTCGCACTGCAGCGGGACAAGGACACTGTCGGCTGCCACCAGCGCATTGATCGTCAGGAGCGACAAGGACGGTGGGCAATCAATCAGGATATAGTCATATTCTGCGCGCGCCTGCGCTTTTTCCATGGCGTACCGCAGGCGGAAATTGCGGTGTGGCAGTTCTGCCAGCTCAAGGTCCGCGCCAGACAGGTCAATGGTGCTTGGGATGATAGACAGGCCAGGCACACCGCTGTCGATAATTGCGTCGCCAAAGGGCGCAGCGCCCAGCACCACATCATAGGATGTGATCTCGCGCGCGTGGCGGTCAATACCGAAACCGGTGGAAGCATTGCCTTGCGGGTCCAGATCCAGGATCAGGACCTTTTTCTTCACCGCTGCCATGGCCGTGGCCAGATTGATGGCTGTGGTGGTCTTGCCGACGCCGCCTTTCTGGTTGGCGACAGCGATAATTTTCGCCTTCTTTCCCGTCTGCGAAGCAGAACTCATGCAAACCCCTCCCCGGATCAGGCAAAAGCCTTAAGATTCAAACATTTACAACCGTTTTATCGATGATAGCCTCAAGATGACACCGGTTGGGTCAGACAGGCTTTTGAAACGATCAACGTTCATCTTCCAACAAGCTTTGGCTTCGGTCAATTCCTCATCCGCGATCTCACCCTTCAAAAGCCACATCTCTGTGTCCTCATTCAGGAAAGGCGCTGCCCAATCAAGCAGTTGACTGATGCGCGCGCAGGCCCGGCTGGTGACAATATCGACCGGAAAAATATCCATCTCCTCGATCCGCTGCGCATGAATCGTGGCATTTGCCCCTGTTTCACGTGAAACCTGATTCATGAAAGTGCATTTCCGGCCATTCGATTCGACCATATGGGCGGTTGCCACCCCCATCGCTGAAAGCACCAACCCAGGGAAGCCCGCGCCGGACCCGATATCCAACAGCGTGACCTCGCGGTCGCCGAAACGTTCCTTCAGAAGCGGTGCGAGCTGCGCGCTATCGAGGAAATGACGCCGCCACATATCGTCAAGCGTGGAGTTGGCAACCAGGTTCTTGGCCTTTTGCCATTTGGCCAGCAGACCAGCATAGACCTTCAGCTTGTCCAGTGTTTCACGTGAAACATCCAGATCACGCGCCAGATCATCAGCACCATACATAAGCGATTCCAGTGATTTATGCCGCGCGGCGTTTCTTGATGTGGCCGAGAAGGAGCGTCAGCGCCGCCGGTGTCACACCCGCAATCCGTGCGGCTGCGCCAAGTGTGGCTGGCCGTGCTTCCCTGAACTTTTCACGCATCTCGTTTGACAACCCGTTGATCATGGCGAAATCCAGGTCTTCCGGAATATCGAGCGCTTCGTCCTTGCGGAAGGCTTCGACATCCTGTTGTTGGCGCTCAAGATAACCGCGGTACATGGCATCAATCGACAGCTGTTCAGCAATGGCAGGGTCGATCTGCCCCAACACGTCCGGCCAGATAGCCTTGAGCATATCAAAGTCGATGGTGCTGAACGCAAGCAGGGTTTCCCCGTCCCGGCGCACACCATCCTTGTTGATATTGAGGCCATGCTTTTCGGCCTCATTCGGCGTCAGCGAAACAGACTTGAGAATCTCGCGCCCGACTGTCAGGGCAGCCTTTTTATCAGCAAAGGCCTGTGCACGTGCCTCGCCCACCAATCCAATGGCGGTGCCTTTTTCGGTCAAACGCTGATCGGCATTATCCGCACGCAACAGCAGGCGGTATTCCGCCCGGCTTGTGAACATGCGGTAGGGCTCACGCGTGCCCTGGGTGACCAAGTCATCCAGCATCACGCCGATATAGCCGTCGGCCCGGTCGAGCACGAAGCGCTCATCGGACCCGCGGGACTTGATCGCCGCGTTCGCCCCGGCCATCAGGCCCTGTGCTGCTGCTTCCTCATAGCCCGTGGTGCCGTTGATCTGGCCAGCCAGATACAGGCCGTCTGCGCGGCGGGTCTCAAGCGTGACCTTAAGCTCGCGCGGGTCGACAAAGTCATACTCGATCGCATACCCCGGTTTGATGATGCGGACATTTTCAAGCCCCGGGATCGAACGGATCATCGCGTCCTGCACGTCTTCCGGCAGGCTTGTGGAAATGCCGTTCGGATAGACTGTGTCGTCATCCAACCCTTCCGGCTCCAGAAAGATCTGGTGGCTGGATTTGTCGGCGAAGCGCACAACTTTGTCCTCAATCGACGGGCAATAACGCGGGCCTTTGCTGTCAATCTGACCGGAATACATCGGCGCCCGATGGAGGTTTTCGCGGATGATCTCGTGCGTGCGCTCAGTGGTTCGCGTCATATAGCAGCTGATCTGCGGCACCTTGATTTCGTCCGTCAGGAACGAGAAGGCCACCGGCGGATTGTCGCCCGGCTGCTCTTCGCACACAGACCAGTCGATGGTCTTGCCGTCAAGGCGTGCGGGTGTGCCGGTCTTCAGCCGGCCGAGTTCAAACCCCAATGACATCAGCGTGTCCGACAAGCCAAGGGCTGGTGCTTCATCCACCCGCCCGGCTGGGATTTTCTTCTCGCCAATATGAATAAGCCCGCGCAGGAAGGTGCCTGTTGTCAGGATCACTGCATTCGCCGTGATCGTCTTGCCATCACCTGTGACAATGCCCGTAACCTTTGGCTTGTCGCCCGTACGGTCAATCATCATATCCTCAACCGCGCCCGCCTCAATGGTCAGGTTCGGATAGCCGGACAGGATGTCCTGCATCGCGTTACGGTAAAGCTTGCGGTCGCTTTGGCAGCGTGGCCCCTGAACCGCTGGCCCCTTGCGGCGATTAAGCAGACGGAACTGAATGCCGGAACGGTCAGCCACCAGCCCCATGATGCCGTCAAGCGCATCAATCTCGCGCACCAAATGGCCCTTGCCCAAACCACCAATCGCGGGGTTACAGGACATCTCGCCGATGGTTTCAACCTTGTGGGTAATCAGCAGCGTGCTCGCGCCCATCCGTGCGGAAGCCGCCGCGGCTTCACAGCCGGCGTGCCCGCCCCCAATAACAATGACATCAAAATCAGCCATTCAATCAATCCATATTGCCGGGTGCCCTATATATAAAGACACCAACAAAAAGAGGCCCCTGCAAATCTATGCGGGCCCCACTTGGTGCGTTCTATACTAGCGAATGATTTTTAAGTCAAAGTTAAGTGGCGGATTGCGGATCCACTGTTCCCATGTTTCACGTGAAACATGGATACCAACCCACCCTACTTTCCGATGCAGAAATCCGAGAAGATCACATCAAGGATATCCTCAACGCCGACTCGGCCTGTAATTTTACCCAACGACCGCGCGGCCATCCGCACATCCTCGGCGGCGAGGACAGCATCCATTCCGGCGTTCTGGTCAAACCGATCCAGGTGATCAACAGCTTCCTCGAGCGCCCTGCGGTGACGCACGCGCGTAAGAGACGGCACTTCCCGGGGCGCCATCGCGTCGCGCACATGGTCCGTAAGAGTGTCGAACAGTTCATCCAAACCATGATCCGCTTTTGCTGATACGCTGGCTGCACCGATGATCCCCACGGGCAGCTCGTCATGTTTCACGTGAAACATCGTCTCACCCTCCGCCGCCGCACGACGATCTGTCTGGGTAATCACCAGCAGCGCCTTTTCGTCCAGCCATTTCTGCATGCTCTCAGGCACCTTGGGCCAGTCATCTGCCCGCACCAGGACGAGGCGAAGATCCGCTTTTTCGGCGCGGGCAAGCGCCCGGCGGATGCCTTCCTGCTCAATTGCGCCCTGGCCCTCTCGCACACCAGCGGTGTCGATCAACCGGACGGGATAGCCGGCCAGATCAAGCTGAATCTCAATCGCGTCCCGCGTTGTGCCTTCTTCGTCGGAGACAATGGCCACATCGGATTTTGCCAGTGAATTCAACAGGGTAGACTTGCCCGCATTGGGTTCACCCATGATGACAATACGAAATCCCTCACGCAGGGCCTCGCCGCGCCGCCCATCCACAAGATGTTGTGTTATTTCCTGCTTAAGTGACAATATGTTTGGTCTAACAGCACCTGCGACGCCCTCCGGCAGGTCTTCGTCCGGGAAATCGATATCGGCCTCAAGGTGAGCGAGGTGCGCCACCAGGCGACCGCGCCAGTCCTCGTATAAATCCCGCAGTGCGCCGTCCATTTGCCGAAGTGCCTGCTCCCGCTGGGCGGCGGTCTGGGCATGAATCAGATCGTTGAGGCCCTCAGCTTCGGTGAGGTCCAGCTTCTGGTTATCAAACGCCCGTCGGGAAAACTCACCCGGCTCAGCAGGACGAAGGCCCTGAATTTTGTCGAGCGCTTCCAGAACACCGGCGACCACCGCACGACCACCGTGCAGATGCAGCTCCACCACATCCTCGCCCGTGAAACTGGCAGGGCCTTTGAAGGCGATCACCAATGCCTGGTCGAGCCGCGCGCCGCTGCCGTCTGTCAGCAGCCGGAGCGCCGCATAGCGGGCTTCCGGGACCGGCTTTCCGGACAAGGCTTCGAGTGCTGCAAAAGCATGCGCGCCCGACAGCCGCACAACAGCGACACCCGCCGTGCCGGCGCCGGAAGAGAGCGCGAAGATCGTCTCCGGATTATTCTCGGAATTTTGGCCCACAGGATCGGTCTTTCGTATCAGGTCAGTCTTTATCGCTTGCGCGACAGCCTTGCACACAATAGCAATGAGTTAATCAATATAGAGAGGCAATCCATGTCGCAACTCTCAATGCACACACCGGTGATCGATATCACCATCACAGAATTCGACGGGGCCATCGTCTCGCTCGATTGGGGCTGGAGTCCGTTCCAAGAACCGACGCCTCTGCTTGTTGAAGCGAAGCGGCAGCTGGACACTTATTTTGACGGCGAGTTGACACGCTTTGACCTGCCTTTGTGCCCCATGGGAACGAAACATCAGGAACAGGTGTGGAAAGCCATGCGGGAAATCCCGTATGGTGAAACCCGTACCTATGGCGACCTGGCCAGCGAGATCGGTTCAGCCGCGCAGGCTGTTGGGACGGCGTGCGGCCGGAACCCGATCCCAATCCTGATCCCGTGCCACCGGATCGTTGCATCGGCCGGCAAGCTCGGGGGCTATTCGGGTGACGGTGGGCTTTATACCAAACGTGCCCTGCTGGTGCTTGAAGGCGCATTAACGGTTGAAGAAGGCAAAGCCCTTGAAGAAGCTGGAGCGCTTGATTAGGTCTCTAGGACCAATTGGATCAGACAGATAGGAACGAACCATGAGGGGACAGACGATGGCAGACTATATCGACATCCAGGCGACTGACGGAAGCGGCAGCTTCAAGGCCTATGTCGCCCGCCCAGCCAAATCTGCGACTGGCCCCGTGATCGTTGCACTGCAGGAAATCTTCGGCGTCAATGAAGGCATGCGCCAGATCTGTGACGACCTGGCGCGTGAAGGCTATATCGCCATCTGCCCGGACCTGTTCTGGCGTATGAAGCCCGGCGTGGATATCACCGACAAGACCGAAGAAGAATGGAAAGAAGCCTTCGGCTATTTCCAGAATTTCGATCACCCGAAAGGCATGGAAGACATCAAAGCCACTGTGGCTGTGGCGCGCTCGATTGAAGGCGGCACCGGCAAGGTGGGCGCTGTGGGCTATTGCCTGGGCGGCCTGCTGGCCTTCAAGACATCGGTGGAGACTGACGTGGATGCCAGCGTGTCCTATTATGGTGTCGGTATCGATACAAAGCTGGACCAGCAAGACCAGATCACCACGCCGCTTCTGATGCATATCGCTGAAGAGGACGGCTTTGTCGACAAGGACGCCCAAAAGCGCATCAAGGCGGGTCTGAAAGATAACGCGAATATCACCATCCACAGCTATCCCGGCGTGGACCATGCCTTCGCCCGCCCCGACGGCGTGAACTGGAACACCGCCGCCGCCAACCTGGCGAACGGCCGTACGCGGGACTTTTTCAAAACCAACCTGAAGGATTAGGCCTGTGGTTAAAGCGATCCGGATGGAGGCCTTTGGCGGCACGGATGTGCTGAAGTGGCAGGATGTTGAGCTGAGCGCCCCAGGTGTGGGCGAGGTTAGGATCCGCCACACGGCCATCGGGCTGAACTTCATAGACACCTATCACCGCACCGGGCTTTACCCGCTGCCGCTGCCGGCCACGCCGGGGCTGGAAGCCGTGGGCGTTGTTGAAGCTGTGGGGGACGGCGTTGGTGGCCTGGCTGTGGGGGACCGGGTTGGCTATCCCATCGGCCCCATCGGTGCCTACGCGGAGGCGCGCAATATCCCTGCCGACAAGATCGTCAAAATCCCGGACAGCGTATCAGACGAGGACGCTGCCGCCCTGATGCTGAAGGGCTGCACGGTCGAGTTTCTGACCGAACGGCTGTATCCGGTAAAGGCCGGTGAAACGGTTCTGCTGCATGCCGCCGCCGGTGGCCTTGGCCTGATTGCCTGCCAGTGGCTGAAGGCCCTGGGCGCAACCGTGATCGGTACTGTAGGCAGCGAAGAGAAAGCTGAACTTGCGCGCGCCAACGGCTGCACCCACACGGTCCTCTACCGGGATGAGGACTTCGTCGCCCGCGTGCGCGAGATCACGAACGGTGAAGGCGTGCCCGTGGTTTACGACAGCGTCGGCAAGGCCACCTTCATGGGCTCGCTGGATTGCCTGAAGCGCCGCGGTGTGATGGTCACCTTCGGTAACGCCACCGGCCCGGTGGACCCGGTGCCGCCCGCGCTGCTGGCACAAAAGGGCTCGCTGTTCCTGACGCGCCCGACGCTGATGGATTATGCCGCCACGCGGGCCGACATGGTGCATTCCACCAGCCGTGTGTTCGAGATGATCGCAAGCGGCAAGCTGAAATCACAGATCAATCAGCGCTTTGCCCTGAAGGATGCCGCCAAGGCCCATGAGGCGCTCGAGGCCCGCAAGACCAGCGGCCAGACAATCCTCATTCCCTGAGCCACGGTATGACAGCGCCCTTGTACCTGATCCCCGGCACCATGTGCGACGCCCGGCTGTGGGAACCGGTGCTCACCCATCTGCCTGGTGTGGAGGCCCGCCACTGTGACTATACGGCGGCAGAGACCATGGACGACATGTGTGATGCAGTGATGCCGGACACGCCCTGCCATCTGGTGGGATTCTCGCTTGGCGGCTATCTGGCGATCATGGCGGCGCTGAAGGCGCCAGAGAAGGTTGAAAGCCTGACCATCATCGCGGCCTCGCCTTACGGCTTGACGGACACGGAAAAAGCCTTGCGGATCCGCAACGCGGAGATGCTCACACGCCTCACCTACAAGGGCATGTCAAAAACCCGCCTCGCCCAATTTGTGAATGCGGACCATCTGGATGATGAAGCCATCACCAGCACGATCCTGCAGATGGAAAAAGACCTGGGCCAGGATGTTCTGATCCGTCAACTGATTGCGCCCATCGACAGGAAAAACATCGCGGATGACCTTCTGGCGCTTGAGATGCCCATCACCTTCATCATGGCCGAAGACGACCAACTGGTGCCCATCGGTGCGATAGAAAAGCTCGCGGCAAAATCAAACCACATCACCCTGCACCGTATGGCTGGCACCGGCCACATGATCCCCTTGGAGGCGCCGGGGGATTTGGCGACTATTATGTCTTCAGCTTGCTTTACTATCAGCATGCCATGTACGATAGAATTCTGAACTATTCTTCTTTCTTCGATAGAAAGGAGCTCTCTTGGTCCTGTCTGACAATTCAGCATGAATGTCTGTGAGGCTTACCATAAACGAGAAAACCATCTGTCCACCGGTACCCGCCTGAATGACCTGCTCATTCTCCGCTCGAATATAGACATTCTCACTATCAGCGTAAAACCTATGGACTTCCTTCTGACCAATTTTGATGCTGCGACGAGTAACCTCCATACGGCTTAGTTCTTCAGAGTCTCGCAGAGCCTGTTTCAATTTCTTGACCGAAACACCTGCGTCTAACAATTTCCGATAGAGCCTCAGTAAAAGAAGATCCTGAAAGGTGAAAAGCCTTTTTCTGCCTCTCCCCCTTACCCGACCATTCTGCGTTGATGGCTCTACTAAGCCTTCCTTGCACAGATAATCCACCATGTAGGTAGTATCATATCCGCAGTAATCTGCAGCTTGCCTAATGTCATAATATTCTGAGTGATTGACCATAAAAATAGTCCAATTCTTAACTCTATATTTTTTCTAAATATATATTAATTACTTAAGCAATACTAGTTCATGATTTCGTATATTGCTCTAATTTTGACACAATATCTTGTGTTACCATTCAAAAATAGAAAAAGGACTATCTACCTAAATTAGGAGTATGGAATGTTTGAGGACCCCGGTGATCATATGCTTCGTGGCATTGTTGAGAAAATGAAGATCGAGGTTTGGCAAAAGGCCAGAGTTATTGAAGGCCATGACCCCAATATTTTTCGAGAAGATATTTCTGGAAATACCATCAGATATCTAGATGAAGGGAAGAACAGCGAGTTTGGATGGCGTGTTTGTTGTTTAGTGCCTTTGCCGAAAGGAGGAACAACAGAGCCAGAAAACCTAGTCCCTCTACATTGGCAAAACTCCGCTATCAAAAACACTCAAATTGTAGTGTTTCCAAAGATGGGTGTCTTTGACGGATAATGTAATACCGTTAAAGCGTCATCCGGTAGAAGCGGGTGTCCACAGCCATGCGCGGGAAGCTTTCCGGTAAGTCGTGTTCATCCACCAGGTCAAACCCGTTCTTCTCATAAAACCGGTGGGCTGCGAGGAAGGCCGCTGTTGTCCCGAGATAGATATCCGTGACGCCCGTACCGCGCGCTTCCTCAATCACAAAATCCAGAAGCTTCTGCGCCACACCGTAGGTCCGGCCCCTGTAGGCCTGGGCCACGAACATTTTCCTGAGCGCCACCTGGCCCGCGCCAATATCGATCAGCGCGATCGAGCCAATCACCGCATGGCCGTCGAGCGCCACCCAGAAGCCGCCCTTGCCTTTCTGGTAAAAGCCATCAATGTCATGCAGGTCCGGCTGGTCATCATAGCTGATGTCGATACCGAATTCTTCGCGCTGGATTGGCAGGATCAGGTCGCGGACGCCGTCCTTGTGGTAGGCCTCATAGGCTTTGATGCTGATCATAAAATCTCGCCCAATATCTCGTCTGTCGTTTTCACTGTCGCATAATCGGCCGCCAGGTGTGCGAGCGTCAGCGCATGCACGTCCGCCGCCAGCCACGTCATGCCGCGCCCGTCCATCACCTCTGTCGCCGCTGTGGCGTCTGACACCACCGTAACCTCAAACCCAAGGCTTGCCGCCATCCTGGCTGTGGTATCCACCGAATGCTGGGTCAAAACACCAGCAATGACCAGACTTTGGATATCCCGCGCGCGCAGGTGCTTTTCAAGCCCGGTCCCGACAAAGGCATTGTTGGTTGTCTTGCCAATGACAGCTTCAGCGCCCTGAGGGGCCACCTGAGGCTTGAAGGCGTGCCCGGGAGTACCTGGCGTGTATGGCGAGCCTTCACAGACGCTGTCGTGCCTTATATGGATGATATCACCACCACGGGTGCGCCAGGCATCCAGCAGCCGCGCCATATTGGCTTCGGCATTCACATTATTGCGCACACCCCACTTGGGGTCGTCTATCGCGATCTGCGTATCGATGATGATCAGCGCTGTGTTGGTCATGATTGCCCCCATCCTCACTCCCAGAAAGCAAAAAGGGCCTGCGTTTGCAAGCCCTTAGCTTATTTGACACTCAAAGAATTTCTACCACCTAGTTGTTCATACTGGTGAAGAATTCCTCGTTGTTCTTGCTGTCCTTGAGTTTACCAAGCAGGAACTCCATCGCGTCCACGGTGCCCATTGGCGTAAGGATACGCCTGAGGACCCACATTTTCGACAGCGTTGCCGGATCGACAAGAAGCTCTTCTTTCCGGGTACCGGACTTGAGGATATCGATCGCTGGGAACACACGCTTGTCTGCAACCTTGCGGTCGAGAACAATCTCGCTGTTGCCCGTGCCTTTGAATTCCTCAAAGATCACTTCGTCCATGCGGCTGCCGGTTTCAATCAGTGCGGTTGCGATGATGGAAAGCGACCCGCCTTCCTCAATGTTCCGCGCGGCACCGAAGAAACGCTTCGGACGCTGCAGCGCGTTGGCATCCACACCACCTGTGAGAACCTTACCGGAAGACGGCACCACAGTGTTGTAGGCGCGGGCCAGACGGGTGATACTGTCGAGAAGGATCACAACATCCTTGCCGTGCTCCACAAGGCGCTTGGCTTTCTCGATCACCATCTCAGCCACCTGGACGTGACGGCTTGCAGGTTCGTCAAAGGTCGAGGAAACAACCTCGCCATTCACACTGCGCTGCATGTCTGTCACCTCCTCAGGGCGTTCGTCGATCAGAAGCACTATCACGAAACACTCGGGATGGTTGGCGGTGATGGATTTGGCGATATTCTGCAACAGAACGGTTTTACCGGTCCGTGGCGGCGCCACGATCAGCGCCCGCTGGCCTTTACCGATTGGCGACACCAGGTCAATCACCCGCGGGGACTTGTCCTTCACGGTCGGATTGTCCGGGTCCAGCTTCAGCTTGGAATCCGGGTAAAGCGGCGTCAGGTTGTCGAAGTGAACCTTGTGCTTGGTTTTCTCAGGCTCATCAAAATTGATCTTTGAAACCTTGAGAAGGGCGAAATAGCGCTCGCCGTCCTTGGGCGCGCGTATCTGGCCTTCAACCGTATCGCCGGTCCGAAGCGCAAAGCGCCGGATCTGGCTTGGGCTCACGTAAATATCGTCGGGGCCTGGCAGATAGTTTGCCTCAGGGCTGCGCAGGAAACCGAAACCGTCAGAGAGAATTTCGATGACACCGCCGCCCATGATTTCGATATCGTCGTCTGCAAGATGCTTGAGGATAGCGAACATCATGTCCTGTTTGCGCATGCTGCTGGCGTTTTCAACACCAACCTCTTCTGCAAGCGAAAGGAGATCTGCTGGGGTTTTGCTTTTGAGATCCTGAAGATGCATGGGATCGTCCGAATTGTTATTAGGAATGGTTTTTGTCCAGAATTATTGGGGCCAGAAGGCCCGAAAAGGATAGATCGATTGCCTTTGAATACATGATAATTCTGGCAATGATTGGGAAATACGTTGGACGGCGCGCGAGATACAGGCGTGCCGGATCAGCGCCCAAGCTATCATTTTCATCCCCTCTGTCAAGTCTGTTGCAGCCGCAACTAACTGCTAGAAGGCCTTGGGCACCGCCAGTAGCACAATGGCAATGATGAAAACTGCCGGTATCTCGTTGATCTTGCGGTAGAATTTTCCGTCACGCTTGCGCTCACCCCGGGCGAATTCCTTACGGTATTTCGACAAGGCCCCGTGAAAGCCGGACAGGATGAAAACAAGCAGAAGCTTGATATGCAGCCACAGGCCGGCATCAAAGCCAATATTGACCACCAGCATGAGCCCCAGAATCCAGGCGATGGTCATGGCCGGGTTGATGATGATGCGCATCAGGCGCTTCTCACGGTCGATCCATTTGGCGTCCTCATCCGACCCCGCCTCGCATTCACTGTGGTAGGCGAAATAGCGCGGCAGCATGAACATGCCGGCCATCCAGAAAATGACGAAAATAATGTGCGCAGCCTTCACCCACAGGTAAGAACCGCCCAAAAAACCGATCATGTCTGCCATGTCATTCCCCCTTGTTTTCCGAATTAGCGCCGGAAAGCTTTGATGGTGTCTGAGAGCAGCGCCACATTCTCCGGCGGTGTTTCAGGTACGAAACCGTGGCCCAGGTTGAAGATATGGGCGCCGCCCCTCAACTGCTCCAGGATACGGTTGGCCTCGGACACCATCAAATCACCGCCCGATACCACCAGGTGTGGGTCCATATTGCCCTGCACGCACACTTTCGGCTGAATTTCCTTGGCGGCCCAATCCAGCGGTACACCGGTATCAAGACCCACACAGTCCACGCCCACAGCATCCACAAAGGTTGGAAGGGCCGCACCCGCGAGCCGCGGGAAACCAATGATGGGTGTTTCAGCATGTTTGGCACGAATGCGGGAAACGATTTCCTTGGTGGGTTCAATCACCCAACGCTGGAACATGGTTTCCGGGATAGCGGCCGACCAGCTGTCGAAAATCTGTACGGCATCGGCGCCCGCATCGATCTGGGCGATCAGATATTCGCTGGTGGCGTCCACCAGCATATCCATGATCTTGCCGAACAGCTCCGGATTGCCGTAGCCCAGTTGGCGCGCAGCTGCATGATCCTTGCTGCCCTGGCCTGCGATCATGTAGGTGGCCACCGTCCAGGGCGCGCCCGCGAACCCAAGCAAGGTCACTACTGCAGGCAATTCAGCTTTCAGCCGGCGCACGGTCTCATAGACATTGCCCACCTTGTCGTGGAAGGCACCCATGGAAAGTTTGGCATAGCTGGCCTCATCATTGACAGGTTCCAGCTTGGGACCATGGCCTTTCTCAAACCAGACTTTTTGCCCCAACCCGTCTGGCGCCACCAGGATGTCAGCAAACAGGATCGCGCCGTCCATGCCGTAACGCCTGATGGGTTGTAGGGTCACTTCGGCTGCCTTGTCTGGACTGTAGCAGAACTCCATGAAACTGTTTGTCGTTGCTCGAACCTCAAGATATTCGGGCAGATATCGTCCTGCCTGACGCATGAACCAAAAAGGCACCCGGTCACCTGGGTTTCCCTTGAGAGTCTCTAGAAGAAGTTTGGTCATGCGCTGGTCCTTAAAGTTCGGGCGCCGTTCATTCGGCCTGACGCCCTCTTACTACTTAATAATAATTATATATAGAATCTTGTAGTTGTAGTTTATGCCTGTGAATCATGTGGAAAAGCATTTATCCACAATCTTGTGCACATACAAGGTGGGCGCGGCAATTCGCCCCGCAAAATGTGCATAAACTTATGGATTACCGGCATTTTACAGAAAAATGACAGCCATTCCGGGCGCTATATAATTTGTGGATAACGGGGATAACCGCAAAATATGGTGCCCCCGATCATCAGTTTTCCTCTCTTACAATTGACCGTGGATAGATTTAATAGAAGTTCTAACAAGTGCTTTCCAAATTGGGGGCAAGTGGCCTAGCCTTGTTATCAACCGATCCGCCAACAAGTTATCCACAGGATATTCCCATGAGTCTTCCAGAGCCACCGAAAAGCCCAGTCTCTCCAGTTGGCGTCAAGCGAAAAGGGTCAGCGAAGGATTTCCACCTGCATCTTGTATCGGACTCGACGGGTGAAACGCTCGAGGCCATCGTGCAGGCCGCGCTGGTGCAGTTTGAAGGCGTTGAGGTGAAAAAGCACTACTGGCCGCTTGTCAGGTCCGCCATGCAGATGAACCGGCTGATGGAAGATATCCGCGAGCAGCCGGGACTTATTATGTATACGCTGGTGAACCCACAAATCCGCGAGGCGCTCGAGACAGAATGCATGAAGGCAAACCTGCCGGTGCTCTCGATCCTCGATCCGGTGATCAACCTCCTCGGGTCCTACTTCGGGGTGCAGGCGTCGCACAAGCCCGGCAAACAACACAAGCTGGACGCTCATTATTTTGAGCGCATCGACGCGCTTCAGTTCACCATGGCCCATGATGACGGGGTCCTGGTGCAGGACATGCCGCAGGCGGATATCGTGCTGGTGGGTGTGTCGCGCTCGTCGAAAACGCCAACCAGCATCTATCTGGCGAACAAGGGCTACAAAACCATCAATGTGCCGTTCGTGCCTGGATGCCCAATGCCGCCGGAGCTGGATGAGATCAGGAACAAGTTCGTTATCGGGCTGACCACAAGCGCCGAGCGCCTTGTGGCCATTCGCACCAACCGGTTGAGGTCTATCAATGAAGAAACGGAAGGCGACTATACCGACATGTCGCACATCCAGGATGAGATCAAGGAATGCCGTAAATACTGCGCCCAGCGCGGCTGGGCCACCATCGATGTGACGCGCCGGTCGATCGAGGAAACGGCGGCGGCGATCCTGAACCGTTACCACCAGTGGCTGGATGCCCAAAACGGTAAAACACCGGAATAGGACCCCCGCACCATGGCTTTCATATTGGCGTCCGGCAGCCAGACCCGGGCGGACATGCTGACAAATGCAGGCGTCGCGTTTGAGGTTGACCCGGCGCGGGTTGACGAGGACGCAGTCAAGACCGCGTTGGTGGCAGACGGCGCGCCGCCCCGCGATATCGCTGATGCGCTGGCTGACCTGAAGGCGCGGGCCGTTGCCATGCGGCGGCCGGAAGATATGGTGATGGGTGCAGACCAGATATTGGTGTGTGACGGCAAGATCTTCTCAAAGGCAGATACGCGTGAGGAGGCCGCTGAAACCCTGAAGGCGCTGTCCGGGAAAAGCCATCAGCTTTTGTCTGCCGCCGTTGTTTACGAAGGCGGTCAGCCGATCTGGCGTACGGTCGATACCGTCAAATTATCGGTCAGGCCCCTGAGTGACGCCTTTATCGAAGGCTATCTGGACGCCATTGGCGACGCCGCTCTCTGGAGCGTCGGTGCCTATCAGATAGAAGGTCGGGGCGCCCAGCTTTTTACCAAAGTGGAAGGCGACCATTTCACTGTCCTTGGCCTGCCGCTCTTCGCACTTCTTGATTTCCTGCGCCGCAGAGGCATGATGCCGCTATGACAGAAGATCAGAAAACCGGGCCAAAAAAAGCAGCCGTGATCGGCTGGCCGATTTCCCATTCCCTGTCGCCCACTATCCATAACCACTGGATGCAGGCGGCGGGCATTGACGGCAGCTACGACAAGATCGCCGTTGGCCCCGAAGCGATAGAGACCGCACTGGCCCAGTTTAAGGCCGAAGGCTATGCCGGCTTTAACGTCACCGTGCCGCACAAGGAAGCCATCATGCCGTTCCTTGACAAGGTCGCACCGCTCGCGCGCCAGATGGGGGCCGTGAATACGGTCAAGATTGCCGATGACGGCACCATGACAGGCTTCAACACCGACGGCATTGGCCTGGTGACCAACCTGAAAAAAAGCGTGCCGGGGTGGCCCAAGGACAAGCCTGTTCTGATTTTGGGCGCGGGAGGGGCTGCGCGGGCTGCCGCGCTCGGCCTTCTGATGGAAGAAGTACCCCTGGCGATGATCACCAACCGGACGCGGGCGAAAGCCGAAGCCATCGCGAATGAGATTGGCCGTGGCCGCATGACCGTGGTGGACTGGGACGACCGGGCGGACGCCGTGGCTGCTGCCGGGCTGATCGTCAACACCACCGTTCTGGGCATGAAAGGCCAGCCGGCGCTGGAGATGGACCTCTCGAAAGCCATGAAAGACACGGTTGTTTATGACATCGTCTATCAGCCGTTGATGACGCCGCTTCTTCAGGACGCGGAAGCCCGCGGCCTTCGGGTAGTGACGGGCCTTGGCATGCTGGTTTATCAGGCGGCCGCAGCCTTCAAGATCTGGTTTGGTGTTGACGTTGATTATGACGACACCTTGCGGACCGAGCTGGAGGGCCAGTTCAAATGAGCAACAATCCAATGATCATCGGCCTGACAGGGTCGATCGGCATGGGCAAGTCGGAAACCACGAAAATGTTCGCGCGTCTGGGCGTGCCGGTGTTTGATGCCGATGCGACCGTCCGCCAGCTGCAGGCGCCGGGTGGCCGGGCGCTTGGACCCATCGAGGAGGCTTTCCCTGGTGTGGTGAAGGATGGCGCGCTGGACCGGGATGCCCTTGGCAAAATTGTGTTCGCTGATCCCGACGCCAAGAAAAAGCTGGAGGCCATCATGCATCCGATGGTGGCCGAGGAACGCATCGACTTTTTCAACAAGGCCGAGGATGAAGGCGCCAAGATGGTGGTTCTCGATATTCCCCTGCTTTTTGAAACGGGCGGCGAAAAGGCCTGCGACAAGGTTGTGGTGGTTTCAGCCCCGCCTGAAATCCAGCGCGAACGGGTGCTGGCGCGCGACGGTATGACGGAAGAGAAATTCAACCAGATACTGAAAGCCCAAGTGCCAGATGATGACAAACGGGCGCGGGCAGATTATGTGGTAGAAAGTAATTTCGGGCTGGACCATGCCTTCAGGCAGGTTGAGGCCATCGTCAAAGAATTGGGGGAAGCAACATGAGCAAACGCGAACTGATTTTCGATACGGAGACCACAGGGTTTGACCCGATGACAGGTGACCGGTTGATCGAGATCGGCCTCGTGGAAATGGTGGACAAGTCCCTCACCGGCGAACATTACCACCAATATGTGAACCCTGAGCGCGATGTGCCCGAGGGCGCCGTGAAAATCCACGGCATCACCACCGACTTCCTGCGCGACAAGCCCGTGTTTTCCGACATCATGGATGATTTCCTCGAATATGTCGGCACGGACAGTGTGCTGGTGGCACACAATGCCGAGTTCGATATGCGCTTCATCAACTGGGAACTTGAGAACGCAGGCCGTCCGATCATCCACCCCAAGCGCTTCATTGATACGCTTGCCATAGCACGCACCAAATTTCCGGGTGCGGCCAACAGCTTGGATGCGCTCTGCAAGCGCTTTGGCGTGTCGAACACCCACCGAACCCTCCACGGCGCCCTCTTGGACGCCGAAATCCTGGCGGACGTTTATATCGAACTGCTGGGCGGCAGGCAGGCAGGCCTTGACCTGGCCGTCGACGCCGGCGGTGCGGTGGTGCGGGAAAAGAAAGCCCGCGAGCGGCGCAGCTTCCCGGTATCGGATGAAGAGCGCGCGCGCCACGCCGAATTTATCACCAAACTGAACGATCCCATCTGGAACGCATGACCAGGGTCGCTCTGATAACCGGCGCCAGCAGCGGCATTGGCGACGCGACAGCGAAAGCCTTTGCGGACGCGGGCTATAATGTGTTGGCTGTTGGGCGGAATGCAGAAAGACTGCAAGCTGTGGTGGCCCATGCCCCCGACCGCATCACCCCCATCGTGCAGGACCTCACAGGCCCCGATGTGTGCGCTGAGCTGATTGACCATGCAGTGCAGAAATTCGGGCGGCTTGATGTTCTGGTGAACAATGCGGGCATCATCTCCCGCACCACGGCTGAAGACACCACCGATACCATCTGGCGCCAGACCATGACGGTCAATCTGGATGTGCCCTTCTACCTGAGCCGCGCGGCGGTGCCGCATCTGAGGAACACCAAAGGCCGCATCATCAATGTGGCGTCTGACTGGGGACTTAGCGGCGGTGAAAAGGCCGCCGCCTACTGTGCCAGCAAAGGTGGGCTTGTGCTTTTGACAAAAGCCATGGCACGCGACCATGCCGCTGACGGCATCACGGTGAATGCCGTATGCCCGGGCGATGTGGTCACCCCGATGCTGGAGAAGGAAGCCGCCGACCAGGGCATGACGCACCAGGAAGCGCTTCAAGCGTGGAAAGCGGACGTACCGACCGGCCGCCTGACAGAAGCGGGCGAAGTGGCGGCAATGATCCTTTATCTGGCATCAGACGTGGCCGCCCAGGTCACGGGCACCGCCATGCTGATCGATGGTGGCGGCAACGCATGATATCGATGGCCACCAATGGGTTGACCGCGGGCCATTTGGGCTTACCTCACTCCTGAACCAACGAATTATCATTCAGGGAAAGGGATGAGCCTATGTTCAGCCATGTGATGGTTGGGGCCAATGATGTGGCCGAAAGCAAGAAATTCTATGATGCGACCTTGGAAGTTCTGGGGCACCGCCCCGGGCGGATGGACCCAAAGGGCCGCTGCATGTATGCCGAAAAATCAGGCCTTTTCATGCTGACAAAGCCGATCGACGGCGAACCGGCCACGCACGGCAATGGCACCACGCTGGGCTTCGCGGCCTCCAGCCCTGAAATGGTCGATGCTTGGCATAAAGCCGGACTGGCCGCGGGCGGTAAGGCGATTGAAGACCCGCCGGGCATTCGCGAAGGCGGCGGCATCAAGCTGTATCTGGCTTACCTGCGCGACCCATCGGGCAACAAAATCTGCGCGCTGCACAGGGTTGCGTAAAGGCTTTCATGATTGGGGCGTGCCTATGGGCTGGCCCCAATCAGCTAATTCAAGTCTATGAGAGAGCGGCTGTCGGCTGACCCGCCCGGGCATTCGGGGCCATTATCCTCGTGGCAGGCATACAGGCTGAAAGTTGTCATGAAGGCTTTGCCAACAATCCATTCGCCCTTGATGAACCCCAGGTCATACATATAGCGACTGTCGGCGCTGGCGTCGCGGTTGTCCCCCAACATGAAATATTGGCCTTCCGGTACGACAAACAGTTTGGTGTTGTCCTGCATTGCTGGGCCATTGTCATGACGTTCGTATATGCGGTGGACGCGGCCGTTGGGCAGGGTTTCTTCATACTCTTTCACGCGGCGTGCCGTCCCTTGGTAATCTGTATAGGCCAGATCTTGAACGAAGGCGCGCGGGACGATCGTACCGTTGATGAACAACCGTCCCCTTTTGATCTGTACGGTATCGCCCGGTAAGCCTATCACCCGCTTGACGAAAGTGAACGAACCTTTGTGTGGCGCGATGAAGACAACGATATCGCCATGGTCAATATCGCCGGGATCGATGTGTTTCTTGGAAAGAAACCGGTCGCCAACTTGCAAAGTGGGCACCATCGATCCAGCTGGGACATGGAAATGACTGAAGCTGTATAAGTACGCGACGACCCCTACGAACAAGATGCCGCCAGCAATTGCCAACCAGTTTTTCTTCATCTCGCCCCCAACAAGAAATGAATTGCTAATCAATCACATTGAAGAAGCGGCCGAGCGGGATGCCGATGGGGCAGAAGACGTCCTTGCCCTGGTCACAGTCATACAGGCTGAAGGTGGTGATCTGCGCGCGGCCCACCAGATATTTGTGCGCCACAAAACCCATGTCATCCAGATACCGGCTGTCGGCGCTGCCGTCCCTATTGTCACCCATCATGAAATAATGGCCTTCGGGCACCACAAACAGCTTGGTATTGTCAACGCGGGGCGCGCCGTCGTCATGGCGTTCGTAAATCCGGTGTTTTACGCCGTTCGGCAGTTCTTCGACATATTCGCGGGCGCGCCGGTCAATGCCTTGATAATCGGTATAATTCACATCGCGGATAAAAGTGCGCGGCGCCATCTCGCCATTGATGAACAGGCGCCCGCGGGTAATCTGGACAGTGTCGCCCGGCAGGCCGATCACGCGTTTGATGAAATCGTTGCTGCCTTTGTAGGGCAGCGTGAAAACCACCACATCTCCGCGGTCCGGCGCGTCATCGAACAGGCGGCCTTCCGGGACAATGCCTGGGTCGAACGGCACTGAATAGCGGTTATATCCGTAGCTCAGCTTCGAGACGAAGATGCGGTCACCGACCTCAAGCGTCGGTTCCATGCTGCCCGATGGGATATGGAAGCTGGACCATCCGAAGGTGGTGAAAATCAAGAAGAAGACAACAATGACAACCAGATCCTTCAGAAGCACCATGGCCTCATGCTTTTCCGGCTGTTGCTGTGCCATATTGGCTTTATCGTTCATGCAGGCCCCGCCCCGATCCGTCGTGGATTCTGTTGTTATGGTCCAAGTGTTTCCGCTCACGCCAACACGACTTAATTCAGGCGCGAGTTTAGCCGCCTGCCCCCCATTTTCAATGTTTGATTGCGGGCGACAGGGAAGACTGCCTGCTCACATACAGGCAAGTCCATCGTCTTTAAAGGCTTTTGGTCAGGAAAAAACTTACAAAATTTCTTGGCCACTGCCCTTGCGGGGGGTGGCTGCGCACCTTATATAGCCACTGAAACCTGCTGCCTGCCGGATGTTTTGGCTGGCCAGCAATTTGATCAAATAACACGAACCCTAAGAGGCTGTGATAGGGTGCCGGATGGGCCCAAGCAGTCGGCTTGCAACGGGAAGAGGTAAAAAAATGGGTAAAGTAATCGGTATTGACCTGGGTACGACAAACTCCTGCGTATCCATCATGGACGGGTCCAAACCTAAAGTAATCGAAAACTCTGAAGGCGCGCGCACGACGCCGTCTATCGTTGGTTTTACTGACGATGGCGAACGCCTTGTTGGCCAGGCTGCAAAACGCCAGGCCGTGACGAACCCGACAGACACGCTGTTCGCCATCAAGCGCCTGATCGGTCGTACGTTCGATGATCCAACCACCAAAAAAGACATCGACATGGTTCCCTACAATATCATCAAAGCAGACAGCGGCGATGCGTGGGTAGAAGCCAAGGGCGAGAAATACTCCCCAAGCCAGGTGTCTGCGATGATCCTTCAGAAAATGAAGGAAACCGCCGAGAGCTATCTTGGTGAAAATGTTGACCAGGCCGTGATCACAGTGCCTGCATACTTCAACGACGCCCAGCGCCAGGCAACGAAAGACGCCGGCAAGATCGCGGGCCTTGAAGTGCTGCGCATCATCAACGAGCCAACGGCTGCGGCCCTTGCGTACGGTCTTGAAAAAGAAGACGGCCACACGATTGCTGTGTTCGACCTTGGTGGCGGTACCTTCGACGTGTCCGTTCTCGAGATCGGCGACGGTGTCTTTGAAGTGAAGTCCACGAACGGTGACACGTTCCTGGGCGGTGAAGACTTCGACATGCGTCTGGTTGATTATCTCGCGGACGAGTTCAAGAAGGAAAACACCATCGACCTCCGTCAGGACAAGATGGCACTGCAGCGTCTGAAGGAAGCGGCAGAGAAAGCCAAGATCGAGCTTTCCTCCTCAACCCAGACTGAAGTGAACCTGCCGTTCATCACGGCTGACGCATCTGGCCCGAAACACCTTCAGATCAAACTGACGCGCGCCAAGCTTGAGACCCTCGTTGAGGATCTGATCAAGCGCACGCTCGAGCCTTGCAAGAAAGCCCTGAAGGATGCGGGCCTCAATGCAGGCGAGATCGACGACGTGGTTCTGGTTGGCGGTCAAACCCGGATGCCGAAAATCCAGGAAGTGGTGAAAGAGTTCTTTGGCCGCGAGCCACACAAGGGTGTGAACCCGGATGAGGTTGTGGCCATGGGTGCCGCGATCCAGGCTGGCGTTCTGCAGGGTGACGTGAAAGACGTTCTGCTTCTGGACGTAACCCCGCTGTCGCTGGGTATTGAAACGCTGGGCGGCGTGTTCACCCGCCTGATCGAGCGCAACACCACGATCCCAACGAAGAAGGCGCAGGTCTTCTCGACCGCGGAAGACAACCAAGGTGCCGTAACCATCCGTGTCTTCCAGGGCGAGCGCGAAATGGCTGCAGACAACAAACTGCTGGGCCAGTTCGACCTGGTGGGTATCCCGCCAGCCCCACGCGGTGTGCCGCAGATTGAGGTTGCCTTCGATATCGACGCCAACGGTATCGTGAATGTGTCCGCAAAAGACAAGGGCACAGGCAAGGAGCAGCAAATCCGCATCCAGGCTTCCGGTGGTCTCTCTGACGAGGACATTGAGCAGATGGTCAAGGACGCAGAGGCCAACGCCGACGCGGACAAGAAGCGGAAAGAGCTTGTTGAAGCCAAGAACCAGGGCGAAGCGCTTGTTCACTCGGCTGAGAAAAACCTCGACGAGCACAAGGACAAGGTGTCCGACGACGATAAGAAAGCCATTGAAGATGCGGTTGCGAGCCTGAAGACCGCGCTTGAAGGCGAAGACGTTGACGACATCAAGGCGAAAACCGAAGCACTGGCACAGGCCACCATGAAACTTGGCGAGCAGATCTACAAAGCAAGCCAGGAAGAAGCTGCCGCGGCCGGCGACGAGTCCGAGGTTGAAGCTGCTGACAAGGCGGCCAAGGAAGCCGACGACGATGTGGTGGATGTGGACTTCGAAGAAGTCGACGAAAACGACAAGAAATAAGGTGGCCGCCTGACGCCATACCAATGCTCGCGCCGCCTCTGGATGTCTGGAGGCGGCGTCTGAGTTTAGGGGCGCGGCGACAAAAGCGGAGAACCGCCTATGTCTAAAGCAGATTATTACGAGCTACTCGGCGTCTCGAAAGACGTCGACGAAAAAGCGCTGAAAAGCGCTTTCCGCAAGGCTGCCATGCAGTATCACCCGGACCGCAATCCGGGCGACGCGGAAGCAGAAAAGAAATTCAAGGAAATCGGTGAAGCCTATGAGGTCCTGAAGGACCCTGAAAAGCGCGCGGCCTATGACCGGTACGGTCATGCAGCATTCGAGGGCGGCATGGGCGGCCCCGGCGGCGGCCATCATGCGGGCGGCTTCGATTTCTCTGACGTGTTCGAAGAATTCTTCGGTGATTTCATGGGCGGCGGTGGCCGCCGGCGGCGCGGTGGCGGCGGCCCAGGGCGCGGCAGTGACCTGCGATTCAACATGGAAATCACGCTCGAGGATGCTTTCCGCGGCAAGGAAGACAAGATCCGCGTGCCCACGTCTGTGGCGTGTGAGCCATGCGGTGGGTCTGGCGCTGAGCCCGGCTCGAAGCCTGAAGTGTGTGACACCTGCGGCGGCGCTGGCAAGGTGCGCGCCAGCCAAGGCTTCTTCATGGTGGAACGCACCTGCCCAAGGTGTCAGGGCAATGGGTCGATCATTACCAACCCGTGCAAGAGCTGCTCTGGCGCGGGCCGGGTAAGGAAAGAAAAGACCCTGCAGGTCAAGATCCCGAAAGGGGTTGAAGAAGGCACGCGCATTCGCCTGGCGGGCGAAGGCGAGGCGGGCAGCCGTGGCGGCCCGGCGGGTGATCTCTATATTTTCCTGACCATCAAGCCTCATGCGCTGTTCAAACGTGACGGCGACATGCTCTATTGCCAGGTGCCGATCCCGATGACCAAAGCCACCCTTGGCGGCGACATCGAGGTGCCGACCATTGAAGGCAAGCGCGCGCGGATCAAAATCCCTGAGGGGACGCAGTCAGGCCGGCAGTTCCGCCTCAAGGGCAAGGGCATGCCAGAGCTGAACGGCGGCTTTGTGGGCGACATGATTGTTGAGATGAATGTGGAAACACCCACCAACCTCAACAAGAAGCAGCGCGAGCTTCTGGAAGAATTTGCCAAAGAGGGCGGCGATAAAATCTCGCCGCGGTCCGAAGGGTTCTTCTCCAAGGTCAAGGACCTATGGGACGACCTGACCGAATAGGGTCAGGGCTCAAACAAAATTCAGGAAAGCCGTCTCCAGATCGGGGACGGCTTTTTTATTCGAAATAGCGGTCCAGCAGGGTGGTGATCTCGTCGATCAGGGCGTCGGCCTCGGCGTCGTCATCTTCCTCCAAGGCCTGGTCGATCAGGACGGAAAGCGTGGTGACCGCCGTACGCAGCATGACCTGCTCGCGGCCTTCCGGCAGTTGAACGCCGGCAACCGCCAATGTCTGCCGGACAAGCTCATCCAGATGACTTTCCGGCCCCGGTGTCACATCCCACAAGCTGTTGTGCGCGTTGGCCCATCGGGTCAGGTCGCGGAATGTGGGGTGGCTGCGGGCCGCACGCCAGAAAACACGGATCAGCTGTTCGTGGGTTTTGCGAAAGCCCTGGCCGGGCTCCATCTGTTCAAGGGCGTTCGCTACCGTGCCGACCACGTCATCATAGGCCACCTGATGGAGAAGCCCGATGATATCATTCCTGTCTTTGAAATAGCGGTAGATAGACCCAACCGGGATACCTGCCTCGCGCGCGACTGCGGTCGTGGTGATAGCCTCGATGCCGTCCCGAGCCAGGATATCTTCCGTGCGGGCAATAATCATGTCCCGGCGGGCTTTGGCCCTCGCCTGCATGGGTTTCTGAACGGTCGTTGACGGCACGCGGTGCTCCCTTTTCAGGCGCTTTTAACCCCCGCGAGGGATACTAGTCCAGTTCCAAAAAAAATGAAACACTTTCACTTTTTCTTGACGAAAGACCAAAGCTTCTGCACTGTGGCACGCAGGAATTAATGGATTCCATTGGAGGGGAAGCCGATGGAAAAGGGGGAAGCGATGACCAGTTTCAAACATGCTCTTATGGGGCTTCTTATTCTTGTGGTGGCACCGGCTGCCCTTGCGGAAGACGCGATTGTCCGGATTGATGCCGGCACTGATATTCAGGAGGCGCTGCAGGAAGCGCTGATCCTGGCTGAACCGGGCACCACTATCGAACTACCGGAAGGCACGTTTTCCTTTTCCGCCGCGCTTTCACTGGACGTGCCGGACATTACGGTGCGCGGCGCCGGGATGGACAAGACGATCCTCACTTTCAAGAACCAGATCGCCGGGTCGGAAGGTCTGTTGATCACGTCTGACCGGGTATCGATCGAAAACCTCGCGGTGGAAGACACACCCGGTGACGGCATCAAAGCCAAGGGCGTGGATACGGTTTCCTTCCGTAACGTGCGGGTTGAATGGACCCGCGGGCCGAACGCTGAAAATGGCGCATACGGCCTCTATCCCGTTGAATCGAAGAACGTGCTGATCGAGGGGTCTGTGGTCAAAGGCGCATCGGATGCCGGCATCTATGTGGGTCAAAGCCAGGACATCATTGTCAGGAACAACCGCGCCGAACTGAATGTGGCCGGGATCGAGATCGAGAACAGCTACCGCGCTGACGTCTACGGCAACACAGCCACCCGCAACACGGGCGGCATCCTGGTGTTTGACTTGCCGAACCTGCCGCAGATGGGCGGTCACAGCGTCCGGGTCTACCAGAACAAGGTCGTGGGCAACGACACCGCCAACTTTGCCCCTCCGGGCAATATCGTGGCCACTGTGCCGCGCGGTTCCGGCATCATGATCATGGCCAACCGCGAGGTAGAGGTGTTTGAGAATGAGATCGGCGAAAATGCATCTGCCAACATTCTCCTGGTTGCCTACCCGCGTGAATATAACGATCCAACCTATAACCCGTTGCCACGCCGCATCTATGTGCATGATAACAAGCATGGTCGCGCTGGCTGGGACCCGGACGGCGCCGTCAAAGACCTGATCGCGCCGCGCACTGGTATGCCTGTGCCGCAGATTGTGTGGGACGGTGTCGTTGACGGCTTCTGGGCGGGCCTGTTTGGTCCTGACGATGAGGAAAGTGTCAGGATCAATGAGCCGGAAGGCACCACCTTTGCCAACCTGCAGTTCGTCAAGGACCATATCCTGCCCTGGGGCGCTGACCCGGACCGGGACATCGAAGATTATGCCGGTTCCTATGAATTCCGTGGGCCGGTAGAGTTGCCGCAGGACAAACCTGTGGCCGTGGCTGAAAACAACTAGGGGGATGGGTCAGGTGCGTGTTCTGTTATTGGTATTCCTGACACTGGTTTTTCTGATGGGGGTAACCAGTGCCCCGGCGGTGGCGGCCCCTCCGTCCACCGCTGCAGTCAATGATGCCGCGCTCCTGACCCCGCGCCCTGCGCGCAAGCTTTCAGCCTATAATCTGTTCAAGGATGGCGCTGCCCAGGTGCCGAACGACGGGGTTTACCCTTATGACCTGGCGACGCCCCTGTTCACAGATTACGCCCACAAATACCGCTTTGTTTATGTGCCGGAAGGCAAGGCCGCGGCCTATGATGACCGCGAATCATTTGTCTTTCCCGTCGGTAGTGTCTTGGTCAAAACCTTCGCCTACCCGGCTGATTTCCGCGAGCCGGAAGAGAATATCCGCCTGATTGAGACGCGGCTTCTGATCCGCGGTGACAAAGGCTGGGCTGCCTGGGCCTATGTCTGGAACGCCGATATGACCGACGCCGACCTCAAGGTGGCGGGCAAGGTGCTGCCTGTGTCGTGGGTTGATGAAGCGGGCGACCAGCGTGACATTCAATATGTGGTGCCGAACCGCAACCAGTGCAAAGGCTGCCATGTGATGGGGGATGAATTTTCGCCCATCGGGCCAAAAGCCCGGAACCTGAATTTCACTTATGACTATGACGGCGGGGCAGAAAACCAGCTGGCCTTTTGGGCCAACCATGGCTTGCTGGACGGAGCGCCTGCGCCCGCAGACGCCCCCAGCGTGCCCCGCTATGATGATCCCGCAGCGCCCCTTGAGGCCCGCGCACGGGCTTATCTGGATATCAACTGCGCCCACTGCCACCGCGCCGAAGGTCCGGGGTCCACATCAGGCCTGTTCCTGACCTGGTGGGAGCAGAACAAGACAGCATGGGGCTATCTGAAGCGCCCGGTGGCGGCAGGCCGCGGGTCGGGCGGCTTCATGTTTGATATCGATCCCGGCAAGCCGGACCAATCGATCCTGATCCACCGCCTTAAATCAACCGATCCGGGCGTGATGATGCCTGAGGTCGGGCGGACAACCGTTCACACTGAAGGGGTGGAGCTTCTGAGGGAGTGGATAAAAACTATTGAGTAACAACGACATGTGTATCGGAGTAGAGAAGCTTGCTATGCTGGATTGCATGGCAGGCTGTTTGTGTTGTGGGATCGGCCTCAGGGAGATGGGAGGCGGTTTCATGAAAGCGGTCAGGCACCCATGCCAGTAACCTTGATAGGAGGTTAGCGGTGCCGGATCAGGTCAGTTAGAGAAATAAGGGGGGGAAGCCCATGTCTACGACCAAACTGTCAAGCGCCCTGATGTCGGGCGTCAGTATTGCCGCGTGTTTAAGTCTCGCGCCGGCGGTAAGTGCCCAGGATACTTCTGATAATACGCTGACACTCGAGGAAATTACCGTAACCGCGCAAAAGCGTGAGCAATCGGCCCAGGATGTGCCGATTGCGCTGAATGCCTTTTCCGGCAATTTCCTGGAGACGGTCGCGGCGGAAGACCTCCGCGATATCACGGCCTATACACCAGGCCTTGAAGTCTCAGGTGTAACCCAGCCACGCTTCAAGATTCGCGGTATTGAAACCAGTGATTTTGGCGTGGGCACCGACCCGGCTGTGGGCGTGTTCGTGGACGGGGTCTATGCATCCCGTTCGGGCGCCGGCATTGTGTTTTTCTCTGACCTTGAGCGGGTTGAGGTGCTGAAGGGCCCGCAGGGTACTCTTTTTGGCCGCAACACGGCGGCCGGCGCAATTTCCATCATCACCAACAAACCGGACATGGATGAGTTTTCCGCACGCGTGAACCTGCGCTATGGCCGCTTTGACAAGCAGCGGATTGACGCCATGATCAATGCGCCGCTCACGGACACGGTAGCCATGCGCGCCAACTTCCTGGTCAATGACCAGGACGGCTACGCCACTGATGCGCTGACGGGGGACGATTATGGTCGCGAACACAATGTCACCGGCCGGGTGCAGGTGCGGTGGGAACCAAGCGACCGCACGGCGCTTAATCTGGCGTTCGAGTTTGACCACACCAAGCAGGATGAAGACCAGCCTGTGGTGGGCGTCTCTGACGGCAGCCTGGATTTCGCACCGGGGGCAGAAACCCTCAATGACATGCCGGGCCATGTGGATTTCCTGCATGCGGTGCTGGGACCATCATTTGGCGGCCTGACGCGTGAGCAGTTCGGTGCCTTGCCGATTGCCGCGCTGACAGGCGGTGTGCCTTTGCAGGCCTTCTATGCCAACTTCACGCCAGCGGGCTATGTGCCTGCGTCAAGCGGGGACTGGTCCGTGTTCCGGGACGGTAACTCCATCGGCGGGGCTGACCCTTATGGGCCATTCTCATCGGACGTGAGGAACGGGGAAGAGAACCGTGACCTGGACGGTGTGACGCTGACCATCACCCATGATTTCGACTGGGCGACGCTGACGTCCATTTCCGCCTTCAAGCGCTTCACCTCCAACAACCTGGAGGAAGAAGACGGCACGGCGGACCCGGATTTCTATTTCGACAGTAACAACATCGAAGAGAATGAGCATATCTATCAGGAACTGCGGCTGAACGGCCAAAGCGGTGATCTGACCTGGACTATCGGCGGTAGCTATTATTGGGAAAACGCCAAGCAGAACACGGTGGTAAATGCCACCATGAATTCGATCGACACCGCGCTTTATAACCTCGGCGCCACGCCGGGCATCCTGGTGGCGAACGGCTTCAACCCGCTGGACGGCATCAATGGCTGTGAAAGCCTGTTCCTCGATACCATGAACTCGTTTGTTGGCCTGACAACCGTGCCGCTGGGCTGTATGGACCCGTCGGCCGTGGGCACGCCGCTTGAGGGCCTGTCGCTTGAGGATGTATCCAATATGGCGCTCCAGAGCTTCGATGGTCGCCTATGGACCGAGCATATGTACGGTGAAGGCACCTTCAAGGCGTTCGCCGCTTTTGCTGATGCCACCTATGCCGTGACCGACCGGCTGAACCTGACGGCGGGTATCCGTTACACCCACGACAAGAAAAGCTGGCTGTGGCGCACAGACCCGCGGGAGATTGAGGGATCTGACCTTCTTGAAATCCCGGGTGTCGGCAACCTGGCGGACATTCACCAAGCGATCCTGCAGGCGGTTGTCGGCGGGTCTGGCGACATTGTCTACAACCTGCCGATCTGCGCGGACGCCAGCACCCAGGTGTGTGAGGGTCGTGATTTTGAACGCAGCCAAAGCTGGAACAATGTCAGCCCCCGGGTGGCGGTGGATTACCGCGTCTCGGATGATGCCATGGTCTATGCCTCCTACGCGCGGGGCTACAAGGCGGGCGGCTTCAACAGCCAGGAAGTCAACAGCGAGTTCGATAACGAAAGCGTCTGGAACGTTGAAGTGGGCCTGAAGTCCCAGTGGTTCGATGACCGGGTGCGGTTCAACGCCTCTGTGTGGAAATATAAATATAACGACAAGCAGGCGATTCGCCTGGCGTCGTTCGAAAGCGGGTCTGTGCCACGCTATGTCACGGAAACGTCCGACACCGAAGGCAAGGGTGTGGATATTGAACTCTTGTGGGCGCCTGCGCCAGGCCTCCGCTTGTTCGCCAACGGCGGCTATCAGGATGTCACCTGCACCGAAAACTGCGGCATATCAGAGGTGGGCGAGCCCACCGGCGCACCAAAAGCGCGTGTTTCCTTCGGCGGTGACTATAGCTTTGGCCTCGGCGGCGATAACGGCTCCATCAACCTGCACCTGGACCACAGCTACACCAGCAAGGAACGGCTGAACGGCCAGTGCCTGTCTGAAGGCACATGCGGCACCATCGTGTGGGGCAACGGCAGCTGGGAGACCGGCAAGGCCCGGAATCTTACCAATGTGCGTATGGGCTGGACCAATGCGGATGAGGATCTGAGCATCTCGCTCTTTGTCACCAACCTGTTCGCCAACCGCTATCTTGGCGGTGCAACGGGCGTGACGGCGGAGACATTCGGCACGCCGATTTCCGAACGCGAGACGCCAAGCCTGTGGGGCATTGACCTGACAAAACGCTTCTAAGTCGTTGGCGGGCAGTGCTTTCTAAGCGCTTGCGCAAGAAAAAATAGAGATGGCCGGGTTCTGCCCGGCCTTTTCTTTTTCCCCGCCGACTGGTAGCAATTGATCAGGTTTCCAATTTTGGGGAAGACGCAGATGGCGGAAAATATTCAGATCGGGATTTTGGGCTGTATGGGCCGCATGGGGCAGGCGCTGACGGAAGAATTCCTGAAAACCGCAGGCATTACCATTGCCGCGGGGTCCGAAATTGCGTCCCATCCGGATATTGGTAAGCTCATTCCCGGCACAAATGTCCATCTTGCGGACACGGCCGAACATGTTTTCCATGAAGCCGATGTGGTGATCGATTTCACCCCGCCTGGCCAGACAGCCACCCACGCCGCGCTCGCGCGCTCGACGGAAACCGCGCTGGTTGTGGGCACCACCGGCATGACGGCAGCCGACCACGCGGCGCTCGACCGCGCGGCAGAGGCTGTGCCGATCATGCAGGCGGGCAATTATTCGCTGGGGGTCAACCTGATGATGGCGCTGGTGCGTGACGCCGCAAAGCGCCTGGGCACCGACTGGGACATCGAAGTGGTTGAAATGCATCACAGGCATAAGGTGGACGCGCCAAGTGGCACCGCCCTGATGCTCGGTGAAGCGGCGGCGGAAGGCCGCGGCCACCCGCTTGACGATTTGCGCACCAAGGCGCGCGAAGGCATCACCGGCGAGCGGAAGGAAGGCACCATTGGCTTCTCCGCAGTGCGCGGCGGCGCCGTGATTGGCGAACATGATGTTGTCTTTGCAAGCGATAGCGAGCGCCTGACCATCAGTCACCGGGCCGAAAACCGCGGTCTCTTTGCTGCGGGCGCCGTGAAAGCGGCGCTTTGGCTTGCAGGCAAGGGCGCAGGCCGCTATTCAATGACGGACGTGCTTGACCTCAAGTAGCGTCAATTAGGGGGAGATATCATGGAAGAAGCGCTGGTTTCACTCTGGAACGGCCTGCCGTTCTTCGTCATTCATTCGGCTACCAGCCTTGTGATGCTGCTTATCGGCATCTTCATCTATACCCGCATCACGCCCCATGATGAGCTGAAGCTGATCCGCGAAGGCAATGTGGCGGCGGCCACCACGCTCGGCGGTGCCATTGTCGGCCTGTCGCTGCCGGTGGCCTTCTCGATGGCGTCATCAATGAATGTCTGGGACATTGTGGTGTGGGGCGTGATTGCCCTCCTGTTCCAGCTCGCGGCTTTCCGCCTGGTGGACCTGTTCCTCAAGGGCCTGTCGCACCGGATTGAGAATGGCGAAATGGGCCCGGCGATCCTTCTGGTCTCATTCAAGCTGGCGACAGCCGCGATCAATTCGGCAGCCATTTCGGGCTAGGGGGGCGCCGGCATGCGCCGCACGGTCGAATTTCTTTTCTATATCATTGCGATCCTCTATTTCATCGCCCGCTACGCGGACGTGGATCTGGAGGACAAGAACCCACGCCGCCCGGTGCCGGGCGATCAGCCGCCTGCGGTCCTGACACCTGATGACGCGCCCTTGCCGCGTGCCGAGCTTGGCGATGTGGTCGTTGCGCTGGACCCACAGGCAAAAAACAGTGTGGGCACGGCCTTTGCGGTCGACAGCCGGGGTACGTTCGTGACCGCCCGCCATGTGGTGGATGGCTGCAAGCAGGTGTATCTGGTGGTTGGCCCGCGCCAGCTGGAGCCGGTCCTGTCCGCCGTTAGTGACACGCACCGTGATTTCGCCGTGCTGCGCGCCCGCGCGCTCAGGGCCCAGCCGTTTGCGCTGACGGACACAAGCCCGGGTCGCGGCACCAACGGTTTTATGATGGGGTTCCCGCAGGGCAAACCGGCGGACGTGCGCGCCACGGTCTTTGGCCGCACCTTCATGCGCTCGGAAGGGCGCTACAATGCCCGCGAAGCCGTGATCGCCTGGGTGGAGCGCGAGCGCAGACCGCTGTTTGACGGGTCGCTTGGCGGCATCTCCGGTGGGCCTGTCTTTGATGAACAGGGTTATGTGGTTGGCACCGTTGTCGCGGGCGCCCCGCGCCGGGGCCGGGTCTATACCACCCACCCACAGGTGTTTAGGAACGCCGGGCTGATCAGTGATGAGGGCAAGACCATCCCGGGCCTGCGCGCGCAGGATTTCGACAAATCCGGCAACGCCCTAAGGGCCTCCCGCTCCATCGCGCAGGTCTACTGCAAGGTGGAGTGATTACCCTTTTAACCGGGCTAACTCTGGCATCAGCGCGGCCCTCAGTTTGCGGCGGTCGGTGGGGGTCAGGAACGTGCCGAACACCAGGGTTTCACCGTGGGACGCGAGTGATAGCTGGTTGCGGTCTTCGTCGATGGTCTTGAGGTCCAGCTTCACCCAGTAAGGGTCAAAGCGCCAGCTTTCTACCCGCCCGCCCGGATGCACGCGGGTCAGGATCAGGTCTTTCTCCGATAGCTGCAGTGTCTCGTAAAGTCGTGCCGAACGATAACTGAAATGAAACGCCAGCCAGATGGCCAGAAGGTCGACCCCGAGGAAAATCACAACGGGCCAGGCGCCCACCATGATGAACCGCAGGCCCGCGAGCAGGCACACAGCGATCAGGAACCAGAACAGGCGGCGGAACTGGTGGGGCTTCAGGGACCGGTGCGGGTACAGCGTGGCATCAAACAACAGTTGGGTGCCATCACCCATGCACGCAGCCGTCTCGCCCGCACCTCCGCGCGCGATCATGTCATTGCTTCCCGTTTTCATGGGACCACTATAACAGGCCTAGAGGCGTTCGCCCCGTAACAGTTTCGGGAGGTCGCCGACTGTTCCCCGGGCATGCTGCATGAAGAAATTCTTCAGCGGCACCACTTGGTCCACCGCCGCCATGCCTACATCGCGCACCAGCTTGATGGGCGCAATATCGTTTGAAAACAGGCGGTTGAAGCCGTCCGTGATGGCGTAAACGCTGGCGTTATCTGTGGTGCGCCAGCGGCCATAATTTTCAAGCACGCTCAGTGCCCCGATATCCAGGCCCACACGCCGGGCGTCCACCAGCGTTTCAATCAGCGCCGCCACATCTTTCAGCCCCAGGTTCAGCCCCTGGCCGGAAATGGGGTGAATACCGTGCGCGGCGTCGCCGATCAGCGCCAGCCGGTCGGCCACATAGTCCTGCCCATACTGAAGCGTCAGCGGATAGGCCCAACGCCCGCCAATCACCTTAACCTCGCCGAGGAAATCGCCAATCCGGCGCCGGACCTCGCTTTCAAATGCGCGGTCACTAAGCCCCATGATGGTCTCGGTGAGGTGGCTTTTTTCGGTCCACACAAGCGACGAGCGGTTACCGCACAGCGGCAGGATCGCGAACGGCCCGCTTGGTAAGAAGCGTTCATGTGCGATACCGCAGTGGCTGAACTCGTGCTCAACCGAGCACACAATGCCGTGCTGCTTATAGTCAATCACCGAAACCGGGATGCCCGCGTGTTGGCGCACCAGGCTGCCGCGCCCGTCCGCGCCGATGATCAGGTCGGACTTGATCACGGTGCCGGAGGTCAGCGTGGTGGTGACGCCCTCTTTGGTGCGGTCGATTTCGGCGACGCGTTCGGGCGCCAGCAGTGTCACGCCCTTGATTTCCTTCAGGTGCTCAAAAAGCGCGATGCGGGTATGGCGGTTCTCGACCATATGGCCCAAGGGCCCATCACCCAGCGTTTCATGGTCGAAATGGAGCGACAGGAGCGATGGCCCGTCGGACACGCGGATCTCCAGGATCGGCTGGGCATAGGGTTCCATATGCTTCCAGATGCCAAGGGCTTCGAAAAGCTGGCAGGAGGCGAAGGCCAGTGCGCTCGCCCGGCCGTCATATCCGGCTGCCGTCAGGTCACCCTGGGGCGCCATATCCACCACGGCAACCTCGAAGCCGTGTTCGGCAAGGCCGATGGCCGCGGTCATGCCCGCAAGGCCGCCGCCGATGATGGTGATATCCGTTTCCAACTTTTTATCGCTCATAGTGCCTGTCCACTCACGGCAAAATCTCTCCCTTTCATGTAGGCCTCATTGGCCCCCCGTGTCCAGTGGCATGGTGCCGCAGTTGGGGTGCCGGGCAGCAGAAAGTGGCTGCCCATAAAATGCCGCACTTGTCCTCGAGCATTGATAAAGAGTAAAGTGACCGCGAACAGGACGAGAACATAGCCGCTGCGCGCCCAAGGGAGACAGGCGCGACGGGCGGTTCGGGGAGCAATTGTTACGTGTCGGCACGCAAGAAAACCGCAGCAACCAAACCAGTGAAACAGAAAAACGGCAGCGCGCCGCTGTTGCCGCCTGCCTTTGTGACTTTCATGAAAAGCACCGGCTGGCGCACGCTTGGTGTGATCCTGATGCTCATGGCCCTGGGCACCTATGTGGCGCTCTTCTCCTATAATCCGGCGGACCCGACCATCAATAATGTCGCGAGCGGCGCCACAAGCAACCTTTTGGGGCCCATTGGTGCCAACGTGGCGGATGTGTTGATGCAGACGCTGGCGATGGTGGCTTTCCTGTTGCCGGTTCCCCTCTTTCTGTGGGGCTTGAAGATCGCACGGCTCAAGTGGCTACCGCATTTCTGGATCAACCTGATCATGGTGCCCGTGAGCCTGATCCTCCTGGCGATTGCCGTCAGCGTGGTCTCGCCCGCGCCAGATTATGTCATCCAGCCGGGCTATGGCGGGGCCCTTGGCCAGCGGCTTTACCTGATGGTGATTGAGCTGTTCGCCAGCTTTGTGATCCCCGCCTGGGCATACGGTACGGCTTTCGCCGTGTTGGGCGTTCCGGCCTTTTTCTATAGCTTCGCCCTGAATAAGGACGAATGGCGCACGATCCTGCAGACCATCCGGTATGCGCTGATGACCATCCTGTCGTGGATTGTCTGGGGCCTGAGGATGATCGGCCACGGTATCATGGTGACGTTCCATGCGCTGTTCCGGCGCGACAAGGGCGAGGGCGGCGACCGGGTAGAGCCTGAGATGACGCGGCCTGAACGCAAGACGGTGGAAAAGCCAGAGCCCAAGGCCCCGGTAACGCCCGCCGCACCCAAGCGCGTGAAGGCACCGGCCAAGCCGAAGCGCGGCACGCGGGAAGTCAAGGAAGCCCAGAAAACCCTGGATTTTGGCGACGCCAACGGTTTCCTGTTGCCGCCGCTCCAATTGCTGGCACCGCCACCGCCGCCTGAGAAGGTCGGCCGTATCAGCGCCGAAGCGCTGGAGCAGAACGCCCGCATGCTGGAAAGCGTGCTGGACGACTTTGGCGTGCAGGGCGAAATCAAGGACGTTCGCCCCGGCCCTGTGGTCACCCTTTATGAGCTTGAGCCCGCGCGCGGCGTGAAATCCGCCCGGGTGATCGGCCTTGCTGACGACATCGCGCGGTCCATGAGCGCCATCTCCGCCCGTGTGGCGGTGGTGCCGGGCCGCAATGCCATTGGTATCGAGCTGCCGAACAGCGACCGCCAGACCGTCTTCCTGCGCGAGTTGCTGGCCAGTCGCGACTATGAAGCCACCAAGGCCCGCCTGCCGGTGGCGCTGGGGAAAGACATTGGCGGAGCGCCCGTGGTGGCCGATCTCGCGTCGATGCCGCATCTCTTGGTCGCGGGGACCACCGGTTCTGGTAAGTCCGTCGGCATCAACACCATGATCCTGTCGCTTCTCTATCGCCACAGCCCCGAGACGCTGCGCTTCATCATGGTTGACCCCAAGATGCTCGAGCTTTCTATCTATGACGGCATCCCGCATCTGCTCACGCCGGTTGTGACGGAACCCAAGAAGGCCGTTGTGGCACTGAAGTGGGCAGTACGCGAGATGGAAGAACGCTACCGCAATATGTCCAAATTGGGTGTGCGGAACCTGGCGGCTTTCAACAAGCGGGTTGAAGAGGCCAAAAAGAACGGCGAGCGCTTGACGCGCGAAGTTCAGACCGGCTTCGACAAGGAAACCGGCCAACCGATCATGGAAGAGCAGGAGTTCGACTTCCAGCCCCTGCCGTTCCTGGTGATCGTGATCGACGAGATGGCGGACCTGATGCTGGTGGCGGGCAAGGATGTGGAAGCCACCGTCCAGCGCCTGGCACAGATGGCGCGGGCTGCCGGCATCCACGTGGTGATGGCCACCCAGCGTCCGTCGGTGGACGTGATCACAGGTACCATCAAGGCGAACTTCCCGACGCGGATCAGCTTCCAGGTCACCTCCAAGATTGACAGCCGCACCATCCTGGGCGAGCAGGGCGCCGAACAGCTTCTGGGCATGGGCGATATGCTCTTCATGGCCGGGGGTGGCCGTATCACCCGTGTGCATGGTGCTTTTGTGTCTGATAATGAAGTGGAAGATGTGACAACCCACCTCAGGAAACAGGGCGCGCCGGATTATCTGTCTGAGGTGACGGAAGAACCTGAAGAAGGTTTCGACAGCCCGTTCATCCCCGGTCCATCTGGTTCGAGCGATGATGCCAACAACAGCCTCTATGATCAGGCGGTGGCGGTTGTGATCCGTGACAAGCGGGCGTCCACAAGCTATGTGCAGCGACGCCTCAAGATCGGCTACAACAAGGCCGCGTCGCTGATCGAGGAAATGGAAGAACAGGGCGTGATCAGTGCGCCGAACCATAAGGGCCAGCGCGAAGTGCTGGTGCCTGACCGGGAAGAAGAATTTTAGGAAGCGATATGCGGTCCCTACCCTTGTTTGGAGTTTATCTGGCCTTGTTGGCCCCGGCTGCTGTGGCCCAGGACACGGCCTTGCCGCCCCTTGAAGAGCAGACGGTCGAGGAAAACCAGAGCCTGAAGGCGCTCCGGCAGGTGCAGGACTATATGGACGGTGTCGAGACGCTCGAGGCCGAGTTTCGCCAGCACGCGCCGAACGGCAATATCGCCACCGGCCGCCTGTATCTCGAGCGCCCGGGCTATGTGCGCTTCGACTATACGGACGAAACGCCCTTCCTGATTGTGGCCGACGGCAAAACCCTGAATTTCGTTGATTATGAGATTGGCCAGGTGACCAAATGGCCGCTCAAGAAAACGCCCCTGCGTGCGCTTCTTGGCGGCTCAGTGGATCTTGCCAGCCTGCAGGCGCACATTGAGATGGGCCGCCCAGGCTTTGAAGACCTGATCCTTTTGTCTGCGCGCGATCCGGAAAACCCGGAGCAGGGCGAAATCACCCTGAACTTCATGCCGGACGACGGCATGCCCACAGGCCTCCGGCTTCTGGGCTGGCAGGTGGTGGACGCCAAGGGCGAAATCACCCAGCTGACGCTGACCGACCAAAAGGTGAATACAGCACTCGATGATGCGCTCTGGACGTTTGAAGACCCACGTGGCCTGACCAAACGTCGCCGCACCCGCCGTTAATTTTTTCGTCATTCGCCGGCTTGACCGGCGAATCCGTATATTTGGGCAAGCAGAAAAATTGTATGTGGACTCGCCGATCCTGTCGGCGAGTGACGATAACGAAAACCACGTCCGTTTGTGGCTTGCGAAATCACAAAACTTGCCTAAATGAGGGAAGCTTTGGCTTAGCGCTTGCGCTGACCCCGCGCAGCAGCTAGGGCTTGATCTGATCTGCGTTAAGGTGATGTGATGGATACCCAAGAAGACGATATTGACGAGGTTTTTGACGATCTGCCAAGCCTGAAGTCTGTGGCGCCCTTTGTGGCGTTGGCGGCAAACGTGCGCTGGTTCCGGACACTGGGTGAAGACCCCGATCGGGAAACGGTCGAGATCGCCCGCGCCTACGCTGAAGCGCTTGGTTTCCCCGACGCTGAACCCGGTTTCCTGGCGGACTGGGAAGAAGCCGCCGACGCAGCTGAGAACACCGAAGTCAACAGCCCGGCCTGGGAAGCGGAAGAACAGCTGCGCGCCGCCCTCACGGACGACGTGCTGGCATTCCTTGACGAGCAGACGCTTGAGATGGTCATGACGCATGTCACTGGCGCTGTTTCCGAAGCCATTGAGGAAAGCGCCACAGATGCCGCGCGGGACCTGCGGATTTTTGATGAGGAATTTGTACGCGCCACATCGGGTGCTGCCGTGCAGGCAACCTATCAGGCGGCGCTCGCGGCCATGACAGGCGCGGACGAGGACCATCCGTTTGCGCTCAGGTTCCAGCTGTTCGAGAAAGGCCGCTGGCCCATCGGCATCATCGGCAACAGTTTTCTGATTTTCTAGAACAAAAAAGACAGGTGAGGGAGCAGCACATGCGGCTGATTACATGGAACATCAACTCGGTGCGGGCGCGCCTTGATATTGTTGCACAGCTGGTGCGGGACTATCAGCCCGATGTGCTGTGTCTGCAGGAAACCAAGGTGCAGGACCATATGTTCCCAACCGGCTTTTTCGAGGAACTCGGCCTGCCCCACCTGGCGATCCATGGCCAGAAAAGCCACCATGGTGTCGCGACGGCTTCGAAGGCTGCGATCGATGAGCATTTCAAGATCGACTGGTGCGAAAAGGGTGACGCCCGCCATATTGCCGTCAAGCTGGATGGCATGCCGACGATCCATAATTTCTATGTGCCCGCAGGCGGGGATGAACCCGACCCGGTGATCAACGACAAGTTCGCCCACAAACTCAAGTTCCTGGATGAGATGACCAGCTGGTCGGCTGATCTTGACGGTGACCATATCCTGGTAGGGGACCTCAATATCGCGCCCTATGAGGACGATGTCTGGGACCACAAAAAGCTTTTGAAGGTCGTATCGCACACGCCGGTGGAGGTTGAGGCCATGCTGAAGCTGATCGAAGCGCATGGCTGGCAGGACATCATGCGCGATTTCGTGCCGAAGGATCAGAAGCTCTATAGCTGGTGGTCCTACCGGGCGCGCGACTGGTCGGCGGCGGACAAGGGCCGACGGCTAGACCACGTCTGGACCAGTCCAAGCCTGAAAGGCAAGGCGGTCCATATGGAAGTGATACGGGATGCGCGCGGTTGGGTAAAGCCATCCGACCACGCGCCGGTGCTGGTTGATTTCAACTTCTAACCCTGGAGCCCGTCATGGCGGACTATAAAATCGAGACCATGACGGCATCAGACGTGCGCACGGCGGTGAACTGGGCGGGGCGTGAGGGCTGGAACCCTGGCCTTCATGACGCCGAAACCTTCTTTGCGGCTGACCCGGCCGGCTTTTTCAAGGGGACTCTCGGCGGCGAGATTGTCGCCACCGGCAGCGCCGTGATCTATGACGATCATTATGCCTTCTGCGGGCTTTATATCGTCGCACCCGAACATCGCGGCAAGGGCTATGGCCTTGCGCTCACCAAAACGCGGCTGGCCCACTGTGGCGACAGGAACGTGGGTATCGACGGGGTTTTGGAGAATGTCCGCATTTATGAACGCATCGGCTATAAGCCCTTCTATGAAAACTGTCGGTTTGAGGGCGAAGCGAAAGCCGAAGCCCATGACGCGGGCGCGGTGCACGCAATCACAGCCGCTGACTTTGACGCCATCCGCGCCTACGACCGCCAGTGTTTCCCGGCGCACCGGGATGCCTTCCTGAAGGCCTGGCTGGGGCAGGGCGATGCACGGGCTGTCTGCTTCAAGGAGGACGGCGTGGTGAAGGGCTTTGCCGTTCGGCGCAAGTGTCTTGAAGGCCACAAGGTGGGGCCACTGTTTGCGGACGACGCCCATGTGGCGGAAACATTGTTTGGTGCCCTGCAGGCGGATATTGAAGGCGAAAAGATCATCCTCGATACGCCTGAATATAACCTGGAGGCAATCCGGCTGGCCACATTGCACGGCATGAAAAAGGTGTTCGCCACCGCGCGCATGTACCAAAAAGGCCTGCCCGACATTCGAACAGGCCAGATATTCGGCATCACCACATTCGAGCTGGGCTAGGCCGTAAAGCCCTGCAGGCTGTAGCCGCCGGGTTCGGTGACGAGAAGGCGCGCCATGCCGGGCTCGTTCTCGATCTTTTGCCGCAGGCGGTACACGTGGGTCTCAAGCGTGTGGGTGGTGACACCTGAATTATAGCCCCAAACCTCTGCCAGCAGCTCCTCGCGGCCCACGGCGTTGCCGCCGGCGCGGTAGAGATACTTGAGGATGGAGGTTTCCTTTTCCGTCAGGCGCACCTTCTTGCCACTGTCTTTCTCTTCCAGAATCTTGCCGGAAGGCCGGAAGTGATAGGGGCCGATATCGAAGGTGGCGTCTTCGCTTTGCTCATACTGGCGGAAGTGGGCGCGGATGCGCGCGAGCAGCACCGTAAAGCTGAAAGGTTTGGTGACATAATCGTTCGCGCCGGCATCAAGGCCGAGGACCGTATCGGCGTCCGACACATTGCCCGTCAGCATGATGATCGGCACGGAAACACCGGACTTGCGGATGCGCTTGCATAGTTCGCGGCCATCCATATCCGGCAGGCCGACATCAAGGATAATCATGTCCACCTGGTTTTCCTTGAGGAAATCCAGCGTCTCGCAGGCGGCGCCTTTCTCAACTGTCGTGAACTCGTCACACAGGGCCAGTTGGTCCGCGAGACCTTCCCGCAGATCTACATCATCGTCTACAAGCAGCAGTTTGCGAGTGGGCATTCCAATTATCCTCCGGCGCGTAAAATTATTTGCCATAGTATGCAATAACCAGCCCTATATAAGAAGTGGAAACAGATTGTACCATCACGCCCGGTCACATTTGTTTGATCGTTGCGCGAGGCTGTGACAAAAAGCGGCTGCTGACTTTTGGAGATTTCCCGCTATATGAAGGGCATGAACATTTCTGACCAATCCCTTCTGCGCCTGGAACGCGCGGCAGACGAGCTTCGGCGTGGCCAGCCCGTTGTCGTGACGGCGGGCGACCGTGCGCTTCTTGTGCTGCCGCTGGAGCTTGCCACCACGCCTGCGCTGGAGCGTTTTGATACCATGGTGACGGACAGCTTTGTGATGCTGACCAACAACCGCGCGCTGAGCCTGAAGGTGGCGGGTGAGGACTGGGCGGCCGTGCGGCTTGAGCGGCCAGAGTGGATGACAGCCGAGGACATGGTTGCGCTCGCGGACCCGACGCTTGACCTGGCGTCGCCGCTCAAAGGTCCCTACAGCCGGATCAATCACCCGTCTACCGCGCTCGATGAAGCGGCGATCAAGATGGTCAAATGGGCGCGGCTGTTGCCGGCTGTATTGGCGGCGGAAGTAGAGGGCGCGAAGGCTTTCCCAGACCAGATGGCAGTGGACGCGGACGCGGTTCTGAACGCGGATTTCGCCCAGGCGGCGGCGCTCAGGCAGGTGGCGTCGGCGCGCGTGCCGCTCGCGGGCGCAGAAAATACCCGGCTGGTTTCGTTCCGGCCCACGGCTGGCGGCATCGAGCATATCGCCATCATCATCGGCGAGCCGAACCGGCATGACCCGGTGTTGATGCGTATCCACAGCGAATGCTTCACGGGTGACCTCCTCGGGTCCCTCAAGTGTGACTGCGGCGAGCAGCTCAGGGGCGCCATCAAGGCGATCGAGGAAGCAGGTGGCGGTGTGCTTCTGTATCTGGCGCAGGAAGGCCGCGGCATCGGCTTGATCTCGAAACTCAAGGCCTATGCACTGCAGGACCAGGGCTATGACACGGTCGATGCCAACACCCGCCTCGGCTTCGACGTCGATGAACGTGTGTTCGCACCAGCAGCAGAGATGCTGAAGCAGCTTGGATTTGGGGCGGTGCGCCTGATGACCAACAACCCGGACAAAGTGGCGGGGCTGGAGCGCTTCGGGGTTAAAGTCGCTGAGCGCGTGGCGCACAAATTCCCCACCAACCCGCACAATGAACAGTATCTGGCCACCAAGAAGGCCAAGACCGGGCATATCCTCTAATGACGGTCTGGACCGTGACACCGGACGCGGACGACAGCCGCCGCGGCAGGCTGACGGGCCCCATGTTCGATGCGAAATGCGCACTCGGCAAGCATGGTGTGATTGCCATGGACCGCGGCCGGGAAGGCGACGGCAAAACACCTGCCGGTACCTATCCGTTCAGGAAAGTCTTCTACCGACCTGACCGTGAGGAACCGCCGGTCACGGACCTGCCCATGGAAGCGCTGACACCCACCCATGGCTGGTGCGATGACGGGACGAGCCCGCACTATAACCAGTTGGTGCGCCTGCCGTTCGGGCCCTCACACGAGAAGATGTGGCGCGACGACGCGCTCTATGACCTTGTGGTGGTGCTCGGGCACAATGACGACCCGGTGGTCAAGGGTATGGGCAGCGCCATCTTCCTGCATGTGGCACGCGAGGGCTTCAAGCCCACGCTTGGTTGCGTGGCGCTTGAAAAGGATGCCCTCCGCCGCTTCCTCAGGCAGGTAAAGCCGGACGATAAGATCAAGATCGAACTGGGTTAGCCGTAATCCCGGGCGCCGAAAATGGCGGTGCCGACGCGGATGTCTGTTGCGCCCATGGCGCTAGCCAGCGCGTAGTCGCCGCTCATGCCCATGGATAGCCGCGTAAGCCCATGTTTTTTCGCGAATTTCTTGAGAAGGCCGAAGTGCAAGGTTGGGTCATCATTCGCGGGCGGAATACACATCAGGCCCACCACATTGTGCCCTAAAGTGCGACAGTCTGCGAGAAGGTCTTCAAGGTCTTCGGCCAGCACGCCGCCTTTCTGCTCCTCGCGCCCGGTGTTGACCTGCAGATAGATGGGCAGCTTGCGGCCCTGCTTGTCCATCTCAGCCGCCAGGGCTTTCGCGAGTTTGGGGCGGTCGACCGACTGGATCACGTCAAACAGCGCCACGGCGTTCGACGCCTTGTTGGTCTGCAGGCCGCCGATCAGGTGCAGCTCCACATCCGGATACTCGGGCTTCAGCTCGCCCCAGCGTTCTTCGGCTTCCTGCACCCGATTCTCACCAAACACCCTGTGGCCGGCTTCAAGTGCCGCGCGCACGCGCTCTATCGGCTGCACCTTCGAGACCGCCACCAGCTTTGGTTGGTTTTCCGCGACACCCACGTGCTTGCACATGCGGGTGATCTCTTTCTTGACCGTGTCGATATTGGCTTTGATATCCGGCATCATTCTCAGGCGTCCTTTAGGCTTGTTGGTGCCCCGTTCCTATGGGATAGCTTACCCCTATGGTCAAGAGCGAGATAACATTAAGGGCTGAATGCGCCGCTGCCAAGATGATGACGGCATTGGGTGGCGCCCTGCCGATTTTCATCACCCACGCTGGCCGGGCACCCGACCCGGTTGCTGTGGCGCGCGGCCTGCCCCAAGGCGCCGTGGTGATCGTGCGCGACTATGACCATGCCGACCGTCCGGGCCTTGCGCGCACGCTGAGGAACGCAACAAAGGCGCGCGGACAGCTGCTGCTGGTCGCGGGCGACGCGGCCCTCGCGCGGGCGGTGGGGGCAGACGGTGTCCATTTGCCCGAACACCAGCTGGTGCGCCCACCGGTGCTGAACGGTTTTTCGCTGGTGACCGCCGCATGCCACAGCCGCGCGGCCATGACGCGGGCGGTAGCCATCGGGGTCGATATTGTGCTGGTGTCGCCGGTGTTTGAAACGCAGAGCCATGTAGGTGTGCCCGCCCTTGGCCTGCACCGGTTTGCCCGGCTGATCGCAGGCGTGCCCTTGCCGGTCGCGGCACTTGGGGGTGTGAATAGCGAGACGGCCAAAAAACTAAGGCCGCTTGGGATAGCGGCCTTTGCAGCAATCGATGGGTTTATTGGATAGAGCTGGCTAGAAGCGCAAGCGTCCACCCAGGAAGATCATCTGGGATTTTTCACCTGCTTCCGGGTCCACCATCAGGCGGCTGCCATAATCATAGTAGCGCACCCCGCCGGTAAGCCCCAGCGAGTCTGTCAGTCGGTAGCTGGCACCCAGTTCCACGGAAATGATGTTACGGGCTTCGTTCTCGATGCCGTAAAGGTCTGCGCCTTCGCGGTATTCGCTCATCGACAGGCGAGCCGACCAGCTGGGCGCCTGATAAGAGAAGCCGACATCAAAGCCGGACATGTCGGCGTCGAACAGGCTGGTCTGGCGCATCAGCGTCGCATCCAGGCCAAAGCCGGAATAGCCGAGCGACAGGCCAACGTTATATTGGCGTTCTGCCAGATCGCTGCTGTTGAAGGCGTTTGCGGCTGGCAAACCCTGCATGGACAGGCGGTAGGCGCTCTTGAGCGCAATCTCGAAACCGCGGTCTGTGGGGTCGTTCTTGTCAGCGCCGAAGGTTACACCCAAGCGGCCACCTGTACCGAACAGATCCTGGCCGTAGGAGCCGCGCACGGAGCCATCTGGCGCCAGCAGCGATGAAAAATCGGGCCGGTCAGCCATGCTGCCGATCGCCGAGCCACTCGCAGACGGGCCAGCTTCGCGAAGGTAGAAGAAGCCGTTATCCTTGGATTCGGTCGTCTCCCTCAGGCTCAGCTCGAGGTCCTTGATCGTATCGCCCTTGTCTGTCTTCTGCACATCGCGCAGCTTGGCCATCTGTTCGGCAATGAAGAGATCAAGGCTCTGAAGGAAACCGGTCGATTCAAAACGCGTTTTTTCATCCGCCAGCGTTGCTGTGGATGAGGCTGAAATCATCAGCGCCGTGAGGCCATATTTGATCGCGTTTTTCATGGTCATCGCCAACTCGTACACGGTACTACGCACCAATGGTATTGAATCCTTCGTTAACTTAGCAAGGGTCAGAGGCAAAAATAGGGAAGCCTGTGTCCTGCTTGCCACTATTTTGACGCTTTTCGGACTGGTCAGCGCCTCTTCTGACCGCTATAACCCGCTGGAGGCTGAAAAAAGTTTGCCAGCAGCTGGATAGTGTCAAGGCGAACAGGCCAGGAAAAAACGAATCCACGGGGTGTAGTATGCAAAATTTTGCCCGTACCATGATGGTACTGACGGTCAGTCTCTCACTGGGCGCTTGTTCGATGTTCGGCGGCGGCGACAAAGGTGAGGACACGGGCCCACGGACCACGGCTATCGGCGTCAACGGGTATCTGTGGCAGGCGGCGCTTGATACGCTGTCCTTCATGCCGTTCGATCAGGTTGAGCCGTCGGGCGGTGTTATCACAACCCATTGGCATTCCACAGCGGATGCCCCCGATGAGCGGGTCAAGCTGACGGTGCGCTTCATGTCGCAGCAGCTGCGCTCTGACGGCGTGAAGGTGTTTGTGGTGCGTCAGGAACGCAAGGACGGTACCTGGCTGACGGTACCGGTGCAGGCATCGACGGCGCTTCAGCTCGAAGAGGCGATCCTTGAGCGTGCCCGCCAGATGCGCGTTGCAGCGGCAAACTAAGCCGCGCATTCCAAGCGGTGCCCTTGGGCACCAAAGCAACCAGTTCTAGCCGGGCGCAAGCCCGGCTGTTTCAGTATAATAGAGGCAGGGCGAGAGCCTGGCCGGCAGTACAGAGATAGAGATCATGTCGCGCTACAACGCAAAAGCCACTGAAACCAAGTGGCAAAAAGTGTGGACCGAGTCCCAGACCTTCAAGACGGATACCGCGTCTGACAAGCCGAAATATTATGTGCTTGAGATGTTCCCTTATCCGTCTGGCCGGGTGCATGTGGGCCACGTGCGTAACTATACCATGGGCGATGTGGTGGCGCGTTACCGCCGCGCCCAGGGTTATGAAGTGCTGCACCCGATGGGGTGGGACGCTTTCGGCATGCCGGCGGAAAACGCGGCGATGGAGCGCAAGGTCCATCCTGCTGACTGGACTTACGACAATATCGCCAACATGCGCGAACAGTTGAAGCATATCGGCCTTGCCATTGATTGGGACCGCGAGATCGCCACCTGCGACGCGGCCTATTACGGCAAAGAACAGCAGATCTTCATCGATTTCTATAATGCTGGCCTGGTGTACCGAAAGGAAAGCTGGGTGAACTGGGACCCGGTCGATAACACAGTGCTCGCGAACGAGCAGGTGATTGACGGCAAGGGCTGGCGCTCCGGCGCACCGGTTGAGCGCCGCAAGCTTTCCCAGTGGTTCCTCAAGATCACCGATTTTGCCGACGACCTTCTTGAGGGCCTGAAGGGTCTCGAGCGCTGGCCGGACAAGGTGCGCCTGATGCAGGAAAACTGGATCGGCCGGTCTGAGGGCCTGAAATTCGATTTCGAGATTGCCCAGACGAATGAGAAGCTGCCGGTTTATACCACGCGGCCAGACACACTGTTTGGTGCCAGCTTCTGCGCGATTGCGGCCGACCATCCGCTGGCGGCCAAGCTGGCGGAAGACAATGCCGAGCTGAAAGCCTTCTGTGAAGAATGCCGCAAAACCGGCACCACCGAAGAAGCCATTGAGAAAGCCGACAAGAAAGGCTATGACACGGGCCTGACGGTCAAACACCCGTGTGACCCGACATGGGAACTGCCGATCTATGTGGCTAACTTTGTGCTGATGGATTACGGCACCGGCGCCATCTTCGCCTGCCCGTCAGGCGACCAGCGTGATCTGGACTTCGCCCGCAAGTACGACCTGCCCGTAGTGCCTGTGGTGCTGCCGGAAGGCGAAGACGCGGCGTCGTTCGAGATCGGCACCGAGGCCTATACCGGCGCGGGCAAGATGATCAACAGCCGCTTCCTGGACGGCATGGCCGCCGATGAAGCCAAGGCCCATATGATCGATCTCGCGGAAAAGGAAGGCTGGGGTGAACGCACCGTCAACTTCCGCCTGCGTGACTGGGGCGTGTCGCGCCAGCGCTATTGGGGCACGCCGATCCCGTTCGTGCACTGTGATGATTGCGGTGTGGTGCCTGTGCCAAGCGACCAGCTACCTGTTGAGCTGCCGGAGGATGTTTCCTTCGATAAGCCGGGCAACCCGCTGGAGCATCACCCGACGTGGAAACACACCGATTGCCCAAGCTGCGGCAGACCAGCTCGGCGCGAGACGGATACCATGGACACGTTCGTGGATTCGTCCTGGTATTTCCTGCGCTTCTGCACACCGGACTCCGACGCGCCGTTCGACAGCGATGTGGTCAACGAGTGGCTGCCGGTGAACCAATATATCGGCGGTGTGGAACACGCGATCCTGCATCTGCTGTATGCCCGCTTTTTCACCCGTGCGCTCAAGCATGTGGGTCGCACCACTATTGAAGAGCCGTTCGAGGGCCTCTTTACCCAAGGCATGGTGAACCATGTGACCTACAAGGACAGTGACGACGAGTGGGTGTTCCCCGAACTTGTCCGTTCCCGCGAAGACGGTTCCATGTTCCGTACCGATAACGGCCTTGAAGTTACCGAAGGCCGGGTTGAGAAAATGTCCAAGTCGAAGAAGAATGTGGTCGATCCCGACGACATCATCGACCAGTATGGCGCCGATACGGCCCGTTGGTTCGTGCTTTCCGACAGCCCCCCAGAGCGGGACCTGTTGTGGACTGAAGCCGGCATCGAGGGCGCCTGGCGTTTTGCCCAGCGCGTCTACCGCCTGGTGATGACCCCACCATCCGATTTCGCGGATCTGGGCGCGGCGATCCCCGACAGCCTGTCCGACAGCGCGCTGGCGCTCAGGAAAGCCACGCACAAGACGATCGAGGGCGTGACGGCAGACATTGAAAACCTGCATTTCAACAAGGCCGTTGCGCGGCTTTATGAATTCGCCAATGCGGTTGGCGGCAAATGCCTGGGCGACGGCGCACCGGAAGTGCTCCGCGAAGCGCTTGAGACGCTTGTGCTGCTGGTGGGCCCGATGATGCCGCACCTGGCGGAAGAGCTGTGGCAGGCGCTGGGCCACAAGACGCTGGTGTCCGAAACCGCCTGGCCACAAGCCATCAAGGCGCTGACGGTCGATGACACGGTCAAGATGGCGGTGCAGGTGAACGGCAAGGTGCGCGACACCATCGAGGTGGCCAAGGATATGCCCAAGCCGGACGTGGAAGCGCTGGCGCTCGGCCTTGATAACGTCAAGAAATACACCGACGGCAACACCATCCGCAAAGTGATTGTGGTGCCCGGCCGTATTGTCAACATCGTGGCCAACTGATGCGCGGCGCCCTTGTCATAACCCTGGCCCTGCTGCTGAGCGCCTGCGGTTTCCGCCCGCTTTATGAAGCTGGTGGCTCCTCGCGCGCGATGCAACAACACCTGGCAGGGGTTGAGGTTGCGCCGATTGCGGACCGGCTTGGTCAGGTGATGCGCAACCGTCTGTTGGACCGGCTGAACACCGGCGGCACGGCAGACTACCGCCTGACCGTGACGCTGGAGCAAAGCACGCAGGGGTACGGTATCCGGCCTGACGCCGCCGCGACCCAGGAACAGCTGACGCTTGTCGCCCACGTGGCTTTTATCCGGCTGAACGGGGAAGAGATTGTCTTTACCGAAGACATGCGGGCCCGCACCTCCTATGACCTGGTGCTGTCTGATTTCGCGACAGTGACCCAGCGGGAAGACAGCGCGCGCCGCCTGGCGCTTGAGCTGGCGGAACGCATTCACCGGCGGCTGGCACTTTATTTCACCAAAGCGGAGACCGACGTCCCGTGAAGGTAAAACCCCGCGACATACCCGCGATCCTCAAGTCCCTGGACCCCAAGGTCCGTGCGGTCTTGGTGTTTGGCCGGGATGACGGGCTGGTACGCGAACGCGCCGAGACAATCGGCAAACAGGTGGCCAAAGACCTGTCAGATCCGTTCCAGGTAGCGCGGCCAAGCCTTGCGGACATCAAGGAACACCCATCGCTTCTTCTCGATGAAATCTCTGCCATCTCCATGATGGGTGGCAGGCGTCTTGTGCGCCTTGAAGGTGCCGGGAACGAGAGTACGGAAGCGGTGAAGCTGGTGCTTGGGGCGGAGCAGGGTGACGGCCTCCTGGTCATCACCGGCGGGGACCTGAAGCCCACGTCGTCGCTTCGGAAAACCATGGAAGCAGCCAAGAATGGCCTCGCCATCGCCTGCTATGAAGACAGCACGCAGGACCTGATGGGCCTTGTGCAGAATGTCCTGTCTGATGCGGGCCTCAGTGCCACCCAGGACGCCGTGGCCTATCTGGTGGAAAACCTGGGCGGGGACCGCAGGGTTTCGCGCGGGGAACTGGAAAAGCTGGTGCTCTACAAGGGCACTGAAGGCGGGCAGGTGACGCTCGCGGATGCCAAGGCCTGCGTGGGCGATACGTCAGCCATGGGCCTGAACCAGATTGCTGAAGCCGTGACGGCAGGCAACCTCAAAAGTCTCGACCGCCTGATCGAACGCGCCTGGACAGAGGGCCACAGCGCCATCCCGATCCTGAGGCACCTGCAGATGCGCCTGATGCGCTTCCATGTGGCGCGGGGCATGATGGACCAGGGCATGAATGCCAGCGAGGCGGTGAACAAGCTTCGCCCGCCTGTGTTCTTCGGCGAGCGCGACCGTTTCATGGGCGAACTCCAGCGCTGGTCATCGCGCAAGATCGAGATGGCGCTTGAAATCCTGCTGGAGGCGGAGCTGGACTGCAAAACCACCGGCAACCCATCTGATGTGATCTGCGCCCGTGCGCTGCTGCGGCTCACCAAAGCGGCGAGATAGTCATGAAAATTGGATTTTTCGGCGATAGCTTCACCCATGGCGTGGGGGACCCAACCGGCAAGGGCTGGGTTGGGCGGCTCTGTGATGCCACCGGGCTGGACTATGAAAAATTCGGTGTGCCGGGAGATACCAGCGAAGGCGTGATGAACCGCTGGCAGGCTCAGGCCGAAGGCTTTGGCTTTGACCGGCTGGTGTTCATGATCGGCTCAAACGATGCGCTCCTCAATGAGCACCGCCGGGTGACCATCAATGAAGTCAACCGGTTGAAGAACGCCAAAGCCATCATGATGGCGGCGCGCGCGGTGGCGCCGACGCTTTTTGTCAGCGCCCTGCCTGTTGTGGACGATGCGCCCGCCAGTGGCCGTATTGGCGATATGGCCCGTCAGATGGGCATGATCGCCCGCATCAACAAGGTGGCTTACCTGGATATCTTCGCCGATGTGGCGGCGTCTGATGTCTGGCGCACTGAGGCCATGGCAAACGATGGCGCCCATCCGGGCGAGGGCGGTTACCAGCTTGTGGCCGACCTGATCGCAGGCCACACAGTGTGGCAGGACTTCATCGAGGGCTGACCTCCACCCGCTAATGGGTATCCGCGGTGAAGCGGTTATAGAAATAGCCGATCAGCCAGCCGGTGATCCAGCAAGATACGACCCAGGCCACCAGCCCGATAGCGAAGCCGAATCCGGTCAGCATCCAGCCGCGCCCCACCATGTCGATATGAACCATATGGCCGGTCATCGACATCATCATGCCCGGCAACGCGAACACCAGAAAACTGCATAAAAGCCACAGGACGGCGGCAGTTGCCGCGGCCGCGTTGGCAAGACCCATTGTATTGAGTTTCATGGTTCTGCTCCTTTCATGAACCCTGAAAAGGTACTCAGAACAATCTTGAGTATAGCACCAGACATCTTATCCGCGCGATGCGCAAATCAGCGCACCCCATGGAGTTTCCTGTAGGCGGTGGGTGAGAGCCCAAAGGTGCGCTCGAACGCCTGGATAAGGCGAACGGGCGTGCCGAAGCCGCTCTCGCCCGCGACAGCTTTGAGTGGCAGGTCGGGGCTTTCAAGCAGGGCCCGCGCAGCCTCAAGGCGCAGTTTTTCAAGGTAGCGCGCCGGCGTGTCGCCCGTCTCGAGCACGAACTTGCGGTGGAAGCTGCGTTCGCTCATGCCCGCCTGTTCGGCGGCGTCCGTTACCGTGATGGCATCCTTCATGTTGGCCTGCATCCATTCAAGGGTACGGCTGAAGGCGCCGGTGGCTTTGCTCTGGCCCTTGAGGAGGCTGCTGAACTGGGCCTGGCTACCCGGGCGGTGGGCGTAAACCACCAGCCGCCGGGCGATGCGCATGGCGACGCTGCGCCCGAGGTCCCGCTCCACCAGCGCGAGGGCCATGTCGATGCCGGCGGTGACACCGGCGGATGTCCACAACAGCCCATCTTCGACATAGAGGGCATCAGCGTCCACGCGCGTGTCAGGGTACAGTCGCGCGAGCGCGCCTGTCGCCTTCCAGTGGGTGGCCACGCACCGCCCGTCCGTCAGGCCCGCTGCCGCGAGCAGAAAGGTGCCGGTACACACAGACCCGACACGCCGCGTGGTGGTGGCGGCTTCCTGTATCCATTTCAGCGTTGGTTCTTTCGCCACGGCGCGGCGCACGTCGGCGCCGTTTCCACCTACGACAAGAAGCGTGTCGATGCCGCGTGGGCTGACGCTGACAAGCGGCGTGGCCTGCAGGCTGAGCCCGCAACTCGACCGCACCATATCACCGTCAAGGCTTGCGAGTGTCAGGTCATAGGCGGGAGCGGGCAGTTCCTCGTTGGCGCTGGCGAACACCTGGTATGGGCCGGTGATGTCCAGCACCTGCGCGCCATTGTAGGCGATAAAAACGATCTTTCTGCGGGGTTGGGTCATGTCCGGCTTTCTGAAGGTTGGCAGAAATATATAATAATTTGTCATATCCGCCATCGCGTTTCAAGGGCAAGCTTGTTGCACCCGATCACGACAGTGGAGAAAACAACATGTCCTTCAATATTGGTTTCCTGATTTTCCCGAACCTGACCCAGCTGGATTTCACCGGCCCCTATGAGGTGCTGGCCCGCGTGCCGGGTGCGAGCCTTCATGTGGCCGCCAAAACGCTTGAGCCCGTCACATCAGACAGCGGCCTCCGTATCCTGCCGACCGTCACCCTTGCGGAATGCCCGCAGCTTGATGTCATTGTGGTGCCCGGTGGGCCCAGTGTGGACGACTGGTACGGGGATGCGGAAATCATGGAATTCCTGCGCACACAGGGTGCAAAGGCGAAATATATCACGTCCGTCTGCACCGGGTCGTTGATCCTGGGGGCAGCAGGATTGCTGGATGGCTATAATGCCACAACCCATTGGTCAGCCATGGATAACCTCGCGTCCTTCGGCGCCATCCCTGCGGAAGGCCGGGTGGTACGGGACCGCAACCGCTTTACGGGCGGCGGTGTGACTGCAGGGATCGATTTCGCGCTCAGTGTGGCTGCGGAACTGGCGGGCGAGCAGGTGGCGAAAGCTATCCAGCTGGGGCTCGAGTATAATCCCGCGCCACCCTTCAAGGGCGGGCACCCCAGTGTGGCAGAGCCTGAACTGGTGGAGGCCGTGACGGCCCTGATGGCAGACCGGCTTGACCGCAGGCGGCAGGCGGCCGGGCGACACGCGCTGGCAAGCTAGGCCCCAAAAGGAAACCGGCTGTCAGGTTGCCCCAACAGCCGGCCGCATTTCGGAAATTTTCCTAGCCGATTAATTAAGGTTAATCGGGGTCGGTTCTTCGCCGCCGTCAGCCGCGTCAGCAGCCTGGGCTTGTTGCGCTTCCTGCGCCGCTTGGGCACGGAAAAGCGCTTCGAAGTTGATTGGCTCCAGAAGGAGCGGCGGGAACCCGCCATCCCGGCTTGCGTCAGCAATGATGCGGCGCGCAAACGGGAACATCATGGAAGGTGCCTGGATCAGAAGGAACGGCTTCAGCGCTTCTTCAGGCACGTTACGAATGCCGTAGAGGGAGCCGTAAGCAAGCTCAACCACGAAAGCAACCTGGTCGCCACCACCTTCAGCAGGGGCCGTTGCTTTTGCAGAGATCTTCAGCTCTACCTCATAGACTTCGTCATTCATTTTACGAACGCCGACATTCACATTGACGTCGATGGCAGGCTTCTGGCCAGCCAGCGCCTGCAGGCTTGCAGGGGCGTTCGGGTTTTCAAAAGAAAGATCTTTTACATACTGCGCAATAACGCCAGCCTGTGGGCCTTCTGCACCTTCTGGTGCTGGGCCGCCAACGGGTGCCTGGTCATTGCCGAATTCATTTTCTGCCATTTTTTCACTCTTTTAATTGGTGCCAGCCCCCCAAAACCAACAGGGTCGGCAAATCTGGGGCAAACGGCTAGCATGGATTGATCGATTGAACAATATGCAAATGCGCCAAAAATGGCGGATTTCCTAATTTATCGGTTGTCCGGGTCGTCCTTTTCCTTAAGGCGCGCCCGATCTGGGTCTTCGTCGGTGTCCTGTTCCCAATATTCACCCTCAATGATGATGGTCTCGCTTGGTCGGGACTGACCGCGGTGAACCACAAACTGGGCCAACCCAAGCTTGCCGAGCATGAGGCGCACCGGCGGGATCAGAAGAAGCGCGCCGGCAAAGTCGGTCATGAAGCCCGGTATGAACAGGAAGACACCGGCAATGGCCAGAAAGAAACCATGCACAAGGCTGGCGCCCAGGGGGTTACCGTCTTTTGAGGCGGCCTGCATGTCCTGGAACACCCGCATGCCCTGCCGCTTTACCAGCGAAAGTCCCACGGCGGCCGTCAGGATACATAACCCGACAGTCTGAAGCGCGCCGATCTCTTCACCGATGTCGATCAGAATGGTCAGTTCGACCACCGGCAGAGCCAAAATTAACAAAAATATGATTAAGGGCATTTCTTGTTCTTTCTAACGATTACCCTTATCTATAAAGGAAGGGTTGGCGCCCGGGTCAATAGTCGGACCGAAAATCGGCGCATAAAAACGAATAAAGAGACAGTATAACCATGGAATTAGTAATTCTGGCGATGATTGCGGCCTTTATCTTCCTTCGATTGCGGTCGGAGCTTGGGAAAAAGACGGGCAACGAGCCGCTGCCGCCGGCGGCAGGACGTATGCAAGGCCCGTCAGAGGCGCTGGGCGATGATGAGGCTGGTGATCGCCCGGATGTGATCATGGGCAACGACAATGTCGTCGACCTGGAGCAGAACCCGGCGCTGAGGAAAGCCTTTCAGGATATCCGTCATGCCGATCGCTCGTTCGATGTGAACACTTTCATCACCGGCGCCAAGGCGGCCTATGAGATGATCCTCGAAGCCTTCTGGAAAGGTGACAAGGAAACCCTCAGGGAATTCCTGGACGATTCTGTCTATGACCAGTTCGCGGGTGCGGTGGATAAGCGCGAGGAGGACGGCCTTGTTGTCCAGAACCGAATTCTGGACGTGACCGAGATTGATATCATCGGCGCGCAGCTGGTGGGCCGCACCGCAGAGCTGACGGTTCATTTCCGTGCAGAGCTGATTGCTGTCACCAAGGACAAGGACGGTAATGTGGTGGAAGGCGATGTGTCGGACGCCGTTGAAGTGAACGACAAATGGACCTTCGCGCGCGATACCAAATCCCGTACCCCCATGTGGACCCTTGTGGCAACACGGGCGGGCTAAGGGATGGGCCGCGCGCTCGTCACGACCCTCGGGCTATTGCTCCTGATTGCGCTGCCGATGACGGCAGCGTTTTTCCTTCTGTCACGCAAGCCCGACGGGCTGGTGTTCCGGCCCGTGCCGTTTGCGGAATTGCCGGGCTGGGCGGAGGATGATCTGGCTCGCACTCTGCCGGCGCTTTATAAAAGCTGTGACCGCATCCTCGGTTTCCCTGAAAACCGCCGTATCCCTGGCGCCCGCATCGGTGGCCGCGCCCGCGACTGGGAAGCGGCCTGCCAGGATATCCTGCTGGCCAATGATGACATCTCCCTCAGGAAGGTGCTTGAGGCTCATTTCCAGCCCCTGGAAGTTTCCGTCGGCGGCAACCCGAATGGGGTGTTTACCGGCTACTATGAAACCATGTTGCATGGCAGCGAGGTAAAGACCGCGCGCTATAAAGTGCCGCTTCATGTGCGCCCCCCTGAACTGGTGAGCGTGGACCTGGGCACTTTCCGGGCTGACCTGAAGGGCCGACGCATCGCGGGTGAGGTGAAGAACGGGCGCCTGGTGCCCTTTGCTGACCGTGCGGCAATTGCAGGCGGCGCGCTCGACGGGCGGGACCTTGAACTGCTGTGGGTCGATGACCCGGTTGACGCCTTCTTCCTGCATATCCAGGGATCGGGCCGGGTGAAGATGCCGGACGGGTCCCTGCGCATGATCGGTTATGCCGACCAGAATGGGCATCCCTATTATGCCATTGGCCGGACGCTGATTGAAGACGGTGAAGTGGCCAGGGAAGACATGTCCATGCAGGCGATCCGTGCCTGGCTTGCGGACAACCCGGACCGCATGGACGCCTTGATGAACAAGAATGCTTCCTACATTTTCTTCCGCGACCTGGGCGAAAGCGATGGGCCGTTTGGATCTGCTGGCGTGTCGCTGACAGCCCGCCGGTCGCTGGCGGTGGACCGGCGCCACCTGCCGCTTCATGCGCCTGTCTGGCTGGCGACAAGTCACCCCAACCCGCGCGGGCCGATGGCTGAACCCATTGACTTCAACCACCTGATGGTGGCGCAGGACACGGGCGGCGCCATCAATGGCGAAATTCGTGGCGATGTGTTCTGGGGCTTTGGCGAAGAGGCGGAGCTGATCGCGGGCCCCATGAATAATCCTGGCCGCTACTGGCTGTTGCTGCCGAAAGCCCTGGCGGCAGAAGCGGTCGGGGAATGACACCATGGCCAAGAAACCCAAGTTGAGCGAACGCGATGAAGCCATCTGGCAGAAGGTGGCGGAAAGCGTGACCCCCTTGGGCGACAGGCCCGATGCCCCGCCCATCCCGCCACGCCGCATGGTGCGCGACCTGCGCGACGGCCGGCCGCTACCAGACGAATGGCATGCGCGCCCCAGCCCCACTCCCGACGCGCGGATCGACCGCAAGACCCGCCGCCAGATCACCACTGGCCGACAGGAAGTGGACCGGTCCATTGACCTGCACGGCATGACCCAGGACCAGGCTTTCAGGGTATTGAAATCAACGGTTGAAGGGGCGGTCCGGCGCGGTGACAAGACGCTTCTGGTGGTCACTGGCAAGGGCGGCAAGCGCTTTTCCCAGCTGGATGCCACGCCTGCGGCTTACCGCACGCGTGATGAGTTCGAGCAGTTCGGCGGCGTGCTGCGCCGCATGGTGCCGCTGTGGCTCAATGGGCCTGAGCTGAAGCCTTTCATCCAGTCATACGGCCCGGCGGCGCAGGAACATGGGGGCGAGGGGGCCATGTATGTGATCCTGAGAAGACGCGTGCCTGGCAGCCGCAAAGGGGGCCTGTCATGACGCCGTTTGGAGAACGCCTGCGCGCGCTGCGGAAAAAGAAGGGCATCAACCAGGCCGAAATGGCGGCGGCGCTGGATGTCTCGCCCGCCTATCTGTCGGCGCTTGAACACGGCAAGCGCGGGGCGCCCAGCTGGGCTTTCATCCAGAAAGTCATCCAGTATTTTGGCCTGATCTGGGATGAGGCCGAACAGCTTCAGGAACTGGCGCACCTGTCGAAACCCAAGGTCACCATCGACACCGCAGGCATGGACGAACGCGCCACGCTGGCAGCCAACATTCTGGCACGCCGCATTGGTCGCCTGAACGACCGGGAGCTGGACCAGCTTCTGGCATTCCTGTCTGACCAGCCCAGAGGCGGGTAAATCAGAGGCGGGTGATAAAACCACTCTGTGACGTCAGGATTGGCTGTTACGGAAGGCACTCGGGGTCTGGCCAGCATGCTGCTTGAAGGCCTTGTTGAAGGACGACCGGGCGTTAAATCCAACCGCCAGGGAAATATCCAGAAGTGTTTCCTCCCCTTTCGCGACCATTGGTTTCGCGGCTTTGATGCGCCAGCTGTTCACATAATCAAAGAAAGTCGCCCCCAGCGTTTCATTCAGGGTTTGCGACACATTGTTGGCAGATGCGCCGATATGGCGCGCCAGATGCTGCAGTGACAGGCTGCTATCGAGATACAGCTGGTCGCGTTCCATTGCGGTCTTGATTTTCGAGGCAATTCGTTCGGCTTTGTCTGTGGTCAGCGCAGACCGCCGATACTTTCCGCCGTTGTGCTTCGGCGGTATATCTTCTGCGGCTTCCGCCCCCTCCTGATAGCGGCCTTCAAAGCCAGGCTTCTGGCGCAGCCCCCACAGGCTCATGCACCAAACAAGGACCAGAGACAGGCCGGCGGACGCCTCTTTCCCCATCAGACGCTGATCAAACACATTGTCCCAAACCGTAGCCATGAAGGTGACCAGCCAAAGACCGGCGACAAGTATAAGGATGCCACCCAGCCAGGTCAGCTCCCTGTCGTCATTGTTGGCGAACAGGTCTTTCAGGCGTTTCCTGTAGTGCAGCAGGGCGCGTGCGGTTTGCGCCACATAGAAGGTCATCTGCAGAAGCCACAGGAAGACCAGCCCAAACAGATAAATCATGACATAGCCGGGAAACAGGACCTGACCGCTTTCGGTCAGGAACAGAGAGTCGTCTGCCTGGCCGAAGAAGGCTGTGTCGCGCAGGCTCACGGGTAGCACCAGAATGAGCACGGTGGCCACTATCCCCAGCCCCACCGGCAACAGGTGCCAGGCTTCCTTTCGGGTGAAATGCCAGGGCGTTTCCGCGGTCAGGCCCTTCACGTAGAACCACAGGCTTGGGCCAAGCAGCAGGTAGGCTGGCGGCATTGCGGCAACAAGGGTTGCGCGCATGTCCAGCAGATGGACCGCAGCAACGGGCATGGCGGCAACCATCCCGTTCGTCAAAAGAAACACTGTCAGTGGCAGGGCTGCCGACAGGTTTCTGCCACGGCTCAGCAGCAAGGTCAGGCTCAGGCCGACCTGCCCCAAAGTGGCCATGACGATTGCAAGGATGGCGGTGTCTTTCATATGGGTCTCAAGTCCCGACGTTCAGCCTGAAAATATCCCTTCCGGTGTCCGTGCCTGCAGGATCGGGCGACAGAAGCCCCTCTCTTGTGCCCCAATGGACGGTACAAAATCAATCAGTGTCGACCAAAGACATGAAAAGCGAGGAGGATGAATTGAGCATGATACCTGTTGTTTGGGTTCATATAATTTTTGGCACCGTTGCTGTTCTGGCGGGGGGTATGGCCCTTGTCGTGCGCAAAGGCGGGCCGTTGCACCGCAAGGCGGGGGCAGTCTATTTCTGGTCCATGCTGATCATGGCGACGGCCGGTGCTGTTCTCAGCCTGGTGAAACCCCAGATGATCACACTGCTCGCAGCGGCGTTCACGATCTATCTGGTTATGACCTCCCGCGCCGCATTCAGAACACGGGATCACAGCCAATATGGTTGGGCCATGATTGTGGCGCTTGCTGTTGCCGTTGCCGGGATTGGTTGGGGCCTTGAAGCACAATATGGCGGAACCGGCCTCAAGCATGGCTATGCGGCGGAGAATTATTTCTTCTTCGGTGTGCTGGGGCTGATCTCATTGGGTCTCGACGCAAACGCCTTCTTCCGCAAGAGCCTGACTTACAAGCACAGAGTGGCGCGCCATCTGTGGCGCATGTGCTTTTCCTACTTTATTGCTGCGGGCTCGCTCTTTACCGGACCGGGCGCAACCGCCTTCCCGGAAGTCGTGCGTGCGTCCGGCATTCTGGACCTGCCGGAACCCTTGATCCTGCTTTTCATGCTCTTCTGGCTGGCCCGAACCCTGATCGTCCGACGCAAGAAGGTGGTGCAGGCCTGAGGACTGGACAACGTTCTCTTTTTGTTCCATATTGTGCAATCCTGAAAAGCATGGGGAGGCTTTATGGTTGCATCTGTTCAGACCGTGTCGTTCCAGGGCGTGGAAGCGCGGCCTGTAGAAGTGCAAGTGCAAATTTCTGGCGGCCTCCCCACCTTCACCATTGTTGGCCTGCCCGACAAGGCAGTCTCGGAAGCGCGGGAGCGGGTCCGTGCGGCCTTGTCCGCCCTTGGCCTGTCGCTGCCGCCCGAACGCATCACGGTGAACCTGTCGCCCGCCGACCTGCCCAAGGAAGGCTCGCACTATGACCTGCCCATCGCGCTCGGTATCCTGTCGGCGATGGGCGTGGTGCCCACTGATGCTCTTGAGAATATGGTGGTGATGGGGGAACTGGGGCTGGACGGCAGCATTCGCGCGGTTGCCGGCGCCCTGCCGGCGGCCATTCACGCGGCATCGACGGACAGGGGATTTGTTTGTCCTGCCGCCGTGGGGGCCGAAGCCGCCTGGGCGGGCGCGCTGGATGTGGTGGCGCCTGATAGCCTGCTGGCTTTCATCAATCACGTGAAGGGCCGGCAGGTCCTTTGTACGCCCGAAGTCCAGCTTAGCTCGGATACCGCGCCCCTGCCCGACCTCAAGGATATCAAGGGCCAGGAGACCGCTAAGCGCGCACTCGAAATCGCGGCCGCTGGCGGGCACAATATGCTGATGCTGGGGCCGCCTGGGTCAGGCAAAAGCATGCTGGCGTCGCGCATGCCGTCCATCCTGCCGGTCATGACGGCGTCGGAAGCACTTGAGACCAGCATGATCCTGTCGGTCGCCGGGCAATTGTCGGGCGGGACAATTTCCAAAACCCGGCCCTTTCGCGCGCCCCATCATGGTGCCAGCCAGCCGGCACTGATCGGCGGCGGTCAGAAGGCCAGCCCGGGGGAGGTGTCATTGGCCCATGGCGGCGTCCTGTTCCTGGATGAACTGCCTGAATTTTCCCGCGCTACGCTAGAAGCTCTCAGGCAGCCACTTGAAACCGGCCGGGTGGAGATCGCCCGGGCTCAGGCGCATGTTACCTACCCGGCCCGGTTCCAATTGATCGCTGCCATGAACCCCTGTCGCTGTGGCTATCTCGGCGATGAGGCGCTGGCGTGCGGCCGTGCGCCCAAATGCGCGCTCGATTATCAGGGCAAGATATCAGGCCCCCTCTATGACCGCATCGACCTCCATGTAGATGTGCCAGCCGTTTCGGCGTCTGACCTGGGCTTGCCTGCGGAGGGAGAAAGTTCTGCCACCGTTGCGGCCCGAGTGCAGGCTGCACGGGACTGCCAGCAAGCGCGGTTCGACGCGCTTGGGGCACCGCCGGGTGTTCGCTTGAATGTTCAGGCCGATGGCGAGCTGTTGGAAAAGATCGCGGCGCCGGACGAGGCCGGGCGCAAGCTTCTGGAACGCGCGGTGGACCGGATGCGCCTCTCGGCCCGCGGGTATCACAGAGTGCTTCGGGTGGCGCGCACGCTCGCAGATCTTTCAGGGGCCGATACAGTTACCAGCTCACATATTGCCGAAGCGCTCAGTTTCCGGCGGGTGCATCCGGCAGCCATGCATATGGTGGCCTGACAGGAGGAAACAGAATGGATCTTGGACAATTTTCAACCAGCCTTGCCGTTAAGGACCTGAAGGCTTCAAAGGCTTTTTATGAAGCCCTGGGCTTCAGCGTGGAATGCGGCGCGGAAGAGGAGAAATGGCTGTTCATGGCTTGTGGTGACACGCGCATTGGCCTGTTCGAAGGTATGTTTGAGGACAATATTCTGACCTTTAATCCCCCAGATGCCCGTGCCGTCGAGACAGCGCTGAAAGAGGCCGGCATCAAGCTTGATATGGAAGCCAAAGCCGGGGCTGGTCCCTGCACCGTGATGCTGTGCGACCCGGACGGCAACCGGATCATGCTGGATCAGATTTGATGCAGCGGCGTCTTCTATATGTCGCGGGCATTCTCGCGATGGGGGCCTTGCTGGCGGCGGCCATCTTTGGGTCGGTTGGCCATCTGGCTGACCCCTATGCCGCGCGTGGTGCCTTGTTGGGCACCTTTCTGACCATGCGCTACCAGCACTATGTGTGTCGGGCTTTGTTGACATGGCATGTGGCGGTTGCCAGCATCCTGTGCGGAGTGTTTGCTGCCGGCCTGGGCCGCGCCGTGTGGCATGGCCCGATCATAGATTTTGCTACCGAACTTGGCGAGGTGTTGGCCGCGACCCTGTTGGTCACGGCCCTGATGACGGCAAGTTTCTACTGCCTTACCTTGCGGCAGGGGCGCATGGCCTAGGGTATGACCTCGATCTCGATCGTCTGGTCATAGTCATCCCAAGGGCCGCGGTCCACATGGATTTCGCCCTTCCAGATGCCAGGCTTGAAACCGCCATCCGGTTTCTCAATACCCATATAGCCCACGTAAATCTGGTGGTTCTTTTCCAGAATAATCTCTTCATCAAGCCTGACATTGCCGTCGGGGTCTGTGAGGGTGAAATGCCACTTGTCACTGCGGTGGGGGTGGAACCCACGGCCTACCAGCAGCATTGCCGGGCTGTCAGACGCCATGGTGCGCTGGCTTGGCTGCCACATGTTGGCGAGGTCCTTTGGCTCGGTGCTGAACTGTGCGGGCAGTGGAATGAAGTTCTGGTAGGATAGCTTTTCCTGCCAAAGAGTTTGGCCGTCTGCATCGCAGTGTGTCTCAAGTTTGCCGCCATCGAAGGGGTCGACCACGTCCTTGTTGAGGCGCGTGGTGAAATGCAGGTGCGGAAATTCGGTCAGCCCCGACATGCCAACCTGGCCAAGAATATCTCCGGCCTCAACTCTGTCGCCCCGCTTGACCGCGAGACTGCCTTCTTTCAGGTGGCAATATTGCGTTTGCCAGCCGTTGCCGTGATCCAGCACGATCCCGTTGCCGCATTCCTTGCCGTCCACACCGTCCTTACCGGTTTCCCGGACAGAAACATCGTCCACACCGTCGCGCAGCCGGAGCACTTCGCCTGATGCCGCAGCAACCACCGAGACGCCGGCTTCCATGCGCGACAGGTCACTGAGCGCGATGTCAGTACCCTTGTGCCCGTTCTGTGTGCTGGCCCCACATGTATAGTCTGCGGCGGTGTCACCGGCTTCGCGGTCCACATAGCGGGCGATCCAGCAATCTTCACCAAGCGTGCAGGCCAGCGGAAAGGCCAGCGAGAAACTGCGTTCCGCATCCATGATTGCCTGCGCTTCCTGAATGCTCATGCTGGCGTCACTGTCGCCGGTCATGGCCTTGCCGTCTTCCACTGGTACAATTTGTGTTTCGTCGCGGGTCACAATCTTGAGCACCAGTGTACCGATGATCAGGGAGAAAATGACACCGGCAACCAGCCCAGGATGGTTGTACAGGGTTCTCAATTTGTTCAACAAATCCCGCATGACGCGCGACGCTCCTCTTCAGGCATTAGAGTTCGGGCATACCAAACATCACCCGGCGCGCAATCACAAGGGGAAATCCCGTCGCACCGGTGATTTTCGCTTTTCGAATGCGCCGATTTTGGGCAGAGTGCGCGCCATGACAATCATACCCGAAGCCCTGAGCCTTTTTGACGCCGCCCTTTTGGTGGGGGTCAGCTTCTTCACATCGTTCCTGTCGGCCTCCATGGGCCTGGGTGGCGGGGTGGCGCTGTTGGCCGTCATGGCGCAGGTCATGCCCGTGACCGCGCTGGTGCCGGTGCACGGTGTCGTGCAGCTTGGGTCAAACGCCGGGCGGGTCTTTCTGATGCGCGACCATATCGTGTGGCGGATCGTGCTGTATTTCCTTGCCGGCAGCCTTTTGGGCGGCCTTGCCGGGGGGCAGATTGTGGTGGCTTTGCCGTCGGAGACGCTCCAGTTGGTGCTCGGGCTTTTCGTGCTCTATTCCCTGTGGGGGCCCATGCCGAAACCGTCCGCGGACCATCGGGGCATGGGGGTTGTGGGCGCAAGCGGCGCGCTGTCGACATTACTCACCATGTTCGTGGGTGCCACCGGACCATTTGTCGCCGTGGTGGTGAAGATGTTCTCATTGTCCCGCCTCGCCCATGTGGGCACTTTTTCAGCCTGCATGGTCGGCCAGCATCTGGTGAAGATTGTGGTGTTCGGCGTGCTCGGGTTCGCCTTCGGCGCCTATCTGCCGCTGATGGCTGCCATGGTCGCGACCGGGTTTCTGGGCACATGGGTCGGGCGGCATTTTCTGGTCAAGTCCACAGACGAACGCTTTGGCCGCTGGCTTAACATCATCCTGACGCTTCTGGCTGCCCGCCTGTTGTGGAAGGCAGCCGAGGGGCTGGCAGGGGGGTAGCATGATGGTGACACTTTCCGCTGCCAGTATTGTCGCCTTGGTGGAAGCCATCGTGGCATTCTTGCTGACGGGGCTTCTGCTTTCTTCGTCGCACAAACCTGCCCGTTGGTTTGCAGGATTTTCTTTCGTCTTTGGCGCCAGTTTTCTTTTGCAGATTTTTTTTGAGCAGGTGCCGGGCGCGCGCGTCCGCGGGCTGCTACTATGGTTCTCATGGTTGTGGCTTCTGGCAATGCCGTGCCTCTACCAATACGCAGGCCTGGCGATGGCGTGGAAACACCGTGCCGGGTGGATGCACTTTGTGCTCGCGCCGGTCATGGCCCTGGTGCTCGGTGTGTCGATCGCATACGGGGAGATGGCGCTCGCCTTCTCAGTTGCCCGTTGGGTCCTTGTCTTGCAGGTCTTTGGCTATGGCATTCACATCCTCATGGCGACCAGACGGTACCGCGATGCCCTTCGCGAAGATCATTCAAACCTGCACGGCATCGACCTTGCCTGGTTGGAACGCTTGTTGGTTCTGTTGATGATGCTCGTTGGCTTTGATATGGCGCTTTTCCCTCTTCTCGGGATTTTCGGGGTGCCCCACGCCACGGTTCAGTTCTACTTCAATTTCCTGTCGTCCCTCTATCTTTTGTGGCTTGCGCGCGAGGCGGCGCGGCAACATTTCGTGGCCTGGACATCGGCGACGAAGCCAGCGGCTGAGCCTCGGGGCGTGGACGATGACAGCATCCGCGCACTCGCGGCCGACCTTGACGCCAGGATGAAAGAGGCTCGCTGGTACCGGGAGCCTGAGCTGACGCTTGGCCAACTGGCAGCGCACATGGGTATGAGTCGGCACCTTCTATCGGAAGTACTCAACAAGGGTGTTGGGCGCAGTTTCTATGACTATGTCAATGAGCTGAGGGTTGCCGCCGCCAGCGATATCCTGCTGCAGTCGGAGAAATCCATCATTGATGCTGCCTTTGATGCCGGGTTCAACAACAAGGCATCCTTCAACAGGGCCTTCAAGGCGCAATTGGGCATGACGCCCAGCCAATACCGGCGGGAAAAAAAGCACTGAAAACGTAAATGTTGATCGAAAGATACGACGGACCGGCAGCAACTCCTTATCTCGAAGGCTCCAACCATCTCTAATGTGGAGCAATAAAGTGAAGACAGCGTTTTTCGGGATCGTCGCTGCGATCCTTGTATCATTTTCAGCGTCAGCTGAAGGCCTTATCGAGAAGGCAGAAAAATTCGTGGATGCCCTGGAACAGGAAGATCTGAAGACGGTTGAGCCGATGATGGCGGAGGCCTTCATCTTCGAGGACCCCACCTGGGGGGCGGCCCATGAGGGCAAGGCCAATGTGCTGAAGATTTACCAGAACTATACAGGTGGCGCGCGTAACCTTCAAAAAATCAAGACCCAAGCCTATGAAAGCGCAGGCACGGTGGTGTTTGTGTATGTCTATTACGCGGAAATGAACCTTGCGGGTCGCGGCAAGGAGCCTCGGTATCACCCGGTGATGGGCTATGGAGGCCGTATTATCCAGTTTGACAAGGCTGGTCTTGTCAAACGCCATATCGATTTCGCTGACTATGCGTCGGTAGCCAAAATTGCGGCAAGCCTGAAGGAATAGGCCCAAATGTCAGCGCAGGCGAGGACTGGGATCAGTCCTCGCGGCTGGCTTTTTCTTCTATCCCGGACAGGCCCTCGCGGCGCGCGAGTTCGAGCGCCACATCCGCCAGCGTATACCCACGGGATTTCAAGAGCACCATCAGGTGGAACATCAGGTCCGCACTTTCGGTGATGATGCCGATATCGTCGTCCATCGCAACGGCCATGGCGGTCTCGACCGCTTCCTCGCCCACTTTCTGGGCTATCTTGCAGGAGCCCTTCTTGTAGAGCTTGGCGACATAACTGGTGTCAGGGTCAGCCGTCTTGCGGGCCTCCAGCGTCTCTTCAAGTTTGAGAAGCATTTCAAGCGCGTCACTCATCAAATCGTCTCCCTTACCGGAATGCCAGCTGCCGCCATATGGGCCTTGGCCTCAGCGATTGTATAGTCGCCGAAGTGGAAAATCGAGGCCGCGAGTACGGCGGACGCGTGGCCGTCACGGATGCCTTCCACCATATGGTCCAGATTGCCGACGCCGCCAGACGCGATCACCGGCACTTGCACAGCGTCAGAGACCGCGCGCGTCAGCTCAATATTGAAGCCTTCGCGCGTGCCGTCCCGGTCCATGCTGGTGAGCAGGATTTCCCCCGCCCCGAGACTGGCGACCTGCTTGGCATACTCGACTGCGTCGATGCCGGTTGCCGTGCGGCCGCCGTGGGTGAAGACCTCCCACTTGCCGGGAGCGACAGCCTTGGCATCCACGGCCACCACAATGCACTGGGAGCCGAATTTTTCCGCAAGCTCTTTGACGATCTGCGGGTTGTTCACAGCCGCTGTCATCAGCGAGACCTTGTCCGCGCCGGCCAGCAGCAGTTGCCGGACATCGTCTTCCGTGCGCACCCCGCCGCCTACCGTCAGCGGCATGAAGCAGGCCTCCGCCGTGCGCCGGACGACATCCAGCAGGATACCGCGGTCCTCGTGGCTGGCGGTGATATCCAGGAACGTCAGCTCGTCTGCGCCTGCGGCATCGTAAACCCGCGCCTGCTCGACCGGGTCACCGGCGTCGACAAGATCGACGAAATTGACGCCTTTGACCACACGCCCGTCCTTGACGTCCAGGCAGGGGATAATCCGCGCTTTCAGCATCACACGTCCCCTTTCGCGACGCGAAGGGCCTCTTTGAGGTCAAGCCGGCCGTCATAGATGGCGCGGCCGGTTACAACCCCTTCAAGGTTCCCAACAGCCGCCACGCGGTGGATGTCGTCAATGTCCTTCACGCCGCCAGACGCGATCACCGGGATGGAGACAGCCTTGGCGAGATCGGAGGACGCGTCAGCGTTGACGCCGGTCAGCGTGCCGTCACGGTCGATATCCGTATGGATGATGGCGGCGACGCCAGCGTCCTCGAATTTGAGCGCCAGTTCGGTGACTTCAAGCTCAGATGCTTCGGCCCAGCCTTCAACAGCCACCATGCCGCCCTTGGCGTCGATGCCGACGGCCACCTTGCCGGGGAACAGTTTACAGGCTTCCTTTACCAGGCCCGGGTTTTTGACGGCGAGCGTGCCGAGGATCAGGCGCGAAATGCCGGCGTCCAGCCAGCGTTCCATGGTGGCAATGTCGCGGATGCCGCCGCCGAGCTGCACGGGCACGTCAACAGATGCAAGGATCGCATCCACAGCTGCTGCGTTCACGGGCTCGCCGGCGAACGCGCCATTGAGGTCCACCAGATGCAGCCAGGTGCAGCCTGCGTCCACAAATTCCCTGGCCTGCGCCGCCGGATTGTCGGAAAAGACAGTTGCGGCCTCCATGTCGCCCTTGAAGAGGCGTACGCAGTTGCCGTCCTTGAGGTCAATCGCTGGATAAACGGTAATCATGGTTGCCACTCCAAAAAGCTGCTGATCAGTTTCAGGCCCACCGCCTGGCTTTTTTCCGGGTGGAACTGGGTGCCGATAATATTGTCCCGGCCAACAATGGCCGTCACACGCCCGCCGTGGGTGGTGTAGCCCAGCAGCGCATCGTCGCGCTCGAGCGCCATATGGTAGCTATGGACAAAATAGGCGTGATCGCCCGCGTCCAAGGCGCTGGCAACGGGGTGTGCGCGGCCCGTGTCCGTCAGCTCCACCACATTCCAGCCCATGTGCGGGATCTTGAGCGATGGGTCGCCGGGCGTCATCTTTTCGACATTGCCGTCGATCCAGCCCATGCCCTTGTGGATGCCGTGCTCATGGCCCTCTTTTGCCAGAAGGTGCATGCCCACACAGATGCCCATGAAGGGGCGCCCGCCATGGTGGACGCGCTCATTGATCGCCTCGCGCATGCCGGTCACGGCCAGGAGGCCTTTACGGCAGTCGCCAAAGGCGCCGACGCCCGGCAGCACAATCCGGTCGGCCTTGGCGACCATATCCGGGTCGCTGGTGACGATGATTTTGCGTGCAAGGCCGCTGTCAGCGGCCGCGCGCACGAAGGCTTTCTCCGCGGAACGGAGATTGCCCGAGCCATAATCGATGATGGCAACGGTTTCGGTCATCTATTGATTCCTTCATCTCGCAGATGACGATCCAACTTGATGAACAGGGAAGACTTCAAGTTAGCCAATTCGGCGTTCACAGCATCCATTTCTTTGTCTGAAACGGCATGCCCATTGACAGGATGGATCACAAGGTCATTTAGAGATCCCATGCCGCCAAACCAAGACCGCATTTCCTCTGAAGCAGCGGTATGGTGGCCGTCATCAAGGAACTGTTTGGCCTTGTTCACCTTGGATGCCCAGAAGGCAGCCTTTACCCGGTTCAACAAATCACTCAGTCGGCCCAAATCTGATAACAGATCCTGCACTAGGACAGTCATTTGCGATTTATCCCTGGTTGTTAGAGGCTGCCGCCCAGCGTACCCTTGGTGGACGGGACGGCATCGGCTTTCCTTGGGTCAGTCTCTGTCGCCGTGCGCAGGGCGCGGGCAACGGCTTTGAAACAGCTCTCGATAATATGGTGGCTGTTGGTGCCGTAGAGATTTTCCACATGCAGCGTCATGCCCGCACCAAAGGCGAAGGCGCGGAAGAACTCTTCAAAAAGCTCCGTGTCCATGTCGCCGATCTTTTCGCGCGGGAAATCCACGTTCCACACCAGGAACGGGCGGCCGGAAATATCCATGGCAGCGCGCGTAAGCGTCTCATCCATCGGGATATAGGCGTTGGCATAGCGGGTGATGCCCGTCATGTCGCCAAGCGCGCGCTTGATCGCGGTGCCGATCACGATGCCGCAGTCTTCCGTGGTGTGGTGGCCGTCAATGTGCAGGTCGCCCTTGGCCCTGAGCGTCAGGTCCATCAGGGAATGTCGGCTGAGCTGCTCGAGCATATGATCAAGGAAACCAATGCCGGTATGGACGTCGTACACACCGGTACCGTCCAAGTTCAGCTCGACGGAGATTTCCGTCTCTTTGGTTTTCCGTTCATATGTCGCGGTGCGCATGCGTCACTCCTGATTAAGCGCTAAAGGTGTCAAAAAAGACCCCAAAATCATTGATAGCCCTGCTATTAAGCATATTCTGGCTTTATGGCGAACAATTTCTTTTGAAACAAAAGACAATATTGAGTGACTTTGATGGGGGAAAAGATGGTCAGGACAATCTGGTTTTTGGTAGCCGTGTGTGTTTTTTCTTCAGCTGTACAGGCGCAGGGTCTGGTGAGAAGTGCCGAAGACCCGGCTTTGCAGGCTTGCCTGCCGAGCATTTTTGACAGTCGGGAAAAATTCAGCAAGGCACAAGCACTGGAGGTGTTTGGCGCCTGCCAGGATGTTTTGGACGCTCAACGCGCCAATGTATCGGACGAGGAACTGTTCTATATCTATGTGGAACAGGCCAAGCTGGCTTTCTATGGCCAGAATTATGACCAGATGGCAGCCATGATTGATGCCGCAAAGCAGGCTGTGCCACCTATATCGGGTAGCCAGGGCGTTCGGGAACATGCTGTCCTCGAAGTTCTCCAGATATTGCAGATGAAAATCCGCGGCGAAGATGACGCTGCGTATCAGGCGGCGCGGTACTTTTCCGATGAACATCCAGACATGTATCAGGCTCATCGTCTTTACATGAATATGGCCTACCTGGTGGATGATTTCGAGAGTGCCCTTATCGCTTCCCGCCGTTCGCTTCGCTTGCGCCCGTCAGCCAGTGAGTTTCTCTCCATGTCCATGTTGCATGCCAGCAATGAGCGGTTGGAGGAAGCCAATGCAGCCTTGGTCGCAGCCCTTGAGATTGCGGACAAGAACCACCTGCGCACAACGGCTTTCCTTGAATATGTGCGCCTGCAGGTGCGGCTGGGAAATTTTGATCAGGCCCTGATGGTGCTGGATATGACGGAAGAGGACAAAACCGGTGATCAGCGCCAGTTCCTGCTCAACAAGGCTTTTGCAGACAATCCAGTGATAACGTCGCACCGGGTGTATCCGCTTCGCAGGTTCGACAATGTCAAGGAAGCGGCAAAACTTCGGGCGATTATTGAGCTTAAGAAGGGCGACAGAAAAGCCGCGGTCGCCTTGGTTGAGGACATGTACCTTCTGTGTCGGGACAGGCTGTGCCTTGAACTTGAGCTAGCCGTAGCAGAGGAAAAAGATCGGGCAGACGAAGCTGACAGGCTGCGCCAGAAAATCGACCGAACGGTTTTCAGTGTTTCGCGGCGTTTCGGTGAATGGGAAAAGAACCTGCTTGCACAGCTCGCCTCGCCTCCACGTGAACGGTACGCTGGCGCGGGAAAAAGCCTGAAGCCGGATTTTGAAACCAAGCAAAAAAAGAACGGCGTCTACCGAATTGAACTGGAAGAAAAAAATCCCCAAAGCCGAAACAGGCTGGAGGCTGCGCTTTTGAGTTATGCAAAAAAGGCGATGGCCAAAAAAGGTTATGCGGCCTTCAATCTTTTGGATTTGACCGAGCGCTACAGATTCAGGAACAAGGGGGGCGACAAGATGTTCATCGCCCATGATTGGGTCCTTGAACTGGTTCCTGTCAAATCTCGGGAAGCTGTACCGGAAGGACAACGCTGGCGCCTGATTTCAACAAGTGAACCGGTTGCTGGATAAGGGCCTCCTTGTATAGGCGCCTTCCAGACCATATATCCAAGCCGAACCAGATAATAAAAAAGGACATCGTCCCACATGACACAGTTCAACAGTGAACTCCCCACATGGCACGCCACGACCATCTGCTCAGTCCGCAAGGACGGCAAGGTGGTGATCGCAGGCGACGGCCAGGTATCCGTTGGCGATACGGTGATGAAAGCGAACGCGCGCAAGGTGCGCCACCTGGCGGGCGGCAAGGTGATTGCCGGGTTCGCGGGTGCGACCGCGGACGCCTTCACCCTGTTCGAGCGGCTTGAGGCCAAGCTTGAGCGCCACCCCGGCCATCTGGCCCGCGCGTGTGTTGAGCTCGCGAAAGACTGGCGCACGGATAAATACCTCCGCCAGCTACAGGCCATGATGATTGTGGTGGATGAGGCAACATCGTTGGTGGTTACCGGTAACGGTGACGTGCTGGAGCCTGAGCACGGCGTGGTGGCCATCGGGTCCGGCGGCAATTATGCGCTGGCGGCAGCCCGCGCGCTCTATGATCAGCCGCTGTCGGCTGAAGAGGTTGCCCGCAAGGCCATGAAAATCGCCGCCGATATCTGCGTCTATACCAACGAGAATGTTGTTGTTGAAGCGATGGACGCCGCCCAATCGGCCGACCCCAAGGCTGAAAAAGAATAGTCAGGAGTACCCCTATGACCAGTTTTTCCCCGCGCGAGATTGTCTCGGAGCTCGACCGCTACATCATCGGCCAGAAGGATGCCAAGCGCGCTGTCGCTGTGGCGCTTCGGAATCGCTGGCGTCGCCAGCAGCTTGATGGCCAGATGCGCGACGAGGTGCTGCCCAAAAACATCCTGATGGTCGGGCCAACGGGTGTCGGTAAAACCGAAATCTCGCGTCGGCTCGCCAAGCTTGCCGAAGCGCCCTTCATCAAGGTTGAGGCTACCAAATTCACGGAAGTCGGCTATGTGGGCCGCGATGTCGAACAGATTATCCGGGACCTGATCGAGAACGCGATCCTGATGATGCGCGAAAAGAAGCGCAAGGAAGTCAAGGCCAAGGCTGAAGTGCAGGCCGAAGAGCGCGTGCTGGACGGCCTTGTGGGCCCCGGCGCGTCTGAGGCCACGCGCCAGAAGTTCCGCAAGATGCTGCGGGAAGGCGAACTGGCCGACAAGGAAGTCGAGCTTGAGGTCGAGGACACTTCAAGTCCGTTCCCGCAGATGGACATTCCCGGCATGCCGGGCGCCAGCGTGGGCATGCTCAATCTGGGCGACATGTTCGGCAAGGCCATGGGCGGCCGCAAGGTCAAGAAGCGCCTGAAGGTCAAGGATGCCTATGACGTGCTGATCGGGGAAGAGGCCGACAAGCTGGTGGATGACGAAAGCATCACGCGCGAGGCGATCCATCTGGTGGAAAACCACGGCATTGTGTTCCTGGATGAAGTGGACAAGATCTGTGCCCGCCAGGACGCGCGTGGCGGGGACGTCAGCCGCGAAGGCGTGCAGCGCGATCTGCTGCCGCTGATTGAGGGCACGACCGTGTCCACCAAACATGGTGCGATCAAGACCGACCATATTCTGTTTATCGCATCGGGTGCCTTCCATCTGGCCAAGCCATCAGACCTGTTGCCCGAACTGCAGGGTCGCCTTCCGATCCGGGTGGAACTGAGTGCCCTTACCGAGGAAGATTTCATCCGAATTCTCAAAGAACCTGACTACAGCCTGATCCGCCAATATACAGCGCTGATGGGCACGGAGGAGGTCACGCTGACCTTCACCGAAGACGGGATCAACGAGATCGCAGGTATCTCCGCCCACTTCAATGAGACGGTTGAAAACATCGGCGCCCGGCGCCTGCATACGGTGCTTGAAAAAGTGCTGGAGGAGATCAGCTTCGACGCGTCGGACAAGTCGGGCAGCGAGATCACCGTCGATGAAGCCTTCGTGCGCAAGCATATGGGCGAGCTTTTGGAAACCGACAACGATCTGTCGAAGTTCATTCTATAGCGTCTGCTGGAACCAAGAATGTCAAACCCGGCCACGCGCAACTGTGGGCCGGGTTTTTCTTTGGCCTTGAAGGCGGTAGCGCACGGGCTATAGTGACGGCAAAGACAAGATGAACGGAGCGTCCCATGGCCTACGACACCAACAATATTTTCGCGAAAATCCTGCGCGGCGAAATCCCGTGCAACAAGGTGTATGAGGACGAGTTCGCCCTGGCGTTCCATGACATCAACCCGCAGGCGCCGGTGCATGTGCTGGTGATCCCCAAGGGGGAGTATGTCTCCATGGCAGACTTTTCAGCTGAAGCACCAGCTGACCTGATGGTGGGATTCTTCCGCGCCGTTGGCAAGGTGGCGGATGAGCTCGGGCTGGTTGAGCCCGGCTACCGCATGCTGGCGAACGCAGGCGAGAACGCGCACCAGGAAGTGCCGCACCTGCATATCCACCTCTTTGGCGGCAAGCCTTTGGGCCCCATGCTTGACCGCAGCTTCGGCTAAGCCGTGACAGACCTGTCGATCATCGCGCGCGCTAAAGGTTTCGCGTCCCGCACCGCCTTTTTCGGGCCAGAGGGCGACGTAAGCTACGCTGACCTGCTCATGCGCTCTGCGGCAGTGGCGGCGGGGCTGCTTGCGGGCAAAGCCGACCTTGAGGAAGAGCGTATTGCTTTCCTGCTGCCCACCGGGGCTGATTATGCCGCCGCCCAGTGGGGCATCTGGCGCGCGGGCGGCATTGCCGTACCGATCAACGGCGGTGCGACGGTGCCGGAGATCGAGCATGTGCTGACCTGCGCGGGCGTGGCCCGGGTGGTCGTGGCTGCAGACAGGCTGGCAGTTCTTGGTGATCTACCGGAGCGCTTGGCGCTTGAAGTGCTTGATTTTGACGCTCTCGAAGGCGATGGGCCCCTGCCCGAGCTTAAACCCAGCCGCCGTGCCATGATCCTGTTCACCAGTGGCACCACCAACAAGCCCAAGGGCGTGGTGTCGACCCACGCGTCGATCGAGGCCCAAGTGACGGCGCTCGTGGAAGCCTGGCAGTGGCAGGCGGATGACCGCATTCCCCTTTTCCTGCCCATGCATCACCTGCACGGCATTTTGAATATTCTCTGCTGCGGCCTGTGGTCCGGCGCAGCGATTGAGCCGTTCGACAAGTTTGACGCTAACGCCATATGCGATCGGGTGGCGGAAGGTGCCTATACGCTCTTCATGGCGGTGCCGACGATCTATGTGAAACTGCTGAAGTGGCTCAGCGCGCCAGAGAATGTCAGCAAACGTGATGGCGTCATCAAAGGCTTTAACACCATGCGCCTGATGGTGTCAGGCTCCGCCGCGCTGCCCGCGTCCATTCACCAAGAATGGTCTGACCTGACAGGCCAGGTGCTGCTGGAGCGCTACGGCATGACCGAAATCGGCATGGCGCTTTCGAACCCCTACAGTGGCGAGCGCCGCCCTGGCATGGTGGGGCTCGCGATGCCGCGCACGGACGTGCAACTGGTGGATGATGCGGGCAAGGTCGTCTCGGGCGAAGGCGCGGTGGGCGAGATCTGGGTCAAGGGCCCGGCGGTGTTCAATGAATATTGGGATAACCCAAAGGCGACGGCGGAAAGCTTCGAAGGCGACTGGTTCAAAACCGGCGATATCGCCACGATGGAAAATGGTTACTACCGCATCATGGGGCGTTCGTCGGTCGATATCATCAAGTCGGGCGGCTATAAGCTGTCGGCGCTTGAAATCGAAGCCGCCCTTCTGGAACACCCGGATATCGCGGAATGCGCCGTCGTGGGGCTTGAAGACGCCGAATGGGGCGAAACGGTCGCTGTCGCCGTCGGCCTGAACGGGGGCGCGACCCTCACGCTCGAAGACCTGCAGGGCTGGGCTTCGGCCCGGCTGTCGGCCTACAAATTGCCGCGCGCCCTGTTGGTTGTGGATGCGCTGCCGAGGAACGCCATGGGCAAAGTCACCAAGCCGGCGGTGAAAGCGCTCTTTCCGTAAGCAGCATCGCTGGCCTGCACTGGCCTGCACTGGGCAAAACCTCGGGAATGTGTTTTACTCGGGATAGAGGTATCCCATGCATGCTGTTGGTCACATGTGTACCAGCGTATCCCTGAAGCTGACGCCCTGGCGTCGGATTGCCTGCCTTTTGCTTGGCCTTTTCTTCCTGTCCCTACCGCTTCGCGCCGGTGACGCCCTGGTTATTGAAATCGATGGCCCCATTGGCCCGGCCATGGCCGACCATGTCCAGCGCGGCATGGAAGAGGCCGCCAAGCGCGACGCAGATGTAATCATTATCCGGATTGATACGCCCGGCGGGCTGGTGTCTTCCACCCGCGAGATCATCAAAACCATCCTGGCATCAGACAGGCCGGTTGTTGGATATGTGGCGCCGTCTGGCGCGCGTGCCGCCAGCGCCGGGGCCTACATCCTGCTGGCGTGTCATGTGGCGGTGATGGCGCCGGGCACAAACGTTGGGTCCGCGACACCGGTGATGATGGGCGGTGCGCCCGGCAGTCCGCCTGCGGGTGACGGGACTGAGGGGGCCGAAGACCATCCGGACATGATGGACAAGGTGTTGAATGACGCGCGCGCCTATATGCGCTCACTCGCCGAAATGCGCGGGCGCCCGGCAGGGCCAGCGGAGAAGTTTGTCAGCGAGGCGGACAACCTGACCGCCAGCGAAGCCCTTGAACGCGGTGTGATCGATCTGGTTGCCACCGACATGCGCGACATGATGAGGAAGATCGACGGCCGTGAAATCAAGGTGGCAGAGGCGCCCCTGGTTCTGGCGACCGATCATTTGACCGTCGAGACGCTGGAGCGCACCTGGCGCGAGGAGTTTCTGGCCTTCATCACCAACCCGAACATTGCTTACCTCCTTCTGATGGTGGGCATTTACGGCCTGATCATCGAATTTTCCAACCCCGGTCTGGCAGCCCCCGGTATTGCGGGCGGTGTGTGCCTGATCATCGGGCTTTATGCCCTGCAGCTGCTGCCGGTGAACTATGCCGGGCTGGCGCTGATGGCGCTTGGGCTGGCGTTAATGGTGGCGGAAGCCTTCGTCCCCACCTTCGGGGCGCTCGGGATCGGTGGTGTCGCCAGTTTTGTGATCGGGTCGATCATGCTGATCGACAGCGACCTGCCCGAATTTCGCCTGTCACCTGTGTTGATCGGCACAGTGTCGCTTTTGACAGCCGGCCTGTTCCTGTTTGTGTTGACCTTTGCCGTCCGGGCCTGGCGCCGACCGGCGGTGAGCGGCAACGACGCGCTGGTGGGCGAAATGGCTGAGGTGCTGTCCTGGCGCGGCGGCACAGGCACTGTCCGTGCCCACGGCGAGGTCTGGAGCGCCCGCGGGCCTGAAAATGCCGCGCCCGGCGACAAACTGACCGTGCACGCCATCAAGGGGCTGACACTCGACCTCAGTAGTCCAAATCCATCACAGGCCAAGGAGGCAGATTCCGATGACTGACATACTTTATTCCGGCTATATCGTGGCTATCTTCGGCCTATTTGTCCTGATGTCTGCGTTCCGCATCCTGCGCGAATATGAGCGTGGGGTGATTTTCCTGCTGGGGCGCTTCTGGAAGGTCAAGGGGCCGGGCCTTATCCTGGTCATTCCCGTGATCCAGAAAATGGTGCGGGTGGACCTGCGCACCATTGTGATGGACGTGCCCGAACAGGACGTGATCTCGAAGGACAATGTCTCGGTGAGGGTGAATGCGGTGGTTTATTACCGGGTTGTGGACGCCAGGCGGGCCATTATCGAGGTCGAGGATTTCGAATTCGCTACCAGTCAGTTGGCGCAGACGACTTTACGGTCCGTTCTGGGGCAGCATGAGTTGGATGAGATGCTGGCCGAACGTGACCGGCTCAATGACGATATCCGCACCATATTGGACCAACAGACTGACGCCTGGGGTATCAAGGTGGCCAATGTGGAGCTGAAGCATGTCGACCTGGACCCATCGATGATTCGCGCGATTGCCAAGGAAGCAGAGGCCGAACGGATCAGGCGTGCCAAGGTGATTTCAGCCCAAGGTGAAGCACAAGCGGCTGGTAAAATCCTGGAGGCGGCCAAAGTGCTCCATCAAGCGCCAGAAGCGATGCAGATCAGATACCTTTCGGCCCTGCACGATATCGCGTCGGACAAGACGACTACCGTGGTTTTCCCTATGCCGATCGACCTGATGAAATCCATTGGGGACAAGCTGACAGGCAAGGACGAAAGCTAGGCTCAGTCCTCAAGCTGCCGTGCTTCGTCCGACAAAAGGATGGGGATGCCGTCGCGGATCGGGAATGCCAGCCCGGCCTTGCGGCTGATCAGTTCCTGCGCGGCCTCGTCATACTCCAGCGTCGCGTGGGTGACGGGGCAGACAAGCAGTTCAAGAAGTTTGGGGTCTGTGGTGCTGCGGGATGCTTTGGTCATGATGGTGCCTCAAAACACGTCAGTGGGAACGGTGGTCAGGAGAATTTGGATTTGCGCCACCATGGCTGTCGGCTGACGCCATTTCAAGCAGGTTCTGCAGCAGCTGTGACCGGTCCGGCACAGAGGCGGCTTCCAGAAGCGCCTGCTTTTCCTGCACCGCCAACGGCACGATCATCGACAGGGTATTCACAAGGATATCATCGGGTGCTGAGGCGATGGCGTCAAAATCGGCATCCAGGCCCTTGGTGTCCAGATAGCCCTTCAGCGCGCCCAGAAGCGGGTCCCGTTTCACGCTGCCTTCACCCCCCGTGCCGCCCCAGGGGTCTGCCTTAAAGGGCTCCCAATTGGCGCGCACCTGGCGGTAGGGTGTAGTGACGCCCAGTTCCTCTGCCACCTCGAAACGGGACAGGCCCTTGAGGCGGATCAGGATGCGGCCGTCGTCGGTTTCCTGCACATCTGCAATACTGCCGACACAGCCGACGCCGTAGAGTTCAGGTACGGTTACCTGGGCGTTGCCTTTGGGCTGGATCATGCCGATGAGGTTATGACCCTCGATTGCGGCGCGCACCATGCGCAGGTAGCGCGGCTCGAAAATATTCAGGGGCAGGCTGCTGCCCGGCAGCAGGATAGCGCCGGGCAAGGGGAACACAGGGATCACGGACGGCAAGGCTTCAAATGTTTTGCTCTCACGCGTCACGATGGGCTCCCTAGCTGAACAAGACCGAAGACAAGCGCCGACGATACTTCAGGGTGAAAGGATCGGTGGGGCCGGCTGCGTCAAACAGCTTCAGCAGCTGCAAGCGCGCGGCATCCTCGTTCCATTCGCGGTCCCGCATGATGATGCCCAGAAGGGCTTCGGCTGCCGCGTCCATCTGGCCGCGGGCCTGATGCGCCAGCGCCAGGTCATAACGCGCCTGATAGTCTTGCGGGTTGGCCTCGACCTTGGCTTCAAGTTCAGCCACATCGCCCGCATTTTCGGCCTGGGCGGCAAGCTCAAGCGCGGTTTTTACCCGCGCGGCGCGTTCGGCCACCTTCGGGTCTTTCATGGCTTCGTCGTCCAGTGCCTCCAGAAGCGACTGGGCCTGGTCCGCTTGTCCCAGCCTATGGGAAGCGTCTGCCATACCCACGAGCGCCCGGGCGTTGGTCTGGTCATGCTGCAGCACCTGCTGGTAGATCTGCGCCGCCTGCATGGCCTCACCTTCATCCAGCGCCCCATCGGCGTGGTCCAGCGCTTCCGCGAGCGGGTCACCGCCGCCATTGCCGCCACCTGCCATATCCAGCAGTCGGTCAATGAAGGTCTTGAGCTGCGATGGTGGTACCGCACCCTGGAAGCCGTCCACAGGCTGGCCCTGCCAGAAGGCAAGCACTGTCGGCAGGCTTTGGACCTGCAGCTGGGCGCACAGGGTCTGGTTCTGGTCGGCATTGACCTTCACCAGCGACACAGCGCCGCCAGCGGCTTTCACGGCGGCTTCGAGCGCAGGCATCAGCTGCTTACAGGGGCCGCACCAGTCCGCCCAGAAATCGACGATGACCGGCTTCTCCTGAGATGCCATGATGACATCGTCGCGGAAGGTCTCGATGGTGCCGTCTTTGATAGACACCTGATTGCCGGCCTGTGCGGCATCGCCGCCTGCCATAAACTGATCCATAATCAACACTCTTGGAATTGGGTGATTTCTAATTGTTCCGTCCCGACCATAAGCGGTTCATCGCGCCTTTGCCAGACCGGAAATGGGGAATTTCTATGACGCTTGGATGGGCGGCGCCTGATCCAGGTCCACCGTCACGGGCTCATAGCCACAGGCGCGGATGAAGCGCACCAGGTCATCCGGCGCAATGGCGGTGGTCGCGGCGTTATGGAGCGGATGATAATAAAGCGGGGCCTTGGCCATCATGGCGGCATCGAGCGCGACCAGTAGGGGTGGCTCTTCGCCCGACTTGACTTGGGCGTTGATCAGCGAAAAAGGCGTTACCGAGCCCGGGATGACACCTAGCATGGCCATCAGGCTGTCGGGACTGCCGAACGACAGCCGGCCCATGCCCAGGGCGGCGGACAGCGCTTTCAGGTCCACCCGCCGGTTCTCGTCGACCATCACCAGCGCCCGGCGCTTTTTCTTGTCGCGCACGAACAGGCTTTTGCAGTGGCCGCCGCCCTGAGGCATGTGGGCGCGCTCAGTCTGGGCCTCTTCAACGGTAAAGACCGGCGCATGGCGGTAAGTCTCGGTTTTGATGCCGAGCGAGTCCAAAAAGGCAAACAGATCCTCTTCCTGAAGGGGCGATTCCATGGTTTGTTCCTGTACCAGCGTTGAATTTCGCCCGATATATCGCATAATTTTCCATATTAATCATGGGCTTAATAGGATTTTTCAAAAAATTTAAAAAAGGTGTTGCAAAGGACATGCTCATGGCTATTATCCCGCCACGCAGACGGCATTGCCGCCTGTTACCCCGCCGACCTGACCGGTCGGATACGCGATTGAGCGGGCGTAGCTCAGGGGTAGAGCACAACCTTGCCAAGGTTGGGGTCGTGAGTTCGAATCTCATCGCCCGCTCCATCTTCTCTCTGAAAATTCAGTGAGTTACAAGAAGCCACCGATCCGGTGGCTTTTTTGTTTGATCGTTGGTCTGCAAATTGGCTATTTGCCACTCATTGTGGCCACGGCTTGGGCTGGTGATAGGGCTGAAATTAGGCCAGGGGATTCGACACCAAACAGGTTTAAGGTGCCGTCCACGCCCTGATCAGCGGGTCCGGAAATGACGAAATCTCCCGCAGGGGCGCCTGGGCCAGATATCTTAGTGCGCACACCCCCAAAACCTGGGACTAGGCGAGCCTTTTCCACATCCGGCCAATAGCGGCATATGACCTGGTTGAAGGCTTCAAGCTTGTGCTGGCTGACTTCGAAATTCGGCTTTTTCTCTCCACTCCACATCCGGTCCGAAACGGGCCCGATATGCCAGATTTAGGGTTGGGTGGATGCCAAGGCCGCCGGGCTCTGGCACAGGGTAAATAAGGTGACTGAACGGCATTATGTCTTGGTAGGCAAAATAACTTCCCTTTGCCTAGTTGGGTGTTGGAACGGACCGCGCAGGTGTGCCGCAGATGGAATTCGCGATGTGGCGGGCATTCAGACCGCCGCAGTTGATAACAGTTCTGGCGGCAACCGAGAGGGAGCCTTCGCCTCCAGTATCCATTGTTATTAAACCATTTTCTGCTCTACCGCTAAGCGCAGGTGAGCGGTAAGCAACGATCCCACCAAGAGCCTCTAATTCCCTAATCATGGTTATCATAAAGGTGTGGCTGCCGATAATTCCTGTGGAGGGGCTAAGAATGCCTGCTACTGCTTTGATATCAGGTTCCAGATCCTTGATTCGTTCAATAGACAAAAGTCTTAGGTCATCAACGCTAGCGCCTTTAGCATGATGCACAAGCTGTTCTAGGATCGGGTGCTGTTATTCATTTGTCGCAACATTCAGCTTGCCGCACTGCTGAAAAGGAATGTGGCGGCTTTTGCAGTAGCTTTAGAGAGCTTGACTAATTCTTATACAATAAAAAGCTTTCAAGAAGTTCTTTGGGTAGTAGACACCAGCTTGGATCACTTCGCTGTTGCGAGAAAATGTTTGTGCACCGAAAGTTGCCTCTGCATCTAGAAGAATCAATTCTCGGCCTTGCTCAGCTAGCTGTCTTGCAGCGGCAATCCCGACCATCCTCGCACCGATCACAGTGCTATCTACCTGTTCCATGCGATACCTTGCGGTCTTGCCCATTGATTATTAATTCTCCGGAAACCTTTACTAACTCGGTTCAGATGAAGATGTGGTCAATGCATTATACAGTTCGATCGGGAATGTTTGATTGAATTAGTTTAGTAACACCACTAATGCTCTAGGATTGACTCAACTCCAACAAGCTAACTCAGGGGAGCAGCCTTGTGTGGAAAATTTATTTCCTGATATTTCTTAGCCCTCTTCCATTTGCTAGCACCCCTCCATTTTGGCGATATTTTTGGGTAGCATATATTGGCTTTTTTGCTGCCCTCAGTGTATTGCAGTCGCGAAGGGGAGTTTTCAGTCGGATTCCAAAAAGTTTTTACTTCCCTTTGTTTGGGGTAGTATTGGTTTTACTGGGAGGAGGACTCCAAGTTTTTTTTGCTCTCACGGTTTCTGAGAGTCAAACCATCATGACAAGTACGTTAATACTATCGCATTTGTTATGGTTCTTGCTAGTTTTGAATGCCTTTGAGAAACCCAATAAGGTTTTGGACTTTATTCTGGTCGTTGCACTAATAATAACCTGCTACAGCGTATATGGTTTGATAGTATTCTTATCCGGGGATAACTCAATATTATGGTTCGAAAAGTGGGCTTCAATAGGTGCCCTGACATCGACTTTTGTAAATAGAAACAGTTTTGCTGCGTTTGCAGGCATCGGATTGCAGTGCATCATAGCATACTCGTTTTGGTTCATGTCAAAAAAGCTCTCGCGAACTGACACAGGTGGCCACAGATTCGTGACGATATTAGCCACTAATTATTCTAGGGTTACTGCGTTGATGCTGAGTGGGATCATTCTATTGACCGCCCTACTTTTAACTGGCTCCAGGGGGGGGGGATCAACAACCCTACTTTCGTGTTTAGCAATGGTTGGTGGGTTGGTGTTTCTAGTTCGGGATAAAAAAGCTAGACGCAGGAAGAGCTTCTTCGTTGTAAGCCTTTTCATATGCATAGCAGCAACAATAAGTATCAGTGGTGACAATTTTTTTAAGCGAATTGATAGCCTGGATACGGGCGACATGCGATTCAAGATATATAAAGGGTCTCTAGAGGCTATACAGGATAGGCCATACTTAGGGTTCGGATTGGGAACCTTTGCAGATGCCTTTGCTCAGTATAGGAGTCCAGATGTTTTTCCGGGTCCTGTGCCTGTGTCCGTTTTGAGGGCGCATAGTGATGTTATAGAATTGGCTGTGACAGCAGGTGTCCCTATTGCGACTATCGCTCTTATTGCTTACATGTACGCCATCGTTTACTTCTTTAAAAGTGCGCTTCAGGGTCAAAGGTACAGCGTTTTTTTGTTGCTAATCGGCGCGTTATTTCTCCAGCTAGGGTTGCATTCTATCATTGATTTTCCGTTTCAGGTGCCTAGTGTGTCTTATCTATTTACAGGCCTTTTAGCAGCTGGTGTATATTTAGTGCATGAGCAAATCGATCATAGCGCAAATGGTGGAATGTGATCTTTTGGGGGCTAAGCAAATTCTATCTTCTCTGAATTTGTATTCAGTGTCCTTTTTCTTGTGTGGATGGCTAATACCAGCTTCAGTTTCGCTGTAAAATTCTCTTGGGAGGCTCGACCAAGGGCGGCAGGATTTTAATGCTGGGAAAAATGAAGTATTTGGTGCCGCCTTTTGGGAACAAATCTCAATTTTTTCAGTTCCAATTTAATCACAATAGAAAATATTCGAGATGTTTCGTTGTTGTGAGTAGGGCTTAGCTATACTTTTAGAGCTATTGGGGTTAAAGGGTTATTCAAGTGGCATAAATGGCAATCGAGTTTGCAGAAGCTTATTTCAATAAAGGATAAAGCTTATCAAATGAACCTTGGATTGATTTGGCCCAAAAACCCTATAGTAAGTTGTTCTAAGCTTTGTCAATTTTGATGTGGTGGTATGAAGAAGAAAATACTGGTAACTGGCGCCGACGGATTCATAGGATCCCACCTTGTGGAAACATTGGTGCGTGATGGCTATGATGTTCGCGCTTTCACTTATTATAACTCTTTCAACTCATGGGGCTGGCTCGATAGTGTAGCGAGCGATGTGGCAGGGCATTTTGAAGTCATCTCAGGCGATATTCGTGACCCACATGGGGTTGACGGTGCTGTTGAGGGTTGTGACAAGATTCTGCATTTGGCTGCTCTAATTGCTATACCTTTTAGTTATCAGGCACCAGATGCTTATGTGCAAACCAACGTCACTGGTACATTAAATGTATTACAGGCAGCTAGACGCTATGGCATCACACACACCGTGTGCACCTCCACCTCAGAAACTTATGGCACGGCGCAATTTGTACCCATTACTGAAGAGCATCCGGTCAATGCACAGTCACCTTATGCTGCATCTAAGGTCGGAGCTGACCAGATGGCACTTGCATTTCAGCGGTCGTTTAATATGCCGGTGTCGGTTCTCCGGCCCTTTAACACCTATGGTCCACGGCAATCTGCACGTGCTGTAATTCCTACTATCATTGGTCAGATTGCCAGCGGATCGCGTACAATCAAACTTGGCGCACTACACCCGACTCGTGACTTTACATTCGTCCGTGACACGGCGCGAGGCTTTGTACAGGCGATGAATAGTGCCAATAGCATTGGCGAAGTCACGAATATCGGTAGCAATTTCGAAATTTCAATAGGCGATACCGTATCCATGATAGCGGAGGCTATGGGGGTTGAAGTGGAAGTGATAGAGGACGCCGACAGAATTCGTCCGGCCGCAAGCGAAGTCGAGCGGCTTTATGCGTGTACGAAAAAGGCCCAGAGCTTAATCGATTGGTCGCCAGACTTTAGTGGCCATGACGGCTTTATTCGTGGACTTGCTGAGACAGCCGCTTGGTTTCAGGACCCGGCCAACCTAGCTTGCTATAAAACCGACCGATACAATATCTGAGACCATCATGACCGACCATGCCGCCCTCGCTGGCGAAATTAAGGACAGGTTGAAGCGGTTCCTTGGGTTTCCTGAAGGAGTTGTTCCCTTGCATGAACCTGAATTCCTGGGTGAAGAAGAAGCCTTGGTGACAGATTGTATCCGGTCTGGCTGGGTGTCATCAGTCGGTCAATATGTGGATCGTTTCGAAGGGGAGATTGCTAAAGCCTGCGGTGCTCGCTATGGCGTCGCCGTTGTCAATGGTACAGCGGCTCTCGAAGTGGCGCTAAGGACTATTGGGGTTGCTAAAGGCGATGAGGTGTTGATGCCCAGCCTGACCTTTATCGCTACGGCCAATGCGGCAAGCCATTTAGGCGCTGTCCCCCATTTTGTGGACATTGAGGAACAGACTCTAGGCATCTGCCCTATAGCCTTGCGGCGCCACATTGAAGAGATTGGAAAACTAGCGAATGGACACTTATACAACAGGCACACCAACCGACGGATCACCGCAATCGTAGCGATGCATGTTTTTGGCCACCCGGTGAACATGAACGGTGTGAATGCTGTCGCGGAAGACTTTGGTCTGCAGGTCATAGAAGACGCTGCTGAAGCTCTTGGCAGCTTCTATGATGGCCGGGCCTGTGGCAGTCTGTCGTCGATTGGCGCGCTTAGCTTTAACGGCAATAAGATTTTGACTACCGGAGGCGGCGGTGCGATTGTCACCAATGATGAACGCCTTGCCCGATTTGCGAAACACCTGACAACAACAGCTAAGCAGCCCCACCCTTGGGCCTTTATGCATGACCATATCGGCTATAACTATCGCATGCCAAATCTCAATGCTGCTCTAGGCGTGGCACAGTTGGCCCAGCTTGAGGCGCGGCTAGAAAAAAAACGCCGTTTGGCGCAGGCCTATATCGAAGCTTTTTCCGGCCACCCTGATCTAAAGGTTTTTGTAGAGCCCAAAGGAGCCAAATCTAACTATTGGCTTAATACCTTTGTTTTGGCCCCACATGTGTCAGCGGCGCGAGATGTCGTACTTAAAATACTAAATGATGCAGACCTAATGGCTCGGCCTGTGTGGGAACCAATGCATACGTTGCCAGTTTATGCTGATGCTCCGCGCTCCGCCCTGCCTATAACCGAGGATCTAGCTGCTCGGATAATCAATGTGCCATCATCAGCGCACCTAGCGGGAACTTTGATATGACTCGTTTGATACTCATCGGTGGTGGCGGCCATTGCAAGGCCGCCATTGACGTGATCGAAAAAGAGGGGTGTTACAGTATCGCCGGTATTATCGAAAGGCCCGCTACTGATTATGATAACGTTCTTGGTTATCCCGTGATCGGTACGGACGACGATTTAGCTGGCTTAGTTTCCGCGCATTCGTTTGCCTTTGTCACAATAGGTCAGATCAAATCTCCGGAGCCAAGGTGTCGAGCATTCGAGCGTGTGGCACGGGCCGGGGCCATATTGCCCGTTATCGTTTCGCCAAACGCTTATGTGTCGCATCATTCTAGTTTGGGTGAGGGCACTCTGGTTATGCACGGTGCAATAGTGAATGCTGCTGCAACAGTAGGGCTTAACTGTATCCTCAATAGTCAGAGCTTGGTCGAGCATGATGCCAAGATCGGCAACCACTGTCATATTGCAACCGGGGCCCGCGTTAACGGTGATGTAATAGTGGAAGAGGGCTGCTTTATCGGATCCGGCGCCATATTGAAAAACGGCGTCACTATTGGTGCTGGCAGTATTATTGGGGCGGGGTGCGTAATCCGCAATGACATTCCGCCCTCGTCCCTCATTAGGCAAACAACCGAAAGAGCTGTTCAATGAGCGATAGAAACCATGTGCTGGTGATCGCTGAAGCCGGTGTCAATCATAACGGCGACATTGAGCATGCAAAACGGCTTGTGAATGTTGCCGCTGATGCAGGAGCTGACTTGGTGAAATTCCAAACCTTCACAGCTGAAAAAATTGCCTCTCGCGCTGCCCAAAAAGCGATTTATCAGGCTCGCAATGACGGTGAATCGGACAGCCAGTTGGACATGTTGAAGCGGTTAGAATTGAGCGAGTCTGATCACCGCGAGCTTATCGCTTATTGTGCAAGTGTTGGTATTGGCTTCTTTTCGACGGGCTTCGATCTTCAAAGCCTTGACTATCTCAATGGGTTAGGACTGGAACTGTTCAAGATACCATCTGGTGAAATTACCAACTTGCCCTACTTGCGCAGGGTAGCGAGCTTTAAGCGGGATGTGATTATGTCCACTGGTATGGCATCCATGGGCGATATAGAGGCTGCGATTGAGGCTCTGGAAGCAGGAGGAACATCGCGAGACAAGATAACCTTGTTGCATTGCACTACAGAATACCCAGCGCCGTTCAGTGAAGTAAATCTCCTCGCTATGCGAACCATCGGCCAAGCCTTCGGTGTAGCTTTTGGCTATTCTGATCATACCGAAGGCATCGAGGTTGCTATCGCAGCCACAGCTTTGGGCGCAACGGTGATAGAAAAGCATTTTACTTTGGATCGTAAATTGCCCGGCCCCGATCATGCGGCAAGTCTCGAGCCCTCTGAGCTAGCTACGATGATAAGAGGTGTTCGCCGTATTGAAGAGGCTCTGGGAACTGCAACGAAACGGCCGACTTGTTCGGAAGTCCTGAACAAGCCCATTGCTCGCAAATCCATAGTTGCTGCAAAGCGCATCAAAAAGGGTGAGGTGTTTTCGGACCACAATTTGACGACCAAGCGACCGGGCACGGGGATGTCACCCATGCGTTGGGACGAAGTGGTGGGCCAACCAGCGCCGCGCGATTTTTCCGAAGACGAGGAAATAGCCCTATGAAACGTGTTTGCGTTATAACAGGTTCTCGTGCCGATTATGGTCTCTTGCGATGGGTCATTGAAGGATTGCATAAGTCCGATGCATGTGAGCTTCAGATAATCGCAACGGGCATGCAATTATCCCCAGAATTTGGTTCGACGTGGCAAGTAATAGAGTCCGATGGTTATCAAATCGACTGGAAAGTCGAAATGTTGCTAAGCTCTGACACAGCAACAGCAATCACCAAGTCAATGGGGTTGGCTCTGATGGGGTTCGCCGACGCATATGCACAACTCAAACCCGACTTGATTGTGGTTTTGGGGGACAGGTTCGAAATTCTCTCTGCTGCAAGTGCAGCAATGATTGCAAGAATACCAATTGCTCACCTGCATGGTGGTGAAATCACGGAAGGTGCTTTCGATGATCCCATTCGGCATGCCATAACCAAGATGGCGCATCTGCATTTTGCTGCGGCAGAGCCTTATCGTCAGCGTATCATCCAAATGGGTGAGCAGCCCGCCTGTGTTTGGAATGTGGGAGGGTTTGGTATTGACAGCATTGTCAGATTGGACCGTATGGATCGAGCGGAACTTGAAGCATCGCTTGGCTTTTCGCTTGGAGGTCGGAATCTAATGGTTACCTTCCATCCTGAAACCGCAACAGGTGAGAGCGCGCGGACGCAAATGTCCGAATTGCTGGCGGCTCTTGAGGATACAGATGCTCATCTGATTTTCACTATGCCTAATGCCGACACCGAAGGTCGCATTTTGTTTTCTATGATCGAAGACTTTGTAGCAACCCACCCCGAGCGGGCTTGCGCCCACGTTTCGCTTGGGCAGCGACGGTATTTGTCTGCCTTAGCACAAGTAGATGGCGTTGTGGGCAATTCTTCGAGCGGTATAATTGAGGCTCCTGCCTTTGGTAAAGGGACAGTCAATATAGGCGCTCGTCAGGATGGGCGCCTTCGTGCAGCAAGTGTAATTGATTGCAGAGCCAACCGGAAGGCAATCTACAATGCCATCTCTCGACTGTATAGCCCTGATTTTCAGTCCGTTATCAAGGGGGCCGTTAATCCATATGGAGACGGCGGGGCCTCAGCAAGAACGGTGCAAGTGATTGAAGATTGGGCACCGAGCCCTGGACCGAAAGGGTTTGTGGACCTGCCGTCTTCAGGTGCAGAGTTATGAGGGAATACTAAAATGTTTCAATTTTCTCGTTCCACTAATATGGATACCCCAAAATGGTAGACTTGGAAAATCGTTGGCGCAGAGCAATCCTGCCTGTTGACGCAACCTTGGCCGAAACCATCCGGAACCTAAATGAGGTCGCGGTCCAACTGGTTCTGTGTGTACGTGAAGATGGGCGTCTTTTTGGGTCAGTAACGGACGGGGATCTTCGCCGAGGCTTGCTAAGGGGGCTGTCGATGGAAGACTCGGTCCGAGAAATAGCCAATAGATCACCCCTTGTTGTACCTGAAGGAACGGACCGAAAGTTGGTGCGCTCGTTGATGTCTGCAAACAAAGTGCATCAGATTCCTGTTGTAGATGACAATGGTTGCCCCATTGGTCTACACTTATGGGAGGAGCTTGACACTCCGCCGGAACGTGAAAACGTCATGGTAGTTATGGCGGGTGGCAAAGGCACCCGACTAAGACCCTATACAGAAAACTGCCCTAAACCGATGTTGCGAGTGGCAGGAAAACCTATACTACAGCATATCGTCGAACGAGCCCAGAGTCAGGGGTTTGTGCGCTTCGTTTTCTCGCTAAATTATTTGGGTGGGATGATTCGTGATCATTTTGGTGACGGGTCGAGCTTGGGCGTTGAAATAAGCTATTTGACAGAAGAGCAACCCCTTGGCACGGCTGGTGCGTTGTCTCTACTGGACCCAAGGCCGGAACACCCCTTTATTGTCACTAATGGCGACGTCCTTACAGATATAGACTACGGGCAAATGATTGACTTTCGTACCCGCCATGATGCAGATGCCGTAATGGCGGTTCGTGTTTTCGAGTGGACAAACCCATTCGGTGTGGTGCGAATGAAAGGTGTTGATATTACGGGCTTTGACGAAAAACCAATTTCGCGCAGTCACATTAATGCTGGTATCTATGCCTTTTCGCCACAGACTCTAGGGCATCTGGAACGCTATTCGCATTGTGATATGCCCACCCTATTTGATAAGCTGCGAGCCGCTAGCCTTCGGACCGTTGCTTATCCAATGCACGAACCTTGGTTGGATGTAGGACGCCCGGACGACCTTGAGCGCGCCAACCAAGAACTCTCAAGAAACCTGGAAAAAACTCAAGAGTAACAGCATGACAAATACTTCAACCAATCAGGTGCACTGGTGTAGCAACTGCCTGGCGATGTCCACGCGCCCACGCATCTGCTTCGATGAACGCGGACGGTGCAACGCCTGCCAGTGGATGGAAAAGAAAGAAACATTGGACTGGGTGGCACGTGAGAAAGAGCTCAAGGCGCTTCTTGACAAGCACCGGCGCAATGATGGTGAGTTCGATGTGCTGGTGCCTGTAAGCGGCGGCAAGGATGGCTCCTATGTCAGTTACAACTTGAAGCATAAATATGGCATGAATCCACTTTGCGTAACGGTTACGCCCCCCCTTCCATTAGAGCTCGGCGAAACCAATCTGCGCAATTTTGTGGAATCTGGCTATAATCATATGAGCGTTAACGTTGCCCATGAGGCGGTAAGAATCCTGAATCGGAGGGGCCTTGTGGAAATGGGTTTTCCATATTTTGGCTGGCTCACGGCCATGCAGGCTGCCCCAGTGCGTTTGGCTGCTCGACTTGGTATCGGTTTGATCTTCTATGGCGAAGACGGCGAGGTTGAGTATGGTGGCACCACCGAGACGGATAAAAACCCGATATATGATGTTGCCTACATGAAGAAGATCTATCTGGAGGGTGGCTACGAGAAGATCATAGAGAAGTCGGCTGATATTTTACCTTCAGAATTGAATTTTTTTAGGTTCCCGACGGAAGAAGAGTTAGAGCGTACACCGATTGAAATTACTCATTGGTCTTATTTTGAGAACTGGGATCCATACCGCAACTACTTGGTTGCTAAGGAGCATTGCGGCCTTCAAGAGGCGGATGGGTCCAACGCTGGTACGTTTACTAATTTTGCTCAGAACGACCAGGCTCTCTATGCCCTTCATACCTATCTAATGTTTTTAAAATTTGGTTTTGGTCGAGCCAATCAAGACGCCTCGATTGAAATCCGTCGTGGCGCGATGGATCGTTCTCAGGCTGTGAACCTAGTACGCCTTTATGATGGACACTATCCTGAAGAATACATCGAAACTTACCTGCAGTACTATGAGATGACAGCAGAGGAATTTGACGCGGTGTTGGACCGCTGGGCCAATAAAGAATTGTTTGAAAAAGTGGATGGTCGCTGGCGCCCCCTCTTTAAGGTGGTTTGATTATGGGGGCAGTGCACCTAATCGTTGATTATGGCATGGGCAACCTTCACTCGGTTCTTGGTGCCTTGCGCTATCTCGGAGTTGAGCCGATTGTAAGTGGAGACCCCGCGGATGTGGCTAAAGCAGACAGCTTGATATTGCCAGGTGTTGGTTCATTCTATAAAGCGATGGCCAAGCTAGAGGAAACGGGGCTGGCAGACGCGCTGCGGGAAGTTGTGCTAGTCAAGAACCGTAAGATACTCGGTATATGTCTCGGCCAGCAACTGATGGCTGGATATAGCGTAGAGGACGGTGGCCGATCAGGGCTTGGTTTCTTTAGTGGTAGTGTGACCCGATTACCTCGAAAGGCAGGTCTTAAAGTCCCTCATGTGGGCTTCAATAAGGTGCGCTTCGAACAAGACAGTAGGTTGTTCTCTGGGTTTGGCCGGCCGGTAGATTTCTACTTTGTTCATTCCTTCAGGTTAAATGTTGAAAACCGGCCAGGAAGCACTGCCCTATGCAACTACGGCGAAGATTTTGTAGCAGCGTATGAGTATGAAAATATCTTTTGTACACAGTTCCATCCGGAAAAGAGCCAGACTAACGGTCTGAGGCTTCTATCCAATTTCTTGGCAGAGTAATCAAATGCTGAAGAAGCGCATCATTTTCACACTACTTTTTGACAAGGGACAATTCATGCTAAGTCGGAACTTCCGGCTTCAGAAAGTTGGAAACTTGGATTGGTTGCAGCGAAACTATAATTTTGCTGATGTCGCCTTTTTCATTGATGAGCTGATTGTTTTGGATGTTAGCCGTGGTGAACGAGATAGATCAGCCTTCTGCAGGGCGTTGGCTCAAATCTCTGAGGGGTGCTTTGCTCCAATAGCAGCGGGAGGCGGCATAGACAGCGTTGACTATGCGAAAGCACTTTTAAGAGCCGGAGCTGACAAAGTCGTTGTCAATACCGCCCTTGTGGAACAACCTGAACTTGTCCAGGAAATTGCTCGTGAATTTGGTCAACAATGCGTGGTTGGGTCGGTTGATTTGAAACGGAACCCTGGCGGATATAATGTCTATATTCGCGACGGTAGTGAGAAGCTTGATGTTCCCGTTAGCGAGGTGCTCGGTTGGCATGCTCGTGGTAACGTTGGAGAAATCTATCTTAATTCCATTGATCGAGATGGTACGGGTCAGGGGTATGATTTCGACACATTGAGTTTGCTTCCGGAAGGCTGGAATCTTCCGGTGATTCTGGCGGGAGGCGTTGGTAATGCAAAGCATTTTGCCGAGGGGCTGATGCACGATAATGTCGATGCTGTGGCAACAGCTCACTTATTCAATTTTGTTGGGGATGGGCTTAAGAAGGCGCGTAATGCACTGCTGGACAGTGGCGCCCAATTAGCGACCTGGGATGATATCATTAGTGTTAACTTGCGACGTCATTTGGAGAGCGCTTAATGATCGATCGCCTTTTGATTGCGGGGCTGGGTAGTATTGGTAGGCGTCATCTCAGATTGTTACGTGAAGCTCTGCCGTGTGCGGACATCCGTGTATTGCGCCACTCAGTTCGCTTTGATGATACCCCTCACGCCAATGGGTGCTTTAGTCGGCTTGAGGATGCGGTAAACTTTTGCCCTCAGCTTGCAGTTATCTCGAATCCAGCCCCATTTCATTTGGAAACAGCCAAGGCTTTGGCGTTAGCTGGCGCGCATCTTTTGGTCGAAAAGCCACTTTCGGATAGCGCTGAAAATGTTTCTGAACTGCTAGAGTTGTGTTCCGAACGGGGCTTGGTTCTCCAAGTGGGCTACAACTTGCGCTTCCTTTCTACCTTGCAGCGCTTTCGAGCCGAGTTGCAAGGTGGCTCCATTGGAGAGATCTATTCTGTTCAGCACACTATGGGTCAGCACCTGCCAGATTGGAGGCCTGAAACAGACTATAGGCAGAGTGTTTCTGCGCAAGCAATGCTCGGCGGTGGCGTGCTCTTGGAGCTCAGCCACGAGTTGGACATGCTACGTTGGGTTTTTGGCGAAATTTCCTGGATAGCTGGGTGGTTGGGCCGTTTGGGAAAGCTGGAAATCGATGTCGAAGATAGCGCTATGTTGCAGCTGGGGTTTAGGGGCGGTGCTGTTGCGCAGGTGGTCATGGATTTCTTGCGCCGAGACACTACGCGGGTCTGTACCGCTATCGGTTCGGATGGTAGCCTTCGCTGGGATGCAATAACAGGTAGTTTGAAACGTTTTTCCCCCGCAAATGGGGAGTGGCGGGATATCTTGGCTGTCAAGGTTAATAGAGATGACAGTTACCGTGCTCAGATAGGAGCGTTGTTGGGGGCCATAGAAACAGGTGTGCCAGATGAAGCTGCAGCAAATGGAGCTGACGGTCTTGCCGTTATGACACTCGTTGACGCTGCACGAAATTCCGCGGCTAAGGGTGGCCGCCGTATGAATATTGGGGGATCTATACAATGAGCCTGACCGCCTTTGTTTTTGCTCGGGGAGGTTCAAAGGGACTTCCCGGCAAGAATATAAAACCGCTGGCAGGAATACCTTTGATTGGTTGGGCAATTCAGCAAGCGCTAGCCGTGCCAGAAATCAGCCGCGTTGTAGTGTCAACTGATACACCCGAAATTGCAGATATCGCCCGAGATCATGGCGCGGAAGTTCCTTTTATTCGTCCAGATGAACTTGCTAGCGATACAGCTTCGGAGTGGGACGCTTGGCGGCATGCACTAAAGTTTCTGAAAGAACAAGAGGGAGTGCTACCTGATCCCTTTATTTCTGTGCCCGCCACCTCACCTTTGCGTCGACCGGAGGATATTGCTTCTTGCATTGACCTTTTCGCTGAAGGACAGTCGGATATAGTAGTTGCCGTGACTGAAGCACACCGCAATCCATGGTTTAACATGGTCCGCTCGCGTGCTGATGGTACGTTAGTTCCTGTTAACGCGCGAGCGACAAACTTCGACCGCCGCCAAGATGCCCCAGTTGTAATGGATATGACTACCATAGCATATGTGGCTAATCCTAGATACATATTGTCAGAAAGAAACGTTTTCGATGGACGTGTTAGGGGGGTAGTTGTTCCCGTAGAGCGTTCAATTGATATTGATACAAATCATGATTTTGAGATTGCAGATTTTTTAATGAAAAAAAGACAGGGCTCATTGTGACTGAAATAGCCGGACTTATGTCCCTTAAAAATCGAACCGCCGTTATCACGGGTGGCGCAGGAAACCTAGGGCAGACTTTAGCCGAGACTCTTGCTGAATTAGGGGCCAATCTTGTGCTCGTCGACCTTTCGGGAAGTAGCATAGAAGATTTGGCGGCTAATTTATCTGCTCGTTTTGATGTGACGGTATCTTCAGAGATATGTGATCTTGAGTGCGAAGAGCAAAGAAAAGGCCTGGCTGAGCGTGTAACCCTCGGGGGTGACGTAGATATATTGATTAACAATGCAGCTTTCGTCGGGACATCGGATTTATCTGGATGGTCTGAAACGTTTGAGAAGCAAAGCCTAGAGTCTTGGCGGAGGGCTTTGGAAGTGAATTTAACTGCGGCATTCCACTTAAGCCAGCTATTTTCTCCATCCTTAACAAACAGTGTAGGTGGAAGCATTATAAACATTGGTTCTATCTATGGTGAATTAGCTCCAGATTGGTCGCTATATGAGGGTTTGAACATGCACAACCCAGCAGCATATGGAGCGTCAAAGGCAGGGCTGCTTCAATTTACACGTTGGTTGTCGACGGCATTAGCTCCAAAAGTTAGGGTCAACGCAATATCTCCTGGCGGAATACAAAGGGGGCAACATCCTGATTTCATAAAACGTTATTCAAGTAAAACACCTTTAGGGCGAATGGCTGAGGAAGGAGATTTGAGGGGGCCGATAGCGTTTCTGGCTTCTGACATGTCGGCTTATATGACTGGTCAGGTGTTGAATGTAGATGGAGGGTGGGGCGTATGGTAGCGAGTGTAAATCTGACAGGAAAGAGTGACACTAGCTTGGAGCTGGTGCGTGAAAACAGGCTTTGCAAGGAGATTGTGTTTGCAGATGGAATTGGGAGTTCAGGAAAGGGAATGTTGTCCCACATTTTGGGATCGTTAACCAGAATTGAGAAGCAGTCAAATCATACACCTTTCGACTACATCGCATATATTCACTGGCTTGGCAAAATTTCAGATGACGCAGCAATTACCTATTTAAGAACTGAAGCAGATCAACAGCTGTATCACATAATGATGAGTAGAGATGTAAATTTTCGCCCAAAAGACAGCACGGGAGTTATGCAAAATGCGAATAGGTGGCGATACTTTGCAAGATTGTTTATGAGAGAAGGTGATGCGGTACTTGACCGAATTTATAGAGATAGGCCGATCTTGAATGAGGCTCCGCATGACGCTTTAAGAAACGCAAAACTTTTCTTTGACGCTTTTGGTGAGGAACTCAGTTTTATATACATTATAAGAGACCCTTACGAGTTGATTTTAGACTGGCAAAGGAGGGGGTTTGGCGAGCGGATTGGAACAGACCCAAGAGAATTTCAATTTTCGGTAAATATTGGCGAAACCATTGTACCAATGTTTATGATGAACTACGAAGGTTTCGACTATGAAAAAATGACGGCGTTGGAACGGCTGACGCTAATGATACATTTTTGCGTACAGACCAATTTTGAGGGGTATCTAAACTGTTCAAAACACCAGCAGTCGAAAATTAAAATCCTTACATTCGATCAACTGTGTACAGATACAGAAAATATGGTCGAAGAAGTGGGCACGTTTCTGGGTGTGGAGAAAACAAAGGCCACTAGGAGAATACTAAAACAGGAGAGGCTTCCGAGAGTGAGGCCGAAGCGTGATCACTTTAGATCAAAAGTTGTTGACCAACTAGATGACAGGCTCTCCACTTTCATCGAGGACTTGGATAATTTATACCAACAATTTAAAGCACTTAGCTGACGCCATTCAGATAATTTCTTTAGAGGAAGCTTGTAGATATGTGTGGCATTTTGGCTGTGTTCTCCAATACAAACCACTACTTTTCAGAAGCAAAGTTGGATGTGCATTTGCGTGCACAGACTTGGCGAGGTCCAGACTATACGGGGGTTTGGGTCGACAGCCAACGAAGAGCATTGCTTGGGCACAATCGTCTTACCATATTGGACGCCTCATCTGGCGCTAATATGCCAATGAGTTCTGCTTGTGGCAGATATGCTTTAGTTTACAATGGAGAGATTTATAATCACGAACAACTGAGGGTTCGTTTTAACCTTGTGTGTAAGACGCGCTCTGATAGCGAGACGCTATTAGAACTGTATGTGAAACTTGGCACTGAATGCTTATCATACCTAGAAGGTATGTTTGCGTTTGTAATTTATGACAAGATAGAAAATCGCTTTTTTGCGGCTAGAGATCAGCTCGGAATCAAGCCTCTTTTTTATTCAGCCGCCAATGGTCAGACAACCTTTGGTTCCGAGCCAGCGGTATTGAGAGATATTGTAGGGGGTGGGGTCTCTGACATAGCAATAGCAGAGTGGAAGGCTTTTCGGCGGCCGCTGGCAGGCCGGACTTTTTTTGACCGAGTTTCGGAGTTAAAGCCCGGGCATTATTACGATTCTAAAAGAGGCGAACATCCATATTGGATGCCAACAGAGGAAGATGTTGGTGGGGATTACGAGGAATTCAAAGAGGAGCTGGTAAGATCGGTTACTTCGCACTTAATCAACGATTTCCAAACTGTGTCCTTGTTGAGTGGTGGATTGGACAGTGCCGTTATTCTAGGGCTTTCGGATATTGAAAAGAGTTACACCGTAGGTCTTGAGGGCAACAATGAGTTTGAAGGGGCAACAGACTCAGCCGGTGTTTTGGGGGTGGATTTGGTTAAGGTGCAAATCACGCAGGATGAGCTAGAGGCGTCCTGGGCAGAGCTTCTGTCTTCCCGGCGGGAGCCATTGAGTGTACCGAATGAGGGGCTGATATATACTGTCTGTAAGTCAATGAACGCCGAAGAGAAAGTAGTGTTAACGGGGGAAGGTGCTGACGAGCTACTATTTGGTTACGATCGAATATTTAGGTGGGGAAGCGGGCTTCAAAGTTTATCAGTTGCAGAATTTGTCAATCGATACACATATTCGAGCTATGATGCATTGAGTTTAGATACCCTAGATTATCTAGCTGATTGTATGAGAGACAAGAAACCTATCGAGTTCCTGGAAGACTTCTTCATTGGTGTACATTTGCCAGGGCTGCTTAGGAGGATGGATGGAGCCTCTATGTGTGCATCAAAGGAAGCTAGGGTCCCTTTTGTTACCACCAAGCTCTTTAATATGCTTTATCGAGAGCCTATAGAGAAAAGGCATATTGATGGGCTTCCGAAGTCCTATTTAAGGCGCTTAGCAAAAGAGTTGGGTCTTGAGGGTGCACTAAGCCGTGCAAAAGTTGGTTTCTCTGCCACAGTTGGACAGGTAAGTAAGGCTGACGAATATACAAGATTTCAAAATTTTTGCCTCGATAATCTGGGCTGGAGATAAAATGGTAATTGGTTATACAACAGGAGTGTTCGATCTTCTTCATGTAGGGCACCTAAACCTATTGCGAAATGCCAAATCAATGTGCGATCGACTCATTGTTGGTGTAACTGTGGACGAATTGGTTAGTTACAAAAACAAAAAGTCTGTTATTCCTTTTGTTGAGAGAATAGAGCTTGTAAGAAACATCAAGTATACTGATTTGGCGGTGCCGCAATCTACAATGGACAAGATGGATGCGTACCATAGGTATCGGTTTGATGTGATGTTTGTTGGGGATGATTGGTATAAAACTGATAAGTGGAAAGAGTATGAAAAACAGTTCGATGAGATTGGTGTAAAAATAATATACTTTCCATATACAGGCGGAACATCTTCAACGCTTATCAATGAAACACTCAAAAACCTTAGGGCGGACTAGTAGTTCGGGCATAATTATTTTTGCCTAAATGCCTTTAATCCGCATTCAGCTCAACTAAACAAACCTCTGGCTTGGCAAGGCTTGCCCAATCATATGTCCCATAGTGAACTCTTCAAGCGAAGCCTAGAGGCTGAGTATCAGATCACAGATTATAATGCCTGCCATTATAAGGGCTGTGATAATGTAGGCTGGTTCCCGCACAGTTATTTGTTGCCAAAACGGTTTCTGAAGATACTAGGAATTTTTTCTTGGCTGATGCCGCTGTTGATCCCCTTTTGGGCTTTATTGGTTCTGCCCATTTTTTTGGTTAAGGATTGCGTCGGATTGGTTTGGCAAAAGAGAGTTATTCGGCAACCCAATAACAGTTCAGGACTACTCTCTAGATTCTTTTTAGGGGCATCGACAACAGAAACATTGCAGTCTGTTTCTCGAGTAGAAACTTTGCCTAAAACATATCTATACCTTCCATGGCGACAGTTTCCGGATGATTTGCCCAAGAGTATGAGGCCCCTTTCATTGATTGATATTATCACAATGAGAGATCTGTATCGGGCGGTGTGGGTGGCTTGGTTGGAAGTGATAAAGCTTGCCATGCGGCCTAGTTCGTGGGGCCTAGTTCTTTATGCTTACACTAGCTTTAGGTGGTTTGTTGTACTTTTCGCCCTTCTAGAAAAAAAACCAAAAGAAGTCTGGATATCTAATCATTACGATCGATGGGCTATTCTCTTAGATGGCATCGATTTAGACAAAAAAGTTATGGTGCAGCATGGTGATTTGGTCATGAAAAGTGCCATAAAAAACTCTTTCGTTATTTTTGGGCCAGAACCTAAGCTTAAAAGCGACTGGAATTTATTGTATTTCACGAAAGGCGCTTCGAGGCAGTTTGAGGCACATATTTTTGATAAACCATTGAAATCGAAACAGAAATTTTCTTTACAGATTGATCAAAATCCGCAGTGTTTTTTGACGCCGTCGGTTTTGGTTGTGGGTTGTCCAGCATTGAGAAAAGTGCAGGAAGAGGAAATTGAGAAACTGTACGAAAAGTTTGGAAAGAAGTTAACCATAATCTATCGTCCGCACCCTCGAAAAATCATGTTTGATTCAGCTGTTTTAAAGCGATGCGGTGTCATACTCGAAACTAAAAGTGTGCCCAAAACAACTGCAATAGTTTCCTACTACTCAACTTTCAATCAGGTGTTGCAAGAAGTATCAGACTGCCCGATTTTTGTCTTTGACTACAGGGACCTCCGACAGGTTTCGAAGGTGCGTGAAGAGCTTTATGATCTTCTGAGCGACGGTTTGCGTGGTCTCGAATGTGCGGAATAGCTGGAATTGTTGAGCCTATCAAAACCGATGGCTTGGTTGCTCGGTGGAACAGTGCGTCTGAGCGCCTGAGTAATCGCGGCCCAGACAACGCGAGCTACATTATTAGAGAGCTTGGCTCATTACGGTGTCTGCTTGGCCATCGTCGCCTACAAATTGTCGACATCACTTCCAAATCAGATCAACCCATGTCTATGGGTGATTTAGATATGGTGTTTAACGGTGAAGTATACAATTTTCGACCGCTAAGGCGGCTGTTGTCGGATAGCGGGTTGGGTCTGCATTCAGAAGGTGATGCTGAAGTTGTTTTGGCATCATACTGGCAAAAAGGGGAGGGTTGTTTTCGGGATTTTGATGGAATGTGGGCTGTCGCATTCCTAGACCGAAAGTCTAAGAAACTAGTGCTCAGCCGAGATTATTTTGGCGAGAAGCCCTTATACTATTATTTCGACGGTGAAATATTCGTTTTTGCATCCGACATAATAGCGCTGCAGAAAATGAGCGGCCGAGAATTGCCGTTGAACCAAGTCTATTTTCATCATTTTGTTAGAAATGGATATGCACCACCGAATTGTTGCGTGTTTGAAGGGGTTCAAAGGTTAGAGCCTGGCCAAATACTAGAATTTAACTTGAAGTCAAAAGAAATAACTTTGCGTGACACCAATCCAATATTTAAGAAAGGTGTAGCTGAGCGTAGCTCAAGGTTTTCAATTGAAAAATTTGAAGAGCTTTTTATCACATCACTAAATGATCGATTAATGGCTGATGTGCCTCTGGGGCTTATGCTTTCTGGTGGTATCGATAGTAGTTATGTTGCAGCAGTTGCAAAACAAGAATTGGCTTGTCGGCTAGATTGCTACACAGTTCGGTACGGTCACGGCAGCGATGAAGAAACATCTAGGGCTGCGCAGGTGGCAGAAACCTTAGGTCTTCCTCATACAATGATTGACGTTGAGCAGCGCCAACTAGAATCGCTTCTGGATGACTCTGTACCCTCAATGGATGAGCCGATATCTGACGTGGCTTTTCCGTTATTGTTACGCTTGATCGGTGCGGTACCTTCAAAAATAAGGGTGTTGTTAAATGGGGACGGTGCCGACGAATTGTTTTTATCCTATGTTAACTATAGGAAGTATTTGAACCGACTGGATAATAACCCAACCAAAGTTGGCTATTTTGCTATGGAGGTTTCTGACGTTTTGAAGCATCTTCCTGAAAATTTTCGACGTGTCTGGCGAAAAGCTTTGGCAAACATACCCATGTCGTCCACCCAAATGCTTGAAGGCGATCTGCTGCTTCAGCATGGTGGCTGGCAAATTAAAAGAATATTGGAAGACAATCCACTAGGTGATCCGTTGTCTGTTTTGTACAAACAAGCCATCCTGAACAATTTATCGGACTATTTAAATACCAAATCGGATAGAGCTTCTATGTGGAACTCAAGAGAGTTCCGAACGCCATTTTTGAACAAGTCTCTCTTTCAGTACGTGCTGGATTGCAACTCTTCCGAATTGCCACGGGGCGAAAAAAAAATTCTAACAAAGCGCTTGAATGATAGGTTGGGCAAGGACCTGTATTTCTCAAAAAGAGGGATGTTTTCAAGGGGTGAGCTGGCGTTCGCTAACATCAATATTTCTGAACAATGGGCGACTAAGCTCCCCAAATGGCGGTCTCCTCAAGAGCGATACCGAATACTAGTATTGACTAAGTGGCTGGAATTCCACCAATCAGAGGATTGCGTGACGTGGCAGCACTGAAGGGAAATTTATTTTACAATTTGATTAATCAGCTGCAACTGATTGTTTTTCCCATATTCCTAAATATCTATTTAGTAAGAATTCTCAACCTTGAGGATTTAGGAAAGTGGTATTTGGTTAATTCGGCTGCGGCTCTTATTCAATTGCTTATTACAGCACCCCACTTTTTTTTAGTTAAGCATATTAGTGCAGGTAAAAATAATATAGGGCAAATTACTAGTTCTGGGATTTTTACTTATCTGTTTTTGCTTTTCGGCGCGACGCCATTTTATGTTGCATACATTATAGCGGCAGCCCCGGGAACCGAAGTTGTTGCGATGATGGTTTTTGCGCACTTGATGTTTAGTGCCTTGTCTTGCGAGTTCTATTTCCAGGCTACTCTGAAGCAAAAGTTTCTTATGATCAGGCGGGGAGTGTCTCGAGGGGTACTACTGATATTGTTACTAATTTTTGTAAAAGAGCCTAGCGATTTTATTCTTTTTCTAATTCTTACAATTGGTATTTATATACTTGATCACTTGGTCGGACTTTGGGTGGTAGCAAGAGAGGTTTCTTTGGTGAGGCCCCCAAAAAAAGTGCTTTTTTCCACCATATTGTCAATCCGAGAGATGTTACCATTAAACGCCACACATAATACTTTACCACATATAGTTTTGCTCATATCTCCCGTCTTCTTTGATTTTGATTTGGTCGCAATAGTATCAATTCTTGTTAGAATAACCAACATGGCTACAACGGTAGTTACTTCAAGTGTTAATGTGATTTTCCCGTTCCTCTTGTCTAAACAAGGTGATAGTTTGCTTCGTCTGCGTTTGGGTTACCTAACAAGTATCGTGGCTGTTGGGCTTGGGGGAGCGTGTTTTTTGTTGAATGAGACTATTGCAGTTCTTTTCCTCAATCGTGAATTAAGTGACGAGCAGGTTCTGGGCTTTGGGTTGCTGTGCCTATATATTCTTATCCATTCAGTATATAACTATATCTCTTTTAACTTTTTTGTGGCCGCGTTGCGAACTATCCGCGTTACCCAGTGTAACATCTTGATATTATTCGTCTTCTTTGTGTCCGTAAATCTAGTGCCAATAAATATTGTTTCCTTTTTGGGATTGATGTCCGCTTCTGCCGGAATGGGGCTTTTAGCCTTGGTGTTTTTCACTAGAGATCTTCAGGAGCGATTGTAGTGATTTTATATGTCTCTGATACACTTGGATCAAAAAGGAATGGTGGAGTGTCCTTGTCGGGGGTTGATTTTGCCCAAATGCTCCGTCTTCATTATGAAGACGTTACCGTTCTTGCTTCTGATAAATTTCCTAGATCTGCCGCTTCTGCTTCCAGCTACGGTGGCATGTCAATTAAGGCAATCAATGCTAGCTGGCGACTATCAAAAAGATATCAACTCCGTCCGACTCTCAGAAGTGTTGCGCGCTTTTTGCTGGTAAAAATGAAAAACATTGGGGCAAAGAGACGATTGCCCTTGGCAGATTTCTATAGTGATGAAACGCCAAACTTTTTGTTTGTGAATTCTTGGTCATCTTTGTACCCATCTCCTGAAATCGTCGATGATGATCGATTTAAAAAAATATGTGTTGTTAGAGGGAATCCGGAGTCTTTTGTATGGCAAAGTGTCTCAGAGGATAAAGAGGCTCAAGTAAAAAATGCTGCCGAGTATCTTCATCAGTTTGATGCTTTGATCTTTGTTTCCAGCGTTGGCCTAGAAAGATGGCGCTCTTATCTCAAAGAAGGCGTGCATTGTTATTATCTACCCAATTCGATAGATGAGGATGTCGTCGGAAAGCTCTTGGTCAAGAATAGCCAAGACCTTAGGGCTTCGCTTGGTTTTGCCCCTGGAGAAGCTCATTTTGTAGCTGTGGGATCGGTTCAGACACGCAAAGGCCAGGATATGCTAGTCGATGCTGCGCTTAAATTGCGGGCCCTCGGTTACACACAATTTAAAATCCATATTGTTGGCGTGGTTTCTGAGTTGTGGGGGGGGCGAGAAATTTTGAATCGCATTAAGGCATCAAGTGTAGCTCAGCATTTTTGTTTCTACGGACACCGAAATGATGCGTTGGCATTTATGCGGGCAGCAGACATTTGCCTTTTCCCTAGCCGAGCTGAGGCATTCCCTAGAACCGTGGCAGAGTATATGGCTCTAGAAAAGCCAATTGTCTCCACAGACGTGTCTGGCGTCCCGGAGATGATTCAAGATGGAGAAAATGGACTTCTATGCGCTGCTGATAATGGGGAATCTATGGGTGAAAAGGTTGCATTGCTTCTGGAAGATACCGCGAGGGCAAGAAAATTCGCTAAGCGAGCAAGAGAAGCTTATGCAGAGAATTTTTCCAAGGATGCTCAAGCCTACCGGGCAATAAAACTATTTCGCCAATTGGATGCCGATCTTAAAACGTGAAAAGTATGATGGTTTTCGATTGGAGCACTCGTAACAAAAAAAGCGCAGAAGGGCAAAGGAGGCCCTTTGGCCATTTACTGAATATATCGATATATTGCTGCGTGGTTGTAGGCATTCTTCTTTATCAATCGTCAAACGTCAGTGTCACAGTAGCTGCATCATATTCCTGTATATCGGCATTAGTTTGTACAACGATTGCTTTCGCCAACAAAGATGGCGGCCGATCGTGGCTGTTCTGGTTCACGTTTATTTATTTCGTCTTCTTTCAGTTGGGCACGGTTATTGCTGCAGTGTTGCTAGTCTATGATGACACGCTTCTGAATTATGCAACAAATTTTTCAAACTATCTCTCCACAGATTCAATTGCAAAATCTTATATCGCGTCGGGTCTGTGTATTGCGCTGATCTGGACTCTTAGTGCGTTGTTTTATCGGAAAAGAGTTGGGGCGGTAACAAATCTTGGGTTCGACCTTAACCTCTATAAGGTTGCCTATTTTTTACTGGTTTTCACTTTTCCCCCGGTGCTAGTGGATCTTGTGGATCAATTTAGGCTTGTTTCTTCATATGGTTACTCCTTTTTTTACACGTCCTCCTTTCAAGACCGTGAGTCAATCGTGCCTGCGATGGGTATTATTAGGACACTAAACACTCTCGGTTTTTATATGTTTTTTGCCGCAATGCCTGACCGGCGAAGGTTTTCCTGGGGGGCCGGCTTTTTTCTTTTGGTTGCTGTGTTGGATTCTATGAAAGGGGCGAGGTCTGCATTGATTGTACCTCTCTGCTTTATTACATGGCACGCAATAACCTATTATGGACTGAAAGTTAGAATTGGGCGCGGCGCTGTACTCTTGTCATTAGCGCTGGGTTTCTTGATTTTTATGTCAATTGCCCGATCTGACTCTGGGTCTGACACCTTCATGCTGACACGATTCTTTACGATTGGTTTGAGTAAGGCACAATATACTTTGGCGGTAGTTTTAGAGAACTATAATCACATTGAAGTTAAAAGCATTTTTGCACTAGAGCCAGTCATATTCCCCATCAAGTATATGCTTTACGGGGGAGATCTTGTGGGTCAATCAGAGTCAACAGCCATACTCCGGCAAGACTTGAATCATACTTTTTCTAGTCAACTTAACTTTGGAGCATATCTTTCGGGAGCAGGCATTGGGTCAAACTTTGTTGCTGAAGCATTGCAGTTTGGACCAGTTTATATGCCAGTGTTTTTGACAATCTGGTGGGTGTCAATAAGGTTCTTTTTCAAGTATAGCAAAAATTATAGGACCATCTTTTTTATCCAGCCTATAGTTTTTATACACCTGATATCATCACCGCGCGCGTCAATTTTCCCGAGTACTTGGCCAATAATTAAATTGTTGTCTCTCTTCCTGGTCGTGAAGGTGATCATCTGGTTTCTATCGAAATTGCCTAAGCATAATAGGCTTTTTGGCTAGCGGCCTCTCGGCCTTCTGGGGTTGTATTTTAAGGAAGATGCTTTGCTTGAAAGAGTAAAAAAAATTTTACGCTTTATTTCCCTTTATGGGATCGGGCGTACCTTATTCAAGGTTGCTGGACATATGCGGTGGAATATGCCCCTTGTTTGGAAGCGAGGAACGTCGGATGTCGTGATCATTGGCTGTGGCCAATATGGCTTTGCAACAATTGGCTATTACTTGACGAGGGCTTTCGGGCGTAGGGTGTCTCATTGTTATGACATTGATAAAGCCAAGTCGACATCACTGGCCCGCATGCTTGGGGTGCCAAATGTGGTGACATCGCCGAATGAAGCGTTTCTCGACCGAAAAGTCAAATATGTATATATTGCTTCAAATCACGCTTCTCATACGGATTATGCAATAACAGCTCTTTCTCACGGAAAGATGGTATATGTCGAAAAGCCGGTGGCTGTTTCATTTCAACAACTCGTGGCAATAAATGAAGCCGCATCAAGTAAACAAGACAAAATATTTGTCGGATACAACAGGCCTTGGTCAAAAGCCATCCAATGTTTAAAGGCTAGGATGCACCCATATTCAGGGGCAATTTCTCTCAATTGTTTTGTCTCGGGACACAAGATTGACAAGGACCACTGGTACAGAAATCCGGAAGAAGGTACCCGAATATGCGGCAATGCCGGGCACTGGATAGATCTTTTTGTTCATATGGTTTCGTGGCGTGGTGAATTCCCTAATTGCGTGGAGCTGAATTTGGTTTCCGCTTCGGCTGCTGAGCCGGATGATAATTTTATCCTGTCTATTACCACCGATATAGGTGACATTTTCTCACTCATGCTGACAGCTCGGACAGAGCCCTTTGAGGGGATTAACGAGACAGTAAACATCCAATGGGGCGATGTGATTGCAAAAATTGATGACTTTCGCCAAATGCAAGTCTGGCACGGCGCTCAAAAATCAAAGCATCGCTACTGGCCGAAGGATGTGGGGCACAGGTTGAGCATATTGCAGCCATTTAATTCGGAACATTGTCGTAATTGGTCTGAAGTGCTCATCTCAACAATCTTGGTGCTGCATACGACAGAGCTGGTGTGTAGTGGCAAGTCATCAATGTCTGTCGATTTAGCGCACGAAGTAGCGAAGATAAATTCTGGGATAAAATAGATATGAAACAAGTTCTGCAATCTCTCAAGGATGGGTCAACATTGCTGGCAGATGTGCCGGTTCCTAAGATAAGAAAGAACCACTTATTGATCCGCACTACAACCACGGCTATTTCTTCGGGCACAGAACGGATGTTGGTTAAATTTGGCAAGTCTGGGTGGATATCAAAAGCGCGTCAACAACCAGAAAAAGTAAAACAGGTTCTGGAAAAGGCGAGAACCGACGGCCTTGTGGCAACGTTAGACGCTGTCAGAAGCAAACTGGATCAGCCGTTGGAGCTCGGGTATTGTAATGTTGGTTATGTAGAATGCGTAGGCGATGGTGTCACAGGCTTTGGTCTTGGAGATCGTGTAGTTTCTAACGGCAGCCATGCAGAGTATGTTTTGGTACCCAAAAACCTGTGTGCCAAGATTCCGGAATCTATATCATCGGATGCTGCGAGTTTCACCATTTTGGGCGCTATTGGACTGCAAGGCATTCGACTGCTTGAGCCAAAGCTCGGAGAATGTGTAGTGGTCTTTGGCCTCGGTGTTATTGGCTTGTTGACCGTCCAAATGCTCATCGCTCAGGGATGTCGCGTCGTTGCTGTAGATTTTGACAGTGACCGCTTGATGTTGGCGGAGCAGTTTGGCGCAAAAGCAGTTGTTGCGACGTCGGAGAAAAACATTCTGGATGCAGTCCAATCAGCTTCCAGAGGCTATGGAGCAGATGGCGCTATTATCACTGCTTCAACAGAGAGCGATCAACCTATCCGAATGGCGGCTCACGTCTCTCGAAAGCGAGGCCGAATAGTTTTGGTAGGGGTTGCGGGACTACACCTTAACCGAGCTGACTTTTATGAAAAAGAGCTATCGTTCCAAGTGAGTTGTTCTTATGGGCCTGGACGCTATGATGCCAGTTATGAGGAAAATGGGAACGATTATCCCATTGGATACGTGAGGTGGACTGAACAACGGAACTTTGAAGCGGTTCTTGATATGATGGCCGCAGGAGCCATAGATGTTTCTCAACTGATTTCGCATCGATATAAAATTGATGATGTTGCGTCGGCGATGGATTTGCTTAACTCGACGCATAAGTCGCTGGGAATCTTACTCGATTTTCCTGACGGTGGTGAGGAGCGGGCAACTGCAAAGGTCAAGCTGCGTTGCGAAGATCAGGGGTTTGACGGCCGCAGGCGAGCAAGTGGTAATGCGGTGGTCGCTTTTTTGGGAGCTGGAAATTACGCCGGCAGAGTGCTTATGCCGGCCTTTAGCAAAGCAGGAGCCGTTCTTAACACAGTCGTAAGCGCAGGCGGAGTCAGTGCTGTGCATTTCGGGAAAAAATTTGGCTTCCAAGAGGCGGCGACTGATGCTGATACCGCTATCAAGGATCCCAAGGTTGACACAGTGGTGATTGGTACGCGCCATGACTTACATGCAAGGCAGGTTTTATTGGCGCTTCAAGCAGGAAAACACGTTTTTTGCGAAAAGCCGTTGTGCTTAACGCTTGATGAGCTGAAGCTGCTAGAATCAGAGATTCGCTCAAGGCCCCAGCAGCTTGTTATGGTGGGCTTTAACCGGCGTTTTTCGCCGCAGGTTGCAAAAATCAAACAGTTGCTCGATTCGATCGAGGGGCCCAAAAGTTTTATTATCACTGTTAATGCGGGTGAAATCCCCGGAGACCACTGGGTGCAAAGTAGATCCATCGGGGGGCGCAGAATAATTGGAGAGGGGTGTCATTTTATCGACCTTTTAAGGCACTTGGCAGGAGCGCCAATCAGGGAATGGCATGCGGTCGCTTTAGGTGGATGTGCAGCCAGAGAAACAGAAGATGACAAAGTTATTATCACTCTAAAATTTAAGGATGGTTCTATAGGGGTAATAAACTACTTCGCAAACGGGCATAAAGCATTAGAGAAAGAACGCTTGGAAGTGTTTGCGGGTGGGCGAGTCTTTATGCTCAAGAACTTTATCCAGCTAAAAGCATATGGCTGCAAGGGTTTTGGTGGCAGCCGGCTTTGGAAGCAAAACAAAGGTAATAGCGAGTGTGTCAGTCACTTTGTTCAGGCCATTCGTGAAAAGGGCGAGGCTCCGATAGCAGTGGAGGAGATACTTGAGGTAAGCAGGGTCTCTATAGAAATCGCGGATAGCCTAGTTTGAGATTGGTGAACCTCCTTCATGTTTAATATCTCCAGTGCCCGATCAATTGTCGACAAGGCATTTCTGTACTTGCGAACAATCCGACACCTAAAGATGTCTCAGATTATTATGAGGCTGTATTATACCCTCTATCAGGCTAAGCCTAAATTGGTGGGCGCCTATGAACTTAGGCAAAGGCATGCCTCTTGGCAGCCATCTATATGTCGCCCAGCCAGCTTGCTCTCGCCCGATAAATTTCTCTTATTGAATGAAGAGGGTAGTATAGCCGAACATGGTTGGGATGGCCCTGAACATTCAAAGCTGTGGCGTTATAATCAGCACTACTTTGATGATTTAAATGCTGTTGGCGCAGAAAATAGGCGTTCTTGGCATGATGGGCTAATCAATGATTGGATCTTGAATAACGAACCAGGTGTGGGTTCTGGCTGGGAGCCGTATCCAACGTCTTTGCGAATTGTAAACTGGGTTAAAGCCTCCCTTAATGGATTGGAATTGTCAGCAGAGGCCCATGCCAGCCTCTTCATGCAGTCATGCTGGCTTTATCGAAGGGTAGAGTGGCACTTATTGGCTAACCATGTACTTGTAAATGCGAAAGCACTCGTTTTTGCAGGCTGCTATTTTCAAGGGGCTGAGGCAGATAGGATCTTGGTAAAGGGACTGAAAATTCTAAGAAAAGAGTTACCTCGGCAGATCTTGTCAGATGGAGGGCATTTTGAACTGAGTCCAATGTACCACGCACTGGCATTGGAAGACGTGCTGGATCTGATCAACCTTATGCGTGCATATCCGACTTGCCATTCTAAGCGAGCTTTAAGCTCTATGGAGGAGATTGTGTTGCGGATGATTAGTTGGTTGGAGTCTATGAGCCATCCCGACGGAGGAATAGCATTTTTTAACGATGCGGCGTTTGGTGTAGCGCCCACTACTGAAGAGTTAGTCAATTATGCTCGAGAGTTGGGCTTTTCGCAGGCTGAAGATAGTAGCCCTATGATCCATAATGCTGCTTCTGGTTATGTTAGGTTGGCTAACGCTTCAGCTGTTTTAATCGCAGACATAGCGCAAGTTGGCCCAGCATATCAGCCAGGACACGCCCATGCTGATACGTTGTCATTCGAGCTATCGGTATTCAGTGAGAGACTAGTCGTTAACTCAGGTACCTCAGAGTATGGTGCTGGGAAAGAAAGGATTCGACAAAGGGGCACAAAGGCGCACTCCACCGTTTCAATGCTAGATAAGGATTCATCTGAAGTTTGGAGCGGGTTTCGTGTTGCGCGAAGAGCGCGTGCACAACTAATTGGAAAAAGTCAGTCGATCGAAACTCTCTCAATCTCGGCCTCGCACGATGGGTATTCTCGCCTGAGAAAAGGTTTATTACATACTCGAACGTGGTCATTGGCTACGAGTAAGGTGATAATATCTGATGAGGTGGGTATCGAAGATGGTGCCATGGCAGCATATCATATACACCCTCACATAGAGATTAAGCAGTTAACCCCTTCTTCCGGTTTATTTGTACTTGCTAACGGGACTGCCCTTGAGTGGTTCAGTAGTTGTGAGGCAGAGCTTGTCCAAGGTACTTGGCATCCTGAGTTTAACGCAAGCGTACCCAATAAGTGCCTAGTTTTACCACTGCTCAATGGCCAGTGTTGGCTGGAAATTCGGTGGTGAATTACAAAATGCATATTCTATTTCTAACAGATAATTTTCCTCCAGAGGTCAATGCTCCCGCGAGTCGTACCTTTGAGCATGCGAAAGAATGGGTTCGTCTTGGTTGCTCTGTTACAGTTATCACTTGTGCGCCTAATTTTCCGAAAGGCGAAGTATACAGCGGATACAAAAATAAACTATGGCAGGAGGAGAAGCTTGAAGGAATTCGGGTCATTCGCGTGTGGACTTACATGGCACGCAACGAGGGCTTCTTAAAGCGGACCCTCGACTATATCAGCTTTATGATCTCTGGATTTTGCGCTTCCCTTTTTGTGCGAAAAGTAGATGTCGTTGTGGGTACTTCTCCACAGTTCTTTACTGCCTGTTCAGCCTGGCTCTCTGCGCTGTTGAAACGGCGCCCATTTGTATTTGAACTCCGGGATATTTGGCCAGAGTCAATTCGAGCTGTAGGGGCAGTGAAAAACGCAAGAGTCATAGATCTTCTAGAGAAGGTTGAACTCTTTTTGTACAGGCGAGCTAGTGCGGTGATCGCGGTTACAAAATCGTTCAAGGAAAACTTGGTAGCTAGGGGAATTCCGGCTGAAAAGATTCACATCGTGACAAATGGCGTAGATACTAGCCGGTTTGTTTCGAGAGAAAAAGATGCTTTGCTTGTAAAACGATTGGGTCTAGAGGGGAAGTTTGTAGCAGGATATATAGGGACACATGGAATGGCCCATGCTCTAGAAACGTTATTAGATGCTGCTCAAATATTTGAAGATTATGGAGTGTCTGAGGTTGTATTTCTGTTCTTAGGAGATGGGGCAAAAAAAGAGGATTTAATAGAGTTAGGTAGTAAACTAAAAAACGTAATATTTCTAGACAGTGTTCCTAAAGAAGAAGTAGTTAGTTATTGGTCATTATTAGATGTTTCCATCACGCACTTGAGACGTAGCGAGCTCTTTAGGGCAGTAATTCCTTCTAAGATATTTGAGTGCATGGCTATGGGCATCCCTATAGTGCATGGGGTAGAGGGAGAATCTGCCGTTATCGTTGAAGAGAATGAGGTAGGTGTAACTTTTGAACCGGAGAATGCTAGCGCTTTATATATGGCGCTAATGAAAATCAAAGATGACCCAAAATATAGAGAGACTCTTTCTCTTAACGGGAAGAATTGTGCAAAGCATTTTGACCGAAGCAATTTATCAATCAAGATGCTCAGTGTACTAAAAAGGTTATGAAAAACACCCTATTAGTATGTGGTGAACACAGCTCCGTTAATCAGATCGTTTCCCAAAGCCGTGTCATTTATTTGGTCATGCTGCATCCCTTCTTCGACTAGGAAATAGCGCAAACGATCAAATGAACCATGCCGAAGCTTGGCACTGTCGTCGCGGCAGATTAGCCTGGGCCTGGTAGAAAATTTGACCTGAGCTCCACAGTTCTCCCAATTATTCGTAGAGTCCATTTTTGCAGTTTTGACCGGCTATTTGGTTACTTGCGCCCCTTATGGGGGTATGCACCCAAGGTTTTGTATTATTATTTTTGCAGCCTCCGACTGCTTCAAGATGCTGATGATCTGGCTGTCCGAATAACGTGATGTCTTCATGTAAAATCTCCTGCGTTCTGGTTACGAGAAAACTCTACTTTTGAAGCCCTCTATTATTGGGGTATTACCTCTGTTCTTCCGTGAAACGGCTTTTTCTCATCAGTCTGTCTCCTTGCGTTTAAATGAAGGAATTTAAAGGGCGCAGGTCAAAGTTTAAAGGTCACTGCTTGGGCTTAAGGTAGGTAGACATTGCGCTGTTTGGTTCGGTTAAGAATGCCATCCAATCAAAAAGTTTATGCGCGTGGGCATATTGCCATAATTGGCCTCTGTTCCAGTGATAGGATAGTACGAGTTGCTCTTTTAGAAGAGCAATTTCCTCTTGGGACAAACTATCAAACAGCAAGATCCCGACATGAACCCTTTGGAAGAGTATGAATGGTTCAAACTTCGCCGTTTCTATTGATTTTCGCCAAGCTTCAACGGCACCGTCTTGGTGCCCATTGCCTAGAACAACTCTTGCTGAAGCAAGTTTCAGCCAAAGATAAGAGTTCAGTGGGGAGAGTGTTAGGCCATTGTTTGCTGCAGTTTCGGCTAAGCGGGCATATCTTCTGCGATTTTCAAGCTCGTTGGCTAATCCAGAGAGTGCTAAATAGGCTGTTCCTAGATCGGAATATGCTTTAGGTGTTGAATAGAATTGTATGGCCCTTAAGCGGGATTTCACCAACAAATCTAAATCGTCGGCGGTGACACTTTTCCCGCGAGACAATTGATCAGAGACATTGGTGCCAGCCACCAGCATTAGCTCGTGTAGGACTCGAGATAAGCCTGCCAACAACATGAGGGTGCTGATTGTGACAAGCAATAGCTTGGTATACCTATAGCCCCCGATTGAGTTGAATATTGACATTGTTCTCTCATTTCCGAGCTTATTCGAAACACTATCCCTGGTGCGGGTGGCCCCAACAATCGTATTACACAGTTTGAGGTAGTGCAGTGAAAAAACGATTGTACCAGTATGTGATTGGTATAAAAGTCTATTCATTCGAGATAAAAAACATTCCCCATAAAATTTGAGGCTAGATTCAGGTGAAGATATTACAGGTTTTTGGTACACGGCCTGAAGCGATAAAAATGGCTCCGCTTGTGCGAACTCTTGAAGCCGAGCACGATATAGATAACCGAGTCTGCATTACAGGCCAGCACCGGGGCATGCTTGATCAAGTGTTAGACTTTTTTCAGATCGGCGTAGACCATGACCTGAATGTAATGCAAACAGCTCAAAGCTTGTCAGAAGTTACAGCGCGGGTGCTCACGGGGGTCACTAAGGTGCTCAGCAATGAAAAGCCTGATCTCGTTTTGGTGCATGGCGATACAAATACAACATTGTCAGCAACGTTAGCAGCATATTATCAGCAAATTCCGGTAGGGCACGTTGAGGCAGGCCTTAGAACTCACAATCTCTATTCGCCTTGGCCAGAAGAGGCCAATAGACTTGTTGCGGACGGACTAAGCGCACTTTGCTTTGCCCCTACTATTGGTGCAAAAAAAAACTTGTTGAAGGAGAACATCTCTGAGGACAGAGTTTTTGTTACTGGCAATACAGTTGTGGATTCATTGTTTATGGCGAGAGACCAGATTCAGGGTAGTCAGAGCCTTAAGGATGAATTCCAAAGGAGATTTGGGTTCCTTGATGCCTCGAAAAAATTAATTTTGGTAACCGGCCATCGCCGAGAGAGTTTTGGTTTGGGCTTTCAAAACATTTGCGAGGCTATCAAGCAAATCGCAGAACGTTCCGATGTCGAGATATTATACCCGGTTCACCTGAATCCCAATGTGAAGGGACCTGTTCATGAAAAGCTTTCAGGTCTTGGAAATGTGCATCTGATAACGCCTCAAGGCTATCCCAGCTTCATCTATCTGATGAACCGTTCTCACCTCATCCTTACAGACTCCGGGGGCGTGCAAGAAGAGGCGCCCTCACTTGGCAAGCCCGTTCTGGTGATGCGCGAGACGACCGAACGACCGGAAGCCGTTGAGGCCGGGACGGTCAGGCTAGTGGGAACCGTCGCCGACAAGATTGTTGGAGAGGTTGAGAGGCTGCTTGACGATCCATCCCATTATGGGGCAATGGCAGAAGCACACAACCCCTATGGCGACGGCACTGCCGCACAGCAAATTCTGGAGGCAATCAGGCGTGTATACCTATAAGTCAATCTGCATCGTAGGGCTTGGCTATATCGGCCTGCCGACAGCGGCGGTTTTCGCAAAGGCCGGACTCCAGGTGACTGGTGTCGATGTGAACCCGAAAGCCGTGGACAGTATCAACAAGGGCAAGGCCCATATTGTTGAGGTTGATCTCGACGGGTTGCTGCAAGGGGTGGTCTCGGCCGGACAGCTAAAGGCCCAGACAGTTCCCGAGAAAGCGGATGCCTTCATCATTGCTGTACCGACTCCCTTTACCGACATGCTTACGCCTGATCTCAGTTATATCGAAGCAGCGACGCGCTCGATCGCCCCCTATATTGAGGCAGGTAACCTGATTGTTCTTGAATCGACGGTGCCACCCGGGGCAACCGACCAGATGGTTGCCTGGCTCGAAGAAGAGCGGCCGGATCTCAAGGGCGGGTGCGGCGCCAAATACTTTGCGGCCCACTGTCCTGAGCGGGTTCTGCCGGGCCGTGTGCTGATCGAGCTTGTGCAAAATGATCGGATCATCGGCGGCATTACTAACGAATGTGCCTTGCGAGCCGAGGCGCTCTATGATGTTTTTGTCAAAGGGGAATGCTTTCTGACGAACGCACGGACGGCTGAGATGGCGAAACTGTCCGAAAATGCTTTTCGTGACGTCAACATTGCCTTCGCGAACGAACTGTCGCTGATCTCCGACAGGCTGGACATTGACGTATGGGAACTGATCCGCCTTGCGAACAGGCACCCTCGGGTGAATATTCTGCAGCCGGGACCGGGCGTTGGTGGCCACTGTATCGCGGTGGACCCTTGGTTCATTGTCGACAGCGCACCAGAAGAGGCTCGCCTGATCCGGGCAGCGCGGGAAGTGAATGACAGCAAACCGGAGCATGTGATCGCGAAGGTGAAAAAGGCGGCCTCGAAGTTCAAGGCCCCAACCGTGGCCTGCTTCGGCCTCGCTTTCAAAGCGGATATCGATGACCTGCGTACCAGCCCGGCGCTGATGATCACTGAACGGCTTGCGAGCGAACTAGATTGCCGCATTCTGGCGGTTGAACCCAACATCGAGGAGCTTCCAACCAAGCTTGCTGGGCTCAAGGTGGTGCACGCGGAGTTGATGGAGGCGATCGAGGAGGCAGATATCCTTGTGCTGCTGGTGGATCACAAGCCTTTCAAGCGTATTTCCAGTGGAAAACTGTTCGAGAAGATTGTCATCGATACGCGTGGCATTTGGATGTCTGCCGATAATTGACGTCGACAAAAGATGGTCAGAAAACTCTCATTTCATCCAAAAAGCGATGTCTTGTTCTAGATATTTTCTTTCGAGCCATTTAGAATGCGCCTGAATACTTTAGGGGCAAAATTAAATGTATGAACTTATTCTCGGGCTCGGGCTACTGGCAGTCGTTTTGGTTGGCTTCAAAGCCAAATTGGTCGGTGTTGCCCTGGGCCTGTTGGATGATCCGGCAGCAGAAGCGCATAAAGCCCATACCCACGCCGTGCCGCAAGTGGGCTCCGTTCTGCTGTTTGCAGGTTTGGTTGCTCTTACAGTTGCTTCATATGTGAGCGGAAGAAACACCGAATTTATTCCCATTGTTTTCTGTGCCTCCTTTATTGGCGTCATTGGAATATTGGATGACAGATTGAAGCTCAGTTGGGGTATCCGCTTGATAACCCTTTGGCTCCCTGTGCTTCTTCTCATCGTAATTATGCCAGAACTGCTCGTCGACAAGCTTCACTGGTCCTGGGGACAGGTGACCGACCTGGGCTTTGTTGGTGGTGTGGCATTTACGGCCCTTTGTCTTGTTGGGTTGGTGATTGCACTGAATATGATGGACGGGTTTAACGGGGGCATCCTGTCACAAGGTTTGGTCTGGTCAACTCTATTTGCCGTTATGGCTCCATCCACCCAGTCTGGTGGCTTCCTGTATCTTACCGTAGTATTGTTGATTATTCTTTGCTTCAATATGCCCAGCAAATTGTTCATGGGGGATGGCGGGGCTTATGCCTTGGCTTTGCTGATGGGGGCCAGCGCTATTATGATGTATGGTTCCGAGACAACATCGCCGGTTTATGCCGATACCATCGTTGTCTGGCTTGCCTTACCTGTTTTTGACTGTCTTCGTGTGATCTCAAGGCGTAAAATGCGTGGGCTCAGCCCGTTCTTGCCCCAGCGAGACCATCTGCATCATTTGTTGATGGCATCTATCCATAAGCATGCGGGGCTGGTGTTCAGCTTTTTCTACACGTTCGTCGCCGGACTTGCTGCTTTATGGGTGCCAGAGTTCAGCTGGTTGATTGTTTTGGGTCAACTGGCCGTGCTCGGGATTACGGTATTCTGGGCATCACGAGCACGTCCGTCAGAGCCAGAGGATACAAAGGTATCGATGGCAGCGGAATAGCCCAGGTGAGAGAGTCCTATGGCTGGGTAGCTAGATATTTCGCCGCTTCGCTTTCGGGTTCGCTGAGGCCCCCCTATTCCTGCAATTTGCTGCGCCACAGATAACTGCGCAGTCGTCCCCGGTGCCAATGATAGGCCATTCTTAATTGGTCTCGCAGCGTCGCGACGTCCTCTTCGGTCAATTCTGCATATAGGATAATACCAAGGTGAATGCGCTGTAGCAAAAGAAAGGAATCAAACCTGGCCGTTGCAATTGAGGTTCGCCAAGCTTCCAGAGCGTCATGATATTTTCCGGGCCCAGCATTACGTTTGCAGAGGCTAAACGAATCCAGACAAAACTGTTCAGCGGAGCCAAGTCGAGGCTTTTCCTGGAAGCAGCAATGGCCATTTGGGCATACTTGTCTTGTTGCACATCATCTGTTGCCCGGCTTGCGCGGACTAGATTAGGAATAGTCTAGGTTCGTGTATACCGCAGGGAGCTTCACGAATTCGAGTGCATCAAGTCGAGACTGTTCGAGAAGGGTCAATTCTTGGCCTGAGACTTGGTCTCCAGCATTTATGCGCTCCAAGACAGGGGTCCCAGATACCAACGCAAGTTCGTGCGTGAACCGGGGTACCCCAACGACAAGAAACGTCAGGCTGGATACCAGTATAATGCCAGGAATCAGATACCGGCCTAATTTTTCTTTAATGCCAGGCAAACGTGTCTCCGGAAGTCAATGATACAGCCCTTCAAGCGTGTCCCGGTAAACATCGCTTACGATATGGCGTCTCAGCTTCAGTGTTGGTGTCATCTGTTCATTCTCGATTGTAAAGGCTTCGCTGGCAATCGCAAACTTGCGTACCTTCTCAAGATTCGACAGCCGGTGGTTCACGCGGGTAACGGCAGTATCTACTGCTTTCCGCAGGTCCTTGTCGTGCTTGAGCGCCTCAAGGTCGCCTTCCTTGCCGTTCTCCTTCGCCCAGTCCCTGAGCCACTCGGCGTCCGGTACGATCAGGCCCACCAGGTGCGGCTTGCGGTCGCCATACACCATCGCCTGGGCGATCTCGTCCTCGAGGGCGAGCATGCCTTCGATGCGCTGTGGGGAAACATTGTCGCCCCCCGCATTGACGATAATATCCTTCTTGCGGTCGGTGATTTCCAGGTGCCCGTCTTCATCGAACTGGCCGACGTCACCGGTGTGTAACCAGCCGTCTACAACGGTTTTGGCCGTTGCCTTGTCGTCATGCCAATAGCCCTTCATCACCAACTCGCCGCGCACCAGGATTTCACCATCTTCGGCGATTTTGACCTCGGTGTTGGCCAACAGTGTGCCCACCGTGTGAATTTTTGGTGCTGAAGGAGGATTGACAGAAATGATCGGCCCGCTTTCTGTCTGGCCGTAACCCTGCAACAGCGGCAGCCCGAGGCTCATGAAAAAGGCGCCCACGTCAGGCGCGAGCGGCGCGCCGCCTGAAACCAGCGCCTTCAGTCGCCCGCCAAACTGCTTCTTCACCTTCCGACGCACCGTCAGGTCGAGGAATTTATTCTCAAGCTTTTCCCTGAAACTGAGCGGTTCTTCACCCTTGAAGGCCTTGGTCCCGAGCTCGATCGCCCGGTTGAAAAGTGCTGCCTTCCGGCCACCGCCCTTGAGGATGGCGCGGCTGATGCGCGTGCGCAGCATCTCGAAAAGCCGCGGCACCACCACCATTACGGTGGGGCTGGCTTCCGCCATGTTGGCTGCCAGCTTGTCGAGGTTTTCGGCGTACCAGATTTCGGCACCGATGGTGAGCGGCCAGCATTGGCCGGCCGTGTGCTCGTAAGCGTGGCTGAGCGGCAGGAACGACAGGAAGGCGTTATTCTTGAGGCCCAGTTCATGAAAGACAATCGCAGCCGCCTCACTATTGTGCAGGATAGACCCGTGGTGGATCATCACGCCCTTGGGCGCGCCGCCGGTGCCGCTGGTATAGATCAGGCAGGCAATATCGTGGCGCGACACGCTCTGTGCCAGGCCGCGGTATTTGGCGACGTCCGGCGTCTGTCGGTCCACAAGCGCGGCCCAGTGATGCACATTCACATTCACCGCCTGCTCAAGCTTCACCTCCTCGATGGTGATACAGTGCTCCAGCTCGTCCGACTGGTGCGCGGCCTTGAGGAAGGTGCGGGCGAGCGCCTTGGTCGAAACGACAGCCGCCTTGGCGCCTGAGTTTTCCAGAATATGCAGATGGTCGCGCGAGGTAAAAGTAGTATAGGCAGGCACACTGATAGCCCCAAGCGCCATGACGGCGAAGTCGGCTATCAGCCACTCGGGCCGGTTTTCGGACACGATCACCACCCTGTCGCCGGCGCGTACGCCAAGCTCTTCGAGCGCCGCTGCCAGCTGGCTCACTTTCTGGGCGACCTGGCCCCATGTCTGGGTTTGCCACTTGCCGTCCTTCTTGGCGTGCAAAAGCGGCTTTTTCTCAAGCGCGGTCGCTTGATCGAAAAACATTGCTGTCAGGCTTTGCCACTTTTTGATTGGGCATTCTTGTGCCGACATGGTGCGAGTCCCCCTTCTTTGTCCCCCCACAGGTTGCTATTTGTCGCGCAAAAAATTTGATCCCGCAAGTCAGAACGGCTGTTATCTGGTGTCAAAACAGTAGTGACAGCGCTGGCATCGGGGGTGTTAACGAATAATCTACGAAAAAGTCGTCTAATGGGATTGTTCCCCCTTGCCAGCACCGGTTTTGGGTGCCATTAGGGAGGGAACGGGCCGCGGCATCAGGCAGGCGGTTTACCCTACGGCATAGCGAATTGTTGGCCATGAACGGCACACGAAACGACATATCCGATCAAGAACCCAGCGAAGCTGGTGTCCAAGACGACTTTCATCACGACAATGAAGCCGACGGTGAAGAACGACGCCTGCATCTGCGTGCGTTCGACTATTGGCACGAGCTGAAGGGCGAGCGCGAATTCCCGCTTTTCACATCGCTGACGCCGGAAGGGCTTGCGCCGTTCCGCAACAACAGCCTGCTTCTTGAATTCACCGATGGCGGCGCGACCGTGCGCTACATCGGCAACAATGTTGGCCTCTTGCTGGAGGAACCGATTCTCAAGGGCACCAACCTGAATGCCTTCCCGCAGTCGGCATTTGCCAGCGCGCTGCTCGCGCAGTTCGAGACGGACGAAGGCCGTACCCGCGCTGCCGAGTTTGAATTTATCGAAGACCTCCTTGATTGCCGTGGGATCATGCTGCCCTTCAGTCATTCGGGCGATGTGGCGCATTTCGCCATGGTGGTGGTCAACTTCCGGCGCCGCGAAGGCATTGAGCACGGCGAAACCTATGACATGAGCGAAGCTGTGGGTGCGTGCGAGCGCGCGGCCCAGGGCGTTGCTCACCTGGACGGTGGTAGCCGGTCGAGCCTTTATGAAGCTCTGGCTGCAGCCCTGAAGCTCTATGAAGAGGGCCAGGCACACCCGGAAGCCTATGCAGCCCTTCTGCGCGATGCGGGGCTGAAAGCTCAGAAGCGCGCGCCCTATACGCCAGCGCTCAAAATCACGTTCGGCAAAGAGTATGACAAGACCCGGCTGACCGAATATGCCTCCGCGCTGGCGTACGCTGTGCGTCAGGGCGAAACGTCAGAGACAGTCGCCTCGTTCCTTGAAAATGAGCCCGGCGGCATCAAGGGCTGTGTGCGGCGGGAACGTTCGGCCAGGCGCGGCCAGGTGGGCAGCGCCGCTGAGCGCAGGCAAGCCGAGGCGGCTGCGCTGGTGAGTAACGTTCGAGGGGTATCGCTCGATAGCCTTACGTCAGATAAAGAATTCAGTCTCGTGATAGCACGTCCAAAAGAAGGCGGCGGTCTTGAGGCGGTGGGCCTGGCGGATGTCGGGCAAAATACGGTGGACGCCATCATCAGGCGCTTTGCCGACAAAATAAAATAATGACCATGAAACCAGGCCCGGAAGGGTTGTGAAGGGACCAGTATAGTGACCACGGATGAGCAACGCGCACAAGTCATGGCGGAAATTGGCCGGTTGGCCATGGAAGCGATGCCCGGCGAATCCTTTGAAGAGTTCGATAAATTTCTAACAGGCTTTTACGCCCAGGGCCCTGATGACCTGATGAGCGCCGAGCCAGAGACCCTTTTCGCCATCGCCCACAGCATGTGGGAAATGGCTGAGAAACGTCCGGCAGAAGCGCCGCTGATCAAGGTTCTGAATCCGCGCGGCAAGAAGGGCTCCTGGTCCAGCCGCCACACGGTGCTGCAGATCGTCAATGACGATATGCCTTTCCTGGTGGATTCGATCACCGGCTGCCTGGCGGTCACCCTTCACTACCGCATCCATATGATGCACCACCCGATCCTGCAGGTTGCGCGCGATAAAAAAGGTGTGCGGGTCAACTCAGGCGAAGACGCCTCAAACGAATCCTATATGTTCATCGAAATCGATGCCCAGTCTGACAAGGTCGTGCTGCAGGAAATCGAGGACACGCTGCGGGCAACGCTTGCGGATGTGCGCGCCGCCGTCATGGATTGGCGCGCCATGCTGGCCAAAATCGATGAAACGGTTGCCAGCCTGACGGTGAACCCGCCGCCAATTGAGCAGGAAGAGGTTGAAGAAACCATCCGCCTGCTTCGCTGGCTGGGCGCCGACCATTTCACCTTCCTGGGCTTCCGCGAATATCGCTTCGATGGCGACCCGGCGACGTTCGATTTCAACCGGGTTGATGGCTCCGGCCTTGGTATCCTGCGCGATCCTGCGCGCAATGTGCTGCGCGACAAAGAGGGGCTGACGCCCATGTCGCCTGAAATCCGGCACTTCCTGACACATCCGCAGCCGCTCATCATCACCAAGGCAAATGTGAAGTCGACTGTGCACCGCCAGTCCCACATGGACTATATCGGCGTGAAGATTTTTGACGGCGAAGGCAAGGCGATTGGCGAGCGCCGCTTTGTTGGCCTGTTCACATCGCTTTCCTATAGCCAGTTCACAACAGACGTGCCGATTGTGCGCAAGAAGGTGACCAGCATTCTTGAGCGGTCCAAGTTCGCGCAGCGGTCCTATGCGGGCAAGGCGCTGGCGCACATTCTGGAAACCTTCCCCCGGGATGAGCTGTTCCAGGTGGGCGAAGACTGGTTGTTTGAAACTGCAATGGGTATCCTGCAGCTGACGGAACGCCCGCGCCCGCGTGCGTTCGTGCGCCCCGACCGGTTCGAGCGCTTTGTGTCGGCCATGGTGTTCGTGCAGCGTGAAAACTATCATTCCGGCCTTCGGACTGCGGTCGCGGATATCCTGTGCAAGGCCTATAACGGTGAAGTGTCGGTTTATTATGCGAACCTGTCGGAAGAGGCGCTGGCGCGCTGGCACTTCATTATCCGGACCCGTCCGGGTGAGGTGCTGAACCCGTCCGAAGACGAAATCAACAAGGCGATCGCCGAAGCCGCCCAGGGCTGGTCTGATCGCCTGCACGCCGAACTTGTCACCCGTAACGGCGAAGAGGTCGGCAACAAGCTGCATCACGAATACAAGAATCGCTTTACCGTTGCCTATGTGGAAGGTTTTACGCCGGCCCAGGCCGCCTATGACGTGCAGAAACTTGAAGACGTGCGCGGCAAGGACGATGTGCGGGTCGATTTCTACCGCCACCTTGATGACGGCGATAACCACTATCGGCTAAAAATCTACCATGGCAGCCAGCTGATCGCGCTGTCGAACTGCATGCCTGTTCTGGAAAACATGGGCTTCAAGGTGCTGTCCGAGCATTCCTATGAAGTGTCCGGCAGCGTCACCAGCTACATCCACGATTTCGCGCTCGATCGCCCCGAAGGCAGCCCGTTCCAGCTGGCGCGGCTGAAGCCGCTGGTGGAAGACCTGTTCATCAAGGTCTGGTACGGCACGATTGAGGATGACGGCTTTAACGAGCTGGTGCTGACCGCCGGCATGCGCTGGGACGAGATTGTAATCCTGCGGGCATACGGCAAGTATCTGCGCCAGCTGGGCATGGGCTATACACCGGAATATATCGCCGACACCATGGTCGCGAACGCTACAGTTTCGGCACAGCTGGTGGCGCTTTTCAAAGTGCAATTCGACCCGGCTTACGAGGCCGCCGACCGCGATACCATGAGCCAGAATATCGTCACTGATATCCGCAGCATGCTCGAAGAAGTGACGAGCCTGGATGCCGACCGTATCCTGCGCGCTTACGGCAACGTGGTGCGGGCGACGCTTCGGACCAACTTCTACCAGGAAGGCGTGGTGGACCGTCAGGACGAGCGGGCACTGGCCTTCAAGATCCGGTCGCGCGAAGTCAATGAAATGCCGCTGCCCAAGCCTTATGCTGAAATCTGGGTCTATTCGCCGCAGGTGGAAGGCGTGCACCTGCGCGGTGGCCCTGTGGCCCGCGGTGGCCTACGCTGGTCCGACCGACGCGAGGATTTCCGCACGGAAGTGCTGGGCCTTGTGAAAGCGCAGCAGGTGAAGAATGCCGTGATCGTGCCGCAAGGCGCGAAAGGTGGCTTCTTCCCCAAACAGCTGCCGCCAATGAGCGACCGCGAAGCCTTCATGGCTGAGGGCGTAGCATCATACCGGTCATTCATTTCCAGCCTTCTGTCGATTACCGACAACCTGAAGGGTGCCAAGGTGAAGCCGCCAAAAAGTGTTGTCCGCCGCGATGCTGATGACCCCTATCTGGTGGTGGCAGCGGACAAAGGTACCGCGACCTTCTCTGATATCTCCAATGGGATTTCCGAAGGCCAGGGCTTCTGGCTGGGGGACGCGTTCGCATCCGGCGGCTCGAACGGTTATGACCACAAGAAAATGGGCATCACGGCCAAGGGTGCCTGGGAAAGCGTGAAACGCCATTTCCGTGAACTGGGTATCAACACGCAGAAAGATGAGTTTACGGTTATTGGTGTGGGCGATATGGCGGGCGACGTGTTCGGCAACGGCATGCTGCTGTCGAAAACCATCCGCCTGAAGGCAGCCTTCAACCATATGCATATCTTCCTGGACCCGAACCCGGGAGACTCGAAAACCAACTGGAAAGAACGCAAACGCCTGTTTGACCTGCCACGCTCCAGCTGGGCGGATTATGACGCCAAGCTGATCTCCAAGGGCGGCGGGATTTTTGAGCGTTCCTCCAAGTCGATTTCCCTATCGCCAGAGGTCAAGGAATGGCTGGGTGTTGAAGCTGATGCCATGACCCCGACCGACCTGATCAACCGCATCATGAAGGCGGAAGCCGACCTGCTGTGGTTTGGCGGTATCGGAACCTACGTGCGGGCCACCACCGAAAACAATGCTCAGGTGGGTGACCGTGCGAATGACGGGCTCCGTGTCACATCCGATGAGCTGAAGGTCCGGGTAATTGGCGAAGGCGGTAACCTGGGCATGACCCAGAAAGCCCGGATCGAGTTTGGTCACAAGGGCGGTCGCCTGAACACCGACTTTATCGACAACTCCGCCGGGGTGGATTGTTCGGACAAAGAGGTGAACATCAAGATCCTCCTGGCCGACGCGATCGCGCGCGGCAACCTGACCCGCGAGGAGCGCGACGACCTTCTGGTGTCCATGACGGATGAAGTGTCAGATATTGTTCTCTCGGACAACTATCTGCAGACACAGGCGATTTCGCTTGCGGAAGTGAACAGCCGCAAGGCACGGGAATATCACCTGGGCCTGATCCGAACGCTTGAGCGTGACGGCGGCCTGGACCGTGAGATTGAAGTGCTGCCATCTGACGAGGGCTTCTCTGAGCTGGCAGCGAATGACCGAGGCCTGTCGCGGCCCGAGATTTCAACGCTGATGGCGTACGCCAAGATGTCGCTCTTTGACATTCTGGTGAAATCCAAGCTCTTGGATGACCCGGTACTGCAGCCAGAGCTGGAGTGGGGATTCCCTACTGTCTTGCGTGAGCGCTTCGCGACCGAGCTGAAGGAGCACCGCCTGCGCCGCGAGATCATCGCGACCGTTCTGGCGAACGAGGTGGTCAACTGGGCGGGTCTGACCTTTGTTTACGAGGTGAAGGAAGAAACCGGCCTGGGCGTCGAGGATATCGTGGCGGCCTTCGTGATCGTGCGTGAAATCTTCGGCCTGAAGGACCAGTGGGAAGCCATCAACGAGCTGGACTATAAGGTCACGGCTGGTACCCAGTATGACATGCACCAGTCGGTATCAGACAGCCTGAAGACCCAGGTGATGTGGGTGCTGCGGAACATGCCGCGGCCGTTCAATATTTCCGAAATGGTTGAGGCCTTCGCTGACCCGGTCAAGGACCTGTTTGCGATCAATCAGTCGATCCTGTCCGAACCGGCACAGGAAGCCTTTGTCTATCGCCGCGACGCGCTGAAGGCCATGAAGGTGGGCCATGAACTGGCAACTTTTGTTTCCGGCTTTGAAGTGCTCGTGTCCGGCCCTGACATTATCCAGGTGGCCAAGAAAGCCAAGAAGCCTGTGGATTATGTGGCGGCTGTGCACTTTGCGCTCGGTGACGAGCTTGGCTTTGACTGGCTCAGGCAACGGGCTGACCGCATTGCCCATGAAGATCACTGGGACCTCCTGTCGATCCGGTCCGAGCTTGAGGACCTGTCAGACCAGCAGCGTGATCTGGTCAGCACCGTGTGTATGGGTGCGGGCGACATGACAGCCAAGCAGGCCACCAAGGCCTGGGCCAAGGACCAGCAGACGCGGATCATCCGTGCCAAGCGCCTGATGGAAGACCTGAGCTCGTCGGGCGGCCTGACGGTTGCAAAGCTGAGCTTCGCGACCCGTCACCTGCGCTCAATTCTGCGCTAGAGACGGGCTTCAAAAATCCAGGAAAAAAGAGGGGCTGCTGGAGATACCGGCGGCCCCTCAGGCTTAAGCGAAGAAACCAGCAGCCAGTGCCCGGGGGCATTGGAGGAGGAGTTGCCGGCTTGCTGAGGGAAAATACGGTCAGCTTGCGCTCAGGAACGTGCCTTTGTTCCAGTCGTCCAGCGTGGCCATGATCTCGTCCCTGGTGTTCATCACGAACGGGCCATAGCGCGCCACGGGCTCACCGATCGGGGCGCCTGCGATCAGCAGGAAACGGGCGCCGGGTCGGCCCCTTACGGTCACGCTGTCGCCGTCTGTCAGCACCGCGAGGGTGCGGGTTGGGAAAGCCTGCCCTTCAACGGACAGCCCGCCCTGAATGCCGTAAATGAAAGCCGTATGGCCCTCAGGGATCGGCAGCGTTGCTTCCTCAGCCGTCAGCGTGATGTCACCGTAGAAGGGCTGGACCGCGATATCGCGCACGGCACCTTCATGGCCATCAAGCTCGCCCGCGACCAGGTGGGCGGTGTAGCCGTCGCCCATTACGGTCGGGATCTCGTCCTTTGAGACATCCTGATAGCGCGGCGGGATCATTTTCTTCGCGCCGGGCAGGTTCACCCATAGCTGGAAGCCGTGCACGTCCTCGCCCGAGGCCACAGGCATTTCCGAATGCACGATGCCGCGCCCGGCGGTCATCCACTGGGCGTCGCCTGGGCCGATGATGCCCCGGTTCCCGGATGTATCGCCGTGTTCCATGCGGCCGGACAGCATATAGGTGACCGTCTCGAAACCGCGGTGCGGATGCTGGGGAAACCCGGCACCGTCCGCGTCCTGCGGCAGCACCATTTCGTCCAGCAACAGGAAGGGGTCCAGGTTCATCATGCCCCGCCGGCCGATGCTGCGGTGCACCGTCACGCCCTGGCCTTCGGGCATGGCCACGGCCTCAAACAATGTCTTGATCTTGCGTTTCATGGTGTGCCTCCTTCGCCCTGCCTACAGCCAGTCGCGGCCGTGGGGCGCCATCAGGTCAATATCCGGGCCCTTGGGGATGATGCCGGTCGGGTTGATGGTCTTGTGGCTGGCATAATAGTGGGTCTTGATATGGTCCATATGAACGGTCTCGCGCACCCCGGGCATCTGATAAATCTCCCGCACGTAGGCTGACAGTTCCGGGTATTCCCTCAGCGTGCGGATGTTGCATTTGAAATGCCCCACATAGACCGGGTCGAACCGCACCAGTGTGGTGAACAGGCGGATATCGGCTTCCGTGAACTGGTCGCCCGCCAGATAGCGGTTGTCCGCCAGGTGGCCTTCAAGCCAGTCCAGCGTTTCAAACAGCGGCAGCACGGCTTCCTCATAGGCTTCCTGTGTGGTGGCAAAACCGGCCTTGTAAACGCCGTTGTTGACCGTGTCGTAGATGCGGTCATTGATCGGGTCGATCTCGGCGCGCAACGGTTCCGGGTAATAGTCGCCCGCCCTGGCGCCCAGGTCGTCGAATGCAGTCGAGAGCATGCGGATGATATCCGCACTTTCGTTCGAGACGATGGTTTCGCGCTTCTTGTCCCACAGGACCGGCACGGTCACCCGGCCGCTATAGTCCGCGTCCGCGCGGGTATAGACCTGGTGCATGAAGTCAGCGCCAAAAAGCGCGTCGCCGGTGCTGCCGTCGCTTTCATCAAACGTCCAGCCGTTTTCCAGCATGGTCATGCCCACAACGGAAACGCTGATCATGTCTTCAAGGCCCTTTAGCGCGCGAACGATCAGGGTCCGGTGCGCCCAGGGGCAGGCATAGGATACATAGAGGTGATAGCGCCCGGCCTCGGCTTCAAAGCCGCCCTCGCCGGTTGGCCCGGCGCTGCCGTCTGCGGTGACCCAGTTCCTGAACTGGCTTTCGCTGCGCTTGAATTTGCCGCCGGTGGATTTGGTATCATACCACTTGTCGTGCCATTCGCCGTCGATCAGAAGTCCCATCGTCTATCTCCTTTGGTGTTGAGACTAAGATAGGGACGAAGGCGCGTCGCTTGTAGGGGGCTTTGTCCCAAGCCCGCGTTGCATAATTTCGAACGCCCCGGATGTCGAACCCCTTAAGGTCGAATCCTGCGCTTTAACCATGTTCAAACCTTTGGTTGCTAGGCTGAAGTCCCGCGATCAAGCAATAGGGGTTCCATCTGGTGGTCGGTTTCCTCAGAAATCTGATGTTGCTCCTGACATCTCTGGTTCTCTGGAGCCCAAAGGCGCTGACGGCTGACGATGCCTGCCTGCGCATGGGTGTCATCTTGCAGCTGGAAACGCTAGAGCTTGTGACGGGGGCGGCGAAGCGGATATTCGACCGTGCCGACCTGTGCCTTGAACTGGTTGAGATTCCTGTCAGGCGCGCCGAGCAGATGATCCTGCATGGTGATCTGGACGGTGAGATGCTGCGAACCGGGCTGTGGGTCCAGCAGCATGCTGATGACATTGTTGCGTTGCCGACTCCCTTCTTCATCGACCAGATGTATGCCTTGAGCTTGAAAAGCCAGCAGCTGGATATTCAGACATTGGCAGACCTGAAGCCCTACAGAGTGGCTATTCTTGGCGGGCACCGATGGGCGGAACAACGGATTGCCGAGTTGGGCATCGACCCGGTCAAAACCACGTCGGCAGTCCGCTATATGGAGCTGTTGCGTGTGGGCCGGGTGGACGCAGGGCTTCTTGAGAAAAGCCTCCTGAACCTGATTCCCGACCGGACGGATATCGCGTTGCACCCGTTGGAGCCATTACCTTATTATACCGTCCTGAGGCGCGAGCATAAAAGCCTGGTGCCCCGTCTGGATGCAGCCCTTCGCTGGGTGCAGGAAAACCCGTTGCCGAAGAATTAGTCCACCTGGCATCCTTCATCACCGGCGAACCAGTCAGCCATGAAGTCGATAAACAGCCGCACCTTCAGGGGCAACAGGCGGCGCTCAGGATAAAGGGCATAAAGGTAGGACTTTGGCCGCGGGATGTCGGGGAACAGCAGCTTCACCTGACCGTCCCTGATGGCATCCTCCAGGAAAAAGTCCGGCAGGGTGGCGATCGCAACGCCTTCAACCGCGGCAGCCAGTTGCACCTGTCCTGAATTTGACGTCACCTGGCCCGTTACCCGGACCGCGCGGGCGTCTGCGCCTTCACCAAACCGCCACTGTTTGGCGGCTTCCACGTTCGAATAAAAGACACAGTTATGGTCTTTGAGGTCCTCGGGCTTTTTCGGCGTGCCATGCGCCTTCAGATAGGCCGGGCTGGCCACCACATGATGGCGGATATCGCATATCTTGCGGGCAATCAGGCTGGTGTCGTTAAGCTCCGGCGCGATCCTGAGCCCCAGGTCAAACCCGCCGCCGATGATATCCACCCGCTCGTCCGTGAGGTTCAGCTCCAGCTTTAGCCCCTTGTGTTGGTGCGCGAACTGCATCAGGGGTTTTGCGAGCTTGATATCGGCAAAACTGCGTGGTGCTGTGAGCCGGAGCGTACCCACCAGGTTTTCGCTCGTGTGCTTGACCGCCTGGGCGGCGTCTTCCACGTCATCGAGGATACGGATGCCGCGCTCATAAAACAAAGCACCTTCGTCCGTGGGTGTGACACCTTTGGTGTTGCGTGCCAAAAGCTTGACCCCAAGCCCATCCTCAAGCGACTGGATGCGCCGGCTGGCCACAGATTTGGTGATATGCAGCGCCTTGGCGGCGGCTGTCAGGTTGCCGGCCTCAACAGCGCGGCAGAAGGTGCGGATGGCGGAAAAGTCCATGGTGCTCTCGTCTTGATTGAGGGAACATGTTTGGCCGGATCGTGCCGTAATGTTGCGAATTTCACAACAAAAAACCGGCCCCGAAAGGCCGGTTGTCTGTGATGCCTTGACGTCTCTTATCGCCAGCGGCGAGCAATATAGAAGCAGGCCAGCCCGCCAAAGAGAAACATGGTGCCAAGCCCATAATGCCAACTAATGGCCGACGGGTGGCTGTGTTCGCGGGTGTTGTAGAAAGTGTATTTGCGAAAGCCTCCATCTACCTTCTGGATGAAGGTGTCACCGCGGAAAGTATCAATCTCCTGGAAGTCATAGTCGATCCTGTCTGTGAGTGTCTTATTCTCGCTGTCTGGTCCTCCGACGGCCAGAAACTCATAGATCATCGGCGACTCACCATCTTTGATCACACCTTCTGACCGGTACATATAGCTGGTGGCAAGGTTGCTGGGAACGGACACGGCAAGCCCGAGCATGCCCGCACCCACCATGATCATGACAAGGCCGGCGATCAGCCAGCCGCGCATCAGCCGGGCTTCGCCCTTCTGACGCGCGAGCAAGGTGGCCCGCACTTCCCTGATTTCCCTCAGCTTATCGAGTTCCGCCGAAAACACTGACCGGCACAGCTCTTCCACCTTGATGCCGTATGCTGTCATCAGCCGGGTGAAGATATCTTCCGATGGATAGCTTTTGCCTGTCTCCAGTTTCGACAGGTAAGACTGTTCAATTTCGGCCCTCGCTGCGGCCTCGGGCTGGGTCAAGCCAAGCTCTTCCCGTTTCTGTCGTAAATAATCGCCAAACTTCATGTTGGTCTCCTTTTCGGCGGTCTCTTTTGCACCGTTCCCTGCGAAAAGGCGCTTGGCCGTACGCCCGGTACGCCCTGCGCCCCATTTCTTGGTCCCGGCACAAGATAGTTCCGCCGAGTGGTGCCAGTGCATTCAATGCCACCCTGTAGTTTGTTGAAAACACGACACATTCTTTGGAAGTCATGATGGGAATACTAGTTGAATATGCGGGAATATTGCCAGCTTTCACATGAATAGCTGGGTCATGAACCGGAATTTTCAGGTTCGGGCGTTTTCTGACCCTCTTCCTTCAGCCAGCCGACGAACATCTTGAGGGTGGGCTTTGGCGTTGGGCTGGTGGGCCATGCAACAAAATAGGAAACTTTGCGCCTGAGGAAGCCGAAGGGCGCGACAAGGGTGCCATCCCTGATGTCCTGTGCCACATAGCTGTAGGGTGCGATGGCGGCACCAAGCCCAGCTTTGGCGGCTTCGATGGTAAGAAACATGTGATCCAGCTCTGCCGTGGCGGGATTTGCTGCTTCCCTGACATCAGCCTCTTCATACCATTCGTGCCAGATATCAGGCTCTCGCCGGAGCGTCAGGTGGCGGATGCCGGCAAAGGGAGGGGCCTCGCCCTTCGAAAGGGTGGACGCCAGGGCCGGTGTCAGAACCGGGCCGCTGTGATTGGCCATGAAGCCCGTCTGGATCATCTGATCTTCATTCGGCAGAGGATAAACGCTGATAAAAGCATCGATGTCCGCCCGGTTGCTGTGGGTTGTCAGCTCGGTATGAACCACAACTTCCACTGACCGGTGACGGGCTTCGAAAAGCGGTAGCCGACCAAGGAGCCAGCACAGGTGAAAAGAGGGAGAGCAGGAAATCACGAGCCTGTCGTTGTCGCGTCCGGCGACAAGATCGTGCGTGGCTTTTCCAATCATATCGAAGGCGAGGCCGATTTCCCTGGCGTAGGCCTCCCCTTCGCTGGTGAGGGCCAGGCGTCCGGCCTTGCGGGCAAACAGCAAGCGGTCGAGCGTGCTTTCAAGCTGGCTCAATTGTCGGCTGACGGCACCTGGTGTGACGCCCAGGGCCGCAGCGGCGGCAGAGACCGTGCCTGTCCGGCAGATAGCGTCAAAGGCGCGGAGCCCATTGAGGTTTGGCAGGTTATCCCGTGCGTCGGGGGTGTTTTCAGGCATGGTGTGCTATTCCATCCAGCAGCCATGACAAGGCCACAAGCTTTGAGTTTTTCTCAATGATATTTGAAAAGTTACCAGTTTTTTTGCGGCGTGGGAACGTTTAGCTTTTCCAAAATAAGGCGGATAAAGGGCCCGTCACGACACAAAGGATGGAAACTATGACCTTAAAAGCGATTATCGGTGACTACCGTGCTTTCTTTGCGCGTCAGATGGCAGACTTGGGAAAGGCTGGTTTTGTACTGGACCCTATGCCGGTCAGTCATCTTGCCTTTCGGACCAGAACTTACGCGGAATATCTTGCGGCTCGTGAGGCACTTGAAGCACACGCCATTGCCAATGTGGAAAATGTCTGGAGGGGCAGGCCGATCTCGAAAATCCTTTTGGAGGAACCCCTGGAGCTCGACGACCAGCACGAGGTGCGCCTGATTGAGCTAATTCCTCCGGTACATCTGGCAGACTATCCCATGGGGCTTGAGCATGTCGGACTTGTGGTCGGCGAAACGTTTGACGATTTTTGCCACGAGCATGAAGACAGGTTTGCTGAATTTCAGGACCAGGGACCTTATTGCCAGCCCCATCTGGTAACATTTGAAAGTGGCTGCACGGTTAAATTCTATCGCCATAGCCTGATGGATGTGGTTATCAAGGAAGGTCGTCGCTTTGACGATTTCCATCATGCCCCATGGGACGGGGACTGAACATAAGGGGAGACAAGCCAGTGCCAGCCAACCTTTCACAGCTTTACGATCTGTCTGGCAAAGATGCCTTGGTAACTGGTGGTGCGCGCGGCATTGGCGCTGTGATTGCACAGCGTCTGGCTGATGCTGGTGCGCGGGTCCAAGTGCATTACCGCAGTTCAGCCACGGAGGCCGAGGCGGTTGTGGCTATGATAGAAGCAAGTGGGGGCACGGCGTGCGCAGTAAGGGCGGACCTTACACGCGAAGCGGATGTTGAAGCGCTGTTTGAAGGCCTCAAGGCAGAAGGGGTGGCGCCCGACATTCTGGTCAATAACGCGGGCATCTATCCGAACGCAAGCGTTATGGAAATGCGTCAGGATGATTGGCAGGCCATGTTTGACGCTAATGTCACGTCGACGGTGCTATGCACAAGGGCGGCCGCAAAGGGCATGAAGGACACGGGCCGGGGCGGCGCCATTATCAATATCGCGTCCATTTCCGGTTCGATCCCCGGGCCGGAACACAGCCACTATAACAGTGCCAAGGCCGCAGTTATCATGTTTACCCGGTCGGCAGCGCAGGAGCTGGGGCGATTTGGCATTCGCGTCAACAGCGTCTCGCCGGGCCTTGTTTGGCGGGACACGCTTGAGACCGATTGGCCTCAAGGTCTGGCGGCCTGGTGTGGAAAAGCGCCGCTTGGGCGGGTGGTTATGCCACAAGACGTGGCGCATGCCTGCCTGTTTCTAGCAAGTGACGCAGCCTCAATCATTTCCGGACAGGATCTGCTGCTGGATGGCGGCATGAGCGCCGCGGCAATCTACTGACCAATAAAAAACCGCCCCGAATGAGGGCGGTTTTCTGAATTCTTGAGCAGGAAGCCTGCTTACTTGGGCGAGATAACCATGATCATCTGACGACCTTCCATTTTAGGCCGTGCCTCGATCTTGGCTTCTTCTTCCATCTCGGCGGCGACCTTCTTGAGGACTTCCATCCCCAGCTCCTGGTGCGCCATTTCACGACCACGGAAACGGATGGTTACCTTCACCTTGTCGCCTTTGGCGATAAACTGGTGAATTTTCTTCATCTTGGTTTCATAGTCGTGGACGTCGATGCCCGGACGCATCTTGATCTCTTTGACTTCCTGGGTCTTCTGGTTCTTCCGTGCAGCGTTGGCTTTCTTCTGCTGCTCGTACTTGAACTTGCCGTAGTCGAGAACCTTACATACGGGGGGTTCCGCATTCGGCGAGATTTCCACGAGATCTAGCCCGCTGTCGCGTGCAATATCCATCGCCTGCGCTGTTGAAACAACACCGTGGTTTTCACCCTCTGCTCCGATCAATCGTACTTCGCGTACCCGGATCTGATCGTTCACGCGCGGCCCTTCCTGTTTGGGTGGGGTCGCAAATTGCCCTCTACGTATGGTCAGTTCTCCTATATTTCGTTAGACCGTTCAAAATGTTGGCGAGTAGCCCAGCTACCCGCCAATGGATGTACTATAACTGTTCTTTCAGGTCCTGCAAAGCCTTGAAACGCTTGGGATTTGCTTTCTTATGCCTTGCCTGACGGCATTTCTGCCTCAGTCTTGAGCGCTGCGACCACATCAACCAGCGGTGAAACCGTCTGGTCATTGGAGCCAAGGCGCCGCACGCTGACGGTTTTTTGTTCCGCTTCGCGCCCGCCAACCACAAGGATGGCAGGCACTTTGGCGTGGCTGTGCTCCCGGACCTTATAGTTGATTTTCTCGTTCCTGAGGTCCAGCTTGGCGCGCAAACCGGCGGCCTCAAGTGAGGCAAACACTTCCTTCGCATAGTCGTCGGCGTCAGATGTAATCGGCGTCACAACAGCCTGCGTTGGTGCCAGCCACAGCGGCATGCGGCCGGCATAATGCTCGATCATGATGCCGATGAAACGCTCCAGCGTGCCCAGAATCGCCCGGTGCAGCATCACAGGCCGGTGCTTGTTGCCGTCTTCGCCAACGAAGCTTGCGTCCAGGCGCTCGGGCAGCACGAAATCAAGCTGCAGCGTGCCGCACTGCCAGGTCCGGCCAATGGCGTCACTGAGGTGGAACTCAAGTTTCGGGCCATAGAAAGCGCCTTCGCCCGGTGCGAAATCATACTCAAGCCCGGTTTCCTTGAGCGCATTTTCCAGCGCGGCTTCAGCCTTGTCCCAGGTTTCGTCCTCGCCGGCGCGTGTCTCGGGGCGCGTGGCCAGCAGAACCTTGAATTCAGGGAAGCCAAGATCGCGGTACACGGATGCCAGCAGGTCACAGAAAGCCACGCTTTCGGATGTGATCTGGTCTTCACGGCAGAAAATGTGCGCGTCATCCTGCGTCATCTGGCGCACGCGCATCAGGCCGTGCAGCGCACCGTGCGCTTCGTTCCGGTGGCAGCAGCCAAATTCGGCGAAGCGGATCGGCAGATCGCGGTAGCTCTTGATGCCCTGCTTGAACACCTGCACGTGGGCTGGGCAGTTCATCGGCTTCAGCGCCATCAGCTTGGCGTCGGAAGACACGATCGGCGCGTCTTCTTCTGTCGATGGGATCTCATCCGGCACCACAAACATATTCTCGCGGAACTTGGACCAGTGGCCCGACTGTTCCCAGAACTTGCTGTCCAGCAGCTGCGGCGTTTTGATTTCCTGGTATCCGGCGCCCTGAAGGCGGCTGCGGATATATTTCTCCATCTGCAGCCAGATGGTGTAGCCCTGCGGGTGCCAGAAAACGCTGCCCTGTGCTTCTTCCTGCAGGTGGAACAGGTCCATCTCGCGCCCCAGCTTGCGGTGGTCGCGTTTCTCGGCTTCTTCAAGCCGGTGCAGGTAGGCTTTCAGCTCTTTCTTGTCAGTCCAGCAGGTACCGTAGATGCGCGTCAGCATGGCGTTCTTGCTGTCGCCGCGCCAGTAAGCGCCCGCAACTTTCATCAGCTTGAAGGCGTCGCCCAGCTTGCCGGTGGACGGCAGGTGCGGGCCACGGCACAGGTCAAGCCACTCGCCCTGGCGGTAAACGGTGATCGGTTCACCTTCCGGCAGGTCGGAAATGATCTCGGCCTTATAATGCTCGCCAATCTTCTTGAAGTAAGCGATGGCGTCATCCCGGTCCCACACTTCACGGGTGATGTCTTCATTGCGCTGCACGATTTCATGCATGCGCTTCTCGATCACCGCGAGGTCGTCTTCGGTGAAGGGCTTGTCGCGCGCGAAATCATAGAAGAAGCCGTCCTGGATGTTCGGGCCGATAGTAACCTGTGTACCGGGGAACAGTTCCTGCACGGCTTCGGCCATCACGTGCGCGCAGTCGTGGCGCAGGATGTCGAGCGCGTCTTCCGTGTCGCGCTTGGTCACGATGGAAACGTCAGCGTCTTCCTCGATTTCGCGGGTCAGGTCCCACATCTCGCCATTCACTTTGATGGCAAGCGCAGCCTTCAGGAGACCCGGGCCGATGTCAGCCGCGAGTGTGGTGCCGGTCACCGGGCCATCAAACGTGCGCACGCTGCCGTCTGGCAGGCGCAGGTTGACCGGGTTTTGGACACTCACATTCTCGTTCATCGGTTTGGTTTCCTTGGTGTAAAAAAATAGTCGAACGGCGAGTTAACTACGGTCCGCACGGAAGTCAAGCAAAGCCTAGGTTTTTGTGTGCTTGAGCGCGAAAAAGAGGCCTGCTAGGGTCACCCAAACGTCACAGCGTATCCAGTGGGGGAAAATCCAATGACGCAGCCGTCTTTCCTGAAAACCGATCATGGCACCAAAATAGCCTACCATAAGAGCGCCGGTTATGGCCCCGGCGTTGTGTTCCTGGGCGGCTTCATGAGCGACATGGAAGGCGGCAAGGCGCTGGAGCTCGAGGCCTATTGCCGCCGGGTGGGGCGCGCGTTTGTGCGCTTCGACTATTTCGGCCACGGCCAGTCATCGGGTGCGTTCGCTGACGGTACCATTGGCCTGTGGCTCAAGGACGCGCTGGCGGTTATCGACTGGCTCACCGAAGGGCCGCAAATCCTCGTGGGCAGCTCCATGGGCGGTTGGGTTTCCCTGCTGGCGGCCAAGGCGCGGCCGGGGCGGGTGAAGGGCCTTGTGGGCATCGCCGCCGCGCCTGATTTCACCGTCTGGCACTGGGACGCCATGAGCGCCGAGGACCAGCAGACCATCATAGAGGAAGGCAGGCTTGAGGTTTATTCCGACTATGGGCCGGACCCCTATGTGTTTACCAAGGAGCTGTTCGATGACGGCTGGCAGAACCGCATCAACAACGGCCCGATCCATCTGGATATCCCCGTGCGGCTCATTCAGGGCACGGCTGACGCGGACGTGCCGTGGCAGACGGCCCTCAAGATCGCCGACAATATCACCGGGGAGGACACGGAAGTGATCCTGGTGCCGGGCGGCGACCACCGGCTGTCGCGCGACGTCGACCTGAAGCGGCTTGTGCGTGTAACGGACAGCTTGATTGCCGAGGTGGCGGGCAGGTAACTTGGGAGCACGCGGGTGACCATCAAGATCAATGAGCTGACGGCTTTCCTGACAGTTGCCCGGACCCTTTCGGTTCAGGCGGCAGCACAGGAACTCAGGCTCACGCAGCCCGCCGTTACCAAGCTTGTCCAGCGGCTCGAGCAGCAACTGGGCGCCCAGCTTTTTGATCGTACATCGAAGCCGATCAGCCTGACGGACGCGGGGCTGAAGGCGGTTGCCCGCGCACAAGGCATCGTGCGCGATGTGGCGCGCATGGAGGCGGATTTCCTTAGCCTCTCGCAGCCCCAACAGGTGCGAATTGGCATTACCTATTCTATGATCAGCCTGTTTTCGGGCGTGCTGGTTTCCGAGATCAAGGCGACCTTCCCCAATATTCAGCTACATTTCACCTGCGACTGGACGGAAAATCTGTTGCTGGCACTCGGGGCCGGGCAGCTTGATTTTGTCATCGGGGTCGAACAGTCGGCCAAATCGACAGAGGGCCTCATGGAACACACGATTGTCGCAGAGGAACGGATCGATGTGTTCGCGAGCCAAAGCCTCGCAGATGGCGGTACACAGTCGCTCGCCGAGTTGAATGAACTTGGCTGGGTGTTGACGCCGGGGCGGTGCGACTTCCGTCGCGCGCTGGCCGAGGCGCTAAAACGTGAGGGGCAGGAGCTCAATGTGGTGGCGGAGACATACGACACACATCTGCAGTTGATGTTCCTAGCGCAAGGGCTGGCCTATGGTCTGTACCCGACGCGCATGGTACGCCAGCTGCCGGCGGCGCGCATGCTGAAGGCCATCCCTGATACGGGCTATCACTGTGTGGTGAATATCGCGCTCTATCACGCCCCCGATCTTGGAGAGCTTGCGGACATCAGGGATACGATCCTCGGCTATTTCAGCCTGCAGACCTAAATATTCCATTTGGGAATGTTTGGTTAAATATTATGAATTTGAAGAATTTATAATTGCTGCCTATCTGTTGATCAAACAATAGACAGGACAGCAAGATGCAATCCTCTGATACATCGATGCACAGGCATCCACTCAATCTACTATTTCTCGTGATCCTCGCGGGATCGGTCGTTTCCCTGATCGGCTTCGGCGGGCGCACGATTTTCGGGCTGTTCCTCGAACCCATTACCCAGAGTTACGAGTGGGAACGCACGGTCTTCGCCCTTGCGCTGGCATTGCAGAACCTGTTCTGGGGCCTGTCCCAGCCGTTCGCAGGTGCGCTTGCAGACCGGTTCGGGCCGGTGAAAGTGCTCGCTTATGGGGGTGTACTTTATGCTGTCGGTGTCGCGGCAATGAGCGTGACGACCAGTCCCGTTCTTTTCGGGCTGTCTGCGGGTGTGATTGTTGGGCTTGGCATGGCAGGGTGCAGCTTCACCATCGTGATCGCGGCTGTGAACAAGCTGGTCGCGGAAGAGCACCGCTCGCTCGCCTCCGGCCTCATCACCGCGGCAGGGTCCTTGGGGCAGTTTCTGTTTGCGCCCGCGGGCCAAAGCCTTCTTGCGGCCTATAGCTGGCAATCGGTGTTGCTGCTGCTCGCGCTTGTTATCCTGATTGTGCCTGCGGTGACGATCGCGGGACTTGGCCGGGCGCAGGCCTCCACGCCGTCGTTGGCGAGCGCTGATTTTTCCTTCCGTGACACCGCGAAAAGCGCTTTCTCCTTCTCCGGCTATCGCTATCTCAATCTTGGCTTCTTCGTTTGCGGCTTCCATATCGGCGTGATGATGACGCACTTGCCCGCTGCGCTTGCCGACCGGGGCGCGACGCCTGAGACAGCGGCCTGGGGACTCGCGCTCATCGGCCTCTCCAACATTGTAGGCGCTTCCTTCTTCGGCTGGCTTGGTGGCAAGTTCAGCAAACGCATCCTCCTCAGCCTCATCTATGGCGGGCGGGGCCTGTTGATCCTCGCTTTCATCAGCCTGCCCCTGAGCCCCAACCTGATTTACGGATTCGCCATCGGTATGGGATTCCTGTGGCTGTCGACCGTGCCACTGACGGCGGGGCTGGTGTCCGTGATGTTCGGGCCGGCCACCATGGCGACGCTTTTTGGCATCGTCTTCTTCAGCCACCAGGTGGGCGCGGCCGTGGGCGCGTGGCTAGGCGGTTATTTCTATGCCGCGACGGGGTCCTACGATTTCGTCTGGGTGCTCAGCATTGGCCTCAGTTTCCTTGCCATGGTCTGCCATCTCCCGATCCCAGAGAGGCGCCTTCTGGCCCAGTCAGCCGCTTGACTTCGGCCAGTAACGTGTCCGGAAAGGGCTGCCCTTCGGGGCGGCCCTTTTTGTGTCTCACGCTGGCGTGCCTTGATCGCCCCCGTACGCTGGGCTAAGACGGAAGCGGACCAGGGAAAGGGAGCATCATGGCCGGGAAATACAGCAAGCTGAACCGCCAGCAGATTTTCGACTTTTTCGCGCGCCTCGCGGAAGACAACCCGAACCCCGAGGGCGAGCTTGAATATGTCAACGACTTCACGCTTCTGGTTGCCGTGGTGCTGTCCGCCCAAGCGACAGACGTGGGCGTCAACAAGGCCACGCGCAGCCTGTGGCCGGTGGCGGACACGCCGGAAAAGATGCTGGCGCTCGGCGTTGACGGCCTGAAGGAGCATATCAAGACCATCGGGCTCTATAACTCGAAGGCCGAAAATGTCATCAAGCTGTGCCGTGATCTGATTGACAAACACGGCGGCAAGGTGCCCCAGACGCGGGAAGAACTGGTGGCGCTGGCGGGCGTCGGGCGCAAGACCGCCAATGTGGTGCTGAACATCGCCTTCGGCCAACCGACCTGCGCCGTGGACACCCATATTTTCCGCGTCTCGAACCGCACCGGCCTCGCGCCCGGCAAGAATGTGGACAAGGTTGAAGACGCGCTGATGAAGGTGATCCCCGATCCCTTCAAACTGCACGCCCACCACTGGTTGATCCTTCTTGGCCGCTATATCTGCAAGGCCAGGAAGCCCGAGTGCACCAAATGCAAGCTGACGGACATTTGTCGCTTTAAGGACAAAACGATCTAAGCTTACTCAAATCGTATAGGGGGAAATCATGCGCATTTTGGGATATCTGGTCGTGGGCCTTGTGGGGCTCATCATTTTCATGGTGGCCAACACGGTGGCGACGCTGCCGGCGGGGGAGGCGAAAAGCCTGAAGCCTGCCAGCTATGACGCCGCGGATGCCCGGCGCATGGCGGAAAATCTGGCAGGCGCCGTGCGGTTCCAGACCATTTCCCACAGCCTTGACCGCGCGCCGGACCATAAAGCCTTCAAGGGCTTTCATGATTATCTGGTGACCACTTACCCGAACGCCCACGCGGTGCTGGAGCGAGAAGTCGTCTCAGACTATTCGCTGATGTACCGCTGGCCCGCTACGACCGACACGGGCAAAAAACCCATTGCGCTGGCGGCCCACATCGATGTGGTGCCGGTGCCGGAAACCGGGCTTGCCGATTGGCCACAGCCGCCGTTTGCAGGCGTGATCGACGATAACGGCATCCTGTGGGGCCGCGGCACGCTGGATGACAAGGGCATGCTGATCGCCATCATGGAAGCTTTGGAAAAGCTTGCGCGCGCGGGTTTCACGCCTGACCGCGATATCTATTTCCTGTTCGGCCATGACGAGGAACTGGGCGGCGACAAAGGCGCCGCCGTGATGGCCGGGATACTCAAGGATCGCGGTGTGCAGCTCGCGTGGCTGATGGATGAAGGCTCTGCCATCCCGGACGGCATCATCCCCGGGGTCAAAAGCCCTGTGGCGCTGATCTCATTGGGCGAGAAGGGCTCTGTGACGCTCCGTTTCTCCGCCACCGATGATGGCGGGCATTCTTCCGCGCCCAAGGATTATACCGCCGCGAGCCTCGCCGCCAAGGCCGGTGTTTTGGTTACGGAAAACCAGTATCCGCTGGTGCTGGATGAGCATCTGGAATCTTTCCTGAAGGCGGTGGCGCCAGAGCAACCGTTCCTCAACCGCTTCATGATCGCCAACCTCTGGGCCACCCGCGGTGTGATGGCGGGGGAGCTGGCGAAAAGCCCGACGGTGGCGGCCTTCATGCACACTACCACGGCCTTCACCATGATGAAATCGGGCACCAAAACCAACATCCTGCCGCAGTACGCTGAGGCGGTGGTGAATTACCGCATTCACCCGCGCGACACAGTTGAGGGCGTCGTGGCCCGCGCGACTGAGCTGATCGGCGATGACCGGGTGACGGTTTTAAAGATGGGCGACGGCCGCGAAGCCACCAGCATGTCTGACCCATCGGGCGAAGGCTATCAGGCCATCGTGGCGGCGGTGAAGGCAGAGTTCGGTGATATCCCCATCGCCCCAACGCTGACGGTACAGGGCACTGACGCACGCCACTATGGTGGTGTGGCAGATGGTGTGTACCGCTTCATGCCGCTCGTGGTGGGCAAGGACACGCTCAAGCAGATCCACGGCACCGCCGAGCATATCTCCATCGAGGCGCTCGCCCGGCAGGTGAGCTTCTTCGAGACGTTGATTAGAGGAACGGCGGAATAGAACAGTTGCTGCAAACTAGCTAATGGTGTTTATATTTCCGAGGGAGGTAGTTGCCCCGTTGATTTAGTAGCTTAATTAGCATTTCGAAGGTTTCGAACGCTTATGAGGCTTAACTGTAATTGTTTTAGGACCAGGCTTCTTGCCGGAACGCACTGTCCGAGTAACTTTCTTACAGGCCATGTAAATCACCCCTTTCTTTTGCTGTAGCAATTTGTGGGTTGGCAACTCCTCCTTTCATTCCACAAAAAAAGCATTTTAGGGCAACCACCTACTCTATATGGTAGCTGTTCTTGGTCCATGCACCAATATGCAGTGCTTAAGGCCTTGTTTTCAATCGTTAAAATATCGTTAATGTTCGCTTTATGTTCCGGCGAATCGGGTTCGCTTCTTAGTGCGGCCTTGGGCACTCCATGATCACCAGCCGTTCGCCGGGAACGGTGTTCAGGTCCTCGCCCACTTCCGTAAAGCCCAGCTTGCCGTACACATGCCGGGCGCGGTCGTTCCTCTCGTAGACATCCAGCCACACCACTTCGGCCTTGTGATTGGCGAAGAAATAATCAAGCACTGCCTGCATGAAGGCCTTGCCGATACCGTCGCCCCGGCGGGCGACGATGATGCGCCGCCATTCCACGCGCCCAGGAGCATTATCCATCAGGATGGCATAGCCCAACTGGTGGCCTTCGATATCCAACGCGATGAAATAATGATAGGCAGGGTCTTTGAGGTTCGCATGATGCGTGGCCTCGTCCCAGGAATGCACGAAGGTGTTGGCCGGGTCCATCTCCAGCGAGCGGATGAAAAAAATATCATCTTCTGTGGCTTTGCGAATATGATGAAAACGGTACATGGCCATGTCCCCCATAACCCGAGTTTGAGGATCAAGTATGACAGACTTCACCCTGCACCCGCAACTGGCAAAGGACACAGTGTTTGTGACCAAGCTGACACTCTGCCGGGTGCTGCTGATGACAGACGCCACCTACCCCTGGCTTGTGCTGGTGCCTGAGCTCGGCGATATTCGCGAATTGCATCAGCTCGTGGGCGAAGACCAGCAGGCCCTGATGCAGGAAATCACCTTTGTCGCAGCAAAGCTGGAGGCGCTCATGGGGGCTGACAAGATGAATGTTGCGGCGCTTGGCAACATGGTGCCGCAGCTGCATATCCATGTGATTGCGCGGTTCGAGAGCGACCCGGCCTGGCCCGGCCCCGTATGGGGCGCGGTGCCCGCCAGGGCTTATACAGAGGAAGCGCTGGAAGCCCAGGTAGAAAAACTGCGCGCCTGCCTTACCTGACAGCGGTAAAGACGATCGCTTCGAGCGGTGTGCTGCCACTTTCCCCGAACGCGGTTTGAAGCGCGCGTTCGATCGCATTGACAACAGCGTCCGGGTCACCGCCGCGGTCCAGAATTTCCTCCCGGATCGGGTTACCGAACACCAGCGCTTTGGCGAACGCGCTAATATCCCGGATCGGCGACTGGTGGCGCAGGCGGGCATGCGACACACCGCTGAACCCGGCGTCGCGCACGGTTGCCTCAATCGCCGCCACATCATGATAGCCGAAGGGCACCTGATAGAATGTGGGCGGATCAGTGTCGAAGAACTGGGCGACGGTGTTGTGGGTCAGCTCCGCAAACGGGTTGTTGGCCCAGCTGTCCCAGACATTGAAGATATAGCGTCCGCCGGGCTTCAACACCCGGCGCGCTTCCATGAGCGACTGCAGTTTGTCTGGGAAGAACATGATGCCGAACTGGCAGACAAGCATGTCGAACATACTGTCACCGAAAGGCAGGTCCTGCGCGTTCGCGGGCTGGAAACTGATGCCGTCTTCGCTTTTGAGCTTGTCCTGCGCCACGCCGAGCATGGGCGGATTGAGGTCTGTGGCGGTTATTGCCGCGCCAGCCGACAGGGCACGGCGCAACGCCTGTGTCACAATGCCGGTGCCGGCTGCCAGTTCCAAGACGCTCCCGGGCCCATGGGCTGCCGCGCGGGCGCTGATGTCGTCGGCATAATGGTGAAACAGGACGGGCCCAAGCCCCTGATCGTAGAAGGTGGGCACGCTGCCCACAAAATTGGCGCTGGTTGACATGAAACCTCCCGTCCCAAAACACAGGGATAGCACATTTGAGGACAGCGGGACACAACAGGTGCTCTAGCCTAAATAAACTATAGGAGGTTATGCGCCCCTATAAGGTGTATATTGCCCCATCTTCAATGCTAGACGCTAGGAGGGGACCATGCGCCAGACTGTTTCGACACTCGCGGCCGCAGCGCTGATTTTTGCGACATCAGGATGTGGCAATGACAGCCAGACCAAGGAACAAAAGGAAGAACCAACACTGCCTTCGAAAGAATGCAACGAATTCACGACAGGCACTGTCAGCCTCACCATTGCAGGCAACCCGAACGACAGCTTCCGTATCATCATGAAATGCGGCAATCAGGTCGTGACCCAATGTACCGCGACGGTGCCCGCAGGTGGCAATGCCGCCAGCTGCACCAATCAGGGCCCTGCACCGAACGGTGGCAGGATGACCTGCCCTGTTGGACCAGGCAACGGCAATACGCCTGCTGCCCGTGTGGTCACCAGCGGTTGCGGTTGATCGCTTTCATGAAAAAGGCCGGAGCATACGCCCCGGCCTTTCGTGTCATTGCTTAACGACCACTTCTAGTGGCGGAAGTGGCGCATGCCTGTGAAGACCATGGCAAGGCCGGCTTCATCGGCTGCTTTGATCACTTCATCGTCGCGCATACTGCCGCCTGGCTGGATCACAGCCGTCGCGCCTGCTTCTGCCGCGGCCAAAAGGCCGTCAGCGAACGGGAAGAAGGCGTCTGATGCCACAACGCTACCTTTCGCCAGGCTTTCTGCGTCACCCGCCATTTCAGCGGCTTCGCCCGCGCGGATCGCAGCGATCCGGCTGCTGTCGCGGCGGTTCATCTGGCCGGCGCCAATGCCTACGGTCATGCCGTCACGCACATAAACGATAGCGTTTGATTTCACATGCTTGCCAACCTGGAAGGCGAACAGCATGTCTTTCAGCTCTTCGTCGGATGGTGCGCGTTTGGTCACGACCTTCAGGTCGTCAAGCGTGACGCGGCCTGTATCGCGATTCTGCACGAGGAAGCCGCCAGCCACGGTTTTCACCATCTTGGCTGCCTGGGTTGGGTCCGCAAGGCCGCCGGTGGTCAACAGGCGCAGGTTCTTCTTCGCGCCGATGATGGCTTTGGCCTCATCTGTGACATTGGGCGCGATGATCACTTCAGTAAAGACCTTGATGATCTCTTCTGCCGTCTCTGCGTCCACGGTGCCGTTCAGGGCCACGATACCGCCGAAGGCGGAAACCGGGTCACACTTCAGGGCTTTCTCGTACGCTTCCTTCAGCGTTGCGCCCTTGGCCACACCGCACGGGTTGGCGTGCTTGATGATGGCAACCGTCGGCACAGCCGGGTCGAACTCGCTCACCAGCTCAAACGCTGCGTCGGTGTCGTTGAGGTTGTTGTAGCTGAGTTCCTTGCCTTGGTGCTGCACGGCGGTGGCGATGCCCGGACGGTCTTCGCCGTTTTTGTAGAAGGCCGCTACCTGGTGCGGGTTCTCGCCGTACCGGCATTCCTGAACCTTCGTGCCGGCAAACGTGCTGCGGTCAGCGAAGGTCACGCCGTTCTGCTCGGCGTACCACTGGCTGATGGCGGTGTCGTAGGCTGACGTGCGGGCATAGGCTTTGGCGGCCAGCTTCTTGCGCATCTCGTGCGTGGTGCCGCCTTCAGATTTGATCTGTTCGATGATCTCCGGATAATCGGCCGGGTCTGTCACGATGGTGACGAAGGCGTGGTTCTTGGCTGCCGATCGCACCATGGCGGGCCCGCCGATGTCGATATTCTCGATGCAAGTATCGAAATCTGCGCCGGACGCCACAGTGGCTTCGAACGGGTAAAGGTTCACTGCCACCAGATCGATGCCGCCAATCTCATGCTCTTCCATTGCCTTCACGTGCTCCGCATTGTCGCGCAGTGCCAGGAAGCCGCCGTGGATTTTGGGGTGCAGCGTTTTCACGCGCCCGTCCATCATCTCGGGGAAGCCTGTGTGGTCTGCCACTTCCTTCACCGGAATGCCGGCATCGCGGATGACTTTGGCGGAACCGCCGGTTGACAGGATTTCAACGCCCTGATCCGCAAGCGCCTGTGCGAGATCAACCAGCCCGGCCTTGTCGGAAACCGACAGAAGGGCGCGTTTGATAGTGACTTTGGTCATAGTATAGTAGCCTCATATTCAAGCTTCCGCGCCCGCAACCCAACAGCAGACTGGTCAGAAGCTCATTTCACTCAAAACCCAGCTTAAAGCGGGTTGCTCATTCCCCCCCCGCGCCAGACGCACCACAATCTGGCGCGATGGCACCGGATGATCGGGGCGGCTGAGATAAAGGCTTTCCTCAATCTCGGCTTCCCCACCATCAACGTCGAAAATCCAGGTCTTGCCTGCCCGCGTCTCAAGCGTGATGCGGCCGTCGGAGGCCTTCAGCGCGCTGACATTCGGGTGCAGGTGGAACCGGAGCAGTATCTCCTTGCCCTCAAGCTTCTTGATCTTGGGGCCAAACAATTTGTCGCTGCCCTTCAGGCGCGTGCCGTCGGCTGACAGGTCCAGTGTGCGTTCGTGTTTCACACCGAACCGCTTCAGGTACCCATTGTGCGTGTGGCGGATGCGGGTGCTTTCGTCCGTCTTTTCGCGGATGGTCAGCGTCTCCGAAACGCCTGGGCCCATGCGGCCCCCTTCCAGGAGACGGCTTGAGTTGCGGTCGGCAATGATCAGGGTCGAATGGGCGGCGGTGGTGCGCGCCAGTTCTGCAAGCGCCGGGATGGGCCCGCGCTTTGACGCGTGCCCCACATTCACGATCAGACGCTCAAGGCCCGTCGAGAATTCAAACGCTGCCGTGCCCGCATGCGCTTTGCGGCTATAGGCCGTCGGGGGCGGGGCACCTGCGTCCATGATCAGGACGGACCGGCCCGCCTCCACGCGCTGAAACCCGCTGTGGGCGGCATTCTCGATCGCTTTGCCTTTGGCTTCACTGGCGGCGAGAACCGCATTGGAGCCATGCCCGCCTTCAGCGGACGTACCGCCGAACTGGGCGAAATTGCCGTCGCCGTGGCGCATGGCGCGCACGAAAGGCCCGATCTTGTCGAGCGTGATCTGCACCCAGCCGGGCAGGTCTTCGCCGCGGGTGGTGTAGGCGTCGCGCACAAGCACCAGCAGCTGCATGGTACGGATGGCGTCGGATGTGTTGCGGCTGACCGGGCCGCCATCGGCCAGAATGAAAGTGGAAAGCGTGCGTTCGAGCGCGCGGGCGCCTTTGGCCAGCAGCGTGTCGGATGACGGCAGTAGCAGGCCCGCAAGCGTCAACGCCGCAGCGGTATAGACGCGCGGCAGGCCTTCATCGGTGTCACCCAACACCCGGCTGAGGTGGCGGCTCTGTTTGGCGACAGATGTCAGCACCTTGGACCGGTAAACCATGTCGGATGACGACAGGATCAGCGGCGCGTGGGTGAACCAGTTGATGATGCGGCGTGCCACGGTTTCCGCGGCCCACACATCCTTGAACCAGTCTTCACCGAAAGGCAGCCACCAGCTGAGGATGGTCTCTGCGGCGTCGCGCGCTTTGGTCTGGTCATTGACCTGCGCCAGATCCTGCAGCCAATGGAAGCTGTGGGCGTAGGTCTGAAAGTCGGGGGATGCGTTTTCCAGCCGGATCCAGAAGTCTTCACCCAGTGCGTGCTGTTCGCCTTCAAACAGCATATCGCCGCCAAATATGGCCGATCCCAATGTCGCGTTGCCGGGCGCCGGATCATCCGGGCTCCCGAGAAGCTGCATGGGGTGACGGCCTTTCAGCCGGTGTGCGTAAAGTGGGGAGGCATAGCCCCATTCGCGGATGGTGCGCCCCAGTTTCCTGAGTGTGCGGGCGGCAAGATGGCTGCTTTGATCGCGCCTGAGCGTAGAGCGCGAGGTGGGCGCTGTCGCTGCATATTCGGCAATTTGATCAAAGGCCGCGTTCATCGCCGCCTGCTCCCTTGTTCTATAGGTTTTTCAGCGCCGCGATATTCGGGGCGTACATGTCAGGCCCGCCCTTGAAGGTGGCGCTGCCAGCCACCAGCAGGTCTGCGCCTGCCTCCACGACCCGACGAACTGTTGCCGTGTTCACGCCGCCGTCCACTTCCAGGTCGATATCAAGACCCAGTGCATCAATGCGCTTGCGGATATTCTCGATCTTCTTCAGCTGGCTTTCGATAAAGCTCTGGCCGCCAAAGCCCGGGTTCACGGACATCACCAGGATCAGGTCCAGGTCTTCATAGAGATAGTCAATGACCGTCTCAGGCGTTGCCGGGTTAAGCGAGATGCCTGCCTTCACGCCAAGGCCGCGGATTGCCTGCAGCGTCCGGTGGATATGCTTGCCCGCTTCGGCGTGGGCGGTGATGATATCGGCGCCCGCTGCCGCGAAGGCCTCGAGATAGGGGTCGACAGGGTCGATCATCAGATGCACGTCGAACGGCTTTTTGGTGTGGGGGCGAAGTGCCTTCACCACATCGGGGCCGATCGTGATATTGGGCACGAAATGACCGTCCATCACATCAATATGGATCATGTCGGCGCCTGCGGCGTCGACGGCTCTGACTTCCTCACCCAGTTTGCTGAAATCTGCAGACAGGATCGAGGGGGCTATTCTGACTGGCTTTTGCATGGGGCCTCCATATCAGGTTGCCCCTTGTCCCGCAAGCGCCAGATAGCGTGGTTTGCGGGGTGGGCAGGGCTTATTGCGTCTTTTTCAATCGGGCGGCGAAAAATCCATCCATCCCGCCTTCATTTGCCCGTTTTGAGGGCAGGCACAGAAGGTCGCCTTTGTCGGTTACAAGTTCACTCATGCCGCCAATCTCACCCGCTTCCACGGGCACCCGTTCGGCACCGGATTCGCGCGCGAGAAAGGCCTCGATCTGACCGACCCCTTCGGCGGCTTCAAGGGAGCATACACAGTAAACCATCGTGCCGCCAGCGGGCAGTAGCGAGAAGGCATGATCAAGGATGCGCGCCTGCAGGTTAGCGAGCTTTGCCACATCTTCGGGCGCCTTGGTCCAGGTAACGTCCGGGTTGCGGCGGAGCGTGCCTGTGGCGGAACAGGGAGCGTCCAGAAGGATGGCGTCAACGGGCGTGTCTGGTGTGAAAGTGGCGGCGTCTGCTGCAACGACCGTGGCTTCAAGGCCAGTACGCTCAAGGTTGGCACTCAGGCGCTTCAGGCGGTTCTTGTTGCGGTCAACGGCGGTCACGGTTGCGCCGGCTGCTGCCAGCTGCATGGTCTTGCCGCCTGGTGCGGCGCACAGGTCCAGCACATGCTTGCCCTTGATGTCGCCCAGAAGTGTGACCGGTAGACTGGCAGCGATGTCCTGCACCCACCAGGTGCCGTCCTCATAGCCGGCAAGTTTGGTCACGTCCGTGAGCCCGCGCCTGAGCGTGCCGTTGGGCATGATTCTGGCGTCCAGCCGGTCGGCCCAAAGGCCTGCGTCTTCACTCGGCTTGAGGCTGATATCAAGGGCTGGGCTGGTTTGCAGTGCGCGGGCGATATGCTGCATTTCTTCCTCGCCGTATGTGGCGCTCCAGCTGTCGGCCAGCCAGGTGGGCAGATCGTCCTGCGGGCGGCTGTTCAGTCGCTCCAGCAGTGCGCCCTGTTCCCGCGCCGCGCGCCTCAGCACCGCATTCACCAGCCCGGCGAAGCCCTTTTCCTTGCCCGGCAATTCCTTGATCAGTGTCACGGTCTCATTGACCGCGGCATGATCGGCGGTGCGCATCAGCAGGATTTGGGCGAGGCCGGTCAGGATAGCGGCTTCTGTCCAGGTGGCATTTCGTGGCAGGCCACGCTCCAGCAGGTGGCCCATCAGCGCCTTGAGGCTGCCGAAACGGCGGAGCGTCAGCATCACCAGGTTCATAACGAAGGCGCGGTCACGCACGTCCAGGTCTGCACCCTTGGTGATCTCATCCAGCGCCGCGTCAAAGGGGCGGTTCTTCAGCGTTACAGCCATCAGAATCCGGATGGCGGCTTTGCGGGCCTTGAGGCCTGTATTTTCGCTCTGCATGTTCATGCCGCTTCATAGCCTTGTTCCGGCCCCAAAGGGAAGGGAAAAGCAACGGATGCCAACCAATGATGCGCTTGCGCGCGCGTCCATTGCCGCCTACTAAAGAATGAACAACGGGGAGGATAACATACATGATCGAAAGACTTGCGATCGATGCCCGCTTTAAGGGCCCACCAAACAGCGGCAATGGCGGCTACTCATGCGGTGTGATGGCGCGCCACCTCAAGGGCGCCGTTGAGGCCAGCCTGAAGCTGCCACCCCCCCTTGATACCCCGCTTGAAATTATGCAGACCGATGGCGGCGTGACCATGCAGCATGGTGATACGCTGGTGGGCATTGCCAAGCCTGCAACGCTGGATCTTGAAGTGCCTGCGCTCCCCACACCGCTGGTGCTGGGGGGAGACCCGGTGGACGCGCCCGGCAGGCCAGCGAAATTCAGGCCTTTCGGCACTTGCTTTGTGTGCGGGCATGACCGCACGCACCCGGACGGCCTGTGCATTCATTCGAAGCTTGTGGATGGCCATGACGGCATGGTTGCCAGCCAATGGGCGCTTGACGTGGGCTATGCAGACGAGGCTGGCAATGTGGCCCCTGAATTTATCTGGTCGGCGCTGGATTGCCCTGGCTATTTCGCCTGTGCACCGGGCGAGGCCGCGCTCTTGGGCCGTCTGACCGCTGAAATCCTGGCACCCCTCAGGGCTGAGGGTGAGGCCACCGTGATCGGCTGGGACCTGGGTGGTGCAGGCCGCAAGCGCCGCTGCGGCACCGCGATTTACGCCGCCGACGGCACGCTCGTCGCCAAGGCTGAGGGCCTGTGGATCGTCGTTGACCCAGAGAAGATCAAGGCATGACGGACACCGCCGAAGAGCAGGCTCTGCCAATTGGCCAGCGAATTGGTCGATTGTTCCTGACATTCTTCAAAAAGCCGCTGTTGGGGGCTTTCCTTCTGGGCATGACGTCCGGCTTTCCGTTGACCATCATCCTCGGGATCATGACCACTTGGCTGCGCGAGTATGAAATCGACAAATCGACAATCGGTATCTTCACGTGGGCTACCCTGCCTTATGCGCTGAAGGTGCTATGGGCGCCGCTTCTGGACCGGCTGAAGCTGGGAACATTGTCCAGCCGGTTCGGTAGGAGACGGAGCTGGATTTTGATCGTTTGCGCGGCCATGGCGTTGGCGATCTGGTCTATGTCACAACTGACGCCCGAAAGCCATTTGGTGGCCATCGGAACCCTGTCAGTGACCATCGGTTTTCTTTCGGCAAGCCTTGATATCCTGGTTGATGCATACCGTATTGAAGTGACGGAAGAGAAAGACCTTGCCCACAGCGCAGGCATGTATCAGTGGGGGTATCGTTTTGCCAACCTGATCGCGGGTGCGGGTGTGTTTTTGGTGGCTGATCAGTTGGGTTGGTCTTTCGCTTTGTCACTGTTGCCTATCTTGGTCTTGCCTGGCCTTCTGGCGATCCTGTGGCTTGGCGAACCCAAGGTGTTTGAGGATGATTTTCTGAGGGAAGAGCGCGCGCGCCACAGCCACCTGTCGCCGTATCAGCTGCAGGTCTATGAAGCCGTGATTCTGCCCTTCAAGGAGTTCATTCTGCGACCACACTGGCAGTGGATTTTGCTGTTTATTGTGCTGGTCAAGTTTGGTGACGTGATGGCATCGGTGATGACGGGCCCCTTCCTGGTTGATCTTGGTTTCACACTCACAGAGATGGCGATTGCCAACAAAACGGTGGGCGCAATAGCAGCCGCGGCAGGTGGCGGCGCGGGGATTTTTGTCTGGTGGTGGTTCGATACCTTCAAGGCGCTGCTGATCAGCGTTATTTTCATGATGGTCACGAACCTGGGTTTTGTTGCGCTCAGCGTGATCGGGGCAGATACCACGGCGCTTGCCATCACGGTTGGCCTGGAGAATTTTGCGACAGGTGCAGGCGGCACGGTGATGATCGCCTATTTTGGCAGTCTCTGTAATCTGTCCTTCACCGCAACCCAATATGCCTTGCTGTCCATGCTGTCTGGTCTTGCACGCGGGTTCTTCGGTGGCTTCACGGGTATTGCGGCGGATGCCTTGAGCTGGACACAGTTTTTTCTGGTATCCACTGTCATGGCTGGGCCGGGACTGATTGCGCTTCTCATTCTTTGGAAAAAGGATATAAGGGCGCGCAATCTTGAAAATGTTACCCAGAAAGGCGACATTTGATGTCATGATGTGGTCAGATTGCTGTAATAGAGCTGCAACTTATTGCATCTATTAGGATGGTCTTATGAAAAGATATGCTCGCATTCGCCCTCGTGTCGCCGCGGCCCAAGCCATGGCCGGTGCTCCTTCTTATGTCCGACAAGGCAGCCTTGAGGTGCGTCTGGCGCGGTCCTTCAAGGAAATCAAGGCAGCGCAGAAGCTGCGCTACAAGATTTTCTACGAGGAAATGCATGCCAAGCCCGATTGGCGCATGCGCATGACCAAACGCGACATCGACCCCTATGATACGGTGTGCGACCACTTGCTGGTGATCGACCATGACCGGCCGAAATCGAAGCGGATTGTGGGCACCTACCGACTTCTCAGGCAGGAAGTGGCGGAGCGGAATAATGGTTTCTATTCCGCAGGTGAATTCGACATCAAACCGCTGATGAGCGACAAGTTCAAACAGCAGATGGGCGAAGGCCGACAGCTTCTGGAACTAGGCCGGTCCTGCGTCCATAAGGATTACCGCGCCAACAGCACCATCAACATGCTGTGGAAAGGCATTGCCGAATATCTGAAAGAGCACAAGATTGCTTATATGTTCGGTTGCGCCAGCTTTGAAGGCACGAACCCGGAAGAGTTCAAAGAAGCCTTCTCCTACCTTTATCACAATCATCTTGTGCCAGACGACTTTCACGTAAAGGCGCTGGATGGCCAGCATATCGAGATGAATAACATCGGCGAGAGCGAGCTGGATGTGCGTATGGCGCGCCGCGCACTGCCACCGCTTGTCAAAGGCTACCTGCGCATCGGTTGTTTCATTGGTGACGGCGCTGTGGTTGACGAACAGTTCGGCACCACGGACGTCTTTATCCTGCTGCCGGTGGAACGGATCGCCAAGCGCTATTCCAAACATTACGATGTGGGCGAGATGGCGAACGACAGCACTGAAGCGGAAGCGGTAGAAGCCGTATCCAGCTAACGTTGGTTAGTACTGAAGACCCGGGCGCTCTGTCATAGGCAGGGCGCTTATTTTTTGAATACCAGCGAGAAATTGTTGGCGGGCATGGGGATGACTTCAGGCTTCCCGAAGCCGGCTTCAGCAGCCAATTCCACAACGGATTCCATATCCCGAACACCCCAGGATGGATCGCGGCTCTTGAGTGAGGCGTCAAAGGCTTCGTTGGATTCTGAGGTATGGGCGCCAAAACGTTTGTAGGGGCCATAGAGATAGAAGACGCCGCCGGAGCCGAGGGTTTCGCCCGCACCGGCCACGAGTGTCTCTGTGACTTCCCAGGGGCTGATGTGGATCAGGTTTACCGCCATCACAGCAACCAGGGGGGCGGGCAGATGGTCAATCGGCCATCGGTCTTCGAGGACATCAAGGTGTTTGGCAGGCAAAATATTGTCCTGGCCAACATGTATGCGCCAGGCGTCAATACTGGCGATGTGGCGTGGGTCGATGTCCGTTGGTTGCCAATGGAGGTTAGGGAAATGGCCTGCCATATGGGCCGCATGCTCGCCGGTGCCGCTGGCGACTTCCAGGAGGCTGCCACGTTCCGGCAGGTGCGTCTTCAGAACCGCCAGGATCACATCCCTGTTGCGGGCAGTCGCTGCCGCGCGTAGGCGCGCGTCCGCCGTTTCATCTTCATGCTGCCCAGGATCGAAAAAGCGCGTCATCCGCGCCGCCGCCGGTTCTTGAACTGCATGATCAGATAGACCGGCACGACGATGGTTGCACCCAGCAGTACATACTGTAGGCCGCTACCCACCAGCCAGTCCCAGAGGGTGGCAATCTTGTTTGCCAGCCAGCCGTATACGTCGCCAGGGCTCCATTCCAGCCAGTATAGCAACAGCCCGACAAGGAAGCTCCAGACCGCCAGTTTGATGATGACGCCAGCGTTCAGCTGCATTTGTGTGTCTCCCTGTGTGGTGCCTTCCGGCCCTTCTATTTGTCAGGCCAATTGCCGTTCGGCAAGACTTTCATCAGGCAGGCTTGCGTATCCGCCGTCTTTCCGTCCAGGTTGCGCGCAGCAATATAGTGTGCCTGGAAATATTCATTCTGGTTGGGTTCCCGGAACACAACTTCAAGAACACAGTCATGATTTTCGAACAGCATCACCTGCACGGGACCATCGCGGCGCACCAGCGTTGGATCGCCCAGAAGGGTAACGACCTCGCGCGGGTTCAGGCCCTGCAGGCGTTCCGGTTCCGGTGGCGGTGCCGCAGGAAGGGTTTCTTCTTGCGGTGCGATTTGTTCGGTTTCAACGACAGGCTCTGGCGCCTGGGTCTGCGGTGGTTCAACCGCAGTAGGTCCACAAGCGGCCAGCAAGCTGCCGGCAGCGCCCATAAGCAGAAGTTTGTGAGTAACACTCTTAACGGTCAAAGACACGGCCATCCTCATGCGCCAGAAAGTGGAAGATATGGGTCATCATCGCGGCGCCGATGATAGGCGCCAACAGGTTAAGAAAAGGAACAGCAAAAAGTGCTGCAATCGTGGCACCGCCCATAAAAATCTTGCCGCCATAAAGCCTGCGCATGCGGTTGACCTCACGGGCGGGCATGTGGCGGATGGCCACCATCTCGAAATATTCCCGACCCAGAAGGAAGCCATTGACCGCGACAAACAAGATAAGCGTTCCGATACCGGTGAACAGCAGGATCACATAGGGCACGAAGGCGATGATGTTGACCAAAATCACTAGCAAAGTCAGTTTGAGCGCACCGAAAATGACGTCTGTGAGTGCTACTTTACGCATGGCCTTGCGATTTGGGTAATATTCGTCCTCGACTGCATCGGCGATTTGGTCGGTCAGGAAGCCCATAACCATGGTCACAAGACCGGGGAACAAAACATAAGAGCCGATGATCGACATGGTCCAAAATCCGGACTGGTCCAGCCAGTCGATACCGCTGGTCCAGTCTTCCGGCCAATATGCATAGAGTGCGTAATTCAGTCCGATAAGCGTCAGAATGGCGGCAATTAGGGCAATGAAAAATACACTGCGGAACTTGGGATGAAAAAGCTGCTGCCAACTTCGATTAATGGCTCGGCCGATCATGATATTTTCCCCTCGCATCAATTATTCTGGCACGTGGCGTGCCTCTTGTTATCCTAAAAAGATAGGCACAAGCATCAAGGCTTGCAATGCTGCACATGTTTTCTATGGTGCGCTTCAGGAAAAACCAAGGGGGAATCCCCGACCGTAAGGGATCAGACATGTCGGAAAAATTTCAGGTTCTGTGCATCGGCAATGCCATCGTGGACATCATTGCCCGGGTGGATGACGCTTTCCTTGAAACGCACGAACGGATCAAGGGATCGATGATGCTGGTGGACGCCGACACATCCGCGCGCATCTATGATGACATGCCGCCCGCGGTCGAGCGGTCCGGCGGGTCGGCCGGTAATACGGCGGCGGGTATTGCGTCCCTTGGCGGCAAGGCTGCCTACATCGGCCGAGTGCATGACGACCAGCTTGGCATGGTATTCCGGCACGACATTCGAGCAATCGGCGTTTCCTATGAAACCGCACCGGCGAAGGAAGGTGCGCCAACCGCCACCAGCATGATTTTGGTAACGCCCGACGCCCAACGCACCATGAGCACCTACCTGGGTGCATGCGGTGAGCTGAGCCTGAGCGACATTGATGAAGATGTTGTCGCAAATTCGGCCGTCACCTACATCGAAGGCTACATGTGGGACCGGGACCATCAGAAAGAGGCTGTCCTGCGGGCCATGGATGTGGCGCACGAGCACAGCAACCTGGTGTCGCTTTCGCTTTCTGACAGCTTTTGTGTCGACCGTTTTCGGTCGGAATTTGTCGACCTGGTGGAAAGCAAGGTGGATATTCTCTTTGCCAATGAATCCGAGATTACATCGCTGTACCAGGTGGACAGTTTTGAGGAAGCCATGGAGCGCTTGCGCCCCCATGTGAAACTGGCGGCGCTCACCCGGTCCGAAAAGGGGTCAGTGATCCTGACCGCTGATGACGTGGTGACGGTTCCGGCGCATCCGACGCACGTGGAAGACACCACAGGTGCCGGTGACCTGTATGCTGCTGGTTTCCTGTTTGGCTATACCAGCGGCAAAGACCTGGAAACATGCGCAAAGCTTGGCGGGATGGCTGCCGCTGAAGTTATTTCCCACCTGGGCGCCCGCCCCGAAGCCAACCTGGCGGAACTGGCCGCCAGAGAAGGTCTATAGCCTAGCCCCAAGGGCCGCGACGACTGCCACCACTGTTTGGGATGCCTGAGCCGCCTGGTGTGGCGGAAGGCGGCATCCGGTCAGCCATCGCTTCAAGGCGTGCGATCCGTTCTTCCATGCGCGGGTGCGTGGAAAAGAGGCTGTCAAAGGCCCGGCCATGCAGCGGGTTGACGATAAACATATGGGCCGTGGCGGGGTTATCCTCCGCAGCTTCATTGACGGTGCGACCGGCACCGAGATGAAGTTTTTCGAGCGCACTGGCGAGTGCCAGGGGCTCCCCACTGATTTCGGCCCCTGCTTTGTCGGCGGCAAATTCGCGCGTTCGCGATATGGCCATCTGCACCAGCATGGCGGCCATGGGGGCAAAGATCATCACCAGAATGGTACCGATTAGCCCCAGCGGATTATTCCGGTTGCCGCCAAAGAAAAGGGCAAAGTTCGCCAGCATGGATATGGCGCCAGCAATGGTCGCGGTGATGGTCATCGTCAGCGTGTCGCGGTTCTTTACGTGCGCCAGTTCGTGGGCCATCACGCCTTCGATTTCAGATCGGTTCAGCGTCCTCAGCAAGCCGGTCGTGGCAGCAACCGCAGCATTTTCAGGGTTTCGGCCTGTCGCGAATGCGTTCGGCTGGGGGTTGTCGATGATATAGACCTTCGGCATGGGCAGGTCGGCCCGTCGGGCGAGCGCCGCCACCATGCTGACCAGTTCGGGCGCCGATTGCGCGTCCACCTGACGCGCGCCGTGCATGGACAGGACCATACGGTCCGAATGCCAGTAGGCGAACAGGTTCATGGCAGCTGCGATGGCGAAAGCGATCATCATGCCGCCTGTGCCACCAAGCATATAGCCGATGGCAAGGAAGAGGCCGGTCATGGCGGCCATAAGAAGGGCGGTTCTGGCAAAACTCATCATAGCTCACTCACACATCGTTCTGTCGCATCTATATTGTGCGGCCTTCTATATTTGGGCAGCCTAGACTTTGGTTCAAGATGTGCGCCTTTTACTTAAAAAAGGTGGCAAAATTCGCTAAGACAGGGTCAGGGCGAATGGGAGAAGGGACAATTCATGTCTGATATCAGGCAGGGAAAAACTCCGCCAACGGAAATGACAACCAGGACGATTGTGCTGTTTCTGGTGCTGACGGCCATCCTTGGCGGCGGCGCCGCCATGATGGTGACCGAAATGGGTTTCAAGCGCCACTATGTGGCCATCATGATGTGGACCCCGGGCATTGCTGCACTATTGACCTACAAATTCCTCAAACTGGATATCGGGTCGTTGGGCTGGTCCTGGGGGCGGCCGAAATGGCAGCTGCTGTCTTTCCTGACCCCGATAGCCTACGGCCTTGTGGCATATGGGCTTATCTGGGGCCTGGGCTTTGGTGGTGTGCTGGACCCCAAGTTCGTGGAAGAAGCAGGCTATCATCTGGGTCTTGTCGGCTGGTCACCTGGCGCGACGGTTTTGATGGGCGCCCTGATTTTCGGTGCTGTTGGCATGATCTGGCACATGGCAACCGCACTGGGTGAAGAGATTGGCTGGCGCGGTCTGTTGACGCCGCTTTTGCTCCGGAAAACAAGTTTCCCGATTGCGTCGCTGCTGACGGGCCTGGTGTGGGCCGCATGGCACATGCCGCTGATTTATTTCACAAAATATAACGCCGGCCCGGTGGACCTGCACGTCCAGTTTGCCAACTTCACCCTGATGACGGTGGGTATTTCCTTCATCATGACCTATTACTGGCTGAAGTCGGGGAATCTTTGGACAGCCACAGTTCTGCATGCTGCGCACAATGCTTATATCCTGTCGATCCTGCAGCCGATGACGGTGCAGTATGAGGAAACCTGGCGGTATGCCAATGAATTCGGTTTTATCCTACCTCTTGTAGTGGCAGTGTTTGGCCTCTATTTCTGGTACCGGGCTCACAAGGAAGGGCTCGCTGGTGTTCAGGAAAGAATTGAAGGACAAGAGTGATGAGTGACAAAACGGAATCCAAGGCTGATAAAGACAAGCCCGGCGCCTCAGGCGGTGCTGACCAAGGCAAAGCCAAGGTGCTCCCGAAAGAGCTTGGTGGCCGCAAGGGCCCCGAACCTACCCGTTATGGGGACTGGGAAAAAAACGGCATTATCTCTGATTTCTAGGCCGATATTCGGGCCTGACTTCCCGCCCTATTCTTCAGTTTTGTTTTCGGTTTCGTCCGAATCGTCTGCGATTTCCTCATCAGGGTCGAAGTCTTCTTCTTCCCTGACCTCTTCTTGGGGCGGCTTGGTGATGCCCGCCTGTTCCAGAAGCACTCTGAAGTTCATGAGTTCGGCTTCTGCCGCCTTCCGGTCCAATCCTGCAATCAGACCTTCGGTGAAGCCGGGCTGCTTCATGTAAATGCGTACCTGGTGTTCTGCCCGGTCGCGGCAATCGCCCTGGGTGAAGAAATCTTCAGCCAGCATATTCAGGATTTTCTTTGATTTTTCCTGCAGGCTGATGTCCAGGTTATGCAGCTTTTTCAGAATCTGCGTATTGTCCAGGATGGCCTTGCAGAAGGCATCCAGCTTTTCCGCGATCTTGCGCCGATGCATTTCTGTGAGGTCCGCCTCGTTGATCCGATTCTGCAGCTTGGTCAGGTCGCCCATGCGCTGGATGGGTTGGTGGTTGTCCAGCCCGACAAACACCGATTCATATTCTGGCCGGGTCAGGATCGGCAGCATGAAGTTGGCAACCATCCGCTTGTTGCTATGCCCGATCGTGAATTTCTCGAGGTCGAGCAACGCATTCAATTGGTCAATGGGGCTTTTCATTTCGAAAAGCGTCTCGCCTACCGCCTGGCTGTTCAACAGACGGGCTGACCGTTTTGAAAGGGCTTCTTCGAGGCCTTCAAATTGACCGACATCCTCAACGAGGGATTCGAGAGTCTCGCGAATTTGGTTCAGGCGCTTCAATTGGTCCACAAGGCCCAGGTCACTGATCGGTTTGGCGGCTTCGATCTCCGTTTGAAGGCGACCCAGCAGGACGCGTGCGGTCTGCGGCATCTGCCCCTGGGACAGGAAACCGTTCAGCCGTAAGACTTCGTCGCTGAAACATGGTGAATGTTCATTCTCGCCCATCATGCTCAGTTGACCGGCCTGAAGGTGCGCCAGCCAGATAATGAACTGCGCCCGGTCGTCCGGTTCGCCAAGAAGCTGGAACGGTACCGATTGGTGTTGCATCAGCTCGGCGATGAACTGGTCTAATATTTCGATAACCCATGAGGGGCGATCCGCCGCCAGAAGGACGATTGAGCGGCCGATCTTATCGCTCAGTGTCACTGCAGGCCGAAGGTATTCTGTAATCGAGGAAATCAGCAGGAAGCGCTTGTTTGACTTTTCCTTCAGCTGCTCGATGATTGGCTTCAGTCGCCCCATTTCCAGCGACGGAATCTTTTCGGCATTCCCTTTCATGATCTCAATCGACTGATCGATGATCTTGTAGATTTTGCGCATCCGCTCCTGAATGGAGCCTTGTTCTTCTTCAAAGGAAACGGCAGTCCGTTGAACGGCATTCTGAAGCTTGGTACCGGCATTGTAGAGCTTATAGTAATGCTCAAGGCTGTGCAGAAGCTCTGTTGGCGTGATCATCCAGTCTGCCAGCGTGTTCCCCAAAAGGTCCCAGATTGACCGCCGTCCATCAGGGCTGTAGAGGTCGTCAGGGGTCAGGCAGGGCGAAATGGATCCGCTCTGGTCATACTTCGACTGTTTTCGCTGGGCGCCACGGGAATAGATCTCGATAGACGAGAACTCATTGTTGGCCTTGTCGTAGCTTTCCTTGGAGACTTTTATTCCGGTGTACCGGCGGCTGCCCCAAAGCTCTTCAGCTTTCTCGACGGCCACTTTCCTGTCTTTGATGACTTCCAGAATGGTCCAACTGCTGCCGCGTCGCCCCACAATTTCGTAATGGACGCTTTGGCCTAAGGACATTGTGCCTCCTATCTCACTCCCCGCCTCCAATTGTTGATCGTATCGTTCACCAATTCCTCAAGGCAGTCAACATCTTGCCGCCAGCTTTCGTGAAACTCTGGGTCATTGCTTGCTGGCCTGCGGTGTTCATCAAGGAAATCCAGCTGAACCCGGATTGGGCAACCAACGCCTTCGCCTGCGATCACGCATTCGCGGTTCTGCAGACTCGGTAGCGATGCCAGGAAGCTTTCGCCGCCTTCCGGCATGGCGTCTGCCACATAGGACCGGTCTTTCTCGTTGTTCATGCGCATGGAAATAATGGTGCCGCATTGGCTCAGCACCGATTCCGACAGGTCAGACGGGCGCTGGGACACGAGCCCAAGCGCCACGCCATACTTCCGTCCTTCCTTGGCGATTCGCTCCAGCGACCTACGTGCTGCATGGATGCGTGCATCGCTGGCCGCGTGCGGCACATAGCGGTGAGCTTCCTCGCATACCAGCAGGATGGGGGTGGCGTCCGCATGCCGCCGGCTCCACATGGCGAAGTCGAACACCAGACGGCTAAGGAGCGAGACCACAACGTCGACGATGTCGGAGGGCACGCCAGATAGGTCCAGCGTGGTCACCGGCCTGCCGTCCACAGGGAAGCGCAGCAGCTGAGACACAAGGCTGGTCAGATTGTCCTGCATCAACATGCCCGAGAACATGAAGGCGAAACGTTGGTCGGCCCGCAGCTCTTCAACCTTGTTCCTGAGCCGCAGGAACGGCCGAACCTCTTCTGCCTTTTCGAAGCTGCCAAGCTCGTCGTCGATGCTCTTCAGCAGGTCCGTGAGCTTATAGGGGATAGGGGTGTCCACGGTCAGCTTTGTCAGCTGATAACTCGGGCCAGAAACCTTGCGGGCGGCCAGCAGGCAGCGTTTGAGGATATCAATTTCCGCCTGCCTGTTGTGGGCATCCCGGCCGATAAAGACTTCCACATGTTCTTCGAAATTCATCAGCCAGTAGGGCAGCTTCAGATTGTCGGTGGAGAAATGAACGCCGTTGCCGGAAAAGGCCCGGGCATATTCATTGTGCGGGTCCAGGATCACGATATGGGCGTTGGGGCATCGTTCCACCAGCCGGTGGATCATCAGTGAAACGGTACTGGATTTGCCCGTCCCGGTGCTGCCCAGAACCGCGAAGTGTTTCGACAGCAGTTTTTCCACCAGAAGGCTGGCGGGGATGGTGCCACTTGGGTGTACCGTGCCGACACGGATCGCCCCGTCATTTCTGGGTGCGTAGATTTTCTCGAGGTCGCTGTCGGACGCCGCATAGGCCGGATTGCCCGGCAAGGGGAACGTCCGCACACCGCGGGAAAAATGCTTTTCGCAATATTGGCCCAACAGGTCGACGGTGAGATTAAGCGCACCTGACTGGCCGGCTGTTACCTTGCGGATCACGCCAAACAGCTGGTCATCGCCCACCGGAAGTTTGAGTGTTGCACCAATGCGAAGAAAATCGGAAAGAGCCCCGTCACGCGCCAGCGTAGGCTCAACCGCAAGTGTGAAACCCGCAGCGTCAACTGCCGCCACATGACCCAATAGCCGGGCCTGACGACCTGTATCCTGCGCGCCGGAGCCTGTTCCGGTGGGCAGGTGAGATGTGAGAGGCATGAAGACCTCCTATGTTGCCTGATCGACTCAATTCATTTGAGTTTTATCCAGCTTGCGCCTAGATGCTTAACAAGATTTTAAACGTTGATTTTGCCTAAAATACGGCGGAATTTCTGAGCTGGAGCATGTATGGCTTTCCTGCGAGACAATCTGAAGCTTCTGGGGTTCGGCTTTACGGTCGCGATTTTCTCCAGCTTCGGTCAAACCTATTTCATTGGGGTATACCGGGAACCAATCTCGACTGCATACGAGCTGTCGAACAGTGATTTCGGCCTGTATTACATGATTGTCACCATCGGCAGCGCCATTGGGCTGAACCGGTTCGGCCATTTGATCGACAGCGTGCCGCTTGCGCGTTATGCCGCTGGTCTGGTTCTGTTGCTTGCAGTTGCCTGTCTATCCATGGGATTGGCCGGGCCAGTGTTTCTGTTGTTTGCCGCAATGATGTTTGTCCGCTTGATGGGCCAGGGCATGATGACCCATGCGGCCATGACCACCATGTCGCGCTATTTTGACCAAAACAGGGGCCGGGCGGTGGCCATTGCTGGGCTCGGGATGCCGGTCGGGCAGGCCATTTTTCCCGCGTTAGCCGTGTTCCTGATGACGCGGGTGAGCTGGCAATCCAGCTGGCTCGTCTTTGCTGGCGTCTGCCTTCTTGTGGCATTGCCTCTCGTGACCTACCTGCTGCGGCATCACGAAAGGCGCCATGCCGACTGGGTGGCGGCTTCTGCGGCGAACGGGCAGTCAGATGGCGCAGTAGGTGGCAAGGTCTGGCGGCGCAGGGATGTTGTCCGGGACTACCGCTTCTATCTGGCATTGCCTGCCGTAATCGTTACACCTTTCTGGATCACAGCCGTCTTCTTTTTTGCCGAAGATATCGCCAGTTCCAAGGGCTGGACGATGCAGGCCTTCACCGGGCTTTACTGGCTGTATGCCCTGGGGGCTGGGGTCACCCCGCTCCTGGGGGGTGCGCTTGTGGATCACTTCGGCGGCCGCCGTTTGCTGCCCTGGTATCCACCCATCATGGCCATCGGGCTGTTGGTCGGTCTTGTCAGCACAGGCGGAATCGGGATCGGTATCTTCCTGGCGCTGATGGGCCTGGTGCTGGGGGCGGCCGGGCCGGTCAATAACGCCATGTGGGCGGAGATATATGGCACGCGTTACCTCGGGGAGATCAAGGCGCTTGCAACGTCATTGCTGGTGCTTTCCACGGCCCTGGCGCCCTATCTGCTGGGTCTTCTATTGGACGCAGGTGTGGCATTTGACACGCTGCTGATTGCAGGCATGGTGCACAGCCTTGTGGGCAGCCTTCTGGTTATGCCTGTGGCGCGCAGCCGGTAATTTGGGGTGATTTAAAGCCTCTTCTGCTCGCGCAGATAGGTGATACTCTCCTTCACGGACTGCGCCAGAGGTACCTCACGGTAGCCCAGTTCCCGGACTGCTTTTTCACATGAAGCCGCCACGGTCTCGCACGCGAAATATGCCTCTTCGGGCGTGATCATGGGCCGTTTGCCCGTTATCGCCGACCCGACAGAGAGCATACGGGACACAGCTTTGAGCACGAAAGCAGGGGTCGGTTTGCCGGGCGCCGGTTTCGCCAACTCGGCCGCGGCTAGCGACAGGAATTCCCGCATCGTGGCATAGGGGCCGCCAAGGATATAATTTTCACCGGTCTGGCCTTTTTCATAGGCTGCCACGACAGCTTCTGCGACCGCTCGACCATTGGCAAAATTGCCCGCTCCTGGTGGTACGCCAGGTAGCGTGCCTTCGTTCAGCATCTGGATCATACGCGACCAGTTATGGTCATCATAGCGGCCAACAATATGGGTTGGGTTCAGGATCACGGCATTAATACCGCGGCTGACCGCGTCCAAAACACGCCTCTCAGCGATGGCTTTGGTGCGAGCATAGGAAACCCAGCTATATAGGGCGCGGTATTCGCTGGTTTCGGTCACCGTATCCTTATGGATGCCATATACGGAGGTCGAGGACACATGGACGAAGCGGTCTGCCTTCAATTCCTGGCAAAGTTGCAGCATGGATTCTGTGCCACCAATATTGATGGCAGCTTGCTGGTCGGCTTCCTTCTTCCAGGTGCTGGTATCTGCGGCGACATGGAAAATACAGTTGATCCCGTCAGGCAGCTGGTTCTTGCAGCCGGTCACATGCAACAGATCTCCCTGAACGAAGGTAACGCCGTCACCGATCAGTTTGCGGGCGCGATCTTCGTTGCGAACCAGGGCATATATTGTCCAGCCGGCCTCGCGCAGCACGTCTATGATGTGCCGCCCCAGGAATCCTGTGGCCCCGGTAATGAATGCTGTCGGCATATTGATGCCCCTTTTCGTGGTCTTGAAGACTTGTTTTTTTTTCGCGGTAGCGCTAAGTCACTGCCCAAATACCCCAGATATTGAAGGACTATGGCCTTGATGCAGACGTTTGGCAAATACACTCTCCGACTGGCAGCGCAAATCCTACTCTTCAGCGCACTAGTGGCCCCAGCCGCTATGGCAGACGGGTCGAAAGGATACGACAAGCTGTTGGAAACGGCTGTAGCCAGCGATGATCAGGCCACGTTTGATACCATCCTTGAGGCCGCCCTGGCAACCTGGCCGGATGACAGGGGGGCCATCCTGGCGATGGCGAAAGGCCTGAAGCCCGAGTGGATGGAGCCAGCGCAAATCCAGGAAGTGGAAGAAGCAGAAGCGCGCAAGGTTGCGGCTGAAGAGGCCTCTAAAGCCCGCGGTATCATTTACTATCTCGATCCGTCTCTATGGAATGGTCAGGCCGAGTTGGGAGCGACATCCTCCACAGGTGACTCTGACGAACAGTCGATCTCCATGGGTCTCAGCTTCCGACGCGACTTCGGCGAGCGTTGGTCGCATGACCTGGATCTGAACTTTGATCTGGGCCGCAACAGTGGCGAAACCACCCGCCAGAGGTTCGTGACCAAATATGAAGCCATCTGGCGCCCCTGGAACGGCACATACGCAGTCAACTATACCGAACTCGAGATGGATAAGTTCTCGGGCTATGACTACCGGGTTATCGAGAATATCGGTATTGGTTACCAGCTTATCGACACCGACCGTCAGAAGCTCCGATTCCAGGGTGGCCCAGGTATTCGGATCAGCCGGGTCGAGGCAACGTTCGATGAGTTTGGCACGATGCTGTCGCCGGCCGTGACCGAAAGCGAATTCCTGGGCCGCATTTCAAGCACCTATGAGCTGAAGCTGACGGAATCGGTTACCTTCAAGGACAGGGCGTCCTTGTTGATCGGCGTCGACATGACGACGGTGGAAAACTGGATGGAATTGACGGCCCGCATCAATGCCCACCTGGCGGCGCGCTTCTCCTTCGAGGTTCAGTATGAATCGGCGCCTCCGATTGGTACGGCAGCCTGGGATACCATCACGCGCGCGGCGCTTGTTTACGATTTCTAAGAATCTGCCTCAGTCACCCATCAGATGACAGACTACCCGGCGCGTGTGTCCCATGCGCCGGTGTTCCAGCACATAAATGCCCTGCCATGTCCCCAGCACAGGCCTGCCGTCCATCACCGGGATATTCAACGATACGTCCGTGACCGCTGCCTTGACGTGCGCGGGCATGTCGTCCGGTCCTTCACACGTGTGCCGATATAGCCGCCTGTCTTCTGGCGCCAGCCTTCCAAGGGCATCCGTCAGATCGGCCTGGACGTCTGGATCGGCGTTTTCCTGAATGGTCAGCGAGGCGCTTGTATGCTGGATAAAAAGCGTCAACAGCCCGGTATCAATACCGCTTTCGGCCACAAAGCCAGAGACCTGCCGGGTGATCTCGAAGCAGCCCTGGCCTGTGGTGGCAACCCTTAGCGTTGTCTGTTCCTGACGCATCGGACTTAAGAGATCTTGATGGTGCGGATGGTTTCCTGCTGCTCTGGGCGCGTCAGGTCAATATGCAACAGTCCATGTTCCATCATGGCGTCGCTCACTTCCATGCCGTCCGCCAGCACGAACTTCCGGACAAACTGCCGGGCGGCGATGCCGCGATGCAGATAGGCTTTTTCTCCGCTGTCATCGGCCTGTTTACCGCGAATGATCAGCTGGTTTGCCTCAAGGGTGATCGATAGGTCGTCTTTTGAAAATCCCGCAACCGCCAGCGTGATGCGAATGGCATGGTCGCCAATATGCTCGATGTTGTAGGGGGGGTATCCTTCGCCCGAATTCTTGGAGACGCTATCCAATAGCTCTTCCAGTTGGTCAAAGCCCAGAAGGAATGGACTGTTGAAAATAGACATGCGGGACATGGGCCTCTCCTTGATCAAGCGAATGGCAACGGTTAGTCGCCTGTTCCCATGTCGCATGCTGTGCCCTTCTGTGAAGCAGCACCGGTTCGACTGTGGTCCGGGCGAAAAGCAAAAAAGGACGCCGGGGTGCGGCATCCTTTCTGATTTTGGGTATTGAGGCCATCCCGTTCAAGGGAAAAAGCGCATTTTCCAGATGATCTACTGGCCCAGGCTTGCTGTCTGAGTTGTCGTGGACGCCGGTTTTTTGGTCGCGCTGGTTTCATCGGGCAAGCTGCCTTCTGTTTTCTCAGGTGGGCGAATCCAGCAGGATGTACCGCGTGCGCGCAGCTCCTTGCACAGGTCCTTCGCTTGCTTCAGGGTCTTGAGCGGACCGGCATTGAGGCGGTAATAGAAGCCTTTCGGGTCCGTATCCCGGTCACCAAAATCCACCTCAGAACGGCGGGGCGGGATATCCTGCAAAAGATCGCCGCTCTGGCGGTACAGGATCGTCCAGCCGCGCATCAGATTGTCAATTGTGCGGTAGGCACCGATTTGCAGCGCCCAGCCTTCAGGCTCCACCAGGGGCGGAATTTCGGTCAGCTCATAATCTGCCTGCGCAACTTCAACTTCAGGTTCTGGCTCTGGCTCTGGCTCTGGCTCGGGTTCCGGCTCCGGTGCCTTGGCCATCATCACCGGCTGTTCCATCAACCGTTTGGCGGCATCCTGACGGTCGGTCGAATCGGCAATCTGCAGGTTTGCCGCCTCGTCGCGGGTCCACGCCGGGTCGATCGTGCCGGTTACCAGAGCCTGCATACGCTCGCTTGGTGCCAGGCTCGAAAGCGACCGGTAGAAAGTGAAGGTGTCCCCAATGGTTTCCGGGTCAAGATCCAGACGCGCGATCTGGAATGCGTCCGATTCGCGGCCATCAAGCAGATAGGCCATCGCCAGATTCTGCCGTCCCTGAGGGCCAAGTGTGCCGGATTTCACCAGCGGCTCCAGAATTGTCACAGCGACTTCCGGGTGACCAGTGGTGGCATAAAGGAGTGCGCGGTTCGACAGCCCGGTCGGGTCCATGACGACCGCCAGCGTGTTCATTGCATCGCCGGTGCGGCCCATAGCCGCTTCTGAAATAGCCTGGCCGGAAAGGATTTTGCTGTCGCTGGGTGAATAGGCCCGAGCCTGTTCAAATGCGCTCAGGGCATCCTCAAATTGGCCGAGCGCCAGGTTGGTTTTGCCTAGGGTATACCAGCTGTTGCCGTCCATCTGGCCGCGCGCGCCCAGGGTCGTGAGAATGCGGACCGCTTCCTCATGTGCGCCGCGGGCAGAGAGGCTGTTTGCCAGCGCCGCAAGCACCGCCGGGTCGCCGGTTTTGGCACCGAGATGGCGGTAAAGAGGAATGGCAGCTTCATGCTGGCCGTTGGCTGCCAGATCATCAGCGATGGCCTTGAGGCCACCTGCCGATTGCGCTCTGGCTGCGGAAAAATCGGATGCAACGGGAGGCATGTCGGATGCGCTTTGATAGCTGCAGCCCAACAATGCGATGGTGCTGGCGCACATAAGAAGTGGCCTGATCATTTTGTAACTATTCATATGACGCTCACTTGTAAGCGTGGATTTGCCTGATAATTTCAGGACATACCGTATGGTAAAGACATGAAAGAAGGTTTAATCATCCGAAATGCTTTTAAGCGTTTTTTCTCTTAATTTTATCGAAAATCCCGTTAGATTCAGGTCATGACAATGTTGCGGACATGGTTGGTTGCCTGCCTGGTGCTCGGATTTCTCTCCGGGTATGGCCTCAAGGTCCATGCTTTGCAGGACGCCGCGTCGGCTGCTGGCCAGACGGATGATGACCAGTTGGGCGATGGCATCAGGAACGCGCTGGAACTGATCCGTCAGGATCAGGTAGGCGCCGCAATCGATATGCTGCGCCGTTTGGGCGAACTTGGAAATGCCGAGGCCTTTTTTCACCTGGCGGAAATTCACCGGATTGGCGTAGGGCGGGAGCCCGCACCCAGAATTGCGCTGATGTATTACCGCCTGGGGGCACAGATGGGCAGCAAGCAGGCCGCGCTGAACCTGGCGAACATCCTGTTTTTCGAAGGTGATCGGGACCAGGCGTCGGTTCAGGAAGCGATGGCCATCTGGCAGCAATATGCGCTGCTGGGCGACGTGGAAGCGATGTATCTTTTGGGCATGGTTTACTGGAATGGGGAGGGCGGCCTGGTGCCGGACCCGATCCGGGGGTATGGCCTTGTGTGGCGCGCGGCCAGCACAGATTATGACCCCGCGACGGAAACCGAACCCGCCATGCGCCAGCAGCTCCAGGATGAGGCCGTCAAGGCTGCCCAGGACTATGCCGAAAATCTAGAAACAAAAGGATTTGATCGTACGCCGCTTGACCTTCACCTGGTGACCGATGCGGAAATTGATCTGCCGGAAGACAGCCCTGCGTCGCGCAAACCTGAAAACTGGGACGCCGTTTGGCGGCTTGAGGTCGGGTTTGCCATGGGTGAAGAAGAAACCCGGGAGCTTGAAAAAGAGATTCTGGCAAAAAAAGCGGACACTGTTGGCGACCTGTATCATGAAATCATTGAGGCGCCGAACCGGCCTGGCCTTTTCCGCCTGCTGTTTGGCCCAATCGGCGGCATGCAGGATGCGGTCAAGCGCTGCGTATCGCTCAAGAGATCCGGCTATGATTGTTTCGCCAAACCGCCGAGTTGAGAGAGGCCGTCGCATCCAAATAGTGCACGGGGGAACAGCTGTTTCAGCTGCTCCCCCGCTTGCTCCTCCCAAAGAGCCAGGACTTGGGAGGTGCATCCCCTAATCCTGGTTGTCAGGCAGAACTTATTTCTTTGAACCGCAGATGCAGTTGCTGCCGCGCGTCTCTGATTTCAGCAGCTCCCGGACGGCTTCTTCCATCAGGGATTGCTGCGACGTGCCTTTGCGGGCCGCCAGCAGACGAAGCTGCATGTCCATGTCCTCGTCCAGCCGCAGGGTTTTGTGTTTGCGGGTATCAACCGCAGCCGCTTTCGCTGCTGGTTTGGAAGGTCGTACCACCTCGTCCGTTTGCACCAGTGTATGCCGTGCCTCAGCAGGGGCAAACAAAGGACGAGGCGGTGTCTGCTCAGATGCCTTTTGAGACGCTGAGCAAATTTGTTCGTTGGCGGCTTCTTGTGCCGCTTTGGGGTGTGCATCAGCCTTATCAGACTGTGGTACTGGTTGCCCAGAATGCCCAAGAACATCGGTCTTTTTCTTGACCGGGGCTTGCCAGCGTTTTTCCGCCGGAAGATCAGGGGCGAAAATATCCCGCGCCGATGCGGAAGGCTGTGCGTGGCCTTTTCTGGCAAGCAAGGATGCGGTCAGAGATGCCATCGTCATGGTGAGATCCTTTCGTGTCCCGGCGACTTAACTGATGTGTTGTACGTTGCCAAAGCTTGGACGATTGCCGAAAGGCGACCGGCCGGCGGCAACGGTTTTGAAGGTTGCCTTAAGCGGCAGGCGCGCAATGCGGTCAGCCACGTACGTCCACAATTCGGTGATTTCCTGGTGTGATTTGCCACCCGTCGCGGCTTCCATCACTGTGCGGCCGTCGATCATGCTTGCGGCAAAATCCTGCCGGTTATGGACGACCGTTGGCGCCACTGTGCCGTGCTGGGAAAGGGCGATTGCGGCCTCGCCGGTAAGGCGGGCCCGGGCCGTGGCGCCATTGACCACAAACATCAGCGGCTTGCCGGCCCGTTCCACCAGATCAACGGTGGCGCCTGCTGCCCGCAGGTCGTGGGGGCTAGGCCGGGTTGGAATGATCACCAGATCAGCACGGCTCACCACAGCCTGAATGGACCGTGTAATGGCGGGCGGCGTGTCGATAATCGCGAGGCGGAAGCCTTGTTCGCGAAGTTGGTTCAAATCCTGCTCCAGGGAGCCGATGGCCGTGTGGGCGAATGCGGGAGCTGTTGCTTCCCGTTCGTTCCACCATTCAGAAAGACTGCCTTGGGGGTCTGTATCGATAAGGGCGACAGGGCCGGCGCCAGCGCGTTCTGCTTCTACTGCGAGGTGGCCTGAAAGCGTTGTTTTGCCTGAACCGCCTTTTTGCGAGGTAACGGCGATAATACGCATTATATGTCTCCATTGTGCCTGACGGGGTTTTCCCCATTTGAGACTCAGCCTAGCGCGAGCCGCGTAAAAATGGCCTTAAGGATTGCGACAAGTTCGATTATAAATGATTGATAATACTGATAAAATTTTACCTATAGCGATGTGCTGGACGCTAAGTGCCTTGGGAAAAATGAAATTTTCGTTGCTGTCTTGATCGTGGTTGCGATTGTTTCTAAGACAAACTGATGTCGCTGAAGGGGCGGAAAAGGGAAATTCGGTGAAATATCTGATCGTACATGACGCCGCTCCGGGCCAGTTTGTTCATATTTACAAACATCTTCTGAAGGCTGGCGATCACGACATCCTTGTCGCCAGCCGCAAGGGGTCGACACTTCGCCTGCCAGTCAAGCAAGTGGTGTATGACCTGCCGGAAAACCTCGCCGGCCCGGATGTGGGGTTTGCCGATAAGGCTATTGGACTGGGCCTGAACCTCTACCGGGAGCTCAAGCCCATGGCGATCAGCGGTTGGGTGCCGGATGTGATCCTGTCCCATGCCTCACGCGGCGCGTCATATTTTCTGAAAGACTTGTTCCCGGACGCGCGCATGGTTAGCCTGTTCGAATGGTACTATGGCATGCCCTCTCCCGCAGAGGTAAAAACGGGGGCGGCCCTGCGCCAGAAATGCCGCAGTGCGGCAGCCACCAACATGCCCATTTTGCGAGACTTTGAACTGATGGACGCAGGCTATGTGCCAACAGAGTTCCAGCGGGCGCAGTTCCCAAGGGGCTGGCAAAGCCGTCTGGAGGTTCTGCATGACGGGGTGGATACGGACCTGTACCGGCCCGCGAGCAGCCTGACGCTTGAGGTTTCAGGAAAACGCTTCCGCAAGGGTGATGAGATCATGACCTACGCCGGGCGCGGTATGGAGCATACGCGGGGGTTCATGCAGTTCATGGCCGCCGCCGCGAAGGTGCAGGGCATTCGGCCTAACCTGCATGTGCTGATCGCAGGCGCCGACCGAATCTGCTATGATGGCAAGAAAGGTCCTGGGCTGAAAGCCCGTGCGGAGGAGGAAATACCGTTCGACAAGGACCGTACCCATTTTGTTGGCCTGCTGCCGGAGGCCAAGTTTGTTAGCTTCCTTCAGATTTCCAGCCTGCATGTCTATTTGACCCGCCCGTTTGTCCTTTCGTGGTCGATGCTGAATGCCATGAGTGTGGGGGCGCCGGTTCTGGGCTCTGATACGGCACCCGTGCGCGAAGTGATCCGAGACGGAGAAAACGGCCGCCTGATAGATATGAACAATGCTGACGCGCTCGCAGACGCCATGGACCGCATGCTCGGGGACAGGGCAGGCTCCGCGGCACTCGGCAAGACCGGGCGGGCCACAATCCTTGAGAAATACGACCTGAAGAAATGCCTGCAGCGCCAGCTTGAGCTGATGCACGGACAATAGGCAACGTCAGACCTTTTCTTCCTTTGGCAAATCTGTGCTAAGAATGCTGTTATAAAAATAAAGCAGCAAAACAACGACAGATAACGAGGAAAATCATGAAAATTCTATTGTTTGCGGTCCTGATGGCAGGAGTGTCTTTTGGTGCGCATGCGCAGGTGTCTCGTGACAGCGAGCTGTTCACCACGCTGAAGGCGCTTGACGATGCCCTGTTTGAGCGGTCTTTCAACCAGTGTGAAAGCGCGGTTCTGGAAAACATCGTCTCCGACGATTTCGAATTTTATCACGACAGTGGCGGGTTCGAGAATTCGAAGGCCTCTTTTATTGAAACAGTTGAGAAAAACATCTGCAGCAATCCGGCCCAGAAACCGATCCGCAAATTGGTGGAAGGCAGCCTTGAGGTTTTCCCTTTGTATGGAAACGGGGTTCTTTATGGTGCCATCCAGCGCGGTGAGCATGAGTTTTATATCAGGGAAGCCGACAAGCCGCTGAGGCATACCTCAAGTGCCCGCTTCACCCATGTGTGGATCAAAGAAGGGGATAGCTGGATGCTGAAAAGAGTGCTGAGCTACGATCACTATTCCCCGGATCAGGGTGATCATTGATCCGACAAGCTTAAAAGACAAAACCCCCGCCCGGTAAGGCGAGGGTTTTCGAGGGTTGGCCGAACGGGCCAAGAGGCGCATCGCCGAAGGCGCCGCCAGACCTGATCCCGGAAAAGACAAAACCCCCGCCCGGTAAGGCGAGGGTTTTCATGGTGGAGCCGAACGGGATCGAACCGTCGACCTCTACACTGCCAGTGTAGCGCTCTCCCAGCTGAGCTACGGCCCCTTATCTGGGTGCCCCGAGGTTGTTACCCCCAAGGAACGGCGCGGACTATAGAATCGGCCCAAGGTCCGCGCAAGCAAAAAAACAGCTCATTAAAATTAGGCTTTTGAGGCCCCCGTTTTGGCGGCCTCCTGCCTAGCTGTTTTAGGTGTCGTCGTCCGTCAGCGACGTATCGACAATGGAGCTCACTTCGTCGTCGTCATCGTCGTCGAGGCTCACATCCGCCAGATCTTCGTCATCGACGTCGAGATCATCTTCGTCGTCGTTGGCTTCTGGCTCTTTTTCTTTCACTTCTGCAACAGGCAGTGGCTGCTTGGTCTTCAGAATTGGCTCAGGAGCCCACTCGTTGCCACAGTCGATACACACCACTGGATCATCTTTTTTCAGGTCGTAAAAGCGTGTGCCGCATTTTGGGCAAGTCCGCTTCGTGCCCCATTCGGGTTTTACCACGTTTCTCTCCTTCGCGTTCATTAGCCGCGTCAGCATTTCTGTATAGGGCCTTGCGTTTTGGACGCAATTCGGCCAAGAATTCGGCGCATCCCTTGCCACGATCAGTGGCGCCTGTCAAAGCTTTTACTCGTCGAACCCTGTCTATAGTTGGAAATGCTCCGTGCCAAGTCTTAATTCCGCGCCCCGTCAACCACTCACCGGTACCGTTAAGGTGCCGGGCGACAAGTCGATTTCCCATCGGTCCCTGATGCTGTCTGCGCTGGCGGTCGGTGAAAGCCACATTACTGGCCTCCTCGAAGGCGAAGATGTGCTGGCAACGGCCGAGGCCATGCGCGCAATGGGCGCAACGGTTGAACGACTCGGTGACGGCGAATGGCGGGTATCCGGCGTTGGCGTTGGCGGGTTGATGACCCCCGACAATGTGATCGACATGGGCAATTCGGGCACCTCAACACGGCTGATCATGGGCTTGATCGCGAGTCACGACATCACCGTGACCATGACAGGCGACGCGTCTTTGCGGGGCCGCCCTATGGGCCGCGTGACTGTGCCGCTGTCGGAAGTCGGCGCCCAGTTCGCAGCCCGCGAGGGCAAATACCTGCCGCTGACGATCACCGGCACGCGCGACCCGATGCCGATCGACTATACGCCGCCCATGGCCAGCGCCCAGGTCAAATCGGCTGTGATGCTGGCAGGGCTCAACACGCCCGGCACCACCACCGTTCGCGAAAAGGTGGCGACGCGGGACCATACGGAACGCATGCTGAGCGCCATGGGTGCCGAGATTGACGTGACGGAGGAAGACGGCCTTCGTGTCGTGCGCCTCAAGGGTCAGCCAGAATTGAAGCCGATCACGCTTGAAGTACCGGGGGATATTTCCTCCAGCGCATTCCTGCTGGTAGCAGCCTCGATTATCCCAGGGTCTGACGTGACGATTGAGAATGTGGGCATGAACCCGCTCAGGACCGGCATTGTCCACGCGCTGAAGGCCATGGGCGGTGACATTGAAATATTGAATGCCCGCACGCTGGGCGGTGAACCAGTGGTGGACCTGCGGGTGCGCGCAGCGGCGCTCAAGGGCGTGACCGACCTGCCGGTGGACCCGTCCACCATGATTGACGAATTTCCGGTGCTGTTCTGTGCAGCGGCTGTGGCGGAAGGCACCAGCCGGTTTACCGGGCTTGAAGAACTCAGGGTCAAGGAATCGGACCGTTTGGCAGTAATGGCAGCGGGGCTCAAGGCTAACGGCGTTGACCTGACAGAGTTTGAAGATGGTCTCGAGATCAAGGGGGCTGGCGGCAATGTGCCAGGGGGTGGCGCGGTCGAGACGCATCTCGACCACCGTATCGCCATGGCTTTCTCTGTGCTCGGGCAGCGGTCGGACACCGCCGTCACCATCGACGACGCCAGCCCGATCCAGACCAGCTTTCCAAGCTTCATCGACCTGATGACTGGCCTGGGTGCGGGACTGACCCTGAAAGCCTAGTTACGCCTCTTCTGCAGGGAACTGGGCGAAGGTAACGATATGGCCGCCGGGTTCGCGGAAGCCGATTTCGGTGCTGCCATAGAATGTTTCACGCCAGTCCATCGCCACGTCGTAGCCGCTGAGGGCCTGGGCGACCGCTTTGACATCCGGGACGGTGATGAAAATCAAGACCGGGCTGCCGGTTGAAGCGTCTTCAATTTCAGGGCAATCGTCTTTAATGCTGGTGCGGGTCTGGAACATGATCTGTTGGGTACCATTCACCAGAATGGCAAACCCCATATGATCGTCCTCAGGTACCTGCACGGTTACTTCAAAGCCGACCTTGCTGAAAAATTCGGCCGAGGGCTCAATTCTGTCGACGGCCAAATTGGGGGTAAGTTGAGTGATCATTCCTCTATCCTCGTGTGCGCCACTCGGGCAATTGTTCTCTATTTGTTCTCATTTACCATCAAGTGCTGAAAGAGTCGAATCCTTTTGGTTGTATTATTTCAAGCTGGCGCAACGTGGCCGAAATTCCTATAAACCGGCGAACATATGAAGGGTGATTCGCGGTGATTATTGCAATTGATGGCCCGGCAGCAGCCGGAAAAGGTACGTTGGCCCGGCGCCTTGCCGAAAAGTTCAACTTTGCCTATCTGGACACCGGTGCGCTTTACCGGGCGGTTGGGCTGACACTGCTGAAGCAGGGCATTGACCCCACAGATACAAAAGCGGCAGAGGCGGCTTCCACCGACCTTGATCTTGGCTTGTTAGATGATTCTGACCTGCGCGCCGAGGCGACAGGCGGGGCGGCCTCGAAAGTGGCTGCAATGCCGGCGGTTCGCGCCAACCTATTGGATTTTCAAAAGAATTTTGCGAAGAGGCCTCCGGAAGGAAAAACTGGCGCTGTACTGGATGGCCGGGATATCGGCACAGTGGTGTGCCCCGATGCGGACCTGAAGCTTTTTGTAACTGCCAGCCCTGAGGTGCGCGCGGAGCGTCGCAGGCTCGAGATGGAAGGCCGTGGCCAACAGGCCGACTTTGATGCTATACTCGCCGACGTCCGCGCAAGGGACGAGCGGGACATGGGCCGAAAAGATGCCCCATTGAAGCCCGCTGAAGATGCCCTCTTGCTTGATACGTCTAATTTGGATATAGACGCCGTGTTTTTACGGGCGGTCGCCTTGGTTCAAGAGCGACTAAAGCCCCAATAGCCGAAGACGCTTCCACGCGGTCCCGATGGTCAGGCCCCAGGGTTTGCCCGAGAGGGATCATTTTGTTGTTGGTGTTAGAGGCTTCCGAGGCTGATGAAAAAGGCGGGATGGTCCCACCTTTCCAAGACCCCTCAGGAAGAAGACCGCCGGAACCAACCGGCAGGCAAAGAAATATATATGTTGAAAGGAAGACATACATGTCTGAAGCGGCAAAAATGCCGAGCGTTTCTGATTTTGAAGCGCTTCTGAATGAAACTCTGCCAACTGAAGACGAAGGCTTTGAAGGCCGCGTCGTAAAAGGCACCGTCGTTTCCGTTGAAAACGACTTCGCAATTGTGGACATCGGGCTCAAAGCTGAGGGCCGTGTACCACTCAAAGAATTTGCTCCGGCTGGTAAAGCTGCTGAGATCAGCGTTGGTGACACCGTAGAAGTCTACGTTGACCGCGTTGAGAACGCTCTTGGTGAAGCGATCCTGTCTCGCGACAAAGCCCGCCGTGAAGAAGCTTGGACTGAGCTTGAAAAAGCGTTTGAAGGCGATGCCCGTGTTGACGGCGTTATCTTCGGCCGCGTTAAAGGCGGCTTCACTGTTGACCTCAACGGTGCTGTTGCATTCCTGCCAGGTTCCCAGGTTGATATCCGTCCGATCCGTGACGTTACGCCTCTGATGAACATCGAGCAGCCGTTCCAGATCCTGAAAATGGACCGTCGTCGTGGCAACATCGTTGTCTCCCGCCGTGCCGTTCTCGAAGAGGATCGTGCAGAACAGCGTGCTGAGCTCATGGGCAAACTCGAAGAAGGTGATGCCGTTGACGGTGTTGTTAAGAACATCACCGATTATGGTGCATTCGTTGACTTGGGCGGCATCGACGGCCTCCTGCACGTTACCGACATCTCCTGGCGTCGTGTGAACCATCCTTCTGAAGTTCTCTCCATCGGTGAGACCGTGAAGGTACAGGTTGTTCGCATCAACCCGGAAACGCAGCGCATCAGCCTTGGCATGAAGCAGCTTGCTGCTGATCCATGGGAAGGCATCGAAGCCAAATACCCAGTACAAGCCAAATTCACTGGTACCGTGACCAACATCACCGACTATGGTGCGTTCGTTGAGCTCGAGTCCGGCGTTGAAGGCCTCGTGCACGTGTCCGAGATGAGCTGGGTTAAGAAAAACGTACACCCAGGCAAGATCGTTTCCACCAGCCAGGAAGTCGAAGTTATGGTTCTGGAAGTTGATCCAGCCAAGCGTCGTATCTCCCTCGGCCTCAAGCAGTGTGGCGAGAACCCATGGGAAGCGTTCGAAGGCAAGTACCCACAAGGTACTGAAATCGAAGGCGAAGTTAAGAACATCACCGAATTCGGTCTGTTCATTGGCCTCGACGGCGATGTTGACGGCATGGTTCACCTCTCCGACCTCGATTGGGAGCGTTCCGGTGAGGAAGCCATCCAGGACTACAAGAAAGGCGACACTGTTAAAGCCGTTGTTCTGGACGTTGACACCCGCAAAGAGCGCATCAGCCTCGGCATCAAGCAACTTGGCGGTGACCCATTTGCAAACGTTTCTTCCAAGAAGAAAGGTGAGCAGGTTACCTGTGTTGTTAAAGCCGTTAACGACAACGGTATCGAAGTTGAAGTTGGCGACACTGGCGTAACTGCCTTCATCCGTCGTTCCGACCTCGCTCGCGACCGCGGTGACCAGCGCCCAGAGCGTTTCGCTGAAGGCGACAAGGTTGACGCAATGGTAACTGGTGTGGACAAAGGTTCCCGCAAGATGAACCTGTCCATCAAGGCCCTCGAAGTTGCAGAAGAAAAAGCTGCTGTTGAGCAGTATGGTTCTGCAGACTCCGGTGCAAGCCTTGGTGACATCCTTGGTGCCGCGCTTGAGAAAGCCAAAGAAGACAAATAATCGGAATTCCCCTCGGGGACCTGATTTGAAGGCCGCTCCATCTGGGGCGGCCTTTTCTTTTTGGCTGCCTGATTTCTACTGGCTGGCCATGCGCGAAATGGGGGTGTGGGAATCGTCAAAACCAGGTGAAAGATAAGTATCGAATCGATTCTTTTTGTTAAAAGCTCTTTTAATTGAAAGGCTTATCTTGACGGCAGCGCCATCAGATGGCACTTTTAAAAAAAGCACATTACGTACCCGGGTTTTGAGTGCACAAGATTTTGGCCCCCAGGGGAGGACGCAGATGATCAAATCTGAGTTGATTGCAAAAATAGCCGAAGCCAACCCGCATCTCTATTACCGGGATGTTGAGCGCATTGTTTCCAAGATTTTCGACGAAATAACATCAGCCCTTTCGCGCGGTGACCGTGTGGAACTCAGGGGTTTTGGTGCCTTTTCCGTGAAGGAACGGCCTGCACGCGTTGGCCGCAATCCACGTACCGGCGAAAAAGTGGAAGTCGCTGAAAAGCGGGTCCCCTATTTCAAGACCGGGAAAGATCTTCGCGAGCGCCTGAACAGCTGAACCAGGCGCTCTGTACCCACCTGAACCAGTATGAAAGACTGACATGGCACAGTCGCTCGCCAGCTTGATTCGCCGCATTTTCTGGATTCTGCTGGCGCTTTTCCTGATCTATTTCTCGGTCAACAACCGGACTCCTGTCGATCTCCGCTTTGCGCCTTTTGATGTTACCTTTGCGGTGCCAGCATTCCTTCTGGTTTTTGTTGGAATCTTTATTGGTCTTCTGTTGGCGGCGGGTGTGACCGGCTGGTTGAGGCTTAAGGGATTCGCGCGCCGCAGGCAGGCGGAGCGCCGCGCGGCCTATCTTGAAGACCAGGTCTCGGCCCTCGCCGAAGACGCGCACGAAGCGAAGGCCCGCCGGGCACACGACGCCGCGACACTTTCAGACGGCAACAGCGAAAAGCCCTGATTAACCGGTCTCCGCCGGGCATTGGGCTTGGGCCATGCTGTCCGCAAGGATTTTCCGAAAAGCTTTTTCACTTACAAGTCTTGAATAAGGCTCTGCATTCGCAAGTTTGACCCAAACCGACATGGTGGGAAAACTGATTGCGCCGCTGCAAGCAGGTACTTCCGCGTCTGTAGATGAATCGGACTTGATGTCAAAACCAATGCCAAGGCTGTTGTTCCCAGGGGCTTTGGAGAGTGCATAGGCTTTTAGTTGCAATTCACGTGCTTGGGCAACTCGGTCACGGGGAACGCGAAGAACGATTGTTCGGTCAAGGGACATGGCGGGTGGTAGCGCTGCCAACTCGGGGCCCGATCGGAGAATCTCCATTGGAATATTGCCTTCGAAGGAAAGCATGTCGTCGGTGCTGCCGGACAATGACACGCTAACTTTGTCAACGGTTACGCCGACAGGGAGTTCGATAGCCATGCGTGTTGTGTCTGGGTTTACTTCAAGAAAATCGACATTTCGATATTTCCATAGGGTTCCCAAGTCCATGTGTGAACAGGCGGCGGTGAGAAGGGCCAATAGAATTAGCGTTGGCGCAGTCTTGTAGATTCTACTCATTGCAGATAGTTCCCCCATTTTGCTGCAAATTATTCAGGCATGCTGTTTATTTTGCGATTGAGTCTTTCTCAAGGCCTTGCCAAAGGGCGGTAAAGGCGGGTAACTCTGCTGCACGCCCGCAGTAAGGAAAGGATGCCCCATGAAGCCAAGTGATCGCATTTTCTGTGCGCTGGATACTGTTGAAACCGCATCCGCTGTCGCGCTGGCAAAAAAGCTTCAGGGCACTGTGGGGGGCGTTAAACTGGGGCTTGAATTTTACTGTGCGAATGGCGCAGACGGGTTCAAGGCTGTCGCGGAAACAGGCATGCCGATTTTCCTCGATCTCAAATTTCACGACATCCCCAATACGGTGGCGGGTGCCATTCGCGCTGTTGCGCCGCTGGGGCCCAAGATCCTCACGATCCACACCCAGGGCGGGCCCGAGATGATGCGCCGCGCAGCAGAGACTGCCGCGGAAGAAGCTTCAAAGCATGGGAACGACAAACCCTGGGTAGCCGGAGTGACGATCCTGACAAGCATGGATGACGATGACCTTCAGGCTATCGGTGTGAATGATGCCGTTGCTGACCAGGTCGCGCGGCTTGCGGGGCTTGCGCACAAAAGCGGCCTCGACGGCATGGTGTGCAGCCCGCGGGAAATTACGCTGGCGCGTCAGGCGACGGCTCCGGACTTCAAGCTGGTGGTACCCGGCATTCGCCCGGTTGGCAGCGCGGCCGGCGACCAGAAGCGCGTGATGACACCGGCGGACGCGGTCACTGCGGGCGCTGATGTGCTGGTAATCGGCAGACCGATCACACAGGCGGATGACCCGGCAGCTGCGGCACGCGCGATTGCCGGAAGCATCAACAGCTAGCAGGACAGAATCCATGGCACGCGCGAAAATCTGTTATCTGCATATCGGGGCCGAAAAAACGGGCTCCACCAGCATTCAGGCTTTCTTGCGGGCAAATCGCCATCGGCTGACGGGCCACGGCTATCTGTTCCCTCGCACCCCGGGTGAAGACAACCAGCCTGCGCTGGCGGCCTATGCGATGAAGGACAGCAGCCGCAGAAATCTGATGGCCCAGGTGGGTGTCCGGTCGGACGCAGCGCTCGAACGCTTCCAGAAAGAGTTCAGCGCCGACCTGCTGGCTGAAGTCGCAAAAACGGCACCCGAGCGGATTGTCCTGACGAACGAGCATTGCCACAGCCGCATTGAAACGGTGGAAGAACTGGAGCGCCTGGCGGTCCTTCTGCATTCGGTAGCAGATGAAGTCCGGGTGATCTTTTATATCAGGCGCCAGGATAAAGCTGCGACCAGCCTCTATTCAACGGCCCTGAAGGTCGGTCAGTGGCGCAAGAAGCCAAACCTGGCGATCAAGGGCGAGCTGCCTATCTCGTTTGACTATTGGCGCACCTGTGAGCTGTACGCGAGTGTCTTTGGCAAGCAGGCCATGCGAGTTCGCCTGTTTGACCGCGACCAACTGGTGGGTGGTGATTTGATCGCCGATTTCTGTGATGCGCTGGAAATGCCTGCTGGCCAAGACTGGATTGTGCCGGACAGCAAAAACCAATCCCTTGGTCGGCTGGGGCAGCGCTTTCTCGCGGCCTTCAACCAGAAACGGCAGGACCGTTTTGGCGAGCAGTCCGAACACTACCGCATGGCCCTGGTTCGGATGTTGGACAAACATTTTTCTGGGAAAGGAATCAAGCCTTCGCAGGCAGCGGCGAAAGCATTTCTCAGCCATTTCGAGGCTGGGAATGAAAAAGTCAGGGCAACCTATTTCCCGGATATGCCATTCCCGCTTTTTGGTGATGATTTTTCCATGTATCCGGAAAAGGAAGACACCTGGATGCCCGGTGTTTTTATGGCTTTCGATGCGGGCGCCCGCCTGTTTGTCGAACAGCAAAAGGAAATTGACCGCCTCAAGGCCGAGGTCGCAGCACTCAAGGCAGATGACGAAAGCTAGCGCAATTCCTTCCTGATCACCAGCTTGAGGCCGGACCAGACCTCATCAACCGCGCACACTTTCACATCAACAAGGCCAAGCGGCAGGGCCACTTCCCGTACGACATCCTCGGTCATGTCCGTTGCCACCTTTGAAGCCTTCTTCGGCCAGCTGATCCAGATCATGCCGTCACGTTTGATGGCGTCCATGAAAGCGCCCAACTCAGATTCGAAAAGAGCGCGATCTTTATAAAACGCATGGATAAAATCACAGTTTACGGGTGCTTCAGTGATGCCTGTCGGCAAGGGGCCGATCAGCTTGCCGAAATAGTCCGGGGCGTGTTCAAACCGAACGGTGAAGCCGTCCTTGATACCAAGTTTCTTGATCAGTGGAGTACCTGAATAGCCTGTCATGGCCTGTCCTATTGAACCCGTTCCACCGAAAGACTTTGACGTGTCAGGAAGACAATCAGGGACTTCTCACCCACCACATGGGCTGTACCGACCGCTACGAAAAACCGACCCGGTTTGTTCATCAGATGCGATAGCTGGATCGCCCAGTTCTGATTGCGGTCATATAGTAGGTGGTCGCCGAGGCCATTCATGTCCATCAGTTCACCATTCAGAAGCTTGTCGAGGGTGGTTTCATCGCCATCGAGCCAGGCGCTCTGCAGTTCGGTCATATAGGCCTTTATGTTGGATGACTGCCGGAGTGCATCCACCAGCATGGCTTTGTCCTGCGCTGGTGACAGCGACGCGAAAAGCTCGACCTGCTGGGCCGCGGTCTCAATGCCGAGAATCGGTTTCCTGAGGCGCAGCGCTTCGCCGATCAGCGCCTGATCAACACCGCTTGCAGGGTCATATCCCATTTTGGTCAGGCTTACGACGGTCAGCGACATGCCTGCAAACCATGGCCGGACATTGAGGAATGCGTCCTCCTGAAGGTCCAGCTGGCGCGCGAGTCGCTGGACATCATTATAAATGCCGTTGCCGACTATCTGGCGCATGCTCATGCCCAGCGGCAGCTTACCAGCTTCCATGAACAGGGGGCCTGCACGTTCAAGTTCACGGTCATCAAGCTCGACAACCAGGGCGTCGGCGCCGCCGAAAGCATTGGTAATGCTGGCGTTGGCCCATGTGGTTCCCTTTTCGAGCATATGCAGTGTGCCGAAGATGTGAATCTCGGTATCGTCGTCCGCCATGCGCCACAGGGCCGGGGCTGCGCTTGCCGGGAGGACGGCGCAGAAAAGCAGGGTGACCAGAATTACCAAGTATCGCATCGTGTGCCTCGCTATCGTTGACGACAGCCATCATTTCATGGCCCTTATCGGATCGCAAGGCTACCGCGGAGTGTGAGTCCGAAAAGCCAAGGAATCTGCTTGCAAATGCTCGGGTCTAGCGCTATACAGCGCGCTTCATCGAACCGTCCGGCCAGTAAAGGGCTGCCGTGGCTGTTCAGTTATGTCGGAACTTTAAGTTTAAGTAAGGACAAAAAATGCCCAAGATGAAGACAAAATCGAGCGTCAAAAAACGCTTCAGCTTAACCGCTTCTGGTAAAGTTCGTGCAAACCAGGCTGGTAAACAGCATGGTATGATCAAGCGCACCAACAAGCAAATCCGTAACCTCCGTGGCACCACTGTCCTTTGTGACGCTGACGCTACGATTGTTAAGAAGTTCATGCCCTACGGCTAAGCCGTATCGGGTCCTTCAGGTTTAGGAGAAATATACCATGGCACGTGTTAAGCGCGGTGTAACATCGCACGCTCGTCACAAGAAGGTCCTCGAGGAAGCCAAAGGCTACCGGGGCCGTCGCAAGAATACCATCAAAGTTGCTCGTCAGGCAGTTGAGAAAGCCGGCCAGTACGCTTACCGCGACCGCAAAGCCAAGAAGCGCAACTTCCGCGCTCTCTGGATCCAGCGGATCAACGCAGGCGCACGGTCTCTCGGTCTGCCATACGGTCAGTTTATGCACGGCCTCAAGCTGGCTGGTGTGGAGCTGGACCGCAAAGTGCTGAGCGATCTTGCCATTCACGAACCATCCGCTTTTGAGGCGCTTGTGGATCAGGCTAAGGCCGCCCTCGCCAACTAAGGCTGGTTTGCGAACAGCAAACACCAAGACTTTAAAGAGGGCCTGGCCGTTGGCGGGGTCCTCTTTTTATTTGCTTGCGCCCGGATTATGGGCCAATTGAAACAGTCCATTGTTTTAGTGACTTAATTGCTCGAATAAGCGGAAGAAAAATGCAGGAACAGATTTCAGCGCTCAAGGAACAGATCGCGGCCCAGATTTCAGCGGCCAGTGACCTGAACGCGCTTGAGGAAGTCCGGGTCTCCACACTCGGCAAGAAAGGCAGCGTGTCCCAGCTCATGAAGGGCCTCGGCGGCATGAGCCCCGAGGAACGCAAGGAAATGGGCCCGGCGCTCAACGGCCTCAAGAACAAGGTGGCGGACGAGATTGCTGCACGCAAGGAAACGCTTGAGGAAGCAGCGCTTGACGCCCGCCTGCGCGACGAACGCGTGGACGTGACCTTGCCGGTACAGGAACATGCTTCTGGCAGCGTACACCCGATCAGTCAGGTGATGGACGAAATCGCTGAAATTTTCGCGAGCCTTGGCTTTGATGTGGCTGAAGGCCCGGACGTGGAATCTGACTTCCATAACTTTACCGCGCTGAATATTCCGGAAGAGCATCCTGCCCGCCAGGACCATGATACATTCTATCTGCGGCCTGACGCAAACGGCGACCGCAAGGTTCTCAGGACGCACACCAGTCCGGTGCAGATTCGCACCATGCTGTCGAAAGAGCCTCCGATCCGTATTATCGCACCTGGCCGTACCTACCGCTCAGACTCTGATGCGACGCACACGCCTATGTTCCATCAGGTGGAAGGTCTGGTGATCGATAAGGATACGCACCTCGGTCACCTCAAGGGTACGCTGGAAGCTTTCCTGAAGGCTTTCTTTGAAGTGGACGCTGTAACCCTGCGCCTGCGCCCGAGCTATTTCCCGTTCACCGAGCCGTCCATGGAAGTGGACGTGCAGTGCAGCTTCGAAGGCGGCACCGTGAAAATTGGTGACGGCAACGACTGGCTCGAGATTCTCGGCTCCGGCATGGTCAATGTGAATGTCCTGAAGGCTTGTAACCTGGACCCGAACGAGTATCAGGGCTTTGCCTTCGGCTGCGGTATCGACCGCCTGGCCATGCTGAAGTATGGCATGAATGACCTGCGCGCCTTCTTTGACGCCGACCTCAGGTGGCTCCGTCACTATGGGTTCCGCGCCCTTGATCTTCCCACGCTCGCAGGAGGGCTCAGCCGATGAAATTTTCCCTTAGCTGGCTCAAGGACCATCTGGACACGGATGCGAGCCTCGATGAAATCGTTGCAAAACTGAATGCCATCGGCCTTGAGGTCGATACGGTTGAAAACCCGGCTGAAAAGCTTGGCGCCTTCACAGTTGCCGAAGTGCTGTCCGCTGAAAAACACCCGGACGCTGACAAACTGAAGGTCTGCAAGGTGTCGAACGGCACCGAAGAAATGCAGATCGTTTGCGGCGCGCCCAATGCGCGCACCGGCATTAAGGTAGTACTGGGCCGCCCTGGCGATTATGTCCCGGGCCTTGATGTCACGCTGAAGAAAGCCAAGATCCGCGGTGTGGAAAGCATCGGCATGATGTGTTCTGCCAAAGAACTTGAGCTGGGCGACGATCATGACGGAATCATTGAACTGCCAGAGGATGCCCCGGTCGGCACGTCCTATGTCGAGTATGCCCAGCTGGACGATCCGGTGATCGATATTGAGATCACGCCCAACCGGCAGGACTGTCTGGGCGTTTACGGCATCGCGCGCGACCTCGCGGCTGCGGGCCTCGGGACATTGAAGCCGCTTGCAGTTGAGAAAGTTGCCGGCTCGTTCGAAAGCGACGTGAAAGTGTCGATTGATCTGCCGGAAGAGGCCAAAAGCGCCTGTACCCAGTTCCTGGGCCGCCGCTTCAAGGGTGTCAAGAACGGCCCAAGCCCACAGTGGCTGCAGGACCGTCTGAAAGCCATCGGCCTGCGTCCGATCTCGAAGCTCGTGGATGTCACCAACTACATCACGCATGACCTGGGTCGTCCGCTGCATGTCTATGACGCGAACAAGCTTAACGGCGACCTGCAGGCGCGCCTTGCCAATGCGGGTGAGACATTTACCGCACTCGACGATAAGGAATATACCGCCAAGGGCGGCGAGACGGTGATTGCCGACGCGTCGGGCCCACAAGGCTTTGGTGGCATCATCGGTGGCCTGGATACCGGGTGTGCGGACGACACCACTGATGTGGTATTGGAGGCCGCTCTCTTTGATCCCAAGCGTACGGCCTTCACGGGTCGCGACCATGGCCTGATCACAGATGCACGCTACCGGTTTGAGCGCGGCGTGGACGAGCTGTTCATTCGCGACGGCATGGAAATCGCCACCAGGATGATTCTGGACCTGTGTGGCGGTGAAGTCAGCCATGTCTTCGAAGCGGGACAAGATACTGTCTGGAACAAGACCGTTCCGTTCCGCAGCGAGCGCGTGCAAACCTTGGGCGGGCTGGACCTGCCCGCGAGCGAAAGCGTTGCGATTCTGGAAAAGCTTGGCTTCAAGGTTGAAGGCAATGATCCCTATACGGTGCATGTGCCTTCCTGGCGCGTGGATGTGGAAGGCGAGCCGGATATCGTTGAAGAGGTGCTGCGTATTCATGGCCTGGATAATATTCCAAGTGTCGCGCTTCCAGCGACTGACCATAAGGCAGGTACGACGCTGAGCCCACGTCAGAAACGGGCACGGGCGGTCAAGCGCCGCCTGGCAGGCGTTGGCATGCATGAAGCTGTGACCTGGTCCTTCATGACGCGCGCCCATGCGGCGCTGTTTGGTGGCGGTGACGAGACGCTGGTGGTCGACAATCCGATCTCCAGCGAACTTGACTGCATGCGTCCAAGCATTCTGCCGAACCTGATGCAGGCGGCCCAGCGCAACCGCGACCGCGGTGCAGACGTTGTTGCGCTGTTTGAAGTGGGTCCCGTGTATGAAAACGACACGGAAAAAGGCCAGCTTCTTGTAGCAGCCGGCCTGCGTGCGGGCCGGAATGCCGGGCGTCATTGGGCTGCAGCCAATCGGGCAGTTGATGTGTTCGATGCCAAACGCGATGCCCTTGCTGCCCTTGAGGCTGTCGGCGCGCCTGCGAACCTACAGGTGTTTGATGAGGCGCCGGGTTACTATCACCCGGGTCGGTCCGGCACATTGCGTCTTGGGCCAAAGAACATCCTCGCAAGCTTCGGTGAACTGCACCCCAAGGTGCTCAAGGCGCTGGATGTGGATGGGCCGGTTGTTGGCTTTGAGGTCTATCTCGACCGTGTTCCGACACCGAAAAACTCGGGTGCTGCCAAGGGAGCCTTGACGGTTTCCAAGCTGCAGTCTGTTGAGCGTGACTTTGCCTTCCTGATGGACCGGGATGCCAAGGTGTCTGACCTGGTGCGGGCCGTTCAGGGTGCGGACAAGGCTTTCATCGCTGATGTTGGGATTTTCGACGTCTATGAAGGCAAGGGTGTGCCGGAAGGACAGAAGTCTATTGCGGTCAGCGTTCTGCTCGAACCCAAGGAAGAAACCTTCACCGAAAAGGATATCGAAGCGATCTCCAGCAAGGTTTGTGCGGCGGCCGAAAAGGCCGTTGGCGCGGTTCTGCGCGGCTAATCACGCAAAAATCTTTATGAAAACAGTCGATCGGGGCTTGCAAAAATGCCCCGTTCGGTTTTCATATTGGTATCTGGGAGCAAAAGGCTGTCGGCTTTCGCCGATCCTTTGGCATTGCGTGGGTGTAAAATTTGGCGACGAAGCAGAAAAAACCTGATGCGAAAGTACCACTGAAGCTACGCCTTAAGGCTTGGTGGGAAGGTTATGACACGGACGATATCAAGAAGCGCCTCAGTGAGCGTACAGGCAAGCCGGAAATGGATTTTTCCGATGAGCCCAAGGCTGAGCGCCCAAAAGAACTGAGCGCAGAAAATCTCGATCCGTGGGATGCCGCTACCGTCGATATCGCCCAGTATATCTGGGGCAAGGGCTTCTGTGGCCCTGGAGGCCCGGATTATATCGTCTCTCTTTCCAAGCTTCTGGCGCTCAGTCCTGAAATGTCCATGTTGCAGATTGGTGCGGGGCTTGGCGGCCCCAGCCGTGTCCTCGTGGATCGGTTTGGGGTGTGGATCACCGGTTTCGAAGAATCGGAGATGTTGGTCGACAAGGGCCGCAAGCTGGCCAAGATGGCCGGGCTGGAGAAAAAGGCCCAGTTGGAACAATATGTTCCGGAGGGATTTGAGGGCTTTGACCGGAAGTACGACCGTGCGCTTGCCAAAGAAGCCCTGTTTACCATCGAAGACAAGTCCAACATGATTGCCAAGATCGAGGAAAAGCTGAAGCCGGGTGGGCTTTTCCTAATGACAGAATATGTCATTGGTTCTGATGCGGTGCTGGGCAAGGACAAATATAAGGAATGGGTTGTTGGCGAACGCCGCCACCCATACCCCGTGCTCGCGGACGAGCTTGTTGATCTATTGAAGAAGCACCATCTGCAGGTACGCGTTTCTGAAGACATCAGCATGCAATATGTCGATATGATCAACCAGGCGTGGGCAGGTGCTGATGAAGTGGCCGCCAAGCTGGCGAAGCGCGAAGACGGCACCATGATGATCCAGACGCTGATGCGTGAAGCCGAGTTCTGGACGCGCCGCAAGAAGTTGCTGGAGACGGGTGACCTCAAGCTGTGGCGGATCGTGGCCAACAAAAAGTCGGGTGGTCCTTCGATGATGTCTGATTGGTAGTCAGGCCGTCGGTTTCAAGATTTTCTGACGATGACTTTGCCTTGCGGTCCAGATACCACCGAGGACGGCGGCTGCGCCTATCATATGGATCGGACCCAGTGCCTCGCCAAAGAGCCACCAGGCCCAAAGGGCAGAAATCACAGGCTGTATCAGCAGACACAGGGCGCCAAGCGCCGCCGGCACATGCGCCAGCCCGTAGACAATCAGGCTTTGCCCAAGCACATGCGCGATAAGCGCCAGGCCGATCAAGGGCGTCCATCCTGCGGGTGATAGTGGCAGGACAGGCCCGTCTACCCAAAACAGTGGCAAGGCCAGTATTAGGCCGGAAACTACGGCCGTGCCAGCCATCAGAAGCGGGGCATCAAGCACGCGCCGCGCCCGGGCTGCGCCGACGATATAGCCGCCATAGAGTACAGCTGTCAGCAACCCCAATAGGTCACCTGGGATGAAGGCCGGGTTCAATTCCGCGTTCCGCCCCATAAGGAGGGCTGCGCCCGCCAGCGCCAACACCATGCCGCCCAGGAAGCGCCTGTTAAATCGCTCCCCGAACAATGCAAAGCTATATAGGGCCGCGAAAATTGTCGCCATATTGGCAAGCAATGTGGAATTCGCCACGGTGGTTTTGCTGACAGACCAGTGCCAGGTGAACAGTTCCGCCGCAAACAAAAGCCCGACCAGTAGAATCCAGCGGGCCTCTTCGCCCGAAGGCATCAGTGATGGTCTGCCTTTTTTTCGCGCGCTTAACCAATAGATGAAGATCAGGACGGGTGCCGCCATGGATAGGCGCCAGAAAGCTGACGCTGCTGGCGTGACATCGGCAAGCCGCATGAAGATGGCGGCAGAGCTGATGCCGATAGCGCCGCATGCACAAGCGATAATACCCCGCGATGTCTGGTCCTGAGACTGGATCATGGCGCAAAAGATAGCGCGCTTTCCGTTTATTGATAGCTGGAAAAGAAAAAAGCGTGCGTTTTATGACATCGTTGCCATTCCAAGGGTTGCAACCACCACAAGGAGGTTGCATGATCGCCGGTGCATTTTTGGAGGGAGTATGCAATGAGCGAGCATTATGTTTTTCCGGTACCGGCGTCAGCGCTTGAGAACACGCACTGCACCAAGGAGCAGTATGACGCGCTGTATGAGCAGTCTGTCACAGACCCTGAGGGCTTCTGGAAAGATCAGGCCCGCCGAATCGACTGGATGAAACCTTTCACCAAGGTGAAGAACACCAGCTTTACCGGCGATATCTCGATCAAATGGTTCGAAGACGGCACGCTCAACGCTTCCGCCAACTGTATCGACCGGCACCTGCCTGAGCGTGCAAACGATACGGCCATCATCTGGGAAGGCGATGACCCGGCAGACAGCAAGCATATCACCTATGGTGAGCTGTATGAGCATGTCTGCCGCTTCGCCAACGTGCTCAAGGGCCGTGGCGCCAAGAAGGGCGACCGCGTCACCATTTATATGCCGATGATCCCCGAGGCCGTGTATGCCATGCTGGCGTGCGCGCGCATCGGTGCCGTGCATTCCGTGGTGTTTGGTGGTTTCTCGCCTGACGCGCTGGCAGGCCGCATCCTGGATTGCAAGTCAACACTGGTGATCACAGCGGACGAAGGCCTGCGCGGGTCCAAAAAAGTACCGCTCAAGGCCAATGTGGATGCGGCGCTCGAGCGGTGCCCTGATGTCTCATCTGTAGTCGTGGTCAAACGCACGGGCGGAGACGTCAAGTGGGCTGAGGGCCGCGACGTCTGGTATCATGATGCAGCGGCTGACGTATCAGCCGATTGCCCACCTGAGGAAATGAGCGCCGAAGACCCGCTGTTCATCCTATATACCTCCGGCTCCACCGGTACGCCAAAAGGCGTGCTGCATACCACCGGCGGCTATATGGTCTGGACCTCCATGACGCACGAATATGTGTTCGACTATAAGAGAGGCGAGATCTACTGGTGCACGGCCGATGTTGGCTGGGTCACCGGCCACAGCTACATTGTTTACGGTCCGCTTGCGAACGGTGCGACCACCCTTGTGTTCGAAGGCATCCCCACCTACCCGGACGCTGGCCGTTTTTGGCAGGTGTGCGAGAAGCACAAGGTAAACATATTCTACACTGCCCCGACCGCGATCCGCGCCCTTGAGCGCCTGGGTGATGATTTCGTGACCCAGCATGACAGGTCTTCGATCCGCCTGCTGGGCACGGTGGGTGAGCCGATCAACCCGGAAGCCTGGCTCTGGTACCATAAGGTGGTGGGCGAAGAGCGCTGCCCTATCGTCGATACCTGGTGGCAGACGGAGACCGGCGGCGTGATGATTGCGCCGCTTCCGGGCGCGATAGACCTGAAGCCAGGGTCCGCCACGAAGCCGATGTTCGGTGTCAAACCGGCGCTGGTGGATCAGGACGGTAAATTCCTGGAAGGCGCCACATCGGGCAATCTGGTGATCACCGACAGCTGGCCAGGCCAGATGCGCACGGTGTACGGCGATCATGAGCGCTTCAAGCTGACCTATTTCTCAACCTACAAGGGCCTCTATTTTACCGGTGACGGATGCCGTCGGGACGAAGATGGTTACTATTGGATCACGGGCCGGGTGGATGATGTGATCAACGTGTCTGGTCACCGCATGGGTACGGCAGAGGTCGAATCGGCGCTGGTTGAGCACGATCTCGTTGCGGAGGCCGCTGTTGTGGGCTTCCCGCATGATATCAAGGGCCAGGGCATCTATGCTTATGTCACGCTGTTTGAAGGTATCCAACCGTCTGAGGAACTGCGCAAGGATCTGGTGAAGCTTGTACGTCAGGAAATCGGCCCAATCGCTACGCCGGACTTCATCCAGTTCGCGCCAAGCCTGCCCAAGACACGGTCCGGCAAAATCATGCGCCGTATTCTGAGGAAGATCGCCGAAAACGAATTTGGCAACCTGGGTGACACCTCAACGCTTGCCGACCCGGGCGTGGTGGATGACCTGATTGAAAACCGCCAGAACAAATAGCTGGAGCTGAATTCAATCCGGTCTTGGATTAGGGGGCTTTGGCCCCCTTTTTTTGTCGGATGTCGAAATTGTGACTGATGGGTTGCTTTAAACTTCTGCAGTTGCCCCTATCTTCTTTGACAACAGGGAGGAGGCGCACGCCATGATCACATTCTACACAGCAGCAACACCCAATGGGTACAAGGTCTCCATAGCGCTTGAGGAGTTGGGCTTGCCTTATGAAATGAAGGCACTTGATCTATCGTCAGGGGCGCAGAAGGAAGACTGGTTTACCAACATCAACCCCAACGGCCGGATCCCGGCGATTGTCGATCATGACGCAGGCGATTTTGCTGTGTTCGAATCGGGTGCGATCCTGATGTATCTGGCTGAAAAGACCGGCAAGTTGATGCCGGAGGACGCCAAAGGGCGCTCGCTCGTCACTCAGTGGCTGATGTTCCAGATGGGTGGCCTTGGGCCGATGCAGGGGCAGGCGAATGTGTTCTTCCGCTATTTTCCCGAAAAACTTCCCGCCGTTATTGAACGGTACCAGAATGAAACGCTTCGCCTTTACGGCATCCTTGATCGTCGGTTGGGCGAAAGTGCCTATTTGGCGGGTGACGACTATTCCATCGCCGACATCGCCTGTTTCCCCTGGGTTCTCGCGCACAGCTGGGCCGGCCTGTCCCTGGACGGGCTCGATCACTTGAAGGCCTGGACTGAACAGTTGAAGGAACGTCCTGCAGTGCAGAAAGGCCTGACCATGCCACCGCGGCCAGACCTGAAGCAGGACGACAACAGCAAGAAGTTTGTCGCGGCTGCCCAGAAGATGCTGCAGCGCTGAGGCGTCAGGTAGCAGTCGGATCAGTCCTGAAGCTTGTCTGCGAAGGCAGCAATGGCTTTCATTGCGGCTTCCCAATTGCCTTGCTGTGAATGGCCGGATGCTTTCCGTGGCGTCAGGTCATGGTTACCGTCAGGTGCCCAGTGGACAGTGAAGTTTTTGGGCACGGCCAATCCCGCAAGAAGGTCGGTGCCACCGAAAGGGTCGCGTTCGCCTTGTACGATTAGGGTGGGGACAGATATGTCGGGGAAATGCTCTGTTCGGATGCGATCCGGTTTCCCAGGCGCATGGAATGGGTAGCCCAGGCACACAAGTCCATCGATTTTGAGGCTTTTGTTCCCTGCTGCCAGCATGCTGGCGATCCGGCCGCCCATGGACTTCCCGCCAATGATCAGCGGCTTGTTCGTTTCTGGAATGCTGCGGACCACGTTCTCATAGGCTTCAAGTAGCTTGGGTGCGCGGTCAGGGGGGCGCTTCCTGCCATCTTCCTTACGCTTCTCCATGTAGGGGAAGTTGAACCGGATGACCTGAAAGCCCGCTGCCGCCACACCTTTCGCGAAAGTTTCCATAAATGGATGGTCTGCTCCAGCTCCCGCGCCGTGCGCGAGCACAATGATCCCCTTTTCCACTTTGCCATCAATTAACAGTGTCATGCATCACCCTCTAGCTTGCAGACCTTGTCTAGCAGGACTGTGGCGTGGTTCAATGGTTGCCTGGGGTAAAGGCGTGAATTTGCAGAAAATGTCGGAGAGTCCGGAGAAAGTGTTCCGGGTCGATCGGCTTGGAGACATAGCCGTCCATCCCTTCGCTCAGGTAGATCTCTCGCTCGCCTTTAATGGCATTTGCCGTCAGGGCGATGATGGGAAGATGGTCAAAGGCAGGGCCGAGCTTTCGTATCTGTCGTTGTGCTTCCAGACCATCCATTTCCGGCATGTGGATGTCCATGAGAATAAGGTCACAGCCGGGTTGCTGATTGTCGTATGCCTCTTTTTGCATCGCTTCAAAGAGCGCCTGCCCATCGCTGAAGGACGAAACCTCGACGCCATGTGGTGTCAGCATTTTTTCCACCAGCGTTCTGATGATGGCATTGTCATCGGCCAGATAAATGCGCGCACCCTCAATGGAGTCGCCCGCCGAACCAGCATCCTGGCTGACTTTGTTCCCAGACGCCACATCGTCATCTGGTTTGTCGGCTACATAGGGGCTGTATAGTTTTACGCTAAAGGTGGATCCAGCGCCGAATTCGCTTTCGAAGGAAAAGGAGCCGCCAAGCAGGCGCACAAGCTCGTCACAGATGGCTAGGCCCAAGCCTGTTCCCGAACTGTTGTTCACAGCCAGTGAATGAACTTGCTCAAACCGTTTGGTTAGCCTGGCAAGGTCCTCTCCCTCGATCCCTACGCCGGTATCGATTACATCGATTCTATAGCAACACAAACCTGGGCGGTCGGACTTCAGGTAAGTGAGGGTGACAGAGACTTTCCCTGCGCGGGTAAACTTAATGGCATTTCCCACAAGGTTGACCAGGATTTGCCGCAATAATTTATCGTCCTGTTTCACAAGGCTGGGTCCCATGCCCTCTTGTGAAAACTCCAGCGCCAGTCCTTTTTCCGTTGCGAGCGGCCGCATGGCAGAGACCACCGACCTCAACAGCGCGTCCAGGCAGATAGGGCCCGGATTGGCGACGGTAACGCCGGACTCGAGTCGGGCGAGATCGAGAATATCATTGATCAATTGCAGGAGGTTCTTGGCTGAATCCATGGACAGCTCAGCATGTTCGCGGATGACGTTGCCTGGCTTTTCTTCCAGAATCAGCCCGAGGAAACCAATGATACCTGTCAGCGGCGTCCTCATTTCATGGCTCATATTTGCGAGAAAAGTGGATTTGGCTTTGTTGGCAGAGTCTGATTTTTGGGTAGCGGTTTTCAATTGGGCCTGGACACGCTCGAGGCGGCGTTGCTGGACTTTGGCGTGATAGGCCCAGGCGAAGGCGAAAAGCAGGAATGGCAAAAGTGCCAGGGCAGTTTTCCAGATCAGGGAATAGTCTGGCATGCCAGTGGCGCTAACCAATGTCCATTTGCGCTGAATTTCGTTCCTTTCTGCCAAAGGAATTGTGGCAAGCACCTTATTGATGATGGAGATCAGTTCCGGCCAATCGTTACGGGCGGCAAAATGAAGCGAATATTGGGTGAAGGATGCCGGGGCCGCGATGTTGACATCAATTAGGCCCAGTTGGCGCGACGTAAACACAGCAGACATGCCATTGCCTACAATGGCATCAACGGATTCCTGGCTCAGCGCCAGCAGTGCTTCGTCATAGCTGTCAAACAGGACCACTTCAACGCCCGGCGCGTTGACTGCAAGGAAATCAGGGTCGGTACTTTCCCGTAATGCCCCAACCCTCTGGCCTGTCAGGTCCTGAATGCCATTAATCGGTGGCGCATCTTCATGCATCAGGATGACACGCCGATAGTTTTGGAAGGGCTCCGAGAAAACCAGAAAGCTCTCTCGCTCTTCGGATTTGCCAACGGCAGCCAGTAGGTCCACCTGTTTGGCGCGCGCCTGCAACATTGTTTCGGGCCACGGTTGATTCACGGGCATCAAGATCTTCAGCCCCGTTTGCGCCTCAATTATCTTCAGATAGTCAGATGCGATGCCACCATATAGTCCGCGGTTGTCAAAAAACTCGAAGGGTGGATAGTCTGGGTCTGCGCCCAGGCGGATAACAGGATGCTCGGAAATCCAATGACGCTCTGCGTCGGTCAGGTCCAAATTTTGATCAGGAGCAGTTTGGGCCGCAGCGGCATTGGACCAGATCAGGCAAGTAAAACAAAAAAGAAGGTGCAAGGAAGCAATGACAATAGGCCAATGACGCATTGAACCTGATATATGGCACTCAGGATACAGGCGTCTGTTAAACTGGGCTGATGTCATCGGTTCTAAGCTTTTTATTCGGTCCCCATACCGGCTATAGTATTCGAACTCTCGCGAACTTTAATTAAGATTTTGTAACTTTCGCGGGATTCTGGGGATTTGGCAGGATGGGGACGACTGCCGTTTGGGAGGGCGCTTGATGGCCAAATTATTTCTTCTGCGGCATGCCAAATCGGATTGGGGTATGGGGTTGCCTGACCATGACCGCCCCTTGAATGCACGCGGACAAGCTGCTGCGGCACAGATGGGGCAGTGGCTTGCCAAGGACGATACATGTCCCAAATTGGTCATCTGCTCGACGGCGCAGCGAACACGGGAAACTCTGGCAATCCTCACCGAAGCCGGAGGCCTTTCGTTTGATGTGCTCTATGAGCCAGCTCTTTATGGTGCGGGCACTGAAACCATTCGTCAGATTATTGTGACGGATGCTGGACAGTATGAATCGGTGCTTCTGATTGGTCACAATCCTGGCTTTCATGATATGGCCTTCAGGTCCGCGAAGGGGGGCGATTCGGAATTGATTCGCCGTCTTGGGGCTAAGTACCCCACCTGTACGCTCAGTATTCTTGAGTTCGATGCACCGTGTCTCGAACAGGCCGACCTTGAAAGTGGGCGGCTGCTGAATTTTGTTCGGCCGAAAGACCTAACCTAGCCCAAACGAAGGCTTAGTTGTGCAACTTCTGCAGGTTGTGTTACTTTATAACTAATCGGTTAATGGAATGCTGTCTTTGGGCACTCTCAGCCATATGTGCTCTCGGCTTGGCCGGAAATATGGTATGATTGCAGAAGCTGATCTGTTGATCGTTAGGGGGTACCAACGAAAGGAGATCGTTATGCGAACTACTTTTCGCTATCTGCTGGCAACCGTGGCGGCGCTTGCAATTTCAGGTATGGCCAACGCCTACACCTACAACATCGTCCTCAAGGCATCAGACCTTCTGAAGAAGGGCCGTGAGATGATTCAGGTAGGTAATACGGAGCAGGCACGCGAGATTTTCACAGCTGCCTTGGACCGGGACCTTACGGATTGGCAGCGGGCGCGTGCTCACAACGGCATGTGCGTGGCGCTCATTATGGAAGAAGCCTGGACCGACGCGCTGGATCACTGCAATACAGCTATCCGCATCGTCCCCAACAATTGGCGCTTTTATAATAATCGCGGGAACATCTATCTTGAAACCGGCGAAATTGACATGGCCCTTGAGGAATACAGGCGAGGCCTGGCGATGGCGCCAGAGTCATACGTGATCAAACGAAACATTGAGCTGGCGGACCTGCGGTCCAAAGACTCTAGTGCCGAGCATCCACAAACCATGCGCCCAACCTAAGCGACGACTATACATGCCTGTCGCGGTCAGGATGGAAAATTGATAAGCTAAAGTTTGATCTGGTGGGGCATCAGGCCACTTCCCACCAGACGATCGGGGTGCTAAGAGGGGCACTGACGATTTTTGGGGAGTGATTGCGTGTGCCGATGAAATTGCGCTATTTGCTACTGCTGCTTTTACCGATGCTGGCAGCATGCGACCCCATTGCACAGGCACCGTCTTCCCCTCCCGCTGTGGTTGGCACCCGTGCCGTCATCCAGCGTCACCGACAGGAAATCTACGCGGAGATTACTGCAGTCACGGGAAAGCTGGTGACTACCGAAATGTATATCCACGGTGAACCCGTCGCAGAATTTAGCGCTTATCGAGGCCTCTATCCGGTCAGTGGTCGCGAACCCCAATATCAATATGAGGCGGACTTTGACGAAGCGATCCTGGAACAACTTTTCCCACTAGCCGTCGGCAAGGAAGTCAGTTTTTCAGGCAACATCAAACGGCTTGACCGCGGTACATCCTATAATTTCTGGTCTCATGTGTCGGTGATCGGCGAGAAAACCCTCAGCCTGTCTTCGGGCGACAGGAAGGTTTTTGTCGTTGATATTGTGACCGAGACCAGCAGCAGCAGCCGCACCAAACGCAAGACCCAGACAGTCTATTTTGATCCAGAGCTCTCGATGGTGCTGAAGTCAGTACAGCATGAAGACGGCTATAAGGATTATTGGTTCGTGATCTCGGTGGAGCGTCCGGGTGAAGGCACCAACCGCACGGCCCCGCCACAGCCGCGCTCGGGCACGGTTATCATCTGATCAATATATCGCGCTAAAGCGAATAGATACCGCCATCCCTTACCTCAAAGGCAACAGGGCGCAGGTGGTCACCCTTGCAAGGGCCCCGTACGCACAGCCCGGATTGCGGATCGAACAGGGCCCCGTGCGTGCGACAGATCAGCCGTTTGCCGCTGATATCCAGAAAACGGTCATTGAACAGATTGAGCGGTGTCCCCGCGTGCGGGCAGCGGTTCTCGTAGACATAAATCTCGCCGCCATGACGTTGCACCAGAAGCTGCAGCAGGTGGGGCCCATCGGTGAATATGATATCTTTGCCGCCGTGGTCAGGCAGATCCGCAAGCCTGACCAGAAGTGAACCGGCGGGTGGTCCGGCAGCCGTGTCTTCAAGGTGTAAGGGGGGTGTGGGGGTCATGTGGTCAGGCCGGTAAGGCCCTTCAGGATTTGCCAGGCGCCCTTGTCTATCGGCATGACCGAAAGGCGCGCCTGCCGCACCAGCGCCAGATGGCTGAGCGCCGGCAGGGCTTTGATATCGGCCAGCGTTACCGGTGTTTTGACGGCTTCCTTGGCTTTCAAATTGACCAGACAGAATTTGCCTTTTTCGTCATCCGGGTCTGGGTAGGGTCCTTTGACCACTTCACAAAGCCCAACGATCTCGCGCGCCTTGCCGGAATGGTAGAACAAAACTTCATCGCCCACCGTCATTTTGCGCATGTTGTTTTGGGCCTGATGATTGCGAACGCCGGTCCAGGGTTCGCTTTCCACACCGCACTGGTCCTGCCAGGACCAGTCTTCGGGTTCCGATTTCACCAGCCAGTAAGCCAAGGGTTGCTCCTATGACGGAATCCACTCGCCGACCACGCCCTTCCAGGGCTTGATCTCGACCGCCTCAAAAAGTCCTGCGGTGGCATAAGGGTCATTTTCTGCGAAAAGCCGCACGGCACCTTCGCTGGCGGCATCGATTACGATCATGCTGCCCACAGGCTTGGGGTCGTCGCCGGGGGACAGGATGGGCCCGGCCACCTTGATGCGGTTGCCTGCGCCCTTGATATAGTCCAGGTGGGCCGACCGGGTGGCCATGCGCAGGTCAACACTGTCGGGTTTGTCGTGGGCAAGGATCATGAACAGCATGGCTGTCTCCTATCAGCTTTCGGATGTGAAAGGGCGAGCAAGGAGGGCCTCGGTGACCGTGCGGACGTCCTGGCCTTCCTTCAGAATCTGGTAAACGGCGGCGGTAATGGGCATCTCGAGACCCTTGTCCGCAGCGATTTTGTGAACGATTTCAACGGTATGGGCGCCTTCGGCCACAGATCGCCGTTCGGCCATGATGTCGGCAAAGGTGCGGCCCTCGCCGATGGCCTTCCCGAGCGACATGTTGCGCGACTGGGTTGACGAGCAGGTGAGGATCAGGTCCCCAAGGCCCGACAGGCCCATCAGCGTTTCGCGCTCAGCGCCGTAAAGCGCACCAAAGCGCATGATTTCAGCCAGGCCCCGGGTGATCACAGCGGCACGGGCATTTTCGCCGATGCCAAGCCCGGCGACGATACCGGTGGCGATGGCGAGCACATTCTTGATGGCGCCGCCAATCTGGGCGCCGACCACATCGTGGTTATAATAGGTCCGGAACGTTGGTTGCCCCAAAGCCTTAACCAGTTGGTTCCCAACAGTTTTGTCGGCGGCGGCCAGCGTGAGAGCACAGGGCATGTCGCGGGCGACCTCGATGGCGAAGGTAGGGCCCGAGAGCACAGCAACCGGATTGTCGGGGCATTCTTCGGCGACCGCGTCCGAGAGGAGCTTGCCGGTTGCGACCTCGATCCCCTTGGAGCAGATCACCAGCGGTACATGGCCCCCGATATACTGGCTGAGGTCGCGCACCATGGCGCGTAGGTGCTGGGCGGGTGCGACCAGCAGGATCGCATCTCTGTCGCCCAGGTCCGCCAGATCTCCTGTGGCCTTGAGCGCCGGGTCCAGCTTTGCGTCCGGCAGGTAAAGCGTGTTCTCGTGGCTGTCGTTGACAGAAGCCACAACTTCCGCTTCCCGGGCCCACAAGAGGGTATCGCGCCCGGCGCGGGTTGCTGCCGCTGCCAGTGCTGTCCCCCAGGCGCCGCCGCCAAGTACACCGATTTTCTGCACCTGTCTCTCCCCAAAACTCGAAGCGTATACTGATGAAAAAGGCTTGCGCCCAGATTGCCCGGCAATCGAGCGAGAGGCAAGAAGCTTATGCTTTTGCGCCCTTTTTTCCTTTGCCAACCATAGGCTTGGCCGCGTCATCGAGCGGCCAGCGCGGGCGCGGCGCTTCATCCGCGTCATTGATGGCGGGGTCTTCCCGGAAACGCTCGAGCCCTGCCCAGGCGATCATGGCGCCATTGTCGGTACAGAGCGCCAGCGGCGGGGCTGAAAAGCGCAGGCCTTCCTTGTCCGCCAGCGCTTCGATCTGGCCGCGCAGGTAGGCGTTAGCGGCCACACCGCCCGCGACAACCAGCGGAAAGTTGCCGTTTCCTGCGGTTTCGCGGAACAACTGGATGGCATTCTTCAACCGGTCGATCAAACAGTCGCCCAGGGCTTGCTGGAAGGCGGCGCAAATGTCATTGCGGTCGCGGATGGTCAGGATGCCCTCGCCTTCGGCGCATTCCTCGGCCAGTCGCCGCACGGCTGTTTTGAGGCCGGAGAAGGAAAAATTGCAGCCCGGCTTGCCCACCATGGGCTTTGGCAGGCGGAAGCGCTTGGGGTCTCCTTCGCGCGCTGCAGCCTCAACCGCTGGCCCCCCGGGGTACCCGAGGCCCAGTAATTTCGCTGTCTTATCAAAGGCTTCGCCTGCCGCATCATCAATGGTCGTCCCGAGCCGAGTGAACTGCCCCACGCCGGTGACAGACAGGATCTGGCAGTGCCCGCCTGAGACCAGGAGGAGCAGGTACGGGAAGCTGATATCGTCCACCAGCCGCACCGTCAGCGCGTGGCCTGCCAGATGGTTGACGGCGATGAAAGGCTTGCCGGTGGCGGCGGAAATGGCCTTGGCGGTCATCACCCCGACCATCAGGCCGCCGACCAGGCCGGGGCCGGTGGTGGCCGCGACAGCGTCCATGTCATCAAAGCCGAGGCCTGCATCTTTCATCAGCGATTCCAACAGCTTATCCAGGTGCGATATATGCTGGCGCGCGGCAATTTCCGGCACCACACCGCCGAATTCGGCGTGATCGTCAATCTGGCTTAGCACCCGGTGGGCAAGCACGCGCTTGTCGGCGCTGACGATCGCGGCGGCCGTTTCGTCACAGCTGGTCTCGATCCCCAGAACATAGGGGCGCTGCGGGTTTTCCGCGCTGGTTGCCTGGTCGTTCGCCATGATCGTCCTGTCTTACCCCTTTTGGGCACACATTCGCCGCCCCGTGTGCCCTTGGGGCACAAAAGGGCACACCCATAGGGCCCAAAAGTGCCCTCATGCCGGGACAAATTGTCTCGCCGGCCATTTCGTCAGGGCATCTTGCCCCATTTGGGCTTTAGCCCGGTAGCATAAAGTTCTATAAGCCAGAAGATGAGCACGCGGCTGATCCTGACCTGGCCGCGCCCGCAATAGCACCAGAAGAGGCATCCGTGCAAGAAGCGACCAGTAGCAAAAAGATTTTGAAGATCGGCACCCGTGGCAGCCCGCTGGCGCTGGCCCAGGCCGAGGACGTGAAAGCCCGCCTTGTGGCGGCGCACGACCACCTGACCGCTGACAATGTGGAGATCGTGGTGATCAAGACCACCGGCGACCGCATTCTGGACCGGCATCTGATGAACGCGGGCGGCAAGGGCCTGTTCACCAAGGAGATCGAGGACGCGCTGCTGGCGCGCGAGATCGACTGCGCGGTGCACAGTTCAAAAGACATGCCGACCCACCTGCCCGACGGGCTGGCGCTGACGGTGTTCCTCCGCCGAGAGGACCCGCGCGACGTGTTCATGAGCGCGAGCGTGGACCGGTTCGCGGACTTGGCCGAGGGCGCGACCCTCGGCACCGCGTCGCTCCGGCGTCGGGCGCAGGCGCTGAGGCTCCGGCCGGACCTGAAGGTTGTCACCTTCCGCGGCAATGTGCAGACACGGCTCAAGAAGTTGGCAGCGGGCGAGGCCGAGGGCACCTTCCTGGCGCGCGCGGGCCTCAACCGCCTGGGCATGAGCGACAAGGCCACCGAGACCCTGCCGGTGGAGGATTTCCTGCCGGCGCCAGCGCAGGGCGCGGTAACGGTGGAGGTGCGCACCTCAGACGGCGCCATGATGGAGCTTCTCAAGCCCCTGCATTGCCGGGAGACGGCGGTGGCGGTGACGGCGGAGCGCGCCTTCCTGAGCGCGCTTGACGGCAGCTGCCGCACGCCCATCGCGGCCCACGCGGCGCTTGAGGGCGACCGGCTGAAGCTCAGGGCCCAGCTGCTGTCGCTTGACGGCACGCAGGTGTTTGAAAAGACGGGCGAATGCGCCGCGGAGATTGACCGCGCCGCCGACCTCGGTAAAGATATCGGGGCACGGATAAGGGAAGACGCCGGCGAGGCCTTTTTTAGTGAACTCGCCCGCGCCATCGAAGCGGAGATAGAATGACCACAGTCCTCGTCACGCGCCCCATGGAAGAAGCCACCCCCACAGCCGAGAAGCTGGAGGCGCTGGGGCACCGGGTGATCATCGCGCCGATGATCCAGATCGATCCTGTTTCCTTTGAAATCCCCAGCGAAGACCGCAGCCTGATTGTCACCAGCAAAAATGGCGCCCGCCTTGGCCTTGCCAACATCGGCAACAAGGACCGGCCGATTTTCGCGGTGGGTGAGGAAACGGCGAATGAGGCGCGCAGGCTTGGCTTCACCAATGTGACAGCCGGGCCGGGCACAGCGCGCCAGCTGGTGCCGATCCTTCTTGAATGCGGCCTGGCGGACAAGCGCAAATACACCCATCTGGCAGGCAATGTGATCAGCTATAATATCGCTGACGTGCTTCGGGGCGAAGGCATTGACGCCGATACCTGCGTTACCTACCAGTCGCGCCCCTTGCGGGCCTTTTCTGCTGGGGTGCAGGAAGCTCTGGAGGAAGGCGAAATCGACATGGCCCTCTTTTATTCGCCGCGTACTGCCACCACATTTGAGGAAGCAGCGGCAGAATATGGCCGGTCCGACTGGCTCTCGAAGATGGATGCCGTGGCGCTTTCCACCCGCGTGGCGCAAAATCTGATCGGGCCGTGGCGGTCTGTCCGCTATGCCATCATACCGACCGAGAAGGCACTTTTCAGCCTGCTCGAAGAATAAGATGACGAAGGGGGCCCCGAAAGGGGCATGCTTGTGAGCGAAAAAGACACAGACAAGGCGCCTGACGCCGCTTCTGAAAGGCCTGATGATCCCGATATCATCGAGGCAACCATCATCCATGAAACGCTAGAGCCGGACCCGGCTTCTTCATCAAAATCGTCTGACACGACTTCACCGAAGAAGGCGGGCATGGGCGCGGGTACCAAGCTTGCCTGGGGTCTTGTGGTGGTGATGGGCGCGTTTGGCGCGGGTGTCTATCTTGCCCCCCAATTCGCACCGGGGCTGGAACGCCTGGGCATCAGCCTGGCGCCGCCCCCTGCACAGAATTCTGCTGGCACGACTTTTGACAGCCAACCGCTTGAGACAGCCATGGACGACCTGAAGGCAGCCTTTGCGCGCCAGCAGGAAATCCTGGCGCAGCAAGCCGAAGACCTGAAGGCCGCGGAGGCCGCGCGCGCGGCTCTGCAGGCAGACCTGAACCAGTTGGCGGCCACCGGCACGGGCGGGACAACAGCACCTGCTGTCGACGCGCAAAAGCTCGCTGCCCTCCAATCAGAGATCACGCGCCTGACCGATGACGTGGCACGGCTTTCGACCCTGTCTGGCGCGGCCGACCCCAATGTAACCGAACTGAAGGGCGCGCTGGCGCTGGCCCGCAGTGAGGCCGCCAGCCTGAAGGCGCGGCTGAAGGCGGTGGAAGACACGCTTTTGAGCGTGCAGGCCGGGGCGCTTGAAGCCTCCCCGCGCGGCCGCATTGTGCTGGCGTTGGGGCGCCTCAAGGACCGGGCGCTGGTGGGTCAGCCTTTTGGTTCTGGCCTTGGCGCGCTGAGGCCTGATTTCGCCGCCCTGCCCGCGCTGGACCAACAGATGATCGGGGCCGACCTCGGCTATCTGGAAAGCCACGGCACAGGCGTCGCCAGCTATGACGCGCTGGTGGCAGACTTTGACGATGTCGCAGCCGCGGCGGTGAATGCCGCCGACAAGGCCGACGGCAACTTCCTGGCGGGGCTGTTCTCCAGCCGCCGCACGGACGCCGGGGCCACGGGGCTCGATGCCGAGCTGGTGAAAGCCGAGCGGCTGTTGCTGGCGCGCGATGTGGCGGGTGCCGTTAAGGTACTGGCGGCGCTTGAAGGCCCGGCGCTTGAGGCCACGGCCGTGTGGCGCGACCGGGCAGAAGCCTACGCCGGGGTGCGCCGCGCGTTCGACCGGCTGATTGAACGGGTGTCATCCTCCACCGTCGCCATGGGCGGGAGCGGCCAATGATCCGCCTGTTCCTGTGGGTGAGTGCGATCCTTTTGGTGGCCTTTGCGGCCGCCCGCCTGGCCGATAACCCGGGTGCCGTGACCATCGATTTCGCCGGGCTGCGGGTTTACACCAGCTTTGCCTCCATGGTGCTGGCGGCGGCTGTTGTGGCGGCCACCACGGCCTCAATCGTGTGGCTGGTGGGCTGGATACGCCGCGATATGCCGGTCCTGGGCAAGAACGCCGAAATCAAACGCCAGGGCCGCGGGCTCAAGATGCTGAACCAGTCGCTGGTGGCGCTTTCGGCCGGGGATCACAAGCTGGCCAGGAAGCTGGTGGAGCAGGCCGAAGTGCTGTTGCCGCCCCAGCCGATGGTGCATCTGATCGCCGCCGAAGCCGCCACGCGCGCCGGGGACCATAAGGCCGCGCAGGCGCGCTATCACGCGCTGGAGAAAACCGAAGACGGGCGTTTCCTGGGCCTGAGGGGCCTGGTGCAGGAAGCCCGGCGTCTGGGGCGCGAGAATGAAGCGCTCCGGCTGGCGCGCACGGCCTTTCATGAGAACCGCAAAAGCCCCTGGGTGCTCAAAACCTTGTTCGCGCTGGAAGTCGCGGCGGGCAACTGGGCGGAGGCCGAAGAGGCGCTGGCCAAGGTTTCACGTGAAAAACTGCTGGAATCAGAGACAGTTACCCGCCACAAGGCGGCGCTCACGTTTGCCCAGGCGACCGAACAGAACCTCAAGGGCGACCGGGACGCTGCCCGCAAGACCTTCAAGAAAACCCTGCAACTGCGCCCTGATTTCGCGCCGGCGGCTGCGGCCCTTGCGAAGCTTGAATTCGCTTCCGGCAACAAGAAGCGGGCCGAGAAAATCGTGAAGGATGTCTGGTCCCGCGCGCCGCACCCGACGCTCGCAAAGGTCTATAAGGAACTGGACGCCTCCGAAAGCGGCGCCGACTGGCTGAAGCGTGTGCGCACGCTGACGGACGCCAACCCTGAAGACGCCCAGTCGATGCTGCTGCTGGCGGACGCGCTGATGGACGCGCGCGAGTATGACGCCGCCAAACCGGTGCTCGAGAAACTCACTCGTGACGCGCCTACCCGCGCGGCGTGGCAATACCGCCTCGCGCTCGCGCACGCGCTCGGGGAAAACCCGGACCCGATCGAGGCCGCGCTGGCGCACGCCGAAGACGGTGCGCGCTGGGTGTGTACAGACTGCGGCCACACGCCAAAGGGCTGGGCGCCGCTCTGTGGTGGCTGCGGGGCGTTCGACAGCTTCCGCTGGCACGCGGGTGAAGCGGTCGCCCACGCGCGCAAGGACCCGGGCGAAGCCCCCATCGCCATGCTGGTCGGGACCTCGGGCACGCCGCTGGATGCGGTGGTGGACGACGAAGACGCCGAACGCCTGGGCGCCTAGGGCGGGCGCAAAAACGCTTGATCACCATGGCCCGCATCCGGTATATACGCCGCCAGACGGGGCACCCCGCCCTTTATCTTGCTGATCGCAAGGGCCGCTTTAGCTCAGTTGGTAGAGCACATCATTCGTAATGATGGGGTCACGTGTTCGAGTCACGTAAGCGGCACCATTTCCCGAGATTGCTTTTCCGCGCGCCTGCGCTATCCTGCGCGCATGATTGAGATCACGCCGCATATCATCATCCAGGACGATGACATTCAACTGACCGCCAAGCGCGCGTCGGGGCCGGGCGGCCAGCATGTCAACAAGGTGTCGACCGCGGTGGAACTCAGGTTCAACGCCCGCGCGTGCGACGCCATCAGCAATGAGATGTTCATTCGCCTTCGGAAAATCGCCGGCAAGCGCATGACGGCGGCGGGCGAGATTGTGCTGGTGGCGGAAAGCCACCGCAGCCAGATCGACAACAAGCGCGACGCCACCAGGCGCCTCACCGACATGCTGAAGGCGGCGACCAAACGGCCCAAGTTCCGGGTGCCGACAAAGCCGTCGAAGGCGGCGAAGGAACGTCGGATTACGGCCAAGAAAACCACCGGCGACCGCAAGAAGATGCGCGGCAAGCTGAAGCTGGTGGATTAGGGCTGGTGGCGTGTGTGGTCTGTGGGGTTGGGCTGTTGATAAGGAGAACGTAACGCGGTGCAGGAGTTTTTTGTTGGATACAGTTATGGGGCTGGTGGATTTTGGTTTTTCATCACAGCACCTTCCAAGGAAGACATTATAAAGGAATATCCCGGCGTGAAGGTTTGGGACAATCCACCTGAATTTGCCCAAGACATATCGGACCATATACGAGCCACCAGTAGTTACGAACTGGGCGCAATCCCCGATTTGGTGCATGACGTTTTGGAAGAGGCGATCCGTACGGCCGTGCATTTGAAGCCGTTTCACGATTAACCTGAGTTACACACCTTGCCGTCATTCCTTGCCCAGCCGAAGGCAGGTTACGGCGCGGGCTCCATGAACAAAAAAGCCTCCGCCTGTGGGCGAAGACTTTATCGGTCTCTGGACCCCGGATCGTATCCTCGGCTTGCGCCTCGGGTCCGGGGTGACGATGGAAAAGGTCCCTTAAACGTGGAAGCTTTCGCCGCAGCCGCAGCGGCCCTTCTCGTTCGGGTTGGTGAATTTGAAGCCGGTTGAGAACATGCTGTCCTCCCAGTCCATTTCGGTGCCCAGAAGGAATAGCAGCGATTTCCGGTCAACGAACACCTTCACGCCCTTGTCTTCGACAAGTTCAAAATCGTCCGATTGTTCCTCGACATAGTCGACCGTATAGCCAAGCCCCGAGCAACCGTGTGTGCTGGTGCCAAGCTTGATGCCCACAGCCTTGTCATTCCTGGCGAGGATGCCCCGAATGTGCTCTGCGGCGCGGTCTGTAATGTTGATTACTGCCATTTATACGTCTCCTTGACCTTAACGTGGTGCTAAAGAAGCCCCAGTTCAAGCCGTGCTTCGTCTGACATGTTGGACATATCCCAAGCCGGTTCCCACACCAGCGACACTTCCGTGCCGTTCACGCCCGCGACGCCGTTCACCTTCAGCTCCACTTCGCCGGGCATGGATTCCGCGACCGGGCAGTGGGGAGTGGTGAGCGTCATGGTGATCTTGACGTTCCAATCATCGTCGATATCGACACCGTAAATCAGGCCCATCTCATAGATGTTGACCGGGATCTCGGGGTCGTAAATTTCACGGAGCGCCTCAACGATGCGGGCTTCAAGTTCGTCTTTCGACGCTGGCGGCGTGCCGCCATTCTTGGGCGCAGCGTCTTCGCTGGCGGCTTCCTCTTTCTTGTCCTGCTCCAGGAACTTGTTGAGGAAATAGCCGCCTTCCTGCGGGCTCACGGTCGGGCGCTCAACGTCCGCCTTCGGCTGGTTTTCCGCCGGTACCTCAGGGGTGCCCGAGAGGTCCATGATATCGCGTTTGTTGTCTGTATCCATCATCCAAAGATGTCCGTTACTTTTTTGAGGCCCGCCACCAGGCGGTCCACGTCAGATGTGTCGTTATAAATACCGAAGCTGGCGCGCACGGTGCCCGGAACGCCGAAGCGGTCCATGATCGGCTGGGCGCAGTGGTGCCCGGCACGCACGGCGATGCCCTGGCGGTCCAGGATGGTGCCGATGTCATGCGGGTGCGCATGCTCCATGGTGAAGCTGATCAGCGCGCCTTTCTCAGGCGTCGTGCCGATGATGCGCAGGCTGTTGAAAGCGCCGAGCGCCTTGGTGGCATACTCAAGGAGCGCCTTCTCGTGCGCCACGATGTTTTCCTGTCCCAGCGCGGTGATGTAATCCAGCGCATGCTTCATTGAGATACCGCCCGCAATGTTGGGCGTGCCCGCCTCGAACTTGTGCGGCAGGTCGTTATAGGTGGTTTTCTCGAACGTGACGGTGGAGATCATGTCCCCGCCGCCCTGCCAGGGTGGCATGCGGTCCAAGAGGTCTTCCTTGCCGTAGATCACGCCGATACCGGTGGGGCCGTAAGCCTTGTGGGCAGAGAAGGCGTAAAAGTCCGCGTCCAGGTCCTGCACGTCAATCTTCAGGTGCGGCGCGGCCTGACAGCCGTCAATCAGCGTCACGGCACCCACGTCATGCGCCATGCGGATGATGTCCTTGACCGGGTTCATGGTGCCGATTGAGTTGGAGATATGCACCACCGCAACCATCTTGGTGCGCTCACTGAGGAGCCCCTTGTAGGCGTCCATATCGAGCGAGCCGTCGTCCAGCACCGGAATCACGCGGATTTTCGCACCGCGCTCTTCGGCCACCATCTGCCACGGCACGATGTTGGAGTGGTGCTCCATTTCCGACAGGATGATCTCGTCACCTTCCTTAAGGAACGTCCGGCCCCAGGCTTGTGCCACAAGGTTGATGCCTTCGGTCGCACCGCGCACGAACAGGCATTCCTTGGATTTTGCCGCGTTAATGAAGGCCTTTACCGTTTCGCGCGTGGCCTCATAGGCCTCCGTCGCATCCTGGCTGAACTTGTAAACGCCGCGGTGGATGTTGGCATAATAATGCTCATAAAGCGCCGTCTCCGCATCGATCACAACGCGCGGCTTCTGGGCCGATGCGGCGGTATCCAGGAAGGTCAGCGGCTTGTCGTAGACGGTTTCCGAAAGGATTGGGAAATCCTTGCGAATCGCCTCCACATCCAGGCCTTTTATGATCGGTGCAGCGTCGTTCATTACTCTACTCGCGACTTGTTTTCCGGGATGGGCTTCGCTTTGCGCTCTGCCATCCAGTCACCCACGCGGACCATCAGGGCGTCGCGCAGGGGTTCAATTTCAATGCGCTCCAGCGCGGCGGCTGCAAAAGCTTCCACCAGCATCTGGCGCGCGGTCACCGGGTCAATGCCGCGGCTGGTCAGGTAAAAGATCGCTTTCGCGTCCAGGTCACCCACGGTGGCACCGTGGCTGCATTTGACATCGTCTGCGAAAATTTCAAGCTCGGGCTTCGCGTTCGCTTCCGCCGTGCGGTCGAACACCAGCGCCTTGAAGCTTTGGTCTGCCTCAACCTTCTGGGCGTCCTTGTCGACGGTCACTTTTCCTTGAAACGACGTTTTGCCGCGGCTGTCGGCCACCGTGCGGAAAATCTGGTCGCTGGTGGTGTGCGGCATGGTGTGGCTGATGTGTGTCAGCGTATCGTGGCTTTGGCCCGTGCCCGCCAGCGCCACGCCGTCGATGGTGGCATTGCTTTCGTCCGACAGCAGGCGCACATAGGCTTCAAACCGGCCAACCTTCGCCCCGAGCGACAGGTTACAGGCATGATACTGGCCGCCCGCGCCCACATTCACATAGGCTTTGGTGGTGTGGATGGCGTTTGCGCCTTCTTCCTGCAGTCGTGTGTGATGGAGCACCGCGCTTTCGGTCACGCGGGCCTGCAACATGCTGTTGGTCCAGTAGGCACTGTCATCGCCAATGAAACGCTCAACAATATGGACGCTGGCGCCTTCGCCAAGCTCAACGATATGGCGGCTGTGGGCCGCGCAGTCGTCTGCGCCCGTCATGATATGGATAATCTCCACCGGGTCGTCGATCTCAACTCCTGCGGGGACCGCAATCACCATGCCGTCTTTCGCCAGTGCCGTGTTGAGCATGCCGACGCCGTCGCGGCCACGCACCAGTTCCGCCGCGCGGTCCGGATTGGCCATGAAATGGTTCGCGAGCGAGCGCACGCTTGCTGCCTGCCACAGGTCACCCATGTCGGACCGGCTTTCGCTGAAGCGGCCGTTGACGAACACAAAGCGCGCTGCACAGTCGGTGAAGGCCTCGGGAACATCCGGGGTTTCGCCTGCATGGTTCGCTGGTGCGTAGGTTTTGGTGCGCAGGGTTTTGAGGTCGCTGTAGCGCCAGTCCTCGGCCTTCGCGTGCGGGAAGCCCTGGGCGGCGAAATCCTTGATCGCCTTGGCGCGCAGGTCGTCCATGCCCGCAACCGACCCTTCAAGGGCTTCAGCCTGCTTCTCGTAGCTCTGTATTACTGCGTCGTCCATAAGTTGGTCCTTGCCAGAAAGAGGGGCCAGATAGAGGGTTTCGCGCGCTTACGCGACATCCGCATAGCCTTTTTCTTCAAGTTCAAGCGCCAGTTCCTTGCCGCCAGATTTCACGATCTTGCCGTCGATCATCACATGCACCTTGTCCGGCTGCACATAGCTGAGAAGCCGCTGATAGTGGGTGATCAGCAAGACCGCCGTGTCTTCGCGGCGCTGTACATTGATGCCCTCGGCAACGGTCTTGAGCGCGTCGATATCGAGGCCACTGTCGGTCTCATCGAGCACGGCCAGCTTGGGGTTCAATACCGCCATCTGGACCATCTCGTTGCGCTTTTTCTCGCCGCCCGAGAAGCCCACATTGACGAAACGCTTCAGCATGTCCGGGTCCATGTTCAGAAGGGTTGCCTTTTCGCGCACCAGCTTCATGAACTCAGCCGCCGACATGTCGTCTTCGCCGTTCAGCTTGCGCACGCTATTGAGCGCCGTGCGCAGGAAATTCAGGTTCGACACGCCGGGGATTTCAACCGGATACTGGAAGCCGAGGAACAGGCCCGCAGCCACACGCTCATGCGGTTCCATTTCCATCATGTCCTGGCCCATGAACTCGATGGTGCCTTTGGTGACTTCATAATCGTCGCGGCCCGCGATGGTGTTGGCCAACGTGGATTTGCCGGCGCCGTTGAGGCCCATGATGGCGTGGGTTTCGCCCGCGTTAATCTCAAGGTCCAGGCCTTTGAGGATTTCCTTGCCGGCGACATTCACATGGAGGTCTTTGATCTTCAGCATAATTCTCTCAATCACTCTCTAGCCAACGCTGCCTTCAAGGGAGATGCCAAGAAGCTTCTGGGCTTCCACGGCAAATTCCATGGGCAGATGTTGCATTACTTCCTTACAGAAACCGTTCACGATCATGGCGACCGCTTCTTCTTCCCCAAGCCCGCGGGCCCGGCAGTAGAAAAGCTGGTCTTCCGAAATCTTCGATGTCGTCGCCTCGTGTTCAATCGTGGCGGACGGGTTCTTCACTTCGATATAAGGCACCGTGTGTGCGCCGCATTCACTGGATACCAGGAGCGAGTCGCACTGGGTGTAGTTCCTCACACCCTCGGCGCCGGACATGACCTTCACCAGGCCACGATAGGTGTTCTGGCTCTTGCCCGCACTGATACCCTTCGAGATGATCGTCGAGCGGGTGTTCTTGCCCTGGTGGATCATCTTGGTGCCGGTATCGGCCTGCTGGTAATTGTTGGTCACGGCCACGGAATAGAACTCGCCCACGCTACCGTCGCCGGCCAGCACGCAGCTTGGATATTTCCAGGTGACGGCAGAGCCGGTCTCAACCTGGGTCCAGCTGACTTTCGAGTTCTTGCCCTTACAGAGCGCCCGTTTGGTCACGAAATTATAGATGCCGCCCTTGCCTTCCTTGTCGCCCGGATACCAGTTCTGGACGGTGGAATATTTGATTTCGGCGTCGTCCATGGCGATCAGTTCCACCACAGCGGCGTGCAGCTGGTTCTCGTCGCGCATGGGCGCCGTACAGCCCTCAAGGTAGGAGACATACGAGCCTTCATCGGCCACGATCAGTGTGCGTTCGAACTGGCCGGTGTTTTCCGCATTGATCCGGAAATAGGTCGACAGTTCCATCGGGCAGCGCACGCCCTTCGGGATATAGACGAACGTGCCGTCGGTGAAGACAGCGCAATTGAGCGCGGCGAAATAGTTGTCGCGCACGGGAACAACGCTCGCCATATATTTCTTCACCATGTCCGGATATTCGCGAATGGCCTCCGAAATTGACATAAAGACAACGCCGGCCTTCTTCAGTTCCTCGCGGAAGGTGGTGGCAACAGACACACTGTCGAACACGGCGTCGACGGCAACCTTCGCGGCGCCCTCAACACCCGCCAGCACTTCCTGCTCGCGGATCGGGATGCCGAGTTTCGCGTAGGTGGCCAGCAGCTCTGGGTCTACTTCATCCAGGCTCTTGGGGCCGTCTTTCTTCTTGGGTGCTGCAAAATAATAGCTTTCCTGATAATCGATCGGTGGGTAGTTCACCTTGGCCCAGTCGGGCTCATCCATCTTCAGCCAGGCTGCATAGGCCTTCAGGCGCCACTCCAGCATCCACTCCGGCTCTTCCTTCTTGGCGGAAATGAAACGGATGACGTCTTCGGACAGGCCTTTTGGGGCCATATCCATATCGATATCGGTGACAAACCCGTATTTATATTCGCCCGTAACATCCTGGACTTGTTTTTGGGCTTCAGCGGTTCCGGCCATGGTGGCGGCTCCTTACGTTATCCATACTCAGTTTACTGGCGGCCTCAGGCCGTGGCGGTCTTCTTGCTCTCTTTGGCTTTCTGCTCGAAGCGGGCGGCCAGGTCGAAACTGTCCTCGGGCCCTGCAAGCGCAGACAGCTTTACGTCAAGAAGTGCGCCGCGGACGGCACTGTTTATCAGCTGCCAGCGGGGGCGCATTTGACATATGTCATCGAAGCAGCAATCGCTGGTGCCGGTCTCGGCGCAGTGCGTCAGCGAGATCGGGCCGTCGATGGCCTCGATAATGTCAGCGACCGAAATATCGTCCGCCGGGCGCGACAGGGAAAAGCCGCCCTTCAGGCCCCTGTGGGAGGTCAAAAGACCGCCTCTGCCGAGGGCATTCAGGATTTTGGCGACGGTGGGTGCCGGGATGCTGGTGGCGCTCGAGAGGTCCTGCGCGCTCAACCGGCCGTCAGCATGCGACATTTCGCACATTAACACCACGGCATAGTCTGCTAAGTTGGTTAGCCGGATCACGGCCCTATCCTTATTTTAAATCCCCGGTGTGGGGCGCCAGTTCAAATCATATCAGTAAATTCTTACCAATTTACTCTGATTTCACACATATGGGCGTGTCAGGCGGAGGAGTCAACCGATTTGCAGCGCCTTATTACGCATTTCTGACAAAATTACACCTATTTATTACGCACGCCGGGTAAAACTGTGGTTAAGACCGCCAAATTTCGCTAAACCCCGAGAGAGGGAAGCTTCATTCTGACGGACGTTTTATGGAACTTGAAGACCTGACATTGATGTTTGAAAAGGCCCACTTTATCCGGGCGTTCGAGGGCGCGCTTGCTGCGGCTTCTGATGCTGGTGAGGTGCCGGGCCTGGTGCATCTGTCGAACGGGGCAGAGATTCTGGAACTGGCGGTGGCCTCGGCGCTTGACCTGCCGAAGGACCAGGTGACCGGCTCGCATAGGAGCCACGGCATTGCGCTTTCCCTCGGCGTCGACCCGCTGGCGCTGGCCTGTGAAATCCTGGGCCGCGAGGGCGGCTTGTCTGAGGGCCTTGGCGGCACCCAGCATTTGATCGCGCCGGAAAGCGGCCTTTTGGGCTCAAACGGGATTGTTGGCGGGCAGGTGCCACTGGCGCTGGGCGCCGCGCTTTCGGCAAAGACGCTCAAGACCGGCGGTATTGCTGTCAGCTATTTCGGTGACGGGGCAGCCAACCAGGGCGCTGTGCTCGAATCGCTCAATCTCGCGGTGGTCCTGAAGCTGCCGGTTCTGTTTGTGTGCGAAAACAACGGCTTTGGCCAGTCGACCGCATCTGCCTACGCGGCGGGCGGCACCAGTCTCCTTGGTCGCGCGCGGGCTTTTGGCCTGGCCGCCGATCATGTGGACGGCACCGACCCCCTTGAGGCCACCAAGACCGCGCACCGGCTTGCCGCCTGGGTGCGGGACACCGGCTCGCCTGCGTTTCTCGAGGCCAGCGTGCCGCGTCTTTCCGGCCACTATCACGGCGACACGGAGCGTTACCGCACCACGGACGGCAGATCGACCGATCCGCTGGATCGGCTGGAGGGGATGATTCTGTCCCGCGATGTGCCTGAGGGTCTTGTTGACGGCATGAAATCCCGTGCCCACGCCGATGCCCTGGCCATTGTTGATGAGGCCACCGCTGCACCGGACGCGAGCGACACAGCCCTTGAGGCCTTCATGGCGGAGGCACAGGCATGACCCAGATGACCCTTTCCCAGGCGCTGAACCGCGCGCACCATGATGTGATGGCCGCTGACGACCATATCATTGTTATCGGCGAAGACATCCATGGCGGCAGCGGGGTGACCGGCGGGCAGGAGTTGGGCGGCGTGTTCGGTGTGACGCGCGGTTTGGCGTCCAGGTTTGGCGCCGGCCGGGTGATCGACACGCCGATTTCAGAGACCGCCTTCGTCGGCATGGCCACGGGCGCGGCGATGACCGGGCTGAAGCCGATAGTGGAGGTGATGTTCTGTGATTTCATGGGCGTCTGTTTTGACCAGATCATGAACCAGGCGGCCAAGGCGCGCTTCCTGTCGAACGGCCGGTTTGACCTGCCGCTTGTCATCCGCACCACCATGGGCGCGGGGGATGGTTCGGGCGCCATGCACAGCCAGTCCACTTTCGGCATGCTCAGCACCGTCCCGGGCCTCATGGTGGCGTGCCCCAGCTCGCCCGCGGATGCGGCGGGGCTTTTGAAGTCTGCGGTAGCGGCCAAGGGGCCGACGATATTGATGGAGCACAAGGGCCTTTATGGTCATGCGGATACGGTGGAAGATGATCTTCCTGCTGTGCCTATCGGCAAGGGACGCGTGGTACGGGAAGGCACGGACCTGACGATCATCGCGGTTTCCGCCTTCGTCCATAAGGCCGAGGCGGCGGCTGAGGCGCTCAAGAAGGACGGTATTGAGGCCGAAGTGATCGACCCGCGCACCATCAAGCCGCTTGATGAAGCGCTGATCCTTGAAAGCGTGAAAAAGACCGGGCGGCTGCTGGTGGCCAGCGAGGACGCGGCCTTCGCCGGCTTTGCCGACGCGGTGATCAGCTTTGTTACCCGTGCGGGCTTTGCGGACCTGAAGGCCGCGCCCGTGGCGGTCACCCCGCCGGACATGCCCGTGCCTTATGGCCGCAGGGCGGAGGCCAAATGGCTGCCGACGGCGGAGACGATCATCAAAGCGGCAAAGAAAATGATGGAGGCATAATCATGCGCGGAGACGCACCCCAGGAAGGCGTGAAAATCTGGGACATTGCCCTGCGGCTGTTCCACTGGGCGCTCGTGGTGGCTTTTGCCTTTTCGGCCTGGTCAGCCTTTCAGGACAAGTTCGGCATTTATGCGAACATGCACACCTACGCGGGTGTTTGCGTGCTGATTCTGGTGTGCTGGCGCATCCTGTGGGGTCTTGCCGGGTCTGAAAGCGCGCGCTATACAAGCTTTGTCCGGGGGCCGAAGGCCATCATCGGGTACCTCAAGCATGGCGACGCGGCCAAATGCCCGGGCCACAACCCGCTGGGGGCCTGGAGCGTGGTCTTGATGCTTCTTCTTCTTCTGGCGCAGGCAGTGATGGGGCTTTTTGCCACCGATGATATGTTCTTCTCCGGCCCGCTGTCGGACCAGGCGGGCGACTGGGCCGGGCGGCTGACGCGCTGGCACAAACAGACAGGCCTCGTGCTCCTCGGCCTTGCCGGGCTGCATATCCTGGTGGTGCTTTATTATACGCTGATCAAGAAGGCCGGGCTGGTCCGCGCCATGATCACCGGCACCAAACCTGCGGCCAAACGGGCGCCGAAACTGGCCTCACCGTGGCGCGCGCTCGCCATCCTTGTGCCGCTGGCTGGCACGCTCTGGCACCTGATCCTGGGTTAGGTCCGGCTTGTATTGGAAGCCATAAAAAAGGGCGCCCCAGTTGGCGCCCTTCCTGTTTTCGGTCCTGAACGTGCGTCAGTCCAGGTCGGCTTTATATTTGTCGTGGCAGCTTTTGCAGTTGGACCCAAGTTCCTTCATCGCCGGGCCGATCTGGGCCATATCGCCGCTGTTGGCGGCGGCAAGGAACGCCTGGGCATCTGTTTCCATCTTGTCGAGACGCTCGGCGAAATCGTCCCAGTTTTCCCAGATGTTGTCCTTGGCTTCGGTGAAGCCGTGCATGCCGCGGGTGTCTTTTTCAAAGCTGGCTTTGGTTTTCGAGGCTGCATCAGCCATGTCGGCCGCGATGGCCGGGAAGTCCGCCGGGCTGCCTTCTTCGCCCTTCATGATCTTGCTGATCTTGCCGAAGCCTTTGCCAAACACTTCCATCACGTCGTGGCGCACCTGCGATTCGTGAAAGCGGTCATCACCGTGGCTGAAGGCCGGCAGGGCCGTGCCCAGCATAAGGGCTGCGGTTGCAAGGCCTGTCAGGACTGTCTTGTTCATTCTGTGCTCCCAAGTATAGCGGGGCGCCCCCGGCGCCCTTCTGGTTCGTTTGTTCAAACTGTAACGCGGCGCGCGCGAAGGGCAAGCCCGGTTTGACGTCGAATTCGCAGCAGACGCCTGCCCTCGCGACAATGTGATCACAGGTGCTGAGGTGGGCATAAAGAAAAACTCGCGGGAGGAAGACCTCCTGCGAGTCGCATTATCTGATTCGGCCTGAAGCCCGGATTGGCGCCCGCGTATCCTACAGAATGGTGCGCGGCGGCTGAGGGCGCTTGTCGCGGCGTGGCGGCTGGGCCTGGTAGGCTTCCGCGCAGTGGCCAGCGCAGTAAGGCATGCCCGCTTCGGCTTGCTTGCCGCAGAAATGGAAGTCTGCGTCGCCCGGGTGACCGATTGGCCATTTGCACATGCGGTCTGTCAGGTCCAGCAGCGTAACTAGTTGTTTATCCGCCTTTTTTGCGACTTTCTTGGGTGCGGCCTTCTTCTTGTCCTTGTCGGCTTTCACCGGGGATGGACGTGATTTGAGGCCAAGGCGGTGGGCCTTGCCGATCACGGCGTTGCGGGTCACACCCTCGCCCAGTTCCTTCGCGATCTGGCTGGCGCTGAGGCCATCGTCCCAAAGTTTCTTGAGCTGATCAATGCGATCGTCCGTCCATGCCATGGTCTTTTCCCTGTATTTCTTTTTATGGGCGTCGGTGACTCCCGAGTCACCCGATTCCCTAAAGCTTATATCGCCCAACGACCCCTCTTGCCAAGGGGACAAACGACACCATATGGTGAGGCCCTCATTTTTTTATGGAGTCAGCCCATGGAATCCACCACAGCCAGTATCGCCCCCAAGGACGCTCAGGACAGCTATCCGGAACTGGGGAGCCGCACCATTGGTGCCGTCAACTGGGTGGGGCTGTGGACGCTCTATGCGCGCGAATCGCGCCGCTTCATGAAAGTGTGGGCGCAGACGCTGGCGGCACCTGCCGTCACCACCATCCTTTTCATGATCATTTTCACGCTGGCCTTGGGCGGTCGGGGCCGCATGGTGGCGGATATGCCCTATGCCCAGTTCCTGGCGCCGGGCCTGATTGTGATGGCCATCCTGCAGAATGCGTTCGCCAACACGTCCTCATCGATCCTGATTGCCAAGGTGCAGGGCAATATTGTCGACACATTGATGCCGCCCTTGTCTGCCCTTGAGCTGACGCTCGGGTTCGTCGGTGGCGGGGTGACGCGCGGGCTGCTGGTGGGCCTTTCCGTGGGCACTGCCTTCTGGGCCATGCCGGGTGTCACCATGACCATCGAGCACCTCTGGGCCGTGGCCTATTTCGCGCTGGCGGCCAGTGTGATGCTGTCGCTTGTTGGCGTGCTGACCGGCGTGTGGGCGGAAAAGTTCGACCATTCAGCCGCCATCACCAATTTTGTGATCGCGCCCCTCAGCCTTCTCTCGGGCACCTTCTATTCCATCGAACGGCTGTCGACCGGCTGGCAGGTGTTCAGCCAGTTGAACCCCTTCTTCTATATGATCGACGGCGTGCGCTACGGCTTTATCGGCCGGGGCGACAGTGACCTGATGACCGGCATCATCTACACGCTCGTGCTCAACATCATCCTGACGCTGTGGGTTTACCGGGTGTTCAAGACCGGCTACCGCCTGAAGGCCTGAGTAGGATTTTTTTATGATTAAAACCATCTAGGATTTTTTTATGATTAAAACCATCAACGAGACTGAAGCGAAGCATTTGAAGGACAAATATTCGTTTCACTCGAAGAACATCATGATGTCCCAGTGGATCGATTTCGAACCCGGTGTTTTGTTTGGCGATCAATGTATGATCAATACTGTGCAGATCGGGAAATACAGCTCTGCCAGCCCGGGGACTGAGCTGATCAATGTTGAGATGGGGCGCTATACGTCCGTTGGGCATGCAGTGAAGATCGGCATGTCCCAACATCCGCTCGATTGGCTGACCACAAACGCTTTCACCTACCGGTACAAGAAGTTTGGCGGCAAATTCAACGATGCCGGTCGCACCTATGCCAGCTTCCCTGACAAGACGGTGATTGGCAATGACGCCTGGATCGGCGCAAAGGCTGTGATTACTGGCGGAATCACCATCGGCAACGGCGCTGTCGTGGCGGCGGGATCGGTGGTGACGAAGGATGTGCCCGACTATGCCATTGTGGGCGGCAATCCGGCCCGTATCATTCGCTATCGGTTTGATGAGAAGCTTTGTCAGCGCCTGTCGGAGAGCGCCTGGTGGGACTATGATCTTTACGATGAAACCGACACCAAAAGCATCCCGTTCGAGAACCCGGAGGAAGCCCTGGACCTGATCGCCAGCCGTGCCGAATCCGGCGAGATCGCCAAAGTAGACGGGACGCTCTACCGCTTGCAGGTAAAGCAGAACGATCAGGAAAAATTGGTGCTGGTCTGTCGCGAGAAGAAGCCGGAAGCAGGCGGCCGCCAGGACTGACAGGCCAAGGCGCCGGATGACGCCATGATCCGTGGGCGGTAAGGGGCTGCCCCGGCACCCGCATCCGTGGCTGCGGCCTGATCCCCCAACGATTATTCCCAGAATACAAACTGACTTCGTCTTTTATGCAAGTGGGGCCGCCTGGCCCTCTGCGAAACTTATCGGGAAGGGTTTCCTGCAACGTTTTCCCATGCAGGAAAGTCTTTCCAAACGGGGGACCGGTTCAGCCGGTTCCCCCTTTTTTTGTTCGAGCGTCAAATCAAGGCCGCCAATTCAATCCGTCACCCTGAACTTGTTTCAGGGTCCATCCTGGGAATGGTGATGCGGGCAGATAAAGTTTGTGGATGCTGTTTGCGAAGCAGGCGGCACGCCAAACGAGGTCAGCATGACGGCGATACATATTTGATTCATGGTGGCTGTATGGACCAGGTGGGTGATTGAAGGGGGCTTTCCTTTACCAACCATTCTGCCTGTAAACTATTGTTATATGGTCAAAATCCCCGGTTTTCGGGGCTTTTTTTCCTTTATTGCCCGACCGTTCGAATTTCTTAACTATTTTATTCCTAAAACAATTCCGCCCTTCGTCATGGAGGGTGTCGGCGGGCAGATGGGTGCTTGCTGATTGGTTAAAAATAACATCGGCGCAAAGTGCCGAACCAGGGAGGTATTCATATGATATCCAAGAAAACATTGTTGCTGAGCTCATCGGTCGCTGCGCTTATGGGCGCGACAGCGGGCACGGCAATCGCCCAAGACAGCGATTTCACTTTTGAAGAAATCGTTGTGACGGCAACCAAGCGTGCGTCCTCTATTCAGGATGTGCCTTTCTCGATCAACGCCATGAGCGAAACCGACATCAAGCGTGCGGGCGCCAACAATCTGGAAGACCTGGCGCGCAATGTCGCTGGCCTGCAGATCCAGAACCTGGGCCCCGGCCAAAGCCAGGTTGCCATCCGCGGCGTGTCCGCCGGCCAGATCGTGCGCGACCAGCCGGGCGTGAAAGAACAAGTCGGCGTTTACCTGGACGAATCCGTGATCTCGCTTTCCCTGTTCACGCCAGACCTGGACCTTTATGACCTGAACCGCGTTGAAACGCTGCGTGGCCCACAGGGTACGCTGTTCGGTTCCGGTTCCATCGGCGGTACCATCCGTTACATCACCAACCAGCCAAGCTTCGACGGCATCGCAGGCAGCTTTGAAGCAGACCTCAACACCGTCAAGGATGGTGGCACCGGCGGCAGCCTGAAGGGCATGATCAACGTGCCGCTCAGCGACACCATCGCTGTGCGCGCTGTGGCCTACCACACGGAATATGGCGGCTTTATCGACGCCATCCGTGAAGGCGGCTCGATCGACAAGAACGTTAACAGCGGCAACCGTACTGGCGGCCGTTTCGCGCTGACGTTCAAGCCATCCGATAGCGTCACCTTCACGCCGCGCATTGTGTATCAGGAAATCGACATGAACGGTTTCAACCGGCAGGAAGTGTTCAACCTCTATGCCAATCCGTTCACTGACGCGTCCGTGGCCGGTGGCCGCGCGCCGGTAACCTTTGACGAGCGCCAGCAGTTCCTGCTGCTCGACGAAGCGTTCGAAGACCAGACCATGATCGCCGATGCCACGCTTGAGATCAGCCTCGACGGTGTCGATATCACGTCTGTGACCAGCTACACCGACCGTGACATTCTGGTTTCCCGCGATGCGTCCGCACTCACGGGCAGTGTGTCTGTTGACCTTGGCTATCCGGATGAAGCTGTGATGCTGCCATCGAACCTGCGCGACACCACCAAGGTGGAAAGCTTCACGCAGGAACTGCGCCTGTCGTCAAACGGTGACGGACCGCTGCAGTGGGTTGTGGGTGCCTTCTATTCCGACACCGACCGTTTCTACAAACAGTTCCTGCCGACGCCAGGCTATGACGCCTACACCGACGCGGTTCTGGGCGATGGCACGGCTGCGGCGACTTCGATGGGTGTTGGCCCGGTCGATTCGCCTTTCTATTCGGAGCTGCCCTACTCGATCGAGCAGATCTCCCTCTTTGGTGAGCTGACCTATGACATCACCGACCGCCTGCAGGTAACAGCCGGGGGCCGTTACTATGACTATAGCGAAGAGCGCTATGTGACCCAGGTTGGCCTGTTCGGTAACGGCGTCGTTGACCAGCTTGACGAGACCTCCGCGAACGGTTTCACGCCGCGCGTTCTGGCGCGCTATGACGTCTCAGACGACGTGACGGTGAACGCGCAAATCTCCAAGGGCTTCCGCCTGGGCGGTGTGAACGATCCGCTCAATACCGCGCTCTGTAACGCGTCTGACCTCGAAATCTTTGGTGGTTTCCAGGACTATGGCGACGAGACACTGTGGAACTATGAAGCGGGCATCAAGGTGAACAAGCGCAAGGTGTCCTTCAACGCCGCCGCTTTCTACACCGACATCTCGAACCTGCAGGTCACGCTGGATGCGGGCTCCTGTTCGTCGCGGATTTCCTTCAACGTGCCGAAAGCCCACACCATGGGCCTCGAGGCAGAGTTCAAGGCGCGCCCGACCGACAATTTTGAGGTGACGTTCGCAGGCAGCCTGATCGAATCCGAGTTTGATTCGACCGTGATCGACAGCACAGACGCGGTACTTGGCGGCGTGCGCGACGGCAACCGCCTGCCTTCAGTGCCGAAGTTCCAGTTTGGCTCCACGGCAACTTACTTCTTCCCGGCAGACTTTATCGCTGACGGTGCTGAAGCTTACTTCTCCGCCACCTTCCAGCATCGCGGCAGCATCTTCACGCAGCCGTCCGACCAGGAAGCCGGCGCGGGCACCTTCACGTCCGGCCTGCCGTTTGGCGGTGCGTCGGGCACCGACACCACGGTTCTGGACCTGGAGCTTGATAGCTTCCAGACCATGAACCTGTCGTTCGGTGTTGAAATGGAGAAGTGGGACGTTGTGGCCTACATCAACAATGTGTTTGACGAGAATGCGAACCTGTCGTTCGACCGCGAGCGCGGCGGCCGGGCCCGCCTTGGTTTCCGGACCAACGAGCCACGCACCATCGGTGTGAAATTCCGCACCCGCTTCTAAGACACTCAGAGACTCCGGGAAGGGTTTCCTGCAACGTTTTCCCATGCAGGAAACCCTTCCCGACCAGGGGAGCCGGCCAGTCCGGTTCCCCTTTTTTTATTGTATTGGTGTGGGGTAGGGGGTGTATTCAAAGAAATGTCCGATACCAAAAAAGGGGCTGTTGGCTACTGCGGATATGAGGAATGGGCAGCAAGGGGTTGGATGTTGCAGCAATCACAGAATGAAAAACTGGAATACGGGAAGCGAAAAGCCGGCGTGAAGCGCGCCGGGTTTGAGGCCAAAGAGCGGGAAATTTTCGTCGATGAAGATAAGCCGTCAACCACTGCACCGTGGCTTGAGTCATCAAAGCTGCTGCTCACCCTGTTGGGTAAGGCCATCAACCCGCTGAACTGGAAAAAAATATATCAGGCAATCTATTGGACCTGGCTCAAGACGACCAATCAGTATGAAAAATTGCTGGGGGTTTGGGATGCGAAATCGCCTGAAGAACCTTCCGTAAAAATATTCGTGTCGCTGCAGAAGGTAGATTGTTTGATCCAGCTTGGAAGGCATCCTGAAGCGATGAATTCCTTGAAAGGATTGGCCGCAGAAATCGATGCCTGTGAGAGCGACGATGCATGGAAGGAAGAGAAGCACCGAAAGGTGAAGTTCTACTGGAAAACAATTCAAGGCCTTGCCGCTCTGCCACATAAGGAAGCGGGTTGATGAGGCGCTTCACTGAATCAATTCCTACAAACACTTTTTGTAATTGGTGATTGAAAGAATTTTCAGTCAGCAACTTATCTCCCCTAATTCAACAGAACTTCCCGTATAGCCCAGTTTTTTTCGTGTTTCCTGCGGTGCGCTGCCATTGACTTGGCCGTGCCATGGGGGCATCCTTCGTGCCAATCAGGCCGGGGCGCGGGGGCACTCCGGCTAATAGCATTTAAATGATCGAGAAAAAGTCCTTCGGCGTTGCCTCAGTGTCCTTTTCCTCGGGGAATTAATGAAAAACTGGTCCTCGAAGCGGTTCATTGGCCCAGTTTTAAACGATTGCTCAGGCAATCCGGCAGTGCGGATTGCCAGGAAGAAATTTGACGGCAAGGCGAAGAGCCGCCTCAAGCCTTGTCGTCGCCGTATGGTAGCTGAAGGAAAGTACACTGAGCGCAAGCGAGGGACTTTTCTTCAATTGAACAGAGCCTCACAAGAGGCCGGATGGAGAGAAGACGTGATTAGCCCATTGATGCCTACATACGCCCGTATCCCTGTCGCTTTCGAGCGCGGCGAGGGCATGTATCTCTATGATACCGACGGCAAGAAATATCTGGATTTTTATTCCGGTATCGGCGTGATGTGCCTGGGACACAGCCACCCGACGCTGGTGAAAGCCATCCAGGACCAGGCGGCCAAGCTGTGGCACACGGCCAACACCTATGAAATCCCGCTGGGGACCAAGCTGGCGCAGCGCCTGTGCGACGCCTCGTTTGCCGACACCATGTTCTTCACCAACTCGGGCGCGGAAGCCATCGAATGCGCCATCAAGATGGTGCGCAAGTATCATTATGACAAAGGCAATGCGGGCAAATACCGCCTGGTGACCATGTCGAACGCTTTCCACGGCCGCACGCTGGCGGGCATCGCCGCCGCGGGCCAGGAAAAACTGACGAAGGGCTTCGAGCCCCTGCCGGACGGCTTTGACGTGGTGCCGTTTGGCGACATTGAAGCGGTGAAGGCGGCCATTGGCCCCGAGACCGGCGGCATCATGGTTGAGCCCGTGCAGGGCGAAGGCGGCATCCGCCCGCTCAGTAAAGACCAGATGCAGGCGCTCAGGGACCTGTGTGACGAAAACGGCCTCCTTTTGGTGCTGGATGAAATCCAGTGCGGCATGGGCCGGACCGGCAAGCTGTTTGCCCACGAATGGTCTGAGGTGAAGCCGGATATCGTCACGGCGGCCAAGGGCATCGGCGGCGGTTTCCCGCTGGGCGCATGCCTCGCGACCGAAGAAGCGGCCTCCGGCATGACCGTTGGCACCCACGGCAGCACCTATGGCGGCAACCCGCTGGCGATGGCTGTCGGCAACGCGGTGCTGGACGAAATGCTGGCGCCCGGCTTCCTTGAGCGCGTGCGCGACATGGGCGACAAGCTGCAGGCCCGCCTGGGCGCACTGCAGCAGCGCCACGGTGATTTTATTTCTGAAGTGCGCGGCATGGGCCTGATGGCCGGTATCCGCCTGCCGGAAGTCCCAACCCGTAATGCGGTGGTGGACATGATCGGCCGCGGCATGCTGCCGGCTGTGGCGGGCGACATGGTCATGCGCATGCTGCCGCCGCTGATCATTGAAGACGAACATCTGGACGAGGCCATGGACAATCTGGACGCGGCCATGAACGACTGGCGGAAAAACGGCATTCCCGGCAAATAGCCGCCAGCAAACTTGTGTGAAGAGGAAAAGGTGAGATGACGAAGACACCCAACAGCCATTTTATTGACCTGAAGGATATCCCTGCAGAAACCCTGCGGCACATCCTGGACACGGCCAAGGAATGGAAAGAGGCGCGACGTCATCTCCCCAAAGGTGCTGTGGACGAAGGCGCGCCGCTCGCCGGCCACGCGCTCGCCATGATTTTTGAGAAATCCTCCACCCGCACGCGCATCAGTTTCGAGATGGCGATGCACCAGCTGGGCGGCAAGGCCGTCGTGTTGCAGGGCGGCAGTATGCAGCTGGGGCGCGGCGAAACCATCGGCGACACCGCCCGGGTGGTAAGCCGCTATGTGGACGCCATCATGATCCGCGCCAACACGCACGAAGCTGTGCAAGAACTGGCAGAAGAGGGCGATGTGCCGGTGATCAACGCGCTCACAGACCGCTCGCACCCATGCCAGATCATGGCCGATATCATGACCATCGAGGAACACCTGGGCCCGATCAAGGGCAAGAAGCTGGCGTGGGTCGGCGACGGCAACAATGTGGCCACGTCGCTCATTGAAGCGGCGGTGAAGTTCGACTTCACGCTGATGCTGGGCTGCCCGGAAAACTTTGCGCCCTATGACGACGTGCTCGAATGGGCTGAACAGCAGGGCGGCGATGTGCATGTGGTCACCGACGCCGAGGCCGCCGTGTGGGACGCCGACGCCGTGTTTACAGACACCTGGGTGTCGATGGGCGATGACCGTACCGGCAGCCGCGTGCGCGCGCTGGAGCCCTTCCAGGTCAACCGGGCGCTGATGGAAAAGGCGGCCGACGAGGCCGTGTTTTTGCACTGCCTGCCCGCGCACCGCGGCGAAGAGGTCACCAACAATGTGATGGATGGCCCCCAGAGCGTGGTGTGGGACGAGGCGGAAAACCGCCTGCACGCCCAGAAGGCAATCCTTGCTTGGTGCCTCGGAAAGATATAAAAGCGCCCCGAACGGGCCCCTTGGGGCCCAAAGGCCTTTTAGTTGAGTATGGAAAGCGTTCCCATGAACGACACCCCGATTGTTGTCAAAGACCCGGCAGGCAGCCGGGACAATGAAATCCGCCCCTTTGCCATTGAAGGCATGGATGTGCGCGGCCGCGCCGTGCGGCTGGGCACGGTGGTGGACCAGATCCTGAAGGCACACGACTATCCCGAGCCTGTGGCGAAGATTTTGGGCGAGATGCTCACGCTCACCGCCATGCTGGGGTCCATGCTCAAATTCAACGGTATCGTGACGATCCAGACCAAATCCGGCGGTCCGGTGCCGATGATGGTGGCGGACTATGAGCTTCGGGATGACGGCGTCGGTCGCCTGCGCGGCTATGCGGACATCAACGCCGAGGTCATGGCCCAGTACGGCAAGAACCCCAGCTTCCACGGCCTGATCGGCTCCAAGAACGGCTATCTGGCGCTCACCATCGACCAGGGCGACGACATGGAGCGCTATCAGGGCATCGTTGAGCTGAAGGGCGAGACGCTTTCGGAAGTGGCGCGCAATTATTTTGAAAACAGCGAACAGACGCCCACGGAAATCCGCCTCAGGTGCGACCATGACCCGGTGACCAACCATTGGCGCGCCGGCGGCATCATGGTGCAGCATCTGGCACGCGGCGAGTCGGGACGCGAGCGTATCCTTGAGCGCAACACAGAGGAAGAGTGGAACCGCGCCAGCGTGCTGATGCACAGCGTCAAGACCGAAGAGCTTCTCGACCCGCAGCTGACGCTTGACCAGCTGCTGTACCGCCTGTTCAACGAGGACGGCGTGCGCGTGTTCGACAGCGTGGCGCTGGTTCACGCCTGCCGCTGCAGCCGCGACCGCTTGCTTACCGTGATCAGCCAGTTCTCGGACGACGATGTGGATCACATGACGGTGGACGGCAAGATCAGCGTCAATTGCCAGTTCTGCAACTCCACCTACGATTTCACGCCCGATGAGGCGCGCGCGGCGGCCGAGGAAGCCAAGGCCTGAGGCAGGCAATGACTTCAGAAATCTCGAAACAGGCGTGCCGCCATGGCGCGCCTTTTTTGTTTCTCCATCTTTTTGCCCTCATTGGGTGGCACAAGGGGTCGGTGTGGACGTTAATTTCAGGGAGGTCTTTGTGCGTGCACTGCTGATGTTTCTGGTTCTTCTTTTTGCTGTTTCGGGCGCCCATGCGGACGGCACGCCGGACGACGATAGCGTGCGCATCCGGCCGCTGACAAACGGTGTGTGGCTGCATGTCTCAAGCCACACGTTCGAGGACGGTTCGCGCTATACCTCCAACGGGCTGATCGTGCGCGAACGCGGGCACCTGGTGCTGGTTGACAGCGCCTGGGGCGACGCGGCCACAGCCACCCTTCTGGATGAAATCGAAGCCGCCATCGGCCTCAAGGTCACCATGGCAGTGGCCACCCACTCCCACGCGGACCGTGCGGCAGGCGCTGCAGTGATGCGCGAACGCGGCATCCGTTTCTATGCCTCTCCGAAAACCCGCCAGTTGATGATCGCCCGCGGTGAGATCCCGCCGGAATATGAATTGGATATCGCGGCAGAGGCCGGCGCGACAACCACCCTCGGGCCGCTGGAGATCATGTATCCCGGCGCGGCCCACACCACCGATAATCTCATGGTATGGCTGAAGCAGCAGAAGCTTTTGTTCGGCGGCTGCGCGGTACGTGAAGCTTCAGCCCGGGGCATCGGCTATTATAAGGAAGGTGATCCGGCGGGTTGGGGTAATGCCATGGCGCTTGCAAAGGACCGTTACGGAAACGTAATAATTGTTGTTCCCGGCCACGGCGCGGTAGGTGACGCCAGCCTGCTGGACCATACAGCGGCCCTGGTATCGGACCATCTGGCAGACCAATAAGGCGCGCCTAGTCCCGCCAGAAGTGCGGGTCAAACAGCATGATCAGGGTGAAAATCTCCAGCCGCCCCAGAATCATGGCGAATGAGAGTAGCCATTTGGCGGCGTCGGGCAGGCTTTTAAAATTGCCCGAGGGGCCAATGATCTCGCCGAAGCCGGGGCCCACATTGGTGATGGCCGTGGTGGCCGCCGACAATGCTGTGGCAAAATCGATATCCATCATCGCCAGCATGAGGGTGACGATGGCGATCGAGGCAAAGAAGGCCGCGAGGAACGCCAACACCGACAGGGGCAGGTCTGTGGGCATGCGCGCGCCGTGATAGTTCAGGATCACCACCCGGTTGGGGCTGTTGAGCCTGAGGAGCTGTTCCCGAAGCGTGATCCACAGCACCTGGAAGCGGTATATCTTGATCGCGCCGGAGGTGGAGCCCGCGCAGCCGCCCGCGAATGTCAGCAGGAAAAAGCCCGCCACAGCGCCCGTGCCCCACAGCGTATAGTCCTCAGACGCAAACCCTGTGGTGGTGACGATGGAGACAATATTGAAAGCCGCCGCGGTCAAGGCTTCGAAGAAGTCCCAGCCCCTGTCCGCCATCAGCATGATGGTGGCGCCCAAAATCCCCACAGCCAGGAACTTCAGGAAGGCGTTGATCTGCGGATCGCTGGCGAAGGCGTGCTTGCGGCCCCGGGCGAATTTGATGAAGGCGATAAAGGGAATGCTGCCGGCAATCATGAACAGGATGCCAACCCACTGGCTGGCCATGCCGAAGTGGCCGAAGGAATCGTCATGTGTGCTGAAGCCGCCGGTCGCGACCGTTGCCAAGGCATGGTTGACCGCGTCAAAGAAGCTCATGCCGGTCAGCAGGTATCCCAGTGTGCAGGCTACTGTCAGGGCCACATAGACACCGGTGATCCATTTCACCAGTTCGGTGGATTTGGGGATGATTTTTTCAGACTTGTCGCTGCTTTCGGTGCGGAACAGCTGCATCCCGCCGATGCGCAGGAACGGCAGCATGATGATGGCCATCACCACAATGCCAATGCCGCCGATCCAGTTCAGGAGCGACCGCCACAGCAGAATGCCGGGCAGCACGGTGTCCAGGTTGGAGATGACGGTGGAGCCGGTTGTCGTGATGCCCGATACGGTCTCGAACACCGCGTCGGTATAGCTGAGGTCGGCGTCATGCGGCAGGCCCATGCCAATGAGCGGCAGCGCCGCAAACACCGGCAGCACCAGCCAGGTGGCGGCGGTCAGCAGGAAGGCCTGCTTGATGTCCAGGCTGAAGGGCGCGTTGTCGCGCGTGGCCAGCACCAGCGCCAGGCCCATGAAGCCGGTGAAGGCAGCAGAAAAAAGAAATTCGTAAGGGGTGGAGCCCGCCATCTTGGCTTCCACCACGGCAGGGACCATCATGAAGACGGCCAGCGCCACCAGAAGGAGCCCAATAACCTGGACGATTGGGCGAGCGTCGATGCGGAAAGTCATGGTCTTGGTTGCCCTTGGCGGCTCAGGCGGGGCACAGGTCCCTTACAAGCCGTTCCGCAGGCTTCTTCCTTTGCTTGTCTGGCTGATCTTATTCATCAGGCCGTATCCTGCCGGACGCTAGAAACACCGGGCCCCCAAGTCAAGCTTCTCGCGCGCGCCTAAAACTCATACGTCAGTTCAACACCGTAGCTTCGCGGCACGGTCTGCGCTTCCACGATGGTGCCGAAAAAGTCCCTGAGGCTGGCGGCGGTGCCGCCGTCGCCAAAGCCGTTCTGCAGCCAAAAGGCAGCCGTCCAGCCGTCAGCCGGGCTGCCGACTCCCAGTTTGGCATTGAGCTGCGACCGGCTTGATATCTGCCCGAATGGCACGCTGCCACCACCCAGCAAGGGTTGCTCGGTGATATTGTCGGGCGTGACGAAATAGCTGTCGGCGAAGGAAGCGTTCAGATTGATAAAGCCCATGAGGCTGTCGCTGATCGGGCGCTCGTACGCCAGGGCGATGCTGGCCTCCACATCAGGGGCCTCAAGCTTGTTGCCGGACACGTCCGTCGCCCCCACGCCGCCATCGACGAACTGGCGGTATTTTGCGTCCAGCAGCGCCAGCGATGTGGTGAGAGAAAGGCCGTCGGTGGGCCGGGCGGTCAGCTCAAGTTCCAGGCCCTTGGTGCGCACCTTGGCAGCGTTTGAGATCACGATGATTGTGCTGCCGCCGCCCTGGTCCAGGAACTGGTTCACCTGGAAGTTCGTATAGTCCACCCAGAAGGCAGTGGCGCTGAACCAGGCCATGCCGTCCCACAGGCTGCCCTTGATGCCGGCTTCATAGCTGCGGGCGCTCTCTTTTTCGAACTCCAGCTGGTCCGGGAAAATGGCGGCGCTGACATAGTCCAGGTTATAGCCGCCGCTCTTGAAGCCCTCACCATACCGCAGGAACGCGGTGATGGCGTCGGTTGGCGCGTAGCTGAGGCTGAACGTGGGGGAGACGTCTGTGTCATGGCGGCTGTCCTTGAGCGTGCCGGTGGCCAGCTGGAATGCCGGCGCGCCGGTTGTGTCGACGCTCCAGTCCACGCTTTTCCCGTCACGCGACCACCTGAGCCCGGCTGACAGGGTAAGCGCGTCGCTGAGGCGGTAATCAAAGCTGGCATAAAGCCCCCAGGCTTCCGTGTCCACACGGCCGACACTGGTCATGTCCGCGCCTTCAGCAGCCCCCAGAATGAAGGCCGCAGCGCCGCCAATGGCGTGCCGGTCGGTCTCGCCTTTCTGGTCCAGATAGGTGACCCCGAGCACATAGCCCAACCGGTTGCCGTCGTCCGGCGACGTCAGCCTGAGTTCCTGGGAAAAGTGGCCATAGTCTTCGGCGTAATCCACATAGAGGATATCGATACTCGTATAGTCGGTATCATAGTGATGCGCGGCGTCGGTGGCCCTCAGTCCCGTCAGGGACTTGAGCTCCATGCCGCCTTCAAAGGTCCAGGCCATGCTGAGGCCGGCGCCCTTGGTGATCACTTTCTGGGTTGGCGCGACGTTGAAATCCACTTCGAACGGGGCAGGTGCCACTGTGTCGGGGAAGATGCCGAAGGTGTCCGAATTGGGGTCGCCTACCAGCATGGCTTCGTCGATTTCATTACGGTCCAGGCTCAGGTGTGCCTCAAACCGGTCGCTGGGGCGATAGAGCATCTGGGCGCGCAGGCTGTTGCGGTTACGGTTGTCGATTTTCGAACCGTCAAAGAGGTTGGTGGTCAGGCCGTCGCGCTTATGGAGGCTGCCGGAGAGGCTGGCGAACAGTGTGTCCGACAGCGGTATATTGAGGCTGCCCTCAAGGGTGCGGGTGTCGAACCGGCCATAGCGTGCCAGCGCTCTGCCTGACACCTCTGGCCCAGGTTTGGCGCTGATCAGGGTCACGGCGCCCGCGATGGCGTTGCGGCCAAAAAACGTGCCTTGCGGCCCGCGCATCACTTCCACCTGCGCCACGTCCAGCAGTGACTGGTTCAAGCCGTAAGACGGCCCCAGATAGATGCCGTCCAGATAGAGGCCCACGCGTTCGTCAAAGCCGATGTTGCGGCTGTAGGTGCCCACGCCGCGCAGCGACACAGTGTTATTGTAGGCAAACTGGGCGGCGGTCCTGAGGTTGGGCACAGCCAGTTCCAGGTCTTCCAGGGATGTTAGGGTCCAGTCTTCAATGGTGGCTGCACCCACCACACTGATGGATACGGGCGTGTCTGTCAGTGTCTGTTCCCGCTTGCGCGCATGTACCATGATCTCTTCAACCGGGCCTTCCACTTCCATACCTGTGGCCGGGGCCGACAGGGCAGGAACCAGAGCTGAGCCAAGCAGCATTGGCAGATAGGTGCGGCGGATACGTGGCACGGCAATGACCCCTAGCGTGAGAACTACCCCTCATTTAGGGCGGTTCACTATAGGAAAAAGCCCCTAAGGCCGCAAACTTTATACATATTATCCGGGAATGGGAGGAAATGTCTGGTTGAGTGGGCTGTGGCTGTTGTCGCTATGCAGTGCCCGCGCTAACGCCGCTGTTTTCGGCCGCGATCTGCCTTAGGCCGCTCAACACGGTGCCGATCAGGGCGCTGTCATGGTCTTCCGGGAAGGCGGCATAGACCGGATAGGTGAAGGTAGGGGCGTCAGGTACACGCATCAGGCTGCCAGCCGCGATATAGGGGGCCGCAATGCGCATGGGAAAATAGCCTGCTGCCGCATTGTTCAGGAGGAACGAGATCCCCAGTGATCCCACATTCAAATTCAGGTGCGGTGTGACGGCATCGGGAAAATTGAGCGCATGGTCGGCTTCAAACTCGGGCCCCCAATCTACATAGACATATTCGGCCTCGCCCAACCCGCCCGGGTCATCGGGCCTATTGCTGCTGACCAGCACCAGCTGTTCTTCGAAAATCTGGCGGATTTCCGTGCCCGGGCGCGCTTCGGGCCGGTAGAGCACCACAAGGTCAAGCGTGTCGTCCACCAGTTGCTGCATAAGCTGGCTGGAGGAAGCGATCATCTGGGCGCGGATGGCAACCTCAGAAGCGTTCTGGCGCATCCAGGGCAGCCAGTGCAGCAGGAAACCGTCCCACAGGCTGGGCTGGCCGCCGATGGTCAGCAGCTTCTGTTGGCCTTCCGGGAGCGCGAGCGACAGTTTCGCCTGGTCCCACTGGCGCTGGATGGCGCGGGCATGACGGGCGAAGGCAAGGCCCGCGCGCGTGGGCACGGCGCCCGTTTTGTTGCGGGTGAACAGTTCCTGCCCCAGCATTTGCTCCAGCGCCTTGATGCGGCTGCTGACAGTCGACTGGGCCACATTCACCCGGTCAGCGGCGCCCAGGAAGGTGCCGGTTTCCAGAACCGCCAGGAAGGTTCGCGCCTGGGTGATGTCCATGGGTTTCTCCATGTATCGAATTATTCGATATCAACTATCTGATTTATCCGCTTTTCAAATGAAAAGAGCAAGCGCAGAACGACAAATATGAGTGTCCTTTCCGGGGAATAGCCCCATCGGGAGAACGGAAATGAGTCGGTCTGGATTTTTTGATGACGAACTGGGGCTGGACGACGATCCCAGCTACAGCGATCAGTATGACGACGAATGGCCCATCGATGAAGCAACGCTCAAAGCTGCGCTGCAGCGGGGACGCACGATGAGCCAGATTGCCCAGAAATATGATGTCAGTGTGGGCGAAGTTGCCGACCTGATTGACATGTACGACCTGGACCATTGAAGCCATGACACCCCGCGGCGATATCGGCCTTGCGCCCCCTCTTGCTGCCAGAGAAACGGTTGTTACCCTGCCGGACTTCCTGAGCGCGGAGGAATGCGCGCGCCTGACCGCTTTCGGGGAATCCGAAGGCATGGCGCCGGGTCGCCTGACCGGTGGGGTCATGGTTTCCGGCATCCGGTCCGCCAGCACCCTGTGGCTCGATGATGACACACTCCTCTGGTTCACCGACCGTATGATCGAAGGCCTGGCGCTCCTCAACCGGCGCTGGTTCGATTTCGCCCTGATGGGCTTCGATGAAGGCTTCCAGCTGCTGCGCTATGACGGGGCGGCAGAAAGCGGCGATTTCTATGACTGGCATATCGATATCGGCCGCAAGGGCCTGAACGCCAGTCGCAAGCTCAGCCTTGTGCTGCAGCTTTCAGACCCCGCTGACTATGAAGGCGGCACGCTTGAGGTGAATGCGGACGGCACACCGGCGGCGCAACCGCTTGCGCGCGGGTCCCTGACGGCCTTCCCGAGCTATGTGCTGCACCGGGTCGCACCTGTAACCAGTGGGCGGCGCTATTCCCTTGCCGCCTGGGCGCACGGCCCGGCCTTCCGCTGAGGTTCTTTCAGCCGTCAGGTTGCTTGTTTTTCAGGATCAATTGTAGCAAGAGGGGCGTCAGCGCGGTGGTCAGCACGCTGACCAGCACCAGCGCCGACAACAGCGGCCCGCCTGCCGGGTTTTCCCCGGTTCCGTTAAAGACCCCAGCGTCAACGGCAATGCCCACCACCACAAGCCCAACCACCCCGCGCGCGGCCATGCCTGTGCCGATGGTCAGCGCATCCCGGACACCAAAGCCCAGTGCCAGCGCCGGCAGCCCGGCACCGGCAATTTTGCTGAGAAGCGCGAAGGCCAGCAGACCGGCGAGAATCCACGGCATGTCGGCCGCCGCGCCGATATCCACATAAAGGCCCATGGACAGGAAAAACAGCGGCCCCAGCACGCCCTGCACCATTGTGGTCACCAGGGCCATGATCTCGGTATAGCTGCGGGCGCCAACACGGTATTTTTCAAAATACAGACCGGCCATAAAGGCCCCGACAACCCAGTGCAGGGACATGGCCTCCGCCAGCCAGCCATAGCCGAGTGCGGCAGTCACCAGCGCGCTGAACTCAATGGCCGACGCCTTCAGGAGCTTCAGGCCTTTCTGCACCCGGGGATAGACATGCACCCCAAGTAGCACCGTGACCGCGAAAAAGGCTGCAACCTTCAGCGCCATCACCCCAAGGTCCGCCAGACCCGGCAGGCCGCCGGTTTCGACAATGGCCAGCAGAAGCGCGATCAGCACCAGACCGATGATGTCATCGAACAGGGCGGCTGTGACGATCATCTCGCCGGCTGCCCCCCGGAGCATGTTGAAGTCTGTCAGCACCTTCACCACCACCGGCAGCGCCGTGATCGACAGCACCACGCCTGTCACAAGGGCCTGGCTGTCATGTTCCGGCCCGGCCGGCAGGAAAGTCCAGGCCAGCCAGGCGCCGCCCACCAGCGGTAGCAGGACGCCCCCTAGCGCAATCCAGAGGGCCTTGCCGGACGCCTGGGCAATCTCGCGCGGTTCCAGTTCGATCCCGGCCAGCAGGACGAGGAAAAAGACCGCGATATCGGCAGCCGCAGCGAGGGAATCATCCTTGATGATGGTCGGCAGGACAGGGAAGGTGTCTCCGAACTGGCTGGCTGCCAGCGCCACCAGCACACCTGCGGCCATTTCGCCCACGGACACCGGCAGGCGTGCGCGGTCGGCAAGGTGTCCGCCCAAGCGGGCCAACAGCAGAAACAGAAAAAGCGCGAGCATCATGTTCATGATGTCATCATGGCGGCAATTGCCCTTGAAGACCAGCCATCAAGAATGGGCGCCATAGGGAAAAGCCAGCGACATAAAGCCGCTGGCTGATGGATTGGTGGGCTAGAGCGTGAGGGTCATGCTGGCCAGGTCCCCGGTATCAAGGCCTATGAGGAACACACTCTGGCCGTTCCCCAGGTCGATCAGCAAGCCAGCCTGGCCGTTCTGCGTGGTATCACTGGCGGCCGCCTGTACGTCGGCCAGGGCGTCAAAGCCTGCGCCGCTATATTGCAGGTCCAGGCTGTCGTTCGCCAGCTCGAAGTCGCTGATGGTGTCGTTGCCCGAAGCGGCGCCGAAGATGAAGACATCCTCGCCCGATCCGCCCGACAGCACATCGTCGCCCGCGCCAGCCCACAGCGTATCATCGCCGGTGCCGCCCATGACAGTATCGCTGCCTTCGCCGTTATAGAGCATGTCGTCGCCCGTTCCGCCATCGACCGTGTCGTCGCCGAACCGGCCCCACAGGAGGTCGTCGTTGTCGCCGCCGTCCAGCTTGTCATTGCCGGCGCCGCCACCCAGGCTGTCGAACCCGCCACTGCCCATGACCGTGTCGTCGCCCAGGTCGCCAAGGCCGGCATAGACCAGGTCATTGCCCAGACCGCCATCGACGGTATCATTGCCGCCGCCGCCTTTGAGGAAGTCGTCATCATTACCGCCGCCGATGTCGTCGTTGCCGTCGCCGCCGTCGATGGTGTCCTTGCCGCCGCCGGTTCTGATGCGGTTGTTGCCGCTGCCCGACTGCACATAGTCGTCGTTGTCGGTGCCGTCGATGGTATCATCGTTACTGCCACCGTTGATGATTTCATTGACGTCGATCACGGTGATGGTGAAATCGTCGCTGTCGCTTGCGCCGTCATCATCGGTTGCCGTCAGTGTGACGGTGACAGTCGGCTCGGTTTCGAAATCAAGGATCTGGCCGGCTTTCAGCTTCAGCTGATTGTTGCTGTCGATGGTAAAGCGATTGTCGCTGACCGTATAGGTCAGGCTGCTGTCATCCACATCGCTGGCGCTGACAGTGCCCACAACTGCACCCGGCACAACTTCCTGCACGCTGCTGTTGCTCAGGCTGACGTTGGTGGGCGCATCGTTGCGCGCCGAGATGGAGATATTCATCGTAGCTGTGCTGGTGGCAAAGCCGGTGCCGTCATTGACGCTGTAGGTGAAGCTGGTTGACCCCGACTGATTTGACGGTGGGGTGAAGGTCAGGTTGCCGATATCGCCGACAGCAATCACGTCGCCTGCGGTCACATTCACGCCCGAGAGCTTCAGTGTGCCAGTGCTTGGCAGCGTGTCGATACGGACGCTCTGCAGCGTGTCGCCGGTATCCACGTCGCTGAAGTTGAAGTTGCTGGATGCGAAGGTCTTGTTGCTGTCCTCAGCGGTGGAAATCGATCCGCCGCTGCTGGTTGGCAGGTCATTCACGCCGGTGACATCCACATTGACTGTGGCGATCGCCACATCGCCCGACCCGTCGCCATCATTGGCAGTGACGGTGATGGTAGCAGCGTCATCCGTGTCCGCGTTGGCGGCGCTGGTATACTGAATGTTTGATGCGGTATCGAGATAGGTATCGATATCGTCTGCGTCGCCCGCCAGTGTGATGGTGGTGCTGTTGGCCAGGGTTGCCGTGACGCCCACGCCTGCACCATCGGCCGGTGTGCTGAAGGTGCCATCGCTGAGGGTCAATGTCACGGTGATGCTGGCACTGTCCACGTCGCCGAAGTCGGCGGCCGACAGGTCCACATCGCTTGCTGTGTCTTCCGTGACTGTCACATCCGTTGGCAGGCTTGCGCCTGTCGGATCATCGTTCACGGCCGTGATGTCGATATTGACCGTGCCCATCGCCACATCGCCAGAGCCGTCGCCATCGTTTGCTGTCACGGTGATGGTGGCGGCATTGTCGCCGTTGGTGTCTGCGCTGCCGGTATATTGAATGTTCGACGCGGTATCGAGATAGGTATCGATGTCGTCCGGTGCGCCCACCAACGTGATCACCGTGCTGCTGACCAGCGTTTCGGTGACACCCGAGCCCACGCCTGCGCCGTCTGCCGGCGAGCTGAAAGTGCCGTCATCAAGGGTCAGGGTGACGGTGATCGTGGCGCTGTCCACATCGCCGAAGTTGGCGGCTGACAGGTCAACATTACTGGCCGTGTCTTCTGTGACCGTCACATCCGTTGGCAGGCTGGCGACTGTTGGGTCGTCGTTCACGGCGGTGATGTCAATATTGACGGTGCCGACAGCTACGTCGCCCGACCCGTCACCGTCATTGACAGTAACGGTGATGGTGGCCGCGTCACCACCGTTGGTGTTCGAAGACCCGGTATACTGGATGTTCGACGCGGTATCGAGATAGGTATCGATATCGTCCGCGTCGCCTTCGAGCGTGATTTCCGTGCTGCTGACCAGCGTTTCGTTGACGCCGACACCTGCGCCGTCGGCTGGGGTCGAGAAGGTGCCGTCATCGATGGTCAGTGTCACGGTAACGCTGGCGCTGTCCGGGTCCGTGAAATCGGCTGCCGAAAGGTCAACATCGCTTGCTGTGTCTTCCGTGACAGTGACATCTGTTGGCAGGCTGGCGCCTGATGCGGCGTCATTGACCGGATCAACATTGATCGTGATGTCTGCCGAGCTGGAAGCCGGGTTGGTATCCGAATCGGTGATTGTCACGCGAACGACACGGTCGCCGTCTGTCGGATTGTCGCCACCTTCATTGTCATACTGGATCGCCTGCAACAGTTCCTGCACACGGGCCGGTGTGGCATCAGTGTTGAAGTTGATAACCAGGTCATTGCCCGCACTGATATTGTTACCCAGCGTACCCACAACCGTGCCGCTGACGGACACGTTCGAGCCCGCGGTGGTGCCTGCAAGGGATACCGTGCCGGAAGTGTCGAGCGTCAGCAGGTCTTCCGCGGCCTGACCGCCCGACTGGAAGGTGACTGTCATGTTGCCGCCGTCGAAATTGCTCGAATCCGCATCTGTCAGCGTTGCATTGCTGCTGACATCAATCAGCGTTGCGCTGTCACCTTCTGTGAAGGTCAGGCTGTCGCCATCCAGATTGCCAATCGCTGGCGGGTTGCCCGTGACGCCGACAGTGAAGGTGGCGGCTGTATCTTCGTCACCACTGTTTGCGGTGCCGTCGCCGTCATTGAGTACCAGGGTGAAGGAACGGTCACCCAGGCCTGTCGCTGCCGAAAGTTCCAGATTCTGAATCAGGGTCTGGACGTTGGCGTTCGTGGCATTGGCTGAACTGAAGTTGATCGTCAGGGTATTGCCGCCCTGACCGTCATCGGTGGCGTCCACCGTGCCGACGGATAAGCTGCCGACCTGGATGGTTTCACCCGCCGAAATGGTGGCGTCGCCGCCGGATGTCACATTCGTGCCGTCGACCGACCAGTCACCATTTGTGGTGCCGGATAGTTGGCTGAGCGTGATAAATCCGCCGTTATAATCAGACGAATCCGCATTGGTGACGGTCACATCATTGAGGTCGGTGACATCCTGCGCGCCGTCGCCGGCCACAATCTCGCTGGCGGCATCACCGTTGAGGTTCGAGACCACAGGCGCGTCGTTGACCGCTGTGATGGAGACGGTTGAGCTGACGGCCAGTGCCGCCACATTGTCGTTATCGCCGGTGTTGGAGCCGCTGTCGGTGATGCTGGTCAGCGTGACCACACGGCTTGACCCGGTAGTCGGATCGTCACCGGTATGCCCATAGGTCAGGCCGTCAACCAGTGTCTGGGCCTCGACCTCGGTCAAGGTGCCGCCCGACAGGGTGATGGTGGCTGTGCCGCTGGAGAAGGCCACGCTGTAGCTCAGGCCGTTGGTCGCAGTGGTATTGCTGGAGGCCTGCGTGATATCGATCACGGACCCGTCGATCTCCATGAACTCCTCACCGGTATCGGAGACGTCGGTGACGGTTATGGTCATGCCCGTGATGGTCTGGCCGCTCTCAACCGTGTCTATCGTGACGCCGGAGAACAGATCCTGGTTCGAGCCGCCTTCGGTGAAGGTTGGATCTGCACCGGTGGCGGTCAGCGTGGGTTCGTCGTTCACTCCCGTGATCGACACGGTTGTCGAACCACTGTCGCTGTCCGTGCCGTCACTGAAAGTCCAGTCCATCTGGGCGCTGGAGGCCGGGTCGTCGCTGGTGTTCTGATAGGTGATGCGCTGCAGCACTTCGTCCACCAGCGCACCGGTGGCCGCTGTGCTGCCGGATGTGAAGTTGATGGTCAGCGTGCCGCTACTGTCGGTGAAGGTGGCGAAGGTTTGGCCGCCGGACTGCAGGTTGCCGCCCGACACGGTGAAGCTGGCGCCCGACGTGTCGAAGTCGAAATCGTCATTGCTGTCAGCGCCACCGTTTCTTGCGATGGTCAGGGACGCACCCGAATAGTCGCTGGCGTTGTCAAGCTCGAAATCTGAAATTGTGACGTCGCTGTCAAAGGTGACAACGCTACCACCTTCGGTGAAGGACGGCGCGCCATCGAGGCCCGAGAAGGTCGGCGCATCATTGACCGCATTTACGGTAATATATGCCTGCTCAATTGCAGTTGAAAAAGCTGTTGAACCACCAGATGTACTAGAACTTACAATATCACCAGCTGTTCCGGTACTTTGGTCCCAAGCTCGGTATCTAATATTCGGTGACGTGCCGTACCAATTCTCACCAGGTACATACCTGATCAGGTCTGTTGGTCCTAGCAAAAGAACATTATCAGCGGCTGTTCCTATACCCGTGATTTCAGACCATGTTGTACCACTGTCCAGAGAATATTGCCAAACGCCGTTCGTGTCGGCTCCAACGTCGGTTGAAATGACAGCGATAGCCTCAACAGCGGAGCCATCCGCGTCAGTAATCGACCCATCCACAACAAGGCTGGCCACTGTGGTGCCGCCGTTGTTGGTGTTGTCGGTGGCGTCATCGTCGCCGTCGGCGCCGGAGCCGTCATCGTCGCCTGCATCCTCGTCAATCGCTGTCAGGGTTGGCGACTCGGTGTTATCCAGCACCGGCGCATCATTGACCGCCGTGATGTCCACATTGACGGTGCCCAGGTCCACGTTGCCGGAGCCGTCGCCGTCATTTGCCCGCACAGTGATGGTGGTTGCGTCATTGCCGCTGGCGTCAGACGCGCCGGTATATTGCACGTTCGAGGCGGTATCCAGGAAGGTGTTGATGTTGGTGAAGGTGCCGGAAAGCGACAGCGTTCCCGTGCCCGACCCACCAACGGTCACGCTGCCACCCGACGTGGCCGTCATGGTGCCGGCGCCGGCGATCAGATAAACCGTGACTGTGCCTGCACTGTCCACATCTGCGAAGGCGCTGGCGGACAGGTCGAGGTCGCTGGCTGTATCTTCTGTGACCGTTACGTCGGTTGCGAGCCCCGAAATGGTCGGATCGTCATTGACGGCTGTGATGTCCACATTGACAGTGCCAAGCGATACATCGCCCGATCCGTCGCCATCATTGGCTGTTACCGTGATGGTGGCAGCGTCGTTGCCGCTCGTGTTCGACGCGCCGGTATACTGAATGTTCGACGCGGTATCGAGATAGGTGTCAATGTCGTCCGGGGCCCCCGCAAGGGTGATGGTGGTGCTGTTGACCAGTGTTGCCGTGACGCCTGCGCCCGCTCCTGCGCCGCTTGCCGGCGTACTGAAAGTACCGGCACTGGCGGTCAGGGTTACGGTGATGCTGCTGCTGTCCACGTCACCGAAATTGGCGGCAGACAGGTCCACGCTTGAGGCTGTGTCCTCAGTGACTGTCACATCGGCAGGCAGGCCCGAGAGGGTTGGGTCGTCATTGACCGCGGTGATATCCACATTGACGGTGCCCAGGTCCACATTGCCCGATCCGTCGCCGTCGTTTGCTCGCACAGTGAGGGTGGTGGCGTCATTACCGCTGGCGTCAGACGCGCCAGTATATTGAACGTTCGACGCGGTATCCAGGAAGGTGTTGATGTTGGTGAAGGTGCCGGAAAGCGACAGCGTTCCCGTGCCCGACCCGCCAACGGTCACGCTGCCGCCTGACGTGGCCGTCATGGTGCCGGCGCCGGCGATCAGATAAACCGTGACTGTGCCTGAGCTGTCTACGTCAGAGAAAGCGCTGGCTGACAGGTCGAGGTTGCTGGCTGTATCTTCTGTGACCGTTACGTCGCTGGCCAGGCCGGAAATTTCCGGATCATCATTAACGGCGGTGATATCAAGATTGACGGTGCCCAGATCCACATTGCCCGATCCGTCGCCGTCGTTCGCGCGCACCGTCAGGGTGGCGGCGTCATTGCCGTTGGCGTTGGACGCGCCGGTATAGGTCACGTTTGAGGCGGTGTCGAGGAAGGTGTTGATGTTGGCAATTGTGCCCGAAAGTGTCAGCGTGCCGCTGCCCGATCCGCTGACCGTAACACTGCCGCCCGACGTCGCGGCAAGGGTGCCGGCGCTGGCAATCAGATAGGTGGTAATGGTGCCCGTGCTGTCCACATCCGCAATAGCGCTCGCCGAGAGGTCGAGGTTCGAAGCGGTGTCTTCCGTGACCGTGACGTCAGCCGCCAGGCCCGAAATCGTCGGGTCGTCATTGACCGCCGTGATGTCGATATTGACGTCATTGTTGGCCGCGCTGTCCGTGCCATCGGTAACCGCGATCGTAAGTGTGGCTGCGTCGTTGCCATTGGCGTTCGATGCGCCGGTATACTGGATGTTTGACGCAGTATCGAGATAGCTATTGATGTCAGCAACGGCGCCCACAAGGGTGATGGTGGTGCTGTTGACCAGCGTTTCCGTGACGCCGGAACCGTCGACCGGAGTCGAGAAGGTGCCGCTGTCGACCTTCAGCGTGACCGTAAGGCTGTCACCGTCCGCATCGGCGAACGTAACGGCAGACAGGTCAACGCTCGATGCCGTATCTTCAGTAACTGTAATATCGGTTGGCGCGCCCGAGACCGTCGGCGTGTTGTTAGTTGGGATCGAGAAAACAATATTGTCGAGAACTGCATCAAAGCCGTTGGCGCCGCCATCACTTACGGTGATGGTGAAGCCTGTAATTCCTGTCCAGTCACCAGGATTGACCACATCGGTTGCGGCATTGTCAAAACTGCCGAAGGAAACATTGATCGTGCTTCCTCCGCCGATTGGCGTGTAGGTAAAAGTACCTGTCGCTGTGACCGAGGCATCTCCAAAGACGAATTGCGTAACATCGATGGCGGTATCGAATGTGACGGTGATCTGGGTGATAGTATCATTGCCACCGGACGCATTATATAGCGTTTGGCCCGTCAGGTTCTGGGTGTTGTAGGCGGCGCTGCCAATGGTGCCGCCACTATATTCTACAGTAACAGTGACGCCATCGACGGTTTCAGTTGCCTGGTTATCAGCCACTGCATCTGCGCCGGACGCTGTTCCCAACGTCAGGTTAGTATCAAAGTCAAACGTGGGTAAGGTGTGGGGATAAGCTTCTGTCGCGGCGGGCGAAAAGGGTGCCTTTACGCCAATGTTCCAGGTGCCACCTGTTGCGGCGTTGCCAACAAGCCGGTTGGTGGCGGCTACTGTTGATTGTGTCAGGTTGGCGATCTGGTCGACAAAGCGTGCACCCAAAGCTCCCGTGGCGACCGAACAGGCCCATAAGGCAATGTCGCCACCAGTCTTGGTGACATGCGCAAGGGCCATGGAAAAGGGGCTGGGTTTTTCGAGAAAATGGCTGTCGATCCGTTGCCCGGCCAGCATAATGGCGCCGGGTTCACCGTGTGACAGGATATGGACTGCATGGGTCGGGGACAGGGCTTCAAGCCTTTCCGCGACATCCGTCAGTTTGCCATCTTCCGCCTGCACCACCTGTGTGCCGGGGACAAGGCCTGCCAGCAGGATATCCGCGTCAGCAACCGTCGAATCGATAATCAAAACCGATGCACGCTGCATGCCTTCAGGGCATGATTTACCGGTTTCTGAACTGTTGCTGGAGAGACGAGTGATGGATGTGGTGGCGCCGTAGAAGCCGTCTACCATGGTATGATCCTATTGCTGAATATCTGACCAACCTGTCTCAGTCCCGCCCTGGCGCGGTTCCGGCAGCTTGCTCGAGTGTACTATGCCCCCAAATACACGTGCAGATTTTGCTAAAACAATCGCGACAATCGAAACTTCAAACAGTTCGCAGCTATTCATACGCACGTAGCAAAATAGTGGAGAATTACTTCACAAGAAACAATAATTTTCGACTTTTTGGCGATTCAATGGTTGTATTTTAGTTGTAAGTGGAGGGCGGTGGATGAGAGGAAGATGAATTTTCCCTCCGTAAAGTAAGGGTTTTAAGGGGTTTTACGATTTTTGTCAGGTCAGCTCATTCAACCACTGTTACGATTGTTCAAGTTTTCGTCAGCACTAATAGGTTGACGAATAACAATCTTAGGGTTTCAATCCCACTTCTTGTTATGCGTGTGTTTTCCGAGTTTTTTGCATCCATTCCAATAATTTTAGGGGAAATCCTATGGAAGGCTATCTTGGAGTCATCGAGGCTCTCGGCTTCAATTTTACACCGCGCAACTACGGCGCGTGTGCAGGCGGACTGCTCGCGATCAGTCAGTATTCAGCGCTGTTCTCGCTTTTGGGGACAGCCTTTGGTGGCGATGGTCGCTCCAGTTTTGGTCTGCCCGAACTGCGTGGCCGTGTCCCCATGGGCTTTGGCACGGGGCCGGGGCTTCCCCCTTACATCATGGGGCAAAAGGTGGGTGTTGAAAGCGTTACGCTGCAAAGCGCCCATCTCCCGGCACACACCCACACCCACTCGTACGCCGGCGGAGGCGGCGGCAGCTTGGCAGCACAGGTAGAAGTGGCTTCCAACAGCGGCGGCAAGAAGCAAGTGCCTGCTGACGGCGACTATATTGCGGGCCCTGGTAACTCCCTTGGTCAAGTGCAGGAAAGCCTATTCCTGTCACCCGCAGATGTAACGGCATCGGTGCCTATTGGCGGTGTCAGCATCTCAGGGGAGGGTGGTTTCGATTCGAGCGCGTTCGCTATCCACAACACCGGCCAGAACTATCCTTTCTCTATCATTCAACCGAGTACGGTGATCAACTTCGCCATCTGCATGCAGGGTATGTTCCCATCACGCAGCTAACCCCAAGGGACGGATTATCCAGCCCTTATAGAAGGAGGTTTAGCTATGCTGGACAAGGTAACATCAAAGAATTTTAAGGATATCATCGGGTCAAAAGTGACCCTGACGATCATGGACGGCCCTGACATTGACCTGACGGTTGAGGAAGTTCATGAGGTCAAGATCAAGAAGGACGATGAACGCCCCGCCGGGTGCCGTAAGAAACCCTTCACGGTGATCCTGAGCGGACCCGAGTCCTATCAGGCGCCTGACGGTTGTTACAACCTTGCGGTTGATAAGGTCGGCGTGCTTGAGGGCCTCTATGTGGACAACAAGGCTGACAACCCTGAAAGCGAGGATTTCAACACAGAGGCTATGAAGAAGGCCGCGGCGGCAGCCAAGAAAAAGGCGCCCGCCAAGGCCAAGAAAAAAGCCGATGATGTGACGGTCGTCGATACCGAGCAGGAAACTCAGCCCAGCCCTGTTGTGCTTTACGAAATCAATTTCGGATAACGGGCAGCAGGAGATTTATCATGTATGAACAATATATGGGCGTCATCAAGGCGCTTGGGTTTCAATTCACACCGGCAGAATGGGGCCGTTGCAATGGTGCCATAATCGATATTTCGCAGTTCACGGCGCTGTTTTCGCTTCTGGGCTGTCGGTTTGGCGGTGATTGCAGGACGACCTTTAACTTGCCTGACCTGAGGGGGCGTATCCCGATGGGGTGGGGGCAAGCTCCCGGGCTGACGCCAAGGGTAATGGGCACAATGCCTGGCTTGTACCAGGAAGTATTGTCGCTTTCAGAAATGCCAGCACACATGCATAGCTTCAGCTACTCGGGGGGCAGTGGCGCCGGTTCGGGTGTCAGTTTCAACATGCATGTGGCAACAAACAGCGGCGGCAAGAATGCAGTGCCAAACACTGGTGACTATGTCGCCGGGCCAGGCAATTCCTTTGGCCAGTTGCAGGGCAATCTGTTTATTGCGCCATCTGATGTTAAGGCAAAAGCAAAAATTGGTGGCGTTACTGTGGCTGGGGATGTGCAGTTCGACAACAGCCGTCTCAGTATTGCGAATACGCCGCAGGCGACCCGGGCTGTGACGATCCAGCAACCAGTGCAGGCTGTCCATTACAGCATTTGCATGTCTGGCATTTATCCGTCGCGCTCCTGAGCGGGCGATAGATATCGGGTGCCGCGTGCGCGCGGCGCCCCACTCGCCAGGGAAGGCGGGAGTGGGTGGAACCAATTCGGGAGACAATCATGACCAATACAGAGACAGCACAGCTTTCTGTCGGGACCGCGAATGCGCAGCTTTTTGCTGGCGGCGAAGACCAGGACTATCAGTTTGTCGCGGGCGATCTGGCAATGCCGGTTCGGTTGATGGAATGCACAGAGAGACCTGATTCAGCCGGGCCAGACAGCAAGCGTACGCCCTTCCTGCTGATATTCCGGGCCGATGTCGATGAAGCGCACCTGATGCAGCAAACCATTGAATTTAACGGCAGCATCGTCGGGCTCAAGGACGGTTCCCTTGATGGCCTGATGATCCACCGGATGATGCGCCCGGCACAATTGCCTGAGGGCGCTTACTATCAGGTGATGTTCAACTGATCCCTGCCGTTACCGAGATTGGAGACACAGCATGATTGAAGGAACTGTCAACCTGCCGCACGGCATCAGCGCGCGCCCAGCAGGCCGCCATGACAAGGATTTCCTGGCGAAAATGTACAGGGACAACCGCGATGACCTGCGGATGGTTGACGCGGACAAGGACTATATCGAAACCGTGATCGAGATGCAGCTTGATGCCCAATCAGGCGGCTATGGGGCGCAGTTCCCCAACGCCATCTATCTGATCCTGGAAAAGAACGGCACCCGTATCGGGCGCCTGACACTGGATGTCCAGCCCGTTGAGCTTCGCCTGGTGGATCTGGATTTCATCAAGAAGGCCTCGGGCAAGGGTTATGGCTCGTCGATCCTTCTGTGGCTGATGAAGGCGGCGGCGACGACCAAGAAGCCACTTCTGGTACCCACCCGGCGCGATGATTTCGCCATGGGAAAATTCCTGATGCAATACGGGTTCGTTGAGGATGCGAGCATGTCGGACGATGTGTTCGCGCGCCTGAGCTGGATGCCGACAGCCGATGAGATGGCGGGTGTCGCGGACATCAAACCGCGTGCGGCTGCGGGCGGTACCGTTTAGGGATGCCCAGGCCTCGGCTAGGCGCCGGGGCCGTCAAACGACATGCTTTTCACCAGCGCGAAGACGGAGGTACCAGCCTTCAGCTGAAGATCATTGCAGGCATCGTGGGTGACCTGGGACCTGAGCTGGCCCCCACCGATATCGATCAGCACATCCACATGCCCAACATCATCAGCGTCGCGGATTTCCAGAATGGTGCCCTCAAGAATGTTGCGGATGCTGATGGCCTCCGGCTTCTTGAGCGCAATCGCGACATCCCGTGCCTTGACCCTCAGTGTCACTTCAGTGCCCGCCGGCGCTTCAATGGCCGGGGTGGTCATGGTTTGACCGTTCACCGCCAGGTGGGTCAGTTGCATGGTGCTGTCATGATCCTGCACCCGGGCCTCCAGGATCACGCCCGCTTCTGCGCGCCCGTCCGGCGGGATGAAATCAAGCTGGCTGAACAGGGTGCCTGCGGGACCTTCCGCCTGCTTCCGGCCGCCCTCGATGATCACCAGATGGTCGGCCAGCCGCGCGACCTCTGCCGAATCGTGGCTGACATAAAGAATCGGGATTCGGGCTTCCCGGTGGAGGGCTTCAAGGCAGCCCAGCAGGTCGTCGCGCCCGCGCCGGTCCAATGCCGACAGGGGCTCGTCCATCAGCAACAGCTCGGGTCCGCGCATCAGCGCCCGGGCCAGGGCCACCCGCTGGCGTTCGCCGCCCGAAAGGGTGTGGGGTGCGCGGTCCAGAAGGCGGCCGATTTTCATTTGGTCGACGATGTCCCCGAACACGGGCGGGGTGGCGCCAGCCCGCAGGGACCGTTTTTCACCAAAACGGATGTTGTCCGCCACATCGAGGTGCGGGAACAGGCTGGCTTCCTGGAACACATAGCCGATCGGGCGTTCGTGCGGGGCCTTGAAAATACCGCGCGCGCTGTCCTGCCATATGGCGTCGCCCACCTGCAGGCTGCCCTCAAGTTTTCCCAGCCCGGCCATGGCGCGCAGGATGGTTGTCTTGCCGCTGCCGGATGCGCCAAAAAGCGCGGTCACACCCGCGCGCGGCATGGTGAATGCCACGTCGATATCAAAGCCACCGGTCTGCCCCCGGAAGGCCGCCTGGATCATGTCAGCGCTCATGGCCGGTCCTCCCTTTTAAACCGCCAACGCTTTTCAAGCGTCATGACGGTAAAGATCACAAGGAAGGAGAAGGCCAAAAGGCCGGCCGCCAGCATATGGGCCGGTGCCCAATTGAGCGTTTCCACATAGTCATAGATGGCCACAGACAGCACCCGCGTTTCGCCCAGGATGTTGCCGCCGATCATCAGCACGACACCAAATTCACCCACGGTGTGACTGAACCCCAGCACCGCGCCCGTGAGGAAGCCCGGGCGCGCCAGTGGCACTGCCACGCTCCAGAATCGGTCCCACGGGCTGGCGCCCAACGTGGCGGCGACCTCCAGCGGGCGGTCACCGATAGCCTCGAACGCGTTCCTGATGGGTTGCACCACGAAGGGCAGGGAATAGATCACCGACCCGATCACCAGTCCTTCAAAGGTGAAGGCCAGGGACCGCGCGCCGTAAAGCGACGCAATCATGCCGCCTGGGCCGTCCGGGCCCAGCGCCATCAACAGGTAAAAGCCCAGCACCGTGGGCGGCAATACCAGCGGCAGGGCCACCACGGCGGCCACGGCTTCCCTGAAGCGGCTCCCGGACCGCGCCAGCCACCAGGCAATGGGCGTGCCGATAACCATCAGGATCAGCGTCGTGACAGACGCAAGTTTCGCCGTTAGCAGGATCGGGGACCAGATATTCAGATCATCCATCCGCGGCTCCCCCCTTGGCTGCGGGCAGGTGATACCCCATGCGGGAGATGATGGCGCGGGCTTCTGGTCCCTGAAGGAACGTGAGAAATGCCCGTGCGGCGTCATTGGTTTCACCGCGTGTCAGCAGCACAGCATCCTGCGCGATGGGCCGATGGAGGGTTGCGGGGACCAGCCAATAATCCGTCGGGGCTTGGTCGAACACCAGCGCCAGTGCCACAAAGCCCAGTTCCGCATTGCCTGTGGCAATGAACTGGTAGGCCTGCGCCACATTGGTGCCGCGCACCAGCCGCTCCTGATACGTCTCCAACAGGCCCATGGCCGCCAGCGTTTCAAGGGCCGCAGCGCCATATGGGGCCGTCGCCGGGTTGGCGATGGCCAGCCGGTCGGGGGCTGTCGTGGCCAATGTTCCTTCCTGAACCGGGCGCTTGTTGCCGCCATACAGCACGAGGGCGCCCATGGCATAGGTGAAGCGGCTGCCGCGGACGGCCAGGCCTTCGACCTCGGCACGTTGGGGTCGCACCTGATCGGCGGCGAGGAAGGCATCAAAGGGTGCCCCCTGGCTGATCTGGGCATAAAGCTGGCCGGTGGCCCCGAAACTGAAACGCACACGGTGGCCGGTTTCCCGTTCGAAAGCGGTGGTGAGGGCGCGGGCCGCATGGGTGAAATTGGTGGCCACAGCCACCCGGGTGTCGCCTGCGAACGCGGGGCCGCTCAGCAGCGCCAGTAGAAGCAGCAGTTTAGCAAAGCGCAGCATCAGCATTCGCCCGATCATTCCCGTGAAACACAACAAAATGTCTAGCGCGCGCCAGCGGTTGTGGCAAGGGCGGGAAAAAGAGGCGGCCCATCCGCTGGAGGGAAGGGCCGCTCTGTTGGCTAAAGGTCGATGTCAGCGAGGGCAATTTCACCCAGCGACACATCCGCAATGAAGATTGTGTTGCCGCCGCCGGTGTCGATCAGTACGCCATGGTCGCGGCCCAGCGTGGTCTCACGGGCCACAAGGGCAATGGAGTCGATCGGCGTGGTGATGCCGGTCAGATCCAGGCTGTCGACAAGCGGGTCGAAGCCGGTGATCACGTCATTACCGTGGTCACCTGCGAACGTGAATGTGTCCGCGCCTGACGTTCCGCGAAGCCGGTCGTCGCTGGCCGCCACATCCAGGACTGTGCCACCGTCACCCAGGATAGTGACCTGTGTCAGTTCAGCCAGGCTGATGTCTTCAAGGAACACGCTGTTGCCGCTGCCCAGGTCCAGAAGCACACCATCGTCGCGGCCGTGAGTGGTCTCATACGCCGCGTCCAGGACATCGGATAGCGTCGCAAAGCTCGTGGCCACGCCAGACAGGTCAAGCGTATCGTCGCGGCTGTCCAGGTCGGTGATCACATCGTTGCCGGAATTGGCGCCCAGAATGAAGCGGTCATCATGGCGGTTGCCGGTGAGGGTGTCATCGCCCGCGCCGCCATTGATGGTGTCGTCACCGCGCCGTCCGTCGATCTGGTCATCACCTTCTGTACCGTTCACTACATCAGCACGGTTGCCAGCGCGGATGCTGTCGCCTTCGACTGGTAAGGTTACGTCGGTTTCGCCGCTGAACAGGATGGTGGCATCCATCAGCTCAGCCAGGGACAGGCCTTCGATGAACAGGGTGCCGCCCCAGTCATCCACCAGCAGGATACCCGCAGTGCCACCCTGTGTTGTTTCTTCCGCCGCCGCCAATAGGTTGGCTGCGGTGATGGTGGTGGCGCTGAGGTCAAGAATATCGGCGTCGACGTCAAAGTCGGTGACTGTGTGATTGCCGGTGTCGATCGAGCGCACCACGAACCTGTCGCTGCCCGAGCCTCCTGTCAGCTGGTTGTTGCCCGCACCGCCGATAAGTGTATCGTCACCCGCGCCCGCGTCCAGCGTGTCGTTGCCGTCCCCACCATCCAGCGTGTCGTCACCGGCCCCTGAGGTCAGCATGTCATTGCCAAGCATACCGATCACATAGTCATCGCTGCTGTCGCCCGTCAGGGTGTCGTTTCCGTCGGTGCCCAACCACAGGGTGCCTTCAATGGCGAAGTTGCCAACGGATACATCCGTTGCGGTCACGCCGACGAGGCGCAGGCTGTTGCCGTTGCCGTCATCAAACACCGCATCAGCGCCGTCCTGTGTCAGCCCTGCCAGGACCTGGGCAAAGTTGAAGCCGGCACCGCGCAGGTCCAGTTGGTCCGTGCTGATGTCAAAGTCCGCCACCACATCATTACCGAAGCCGCTGCCGAACTGGAAGAGGTCTGCGCCTGCACCGCCCGTGAGCGTATCGTCGCCTTCCCCGCCAATGAGAATGTCGTCTCCATTGTCGCCCAGAAGCGTGTCATTGCCTGCGCCGCCATCAAGGGTATCCGCGCCCGCGCCGCCAGACAGAATATTGTTGCCGTTGCCGCCGTTCAGCAGGTCCGCATGGTTGCTGCCGGTCACGCCTTCGAAATTCTGGTAGACGTCCTTGCCGATGACGGCGCCACCAGCGTCCGACAGGCTGATATCTGTCATGTCCACACCGGCTGTGAGGTCGGCGAAGGTGATGATATCGACCCCAAGGCCACCGTCCACCGTATCGCCGCCCATGGGCTCACCGGCGTAGGGGCTGAAGCCGTCCGGTGCCGCATAGGCGAAATCGTCGCTGCTGAAGGCAAAGGTTGCCGAATGGCCGCCCCGACTGCTGCTGTCGTAGCCGCCGGCGGTGGGAACATAGGGTTCGGTGATGCCGGTCATGGCGGCATGGCTGGTATCGCCTGCGGCGATTTCCGCGGCCGTGGCACCATTCTGCCATTCACCGTTGACGGAAATCCAGATGGCACCTGCGTCGGCATCAAATGCCACACCAATCACGTCGCCTTCTTTCACGCGGTCAAAGCCGTTCTCATCGCGGCGTATGCGTCGACCGTCGCCAACATAGGTCTGGCCATTGCCGCGCAGCGTCAGGGAGCCTTCAATTTCGGCCAGCTCCTGACTCCAGTTGCTATCTGCGGGCGCCGCAATGGCCACAAAGAGACCGCTACCGGCCCGCGCGATATCTGTAAGCGTGATTTCCCAATAGTGCTGGCCGGATGCCATCTCATCGGTCGCGGCAATGCCTTCACGGCTGCGGCCACCACTATAGATATAGCTAAGGTCATCTGTGACGCTTACCTGCGGTGCATCCGACGCATCCTCCAGGCCCACGCCCGATGAAGCCTCTTCGTCGCCGTAGGCGCCCACCGTGTCATCGCCGCAGCCGGCGCTGATCAGGTCAGCGCCCGCGCCGCCTTCGATCCAGTCGTTGCCCGCGCCGCCATCGATGGTGTCGATGCCGCCGCCACTGAGAATCCTATCGTCGCCCGCCAGGCCAACAATACTGTCGCGGCCCAGGCTGCCGGTCAGGCTGTCGTTGCCGGCTGTGCCCATGACCGTGTCGCCAAAGCTGAAATCGCTTTCGCTGACGGATGCCGCACTCACGCCTGCAAGCGTGATGCTGTTGCCATTCGCGTCGGAGACCACAGCGTTGCCGCCTGCGTCTGTGATTGTCAGGCCGCTAAACGACAGGGTGGAAAAGAGGCTGTCGTCGCTGTCGAGGCCGATCATATAGTCGGCCTCAGTGGTGCCGGTCACGGTATCGGCGCCGTTTGTGCCCAGGATGATCGACCCGCCAAAGAGGAAGTCGTCCACGCTGATGGCGCCTGCTGCGATACCTGCGAACGTCAGCACATTGCCGTTGCCGTCATCGAAGGTGGCGATGCCACCGGATTCGCCGATTCCGTCGACGATATCCCAATAGTCATAGCCCGAGCCGCGCAGGTCGATACGGTCTGTGCCCTGCGTGAAGTCGGTGATCACTGCCGTGCCGAAGCCCGCTGTCAGGCGGAAGAAGTCTGCGCCTGCACCGCCCGTGAGCGTATCGTCACCTGCACCACCCGTAAGCGTGTCGTCGCCGCAGCCGCCGGAAAGGTTGTTGTTGCCGTCGCCACCATTCAGCAAGTCATCATGGCAGCTGCCGGTCACGCCTTCGAAGTTCCGGTAGAGGTCGCCGCCAATCAGGGCACCGCCCGTATCAGACAAGGTGACGCCTGTCATGTCGATGCCTGCACTGAGGCCTGCGAAGTCGATCACATCAATGCCGTCACCGCCATCGACTGTGTCGTTGCCGCCTTCCGGGGCACCAGCGTTGCCATAGGGATCGAAGCCCTCAGGCGCAGCAAAGCTGAAGTCGTCTTCGTTGACGTTGAAGGTGGCTGTGTGGCCTGCACGGCTGTAGGAAGAATAGCCGCCTGCCGTAGGCACATAGGGCACATCAATGCCGGTCATGACCGCGTGGCTGGTGTCGCCTGCCGCGATTTCCGCGGCCGTGGCACCATTCTGCCATTCACCGTTGACGGAAATCCAGATGGCACCTGCGTCGGCATCGAATGCCACACCGATCACGTCGCCTTCGCGGATGCGGTCAAGGCCGTTCTGGCCGCTCCTGGAGCGACTGCCATCGCCTACATAGGTCCGGCCGATGCCACG